>Ga0209371_1000007_pt1 | contig 1050654 bp, 904 predicted proteins | sample AgamicAtAmrz_FD_187165 | JGI IMG/M metagenome (GOLD analysis project Ga0209371, IMG submission 187165) | Agave microbial communities from Guanajuato, Mexico - At.Am.rz (SPAdes) (version 2) | ecosystem: Host-associated > Plants > Roots > Rhizosphere | place: Guanajato, Mexico | collected... | reverse complement strand
GCACGCATACCACCCTGGCCAGCGGGGTGGCGCTGAACTGGATGACCCAGGGCTCCTTGACGATGGCCGTGGCCGGCGGCCTGGTGCTGTACACCGCTGGCATGGAACCCAGCGGCGAGAGCCCGAATCAGGAGCGCGGAATCGCGCTGCATGCGGCACAGGGCAAGGTGAGTGCGCGTGCGCACAAGAACCAGGCGATCGTGGCGGCCAAGACCCAGGTACGCATCGCCAGCACCGAAGCGGACGTGCAGCTGTCGGCACCGAGCAAGCACCTGCTGGCGACGGCGGCCGGCGCCTATATCCGTATTGAAGGCGACAACATCGAGCTGGGCGCGCCGGGCAAGGTGGAATTCAAGGCGAGCCAGAGGGAATGGCTGGGGCCGGCGAGTGTGGCGGGGGAGGTGAAGGTGCCGGGTGGTCGGTTCAGAGGCTGTGAGTCCCACCTGAACGCCGCAGTACGTCGGCAGGAGGGATACGCCGATGTCGGTTGAATCGTTGTGCGAACAGCTGATCACCATCGACCACAGCAGTGCGGGGCAATGCCATCTGCTGATGCAACCGGCTGAAGATCGGTGTGATCTGGACGACGCCTTCGACGCGCTGCTGGAATCGGTTGGAGTAGAGCCGACCCCGGTTGCCATTCGACAGATACCCTTGGCTTTCTGGCCGTCCCTGATTCCTCTCGATCTGGACAGAGGCATGCACTCCCTGCTGTCCGGGCACGCAGTGGCAATGGCGATGGCGCAGCGCTCGGTGCATTCGTTGTTGGCCGCACACCCTCAACGTGCATGCGCGTGGATATGGACGCCTATGCTGACACGACAGCTAGCGGACCGGCTTGCCGAGCGCGCGGTCGCGCACTGCCCGCATGCACAGGGCCGGAAGCGGTGGCTGCGCTTCTACGACCCGATGGTGACGGACCTGTTCCTGCAGTGCTCCTCGCGTACGCAACGGGCGTATCGGTTTGAAGGTGTCACCACGTGGATGTTCCTGGATCGATGGGGAGAGTGGGCCATCAGCAACCCCGTCGCGCCCGCAGTGCGCAGTGACCCTGCCGTGCATTGGCCGGAGGTGGAGAGCATTGGTGCGTTGAACCAGTCGTGGATTCGCGCGCTACAAGCCGGAGCTCCTCCGGATCGCGCCACGTTCGCACAGCTGCAGCGCAGTGTCGCAGAGGGGCGCCGTTGTGGCGTATCCAACGGTGCTGACCTGGATCTGTTCGCCACGCACGGGCTCTCGATCGGGCCTCGTTTCCACAGGCATTCCAAGATCCAGGAATTGCTGGCGCAAGTCGCGCAGGGCGAGCGGTATGGCGAGCTGATTCGACAGATTGGAGGCACGGAGTGGCAGGACATCCGCATCGCGGCGTCCGCACATGCAAGTGCGATCAAGGGAGACTAGTCACATGACGCGCGATAGCAGAGACAGGTACGACCCAAACGGGCCCTTCACGGGTGAAAGCAGTGTGGGGATCCGCAGCAAGAGTGGTTCAGACATTGTCGATCTTCCGGCGGTTACCGCCACGCTGCCGGACGAGACAGAGAAATCAGCCTGCGACGTCTGCCGCTCCATCGGGCTGGCCATCCTGCCGGTGCGCTACACGGTAGTGCCTGCCAGCTGCAACGTGGGCCTTGGTGGCCTGTCGCCCGCACATGCCAGTGATGTTGATGTCAGTGCGGCGGGATACACCTACGCGCTCAGAACGTTGCGCCAGGGTATGCTGTACCTGTACTACGAGCAGGGTCCTTACGGTCCGGAATACTGGGAATGCTACGCCATCGCCGAGAACGGCACCCTGTGGCGGCAACCGACCGCCTACAGTGCGCGGGCCATCGCAGGCGGTGGCCTGCCGAGCTGTGGCCGCAGTGGACACGATCCGATGCGCACGGAGTTCATTACTATCCAGCGCCCGCATCTGTGCGGAACGGTCTGGCTCGCCTACTCCCAACACCCTTGGACAGCAGCGACACTGGAGCGCTACGGAGCTGACGCGGCCTTGCGCGCCGAGCGGATGCAGCCGATCGAGCCTGCCAGATGGATCAAGTCGGCGAGCGCGGAAGGCGATCGGGCGCCATTGAAGGATGCCACCAGGCTGGCCTCGATCATGGAGTATCGATGGCTGGATAACGTCTCGGGCGATCCACCAGACCTTCCGTACAGCAGTGCGCTCCCGGTTGCCTCCAATCCGGACGGAGCGCTTCGCAAGGCACGGCTGCACGCGCATGGCACGCGTTACCCCTGGTCGCGACGGGATTACCCTCGTAGCGAAGGTGCCGACCCACGCCAACAGCGTTTTGAGCGCCTGCAGCAATACAGCGGCAACGGGCGCATCGGTAGTGATCGCCAGGAGTACCCGCCGATGCTGCTGGGCCTGTGGGATGCGGTTGGCGTCGTGCACGAGCTCAGTGGCTACTGCAATGACCTGGTTGCCTGCATCCATCAATTCAAGAGCGAGCGCGAACTGGAAGTCAGCGCTGTTGACCAGATCGAACAGATCTCGCGCCTGCTGGAGTTCAATGGTGCGGTGATGGCAAGGAACTATGCGTCCCAGACGGTGCGCGAGGTGGAGCGTCAGCGTCGTCTCGTCAATCCCTCGCTTCCCTCATGGGATCCCAAGCTGAAGCTTTCCGAGGAGGAAAAGCGGGAACTCGCGCGGGAATATGAGCGCCAATTCCTGCCGCTCTATCTGCAGGATGCCCAGGACGCGTGGAAGAACAAGTACTGGCCACTGATTGACGAACCGCGCTTCGCCGCGTTCAAGAAGAACATGGATGCGATGACGCAGCAGGTCCTCGACCGCATGGCGCCCAAGATGCATGTGCTGGTTGCCTGGCTCCGCCATGATCTGCTTCTGGTGACGCTGGAGGACTTCGATGGTCAATCTGCGGTGCAAGGAGTGTGGTTTGAGGAGATCATCACTGAAGCGATTGCGGTGCTTGGCATCCACGAGATCGGCCGCGAATTGCTGACTGAACTGGCCGACGACATAAAAGTTACCGGAAGACAATCCCTGCTCTGGCGAGTCATCGCGAAGAACCAGAAAGAGCCACGCGAGGAGCTGGAGCAGACACTCACGACCGCACAGATTCTGGGAAACACAATTCTTGAGGCGGCCGGCACAAGCTGGGCGGCGTTTGTCGCAGGCACCGCACACCTGAAGTCGTTCCTGGATCATTACCGCAAGCTGGAGGCAGCGCAGAAAGAGGCAGTGCCATCAACCGCCAGTGCCCGCATCCTTCGCGACAGTGGTGTTGATCGCTTCGTCACCACCGCAGGTGCTTACCTTCTGAATCGATTCCCGATGAAGGGTATCCAGGATACCGCCGGCAATGCCATGGTCCGCGTTGTTCTTCTGACACGGGCGTTGATGGAGCGCGACGAGGCGATCAGCCTGGTGGCCGAAGAACTGAGCAGCGGCCAGCAAGGCAAGCGCTACTTCCTGGAGCGCATCCAGTTCTATCGCGCCAAGGGCAGCGCGCTGCCGATGCAGTTCGCGCTTCGGGACCTGGAACTGCACCACGGTGCGCAGGCGATGCGCAAGCGTTGGCAGGCCGCGGCAGGGAGCAGCCGCAATGTGGTGCGCCTGAACTCACTGACTGGCGTGCTGGAGATGGTGAACTTCATTCATCTGGCAACCAAGGTCGATAAGGGCACGCGCGACTATGCGACGCTACTAGCGTCCGGGATGTCGCTTGTGGCTGTGTATACCGGTGTACATGAGGCTGTGGCGAAAGAGTTCCTTGGTGCGGGCAGTGCCAGTGCCATACGGATGAAGGTTGTCGGGAGTGTGATGGCGGGGGCGGGTAGTTTTATTGGGGCTTATTACAGTCTATTTGACTTTAAACATCGACTTGAAGACGAGCGGTACTGGGATGCTGCGGCGTTTCTGATGAAAGCAGGGTTGTCATCGGCGATTGGCAGTGCGAACTTTCTCACCGCGCTGGCTTATTCATCTCCCGTAGTTGAGCGCCATCTTGGGCTAAATTCATTGAGTCTGGGTCTTCGTGGATTGAGGGCTGGGCTAGAGGCTGCGGCCGCGAAGGAGGGGGAGCTAGTTTTGTCCAGTCAGGCTATGAGGCGCCTTGGTAGTTGGATGTTGCGCTTGAGCGGTTGGGAGATTGCGTTGGCATTGCTTGTGATTGAAGCAACGGTGTGGGCTATCAGCCCGAGCGATCTCGAGAGGTGGTGTGAGTCCAACGCATTCGGGAGGAAGGCTAGTAAAGTTCTGCACATCTGTAGCGATAGCAGGAATAGGCAGGTGGCCGTTGTGAAGCAGAAGGACGCGTTTGACAAAGCAATCGGGAAAGTAGTTGCGAGATCTCAGTTGTGAAAGAAGCACAGCACATGGATATTCTGAGCAGAAGTCAGCTTGATACCGAGGCAGGTGTGATCTCAGGACTTTTCGTCGAGCATGCGTTGGAGGATGTTCTGTCCCGTTCTGACGATCGAGAGCACATGGCCGCAGTAGGTGTAGTTGCAGCCGCACTTGGCTTGAGTGGGCCATCGGCGGGCGTGGCGGTGATATCGAGCGAAGGGGCACTGGAGCCAGTGGTGCGAGTTAGGTTCATGCTGGGACAGCTAACGGTAAGTGCGTTGTTGTGGAACTGGCCGTTCAGGGAGGGGCAAAGGGTTAGAGTGGTGGGCAAGCGACGGCCCGATGGAACGTTCTTTGCGATCTCTGTATTGGACGAGGAGCAAAGGCTGATTGTTTCCTACCCGCATGTCACGGCGGGTACTGCCTCGCACTGGCTGCGTGTCTTCTGGATTTCCTTGGCGATCTCAGTAATTTGGTGGGGGGGCGCAGCTGCTCTTGCAACAGCATTTGTTTGGGAGGTTAAATCCGATAGCAAATTTGAAGTAATTTCCGGAGCCTGCGTCGCTGGAGCCTTCATTTTTGGCGTGATCGGATGGAGGATAGGGCGTCGTTTATCTGGATTTGCGAGGATGGCAGACTCGGTATTTTCTGCGCTGGATTGGAGTAATCCAGCGAAGATAAATCTCAGGGCCGGAAGGTCCGGTCGAGCGCGAGATGGTGATAATTCAGGCATTGGGAATACCTATTTCAGATACTAAGGGTGCTCTGAATAAATGGAGAGCATCGCCCGCTATTCCACCGATGAGTTGGGCAGTGCCGGAGAGAACTGGGGCCGGGGCGTATCAGATGGCAGGATGGATCATGTCTCGGTTGACGCATTGACAATATCCGGCCATGTTGAGAGTGGTCGATTCTCGGCTTTGGCGGTGGAGCTCACAATTCGAGACGCTCTTAATGGAGGGGAGGTTATTGTCTATGAGAGGGTGGTGGTTGAATGAACAGACCCAGGAAGCGGTATGGCGACGTTCTGGTTGAAGAGTGGGAGGGCGAGGAGCCCTTCTTTGATGCGGATTTTGCAAAGAAGCGGACTAATGGCGCCGGACAGGTTGGCGTGGCCCAACCCCGCCGGATCCTGAATTCTACTGACGGTGCCCGAGTTCACAGTGGCCCCCCATCGTCCGATGTTGTTCTCGCGGCCTATGAGAACGGCATCATGATTAGCGGGCTGAGAGGGTCCGCAAGTCTTTCATTACTTGCGTGGTTCGGATTTCTTCCAGCCTTGGGTCTCGTCGCGTCGTCAGTATTTGCTGCCTCTGTCTTGCTCAAGGGGGGCTCGGAGTTCCTGGTGCATGAGCCAGGCGTTGCGCTTGGCTTCGCATTTTTGGCCTTGTTTCCTGCTCTATTTGGGATTAGTGGATTCAGTGTTCTGTTTCGTATTCTGGTGCTGATGCCGTCGGATTTCCCGGTGATTTTTAACAGGAAAACGAAGGATGTATGGGTGACAGTTCCTTCGATGCCGTCATTCATACGGATCTTTGAATTTCATCCGGTGAGGTTTGAACGGCATAGTTGGGAAAGTCTTCAGCCTCGAACATACAGAATCCTAGAGGTCACTGCTGGCATGAGTTCTGCTCGCTGGACATACATCCTGACGATGGTTTTCGGACGTGAAGACGACCCCACGAAGGTCGCCAGTGAGGTGAACATCGGCTTCAAGGGATGGGGGGACGATTTCGAGTTGCTGCAGCTTTGGGAGCACATTCGCCAATATATGAACGATGCCGGCCCCGCTTTGGACCCGGGCGAGGAGTTCAAGACCTTCAGCACAGGCCGACTTCCGCAGTTCCCGGATGAGGCTATGGTGGCTTTAGGACGAAAGCTCTCGGAGTCTGAGGCGTGGGCTGCTCCAAACACTTGATGCAAGATCGGCCGCGTCGGCGTTGACCTGGCCCGGTTTGTAGTCTCGACAACCACGTTCTGGCGTGTCGGCCGTGAGCCTCTCCACTCAGATGGGAGAAGAACCTAAAAGTGGGGGGATTACCGTGCCGCCGCAATCGCCTTCACCCGCGCCCTGGCCAATGCCTCACCAATCGCCGGGCCTTTCAGGTGCGTCGTATCCAGATCCCGTGCCTGTACCGATAGCGCCGCCTGATGCAGGCGCTTGAGCGTTTCGCCCTGCGGGTAGTCACTGTCTTCGAATCCCAGCCGTCCGCGCTTGTCGGCCTCGCAGCACAGTGCGATGCGCGCGATGCGCTCGGGCCGCCGCAACGCGTCGCAGCGACCCAGCAGTTCCAGCACGGTGGCATCGCGGAGCTCGTCGATGCGGTGCACATTCAAGTGCTCGCGGCAGACCGCTTCTGCCAGCTGCTGGTGTTCGGCGGGGATCTTCAAGCGGGCGCACAGCGCCTTCAACGGCGTGATGCCGCGCTGCTCGTGCATGATGTGGCGCGGCCATTCCTCCGGCGGGGTGAGGCCCTTGCCGAGATCGTGGGTGAGCGCGGCAAAGCCGACCAGGTCATCGCCCGGGGCCAGTGCCGCTGCCATGTCGCTGACCATCTCCTGGTGCAGGCCGGTGTCGATTTCCGGGTGGAACTCGGCACGCTGCGGAACGCCATACAGCGCTTCCAGCTCGGGCAGGACCGGGCCCAGTGCGTGCGCCTCGTGCAGGGTGCGCAGGAACGCCGAAGGCCGTTCGCTTGCCAGCGCCCTTCGTAGTTCCTGCCAGACGCGCTCTGGCACCAGCGCGTCGAGCTCACCGCTGGCAGCGACCTCGCGCATCAGCGCCATCGTTTCGGGGGCAACGGTGAACCCCATCGGGGCAAAGCGGGCCATGAAGCGGGCCGCGCGCAGCACGCGCAATGGATCTTCAACGAAGGCAGGACCGACGTGGCGCAGCACGCGCTGCTCGATGTCACGCACGCCGCCGTAAGGATCGACCAGCGCACCGTTGTCTTCGTCGCAGGCAATGGCATTGATGGTGAAGTCGCGGCGCTGCAGGTCCTCTTCCAGCGTTACCGCCGGATCGGCATCGACCACGAAACCGCGATAGCCGCGGCCGGATTTGCGCTCGGTGCGGGCCAGGGCGTATTCCTCACCGGTCTGCGGATGCAGGAAGACCGGGAAGTCCCGCCCCACGGCGCTGAAGCCCTGCGCTTCCATCTGCGCAGGCGTGGCCCCGACCACCACCCAGTCGCGGTCGCCGGCGGGACGCTGCAGCAGGCGGTCGCGCACGGCGCCGCCGACAAGATAGATCTTCATGGCGGGGATGATGGCATGCCCGGCGTGCAGAGCCGAATCAGTCGCCGCCCTGGCCCGCGTCCGCCGGACAGCTGAAGCTCTTGCGCTTGTCGACCAGGCGCCCCATCAGGCGGTCGCTCAGCGGCAGGGCGTCACCGTTGAGGCGCCAGTCGTAGATCACGCTGAAGGCCAGCACGCGCGCGACGTACTCGCGCGTTTCCTTGTAGCTGATCGTCTCGATCCACAGGTCGGGATCGAAACCGGGGCGCTGGCTCTGCCAGCGTGCCGTCGGCGTCGGACCGGCGTTGTAGGCGGCGATGGTCACATAGGGCAGGCCGTCGTACTTGTTCATCAGCTGGCGCAGGTAAGCGGTGCCGATGGCGATGTTGGTGTCAGGGTCGTACAGGCTGTCGGCACCGCCGTAGCCGGTCAGGCCAATGGACTTCGCCACGGCGGCACCGGTGGCCGGCAGCACCTGCATCAGGCCCATCGCATTGGCAGGCGAGCGCGCGCGCGGAGTGAAGATGCTTTCGGCGCGGATTTCCGCAGCGACCCAGGCCGGGTCGATGGCATTGCGCGCCGATTCGCGGCGGATCGTGGCGTCATGGTGCAGGGGGAAGCGCAGGTCATACAGGCGCTGTTCCTGCGGCTGCTTGCCGAGGGAGAACACCGCGCGATCGAACCAGCCGTTGTCCTGGGCCACCCGCACGGCCAGTCGGCGCTGGGTGTCATCGAAGCGCGACAGCGCGCTGTTCCATTCGGCCACGGCCCAGCCGGCGCGATCGATCTGGAACAACGCCACCGCGCGCTGGATGGCAGGATCACGAGCCACTGCGGCCTTGGCTTGTTCGCTGTCGTTGGGTTTCCACGGGCACAGCGTGTAGCCCTGCTGCAGCTTGTCGGCCGCGAGGAAGCCGTGGAAGGTCGGCGTGCGTGCGGCCTCCCGGAACAGCGATTGTGCCTGCTGTGCCTGCCCGGTCTTCTCCAGCATGCGTCCTTCGTAATAGCGCCAGCGTGGATCGTTGCGCTGTTTCGGCCCCATCTTGCGGATCGCCGCCAGGGTCGCTGGCCAGTCGCCACGCGACATCGCTTCGCGCACGCGCCATTCATGCAGGCGCTCGTCGTAGGCGGCGTCGGGGACTGCATTGAGGCGCCGCGCGGAATCAGGCAGGTAGGAGGCAACCGTCCACAACGCGATCTGGTAGCGCACCTGGGCCTGCTGCTCGGCACTCAGGCCCAGGGCCTGCGCGTACTGCGGCAGCTGCTGCTCGGTGGCATCCGGATCGGCCTTGGCCAGCTTGGCCAGGCCGTCGGTGGCGATGCGCCGGCTGCGATCGTTGCGCGGCCAGTTCAGTGCGCTGGCATTGGGCTTGTCGACGAACGCAGCATAGGTGTTGGCCAGCGCCAGGTCGGCAGCGGGAAGTCCACGCGCGGCGCTGCGCATCACCGCTGGCTGCTGCGCGTCGGCGGCCGCGTCGATGCGCTCCCAGCGCAGTGCGTCGCTCAGGCCCCCCTGGGCCTGCAGCACGGCGAACACCGCATCGCAGCCATCGGGCAGTGACTTGCCGTTCCGGCGCCACAGCTCCTGGGCGTCGCTGATCCATTGCGGATCCACACCGCTGGTCACCTGTCGCGCGGTCAACTGCGCACAGCGCAGGCCGAGATTGTCGGTAGGGGCCCAGTTGGCGAGCAGGGTGGGCCAGTCCTGCCGGCGTGCCACCGAGGGCAGCCACACGCTGCGGAAGGTGGTGGCCACGGCCTGGCCCTCGTAACGCTTGAGGAAGGCCTGCGCCTGCGCGGTGTCGACCGTGTCGATGTTGCGCCGCAGATTGGCGTACTCCAGCCAGCCATAGGCCGGATGGCGGCTGAGCGCGGCGGCCTGGCCAGGATCGAACTGGCCGCGTTCGGCCGCGGCGATGGCGGCTTTGAGCTGCGCGTTCTGGGCATCGAGGGACTGGGCACCCGCGCAGCCGATCAGCAGCAGGGTGGCCAGCGGGAGCAGGGACAGGGCGGTCGAAGAGCGTCGGGTCATGGCGCCAGCATAGCGGGCGCTGGCTGAATTCAGTTTCGCATCGCGTGCACGTCGGGCGAAGGCAACGGCAGCTGAATGCAGGTGCATGGCTCCTCTGCCATAGCAGCGGGATGCCGGCGTAACGTCAGAGCCGGGCGAACCGCCCGGCTGCAGGGAGCGGCACATGGCGTTCAGTAGCGCAGGAAGGAATGGCCCGCTGGCGGAGATCAATGTCACGCCATTGGTGGATGTGATGCTGGTGCTGTTGATCATCTTCATCGTGACCGCACCGATCGTGGCCCGGCCGATCGCAGTGCAGTTGCCGCAGGCGACCGATCACGTGGTCGCCCGGCCGGACCCGCCGCCGCCGATCGAACTGCGTCTGGATGCAGCCAACCAGCTCAGCTGGAACGGCCAGCCCCTGGCCATGGCCGATCTGCAGCCGCGCCTGCAGGCGCAGGCGGGTGAGTACGCCGGCAACCTGCCGGAGCTGCGCATCGCGACCGATCCGGCGGCCGAGTACGAAGGGATGGCACGGATCCTGGCGGCGGCCGAGGCCACCGGCATGGAGCGCATTGCGTTCGTGCGCTGAGCAGCGGATGAGGGGCTGTCGATCGGCAGCCCCTCGCCCAAGAGCGCTTTGGAACGCTCCGCGGATGCCGGCACCTGCTGTCGCAACGGGCGCGTGACCGCCGCGCCAAGGCCGGAACAGAAGACAGAATCTGTCGCTATCTGATGCGATTGCCCGTCAATCGCGTCAAGCCCGCGTGAAAGGGTGTCGGTCATCACGCCGTGATTTTGACTACTTGTTTACAAAGGAGACGCTGCCGCCATGCAGGAGGGGCGTGCGGCAGCCAATGTCCCGACATTCCTTTGGAGAGAGAGCGAATGAATCACCTGCACCACCGCCCCCTGGCGGTTGCCGTCGCCCTGTGCGTGACTGCCCTGGCACCGCTGGGCGCCGCCGCACAGTCCACCACCAACCTGGACGCGGTCGAGGTCACCGGTACCCGCATCAAGCGCGCTGAAGTGGAGGGCCAGGTTCCGATCCAGACCCTGACGCGCGGCGACATCGAGCGCACCGGCCTGAGTTCGATCGGCGAAGTGCTGCAGCAGCTCACCGGCTCCGGTTCGGCGCTCAATGCCAAGTTCAATTCGTCCGGCAACTTCGGCTTCCCCCCGGATGGCAGCGGCGTCGGTGCGGGTTCGGCGCAGGTCGATCTGCGCCACCTGGGGGCCAAGCGCGTGCTGGTGCTGGTCGATGGCATCCGTTGGGTCAATGAGTCATCGGCGTCCGGTGTCGGCGCCGCGACCGATCTCAATACCATCCCGCTGGCCATCGTCGAGCGTATCGAGGTGCTGGAGGACGGCGCGTCGTCGCTGTACGGCTCCGATGCCATCGCCGGCGTGGTCAACATCATCACCCGCCGTGATTTCGATGGCGGCCAGGTGACCCTGAACTACGGCGAGTACAGCAAGGGCGACGGCACGCAGAAGGGCGTGGACCTGGCCTGGGGCAAGAGCGGCGATCGCTTCAGCCTGTTCCTCGGCGCCAGCTGGACCAAGCAGGATCCGGTGTATGCGAAGGACCGTGAACAGTCGCGCTTCCCGATTCCCGGCACCGGCCTGGCCTTCGGCAGCGGTGCCATTCCGCAGGGCCGCTTCGCCTTCGTCGATCCCAACACGGGCGCGCAGCAGAACATCGTGCCCAACACCGGCGTGAGCAATCCACGCTACGACGGCAGTGCCGGCTGCAACCGCACCGACGACTACCACTGCTTCACCAGTGCTGACCGCTTCAACTTCGCCGAGTACAACATGGTGCTGACGCCGTCGGAGCGGAAGGGCCTCTTCGGTCAGTTCCGCTTTGACATCACCGACAACGTGCAGTGGTACGTCAAGGCACTGGGCAACCGTCGCGAGTCGACCAACCAGGCTGGCCCCGAGCCGTTGTTCTTCGGCCCCGATGGCGCCACCGGCAATCCGCTGGCCGACAACATCACCATCTCGGCGCTCAATCCCTACAACCCGTTCGGCTTCGACCTGGTGTCCTCCGGCAACATGAGCCTGGTCGGCCGTCGCCCGGTGGAAGGCGGCGCGCGCGTGTTCGAGCAGGAGGTCAACACCACGTACTTCGCCACCGGCCTGGTCGGCAACTTCCAGGCGGCCGACCGCAGCTGGTTCTGGGACGTCAACGGCATGTACAGCAAGAACAAGGCCGAACAGACCAACTACGGCAGCTACAACATCTACAACGTCAACCTGGCGCTGGGCGATCCGGCCGCATGTGCGGCGACGCCGGGCTGCGTGCCGCTGAACATCTTCGGCGGTGCCGGTTCCATCACCCCGGACATGCTGCGCTGGATCCAGCCGGTGGTACGCGACCGCAGCCAGAACGAGCTGAGCCTGTTCACCGCCAATCTGTCCAGCGATCTGTTCAACCTGCCGGCCGGCCCGCTGTCCTTCGCCACCGGTTACGAGTACCGCAAGTACGAAGGCTGGTACCAGCCCGACCCGTTGACGGTGATCGGTCACTACAACGGCGTGCCGTCGCAGCCGACCTCCGGCTCGTACGACGTCAATGAAGCCTACCTGGAACTGAGCGTGCCGATCTTCGCCGACTCGGCACTGGGCAAGAAGCTCGACCTGAGTCTGGCAGGCCGCTACTCGGATTACTCCACCTTCGGTGGTGAGTTCACGCCCAAGTACGGCCTGCGCTGGCAGGTGACCGATGACTTCGTGCTGCGTACCACCTATGCCGAAGGCTTCCGCGCGCCGTCGATCGGCGAACTGTACGGCTCGGCCGCGCGCGCGGACCTGCAGCTGTTCGATCCGTGCTCGATCGGCCTGGGCGGCACGCCGCCGCGTGGCAGTGCCGCCAACTGTGCCGCGCTGGGCGTGCCGGCCGGCTTCCAGCAGGCCAACTCGCAGATCTCGGTGACCACCGGCGGCAACCGCGAGCTGGAACCGGAGCGTTCACGCAGCTTCAGTGCCGGATTCGTCTGGAGCCCGTGGTTCGGCAACAACACCTCCTGGTCGGAGCGCTTCGATGTGGAAGTAACGTTCTACCGCCACAACATCGATGGCGCGATCCAGGCGATCAACGCGCAGACCCAGCTGGACCTGTGCGTGGATACGCTGGATCCGGTGTACTGCGATGGCATCACCCGTGCCAGCACCGGCGCGGTCAGCAGCTTCAACAACCGGCTGACCAACCTGGGTTCGATCAAGACCGATGGCTGGGACGTGGACCTGTTCTGGACCCTGCCGCAGACCTCGATCGGCCAGTTCAAGCTGGGCTGGAAGAACACCTTCGTCGGTCGTTACGAGGCCACCGGTGCGGCCGGCCAGCGGCAGCCACAGAAGCCGGGCGTGGAAGTGGCCGACAGCTCGATTCCGGAATGGACCAGCAACGCCAGCATCGGCTGGACACTGGACAACTGGAGCGCGAACTGGACGGTGCGGCACATCTCCGAGTTGACCGAAGACTGTGGCGACGCCGTGGCGTTCCCGGTGTGCAGCAACCAGGTGGCGGGCACCAACACGCTCTCGGCGACCACCTTCCATGATCTGCAGGTGGGTTACAGGATCGACTGGATGAAGGGACTGCAGCTGACCGCTGGCCTGAACAACGTGTTCGACAAGGATCCGCCGATCTGCCTGTCGTGCTCGCTGAACGGCTATGACGCGTCGACCTATGACATTCCGCGTGGCCGCTACTGGTACATGCGCGCGGACCTGCGGTTCTGATGTGATGAGGGGCAGCGCCGGATGCTCCGGCGCTGCCTTGCGGGTGTAGCGCCGAGCCCGTGCTCGGCGCTACAGGAGCGGGGCGCTCGCGCCCTGCAGCTGATCAGAACGACCAGGTGAACGTCAGCGAGCCGTTGCGGCCATCGCCGTACGCACCGTAGCCGTTGATCTGCGAGAGGTACTGCTTGTCCAGCAGGTTGTTGAGGTTGGCCTGCACGCTGAACTCCGGCGAGATGCGGTAGCGCACGAAGGCGCTGACCAGGGCATAGCCGTTCTGCTCGATGCGGCCGTAGGCCGGCACCGCATAGTAGATGCGGTTCTGCCAGTTCGCCCCGCCGCCGACCGTCAGTGCCTGCAGCGACTGCGGCGTGTAGCTGGTGAACAGCTTCAGCGCGGTCTGCGGCAGGTTGGTGTTGATGTCGGCATCGTTGGCATCCTTGGCCACGTAACGCGAGGCACCGAAGGTCGCGTTCCAGCCCGGCGCCAGCTCGCCGTTCAGTTCGAACTCGAAGCCGCGGCTGACCGTGCCGCGCGCGGCGCGGTAGGCGAATTCGTTCTGGCTGCCCTGCACCGGCTCACCGGTGGCCTGGCCCACGTTGTCCTGCTCGATGCGGAACACCGCCAGCGAAGCATTGAGGCGGTTGTCGAACCAGGCGCCCTTGACGCCCACTTCGTAGCTCTTGCCATCGACCGGATCGAGGTAGCTGCCGTTGCGGTCCTTCAGTGTCTGCGGCTGGAAGATCTCGGTATAGGCGGCGTAGGTGGAGAAGGTATCGTTGATGTCCAATACCAGGCCGGCGTAGGGCGTGGTGACCTTGTGCGAGCGGTCCGCACCTTCGCCTTCACTCTTCCAGTCGGTGTAGCGTGCGCCGACGATGAGCTTCAGCGGGTCGGCCAGCGACAGGCGCGTGGCCATGTAACCGGCCTTCTGGGTGATGGTGCCTTCGCTGGCCAGCGCCAGCGGGTTCCAGTTCGGCTCGGAGATGTCGCCGGTCCAGCCAAGGTAGCTGGTGAACGGGTCCCAGCTCTGGCCGGGGCCACCAATCTGGTAGTCGCCGTAGTTGGCATACTCGCGCTTGTTGTAGCTCAGGCCGGCCATGAACTGGTGCTCGCGGCCGAACAGCCGGAACGGGCCGTCGACATAGCCATCGACCGCGTTGACCTTGCGCTCGGTGTTGTAGAAGCCGGCCGACGGCGAAATGCCGGTGCCGGTGGTCCTGTCGAAGAACGATGCGCCAGTGGTCCAGTCGTTGTAGGCCGGGTAGAACAGCTTGTCGTCGGCCTTGGTCTCATCGTGGGTCGCACCGACCTTGAACTTCCAGCCATTGCTGAAGGCATGCTGCAGGGTGGCGAACGCGCGCTTGCTGGTGGTGTCCCAGTAGGTCCAGTTCGGACTGGCGTTGAACGATTCGTCGTAGCCGGTGGCCGAGCCGTCGGAGAACAGCATCGGGAAGCCGCCCCAGGTCGCACCATTGGCGCGCTTCTGCTGGTAGTCGTAGCCCACGCTCAACTGCGTGTCCGGAGTCAGGTCGGCGTCGATCACCGCGTAGCCCAGCGTCTTGTGCTGGTTGTAGCGGTCCATCTGCGCGTCGGTGTCGAGGTAGCTGCCGATCACCCGGCCACGCACGGTGCCACTGGCATTGAGCGCGCTGCCCACGTCCACGGTGGTACGGGTACGGCCCCAGCTGCCGACGTTCACCGATACGCTGCCGGCCAGCTCGGCGCTGTCGGCATGCTTGCGGATCAGGTTCACCGAGGCGGACGGGTTGCCTGCGCCACTGAGCAGGCCGGTGGCGCCGCGCACCACCTCCACGCGGTCATACAGGGCGAGGTCCAGGCCGGAATCGCCGTAGCTCCAGTTCTGCACCATCTGCGTGGGCAGGCCATCGAACTGGTAACTGTCGATGTAGAAGCCACGCGCATAGAACTCGGTGCGCTCGCTGTCCGATTGCGTGCTGGTCACACCGGTGGTGTTGGCCAGCACGTCGATGATGTCGTCCAGGTTCTGATCTTCGATGCGCTGATGACTGATGATGCTGACCGACTGCGGAATCTCGCGCGGCGTCAGATCGAAGCGGGTACCGGCCGAGGTGCGACGCACCGAGTAGCCCTCCGCGCGCTCGCCCTTGACCACCACCTTGTCGAGGGTGGTCGCATCGGTGGCAGTTTCTGCGAAGGCGGCCGGGGCGATGGCGCAGAGTGCGGCGAGCACGGCAACGGACAGCCGCTGTGGCTGCGGGATACGGAATGCAGGACGGTTCATGGGATTCCTGGACGAGCATGCGCGTTCGGCCGACATCCAGGAGGCGAGGCGCTAGGGGTAGGGGAGAGGCGGGCGCGCCGTCCTGGCGGCGCCGTAATCGAAAGGAATGTTAATACGAACTATTCCTATTTACAAATCATGAACGGGTATGCGCAGCGCCGGATGGTCAGGCTGCTGCGGGAGACCGACGTCCGGCGGCTTACCGGCGCAGCAGTGGCAGAGGATCCCGCGCGCCGTCTGCGCCGTAGATGCCCCAGTGCAGGTGCGGCGGGGTGCCCTTGGCATTGCCGCTGTCGCCGACGTGGCCGAGCAGATCGCCCGCAGCTACCACCTGGCCGCGCGCCAGGCCTGCGGCCCAGCTCTCCAGATGGGCGTAGTAGTAGCGCTCGCGGCCGGGGCCGATCACCCAGACCTGGCGGCCGCCCAGGCCGACTTCCCGCACCTCGGCAACCACGCCCGGGGTCGCGCTGCGGACCGGGGTGCCCCGCGCGGCGAAGATGTCGATGCCGGCATGGCTGCGGTCGCGCCCGCGCGGCGCGCCGAAGGTATCGGCGATCTGGCCCGGCCGCACGCCGTCCACCGGTACCGGCAGCTCGGTGGCCGGTGGCATCCGGGCCAATGACCACAGCATCTTCGGCGCTTCGGCCCAGCGGCTGTTCCAGACGGACAGGGCGGCAACGACGGTGACGACCAGCAGGAACGCACGCAGCAGCCAACGGCGCAGCAGGCGGGCGGAAGACGTGGAGGGCGTGCGGGGCGAAGGATTCATGCCCCGCCAGTATGGCGCGGTCGGTGTCGAGGCCGGTTCATTCCAGGGGAACTTCGAAACTGCGCTTCAACGTGGACAGTGCCACCGCGGTGCGGAATCGTTCGATGTTGTCGTCGCCACCGAACAGGCGCTCGCTGATGGCGTCGTACTCCTCCATCGAGGTGGCCGAAAGCACCAGCAGGAAATCGCCGTCACCGGTGATGGCATAGCACTGCTGCACCGCCGGGTCGTCCTGCACGCGCTGCTTGAACGGCGCCACGCGATCCCGCTGCTCGCTGACCATGCGCACCTCGACGATGAGGGTCAGCGGTCGGCCGATCCGCGCCGCCGCCACCACGGCCACATTGGCCGCGATCACACCGCTGTCCTGCAGACGCCTGATCCGCCGCTGCACGGCCGGCGTCGACAGGTGCACGGCTTCGGCGATCTCCCGCTGTGGCAGCGTGTTGTCCCGCTGCAGCAGGGTGAGGATGGCGCGGTCGAAGCTGTCCAGCACGAGAGCAGTGGCCATGGTGAGCAGAAGTTGCATGGACGGGCCGGTAATTGAGCCAAGTGCTCGCCGTCGACGCAATAGACTGGACGCATGCAGACTTCACGATTCGCGCCGATGTTGCCGGCGCTGGCGGTGCTCGGCTCGGTAACCGCGCTGTCCGTTGGCACGTCCTATGCAAAGCACCTGTTCCCGCTGATCGGCGCGCAGGGCACCAGCGCGCTGCGCGTGGGCTTCTCCGCACTGTTGCTGCTGCTGTTCTGGCGACCCTGGCGCTGGAAGACCCACCGCGCGGATGCGATCACCATCCTGCGCTACGGGCTCACGCTGGGCCTGATGAACCTGCTGTTCTACATGGCCATCCGCACGATCCCGTTCGGCATCGCGGTGGCCATCGAGTTCACCGGGCCGTTGACCGTGGCGATGCTGTCGTCACGGCGCCCGATCGATTTCCTGTGGGTGGGATGTGCAGTGGTCGGCCTGCTCCTGCTGTTGCCGCTGGGCGGTGGGGCGGCACTGGATCCGGTGGGCGTGCTGTATGCACTGGGTGCGGCCGCGTGCTGGGGCCTGTACATCGTGTTCGGCAAGCGCGCCGGGCACCTGCATGCCGGCCATTCGGTGTCGCTGGGCCTGCTGGCGGCGTCGCTGGTGGTGGTGCCGGTCGGGGTGATCCACGCCGGCGCGGCCCTGCTCGATCCGAAGATCCTGCTGGCGGGCCTGCTGGTGGCACTGGTGTCCAGTGCGATTCCGATGTCGCTGGAGATGATGGCGCTCAAGCGCCTGCCGAAGGAAACCTTCGGCATCCTGATCAGCATGGAGCCGGCGGTGGCCGCGCTGTGGGCGATGCTGCTGCTGCACGAACACCTGCACGGGCTGCAGTGGCTGGCGATCGGCTGCACCGTGGTGGCCTCGGTGGGGAGCACGATGACGGCGCGGCGGTCGAAGGCGCCGGCGGGGTAGCGCCGGGCCATGCCCGGCGGATTGGGTTCCGTTCGCCGGCCATGGCCCGGCGCTACCGATCAGCGCAGGGCGCTGGCCGGTACGTCGATGGCCATGGCCAGCGCCAGATGGTCCGAGAAGGCCGCCGGTACGGCTTCGACCGCGCGGGTCTGCAGGCTGCTGCTGACCAGGATGTGGTCGATGGCGCGGTCCGGACGCCAGCTCGGGAAGGTCGGCACGATGCAGCCTGGAGGCTGCAGCCGGGTCTTCTGGTACAGCACCTGCATTTCCGGTCGTTCGGCCAGGCAGTTGAAGTCACCCATCAGCACGGCATTGGGATGGTCGGACAGCAGCTCGGCGATGAAACCGAGCTGTGCCATCCGCGAGCCGGCACCCAGCGAGAGGTGGGCCACAGCCACGGCCAAGCCGTCCCTGCCATCACCGAACCTGGCCAGCAGCACGCCACGCCCGCCGATGCGGCCGGGCAGGGCGTGGTCCTGCACCTCCACCGGCTCCAGTTTGCTCAGCAGGCCGTTGGCACTGGATGCCACCCCGCCCATGCGCCGGTTCGGCTGGTGGCTCCAGTAGTTGAAGCCGGCACGCTGGGCCAGGTAGTGGGTCTGGTTGGTGAAGCCCGAACGCAGGCTGCCTGGATCGGCTTCCTGCAGGCCAACGATGTCGTGCCCACGCGCCAGTGTGGCAATCGCATCAAGACTGCTGCGCTTGCGACCCGCCGGCAGCGCATGTGACCAGCTGCGGGTCACATAGTCGCTGTAGCGGCGGGTACTGGAGCCGGCCTGGATGTTGGCCGTCAGCAGACGCAGGGTCCGTGTAGAGGGGGAATTCACGGCCGGGGACAGCTTCTCTTGGATCAGTGAGCCTGGGCCGCACCGCGCTCGCGGGCGATCAGGTGGTCGGCGATGCGCAGCATGTCCGGGAAGCTCTTGCCCTTCACCAGGTACTTGCCGTTGACGATGATCGACGGGGTACCGCTGATCTGGCTGCGCTGCGCGAACTGCTTGGCCGAGTTGGTCTTGGCATTCACCGCGAAGCTGCCCATGGTGGCGGCGAACTGCTTCGGATCAACGCCGTAACCGGCGTAGAACTTGGCGATGTCCTCGACCGAGTCACGGCCGCGCTCACCCTTCAGGGTCTTCTGCGCGTGGATGGCGGCGTACAGCGCCTCGTGGGTCTTTTCCTGCACGCCCAGCGTCTGCGCGGCGTAGAAGGCGCGGGCGTAGTCGTCCCAGGTGCCGCCGAACATGGCGGGCACGTAGACGAAGTTCACGTCGCCCGGCAGACCGGCCTTCCACGGGCCGACCAGCGGCTGGAAGGCGGCGCAGGCCGGGCAGACGTAGCCGAAGATCTCGACCACTTCGACCTTGCCGGCAACCGGTTGGAAGGGCTGGCCGTTCGGAATTTCCTGGTAGTCCTCACCGGCCACCGGCGCCGGACCGGTCAGTGCGGTGGTGGTCGGGGCCGGAGCGGCCGCCGGAGCGGCTTCGGCGGCCTTCTCGCCTTCGGCTGCCGGGGCCGCGCCTGCGCTCTCAGTGGCCGGTGCCGCAGCGGGCTCGGTGCTGGCCGGGGTGGTGGTCGGCTCGGCCGGGGCGGCGGAGGTGTTGGCGGTGCCGTCGTCGGCCTTGCAGGCCGCCAGGATCGGCAGCAGCGCTGCGAGTGCGAGGGCGTAGCGGATCTTCATGGAAGCGTCTCCAGCATCTGGAATGGTGGGGCCGGCGGCGGGCGCCGGCCAGGGGGAAATGATGACACGCGGCGGCGACAGCGCCGTGTCGGGAGTGGGCGTTGGTTCAGCGGCCGCGGTTGGCGCGGACCTGGGCGATCAGCGCCGAGGCAATGCGCAGCTGGTCGTCGAAGCTGTTGCCGCGGACCAGATACTGGCCGTTGATGATCAGCGCCGGGGTACCGGGGATGCGGGTGCGCTGGGCGAATGCCCGCGCCGCATCGACCTTCTTCTGCACGGCGTCGCCCCGCAGGGCCTGGGTGTAACGCTCGGGCGCCACGCCATACGCCTTGTAGAAGGTGGCGAGCTCATCGGCCGAGACATTCTGCATCGGCAGGGTGCCCTGCTCGTGCAGTGCCTTGAACACGGCCGCATGGCTGCGCTTGGCGACGCCGACTTCTTCGGCGGCGTAATAGGCCAGCGCCCAGGCATCCCAGGCGCCCCCGAACGCCGCCGGCACCGGAGTGAAGCGCACATCCGCCGGCAGCTTGGCCGCCCAGGCTTCCAGCTGCGGTTCGAAACGCGCGCAGTGCGGGCAGGTGTAGCCGAACACCTCGACCACTTCAATCTTGCCGGCGAGCGGCTGGAACGGACCGGCCTGGGCGATGCGCTCGTAGTCGCGACCTTCGACCAGCGGGGCTGCGGCAGGGGCGGCACTGGCGGCCATCGGCAGCAGCACCAGCAGGGACAACAGCAGGCGGGGAATCAACCTCATCGACACGCATCTCCGTTGAAAAAGCAACGCCGGCGCAGTCGCCGGCGTGAAGGAAACATACCGCAGGCGCGGGCCGTGGTGGCGGCCCGGGCCGACCAGTGGCGGTCAGGGGGCGGCGGCCGGTCGTGCCGGTGTGGCTTCGGCGGCCACGTCGTCGGCCCGGTTGTGCAGGCCCTGCAGGTAGCTGGACAGCGCCTGCACTTCCTGTTCGGTCAGCTTCTGTGCCACCGCGGCCATGATCTGGAAGTGCGCCTTGTCGGTTTCGTTGGTCTGCCCGGCCTGGTACTCCTGCAGGCGGCGCGCGACATAGCTGGCGTGCTGGCCACCGATATGCGGGTAGGCCGGGCCCGGGTTGCCGGCGCCGCTGGGGCCGTGACAGGCCATGCAGGCCGGCAGCCCGCGCGACGCGTCGCCGCCGCGGTACAGCTGCTGGCCGATCTGGTAGAACTTCATGCCCTTGTAGGGGCCTTCGGTCACCGCGGTGTCGTCGGCGATGCCGGCGGTGGCCTTCTGCGTAGCGAAGAACGCGCCGATGTCGCGCATGTCCTGCGGGGTGAGGTTCTGCACGAACGGCACCATCGCCACTGCCGCACCGGAGCTGCGCTGGCCGTTGGCGATCAGGGCCATCTGCTGGGCGACATAGCGCTCGCTCTGGCCGGCAATGGACGGGTACATCTCGACCGTGGAATTGCCGTCGGCACCATGGCAGGCCGCGCAGGCCGCAGCCTTGCCCTGGCCGGCCTTGGCATCGCCCCAGGTCGTCTTGCTGAAATCCACCTCCAGCGAGGCGGTGTTGATCGGCCCGTTGTCGGGCAGCGGGGTCAACGTGGTCTGCGCGAACGCAGCGGCGGCAACAACGACAGCAGTGGCAAGGGCGGATACGGCAAGAACGCGAGCGTGGCGCATGCTAAAGCTCCGTATGGACCGGGCCGGGCGGTGGCCGCCGGCATCGCCCGGATTATCAACGGCGTTTCCACGCACGGTCAACGAAGCAGTGCAGCAAAATCCCCGCTGGGGCCGCCGGCACGGGCGCGCGGCGCCGCAACATGCGATCCTATGCGCATGTCATTGCTCCTTGAACGCGCCCGTTACCACCTCTCGGCCCACAACGCGCGGCAGCTGCCGCCCGACGAAGGGGCCGAAGTAGCCTTCGCCGGCCGCTCCAACGCCGGCAAGTCCAGCGCCCTCAACGCGTTGACCCGGCAGAATGCCCTGGCCCGCGTCTCCAAGACCCCCGGCCGCACGCAGCAGCTGGTGTTCTTCCAGATCACCCCGGAGGCAAGCCTGGTCGACCTTCCCGGCTACGGCTACGCCAAGGTGCCGCTGGAGCTGCAGGCGCACTGGCAGGCCTTCATCGACAGGTACTTCCGTACCCGGGAGGCGCTGAAGGGGCTGGTGGTGGTGATGGACATCCGCCACCCGCTGAAGGACTACGACCGCCAGATGCTGTCCTACGCCGTACAGCGCGGCCTGCCGGCGCATGCGCTGCTGACCAAGGCCGACAAGCTGGGCCGCGGCCAGCAGATGCAGACGCTGCAGAAGGTGCGCAAGGAGCTGCAGTCGGCCTACGGCGACAGCGTCAGCGTGCAGGTGTTTTCCGGCGAAGACCGCACCGGCGTGGACGAAGCCCGTGCCGTGATCGGTGGCTGGCTGGGACTGGAATAACCTCTCGCCCGCCGGGCATGGCCCGGCGCTACCGGATCGGTGGGTGCCGACCTTGGTCGGCCCACCCTCACAGCGGCGAATACTCCGCCGGCACCCAGGCATAGGCCTGGCCGTCCCTGCGTACGTGGCCCAGGCCCGGGAAAGGCAGATGCGCACCCGCCACCCACCACGCACCGGCGGTGGCCTGCTGCAACAGGCTGCGGCGGCTGGCCGTGGCCGCCTTGCGGTCCGAATCGGCCTCGAACGCGGCTTCCGGGTGGGCGAACTGCACCGCGTGGAAGTGCAGCACGTCGCCCCACACCAGCAGTGACTGGCCCTGGCTCTCGAACCGGTAGGAGACGTGGCCGGGGGTGTGGCCATGGGTATCCATCGCCCGCGCACCGCCGGGGAGGGCATCGCCAGGCTGGAAGGTGCGCAGGTGGCCGCTGGCCTGGTAGTGCGCCACGGCGGCGCGCGCGAGCGGGAAGGCAAAGCGCACGCCCTCCGGTGCGGTGGTTTCGCTGGCCGGGTTGAGCCAATAGTCCGCGTCGGCCCTGGACAGCCACACCGTCGCATTCGGATAGGCCGGCCTGCCCTGTGCGTCGAGCACGCCGCACAGATGGTCGGGGTGGGCGTGGGTCAGCAGGATGTCGTCCACCTCGGCGGGGTCCACGCCTGCGGCACGCAGGTTGCCCAGTACCTGGCCCAGGCCGGGACCGAAGCACTGTGCGGTGCCCGTGTCGACCAGGGTGAGGTGATTGCCCTGGCGGATCAGGTAAGCATTGACCGCGGTCTGCAGGCCCTTGCTGTCTTCGGGGACATAGCGGCCTTCCAGCAGGCGGGTGACCAGCGTCGGCGGCACGTCGACCACTTCCTGCCGGCCGAGTGCGACCACGCCATCGAACAGGGCGGTGACCTGCAGGGTGCCGATGCGGTGGTGATAGACGCCGGGCATCTGCCGGGTGGGTGCGGGTGAGGTGGCTTCGGCGAGTGCGGTCAGCGGCAGCGCAGCCAGGGCCAGCAGCAGGGCGCCGCGCAGCGGCAGGGGATGCAGGGTCATGAGGGTTCTCGATGGAGGACGGGCGGTTCCGTTGCGGCTAGCGTGCCGTGGCCGGCGTGCGCGCGGCGCTCAAACCGCTGCGCGGAATGCTCAGGGAAGGGAGTGTGCTGGCAGGGCTGCGTCCTGCACCCGCAGAGGCAACGGCCGAAGCAACAGCCGAAGCAACGGCAACAGCGGGCTGTCCGTGGGATGGCGGGGTGGGTCCGGCTGCGGGGGACGCCGTAAATACGTCCCTGTAGGCTCGGTCGCGCCATCCATGGCGCTCACGCCCCCGCAACCGGACCCACCCCGCCTTCGACAGTTTTCCGCGATCTGTCGGAAATACTCTTGGGGTCAGATCCGTTTCCGCAGGAAAACGGATCTGACCCCGGAATTTCATTCGATCAGCCGCCGGAATCTGTCGAAGGCGGGGCACTGTAGGTGCAGGGCGCAGCCCTGCCAGCCCCCTCAAATGTCTGTAGGAGCCAGTCCGTACTGCTCGGCGAAGCGCTTGCTGAAACTGGCCGCGGAACGGTAGCCCGCGCGTGCGGCCACGGTCTTCAGCGGCAGGTCGGTGGTGTACAGCAACTGCATGGCGTGGGCCAGTCGTGCCTCGGTCAGCAGCTGGCGCAGGCTGGTGCGCTCGGCCGCCAGCCGACGACGCAGGGTGGCGCCGCTCAGTGCGAACTGCTCCTCCAGATCACGCGATTGCCAGTCGCGCGCAGGTTCAGCGGCGACGCGATCCCGTATCTGCTCACCCAGCGTCGGTGCCGTGGGCAGCAGCAGGTTGCCGTGGCCCTGCCGGCACAGGGTCAGCACCATCGAGGCCAGGGCCAGCCGGGCGTCGCTGTAATGGCCATCCTGCAGCGATTGCCGCCAGCGGCGTAGCACGGCGCCATGTTCGGCCAGCGACAACCGCGCCATCGACGGACCGGCGCTGGGCAGTTCCTCGTTCCACAGTGTCCGCGCCGCGGCCAGCACTTCCGCACACAGCGGCACGATGGCGCTGAGGTAACGGCCGCTGCGCGGGTCTGGACGGTTGACCACGTCGATGCGGCAGCGCTGGGTCAGCAGCAGGATGTCGCCGGGCGCGAACTCCAGCGTCTGGTGTGCAGTACGTACCTGCTTGCGTCCTTCCAGCAGGATCGCGAACTGCGGTTGCGGGACCTCCACCGAGCTGGCGCCATGCTCGCGCCGCGCGGTGATGCAGGCATAACCCTCGGCGCGATCACAACCGGCCAGCGAAGACATCTCGGCCAGCAGCGCCGTTGCGGCGGGCAGCATCGTGGTCATGTCACGTGGGCTCCCAGCAGCCGGCCGACGCCGGCGGCCGCAGCCATTGCCAGTGCGCCCCAGAACATGACGCGCAGCGCACCGCGCAGGGCAGGCGCACCTCCAGCGCGGGCCGCCATCGCGCCGGTCACGCACAGGCCCAGCAGGGTGCTGGCGGTGGTCACCGCTGCCACCGAGTCGGCCGGTGCCAGCAGTGCGGTCAGCACCGGCAGGGCCGCCCCACAGGTGAAGGCGGCGGCCGAGGCCAGCGCGGCCTGCAGCGGCCGGGCGCGCAGGGTATCGGTGATGCCCAGTTCGTCGCGAGCGTGCGCACCGAGGGCATCGTGGGCGGTGAGCTGTTCGGCCACCTGCCGGGCCAGCGCCGGGGCCAGGCCACGATGGCGGTAGATGGCGGCCAGCTCTTCCAGTTCGCTGTGCGGATCGTCCTGCAGTTCGCGCGTCTCCATTGCCAGGTCGGCGCCTTCGGTGTCGGCCTGGGTCTGCACCGAGACGTACTCGCCGGCGGCCATCGACATCGCCCCCGCGACCGTGCCCGCCAGGCCGGTGGCCAGCAGGGTGCTGGCCGATGCGCCACTGGCGGCAACGCCGACCACCAGCCCTGCCACTGAAACGATGCCGTCGTTGGCGCCGAGCACGGCGGCGCGCAGCCAGCCGACGCGGTCGGCCCTGTGTCGTTCCGGATGGCGCGAATGACGGGTCATGCCTTGCAGTGTACGAGGGTCAAGAGGTCGTCGGTAGGATGCTGAAACCCGTCTCCGTCGCATGCTGCAACGGGGCGCCACGCTATAGTGCGCCCTTGCGATGGAAGGCTCTCAGCCCCACATCCCCCGTCACCGTACAGCGAGTCTTCCCCTTGTCGAGCCCCAGCCACGTCGCCGATACGCCCATTACCGACCGCTCGCAGCTGGTGGAGGTGATCGCCTCCGGCGAAAAGCCCCGCGCGCAGTGGCGCATCGGCACCGAGCACGAGAAGTTCGGCTTCCGCCTGGACGACCTGCGACCGCCGGCCTTTGAAGGCGAGCGTGGCATCGAGGCCCTGCTCAAGGGCCTGGTCCGTTTCGGCTGGGAACCCGTGCAGGAAAACGGCAACACCATCGCCCTGCTGCGCGATGGCGCGTCAGTGACGCTGGAACCGGCCGGCCAGCTGGAACTGTCCGGCGCGGCGCTGGAGACCATCCACCAGACCTGCGTGGAGACCGGTACCCATCTGAACGAAGTGGCGCAGGTGGCCGGCGAGCTCCAGCTGGGCTTCCTGGGCATGGGCTTCCAGCCGAAGTGGGCGCGCGATGAGATGCCGTGGATGCCGAAGGGCCGCTACAGGATCATGCGCGCGTACATGCCCAAGGTCGGTTCGCTCGGCCTGGACATGATGACCCGCACCTGCACGGTGCAGGTCAACCTGGACTACGCCAGCGAAGCGGACATGGTGAAGAAGTTCCGCGTCTCGCTGGCACTGCAGCCGATCGCCACCGCGCTGTTCGCCGACTCGCCGTTCACCGAAGGCAAGCCGAACGGCTACCTGAGCTATCGATCGCACATCTGGACCGACACCGATGCCGACCGCACCGGCATGCTCGACTTCGTGTTCGAGGATGGCTTCGGCTATGAGCGTTACGTCGATTACCTGCTGGACGTGCCGATGTACTTCTCCTACCGCGATGGCATCTACCACGACGCCAGCGGGCAGAGCTTCCGCGACTTCATGCAGGGCCGGCTGCCGGTGCTGCCGGGCGAGTTGCCGACCCTGCGCGACTGGTCGGACCACACGACCACGGCGTTCCCGGAAGTGCGCCTGAAGAAGTATCTGGAAATGCGGGGTGCCGATGGCGGTCCGTGGAGCCGGCTGTGCGCTCTGCCGGCCTTCTGGGTCGGCCTGCTGTACGACGACACCGCGCTGGATGCCGCCTGGGATCTGGTGCGTGACTTCACCCTGGCCGAGCGCCATGTGCTGCGCGACGGCGTGCCGAAGCATGCGATGAACCTGCCGTTCCGCGATGGCACGGTGCGCGATCTGGCGCGCGAGGCGGTGAAGATTTCCGTGGAGGGCCTGAAGCGCCGCGCCGCGCGCAATGCCGATGGCCAGGACGAGAGCAAGTTCCTGGATGTGCTGCAGGAGATCGTCGAATCCGGTCTGACTCCGGCCGAGCGCAAGCTGGCGCTGTTCCATGGTCGCTGGCACGGCAACGTGGATCCGGTGTTCCGGGAATTCGCGTACTGAATGCGCCCGCCGGGCATGGCCCGGCGCTACCCGCCATGGCTCCGGCAACGCCGGGCCATGCCCGCCATGATTCGGCAGCACCGGGCCATGCCCGCCATGATTCGGTAGCGCCGGGCCATGCCCGGCGGCGTTGCTCGCGGAAAAAACCCCGGCCTCGACGCCGGGGTTTTTCATTCCATCAGCCGGACCGTCAGGCCTTGAGGCTGGCCATGTCGATCACGAAGCGATAGCGCACATCGTTCTTCGCCATGCGCTCCCACGCGTGGTTGACGTCCTTGATGTCGATCACTTCAACGTCGCTGACGATGTTGTGCTCGGCGCAGAAATCCATCATTTCCTGGGTCTCGGCCATGCCGCCGATGGCCGAGCCGGTGACGTGCTTGCGGCCGAAGATCACGCTGGCGCCCATCAGGGGCGGGTCCAGCTCGGTGATGACGCCGACCAGGCACATGGTGGCATCGCGCTTGAGCAGGCTCATGTACGGGTTGGTGTCATGGCTGACCGGCACGGTGTTGAGCAGGAAGTCGAAGCTGTTGGCGTGCGCCTTCATCTGCGCCGGATCGCGCGAGACCAGCACCTCGTCCGCGCCAAGGCGCTTGGCGTCGGCGCCCTTTTCCGGGGTGGTGGTGATCATCACCACGGTGGCGCCCATCGCCTTGGCAAACTTCACGCCCATGTGGCCCAGGCCACCCAGGCCGATCACGCCCACCTTCTGGCCGGGGCCGACCTTCCAGTGGCGCAGCGGCGAGTAGGTGGTGATGCCGGCGCACAGCAGCGGCGCGGCGGCCTTCAGGTCCAGCGTCTCGGAGACCTTCACCACGAAGCGCTGCTCGACCACGATGTGGTCGGAGTAGCCGCCCATCGTCAGCTCACCGGTGTTGCGGTCGCGGCTGTTGTAGGTGTAGGTCGGGCCCTTTTCGCAGTACTGCTCAAGGTCGTGGTCGCAGGCATCGCAATGGCGGCAGGAATCCACCATGCAGCCGACGCCGGCGATGTCGCCGACGCTGAGGCGGGTGACGGCCTGGCCGACTTCGACCACGCGGCCGATGATCTCGTGGCCGGGAACCATCGGGTACTCCGCGCCGCCCCAGTCGTCGCGGGCCTGGTGCAGGTCGGAGTGGCAGATGCCGCTGTACAGCACTTCGATGCGGACATCGTTGGCGCCGACGGCGCGGCGTTCGAAGGTGAAGGGCTCGAGCGGGGCGGTGTTGGTACGCACCGCATAACCATGGGCGAGGGACATGGGAATCCTTGGCGGGGTTTGTGGAAAGGCGTTTTACAATACGCCCCTCATACCCGCCCACGAAGCGCGGATATCGGCATGATTCATCAAGGTAGACTGCACAATCATGGCCACTGACAATCTCACCCACCTGGCCGCCTTCGCGGCGGTGGCCCGCCACCGCAGCTTCCGCCGGGCCGGCGCCGAGCTGGCCCTGTCGACTTCGGCGGTGAGCTATGCGATCCGGGCACTGGAAGAGCGGTTGGGGGTGGGCCTGTTCCATCGCACTACCCGCAGCGTGGCCCTGACCGAGGCCGGGCAGCGCCTGCTGGACCGGTTGCAGCCGGCGCTGGGCCAGGTGCACGAGGCGCTGGAGGAAATGAACCAGTTCAGGGACAGCCCGACCGGCCTGCTGCGCATCAACGCGGCCCGCGCGGCAGTGCCGACCCAGCTCGGCCCACGCCTGACCCGCTTCCTGCGCGCGCACCCCGATGTGCGCCTGGAGCTGACCGAGAACGATGGGCTGGTGGACATCGTCGCCGAAGGCTTCGATGCCGGTGTGCGCCTGCATGAATTCGTGCCCGAGGACATGGTGGCCGTGCCGCTGGGCCCGGCCCTGCACGGCATGATCGTGGCCTCGCCCGAGTATCTGCGCCAGCACCCGGCGCCGCAGCATCCCCGCGACCTGCTGCAGCACGAATGCATCCGCTTCCGCTTCGCCAGCGGTCACCTGTACAAGTGGCAGTTCGACCGCGACGGGCAGTCGCTGGAAATCGACGTGCGTGGGCGACTGACGCTGAGCGAGCAGACCACCATCATGCGCGCGGTGCTGGATGGCTTCGGCCTGGCCTATGTGCTCGAGGATGCCGCGCGCCCGCACATCGAAGCCGGGCGGATGGTGGCGGTACTGCAGGACTGGAGCGAACCGTTTCCCGGCTTCGTGCTGTATTACCCCAGGCAACGGCAGATGGCGTCGGCATTGCGCGCATTCGTGGACATGCTGCGCGAATAGATCCATGCCTGCGCGGATGCTGCCTGTCGAGGTAAAGTGCGTGCCGATCCAACCACAGGGACGTTCATGCATACGCTTGCCGAGATCGAACTGGCCACCGGCCAGACCTTTCCTGCGCTCTACCACCAGCTCGATGCGGAAGACCGGCTGAGCTGGGGGGCGACCCATCCGCAATGGGCGCAGGTGCGTCTTCCGGAGCTGCAACCGGCACCGCCGATTCTGCTGTATGCGCAGGATTACGAGCCACTTGAGCGTGGCGAACTGCTCGAGGCCTGGCAGGAGCTGACCGCAGAGGATCACTACAACCCGCTGCGGGAGGATCTGCAGCTGCTGCCGTTCGCCCGCACGGGGGGCGGTGACAGCTACTGCTTCTGGACCAATGCGCCGGGCTGCGACGAGCCGCCGGTGCTGCTGGTGTGGCACGACGATGATCGCGCTGACGTACTGGCCCGCAACCTTCAGGATTTCCTGTTCCGCAAGATGGTGGAGGCGGTGGCGGACTACGAGGCACCCTACACGCTGTTGTCGCATGGTGACCTGGCCGACAATCTCCAGCGCTGGCTGGGCTCGCATCGCGCGTGGCTGCGGGACGACCAGGCCGCTGCGCTGGAGGCCCTGTTCGCAGGCAGCGCAGAGATCGAGCAGGGAGAGATCGATGAGGATCACGCGCAGGCGCTGGTGCAGCAGCTGATCGGATTCGAGCGGCTGGACGAATCATTCGCCTACGTACGCTGATGCTGGCGGCGGGCCCGGTGCACCCCGCCGATCAATCCAGCAGGGCGTCGTAGCCGGGGCCGGTGAACTGGATCAGGCAGAAGCCGTGTCCGAACGGATCCGCCAGCACTGCGATACGTCCCCATGAACGCTCGCGCGGCGCCTGCTCGAGCGCTGCGCCTGCCGCCAACGCCTGGGCAAGGGCGGCGTCGAGATCCTCTACGATCCAGTCGATGTGCAGCGGCGTCCAGTGACGTTCGTAATCCCGCACGTCACCGTCCTCCGTAGCCGCGCTGCCCGCTTCGTTCTGCAGCAGATAGAGCGGGGTCGGGCCACCCAGCAGTTCCAGCACCTCCGGGCCGAGACGGCGCCCGGCATGGAGGCCGAAGGCGCGTGTGTAGAACGCCTCGGCGGCCGCCAGGTCCGGAACGTCCAGATTGATGATGAAGGGGATCATGGCCAGGGTCCTGCGGTGTGCCAGGCACCATGCGCCGATGATTCCCGTCGATCAAGGGGTGCGCGGTTTGAGGCAGCGCGTCGCGGAAAGGCGCCGGCGATCGTTCTAGACTCCAGCGATCGAACCTGCATGGGAGTGGCTCTGATGGGAGTGCGCGAAAGGGTGAGGGTGGCCGTACTGGCCGTGCTGTTCGCGGCCACCGGCGTCGGCATCGCCGACGCGCGTGACAGCCAGGCACCGCTGATGTCCGGCAATCCGATCCTGCCGGGCTGGTACGCGGACCCGGAGGCGGCCGTATTCGGCAGCACCTACTGGATTTTCCCAACGCGCTCGCGGCCCTATGCAGAACAGGTTGCCTTCGATGCCTTTTCGTCGCCCGACCTGGTGCACTGGCGCCGGCACGACAGCGTGCTGTCCATCGAGAACATTCCCTGGGCCAGGCAGGCGCTGTGGGCACCCTCGGTGGTGGCCAACGACGGGCGCTACTACTTCTTCTTTTCCGCCAATGACATCCAGAACGACGGCGAGACCGGTGGCATCGGCGTGGCCGTGGCCGACCAGCCTGAAGGGCCTTACCGCGATCTGCTCGGCAAGCCACTGGTGGGCGCGTTCCACAATGGCGCGCAGCCGATCGACCAGTATGTGTTCAAGGATGACGATGGGGCCTGGTACATGATCTATGGCGGCTGGAAGCACGCCAACATCGTGCGCCTGAAGGCGGATTTCAGCGGCCTGCTGCCCTGGGACGACGGCACGCTGTTCAAGGAGATCACGCCGGCGCCGGAGTACGTGGAAGGTCCGCTGATGTTCAAGCGTGGCGGTCGTTACTACTTCATGTGGTCCGAAGGCGGCTGGGGCGAGCCGGACTACTCGGTGGCCTATGCGATCGCCGACGCGCCGACCGGGCCGTTCACCCGTATCGGCCGCGTCCTGCAGCAGGACCCGGCCATCGCCACCAGCGCCGGGCACCACTCCCTGATCCACGCGCCCGGCGATGACGCGTGGTACATCGTCTACCACCGCCGGCCGCTCGACCAGACCGACCGCAATGCCCGCGTCACCGCGATCGATCGCCTGTACTTCGACGCGCAGGGCCGCATCCTGCCGGTGAAGATGACGCACGGGGGCGTACCCGCGCACCGCCTGCGCTGAGGCGCGGGATGCATCGCCCCGTTGCCTGTGTATACTATCCCCCAGTATAGTTCATGGGTGGCCCTGCGATGCCGCACTCTCCCGAAGAGAAGAAGAAGGTCCTGGCCCGCGTGCGCCGCATCCGCGGCCAGTGCGATGCACTGGACCGTGCGCTGGAAGCCGGCGCCGACTGCGGGCCCGTGCTGCAGCAGATCGCGGCCATCCGCGGGGCGGTCAACGGGCTGATGTCCGAGGTGATGGAAGCCCACCTGCGCGAAGAGTTCGGGCAACCCGCAGCGTCCGATGAACAGCGCGCCGAGCGCGTGCGCGAGATGAGCGGGCTGATCCGCTCGTACCTGAAATAAGCAACGGCGCAGCACAGCGTCGTCCATCTGTTACTGCCTGTCTTTGGAGAATCCCGCCATGAAATCCCGTGCCGCCGTCGCCTTTGCTCCCGGCCAGCCGCTGCAGATCGTCGAGATCGACGTCGCCCCGCCGAAGGCCGGCGAAGTGCTGGTCAAGATCACCCACACCGGTGTCTGCCACACCGATGCGTTCACCCTGTCCGGCGATGATCCGGAAGGTCTGTTCCCGGTGGTGCTGGGCCATGAAGGTGCCGGCATCGTGGTGGAAGTGGGCGAGGGCGTGACCAGCGTCAAGCCGGGCGACCACGTGATTCCGCTGTACACCGCCGAGTGCGGCGAATGCCTGTTCTGCAAGAGCGGCAAGACCAACCTGTGCGTGTCGGTACGCGCGACCCAGGGCAAGGGCGTGATGCCCGATGGCACCAGCCGCTTCAGCTACAACGGCGAGCCGATCTATCACTACATGGGCTGCTCGACGTTCAGCGAGTACACGGTGGTGGCCGAAGTCTCGCTGGCGAAGATCAACCCGCAGGCGAACCCGGAACACGTCTGCCTGCTCGGCTGCGGTGTCACTACCGGCATCGGCGCGGTGCACAACACGGCCAAGGTGCAGGAAGGCGACAGCGTGGCGGTGTTCGGCCTCGGCGGCATCGGCCTGGCCGTGATCCAGGGCGCGCGCCAGGCCAAGGCCGGCCGCATCATCGCGGTGGACACCAATCCGTCCAAGTTCGAACTGGCGCGTGAGTTCGGTGCGACCGACTGCATCAATCCGAAGGACTTCGACAAGCCGATCCAGCAGGTCATTGTTGAAATGACCACCTGGGGCGTGGACCACAGCTTCGAGTGCATCGGCAACGTCAACGTGATGCGCGCGGCGCTGGAATGCGCGCACCGTGGCTGGGGCCAGAGCGTGGTGATCGGCGTGGCCGGCGCCGGCCAGGAAATCTCCACCCGTCCCTTCCAGCTGGTCACCGGCCGCAAGTGGATGGGCACGGCCTTCGGTGGCGTCAAGGGTCGCAGCCAGCTGCCGGGCATGGTGGAGGACGCGATGAAGGGCGACATCGAACTGGCGCCGTTCGTCACCCACACCATGGATCTGGACGGGATCAACGATGCCTTCGATCTGATGCATGAAGGCAAGTCGATCCGTTCGGTCGTGCACTACTGAGCCATCCCGGGTGGCAGGCCGTCAGGGCTGCCACCGTTCTGGAGAGACACCATGGAACGCATCGAACACCGTGCCTGCTTCGGCGGTTGGCAGGACGTGTACCGTCATCCCTCGTCCACGCTGGGCTGCGACATGCAGTTCGCCGTTTACCTGCCGCCGCAGGCGGAAACGCAGGCGCTGCCGGTGCTGTACTGGCTGAGCGGACTGACCTGCACCGAGCAGAACGTCATCACCAAGGCGGGCGCGCAGCGCTATGCGGCCGAACATGGCGTGATCCTGGTCGCGCCCGACACCAGCCCGCGCGGCGACGATGTCGCCGATGCAGAGGGCTACGATCTGGGCAAGGGCGCCGGCTTCTACCTCAATGCCACCCGCGAGCCGTGGTCCAAGCACTACCGCATGCACGACTACGTGGCGCAGGAACTGCCCGCGCTGATCGAGGCGAACTTCGCGGTGACCGCGGCGCGCGCGATCAGTGGTCACTCGATGGGAGGCCACGGTGCGCTGGTGGTCGCGCTGCGCAATCCGGGGCGCTACCGCAGCGTGTCGGCGTTTTCGCCGATTGTGGCCCCCAGCCAGGTGCCCTGGGGACAGAAGGCGTTCCAGGCCTATCTGGGCGACAACCGCGCCGACTGGGCCGCGTGGGATGCCTGCGAACTGATCGCTGCGGCCAGCGAACGCTTGCCGCTGCTGGTGGACCAGGGCGGGGCCGATGAGTTCCTGCAGAGCCAGCTGCAGCCGCAGCGCCTGCAGCAGGCCTGCGATGCCGTCGGCCATCCGCTGACCCTGCGCCTGCAGGATGGCTATGACCACAGCTATTACTTCATCGCCAGCTTCATCGGCGAGCACATCGCTCACCACGCCCGCGCGCTGCACGGCTGAACGGCCGGCGTGACAGCTGCGGCCCCGCGGACGCAACCGGGCATGCCCCGGCGCTACGGAACGCCTGCGTCGATGTAGCGCCGCGCCATGCCCGGCGCAGGGGCAGGGGCAGGGGAAGCAGGTGTGGCGTGGATCACGCCTCCATGGCGGCCTGTCGCGCTATCGTGCGTGCAGACAGGCTTGCGCAGTGGGGGATGCATGCCGGTAGTGCTGGCGCTGCTGTACGTGTTCGGCCATGGCCTGGTCGTCGCCCTGTGGCCGGGGCCGGCGGGCCTGGGTTCGTTCGTGTTCCTCACCGGCGCGCCGCTGCTGGCCGCCGCCGCATGCCTGTGGCGCGCACGTGCGGATCGCGCCGCGCTGGGCTGGCGTGCCATCGCGCTGGCACTGCTGCTGTGGGCGGGGGGCATGGGCATCAACATGTTCAATGCGTTGAGTGCCGACCGCCCCGACATCACCCCGGGCGCCAGCCTGCTGCTGTACGTGCTGTATGGCGTGCCGCTGGTGTTCATCCTGGCCCGCTCGCGGCGGGAGCGCTGGGCCATCAGCGTGATCGACGGAGTCATGGCGGCCCTGCTGGGCGTGCTGTTCTTCGTGCATACCCAGTCATTTGCCGACCATGTCGGCATCGACGACCAGGCGCTGGCCAACATGCAGCGCATGTTCGATATCCAGAACCTGTGCATCGCTGCCTTCGCCATCGTGCGCTGGGTGTCCTGTGATGTCCCCGAGCGGCGCAGCGTGTTCCGCGCGCTGGCGCTGTACGCGCTGGCCTACCTGCTGGTGGCGTACTACATCAACCACTTCACCTCCGAACAGTCTTTCGGCGCCTACAACGATCTGCTGATCGACGTGCCGTTCCTGCTGCTGGCGGTGCTGGCACTGCGGCGGTCGCCGGCTACCGGATTCGTGCTGCAGCCGCGGCTGGCCCGGCTGGTGCAGGCCGGCGGCCCGATCATCCTGCCGCTGCTGTTGCTGGTGGTGGGCACCCTGGTGGTGGACCATGCCCGGCCCCTGGCATTGGCTGGATTCGTTCTGGCTACGTTGGGCTTCAGCCTGCGCAGTGCGCTTCTGCAGATCGACCTGCTGGAGCGGCAGGCCGGGCTCGACCAGCTCGCGCGCCAGGATGGTCTGACCGGCGTAGCCAACCGCCGCCAGTTCGATGCCGAACTGCAGGCCGAATGGAACCGGGCGCGGCGGAGCGGCACCGAACTGGCGCTGCTGCTGGTCGATATCGATCATTTCAAGGCATTCAACGATGCCCATGGTCATCCCGCCGGCGACCGTTGCCTGCAGGCCGTGGCGGCGCTGCTGCAGCACAGCGCCGGACGTGCCGGCGACAGCGTGGCGCGTTACGGCGGTGAGGAATTCGCGGTGATCGTGCCCGGCACGGCGTTGGACGGCGTACAGGCGTTGGCCGAGCGACTGCGACGCGCGGTGGAAGCGCTGCAGCTGCCGGAAGGGCGGGTCAGCATCAGCGTCGGCATCGCGTTCCTGCATCCGCCGGCAACGGCCGATGCCGGGCAGCTGCTCGCCGATGCGGACGCGGCGTTGTATGCCGCCAAACGCGCGGGACGCAATCGAGTGGCCATGCAGGGCGCAGCACCGGCCGGCGCAGACCGCCGCTAGCCCCCCGCCCCGCGCATTCGCCAGGGGAACGCGGTTGCGCCGCAGGTGGCTGTCGCCCGCGGACGCGCCTTCGTCGGCTGTACCGGCACTCCGTCGCACCGCGCTGGCGATCGCGCGGGAGCCGGTCCACCGTCACCCCCAGTGTGGAGAGGAGCAGACATGCACAGAACCCTGGTGTGGCTGGCCGCGTGGAGCGCGATGGCCTTGAGTGCGCAGGCGGTTGCCGCCGCGGCGGAGTCGCCTTGCGCCGCGGCGAGCTACCGGATGGCCGATGGCAGCACGCTGGACATCGGCCCGGGTGCGGGTGATCAACTGCGCTGGCGCACGCCGGATGGCCGCAGCGGCGCACTGCAGCGCACCGCGGGCGATGCCTGGACCAGTACCCGCGGCTGGACCGGGCAGCCGGACGGGCAGCGGATGGTGCTCACGGACTGTGGGAAGCGCGGCATCAGCGTCGATGGAATGAAGGGCGAGCGCATTCCGCTGCGGCAGATCGACACCCGTTTCAGCGGTGCCGGCGCAATGCTGCAGGGGCGGCTGACGCTGCCCCCGGGCGATGCGCCGGTTCCACTGGTGGTGCTGGTGCATGGTGCGGAGAACAGCTCCGCGCTGGAGCGCTACTCGCTGCAGCGCGAGTTCGCCAGCGCCGGCATCGCCGTGTTCGCGTACGACAAGCGGGGTACGGGTCGCTCTGGCGGGCGGTACACGCAGAACTACCTGACCCTGGCCAATGACCTGATCCTGGCCACGCGCGAAGCACGCCGGCTGGCGGGGGCACGAGCGCAGCGGGTCGGCTACCAGGCCGGCAGCCAGGGCGGCTGGGTGGCGCCGCTGGCGGCACGCATCGAGCCTGTGGATTTCATCGTGATCAGCTTCGGCCTGGCGGTCTCGCCGCTGGAGGAAGACCGCGAGGCGATCGCCTTCGACATGCAGCGGGCCGGCCAGGGAGCGCAAGCCACTGCGCAGGCGATGCAGATCGCCGATGCGGTGGCGACCATCGTCGAAAGCGGATTCACCGAGGGATTCGATGTACTGGCGGAGGTGAAGCAGCGCTACCAGCACGCGCCCTGGTTTCCTGCGGTACGCGGGAACATTACCGGGTATCTGTTGTCGACGCCGGAGGCGACTGCGCGCGAACAGGGGCCGCGGCTGCTGGACGGGGTGCCGGCCCATTACGACCCTTTACCGGTGCTCACCCATCTGCAGGTGCCGCAGTTGTGGATCTTCGGCGGGCAGGACCGCGATGCACCGCCGGGAGAGACGCTCAGGCGTCTTGCTGTTCTGCAGGGCCAGGGACGGCCGATCTCCACGGCCGTATATGCAGATGCGGATCACGGCATGTACGAGTTCGAGCTGGATGCGGCCGGGGAACGCGTATCGACACGGCAACCGGCCGGGTACTTCCAGTTGATGACGGACTTCATCCGTGGCGATGCGCTGCGGGCCGAATACGGACAGGCCCGCCCCACGTCCGTGCCATGAGGGCTTCGACTGGCGAAGCCCTGCAGACGCCAGCGCGTTCACCGCTCAACGCACGTCGCGCAGTTCCCAGTGATGGCCGGCCAGCAGACGCAGGCGCTGCTTGAACACATCGCTGTCGATGCGGGTGGTGGCCACCAGGTTGATGCGCAGGTCCTTCTGCTCACCGGTTACGGTGGCGTCCGGGTCGGTCACGCCCCACTGCGGCTCCACTGCATCCGGATCGGGTTGCTTGGCTTTCCAGCGCTCGAACAGCACGCCGCTGCGCAGGGCGTCCTGCAGTTCTTCGGCAAAGCCGGCCGCCCCCTGCGAACGGAAGGACAGGTCGGGGTCGTTGCCGCGGGCCTTGGACGGGTCGGGAAGGCTGATGTGGTACTGCGCAGGCATGGTGATCTCCTTGAAGTGCGGCAAGGCTGGCATAGACGCGGTGCAATGCTTGTGTACATCCGGCGCACCTGCATGCAGGCGTCGCCCGCCCTCATTCGAACCGATGCGGCCCATCGGCAAAGCCCACGGTGACGGCACCCTTGCCGACGTTGACCATGCCGGTCAGGCTCATCACCGATTCGTACACGGTGACGCCGTGGGTGGCGCAGACCTCCGTCAGCTGCGCGTAGCCGGGCAGGGCGCGCAGCTCCTCCAGCTCACCGCCATAGCTGACGCAGACTGTCGGTGTCATCAGTCCGCTGCGCACGCGCTGGCCGACCACAGCGAAGAGTTTCTGCACGGCGTTGTCGAAGCCCTTGATCTTGGCCACCGGGCCGGTCTCACCGCGGTAGCCGTGCAGCACCGGCTTGATGTCCAGTGCGCTGCCCAGCGCGGCACTGAGCAGGCCGACACTGCGGTCGCCCTTGTGCCGTGCGCGGGCCCGCATGTAATAGAGATCACGGGTGACCATGTAGCCATGCACGTTGCCGGCCAGTTCCTCCAGCCGCTCGCGGATCTGCTGCACGCTGGCGTTGCTGTCGCGCAGGCGTACCGCTTCCACCGCCGTCACCGCCTGCGCGGCGAACAGGTTCTGGGTGTCGAGCACGCGCAGCGCGAAGGGCGAGTTGTAGCCCGCGGCCTGCCGCACCGGCTTGTAGTCGTTGAGGATGGCGAAGCTGGCCTGCAGGGCGTTGTCGTGGATCGGGCTGCGGGTTTTGGTGATGGTCATGCAGAAGACGTGGTCGTAGTCGATCACCAGCTGCTGCAGGAACAGGTCACGGATCTGGTTGACGCTGAAGGGGATGGTCTCCGCCTCGGCACCATGTTCGGCCACGTGTGCATGCAGGAAGCTCAGCGTGGCCTGTTCGTCGCGGTGGTCGGCGAGTACGGCTTCGCCGATCCGTACGGTGATCGGGAGCAGCACGATGTTGTGTTCGGCAATGAACGCCTGCGGCAGGTCGCAGGCCGAGTCGACGACGATTCCGATGCGCATCCGCGGCTCCCCCTCCAGGGCGGTTGTTGGTTCGGAAGTGTGAAAAATATCTCAAAACGGGAGCCCGCGCGCGAGGGAAGCGCAGGCGCCCTGTTCAGCGTCTGCGCTGTACCGCGATCGGCAGGGTCTCCACCCGCTGCCATTCCGGCTGCATCAGCAGGTCCGGATCGGCCAGCACCGCGGCCATCAGCGGGTGCGCGTCATTGCCCCAGAACAGCTCGTCGCCGATGGCCAGGGTCGGTACCCCGAACACGCCGGCCGCGAGCGCTGCCTCCGTGTTGCGCCGCAGCTGCTCCTTGACCTCGGCGGTTGCCGTGGCTGCCGCCACATCCGCGATGCCCAGCCGCGCGCCGGGCTCGCGCAGCGCCTCGGCGCTGTCGGCGGCGTTGCCCTCGCGCCAGATCCAGTCGAACAGCACGTCCACGGCCTGCGCGCCGCCGCCTGCGGCCAGGCACAGGCGCAGGGCGGCCAGCGGGTTGAACGGGTGGGCAGGCGGGAAGCGCAGCGTCACGCCTTCCGCCTGCGCGTTCCAGAGCAACTGGCGGTAGATGAAGCGCCGCTTGGCCGGGATCTCGGCCGGGCCGAGATTGCCGAGCTGCTGCAGCACCGCGCCGAAGGCGATCGGCACCGGCTGTACCTGTGCGAACTGGGGCAGTTGCTTGACCTTCTGCCAGTGCAGGTAGGAGTAGGGCGAGACGAAATCGAAGTACCAGTGCAGCGGGGCCATGGGGCTTTCCTCGTCGGTCAGGGCTGCGCGTTGCGCTGCAGATAGCGATCGCGCAGGTCGGTCTGGCGCGAGCGCATCGGCATCGGCCGCCCGCCCATCCAGACCTGCTCGGCATAGTGCGCCACATCCAGCGGGTCGCCCTCCCACAGCACCAGGTCGGCGCGCTTGCCGGGCTCGATGCTGCCGATCTGGTCGGCCACGCCGAACGCCTGCGCGGGAACCCGGGTCAGGCCTGCCAGCCCGTCCACCCAGGGCAGGCCATGGGCGACCGCATTGCCTGCGAGCTGGCGGATCTTGCGTGCGTTGTGCGAGGCATCGCCCCGTTGCACGAAGCTGACGGGCACGCCGGCACGCTGCAGTCGTGCCGCGTTTTCCAGGGTGGCGCCAATCTGGTCGAAGCTGGCCGGCAGGTTGGCCAGCACGTCGACGAACACCGGCACGCCGGCCGCAGCCAGCTCCGGCGCGAGCTGCCAGGCTTCGCTGGCTCCGGACAGGGCGATCTTCACCTTTTCCCGTGCAGCCCAGCGCAGCAGCTGGCGGATATCAGCAGCGCGATCGATTTCAACCACGATGCGGCCCTGGCCGGCCAGATAGCGCGACAGTGTGCGGCGACCGGCCGGTGTCAGCACGGCGTGCGGTGAATCGGCGGCGACCTGGCCGCGCGCCTCATCCACCATCTGCTGCAGCAGCATCCACTGTGCTGCACGCGAATGACCGGTCAGTTCCGACGCTGCGGCGCCCAGCCGCAGGAACAGCGCACGTGGACCCAGCGGGTCGGCGCTGCCATCCAGCCGCATCACCCCGCCCTGGCCCGCCACGAAGCCACCGCCGGTGACAGCGCCCAGCGCGGTGAAGCCGATGCCCTCCAGTCGCGCCACCGGAATGAGCACCGACGCCGGGTTGTAGGCCAGGGTCACGTCGAACTCCGGGCGCAGCGGTTGCTCGCCGATCTTCAGGCTGCTGTCGACCGTACTCGCTTCTCCCGAGACTTCCTCGATGCCGATCTCGGCGATGCCACCGAACAGCGCGGGCGTGAGCGGGCGGCCATCGGCTTCAACCACGGTTGTGCCGGCCGGTGCGGCCAGACCCGTACCCACGGCACGGATGATGCCGCCCTGTACCAGCACATCGGCGTGCTGCAGGCTGCCGCGCGCGCTGGCAGTGTGAACCGTCGCGCCGCGCACCAGCAGGTCCTGTGCCGATGCCGTGCCGGTAATGCCTGCCAGCACCATGATGGCAGCGCCGAGCCATGCCCGGTTGCGGCTGGAAGATCTTGCCGTCTGCATGGAACCGGCCATCAGTGCACCTCCTGTCCGAGCTGGAAGTCCGACTGCGGCGTTGCCGGCAACGCACTGCGGTCGTACAGGCGGCGGCCATCGACATAGACCTGCTCGGCCAGCGCGTAGGAGCTGAAGGGGTTGCCGTTCCACACCACCACGTCAGCCATCTTGCCGGGCTCCAGCGTGCCGGTCTGGCTCTCGATGCCCAGCGCCTTGGCGGCATTGGCGGTCATCCAGGTGATCGCATGTTCGGGAGTGATCGGGGCCATGCGTGCACGGCGCGCGGCGGCCATGACCTTGGCCGCCTCCTGGTTCAGGCGCTGGATGCCTTCGGGTGAATCGGAATGGACGATGGCGCAGCTGTTCTTCGCCCGGTCCACCAGCGCGATGTTCTCGGGGATGCCGTCGAAGGCTTCCATCTTGAAGCCCCACCAGTCGGCCCACAGTGCACCGCAGACGCCGTCCGCCGCAAGCCGGTCGGCCAGCTTGTAGGCCTCTACGCCGTGGTGGAACGCTGCCACCTTGAAGCCGAATTCCTTGGCCAGATCGAGCATGGTGGCCATTTCATCGGCACGGTAGCAGTGGATATGCACGCGGATGTCGCCCTGGATCGCGCCGGCCAGGGTGTCCAGCTTGAGATCGCGCTTGCCGCCGGCATCGCCCGCGCTGTCACCCTTGTCGCTGCCGAACCAGCGCTTGCGCTTGGCTGCCTTGGGCGTGTTCTTGGTGATGTAGTCGGCGGCATCGATGAAGGCTGCGCGGTAGCCGGCGACGTTGCCCATCCGGGTTGCAGGCGTTACACCCTTGCCTTCGCCATAGACGCGTTTGGGGTTCTCGCCGCAGGCCATCTTCAGGCCCCACGGCGCGCCGGGGAACTTCATCGCCTGGTAGGTGATGGCCGGAACATTCTTCAGGGTCACGCCGCGGCCACCGACCAGGTTGGCCGAGCCGGGCAGCACCTGCATGCTGGTCACGCCGCCGGCCAGGGCGGCAGCGAAGCCGGGATCCTGCGGCCACACCGAGTGCTCCGCCCAGACATTGGCCGTGACCGGTGCAGTCATCTCGTTGCCATCGCTGTGGGCGCCGACCCCAGGGCTTGGATATACGCCCAGGTGCGAGTGCACGTCGATCAGCCCGGGGGTGACCCACTTGCCCTGCGCGTCGATGCGGGTGACATCGGCCTCGGCCTGCAGCTGCTGGCCAACGGCAACGATGCGGCCCTCACGCAGCAGCACGTCGGCATTGTCCAGGCGCTGGCCGGTGCCGGTCAGCACCGTTGCGTTGCGGATCAGCACCGGCGCATCGGGCTGCGCCCGATAGGTGCTGGGGTAAGGATCGGCCATGAAGCGCGAGGCGCCCAGCGCCGGCGCGGTGGCCAGCGAAACCAGCGCCAGCCCCAGCCCGGCGCGCAACAACGACGACGTCATGCAGATCCCCTCGGCTACGTAAGCAACCGCAGACGCTAGCCGGGCAGCGGTGGGCTTGCCAAGTGACCTTCTTCACAGGGTGCCACCGCGTGCCTCGACGGCGTCGCCCCACTGGCCGAAAATAGGCGGTCCCCCGCCGTTCCGGACCGAGCATGAAGAGCAAGCAGGAAATCGTCGACAACTGGCTGCCGCGCTATACCGGCGTGCCCCTGGACCAGTTCGGCCCGCACGTCCTGCTGACCAACTTCGGCGGCTACCTGCACACCTTCTCCGAACTGACCGGCGCGCCCATCGTCGGTCTGGACCGGCCCATGGCCAGTGCCACCATCGATGGCATCACCATGATCAACTTCGGCATGGGCAGCCCCAATGCCGCGATCATCATGGACCTGCTGTCGGCGGTGATGCCCAAGGCGGTACTGTTCCTGGGCAAGTGCGGGGGCCTGAAGCGCAAGAACCAGCTGGGTGACCTGGTGCTGCCGATCGCTGCGATCCGTGGTGAAGGTACTTCGGGCGACTATCTGCCACCGGAAGTGCCGGCACTGCCGGCCTTCGCCCTGCAGCGCGCGGTCTCGACCATGATCCGCGACCTGGGGCACGACTACTGGACCGGTACCGTCTACACCACCAACCGGCGGGTCTGGGAACACGACGAGGCGTTCAAGGAACGGCTGCGCGCGATGCGCTGCATGGCCATCGACATGGAAACGGCCACGGTGTTCGCCGCCGGCTTCGCCAACCACATCCCCAGCGGCGCCCTGCTGCTGGTTTCGGACCAGCCGATGATTCCCGACGGGGTCAAGACCGAAGCCTCCGATGCCAAGGTCAGCTCCCAGTTCGTGGAAAACCATATCCAGATCGGCATCGAGGCGCTTAAGCTTATCCGGCGCAACGGCAAGTCGGTCCGCCATCTGCGCTTCGACGAATGATGATGAGGGCCGGGCGCGGGACGTCCGGGCCCGGGAGTAGGTAATGGACGTTGCCGCGCAGGTGGTGGAATTCTGGAAGGAGGCGGGCCCTGCGAAGTGGTTCGCCCGCGACGATGCGTTCGACGCGCAGTTCCGCCGATTGTTCCTCGATGAGCATTTCGCTGCGGCCGCGCGTGCGCGCGAACATTGGCTGGGCAGCGCCGAGGGTGCGCTGGCCCTGATGCTGCTGTTGGACCAGTTCCCACGCAACTGCTTCCGTGGCACCGCCCACTCCTACGCCACCGATGGGCTGGCCCGGCACTACGCCATGCGTGCCATCGAGGAAGGGCTGGACCTGCAGCTGGTTCCGAAGCTGCGGGCCTTCATCTACCTGCCGTTCGAGCATTCCGAGGATCCGCTGGACCAGGACCGTTCGGTGGCCATGTTCGACGTGCTGGGTGACAAGGAATATCTGCAGTACGCCGACCTGCATCGCGACATCATCCGCCGTTTTGGCCGCTTCCCGCACCGCAACGCCGTGCTGGGCCGCATTCCCACGCCGGAGGAACTGGACTACCTGGCCGAAGGCGGGTTTGCCGGCTGACCGGGCGGCGCCGGCCACGCGCGGGACAGGCAGGAAACGGAAAACGCCGGCGTGCGCCGGCGTTTTCCTGTTCCGCGCTGCAGCCGATCAGTACTTCGGCACGCCGTTGTCCACCTCTTCGGACCAGGCGTTGATGCCGCCGGTGATGTTGAAGACCTTGCTGAAGCCGAGCGCGCGGAACTGCTCGGCAGCCTGCGCACTGCGACCACCGTGGTGGCACAGGAACGCCAGTGCGGTGTCCTTCGGCAGTGCTTCCAGCTCGGCGCGGCCGTTGCCGTCGAACACCTTGAACGGCACGCCGACGGCGGCGATGGCGCGCTCGTCAGCCGGGCGCACGTCCACCAGGATCACGTTGCCGGCGCGCACCAGGTCGTCGGCGTCGCGCACGCTGATTTCCTGCACCGGCTTGGGCGCATTCGGGTTGTCGATGGCCAGGCCCTTGCCGCGGATGTCGTCCACCCAGTCGATGGTGATGCCTTCGGCACGGCGCGCGCTGGCCAGGTCGAACTGCACGCGCAGTCCATTGGATTCAGCGGCGATCGCAGCCTCGTCATGCGGAGCGAGCTGGAAGTTGGGCTGGAAGCCGGCATCGATGCTCAGCTGCAGGGCGGCGCCCGGGGCGTCGGCCAGCGCGCCCTTGAGCATCTCCACCGCGGCCGGGGTGACGGTGATGCGCGGCGGGGTACGGTCCGGTGCGGGCAGGCCCAGCACGCTGCTCAGTTCGCCGCTGGCGGCCATCTGCAGCACGATGTCGCTGCCACCGACCAGTTCGCCGTCGATGTACAGCTGCGGGATGGTCGGCCAGTCGCCGTAGGCCTTGATGCCTTCACGGATTTCCTGGTCGGCCAGCACGTTGACGTGAGCGAACTCGACGCCCAGGTCCTGCAGCGCGCCCACGGCCTTGGCCGAGAAGCCGCACTGCGGCATCGACGGCTGGCCCTTCATGAACAGCACGACGCGGTTGGCGTTGAGGAGGGATTCGATGCGCGAACGCAGGGCAGGATCGAGAGACATGGGAAGCCGGGGGTCCAGTAATTCGAATCTTCGATTCTACCCCTCATGGCATCATGGGGTATGAGCAGCGCAGGAACATTGCATCGCATTCCGCCCCGGCCATGGCGTTGGCTGCCCTGGCTGGTGGCGTCGCAGTTGGGGGTGATCCTGGCCTGGGTGCTGGCGGGATGGCACTGGGGGCTGCCGCTGATGGTGGCCAGCCACGCGCTGTTCATCGTGCCGGTATTCCTGCCCAACAGCCGCTTCTACACGCCGGTGCTGAGCCGCCTGGCGCAGGCGGACGACGCGGTCTGGCTGACCATCGATGACGGGCCCGGTACCGACACGTTGGCCGTGCTTGATCTGCTGGATCGGCACCAGGCGCGGGCGACATTCTTTCTGGTGGGCGAGCGGGCGCTGGCCCAGCCGGCGCTGGTGGCCGAGATCCTGCGCCGCGGGCACGATGTGGGAAACCACAGCTTCAGCCATCCGCAGGCGCGCTTCTGGCGGTTGGGACCGAGGGCGATGCGGGCGGAGATCGAAGGCTGCCAGCATGCCCTGCAGGCGTTGTCGGGCACGCCGGTGCGCTGGTACCGGTCAGTGGTGGGCATGACCAATCCGTTCGTGGGCCCGGTGCTGCGTCGCCTGGGCCTGGTGCGGGTGGGATGGAGCGCCCGCGGCTTCGATGGTGTCGGCTGCACGCCCGAGCGCGTGCTGGAGCGCCTGCTGCCGGATCTTCGCCCCGGCGCCGTCGTGCTGCTGCATGAGGGGGCCGCCCATGGCCACAACCTGGTGATCATCGAACGCGTGCTGCAGGCACTGGATGAGCGCGGATTGAAGGCAACGCTGCCTTCGGTATAGCGCAGCGGCGCGCACGGAATCCGCCGGGCACGGCCCGGCGCTACCAGTGGAATGGGCAGGCAGGCACCCGGTAGCGCCGGGCCACGCCCGGCGAGCGCAGCGGCGCGCACGGAATCCGCCGGGCACGGCCCGGCGCTACCAGGGGAATGGGCAGGCAGGCACCCGGTAGCGCCGGGCCACGCCCGGCGAGCGCAGCGGCGCGCGTGGAATCCGCCGGGCACGGCCCGGCGCTACCAAGGGGTGGGCAGGCATCCGGTAGCGCCGGGCCACGCCCGGCGAGCGCAGCGGCACGCATGGAATCCGCCGGGCACGGCCCGGCGCTACCAAGGGGTGGGCAGGCATCCGGTAGCGCCGGGCCACGCCCGGCGAGTGCAGCGGCGCGCACGGAATCCGCCGGGCACGGCCCGGCGCTACCAGGGGAATGGGTGGGCAGGCATCCGGTAGCGCCGGGCCATGCCCGGCGTCACCCAGGCCGTTCGGCCACCACCAGCCAGCTGTTGAACGGTGTGCGCCCATGCAGCGGCCGTGGTGCGGCGACGCGCAATCCCGCTTCGCTCAGTGTCGCCAGCAGGGTCGTCGGCTGCGGATAGTGCCGCGGGCGGGTACCCATCCAGCCCACCAGCCAGGCAAGGCGGTCCGCCACCCGCGTGGTGCGGTCCCGGCCATCACCGGTCGCCAGCGGCGTGCGCAGCAGCAGCCGTCCTCCGGCGGACACCCGCGCGCTTGCGGCTCGCAGCAGCGTCTGCTGCGGTCCGGCATCCAGGTACTGCAATACGTCCAGCAGCAGCACATGGCCGACCTGCGACGGCAGCGCAGCCTGTACATCCAGGCATTCGAAGCGCACGGCCTGCAGGCCTTCACCGGCTTGCCGCGCCCGCTCGATCTTGGCGGCGTCCACGTCCACCCCGAGATAGGGCTGGCCGCGCCCGCGCTGGCGCAGCACGTGCGCGAACAGGCCCAGTCCGCAACCCAGGTCCAGCACCGGCTGGCCATCCTCGGGCAGCTGTTGCAGCACGCCGTCGTACAACGGATCGCTGCCGAGCTTGCCGCGGGTGTAGTAATAGTCGCGGCGGCTGCCCCAGGCGTGTGCAGGTCGGAACGCCTCGGCGATCGCGCGGGCCTGCGGGGCGGTCAGCGGGGAGCAGGGCAGGGGCGTGCCATTCCGTGGCGTGCCGTCCATCGGGTCAGCCGGCGTCGCCGAGCCGGCGCAGGGCGACCGGCAAGGCGCGCTCGCTCCACAGTGCATACATGCGCGCCGAGGGGTGCAGACCGTCTTCGGCGATCATCGCCGGGTCGTGGCCGTGGGCGCGGCTGATGTCGGTGATGTCGACGAAGTCGACGCCGAGGCCGCGGCAGACCCGCTCCGCAGTTGCGTTGAACGCGTCGGTTTCGATGCCGATGCGGCCACGGTGCCGGCCGCTGCTGGCGCCGAACGGCGTCACGCCCCAATCGGGAAACGACAGCACCAGCACCCGATCGGTACGGCCGCCGGCAAAACCGATCGCGCGCTGCAGCAGGGCCTGGAACTGCGTGCGGTACTCGTCGAGCGGGCGTCCGCGGTACTGGTTGTTGACCCCGATCAGCAGGCTGACGAAGTCGAACGGCCCCTGCGGCGCGGCGTGGTCGATGCCGGCATCGAGCTCGTCGGTGGTCCAGCCGGTGGTGGCGATGGTCTGCGGATCGGCCAGCGCGACGCCCTGTGCGCGCATCGCGGCGGCCAGCTGATGTGGCCAACGGCCTTCGACCGCGACGGCCTCTCCGATGGTGTAGGAGTCGCCCAGCGCCAGATAGGACAGGCCCACGGCTCAGGCCACCGAACGGCGTGGCTTGATCGGTACGACCTTGGTTGCATCCTCGGCGCGGCGGGCCAGCACGCGGTCGATGCGGGCGAACACATCGCGCATCACCGAGGCCTCCGGCAGCAGGGTCACGCGGAAGTGATTGCGGTAGGGCACGTTGAAGCTGGAACCGGGCACCACCAGCACGCCCTCGTTGTCCATCAGGTCCAGGGCGAAGGTGTGATCGTCGAAGCCCTTGGCGGCAGCGCCCACCACCGCCGGGAAGGCATACAGCGCTCCGGCGGGGGCCACCAGCGACAGATGCTCGCTGGCCTCGCACGCTTCGATCACCGCGCGGCGGGTTTCATACAGGCGCCCACCCGGGGCACACAGCGCCGAAATGGTGTCAGGCCCGTTCACCGCGGCTTCGATGGCGTACTGGCCGGGCACATTGGCGCACAGGCGCAGCGCGCTGAGCAGGTCCATCGCCGCGCGGAAGTCGCCCAGGCGTGCGTCATCGCCGCTGAGGTGCGCCCAACCCACGCGCCAGCCGCAGGCGCGATGCACCTTGCTCAGCCCGCTGAAGGTCAGGCACGGATGGTCGCCCGCCAGCGGTGCGACCGGCTGGAACACCGCGTCGTCATACAGGATCTGGTCGTAGATCTCGTCGACCAGCAGCAGCAGGTTGTGCCGGCGCGCGATGTCCACCACGCGTTCAAGCAGCTCGCGCGGGTAGCTGGCGCCACTGGGATTGTTCGGATTGATCAGCACGATCGCGCGGGTGCGCGAGGACACCAGGGTCTCGATCTCGCTCGGGTCCGGCTGGAAGCCGTTCTCGGCGGCGCAACGGTAGTACACCGGGCGGCCGTCGTTGAGGATGGTGGAAGCCGACCACAACGGGTAGTCCGGGGAGGGCACCAGGACTTCATCGCCGGGGTTGAGCAGCGCACGCAGCGACAGGTCGATCAGTTCGCTGACGCCGTTGCCGACGAACACGCGGTCCGGGTGCGCGTCGGGAGCGCCGCGACGGGTGTAGTAGGCGGCGATCGCCTCGCGTGCCACCGGCAGGCCCTGCTGGTGGGTATAGGGATCGGTGCGACCCATGTCGTCGGCGATCGCGCGCTGCAGGTGTTCCGGGGCGCGGAAGCCGAAATTGCCGGGGTTGCCGATGTTGAGCTTGATCAGCTTGCGGCCCTGCGCCTCCAGCTCCCGGGCTCGCCGGGCCAGTTCTCCGCGGATTTCGTAGCGCACTTCGGAAAGGCGCTCGCGGGTGGCCAGGGGCTTGGGCACGGAGGTTGACATGGTCGGTGAGCCGTCGGATGGCATGGAGGTTCCATGGTAGCGGAATTGCTGCACTGCATGGCAAGGCCCCCCAGGCCCCGCCGCTGCTGGGCTGGAGCGGCGTTGGCACGGGTAGAATGGAGGCGATGACCCAGACCCCCGATTTCACCGCCCTGCAGACCATCGGCTGGCCCTGGCCGGGCCCGGCGCAGCAGGCCGACTGGCAGGCCATGATGGCCGAGCACCCGCAGGCCCGCCCGGCCCGGGTGATCGAGCAGCACCGTACGCACTATGTCGTGGCCGACGCCCCGGACGCTGCGATCAAGGCCGAATCGCTGCCGGAATGGCAGCGGCCACGCTTTCCCAGCCATGAGCGGCCGGCGGTCGGCGACTGGGTGCTGCTCGACGGCATCCGCATCGTGGCGCTGCTGCCACGTCGCACCGCGATCAAGCGCGGCGCCGCCGGCGAGCATTATCACCAGCAGGTGATCGCGGCCAACATCGATACGGTGTTCATCGTCTGCGGGCTGGATGCGGACTTCAATCCGCGGCGTATCGAGCGTTACCTGCTGCTGGTGGGCGGCGGTGGTGCCGAACCGGTGGTGGTGCTGACCAAGGCCGACCAGACCGAATACAGCGAAGATGCGCTGACGGTGCTGGAAGAACTGGAAATGCAGGGGATCGCCCTGCATGCCATCAACGGCCTGGATGCTGGCAGCGTGGCTGTGCTGCAGCCGTGGTTGGGCCCGGGCCGCACCGTGGTGCTGGTGGGCTCCTCCGGCGCCGGCAAATCCACGCTGACCAACACGCTGCTTGGCGAGCAGCGGATGAAGACCAATGCGGTGCGCGCCAACGACTCGCGCGGGCGTCATACCACCACCCATCGTGCGCTGATGCCGTTGCCGACCGGTGCCTGCCTGATCGACACGCCCGGCATGCGCGAGCTCAAGCCGACCGGCGAGGAGACGCTTTCCGAAGGGGGTTTCGCCGATATCGAAGCACTGGCCGAACAGTGCCGCTTCCGCGACTGCTCGCATCACCAGGAGCCCGGTTGTGCGGTACGGGCGGCCATCGACGCGGGCGAGATCGAGGAAAGCCGGCTGCTGAACTACTTCAAGCTGAAGGAAGAAGTGGCGGCGGCCGCCGCCAAGCTGGCCGTGCGCCAGGCCGAGACCGCGCAGGAGCGTGGTGGCAGGAAAGGCAAGGGCCAGCAGTTCCGTCCGGCGAGCAAGCACCGCCGGCGGTAGCAGAGCAGCCGAGCATGGGCTCGGCTCTACAGTGGATCTGCGGCGGAATCATTTCCTGTAGCGCCCGAGCCGATGCTCGGGCGGCAGCGCGCTATAGTCCGCGCATGGAAACGACCGCCGTGCTGGATCGCGAGGTGGCCCACCATGCGGCGCTCGATGCGCGGCTGGTCGAGGCCGTGGGAGGCATCCGCCTGCTGGGCCTGACCAGCTGGCCGGCGACGGTGCAGGCACCGTTCCTGGACAGCGTGGCGCGCGGGCAGCCGCAGTTGCCGAAGGTGGACTACCCGAAGCTGGATTTCAGCGAGGAACGCCGCACCTTGGCAGCCATCGCCGCCGACTGCGATGCGGGGCATCCGTTGGGCCACTACGTGCAGCAGTCGGCGCACAGCTGGGACCTGGCCGCACGCCTGCTGGAGGGCCTGGGTACCGCCGCGGTGGACACCTGTTCGGTGCAGCTGTTCGGCGCTCCCGAACAGCCCTTGCCGGGCAATGGCCCGAGCACGCGCGATGCAGCGCGCCATTTCATCCAGATCGCGGCCGAGCTGGACCATGAACTGCTGGCGCCGGAAGAACAGGTGCCGGTGTCGGCGATCGCGCTGCAACTGCAGCTGCAGAACGATCTGGATGCCTTCTTCGAATCGCGCATCATCCAGGTGCAGCTGGACCCGGAACTGGTATCCAAGGCGGCCGCCGGGCCGACGCGGATCCGCCTGCGCACCAGTGCGCGCTTCAGCGCCTACGATCGTGCACAGCTGTTCCATCATGAAGCACTGGTGCATTCGCTGACCGCGCTGAATGGCCGGGAGCAACCGGTGCTGCCCAGCCTGGCCTTGTCCTCACCGCGGGTGACGGCTACCCAGGAAGGGTTGGCCACGTTTGCCGAGCAGATCACCGGCAGCATCGACATCGAGCGCCTCAAGCGCATCAGCCTGCGTACCGAGGCCATCGCGATGGCCCGCGAGGGCGCCGACTTCATCGAGGTGTTCCGCTACTTCTGCGATGCCGGGCAGAACCCGGAAGAGAGCTTCGCGTCGGCCCAGCGCGTGTTCCGCGGGGTGCCCCCCGGCGGTGGGCTGGCCTTCACCAAGGACACCGTGTACCTGCGCGGGCTGGTATCGGTGCACACCTTCTTCCGCCACATGCTGGCCGAGGATCGCCTGCAGGTCTGCCGGTGGCTGTTCGCGGGCAAGATGAGCCTGCAGGACGCCATCGCGTTCGCGCCGTTGTTCCAGGCCGGGGTGTTGAAGCCACCGCGCTGGCTGCCGCACTGGGTCAGCCGGGCCAATGGCCTGGCCGGCATGCTGGCGTTTTCGCTGTTTGCCAACCGGATACGGATGGACCAGCTGGCGCCGGAATGACATGCGTTGGCGGATCCTGCATGGGCCTGCCTACCCGCGCCATGCAGGAACACTCGATGCGCCGCAGCGCCCGCTTCTGATTCAGAACTCCGCCGCCACCGTCATGAACACCTGCCGCGGCGCGCTGGCGTGGATCGCGTAGCGCTTGCCTTCCGGGTCGGTCGGCGCGAACGAGCTCAGCTGGCCGGCGTAGCGCTTGTTGGTCAGGTTGGTCGCGTTCAACGAGACCCGCACGTTGCGCAGTCCCAGCCCCGGGCCGAAGTCATAGCCGGCACCCGCGTCGAAGGTGGTCACGCCCGGCACCGACTGATCGTTGGTGTAGGTGTAGTAGCGCTTGCCGGTGTACTTGGCACGCAGGCTGGCGAAGAAGCCATCGCGGTTCCAGCTGATTTCGCTGGAGGCCATGCGCTGCGGCGTGTCCACCGTGATCTTGCCGGCCACCGGCACCACCGCGCCGCCGGAGATGTAGTCATCTTCGTAGGTGGTCTTGTTCCAGGACAGCGCGTTGTACCACTGCAGGCCGTCGACCGGCTTGAGGATGAAGGTCAGTTCCGCGCCGTGGCTCTTCACCGAGCCGACGTTGATGAAGCGTGTCACGCACTCCGGGCGGGTGCCCACTTCGATGCTGGAGCACGGGTTCAGTGACAGCAGGCGGTTGTCGAACGTGACGTTGTAGGCGGCGATCGAGGCCTGGTACTTCTCGCCGAACGTGCGGAAACCCGCTTCCAGGCTCTTCGACTTTTCCGGTTCCAGGTCGGCGCTGGCAGCGAACGATTCCGGTGCCACCTGCAACGGGCCGCCACTGCCGCCACCGACGAAGGCGGCGATGTTCTCGGCATACGAGGCGAACAGCTCGTTGTTGGCGTTGAGCTTGAAGCCCACGCCCAGCTGCGGCAGCACCGACTCCTTGGCCGTCAGCGTGCCGGACGCCAGGCGGGTTTCCACGCCCGGACGGGCCGTGGCACGCATGCGGGTGTTCGGGCTCTTGATGCCGACATCGACGGTCAGGCGCTGGTCGAGGAAGCGCATGCGGTCCTGCACGTAGAACTGCTGCGTGCGGATGTCGTAGTCCTGGTTGAACAGCAGGCGGTCCGGATTCTTCAGGTACAGGTCGTCCAGGAACGGACCGCTGATGTAATAGAAATTGCGCGACACGTTGTGGTCGTTCTGCTCGTACCACAGGCCGGCTTCCAGCTCGTGGATGCCGGCCGTCCATGACAGCGCTGCGGTCACGCCGTCGCGGTTGATCGTGTAGTTGGTGCTGCGGATGGAGATCGGCAGCATCCGGTCGGTGCCGGGATAGGACGGCTGGCCCGGCGCCCACCAGTGACCCTGGCCGCGGTTGTCATGGTGGTAGGCCAGCAGTTTCAGGCGGCCCTGCTCGCCCAGGCGGAGGTCGGCATCGATCGAGTACAGGTTGTCATCGCGCAGCGCACGGCTCTGGTAGTACGCATCGTCGATGCTGGTGACGCCGCCACTGTAGGCACATCGCGCCGGATCACGCGTACCCGGCGCGCAGTAGGCTGCGGCTACCGCGCGGTTCCAGTCCGGCGCATAGATGTTCCAGTCCCAGCCCAGGCCCCGGGCCAGCATGTCCTTGGACAGGTAGGCGTAGTTGGCCTGGCTGGCACGCGAGGTCGCCACGAACGCACCGAAACGATGGTCGCCCACGTTCCACACGGCCTTGGCATTGAACTGGCGGGTGGTCTGGTTCTGGTGCGGCGCGGCCCACATGTCCTGGTCCTGGTGAACGCCGGAGACATACGCAGAGAAGCCGTTGAGGTCGCCCGTATCCACGCGCAGGTACCCACGGCGCTGATTGTCGTCGCCGACGATGACGCTGGCACGGCCGCCGAACTCGGTGGACGGATCGGCCGAGAAGTACTGGATGGTGCCGCCGAGGTTGCTGGTCGAGGCCACGCCGAGTGAACCGATGCCCTGCGACAGCTCGGCGCCGGCCAGGTTTTCGGCGATCAGCGCACGGGCGATGCTCAGGCCGTTGTAGTTGCCGTAGCTGTTGTCGCCCAGCGGGATGCCATCGAGCGTATAGCCCAGCCGGCTCTTGTCGAATCCGCGCAGACTGATGGTCTGCGATTCCTCGTTGGCGCCGAACGCATCGTTGGACTGCACCGACACGCCCGGCAGCCGATCGAGGATCTTCTGGCCGCTGGTGCCTGGCGGGAGCACCTGCTTGTCGACGCCGGTAATGCGCTGCACCTGACGGGTCTCGCCCTGGCCGATCACCGAGACGGTATCCAGCGTCTGCGCGCTGGGCGCGGCATCGGTGCCGGTATCGGCGGCAGAGGCGGAAGCAGCGCTGGCAGCGGCGGAAAGCGCGATCGCTACGGCGATCGTCAGGTGTCGAGTCTGCATGGTGGTCCGTTGCATGGGGGATGGGCACCGGCGTACGTGCGCGATGCCGCCCCACTATGCGAACGGAACATGAAAGCTTCTTTACGGAACACAGCTGCGGGTACGCGCCGCCGCGTTGGCGGCACCCCATGGCGGCTCACTAGCCCATGTACAGCCCACCATTGACCGGATAATCGGCGCCGGTCACATACGAGGCCTCGTCCGAGGCCAGCCAGGCGCACAGGCCGGCGACTTCCTCCGGACGGCCCAGGCGTCGCACCGGCACCGATGCGGCCAGGCGGTCCAGGACATCCGGAGGGAAACTGCTGATGGCCTGGCTGGCGATGTAGCCCGGCGAGAGCGTGTTGACCGTAACCCCGCGCGACGCCACTTCGGCCGCAAGTGCCCGGCTGAAGCCATGCATGGCGGCCTTGGCGGTGGCGTAGTTCACCTGGCCGATCTGCCCCTTGTGGGCGCTGACCGAACCGATGTTGATGATGCGTCCCCAGCCGCGCGTGGCCATGCCATCGACCACCTGCTTGGTCAGGTTGAAGAGTGCGTTGAGGTTGGAGGCGATCACCGCGTTCCAGTCCTCCACCGTCATCTGCCGGAACAGCAGGTCGCGGCTGCCGCCGGAGTTGTTGACCAGCACGTCCACTTCACCGACTTCCGCGCGCACTTTGGCGAAGGCGCTGCTGGTCGAGGCCCAGTCGGTGGCATTGCCCTCGGAGGCGATGAAGTCGAACCCCTGCTCGCGCTGCTCGCGCAGCCAGTTGGCCTTGCGCGGCGAGTTCGGCGCACAGCCGGCAACGACGGTATGGCCGGCGCGGGCCAGGCTCTGGCAGATGGCAGTGCCGACACTGCCCATGCCGCTGGTGACGTAAGCGATGCGAAGAGTCATTGCGGAACGCTCCTTGGTAACGGGATCAGGCGGCGAGGGGATACAGGCCGAACAGCAGGCTGCCGACCATCAGCAGCAGCGAGATGGCGATGGCCCATTTCAGGGTGAATTTCTGGTGGTCGGCGAACTCGACCTTGGCCAGGCCCACCAGCAGGTAGGTGGAGGGCACCAGTGGGCTGAGCAGATGCACCGGCTGGCCCGCCAGCGAGGCGCGGGCCATCTCCACCGGCGTGATGCCGTAGTTGCCAGCCGCTTCGGACAGGATCGGCAGCACGCCGAAATAGAACGCGTCGTTGGACATGAAGAAGGTGAACGGCATCGAGGCCACGGCAGTGATCACCGCCAGGTAGGGCCCCCACGATTCCGGAATCACCGCCAGGAAGCTGTGCGACATCGCCTCGACCATGCCGGTGTTGTTGAGGATGCCGGTGAAGATGCCCGCCGCGAAGATCAGCGACACCACCGACAGCACGTTGCCGGCGTGGTTGACCACGCGACGGCGCTGCTCGGCCAGGTTCGGGTAGTTGATCACCAGGGCAATGGCGAAGCCGACCATGAACAGCACCGGCATCGGCAGCACGCCGACGATCAGTGCGGTCATCAGGACCAGGGTCAGCACCAGATTCACCCACAGCAGCTTGGGCCGCTTGATGTCCTCGGCATCCTCGACCGTGGGCAGCGCATTGCTGTCGTCGGACACGCTGCTGTCCATCCAGCTGCCGCCCTTGGGCAGCGTCACCACACCCAGCCGGCGGCGTTCCTTCAGGCCCAGGTACCACGCCAGCAGCAGCACGCCCGCGCAGGCGATCACCATCGACGGGATCAGCGGCACGAATACATCGGCCGGATCAACGTGCAGCGCGGTGGCGGCGCGCGCGGTCGGGCCGCCCCACGGAGTCAGGTTCATCACGCCACCGGCGAGGATGGTCACGCAGGTCATGTTGAGCGCGTTCATGCCCAGCCGCTGATACAGCGGCAGCATTGCCGAGACCGTGATCATGTACGTGGTCGAGCCATCGCCATCGAGCGAGATCAGCATCGCCAGCACGGCGGTGCCGAGCACGATCTTCATCGGATCGCCCTTGACGAAGCGCAGGATCACCCGCACCAGCGGATCGAACAGTCCGGCGTCGATCATCACGCCGAAGTAGAGGATGGCGAACATCAGCATCACGCCGGTCGGCGCGATCTTCTTGATGCCTTCCAGCATCATTTCGTCGATGCCGGCGCCAAAGCCACCGATCAGCGCGAACAGGATCGGGATGGTGATCAGGGCCACCAGCGGTGACAGCCGCTTGCTCATGATCAAGTACATGAATGTAATGACCATGCCAAAGCCGAGGATGCTCAGCATCATCTGCGGACTCCTTGAGAAAACAGGACGTGGGAAAGGGAAGGGCGGGTGCGGAGGGGCGCGCGGAAGAGGCTCAGAAGTCGTACTGCAGGCGGCCGGTCACGGCGCGCGTGCGGTCCACCGTGATCCCGGCCAGGCGGTCACGGTTGCGGCTTTCGATGACGTTGAGCATGAATCGCAGGTTGTCGCGCAGGTACCAGTTGCCGCCGAGCGTCCAGGCTTCGGTGCTGCCGCGGCGCAGGTCCGGCGCACCATCGAGATGCTGCGCACCCCACATCTGGTCGTAGCGCAGCGCCACTTCGAAGGCCCCGGCCTTGTGACGGATGTCCTTCACCCGGGCGAAGCGGCCGGTCTTGCGGTCGTAGGCGCGGCTTTCGCCGGTAACGAACCAACTGAGCATGCCGTAGGCGGCCATGACGTCGCCGCGCTGGGTGCCGTCATCGAAGGTCGCACCGCTGAACTCGCCCTGCCAGGACAGTGGTCCGCGCACCTGCGCGTACTCCAGTGACCACTTGTTGACGTCGGTATCGCGGCCTGCGGAGAAGTCGACCAGGGTCAGGCGGCTCTCATCGGACAGATGGCCGGCCGGGCGCGGGCGGATGCGCAGCGCCGGCACACCGTTGGCGCCAGGGTTGTCGTACGCCTCACGGGCCAGCGACAGGCCCAGATGCAGTACATCGCCGTCACTGGGCGAGGGCGCCCAGGTCACGCGGCCACCGGCGGCGCGCCCCTTCACCTGCCAGGCATCGACGCTCTCCAGGCTGTAGACGCTGGCGGCCCAGGTGAAGTCCCCCGGATTGGCCTGCCACGAGGCACCCAGCCGGTACAGCGGCGCCAGCGTGGTACCGGCATTGCCGCGCTCCAGGAAGCTGCCGTAGTTGGAGCTGGTGCGGTCATCCAGCGAGAAGTACTGCTTGAACTGGCCGACCGTCAGCTTGCCGGCCTTGCCGAAGCTGCGTGCCAGGTAGACGTCCTTGGCCTCCACGCGGTCACCGGAGAAGTCGGCTTCCATCTTGTAGTCGACCACGAAGAACCTGCCGGAGACATCCAGCCAGGCGCGGCGGATCTCGGTGTCATCCTTGTTCGGCGTACCGCGGTTGTCGTTGTCGAATGTGGCGAAGTCCAGGTGCAGGCGACCGCCCAGCGTGGCGGTGACCGGCCGCTCATCATCGGCGGCAAAGGCCGGCGCGGCCAACGCAGCCAGGGCCATCATGGCGGCGGAACGCGGCCAGGCAAACGTGAATTCCACAAACCCTCCCAGGTGCGCGCCAGGCGCGCGGCAATCGTGGGCACCGGATGGTGCGCGGCCGCAGTCTGGGTCGCGCAAGCTGTCATCCGCCTGTCAGCGGTTTGTGCGTTGCAGCGTAAAAGCGGCCGCTGCGCTCGCCGGGTATGGCCCGGCGCTACCCCCGTGCAGGCTCCCCGGTCGCGCCGGTCCACCCATCCCCCCCGCAACGCCCGGGTAGCGCCGGGCCACGCCCGGCGGATGTATCCCCGCGATGCCCGGTAGCGCCGGGCCATGCCCGGCGGGCAGGCCGGGCGCCATGCGGTAGCATTCGCTTCCCCTCCCACGCTTGTCCCCATGCGCCTGCTGCTGGTTGAAGACAACCCGGATCTGGCCGATGCGATCATCCGTCGCATGCGCCGCAGCGGGCACGCCGTGGATTGGCAGGCCGATGGCCTGGCCGCCGCAAGCGTGCTGCGTTACCAGAGTTTCGATCTGGTGGTGCTGGATATCGGCCTGCCCAAGCTTGATGGCCTGCGCGTGCTGGCCGGCATGCGCGAGCGCGGCGACAGCACGCCGGTGCTGATGCTGACCGCGCGCGACGGCATCGAGGACCGTGTGCAGGCGCTGGACGTGGGGGCCGATGATTATCTCGGCAAGCCCTTCGACTTCCGCGAGTTCGAGGCGCGTTGCCGCGTGCTGCTGCGACGGGCCCGTGGCCAGGCCAGTGAAGTGGTGCAGGTGGGCGGCTTCCAGTTCGACAATGCCGCGCATCGGGTCACCCTGGATGGCGAGCCCATCGAGCTGCCCAACCGCGAGTACCGTCTGCTGGAAATCCTGGTCGGCCGGTTGGGCCACGTGGTCGGCAAGGATGAGATCGGCAACGGCCTGTTCGGCTTCGATGACGAGGCCGGGCCGAACGCGATCGAGCTCTATGTCGGCCGCCTGCGCAGGAAGCTCGCCGACGCCCCGCTGCGCATCACGACCGTGCGTGGCGTCGGCTACCTGCTTGAAGCCCGCGACGAAGGCGTGGACAGCGATGGCTGACGCACGCCGGGCAGCGGCCGCGCCGGGTTCGCTGCGGCGGACCCTGCTCCTGTATCTCGGTGCGTTGCTGGCGGTGTTCGCAGTCGCCCTGCTGTTTGCCGCACGCGACTACGGCCAGCGTGCGGCCAATCGCTCCTACGATCACCTGCTGGCGTCCTCCGCACTGTCCATCGCCGATTCGGTGGCGCTGGCCGATGGGCAATGGCAGGTCGACCTGCCCTACGCAGCGCTCGATCTGCTGGCGATGGCGCCGGAGGACCGGGTGTTCTACCGCGTCGCGGACAGTCGCGGCACGCTGATCACCGGCTACGGCGACCTGCCGGTGCCTCCCCGCCGGCCGGGCAGCCAACCGCAGTTCTTCGATGCGCGCTACAGCGGTGAGACCGTGCGCTTCGTGGTGGTGGGCCGCAGCTTCGCTGCTGCATCCGCGCAGGGCGAGGTGCTGGTGCAGGTCGGCCAGACCCGGCGCGCACGCGAGGCGGTGGCGCAGGACATGGTCAACCGGTCGCTGCTGGCGATCGGTGTGCTGTCCGGCCTGCTGCTGGCGCTGGTCGCCTTCGGCGTGCACCGTGCCTTCCGGCCGCTGGTGAGGGTGGAACGCGAACTCTCGCGCCGTGAACCGTCGGACCTGAAGCCGCTGGATGCACGTGTGCCCCGTGAGATGGATCAGATGGTCGCGGCGCTGAACCGCTTCATGGAGCGGCTGTCGAGCAGCAACGAGACCCTGCGCGCGTTCATGGCGGAAGCCGCGCACCAGATGCGTACCCCGCTGGCCGCCCTGCGCGCGCAGGCGCAGCTGGCGCTGGATGATGACGATCCGCAGGACATGCGGCGCAGCCTGCAGGCCATCGAGCGCAATGCCACGCACATGAGCCGGCTGCTCAACCAGCTGCTCAGCGATGCCAGCGTGATCCACCGCTCGCATCTGCAGCGGTTTGCGCCGGTGGACCTGGCGGAAACCGTGCACCAGGCACTGCACGATGCGTTGCCGCAGGCCGGTCCCGCGCCCCGCGTGCAGCTGGCTGTCACCTCCGAGCAGGTCCATGTGCATGGCGATGCGCTGCTGCTGCGCGAGGCGATCAAGAACCTGGTCGACAACGCGTTGAAGTACGGCGGCGATGGCCCACTGCAGATCGCACTGACGGTCGAGGGCCGCCAGGCGGTGCTGACCATCGCCGACCACGGCCCGGGTATCGCCGCTGCCGACGCCGAACGGGTGTTCGAGCGATTCGCCCGTGGCGAAGGCGTGCCATCCGGTGGCGCCGGCCTGGGGCTGGCCATCGTCAAACGCGTGATCGACAGCCATGCAGGCCATATCGACCTCAGCAACCGCCCGCAGGGGGGGCTGATCGCCACCATCCGCCTGCCCCGGAGCAACCCATGATCCGCCTGTTTGCCGCCGTCATCGCGCTGCTGCTGGTGCTGCCTGCGCAGGCCGCACCCGGTGATGTGCGCCGTTTCCCCGCACGCGAGGCCGCCACTGCCCAGCTGCGCATCCACGGCACCACCGACATCGAGGTGTTCGCGGTGGTCATCGCCGATTACCAGCGGCTGCATCCCGGCACCGAAGTGGTGTACGAGGACATCATCACCCAGGACCTGTACGCGCGTTACCTGCAGGACCGCGCCAGCGCGGCGTCGCCGGATCTGCTGATCTCCAGCGGCATGGACCTGCAGACCAAGCTGGTCAATGACGGTCATGCCCTGCCACACCGCTCGGCGCAGACTGCGGCGCTGCCGGCCTGGGCACAGTGGCGGGGCGAGGCATTCGGGATCAGCTACGAGCCGGTGGTGATGGTCCACAACACGCGCACATTGCCTGCTGCCAAGGTGCCGCATACACGCCGGCAGCTGCTGGACCTGCTGCGTGCGGAAGGCGCGCCCCTGCGCGGAAGGGTGGGCACCTACGATATCGAGCGCAGCAGCGTGGGTTACCTGCTGGCCACGCAGGATGCGCAGCGTGGCAGCATTGCCGGTGCGCTGCTCGGGGCGCTCGGCGACAACGAGGTGGTTCGCGAGGAGCGCACCGGGGTACTGCTGGACAAGGTCGCCAGCGGCCAGCTGTCGCTGGTCTACAACGTGCTCGGCTCGTACGCGCAGGCGCGCATCGATGCTGGCGCGCCACTGGCCATCATCGAGCCGGAGGACTACACGCTGGTGGTGCTGCGCACGGCCGTGATCCCGCGCACCAGTCCGCATCCGGAGGAGGCGCGGCGTTTCCTCGACTACCTGCTGTCGCCGCGCGGCCAGCAGGTGCTGTCGCGCGAGGCGCGGCTGATGCCGATCGTGCGCAGCGATGCCCGGCGCGATGATGCGCCCGGTCGCAGCCGGCGCCCGATCCAGCTCGGGCCGGGACTGCTGGTCTACCTGGACGCCCTCAAGCGGCGCCAGTTCCTCGATGCCTGGCGCAGCAGCGTGGAGCCGGCCGGGCGCTGATGCCCTGGCAGCGCCGGGCCATGCCCGGCGGATGCAGTGCGCTGCCCGTACAATGGCGGCATGAGCGAATACACCATCCTGATCGCCGATGACCACCCGTTGCTGCGTTCGGCGGTGGTGCAGTCGTTGCGGCAGAGTCTGCCGCTTGCCCAGGTGCGCGAGGTCGCCAGTGCCGAAGCGCTCGCCGAGGCGCTGGATGCGCATCCCGACGTGGACCTGGTGCTGCTCGACCTGACCATGCCCGGTGCTCACGGTTTCTCCGCGCTGCTGCACGTGCGCGGCTCGCATCCGGACATTCCGGTGGTGATCCTGTCGTCCAACGATCATCCGCGGGTGATCCGGCGCGCGCAGCAGTTCGGCGCAGCCGGTTTCATCCCGAAGTCGGCGCCCGCCGAGACCATTGGCGAGGCGGTGACGGCGGTGCTGGAAGGTGGCCTGTGGTTCCCGGCGATGGCGGCGGAGCGTTCGGAGGCCGATGCACTGCTGGCCAGCCGCCTGGCGCAGCTGACGCCGCAGCAGTTCCGGGTGCTGCTGTGCCTGGCCGATGGCCTGCTCAACAAGCAGATCGCCTATACGCTGGGGTTGGCCGAAAACACGGTGAAGGTACATGTCACCGCGATCCTGAAGAAGCTCGAATGCCACAGCCGCACGCAGGCCGCGGTGCTGGTGAAGGCGCTTGAGCCGGAAGGTGATGCGGGCGCGCCGTGAATCCGTCCCTGGAGGCTTGGCTGCTGCATCCATGCGGCGGACGCCCCCGCGAAACCAACCCGGCCGATCTCTGACAGATTTCGGTGGCCTGCCACCCACGGAAAAGGGAAAAGATCAAAAGCAAAAGCAGCCTGTCCGGCCGCCTTCTGTTGAGCCGAGCATGGGCTCGGCTCTACACGAGCACGTGCGGCGTCGCGACCTGCGTTTGATCTTCTTTTTCTTCCACGTGGGTGGACGAACAAGGAACCTGCCCGGCCTCAGCCATGGACTGCTTTACGTGCCACCCGCCAGGGGCTGCGCCGTTGGCTGGAGTCACCCGCGATGGCGGATCAGCAACTGGCTCATCAGTGCCCGCAGCGCCGGCGGCTTCACCGGCTTGGCCATCATGCCCCAGCCACGTTCGGCCGCCATTTCGCGCAGTCCTGCGTCGCGCTCGGCGGTCACCAGCACCACCGGCGGCCGTGCCTGCCAGTGCTCGGCCAGCACTTCGTACAGCACCGGACCGTGATGGTCGCCCATGCGCACGTCCAGCAGCACCAGCTCCGGCACGGATTCCACGCCGGCCAGCTGCAGCGCGGCCTGCGGGCCATCGGCCAGCACCACCTCGCATCCCCAGCGCTCCAGCAGGGCACGGCTGGCTGCGCAGACATGCGGATCATCATCGATCACCCACACGCGGCGGCCGCGCAGCGGATTGTCCGCCGCCGGTTCCTGTGCCAGCGCCGGTGCCTGCGCAACAGCGGGAATCGCGCTGGCCTCGCCAAGAGGTACGCCCACTGCGAACACGCTGCCACGCCCCAGCTGCGAACGCAGGCGGATCGGATGGCCGAGCAGACGGCCGATTCGGTCGACGATCGCCAGACCCAGGCCGGCGCCGCGCTGGTGACCATCGTGCAGGCGGCGGAATTCCTCGAAGATTTCACCCTGCAGCGCATCAGGAATGCCGGGGCCCTGGTCATGCACTTCAATCCACAACTGGTCTCCGCGCCGACGGCAGCCGAGCAGTACCCGGCCACGCTCGCTGTAGCGCAGTGCGTTGGACAGGAAATTCTGCAGGATGCGACGCAGCAGTGCTTCGTCGCTGACCACCACCGCGCGGGTATCCACCCAGTCCACGACCAGCCCGCGTGACTGCGCGGCGATGCCGAACTCGCGTGCCAGCGTCTGCAGCAGCGGGCCCAGCCGGAACGCATGCACGCGCGTGGGCAGGCTGCCTGATTCCAGTCGCGCGATGTCGAGCAGGCTGTTGAGGATGGCATCCTGCGCGGCCAGTGCGGCATCGATGTGGTCGGTGGTCTGCTGCTGAGCCGGATCGGTCAGCTTGCCGCGCAGCACGGACACGAACATGCGTGCGGCGTTCAACGGCTGCAGCAGGTCGTGCACTGCGGATGCGACGAAACGGGTCTTGTAGCGGTTGGCCTGTTCGGCTTCGCGGCGGGCCTCGTCGAGGTCATGGGTGCGCTCGGCCACCCGGTGTTCCAGCGCATCGGCCAGTGACCGCAGTTCGCGTGCGGCGTTCTTGTAGCTGGTGATGTCGGCGTAGCTGGTGACGAAGCCGCCATCAGGCAGCGGATTACCACGGATCTCCAGCACGGTGCCATCGTCCTTTTCGCTCTCGCGCATGTGCGGGCGGCCACTGCGCAGGTGGTTCAGGCGACGCTCGATGGCCTCGTCGATCGGCCCCGGCCCGAGCAGGCCGCGGCGTGCGTTGTAGCGGAACAGCTCTTCGATGGGCCGGCCGACACGGACCAGCCCCGGCGGGAAGCGGAACAGCTCCAGATAGCGCGAATTCCAGGCGACCAGCCGCTGTTCGCGATCAATGATCACCACGCCCTGCGGCAGGTGCTCCAGGCTGCGGCTCAGGCCGCTGTCGGCATCGGTGGCTGCCTGCAGCAACCCATCCTGGGCGGTGCGCAGTTCCTGGGCATGCTGCTTGAGCAGGGTTTCCAGTTCGCTGCGGCTGCGCTGGCGGTGCCGGGCCAGGCGCCGGCGCTGCTGCACGAACAGCAGCAGGAACCCCAGCGCCAGCCACGCAGCGGCGCCGGCCAGGGCGGCACCGCGTCCGGCGCTGGTGGCGGCACTGGCATCGTGCAGCAGATGCAGGTTCCAGTGTTCGTCGGGCAGCGCCAGGCTCTGCCACAGCATCGCCTGCGGCAGCACCGGGTCGAGCAGGCGCACCATGCGGCCACCATCGGCCAGCACATCCTCGGTACGCACCCGCAGGGGCTGCAACGAGCGGTCGGCATACTGGCGGGCATCGAGCATCTCGCGACGCTCCTCCGCGCCCAGCGGCCGCAGCAGGCGGTAGCGCCAGGCATCGCGGTTGGACAGGAACACCACGTCATGGTTGTCGCTGGCCAGCACCACGTCGGGGCTGTTCAGCCACTCCTGTTCCAGCGCCGACAGCTCGATCTTGATCACGATCACGCCGATGCGCTGGCCGCGGTCGTCGACGATCGCCTCGGACATGAAATAGCCGGGCACGCCGGTGGTCATGCCGATGCCGTAGAAGCGGCCGCGGCCGTGGGCCAGGGCCTGCTGGTAATAGGGCCGGTAGCTGTAGTCCTCGCCGACGTTGGTGGTCGGCTGGTCCCAGTTGCTGGCCGCGACCGCGACGCCATCGCGGCCGACCAGGGTCAGGGTGGAGGTTCGGGTGACCTGGTTGGCGCGCTGCAGTTTCAGGTTCAGCTGCTGGCGCTCGGCGGGCGAGGGCGGCGTGCGCAGTACGCGCAGCAGGTCGGGGTCCAGTGCCATCACCTGCGGCAGGGTGCCGAAGCGGTCGATACGCTGCTGCAGGCCCTGGCCGTACAGCTGCAGCTGGCGCTGGACCTGCGTGCTTTCGGCCGCCAGGGCACTGCGCCACGCGTAGTGGCCCGCCGCGATCGCGCACAGCACGGTGCCTCCCGCCATCGCGAGGAGGGTCAGCAGCAGCATCCTGTGGCGGCCGAGCCAGTACATGGCGGCAGTCTACGCAGTGAGGGCGGGCATGACGTGCATGCCCTCCGGATTGCGTACCGTGGCGCGGATCAGAAGTGCATCTGTGCGCGCAGTTCGAAGATCTCCGGGGTGCTGTGCACACCGCGGCGGCTGGCATCGACCTTGACGTAGTTGGCCTGGAACTTGAAATGGCTGGTCAGGTACCAGTTCGCGCCCAGGGTCAGGTCGTGCTGACGGCCCCCCAGGATGCTGCCGTCGTCCAGATCCAGGCGGCTGTAGCGTGCCACCAGCTCGACCGCGCCGTAGTCGTGGGCGGGCTTGATGTTGGCCACGGCGCCGGCGTTGTACGGACGGGACTCGCCGGTCAGCACCCAGCTGGCCATCGCGTACTGGCCGTGGCCGGTGTAGTCGGGCTTGCCGTCGTTGCGGGTGACAGTGGCCTGCAGCGCTTCGGCCTGCAGCGAGAAGGGGCCACGGATCCAGATGCCTTCCAGGCCGGTGCGGCGGATCTGGTCGGCGGTCACCAGCGCGCCGGAATCCACGTAGCGGATGTCGGTCAGGCCGGCTTCCGGGCGCGCGCGCAACCGCGCGCTGGCCTCGTGATGGACGTCACGGCCATCGCGATAGCCGCGCGGGTTTTCCTGCGAGTAGGCCAGGCCCAGGTGGATCACATCGCCCGGTGCCTTCACCGGTGTCCACACCGCACGTACCGCCTGCGTGGTGCCGGGGTTGTCGCCCTGCAGGTCCTTGCCGCCGTAGGCACCTGCCTGCAGCAGGTACTGCGGGCGCTCCAGCACCCATTCCACACCGGTGCGGCGGCCGGCGTAGAACGCCTGCACCGGCAGCGCGGTCTCCAGGAAGGTACCGGCGCGCGAGGAGGTGTTGGCATCCAGGCCGACCGGCGTCTTCATGTAGCCGAAGCGGAAGCGGCCGATGTCGCGGCCCACGAAGGCCTTGCTCTCCAGGCGCAGGAACACGTCCAGCCAGGTGTCGGCCTGGAAGTCGTAGTACACCATCGCGTCGTACACGCCTTTCTTCTTCAGCGTGGCGCCGAATTCCTTGCGGCGTACGGCATCGTCATCGTCCAGGCCACTGCCGGAGGAGAAATCGTTGTAGTCGTAGGCGATGTTGGCGGTGGCCGCCAGCTCGGTGCCGTCGCCGAACGCGTACTTGGTCGGCCAGTTGTCGAAATCGGCAGCGGACGCGAAGGCGGGCAGGGCGGCCAGCGACAGGGCCAGCAGGGTGGGAATGGGGCGCATGTTGGGTGCGGCTCTCTCGGATTGCGTAGGGTCAGGACAACAACGGCCGCCAGGGCCGGAACTTGGGCAGGGACGCCACGGGCCGTTCAGCCCGCGCCACCGGCCTCCCGGCGCGGTGCGATGCCGGGCCAGTTTAGGGGTCCCGGCCACCTGAACCGGGGGGCTAGTACCAATAGGTTATCTGCGTTGGCGTGCCCGGCGCGTACAAAGGCGTCCATTGGTCGTCACCCTGCGCGTGGAGCGAGGGGGCGGTGACCAGCTTCCACGGTATCGGCTCCCACGCAGTTCCGGGGCCATACGTGCCTGAAAACGCCCTTCCCCGGAGTCCGCCATGCACATCCCGACCGCTGCCCCGGCGCCTGCAAAGCCGTTGCCGATCTACCGCCAGCTGTATTTCCAGGTGATCGTGGCGATCGTCCTGGGCGCCATCCTCGGCCATTACGAACCCCTGATCGGCGAGAAGATGAAGCCGCTCGGCGATGCCTTCATCAACCTGGTGAAGATGATCATCGCGCCGGTGATCTTCCTGACCATCGTCACCGGCATCGCCGGCATGACCCATCTGCGCACGGTCGGCCGCGTGTTCGCCAAGGCCATGGCCTACTTCCTGTTCTTCTCCACGCTGGCGCTGGTGGTGGGCATGATCGTGGCCCACGTCGTGCAGCCTGGCGCGGGCATGAACATCAACCCGGCCGAGCTGGACCAGACCGCGGTGCACAGCTACGTCGAGAAGTCGCATGACCTGACCCTGGTCGGCTTCCTGATGGATGTCATCCCGAAGACGCTGATCAGCGCCTTCGTGGACGGCAACATCCTGCAGGTGCTGTTCGTGGCCGTGCTGTTCGGCATCGCGCTGGCGTCGGTCGGCGAGAAGGGCAAGCCGATCCAGAACTTCCTCGAAGCGCTGGTGGCGCCGGTGTTCAAGCTGGTGCACATGCTGATGAAGGCTGCTCCGATCGGTGCCTTCGGCGCGATCGCCTTCACCATCGGCAAGTACGGCGTGGGTTCGTTGATCAACCTGGCCTGGCTGGTCGGTTCGTTCTACATCACCGCCTTCCTGTTCGTGGCGGTCATCCTGGGCGTGGTCTGCCGCCTGTGCGGGTTCTCGGTGTTCAAGCTGGCGCGCTACCTGAAGGCCGAACTGCTGCTGGTGCTGGGTACCTCTTCGTCCGAGTCGGCGCTGCCGTCGCTGATGGAGAAGATGGAGCGCGCCGGCTGCAGCAAGTCGGTGGTGGGCCTGGTGGTCCCCACCGGCTACTCGTTCAACCTGGACGGCACCAACATCTACATGACCCTGGCGGCACTGTTCATCGCCCAGGCCACCAACACCGAACTGACCCTGGGCCACCAGATCGCGCTGCTGCTGGTCGCCATGCTCAGCTCCAAGGGCGCGGCCGGCGTCACCGGTGCCGGCTTCATCACCCTGGCAGCCACCCTGGCCGTGGTGCCGGAAGTGCCCGTGGCCGGCATGGCGCTGATCCTCGGCGTGGACCGCTTCATGAGCGAATGCCGCTCGCTGACCAACTTCATCGGCAATGCCGTGGCCACGGTGGTGGTCTCGCGCTGGGAAGGCGCACTGGACCGTGACCGCCTGAAGCTGGCGCTGGACGGTCGCGAAAGCGAACTGCCGCCGCCGGTCGATGCCGTGCCGGAGGCACTGCCCGCCAAGGGCTGATCCAGGTGTGTGGTACCGCGGGGCCGGTCACGTGAGTGGTGCGGCCCCGCGGCGTTTCAAGGCGTCCCATGGCTGTCATGGGCAGCGCCGAAGCTGGTGGCTCCAGGTTGTCGCATACGCCAGGGAATTGTGCGGTCGCAGCATGCCTGCGACAGGATAGCGACAGGTCCGGGCGCCCCAACGGGGGTATGATCCCCTGTCCCTCTTGCCCATTCATGTATCCAACGTCGATGTCCAACGAAGATTTCAAACAGGCCGCCCTCGATTACCACCGGATGTCCCCGCCGGGCAAGATCAAGGTCTCCGCGACCAAGCCGATGCTGACCCAGCGCGACCTGTCGCTGGCGTACTCGCCGGGCGTGGCGTACGCCTGTGAAGCAATCAAGGCCGACCCGCAGCAGGCCAGCGAGCTGACCGCCCGCGGCAACCTGGTGGCGGTGATCTCCAACGGCACCGCGGTGCTGGGCCTGGGCAACATCGGCGCACTGGCCGGCAAGCCGGTGATGGAAGGCAAGGGCGTGCTGTTCCAGAAGTTCGCCGGCATCGATGTGTTCGACATCGAAGTGGACGAAACCGATCCGGACAAGCTGGTCGACATCATCGCCTCGCTGGAGCCGACCTTCGGCGGCATCAACCTGGAAGACATCAAGGCGCCGGAATGCTTCGTGGTCGAGCGCAAGCTGCGCGAGCGCATGAAGATCCCGGTGTTCCATGACGACCAGCACGGTACGGCGATCATCGTCGGCGCGGCGGTGCTGAACGCCATGGCGATCACCGGCAAGAAGATCGAGGAGGTGAAGCTGGCGACCACGGGCATGGGCGCGGCGGGCGTTTCCTGCGTCAACATGCTGGTGCAGCTGGGCCTGAAGCCGGAGAACATCCTGGCGTTCGACCGCGAAGGCGTGATCCACACCGGTCGTACCGATCTGGACCCGGAAAAGCAGCGTTACGCTCGCGACACCGACAAGCGCACCCTGGCCGAGATCGTCGACGGCGCGGACATCTTCCTGGGCCTGTCGGCGCCGGGCATCCTCACCGCCGAAATGGTCAAGACCATGGCGCCGGACCCGGTGATCTTCGCGCTGGCCAATCCGACCCCGGAAATCATGCCGGAAGTGGCGCGTGCGGCGCGTCCGGACGCGATCATCGGCACCGGCCGTTCGGATTACCCGAACCAGGTCAACAACGTGCTGTGCTTCCCGTACCTGTTCCGCGGTGCGCTGGACGTCGGCGCCACCGCGATCAACGAGGAAATGAAGATCGCCTGCGTGCGCGCCATCGCCGCGCTGGCACGCCGCGCCGCGACCGACATGGGCTCGGCCTACGGCGGTGAAACCCCGAGCTTCGGCCGCGAGTACCTGATCCCGCGCCCGTTCGACCGCCGCCTGCTGGTGGAGCTGTCCGCTGCCGTGGCCCAGGCCGCGATGGACTCGGGCGTGGCCGCCCGGCCGATCGCCGACATGGGCGCCTACCGTGACAAGCTGGCGCAGTTCGTCTACCGCACCAGCCTGATGATGAAGCCGGTGTACGACCGTGCACGCACCGACAAGCAGCGCGTGGTCTACGCCGAAGGCGAAGAGGAAGTGGTGCTGCAGGCGGTGCAGAACGTGGTCGATGAAGGGCTCGCACATCCGATCCTGATCGGCCGGCCGGACGTGATCGAAGCGCGCATCGAGCGCCTGGGCCTGCGCCTGAAGGCCGGTGAGCACTTCGAGATCACCAACATCAATGACGATCCGCGCTTCAACGAGTACTGGCAGTACTACCACGGGCTCACCGGTCGCCGTGGCGTCACCGTGGCGGCGGCGAAGAACCTGATGCGTTCGCGGCCGACCCTGATCGCCGCGGTGATGGTCGCGCGTGGCGAAGCCGATGCGATGCTGACCGGCATCGTCGGCCGTTTCCACAAGAAGCTGGGTTATGTGCGCAGCGTGCTGCCGCTGGAGCCGAAGGTCACCTCGACCTCGGCGATGACCGGCGTCATCAACCAGCAGGGCGTGTTCTTCTTCGTCGACACGCACGTGCAGGAAGATCCCAGTGCCGAGCAGATCTGCGAGGCGACCCTGCAGGCCGCGTACCGCATGAAGCTGTTCGGCATCGAGCCGAAGGTGGCGCTGCTGTCGCACTCCAATTTCGGCAGCCACGATTCCAAGGACGCGCTGAAGATGCGCCAGGTCCGCGAGCTGCTGCTCAAGCGCAATCCGCGCCTGAACGTGGACGGTGAGATGCAGGGCGATACCGCCTGGGACGAGGCGCTGCGCCAGAAGCTGCTGCCGGGTTCCACCCTGCAGGGGCGCGCCAACCTGTTCGTGCTGCCCAATCTGGAAGCGGCCAACATCGCCTACAACCTGGTGCGTGTGTTCACCGATGGCGTGGCGATCGGCCCGATCCTGATGGGCGTGAACAAGCCGGTGCATATCCTGACCACCAGCGCGACCTCGCGCCGCATCCTGAACATGACCGCCATCGCTGCGGTCGATGCGCAGATCCGCAAGCAGCTGGAAGCGGAAAAGAAGGCGTAGTCCTTCGTTCCCGCGATCGGGTAGCGCCGGGCCATGCCCGGCGAGCGCGCAGCGCGGCAAATCAGGCATTCCGCCGGGCATGGCCCGGCGCTACCGGTCAGCGCTCGCCGGGTCGTGCCGGTGCCGGCGGCGGGGCATCCGAACGCGGCTTGGCGTACTCGGCCCATAGCGCGGGCAGTGCCCTGCCGGTGTGCTGCTGCCACAGCGTCGGAGTGTACCGGCCGTTACGCAGGGCCTTGTCCAGCGCCAGTACCAGGCCGGGGTGTCCAGCCTCGGCCCATTTCAGGAAGGCCCCGGTTACCCGGTAGCCGCTTTCCACGCTCTGGCCCTTGCCCACTTTTTCCGGCAGCGCCCAGCCCGCTGCGGCATTGTCCGTGCCGTAGCGGTCGCGGGCGTAGTCGGCGATGCCTTCCACCAGCCAGCCCGGTACCCGCGTGTCGCCGTAGCTCGGGTAGCCCTGCACGATGTGCATCGCCTCGTGGGTCACCAGGTCGATGTCATCAGGGTGCTTCAACAGCCAGCCCGGGTTGATGGTGATGGTGCTCGCCTTGTCCTTTTCGCCCACGTAGGCCACGCCGTCGTAGGCCGGATCGATCACGATGTGCACTTCGGCCGGTGCCGCCGGGTGGAAATCCGCCCGTTCGCGCAGGTAGGCGGAATAGAACGTATCGACGATGCGCTGGCGTGCCGGTGCGGCCAGCGCACCGGTCGCATCCCGGTAGTGCAACGTGACGCCTTCGCGGGTGAACTGGCCATCCAAGGCCCGGCTCTGCGACGGTTGGGCCAGCGCGATGCCGGGCAGGGTGAATGCAGCGAGTGCAAGGGTCAGCAGGCGAATGCGCATGGGGTCACCGTTCGGTGGAAGGGGACAACAGTTCGATCTCAGCCAGCTGCAGGCGTCCCGGCGCAGCTACGCGCAGGCGGTACTCGGCATAGCGTGAGGGCGAGGCGATGCGGAACGGACGGGTCTGCCGCGCAGCGTTGAAGTCTTCGCCACGCCGCTGGTCCAGCGTGGTCCAGCGGCCGCCGCCGCTACGGGCTTCCAGCGTCCATCCGGCACCACGGATCGGTCCTTCGCCGCTGGTCAGCGTATACATCGTCGGCGCACCATCACCCACGGCGCTCAGCATGAGGGTGGCACCCGCGCCGAGCGGAACGGCCGTGGTCGCATCGTCGTCCAACAGCGCGGGCAGGGCGCGGCCGTCGGCGAGCGTGGCGCGCGTGCCGCTGCCCAGCAGATCGTGCAGCATCTGCGGTCGCTGGCCCGGTGCGGTCAGCGAACGGGGCACGTCGTCGGCACCGGTGCCCCAGCGCGACGGCTGCGGGCCCATCTCGAAGTCCAGCGTCGCGCCCTTGGCGATCACCTCATGCGGTACCCAGGTCCGGGTCCATGGCGTGCCGTTGATCTTCAGCGACTGGACGTAGACGTTCTCCGCCGAGTTCTGCGGCGCGTTGACGGTCAGCACCGCGCCGCCCTGCAGTTCCACCCGGGCGTGCCTGAATGCCGGGGAGCCGATCACGTACTCCGGCGCGCCCATCCGCAGTGGATACAGGCCCAGCGAAGCCAGCACGTACCATGCGGAGGTCTCGCCATTGTCCTCATCGCCCGGATAGCCCTGGCCGATCTCGCTGCCCACGTACAGCCGCGACAGGATCTCGCGCACGTGCTGCTGGGTCTTCCAGGGCTGCCCGGCGTACAGATACATCCACGGGATATGGTGCGCCGGCTGGTTGCTGTGCGCGTACATGCCCATGCGCACGTCGCGCGCTTCGGTCATCTCATGGATGATGCCGCCGTAGGAGCCTGCAAACGCGGCATCGGCGGTCTCCGGCGTGGCAAAGAAGGCATCGAGTTTGGCGGCCAGCCTGTCGCGGCCACCGTACAGCGCGGCCAGGCCCTCGCCATCGTGCGCGGCGGTGAAGGCGAACGTCCAGCCATTGGATTCGGTGTAGTCGTGGCCCCACACGCGCGGATCGTAGTCCTTGGCGTCCACGCGCCAGCTGCCGTCGGCCTTGCGGCCCTGGAAGAAGCCGGCGGCAGGGTCGAACAGGGTCGCGTAGCCGGCAGCGCGGTAGCGGAAGTAGTCGGCTTCGGTACTGTAGCGCTCGCGCTGGGCAGCGGTGGTCGCGCGCTTGGCCAGTGCCTCGGCCATGTTGGCGATGCCGAAGTCGTTCAGGGCGCCTTCCATCGTCCATGACATGCCTTCATGCACGTCGGCACTGGCATAGCCGCGGAACGTCGAGCGGTCCATGCCCTTGCGTCCTACATGGCGATCGGGCGGTACCACGGTGGCGTTCTTCAGCGCCGCGGCATAGGCCTCGGCGGGATCGAAACCGCCGACGCCCTTCAGCCACGCATCGGCGAAGGCCACGTCGGAACTGGTGCCGACCATCAGGTCCGCGTAGCCCGGCGATGACCAGCGGGCGATCCAGCCGCCTGCGCGGTACTGCTCGATGAAGCCCTGCACGAGCTGGCCGGCGTCTTCCGGCGTGAACAGTGCGTACGCCGGCCACGTCGTGCGGAACGTATCCCAGAAGCCATTGTTGACGAACACCCGGCCATCGCGCACGCCACTGAAGGTGCGGCTGTCACTGCCATCGGTATTGTTCTCGCTGGCGCTGGCCTGATTGGCGTAACGCCACTCGGGGGCGGCAGCGCTGCCGACGTTCTCGTGGCCGGAGTTGGGATACAGGTACAACCGGTAGAGGCTGGAGTACAGCGTGGTCTTCTGGTCGTCCGTGGCATCGCCGATATCGAACCGGGCCAGGCGCGCATCCCAGGCATCCTGGGCGCGGCCGGCCACGCTTTCCAGCGTATCCGTGGCGGAAATCTCCAGGGCAAGGTTGTGTCGCGCCTGTTCGAGCGAGATCAGCGAGGTGGCAATGCGCATGGTGACGCGACGATCGCTGCCGGCATCGAACTTGATGTAGCCGGTCGGGCGGCCGCTGTCGATGCGTCCGCTGCTGCGCCACGGCCGGTCGAAGCGGGCCACCACGAACATGCGGCCGGCACCGTTGGACAGGCCGCTGCGCGTGTCGGTGTAGCCGGACAGTGTCTGCGTGGCCGCATCCAGGGTCAGCCCGCCGCGTGCATCCACATTGTCGAACAGCAGGTTGGCATCACCTTCCGCAGGGAAATCGAAGCGGAAGACCGCGGCGTGGTCGGTCGGCGCGATGGAGGCGGCGATGCCGTTGTCGAAGCGCACGTCGTAGCGGTAGGGGCGCGCGTTCTCGTGCGTGCGGTCGAAGGACAGCGCACGCTTGCTGCGGTCGGCCTCGGGCACGCCGCGGCTGGCCGATGGCATCACCTGGAAGGTCTGGCGGTCGCCCATCCAGGGACTGGGCTGGTGACTCAGCGCGAGTGCCTGCAGCTGCGGGCGGTTGTCCGCATCGTTCTGCTCGTTCCAGCGGTACAGCCAGTTCAGCGCACCGGCATCGGTCACCGGGGTCCAGAAGTTGAAGCCGTGCGGCACCGCGGTGGCCGGGAAATTGTTGCCGCGCGAGAACGTGCCGTTGGCCTGCGTACCGCGGGTGGTCAGCACCCAGTCCGAGACCCGCTGCGGCACCTGCCGCGGCTGTGCATCCAGGCGAACGTCATCGATCCAGCCGGACACCGGCGCACCGTCGGCGCTGGCCACTTCCAGTTCGATGGCGACCACCCGGCGGCCACGCAGCGTCGGCACATCGCCCAGGCGTACTGCCTTGCGCGCCCACTGCTGCGGGTACAGCGTTTTCGAATCGCCCTGCGCACGCGCGCCCACGGCGATGCCGTGCTGATCACGCGCGGAGCTGGCCGATACGCGGCTGCCATCGTCCAGGCGCAGGTCCAGCGAGACGTAGGTGGAGGCCACCGTGTCCTTGTCGACGATCTCCGGCAGCACCAGCCAGGACAGGGTGGTGTCGGCGTCGATGGTCAGGTCCGTGCTGAACAGTTCGCGCCGCGCCGCGCCACCGTCGGCCTGGTAGTGCAGCGCGCGCAGGCCGCTGTAGCCGGCGTTGCGCTTGGCCGCATACGGCGCCGCCGGACCGGTGCCGATCTGCACCTGCAGCGCGCCGCCGCCCTTGGCCGGTGCGGGCTCACCTGCTTCGAACGAGGTCTGCAGGCCCTGCGCCACTGCGGGCAGGGCGGGCGTGGCGCAGGCCAGGGCCAGGGCGAGCGGAAGCAGGGCGCGGCGCGGATCGGACAGGGTCATGCAGGGTCTCCCGGAAGGGCAGGCGGCAGGCAGGACCCGCATCGGCACGTACCACGGCCAGCATCGCGCCCGCCGCCCAGGGGGCGGTGGACGGGGGCGATGCCGGTCCGGTGGGGGCGGGCCATGCGATCGGGTCGTCGGAGTGGTCCGATCCTGCCTCAGCCCGTTGCCCCCTGACAAGTGAAATTAGTTCGATCCAAATCGGGGAAAAACGTTTCATTTCAAATTATTGACAGAGTGGATTGGATCGATTTAAAAGTGGCCGGGGTCGAAACCCGCGGAAGGCGGCGTCCGTCCCGTCCCGATCCCAACCCTTCCATCTGTCCCGGAACACCCTGCATGCCCTGATCCAGGCGGGCGGCCTGCGCTTGCTGCTGCCCGCCACCACCGTCCATCCACGACCCTCCCGTCCGCCCCCCACCGGCAGGACCGTCATTCGTCTCTGGAGAGCGCTTGATGAAACCCAGGTTGCTGTCGTTGTTGATGTCTTCGCTGCTGCTGTCGCCGCTGGCGGTGCAGGCCCAGTCCTCCAACGCAGGGGAGGGCGCCGATCCGCCGCGTACGCGCGACCTGGATGCGGTCACGGTGACCGGGTCGCTCATTCCGCGCGCGCAGGTGGAGGGCCCCTCGCCGGTGACCACCATCACCGCCGAGCAGATCCAGGCGCAGGGTTTCACCACCGTGTTCGATGCGCTGCGCTCGCTGCCGGTCTCCAATGGTTCGGTGCAGGATTCCCAGGGGACCGGCTTCTACACACCGGGTGCCAAGACCATCAGCCTGTTCGGTCTGGACCCCAGCTACACCCTTACCCTCATCAACGGGCGGCCGATCAACAGCTATCCGCTGGCCTACAACGGCAACACCAGCATCGCCGACATTGCCAACATCCCGCTGGGCATGGTCGAACGCATCGATGTGCTCACCGGTGGCCAGTCCTCGGTGTATGGCTCCTCGGCCGTGGCCGGCGTGGTGAACATCGTGCTGAAGGACCGCGTGGAAGGCACCCATCTGCGCTACCGCGTCGGTGGCTACAGCCAGGGCGGCGGTTCCAGCCAGCGCTTCAGCGCCAGCAGTGGGCAGACGTTCGGCAACCTCGATATCAGCTACGGGCTGGAGTACACCAACCAGAAGGCGATCTACGCCTTCGACCGCAGCCGCATCGACAGCGTCAACGACAACCCGACCGGGCCGCAGGATCCATCGCGCAGCTTCCTGCGCATGCGCCAGGGACCCAATGCCTACATCGACCCGGGTGCGGCCACCTGCGCGCCGCTGTCGAATCTGTTCGGCGGCAGCACCGTGTACGCACACCGTGATGTTTCCGGCGGTGGCTACTACTGCGGCACCCCCGACAACGTCGGCACCGCGTCGCTTTACAACGCCAGCCAGGATGTCAACGCGACCACCTTCCTGCGCTACCACCTCAGCCCGGATACCGAGCTGTACTCGGACATCCTGTTCGGCTTCAGCCGGCCGACCTACAGCGGTGGCAGCCCGTTCTGGAACAAGACCTTCTACAACCGCACCAGCGGCCAGTACGAACAGTGGCAGCGCATCTATGCGCCGGAGGAAGTCGGCCTGGATGCCAAGGACCAGCGCGTCTACACGCGATCGCTGAACGTCACCGCCGGCGTGCGTGGCGTGCTGGGCAGCTTCGACTACGACGTCTACGTCAACCGTTCCAGCACCGATGTCACCCGCAAGTCCACCGACTTCCTCGCCCGGAACGGCGTGGACGATTACTACCTGGGGCCGATGCTGGGCATGCAGGATGGCTACGAGGTCTACGCACCGGACCTGTCACGCCTGTACCAGCCGATCACCCGTGACCAGTACGACAGCTTCAGCGGCCTCAACCGTGCTGCATCCATCGCCTCGCGCACGGCAGTGACAGCACTGCTGACCGATCGTTCGCTGTTCACCCTGCCGGCCGGCGACGTCGGTTTCGCGCTGATCGCACAGGGCCAGCGCGAGAAATTCTTCAACCAGTCGGCCGATCCCGATGCCGGTGTGCTGTTCCGCGGGCAGACCGCCGGCACCTCGGCGCAGGGCCAGCGGGACCTGTACGCGCTGGGTGCGGAACTGCAGGTGCCGATCATCGATACCTTCAGCGCCAACCTGTCCGGCCGCTACGACAAGTACGCCCTGCAGGGCGGTGGTGGCAACGGCAAGGCCACCTGGAAGCTTGGCCTGGAATACCGGCCGATCGAATCGCTGCTGCTGCGGGGCAGCTACGCCACTGCGTTCCGTTCGCCGGACATGTTCTATCTGTTCTCCCGCGAGAGCAGCGGCTATACCACCAACACCGACCTCTACCAGTGCCGCCAGGCGGGTTACACCTCCGACAACTTCGATGACTGCGAGCAGTCCGGGTTGGCGGTGTTGTCTTCCAGTACCGGCAACCGCGATCTGAAGGACATCACCGCACGCACGTTCACCTATGGTGCGGTGTGGTCGACACTGGACAATGCGCTGACGTTGTCGGTGGACTACAACTCGGTGGTGATCGAGAACGAAGTGCGCATCCTCGGCACCGACAGCATCCTCGACACCGAGGCCAACTGCCGGCTGGGCGTATCGGAGAACGGGCAGACCCGCTTCGACATCACCTCGCCCACCTGCCAGCAGGTCCTGGGCCAGGTGCAGCGCAAGCCGGCCACCGATCCGCTCAACCCCAACGGTGTGGACAAGGTGTTCTCCTACCCGATCAACATCGCCAGCCAACGCCAGACCGGTGTGCAGGCAGCGCTGGACTATCGCTGGGGTACGTCGTCGGCGGGAGATTTCACGGTCAATGCGGGCTACTACCGCCCGCTCAAGCACACCACCCAGGACAAGGAAGGCGATCCGGTCTACGACCAGTTGTGCTGCGGCAATTCCAATGAACTGCAGTACCGGGCCACGCTGGGCGTGAACTGGAAGCGCGGGCCGTTCAGCGCCAGCGCGTTCGGCGTGCGCAACGCGCCCACCTGGGACAGCCGTGGCGAGCAGCGCAACATCGGCCCGTGGACCACCTGGAACGCCACGGTCGGCTACCGCATCAATGACCTGGCCAGCCTGCTGCTGACGGTCAACAACCTGACAGACGAGATGCCGCCGATCGACCGCAGCAACGGCAACTGGCCGTACTACGACCAGGGCATCTACAACGCCTATGGCCGCTCGGCCTTCCTGGAGCTGTCGCTGGACTTCCAGTAGGCCGGGCGCTGGCAGGTCCCGGCTGTCAGGGGGCGGGGGCCATGAAAGGACAGGGGCGGCCGGGTCGCCGCCCCAGGTGCTAGAATCGCAGGCCTCGCAATCCGTTCATCGACATCCGCCATGAGCCATACCGCCACCGCGCCCGCCAACGCCGAGAAGCGCTACACCGTGCACCGCAGCGACCTGCCGCTGAGCTGCCCGACCCCGGAGATGGCGCTGTGGAACTCGCATCCGCGGGTCTACCTGGCGATCGAAGACGAGCCCAACGGTGAAGCGCAGTGCCCGTACTGCGGTTCCGTGTTCGTACTGGCTGACTGAACGGCCTTCACCGATGCGTCGACTGACCGTGGTGCAGTTGCTGCCGGCGCTGCACTCCGGCGGAGTCGAGCGCTCGACCCTGGAAATCGCGTCGGCACTGGTGGCGGCCGGCCACCGCGCGCTGGTGGTGTCTGCCGGTGGCCGCCTCGTTGAACCGCTGCTGGCCAGTGGTGCCGAGCATCTCACCCTCGATATCGGCCGCAAGTCGCTGCTGACCCTGCGTCATCTGCCAACCCTGCGTCGCCTGTTCGCCGAGGTCGGCGCGGATATCGTGCACGCCCGCTCGCGCCTGCCGGCGTGGCTGGGGCTGTATGCGATCCGGGCGATGCCGCAGGCGCAGCGGCCGCACTGGGTAACCACCGTGCATGGGCTGAACTCGCCCAGCCGCTACAGCGCGGTGATGACCAGCGGCGAGCGGGTGATCTGTGTTTCCAACAGCGTGCGCGAATACGTGCAGCGCCATTATCCGACCGTGCCGGAGGACCGCATGCGGGTGATCCCGCGTGGCGTCGATGTCAGTCAGTTCCCGCGCGTGGCGCGCGGTGATCGCCGGCCGCGCCTGGCGCTGGTGGCGGACTACCCGTGGCTGGCCGGGGTGGACGGACCGCTGCTGCTGCTGCCGGGCCGTGGCACGCGCCTGAAGGGGCACGCGCACGCACTGCAGCTGCTGGCGTACGTCCGCGCTGCCGGCGTGCCGGCGCAGCTGTGGATGCTGGGCACCGACGAGCCGGGGCGCGAAGCCTATGTGGCCGACCTGCGCCGCCAGGCCGCCACGCTTGGCATCGCCGACGCGGTCCACATCAGCACGCCGACCGCCCGCATCGCCCAGGCCTACGCCGCCAGCGATCTGGTGCTGCAGCTGTCCGACAAGCCCGAAGCCTTCGGTCGTACCGTGGTGGAAGCACTGTCGGTGGGCCGACCGGTGCTCGGCTGGAACCACGGTGGGGTAGGCGAACTGCTGCAGCAGCTCCAGCCCACCGGTGCGGTGCCGGTGGGAGATGCGCAGGCGCTGGGTGAACGTGCGCTGGCCCTTCTGGCGCAGCCACCATCGTTGCCGGGCCGTATCCCGTTTACCCTGCAGGCCATGCAGCGCGATACCCTTCGTCTCTATGCCGACCTCGCCGGCTGACACCGCCGCCGTCCTGCGCGATGAACGCGCCGGGCGCTGGGCGCCCTGGTGGGTGCTTGCCTACGTGGCGTTGTGGCCGCTGCCCGGCATTGCCGAGACCGTCCTGGGCCTGGGCGCGATCTATGCCGCGGTGCGCATGGTCATCCGCCGCCTGCAGCGCCGGCCGCATCTGCTGAGCCCGGCAGCCTGGGCGCTGACCTCGATCCTGTTCCTCGGCTACTGGTTGCCGCAGGCATTTTCCGCATTCGATGCGATCGACCCGTCGGCCTCGTGGACCAAAGCGGCAGCAGGCCTGCGCTACCTGCCCTTCATGTGGCTGGTAGCGATCGCAGTGGCCACGCCGGAGCGGCGCAGGCTCACCCTGGGCGGACTGGCGGTGATCACCGGCGCCTGGACGCTGGATGCACTGGTACAGGCGGTGGCCGGTACCAGCCCATGGTTCTGGTCGCTGGAGCAGCTCAAACTGGCGATCAGCGGGCGTGCGCTGTGCCCGGCCGATGAAGCGGCGTTGGCCGACCGGCTCAGTGGCGTACTGGGCCCGTGCAACCTGAAATTCGGCCAGGTGCTGGCCAGCCTGTCGCCGTTCCTGCTGCTGCCGCTGGCGCGCCGCTTCGGTGCTGCCGGCTGGCTGCTGGCCGCTGCGGCCCTCGGCAGCGTGCTGCTGCTGGCCGGTTCACGCGCCTCGTGGATCACCTTCGCGCTCGTGCTGGCCTACAGCGGCGTGCGCCAGTTCGGCTGGAGACGGCTGGCGCTGTTGGCGATGGTCGGGATCCTGGGGGCCGGGGCCTTGGTTGCCAGCGTGCCGCAGCTGCGTGAGCGCGTGCTGCGCACCACGATGGCCTGGGAAGGGGACGAGACGGGCGTCGACCAGGCGTTGTCCGGGCGTGCGCGGATCTGGAGCGCAGCGGCCTGCATGATCGAAGCGCATCCGATCAACGGTGTCGGCGCGCGTGGCTTCCGCGATGCGTATCCCGCCTGCGTCGCAGGGGAGGGAACGGCGGTGTGGGGCGCGGAACCGGCCCTGCACGCGCACCAGATCGTGCTGGAGATCCTGGCCGAGACCGGCGTGCTGGGCCTGCTGTTGTGGCTGGCCGCCGTGGCGCAGGCCTGGCGCGCGTGGCGCTTCGCACCGACCGCGGCCCGCGAGCGGGCGCGGCCGGCCATGCTGGCGCTGGCGGTCACCGTGTTCCCGCTCAACACCCACCTGGCGTTCTACTCTGCGTTCTGGGGTGGGCTGACCGTGCTGCTGGCGGCGCTGTTCGCCGGCAGCCTGCTGGCGCGTGACGCGGATGAGCCCTCACGCGCGATGGAGACGGGCAGGTAATCCGGGCGGATCGAGGCGTGCCTGGGTCTACTTGTAGAAGTCGCTGCGCCCGCCGGGTTGGCGCTTGAAGCGGCGATGGATCCACAGGTACTGGTCAGGGGCTTCGCGCACCATCTCCTCGATCGCCTGGTTGACGCGCGCGGTATCGGCTTCCACATCCTCGCTCGGGAAGTTCTCCAGCGGCGCGCCGATCTTCAGGAAGTACTTCCCGCCTTCGCGGCGGTGGAAGTACGGAATGACCGCGCAACCGGTCATCCGCGCCAGCTGGTGGGTGGCGGTGATGGTGGCGGCGGTGTGGCCGAAGAACGGAACGAACACGGTGTCCTTGCCACGCATGTCCTGGTCGGGGGCATACCAGAGGAAGCCGCCCTTCTTCAGATGGCGCACGGTGGCGCGAATGTCCTCGTTGGCGAACATCGCCTTGGCATAGCGCAGGCGGCCGAACTTCACCGCCCACTCGTACACCGGATTCTTGTGTTTGCGGTACATGCCGGACAGGTCAACGTAGTCGCACAGCAGGCGGCCGCACATCTCCAGGGTCATGAAGTGCCCGGACACCAGCAGCACGCCGCGACCCTCGGCCTGCATCTGCCGCAGGTGCTCCAGCCCTTCGATCTGCACCTGCGGGCGGATGCTGTCGATGCTCCCCCACCAGGCGCGGATGCACTCGAACACGCCCACGCCCAGGGCGTCGAAGCTGTCGCGAACCAACCGCTTGCGCCAGGCATCGTCCTTTTCCGGGAAACACAGCGCGAGATTGACTTCGGCTGCACGGCGACGGCTGCCGGCCAGGCGCCAGGCGATCGACCCCACCCCGCGACCGAGCGCGCGCTGCAGCATCCACGGCAGGCGGGCGATGGCGAAAGCGCCGTACATGGCGGCGAACATCGGCCAGTTGCGGGGATCGCGCAGCGACGGGCGGACGGCAGTGGAGGCATCGGACATGGCGCCATTCTAGCAATCCGGCTGCGTGTCTTTCCCGGGGGTGTCCCGTATCCTTGCCGCATGCGCAAAGACCCTGTCGAATGGATCCTGCGCGGCCTGTACTCGGTCGTGCTCTACATCCTGCTGCCGATCACCGTGTACCACCTGGTCTGGCGCGGCTTCCGGGTCCGTGAGTATTTCCGCCGCTGGGACGAACGCTACGCCTCCTATCCCCAGCCCAGCGGCCAGCCACGGGTCTGGCTGCATGCGGTCTCGGTGGGCGAGGTCAACGCCGCCGCACCGCTGGTCAACGCCCTGCGCCAACAGCGCCCGGATATCCGCTGGGTCATCACCACCATCACCCCCACCGGCTCCGAGCGCGTGCGCGCGCTGTGGGGCGATGCGCTGGACCACGTCTACCTGCCGTATGACGTGCCCGGCAGTGTCAACCGTTTCCTCGGCCACTTCCAGCCCAGCCTGGCGCTGATCCTGGAAACCGAGCTGTGGCCGAACATGCTGTTCGGCTGCCGTGACCGTGACATTCCGGTCTACATCCTCAATGCCCGCCTGTCGGCCCGCTCGCTGCGTGGCTACCGGCTGCTGGCCGCGCTGATCCGCCGTGCGCTGCGCACGGTGACCTGCGTGGCAGCCCAGTCGCAGGACGACGCAGAGCGCTTCGTGCAGCTGGGGGCGGCGCCTGACCAGGTGCAGGCACTGGGCAACCTCAAGTTCGACATCGCCACGCCGGATGTGCAGGCCTTCATCGAACAGTTCCATGCACGGGTGCCGGCCACGCGACCGGTGTGGATCGCGGCCAGTACCCATGATGGCGAAGAACAGGCGGTGATCGATCTGCACCGGCGCCTGCGCCAGCATCATCCGGACCTGCTGCTGCTGTGGGCACCCCGACACCCCGAGCGCTTCCCCAAGGTGGAGGCGCTGGCGCGCGAGCAGGGCTGGAACGTGGCGACCCGCCGTGCGCAGCAGTGGCCGTCCGCCGATACCGATGCCTTCATCATCGATACCCTGGGCGAACTGATGCCGTTCTATGGCTGTGCGCAGGTCGCCTTCGTCGGCGGCAGCCTGCAGCCGATCGGTGGCCACAACCTGCTGGAACCGGCGGCGATGGGCACTGCCGCGGTGACCGGTCCGCACCTGCACAATTTCTCGGAGATCTCGCGGCGCATGCGCGAGGCCGGTGCGCTGTTGATCGGCGAGGACGTGCAGGCGGTCGGCGATCTGCTGCAGCACCTGCTCGAGGATCCGCAGGCCCGCGAGGACATGGCGCACGCCGGATGCACGCTGGTCAGCAACGGGCGCGGCGCGCTGCAGCGGACGCTGGCGCTGGTGGCCCCGCACCTGCCACCGCCGCGCGGCTGAGCCGCACGCGGCGCGCCTGCCGCCGTACTGTCGCGATCAACTGGATCAAGCCTGCTTGACGGCCATCGTTCTGTCGTCGCAGGACCGGTTGCCAACGCCGCAACGTGCCCCGGATCACACCTTGCGGCATGCGGATGCAAATTGAATATCGATTGCCCGCACAGGCTGCCAGCCTGATGTCGACGGTGCTTGGACGGCATCAAGGGAGCTTGAGATGAGCGGCAGCGATGGCCATCGGCTGGGAATGGATCATCTGGGCGTGATCCTGATGACGTTGCTGCTCGGTGGCAGTGTCATCGCGCGGGTCGGTCAGTACACGGCGGCGCAGGCGGGGCCAGCCGTCGTGCTCAGTCTGCTGCTCGCAGCGCTCGGTGCGGCGCTGGTGCTGGCACGCCTGTACAGGGTGGTGCTGCGGGCGGATGTGGCCGATGGCCTGCATGGACTGCTGGTGGCCGGCTGGGGGCGGCCGATTGCCCGCGTCCTGTGCCTGGCGCTGTTGCTGGAGTGCATGGCGACGCTGGCGGGTGCGGCGCAGTCGGGGGCTGGCCATCTGCATGCGGCACTGGCGGCGGCGAGCGCATCCAGCGCCGCTACGCTGCCGGTGCAGGTGACGGCCGCTGCAGGCCTGCTGCTGTTGGGAGCCGCCGCGCTGATGCGACCGGCGCGCACCGTGCTGCTGGTGTGCGCGCTGTTGACCGTGAAGATCGGCATCGGCGTGCTGCTGCTGGCACTGGCGGCCCGGTATGTGCACTACGCGTACTGGATTCCGTGGGTTCCCCCCGCCACTGCACCGTATCGCTTCGGCCTGGGAGGGGTGCTCGCCGCGGCTGTGCCGCTGCTGGGCATCTTTGCCAGCGCCGGCCTGGCACTGGGCGTTCCCGGGTTGCCTGTTGGCGGGCTGTCGCGACGCCCACTGACGATGCTCATGGTGCTCGTCGCGGCGACGCTGATGCTGATCGCTCTGGCTGCGCTGCAGGCGGGCCTGGTCGACTACCCAGCGCTGGCCAGCAGCCGGCCATTGACGGTTGCACTGCGGAGCCATCCACAGTTGTCCTGGATGTTGCCGTGGCTGCCGCTGGCAGGCTGTGCAGGGCTGGCCGCGCTGCAGCTGGTTCTGCTGATGCTGGGAACACGGCTGGCGCTGGCGCTGTGGGCGCCCGGGGACGAGGGCAGCCACAGCGCCCGCGTGGCGACCGTGGCGATCATCCTGTTGGTGACGCTGCTGACGCTGCTGACGCTGTGGCTGCCGGCCGGCGTCTTGCCGACGATGCCGGGGCCGGTGGCACTGCTGGTGGTGGCCGCGTTGTGCCTGGGGGGGCTCCAGCGGCGCAGCGAGGTGACGCGCTCGCCTGCCGACGCCGTGCTGGGCATGGCGGCAGCGGCGTTGTGCCTGCTGCCGCTCCTGCGCTAGATCCCATCGCGGCTGCATAAACAGAAAAGCCACCCGGTCGGGTGGCTTTCCGTCAACACAGGCGACGACGACTTACTGCGTGGTCGTGGCGGGGTTGCCCGCGTCCTGGGTCAGCAGGCGATTGATGTCCTGCAGTTCGGCCACGTCCAGCGCGCCCAGCGACTGGCTCAGCAGCAGGCGGTTCTGCAGGAAGGTGTAGCGGGCCTGTGCATAGTCCAGCTGTGCCGAGAACAGGATGCGCTGGTTCTGGATCACGTCCAGCACCGTACGGGTACCCACTTCCAGGCCGACCTGCGAGGCGTCGTACGCGCTCTGCGCAGAGACGACTGCCAGGCGGCGTGCTTCCACCTCGCTGATGCCCTGCACCAGGGTCTGGTAGGCATTGCGGGTGTTGCGATCCAGCGCGCGCTTCTGCTGCTCGTAGCCATCCTGGGCGATGTCACGCTGGGCCAGCGCCTGCCGCACGCCGGACTGGGTGGCGCCGCCGGCGAAGATCGGCACGCTGAGGGTCAGGCCGATGCTGTTGGTGCGCGCGTCCGGGGACAGCGAACCCGAACCGGTGCTGTCGCCCCAGGTCGCGGTCTTGCCCCAGCTGCCGCCCAGCGACAGCGTCGGGTAGTGGGCGCCACGGGCGGCCTGCACGCCGGCCTCGGCCGCGCTGACCTTCAGCTCCTGCGCCTTCAGCGACGGGTTCTGGCTGGTCGCCTGCTGCACCAGTTCATCGATGTTGCCGCGGTTGGCCGGCACTTCGGGACGGAAGTCGGCCGGCAGCCCCTTGAGGTTCAGCACCGGCTGGCCGGTGAGTTCGGTCAGCGCCTGGTAGTTATCGGCCAGGGTGTTCTGCGCGACGATGGTGTTGGCGCGCGCCTGGTCATACTGCGCGCGCGCTTCGTGCACGTCGGTGATCGGCGCCAGGCCCACTTCCAGGCGCTTGTCGGCGAAGTCGAACTGCTTCTTCGCGGCCGCTTCGTTGGTCTGTGCGGCATTCAGCGATTCGATCGCCACCAGCACGTTGAAGTAGGCCGCCGAGGTGCGGACGATCAGGCTGTCGTTGGCCGAATCCAGGGTGAAGTCAGCCGCCTTGCTCAGTTCACGCTGCGAGCGCAGGTTGTTGATCTGCGTCCAGTTGAACAGGGTCTGCGAACCGTCGATCGTGTAGTTGCGGCGCTTGCTGCTGACCGTGCCGGTATTGGCATCGGCGTTGGCCTCGCTACGCGTGCGGTTCAGCGTGGCCTGGCCGTTGATCTGCGGAAGCAGGGCAGCGCGCGCCTGCACGGCGCCTTCCTTGTCGTACAGCCGGGTGGATTCGGCGGCCGACAGCTGCGGATCGCCATTGCGCGCCATCTCGTAGACCTGCAACAGGTCAGCGGCATGGGCAGACAACGGCAGCAGGGCAGTGGCCAGCGCAACAGCGAGGGATCGGCGGATCATTGCGGCTTCCTTGGACTCAGAGGTGGAACTGGGGTGCCGGGGCGGCACCGCGCAGGTAATCGATATCGGTCTCGAACAGGGATTCGGTGCTGCCATCGGCCTTGATCAGAAGCGCTTCCATCGCCGGCGAACGGCCCTGGATCACGAACAGGCGACCACCCGGACGCAGCCACGAGGCAAACTGTGACGGCACCACGTTGACGGCGCCAGTGACACAGATCACGTCAAAGCGACGTTCGGTCTGCCACGCCAGGGCGTCAGCCACTTCCACCCGGACGTTGGTACCGAGGCCGGAGGCATCCAGTCGCGCACGCGCGGCGGTCGCCAGTTCCGGGTCGATCTCCAGGCTCAGCACGTCGCGCGCCAGCGCGCCGATGCAGGCGGCCAGGAAGCCGCTGCCCGTGCCGATCTCCAGCACTTCGTCACCCGGTTGCAGGTCCAGCGCCTGCAGGGTACGGCCCTCGATGACCGGCTTCATCATCTTCTGGCCATTGCCGATCGGCAGTTCAACATCGGCGTAGGCCAGTGCCCGGTGCGCGTCGGCGACAAAGGCCTCGCGCGGCAGGCGGGCCAGGACGTCGAGCACCTTGATGTCCAGCACGTCCCAGGGACGGATCTGCTGTTCCACCATCAGTTCGCGGGCGTGGGCGTAATCAATCGTCATGAGGTTCAAATCCAGCGCAGTGGGCCGGCCATTTTACCGGTGCCGGAGGCCGGCGGCGCGCCCAGAGCATCCGCTGCCGGGGGGCCGGGGTCGCAGTGCCGGAAGTCATCGCGACCACCGGTTCGTTCAGCTTTGCCGTTTCAGCCGGTTCCGGCTCCTCCGGGCGCATAGGCGCGCAGGAAGAAGTCGACGCTGGCCGCCACGTGGGTGACTGGATCGATCTCCACCGATGACAGTGGCATGCCGCACATCATATGCATGTGCACTTCACCCTTGACCAGGGTCAGGAACTGCTGCCCGGCCAGGTGATGGTCGGGAATCTGCAGCTCGCCCCGCTCGCTGCGCGAGCGCAGGAAGTCGGCCAGCGCCTCGCAGGTGCGCTCGGGCCCGGCCTGCCAGAACAGCTCGCGCAGGCGTTCGTCGGTCTCCGGGGACATCATGACCCGTTGGATCGAGATCGCCGCGTCGGAGGTGATCAGCTTGAAGAAGGCCAGGCCGATCCCGATCAGCTGGTCGCGCAGCGGTCCTTCGGCGTCGGCCACGAACAGCGCATCCGGCAGCATCTCGATGCACTTGGACTGCACGGCCTCGGAGAACAGGGTCTCCTTGTCGCCGAAATGGCTGTACACCGTCAGTTTCGACACACCCGCCTGGGCAGCGATGCTGTCCATGCTCACACCGGTATAGCCCTGTTCGATGAACAGGGTCTTGGCGGCCTCGAGGATCGCCGCGCGCTTGCCAAGATCCTTGGGACGCCCGGGTCCGGCGGCCTTGGCAGCAGGCTTGGCCGACGGCTTGCGGGAAGTGGAAGAACTCATTGCGGTAATACTAGACCAAGCGGTTCGATATTTATACTATACCGGCCAGTTTACTAAATTGGGCCGGCTGTTGCGGCTCCCCTGCTGAACTCAGTGTTGTCAGGACGTTGACCGATGAAGATCGTGCGCTGGATGGGCGGTATCGTGTGGGTGGCTGCGTTGGCAGCCTGTTCGGGACAGGAGCAGGCGCCACCGGCGGCCGTGCCGGTGCTGGTGGTGCATCCCGGCGAGCAGGTCGGGCAGGCGCCGGCGGCGTTTCCCGGTACGGTCCGGGCACGCCAGGAAAGTCCGCTGTCGTTCCGCGTCGGCGGCAACCTGGTCAAGCGCCATGTGGACGCCGGCCAGCGGGTGAAGAAGGGCGACGTGCTGGCCGAGCTGGATGTGGCCGACTTCGCCCTGCAGGCGCGTGCCTCGCAGGCGCAGTTGGCCGCGGCCGAAGCCGATCTGGTACGCGCCCGCGACGATCTCAAGCGCTACCAGGTGCTGGCCGACCAGCAACTGGTCAGCCGCTCGCAGCTGGATCAGCAGTCTGCCGCGTTCAAGGCCGCGCAGGGCCAGGCCAACGCGGCCCGGGCCAACCTGGATGTGCTGCGCAATCAGGCCGGCTACGCCCAGCTGCGTGCGCCGGCCGATGGTGTGATCGCCAGCCGTGAGGCGGAAGCCGGGCAGGTGGTGGCCGCGGGCCAGACCATCTTCAACCTGGCCGCAGACGGTGGCCGCGAAGTGCTGATCGACCTGCCGGAAGCCACCATCCGCGATTACGCGGTAGGCCAGCCGGTGCAGGTGGAGCTGTGGAACCGGCCGGGCCAGCGCCTGCCCGGCACGATCCGCGAGATCGCCGCCGCCGCCGATCCGCAGGCGCGGACCTACGCAACCCGGGTCAGCCTGCCCGCCGATGCACTGGCCGATGTCGAGCTGGGGCAGAGCGCGCGCGTGTTCAGCAGCGCCGGCCGGCACGGCACCCTGCAGCTGCCGATGGCCGCGCTCCAGCGCGGTGCAGGTGGCGCAACCAGTGTGTGGGTGGTGGACCCGGCCAGCAGCACGTTGAAATCGGTCACCGTCAGCACCGGCGCCTATGGCATCGACGCCGTGCCGGTGCTGTCCGGCGTGGACGCCGACGACTGGGTGGTGGCAGCGGGAGGCCATCTGCTGCGATCCGGCCAGCAGGTCGTCGCGGTGGACCGACAGAATCGCCCGGTGCTGAAGCCCGCAGCACAGGCTGCCGCACCGAAGGCGAAGGAGTAAGCCTGTGCGCCGTTTCAATCTTTCCGAATGGGCGCTGGGCAACCGCGCGCTGGTGCTGTTCGCCATGCTCGCCTTCGCCCTCATCGGCGCCTGGTCGTACAAGCATCTGGGCCAGTCCGAGGATCCGCCGTTCACCTTCAAGGTGATGGTGGTACGCACGATGTGGCCGGGCGCGACCGCCGAGCAGGTCTCGCGCCAGGTGACCGAGCCGATCGAGAAGGCGCTGCTCAACACCGGGCAGTACGAGTTCATCCGCTCGTACTCGCGCCCGGGCGAGTCGCAGGTGATCTTCGCGGCCAAGGACAGCCTGCGCTCCAAGGCGATTCCGGACCTCTGGTACCAGGTGCGCAAACGCGTGGGCGACATCAAGCCGAACCTGCCGCGCGAAATCGTCGGTCCGTTCTTCAACGATGAGTTCGGCGACACCTTCGGCAACATCTACGCGCTGACCGGGCAGGGCTTCGACTACGCCGTGATGCGTGACTACGCCGATCGCATCCAGCTGGAACTGCAGCGGGTGCCGGACGTGGGCAAGATCGAGCTGCAGGGCCTGCAGGACGAGAAGGTCTGGATCGAGCTGTCCAACACCAAGCTGGCCACGCTGGGCGTGTCGCTGCAGCAGGTGCAGCAGGCGCTGGCCGACCAGAACGCGATCAGCGCCACCAGCTTCTTCGAGACTCCGACCGATCGCGTGCAGCTGCGCGTGACCGGCCAGTTCCAGAGCATCGATGACATCCGTCGCTTCCCGATCCAGGCCGGCGACCGCACGGTACACCTGGGCGATATCGCCGAGATCAAGCGCGGCTTCGCCGATCCGGCGTCGCCGAAGATGCGCTTCATGGGTGAGGATGCGATCGGCATCGCCGTCGCGATGAAGGACGGTGGCGACATCCTCAAGCTGGGCTCCACGCTGGATGCGGAGTTCGAGCGCCTGCAGAAGACGCTGCCGGCGGGCATGCACCTGCGCAAGGTCTCCGACCAGCCGCATGCGGTGGAAGAGTCGGTGGGTGAGTTCGTGCAGGTGCTGACCGAAGCGGTGGTGATCGTGCTGCTGGTGAGCTTCTTCTCGCTGGGCCTGCGTACGGGCCTGGTGGTGGGCGTGACCATTCCGCTGGTGCTGGCGATGACCTTCTTCGTCATGCACTACTTCGATATCGGCCTGCACAAGATCTCGCTGGGCGCGCTGGTGCTGGCGCTGGGCCTGCTGGTGGACGATGCGATCATCGCGGTGGAGATGATGGCCACCAAGATGGAACAGGGCTACGACCGCCTGCGCGCGGCCAGCTTCGCCTGGGAATCCACGGCGTTCCCGATGCTGACCGGTACGCTGATCACGGCAGCGGGCTTCCTGCCGATCGCTACGGCGGCATCAAGCACCGGCGAATACACCCGTTCGCTGTTCCAGGTGGTGACCATCGCACTGGTGGTGTCATGGATTGCCGCGGTGCTGTTCATTCCGTACCTGGGTGACAAGATGCTGCCGGATCTGTTCAATCCGCAGCTGCCCAAGCCGGACAGCCTGGCCGGTCGCTGGCGTGCGAAGCGCCTGGCCTGGGCCGATCGCCATCCGGCGCTGCTGCGCTGGGTCGCACCGAAGGAGCATGCGCACGACCACGATCCGTACCAGCGGCCGTTCTACACGCGTTTCCGCCGCTTCCTGGACATGTGCCTGCGCCACCGCTGGTGGGTGATCGCAGCCACGGTGGCCCTGTTCGTGTTCTCGCTGCTGATGTTCCGCTTCGTGCCGCAGCAGTTCTTCCCGGATTCGACCCGCCCGGAACTGATGGTGGATATCGAACTGGCTGAAGGCGCCTCGCTGCAGGCCACGCAGGCCCAGGCCAGCAAGCTGGAAAAGCTGCTGAAGGGCCGTGAGGGCATCGCCAACTACGTGGCGTACGTGGGTACCGGTTCGCCACGCTTCTACCTGCCGCTGGACCAGCAGCTGCCGGCGACCAACTTCTCGCAGTTCGTGGTCCTCACCGAAGACGCCAAGGCGCGCGAGGCCACGCGCGACTGGCTGCTGAAGGACGTGATCCCGCAGTTCCCGGACGTGCAGATGCGCGTGACCCGGCTGGAGAACGGTCCGCCGGTGGGCTACCCGGTGCAGCTGCGGGTCTCCGGCGAGCACATCGAGCAGGTGCAGGCGATCGCACGCCAGGTTCAGGACAAGGTGCGGGAGAACCCGCACGTGATGAACGTGAACCTGGACTGGAGCGAGCCGAGCAAGGTCGTGCGGCTGGTGCTGGACCAGGACCGTGCGCGCGCGCTGGGCGTGAGCAGTGCGCAGGTGAGCCAGCTGCTGGGCACATCGCTGTCGGGCATGAGCGTGAGCACCTATCGCGAGGGCAACCGCCTGATCGAGATGCTGCTGCGGGGTCCGGAGAACGAGCGCGTGCAGCTGGGCATGCTGGGCAGCCTGGCCATTCCCACTGCCAGTGGCACGTCGGTGACGCTCTCGCAGGTGGCGCGCCTGGAGTATGTGTTCGAGGACGGCATCATCTGGCATCGCAACCGCCTGCCGACCGTGACCGTGCGTGCCGATATCAGCGACGGCAGCCAAGCGCTGGACGTGGTGCAGCAGATCCTGCCGACGCTGGAGGGCATCCGCGGCGCACTGCCGAACGGCTACCTGCTGGAGACCGGCGGAACGGTGGAGGATTCCGCACGTGGCCAGGACTCGATCAAGGCCGGCATGCCGCTGTTCCTGATCGTGGTCGCAACGCTGCTGATGCTGCAGCTGCGCAGCTTCTCGCGTGCCGCGATGGTGCTGGTGACGGCACCGCTGGGCATCATCGGCGCGACCTTGTTCCTGCTGCTGTTCCGTGCACCGTTCGGGTTCGTGGCGCTGCTGGGCACGATCGCGCTGGCCGGCATGATCATGCGCAACTCGGTGATCCTGATCGACCAGATCCAGCAGGACATCGACGCCGGGCATGATCGCTGGCATGCGATCATCGACGCGACGGTACGGCGTTTCCGCCCGATCGTGCTGACCGCCCTGGCGGCGGTGCTGGCGATGATTCCGCTGTCGCGCAGCGCGTTCTATGGCTCGATGGCGATCTCGATCATGGGGGGGCTGATCGTGGGTACCGTGCTGACCCTGGTGTTCCTGCCGGCGCTGTACGCGGCGTGGTTCCGGGTGAAGCCGGATGAATCCGGGGCGTAATGCCCCGGGTTCCCGGGCGGCTCGATCCCGGAATTTCCGGTAGCGCCGGGCGTGGCCCGGCGCTACAGATGCAGGTGCGTGCGCAGCAGTGGCACCAGCCATTCCAGGAATACGTGCACGCGTTGCGCCCGATGCTGCCGATGCGGTTGCAGCAGGGTCACCGGCAACGGTTGCGCGACGTGCCGTGGCATCACTTCCACCAGCGTGCCGGACTGCAGCTCGTCCTGCACGTCATAGCGCGGAATCTGCAGCAGCCCCAGTCCGGCCACGCAGCAGGCGATCGACGCTTCGGCGCTGTTCACCCGCACCCAGCCCTGCATGGGCAGCGTGCGCAGCTGGCTTCCGTCCTGCCATTCCCATGGTTCCACCCGCGCGGTCGTCGGCGAGGCGTAGTTCACCGCCCGGTGCTGCTGCAGGTCTGCCGGTTGCTGCGGGACGCCGTACGCGCGCAGGTAGGACGGCGCGGCCACATTGACGAAGTCCAGCGTGCCCAGCGTGCGCGAAACCAGGCTGGAATCGCCCAGCTGGCCGACCCTCAACACCGCATCGCAGCCTTCCTCGATCAGGTTCACTGCGCGGTCGGTCATGCCCAGATCCACCTCCACCTGCGGGTAACGGGCGAAGAAGTCCGGCAGCGCCGGCGCCACGATGCGCCTGCCGATGCGGCTCGGTACGTCGATCCTCAGCAGGCCGACCGGCTGCGCGTCTTCCTGGCGGAACAGCGATTCGGCGTCTTCGACCTCGGCGATCAGGCGCAGGCAGCGGGCGTGGAACACATCGCCATCGTGGGTGGTGGAGACGCGTCGCGTCGAGCGTTGCAACAGGCGCGTACCCAGCCGCTGCTCCAGTTCGGCGATTGCCGCCGATACCGTGGAACGGGGCAGTCCGAGCTGGTCGGCGGCGCGGGTGAAGCTGGCGCACTCCACCACCCGGCTGAAGATGCGGAAGCGGTCGATCCGATCCATTGTTCGCTCGATCTGGAAAGTTAAGTCAATGTTGCGGGCTTTATCCGCTTTTTCCGCACGATATCGTCATTGGGGCAGGGTTGCCATCCCGGACAGCCCCACTCCGAGACCGAAGCCATGACCGACCACTCCCTCAAGGGCAAGACCGTGCTGATCGCAGGCGGTGCCAAGAACCTCGGTGGCCTGCTCGCCCGCGATTTCGCCGCCCACGGCGCCGGGGCCATCGTCATCCATTACAACAGCGATGCCAGCCAGGCCGACGCCGAAGCGACCGTCGCGGCGGTCCAGGCCGCGGGCAGCAAGGCCGTGGCCCTGCAGGGTGACCTGACCTCCGCTGCCGCCATGGAGCGCCTGTTCGCCGACGCTGTCGCCGCAGTCGGCCGTCCCGATGTCGCCATCAATACCGTCGGCAAGGTCCTGAAGAAGCCGCTGCTGGAGATCAGCGAAGCGGAGTACGACGAGATGAGCGCGGTGAATGCCAAGGCGGCGTTCTTCTTCCTCAAGGAGGCCGGTCGTCACGTCAACGATGGTGGCCGCATCTGCACCCTGGTGACGTCGCTGCTGGGCGCCTACACGCCGTTCTACTCCAGCTATGCAGGCACCAAGGCGCCGGTGGAGCATTTCACCCGCGCGGCATCGAAGGAGTTCGGCGAGCGGGGCATCTCGGTGACCGCGATCGGTCCCGGGCCGATGGACACGCCGTTCTTCTACCCGGCCGAGAGTGCCGATGCGCAGGCGTATCACAAGACCGCCGCGGCGCTGTCCGCGTTCACCCGCACCGGTCTGACCGACATCGCCGACATCGTGCCGTGGATCCGTTTCCTGGTCACCGACGGCTGGTGGATGACCGGGCAGACGGTGCTGGTCAACGGTGGCTACACCACCAAATAACCGGGTTACATCGGGCGCGGTTCCACTGCACTGCACCTGTGGCGCCGGGCCATGCCCGGCTCATGCAACAGCCATCGGGCATGACTCGACGCTACAGGTGCCGCCCGGCGGTTCAGCCCAGCTTCGCCAGCACGGCGGAATCATGTCCGCTCCTGGCGGCGGTTGCAGTGAATGAATACGGCGGTTCCGTCTCGGGCTCGCGTTGTACCCGGAGCATTTGAAACTTCTTGCATGGATCGGGGCAGGGTGCAAAGGCATCGTGCGCAGGCATGAACATGAATCGGTTCCGCGGGTGCTGCGCTCGTCAATGTCCCCTTCCTTCAACTCCAGGCGCGGTACACGCGTCGACGCCGGGGCGGACGTCACCGCGACTTCCCCGTCATCAACAGCGAGCAGATGATCCATGCGGATACCGCTGCTGATGACCTCACGGATCCGCCCCGTCGTGGTGACCTGGATTCTGCTGGTTGCAGGGGCGCCAGCGTTGGCCCGGCCGCCCTCAGACGGATGGACACTGGAGCGGACGGACTCAAGGAAGATGGCGCTGGCCGATCTGGCGGCCGTCGTCGAATGCCGTGCAGACGAACGGACAACCAGCCGCAATCATCTTCTGATCGGCGAGGTACTGCGGCAGGACCGCGCGCCACTGCCGCGGAAGTACGGCAAGTGGCGGGTGCTTCGTGATGGATACGGACTCACGCTCATCGAACTGCCGAAACGGATCGAGGTGCATGGAGTCAGGTCCAGGACGTTGTTGCTTGATGCGGAGAGAAAAAGGCTCGTTCTACCGCGCGACGCAGGTGAGAGAATCGTCGCGGAGCAGCAGTTGCTGGCGGTGCCCATCGCGCCTGCATTCAACCGTGATGAATGGCACCGCAGGCTCCTGCAACGTACTCCGGACAATGGCAATGGCCTCACCGCAGAGCAGAGGTTGGTCCTGGACCGGCGTGGAAGTGGGTTGCTGAGCATCGGCTGCGACTACATGCATCGTCAGCGCCCGGATTGGGTCAGTGAGCATGCCTTCCGTGGGAGCGCACCGGCGCAGCGTGAGCGGGCTGCGTTGGCGCTGCTGCCACGGCTGATGAGCTGCGAGGGGACCATTGAAGAGCGCAACTGGCTCGCTACGGTCCTGGTCCATCGTCGCTGGGAACCACTGGCGTGGCGGCATGACGAGGACGGCCTGGGTATGGAATGGTGGGATCTGCCGCACGTCGTCGACATCGGCGGTTTGAGTGTGCAGCGGCTCTATCGGCGGGATCGCAACTTCCACGTGATACTGGCCCAGGACAACGCCGCACGGATCGCAAACCGGCTCGGTGCTCCGCAGACCGGGGTCCGCCACGGCAAGGCCGAGTACTCGATTGATCAACCACAGCGTCAGGCGGCAGATGGCTGGCTGGAGCAGAAGCGATTGGTGCTGGCCGACATCGGTAATGGTCTGACCGAGCAGGGATGCTACTTCCGGGAGGCGCTGCCGGAGCTGGGCGATCCCATCTTCGATGGTGCAGGGAGCGCGCGCAGGTAGGTTCGAAGAGCACGGCGCATCATGCGATGCCCGGGTCGTCCGCGCTGCTGCGGATGCACGCTGCAAGGTGCCGGGCAGTGCGCCCGGCACCCGGCGGTTCAGCCCAGCTTCGCCAGCACGGCGTCGGTCGCCGCCGCCGTGCTCACGGCCTGTCCTCTGGCGGCCAGGTCGGCGGTGAACACGCCATCATCCAGCACCGCGTGCACGGCCGCTTCCACCGCCGCCGCTTCAGCATCCAGGCCCAGCGAGTGGCGCAGCAGCATGGCCGCGCTGAGGATCGTCGCGTAGGGGTTGGCGATGCCCTTGCCGGCGATGTCCGGTGCCGAACCGTGGATCGGCTCGTAGATGCCGACCGCACCGGGCTCTCCCAGCGATGCCGACGGCAGCAGGCCCAGCGAACCGGCCAGCATCGAGGCCTCGTCGGTGAGGATGTCGCCGAACATGTTTTCGGTCACGATCACGTCGTATTCGCGTGGCTTGGCCAGCAGGTGCATCGCCATCGAATCGACCAGCTGGTGTTCCAGCGCGACGTCCGGGAACTCCTCGCGGCCGATGCGGGCGGCGACGTCGCGCCACAGGCGGGACGTCTCCAGCACGTTGGCCTTGTCCACCGAGGTCACCTTGCCTCGGCGCTGCTGCGCCAGGCGGAACGCGCTGCGCAGCACGCGTTCGATCTCCGCTACGGTGTAGCGGCAGAGGTCGCTGGCGCTGTCGGCATCGCGGGTCTTGTCGCCGAAGTAGATGCCGCCGGTCAGTTCGCGAACCACCACGAAGTCCACGCCCTTGAGCAGTTCGGCCTTGATCGGCGATGCACCCAGGGCGGCATCATGGGTACGCACCGGCCGCAGGTTGGCGTACAGGCCCAGCGCCTTGCGGATCGCCAGCAGGCCCTGCTCGGGGCGCACCTTGGCGTTCGGGTCGGACCACTTCGGTCCACCCACTGCACCCAGCAGCACGGCATTCGCGGCCTGGCATGCGGCGAGCGTAGCGGCGGGCAGGGGCTCGCCATGGCGATCGATGGCGATGCCACCGATATCGTGCTCGCTGAAAGTGAAGGCGTGGTTGAAGCGTTCGCCGATGGCTTTCAGGACCGCAACCGCAGCGGCGGCCACTTCCGGGCCGATGCCATCACCGGGGAGTACAACGATCTCAGCGTGCATGCTCACTCTCGTAACGTTCGATGTCAGGGACGCGGCCCAGCAGATAACCCAGTTGATCGACACCTTCCAGCAGACAGGTCTGCGAGAAGCCATCCAGCGGGAAGGAGTAGACCCGACCATCCGGCGTACGCAGCTCGCGTGCGGCCACGTCGATGGTCAGTTCGTCGTCGGGGCGCTGCATCAGCGCCTGAACGTCGGCTTCGTCCAGGACGATCGGCAGCAGGCCGTTCTTCAGTGAGTTGCCACGGAAGATGTCGGCGATCTCGCTGCTGACGATGGCGCGCAGGCCCAGGTCGGTCAGCGCCCACGGCGCGTGCTCGCGCGAGGAACCACAGCCGAAGTTGCGGCCCGCCAGCAGGATGCTGCGGCCGGCGTTGTGCGGCTGGTTGAAGGCGAAATCGGCCACCGGCGAACCGTCGGACTGCCAGCGCCAGTCATTGAACGCGTTGCGGCCCAGGCCGGCACGCTCGGTGGTGGACAGGAACCGGGCCGGAATGATCTGGTCGGTGTCGATGTTGGTCTGGCGCAGCACGACGCTGGACGAGGTCAAGGTACGGAAACCGGCCATTACGCCACCTCCTGCGCGAACAGTTCGCGGGTATCGGCCACGTGGCCCTTCACCGCCGCCCAGGCGGCGCTCATCGGCGAGGCCAGCAGGGTGCGCGAGCCCGGGCCCTGGCGGCCCTCGAAATTGCGGTTGCTGGTACTCACCGCCAGTTGGCCGGGGGCGACCAGATCACCATTCATGGCGATGCACATCGAGCAGCCCGGCTCGCGCCATTCGGCACCGGCTGCACGCACGATCTCATCGATGCCCTCCGCTTCGGCCTGGCGCTTGACGATCTCCGAGCCCGGTACCACCAGCATGCGCACGCGCTCGGCGACGCGGCGGCCGCGCAGCACCTGTGCCACTTCGCGCATGTCGCTGAGGCGGCCGTTGGTGCACGAACCGATGAACACGACATCGACCGGCGTGCCGGCCAGTGCCTGGCCGGCCTGGAAGTGCATGTAGTCCAGGCCCTTCTGCGCGGCGGCGTCGTTGGCCGCAGGAATCGGCACATCGACCGCGATGGCGGTACCGGGATGCGTGCCCCAGGTCAGGGTCGGACGGATGTCGGCTGCATCGATGTGGACTTCGCTGTCGAAGCGCGCGCCTTCATCGCTGCGCAGTTCCTGCCAACGGGCCACGGCCGCCTCGAAATCGGCGCCCTTGGGGCCGCGTGGCGTGTTGGCGACGAAATCGAAGGTGACCTGGTCCGGTGCCACCATGCCCGCGCGCGCGCCGGCCTCGATGGACATGTTGCACAGGGTCATGCGCTGCTCCATGTCCATCGCTTCGATGGTGCTGCCACGGAACTCGATCACATGGCCGGTGCCGCCGTTGACGCCGATCACACCGATGATGTGCAGAACCACGTCCTTCGCGCCGACGCCCGGCGCCAGCGGCCCGTCGACCGTGATCGCCAGCGTCTTCGCCTTCCGCTGCAGCAGGCACTGTGTTGCCAGCACATGACCCACTTCGCTGGTGCCGATGCCGAAGGCCAGCGAGCCGAACGCACCATGGGTGGAGGTATGGCTGTCGCCGCAGACGATGGTCATGCCGGGCTGGGTGAAGCCCTGCTCGGGCGCGATGACATGGACGATGCCCCGGTTGTCCGAGCTCATGTCGAACAGTTCGATGCCGTGCTCGCTGCAGTTGCGCGCAAGGGTGGCGACCTGCGCCTCGGAGGCGGCGCTGGCGTACGGCAGACGGCCGTCGGCGGTGGCCGGCAGGGTCGGTGTGGAATGATCCATCGTCGCCTTGGTGCGGTCCGGCCGGCGTGGGCGGAGACCGCGTTCGCGCAGCTCGGTGAACGCCTGCGGCGAGGTCACCTCGTGGATCAGGTGCAGGTCGATGTACAGCACCGCAGGGGCGCTGTCGGATTCGGGGACGACCACGTGGGCGTCCCACAGTTTGTCGTACAGGGTGCGGGGTGCGGAGGTCATGCGGTTGCCTGGCAGAAGTACGATTGAACGAACATCGGGAAATAACGGGAAAGGGTCAAGTCAACGGCGGCGTGCGAGTACGCGCAGGCGCACGTAGTCGGCCAGCGGCTGGCCGGCCGCGTTGCGGGGCAGGTCGGCCAGCAGGGCAGCGGCGCCCTCGCGTACGGTGGCACGGGCCTCGACCGGCAGGTCGTCCAGCAGCGGCGCGGCGAACACCCGCAGCCATCCTGCCACGCCGGTCGGCAGTGCGGTGGGTCGCGGCAGGCATTCGATCAGCTGCACCTGGAAGCCGTGCTGGCGCAGGCGATCGGCATAGGCGTCGGCGGTCGGGAAGTACCACTGGAAGCGGCTGGCGCCATGGCCGTGCGCGGCACGTGCGGCCTGCACCGCGGCGATGATGGTCGCCACATTGCCATGGCCACCGAACTCGGCCACGAAGCGGCCGCCCGGACGCAGTGCACGGCGCACGCCTTCCAGCACGGCGTCGGGGTGACGCATCCAATGCAGCGCGGCGTTGCTGAACACCGCGTCGAACGCGCTGTCGAAGGACAGGGCATGGCCGTCCATCACCTGCGCATCGACGCCGCGCGCGCGGGCGGCGATCACTAGTTCCGGCGACGCGTCCACGCCGTGGACGCGCGCACCGCTCAACGCCAGTTCACTGCTGAGCACTCCATCGCCACAGCCCAGATCGAGGATGTACTCACCGGCGCGCGGGTCGAGCAGGCGCGACACCGCGCCGCCGAGCAGCGGCACGAAGCCGGCATCGATCGCGTAGTCCTGGGCGTTCCACTGCTGGCCTGCCGTAGCGGCCGTGGTCGTGTCGAAGGCGCTCATGTCAGGTTCTCAGGCGGTGGCGGGGGTGGCGGTTTCGCTGACGCTGCTGGCGGCGGCCTGGCGTTGGCGCAGCAGCCGGTTGGCGACGTCGAGCCAGGCCAGCGCGGAGGCTTCGATGATGTCCTTGCTGGTGCCGGTGCCGTCGTATTCGATGCCCTCGTGGCGCACGCTCAGGTTGGCCTCGCCACGTGCATCGGCACCGATGCCGACGCTGTGCACGTGATAACTGTCGAGCATCAGCTGCACGCCGGTGGCGGCCGACAGGGCGCCGAACAGCGCATCCACCGGGCCGTCGCCCTGCGCGGTCTCGGCCACGCGGTTGCCGTCGGGGTCGGACAGCTCGACCAGTGCATTGGCGCGACTGCCGACATCGCTGATGGTCATCGAGGCCAGGCGATAGCCCTGTGCATTGGCGCCGCCCTGCATCAAGGTCTGCAGGTCGGCATCGGTGACCACCCGCTGCTGCTCGCACAGGCCCTTGAACTGCTCGAACACCAGCTTCAGCTCTTCTTCGTCCAGCCAGAAGCCCAGTGCACGCAGGCGCGCTTCGACAGCGGCGCGGCCACTGTGGCGGCCCAGCACCATCTGCGAATCCTCCCAGCCCACGTCTTCCGGGCGCATGATTTCGTAGGTGCCGCGATGGCGCAGCATGCCATGCTGGTGGATGCCCGATTCATGGGCGAAGGCATTGGCGCCGACGATTGCCTTGTTGCGCTGCACCGGCATGCCGACCAGGCGCTGCAGCAGCTGCGAGGTGCCGACGATGCGCGGGGTGTTGATCGCGGTGTCCTGCTCGTAGAAGGCCTGGCGCACCTTCAGCGCCATCGCGATTTCTTCCAGCGAGCAGTTGCCGGCACGTTCGCCGATGCCGTTGACAGTGCACTCGACCTGGCGGGCGCCGCCCTCGATGGCGGCCAGGGAGTTGGCCACGGCCAGTCCCAGATCGTTGTGGCAGTGCGCGCTGAAGATCACGTTGGCGGCATTGGGTACGTCGGCCACGCCGGCAATGACCTGCTGGAACATCGCGCGGATTTCCTCCGGCGTGGTGAAGCCGACGGTGTCGGGCAGGTTGATGGTGGTGGCGCCGGCGGCGATGGCCACGCGCGAGACCTCGATCAGGTAGTCCAGCTCGGTGCGGGTGGCATCCTCGGCCGAGAATTCGACATCGTCGATGTAGGAACGGGCCAGCGATACATGCTTGCGTACCGACTCCAGCACCTGCTCGCGGGTCATCCGCAGCTTGTGCTCGCGGTGCAGCGGGCTGGTCGACAGGAACACGTGCAGGCGCGGGTTGGCCGCGGCTTCCAAGGCACGTGCCGAGGTCTCGATATCGGCCTGCAGGCAGCGCGACAGCACCGCCAGACTCAGGCCCGGACGGCGCAGTTCGCGGCCGATCAGGTCCATCGCCTCACGGTCGGACTGCGAGCTGGCCGGGAAGCCGGTTTCGATGATGTCCACGCCCAGTTCGTCCAGCGCACGCGCCATCACCAGCTTCTGCGGTGGGCTCATGCTGCAGCCGGGGGACTGCTCGCCGTCACGCAGGGTGGTGTCGAAGATGCGGATGCGCGGGGTGGTAATTCGTTCGATGGTGGTCACAGGGAGATCTCCTCGACAACAGGTGCAACGGCGTGCAGGGGGGAAGGGGGGGCGGCGGTGGTGGGCGTGAGGCTGGTCCGTGCCGGTGGCCGGGGCGTCTCGGCGCGACGCCGGCGCGGCTTGCGTGGCGGGCGTGGACGGATGTCGGTCAGCAGGCCGGCCAGCACGCCGGCATCGATGTTGCCGCCGGAGACCACGGCGCACTTGCGGCGCCCGGCGATGCGTCGACCGGCAGCCAGTGCCAGCGCGCCCGCGCCTTCGGCGATGATGTGTTCTTCCAGAGCCAGCCGCACCAGCGTTTCGCGCAGTTCGGCCTCGCGCACGATCACGACGTCGTCCAGCAGCGAACTGCACAGGCGACGGGTCAGGAAGCCGGGGATCTTCACCCGCACGCCATCGGCCAGCGATGCCACCGGGGCGATCTCGCGGGCATCGCCGTGGATCGCACGGGCCATCGAGTCCACGCCTTCCACCTGCGCACCAATCACGCGCACGCCCTGCGACTTGAGCGCCAGGGCGACGCCGGCGGCCAGGCCGCCACCGCCGATCGGCACGATCACCACGTCCGGCGCGTGCGCGGCCAGTTCGATGCCGACCGTACCCTGGCCGGCGATCACGTCGGCGTCGTCGAAGGCGGACAGGAAGCGATAGCCATGGCGCTCGGCCAGTTCGACGGCGAAGGCGCAGGCTTCGTCATAACTGCTGCCGTGCTGGCGTACGGTGGCACCCCAGTGCGCGACACCGGCGATCTTGGTTGCCGGTGCACCGTGCGGCATCACGGTGATCGCGGGGACATCCAGCCGGTAGGCGGCCCAGGCAACGCCCTGGGCGTGATTGCCCGCCGAGGCGCAGATCACCGGGCGGCTGTCACCCCGCTCGCGGCCGGCCAGCAGGGCATTCAACGCCCCACGCACCTTGTAGGAGCCGGTCCGCTGCAGATTCTCCAGCTTCAGCCAGGTACCGAAGCGTTCTGCATGATGCAGTGGGGTGGGCGGCAGGAAGCGGCGCAGGCGTGCCTGCGCGGCCAGGACATCGGCGACGCTTACGTCGCCGACATCACTTTCCTTGCTGGTATCAGCGGCCGGCATGGGCCACCGGCGCGGTGTGCGCGACCACCGCATGCGGGTACGGGCGGCGAAGAAGACGCCTCCGTACCGGCACCGTGGTCACAACGGTACGGGTGTTCATTGCGATACTCCTTCGATGCTGCTGTCTACCGGCGTCAACTCCACCGACACGCAGTCGTAGATCTTTTCGATCTGCCGGCACAGCGTTTCCGCCGGCCGCTGGCCGTCCACGACCAGCTGCAGGTGCCAGCGTCCGTCATCGGTGGCGTCCGGAGCACCGCTGATCGAACGCGGCGCGAAGCCACGGCGTTCGGCCATGCCGATCACGCGCAGCAGCGCGCCTTCGGCCGGCTGCAGCACCAGGTCAAGCCGGTATTGCATTGGGAATCTCCTGGCGGGCATGGGCTGGATTGCTTTCCAGCATGGTGCTGTTGGCGGTGTTCGGCGGCACCAGCGGCCACACGTTGGCGCGGGCGTCGATGGCCACGTGCAGCAGCGCCGGGCCCGGCTCGGCCAGCAGCGCGGCCAGGCCACCTTCGACGTCATCGCGCGAATCGATGCGGCTGGCGGCGATGCCGAACACCTGGGCCAGGGCGACGAAATCCGGGTTGTCGGACAGATCGATCTCGCTGTAGCGCTCGGCGAAGAACAGCTCCTGCCACTGCCGGACCATGCCCAGCGAGCTGTTGTCCAGCAGCACGATCTTCACCGGCAGGCGGCACCGGGCGATGGTCGCCAGCTCCTGCACGTTCATCATGAAGCTGCCATCGCCGGACACCAGCACCACGGTGCGCTCCGGGCAGGCAAACTGCGCGCCCATCGCCGCCGGCAGGCCGAAGCCCATGGTGCCCAGGGCGCCGCTGGTCAGATGGTTGCGCGGATGATTGAAACGGCAATGCTGGGCCACCCACATCTGGTGCTGGCCGACATCGCAGGCAATCACCGCGTCGGCGGGTGCCAGTTCGCTCAGGCGCTTCAGCAGCGCGGGTGCGTAGATGTGCTGCCCCGGTGCGTCGTAGCGGGCGGCGAAGCGGTCGCGATGCTGCGCACAGCGGCTGCGCCATGCGTCCTGATGGGCCTTGGGGGAGGGGAAGGCCGCATGCAGGGCACGGATGGCGTGGCCGACATTGCCGGGCACGGCGACGTCGGCACTGCGCAGCTTGGAGATCTCGTACGCATCGGCATCGATATGGACCACGCGCGCGAACGGAGCGAACTCCGCCAGCTTGCCGGTGGCGCGATCATCGAACCGTGCGCCCAGCACCAGCAGCAGATCGCTTTCCTGCACCGCCATGTTGGCAGCGCGGGTGCCGTGCATGCCCAGCATGCCCAGCGACTGCGGATGGTGTGCCGGCAGAGCGCCCAGTCCACGCAGGGTCATCACCGTGGGAATGCCACTGGCCTCGACGAAATCGCGCAGGTCCTGCACCGCATCGCCCAGTGCGATGCCACCGCCGGCATACACCACCGGCTTCTCCGCCGCCGCCAGCGCTGCGATGGCGGCGGCGATGGCGTCGTCGGTGGCTGCCGGCGGTGGTTCGACGCTGCTCGGCACATGCACCGGCAGGTGGCTGGCATCGGCCACCTGCACGTCCTTGGGCAGGTCGATCAGCACCGGACCAGGACGTCCTTCGCAGGCAATGCGGAAGGCGTCGGCGACCACGCGGGGCAGGTCGTCGACGCTGCGTACCAGCCAGCTGTGCTTGACGATCGGCATGGTCAGGCCGAACACATCCAGCTCCTGGAAGGCGTCGGTGCCCAGCAGCGGCGTACCGACCTGGCCGGTGATGCAGACCATCGGCACCGAGTCCAGCATCGCATCGGCGATACCGGTGACCAGGTTCGATGCGCCGGGGCCGGAGGTGGCCACGCAGACGCCCACCTGGCCGCTGGCGCGCGCGAAACCGTTGGCGGCCAGCGCCGCGCCCTGCTCGTGCCGCACCAGGATGTGCTTCAACGACGAATCCACCAGCGCGTCGTAGAACGGCATGATGGTGCCGCCGGGATAGCCGAACAGCGTGCGGACGCCTTCGGCCTCCAGTGCCTGGGTCAGCCAGCGCGCCCCGTTGAGCGGCGCGCTGCGGTGTGTGGAAGAGTTCATGGGGGACCTTGCAAGCGGGTGGGGGAGGGCCGCGTGGTTACGCGGCCTGTCCTTGCAACCAGACCATCTTGGCGCGCAGTTCCTTGCCTACCTTCTCGATCGGATGCTCCAGATCGGCCTGCTTGAACCGGTTGTAGTTCGGCAGGCCCGCTTCGTACTCGGCTACCCAGTTCTTGGTGAAGGTGCCGTCCTGGATGTCCTTCAGTACTTCCTTCATGCGCTCCTTGGTGCCGGCATCGATCACCCGCGGGCCGCTGACGTAGTCGCCGTACTGCGCGGTTTCGGAGATGAATTCCAGCATGCGCGAGATGCCGCCTTCGTAGAACAGGTCCACGATCAGCTTCAGTTCGTGCAGCACTTCGTAATAGGCGATCTCGGGCTGGTAGCCGGCTTCCACCAGGGTCTCGAAACCGGCCTGCACCAGCGCCGAGGCGCCACCGCACAGCACCGCCTGCTCACCGAACAGGTCGGTCTCGGTTTCTTCCTTGAAGGTGGTCTGGATCAGATTGGCGCGGGCGCCACCGAGACCGGTCGCATAGGCCTGCGCATGCTGCGCGGCCTGGCCGCTGGTGTCCTGGTAGACCGCCCAGATGCACGGAACGCCACGGCCGATCTCGTACTCGCGACGCACCAGCGCGCCCGGGCCCTTCGGTGCGACCAGCACCACGTCCAGGTCGGCGCGTGGCTCGATCATGCCGTAGTGGACGTTGAGGCCGTGGGCGAACAGCAGGCACGCGCCCTGCTTCATGTTGGGCGCCAGCACGTCGTTGTAGAGCTTCTTCTGCACCATGTCCGGAGTCAGCACGGCGACCAGGTCGGCATCCTTCACCGCATCGGCGGGAGCCACGACGGTGAAGCCATCGGCCTGGGCCTTGGCTTCGGTCGGGCCGCCCGGCCGCAGGCCTACCACCACATCGAAGCCGGATTCGCGCAGGTTCAGTGCGTGGGCGCGGCCCTGGCTGCCGTAGCCGATGACGGCGATCTTGGTCTGGGGCAGGTCGTTGGTGCTCATGGGGGAGGTTCCTTGCGGTGGGAAGAAAAAAGAACGGCCGGTCGTCGAAGTGACGTACCGGCCGGTCAGGGGAAAGCGGTGGAGGAGGGGCCGCGCATCGCACAGGAACGGCCGCCACGAGGCATCGTGGTGCAGCAGGTCCGGGTTTTGCAGAAGGCGGTGGTCATGGTGGTTGCGTCTGAAACCAGGTCTTGAAATGAAAAAACCCGCACCTGGGCGGGTGCGGGTTTTTGATCGAGTTCCGGTGTGTTCTATCTGCTTACACGCTGGCTCGTCCCGCACCTGTTGGTTGGGTAATAAGTACGAGCACAAGAATCGAACGCAGCGACGCGGCGCCGATGTCGGCGGCTTCGATGTGGGTTCGCGGTGGTGTGTTGTGTTGCAGCATGTGATCGAGAGAAACACAGCTGTTTTGGCGATGTCAACCCTTGTCGGGGTGATTCCAGGCACTTTCCGCTGCATCCAGCGGAATCGCTTGTGGTGCAAGGATGGTTGCCATTGAAAGTGTTTCGGTGAACCCGAATTCACTCCTTTCACCCGGGTTTTTGCGCGGATTTCGGGGTTCTGCCCACCGGGCATGACCCGGTGCCAGCACCGGTCGCCGCGGCCATCTCGCCCATGACCTCTGCCCGATACCACGTGAAGGCCGCAGCGGCGATGATCGGTGCTACCACCCTTCCATCGGAACCTGACTGTGTCCCGACGCCTTGCCCGTTCCCTGCTGGCTGCCGCCGTCCTGGCGGCCATGCCCGCGCTTTCCCTCGCTGCCGACCGCATCACCGGCCACACCTTCGCCACCCGCTCGGAAGTCATCGCGCCTCACGCCATGGCGGCCACCTCGCAGCCACTGGCCACCCAGATCGCACTGGACGTGATGAAATCCGGCGGCTCGGCGGTCGATGCCGCCATCGCCGCCAATGCTGCGCTGGGCCTGATGGAGCCGACCGGCAATGGCATCGGTGGCGATCTGTTCGCCATCGTCTGGGACCCGAAGACGCAGAAGCTGTACGGCTACAACGGGTCCGGCCGCTCGCCGAAGTCGCTGACCCTGGCCGAGTTCCAGCGCCGCGGCCTGAAGGAGATCCCGGCGACCGGGCCGTTGCCGGTCTCCGTGCCGGGTGCCGTCGATGGCTGGTTCGCCCTGCATGGCCGCTTTGGCCGCAAGCCCATGGCCGACAATCTTGCGCCCGCCATCCGCTACGCGCGCGAAGGCCACCCGGTGGCCGAGGTGATCGCCTATTACTGGGATCGCTCCGTGCCACGTCTGTCGCAGTATCCCGGCTTCAAGGAACAGTTCACGATCAACGGGCATGCCCCGCGCAAGGGCGAGATGTGGAAGAACCCGAACCTGGCCGATACGTTGCAGAAGGTGGCCGACGGCGGCCGGGACGCCTTCTACAAGGGCGAGATCGCCCACACCATCGGCGATTACTTCAAGGCCAATGGTGGCTACCTGAGCTACCAGGACATGGCCGACCATCACGGCGAGTGGGTCGAGCCGGTCAGCAGCAACTATCGCGGTTACGACGTATGGGAGTTGCCGCCGAACAGCCAGGGCATCGCCGCGCTGCAGATTCTCAACGTACTTGAAGGCTACGACTTCTCGAAGATTCCATTCGGCTCGCCCGAGCACGTGCATCTGTTCGTGGAGGCCAAGAAGCTGGCCTTCGCCGATCGTGCGCGCTTCTACGCCGACATGGCCTTCCAGCCCGCGCCGGTCCAGAAGCTGATTTCCAAGGAGTATGCCGCGCAGCGGCGTGCGCTGATTTCGATGGGCAAGGCGTTGAAGGAAGTGCAGCCGGGCACGCCGAAGCAGCTGGAGGAGGGCGATACGATCTACATGACCGTGGCCGATGCTGACGGCATGATGGTGTCGCTGATCCAGTCCAACTACCGCGGGATGGGCAGCGGCATGGCGCCGCCGGGGCTCGGTTTCATCCTGCAGGACCGCGGCGAGATGTTCGTGCTGCAGAAGAACCATCCGAACGGCTATGCACCGGGCAAGCGCCCGTTCCAGACCATCATTCCGGCGTTCATCACCAGGGATGGAAAGCCCTATGCCAGTTTCGGCGTGATGGGCGGGGCGATGCAGCCGCAGGGCCACGCGCAGATCGTGATGAACCTGGTGGACTTCGGCATGAACCTGCAGGAGGCCGGAGATGCTCCGCGCATCCAGCATGAAGGTTCCACGGAGCCGACCGGGCAGGCCACGGCGATGACCGATGGGGGGGAGGTGAACCTGGAGACGGGCTTCCCGTACGAAACGGTGCGTGCGTTGATGCGCAAGGGGCATCGCATCGTGTTCGCCGACGGTCCGTATGGCGGGTATCAGGCGATCATGCGGGATCCGGAGACGGGGGTGTACTACGGCGCGTCGGAGAGTCGCAAGGATGGGCAGGCGGCGGGGTACTGAGGTTCCGGCCACCGGGCTGAGCCCCCTCTGCGGTGGTTTCCGTAATGCCGGGTTTGGCCGGGCAGGTGGGTTGTCTGGGGGCCGCTGCAAGTACGTCCATGTAAGCTCGGTCGCCGCATCCATGCGGCTCACGCCCCCAGCCAACCCACCCGCCCGGCCACGGACAGTTTCCGTGGTCGCCACCGCAGGAAGAGAAAGAAGAAGTTCAAAAGCAGAAGCGACAGCCGCGCGCTGTGGGTTGGGGTCGGATCCGTTTTCCAGAGGAAACGGATCCGACCCCTTCGTGTTTTCCGATACACCTCATCCACGCATGCCGTGGATGGACCAACCGTCACCAGGAAACTGTCGGAGGCGGGGAGGAGCAGATGGCGGGACCGTCCACGGCATGGATGCCGTGGCCGAGCCTACAGGGACGTACTTGCGGCGTGTCCCGCCATCTGCTCCTCCCCGGCAAGCAAGCGGAAAGTCAGACGCGCTTTTTGCCGTTGCTCTTGCTTGAGAAGAAGCGGTGCAGCCGCAGGCTGCAGAACATCCTCAATCCGAATCCTGCGCGCGCGCTGCTTCGGCCTGGGTTTCTTCCTGTGCCGCCATCTCGCGCGCGATCCACGCATCGATCATGTGCCGCTGGCGCTGGGCTCGCCGCCGTTCACGCGTGTACTCCTGATCCAGTACCCGGTACAGCGAGACCATCACCAGCACCATCAGCAGCGCGAACGGCAGTGCCGAGATCGTGATCATGCCCTGCAGCGCATCGAGGCCGCCGGCCAGCAGCAACGCACCCGCGATCAGCGCGATGCCCACACCCCAGGCCAGCTTGCGCTTGGCGGGCGGGTCGCCTGCCTCGTCGGTGGACATGCTGGCCAGCACCAGCACCGCCGAGTCAGCCGAGGTCACGAAGAAGATCATCAGCAGAACCAGCGCGATGCATGACAGCAGCAATGGCAATGGCATGCTGTCGAACAGGGTGAACAGTACGGTCTCATAGCCGTTGCCCAGGGCCTGCACCAGGTCTGCCTGGCCGAAGATCTGCGACCAGATCGCGGTGCCACCGAACACCGAGAACCAGAAGAAGCCCAGCAGTGTCGGTGCCAGTACCACGCCCACCACGAACTCGCGCACGCTGCGGCCACGCGAGATGCGCGCGATGAACGAACCCACGAACGGTGCCCAGGAAATCCACCAGGCCCAGTAGAAGATCGTCCAGTCGGCGACCCACGTACTGGAGGAGAACGGTGACATGCGCAGGCTCATCGTCACCAGCTGGTTCAGGTAGGATCCCAGCGTCGTGGTGAAGGTGTTGAAGATCGCGCCGGTCGGCCCGAGCACCAGGACCAGTGCCAGCAGCAGGGCGGCCAATGCCAGGTTGAAGTTCGACAGCCATTTCACGCCGCGCTCCACGCCGCTGAGGGTGGAGGCCATGTACAGCACGAAGGCGACGGCGATGATGGTCAGCTGCAGCGGCACACCGGCGTGCACGCCGAACACGCGCTGCATGCCGGCCGCGATCTGGATGGTGCCGAAGCCCAGCGTGGTGGCCACGCCGATCGCCGTTGCCACCACCGCGGCAATGTTGACGACCCGTCCGATCCAGCCCCGATGATGATGACCGATGATCGGCTGCAGCATGTCGCTGACCAGGCCGCGGCCGTTGCGGTTGAACTGGAACCACGCCATCGCCAGGCCGATCAGTGCGTAGATCGCCCACGGGTGCAGGCCCCAGTGGAAGAACGCGTAGCGCATGGCTGCACGTGCGGCGTCCATGCTTTCCGGTGCCAGTCCTTCCGGCGGCTTGCTGAAATGGGAGATCGGTTCGGCCGCTCCCCAGAACACCAGACCGATGCCCATGCCGGCGGCGAACAGCATCGACATCCAGCTGGCCCGCGAGAATTCGGGTTCGGCGTCTTCGCCACCGATGCGCAGGTTGCCGAAGCGGCCGAACGCCAGGTACATCAGGAACACCAGCGCCAGGAACACCACCAGCAGGTACAGCCAGCCGATGCCGTGGATGAGCTCGCCGAGGATGCTCTGCACCACGGCGTTGAAGGGACCGGGTGCTACGCCGGCAAGCAGCACCAGCAACAGAACCAGTGCGATGGAAACACGAAACACCATGAAGGAGCTTCTCCGATCAAAGGGATTGAGGGAGCGAGCAAATGCTTGCAGCGAGGGGCCGGCGGCACTCGAGCGCGAGCCGGGCAGGGGCCGCGATGGCGGCGATGCGTCATCGGTCGCAGCGACACGATGCGCGTGCACGTTACTGAACGCGACGTCATGGTTGCGTTAATTCATCAGTGTTGCGTGACGCGCAGCCGCCCTGTGGGCTGGCCCTGCTGCAGGGGTTCTATGGTCTAATGCCGGCAAGAAGCGGGGGTACCGCGGCCATCGGCCACGGTTGAGACAGTCCCTTGGAACCTGATCCGGCTCATACCGGCGTAGGGAAGCTTTGCAATGCAACCGAACCCGGACGCCGCCCAAGGACCGTCCGCGTGCGGGGGCAGTGCGCCGCCGCTTCGTCCCTGACCCTCCTGGACGATGCCCGATGAACGCACAGCTCTCCGCCCTGCAGCAACAGGCCCAGCAACTCTCCGAATCCGTGACCCGGCCGATTCCCGGCTCGCGGAAGATCCACGTCCCGGGCTCGCGTCCGGACCTGCGCGTGCCGATGCGCGAGATCGCGCTGAGCCGCACGCCGACCCTGTTCGGCGGCGAAGAGAACGCGCCGGTCACGGTGTATGACACCTCCGGCCCCTATACCGATCCTGACGTGCGCATCGACCTGTCCGCGGGCTTGCCGGCCCTGCGCCGTGCCTGGGTCGAAGAGCGGGGTGACACCGAACAGCTTGATGGCCTGAGCTCTTCCTTCGGCCGCGACCGCGAGCATGATCCAAAGCTCGATGCGGTGCGTTTCCCGGCCCGCAGCCTGCCGCGCCGCGCCCGTGCGGGTGGCAATGTCACCCAGATGCACTATGCGCGCCGCGGCATCATCACGCCGGAGATGGAATTCGTCGCCATCCGCGAGAACCAGCGGCTGGACGCGATCCGCGATGCAGGCCTGCTGCAGCAGCATCCGGGCGAAGCCTTCGGCGCATCCATCCAGAAGATCATCACCCCGGAGTTCGTCCGCGACGAAATCGCCCGTGGCCGGGCGGTGCTGCCCAACAACATCAACCATCCGGAAAGCGAGCCGATGATCATCGGCCGCAACTTCCTGACCAAGATCAACGCCAACATCGGCAACAGCGCGGTGTCATCCGGCATTGCCGAGGAAGTGGAGAAGCTGGTGTGGGCGATCCGCTGGGGGGGCGATACGGTGATGGACCTGTCCACCGGCAAGCACATCCACGAGACCCGCGAATGGATCATCCGCAACTCGCCGGTGGCGATCGGCACGGTGCCGATCTATCAGGCACTGGAGAAGGTCGATGGCCGCGCCGAGGCACTGACCTGGGAGATCTTCCGCGACACGTTGATCGAACAGGCCGAACAGGGCGTGGACTACTTCACCATCCATGCCGGCGTGCTGCTGCGCTATGTGCCGCTGACCGCCAAGCGGGTGACCGGCATCGTCAGCCGCGGCGGCTCGATCATGGCCAAGTGGTGCCTGGCCCATCACAAGGAGAATTTCCTCTACACGCACTTCGAGGACATCTGCCAAATCATGAAGGCCTACGACGTGACCTTCTCGCTCGGCGATGGGCTGCGCCCGGGCTGCATCGCAGACGCCAACGACGCGGCGCAGTTCGGCGAGCTGGAAACGCTGGGCGAGCTGACGAAGATCGCATGGAAGCATGACGTGCAGACGATGATCGAAGGTCCCGGGCACGTGCCGATGCAGCTGATCAAGGAGAATATGGACAAGCAGCTGCGCGAATGTGGTGAGGCCCCGTTCTATACGCTGGGGCCGTTGACCACGGACATCGCGCCCGGCTATGACCACATCACCAGTGCGATCGGCGCAGCGATGATCGGTTGGTTCGGTACCGCGATGCTCTGCTACGTGACGCCGAAGGAACACCTTGGCCTGCCCAACCGGCAGGATGTGCGCGACGGCATCATGGCCTATCGCATCGCCGCACATGCGGCCGACCTGGCCAAGGGGCATCCGGGCGCGCAGGTCCGCGACAACGCATTGAGCAAGGCGCGCTTCGAGTTCCGTTGGGAAGACCAGTTCCACCTCGGGCTGGACCCGGAGAAGGCAAAGGAATTCCATGACGAGACGCTGCCCAAGGACGCGCACAAGCTGGCCCACTTCTGCTCGATGTGCGGGCCGCACTTCTGCTCGATGAAGATCACCCAGGACGTGCGCGAGTACGCCGAGGCCGGAATGAAGGAGAAGTCCGAGCAGTTCCGCGCTGGAGGCGCGGAGGTCTACCAGCAGGGCTGACCGGACCGGCGTCGCCGGGCATGCCCCGGCGGCGCTGCCTCGCGCGCCTCACGCGCATCCCGTTATCCTCCGCCCATCTTTCCGGGGAAGGGACGCCATGCCTGTTGCCGTGACCACCCGCTGGCTGGCCATCGCCCGCCGCCATCCGTCTGCCTGGCTGCTGGGGGCGCAGTTGCTGGCCGTGCTGCTGTATCCGGCGCTGGACGACACGGCCGGCGGCCGCGCCGCGTTGGGCATGTTCGGTATGGCGGTGCTGGGCCTGGCGTTGTGGGTGGTCCAGCGCAGTCCGTTGGGTACATGGCTGGCGCTGCTGCTGGCGATTCCGGCGGTGGTGTTCTCCATCGCCGGCGCGCTGCTGGACCGCGCCGCGCTGGTGACCACCGCGCAGCTGCTGGAGAGCCTGCTCTACTTCTATACGGCCGGGGCACTGATTGCCTACATGCTGCAGGACCACAAGGTCACCCGCGACGAACTGTTCGCGGCCGGCGCCACCTTCACCTTGCTGGCGTGGGCATTCGCATTCGCATTCGCAGTGTGCCAGCAGTGGTATCCGGGCAGTTTCCAGGGCAGCAGCGAGGGACCTCAGCGAAGCTGGATGGAGCTGCTTTATCTGAGCTTCAGCTTGCTGTCCGGGGTCGGCCTGAGCGATGTCGTGCCGCTGCATCCGCAGGCACGCGCACTGGTCATGCTGGAGCAGTTCTCAGGCGTGATGTACGTGGCTTTGGTGGTTTCGCGGCTGGTCGGATTGACCATGCTGAGGCGTTTCTGAAAATGAATGGCAGATAAAAATTTCGCGCCCGAAAGGGCGCGAATGATGTTGCGAAGTTATGTGAATGCGTCGGCGAGAGAGAGCCTGATGTCGACCACGCGATAGGCGAGGTAACCGGCATAGGCTAGTATTCGCGCGCTCCATTGTTTTTGCGGTATGCGCCGATGCTTTGTGCGGAGTCTGGCTTTTCGCTGTTCCCGGTCGGGGACGGTATCGAAGGCGAACACTGCCCGGAACCTGTCTCTACTGTTTAGCAAAAAATGAACCGCAGTGAAATCCAGCCCACCGAATCTGATCGGATCCGGATTGGCGAATGTGTCGTCACTTTGTCCTCGCGAGAGGTCGAAGTTGCCGGCGCGCGTCGCCCGCGCCGGCTGACGCCGAAGGCGCTGGGCGTGCTGCGTGTGTTGCTGCGGCAACCCGGGCGCGTGGTCACCCGCGAAGAACTGTTCGCCGAGGTGTGGCCCGATACGCTGCCCACCAACGATGTGCTGACGCAGGCGGTCACCCAGCTGCGCAAAGCCTTCGCCAACGACGATGACAATGGTCAGGCGTATATCGAGACGATCGCCAAGACCGGCTACCGCCTGCGCGTGCCGGTGCAGGCCATGCCCGAGTTCGAAGCGGAACTGACGGTCGAGGCCGACGGCGCGGCGGGCGATTCCATCGCGGCCAGGGAAATGCAGGCGACGGCCCCGGAGGACATGCGACGCCGTCGCTGGCGCTACCTGCGACGTCGGTTGCTGCTGGTACTGGGCCTGCTGATGCTGGCCGCACTGCTGGTGATGACGGTCCTGCTGCTGCGCCGTGCGCCGGCCAGCTCTCCGGTGGAGGCGGCGGTGGAGAACGGCACGCGGGTGATCGGCAGCCCGCAGCGGCCCTATCGGCTGATCACCGCCACCGCAGGCTTCGAGACCTATCCCACGCTGTCGCCGGATGGTTCGCAGGTGGCCTATGAAGGCGCCAGCGAGGATGGCCTGGGCGGCGGTGCGATCAAGGTACAGACGTCCGGCAACGCGCCGGCGCGGCAGCTGCTTGTTCCTCCTGCGGGTGCGGTCGACCGCTTCCCGAACTGGTCGCCGGATGGACGCGACATCGCCTTTGCCCGCTTCTCCGCCGATGGGGGTTGCCAGGTGCTGATCGCCAGTGCGACCGGCGGCGCGTTGCGCCAGGCTACGCGCTGCGATGGCACCGAGCTGCTCAGCTTCGACTGGACACCCGACGGGCGCGGCCTGGTATTCGGCAGCATGGTGGGCCGCTATGCCCACCGCGGCATCCGCGTACTCGATCTGGCCAGCGGACAGTGGCAGCCTCTGCAGTACGCCGTCGATCAGGACGATTTCGATTACGCGCCGCGCTATTCGCCGGACGGCAAATGGCTGGTGTTCGTGCGCAACCCGCAGATGGGCGACCTGTGGCGGGTTCCTGCCGCGGGTGGCGCGCCGGAGCAGCTGACCAGCGAGTCGGCCGAGCTGCGCGGATGGGCCTGGCTCGGCGACGGCCGCACCATCGTGTTCGGCCGCCGGGTCGACAGCGAGGCGCGGCTCTATTACCTCGACATCGAGCGGCGCACGCTGCGTGATGCCGGACTGGATGACGCGCAGTGGCCGGCGGTATCGCGGCATGGCGGCATGCTGGCCTTCGTCCATCGCCGTGCGCAGTTCGGCGTGTTCAAGGTGCCGATGCAGGGCGGTGAACCGGAGCGCCTGTTTGCGTCCAGCGGCCGCGACGGTCAACCGATGGCCGCACCGGACGGTCGCCAGCTGGTATTCACCTCTGATCGTTCGGGAAGCTTCGCCCTGTGGTGGGCGGACATGCAACGTCCCGACTCGCTGCGGCTGATCGAGGGCTTGCGCCCGGAAGCACGGCAGGCCCCCGATTGGTCGGCCGACAGCCGGCAGCTGCTGGTGGTCGGCCGCGATGCACACGGTCGCGCGGTGGTCTACGAGATCGCGCCCCGCGACGAGCGTCTGCAACCGCTGCCCGTGCCCGCCGAACAGCCGCTGCAGGCGCTGTATGGCGCCACGCCCGAGCAGCTGCTGGTGGTCGAACGTGATGCCGACCAGCGTACGCGGCTCAGTCTGTTCGATCGCAGCACCCAACCCTGGCGGCGGCTGGCGAGCATCGACGGCGTCTCCCAGGTCCGCTTCGACCGCGCAGGCCGTCGGGTGCTGTTCACCCGCCTGGCGGCGGAGGGGTTGTGGTCGGCGGACGCGGTGCTGTCCGCGGACAGCGTGCGGCAGATCAGCGAGGACAAACCCAGCCGCTGGCGCTACCGCTCGTGGACGGTCGCCGGCCACGACAGCATCGGCTATCTCGGCAGTTCCACCCGCTGCAGCACCATCCTCGTCCGCATCGCCGCCGGGCAGGAGGATGCCGGGCGCTGCCTGGACGCGCAGCGCTTGAGCGCGAGCAACGGACTCAGCGCCAGCGCAGACGGGACGGCCCTGTTTGTCGCTCTGGCAGTCAGTGATGGCGCCGACATCGGCGTGATGCGGCTGCCCGAAAAAGCGCCCGCGCTGTTCCCGGCCTTCTCCAAGATGTTGATGTTCAAGGGAAATGGACCTTCGTAATTTTTTCGTCGGGATCTCGCCGCGAATTCGTGGCGATCTCGTCGGTCTTTCCTGACGCGGTGCCGCCTGATTGGGCAAAACGGAGGCCTGTATCTGGCAAATCCGTGGTGCACCATGCGTCAACTCTCACTGGCCGATCGTGGCCAATCCGTCTCCCTGGACAAGGCACTCGATGACGTTGTGCCGACCTGCCTGGGCGTGGCCCGGCTCGGCAGCCTGCAGACCGCGGGCAGCAGCTTCACCGTGTGGATGCAGGTGCGTGGCAGCTCCTGGGTGGAGGCCAAGGAGGGGCGTTTCCGCCTGCGTCTCGGCGAATGGATCGCGTTCGAGAAGGAATCGCGCCCGCTGGTGCAGGCAGGCCGCAACGGGCTGTGCATCGGCCTGAACCTGAACGTGGAAGCGCTGCGTGTGCTGGCGGAGATGGCCGACTGCGGCCTGTACGCGGGCCGCGGCCGGATGGGCCGCAGTGACGCCCGCATCGCGCTGCGCCTGTGGCGTGATGCCCTGGCCAGTGGCCACCCGGCGCAGCACCTGCGTCCGCTGCTGCTGCATCTGGCTGGCCTGCAGCGAGGGCTGGCCGACAACGTGCAGCGATGCCCCGGCCGTTCGCGCAGCCGCAAGCGCCAGGTGTTCGGTCGCATGCAGCGCGCCCGCCTCTATCTGGAAGGCAACAGCCACCGCGTCGTACGCATCGGCGAACTGGCCGAGCTGACCAACTTCTCCAGCTGGTATCTCTCCAAGACGTTCCAGAGCCTGTATGAAGAAAGCCCGCAGTCGCTTTCGGCACGACTGCGCCTGGAGCGCGCCGCCGATCTGCTGCGCGACACCGACATGATGGTGGGAGAGGTCGCTGCGGCCAGCGGTTTCGACAACTGCTGCAGCTTCGCCCGGGCGTTCCGCGCCCGCTACGGGCAGTCCGCTTCGCGCTTCAGGGAAAACGGCGGCTTGCTCCCGCCACAATCCGCAAAGTCTCTGGTTGGTTCGCGCAAATACAGCGCTGCAACGCAATCGTAACGTGCTGGGGTGTTTTAACACGCTGCTAACACGTACCTTGGAGAGATTGATGAACGTTCGTAACCCCGCAGTGCGGTTCGGCCTGCTGCCGGCTGGCATTGCGCTGGCGCTGGCGCCCGCCTTCGCTTCCGCACAGGAAGCACCGGAAGCAAAGGGCACCACCGACCTGGACCGCATTTCGGTCACCGGCTCGCGCATCCGCGGCGCTGCCGTTGAAACCCAGCAGCCGATCGTCACCCTCAGCCGTGAGAACCTGGAAAAGCAGGGCTACACCTCGGTTGCCGACGTCCTGCAGAACCTGACCTCGGCCGGCTCCCCGGCCATCTCCCGTTCGGAGTCGCTGGCTTCGGGCGAAAACGTCGGTGGCTACTACGTCGACATCCGCAACCTGGGCGCGCAGCGCACCCTGGTGCTGATGAACGGCAAGCGCCTGGGCGCGACCACCGCCGGCTACCAGGATCTGAGCCAGATCCCGATGGCCGCCATCGAGCGCATCGAGATCCTGAAGGACGGCGCCTCGGCCATCTACGGTTCGGACGCCATCGCGGCCGTGGTCAACGTGATCACCCGCAAGCGCTTCGACGGCGCTGAAGCCAGCGTCTATGTGGGCCAGTACGGCAAGGGCGACGGCGACACCGAAACCTATTCGTTCACCCTCGGCAGCATGGGCGAGCGCGGCGGTGTCACCATGTCCGCCGAGTACTCCAAGCAGGATCCGGTGTGGGCGAAGGACCGTTGGTTCAGCCGTGACGGCAACGCCGGCCCGAACTACCCGGGTTCGGGCGCCAGCCCGATCAACCAGAAGGGTGGCTTCTGCGACCCGTGCGTCACCCCGAACCTGAAGCAGGGCGAGCCGGGCTATGTCGGCCCGAGCGACCAGCGCTGGTACACCCTGCGTGATGGCGGCAACCCGGCCAACCGCGCCGACTACCGTCTGGAAACCTCTGCTGACGCCGTCAATGCCAACGAGCAGATGATGGTGCAGACCGGTATCGAGCGTAAGTCGCTGTACGTCAACGGCAACTACGACTTCACCGACGCGATCTCGTTCAACGCTGACGTGCTCTACAACGAGCGCAACACCACCCAGCAGATCGCGGGCTACCCGTACCAGTCGGCGTCCTTCGACACCCCGCTGTCGGCCGACAGCGCGTTCAACCCGACCGGTGAAGACCTGACCTTCCGCCGCCGTCTGTGGGAAGTGCCGCGCACCACCGAAAGCCAGGTCAAGACCCTGCGCTTCGCCCCGAGCATCAGCGGCTTCTTCGACTTCGCCGGCAAGACCTTCGACTGGGACGTCGGCGCGCTGTGGAACCGCAACGAAACCACCAAGCGTGGTCACGGCGACATGAGCCTGATCGCATCGGAACAGGCGCTGGGCGCTTCGTTCATCGGTGCTGATGGCGTCGCCCGCTGCGGCACCAGCATGTCCGATCCGCTCGCCACCAGCGGTTGCCGTCCGTGGAACCCGCTGCTGCCGTTCGGCGTTGCCGGTGCCGGTTCGCTGGCCGACCAGGCCACCCAGGACTTCCTGTTCCCGTACTACACCGATACCGGTCTGACCAAGACCACCAGCTTCACCGCCAACCTGTCGGGTTCGATCGTGACCCTGCCGGCCGGTGACCTGGGCTTCGCCGTGGGCGTCGAGCACCGCAAGGAAGAAGGCCGCTTCTCGCCGGACGCCTTCGCACAGTCGGGCCAGTCCACCGGCCTGGGCGCGCAGACCACCCAGGGTGAGTACTCGCTGGACGAGGTCTACCTGGAACTGAACGTGCCGGTCCTGGCGGACATGCCGTTCGCCAAGGAACTGACCCTGAATGCTGCGACCCGTTACTCGGATTACAGCAACTTCGGCGACACCCTGAACTCGAAGTTCGGCTTCACCTGGCGTCCGCTGGACGAGCTGCTGGTTCGCGGTACCTGGGCTGAGGGCTTCCGTGCTCCGACCATCGACAACCTGTACGGTGGCCTGAGCAGCAGCTTCGAGTCGTACACCGATCCGTGCGGCATCACCGCGCCGGGTTCGGTCAACGGCAACGCAGCCTGCTCGGCGGCGGGCGTCCCGGTCGGTTACACCCAGCTGGGCCAGGGCCTGATTCCGTGCACCTCGACCCCGTGTGCGACTCCGGACCAGTTCATCTCGGGTGCCAACCCGAACCTGACCCCGGAAACCTCCAAGAGCACCACCGTCGGCCTGGTCTGGAGCCCGCGCTGGGTGCAGGGCCTGGACATCTCGCTGGACTGGTACAAGTACGAAATCAGCGACATGATCATCGCTGACAGCGTCGACCGCATCCTGCGTGACTGCTACGTGCTGGGCGATGCTTCGCGTTGCGCCGCGCACACCCGTGCAGGCGATGGCCACATCAACGGCATGACCTACGGCCTGGCCAACCTCGGCCAGATGGAAACCCAGGGCTACGACCTGGGCATCAAGTACCGCCTGCCGGAGCTGGCCATCGGCCAGTTCGCGATCGACTGGCAGACGAGCTACCTGGCCAAGTACGACGAGCAGGGCCAGAACGCTGACGGTGACAACATCACCATCGGCCGTGTCGGTGAGCCGGGCCTGTTCCGCGTGCGTTCGAACCTGGGCCTGACCTGGTCGAAGGGTGACTTCGGCGTGGCGTACACCGCGCGTTACTACTCGGGCATGAACGAAGCCTGCGTGGCCAACCGTCCGTGCGACGACGCCGACCGCTACCAGAACGGTGAGAAGTCGCCGCTGCGCAAGACCGGCTCCAACACCTTCCACGACCTGCAGGTCAGCTGGAAGGCACCGTGGGATGCCACCATCGCGCTGGGCGCCAACAACGTGTTCGACCACAAGGGTCCGATCATGTTCACCCAGCCGAACTCGAGCTTCGCCTACTACGGCGGCTTCGACGTGGGTCGCTTCCTGTACATGAAGTACACCCAGCGCTTCTGATCCATCGAAGTGCGATAGCAGAACGAGGAGGGCGGACCGCAAGGTCCGCCCTTTTCATTTCTGTAGGGGAATTCTGATCAGGTCGGGAAAGTGAGTGCGGTCACTGTCTGCTCTTGTCGCATTCAGCACAGTAAGTGCGTCCAATACCGGACACTGGGAGATGGATATGAAGCGCACGCTTTTCCGCCAGGTATCGGCCGCCGTCCTGATCTATGCAACGCTGGTGGGCTCGCTGTCCGCACAGAACATCATCGTCTGCGGCGGCGGTGTGTACTGCGAGGAACTCCGGCTGGAGTGCCTGGCCAAGGGCAATGCCCCGGCCCTGTGCGAGCGCCAATGGCGTCTGTGCGTGCTGGACGCCTGTCCGCAGCGCTGAGAGAGAAAAAAGGGCGCGTCCGTTGGACGCGCCCTCATGCGAGGTGACGGCAGTCGCCTGCGTGCTGCTCAGGCGTCAGTGGGTGTCAGCCCCATCAGTGCATTGGCATGCTCACGCCACTGTGGCAGTCGATTGAGCACGCCTGCACGCTGCAGGTAGTCCTCGTCAACGGGATCGCCGTTGACCAGCGCCAGCGCCACGTGCACCGCGCCGGTCACCCAGAAACTGCGGGTCGTGGCGCGTTGCGGCTGCAGGTGGAACGCCACCGCTTCGATGATCGGCATCGGCAGGCCCCACAGCCCCAGCAGATAGGCGCCGGCTTCGGCGTGCCCGGGACGGAGGTCGCCGGCCAGCGCAGGCTCGCTGCGCTCGTTGCGGACGCCCGGCAGCAGCAGGCCGATGTCAGCCAGCAGCGCCGCGGTGGCACCCAGTTCCGCACTGGAATCGGGCAGCAGGCGGGCGGCCAGGCGCGAGGCGAGCAGGGCGCGCTGCTGCAGCGAGTTGCGTTCGGCCGCAGACAGCGTCGGTGCCGAGAACACCTCGCTTGCCAGGACCAGGTCGCGCAGGGTGGACAGGCCCAGCCGGGTGACCGCCGTGCGCAGATCGGCGATGGTGCGGCCCTGGCTGAAGAAGGCCGAGTTGGACAGCTGCAGGACCTTCGCGGCGATGGCAGGATCGGCGGCGACCAGTTTGGCCACGTCGGCGCTGTCGGTATCGTCATCGTGTTCCAGGGCCTGGGTCAGGCTCAGGTACAGGTGCGGCGGCGAAGGCAGCTTCTCGATGCGGCCGATGGCATCACGCAGGCGCGGGCTGTCCAGCACCTCGCGCAGCTCTTCCAGGCTGGTCAGGGCCTCCAGCAGCACCTCCGGCGCCAGTGGCAGCGGCAGGAAGCGGTGGGCAACGCCGATCAGGCGCGCCGGCGGTGGCCGGTTGCCGTGCTGGGCATCGACCAGTGCGATACGGATGGTTTCCGGGCGCAGTGTCCGGATCTGCCCCAGCAAGGTGGTGGCATTGAGGTCCGGCAGCTGCGGGCAGACGATCACCGCGTCCACGCCCTGCGTCGCCACTGCCGTCATCGCGGTGTGGCCGTCGGCGGCGGTCAGCGGCTGCCAGTCTTCCCCAAGATCGGCAATGAATTCGGTCAGCTCGGCCGGCAGGCTGGCTGCATCTCCAACAAGCAGAATACGCACGACACAATCCCCTGGCTGTCTCGACGCTGGATGTCGACGACGTGTGAAGTGACGCAATTTACCTAATACGGCACCCGGAGTGCTGTGCCGTGGTGTTGAAACGTGACCCGCATCGCTCCGGCAGGACACACCGGAGCGACGCGGTTCAGGATCAGGCCTTGCTGCCTTCCAGGTAGCGCGCGTGCGCTTCGATCAGGATCTGCTTGGCTTCCGCCGCGCCGCCCCAGCCGTCGAGCTTGACCCACTTGCCCTTTTCCAGGTCCTTGTAGTGCTCGAAGAAGTGGCCGATGCGCTCCAGCCAGTGGCTGGAGACCTGCTCGATGTCCTCCACGTGGGCATAGCCGCTGAAGATCTTGGCGACCGGCACGGCCAGGATCTTCTCGTCGCTGCCGGCCTCGTCGCTCATCTTCAGCACGCCGACCGGGCGGCAGCGCACCACCGAGCCCGGCACCAGCGGCAGCGGCAGTACCACCAGCACGTCGGCCGGATCGCCGTCGCCACACAGGGTGCTGGGCACGTAGCCGTAGTTGCACGGGTAGCGCATCGGGGTCGACAGGATGCGGTCGACGAAGATCGCGCCGGTTTCCTTGTCCACTTCGTACTTCACCGGCTCCGAGTCCTTCGGGATCTCGATGATGACGTTGATTTCTTCCGGCGGGTTCTTGCCGGGCGAGACGAGTTCCAGACCCATGGTCGTGCTCCAGGTGGGGATGTAGGCGGATAGCCCTACATTTTATGCCTTTGCCGGCCGCTGTGCAGGTGGTGCGACCCCTACAGAGCGCTGCGCAGGCGGACGACCTGCGGCACCCGCCTTGCCCGATGGGCCCGGAAGGCCGGCCGGCGCAGGCTGCTGGCTCGTTCCCTGGAGATATCCGCCATGTCCTGGACAACCCGCTGCTGCGGTACGTTCCTGTTGTTCGCAACCCTGCCGGCGCTGGCGCAGGCCACCCATGTCGACCTTGCCGACTACCCCTCGCCCCAGGCCAACTGGGACCGCTTCCACCGGTTGCAGGCGTCGCTGGTGCGGGAGTTCGACGGCATCTGCGCCGACACCTTCTGCGAAGGTGAGTACAGCAACTACCGGGTACTGACGTTCCGCTGTGCCGTGCAGGCCGACGCCGGCACCGTACGCCACTGCGCCTGGGGCATCGTGGCCAGCGAGCTGCAGGTCGAACCGGTCCGTGGCGAAGTGCAGGTGGACAATGCGCGCTGGATCTGTCCCGTCACCCTCGGTGAGGGCGTTACGGTGGAGGTGTTCCACGCGACGCTGGAGCAGGAGGAAGGCGCGTTCGAGCCCTTCCCGGGCACCGATGTGACGGTCTTCGACACACTGCCGACCTGCCTGGGGCAGCCGGGCAATGCCGGGAGGGCCGCCTGATGCGCGCGCTGAAGATGACCGTTCTTGCGGGCCTGATGGGGCTGGCAGGCGCCGCACACGCTGCGCCGGCCTATGTGGATGCACGCCTGTTCCCTCACCAGGCGGCCGGATGGCAGCGCTTCCTGGCAGTCGAACGGGCGCTGCGGCAGAGCTTCGACGACGTCTGCGGTGACACCTTCTGCGAAGGGGAATACAGCAATCTGCTGCCGATGCGGTTGCGCTGTTCGGTGCATGCGGCGAGCGGCGTCATCCAGAGCTGCATCTGGACCTTCGCCGGCAGCGCCGCCACGGTGGCCGATGATGGACGGATCGATGTCGATCTGCGCAGTTTTGCCTGTCCACTGCCCGTGGCGGCGGGAACACGGCTTGAGGACTTCCTGCGTGCCCTGGAGCAGGCCGCGCCTGACCGTGCGATCCATGTGACGCCGCCGGGCAGCCGCATTTCGATTCACGAGGGGCTGATCGGTTGCCTGTGATCCTCTCAAATGAGAACGTGACGGATTCGCATTGACGATGTAGCATGCGCGGCGCCCTCCCGTCGTACCGGCTCCGCGCATGCCATCCAATGCCGCCACCCTCACCGAACTGCTGATCCGAGAGCGGCCGGCGCTGTTGCGCCGGGTGCAGCGCATCCTGGGGGGCGACCCGGGTGCCGAGGACGTGATCCAGGCTGTCTGGTTCAAGGCCCGCGGGGTGGGCAACGCCCCGTTGATCGACAATCCCAGGGCCTATCTGTACCGCCTGGCAGCCAACCTGGCGACCGATCATGGGCGCGAGTCGACGCGCCGCAACCGCCTGTTGGCCGATCACTACCTGTGGGGACCGGACGAGGCCACGTCCACCGAAGAGCAGGTAATGGCACAGGATGAGCTGCAGCGTGTCCTCGATGCGGCCAGCCACCTGCCGGAGCCGACCCGCACCATCTTCCGGCTCAATCGGCTGCAGGGCCTGACCCAGGCAGAGATCGCGCGTCGCCTTGGCGTGTCGGTCACCACCGTCGAGAACCACATCCGCGCCGCGTTGCAGCGCCTGGCCTGGGCCCGCAGCGGCCGCTGAGCGGACGCGCTTGGGGATGGGGCTGGTTCAAACGTCTTGATGGCTGGACTGCACCTGCGGTCCAGTTCCCTCTCCCCGCGCCTGAATACTCCCTGTCCGCCAGCCGATGAGCCCGCCGAACACTTCTCCCGCCGCCTGCGAAGACGTCGTGGCCGAACAGGCCCGGCGCTGGATCGCATGGCTGGCATCGGGCGACATCACCGATGCTGGCATGTGCGAATTCGAAGAGTGGCTGGCGCAACCGGGCCATCGCCACGCCTTCGAGCAGCAGCGCACGCTGTGGCGCAGCCTCGGCCCCCGGCCGGCTGTCGCGTCTGTGGCGCGGCGCCGGCGTCAGCGTCAGCGGCTGCGCTGGGTGACGGCTGCCGCCGCTGCCGCCCTGGCGATGCTGATGATCTGGCCCGAAGCGTGCCTGCGCCTGCAGGCGGATCACCGCAGCCGCCAGAGCGTCCAGCATGTGCAGTTGCCCGACGGCAGCCGTGCGGTGCTCGACGCGGACAGCGCGATCGCCGTGCACTTCGATGCGGACACGCGGCGCGTCGATCTGCTGCGTGGCCGCGCCTGGTTCGAGGTGGTCGCCGATCCGCAGCGGCGCTTCAGCGTGGCCGCAGGCAATGGCGTGGTTGAAGACATTTCCACGGCATTTTCCGTATCGCGGGTCGAGGGGGCGGTGGAAACCCAGGTCGGGCAGGGCAGGGTGCGTGTGGCCGCCCCGGCCGACCGTGGTTGGACCTATCTGCAGGCGGGGCAGCGTGCGCGGTACGGTTCCGCGTCCGGCGTCGTCCGCCTGAGCGATGTTGCTGCCGACAGCGTGGGTGCGTGGCGCCAGGGCGAACTGCTGCTTGAGCAGGCCGGTGTCGCCGATGCGGTGCATCTGCTCGGCCGCTATCGGGCCGGTCCGACCTTCGTGCAGGGCGACCTCTCGACTTTGCCGGCCGTGAGTGCCGCACTGCGTATCGATCGCCCCGAACAGGCCCTGGATGCACTCGCGGAGACGACGGGGCTGAGGATCACCCGCCTGCCGATGGGTGTGGTCATCGTTCACAGATGACGCCGCGTCACGCGTGGAGACGTGATCTGCAGTGATGCCCTTGGGATTCTGCTTCTGCCGTTCGTCTTACTCCACGAACGTACCCGCAGCCGCCACGTACGTCGCCGTGTCCGCGCGTGCCGTGGATGACGCCGCGCCTGCGGCTCCGCTTTCCTGACAGGTTTCTCCATGTTCGATTCCCAACGTCCGGGCCGCACTCCGCGCCCGTCCCGACTGTGCGTCGCACTGCTCGCCGCCGGTATCGCCGGCGCCGCACCGCCCGTGCTGGCCCAGGACACTGCCAACCGGCAGGCAGCCGCGCAGCGCTTCGACATTCCCGCGCAGCCGCTCGACAGCGCGTTGCGCAGCTACATGCGGCAGTCGGGCGTACAGGTGGTCTATCCGGCTGCGTTGGCCAGCGGCCTCACGTCGCAGGCGGTCAGTGGCCCGCTCACCGCGGACGAGGCGCTGGCGCGGCTGCTGCAGGGCAGTGGTGTGGGCGTGCGCCGGGTCGGCGACGGTGCAGTGACACTGGCCGGGACCGGCGCCCTGCAGGCGGAATCGCCGACCATCACCGGCCCGCTGCGTGTCGCCGGCGATCGCGTCGCTGGAGGCGTCGCCAGCGACGAGGCGCGCCTGCTCGACGCCTATCGCAGCGTCGGCTCGACCACCACGCTGGATCGCACAACGCTGGAGCGCTTCCGTGGCACATCCAACGGCGACATCGTCAAGGGCGTGGCCGGGGTCACCGCAGGTGATCCGCGCGTGGGCAATGGTTTCGACGTGAACATTCGCGGCATCCAGGGCCAGAGCCGGGTGCCGGTCATCATCGACGGCGGGCAGTCCAGCATGGACACCTACCGTGGCTACGCCGGCCAGTCGCAGCGCAGCTATCTTGATCCGGACCTGATCTCCCGCCTGACGATCACCAAGGGCCCCAGCCTGCAGGCCAACGCGTCCGGCGGCATCGGCGGTGTGGTGGAGATGGAGACGCTGAACGTGGGTGACATCCTGCGCGAGGGCCGCGACTTCGGCGTCCGCGTGCGCGCTGGGTTGGCCAACGCCAGCGCCAACAGCGTGCCGGCATACAGCGCCGTGCCCCGGACGGACCGCAGCGCCACCGGAAGCCAGTTCTTCAACGTTGCCGCCGCTGGGCAGTGGGACCGCTTCGATCTGGTCGCGGCGTACGCCCACCGTGACAACGGCAACTACTTTTCCGGCAGGCACGGATACGATGACTTTCCGCAGACCCGGCGCACGCTGGCACCGTTGAATCCGCCGCGGACCGAAGTGTTCAACACCTCCTCACGCTCGACGTCGGCCCTGCTCAAGGGCACCTGGCGCATCGACGATGCGCAGACCCTCGAAGCCGGCTATCGCCGCTATGAAGGCCGCGCCGGCGAGATCATGGCCTCGCAGATCATCCGCGTCGAACGGGATCGCATTCCACAATGGGACCCGGGCCATGTCGACATGGACAGCTACAGCCTGCGCTATCGCTTCGATCCAGACAGCGAGCGGATCGATCTGCGCGTCAACGCCTGGTACACCGATGCCGACAGCGTGATGTACAACAGCCTGACCGGCATCACGCCGTGGTACTTCGACCGCCGTACCGAGTGGTACGACGCGCCGAGTTTCAGTGGCGATCCGGGCTACAAGGATGCCTACCGCAATCCGCTGCGACAGAAGCGCTTCGGCCTGGATGCCAGCAACACCTCGATCTTCGACACCCGTGCAGGCGTGTTCACGCTCGACTACGGCCTGTCCTACAGCGACGAAGACATCGCACCGGGCAGTTCTGCGCCGATCAAGCAGGATGACCTGGTCAACAACCGTTTCCTGCGCAACGCCGAGCGCAGGGAGTACAGCGCCGTGGCCTCGTTGAAGTGGGCCCCGGACGAGCATTGGGAAATGCAGGCCGGCGGACGCTGGAACCGGATGGACGTGCACGACCGCAACCGCCTGGCCACGCCCGACGCCTACGAGACGCAGGGCCAGTACCGCTACACCGAGCTGCTTGACGGCAATCCGGAACTGCCCTCGTGGCGCGCCAGGCGCATCGCGCTGCTGAACTGGTATCCCGACGCCAACGGCGACTTCACCCAGGCCTCGTTGCTGGCTTCGCCGTACAAGAAGGGCACGGTGGCCGACATCGGCGGCTGGAATTTCTACGACGCCGATGCGCCGCAGGACCTGCAGGTGCCCGTCAGCTGGACCTGGTCGCAGCCGATCCGCCGCCGCGACAGTGCGTTCTCGCCCACGGCCAGCGTGGCCTATCGCTTCAGCGAGGACACGATGGTCTACGTGAAGTACGCCGAAGGCACCAAGCTGCCGAGCCTGTTCGAGACCACGCTGGGCCTGTTCACCGCCGCCAGACCGGTGGGCGAGCTGAAGCCGGAGCACGCGCGCAGTTGGGAAATCGGTGCCAGCACCCTCCGCCATGACCTGTTCACCGCCGGTGATCGCCTCGCGTTGAAGCTGGCGTACTTCGATACGCGCATCGATGACCTGATCACGCGCGACTACCGCACGCTGTCGGCCGGCCTGATCCGCAACGTCGACCAGTTCAAGGTCTCAGGCATGGAGTTCCAGTCCAGCTATGACAGCGGCAAGGTATTTGCCGACCTGTCCGCGCATTACTACTTCAAGGCCAAGACCTGCGCCCCGGACATCGCCGCCGAGCGGCGGGCGTACGGTGCACAGCGCAACAACGATGAACTGGCCAGTACGCCCAACTGCGTGGACGGTGGCTTCGAGGGTTCCTACACCAATACGCAGAACCCGCCGCGCTACATGGTGAACCTGACGGCTGGATCGCGCCTGTTCGACGAGCGCCTGACCTTCGGCACCCGGGTGATCCACAACGCCGGCCCGATCAGCAAGCTGGACAAGGACTGGAATGTCGGCCTGTCGGCGATCCAGCAGCTGTACCGGCCCACCACCCTGGTGGATCTGTTCGCCAGCTGGCGCTTCAGCGACCAGCTGTCGGTGGAGGCGAATGTGGACAACGTGACGGATCGCTACTATCTCGATCCGCTCGCCCTGGGCGTGATGCCTGCCCCGGGCCGTACCGCGCGCCTTGCATTCACCTGGAGGTACTGAGCAGCGGCCGGTGCGGACCGGCCACTGCACCGCCCTGCCGCGACCGGGGTTTACAGCCCGGTCGCTGCCTTCACCGCATCTTCGTGCAGCGACTCGTTCAGTTCATCGACCACCGTGCTCCAGGCCGCATCGGCCTGCAGCGATTCGGCCAGGAACTGCCGCTGGCCATCGTTCCAGTAGTGCGCGTCGGCCACTGCTACGCCGGTAGCCAGCTGGTGGTCGCGGATGAAGCGGGCGATGCCCTCGGCGCTGGCATCCAGGCCCAGCTGCAGGAACAGGTTGGTCATGCGCGGTTCGGTGGTGATCATCATCGGTTCCCGGCGGGAAAGGGGGAGGGGCATTATCGACGCAAGCGGGCTTGGGGAAAGCCCCGCGCCGCACGTCTACAGCAGGACGTCTCTCCCAGGTACCTCCCAGTGAACGCACATATCGCTCCTGAAGACAGCCGCAGCCTGTGCCTCAAGGCCGCCACGCGCGACAGCCATGGCGCACTGGACAAGCGCATCATGGCCGGTGACATCTTTGCCGATCACAGCAGCTTCGCCCGCTTCCTGCGCGTGCAGTACCGTTTCCACCGCAGCATCGACCGGCTGTACGCCAGCCCGGCGCTGGACGCATTGCTGCCGGGGCTGGCCGGGCGTCGGCGTCTGCAGCAGGTGGCGGCTGATCTGCACGACCTGGGGCAGGACCTCCCCGGCGAGGACATCGCGCCGCTGGCGAGTGACCTGCCGTTGCCGGTGGCGCTGGGGTGGCTGTACGTGGCCGAAGGCTCCAACCTGGGGGGCACGGTGCTGTACAAGATGGCCGCGCGGCTTGGCCTGGACCAAGGCTTCGGTGCCCGCCACCTGGCTGCGCACCCGGACGGCGCGGCCCGCCACTGGCGGGAATTCACCGCCGCGTTGGATGCGGTGCCCCTGAGCGTCGCGCAGGAGCAGCAGGTGATCGATGCCGCCGATGCCGCGTTCCGCAGCGTGCATGGCCACGTCGAAATCGAGTTCGGCTGATGCCCGGGCTCTGCCTGCGGGCGATGCGCTGATGCGCTGGCTGTGGTTCGCGCTGGGCTGGGTGATGGTCGGGCTGGGGGTGATCGGCGCGTTGCTGCCGGTGATGCCCACCACCATCTTCCTGATCCTGGCGCTGGGCTGCTTCGCGCGCAGTTCGCCGCGGTTCGAGCAACGGCTGCTGGCACATCCGCGCTACGGCCCGCCGCTGCGACTGTGGCGGGAACAGGGCGCCGTGTCGCGCCGGGGCAAGGCATTGGCCAGCGCCGGCATGGTGGTGGGGTTCGCCTTGTTCTGCTGGGGCGCACACCCTTCCTGGCGGCTGCTGCTGGGCGTGGGCCTGTTCTTCGCGGTCAGCGCCGGCTATGTGCTCAGCCGGCCGGCGCCACGGTTGGAGCCGCCCCAGAGTGTCGAACGTGGCGATGCCGGCGATCCACGCCGCTGTGGGCGTCGCTGGAATCGCTGAGTCCGCGTGACAGGGTGGAACCGGGCCCACGCCCGGCTCCACCGATCCGCTACAGCAGCGGCACCAGCAGCAGCGCCACGATGTTGATGATCTTGATCAGCGGATTGATCGCCGGGCCTGCCGTGTCCTTGTACGGGTCGCCGACCGTGTCGCCGGTCACCGCGGCCTTGTGCGCTTCGCTGCCCTTGCCGCCGAAGTGGCCATCCTCGATGTACTTCTTGGCGTTGTCCCAGGCACCGCCGCCGGTCGTCATCGAAATCGCCACGAACAGGCCGGTGACGATCGTACCGATCAGCAGGCCCCCCAGCGCGCGTGGGCCCAGCAGCAGGCCGACCACCACCGGCACCACCACTGGCAGCAGCGAGGGCAGGATCATCTCGCGGATCGCAGAGCGGGTCAGCATGTCCACGGCCTTGTCGTACTGCGGCTTGCCGGTGCCCTGCATGATGCCGGGGATGTCGCGGAACTGCCGGCGCACTTCCTCCACCACCGCACCGGCGGCACGACCCACCGCCTCCATGGCCATCGCGCCGAACAGGTAGGGAATCAGGCCGCCGATCAGCAGGCCGATGATCACCGTGTGGTCACTGAGGTCGAAGCGGAACTCCTGCCCGGGGTTCGCTGCCTGCAGGTTGTGCGTGTAGTCGGCGAACAGCACCAGTGCCGCCAGCGCCGCCGAGCCGATCGCATAGCCCTTGGTCACGGCCTTGGTGGTGTTGCCCACCGCGTCAAGCGGATCGGTGATGTCGCGGATCTCCGAGGGCAGTTCGGCCATCTCCGCGATGCCACCCGCGTTGTCGGTGATCGGTCCGTAGGCGTCGAGGGCCACGATCATGCCGGCCATCGACAGCATGGCGGTGGCGGCGATGGCGATGCCGTACAGGCCGCCCAGCGCGTAGGCGCCCCAGATCGCGGCACAGACCGCCACCACCGGCAGCGCGGTGGACTTCATCGAGATGCCGAGGCCGGCGATGATGTTGGTGCCATGTCCGGTGGTCGACGCCTGGGCGACGTGCTGCACCGGCTTGTACTGGGTACCGGTGTAGTACTCGGTGATCCAGACGATCAGGCCGGTCAGGACCAGGCCGATGAGGGCGCAGCCATACAGTGCCAACGGACCGTGCACGTTGTCGGACATCAGCCCCGTGGTGATCGGGTAGAAGGCGATCGCCGCCAGGACACCGGACACGATCACGCCCTTGTACAGGGCCCCCATGATCGAGCCACCGGGCTTCACCTTGACGAACAGCGCGCCGATGATCGATGCGATGATCGACACGCCTCCCAGCACCAGCGGATACAGCACGGCGTTGGCGCCGGCTTCGGCGAGCATCAGGCTGCCCAGCAGCATGGTGGCGATCACCGTGACCGCGTAGGTTTCGAACAGGTCGGCGGCCATGCCGGCGCAGTCACCGACGTTGTCGCCGACGTTGTCGGCAATCACCGCCGGGTTGCGCGGATCGTCTTCGGGAATGCCGGCTTCGACCTTGCCGACCAGGTCGGCGCCGACGTCGGCGCCCTTGGTGAAGATGCCGCCGCCCAGGCGCGCGAAGATCGAGATCAGGGAAGAGCCGAAGGCCAGGCCGACCAGCGCATGCAGCGCCTGGTCCATCTGCAGCCCGAGCCGCAGCAGCAGGGCGTAATAGCCGGCCACGCCCAGCAGGCCCAGGCCGACCACCAGCATGCCGGTGATCGCGCCGCCACGGAACGCTACGTCCATCGCGGCGCTGATGCCGTTGCGTGCGGCTTCAGCGGTCCGCACGTTGGCGCGCACCGACACGTTCATGCCGATGTAGCCGGCAACGCCGGACAGCACCGCACCCACCGCGAAACCGACAGCGGTGTACCAGCTCAGGAACACGCCTACGAGCACGAACAACACCGCGCCGGCGATGCCGATGGTCAGGTACTGGCGGTTCAGATAGGCGCGTGCGCCCTCCTGGATCGCGGTGGCGATCGCGACCATGCGCTCATTGCCGGTGGGTTGGCGCAGGATCCAGCGCGCCGAGACGATTCCGAACAGGATCGCGAGAATGGCGCAGCCCAGCGCCAATGACAGCCCGTGACGTTCCAGCATTAGACCCCTCCGCAGAATGGATGATGAGCATCCAGTGGCGATGAACTTCACCACGAGGGGGACGACGGGCTGCAGCCTGGAACCAACCCGTGCCGACCGTGGCGGTCGTCCGACGTATGGCGGTGTTCAGCATTCCCTGGTGGCCGCAGTATGCGTGCACATGCGCCCGGATGGTAGCGCCGTGCGTGGCAGGCGCAGCGCTTGCCCCTCCACCGCCGCGCCTTTGCACCCTGTTAAGCCTTCCTCTGCAAGCCTGCGCTCAGTCCTGAAGGAGACCCTCCCATGCGTCTGTCCCTGTTGATGCTTGCCGCCCTTGTGCCGGCAATGCCTGCCTCTGCCGCCGAGACCCCGGAGCTGCAACGCGCGGTGGGTGCGCCGCAGGCGGTGGCAGCTGTACACACGCTGCGGCAGATTCCCGAAGCCTGTGCGCGGCTGGAGGGCGCCTTCACCGGCCAGGCTGCCGAGCCGTATCGATTCGCCGTGGTCCGTACCAGCGAGCAGTGCCAGCCGCGCGCTCGCTTTGTCGACTTCGCCAAAGCGCAGCCTGCTGTCGACAAAGGCTGGAAGCTCAATGACGTGATCCGCGTGCCCAGCGCAGCGTGCCCGGCACAGCAGGCGGTGGTGCGGGTGTGGCGTCTGCCGGTCGACAACCGGCAGGCGCTGGACGGTCAGGGGCAATCGCGTATCTACCTGGAAGACGCAAAGAAGCAGGCCGCCGCCGGCAGGATCCCGCAGGTGACGATGTTCGCCGCGCAGCTGCAGATGGAAGGCAAGGCCTGCAACTGACGCCGTCCGGCAGGGCGAAGCCACGCAGGGCGTGGATGTACTTCGGCGCGCATCGGTAGCGCCGGGCCATGCCTGGCGGAGAACCTGGCAGTGCCGGCCACTGGCTGGCACCCCTGCCATCACTCGGCCAGCTTCGCACCGCGCGCCACCAGCAGGTCACGCAGCGCCGAACGATGGCAGTGCGCCTCATCCTCGCAGTAGCAGCCCACGCTGATGTCGGTGTGCTGCGACAGCGCGGCCAGCAGATCCAGCGCGTGGGCTGCGTCGGGCGCCTTCATCTCGGCCCGGTAGCTGCGGAAGAAGGCATTCCAGTCGGCTGCGGTGGTCGCCCCGCGAGCCTGTTTCACCCGTTCCGCACTGGGCGACAACGTCGGGAACCAGACGTCGTACCAGTCCTGGCGGGCGAACTCGCTGCGCGGCACGCCGCGTGGCGGGCGGCGCACGGTGCCGATGCGCAGGCCTTCGCCCGGTACGCGCGGAGAACCGAGGCGGACGATCCGCAGGGCCATGATCGCCGTCAGACCTCGAAGGCCGGCAGCGTCTTCTTCACTGCCACATTCTTCAGCGTCACATACTTGGGCAGGCCATCGGCGCCGTACGGCAGCGGTGCTTCGCCCTTGATCAGCGGTGACAGATAGGTGCGCGCCCGGGCAGTGATGCCGAAGCCGTCGCGCCGGATGAAGCCGGCCGGCATCTTCTTCTCGTGGTTGGCGATCTTCGACAGCGGCGCGGACTCGATCTTCCAGCGGTACGGTGCGTCGCTGCTGCGCACGATCACCGGCATCACCCCGTTCTGGCCCTTCAATGCCAGCTGCACGGCAGCCTTGCCCACAGCCTGCGCCTGGTCCCAGTCGGTGCGGCTGGCGATGTGGCGGGCCGAGCGCTGCAGGTAATCGGGCAGGGCCCAGTGCACCTTCAGCCCCAACTGGTCCTTGACCCGGCCGGCGAGGTGCGCGGCGACGCCGCCCAGCTGCGAATGACCGAATGAATCCTTGCTGCCGCCGGCATCGGCGACGAAGCGGCCATCGGCCGTGGCGATGCCCTCGGAGGCCACGACCACGCAGTAACCGACGCGTTCGACCACCGTCTTGACCTTGGCCAGGAACGCCGCCTCGTCATAGGCGCGTTCGGGCAGCAGGATGATGTGCGGGGCCTCATCGTCGCCATTGCCGGCCAGGCCTGCGGCAGCGGCCAGCCACCCCGCATGGCGGCCCATCGCTTCGTAGATGAAGACGCGGGTGGAGGTCTCGGCCATCGCGGCGACATCCAGCGCCGCCTCGCGTACCGACACCGCTGTGTACTTGGCGGCGGAGCCGAAGCCGGGGCAGGTATCGGTAACGGCCAGGTCGTTGTCGATGGTCTTGGGCACGCCGATGCAGGTCAGGTCGTAGCCGGAGGCCTTGGCCAGCTGCGAGACCTTCAGCGCGGTATCGGCCGAATCGTTGCCGCCGTTGTAGAGGAACCAGCGCACGTCGTGCGCGCGCAGGACCTGCAGCAGACGTTCGTAGCGCGCACGGTCGGCATCGAGCGACTTCAGCTTGAAGCGGCACGAACCGAAGGCACCGCCCGGTGTATGGGCGAGGGCGCGGATGGCCGCCGCACTCTCCCTGCTGGTATCGATCAGCTCTTCGCGCAGGGCGCCAAGGATGCCGTTGCGGGCCGCCAGGACCTTGATGCCCTTGGCCCGGGCCTGTTCGATCACCGCCGCAGCGGTGGCGTTGATGACCGCGGTGACACCACCGGACTGGGCGTAGAGGAGGGTACCGTTGCGCATGCTTCTACCTGCTCGGGGGAGGGACATTGCAGGGACATTACCCGGATGCGGTAAAGTGGCGCTATTGCGGTGCAGCGATACCGGACCGTCCGGGACGCGAACCTTCTTTGTTTTCAACACGTTGGAGTCAGGTCAATGCGATTGGTTCTGTTGGGACCGCCCGGTTCGGGCAAGGGGACACAGGCGACGCGCCTGAAGGACAAGCTGGGCATCGCCCATATCTCGACCGGTGACATGCTGCGTGCAGAGATCGCTGCGGGCTCGGAGCTGGGCAAGCAGGCGAAAGCGGTGATGGATGCCGGCAACCTGGTGTCGGACGAGATCCTGCTGGGCATGCTTGAGTCGCGACTGGCCCAGGCGGATGTCGCCAAGGGCTTCATCCTGGATGGCTACCCGCGCAACGTGGCGCAGGCCAACGCGCTGGACGGCCTGCTGGCCAAGATCGGTCAGCCGCTGGATGCGGTGGTGCAGCTGGATGTGGCCACCGAACTGCTGGTCGAACGCATCGCCGGCCGCGCCAAGGAGCAGGGCCGCGCCGACGACAATCCCGAATCGGTGCGCCAGCGCCTGCAGGTCTACAACGACCAGACCGCGCCGGTGGTGGATTTCTATGCAGGCCGGGGCACCCTGGCCCGCGTCGATGGGGTCGGCGAGCTCGACGAGATCGAAGCCCGTATCCTGGCCGCGATCAAGGCCTGAACCACGCGCGCGGCCGGCTGCGGCCGGCATGCAGAACACAGGCCTGGTCCTTGCGGACCAGGCCTGTGTCGTTTTCATAGGTGCCAGCGGAGGGCTTGCTCAGGGCCCCGCAGCATGAGCTCCCTTGGGGATGGCCTCTTGGGGAGTAGGACCGGTTCGGGTACTGCGGCTGGCAATCCGAATTGTGTCCGGGTTCACAGAACATCGCTATCGGGAATTCCCTGACAGGTGGCTGGAGTTTTCTCACATCGGGTGTAGGACTTGTCTGACCCCATTACGGACATTGGCCCTATACAGCCGTGATCGGTCACAATCCTCGCTCATGAGCAGCGTACATATCCTTGCAATCGCCGGCACCTTCATGGGTGGCGTGGCCGCCCTGGCGCGGGAACTGGGCCATACGGTCAGCGGCAGCGACCAGGCCATCTATCCGCCGATGTCGACCCAGCTGGAGCAGCTGGGCATCACCCTGGACCAGGGCTACCGGGTCGACAGCGTGCCGGCGGGCACCGACCAGGTGGTGATCGGCAACGCGCTCTCGCGTGGCAACCCTGCGGTGGAGGCTGTCCTCGACGCCGGCCAGCGCTACAGCTCCGGCGCCCAGTGGCTGTCCGAGCAGGTGCTGCCGGGCCGCGACACGCTGGCTGTGGCCGGCACCCACGGCAAGACCACCACCACGACCATCCTTACCTGGCTGCTGGAGAATGCCGGTCGCGCACCGGGGTTCCTGATCGGTGGCGTGGCCGAGGATTTCGGCGTTTCCGCCCGCCTCGGCCAGGGCCGTGAATTCGTGGTGGAAGCCGATGAGTACGACACCGCCTTCTTCGACAAGCGCAGCAAGTTCGTCCACTACCGGCCGCTGGTCGCCATCCTCAACAATCTCGAATACGACCACGCCGACATCTTCCCGGACGTGGCCGCGATCCAGCGCCAGTTCCACCATCTGGTGCGTACCGTGCCCGCGCGCGGCCGCCTGATCGTCAACGGCGAGGACGTGCACCTGGCCGAAGTGCTGGCAATGGGCTGCTGGACGCCGGTCGAGCGCTTCGGATTCGATCCGGCGCTGGAATGGCATGCCGAACTGCTGGCCGCCGATGGCAGCGCCTTCCGCGTGCACCATCGCGGGCAAGCGCTGGGCGATGTGCAATGGTCGCTGCTGGGGCGGCACAACGTGCTCAATGGCCTGGCTGCGCTGGCCGCTGCGCATGCGGTGGGCGTGGCACCGGCCGAGGTGATCCCGGCGCTGGCGCGCTTCCGCAGCGTCAAGCGGCGCATGGAAGTGATCGGCAGCCACGACGGCATCACCGTCTACGACGACTTCGCGCACCATCCCACCGCGATCGCCACCACCCTCGAGGGCCTGCGCGCCAAGGTGGGCGATGCACGCATCGTGGTGGCGATGGAACCGCGCAGCAATTCGATGCGGCTGGGCGCACATGCACACGCGCTTGCGCCCTCGCTGGCGCTGGCCGACGAGGTGGTGTTCCTGCATCGTCCCGAGCTGGCCTGGGACGCGGCGTCGGTGATCGCAGCGGTGCGCGGCCACGCGCACGCGGTACCCGATACCGACGCCTTGCTGGCACAGCTGCAGGAGCGCGTGCACCGCGGTGACCACGTGGTGTTCATGTCCAATGGCGGCTTCGATGGCGCGCCGCGCCGTTTCCTCGCAGCACTGCAGGCGCGATGAGCACGGACGCGTCACTGCCCCTGTTCCCGCTGCACAGCACCCTGCTGCCTGGTGCGGCGATCGGCCTGCGCGTGTTCGAGCGCCGCTATCTGGACCTGATCCGCGACAGCGGCCGCAGTGCTGAAGGATTCGGCGTCTGCCTGATCCTCGATGGCCAGGAGGTCGGTGCGCCGGCAACGCCGGCCGCCTACGGCGTGCAGGTACGCATCGAGGACTTCGATGTCGGCGCAGATGGCGTGCTGCAGCTGCGCCTGCGCGGCACCCGCCGCTTCCATGTCGAGCGCACCCGGGTACGCGACAACGGCCTGGTGGTGGCCGATGTGCGCTGGTGCGAAGAAGACCCCGATGACGAGCTGCGTCCACAGCATGCACTGCTGGCCACCGTGCTGGGTCACATCATCGAGCAGGCCGGCGACGCCTACGCGCCGGCCAACCCTGCGTTGCTGGACCAGGCAAGCTGGGTCGGCTGGCGGCTGGCCGAGCTGCTGCCGCTGAGCGAACAGCAGCGCCTGCAACTGCTGCAGCTGGATGATCCGCACCAGCGCCTGCAGCAGCTGCTGGGCTGGATGCCGTAAAGAATCATCCCGCGCGGCCCCGGGATGCCGCGCGGTAGCGCCGGGCCACGCCCGGCGGCTCCTCACGGTGCGATGGTCTTCAACCTCAGTACCGGCAACCCGGTTTCGCTGTGCACATCCTCGCGTTGCGGCAGGTCCTGCACGGCGTCCTTCACCGCGTTCAACGCCGGATCCACGCCGCGCAGCGGATGCCACATGCCGATCCACTGGAAGTGGCGCTCGTAGCGCAGGGTCTGTGCGCTGCCCAGCCACAGTGGCGTGTCGCCCGGCTGCAGCTGCACGGCGGCCGGCCACAGGCGCAGCACGTAGCGCTCGTCCGGACGCGCGCCCTGGCGCACCATCAGCAATGCTTCCACGCGCGTGTCCAGTGTTGCCGGCAACACCGGCAACTGCTCCGCACCGGTGTCCTTGTCCAGCATCAGCAATGCTTCCTGCCAGCCGGCCTGCTCCTGCAGCGTCCAGCCACGCGCCTCCAGCTGTGCCTGCAACGGGGCCAGGGGACCGGCGACCTGCACATCGAGCGGCCAGCGCTGGTCATCGTCGAACTCGTTGCGGCGTGCCGGCAGCGCGGACCAGTCGTGCTGCCACCACGCCTGCAGATCCATCGCCTGCGCGGCGGGCAGGGACGGCTCGAAACGTTCCAGCTTCACCGCGATGTTGCGCGGCGCATACCACATCGCGGCCACGGCGAAGACGCCGTAGAACAGCCAGGCGACCGGTTTGACCCAGAACGACCGGTTGAACCGGCGGCGGTAAGCGATGCCCAGCACCAGCAGCCAGAACGTGCCGAACAGCATGCCGCCGATCACATCGCTCAGCCAGTGTGCGCCCAGATACAGGCGCGAGAAGCCGATCAGGCTGACCACGATGCCCGATACCAGGTACGGCCAGACGCGGGTGCGGCCGGGCATCTCGCGCGCGATCAGGACCGCGAAGAAGCCGAAGGTGATGGTGGCCATGGTCACCGATACCGACGGGAAGCCGAAGCCGCTGCTGGCGTCGACCGGGCGGACCACATCCACGGTCGCGCCGAGCAGCAGGGTCAGGGCCAGGCCGAAGGCGAGCGCGGCCAGCCAGTGCGCCGCCGCCATCCAGCGCCGGCGCCAGATCAGGTAGCCCATCGCCGCGGCGGTGGCCGGCAGCAGTACCGGCCATGCGCCGAGCGAGGCCAGCGCCGCCATCGGGTAGTCGGCCAGCGGATTGCGCAGCGCCAGCATGGCCTGGTGCACCAGCAGATCGACCGCAAGCGGTTCACCGTGCGCGACCACCAGGGTGAGCAGTGCGAACCAGCCCCAGCCGAGCAGCAGCAGCATCAGTGCCAGCATCGCCAACGGCACCGACTCGCGGCGCTTCGGGTCGAGCACGCCGACCGTGTAACGGCCCAGGGTCGGATGGCGGTTGGACCAGTCGAGCAGGCGCGACAGCCAATGATCCATGCGCGCGGCGGACCAGCGATAGCCGTACAGCACGATCGCCCAGACTAGGCTGAGGATCACCGCGAGCAGCCCGACCACCACCACCAGGCGACCTGCCACGGCCGCGACTGCGTCATAGGCTTCGCCCAGGATCCAGCCAGGTGCCAGGAACAGCACCGCCCAGGAAATGCTGGCGATGCCGCTGGCCTGCATGTACCGGCTGGCGGGCATGTTCATCATGCCCGCGATGGCGGGCACGAACGGCCGGATCGCGCCGACGTAGCGGGCCACCAGAATGCTCTTGAAGGCATTGCGGCGGAACAGGTTCTCGCCACGGTCCAGCAGTTGCGGGTAGCGGCTGAACGGCCACACGCCGCGCAGGCGATCACCCCAGCGGCGGCCGATCCAGTAGCTGATGCCGTCGCCCGCGAACGCACCCAGCGCTGCCGCAGCGACCGCATACGGCCCGGAGATCTGGCCCAGGCCGATGAACACGCCCACGGCGAACAGCAGGGGCAGTGCGGGCACGATGGCGCCGAGAATGATGACCGCATCGCAGAACGCGATCAGAAAAATGACCGCGCCCGCCAGCACGGGATGAGCGGCAATCCACGCGAGGGTGGCGTCGATCCATGAAGAGTCCATTGCCTGATTATAAAGGCGTGAAGGTGACTGGTTCCCAGCCGCTTGCCGACCGTTTGCCACCGTCGGCATCGCCTAGAATGACGCCATGCCGCATTCGACAGACGTCCCACCACATGCATTGAAGGCCGACAGCTTCGGTCGCATCCTTCGTATGGAGGGTTCCGACGGGCCGTTCGTGCGCCGCGATCTGGGGGCGACGCCGCTGTGGCTGCGCCTGCCGGCGTGGTGGCTGGCCCGGCGCGAAGCGCGCGCGCTGCGCCATATCCACGGCATGGCCGATGTCCCGCAGCTGATCGATTGGGATGGCCGTCACCTGGATCGCAGTTTCATGGCCGGCGATGCCATGTACCAGCGCCCGCCGCGCGGCGACCTTGCCTGGTTCCGCGCCGCGCGGCGACTGCTGCAGCAGCTGCACCGGCGCGGCGTCGCCCACAATGACCTGGCCAAGGAGGCCAACTGGCTGGTCACCGACGATGGTCGCCCGGCGCTGATCGACTTCCAGCTGGCGGTGATCGGCAATCCGCGCTCGCGCTGGATGCGCCTGCTGGCCCGCGAGGACCTGCGCCATCTGCTCAAGCACAAGCGCATGTATTGCCGCGAGTCATTGACGCCGGTGGAGAAGCGCGTGCTCAAGCGCACGTCGTGGGTACGCGAGCTGTGGTTCGCCACCGGCAAGCCGGTCTACCGCTTCGTCACACGGCGCATCCTGCACTGGGAAGACAACGAAGGACAGGGGCCGAAACCGTGAGGCCGTGGCATGTAGTGACCACGCTGCCGAGCGCGGCCAGCGTCCTCCATCCGCAGCTGGCGGGTGCGGGTTTCGTGCACGCCTGCCGCGTCGCCACCCATCGACAGGGGCGCAGTGCGCTGCAGGCCTACCGCGACATGGCAGCGACGGTCCCCGCGTGGTTTGACGGGCTGATGGCGCTGCGCAACCAGGGCATGCGCCTGCTCGGGATGAAGGATCTGGGTTCGCTGCGTGCGGTGCAGGCTGCGCAGCATCCGTGTCCCGGGCAGCGGCTCGGCATTTTCACCCTGCAGTCGCTGCACGATGATGCCATCGTGCTGGAGGATGACGACAGGCACCTGCACGTGCAGCTGGCGCTGCAGTGGCAGGGCGACACGCTGGAAGTGGCGACGGTGGTGCATACGCACAACACATTCGGGCGCCTGTACATGCTGCCGGTGGCCCCGATGCACCGGCTGATCGTGCCGCATCTGCTGCGCAGGCAGGTGCGCGCGTACGGGTAGGCCGGGCCCGGCGGCACCCGGCGCTACCAGAGCGCTAGGGCGTTGCCGGCACCAGCTGCTGGCCAATGAAGTTCCGCTTGGCATCGAAGTCATAACCGATCTGCAGCTGCCCCACATCCGGGCAGGCATGGCAGTCGCGTAGCGGTGTGCGGTACAGCAGGCGGATGCCGCCGCCTTCCAGCGGTGCGGTGCCCGCGGCCTGCGCCGGTGCGAACGGCGTCGCCTGCGGGTTGGCCTTCAGCACTGCCTGCACGGTCGGATCGGCGCGCAGCGCATCGTCCAGCTGCACCGCATCGACATCGATGCGCCTGCCGCCTGCGTCCACCAGGCGTGTACCTTGGTTGGTGTTGGCACGGAAGGGATATTCAACCGTGGCCACTCCCAGTCCGTCATGCTCATGCCACGCGCTGACATAGGCCAGTTCGCCGCCGGTGGAAAGCTGCTCGGCGGCCGTGATCGCATCCGAGCTGGCGCCGCCGCTGCGCATCGCATCGCGCAGGCAGTCGCGTGTCGCCGCATCGCCTCCCTGACGACAGGCGTTGAGGTCGCCGTCCCAGACCACCGCCTCGCTCCAGCGCATCCGTCCATCGGTCGCTGCCTTCTCCGCGCTGGGGGTGTCCGTGGCGACGGGTTCCTTGCCGGGCTCGGGCGAGCTGCCCTGGCAGGCGGTCATCACGGCGAGTGCGAGGGCAGGCAGCAGCAGACGGGAACGGCGCATGGCGTGGACCTCGTGCGTTGACTGGAGGCCCGAGTATCGTCAAGAGCGGGTGAACTCCGCGTCGGCGCGGCATACTAGCCGCTCATTGCATACGCTGGAGTCTGGAACGTGGGCAGTCTGCAGGGCAAGACCCTTTTCATCACCGGTGCCTCGCGTGGCATCGGCCTGGCGATCGCGCTGCGTGCCGCGCGCGATGGTGCCAACGTGGCCATCGCGGCCAAGTCGTCGGTGCCGAACCCGAAGCTGCCGGGCACCATCCACAGCGCCGCCGATGCGGTGAATGCGGCCGGTGGCCAGGGCCTGGCATTGAAATGCGACATCCGCGAGGAAGAGCAGGTAAAGGCGGCCGTCGCCGCTACGGTCGATACCTTCGGTGGCATCGACATCCTGATCAACAATGCCAGCGCGATTTGGCTGCGCGGCACGCTGGAGACACCGATGAAGCGCTTCGACCTGATGCAGCAGGTCAATGCGCGTGGCAGTTTCCTGTGCGCGCAGGCCTGCCTGCCGTACCTGCTGCAGGCGCCGAATCCACACATCCTCACCTTGGCGCCGCCGCCGAGCCTGGAGCCGAAGTGGTGGGGTGTGCATACCGGCTACACGCTGGCGAAGATGGGCATGAGCTTCGTCACCCTCGGTCTTGCCGCCGAGTTCGGGCCGCAGGGCGTGGCGGTCAATGCGCTGTGGCCGCGCACGGTGATCGCCACCGATGCCATCAACATGATCCCCGGCGTTGACGCAGCGGGATGCCGCACGCCGCAGATCATGGCCGATGCCGCGCATGCAGTGCTGGTACGCGAAGCCGCGGGTTTCCACGGCCAGTTCCTGATCGATGACGAGGTGCTGGCACAGGTCGGTATCACCGACCTGTCCGGCTATGCGGTGGATCCGTCGCGGCCGCTGCTGCCGGATCTGTTCCTCGACTGATCCGGTGCGCGTGTCATGAGCGGCCAACTGCGATAGAATTCGCGGCTGTAATCGTTTTCAACAAGGATGTGCGTAGATGCTCCGTCGTGCCACTGCAGCGCTGCTCGCTGCGTCGTTGTCGCTTGCCCTGGTCGCCTGTGGTGGCAAGCCGTCCACCTCGCCCGGCACCTCCGACAAGACCGATGCCGCGCCGACGCAGGATGCCCAGCAGCAGCTGACCGCCAAGCTCAATGCCTATATCGGCTGCTTCAATGCGGTCGATTCCGAGGTGCATGGCAGCGCCCGCTCCTACACGGGATGGATCAAGGATCTGGAGGCCGGTCCAAGCGGACGCGAGACCCGTGTGTACGGACCGAGCGAGATCGACGACTACGACATGAAGCAGTGCGACGCACCGATCACCGAGGCGATCGCGGCCCAGCCCGCGCTGCCGGAACTCGATGCGGCGGCTGGCCGCTACCTGCAGGCGCTGAAGGCACTGGTGCCGGTCAGCCATGAGGCACACGACTACTACGAGCGCCAGGATTACGAGGACGACCAGTTCGCCAAGGGCAAGCAGCTGCACGCGCCGCTGATGGCTGCCTTCAAGGCCTTCGCCGGCGCCAGCGAAACGTTCAACGTTGAACTGGAACGCCAGAACGATGCTGCCCAGCGCGAGCACCTCAAGGCGCTGGAACAGGCCGAGGGCCGCACCCGCGAGTACTACCGGCTGGCGATGATGCTGGAAGCGAAAGCGATCATGGACCTGATGGGCGACGACGATTTCGATCCGGCGCAGGCCGGTGAGCGGCTGCAGGCCTTCAATCGCATTTCCGACGAAGCACATGCCAAGGTGGCCGATCAGGAACCGGGCAAGCTGGACTGGAACAGCTTCGAGCGCGAGGCCGAGAACTTCCGTCGCGAGGGCAAGGAGCGCCTGCAGCGGGTCAGCAGCAAGACCCCGTACAACGACTTCGAGCGGCGCATGCTGGATTCGCCCTCGATGGCCCCGCGGGGTTCGGCCGGGCGACTGCTGCATGTCTACAACGCGCTGGTATTCCAGAGCAACCGTCAGTAGATCCGGGCGACAGTCCAGTGCCGACGCGCTGGTCAAGGCCAGCAGTCAGATGCGCTGAGGCGGGAGCGCCGGCAGGCCGCTCACCGCCCCGCGCAGGTACGGGTCAGCGGTTGAAGGTTTCCGGCAGCGCGTTGCCGCAGGCCCGGCAGTGGCGTGCATCCGGTTCGTGGCCTTCCAGCCCGCAGTGCGGGCAACCCCGGGCATCGCGGCGCGCCGCCAGCTCGGCCTCGCGCATGGTGCTGGCCAGTTCGGCGGTGTAGATGCCGGTGGGCACGGCAATGATGCTGTAGCCGATCAGGATCAGCACGGACGTGACGAAGCGGCCGAGCACGGTCTGCGGCACGATGTCGCCGAAGCCGACCGTGGCCATGGTCACCACTGCCCAGTACATGCTGGCAGGAATGTTGCTGAAGCCGTTTTCCGGTCCTTCGATCACGTACATCAGCGCGCCGGCGATGATGGTGATGGTGATCACCGTGAACAGGAACACCAGGATCTTCCGCCGGCTGCGCCACAGCGACTGCATCAGCACGCCGCTTTCCTCGATGTAGCGGGTCAGCTTGAGGATGCGGAACACGCGCAGGATGCGCAGTGCACGCACCACCAGCAGGCTCTGCGCGCCGGGGATGAACATCGACAGGTACGCGGGCAGGATCGAGAGCAGGTCGATGATGCCCCACACGCTCACGGCATAGCGCAGCGGGCGCTTGACCACCGCCAGCCGCAGCAGGTACTCGGCGGTGAAGATGAGGGTGAAGCCCCACTCGAGCACGTACAGGCTGGTGGACCACTCGGCGTGCAGGTGCTGCACGCTGTCGATCATCACCACCAGGATGCTGGCGATGATGGTCACTACCAGCAGCAGGTCGAAATTGCGCGAGGGCCGGGTATCGTGCCGGTAGATGATGTCGAACCACTGGCGGCGCCAGCCGGTTTCGGTGGCGGGGTTCAGCTGGGGGGCGGAGAACGGTCGCATGGGCGCATTGTGCCGCAGGGGTTCCGGCGCGAGAATGGGCATTCCTGAATCCTGCCGACTGCCATGACCGCCGCGACCGACCCGCTGATCTCCCTTTCGCACTACTACCTGCCGGTCTACAAGCCTCGCCAGGTGGTGCTGGAGCGTGGCCAGGGCGCCCGCGTGTGGGACAGCCAGGGCCGTGAGTTCATCGATCTGGCGGCCGGTATCGCCGTGTGCGGCCTGGGCCACAACGACCCGGATCTGGTGGCGGCACTGGTCGAGCAGGCCGGCAAGCTCTGGCACACCAGCAATGTGTTCTACAGCGCACCGCCGCTGCATCTGGCAGAAGAGCTGGTGAAGGCCAGCCGCTTCGCCGAGCGCGTGTTCCTGTGCAATTCCGGCGCCGAAGCGAATGAAGTGGCGATCAAGATGGTGCGCAAGTGGGCCTCCAGCCAGGGGCGGCCGGCCGACAAGCGGGTGATCATCACGTTCCGCGGCAGCTTCCACGGCCGCACCCTGGGCGCGGTGACCGCCACCGCCCAGCCGAAGTACCAGGAAGGCTATGAGCCGCTGCCCGGTGGCTTCCGCTACATCGACTTCAACGACGAAGTGCAGCTGGAAACGGCGATGGCCGCGGGTGACGTGGCGGCGGTGATGCTGGAGCCGGTGCAGGGCGAGGGGGGCGTGATGCCGGCCAAGTCCGGTTTCCTCAAGCGCGTGCGCGAGCTGTGCGACCAGCACGGCGCGCTGCTGGTGCTGGACGAGATCCAGGCGGGTATGGGCCGTACCGGCACGCTGTTCGCGCACTGGCAGGATGACGTGGTGCCGGACATGGTCACCCTGGCCAAGGCGCTGGGAGGCGGCTTCCCGATCGGCGCGATGCTGGCTGGCCCGAAGGTCGCCGAGACCATGCAGTTCGGTGCGCACGGCACCACCTTCGGTGGCAATCCGCTGGCTGCTGCCGTCGCCCGCGTTGCGCTGCGCAAGCTGGCCTCGCCGGAGATCGCCGCCAACGTCAGCCGCCAGTCGAAGGCGCTGCGCGATGGTTTCGCCCGCATCAGCGAGGAATTCGGTGTGTTCAGTGGCGTGCGCGGTCGCGGCCTGATGCTGGGCGCGGTCCTGGCCAAGGACTTCGCCGGGCAGGCCGGTGCCATCCTCGATCACGCGGCCGAACACGGCCTGCTGACCCTGCAGGCCGGTCCGGACGTGCTGCGCTTCGTGCCGTCGTTGAACATCACCGACGAAGAAGTGGCCGAGGGCCTGAAGCGCCTGCGCGCCGCTGTTGCAGCGTTCATCGCCGCACGCTGATCCACCGATACGGTAGCGCCGGGCCATGCCCGGCGATCACCACGGATCAGGTTCAGGAGACGCCGGGCATGGCCCGGCGCTACCTCAATGCGTAGCGCTTCCGTTGGCCTCAAGCGCCTGCGCGCCGCTGTTGCGGCGTTCATCGCCGCACGCTGATCCACCGATACGGTAGCGGCGGGCCATGCCCGGCGAGCGCCGCGGATCAGGGTTGGGAGACGCCGGGCATGGCCCGGCGCTACCCCACCGCGTAGCGCTTTCGTTGGCCTCAAGCGCCTGCGTGCCGCTGTTGCAGCGTTCATCGCCGCACGTTGATCCACCGATACGGTAGCGCCGGGCCATGCCCGGCGATCGCCGCGGATCAGGACCAGGAGACGCCGGGCATGGCCCGGCGCTACCTCACCGCGTAGCGCTTCAACACCTTGCCCAGCCCACGGCCATCGTGCACGGTTTCCGCGTGCAGGCCGGCGGCGCGTGCGCCGCGCACGTTGGCGAACAGGTCATCAATGAACAGCGTGTGCGCAGGCGCTGCATCGAGCATCTCCAGCGTGCGCAGGAACACCTCCGGCGCCGGTTTGCGCAGGCCGAAATCGGCGCTGCAGAACACGCGACCCTGTAGGGCAGGGAACAGCTCCGGCAGCAGGGAAGGCAACGCCTGCTTCATCAGCGCGCCATTGTTGGTCAGCACCGCCATCGGCAGCTGCAGGGCCTGCAGCCGTTGCAGGACTGCGCGCTGCGGATGGCTCGCGGCTTGCCGCGCTGCCGTCCAGGTGTCCACGTCGACGGTCCTGTGCAGCAGCTCTCCCAATCGCGCCAGATAGGCAGGGCTGCCCAGCGAGCCATTGTCATGCGCGGCTTCCAGCCCGCTGTCGTACAACGCGGCCTGCACGGCCTGCGTCGGAACCCCCAGCGCCTGCGCCAGATGCAGCACGCGCTGCGCGCGCTGGTAATGCACCAGCACGCCGTCTACATCCAGCAGCAACAGGTCGATCCGCATCGGCCGAGCATGCCATTGCGGCAAGTGTGCGGGAAACCCTGGAGTGGGCATGCGACAGACGGTCGCAGACGCGGCCACAGAGGGCTGCCTAGAATGGCGCTTGAATCCGCAGGAGATGCAACGATGAAGGCTTGGATGGTGGCAGTGGGACTGGGCGCGCTGATGCTGGCGCCGTCGGCGATGGCGCGGGTGTGTGCGGTGAGCATCGACAGCACCGACCAGATGAGCTTCAGCAGCCGCGAGATCAAGGTCGCCGCCGACTGCACCGCCGTGGACCTGACCCTGCGCCACACCGGCAAGCTGGCTGCCACTGCCATGGGCCACAACTGGGTGCTGACCCGCAGTGCCGATTACCAGCCGGTGGCGATGGCGGGCATGCGCATGACCCTGGCCGACAGCTACCTGCCGAAGGCCGACAAGCGCGTGTTGGCGCACACCAAGGTGATCGGCGGCGGCGAGACCACGCGCGTGCGCTTCTCTACCCAGGGCCTGCAGAAGGGCGGTGACTACACTTTCTTCTGCTCGTTCCCCGGCCACTTCGCGATGATGAAGGGTACGTTCGTCTTTGGTTGATGCCGTTTGTGGCGTCGAGCCATGCTCGACTGCTCTTTTCCGCGCTGCGTACGATGAGCCGGGCATGGCTCGGCTCCACAGGTTGCAGTAGATCCACGCCATGCGTGGATACGGTGCAAGGCAGTGCCAACCAAGGTTGGCACCCGCCATGAGCAGGGCTCAGCCCTTGGCGGCCTTGAACGCCACGCGTGCAGCGGCCAGCGTCGCTTCGATCACCGCATCGTCGTGCGCACTGGACAGGAAGCCGGCCTCGTACGCCGACGGTGCCAGGAACACGCCCTGGTCCAGCATTGCGTGGAAGAAGCGGTTGAACGCCGGAATGTCACAGGCGGTGGCCTGCGCATAGGTCTCCACCTTCTCGCTGGTGAAGAACAGCCCGAACATCGCACCGACCCGGGTCGTGGTCACGGCCACTCCGGCGTCTGCGGCCGCAGCTTCCAGTCCCTCGCACAGGCGTGCGGTGCGCTCGGCCAGATCGGCGTGGAAGCCGGGCTGCTGGACCAGTTCCAGCATTGCCAGGCCGGCCGCCATCGCCACCGGATTGCCGCTGAGCGTGCCGGCCTGGTAGATCGGGCCGGCGGGGGCGATCTGCTGCATCAGGTCGCGGCGACCGCCATAGGCGCCCACCGGCATGCCGCCGCCGATGATCTTGCCGAAGGTGGTCAGGTCGGGCGTGATCCCGTAATGCGCCTGCGCGCCGCCGAGCGCCACGCGGAAGCCGGTCATCACTTCATCGAAGATCAGCAGTGCGCCGTGTTGCGTGCACAGCTCGCGCAGGTGCTGCAGGTACCCGTCGCGCGGCGGGATGCAGTTGGCGTTGCCAACCACCGGTTCGATGATCAGGCCGGCGATCTCGCTGCCCTGTGCCTCGAACAGCGCGGTGGCGGCCTCGAAGTCGTTGTAGGGCAGGGTCAGGGTGAGTTCGCTCAGGCCTGCCGGAACGCCCGGCGAGGTGGGCACACCGAGGGTCAGCATGCCGCTGCCGGCCTTCACCAGGAACGAGTCGCCATGGCCGTGGTAACACCCTTCGAACTTGACGATGCGGTTGCGACCGGTGGCACCGCGCGCCAGGCGGATCGCCGACAGGGTCGCTTCGGTACCGGAGTTGACCATCCGCACCATCTCGCAGGACGGCACCAGGCGGGTGATGGTCTCGGCCATGGTCACTTCGGCGGCGCACGGCGCACCGAACGAGAGTCCCTGTTCGACGGCCTTCTTCACTGCCTGGCGTACCGCCGGATGATTGTGGCCGACGATCATCGGACCCCAGGATCCGACATAGTCGATGTAGCGGTTGCCGTCCACGTCGTACAGGTAGGCGCCATCGGCGCGCTCGACGAAGAAGGGCTCGCCGCCGACCGACTTGAACGCGCGGACCGGCGAATTGACGCCGCCCGGCAGCAAGTGCTGGGCACGGGAGAACAGGGCGTGGGACTGGTCGTGGTTCATCGGGTTTCCTGGGTGTTACCGGAACTGGGCGAGGTAGGCGCGCTGGGTGGCGACCGGGTCCGCTGCGGCGTAGATGCCGCTGACCACGGCCACCAGGTCGGCGCCGGCCTCGATGAGGGGACCGACATTGTCCGGCGTCAGGCCGCCGATCGCCACCCGCGGTACGCCCAGTGCGGCGCTCTGCCGCAGCAGATCGATGTGGGCACGGCTGGTGGTGATCTTGGTGGTGGTCGGAAAGAAGGCGCCGAAGGCCACATAGCTGGCGCCAGCGGCTGCGGCGGCCTCGGCGTTGGCCAGCTGGTCGTAGCAGGAGGCGCCGATGATGGCGTCGGCACCGAGCAGGGCGCGCGCGCTGGCGATGTCGCCGTCGGTACCGCCCAGATGCACGCCGGCTGCGCCCACGGCGCGGGCCAGTGCCGGGTCATCATTGACGATCAGCGGCACGCCGTGCTCCGCGCACAGCGCCTGCAGTGCGGTGGCCTGTTCCAGCCGCAGCGCGTCGCTGGCGGTCTTGTTGCGGTACTGCAGCCAGGTGGCGCCGGCGGCCAGCAAGGGCGCGGTGCGGGCCAGCAGGCGTGCGGTGTCGGGCTCATCCGGGGTGATGAGGTAGACGCCACGGGGCGCCGGGGAAGCAGAGGTCATCGATGGCTACCGGTGAGTGGACCGCGATGGGACAATGGCGGCCCGTGAATTCAACCCCGATTATCCGATGAGCGACGCCACCCCCACCACCCTGCGTACCTGGATGTGCGTGGTCTGCGGCTTCCTTTACCACGAGGCCGACGGCCTGCCGGAAGAGGGCATTGCGCCGGGCACGCGCTGGGAAGACATTCCGGACACCTGGACCTGCCCGGACTGCGGCGTCACCAAGGCCGATTTCGAGATGGTCGAGGTCGATTGACGGACGTGGGGCGGGCCGCAGGTCCGCGCACCGACCGCCTCAATGCAGCCGTGGCATCGGCCCGCCCAGATCGATCAGCTTCTCGCGCAGCCACTGCGCGTCGCTGGCCTCGGGATTGCGCTTGAGGTACTGCCCCAGATCGTGCCGGGCTCCCGTCAGGTACTCCAGCTGCAGGTAGGCCAGGCCCCGGTCGCGCAGGGCGTCGTCCTGCTCCGGCGCCAGCTTCAGCAGGCGGTCGGCACTGCGCGCGGCACGGTCCCATTCACCGGCCTCGGCATACACGCCGTGCAGGTTGCGCAGCATCCGCATCAGGATCGCGCGGGAGGGTGCCGGATCGAGAATCTGCGCCAGCACCTGGTCGTCGGGCATCTGCCCGCCCAGATGTGACTTTGCGCGCTCGCGCAGTTCGTCCACATCCAGCGGCCGTCCGCCGTTGAACGGGTCCATCACCAGGACACCGTCATCCACCGGCAGGCGCACCAGGAAGTGGCCGGGGAAGGACACGCCGTCCAGCGGAATGCCCAGCCGCCGCGCGACCTCCATCTGTACCAGCGCCAGCGAGATCGGATTGCCGAGCCTGCGTTCGAATACCTGGTTGAGATAACTGTTGCGCGGATCGTAATACTCGTCGTGGTCGCCGCTGTAGCCCAGTTCGTCGAACAGGTGGCGATTGATCGCGGCCATTTTCAGCGGACTGCGCTCGATGCTGTCCACTTCGGCGCGAAGGTGGTCGACATGGCTCTGGATCAGCGCGTCATAGGTGGACGGCTGCAGATCCGGGTATTCATCGCGCGCGATCAGCAGCGCGGTCGGCAACAACGGCAGCGCCTCGTCTTCGAGGTCGGCCAGTGCATCCCAGTCGGGGAGTGTGATCCGGTCCGGCATGGTCACAGACTGGCGGCAATCGCAGACGGATTCAAGCGGTGTGGCGTGAAAAATCCAGGGGCCAGATCCCGTCCGCGTGCGAAAGGGATCTGACCCCGACCGGGGTGCTGGCCGGCCGCCGGGCCGCGTGGGCTTACTTCTCGATGCCCGGGCCGAAGGTCAGTTCGGTACCGTCCTTCAGCTTGAGCTTCTCGGCCTGGCCGGCGTTGAGTTCCAGCACGTAGCGCGCCGGGCCGCCGCTGGGGTAGGGCGGGCACATGTCGCCGGCCGAGCACGGCGGCACGTCACGCTGCTGGCTGACCAGCTTGCGCTGGCTGTCGAAGTACAGGATATCCAGCGCGATCTTGGTGTTCTTCATCCAGTACGCCTGCATTTCCTCGCGGTCATGGATGAACAGCATGCCGTGGTCAACGGGCATCTGGTCGCGGAACATCAGCCCGCGTGCGCGGGTCTCGTCATTGGTCGCCAGCTCCACGTGGTAGCGGGCGCCGTCCAGTTCGACCCAGTGACGGGCCGCATCGGTGGCGCAGCCGGCCAGGGCCAGCAGGGGAAGCATCAGCAGCGAACGCAGCAGCGACATCGTCAGGATCCTTCGCGTGAGGGTCAGAGCACGACCGGCGGTTCGCCGCCGATGATCACCACGTCGGCACGGCGACGGGCAAACAGGCCGACGCAGACCACGCCCGGCAGCTGGTTGAGTTCGCGCTCGAGCTTTTCCGGATCGGTGATCTGCAGGTTGTGGATATCCAGGATCTGGTTGCCGTTGTCCGTGACCACGCCCTCGCGCCAGGTCGGCTGGCCGCCGGTCATGTCGCGGATCTGCCGGGCCACCAGGCTGCGTGCCATCGGAATCACTTCCACCGGCAGCGGGAACTTGCCCAGCACCGGGACCTGCTTGCTCGGGTCGACGATGCAGACGAAGCGCTCGCTGGCCTCGGCAATGATCTTCTCGCGGGTCAGCGCAGCGCCACCGCCCTTGATCAGGCACTTGCCGGGATCGCACTCGTCGGCGCCGTCGACGTACAGCGACAGGTTGCCGGTGTGGTTCAGCTCGATCACCTCGATCCCGTGCTGCTTCAGGCGTGCGGTGCTCTGTTCCGAGCTGGACACCGCACCCTTGATGCGGTGCTGGATGCGCGCCAGCGCGTCGATGAAATAGGCGACAGTGGAACCGGTGCCGACACCGACGATCATGCCGTCTTCGACGTACTCGATGGCTTTCTCGGCGGCCAGGCGCTTGGCTTCGGACATGGGAGGAACTCTCAGCAGGGAATCAGGATTTCTTTTCCAGCGACAGCAGCAGCTTCCACTGCGCGGCGGTCACCGGGAACACCGACAGGCGGTTGCCCTTGGCAACCAGCGGGAAGCCCTCGCCCAGCGCTTCAGCGTGCAGCTTGATCTCGTCCAGCGCGATCACCTGCCTGAGCTTGCGGTCGAAGGCCACGTCCACCAGCATCCAGCGCGGGTTCTCGCGCGTGCTTTTCGGGTCGTGGTAGTCGGATTTCGGGTCGAACTGGGTATCGTCCGGGTAGGCCGGGCTGGCGACCGTGGCCAGGCCGACGATGCCGGGGACCTTGGTATTGGAGTGGTAGAACAGGATGCCGTCGCCGACCTGCATGCCATCGCGCATGAAGTTGCGCGCCTGGTAGTTGCGCACCCCGTTCCAGGGCTCGACCTTGACCTTGGCCAGGTCATCGATGGAGAAGGCGTCCGGTTCGGACTTCATCAGCCAGTAGCGCTTGCGGGCGGTCATGCGTTCACGGGGGCAGCGGAGGGGAACAGGGTGCCGGCTTCGGTGCAGATCGCATCCACCGGGACGTCCCACGACGCCACCGGCAACGACTCGACCTGCTGCACCGCGAAGGCAGCACCGACCAGCCAGGGCGGCGCCGGCCGGCCGTGGCGGAAGGCGAAGCTGCGATCATACCAGCCGCCCCCCATGCCCAGCCGCCGGCACTGTGTGTCGAAACCCACCAGCGGGGTCACCACCAGGGCCATCTGCGCCGGTTCCAGCGTGTCTTCCACCGCCACGTCCGGCTCGGGAATGCCATAGCGGTTGCTGGTCAGTGGCTGACCGGGCCGCCAGGGCGCGAAGCGCAGCGTGTCACCGGCCAGCACCGGCAGGCAGTAGGTGAGTCCATCGGGCAGCTGCAGCTGCCAGCGATGCAGCGCGACCTCGCCGTCCAGCGCCCAATAGCCGGCAACGTGGCCGTGAAGCGGCGCGAACGGCAACGCCAGCAGGCCATCGGCGAGGGCATCGGCGGCGGCAATGCGCTCGCTGGCGGAAAGGTCGCGGCGGAGTTGCCGCAGGTCGTGGCGCAGGGCCTGGCGCGGGTCGGTCATGGCAGCGTGCGGCAAGGAACAGCCGTCATTGTGCCGGAAAGAACAAGGGCGACGCCCGAAGACGCCGCCCTTGCTGGAATATTGCATTCTCCGCAATGTCGATGCATGCGAAACGACCTTGAACCCGGGGGCTCAAGTGGGAACGCTGGAGAACCATCGGGCTTCCCGCTACAAGGCGGACCTGCACTCCCGGCGCTGTCGCGCTCCCGGTGTCGTTCTTAAGGGACAAGGCGAATGTTTGCACATGCCGTCGAGTACCGCAGAGAACGCAGGGCCATTATAGCGGCCGGTCCTGATCTGGATAGGCCGTTCGTCGGCAACAGTCCGTGCCAATTCAGAAATGAGAAGACGCGTGTCGCGCGATCTGTCAGGGATTGCCGTCGATGGCGCGGTCCAGCCGCCGGTTCAGGTCGGCCAGCGTCTGCTGCAGGGCCACGGCCTGGCGGGCGTTCTCGTCACGCAGCAGCTGCAGTTCATGGGCTAGGTTCAGTGCCGCCAGGACCGCGATGCGGTCGACCGCCGCCATGCGGTTGCTGCCACGGATCTCGCGCATCCGTGCGTCGAGCAGGCGTGCGGCCGCCATCAGGCTGTCGCGTTCATCGGCACCCACGCCGACGGTGTACTCGCGGTCGAGGATGCGGACGCTGACCGGTTCGGCGCTCATGTGTGCTGCTCCAGGGATTTGAGCCGGCTGATCATCGCTTCCACCCGCGAGCGCGCCTGTTCGTTCTTGGCCAGCAGCGTCGAGCGCTCGGCCACCAGCTGTTCCTGCTGGTGGCGCAGGCTGCGGTTCTCTTCGGCCAGGCGCTGGTTGCGTTCAAGCAACGCTTCCACGCGGGCGGCGAAGTCCTGCAGCTGGGCAAGGGGATCGGCGGGTTCCATGCAGGCACGATAGGCAAGCCGGGTCTGGGCGGTCAAGCGCTGTCGCGGCAGGCCCGGATGGCCACGGGGAGGTCGCTGCCGGGTTGCTACACTACAGGGCTCACGGGCGCGCGCGTGCGCGCTCGGGGTTTCCTTCTCCGAACGAGCCGCACGATGACCGAACTTCCCTCCGTCGACGACGTTTCCCGCGCCAGCCAGGACCTGGGCCTGGGCGCCACCGCTGCCGAGCTGCATGGCGGCCTGTGCGGCTGGCTGGCCGCCGGTGGAGCTCCCGGCAACGACTGGCCGGCGCGTGTGCTGGCCGACGACAGCCTGCCGCCGGTCGCTGCCGACAGCGCCCTCGGGCAGTTGTTGCAGGCCACCATCAAGCAGCTGGAGGACCGCGACTTCGCGTTCGAGCTGCTGCTGAGCGACAGCGAGGACGTGGCTGCGCAGGCCGACGCCATGTTCAGCTGGACCCGCGCCTTCCTGGGTGGATTCGGACTGGGCAGTGGCGGCCGTCGTCCGGCCCTGTCCGAAGAGGGCGAAGAGGCGCTGACCGACATGGCCAGCCTGGCGCGTGCTTCCAGCGAGGACTTCGAGGCGGGTGGCGAGGACGACGATGAGGCGCTGTCGGAGATCGAGGAATTCATCCGCGTGGCGGTGCTGCTGCTGCACGGCGATGTGGTGCTGGCCGCGCGCCACCGGCAGCGCCTGAACTGATGGACATCAAGCAGCGCACCGGCATCGCGGCCGGCGAGTACAAGCGTCGTCGCCGGCAGCTGATGGACATGGCCGGCGAAGACGCCATCCTGGTGCTGCCCGCCGCGTCCGAGAAGGTGCGCAGCCTGGATACCCACTACCCGTACCGGCAGGATTCGGACTTCCAGTACCTGAGCGGCTTCCCGGAGCCGGAAGCCGTGCTGGTGCTGATTCCCGGGCGTCGTCACGGCGAGGCGATCCTGTTCTGCCGCGAACGCGATGCCGAGCGCGAGGCCTGGGACGGCAGCCGCGCCGGCCAGGAAGGCGCCGTGGCGCAGTTCGGCATGGACGATGCCTATCCGATCGACGATCTGGACGACATCCTTCCGGGCCTGCTGGAGGGACGCTCGCGCGTCTACTACCACTTCGGCCGTGACGCGGACTTCGACCTGAAGCTGATCGGCTGGGTCAACCGTGTCCGCTCCCAGGTGCGCCACGGTGCGCAGCCGCCGCACGAGTTCCTGGAGCTGGGCCACCTGCTGCATGAGCAGCGCCTGTTCAAGTCCGGCGCGGAGGTGGCGCTGATGCAGCACGCCGCGCAGATCAGCGTGCGTGCGCACCTGGCAGCGATGAAGGCGGCGAAGGCGGGCATCCATGAGTACGAGCTGCAGGCCGAACTGGAGCGCGTGTTCCGCGCCAGCGATGCGGTGCCGGCGTACTGCAGCATCGTCGGCGCCGGCCGCAACGGGTGCATCCTGCACTATCGCGACAACAACGGGCGTGCGCGCGACGGCGAGCTGGTGCTGATCGATGCGGGTGCCGAGTACCGTGGCTACGCCAGCGACATCACCCGCACCTTCCCGGTGAACGGGCGCTTCAGCGCCGAGCAGCGCGCGCTGCATGATCTGGTCGGCCAGGCCCAGGCGGCGGCGCTGGCCCAGGCCCGGCCCGGCATACCCTACGAAGCCGGCCACCTGGCGGCGGTGCAGACGCTGACCGAAGGCCTGCTGCGGCTCGGCCTGCTGAAGGGCACGCTGGAGAAGAATCTTTCCGAAGGCCTGTACCAGCGCTTCTACCGGCACAAGACCGGCCACTGGATCGGGCTGGATGTGCACGACGTGGGCGATTACCGCCTGGCCGGTGACTCGCGGCTGCTGGAGCCCGGCATGGCATTCACCATCGAGCCGGGCCTGTACATCGGCGTGGACGATACGACGGTGGAGCCGCGCTGGCGTGGCATCGGCATCCGCACCGAGGACGATGTGCTGATCACCGACGATGGCCATCGCGTGCTGACCGAAGGGCTGGCGCGGAGTGCGGACGAGATCGAAGCGGTGATGGCGGAGTAAGGGGGTCTTCTGCAGGGCTTGCAGCCCTGCACCCGCAGAGGCAACGGCAAGAGCGGCATTACGTAGGATGGCGGGGCGGTGTGGCTGGGCAGGACACGCCGTAAACCCATCCATGGGGGCTCGATGGCGCCATCCATGGCGCCAACGGTCCTGCCCAGCCACACCGCCCCACTCCTGACAGATTCCTGCGGCTGTTGGTGGGTGCCCACCGTTGGTCGGCACATCTGTCAGATATCGAATGAATCATCCACGCATGGCGTGGATCTACTGGCGACTGCGATTGTTGGCACGCGCGGCTGTTGGTAGGTGTCGACCTTGGTCGACACAGAGCGAGCGTAGCGAGCGACCCGCTTTTGCTCTTCTTTTTTCTTTTCCGTGGTTGGACGCGGCAGGAAATTGTCAAAGGTGGGGCGGGTGGGTCATGCAGGGGCGTTGGCGCCATGGATGGCGCCATCGAGCTTACAGGGACGTACTTGCAGCGTCCCCTGCATGGCCCGCCCGCCCCGCCAAGCGCGGCTTTTGATTCAGCATCCAACCACGAGGGGCTCAGCCGTTCGCTGCCGCAAACTCCGGCCGCGTCAGGTTGTCCGCTTCGCCATCGGTGCACAGCACTTCGTCCTCGATGCGGATGCCGCCATACGGACGGAAGAAGTCCACGCGCTCCCAGTTGATCGCGTCGCCATGGCCGGCGTCCTTGACCTCGTTCAACAGCATGTCGATGAAGTACAGGCCCGGCTCGATGGTCACCACCATCCCCGGTTCCAGCACGCGGGTCAGGCGCAGGTAGGGATGACCCGGCGGACGTTCGATCCGGCCGCCTTCGTCGCTGGCGGCGAATCCGGCCACGTCATGCACCTGCAGGCCGATCAGATGGCCGATGCCGTGCGGGAAGAATGCGGCGCTGACGCCGGTTTCCAGCGCGGTCTGCGGCGATACCCTGATGACGCCGAAGTCCTTCAGAACGCCCATCAGCGACAGATGCGCGTCCACGTGCAGCGTCCTGTAATCAACGCCCGGGCGCACCGCCGCGCACATCTGCTGCTGGGCGGCATCGACGGCAGCGATCATCGCAGCGAATTCGTCGTGGCCGTGCGCCGCGTAGGTACGGGTGATGTCGCTGGCGTAGCCGTGCGCGCTGGCGCCGGCATCGATGAGGAAGCTGCGCAGCGGCTGCGGTGCCTTGCGGCACAGTTCGGTGTAGTGCAGAACGGCGGCGTGTTCGTTCAACGCCACGATGTTGCCGTAGGGCAGTTCATTGGCGTCCTGGCCCACCGCCTGGCAGTACGCCATGTGGATGCTGAATTCGTCGGCACCGTTGCGGAACGCGGCTTCGGCGGCGCGATGGCCGCGCACGCCCAGCACCTGTGCCTGGCGCATCAGGGCGATCTCGTAGGGCGTCTTGCTGCCGCGGTGCCATTCCAGGTAATTCACCACCGCCGGGGGGTTGTTCGGCACATGGCTGCCCAGTGCGCTCTGCGGCTCACCCAGGATCGCGCAGCGCGACGGATCGGCCGGCAGCAATGCCAGCGCTTCGTCCGGCGTGCGGATGATGTGGATGTCGAAGTGCTCCACCCACCAGCCGCTCGGCGCGTCCGGCACCACGTGCCAGTAATCGAACGGCTGATGGAAGATCACCACCGGCCGCTTGCCGGGCGTAAACACGATCCAGCTGTTGGGCACGCGCGTCAGCGGCAACCATGCCTTGAACTGCGGATTCACCGCATAGGGATAGTCGCGATCATCAAACAGCTGGTAGTGCAGGGTGCCGCTGGGCACTACGAGGTGATCAAAGCCGCCGCGCGCCAGCGCCTGCTCGGCGCGTCGGCACAGCACGGCCAGGTGATCGGGATACAGGGCGCCGGGGTCTTGCTGGATCATTGCGGTGGCTCGACACGGAAAACGGCCCTAGATTCTGCCGCATACCGGCGCAAACCGCTGTGCCGGAACCGGCAGTCAGCCCGTCGAAAGCGGTCCTTCGTCGCTGTCTTCGCCTACCCACTGCCGCAGCAGCTGGCGGTGTTCGCGTGACAGGGTGAGGAACCGGAAGCCCACCCAGCTCTGTCCCGGGGCGTGGGCCGGCTCGCTCCACAACAGGTGCACGCCCACGTCGATGGCTGCCTGCTGGCCATCGCCCAGCGGCAGCGGGAATCGGAACTGATACAGCGCGTCGTCGCGCAGCGCAGTGCTGGCCAGCATCAGCATGCCGGTTTCGGACACATTGCCAAGGCGACCGACCACGCAGTCGCGCATCTGGTCGGTGACCGGCACCAGATCCGACACCTGGCGCCGGGGTGCGCGGCGGGTGTCCTGCGGTGGCGTCATGCTCATGCGGGGGTGTCCTGCGGGTTGCGGCCGGCAAGAGCGCGCAGGGCGCCCAGGCTGGCCTTCCAGGCGCGGTCGACCAGCCGGCCCTTGTCTTCGGTGACCAGATGCGCACGGCCGGCGCTGATCTGCCGCGCCAGGCTGTCGAGGTCGGTGTCGGCAATCTTCTGCCCGCGCGGATTGACGAACAGCACATGGCCGGTCAGCAGGCTGTACCAGGAGAGGCGCTGGCGGCGAAGCGTGCCGTCGCCGTTGTCGATGTCGAACCAGCTGCCGAAGGGCAGGGAGCACAGCTGCTCGTAGGCGGCCTCCTCTGCACTGCTGCGTGGCGCAGCAGGGGCGGACGCACTGCGGCTGTCGGTGTGCTCGCCCAGCCGGGCGCGGGCCTTCAGCCGCGCGCTGAGTTCGGTACGCGACGTGCTGTCGTCCTCGCCCCCGGGGGTGGCCAGGCGACGGGCCACCGCTGCGGCTTCTTCGGCGTGATAGCCCACCTGCAGCAGCGCAGTCTCCACTTCGGCGGCCAAGGGGCCATCGGTGCCATCGACGCCGTTGGCGGCGGTTGCAGTGACGGCCGCGATGCGCTCGGTCTGCTGCAGCCGTTCCTGCCACTGGGGCGAGTCCTCGCCATGGCGCAGCCGGGTCAGGGTCAGCGCGTCGGACCAGGCCTGGCGCAGCAGGGTCTGGACGAAACGCGGCGGCTGCTGCGTGCTGCAGCACTGCTCGATCTGGGCACTGGCCTGGCGCCGCGCGAGTTCCAGGCGCTCCCTGCCGCGCGCGGCTTCGACATGGCGGCGTTCGGCCAGTTCAGCGCGATGGGCGGCCGCGCGCTGGTGCTGCTGCACCTCTTCGTTGGCAGCAGCAAAGGCGTCCGGCGTGCGTGCATCCTCGCCCAGCAGGCTCTGCACGCTTTGTGCCATGCGCTGCAGAAACTGCGGATCGACATCGTCGTCCCCCAGCCAGCGGGCACCGGCTTCGGCGATATGGTTGAGCAGCTCGCGCGCAGGATGCTCGTCGCGTACGAAGAAGCCCGGATCGGCCATCGCTGCACGTGCCAACGGTACCTGCAGGCGCGCCAGCAGGGCGGCGGGCACCGGGTCCGGACGCTGCTGCTGCTGGATCTGCTGCATCAACAGGCGCAGCAGGTCCAGGTTGTCGCGATCATGGCTGCCGATCTGCGCATGCGGGCCATGCTCGCTGCGCAGCTGCGCGACCACGGCGGCCTGCAGGTCGACCACACCGGTAGCGGCGCTGGCCTGGCTTTGCAGCCGTGCCAATACCGCATCGACGGCAGCCGTCGGTACCGCAGGCGCGTTCGCCGCCGGCGTGCTGCGCGCGCGCTGCAGAAGGTCGTGCAGGAGGGTGCCGGTGGCGGTGGTCATCCCGGGGGCCGCTGCAGCGGATGCGGAGCCGGCCCGGAAGGCATCCTGCATCAGGGTCGACCAGGAGCCGGCAGGCAGGTTCTCGCCCCAGCCGGTCATGGGGGCTGCCGCGCGCCTGGCCGGCTGCGTGGCGCGGCCGCCGGCGACGGACTGGGTGATGATCCGTCGCGTACTCGACGAGCGGGCCAGATACGGGGTGTAGACCAGGCCCGGCAGCACGCCCTGCTGGGCGAGCAGGGCATTGGCCCGATCAAGCAGGTCGCCCAGGCGTTCCAGCACCTGGCGCTCGAAACTGCGATACAGCGCCAGCTGCACCTCCGCCCCCAGGCCATCCTGTTCGGCCACCCTGCGCATCATCGTGCACAGCGCCTGCGGTGCCAGCGGAAGGGTATCGGCCTCGAACGCAGGCGCCGCAGCCAGCACGCCCAGGCGCTGGCCGAGCAGATTCAGGGCGTTGGCCGAGCGCTGCGTCTCGCGCCGGACCATTTCGGTGAGCAGCAGGTCGCGGTCGACTTCGTGCTCGTCGACCAGCGACAGGCCGATCGTGCCCGGCAGTGCGGGCGGTGGCGTCGCCGTGAGGGCGGTCGGTTCACGCAGCCGCGCCAGTGCCTCGGCCACCGCATCGAGCATCCGCTCGCTGAAGTGGCCGGCGAAGGCATGCAGCTGGCCACGCTGGGCCATCAGTTCAGCCTGCTGTTGCGGACTGCGCGCGCGGTCGGCATCGTGCAGCAGGAGTTGTTCCAGCGCTTCGACGGTGAGGATCAGCGGCGCGGTCAGTGCCTGCCGGCACAGGCCGGTCAACGCCCCCAGCAGTTCGCGTACCCGCGGCGGCAGGTCGGTGCTGGCCAGGCGGGCAGCGTCGGTGGCGGAGAGGGAGAAGACAGCTGACATCGGCGTGCGGTACCCGGATTCCCGCGGAGCGATCCTGTGAATCTACCGTGTCGGCCGAGGCCGGCGCTACTTTAGGGTGAATGCACACGCTGCACGCCGGGCATGGCCCGGCGCTACCGGATGCTGGCCGGCGGGTAGCGCCGGGCCATGCCCGGCGGATGCGGCGGCATGATGGCGTGCAGGTAGCGCCGGGCCATGCCCGGCGGATGCGGCGGGACGCTCATTCGTCCAGGAACAGGCTCACCACATCATTGGTGAAACGGCGGCCCAGTTCGGTCGGGCGGACCTGGCCATCGGCCGTCTCCAGCCAGCCGCGCTGCGCGGCCTCGGCCAACGGTACGTCGAGCACGCTGCGCGGCAGGCCGGTGCGCGATTCAAAATCACGCAGGCTGAAGCCCTCGTGCAGGCGCAGCAGGTTGAGCATGTACTCGAACGGAAGCCGCGCGGGCGCGATCACCTCATCGCCACCGAACGACGCCGGGGTGCCGGCGCTGTCCAGGTAGGCCTGCGGGTGCTTGAGCTTCCAGCGCCGCAGCACGTGCTCTTCGGCGCCGGAACTGATCTTGCCGTGTGCACCGGCGCCGATGCCCAGGTAATCGCCGAAGCGCCAGTAGTTCAGGTTGTGCGCGCTCTGCCGGCCGGGGCGCGCGTAGGCGCTGACCTCGTACTGGCCGAAGCCGGCCTGCGCCAGCAGGGCCTGGCAGTGTTCCTGCATGTCCCAGGCGTTGTCTTCATCGGGAATGCCCTGCGGCGGCCGCGCGAAGAACACCGTGTTCGGTTCCAGGGTCAGCTGGTAGTGCGAGATGTGCGCCGGCTGCAGTGCAAAGGCGCGCTCGAGGTCCGATTCGGCACCGGCCAGCGTCTGCTCGGGCAGTGCGTACATCAGGTCGATGTTGAAGTTGTCGTACCCCGCATCCTGGGCCATCTTCACCGCACGCTCGGCTTCGCCGCTGTCGTGGATGCGGCCCAGCCGCTTGAGCATCGCATCGTCGAAGCTCTGGATGCCGAAGCTCAGGCGGTTCACTCCCGCGGCGCGGTAGCGGTCGAAGCGGCCATGCTCGGCGGTGCCGGGATTGGTTTCCAGCGTGATCTCGGCGTTCGGGGCGAAGCGCAGGCGGGCGCTGGCCTGCTGCAGGAAGCGATCGATCGCCTCCGGCGGGAACAGGCTGGGTGTGCCGCCGCCGAAGAACACGCTGTGCACCACCCGGCCCCAGACCAGCGGCAGGTCCTGGTCCAGGTCGCGCAGCAGTGCATCGATGTAGGCCTCGAACGGCAGCTCGCCCTTGGCCTGGTGCGAGTTGAAATCGCAGTACGGGCATTTGCGCACGCACCATGGCAGGTGCACGTACAACGACAGCGGCGGTGGCACCAGTCGCGGTGGGCTGTCGTGGTCAGCGGAGCAGGCTTCGCCGGGCAGGTGGTTGCAGTGGTCGTGGGCGTGCGGCATGGGCTTCATCGGTAGTGCCGGCCGTTGGCCGGCTTCCCTGGTTCGATCGGATGGCTTCAGTACAGCGTCGCCAGCTGCTGCTTGAGCTGCTGCAGGGCAATGGCACGGTGGCTGATGGCGTTCTTCAGGGCCGGCTCCATTTCCGCGGCGGTCAGGCCGTGGGTGGTGTCCAGGAATACCGGGTTGTAGCCAAAACCGTTCGTGCCACGCAGTTCGCGGATGATCTGCCCTTCCCAGCGGCCTTCGCAGATCAGCGGTTGCGGGTCGGTGGCGTGGCGCAGCAACACGATCACCGCATAGAAGCGGGCGCTGCGCTGGCCATCGGGGATGTCGGCCATCGCGGCCAGCAGCTTGGCGTTGTTGGCGGCGGCATTGGTCGGGTGGCCGGCATAGCGGGCGCTGTACAGGCCGGGTGCGCCGCCGAGCGCATCGACGATCAGCCCCGAATCATCGGCCAGCGCCGGCAGGCCGGTCGCTTCGCAGGCCGCGCGCGCCTTCAGCAGCGCGTTCTCGACGAAGGTCAGGCCGGTCTCTTCGACGTCGCCCAGGCCCAGTTCGGCGGCCGAGGTGATCTGCAGCGGCAGGTCGGCAAGGATCTCCTGCATCTCCACCAGCTTGCCGGCGTTGTGGCTGGCCAGTACCAGTTTCTTCATTGACGGGGCTCCAGCAGGTCCCAGGTGTTGCCATACAGATCGCGGAACACCGCGACCGTTGCATAGGGTTCTTCGCGTGGCGATTCCAGGAACTCCACTCCGGCGGCCAGCATCGCCGCATGGTCGCGGTGGAAGTCGTCGGTGTTGAGGAAGAACGCAACCCGCCCACCGGTCTGGTTGCCGATGCGGCTGCGCTGTTCCTCGTCGCTGGCGCGCGCCAGCAGCAGGGCGGCGGCGCTGCCGTCGGTCGGTCCGACCACGACCCATCGCTTGTGGCCCTGGTCGATGTCCTCCAGCAGTGCGAAGCCGAGCTTGCCGGTGTACCAGGCGATGGCCTCGTCATAGTCGGCCACCACCAGGGTGGTCAGGGCAAGGCGCCGGTTCATGCCGACAGCGCCGCCTGCTGGGCGGCCAGCAGTTCGTTCACGCCCTTTTCGGCCAGTCCCAGCAGCGCGTCCAGTTCATCGCGGCGGAAGGCATGGCCTTCGGCAGTGCCCTGCAGCTCGATGAAGCCACCGCCGTCGTTCATCACCACGTTCATGTCGGTGTCGCAGTCGCTGTCTTCGGCATAGTCCAGGTCCAGCACCGGAGTGCCGCGGTAAACGCCCACCGACACCGCTGCCACCGCACCCAGGATCGGGTTGCGCTTGATCTCGCCGCGCTTGATCAGCACGTTCACGGCGTCGACCAGGGCCACGTAGGCACCGGTGATGGCAGCGGTGCGGGTGCCGCCGTCGGCCTGCAGCACGTCGCAGTCCAGGGTGATGGTGCGTTCGCCGAGGGCATTGCGGTCCACGCAGGCGCGCAGGCTGCGGCCGATCAGGCGCTGGATCTCCAGCGTGCGGCCGCCCTGCTTGCCACGCGCCGCTTCACGGTCGCTGCGGGTGTGGGTGGCGCGCGGCAGCATGCCGTACTCGGCGGTCACCCAGCCTTCGCCCTTGCCGCGCAGGAAGCCGGGAACCCGGTTCTCGACGCTGGCCGTGCACAGCACGCGGGTTTCACCGAAGCACACCAGCACCGAACCTTCGGCGTGGCGGGTGAAGCCGCGTTGGATGACGACCGGGCGGAGCTGGGCGGGCTGGCGGCCACTGGGGCGGGAATCGGACATGGTGCGGGTTCCGTAAGGGCGGGGAGTACGCCGCCATGCCCGCGACCTTCACGGGGCGGGCAGGAGGGCTCTGGTGAGGGCGCTAGGGTACCATTCCCCCTTTGCACGCACCGGACACATTCCATGATTCGAAGCATGACCGCCTATGCGGGTGGCGAGCGGGTCACCCCGTGGGGCACGCTGGGCTGCGAGCTGCGCTCGGTCAACCACCGCTTCCTGGAGGTCGGCACCCGCCTGCCCGAAGAGCTGCGGGCATTGGAGCCACAGCTGCGCGAGCGCATCGCCGCGCGCCTGAGCCGCGGCAAGCTCGATCTGGTGCTGCGACTGCGTGCGCCGGACGCGGCGGGGAATCTGCAGGTCGATGAGGCCCTGCTGGGCCAGCTTGGGCATCTGGCCCACCGCCTGACGTCGGATTTTCCCAACCTGCAGGTCAGCTTCACCGATCTGCTGCAGCTGCCGGGCGTGACCCGGGGCGAGGCCACCGATGCCGCGGCCCTGCAGGTCGAGGCGCTGGCCTTGCTGGATCAGGTGCTGGACGGATTCGTCGAGGCCCGCGAGCGCGAGGGCGGCAAGCTCGCCGCGGCCATTGCCGAGCGCGTGGATGGCATCGAGCGCATCGCTGGCGACGTCCGCACGCTGATTCCCGCCATCCGTGATGGCCAGCGTGCCAAGCTGGCTGCGCGGCTGGCCGATCTGCCGCATCCGGTCGATCCCGGCCGCGCCGAGCAGGAACTGGTGCTGTGGCTGCAGAAGCTGGATGTGGATGAGGAACTGGACCGCCTGTCGAGCCACATCGTCGAGATCCGCCGCGTGCTCACGCAGCGCGAACCGGTCGGCCGCCGCCTGGACTTCCTGCTGCAGGAGTTCAATCGTGAAGCCAACACGCTGGGCTCGAAGTCGGTGGACAGCCGCACGTCCAATGCCGCGGTCGAGCTGAAGGTGCTGATCGACCAGATCCGCGAGCAGGTGCAGAACATCGAGTGATGCTGCGGGGCGCCCTTCGGGCGCCCTCATCGTTTCAGCGCACGCTGACGCCGGCAGGCCCCGCCAGCAGATGGCCGATCACCGCGGCCTGGGCGAACCCGGCGTCGGCAAAAACGGCTTTCACCGCGTCCACCGCGTCCGCTGCGCAGGATACGAGCAGGCCGCCGCTGGTCTGCGGATCGGTCAGCAGCGGCTGCCAGTGTTCCGCCACGCCTTCGGCGAAATGCACCTGGCCGCCATACGAGGCCCAGTTGCGGTTGGATGCGCCGGTAACGCAGCCACGCTGCAGCAATGCCAGTGTCTGTGGCAGCAGTGGCACCTGCGTGCTGTCCACCTCGGCGGCCACCCCGCTGGCACGGCACACCTCCAGCAGATGGCCGAGCAGGCCGAAGCCGGTGACGTCGGTCATCGCATGCACCCCCTGCAACGCCGCCAGTGGCACGCCCACCGCGTTCAGGAGGGTGGTGGAGTCGACCATCTGCCGGTAGCCCTCAGCATCCAGCACTTCTTTCTTCAGCGCCGACGAATACACGCCCACGCCCAATGGCTTGCCCAGCACCAGCACATCGCCGGCGCGGGCATCGGCATTGCGCTTGAGCCGCTGCGGATCGAGTATGCCGATCGCGGCCAGGCCATAGATGGGTTCCACCGAATCGATGCTGTGGCCCCCGGCCACCACGATGCCGGCGTCGGCACAGGCACGTTCGCCGCCCTGCAGGATGCCGCGGATCGTGTCCTGTGGCAGCGTATTGATGGGCATGCCGACGATGGCCAGTGCGAACAGCGGTCGCGCGCCCATCGCATACAGGTCCGACAGCGCATTGGTGGCGGCGATGCGGCCGAAGTCGAACGGGTCATCGACGATCGGCATGAAAAAGTCGGTGGTGGCGACTATCGCCTGGCGATCATCAAGTCGGTAGACCGCGGCATCGTCACTGGTCTCGCGGCCGACCAGCAGTTCGGCCGGCGCCGGGAACGCCGGGGTGCCCCGCAGCAGTTCGGCCAGCACGCCCGGTGCGATCTTGCAGCCACAACCGCCGCCGTGGGCCAGCGAGGTCAATCGCTGCGGAGCCTCGGCCGACGGGAGGAGGGGGGACTGCACATGCGTGGCCATGCCGGCATCTCCTGCGGAAACACGAATGGCGGAAGGCAGCAGGAGTCGAACCTACCAGGGAACGATCGACGCCCCCTGCTGGGTTTGAAGCCCAGCCGCATGCCCGGATGCGCATGCCTTCCGAAGGTACGGCGGTACCGGTGGGCTCAGTCGCGGGCTGCGTTCCACTGCAGGTCGCCGCGCGGCCGATGCTGGTCACCGACGCGTCGAGTGTAGCCAACGCGATTGAAGAACTCCAAGATCTGGATGCTGCGTTTGCGGCCCAGGCCGATGGCATCGCGGAATGCTGCCGCATCCACCCTGCCCGTTGCCTGTGACAGCCGGGCGACCGTTGCCGCCAGCGCGTCGATGCGGGCCGGTGCGTAGAACAGGTCCGGCACCACCTGGAACAGCTCGCCGCGCGCGGCGGCGCGGCGCAGGACCGCACGCATCTCCTCCTCGGCGAAGCCGAGATCGGCAGCAAGTGTGCGTACCCAGGGCGGATCGAAACCACCGGCATCCAGACGCGGGAGCACGCGTTCGAGAAGCGCGCGCTCGCGTTCCGGCGGTGCATGGTCGTGGCCTGGCAGCCGCCACCACGCGCCCACGCGCTGCAACGCGCCATCGTCGAACAGGTCCTGCAGCAACGCATTCCAGAGACTGGTCGAGAGCGCGGGCAGGGTGCTGCGCTGCAGGCGCCCACTGTCGACACCGGGCTCGTCCGGCCGTCGCTCGTGCCAGTCATGCAGCGAGCGGATCACCTGTTCGCGCAGCACCTGCCAGTGCGAGGCGAGGATGATCACCGTGTCCTCGCGGGTGGCGATGCGCCGGGCATCCGCAGGGAGATCGATCTGTGCGGCCTCACGCCGGCAGTAGCGTTGCAGGGCGGCCAGCGCGATGCCGGCCGGTGCCTGCTGCAGCAGTGCACCGACGCCGGCACCGGCCGCGAGCTGTTCAAGGGCTGCCAACCACGCCCGGCGTTCCGGGCTGCGCCGACGTCGTTGCGGTGGATCAGGATCGAGCACGGTGCCGCCGCCCAGCGTATGCGCTGCAGCCGAATCGCGGGCGATGAAGCGGTCGCCGCAGATCGCACAGACCGGGGCATCGAACACCAGCTGCACCAGCTGGCCGTTGCCACTGTCTTCATCCTCCAGCAGCACCACATGGGCCTGCCGGTGCATCGTGCCCCAGTGGATGTGCAGCGGTGTCCAGTCGCGCAGGGGCCGCACCTGCGGCGCAAGGCGAAGGCGCACGTCGACGCGGGTGGTGGCCTGCAGCGCGCGCGGATCGGAGATCCAGTCGCCGCGGGTGATGCCGTCGCGGGCGATGGCGGCCAGGTTCAGGGCACAGCGCTGTCCCGCGGCGGCCTGTTCACTGGCCTGGTTCTGCGCATGGATGCTGCGGATGCGCACGTCGATGGCAGCCGGCATCAACTGCAGATGGGCGCCGACCGCGGCCACGCCGCCCTGTACCGCGCCGGTGACCAGTGTGCCGTGACCGGCCAGCGAGAACACGCGATCCACCGGCATGCGGAACAGCTCGCTGCGTCGCTGGGTCGTCCTGCTGCTGTCGTTGCCGGCGGCCCACGCGTGCAGGTGGGCGCGCAGCGCATGAACGCCGGCATCCGCGCTGTCGGTGCTGTTGCAGGCGAATACCGCAGACCCCTGCAGCGGCGTGCCAGCCAGCAGGGCAACGATCTCCGCCTCGGCCTCGGCAATGCGCGCCGCATCCACACGGTCGACCTTGGTCAATGCCACCGCACCGCGGTCCACACCCAGCAGCTGCAGGATCGACAGGTGCTCACGGGTCTGCGGCATCACGCCGTCATCGGCGGCGATCACCAGCAGCGCTACATCGATGCCGGTGGCACCGGACACCATCGTGTGCACGAAGCGCTCGTGACCCGGCACATCGACGAAGCCCAACATCGCCGGCGGACCCTCTCCGCGTGGGGTCTCCACCGGCACATAGGCATACCCCAGTTCTATGGAGATGCCGCGCGCGCGCTCTTCCTGCAGGCGGTCGGTCTCGATGCCGGTCAGTGCCCGCACCAGGCTCGTCTTGCCATGGTCGATATGCCCGGCGGTGCCGACGATCATGCCTGCAGCGCACTCCACTGAGCGAGGAAAGCAGCCTCGTCCCCATGCTCAAGCCCGCGCAGATCCAGCCACAGCGCATCCTCGGCAATGCGCCCGAGCACCGGCCGTGGCAGGCCGCGCAGGCGCTTGGCCAGACGGTCCAGCCCGGCAGATGCAGCGACGCGGATGCGCAGGCCGGCGCTGGCCAGTTGCGCCTGTGGCTGCGCGCCACTGCCGACCTGGCTGTGCATCGGCACCGCTTCAACCGCGTAATGCGCGGCCAGTGCCTGCTGCACGGAAGGCAGCAGGCGCTGTGCCTGGGCATGGATGTCTCCCTGTTCGCGGGACAGCGTGCGCAGGGTCGGCAGCCGCTGCGGCAGCAGTTCCGGTTCACGGTACAGCGCGAGTACCGCTTCCAGTGCGGCCAGGCCCATCTTGTCCATGCGCAGGGCGCGCTTGAGCGGATTGCGGTTGATGCGTGCGATGAGGTCGGCGCGGCCGGCGATGATCCCGGCCTGCGGTCCCCCCAACAGCTTGTCGCCGCTGAACGAGACCAGGTCGGCGCCCGCCGCCAGCGTTTCCTGCACTGTAGGTTCGCGCGGCAGGCCGTGGGCAGACAGGTCGCACAGGCTGCCACTGCCAAGGTCCACCGCCAGTGGCAGCCCGTGCGCGTGCGCGATCGATGCCATCCGCGCGGTGTCGACCTTTGCGGTGAAGCCGGTGATGGCGTAGTTGCTGGCGTGCACTTCCATCAGCAGCGCGGTGCGCGTGCCGATGGCGCTTTCGAAGTCGGCCGGATGGGTACGGTTGGTGGTGCCCACTTCGCGCAGCCGCGCACCGGCGCTGCGCATCACATCGGGAATGCGGAAGGCACCGCCGATCTCCACGAGTTCGCCCCGCGACACGACCACCTCGCGGCGATTGGCCAGGCTGTTGAGCAGCAACAGGACTGCTGCGGCGTTGTTGTTGACCACGGTCGCCGCTTCGGCGCCGGTCAGTTCGCAGAGCAGCGCCCGCACGCGCGCATCGCGGTCGCCCCGACGGCCCAGGGCGATGTCGAATTCCAGATCCACCGGCGCCGTCATCGCGCGTGTCACTGCGCGTACCGCCGCGTCCGGCAACAGCGCGCGGCCGAGATTCGTGTGCAGCACCGTGCCGGTGAGGTTGAATACCGGCTGCAGATCCAGGCGTGCATCGGCTGCCAGTGCCGACTGCAGGGCCGCGACCACGCCCGGTTCCCCGATGGCCCGCTGCAGCTGTTCGGATGACAGCAGGCCGCGACCGCTGCGCTCGCGCAACCCCCGCACGTGCTCACGCAGCAGGTGGGCGATGCGGCTGCGGCCGTGGTCCCTGATCAGCGTCGACAACGCCGGCAGGCGCAGCAGGCGGTCCAGCGAGGGCAGGGCGCTGGCCGGGGCGGTGGGGGCGTGCACGCGTGGCATCGGTTCAGTCGCCGTCGGACTGCCAGAGCAGTGGATTCTGGCTGGCGCGCATGTAGCCTTCCTCGCCCAGCAACAGATCCAGCGCCAGGGTGCCGAGGTCGTCGGCGACCGGCTCCAGCGCCGGATCCTTCTCCAGATACAGGATCTTGCGGTAGCTGTGGCAGTGATCGCAGGTCTCGGCGCGGATCGCGCCTTCACGCACCACCTCGCCTGCATCGCCGTCGACCTCGGCCAGTGCGCGATAGGCGATGTCCTTGCCGGCCGCCCCGCATTGGCTGCACTGCACGCGTACGTAGTGCCACTGGCAGGCGCACAGCGAGCACGACAGATAGCGGTAGGAGGCATAGGGTGGGCGCGCCTGCACCACACTGGCCACCGGCAACGTGCCGCACAGCGGGCACAACCCGGGTGCATCGGCAAGCGGCTTCAGGTCGGTGGGGCGGAAGCTGGCCGCGAGGACGGCCCAGTACACCTGCAGGGCGTTCATCACCAGCAGGGCAGCGACCGCGTCCAGCGACGGTGCATCGTCGCGCTCCAGCACCGCATGCGCCTGTGCATCCAGCCAGGCGTCAGCGGCCGCCGCAACCCGTTGCAGTTCCTGCCGGGTCTCCGCGGGCAGCCCGGCTTCATCGGCACAGTGCCGGCACAGCGCACGCAACCAGTCGCGCCATCGGCCATCGAGCTGAAGGGTGTTGGCTGGCCGCAGTGGCATGCCGGCGCTGGCTGCCGCGCTCGATTGCTGCGCGCGGGCCTGCACCTGCAGCGTCTCACGTTGCTGCGGCGTCAGTTCGTCCAGCAGCGCCTGTTGAGCATCGGCCAGTGCCGCCAGCAGTTGCAGGTAGCCACCGATGGCACTGCGTCCGGCCAGGCTGCGCAGCCGGTCCGCACGTCCGCCGAACAGCGAGGCGGTATCCGGCAGGATGATGCGCGGGACATCGCGCGAGGCCAGCGTCTCGATCTCACCGGGTTCAAGGATGCGTTGCGCCATGCGGGGCCAGCCGGAAGAACCAGCCTCCATCCTCGCCGTTGTCGACGCTGGCGTCCAGCGTGTTGCCGGCCATCTGACCCCATCGGTTGACCCCATCGGTTGTTGCCGTGCTCATCGTGTCGACCAAGGTCGACACCCACCAACAGCAGCGGGAAACTGTCGAAGGCGGGGTGGGTCCGGTTGCGGGGGCGTGAGCCGCATGGATGCGGCGACCGAGCTTACATGGACGTACTTGCAGCGGCCCCCGCAACCGGACCCGCCCCGCCATCCCTCAGGAAGCCGCTTTTGATGTTGACGTTGATCCGGCGGGTGCAGGGCCGCAGGCCCTGCCGTTACCCCTCTCCGCGCCGCCCGCGCAGGATGTCCCTGAACCACTGCCGATGGTGCTTGTAGGCCCACCCATAGGTCACCTTGCCCTGGGTCATCGCCCGCACCGAACCCTTGATCCAGATCGCGGCATAGATGTGCACCACGATGGCGCAGACCAGTAACCAGCCGAACAGTGCGTGCACCAGCACCGAGAAACGGATCACGCCGATCGGGAACAGATGGCTGAAATACTGCCGCCAGATCACGAAGCCGGTCAGCAGCAACGCCGAAAGGCAGCCGATGATCGCCCAGAACAGCAGCTTCTGGCCGGCGTTGAAGCGGCCGACCGGTGGCAGTGTCTCATCCTCGTTGCGCAGCACCTCGCGCATGCCGCGCAGCCATGCGCGGTCGTCGGCGGTAGGCAGGTTGTCGCGCCACATGCGGAAGGCGAGCAGGGCGAAGCCCACCACCATGGCCAGGCCGACGAAGGGATGCAGGATGCGTGTCCACGGCCCGCCACCGAACAGCGCCGTCAACGGGAACAGCGCAGGGTGGAACAGGGCCAGGCCGGACAGCGCGGTCAGCACGAAGCAGATCGCCACGATCCAGTGGTTGATGCGGGTCGGAGCGCGGTAGCGCACGATCTGGCGGGGGTGCGGGGCGTACTTCATGGCCGCTGCTCCTCTTCGATCTTCTTTGCTTCGTGCTCGGCCTGCTCTTCCTCCTCATCGTTGACCGTGTTGCGGCCGATGCCGATGTAATGCAGGAAGCCCACGAAGGCGGTCGCGGCGATTGCCAGCACGCCCAGCGGCTTGGCCACCCCCTTCCAGACCTCGACCATGGGGCTGATGCGCGGGTCCTTGGGCAGGTCGGCATACAGCTCCGGCTTGTCCACGTGCTGCAGCACGTACATCACGTGGGTGCCGCCGACGCCCTGCGGGTCGTACAACCCGGCATTCTCGTAGCCACGTGACTTCAGGTCCTCGACGCGGCCGGCGGCATGCTCGGTCATCGCCTGCTTGCTGCCGAACGTGATCGCCCCGGTCGGGCAGGTTTTCACGCACGCCGGCTCCTGGCCCACGGCCACGCGGTCCGAGCACAGCGTGCACTTGTAGGCCTTGTGGTCCTTCTTGGAGATCCGCGGCACGTCGAACGGGCAGCCGGTCACGCAGTAGCCGCAGCCGATGCAGTTCTCCTCCTGGAAATCGACGATGCCGTTGGCGTACTGGATGATCGCGCCCGGCGACGGGCAGGCTTTCAGGCAGCCCGGGTCGCTGCAGTGCATGCAGCCCTCCTTGCGGATCAGCCATTCCAGCTTGCCCTTCTCGTCCTCGTACTCGCGGAACTTCATGACCGTCCACGACTGGTCGCTCAGGTCCGGCGGGTTGTCATAGCTGCCGACGCAGCTGCCGACCTCGTCGCGCAGGTCGTTCCACTCCATGCAGGCGACCTGGCAGGCCTTGCAGCCGATGCATTTGCTCACGTCGATCAGCTTGGCGACCTGCCCGGTGTGGGCGCCGCGCGCCTGCGGCGAGGGCGTGGTGGTGGCCGAGCGGCGGATGATGTCCAGCGATTGCAGTGACATGGCGTGTCTCCTACACCTTCTCGACCTTGACCAGGATGCACTTCGATTCAGGCGTCTGCGAATTGCCGTCACCGATGGCGTTGGTCAGCGTATTGGCGATGTAACCGGGCTTGGCAGCACCCAGGAAGCCCCAGTGGATCGGTACGCCGACCTGGTGCACCGTCCTGCCATCGATCTGCAGTGCCTTGATGCGCTTGGTCACCATCGCTACGGCTTCGATGTGGCCACGCTTGGAGCTGACCCGCACGCGACTGCCGTTGCCGATGCCCAGCTCGTCGGCCAGGGCTGCGCCGATCTCGACGAACTGCTCCGGCTGGATGATGGCGTTGAGCTTGCCGTGCTTGGTCCAGAAGTGGAAATGCTCGGTCAGCCGGTAGGTGGTGGCCACATGCGGGAACTCGTCCGGCGAGCCGATCTGCGCGCGGTCGCTGTCGAATACGCGTGCGGCCGGATTGTTCAGCGTCAGCGCCTGGCCCGGGCTCAGCGGGTTGCTGCGCAACGGCGTGTCGAAGGGCTCGTAGTGTTCCGGGAACGGGCCTTCGGCCATGCCGGCCTTGGCGAAGAAGCGGGCGATGCCCTCGGGATTCATGATGAACGGGCCCATCCCGCCGGCCGGGTCTTCATCGGCCTTGAAGTCGGGCACGTCGATGTTGCCCCAGTTCCTGCCGTTCCAGGCGAGCAGGGTGCGTCGTGGATCGAACGGCTGCCCGGCGACGTCGCACGAGGCGCGGTTGTACATCACGCGGCGGTTGGCGGGCCATGCCCAGGCCCAGCCCAGCGTGTTGCCGATACCGGTGGGATCGCTGTTGTCGCGCCGCGCCATCATGTTGCCGGTCGGACCCCACGCACCGATGTAGATCCAGCAGCCGGAAGACGTGCTGCCGTCGTCGCGCAGGTCGCCGAACGCAGCCAGCTGTTCGCCGGCCTTGCGAACCAGCCGGGTCGGGTCCTTCGGATCGAACACGTCCACCAGGGCCTTGCCGTTGTACTCCATCGCCAGTTCTTCCGGCGTCGGCAGCTTCGGGTCGGCGTAATTCCAGGCGAGGTCGCGCACCGGTTCCCACCACGCGCCGCCGTCCTTCTCGTACAGCGCCTTGATGCGGTGGAACAGCTCGGACATGATCTCGATGTCGCTGCGCGCTTCGCCCGGTGCGTTGGCGCCCTTCCAGTGCCATTGCAGCCAGCGCGAGGAGTTCACCACCGCGCCGTTCTCCTCGGCGAACGAGGTGGTCGGCAGGCGGAACACTTCGGTCTGGATCGTGCTCGGGTCGACGTCGTTCAATGCGCCATGGTTCTGCCAGAAGGCGATGGTTTCGGTTTCCAGCGGGTCCATGCTGACCATGAACTTCAGCTTGGAGAACGCGCTGATCAGCTTGCCCTTGTTCGGTGCCGAGGCCAGCGGGTTGAAGCCCTGGCAGATGTAGCCATGGATCCTGCCTTCGTTCATCAGCTCGTAGGCCTGCAGCATGTCGTAGGGCTTGTCGAGCTTGGGCAGGTGATCGAAGCACCAGTTGTTGTCGGCGGTGGCGGCATCGCCCCACCACGACTTCATCAGGCTGACATGGAACTTCGGGTAGTTCTGCCAGAACGACATCTGGTTGGCGCGCAGCGGCTTCTGCGTGCGCTTGGCGATGTAGGCGTTGTAGTCCTGCTCGTCCTGCCTGGGCAGTGTCAGGTAGCCCGGCAGCAGGTCGGACATCAGGCCGATGTCGGTCAGGCCCTGGATGTTGGAATGCCCACGCAGGGCGTTCATGCCGCCACCGGCCACGCCGATGTTGCCCAGCAGCAGCTGCACCATCGTGCCGGCGCGCACGTTCTGCGCACCGACGGAGTGCTGCGTCCAGCCCAGCGCGTACAGGATGGTCATCGCCTTGTCCTTGCCGGCGGTGGACGCGATCATGTCCCAGATCTGGCGGATGCTCTCGGCGGGCGTACCGCAGATGCGTTCGACCATCTCCACGGTGTAACGCGCGTAGTGTTGCTTGAGCAGGTTGTAGACGCAGCGCGGGTCCTTCAGCGTCGGGTCGCTGCGTACGTAACCGTCGTCCCAATACAGGTAGTCCCAGCTGGAGCGGTCGTAGCTGCGCTTCTGCGCGTCATAGCCCGAGTACAGGCCGTCGCTGAAGGCGAATTCGTCCTTCACCAGGAACGACATGTCGGTGTAGTTCAGCACGTACTCGTGCTGGATGCGGTCCTCGGCCAGCAGGTAGTTGATCAGGCCACCCAGGAACACGATGTCGGTGCCTGTCCGGATCGGCGCGTAGACATCGGCCACTGCGGCCGAGCGGTTGAAGCGGGGATCGATCACGATCAGCCGGGCCTTGTTGTGTGCCTTGGCCTCGGTGACCCATTTGAACCCGCACGGGTGTGCCTCGGCGGCATTGCCACCCATGATCAGGATCAGGTCGGCATTCTTGATGTCGACCCAGTGATTCGTCATCGCACCTCGGCCTAGCGTCGGGGCAAGACCTGCCACCGTCGGGCCGTGTCAGACACGTGCCTGGTTGTCGAATGCGAGCATTCCAAGCGAGCGGACGACCTTGTGGGTCAACACCGCGGTTTCATTGCTGGTGGCCGAAGCCGCCAGCATGCCGGTGGTCAGCCAGCGGTTGACCGTCTGCCCCGCCTCGTTCTTCTGCACGAAGTTGGCGTCGCGGTCTTCCTTCATCAGCCGCGCGATGCGGTCCAGAGCATCGTCCCAGCTCAGGCGCTTCCATTCGTTCGTACCCGGTGCACGGTATTCCGGGTAGAGCAGGCGCGATTTGCTGTGGATGATGTCGGCCAGGCCGGCGCCCTTCGGGCACAGCGTGCCACGGTTGACCGGATGGTCCGGGTCGCCCTCGATGTGGAAGATGCTCGGCTCGGCGTTCTTGGCGCCATCGCCGAGGCTGTACATCAGGATCCCGCAGGCCACCGAACAGTACGTACAGGTGTTGCGGGTCTCGGTGGCGCGGGTCAGCTTGTACTGCCGCACCTCCGCGAGCGCAATACCGGGCGCGAAGCCCATCAGGGCCAGGCTGGAGCCCACCAGGGTTGTCCCGGTGACCTTCAGGAACTGGCGGCGACTCATCGAGGGCATGCCGTTCTCCTTGGATGGCGGGGAGGCGCGCAGGCCTCCGGGCTGTCGGTGGGTACGGCCGTCGAAGGGGAGAACCGCCAGCATGCCGCGAGCGTCTTTCCGGGAACGACCGCAATGCACCGGTTATAGCACAGCCCCCCGCACGCCCACGTGGCACAAGGCCGGCCCGGGTGTGGCCGGGCGCGGGGATGGGCCGCTCTGGTAAAGTTGCGTGCCCGCACCCCGGGGAGCCGTCTGCCGGGCCTGGTTCCAGGATGTTCCGCGCAGTCCCCGCCGTCCTGGCGCGATCCTCCGCGCCACGTCTGGAACATCGAGGAAAAATTTTGCGAAATCAACCAGTTGGGTTCCGTGCATGAGCGCCCCGTCCACCCCGTCCACCCCGTCGGCCACCATCGCGCGCGGCACGCTGTACATCGTTGCCGCCCCCTCCGGAGCCGGCAAAAGCAGCATCGTCAACGCTACGCTGGCCCGTGACCCGCAGATCGCCCTGTCGATCTCCTTCACCTCGCGGGCCATGCGACCGGGTGAAGTGAACGGCGAGCACTATCACTTCGTCACCGCAGAGAAGTTCGAGCAGATGATCGCTGCGGGCGACTTCTTCGAGCATGCGTGGGTGCATGGAGACTGGAAGGGCACGGCGCGGCAGTCGGTGGAACCGCAGCTGGCCGCCGGCCAGGATGTGCTGCTGGAGATCGACTGGCAGGGCGCGCAGCAGGTCCGGCAGCTGGTACCGGGCACGGTCACGGTGTTCATCCTGCCGCCGTCCAAGCAGGCCTTGCAGGACCGCATGCGCAAGCGTGGGCAGGACAGCGAGGCGGTGATCGCCCAGCGCCTGGGCGCCGCCCGTGACGAGATGCTGCACTTCAACGAGTTCGACTACGTCATCGTCAACGAGGTGTTCGACACCGCCGTGGACGAGCTGTGCGCGATCTTCACCGCCAGCCGCCTGCGCCGTGAGGCCCAGAAGGTCCGCCACGCCGGGCTGATCCAGGCCCTGTTGACCCCGGATCCGGGCGCAACTGACTGATTCCAAAAGAATCGGGTGAGGGTTGGCTTGATTTTGTCCAGCCCCTGCCGGTACACTCCGTCCCCTTTCCCTCATTCGACTGAGCGGCCGACCGGTCGCCGGGAGCCCGTATGGCCCGCATCACCGTAGAAGATTGCCTGGAAGTCGTTAACAACCGTTTCGAGCTGGTCATGATGGCCTCCAAGCGTGCCCGCCAGCTCGCCAATGGCGTGCAGGCCACGCTGGACAACAGCGAGACCGAGGACAAGCCGACCGTGCTGGCGCTGCGCGAGATCGCCGCCCGCAAGATCGACAACGCGCTGATCGACGAAGTCGAGAAGGCCGAGCGTGAGCGCGCCGAGCGCGAAGCGCTGGAGTGGGCCGCTGCGGAAGTGGTCGCCGACGAAGACATGTCCAAGAACGACGATTGATCGCATCGATCAGCGTCATCGCTGGACACGCCGAACAGCCCGCCCCGTGCGGGCTGTTTCGCATTCAGGATTTGCCGTAAACGTCGCGCTGGAATAGGCTTCGGGCATGAACCCAGGCCCCACTGCCAAGGTCGCCGCAGCCCCCACTGCCGCCGTACCCGACTACGTCCTCCAGCTCGAACGCGCCGCCCATTACCTGCCGCCGGAGCAGCTGCCGCTGCTGCGCCGTGCCTGGGAAGTCGGGGCCGCCGCGCACGCTGGGCAGACGCGCAAGTCGGGCGAGCCCTATATCACGCATCCTGTGGCGGTTGCGCAGGTGCTGGCCGAGCTCGGCCTGGATGTCGAAGCGCTGATCGCTGCGATCCTGCACGACACCATCGAGGACACGCCGCTGACCCGCGAGGCGCTGGCCGCCGAGTTCGGCGAGCCGGTTGCCGAACTCGTCGATGGCGTGACCAAGCTGGACAAGCTGAAGTTCCGCGACCGCCAGGAAGCTGCCGCGGAGAGCTTCCGCAAGATGCTGCTGGCGATGTCGCGCGACCTGCGCGTGATCATGATCAAGCTGGCCGACCGCCTGCACAACATGCGCACGCTGGGCGCCCAGAGCCGCGAAGCGAGGAGCCGCATCGCCCGCGAGACGCTGGAGATCTACGCGCCGATTGCGCAGCGGCTGGGCATGAGCCTGGTCAAGAGCGAGCTGCAGAACCTGGGCTTCAAGGCGTTGTATCCGTGGCGCCACGCGATCCTGGAAAAGCACATCCGCAGCCAGCCGGTGGTGCGCCGCGAGGCGATGGCGCAGGTGGAAGTGCAGCTGTCGCAGCGCCTGGCGAAGGAGGGCATCGAACACCGCCTGGTCAGCCGCATCAAGACGCCGTGGAGCATCTACAACAAGATGCGCGACGAGAACAAAAGCTTCGACCAGGTGATGGACGTGTTCGGGTTCCGCTTGGTCGTGCGCAGCGTACCCAGCTGCTATCACGCACTGGGCTCGGTGCACGCCACGTTCAAGCCGCTGGACGGTCGCTTCCGTGACTTCATCGCCATTCCCAAGGCGAACGGCTACCAGTCGCTGCACACCGTGCTCTTCGGACCGTACGGCTCGCCGATCGAGGTGCAGATCCGTACCGAGGAAATGGACCTGATCGCCGAGCGTGGCGTGGCCGCACACTGGACCTACAAGTTCGGTGGCGATTCGCCCAACAGTGCGCAGAGCCGCGCCCACGCGTGGATCGTCGAGTTGATCGATTCGCAGCGCGCGGCCGGCTCCTCGCTGGAATTCCTCGACAACGTGAAGGTCGACCTGTTCCCGGACGAGGTCTACCTGTTCACGCCGAAGGGCAAGATCCTGGCCCTGCCGCGCAATTCCACCGCGCTCGATTTCGCTTACGCCGTGCATACCGATGTCGGCAACATGGCGGTGGCCTCGCGCGTGGACAAGAAGCTGGTGCCGTTGCGCACCAAGCTGGTCTCCGGGCAGTCGGTGGAGATCATCACCGCGCGTTCGGCCACGCCCAAACCGCAGTGGCTGGAGTTCGTGGTCACCAGCAAGGCGCGCACCGCGATCCGCCACCAGCTCAAGCAGCTGGAGCACGAGGACGCCGTGCAGCTGGGCCACCGCATGCTTGACCGCGCGCTGGAAGCGATGGATTCCTCGCTGGAGCGGCTGCCGAAGGGGCGCCTGGACGCATTCCTGGCCGAGCATCGTTTCCCGCGCCTGGAGGCCCTGCTGGCCGAAGTCGCGCTCGGCAACTGGATGCCGACCCAGGCCGCGCAGGCATTGATGGCCTATGCGGAACTGCGTGGCGGCCCGCATTCGCGCCACCACTCGCAGGAGAAGATCCTGATCAATGGCAGCGAGCGCGGCGTGGTCACCTTCGCGGGCTGCTGCCAGCCGATTCCCGGCGACGACATCATGGGCTACCACACCGCCGGCAAGGGCATCGTGGTGCATCGCATGGACTGCCCGAACCTGGCCGAGCTGCGCAAGTCGCCCGAGCGCTGGGTGCTGATCGGCTGGGATACCACCGTTTCCGGTGACTACGACACCTCGCTGGTGGTGGAAGTGGAGAACGGCACGGGCGTGCTGGCCCAGCTTGCCGCCGCGATCGCGCAGAGCCACTCCAACATCGAGCGCGTGGATTATCTGGATCGCGACTTCAACGCTGCCGTGCTGGCGTTCAACATCCAGGTGCGCGACCGCAACCACCTGGCCGAAGTGATGCGGCGCCTGCGCCGCCTGTCGGTCGTGCAGTCGGTGCGCCGCCAATAACCCCACCCATGCGTAGATGGTGCACCGGTAGCGCCGGGCCATGCCCGGCGAGCGCGCCACGCGGCATGAACCAAACGTCGCCGGGCATGGCCCGGCGCTACCGGGTTGCTACAATCACCGCTCTGTTTTCCCCAAAGTACCGGAGCGACCATGTCCCGCCAGATCATCAACACCGAAAAGGCGCCTGCCGCCATCGGCCCTTACTCGCAGGCCGTGCGCGCCGGCAACACCGTGTACTTCTCCGGCCAGATCCCGCTGGATCCGGCGACCGGCGACATCGTCGGTGCCGGTGATGTCGAAGCCCAGGCCCGCCGCGCGTTCGACAACCTCAAGGCCGTGGCGGAAGCTGCCGGCGGTTCGCTGGACCAGGTCGTGCGCCTTGGCCTGTACCTGACCGACCTGGGCGAGTTCGCCAAGGTCAACGCTGTCATGCAGGACTACTTCCAGGCTCCGTTCCCGGCCCGTTCCACCATCGAAGTTTCCGGCCTGCCGAAGGGCGCCAACTTCGAGGTCGACGCGGTGATGGTCATCGACTGACGCCTCCGTGGCACGCAAGGCGGCGGTCACTCCGGTCCTGTCACCGTCCGGCGAAGCATCCCTGGCGATGCTCGCCGGCGTGGGTCCGGCCGTGGCCGCCAAGCTGCAGGCGCGCGGCCTGGCCACCCTGCAGGATCTCTGGCTTCACCTGCCGCTGCGCTATGAGGACCGGACCCGGCTGACCCGCATCGAAGACCTGCGATCCGGCGTGCCGGCACAGGTCGAAGTGCGCGTCGTCGCGGTCGAGCGCGGCATGCGCTACCGGCCGATGCTGAAGGTGGCGGTCGAGGATGAAGGGCAGGGCACCCTGGTGCTGCGCTTCTTCCATTTCCGCCAGCAGCAGGTCGGCCAGTTCGCGGTCGGCAACCGCCTGCGCTGTTTCGGTACACCCAAGCCGGGCCACCTTGGCCTGGAAATCGTTCATCCCAGCTACCAGGTGCTGGGGCGCAACGACGATCCTGAACTTGGCGACCGCCTCGATCCGGTGTATCCCACGGTGGAAGGTGTGGGCCCGATGACGATGCGCAGGCTGATCGGCCAGGCACTGGATCGCCTCCCCGAAGAGGCCGCGCTGGAACTGCTGCCCGTCGGCTGGCTCGATGGCCTCGGCCTGCCGTCGCTGCGCAGTGCGCTGTTGACGGTGCACCGGCCGCCACCGGATGCCGACCTGGCCGCGCTGGCCGCCGGCACCCATCCGGCGCAGCGCCGGCTGGCGATGGAAGAACTGCTGGCGCACCACCTCAGCCTGCGCCGCCAGCGCATCGCGCTGCAGGCACATCATGCGCCGCCGCTGGCCGGCCCCGGCGCGCTGGCCAAGGCCCTGCTGAAGCAGCTGCCGTTCGCCCTCACCGGCGCGCAGGCGCGCGTATTCAAGCAGATCCGCGAAGACCTCGCGCGACCCAGTCCCATGCTGCGGCTGGTGCAGGGCGACGTGGGTTCCGGCAAGACCGTGGTGGCCGCGCTGGCCGCCATGCTGGCGGTAGAGCAGGGCAAGCAGGTCGCCCTGGCCGCGCCCACCGAACTGCTGGCCGAACAGCATCTCAACAATCTGCGCGGCTGGCTGGAACCGCTGGGCGTACGTATCGCCTGGCTGGCCGGCAAGGTCACCGGCAAGGCGCGCGCGAAGGTGATGGAACAGGTCGCCAGTGGCGAAGCGCAGGTGGTGGTCGGTACCCACGCACTGATGCAGGAGGCGGTGGTGTTCCAGGACCTGGCCCTGGCCATCGTCGACGAGCAGCACCGCTTCGGCGTGCACCAGCGCCTGGCGCTGCGCGACAAGGGCGCCGGCGGCAACAGCGTGCCGCACCAGCTGGTGATGACCGCCACGCCGATTCCGCGCACGCTGGCGATGTCCGAGTACGCGGACCTGGACGTATCGGCCATCGACGAACTGCCACCGGGCCGTACGCCGGTGCAGACCGTGGCCCTGAACAACGACCGCCGTCCGGAGCTGATCGAACGTATCGCCCTGGCCTGCGCGGAAGGACGACAGGTGTACTGGGTGTGCACGCTGATCGAGGAAAGCGAAGAGCTGGATGCCACGCCCGCACAGGCCACCTTCGAATCGCTGCAGGCGCTGCTGCCCGGCGTGCGCGTGGGGCTGGTGCACGGACGGATGAAGGCCGCCGAGAAGCAGGCGACGATGGTCGCGTTCAAGGCCGGCGACATCGACCTGCTGGTGGCGACCACGGTGATCGAAGTGGGTGTGGACGTGCCCAATGCCTCGCTGATGGTGATCGAGAACGCCGAGCGTCTGGGCCTGGCCCAGCTGCACCAGCTGCGCGGTCGCGTCGGCCGCGGTTCGGCGGTGTCGCGCTGCGTGCTGCTGTACCAGGCGCCGCTTTCGCAGATGGCGCGCGAGCGTCTGCAGACCATGCGCGAAACCAACGATGGCTTCGTGATCGCCGAGAAGGATCTGGAGCTGCGCGGGCCGGGCGAACTGCTTGGCACGCGGCAGACAGGCCTGGCTGGCTTCCGCATCGCCGATCTGGCGCGCGACGCCGGCCTGCTGCCCGGCGTGCATGACCTGGCCGAGCGCCTGCTGGCGCAGCAGCCCGCACTGGCCGACCGCGTGGTCAACCGCTGGATCGGCACGGCCGTGCGCTACGCCTCGGCGTAAGCGGCCTCTGCGCGCTGCGCGCGGGAGTCGAGCATGGCTCGACTCTACAGACAGCGCCTTCGATCATTTCCATGTTCATCCGCGCATTGCGTGGATGTGTCGACCAAGGTCGACACCTACCAGAGCAAAACGCCGTTCCGACAGACCGCGGGAAACTGTCGAAGGCGGGGTGGGTCCGGTTGCGGGGGCGTGAGCCGCATGGATGCGGCGACCGAGCTTACATGGACGTACTTGCAGCGTCCCCCGCAACCGGACCCACCCCGCCATCCCCAGGAAACCAGCTTTTGCCGTTGATCCAGCGGGTGCAGGGCGCAGCCCTGCCGGACTCCCCCGGTCTTGCAACGGTCATCATCCCGGTCCACACTTCGTTGCCGATCTGAAGACGGCAACGATGACCCACAAGATCCCCCTGTTGATCGACACCGATCCCGGTGTGGACGACGCCCTGGCCCTGCTGATGGCCTTTGCCGATGAACGGCATGATGTGGTCGCCCTGACCATCGCCGCCGGCAATGTCGGCCTGCAGTACACCGTCCGCAATGCCCTAAAGCTCTGCGACATCGTCGGCCGTCCCGACGTGCCGGTATTTGCCGGCAGTCCCGATCCGCTGCTGCATCCCTCCGTCGATGCCGCGCATGTGCACGGCCGTGATGGCTACGGCGATGTCGATCTGCCGCCGCCGAGCCGACAGGCCGAAGCCGAGCATGCCGCGCTGGCGATCCTGCGCCTGTCGCACACGCATGCCGGCGAACTGATGCTGGTGATGCTCGGCCCGCTGACCAACCTGGCGCTGGCGCTGAAGCTGGACCCGACCCTGCCTCAGCGCATCAAGCGCATCGTGGTGATGGGCGGTGCGGTCACCTGCCACGGCAACATCACGCCGGCGGCGGAGTTCAATATCGCCTTCGATCCGGAAGCGGCGCACGTGGTGTTCACTGCGTTCAAGCACCTGCGGGTGTCGGACTGGGAAGCCACCGTCGCCCACGGCCTGCCGCTGCAGGAGGCCGAGACGTGGCTGCGAGCCGATTCGGAGCGCGCCCGTTTCTACGAGCTGATCTCGCGCAAGACCCGTGGCCTGTCCGAAGACAGCAAGGGGGGCCGCTGGTACACCGCCGATGCCCTGGCCATGGCCTGGGCGCTGAACCCGGAAGGGCAGCTGCGGGTGGAATCGCGGCCGCTGAACGTGGAACTGAACGGCACGTTCAGTCGCGGCGCGACCCTCGTTGACTGGAACCGCCAGACCGGCCAGCCGGACAACTGCGACCTGCTGATGGCCTACGACCAGGCTCGCTTCGAAAGCCTTGTGCGGCAGGCACTTGGCGCGGACTGAGCGCGGATCCACGCAACCGGTTGCCCCAAGGGGCGGCCGGTGCTTATAATGCCGCTCTTGACCACCAGCCCATTTACGGTGTGAGCCCATGAAGGCCGATATCCATCCGAACTACCGCGACGTCGTCTTCCATGACGTCACCTCCGATTTCAAGATCCTGACCCGCTCCACCATGGCGACGAAGGAAACCATCCAGTGGGAAGACGGCAACGAATACCCGCTGGTCAAGGTTGAAATTTCCTCGGCTTCGCATCCGTTCTACACGGGCAAGCACAAGGTCATCGACACCTCGGGCCGCATCGACAAGTTCCAGAAGCGCTACGCGCGCTGATCTGTCGATCCCGCTCCGAACCGACGGCCGCGCTCTGCGCGGCCGTTTGTTTTTCCCCGGCGCCTGCCCAACAGGCGTTTGGATGGACAGAACACTGCGTTCGCGTGACAACGCTTTTGCCGATCCGGGCCACTCGCTGGCCGGGTTCCGGCCGCCTGCCGTCTACGACTTCCGTCTAGCACCGGGCAAATGCTGCTGTGCGATAATGGCGTGATCCACGACACAGGTCGTGGACGTCATTCACGTGCCTGACCAATGCGCTTGGGCAGGCGCCTTCCCATGAAGGAGCGCACACAGTGTCCGATCTTGATCAGGTCACGCTCAACGCCGGCGATACGTCGGTCGTTCTGCCCGTCATCAAACCCACCCTTGGCAACGACTGTGTCGACATCGCGAAGCTGACCAAGGAAACGGGGTACTTCACCTACGATTCCGGCTTCACCGCGACGGCCAGCTGCAAGTCCGCCATCACCTACATCGACGGCGACAAGGGTGTGCTGCTGTACCGCGGTTACCCGATCGAACAGCTGTCGGAAAAGTCGAGCTACGTCGAAGTGGCCTACCTGCTGATCAACGGCGAGCGTCCGAGCGCCGAGCAGCTGAAGGCCTTCACCGATGAGCTGGCTGCCGAGGCCAACGTCCCCGATTCGATCAACACCCTGATCGGCAGCTTCGCCAAGGATGCCCATCCGATGGCCATCCTGGCTGCCGCGATCGCGCAGCTGTCGGCCGTCTACCACGACGCGCTGGACCTGTCCGACGCCGAACAGCGCCGCCAGGCCGCTGTGCGCCTGATCGCCAAGGTGCCGACCCTCTCGGCGCTGATCTACCGTCACGGCAAGGGCCTGCCGGCCAACACGCCGGACACTTCGCTGGATTACGTCAGCCGCTTCCTGAAGCAGACCTTCGAGTCGGCCGACGGCAAGTACGAACTGAATCCGGACGTGGTCAAGGCGCTGGACCTGCTGTTCATCCTGCACGCCGACCACGAGCAGAACGCGTCCACCTCGACGGTGCGCCTGGTCGGCTCGACCGGTGCCAATCCGTATGCGTCGGTTGCCGCGGGCGTCACCGCGCTGTGGGGTCCGGCCCATGGCGGTGCCAACGAAGCCGTGCTGAAGATGCTGGAAGAAATCGGTTCGGCCGACAACGTGGAATCGGCCGTGCTCAAGGCCAAGGACAAGACCTCCGGCTTCCGCCTGATGGGCTTCGGCCACCGCGTCTACAAGAACTTCGATCCGCGCGCCAAGGTCATCGGCGAGATGACCAGCAAGGTGCTCAAGCAGCTGGGCGTGCAGGACCCGCTGCTGGACGTGGCCGTGAAGCTGGAGCAGGCCGCGCTGCAGGACGATTACTTCGTCGCCCGCAAGCTGTACCCGAACGTCGATTTCTACAGCGGCATCATCTACAAGGCGCTGCAGATTCCGACCGAGATGTTCACCGTCATGTTCGCCCTGGGCCGTACCTCCGGCTGGGTGTCGCATTGGCTGGAACAGCAGGTCGATCCGGAAATGAAGATCGGCCGTCCGCGCCAGGTCTACACCGGCAGCGACGTGCGCGACTACCAGGGCTGATCGCCCCGCAATCGCAACGTGGAAGAACGCCCCCGCAAGGGGGCGTTTTTTTTTGCCCATGCCGTGGTCGCCCCCTGCCGGGGCAATGCCGAAAGCGTCGCATTCTGTTGGTCACGGCACGCGCGATGCGTGTGTGATGTCGCAGAAGTACGCGTAATCGGCAATCAAGAAACGTTGCATGTACACCGCAGGAGCCGATCAATACCTTGACCGCGCTGCTGGCAGGGCAGGTCCGTGCCGGCAGTGCTTCCATCCAGGAGGCAACCCAATCCATCAGAGAGAGAAACCATGTCGCACATGTTCAAGAAGGCCGCCCTGGCCGTGGCGCTCGCAGGCGCTTCGCTGACCGCGCAGGCCGCCGTGGAAACCAACATCACCGTGTGGGCGAACGTCGATCCGACCCTGTCCCTGCTCAAGGCCGACGGCACCGCGCTGCCGGACGCGGTGCAGCTGGTTTACCGCGCCGGCGGTGCCGGCCTGTCGTCGTGGACCGAGGATGTGCGCATCTTCACCAATGACACCGAGAAGGATGTCAGCGTGCGCCTGGCGGCCGACGCCGTGCTGCGTCCCGACCTGGCCGCACCGGGTGCCATCAACGTGCCGCTGACGGTCAGCCTCAACGGCCGCGCCCTGGAGACCACTCCGATCGACTTCGCCGCAGAGGATCTGTTCGACAGCGCGATTCCGGGTGCGTCGATCGCCATGCCGCTGCGCGTGCAGCAGACCGTGTCCGGCGAGATCAACTTCGCGGGCCTGTACAGCGGCACCGTGGCGCTGGTCGTGTCGCAGAACACCGCCGCGCCGTAATCCCCACCGCGCCGGCCCGCTCGCGGGCCGGCCGGCCATCGGTTGTCTCCCCCATGTTGATACCTGTACCTGCCCACAGCCGGCTGGCGGTCGCGCTCGCCCTGACGTTGGCCATTCCGGCCCTGCCGACCGTCCACGCACGGCCGGTACCGGCCGGTTTCGAAGACCTCGCCAGCGGCCAGACCGAGCGCGTCGAGGTACGCCTGTTCGGGCAGTCGGCTGGCCTGTGGTCCGCCTGGGTCACGCTGGATACGGTGCAGCTGGACCAGCCTGCGCAGGTTCTGGAAGCCCTGGGTCTCAGCGCCGATGCGCGCGACGCGCTGCAGGCGGCACTGGCCGCACCGCTGCCGCGCAACAGTCATCTGGCCTGTCCCTACGGCCAACCGGATCCCGGCTGCGGCTGGATCGACAGTCCGGACGATCCCGCGCACGTGCACGCCATCTTCGATGAAAGCGATGGCGTACTGATGTTGTTTCCGGCACGCCGATGGCTGCCACAGCAGAGCGCGCAGCGCTCGCCGTTCCACCAGGTATCCGAGCAGGCGCAGAACGCGCTGCTGCAGCAGCAGACCGTGAATTTCAGTGGGGGTGATGGCTATCAGGCGTTGAGCGTGCAGGGCAGCACGGTGCTTGGCGTGCTGCGCGATGGCCATGTCGCCGGCAGCTGGAACTACAGCCGCCAGGCGCGGCAGGGTTACCGCGCGCATGACCGCTTTCATCTGGACGATCTCTACTATCGCCACGATCTTGCCCAGCGCCACTACCTGCAGCTGGGCCGCATGGACCGGCGCAATCTGTCCAGCCAGCAGGGCGGCACCTTCGGATTCGGCATGCTGCCGCTGGATCGCTTCGAGGGGCTGCGCGTGGGTACCACGCAGGCCTATGTCGATACCGACGCGAATGTCACCTCCACCCCGTTGACCGTGCTGCTCGGCCGCGATGCGCGCGTGGACGCCTTCGACGGTGATCGCCTGCTGCAGACCTTCTACCTGCAGGCCGGTGTCAACGATCTCGATACGCGCCGGTTTCCGGTCGGCAGCTACACCGTCACCCTGCGCATCTACGAGGACGGCCGCTTCGTGCGCAGCGAGGAGGCGCCCTTCAGCCGTGGCGGCGACTGGTCCGAGCGCAGCCTGCAGTGGTTCGTGCAGGGCGGGCGCCGCCGCGCGCATGTGGCACGCGCAAGTGACATCGGCGATGCGTCCGACACGGCGGTACAGGCAGGGTTGCGCATCCCCCTTGCGCGGAATTACGGCATGACCGCGGGTATCGCCCGCGTCGCCGATACCGGGTACGGCGAACTGCGCCTGGAGGGACGCCAGCAGTTCGGGCGGCATGACCTGCAGGCGATGGTCGGCGTGCTGAATGGAGGCGACGGCAGCCACGGCCTGCAGCAGCAGCTGAGCTATCGCCACTACGCGTCCTGGAACGTCTATCGGCAACGCCTGCGCGGCGGCGCCTGCCAGAGCAGCACGCCGGTGCAGCACGACCGCTTCGGTTGTGTCGATGCGCTCAGTGCCTCGGTATCGGCGCCCCTGTTCGGTGGCAGCCTGTACCTGGGATACACGCGCCGGCGCAGCTTCACCCCGGAGTGGAGCCTGCCCGGCGAAGACGACGACGTCTGGACCGGCCTGCCGCCGGGCCTGCTGCCGCCTCATGTGCCGGCGCTGCGTCCTGCGCAGACCTCGCGCAGCCTGCAGGCCAGTTACAGCCGTACCCGGCAGTGGCGTGGACTGAGCATCGGCAGCCGGCTGGGGGTGTGGCAGCAGGACACCGATACCGGCAGCGGGCGCGGGCCGGCCCGCGATCGCGGCATCTACCTGAACATCGCGGTCTCGCGCCTGCAGCGGATCGACGACGGCAGCGTGCAGCAGCGCGTGGCGCTGGACATGCGCCAGCCTCAGCACAGCCGCCCGGATGCCCGCCTGGGCCTGTCGCATTCGCTGCGCCAGGAGCGCGATGGCGACGCGCGCGATCTGGGCGCCGAGCTGAGCGCGTACAACGACGACCGTTACAGCGCGCTGGCCAGCGCCCGTATCGACAACCGGCTCGGGCAGAGCGGTGCATCGGTGTCGTACTACCAGCACCCCAGTGGGGGTGAACTCTCCTACAGCGGCAACCATACGTCGGGGCTGTCGCTGTCCGCACGCGGGCTGCACTGGGGTGGCGCCCATGGCGCCGACGCCGGTGTGGTGGTCAGCGTGGACGATGCCCGCGACCTGGAACTGAGTGGCGCAGCGGCGGACATCCGCGCCGGCAGCAACCGGCGCCGCATCCTCGGCTTCGGTGAGCGCCGGCTCCTGCCGCTGGGCGGCTACCAGCGCCACCGCGTGGACGTGCAGGATGCCAGCGCGCACGACAGCGATGCCGCAGTGCGTGTCGCCCGCCTGGGCGCCGCGCAGCACGCCTTCCTGCTGCCGGGAAAGGTGATCGCGCTGCCGGTCACGCTGGACGTGACCTACACCTTCATCGGCAACGCACGCGACATCGCCGGCACCCCGCTGGAAGGTGCCCGCATCCTCAATGCGCCGGTGCCCTCGCTGGGCCGCGACGGCGGCTTCATCGCCGAGTTCCCGCAGCGTGAGCCGGTGCTCTACCTGCTGCGTGCAGGCGACCTGCTGCAGTGCCCGCTCACCGTGCGTGAGCGCCGCAGCGTGGTGCTGCTGGTCGGCCAGGTGCAGTGCGAACCGCTGGCGCTGGAGCAGCTGCCGGCACCGATCCGCCACCAGGCGCGGGTGCAGCGGCTTCTGAACGAACTGGCCCCGGTGGCGGGGCGCAACGAACGCAACGTGATCAGTGGAGGTGCGCGATGAGGACCGCATGGAGGCTGCTGCTGGCCGGGGCCTGCCTGCTCGGCAGTGCGCAGGCGCTGGCACAGCGCCCACCGGCGACGACTCCGGCAACCGGCGTGATCACCACGGACATCGTCCGCACCTTCGACCGTTCCGCACCCGAAGCGCTGGAGCTGTGGGCGCCAAGGACCGTGCTCGGGTATGGGGAGGTGGAGCTGGGGTACGGGAAGATCCATTTGACGTGCGGAGACGAGCCTGAGTACGGACAGTGTCCGACGCGCGATACCGGAGACTCCTCTGGAAGGAGCCGATTTCCCATCAGTTTCAGCGAGGCGCGTAGCGGACAGAAGATCGATGTTGCCGTTACAGGTTGGCTGGAACGTGTCGAGTGGGAAAGAAATTGCACCGTCGACTACTGGAACAACGCCGAGTTTCCCCTTTGGTCATCATTCCAGAATCAGTGCATGGTTCCTCCCGGGGGCACCGGTGCTGCTCTGCAGCTGCACTCCGACGATGTTCAGCAGTTGGTCGCCGGCCGCTGGACTGCAGAACTCCGCCTCAACCTGCGCGTCGATCCTGACGGTCCGATCATCGCCACCCACGTGTTCCGGTTCGATCTGACCATCACAGATCGCGACCGCACCATGATCTACCTGCCCGAGTTCGGCATGGCCGAGCCGCTGGTGGGTCTGCAGCTGGACTACCGGCCGATTCCCTCACCCGGCACGATCGGTGGCACCGCCGTGCTGGACATGTGCCTGTACGACGGCATGGGCTCGCAGAGCGAGTATCTGGCCATCACCGCGCGCGACATGGGGCCCTCCGCGCCCGGGCGTCCGCCATCGCAGTACTCGGTCTGGCACCGCGACGGTGGGCGCGAGGCGCAGGACCGCCTGGACTACCAGCTCACCCTGGACCACAGCGGCCAGAAGATCGCCCTGCGCAACAACGAGGAAGTGCTGCTGCGCGGCATCGATACCGCCGAGCTGCGGCTGGTGATGCTGCCCGACATGAACCAGTGGGTGTACTGCGTGCCCACGCCGCTGACCCTGGAAACCCCCCGTGTGCCGGCGTCCGAGAAACGCGAGGGCTACTACGACGGCCGTCTCAAGCTCGAAATGCGCCTGCCGACCGACCGCCTCTGACCTTCCCCTGGAACCCGATCACATGAGCAAGATTCCCCTGGCCGGCGCGCTGCTGCTGGCCCTCCTGCCAGCGGCACCGGTGCTGGCCAATCTCAACGTCCATCCCATGCGCGTGCATGCCGAAGCCGGCAAGACCACGACCGTGCGCGTGCATTCGCAGTCGCCGCAACCGCAGTACGTGCAGGCCACGGTGAAACGCATCCTGCACCCGGCCAGTGACCACGAGGAAGAAGTCGACGAGGCCGTCGGCACCGCAGCGGTCATGGCGGTCACGCCGGGACGCTTCGGTCTGGCAGGGGGCGGCACGCGCCTGATACGGATCATTCCGCTGCAGCCGGTCGAGCAGGAAACCGCGTTCCGCGTCTACTTCGAAGGGGTTCGCGGCCCCGATGACGGCACGTCGGACGTGCCGGTACAGGGGGCCAGCGCCACGCTGGGTGTCAGCCTGGTCTGGGGCGTGCTGGTCAACGTGCTGCCGGCCGAGGGGCGCGTCGAGATGGCTCTGGACGGTGATCGCCTGCTGAACCGCGGCACGCTGCGGCTCGGTGTCAACCAGGTGCAGGACTGCGACGCAGACGGCCGCTGCACGACGCACGAGATCAAACGCAGCCTTTATCCCGGCGCGGCGATGACGCTGCCGTTCGTGCCCCGCGCAGGCGGGCGCGTGGACATCGACTACCGGCTCAGTCATGCCGGCTTCCGTGAACACCGGCAGAGCCTGCAGCCCTGAGCTGCATCGGTCCCGCCCTCCGCTGCACCCAACTTTCTTTCCCTTCCCCAACCACCGAGGTATCGATGAATCGCATCTACCGTTTGATCTGGAATACGCGCCTGCGTTGCTGGGCGGTTGCCAGCGAGCACACGCGCTCGCGCGGCAAGCCGTCCTCGGCGGCCCGCCCACTGGCGGCCGCACTGTGCGTGCTGCTGGCCGCTCCGGCGTTCGCGACCGAGGTTGCATCGGATCCGTCGAGCGTGCCCGACGCCATTGCTGCGGAGGCTGACGCACCACCGGCAGAGTGGGACGCGCTGATGAGCGCGTTCATCGGCTCGCCTGCCACGTCGCGTAGTGTCGGCACCACCAGCTACCAGAACGTGCTGATCGGTGGAGGTTCCACGGTCAACAGCACCAAGGGCGTGGCCATCGGCGTAGGTTCGGTCACGGCGTTCGACGGCGTCGGTATCGGCAATAATGCCCGGGGACTTGCCGGTGGCGTGGCCATCGGCATCAATGCGGGCACCGGCTCCGGCGAGGGAGGCACGGCGATCGGCAAGAGCGCCACGGCATGGGGACTCGGTGCGGTCGCGATCGGTCATAACAGCTATGTTGGGTCTGCTGGTAACGGCGCGGTTGCGGTCGGGCGCAATGCCAGGGCAGAGGGCAGTTATTCCACGGCGATGGGACCGGGTGTAAAGGCCAGTGGAAGCTATGCAGTCGCCGTGGGCTCAGGCGCACTGGCCAGTGGTACCCGGGCTCTGGCGCTGGGCAACAACGCGCAGGCGCAGGCGCAGGGATCCATCGTCATCGGTGACGGCAGCAAGCTCGCCAACGCCAACGCGCACCACGCCATCGTGATCGGCAGCGGCGCGCGCTCCGGCGGCTACGATGCGGGCATCGCCATCGGACAGAATGCAGTGACCGACGGCCACGGCCAGGCCGTTGCGCTGGGCGCCAACGCCAATGCCGGGCATACCAATGCGGTAGCGCTGGGTGCCGGCTCGGTCACTGGCGCCAACAACCAGGTCTCGGTGGGCAATGACACCCTCAAGCGCCGCATCGTCAATGTGGCCGATGGCACCCTGAGCACCACCAGCAGCGAAGCAGTGACCGGCAAGCAGCTGCACGCTACCAACCAGAACATCTCCAGCGCGACGACCACCGCGAACGCGGCGAAGACAGCCGCCGACCAGGCCGCGACGAAGGCCGGGCAGGCCTTGGCGCGGCTGGATGGCAGCCGTATCACGATCGGCGCCGGTGCGTCGGCGGCAGGCACCAACAGCAGCGCCATCGGCAATGCCGCCGATGCTGCGGGAGGCTACAGCAATGCCATTGGATTCCAGGCGTCCAGCGCCGGCAGCAATGCGGTAGCCATGGGCACCCTGGCGTCTGCGACGGGCAGCAGTGCGATCGCGCTCGGCAACCGTGCGCGGACCGAAGGCGGAGACAGCAGCGTGGCCGTCGGCGCTGGCGCGCTGGGTTACAACAACGATGGGGTGGCGCTCGGCAGGGATGCCCGCAGTGGTGTGGACGCCGCCGGTGAGCGCGTCACCACCTACAACGGCGGCGTCGCGGTCGGTACCGGGTCGCGCAGCGGCAATGGCGCCGTGGCATCGGGCCTGCGTGCTTCGGCTACCGGCGATCGTGCCGTGGCCATCGGCAATGACGCCACGGCCGACATGACCCATGCCACCGCGCTGGGCTATCAGGCGGCGGCCACCGCCAACCAGGCCACGGCGCTGGGCCGCGGCAGTGCGGCCAGTGCACGCTTCGCTACGGCGGTCGGCAATCTCGCCGAGGCCAAGGCCGAAAGCAGCACGGCTCTGGGTGAGCGTGCGTCGGCCAGCCATGCCGGCTCGGTGGCGCTGGGCAATTCCTCGACCACCCATGGCGACAACCAGGTCTCGGTCGGCAGTGCCGCCATCAAGCGGCGCATCGTCAATGTGGCTGATGGTGTGCTGAGCAGCGCCAGCACCGATGCGGTCACCGGCAAGCAGCTGCATGCGACCAACCAGAACGTCACCGCGGTCACCCAGGCGGCTGCGGTGGCCCAGGCGGATGCCACGCGCGCGCTGACGGCGCTGGCGGGTACCGCCACGGCCGTCGGCCAGGGCGCTGCGGCGGGTGGCAATGCCGTGGCGGTCGGTCATTCGGCGAAAGCGGAGGGCTCCCACAGCAACGCCTTCGGCTACCAGGCCAGCGCGGCCGGTGCCAATGCGGTGGGTGCCGGCACCCTGGCGGGTGCCGCGGCCGACTCCTCGGTGGCGCTGGGCAATCGTGCCGCCGTGGATGCCACTTCCAGTGGCGCCATCGCACTGGGTACCAACGCCAAGGTCAATGCGCAGGCGGGCAACAGCGTCGCGCTGGGCGCGGGCTCGGTGGCGACCGGCGCCAACCAGGTCTCGGTGGGCAGTGCCACGGTAAAGCGGAACATCGTCAATGTGGCTGACGGAACGCTGAGCGCAACCAGCGCCGAGGCGGTGACCGGCAAGCAGCTGCATGCGACCAACCAGAACCTCGCCACGGTGAATGCACTGGCCAACACCGCGCACAGCATCGCCAACGACGCGCAGGCCAAGGCCAACGTGCTGGGCGGGCTGCTCAGCCAGAGTGCCGGCAACAGCGACGTCCGCCTCGGCGCGGGCAATTCCGGCGGCGCGGTGGACGTGCGCAACCAGTCCAACGCCAACCGTCGCGTCACGGGCGTGGCCGACGCGGCACTCAGCACCACCAGCGCCGAGGCGGTCAGTGGCCGGCAGCTGCATGCCACCAACCAGAACGTCACGCAGGTCACCGCCACCGCCGCCACCCTCAGTGGCCTGGTCGGCCAGGCGGCAGCCGGCGGCGATCTGCGGCTGGGTGCGCAGAACAGCGGCACCGTCCTCGATGTCCGCAACCAGGGCAACGCCAGCCGTCGTATCAGTGGCGTCGCCGATGGTGTGCTGAGTGCAGCCAGTACCGACGCGGTCAGTGGTCGCCAGCTCAACACCACCAATCAGAACGTGACCACGGCCACCACCCTGGCCAATACGGCGCACACCGTGGCAAATGCCGCGCAATCCATCGCCAACGATGCCCAGTTCAAGGCCAATGTGCTCGGCGGCCTGCTCAGCCAGGCCTCGTCCAGCGGCGACGTGCGCCTGGGTGCCGCCAACAGCGGCGGCGTGCTGGATGTGCGCAACCAGGGCAACCAGGCCCGTCGTGTGCAGGGCGTTGCCGCCGGTCAGCTGTCGGCCACCAGCGACGATGCGGTCAGCGGCCGTCAGCTGTTCGACAGCAACGCGCAGATCGCACGCAACCGCACGGACATCGATCGCCTGCGCGAGGACTTCCAGGACTTCGATCCGGACCTGTCCGATGTGGTGCGTTTCGGCGCCGACGGCAATGTCGATCTCGAGGGGGGACGCCTGCTCGCCGTGGGCGAGGGGCAACTCAGTGCCGACAGCCGCGAGGCGGTCAATGGCGCACAGTTGTTCGCCACCAACACGAAGGTGACCGAGCAGGGCGCACAGATCGCGTCCGCCCGGGAAGACCTGGACGCGTTGCGCGTTGACTTCGACAACTACACGCCTGACCTGGGCAGCGTCGTGCAGTTCGGCGAGGACGGCACCGTGGACCTGAAGGCTGCGCGTCTGGTCGCTCTGGCTGATGGCGAGATCGCGGCAGGCAGCCGTGAAGCGGTCACGGGCGGGCAGCTGTTCGTGACCAATGAGCGGGTATCGGTGCTGGAGGAAGCGCAGAAGTATGCGGTTGTCGGATATGACGATCTGAGCATGCCGGCGGAAGCAGGCCTTCTGGCCACGGCCATGGGTAGTGATACCAAGGCCTTGGCCGAGGGCGCTACTGCGATTGGCAGCTTCGCCCAGGCGCGAGGGAAGAACTCCGTGTCACTTGGCCGTGCGGCACTGGTGCACGAGGGTACTGAAAATGGCTTCGCACTAGGCGCTCGATCTCAGGTCCATGTGACCAATGGCGTTGCGCTTGGTTCATCGGCAGAGGTTCGCGCAGATGCTACTCAGAGCGTTGCGCTCGGTGCCTGGTCGGTTGCCCACGGTCCCAATGAGGTCTCTTTGGGGCATGCAACATTGAAGCGCCGAATCACCAACGCCGCGAAGGGCATTCAGGGGCATGACGTAACCACCGTCGACCAGCTTTCCGGCGTGGTGAACGCTCTCGGCGGCGGCGCGGGATTTGCGGCGGACGGCAGCGTGATTGCTCCCTCCTACGGCGTGCAGGGCGCTGTACACGGCACGGTAGCCGATGCGCTGGCCGCGCTGGACGCAGGCGTGGACAGCAATCGTGGCGGATTGGATGCGATGGACGCGCGCCTCGATACGCTGGATCAGGCGCGGGCGATGGCGGATGCCAGTGCCGTGCGTTTCGGCGCCGACCGTTCCGCCGTCGATTTCGGTGGCGCGCGCCTCATCAACGTCGGCGAAGGCGATATCAGCCATGCGGGCAGCCGCGAAGTAGTCACGGGCGGCCAGCTTCATGCCAGCAACCAGCGGATCGCTGGTCTGGAGGAGAAGCACCTGTATGCGGTGGTGGGCTATGACGAGCTGAGCAAGCCAGCGGAAGCGGCGATCCTTGGCACTGCTATGGGCAGCGATGCCAGAGCGCTTGCGGAAGGCGCAACGGCCATCGGGAGCTATGCGCTCGCTCGTGGCAAGAACTCCGTATCGTTGGGCCGCGCGGCGTACGTGTATGAAGGTGCTGAAGATGGTTTCGCATTGGGTGCTCGCTCTCAGGTTCGAGTCAATAACGGCATTGCGTTGGGTGGTTCGACAAAGGTGCTGGAAGGTGCCCTCAACAGCGTCGCGTTGGGTTGGGGATCCGTCGCTACGGTTGCCAATGAAGTTTCATTGGGTGGCGGAGGAATTCTGCGTAGAGTCACCAACGCGATGAACGGCCGCGATGCCAATGACCTCACCACCGTCTCCCAGCTCCGCAGTGCCTTCGCGGCCTTCGGCGGCGACATGCGCATGGATGCCGACGGCAACATCATCGCGCCGGAGTTCCACGTGCAGGGCCAGCGGCAGGCCACGGTCGGCGATGCGCTGAAGTCGCTCGACGGCGCAGTGGTCGACACGCGCCGGGATCTGGCCAGCATCGACGCGCGCTTCGAACGCCTGTTCGACGATGGCGGCCTCCGCAGTGACGGTACCGGCCAGCTGCGGCTGGCTGGGGAACACGGCAGGGTGCTGGGCAACGTGGCCAACGGCATGATCGCGCCGGGCAGCCGCGATGCGGTCAATGGCGGTCAGCTGCACGCCGTGCAGCAGCAGCTCAACGGCCGCATCGACGGACTGCAGTCGCAGATCGACGGGTCGGCGACGGCCAGCCGCCAGGCAGCGGTGGACGAGGCGGCTGGCGAGTCGCCGGCGGACAGCCAGACCCCGGCTCCGCCGGTCAAGGATGCGCCGTCGGTGGCCTCCACCGACACGCCGAAGCCGAAGCCGGAGGCCGACGATCCGTTGCCGCAGGTGGACACGCGTGCCGTGGATCAGGCGGTGAACCAGGCGCAGGCCTATACCGACCAGGCGATGGCCAGCGTGGACCGCCGGCTGGACCGGATGGACAAGCGCCTGAACCGGATGGCGGCGATGGGCAGTGCGCAGGCGGCGATGGCGATGAACACCGCCGGCCTGCAGACCTACAACCGCCTCGGCGCGGGTGTGGGCCATGCCGAAGGCGAGTCGGCGCTGGCGGTGGGTTACCAGCGCGTGCTCAACGAACGCGGTTCGGCCACCTTCAGCCTCAATGGTGCCTTCACCAACAGTGGCGAGCGCACCGTGGGTGTGGGCTTCGGCGTGGGCTGGTAACCGGCAGGGCGACGCGGTCCGGTCGCCCTGACGCATGACGACGCCCCACGCGGTCCGCCGCGTGGGGCGTCTGCGTTGTGGGGCTCAGATGCCGCCGAGATAGCTTTCGATCTGCTCCTGGCTGAGCAGTTCGCGCAGCTGGGCCTGGGAGGCGCGCCGCATCGGCTTTTCGTCGACCGGTGACAGCGGTGCCTGGCGCAGGGCGTCATACGGCAGCACGGCCAGGTCGAACGTCAGTTCCTCCGCACTGAACACCCAGACCGGCACGTCCAGGCTGCGCTCGCGGTCCAGGCGCAGCCGGCGCACGCGCGACTCGGCCGGAATGCCCTGTTCGTCCAGGAAGCGATGCACGGCTTCGGGGTCGTCGCTGTGCAGATGCACCTGCACGGGGCTGTTGGCATCGGCGGTGCCGTCCAGCACCGGGCCGACCAGCCGCGGGGCGAAGGCATGCAGGAATTCCAGTGCGCGCAGCGCAGCTTCGCGACGGCGCTGCAGCTCGTTGCCATGCCGGGGGCCCGCGAACAGGCGCTGGTACTCGCGCAGCGCATCCTCGATCTCGACATTGCGGGGCAACGAAGCATCGTCATGGATGCCGAGCCGGCTGGCCGCCTTCAGTTTGGCCTGGTGGAAGTCGCGGATGCCGCCTTCGGCCATCAGGCGGGCGGCTTCGTGGGCGAGGCGGTGACGACGCTCACGGGTCTGGGTGGTGGCATGCTGGCGGGCGCGATGCATGCGGGAACTCCTGTTGCGACCTGGCTACAGACTAGCGCAACGGTGTGACATCTGCGTGGGGAATGCAGGAGGGATGCGGGGCCGGGCCCACGCCCGGCTGTCCGGGCCGTCGAGCCGGGCATGCGCCGGCTCGACGGTGACGCCCGCGGCACGCGTCAGAAGATATCGAACGCAGCTGCGTCGGCCTGAGGGGTATTGAGGTTCAGGTCGTAGTCCGTCAGGCGATCCATGTCCTCCACCTTGACCCATTCGGTCGCGCCGTTGAGCGTGGTCTGCACCATGCCGCTGGGCGGGTCGTTCTGCGCGATCGGCGTGTCCTTCAGCGCGGTGCGCATGTACTCGATCCAGATCGGCAGCGCGGCCTTGCCGCCGTATTCGCGGTAACCCAGCGAACGGAAGTCATCGCGGCCCACCCACACGGTGGTCACATACGGGCCGCCGAAGCCGGAGAACCAGGCGTCGCGGTGGTCGTTGGTGGAGCCGGTCTTGCCGCCCACGTCCTCGCGGCCGAGCACCTTGGCCTGGGTGCCGGTACCGCGCTGGACCACATCGCGCATCATCGACACCAGCTGGTAGGCGGTGCGTGCATCGATCGCGCGCGGCGCGGTGCGTGCATCCGGGTTGACCGGTGCGGCAGCGGTTTCCGTGGTGGCCTGCGCCTTGGCGGCGGCCGGGTCCGGCGTGGGCGCCGGGGCACCGAAGTTGAAGCCGTCCACGACCTGGCTGACCGGCTGGTCGCTGCTGCCGGCACAGTCGCGGCAGGCCAGCGCCGGGTTTTCCTTGAACACCAGGTTGCCGTCGCGGTCGTTCACCTGATCGATCAGCCAGGTGTCCACACGCGAGCCACCGTTGGCGAACACGGCATAGCCACGGGCCACCGACAGCGGGGTCAGCGAGGCGGTGCCGAGCGACATCGACAGGTTCGGCGGCAGCTCCGATTCGGCGAAGCCGAACTCGCTGATGTACTTGCGGGCGTAGTCCACGCCCATGCCGTCGAGCAGGCGCACCGAGACCAGGTTGCGCGACTGCACCAGGGCTTCGCGCAGGCGCATCGGGCCGCGGAAGCCACCGCCATCGTTCTGCGGTGCCCAGGTCTTGCCGCGGCGGTCGCGGAACACGACCGGGGCATCGAGCACGATCGAGGCGGGGTTGTAACCCTTGTCGAACGCAGCGGCATAGACGAACGGCTTGAAGCTCGAACCGGGCTGGCGACGGGCCTGGGTGGCGCGGTTGAACTTGTTGCCGGAGAAGCTGAAACCGCCGACCAGCGCCTTCAGGGCGCCGCTGTGGGCATCCAGCGAGACCAGCGCGGACTGGCCACGCGGGATCTGGTCCAGCAGCCATTCGCCCTCCTTGTCGCCAGCGCGCACACGCACGATGTCGCCGCGTTGCACCAGCTTGCCGGGGGTCTTGTTGGTCCACCGGGCGGCACCGGCCGGCAGCACGATCTCGCTGCGGTTGGCCAGCACCACCGTGGCGCTGCCATCGGCACCGGCGCTGGCAACGATCGCCGGCAGCAGGCCGGCCTGCGCCGGGATGCCGCGCAGATGCTCGGCCAGGGCCGCGGCATCGTCGCCGGCCCCCAGCTGCACCTGCTTCTCCACACCGTGCCAGCCGTGGCGGTGGTCATACAGCAGCAGGCCGTCACGCACCGACAGGTTGGCCGCGGTCTGCAGGGTCGAATCGATGGTGGTGGTGACGTGGTATCCCTTGTTGACCACATCGCCGCCGAAGCGCGCGATCATCTCCTGGCGCACCAGTTCGGCCACATAGGGCGCCTCGACCTGCACCGGCGGCTCATGCGCGGTGGCATGCATCGGCACGGCCTTGGCCGCATCGGCCTCGGCCTGGCTGACGAACTTCAGATCGGCCATGCGCTGCAGCACGTAGTTGTCGCGGCGCTGGCGGGCGCGTTCCGGGTTGGAGATCGGGTTGCCGGAGGAGGGGAACTTCGGGATGCCGGCCAGCGAGGCCATCTCATCCAGGTCCAGCTCGCCCAGCTTCTTGCCGTAGTAGAACTCCGCTGCCGCGGCCACACCGTAGGCGCGGTTGCCGAAGAAGCTCTTGTTCAGGTACAGCTCGAAGATCTCGTCCTTGCTCAGCTCGGACTCGATCTTGCGGGCCAGCAGGATCTCGGCCAGCTTGCGGGTGTAGCTGTACTCGGAACTGAGGAAGAACTGGCGGGCCACCTGCTGGGTGATGGTGGACCCGCCGGGCACGCGCTTGTCGTTGGTGGTGGCCAGCAGCCACACCGCGCGGGCGATGCCCTTGTAGTCCACGCCGCCATGCTCATAGAAGCGGGCGTCCTCGGTGGCCAGGAAAGCCTGCTTGAGCTTCTCCGGCACGTCCTTCATGGTGATCGGGGTGCGCCGGGTCTCGCCGAACACCGCCATCAGCTTGCCGTCGGCAGCATAGACGTACATCGGCTCCTGCATTTCCACGTCGCGCAGGGTCTGCACATCGGGGAGCTTGGAGGACACAGCGTAGTAGAGACCGCCCACAGCGGCCGCGCCGATCAGCGCCAGGACCAGGACAATCAGGAAGATCCAGCGCAGCCAGCGGCGGAGTCGAGTCATCGGGTTCAGATTCCGATTGCGAATTTCGTGGTCGCAGAGTATAGATTACGCAAGGTGGCGGCTGGGGTCGGCACCGGGGAGCGCAAGGGGAAACGCCAGGGGCTGCATTGTGAACCTGTGAGGGAATTCACAGCAGGGCGGTTGCCATTTGCTAAGAATACGTTATTAATGCGCGGTCGCAGTTCTTGCGTCCAAGTGCCCGTCGGCAGGGGAGAAACCGTGGGGCTCATCCCAAAAAGTCAGTCGCCGCTTATTGGCGTCGACATCAGTTCGACTGCGGTAAAGCTGTTGCAGCTTTCCCGCAGCGGCAATCGTTTCCGTGTGGAACATTACGCCGTGGAACCACTGCCGCCGAACGCGGTCGTGGAGAAGAACATCGTCGAGGTGGAGGCCGTGGGTGAGGCCATCCGCCGTGCGTTGAACCGTTCCGGCAGCAAGGCAAAGCAGGCCGCCGCCGCCGTGGCCGGCTCGGCCGTGATCACCAAGGTGATCCCGATGCCGGCCGAGCTCGACGAGAACGACATGGAAGCGCAGATCGAGCTGGAAGCGGTCAACTACATTCCCTATCCGATCGAGGAAGTGAACCTGGACTTCGAGGTGATCGGGGTGATCCCGAACAACCCGGAGATGGTCCAGGTGCTGCTGGCCGCATCGCGGTCCGAGAATGTGGAACTGCGCCAGTCGGCGCTGGAACTGGGCGGCCTGCAGGCCAAGGTGATGGACGTGGAGGCCTTCGCGGTCGAGAACGCCTTCGCCCTGGTTGCCAGTGAGCTGCCGGTGTCCACCGACGGCGTGGTCGCGCTGGTCGACATCGGCGCCACAATGACCACCCTGAACGTCCTGCGCGGCGGGCGCAGCCTGTACAGCCGCGAACAGGTGTTCGGCGGCAAGCAGCTGACCGACGAGATCATGCGCCGCTACGGCCTGAGCTACGAGGAAGCCGGCCTGGCCAAGCGCCAGGGCGGGCTGCCGGAAAGCTACGAGATGGAAGTGCTGGAGCCGTTCAAGGAAGCCACGGTCCAGCAGATCAGCCGCCTGTTGCAGTTCTTCTACGCCGGCAGCGAATTCAATCGTGTCGATCACATCGTGCTGGCCGGAGGCTGCGCGGTTCTTGGGGGCCTGCCGGAGATGGTCGAGGAGCAGCTGGGTGTGCCGACCGTGGTCGCCAATCCGCTGGCGCAGATGACGCTGGGACCGAAGGTCAACGCGCATGCGCTGGCCCAGGATGCTCCCGCGCTGATGATCGCGACCGGTCTGGCGCTGAGGAGCTTCGACTGATGGCACGCATCAACCTGTTGCCCTGGCGCGCCGAACGGCGCAAGCAACGCCAGCGCGAGTTCTACGCAATGCTGGGCATGGCCGCCGTGGGTGGCCTGCTGCTGTCGCTGATGATCTGGTTCTACTACGACCGCCAGGTCAGCGGCCAGATGGACCGCAATGCCTACCTGCAGGCCGAGATCGACAAGGTCAAGGAGCAGAACAAGGAGATCGACCGCCTCGACGCGCAGAAGGAGCGGTTGCTGGCGCGCAAGAAGGTGATCGAGGAACTTCAGGCCAAGCGCTCGCAGATGGTCCACCTGTTCGACGCGCTGGTGCGCACCATTCCCGATGGCGTCGTGCTGACTGCCCTGAAGCAGGAAGGCGACACCCTCACCCTGGAAGGCCGCACCCAGTCCAACGCCCGCGTTTCGGCGTACATGCGCAACCTGGAGACGTCCGGCTGGATGGCCAGCCCGGAGCTGTCGATCATCGAGGCGCGTGAGCCGGACAAGGACAAGGACGGTCGCCCGGGCCCGGTATCGGACATCAAGGCGCTGCCGTATGTGTTCGTGGTCAAGGTGAAGCTGCCGGCGCAGAGCGAGGAGGCCACCGCGCCGCCGGGCCTGAATGCCGATGGCACCGTGGCACCGGCCGCAGCCGCCGAACCGGTCGCACCGCTGTCGGCCGCACCCGAGGCGGCCACACCCGCCGCACCGGCCGCACCCGCCACCACGCCGCCCCCGGCAACGGCCCCGCCGGCCGCCGCGCCGGCCAAGCCGGAGGGCAGCCGCCTGGCACAGCCGCCGCAGGCCTTCCACGCCCCGTTGCAGGGGGATCGCGCATGAGCCAGAAGATCGATCTCAAGAACCTGGATTTCAACGACATCGGCAACTGGCCGCAGAAGGCCAAGATCGTCTTCTGCGCGCTGCTGGCGCTGGTCATCATGTTCGTGGCGTGGATGCTGCTGATCAGTGGCAAGCGCGAGGAACTGGAGGGCCTGGAGCGGCAGGAGACCGAGCTGCGCACCGAGTTCACCAAGCAGCAGGAACGTGCGGTGAACCTGGCGCCGCTGAAGCAGCAGCTGGCACAGATGGAGCAGGTGCTGCAGCAGATGCTGCGGCAGCTGCCGAGCAAGACCGAAATGCCGGACCTGATCATCGACATCTCGCAGACCGCGTTGTCCAGCGGCCTGTCCAACGAGCTGTTCGAACCCGAGTCCGAGCAGATCAAGGAGTTCTACGCCGAGAAGCCGATCAAGCTGCGGATGGTGGGCAGCTACCACCAGTTCGGTGCGTTCGTCAGCGGCGTGGCCTCGTTGCCGCGGGTGGTCATCCTGACCATGCACGACATCAACCTCAAGCCCAAGGACAAGACCAGCGGCAATGTCCGCGCAGGTGCGCTGGAGCTGTCCGGCACGGTCAAGACCTACCGGTATCTGGACGAAGCCGAAGTGCAGGCGCAGCAGAGCGCTGACGCCGGCAAGGAGGGCGGGAAGTGATGCGCGCACAGATCGTACGCGGGTCGATGGTGCTGGCGGTCCTGCTGCTGGCCGGCTGTGGCCGCGGCGTGACCAGCACGCCGGGCGATGCGCCGAACCTGGAGAAGTGGGTGGAGGGCGAGCGTGCGCGACCGGCGCAGCCGCTGGAGCCGCTGCCGGTGATGCAGCAGTTCGAGACCTTCGAATACTCCGCGCAGGGCATGCGCGATCCGTTCACCGATGCCTGGACCAATCCGCAGCAGGGGAACGGCGGATTGCGACCGGACCCGAACCGGCGCAAGGAGCCCCTGGAGGGCTTCCCGCTGGACGCACTGGACATGGTCGGCACCATCGGCACCGGCGGCAGCACCGTCGCGCTGGTGATGGGGCCGGACAAGGTCACCTACCGGGTCCGCCCGGGCGGCTACCTGGGGCAGAGCGACGGGCGGGTCACCGCGGTCTTCGAGGACCGCGTTGAACTGATCGAACTGGTGCCGGATGGCGCGGGTGGTTGGCTGGAACGTCCAGCGACGCTCGCGCTGGAAGATCAATGATCGTTTACTGGGGATAGCACGATGACCTTTCACCAAGCCAAGGGGCTGCGTCCCATCCGGCGCTCTACCTTGAACCGTGTCAGCGCGCTGGGAGTCGCGCTGATGCTGGCCTGCGCTCCGGCGCTGGCTGCCGCACCGGCGGAGAAACCGGCCAGCACCGCGGTGGCCCCTTCGGCCCCGGCGACGACTGGCCTGTCGGTGTCCAAGATCGATTTCAAGCGCGGCGATGACGGCGTCGGCCGCCTGATCCTGCAGTTCGACGGCCAGGGCGCGATTCCCGACCTGCGCACGCAGGGCAGCAACGTCGTGGTCGATGTGGGCAACGCGCGCCTGCCGGCCAACCTGCAGAAGCCGATGAACGTGGTCGACTTCGCCACGCCCGTGCAGCGCATCGATGCCAAGCCATCGGGCGCCGGGACCCAGCTGGTACTGAGCACGGCGGGCACGGTGGAATCTCTGGCCTACCAGAGCGGCAACGAATACGTGGTCGAGATCAGTCCGCGACAGGCGCCCGCCGCCGTCGGTGCGGTCAACGCCGGTACGGTCACCCAGGCGGCGAAGGCCGTCGGCCAGCGCGGCTACTCGGGCAAGCCGGTGACCTTCAACTTCCAGGACGTGCCGGTGCGCACGGTGCTGCAGTTGATCGCCGAAGAATCCAACCTCAATGTCGTGGCGTCCGATTCGGTGCAGGGCAACGTGACCCTGCGCCTGGTCAACGTTCCGTGGGACCAGGCGCTGGACATCGTGCTGCGCGCGAAGGGCCTGGACAAGCGTCGCGACGGCAGCGTGATCTGGGTCGCGCCGCAGGCGGAGCTGGCCAAGTTCGAGCAGGAGAAGGAAGACGCCCGCATCGCCATCGAGAACCGCGAAGACCTGGTGACCGATTACGTGCAGATCAACTACCACAGCGCCACGCAGATCTTCAAAGCGCTGACCGAGGCCAAGGGCATCGGCGGCGGTGGCGGTGGCGGAAGTGGCGGTTCCTCCTCGCAGGAAGAAAGCGGGTTCCTGTCCACGCGCGGCCGCATCGTTGCCGACGAGCGCACCAACACGCTGATGATCAGCGACATCCCCAAGAAGATCGCACGCATGCGCGAACTGATCGGGGTGATCGATCGTCCGGTGGACCAGGTGCTGATTGAAAGCCGCATCGTGATCGCCACCGATACCTTCGCCCGAGAACTGGGTGCGAAGTTCGGCATCAGCGGCAGCCGCGACAATGTCTACTTCAGCGGCAGCCTCGACGCCAACGCCAAGACCCGCAAATCGCAGGTCGATACCGCGCTGGAAAATGCCAAGGCCGTGCGCGAGTGGCAGGCCGGTGGCAGTGTCGGTCCGGCACCCGTGCCGACCGGCTCGACCATCGAGCGTGGCCTGAACTGGAACCTGCCGGTGGCCCTGGCCAACAACCCCGGTTCGCTGGCGCTGTCGATCCTCAACGCGGGCTACCTGCTGGATGTCGAGTTGTCGGCCATGCAGGAGGAATCGCGTGGCGAAGTTATCTCCAACCCGCGCGTGGTCACCACCAACCAGCGCGAGGCGATGATCAAGCAGGGCAAGGAGATCGGCTACGTCACCATCAGCGGCACCGGTGCCGCCGGCGGGGCGGGTTCGACGCCGAACGTGCAGTTCAAGGAAGTCGTGCTGGAACTTCGGGTGACTCCGACGATCACCAATGACAACCGCGTGTTCCTGAACATGCAGGTCAAGAAGGATGAAGTCGATCGCCTGATCGAGCTGCAGGGCTACGGCACGGTGCCGTCGATCAACCGCCGCGAAGTCAATACCGCGGTGCTGGTCGAGGATGGCCAGACCGTGGTGATCGGCGGTGTGTACGAGTTCACCGATCGCAACAGCATCAGCAAGGTGCCGTTCCTGGGCGATGTGCCGTTCCTGGGCAATCTGTTCAAGAAGCGCGGTCGCAACAAGGACAAGGCCGAGCTGCTGGTGTTCGTGACACCGAAGGTGCTGCGCGTGGCCAAGCAGAACTGAGCCACCGCCTGCAGCAGGTGCGAAACGGGGCCGCCATGTGCGGCCCCGTCTGCGTTGCGCTCACGCATCCACGCAGGGCGTGGACGCTGTTCAGCGTCTCTTGATGCCATCGCCGGGGCAGCCTGCGATGATGTCGGGAACCCGTGCCGTCCTGTGCCGGTCAAAGGCCCTCATGAACCTGCCCCCGCCGATGCCCGAATCCGCAATGCCGGCTGCCACGCCGGCCACGTCCCGCCTGCACGCGGCGTTCAATACGCTGCGCGAGGCGCTGTCGGCCGAGATCGTCGGCCAGGCCGCCCTGGTCGAGCGCCTGCTGATCGCGCTGCTGGCCGATGGCCATCTGCTGGTGGAGGGTGCGCCCGGGTTGGCCAAGACCACCGCCATCCGCGCCCTGGCAGCGCGCCTGGAGGCCGATTTCGCGCGCGTGCAGTTCACCCCGGACCTGTTGCCTGCCGATCTGACCGGTACCGAGATCTGGCGTCCGCAGGAAGGCCGTTTCGAATTCGTGCCGGGCCCGATCTTCCATCCGATCCTGCTGGCCGATGAAATCAATCGTGCACCGGCAAAGGTGCAGTCGGCGCTGCTGGAAGCCATGGGCGAACGCCAGGTCACCGTGGGTCGCCACACCTATGCGTTGCCCTCGTTGTTCCTGGTGATGGCCACGCAGAACCCGATCGAGCAGGAGGGCACGTTCCCGTTGCCCGAAGCGCAGCTGGACCGCTTCCTGATGCATGTGCGCATCGGTTATCCGGACCAGACAGCCGAGGCGGAAATCCTGCGGCTGGCGCGCGAACGCGCGCGCGGCGCGCTGGGTGAAGCCCCGGCGGCGCCGGAGAAAATGCCGATGCAGGATGTCTTCCAGGCGCGTCGCCAGGTACTGGACCTGCACATGGCACCGGCCCTGGAACGCTACCTGGTGGAGCTGGTGCTGGCCTCCCGCGATCCGGCCCGCTACGACCCCGCGCTGGCGCGACGCATCGCGTGGGGCGCCAGCCCGCGCGGTTCGATCGCGCTGGAGCGTTGCGCGCGTGCGCGCGCATGGTTGGCCGGCCGTGACTTCGTCACCCCTGATGACGTGCGCGCGGTGGCTGCGGACGTGCTGCGCCATCGCGTGCTGCCGAGCTACGAGGCGACCGCCGAAGGCTGGGATGGCGAACGGCTGGTGCAGGAACTGCTGGCCCGGGTGCCGGCACCCTGAGCCTGCGCATGACCGATACATCCCGGGAGCATGGAGTGTCCGCCAGCGAAGGCGATGGACTGCGCCCGCAGCTGGCCGAGCTGGTGGCGCTGCGCCGTCTGGCCCAGCGTCCGCCGCCGCCCCGTCGCGGCCGCGCCGGCAATGCGGGGCAGGCACCGTCGCCGCTGCGCGGGCGCGGCATGGAGTACGCCGAATCGCGCGAGTACGTCGCCGGTGACGATGCCCGTCATATCGACTGGCGCGTGACCGCGCGCACCGGCCGTGCCCATACCAAGCTGTTCCAGGCCGAACGCGAACGGGTCAGTCTGATCGTGGCTGATACCTCGCCTGCGCTGTATTTCGGCACCCGCGTGCGCTTCAAGTCGGTACAGGCCGCGCGTGCCGGCGCAGTCGCCGCCTGGTCGGCGCAGCGCCGCGGCGACCGCATCGGTGCGCTGCGCGGCAGCGACCGCGAAGCGCCGGTGGCGCCGGCCGGTGGACCACGTGGCGTGCTGCGTGTCCTCGACGCGCTGACGCGCTGGTATGCGCAACCTCCGGCCGATGACCTGGGCCTGGAGCGCGCGCTGGACCACGCTGCGCGCGTTTTGCGCCCCGGTGCACGGCTGCTGGTGCTGGCCGACCCGCAGCAGGCCATCCGCATTGCCCCGGAGCGATGGGGCGCGCTGGCCCAGCATCACGACCTCAGCCTGGTGCTGCTGGTCGATCCGCTGGAGCTGCAGCCGCCGTCGGCCCCGCTGCAGTTCCTTGCCGCCCAGCAGCGCATCGGACTGGACCTGCGCCGCGGCGACGTGCAGGCGCAGTGGCGTGCGCATTTCGTTGAACCGCTGCAGGAACTGCAGCGCCAGCTGGGGGCACGCCGCATCGATGTGCAGGTGCTGAGCAGTGATGCGGCCAGCGATGCCTGGCTGGCGCCGGCGCCCACCGAGGTACCCGCATGAGCGCAACCCTGCCCCTGCGCGATGTGCAGCTGCCGCCGGCACCGTCGTGGTGGCCACCGGCCCCCGGTTATCTGATGATCGGGGCGGTCCTGCTGCTGGCGCTGCTGATCCTCGCCCTGCTGTGGTGGCGTCGGCGTCGGCGTCAGCAGCGCTGGTTGCAGGCGTTTGATCGCGAGCTGGCGGGCGCGACCGATGCCGCCGCTGAGGTCGCGGCCATTGCGGGCCTGCTGCGCCGTGCCGCGCGTCAGGCACGGCCGGGCAGCGAAGCGCTGCATGACCACGCCTGGTGGCAGCGGGTGGATCCGCAGGCGACGTTGCCGGCGGCGCAGCGCGATCTGCTTGCCGAGGGCGCGTACCGGCCGCAGGTGGATGCGGCCGATGTCGCAGTGCTGCGGCGCTGGGCACGCGGACGTTACCTGGCGATGCTGCAGGAGCGGGGCCGATGAGTACGCTGGCGAGTTACTGGCCCTGGCCGGACCTGCAGCTGGCTTGGCCACTGGCGCTGTTGGCGGTGCCGTTGCCGTTGCTGATGCTGGCCTGGAAGCGCCGTGCCGCCCCTGGCGCTGCGCTGCGCGTGCCCTATGCCGCCACCGAACTGGAGGCCCTGGCCGGGGCGGGTCGTATCGATGCGGGCAGGTGGCGCGCGCTGCTGCTGTGGCTGGGCTGGATCGCCCTGTGCGTGGCGCTGGCGCGGCCGCAGCAGTTGGGCGAGGCGATCACACCGCCGCAGCAGGGGCGCCAGATGATGCTGGCGATGGACGTGTCCGGCAGCATGGGTGAGGCAGACATGGTGCTCGGCGGCCAGGCCGTCGATCGGCTGACCGCCGCCAAGGCCGTGCTGGCCGACTTCCTTGACCGTCGTGCAGGCGATCGCATCGGCCTGCTGATCTTTGGTGATCGGGCCTATACGCTGACCCCGCTCACTGCCGACCTGGCCAGCGTCCGCGACCAGCTGCGCGACAGCGTGGTCGGCCTGGCCGGACGCGAGACCGCCATCGGCGATGCCATCGGCCTTGCGGTCAAGCGCCTGCGCAGCCAGCCCGAGGGGCAGCGTGTGCTGATCCTGCTCACCGATGGCGTCAGCAATGCAGGCGTGCTGGAACCGCTGCGTGCGGCGGAGGTGGCGCGTGCCGAGGGCGTGCGCATCCATACCGTCGCCTTCGGTGGCGATGGCAGCATGCGCTTTCTCGGCATTCCGATTTCCGCTGACCAGGACCCGGTGGACGAGGCGACGCTCAGGCAGATCGCCCGGATGACCGGCGGCCAGTTCTTCCGCGCCCGCGACACTGCCGAGCTCGCAGGTATCTATGCCGAGCTGGACCGGCTGGAGCCCATCGCGGAGAAGGGGCCGGCCCTGCGCCCGCGCGATGAGCGCTATCCCTGGCCGCTGGGCGTGGCGCTGCTGCTCGGTGCGCTTGCGTGGGCATGGCCGGAGCGTCGTCGATGATCGCTCTGGCATCCCTTCTGCCGGACTGGAACGCGCTGCATTTCCTGCGGCCGGAATGGCTGTGGGCATTGGCCGCGCTGCCGTTGATCGTGGCCGTGGCGGTGTATCGACAGCGCCGCAGCGATGCATGGCGGCAGGCGGTCGATGCCCATCTGCTGCCCCATCTGCTGGCGTCGGGGCCGCGCCGTCGCATGCGCCTGCCGTGGGCGCAGCTGCTGGGCTGGACGCTGGCGAGCCTGGCCCTGGCCGGGCCCAGCTGGCGACAACAGGCGCAGCCGATGTTCCAGGCCAGCGCACCGTTGCTGGTGGTGCTGGACCTGTCCAGCCGGATCACCGCCACCGACCTGCCACCGTCGCGCCTGCTGCAGGCGCGGGCCAAGATCGGCGCGTTGCTGCGCGCCCGCGAGGGCGGCCAGGTCGGGCTGATCGTCTATGCGGACGATGCCTATACCGTCGCTCCGTTGACCGAGGATGCCGGCAATGTCGCGCTCTATCTGGACGCGCTGTCGCCGGATGTCATGCCACGCGACGGCCAGCGTGCCGATCGTGGCATCGACTGGGCGACACGGCTGATGCGGCAGACCGGCGCGCCGCAGGGGCAGATCCTGGTGGTCACCGATCAGGCTGACGATGAGGCCGAACTCGCTGCTTCGCAGGCCCGCAGCCTGGGGCTGCAGGTGTCAGTGCTGGGTCTGGGGACCCCGGGCGGTGCCGCGTACCGCGACAGCAGCGGCCAGATACGCCAGGCCGCGCTGGACGAAGGCCGCCTGCGCGCCGTGGCGACGGCCGGCGGCGGCCGCTATGCGCGGATCGCCGCCGATGACCGCGACCTGCGCGCGCTGGGTGTGCTCGATGCCCGTGAAGGCACAGCGCTGCAGCGGCCGGGTACCGGTCGCCAATGGCGCGACGAAGGGTTCTGGTTGCTGCCGCCGTTGATGCTGCTTGCGCTGCTGGCGTTCCGACGGCGTGCGCTGCTGGCTGCCGTGCTGGCGGTTGGCCTGTTGCCGTGGACGGGCGGAGCGCAGGCGCAGGCGCAGGCACAGACGCGGCCGGTGCAGGGCACGATGTGGAAGCGGGCGGACCAGGTGCAGCATCAGCGTCTGGCCGAAGGCGTACAGGCCTATCGCCAGGGTGACTTCGCACGTGCCCGGCAGCAGTTCGAAGGGCTCGACACCGAGGCCGGCTGGTACAACCTCGGCAATGTGCTGGCCCGCCAGGGCCAGTACGACGATGCCATTGCCGCCTACGATCGTGCACTGGCCCTGCACCCGGGGATGGCCGACGCGGTGGCCAACCGGGCTGTTGTCGATGCTGCACGCAAGCGCAAGCCGCCGGGTGGCCAGCGGCAGAACCCGGGACAGCAGAATCGGCCCCAGAAGCCGTCCTCGACGCCGCAGGATCAGCAGGGCCAGCCACAGCAGGGCCAGCCGTCGGGGCAGGGCCAGCCGCAGGCGCCCTCGCAGCGCCCCCCGCCCTCCGACGCCGGCGCGCAGCCGCAACCGCGGCCCGGTGAGCGTGGTGATCAGGGGCCGCCGTCACCGCCCCAGGCCGAGGACGCCCATGCGCAGGCCGAGGCCGACGCGCAGCAGCGACAGCGCATGCAGCGGGCCATCGAACAGGGGCGCCAGGGCGGGGAGAAGGATGATCCGACCGTGGCGGGCGATGACGGCCGCACGCCGCGCCAGCGCGAGGAACAACAGGCGGTGGACGCCTGGATGCGGCGCGTGCCGGATGATCCGGGCGCGTTGCTGCGTGCCAAGTTCCAGCTGGAAAACGAACGCAGGAAGAGGGAAGGGCGATGAACATGCACGGCCTACGCCGGTGTGCGGCAATGCTGCTGCTGTGGCTGCCATTGATGGCCTGGGCACAGCCGCGGGCATGGCTGGACCGCGATCGCATCGCGATGGGCGATACGGTCACCCTCAACGTGCAGAGTGATGCCGGTGCGCCGGACTTCGCGCCGCTGCGCGGTGACTTCGATTTCAGTGGGCAGACCAGCAGCCGCCAGGTGGAATGGAGCAACGGCAGCATGCAGCAACGCAGTCTGTATGGCGTGGCGCTGACGCCGCGACGCAGTGGCGTGCTGACGATCCCGGCCCTGCAGGTGGGCACTGCGCAGACCTCACCGCTGACGTTGCAGGTGGACGCCGCCGCCCCGGTCACCGCTGCCAACGGTGCGGCCATGGCGTTCATCCAGACCGATGTCGACGATGACACGCCCTACGTGCAGCAGAGCGTTGGAGTGGTCGTGCGCCTGTTCTTCGCTTCTCAGCTGGCCTCCGGCGAGCTCATCGTGGATACGCCGGCCGGTGCCTCGCTGCAGCGGGTGGGCGACGACCGCACCGACGTGAGGCAGGTCAATGGACGCCGCTACAACGTGGTCGAGCGCCGCTTCCTGCTGATTCCCGAGCGCAGCGGGACACTGCGCCTGGCCGGTGCGCGCTTCAACGGCCGCAGCGCAGGTGGCTTCTTCGATGACTTCTTCGGAGGGGGCGATGGACGCATGAACGCCACCGGCGCCGACCGCACGCTGCAGGTGCAGGCACAGCCGGCGCAGGCGCCGCAGCCGTGGCTGCCGCTGCAGGGACTGCAGTTGCGCTATACCAGCGCGCCGAGTACTGCGCGTGCCGGCGAGTCCGCCACCATCGTGGTCGAAGCGATCGCCGAAGGTGCGACCCGTGCCCAGTTCACCGACCTTCCGGTTCCGGACCTCGGCACGGCCGCGCAGGTGTTCGCCGAACCGGCACAGTATGAAGAGACTTTCAATGGCAGCACCCCGCGGTTGAAAATCACCCGTCGTTACTCCGTCGTGCCCCGCCAGCCGGGTCCGCTGCAGGTGCCGGGGCCGAGGCTGTCCTGGTGGAACGTGCGCGACGGCAGCGCGCAGCAGGCACGACTGCCGGACCTGGCGCTGACGGTCAGTGCCGGTACGGGCACTGCCGCGCCCGCCGTGCCGCCGCCGATCGACACCGATGCGGCGCTGCCCGACGACGACACGCGCATTGCGGCCACCGATCCGATCGCCTCGGGGACGCCGAGCCAGCCCTGGCCCTGGATCGCTGCGGTGATCGGCCTGGCGCTGCTGTGGCTGCTGACCCTGCTGTGGGGCTGGCAGCGCGGACGCGGCAGGCCTTCCGCGCGCGGTGCCACCCGCGTGCCGGGGCGGCCGTCAGGGCCGGAAGCCAGCGAAGGACGCGGCAGTGTCGCCGAACTGCGCCGGGCGCTGGACGGCGAGGGCTTCGACCAGGTCGAAGCGCAGCTGTGCGCGATGGCAGGTGTACCGCGGTTGGAGCAGGTCATCGCCAGGCTGGATGATCCGAACCAGCGCCAGGTGCTGCAGGACCTCCAGCAGGTGCGATGGGGCGGGCAGGGAGAGCCGGCACCGCTGCGTGCGCGGTTGCGCGAGGCCTTCCGTGACGGACCGCACTGGTCGGGTTCCGCCCGCGCCACCGACACTGGACTGGCGCCGCTGTATCCGCAGCGTCGAACCTGAACCGGCGCCGCTTGCGCGCTTTGTTAGAGTGCATTCATTTTTCGAGGAAACCTGCGTATGACAGCAGCTGCCGCCGGCAAGAAGACGTTGCCCCTGCACTGGAAGATGGGCATCGGCTTCGCGATCGGCCTGATCCTGGGACTGACCGTGCACGCCCTGGGTGGCAGCGTCGATGGTCTGCAGACCGGTGCCAAGTGGGTCATGGATTACATCACCACGCCTGCATCGGGGCTGTTCCTCAACCTGATCTTCATGCTGATCGTGCCGTTGATCTTCTCGGCGCTGATCATGGGCGTGTCGGAGATGGGCGACATCCGCGCCCTCGGCCGCATCGGCTGGAAGACGCTGGCCTATACCGTGCTGCTGTCCGGCATCGCCGTGGCCATCGGCCTGGTGCTGGTCAACCTGCTCAAGCCCGGCGTCGGCGTCGATCCGCAGACCGCCGCGCTGATGCTCTCGGAGAACGCCGAGCGCAGCAAGGAGATCGTCGCCGGCATCCACGGCACGCCGAAGGGCATGGACATGCTGCTGTCGATCGTGCCGAGCAACGTGCTGCAGGCGGCCTCCGACAACGGCGCGATCCTCTCGCTGATGTTCTTCGCGCTGATGTTCGGCATCGGCATGGTGCTGACCGATGACGAGAAGGTCGCGCCGCTGCGCCGCGCCATCGAAGGCGTGTTCGAAATCTCGATGACCCTGATCAACCTGGTCATCCGCCTGGCACCGTATGCGGTGGCCTGCTTTATGTTCAATCTGGCCGCGCTGTTCGGTTTCGAGCTGATCATCCGCCTGGGCGCCTACGTGGGCGTGGTGGTGCTGGCACTGGGCCTGCACATGGTGGTGACCTACGGCGCCGCCGTGTGGCTGTCGGGCCGTTCGCCGCTGTCGTTCTTTCGCGATACCCAGGAAGCGACGGTGATGGCTTTCTCCACCGCCTCCAGCAACGCCACCCTGCCGACCGCGCTGCGCGTGGCCGACCAGATGGGCCTGCCGCAGCGCGTGTCCCGCTTCGTGCTGACCGTGGGCGCCACCGCCAACCAGAACGGCACCGCGCTGTTCGAGGGCGTGACGGTGATCTTCCTGGCCCAGTTCTTCGGCGTCGACCTGAGCATCGGCCAGCAGATCATGGTGATGGCGGTGTGCATCCTGGGCGGCATCGGTACCGCAGGCGTGCCGTCGGGTTCGCTGCCGGTGGTGGCGATGATCTGCGCCATGGTGGGGGTGAACCCGCTGGGTATCGGCCTGATCCTGGGCGTGAACCATTTCCTGGACATGTGCCGCACGGCGCTGAACGTGACCGGCGATCTGGCGCTGACCACCCTGGTGGCCAAGGGCGAGGGCCACGACGGTCCCGCGCTGGTACCGCACCAGGACTGAGTCCAACGCCCCTGCTGGTGACCTGATCGGGGTCGGATTCCTTTCCGCAGGGAAAGGGCTCCGACCCCGTTTCACATGCGGAATCCGGCGGGGAACTGACCCCCACCCGGCGACTATGGGACAATGGGCCGCCCGCACGTCCGCGGCCGCCTCCCGATTCCGACAGAACCATGACGCAGCCTACCCGTCGCCAGTTGGCCAACGCCATCCGCTTCCTTGCCGCCGATGCGGTTGAAACCGCAAAGTCCGGCCACCCCGGCATGCCAATGGGCATGGCCGACATCGCCGAAGTGCTCTGGAACGACTACCTTCGCCACAACCCGAGCAACCCGCACTGGTTCAACCGCGACCGTTTCGTGCTGTCCAACGGCCACGGCTCGATGCTGCAGTACGCGCTGCTGCACCTGAGCGGTTACGACCTGCCGATCGAGCAGCTCAAACTGTTCCGCCAGCTTGGCAGCCACACCGCCGGTCACCCGGAACGCCATGAGACCCCCGGCGTGGAAACCACCACCGGCCCGCTGGGCCAGGGTTTCGCCAATGCCGTGGGCTTCGCCCTGGCCGAGAAGCTGCTCGCACAGCGCTTCAACCGTCCGGAACTGGAAGTAGTCGACCATCGCACCTGGGTGTTCATGGGCGATGGCTGCCTGATGGAAGGCGTCTCGCATGAAGCTGCTTCCCTGGCCGGCACCTGGGGCCTGCACAAGCTGGTCTGCTTCTGGGACAACAACCACATCTCCATCGATGGCAACGTCGAAGGCTGGTTCACCGACAACACACCCGAGCGTTTCGAGGCCTATGGCTGGAACGTGGTCCGCGATGTCGATGGTCACGACCCGGAGAGCATCAAGGCCGGCATCGAGGCCGCGCTGTCGCAGAGCGACAAGCCGACCCTGATCTGCTGCCGCACCACGATCGGCTTCGGTTCGCCGAACAAGGCCGGCAAGGAATCCAGCCACGGTGCCCCGCTGGGCAAGGACGAGCTGGAAGCCACCCGCAAGCAGCTGGGCTGGGAGTACGGCCCGTTTGAAATCCCGCAGGCGATCTATGACGGCTGGCGCGCCAACGGTGCCGGCACCCTGCGCCAGGCCGAATGGGAACAGCTGTTCGACAAGTATGCGGCCCAGTACCCGGCCGAAGCCGCCGAGCTGACCCGTCGTTCGCATGGCGAACTGCCGGCCGACTTCGTTGCCCAGGCCGACGCCTACATCGCCAAGGTCGCTGCTGAAGGCCCGACGATCGCCTCGCGCAAGGCCTCGCAGCTGGCCATCGAGGCCTTCGCGCCGCTGCTGCCGGAAATCGTCGGCGGCTCGGCCGACCTGGCGCACTCCAACCTGACCCTGTGGAAGGGCAGCACCTCGGTCGCCAGCGACGACGCCAACGCCAACTACGTGTACTACGGCGTGCGCGAGTTCGGCATGACCGCGATCGCCAACGGCCTGGCGCTGCATGGCGGCTTCATTCCGTTCGATGCCACCTTCCTGGTGTTCAGCGATTACGCCCGCAACGGCGTGCGCATGAGCGCGCTGATCCCGGCCCACGCCATCCACGTCTACACCCACGATTCGATCGGCCTGGGCGAAGACGGTCCGACCCACCAGCCGGTGGAGCATCTGGCCTCGCTGCGCTACATCCCGAACAACGACGTGTGGCGCCCGTGCGATGCCGTCGAGTCGGCGGTGAGCTGGAAGGCGGCGATCACCCGCCAGGACGGCCCGAGCTGCCTGGTGTTCAGCCGTCAGAACCTGCCGCACCAGCCGCGCAGCGCCGAGCAGATCGCGCAGATCGAGCGTGGCGGCTACGTGCTGGCCGACGCCGCCGGGACCCCGGACGTGATCCTGATCGCCACCGGTTCGGAAGTCTCGCTGGCCACCGAAGCCAAGGCCCAGCTGGACGCGGCCGGCCTCAAGACCCGCGTGGTCTCGATGCCGTCCACCGATGTGTTCCTGCGCCAGGATGCGGCCTACCGTGAATCGGTGCTGCCGAATGCCGTGCGCAAGCGCGTGGCCGTGGAAGCCGGCGTCACCGGTTTCTGGCGCCAGTTCGTCGGCCTGGACGGTGCGGTGATCGGTATCGACACCTTCGGTGCGTCGGCCCCGGCCGATGCGCTGTACAAGCACTTCGGCATCACCACCGCGCACGTGGTGGACGCCGCCAAGGCGCTGTAAGCAGCATCGCGATGTGATGCAGGAAAGGCCGGCGCACGCCGGCCTTTCCTTTTGGGCTGGCGCCGGGCCATGCCTGGCGGATCGGGTGCTCGCCGGGCATGGCCCGGCGCTACCGGCTTCAGGCCGTGCGTGCCAGCGCCAGCCGCAGCAGGCGCGCGTCCAGCCGCTCGTTGAAGTCCTTCGGTGACTGCAGGCCCATGCGCTGCAGGTACACCGCATCGCCGTCGCCGGCCGGTTGGCGCAGCGCTGCCCAGACGGTACGCAGCTTGTCGCCACGCGTCTGCGTGTTGGCCTTCAGCCAACCCAGCGCCTTCACCAGCACCTGCTCGATCTCGTTGAAGTCGCTGCCCAGCGGATAGTCCGGCAGGCTGCCATCGGCGCGGAACGGTGCCAGTGCTGCCGCCAATGCCTGCGGTGTATTGCGCTGCAGCCGTTCCGGATCTGGTTGCGCGACCGCCAGCAGCTTGCGCGCGGCCTGTGCCTGCTGCAGCAGGCCCTGCTGGAACGGCGCCTCGGTGATCGCCGCCATCGCCTGCACGCAGTCCTCGTCGGTCAACCCGCGCAGGTCGGCGATGCCGTACTCGTCCAGGTAGATATCACGCAGATGGCGGGGAATGGTGGTGTGGCCATAGTTCCAGCGCACGTTCGATTCGCGCTGGCCCTTGTCATCGCGTGCGGCGCGGAACATCAGCACGCTGCGTGCTTCCGGCAGGGCATGGGCCATCGCCACGAAGTTGTACTGGCCGCCGACGCCGGACACCACGCGGCCATCGTCCAGGGCATCGGAGACCGCCGCACCCAGTGCAGTGGCCATCATGCAGGAATTGAAGAAGCGTGCATGTCGGCGCTGCAGGCGCTCCAGCGTCTCGTTGCCGCCGTAAAGCTGGTTGATCTCACTGATGCGGCGCATGCCGATGGCGCGGCGTTCATCCGCCGGCAGCTCGCGCAGCCACTGGTAGAACTCCGGCGAGCCCAGGTAGAACGCGCCATGCAGGTATTCGCCTTCGGCGGCCAGCGTGGCATGGTCGATGGACAGCGTGCTGCCGTTCTCGATGCGCTGCATCAGCGCCAGATCGTCATGCACCTTGCGCTTGATCACGCCGGTCTGCACCAGCCGCCGGAAGCCCTCGTTGAGCATCTCGCTGCAGCCGTACAGGCCGATCTCGAACGGCTCCAGGCCACCGATTTCCTGCACCAGCGGATGCCGCGCAAGCTGCGGGTCCAATGCGTGCAGCACGCGCCGGTAGCGCGCGTTGTCGGTATGCCGCAGCACCAGCGCGTGGCTGAGTGCATCGGCCAGGGTGCCGATGCCGATCTGCAGCGTGCCGCCATCGCGCACCAGGGTGCTGGCATACAGGCCGATCGCATAGTCGGCGTCGGCGACCGGCTGCCGCGGCAGGCCGAACAGCGCCGGATACGGCGGCGGCGGGGTGATGACCAGGTCGAAGAAGGACACATCGACCGTGGCGGTGCCGCCCAGATAAGGCAGCTGCGGATCGATCTCGGCCACCATCAGCGGACGCGGCAGGCCGCGTGCGGCGATTGCATCGAGCGTGTCCTGGGTGATGTCGTTGTTGCAGGACAACGAGAGGCGGCGATCGTCCGGGCGCATCGCCACCTTCTGCACGATCACCTGCGGCGCGCGCTGGGCTACCGCATCAGCAGCATGGGTGTAGTTGAGGCTGGTGTAGCTGGACTGCGCCTGCCGGGAACCGAGCAGCGCGCCGGACTGCATGTAGAACTCCTCCACCTGCACATGGGCGGGCAGTGCGTCACGGGCGATCGCGTCGGCGTAGGCCAGGCGGGGGAAATCCTCGCCGAAATGGCGCTGCGCGAAGGGGCCCAGGAAGCGGGCCTCCAGGCCGCTGCCCCGCACCTTCGGCGGATTCAACGACAGCGCAGTGTAGAGCTGCAGGGGGCGCGAGGGATCGTTCTCGACCCGTGCATACAGTGCATTGAGCAACCGGTGTGGCTTGCCCAGCGCCAGCGGTGCTCCGATCCGCAGCGGCCCTTCCACGCGCGCGAACAGCCAATCGACGGCGGCGTCCAGGTCGGTGAGGTGTTCGGTCATCCGGGGCAGTCCTGCGTAAGGGGAGTTCCGGCATTACAGCATGTCGGGCTTGAACCGCCGTCGACGCGAGACTTCCGCACCGGCCACCATGAAGCGGCCATCGCCCCGGTAGTGCACGGTGCGCGGCAGTTTCGGCCGTGGTGCGACGTGGGCACGCACGATCTCCCAGATGAAAAGGTTGCTGGCCTCGATCTGGCTGTCGTCGTACAGGCGGCACTCGAAGCACGAATGGCACTGGCTGACCAGCGGCGCGCCGACCTCGTGGGCGGGCAGGGCATCCAGGCCGAAGCGCGCGAACTTGTCGACCTCCCGCCCGCTGCAGTTGCCGATGTCCACTACGGTATCGAGCAGCTCCACGCCCGGCACATTGATCACGCATTCGCCGCTGCCCCGTGCCAGCGCGAAGCTGTGGTTCTCGTTCCACAGATAGGTCGCCACCAGTGATGGCGAGAAGCCCATCACCATGTGCCAGCCCATCGTCATCAGGTTGCGCTGGCCACGCCATGCGGTGCTGACCAGCACGATCGGGCCGGGTTCGAGGAAGCGGCGGGCCTGTTCGACGGGGAAATCCTTCTTGGGCAGCGGTTTCATGCGCACTCCGGGACCGGAAGGGCCGATGCTGGGCCAGAGCGCATGAAGTGCAGGTCGATGGAGGGCTTGACAGCAGGTTTGATTACGGGCGTAATCGAACCGTCGATTACGGGCGTAAACAATGAATGCGATCAGTGAAGCCGAAGCCGTCGTGATGGAAGTGCTGTGGCAGCAGGCGCCCCGCGGTGCCGATGAGGTGGTTGCCGCACTGGCCCACCGGGACTGGGCCGAACCGACCATCAAGACGCTGCTCAACCGCCTGCTGACCAAGGGCGCGATCGCTGCCGAACGCGACGGCCGCCGCTATCTGTATCGGCCGCTGCTGCAGCGCGAGGCCTGGGTGGCGGCGCAGAGCCAGGACTTTCTGGGCCGGGTGTTCGAAGGCCGGGTGGCGCCACTGGTTGCCCATTTCAGTGAACGCGGCCAGCTCAGCGCGCAGGACATCGCCGAACTGAAGAAGCTGATCCAGGAGCTGGACCATGAGTGAGGTGCTCGACAGCGTGTGGCGGGTCAGCGTGTGGCTGGCGCTGGCGGTGATCGTGCTGGCGGCGATGCGGCCGCTGCTGCTGCGGCTGGGAGGGGCCTCACTGGCCTACCGCAGCTGGTGGTTGTTGCCCCTGCTGTTGGCAGGGCTGTTGCTGCCGTTGCCTGCGCTGCCCCTGCTGCAGCATGTGCCGACCCTGCCCCTGAACGTGCTGCCTGTCGTGCCGGAGGGCGAGCCGACCCAGGTCCCGCGCTGGTCGCAGTGGCTGCTGCTGGCCTGGATGCTTGGCGTGGTGATCAGTCTGCTGCGCAGCCTGCGCGCGCAGCAGCGCTTCGAACGTGTCCTGGGCCGCCTGCAGGCGCGCGCCGACGGCAGCTGGCAGGCCAGTGCCGATCCTGGTCTGCCGGCCCTGGTCGGCCTGTGGCGGCCACGCATCGTGGTCGGCCCCGGTTTCGATCAGCAGTTCGATGCACGCGAGCAGGGCTTGATCCTGGCTCATGAACGCAACCATCGCCGCAATGGCGATCACTGGGCGAACGGCGCGTTGCTGCTGGCACGCGCAGTGTTCTGGTTCCATCCGTTGATGCCGTGGGCAACACGCAGGTTCCTGCGCGACCAGGAACTGGCCTGTGATGCCCGCACCATTGCCACGCAGCCTGCGCTGCGCGGACTTTACGCCAGCACGCTGCTGAAGGCGCAGCTGGTTCACCCGGTTGCGCCGGCAGTGTGCCACTGGCGCAGCCAACCCGTGTTGAAGGAGCGAATCACCATGTTGAAGCAGTCCAAGCGGAAGGCATTGCCGTGGGTGTCCGGGCAGGTGCTGGTGGTCGGGGTGTGCGCGGGTCTGGCCACGGTGGCGTGGGCAAGCCAGCTCGGGATGGCCGGCATGTCCTCGATCGGCGTCGAGCCGGCCGAGTACGCACAAGCCGATGCCGCTGCGGCCGGCCTGCAGCGTCCAGCGCAGGTCGAGAGGATGGCACCGCCGAAGTATCCGGAGTCTGCGTTCCAGCAGGGCCTGACCGGTGTCGTCACCTTGAAGGTCGAGATCGATGCCGAGGGCAGGCCGACCGACGTACAGGTGCTCAGTGCCACCAATCCTGGTGTGTTCGATGCGGTGTCGATCGCGGCCGCCAAGGGCTGGACCTTCCGCCCGGCCCTGAAGGATGGGCGTCCGGTGGCGTCCGCCGTGCGGATTCCGCTGACGTTCTCCATGAGCGAGGACGAGAGGAGAGCGGAGAGCGCACGGTGAGGCGGATCTCGCTGCTGTTGGCCACGCTGCTGGCAGGCTGTGCCACCCAGGAACGACTGGACACGGTTGACACCCGCAGCGAGAGTGTCGGCCATCAACGGTTGCAGCCCACGGCGGCGGGCGGCAGCGGACAGGTGCAGGCCTATGCGCTGGCGGCGGGCGAAGGCTATCGGATGCCGCAGCTGTATGCGGCGCCTGATCCGAAGGTGGGCGACCGCGATCCGCGTACCGAACTGGCGCCCACCACCATCTGCCTGCAGGTGGTGGTCGATGCGGAAGGCGTGGTCGAGCGCAGCCTGCCGCTGACCGACCGCCCCGAGTGCGCCGCCGGCGCCGCAGCGGAGAACGCGCCGCTGCTGCAGGCGGCGCAGGAGGCGGTGGCGATGTGGAAGTACAGCGCTGCCGCGGTCTGCCACTACCCGGTCGGCAAGGTCCCATCCGACCGCGGCGACTGCGGGAGCGCCGAGCGCATCGAGCCGGTGCCGGTCAGCCTGCTGTACGCCTTCACCTTCGAGATCGTGAAGGGCCGGCAGACGGTCCGCACGCAGGGAAAATGATCGCGCGTGATGCCGGGTAGCGCCGGGCCATGCCCGGCCAGCACAGCGGCGTCGATCAGGCGCCGCCCTGGATGTTGGCCTTCACCGCCGGTTGCATCAGCGCCGGTTCGGCCAGCGTGGCGTCACGGGCCTGGCGCACGCTGACGAACTGGGCTTCGGCCACGCCGTCATGCACGTGGATGTTGCGCGCGCGCTGCTCGCCGATGGTGGTCTCGTTGGCAACCTCGCGGCCGCCGGGGCCATAGTCGTGGCAGACGAACACGCGGGTGGAGTCGGGCAGCGCCAGCAGGCGCTGGATCGAGCGGTACAGCTGCGCCGCATCGCCGCCGGGGAAATCGCAGCGGGCGGTGCCGCCGTCGGGCATGAACAGCGAATCGCCCGTGAACAGTGCGTCGCCGATCAGGTAGGCGATGCTGTCGCTGGTGTGGCCAGGCACGGCGATGACCTGGCCGCGCAGTTCGCCCAGCGTGAAGGTCTCGCCGTCGGCGAACAGGTGGTCGAAGATGTCGTCCGCGGCAGGCAGCTGCAGGCCGAACCGCGGCGCAAAGGTCGCCTGCACGGCGCGGATGCCTTCACCGATGGCCAGCGTGGCGTGAGGGAAGCGCTGCTTGAGCCGCCGCCCGGCCGACACATGGTCGGCGTGGGCGTGGGTCTCCAGCAGCCACCTCAGCCGCAGCCCCTGCTGCTCGATCGCGCGCAGTGCCGGCTGGACCGGCGACTCGCTGCTGGCATCGGTGTCCGGGTCGTAATCCAGGACCGGATCGATCAGCGCAGCCTCGCCGCTGGCCGGGTCGCTGACCAGGTAGCTGAAGGTATTGCTGTCACGATGGAAGAACGACTGGACCTGGACCGGCATCGGCAACCTCCTCAGCGTGCGGCGAGCACGCGGTTCAGCAGCTGCGCCAGATTCTCGCCGGCCAGCCGCAGCTGCGCTTCCGCCACCGGGCGGTAGCGCGCGGTGTATTCATCGCCGATCTTACGCGAGGCTGGATAAACGCCGGCTTGCATCGAAATGCGGCAGCTGGCTTCAGCCCACGCCTGCGGATCGCGCTGGGGATTGGACTGGCGCGCCAGTTTCGGCGCCGGCAGCGACCGCAGCACCGGCAGATAGCCGTTGTCGTCCAGCGTGCGGGTGTTGAGCATGCCGCTGTCCCACAGCGAATGGAGGTTGGTGCCGCGGTTGCCGTACTGCAGCTGGAAGTCGTTGCCGCCCTTGTCGTGACCGTAGCCGGCATGCATTGGCTGGTGGATGTCGCCGACCAGATGCACCACGAACTTCAGGGCCTGCAGCCGCTCGCCGTCGCTCAGGCTGCGATCGCCGAGGATCGCGCTCTGCGCCTTCAGCGCCTCGACGATGCAGTTGCCGTTGGTGCAGTGCCTGGCTGCTTCGTAGTGGCAGCCGTCTTCGGCGATGTTGACGTAATGCCAGCCGGCGGAACGGCGGCCGAGGCCCGGGTCCTTGGCGCGCAGCTGGTCGGCCCAGGGCGCCACGCTGGCGAGGGTGGCGCCGGCTTCGGTGGCCAGCAGGCGGTCGACTTCGGCGCGTGCAGCGGGGGAGAGGTGGGAATCCGCCACTTCGGCGACAAGGCGATGACCTTGCGCGCCCCAGGCATGGGCAGGGGCGGAGGCGGACAGCAGAGCCGGCGCGATCGCGGCGGCGAGGAACAGGGAATGCAGGGCTTTCATGCCGGCATTCTAGCGGGGCGGCGGCCGGACGCGTTTGATCCAGCATGGCCGCTCGCCACGCGCCCTTGATGCGCGGACCGTTACGGTGGCGCGGCCACGGGCGGGGACATCGCGATGAGCATCACGGACCGGCGCATCACGGCAGTACATGCGGACGACGGCTTTGCCCGCGCGTTCGATGAACAGGTGGTCTGGCGGATGCGCTGGGCCTGTGCCGTTGCCGGCATTTTTTCAATCGGCTTTGCCGTGCTCGACCATTTCTGGCTTCCGCCGGATGTGCATGCACAGGTGCTGCGCTGGCGGCTCGGGCTGCTGCTGCCGGTACTGCTGCTGGCGGTAGCACTTACCTTCGTCCCGGCGTTCCGCCGCCATCTGCAGTGGCTGGGGGGCGGTGCTGTGCTGATCAGCGGGCTGGCGCTGGTGACGATGATCTGGACGGCGCATCGCGCCGGCGTGGATTATCCCTATGAAGGCGTCAGCCTGTTCCTGCTGCTGAACTACTTCCTGTGTGGCCTGCGCTTCGGTGTCGCCACGCTGACCGGAACCCTGATCGCATCGGCGTTCGTGATGGCGGAGCTGCAGGTCGGACGGCACTGGGCACAGATGCTGCAGAGCGTGATGTTCGTGCTGGCCAGCAACCTGGCCGGCATCTTCGGCAGCTACATCCTGGAGAGGCAGGCGCGTGCAACCTGGCGCGCCGAGCAGCGGCTGGACGCACTGGCCAACCACGATGGACTGACCGGATTGCTCAACCGGCGCGCATTCGATCGTCGTGCCAACCAGATCTTCCAGCGTTATCTCCGCCGGCCGCACGTGCGTGGCGCCTTGCGCATCGCGATGATCGACATCGACTACTTCAAGCGCTACAACGACCATCATGGTCACCCGGCGGGCGATGCGGTACTGCATGCGGTGGCGGTGACGCTGGCCGCGCAGCTTCGCGGCGCTGACTCGGTGGTGGCGCGGTACGGCGGTGAGGAGTTCGTGGCGCTGGGGCAGTGGTCGCCGGGCGAGCCGGAAACCGCGCCGTTCGAGCGGATGCGCCAGCAGGTCCAGGCGCTGGCGATCGCCCATGCCGATTCGGACGCCGCGCCGGTGGTGAGCGTCAGCATTGGTGTGGCGCGGTGGCATGACGATGGCGCCGATTCGCTGGAGCAGGCACTGGCGCGTGCGGATGCCGCGCTGTATCGGGCCAAGGCGTCCGGGCGCAACCGGGTGGAGGTGGCCACCGATGGGTAGGCCGAAAAAAAAGCCCCGGCGATCACCGGGGCAACATGCTGCGGAGGGTTCAGCGGTTGGCCGGAGGGCGGGCCAGACCCGCCACGCCGGAGGCAGCGCTCAGAACTTGAAGACGTAGGAGGCGCCGTAGACCAGCGGATCGATGTTGACCGTACCGATCTTCTGGCCGTCCAGCTTCACCTTGCTGTCGATGTCGATCCAGCGCATGTCCACGCGCAGCGCGCCCTTCTCGCCGATCGCGAAGTCCACGCCGGCGTGCGCGGCCAGACCCCAGGAGTCCTGCAGCTTCAGCCGGCTGTCCTTGAGCGCGCCCGTGGTGTCTTCGCTGAAGAAGGTCGTGTAGTTCACGCCCGCACCGATGAACGGCGACACCTTGCCCTTGCTGTTGAAGTGGTACTGCACGGTCACCACCGGCGGCAGCTGCTTGGTGCTGCCGACACGGCCGAGGCCGTTGATGTTGATGTCGTGCTTGAACGGCAGTGCCGCCAGCACTTCGATGCCCAGGTTGTCAGCGATGAAATACTCACCGGTGATGGTCGGCTTGACATCGTTGTCGACGTCGACCTTCAGCGTGCCACCGGCCAGCCAGCCGTTGTTCGACTTCGGCGCCACCTGGTGCACGCCGGCCGAGAGGGTCCAGTCACCCTTGGACTGGGCCATCGCCGGGGCGGCGGCGAGGGACAGGGCGGCGGCCAGGCTGGCCACGATCAGGGGAGAGGTCTTGCGCATGGGGGTGTTCTCGTTGCGGGGTGGATGGGGCCAGTCTCGGCCTCACGCCGCGCTAACGCTTTGATCCGGATCAAATCCGGCCGGCCCGCCCGCCACCGGCCCGGTCTGGCCGGCGGTGGCCAGGCCGGGCCTGCTAGACTTGTGGGCCCTATCCACCCCGCCGCACCCGACGCGGCTGCAGGAGCTTGAGAAATGGCAATCAAGGTTGGTATCAACGGTTTCGGTCGCATCGGGCGTAACGTCCTGCGCTCGGCGGTGCTGAACTTCGGCGACGACATCGAAATCGTGGCCATCAACGATCTGCTGGAGCCGGATTACCTGGCCTACATGCTCAAGTACGACTCCGTGCACGGTCGCTTCAAGGCTGACGTGTCGGTGCAGGGCAACGACCTGCTGGTCAACGGCAAGAAGATCCGCCTGACCCAGGAACGTGATCCGGCCAACCTGAAGTGGGACGAAGTGGGCGTGGACGTTGTCATCGAGTCCACCGGTCTGTTCCTGACCAAGGAAACCGCGCAGAAGCACATCGATGCCGGCGCCAAGAAGGTCATCCTGTCCGCCCCGTCCAAGGACGATACGCCGATGTTCGTGTTCGGCGTGAACGACAAGACCTACGCCGGCCAGGCAATCATCTCCAACGCCTCGTGCACCACCAACTGCCTGGCCCCGCTGGCCAAGGTCATCAATGACAAGTGGGGCATCAAGCGTGGCCTGATGACCACCGTGCACGCCGCCACGGCCACCCAGAAGACCGTTGACGGCCCGTCCAACAAGGACTGGCGCGGCGGCCGCGGCATCCTGGAGAACATCATTCCGTCCTCCACCGGTGCGGCCAAGGCGGTCGGCGTGGTCATTCCGGAGCTGAACAAGAAGCTCACCGGCATGAGCTTCCGCGTGCCGACCTCGGACGTGTCGGTGGTCGACCTGACCGTCGAGCTGGAAAAGGAAGCCACCTACGCCGAGATCTGCGCCGAAGTGAAGGCGCAGAGCGAAGGCGCGCTGAAGGGCATCCTCGGCTACACCGAAGACAAGGTCGTGGCCACCGACTTCCGCGGTGAGACCCACACCTCGGTGTTCGATGCCGAAGCCGGCATCGCCCTGGACGGTACCTTCGTCAAGCTCGTGTCGTGGTACGACAACGAGTGGGGCTACTCCAACAAGTGCCTGGAAATGGCCAGGGTCGTCGCCGCCAAGTAAGGCCGGCGAAGATCGCGCACGAACCCCGGCCTGGCCGGGGTTCGTCGTTTGAGGGACCGGCCCTGTCGTAGCATGGGGCGGTCCGACCGCCGCCGCAGGCGCGCGGGATCGCATGGGAAGGCACGCAATGGAAGCACTGATAGCCCTGGTCGTATTGATACTGCTGGCGATTCCGCTGCTGCTGGTGGTCGCGCTGGTGATGATCGCCGGCCTGCGCCGCCGGGTCGCCGCGCTTGAGAGCGCACTGGCCGATGTGTCGCAATCGCCGCGCGCTGCCGTGCCATCGCCCGGGCCCGACCCCGTTCCGGCAACGGGTGCGCCCGCCATGGAGCGACCGCAGGCCGCGGCAGCACCTTCTCCCGTGGCGGCCCATGCGCCGGAATCCTCCGTGCCGGCGGCGCCGCGGCAGACACCGCCGCCACCGCCACCGTTGCCGGCCACGCCGCCCCCGCCTGCGACACCGGTCGAGCCGGCCGGGCCGGGCTTCTTCGAGCGTGGCATCGGCGCAGTCAAACGCTGGTTCACCGAGGGCAACGTGCCGGTCAAGATCGGCATGCTGGTGCTGCTGGCCGGTGTTGCCGCGCTGCTGAAGTACGTCAGTGACCAGGGCTGGCTGGTACTCCCGGTCGAACTCCGGCTGGCGGCCGTCACCGCTGGTGCGCTGGGCCTGCTGGCCTTCGGCTGGCATCAGCGCGAACGCCGGCGCCTGTTCTCGCTCGCCCTGCAGGGCGGCGCCATCGGTGTGCTGCTGCTGACCATCTTCGCGGCATTCAAGCGTTTTGAACTGCTTGCGCCGGGGTTTGCGTTCGCCAGTTCGATCACGCTGGTCGCCGGCCTGTGCGTGCTGGCGGTACTGCAGAACTCGCGCACCCTGGCGGTGCTGGGCATCCTGGCGGGCTTCATGGCCCCGCTGTGGCTGTCGACCGGCAGTGGCAACCATGTCGGCCTCTTCAGCTATTACGCAGTGCTCAACGCCGGCATCTTCGCCATCGCCTGGTTCCGTCCGTGGCGCGCGTTGAACCTGCTGGGCTTCGCGTTCACCTTCGGTATCGGCACGTTCTGGGGCGTGCTTCAGTACAGGGCCGACAAGTTCTCCAGCACCGAACCGTTCCTGCTGCTGTTCTTCGCCTTCTATCTGCTGATTCCCCTGCTGTACGCGCGCAGGCAGCCTGCCGGTCGTCGCGATCTGGTCGATGGCAGCCTGGTGTTCGGCACGCCGTTGATCGCCTTCTCGCTGCAGGCGGCGATGCTGCACGAACAGCCGATGACACTGGCGCTGTGCGCGCTGGGCCTGGCGGTGATCTACGCGGTGCTGGCGCGTGCCTTGATCGCCCGGGCCTCATACGCGGTGCTGGCGCAGTCGCACGCAGTGCTGGCGGTGGGTTTCGCCACGCTGGCCGTGCCGCTGGCCTTGTCGGCCCGTGCCACCGGTGCGGTGTTCGCGCTGGAAGGTGCCGGGCTGGCCTGGCTCGGTCTGCGCCAGAGGCGCTGGCTGCCACAGGTGTCCGCTGCGCTGTTGCAGATGGCGGCGGCGTTCGCCTTCGTGGCAGGTGGAAACCACTGGCACGAGGACGCGCGCCTGCTGCTCAATCCCACCGCGATCGGTGCGCTGCTGCTGGCCGTGGCGGGGTTGGCGTCGGCCTGGAGCTACCAGCGCCGGGCACGTCATGAGATCGCCCTGGTCTACTACCTGTGGGGCCTGCTGTGGTGGCTCGGCGGCTGGGTGCACGAGATCGGTCGTTTCCTCGCGCATGCCTCGCAGGCCGATGCACTGCTGGTGCTGGCGGCGGCGACCGCCTGGCTGGCCGCCGAGGTGCAGCGCCGGCAACCGGCACGTGCGCTGGGGATGACCGCACTGGCGATGCTGGCGATGGCGTTCCCGCTGGCATTGGCGCAGAGCCACGCGCACCAGCAACCCTTCGCGGGCCACGGCGCCCTGGCATGGGCGCTGTTCGCCGTGCTGGGGGTGCGCACGTTGCTGTGCCTGCGCCAGGGCGGCGACACGGTGGCGCGCATCGCCCAGTTCCTGTGGTGGCTGCTGTGGCCATCGCTGCTTTCGCTGCTGGCCCTGTGGGGAGGCGGCGAGGCCGGCCTGGCACAGGGCTGGACGTTGCTGCTGGTGACGCTGCCCTGGCTGCTGCTGGCCGCGCTGTCACTGTGGCGCTGGGATTGGCTGCGCTGGCCGCTGGGCCCGGCATTTGATGCCGCGCGCCTGCCGCTGCAATGCGTGCTGTTCGCGCTGCTGGCGACCGGGTGGCTGCTGGGCCAGCTGCTGCCGGGCACTGCGGCACCGCTGCCGTGGCTGCCGGTGCTGAACCCGGCCGAGGTGGGGCAGTGGCTGAGCCTGTTGCTGCTGGCGCGCTGGCTGTACAGCGATGTGGCACCGCCCACGCTGCGCAGGCTGCGCCTGCCGGTGCTGGCACTGGCGGGCTTCATCGCCCTCACCAGCCTGGTCCTGCATGGTGTGCACCACTGGGGGGGACTGGCCTGGAGTACGTCGATGGCGCGCTACAGCTTGGCCCAGACCAGCCTGACCGTGCTGTGGAGCGTGCTCGGCGTGATCGCCTGGGTGTGGGGCTCGCGTCGTGGCCAGCGTGTGTTGTGGATGGTCGGTGCGGTGCTGATGGGCGTGGTCCTGGCCAAGCTGGTCCTCATCGATCGCCAGCACCTGGGCAACCTGCTCGGGATCGCATCGTTCATCGCCTATGGCCTGCTGTGTACGGTCGTCGGCTATCTGGCACCGGCGCCACCTGGCGCGGTGCCATCCGTGGAGGAAAACCAATGAGAATGTGGAGCAGGGGGGTGGTGCCGGCGATGCTGGGCCTGTTCGCCACCATGGCCGTACACGCGGCCGACTACCGCACGCAGTACGCCGAGCAGTGGCCGCTGACGCTGTCCAGTGCGCAGTCCGGCGCCTATCGGGTGGTGCTGGAACCGGCGATCTACCGTCGTGCAGGCGCAGCAGACCTGGGTGACCTGCAGGTGTTCAACGCGGCCGGACAGGCCCTGCCGTCGGCATTGCTGGCACCCGACGCGCCGCTGGCACAGCCGCCGGTGCAGCGCGAGCTGCCCTGGTTCGCACTGCCGCCGCTGGCCGATGCGCAACGCAACGACCTGCAGTTGCTGACCGAGCGCGATACCGACGGCCGTGTGCGCCGGGTCGAAGCACGTGTCGGCGCCGGGACGGTGAACGGGCAGGGCGGCTGGCTGATCGATGCCAGCGTGCTCGGCCAGCAGCCGGTGGCGGCGCTGGTGCTGGATTGGGCCGACAGTGGCCAGCCGCTGCAGGCGCAGGTGCAGCTGGATGCCAGCGATGATCTGCAGCACTGGCGCTCCATCGGCCGGGACATTCCGCTGGTGGACCTGCAGCGCGCCGGCAAACGACTGCTGCAGCGACGCCTGCAGGTTGACGGCAATGCGCGCTATCTGCGCGTGCTGCCGCAGGGCGACGCGCGACTGCCTGCCCTGCATGGCGTGCTCGCCGAGCTTCCGCCGGCACCGGCGACGTTGCCGTGGGAATGGCTGTCACTGACGCCGACAGCGCAGGGCAAGGGGGAATACACCTTCGAGCTGGACGGCCGTTTCCCGATCACGCGTGCCGACGTCGCCAGTACCGACAACAGCCTGGTGCAGTGGACGCTGTTCAGCCGCGACGATGAAGGCGCGGAGTGGCAACGGCGCAGCGCACCGTGGATCGCCTATCAGCTGCAGCAGGGAACGCAGGGCCCGCGTCAGCAGTCGGCGGCGCAGGTGCTGGGCGATGTGCACCGCGACCGCTACTGGAAGCTGGTGGCAAGCCCGGCGGAGATCGCCGGCGCCCCCACCCTGCGCCTGGGCTACCAGCCGGAAGTGATGGTGTTCCTGAGCCAGGGGGCTGCGCCCTATGCATTGGCGGTCGGGAGCTCCACGGCGCGCCGCGCGGAGGCGCCGATCGCGGTGCTGATCGAGGAACTTCGCCAGCGCAACGATCCGGCCTGGCAGCCGACGCTGGCACGCCTGGAGGGCCGCCCCGAGCCGCTGGCCGGAGACGCAGCGCTGGAACCGCAGCGGGACTGGAAGGCCTGGCTGCTGTGGGCGCTGCTGGGCACGGGGGTCCTGGTCGTGGGTGGTCTGGCGGTCAGCCTGCTCAGACAGAAGCCTGCGCCTTCGGCGTAGATCCGACGGGTCCCGGCTGCGCACCCTGCAGAGCCGGGCCGAAACCCGGCTGCACGTTGCAGCTGTCGAAGGCCGCGCATGGCGCGGCGCTGCGGCCGGCGCCATCCATTCTGCCGCAGCCGATACAATGACGGTCTGCCGAACGCCGGCACCCCGTCCCTGAGCCCAAGAGTTGCCCATGTCCATCGTCCGCATGACCGACCTCGACCTCTCCGGCAAGCGCGTGCTGATCCGCCAGGATCTGAACGTGCCGATCGAGAATGGCCGCATCACTTCCGAACAGCGCATCACCGCTTCGCTGCCGACGCTCAAGCGCGCACTGGAGCAGGGCGCGGCAGTGATGGTCACCTCGCACCTGGGCCGGCCGAAGGAAGGCGTGTGGAGCGAAGCCGATTCGCTGGCACCGGTTGCCGCACGCCTGTCCGAACTGCTGGGTCGTGAGGTGCCGCTGGTGCGCGACTGGATCGACGGCGTCGAGGTGCAGCCGGGCCAGCTGGTGCTGCTGGAAAACTGCCGGATGAACGTCGGCGAGGGCAAGGATGACGAAGCCCTGTCGAAGAAGTACGCCGCGCTGTGCGATGTGTTCGTGATGGATGCCTTCGGTACCGCGCACCGCGCGCAGGCCTCCACCCATGGCGTGATCCGTTTCGCCCCGGTCGCTGCGGGTGGTCCGCTGCTGATGGCCGAGCTGGATGCCCTGGCGCAGGCACTGGACGCACCGGCCAAGCCGCTGCTGGCCATCGTCGCCGGCAGCAAGGTCAGCACCAAGCTGGAACTGCTGGCCAACCTGGTGGGCAAGGTCGACCAGCTGATCGTGGGGGGCGGCATCGCCAACACCTTCATCGCAGCTGCCGGCTACAAGGTCGGCAAGTCGTTGTACGAGCCGGACCTGCTGGACACCGCCCGGAAGATCGTGGCCGACGCCAAGGCGCGTGGGGCCGAGATTCCGCTTCCGGTCGACGTGGTCACGGCCAAGCAGTTCCTGCCCGACGCCATTGCCGAAGTGAAGGCCGTCGATGCGGTCGCCGAAGATGATCTGATCCTGGACATCGGTCCGCAGACCGCTGCCCAGTACGCGCAGCTGATCGCGAACGCCGGCACCGTGGTCTGGAACGGCCCGGTCGGCGTGTTCGAGTTTGAAGCCTTCAGCAAGGGGACCGAAGCGCTGGCGCGTGCCATCGCCACCTCCCCGGCGTTCTCCATCGCCGGCGGTGGCGACACCCTGGCAGCGGTCGACAAGTTCGACATCGCCAAGGACGTGAGCTACATCTCCACCGGTGGCGGCGCGTTCCTGGAATTCCTGGAAGGCAAGACCCTGCCGGCCGTGGCCGCGCTCGCCGCGCGCGGCGCATGAACCCGGACGGCACGCCGGCCGGTTCTGCCCACCAGGCACCGCAAGAGCGCGCGACGCTCTTCTTCGACCTGGACGGTACGCTGATCGATTCGCAGGTGGGCATCACCACCTGCATCGCTTACGCGCTGCAGAAGATGGAGCATCCGGTGCCGGCGCGGGAAACCCTGCTGGGCTGGATCGGGCCGTCGCTGCGCACCACGTTCGCGCCGCTGTTCATCGAACCGGCGCGGGTGGAGCAGGCCGTCGGGTACTACCGCGAGCGCTTCGATGCCGAGGGCTGGCGCGAGCACACGGTGTACCCGCAGGTGGAGGACGCCCTGCGCACATTGCATGCGCGTGGCCACCGCCTGGCGGTGGTCACTGCCAAGAACGAGCCGCACGCGCGCCGGATCCTGGCCCATCTGCCCTTCGGTGGATTGTTCGAGGACATCATCGGCTCGACACTGGATGGTTCGCGCAGTCACAAGCCCGAGCTGGTCGGCGAAGCGCTGCGCCGGCTGCAGGTGTCGCCCGCGCAGTGCTGGATGATCGGCGACCGTCGCATGGATATCGAAGGCGCGCGCCACCACGGCCTGCGCAGCATCGGCGTGCTGTGGGGGTTTGGTGGCGAAGCGGAACTCACGGAAGCCGGTGCGGGCCAGCTGGCGCGCGAGCCGGCACAGCTGACGACACTGTTGGCCTGATGCATCTTGGATCGGCAGCGCCGGGCCATGCCCGGCGGCTTTGCCCGACGCCCGCCGGGGATGGCCCGCCGCTACCGGGCACCCTGCGCCGGCGTATGTCCGGGCGATGTCCGTTACATGTCCCGCAGAGTCAGGCGGCACAAGGTTGTAACCGCATACATGGGGCGTGAAGGATGTGCTAATTTCCGTGCTTTAACGGGAGAGGCCCATTCACCATGTTCGAGCGTCAGCGTCGCACCAAGATCCTAGCCACCCTCGGTCCGGCCACCGATCCGCCGGGCGTGCTGGAGGATCTGTTCCGCGCCGGCGTCAACGTGGTGCGCCTGAACTTCAGCCACGGTGACCCGTCCGGCCAGGCCAAGCGTGCCGCCGACGTGCGCGCCGCCGCGCAGCGGGTGGGCGTGGAAGTGGGCATCCTGGCCGACCTGCCGGGCCCGAAGATCCGCATCGAGCGCTTTGCCGAAGGCAAGATCCATCTCAAGGCGGGCGACCGTTTCGATCTGGTCGCCTCGCCCAACGCACCGGCCGGCGATGCCACGCAGGTGGGCGTGAGCTACCTCGGCCTGCCGCAGGACGTTGGCCCCGGCGATGTCCTGCTCCTCGATGACGGCCTGATGCAGCTGCAGGTCGTGGAGGTGCAGGGCGAGCGGATCATCAGCACAGTGCTCAACGACGGTGTGCTGTCTGATCGCAAGGGCCTGAACAAGCAGGGCGGTGGCCTGTCGCTGGGCGCGTTGACCGAGCGCGACAAGGAGCTGATCGGGATCGTCGCCAAGATCGGTGTCGACTTCATCGCCGTTTCCTTCTGCCGCAATGCGCAGGATATGAACGATGCCCGCGCGATTGCCGAATCACACGGCTGCTACGCCGCGCTGGTATCCAAGATCGAGCGTACCGAGGCGATCGAGAATCTCGAGGAGATCGTCGATGCCAGTGACGTGGTGATGGTGGCGCGCGGCGACCTCGGCGTGGAAATCGGCGACGCCGAACTGCCGGGCCTGCAGAAGAAGATCATCAAGGCCTCGCTGGCGCAGAACAAGGTGGTGATCACCGCCACCCAGATGCTGCAGTCGATGGTTGAGAGCCCGATCCCGACCCGCGCCGAAGTGCTGGACGTGGCCAACTCGGTGATCGACGGCACCGATGCGGTGATGCTGTCGGCCGAAACCGCTGCCGGTGCGTATCCGGTCAAGGCCGTGGAGGCGATGGCGCGCATCTGCCTGGGCGCCGAGCGCCAGTTCCAGACCGAGACCGATTTCGGCGCTTCGCCGCGCAACCTGGAGCGCGCCGACCAGGCCATCGCGATGGCGACCATGTTCCTGTCCCAGCATGTGGGCGTGCGCGCCATCGTGGCCATGACCGAATCCGGTGGCACCGCGCGCTATCTGTCGCGCTTCCGTGCCTCGGCACCGGTGTTCGCGGTGACGCGTCATGATGGCGCACGCCGGCAGATGGCGCTGATGCGCGACGTGTTCCCGATCAACTTCGACAGCCGCGGTCTGACTCCGCGGGAAGCGGCGCGCGGCAGCATCCGCCTGCTGGTGGAAGCCAACCAGCTGCAGGCCGGCGATCGGGTGGTGTTCACCAGTGGTGAGCACATGGAAACCCACGGCGCGACCAACACCCTGCGCCTGCTCGAGGTGGGCGAAGACGGTCGCGCCAGCGGTCTGGGCGATCTGTAACCGCTGCGGAACCGGGTCGGAGCCCCACCGGGGCTCCGACCGGAACGCCGCAGGACAGCGCCTGTCCTGAACGGACATTGGAATCGTTTCCAGTCTGGCCTCCACGTCGAGGCCACGGGCTGCGGGGCTATACTTACGTTTTTCCCGCACCCGCCACAGGAAGTACATGAGCATCGAACAGCTGGCTGAAACCGCCCAGGCCATGGTTGCCCCGGGCAAGGGCATCATCGCGATCGACGAATCCACCGGTACCATCGCCAAGCGCTTCGCCGGCGTGGGCATCGAGAACACCGAGGAGAACCGTCGCGCCTATCGCGAACTGCTGCTGACCACGCCGAAGCTCAACGAGCACATTTCCGGCGCCATCCTGTACGACGAAACCATCCGCCAGTCGACCAGGGACGGCGTGCCGTTCGCCAAGTACATGGCCGACCACGGCATGATTCCGGGCATCAAGGTGGACAAGGGTGCGCATCCGCTGGCCGGCTGCCCGGGCGAGCTGGTGACCGAAGGCCTGGACGGCCTGCGCGAGCGCCTGCAGGAGTATTACAAGCTGGGTGCGCGCTTTGCCAAGTGGCGTGCGGTCATCAACATCGGCGAGAGCATTCCGTCGGGCACCTGCATCGAATCCAACGCCCATGCGCTGGCCCGCTACGCCGCGCTGTGCCAGGAATGCGGCCTGGTGCCGATGGTCGAGCCGGAAGTGATCATGGACGGCGACCACGACATCGAGACCTGCTACGAAGTCACCGAAGCCACCCTGCGTTCGCTGTTCGACGCCCTGTACCAGCAGAACGTGCTGCTGGAAGGCACCATCCTGAAGGCTTCGATGGTCATCTCGGGCAAGGGCTGCGAAGAGCAGGCCGACGTCGAGGAAGTGGCCGAGTCCACCGTGATGTGCCTGAAGAGCACCGTGCCGGCCATCCTGCCGGGCGTGGTGTTCCTGTCCGGCGGCCAGAGCGATGAACAGTCCACCGCCCACCTCAATGCGATGAACCAGCTGGGCAACCTGCCGTGGCCGCTGAGCTTCTCCTACGGCCGTGCCATGCAGCAGGCAGCACTGAAGCTGTGGGCCAAGGACATGAAGGGCAACTACGCCGCCGCGCAGAAGACCGTGTTCGAGCGCGCCAAGGAAAACGGCCTGGCTGCACTGGGCAAGTGGAACGGTTGATCGGTTCCATCGCAGGATGAACAGGGCAACGCCGGCCTCACGCCGGCGTTTGCTTTTGCGGGTATCTTTTCCGCCTCCCGCGGGCCCGGCCGGCCCGGGGGACACACATGGAAGGCCAAGGAGAAAAAACATGCGTTTGGCAGCAATCACGCTGGCCGTTGCTACGGTCCTCGCCGCAGGCGGTTGCAACCGCTCCGGCAGCAATGCGGATGTGGGCAAGGCCCCGTCGCTCGAGTTCGATAAGCCCGTTTCCGGTGAGATCACCTCGCGCAGCGGCATCAATTTCAATGACGGCAGCCACCACCAGCTGTACCAGATCACGCTGGAGGACAAGCAGCTGGTGGGCATGAAGCTGACCGGTGCCCTCAGTGGCTCGATTGCCGTGTTCAACAATGGCAGCCTGGTCGCCAGCAGCCGCACCGGCTATGAGCGCAGCGGGGATGTATCGCTGGCGTTCCGCGCCAACGGTGCCGGCACCTACCAGGTGGCGGTCAACGCCGACAGCCCGACCGCCTACGGCCCTTACCGCCTGCGGGTGGAGAAGCTGGTGCCCTACGACGGCAAGCCCATCGCAGGCAGCGGCGAAGTCGTGGACATGCTGGTTTCCGGATCGCAGGACTACACCCTGCAGGTGGACAAGGCCGGCCTCTATGAGGTCAACCTGTCGTCCGATGCGTTCGATACCGTGCTGAAGCTGAAGGGCGGCGAGATCGATGCGGAGAACGACGATGGCGGCGACAGCACCAATTCGCGCCTGTCGCTGCCGTTGCAGCCCGGCAAGTACATGCTGGGCGTGCGCGGGTTGGACGATGATGCGTCCGGCACCTTCAAGCTGACCGTTGCCCGCACCGAACTGCCGGGCAACATCGTCGAGCGCGACGGTACCCAACTGCCGCAGTCGGGCAGCGTGTTCACCATGCTCGACAGCGAAGGTCGCCGTCGCTTCCTGCTGACACTGGAGCGTCCGGCCGACGTTCGCCTGGATGCGATCTCCGGTCAGGTGGACACCGTGCTGCGTGTGGTCGGCGGTGATGTCGAGCTGGTCGACGACGACGGCGGCAACGGCACCAACGCGCGTCTGCAGGAATCGCTGCCGGCCGGTCATTACACCGTCGATGTTTCCAGCCTCAGCGACGAGCAGGGCCTGGTCGAGGTGCGCGTGCAGATCGATGGCGCCAGCGCTGCCGGCGCCGCGGCGTCGGCGGCCCGCGCAGCGGCGGATGCGGCGGCCGTGCCGGGTGATGCCGCCGTCGACGCGGCCAGCCGCTGACGCGTCCAGCGGCACCGCTGCAATGAAAAGGCCGGGCATTGCCCGGCCTTTTCTTCAGTGCCGCCGCCCCGTGTTCAATGCGCGGCAGCGAAGCCGGTATCGCCCAGCGGCGGCAGCAGCGTGCCGCGTACTTCGTTGTCCGCGTTCTGCCCGGCGCTGGCCAGGGCCTGCTGATAGGCCTTGGCCGTGGCGGTATTGAAAGCAACCAGCACGATCCGCATCGGCTGTGCATGGCTGCGTTGCCACGCCAGGGTTTCCGTCACGGCGATCTGCGCGGCCTGGTACAGCGGATAGCCGTACACGCCGCAGCTGATGGCCGGAAACGCGATCGACTGCACCCCGAGCGATTCGGCCAGCTGCAGCGATTTCCAGTAGCAGTTGGCCAGCAGCGCGGGTTCATCGCGCAGGCCGTCGTGCCAGACCGGGCCCACCGTGTGCAGCACGTGTCGCGCCGGCAATGCATGGGCGCCGGTGGCGCGCACTTCACCGGTCGGGCAGCGCACGCCTGGGCGCAGTTCCGGCAGTTGCCGGCATTCGGCCAGCAGGCCGGGGCCGGCGGCACGGTGGATCGCACCGTCCACTCCGCCGCCACCCAGCAGCGATTCATTGGCCGCGTTGACGATCGCATCCACCGCCAGGGTCGTGATGTCGCCCTGCCACACTTCGATCTTCATGCGTCCGTCTCCTGCCTGTCGGATGTTCCGCGCAGTACCTGCGGCGGCTGTACCCAGCGTAGGGGACAGGCCATCGATGCTGCGTCATGACCGTCTCACGCGCTGCGATCCGACGGTCTTCACGCACGATGGCGGTTGCCACCTTCACGCAGGCTGAAGCAGAAAGGGGTCAGAGCCTGTTCCGGATGGAAAGGCTCTGACCCCATGTTTCCGAGGTGCGCCGGCAGGGTCAGAGCCCTCTCCCGGACGGGAAAGGGATCCGACCCTGTGCATCACGGCAGGCCGGCCAGCCAGTCGTCGTCGGAACCTTCGTTCACGTCGGCGAACAGTGGCGTGGAGAAGTAGCGCTCGCCGGTATCCGGAAGCATTGCCAGGATCACCGAACCCGGCTCGGCACGGCTGGCCACATCCAGCGCGCTGGCGACCGTGGCGCCAGCGGAGATGCCGACGAAGATGCCCTCCTCGGCGGCCAGCCGGCGCGCGGTGGCGATGGCGCGTTCGTCGTCCACGCTCAGCAGCTCGTCCACCACGTCGCGGTTGAGCACGTCCGGCACGAAGTCCGGCGTCCAGCCCTGGATCTTGTGCGGCTTCCAGTCATCGCCCTTGAGCAGCGCGGCGCCGGCTGGCTCGGTGGCGATGATGCGGGTCTGCGGCCGTGCGACCTTCAGCACCTCGCCGACACCGGTGAGGGTTCCGCCCGTCCCCCAGCCGCTGACGAAATAGTCCAGGCGCCTGCCGGCGAAGTCGCGCAGGATCTCCGCCGCCGTCGTGTTGCGGTGGTAGGCCGGGTTGGCCGGATTGGCGAACTGGCTGGCGAGGAACCAGCCATGCTGTTCGGCCAGTTCGCGCGCCTTGCGCACCATGCCGCTGCCACGTTCCGCCGCCGGGGTCAGGATCACCTTGGCGCCGTAGGCACGCATCAGCTTGCGGCGTTCCACCGAGAACGTCTCGACCATGGTCGCCACGAACTTGTAGCCCCGGGCGGCGGCCACCATCGCCAGCGCCACGCCGGTATTGCCCGAGGTGGCTTCGACGATGGTGTCACCCGGCTTGAGCAGGCCGCGGGCCTCGGCGTCGAGGATGATCGCCAGCGCCAGGCGGTCCTTGACCGAACCGCCGGGATTGAACGACTCGACCTTGGCGTAGAGGCTGACCTGCGGCGGCGCCAGGCGCTGCAGCTTGACGATGGGGGTGTTGCCGACGGTGTCGAGGATGGAGTCGTACAGGGCCATGGAAGCGCTCCGGAGGCGGGCCGCGCCAGGACGGCGGGCGGAAGAGGGAGGGCTGGCTGTTCACGCCAGCGGCTGCCGGCTGACCGTAGCGCCGGCATATGACGCCCGGAAATGACCAGATGCCTTTCTTAAACAACCTTTGGTTATAAGCTGGTGACGGTAATTGACCCTAGAGTGGACCTCCGCCCCTGCTGCCTGCCCGCCCATGACGCTGACCCAGCTGCGCTATCTGGTCGCCATCGCCGACGCCGAGCTGAACATCACGCTGGCTGCCTCGCGCGTGCACGCCACCCAACCCGGCCTGTCCAAGCAGCTCAAGCAGCTGGAGGACGAGCTGGGCTTCCTGCTGTTCGTGCGCAAGGGGCGCAGCCTGGAGTCGGTCACCCCGGCCGGCACCGAGGTGATCTCCCGCGCGCGCGCCGTGCTGGCCGAGGCCAACAACATCCGCACCTACGCGGCCAACCAGCGCCGCGAAAGCCAGGGCCAGCTGATCCTGACCACCACCCATACCCAGGCGCGCTTCGTGCTGCCGCCGGCGGTGGCGGCGATCAAGCAGGCGTATCCGCAGGTCAGCGTGCACCTGCAGCAGGCCGCCGAAGCCGATGCGCTGGATCGGTTGAACCAGGGTGATGCGGACATCGCCATCATCAGTACGGCCGGCGGGGAACCCAGCGATGGCATCGCCGTGCCGTTGTTCCGCTGGCGGCGGCTGGTGGTGGTGCCCAAAGGCCATCCGCTGGATCGCGCGGGCCGCGCGCCGGACCTGGCGGCGCTCGCCCGCCAGCCCCTGATCAGCTATGAATCGTCCACGCGCCCGAACTCGTCGCTGCAGCGTGCCTTTGCTGCCAACGGGCTGGTTCCGGATCTGGCACTGACTGCGCTGGACGCCGATCTGATCAAGACCTATGTGCGCACCGGCCTGGGCGTGGGCCTGCTGGCCGAAATGGCGGTCAGTTCCCTCGACGAAGACCTCAAGGCATGGCCGGCACCCGCTCCGATCGCCGAGTGCATCGCCTGGGCGGTTCTGCCGCGTGACCGCGTGCTGCGCGATTACGCGCTGGAGCTGGTGCATGTGCTGGCGCCGCAGATCGATCCGCGGGACCTGCGCCGGGTACTGGACGGCAACCAGGTGGCCGCGTGGCCGCTGCCGCCGACCTGGGAATCGCTGACCCAGACCATCACGGTGTGAGGGCGGTCGGGCAGGGCTGCGCCCTGACCCTGCGAAGAGCCCCCATGGACCGGCCCGGGGAGAGGAACAACCGGGTCGGATCCCCGCCAGGATCCGACCCGGTCCGACGCCCTCCGCCGGACCTGTCCGACTCTACGACGAGAGCGCGCCCAGCGGCCGGCCGGATACATCCCGACATACGCCGACACCGCCGCACAGACCCTTGCATGGAACGGGTTCAGGCCGCTATCGCGACGCCGGTTCCACGCCGGTAAACGCTTGGCATATACCGCCTTCGCGGGGGGATGCCTACACTCGGCGGCCGTGGATCAATCAGGACCGTTCATGTTGGCTCGTATCGCTTCGACCCTGGCCCTTGGCCTCAGCCTGGCCGTCCTGGCCGGGTGCGCAGGCAAACAGGAGGCCGCCGCGCGACGGCAGGGGGAAGCGGTGCCGGTCACCGCGCAGATCGTGCAGCCGACGCAATGGAACGACACCCTGCAGGCGCTGGGTACGGCCAAGGCGCGGGAGTCGATCAGCGTCACCGCCAAGGTCAGTGAGATCGTGGAGAAGGTGCACTTCGAAAGCGGCCAGCAGATCGCTGCGGGTGCGCCGATTGTGACCCTGCGCGGCCAGGCTCAGGAGGCTGCGCTGGTGCAGGCGCAGGCCACCTTCCACGAGGCCGACCAGCTGTACCGCCGCCAGCGCGAGCTGGCCACGCAGCGGCTGGTGTCCAGCGCCACGCTGGATACGCAGAAGTCGATCCGCGATGCCGCCGAGGCCCGTGTCGCGCAGATGCAGGCCGACATCGGCGACCGCCGCGTGCGTGCGCCGTTCGCAGGCGTGCTGGGTATCCGCCAGGTCAGCCCTGGCACGCTGCTGACGCCGACCACGGTGATTGCCACCCTGGACGACATCGAGCGCATGCACGTTGATTTCCAGGTGCCCGAAGTGGAACTGGCCGCGCTGTCGGCGGGCGACAAGGTCAGCGCGACCAGCGTCGCGTGGCCGGGGCGCACGTTCGAAGGAGAGGTCACCACCATCGATGCACGCATCGACCCGGCCACCCGCGCGGTGACCGTGCGTGCCGACTTCGCCAACGCCGACCATGCGCTGCGCCCGGGCATGCTGCTCGATGTGCGCCTGTTCCGCCCCGAGCGCCCGGCGCTGGTGATCCCGGAGATCGCGGTGGTGCAGGTGGGCCGTGACAGTTTCGTGTACCGCATCGCCGCCGACGACAGCGTCGAACGCGTGGACGTGGTCACCGGCGCGCGCCGTGCCGGCGTGGTCGAGATCAAGCAGGGTCTGGCCGCGGGCCAGCGCATCGTGGTCGACGGCACCGGCAAGCTGCGTCCGGGCCTGAAGGTGGCCGCCCGTGATGCGGCGCCGGCCAGTGGTGCCAAGCCCGCCGATGCGCCTGCGCCGGTCGCGACCGAGGAACAGGGCGGATGAAGCTGTCCGACGTTTCCATCCAGCGGCCGGTGTTCGCCGTAGTGATGAGCCTGCTGCTGCTGGTGCTGGGCGTCATGTCCTTCACCCGCCTCACGCTGCGCGAACTGCCGGCCATCGATCCGCCCATCGTGTCGGTCTCGGTCGACTACACCGGTGCTTCGGCGGCGGTCATCGAAAGCCGGATCACCCAGGTGCTGGAAGATGCGCTTGCCGGCATCGAAGGCATCGATACCATCAACGCGCGCAGCACCAACGGCCGCTCGCAGGTCAGCATCGAGTTCACCTCCAACCGTGATATCGAAGCCGCGGCGAACGACGTGCGCGATGCCGTCAGCCGGGTTGCCGACCGCATGCCGGAAGAGGCGCGCCCGCCGGAGATCGCCAAGGTCGAGAGCGATGCCGATCCGATCATCTGGTTCAACATGGTTTCCTCCACCATGGATACGCTGGAGCTGAGCGACTACGCCGACCGCTATGTGGTGGACCGCTTTTCCAGCCTCGATGGTGTTGCCCAGGTCCGTATCGGTGGTCGCCAGCGCTATGCGATGCGCATCTGGCTGGACCGCGATCAGCTGGCCGCGCGTGGACTGACCACCGGCGACGTGGAAACCGCGCTGCGCAACGAGAACGTGGAGCTGCCCGCCGGGCGCATCGAATCCACCGACCGCGATTTCACCCTGCGCGTGGAACGCAATTACATCAAGCCCGAAGACTTCGCGACCATCCCGCTGGGCAAGGGCAGCGACGGTTACGTCGTGCGCATGGGCGACGTGGCGAAGATCGAGCTGGCGTCGGCCGAGCGCCGCGCCTATTACCGCAGCAATGGCGAGCCGGGCATCGGCCTGGGCATCGTCAAGACCTCCACCGCGAACTCGCTGGACGTCGCGCGCACCGCGCGCGCCGAAGCCGAGCGGGTCGCGTTGACGCTGCCCAAGGGCACGCAGATCTTCGTTGCCTTCGACAACACCACCTTCATCGAAGCGGCCGTCGATCGCGTCTATGCCACATTGGTGGAGGCGATGATCCTGGTGCTGGCGGTGATCTGGCTGTTCCTCGGCAGCTTCCGCGCAGCACTGATTCCGGCCGTGACGGTACCGGTGTGCCTGGTGGCCGCGTTCATCGCGCTGTACGCGTTCGATTTCTCGATCAACCTGCTGACATTGCTGGCGCTGGTGCTGTGCATCGGCCTGGTGGTCGACGATGCGATCGTGGTGGTGGAGAACGTGCAGCGCCGGATCGATCTGGGTGAGCCGCCGCTGGTGGCGTCCAAGCGCGGCACCACGCAGGTGGCCTTCGCGGTGATCGCGACCACCGCGGTGCTGGTGGCGGTGTTCCTGCCGGTCGGTTTCCTCGAGGGCAACACCGGGCGCCTGTTCCGCGAGCTGGCGGTGGCGCTGGCCGCGGCCGTGGCGCTGTCCGCGTTCGTGGCGTTGACGCTGACACCGATGATGGCCTCCAAGCTGCTCAAGCCGCATACCGGGCAGGCGCCGCGTGGCCTGCATGGCTTCGTCAACCGCAACCTGGAGCGGTTGGCCGGTGCCTATGGCCGCATCCTGCAGCGCCACGTCGACCGCACCTGGATCTACCTGCTGGTGATGGCGGCGGCATTGGCTGCCAGCTGGCTGCTGATCAAGGTGCTGCCCTCGGAGCTGGCGCCAGCCGAGGACCGCGGTTCGTTCCAGATCATGATCGATGGCCCGGAAGGCGCAGGCTACGACTACACCGTGCAGCAGGTGCAGCAGGTTGAAGCGATGCTGGCGCCCCACGTGGGAGCGGACAAGCCGATCGTGCGCGCCAACCCGCGCGTGCCCGGTGGCTGGGGAGCAAGCGAGGAAATGCACACCGGCCGGGTGAGCATCTTCCTGCAGCCGTGGCGCCAGCGCAGCGAAGGCACCCCGGAGGTCGCCAATGAGCTGCAGAAGGAGCTGGACACCATCCAGGGCGTGCGCGTGCGTACGCAGGTCGGTGGTGGCCTGGTACGCAGCGGCGGCCAGCCCTTCCAGATCGTGCTGGGAGGCCCGGAGTACGCCGAGATCGCGCAGTGGCGCGACCGCATCCTGCTGCGCATGGCCGACAACCCCGGCCTGGTCGGCCCCGATTCGGACTACAAGGAAACCCGCCCGCAGATGCGGGTGAACATCGACCGCCAACGCGCGGCCGATCTCGGCGTGCCGGTCACCGCGATCGGCTCGGCGCTGGAAACGATGATGGGCTCGCGTCGCGTCACCACCTTCGTCGACAACGGCGAAGAGTACGACGTGCTGGTCCAGGCGGGCCGCGACGGGCGCGCCACGCCGGCCGATCTGGCCGCGATCCGCGTGCGTGCCACCTCCGGTGAGCTGGTGCCCTTGTCGAACCTGGTCACCCTGAGCGAGGTTGCCGAGGCAGGCACCTTGAACCGCTTCAACCGCCTGCGCTCGATCACCATCAGCGCCGGCCTTGCACCGGGCTATCCGTTGGGCGAGGCCATTGCCTGGGCACAGAACGTCGCGCGCGAGGAGCTGCCGCAGTACGCGCAGGTGAACTGGAAGGGCGAGTCGCGCGAGTACCAGAGCGCCGGCGGTGCGGTCCTGCTGACCTTCGCCATGGCGCTGCTGGTGGTGTACCTGGTGCTGGCCGCGCAGTTCGAGAGCTTCATCCATCCGCTGACGATCATGCTGACGGTACCGCTGGGCGTGCTCGGCGCGCTGGTCGGCCTGTGGTTGAGCGGGGGCACAGTGAACCTGTTCAGCCAGATCGGCATCGTGATGCTGGTCGGCCTGGCGGCGAAGAACGGCATCCTGATCGTCGAGTTCGCCAACCAGCTGCGTGACGACGGCCGCAGCGTGCGCGAGGCGATCATCGAATCATCGATGGTGCGCCTGCGTCCGATCCTGATGACCTCCATCGCCACCGTGGTCGGCGCGATTCCGCTGGTGGTGGCCGGTGGACCGGGTTCGGCGAGCCGTGGCACGATCGGTATCGTGATCATCTTCGGCGTCACCCTGTCCACCTTCCTGTCGCTGTTCGTGGTGCCGGCGTTCTACGCACGGCTGGCCCCGTACACCCGCTCGCCGGAAGCAGTGAAGCGCGAGCTGGAGAAGCAGGAAGCAGCGTCGCCCTCGGTGGGCGGGCATGCCTGACCGTCGCGCCGACGGGGTCGGATCCCTTTCCCCGCGGGAAAGGGCCCCGACCCCAGTGCTGCGCGGCGACGGTTTCCAGCTGCGTCCATGGCGCGGCGGCGACCTCGAATCGCTGCTGCGTCATGCCAACGATGCCGAGGTGTCACGCGGTCTGCGCGATCGCTTCCCCTATCCCTACACACGTGAGGACGGTGAGGCGTTCCTTGCCGGTCGCGTGTTGACCCCGGGCACCCTGGCACTGGCCATCGAGATCGACGGCCAGGCCTGCGGCAGCATCGGTGCCCAGCCGGGCGTGGCCGAGCGTGGGCATACCGCCGAGTTGGGCTACTGGCTTGGCCGGGCGTACTGGGGGCGGGGCATCATGACCCGCGTGGTGGGCGTCTTCGCGCCATGGGTGATGGACGAACTGCGCCTGTTCAGGCTTCAGGCCACGGTGGTGGACTTCAATCTGGGGTCGGCCCGGGTGCTGGAAAAGAACGGTTTCCAGGAAGAGGGCGTGGAGCGCTGCGCCATCTACAAGCGCGGCACCCTGCATGACCTGCGCCGGTTCGCGCGGGTGCGCACCCAGCTGCCCTGAACGTCGCCGGGCATGGCCCGGCGCTACCCGCGGCGGAACCGGTAGCCCCGGGCCATGACCGGCGGATGCCCGCGTCGGAACCGGTAGCGCCGGGCCATGCCCGGCGGATGCCCGCGGCGGAACCGGTAGCGCCGGGCCATGCCCGGCGGATGCCCGTGGCGGAACCGGTAGCGCCGGGCCGTGCCCGGCGGATGTCCGCGTCGGAACCGGTAGCGCCGGGCCATGCCCGGCGGATGTCCGCGTCGGAACCGGTAGCGCCGGGCCATGCCCGGCGGATGCCCGCGTCGGAACCGGTAGCGCCGGGCCATGCCCGGCGGATGTCTTCCGGCGCTATCGCAGCGACCTTCGATCAGGGAGAATCGACCGGTCCCTTCCAGCCGACGGGACGTCCATTCACCCCGCCGACTGGAGAGAGCGCGCGTGGAAGCTACCGTACATTTCGTCAACAGCATCATCTGGAGCAAGGCACTGATCTTCGTGTGCCTGGCGGCCGGCCTTTATTTCAGCGCCCGCACCCGCTTCATGCAGATCCGCGGCTTCGTGGAAATGTGCCGCCTCACCGTCAAGGGCGAAAAGTCCGACGCCGGCGTTTCTTCGTTCCAGGCACTGGCCATGTCCATGGCCGGGCGCATGGGTATCGGCAACATCGCCGGCGTGGCCACGGCCATCGCCTTCGGTGGCCCCGGTGCGATCTTCTGGATGTGGGTGATGGGCTTCCTCGGTGCATCCACCTCGTATGTGGAATGCACCCTGGCGCAGATCTACAAGACCAAGGATGCCGAAGGCCGCTACCGTGGTGGCCCGGCGTACTACATTGAAAAGGCGATGGGCCTGAAGTGGTATGCCATGGCCTTCGCCATCGCCACGATCATCGCCGCCGGCTTCCTGATGCCGGGTGTGCAGGCCAATGCCATCGCCGACAGCATCATCAATGCCTGCCGTGGCGGTGCGCTGTGCGGTCCGCTGGATGGTCAGGCCTTCGGCATGGAATCGGTTGCCGCGCTCAAGCTCGGCATCGGCATCGTGGTCGCGCTGCTGCTGGGCGTGGTGATCTTCGGCGGCGTCAAGCGCATCGCCACCTTCGCCGAGATCGTGGTGCCGTTCATGGCGGCAGCCTTCATCCTGATGGCCATCGTCATCATGATCCTCAATGCCGACCAGGTGCCGGAGATGTTCGGCATCATCTTCAACAGCGCCTTCGGCACCCATGCGGCGTTCGGCGCGATGATGGGCCTGGCGATCGAATGGGGCGTCAAGCGCGGCATCTACGCCAACGAAGCCGGACAGGGCTCGGGCCCGCACGCGGCAGCGGCCTCGGAAGTCTCGCATCCGGCCAAGCAGGGCTACGTGCAGGCGTTCGCGATCTACTTCGACACCATGATGGTGTGCACCGCCACCGCGTTCCTGATCCTGGCCAGCGGTACCTACAACGTGTACTCGCCGGTGGAAGGCGCGGCTCCGGTGTTCCAGGGCCTGGCCGGCATTCCGGAAGGGGCGGGCTATGCGCAGGCCGGCGTTGAAGCCGTGCTGCCGGGCTGGGGCGCGTCGTTCGTCTCGCTGGCGATCTTCTTCTTCGCCTTCACCACCATCATGGCGTACTACTACATGGCCGAGACCAATCTCAGCTATGTGAACCACAACAAGCACCGTCCGCTGACCGTGTTGTGTCTGCGCCTGGGCATCATCGCCATGGTGGTGTTCGGTGCGTTCCACAACGCGACCCTGGCCTGGGGCCTGGGCGACATCGGCGTGGGCCTGATGGCCTGGCTGAACATCATCGCCATCTTCATCATCCAGAAGCCCGCAATGCTGGCGCTGCGCGATTACGAACGACAGAAGAAGCTGGGCCTGGATCCGACGTTCGATCCCGATGCACTGGGCATCCGGAACGCCGATTTCTGGCGCCAGCGCAAGCAGGAGAACGTGTAAGTGAACAACCCCTGGAACAACCGCCGCCCGTCCGCTCGTCCGCCGCGCGCCACTCCGTTGCCGCGCACGGACCTGCCGGCAACGGGCGGCGGTGGACGCGGAGGCAGCGATGAGCTGCGCCTGTATGGCCTGAATGCCGTGCTGGCCGCGTTCGCAGCGCGGCCGCAGGCACTGCGCAAGCTGTATCTGCTGGAGGCCCGGATTCCGCGCCTGCAGCCGCTGTTGAAGTGGTGCGTGGCCAACCGCGTGGGTTACCGCGTGGTCGAGGAGGGCGATCTGAACAAGCTGGCCGGCACGACCCACCACGAAGGCGTGGTGGCCGACGTGCTGCGTGCGCCGACCGTGCCGCTGGCGCAGTGGCTGCAGCAGATCGGCGAGGGCCCGTCACTGGCGCTGTGGCTGGATGGCGTAGGCAATCCTCACAACCTCGGCGCGATCCTGCGTTCGGCGGCGCACTTCGGCGCGAAGGCGCTGCTGTTGCCGGCCGGCAGCACGCTGGCGCTGTCCGGTGCCGCTGCCCGCGTGGCCGAAGGCGGTGCCGAAGCGGTGCCGCTGGTGCAGCTGCCTGCGACCTCGCAGGCGATGGCCCAGCTGCGCGATGCCGGCTTCGGTCTGGCGGCCACACTCGTCGATGGGGGTGACGATGTATTCCGCACCTCGCTGCCGGCGCGTCTGGTCTATGTCATGGGCGCCGAAGGCGAGGGCATGGACCGCGACCTGGCCGGCGAATGTGATCTGCAGGTCTCCATTCCCGGCAGCGGTGCGGTGGAAAGCCTCAATGTGGCCTCGGCCACCGCAGTGCTGCTGGCGCAGTGGGCGAGCCGTCGCGACGGCTGACGGACAGGTCACCGCCATCGGCTGCCAGGACCCGGCCCCCGAGGCCGGGTTTTTTTTGCGCGATGTGCCGGCAGGACCACCGCGGACGTCGTGCAGCGTCAAGGCGGCTTAAGGCAGATAACGTCGTCTTGCGTTGCGTACAGCCTGATTTTCCCGATCAAGCATGCTTTTGAAACTTGCCTCATTGTTGCGCCCTCTTGCTCGACGCAGGTTGGAGTTCCATTCCTGTCAGGCAAGGTGTTCCACATGCATGGTCGTCATCGTTGCGCCCTCGGCGCGCTCCTCTCGCTGTCAAGCCTGCTTGCGTCGGTCGATGCACATGCCAGCGCACGCAGTCTGGAAGGCATCAACTTCACCGGTCCGCTGATCACCCCGAATCCGGCAGGCATGCCGAAGGGGCACGGCTACATCGAACCCTATCTGATACGTGTCGACAGCCGTGATCACTTCGATGACCGTGGTCAGCGCCAGCGCAGCGGTGAACGCAGTGGCGGCTGGACGGTGGTGGTGCCCATCGCCTATGGATTGGGCAAGCGGATCACCGGCCAGGTCAACCTGAGTGCGTCGCGCGCCGAATCCGGTGCCGGCCACAGCGGGGGTTTCCGCGCCGGTGACACCACCGCGCGCCTGCAGTATCTGCTGCAGGCGGCCAATGCGGATGGCACCCGGCCTGCGGTTTCAGTGGCGCTCGTGCAGCGTTTCAGCACGGGCAGCCATGACCGCATCACCGGCAATCCGCTCGACGCGCAGGGTGACGGCGTGCAGCGTACCGTCGCCGCGCTGGGTGTGCAGCAGGTGGTGTGGTTGGGCAACGAGCGGCCGCTGCGCTGGCGTGCCCAGCTCAGCGCGGGTCCGGCGCCTTCCCGCACGGCCCTCTCCGGTGCCAGCGTGTACGGTACCGCCGCAGGCTTCCAGGGCCACATCGCGCGCGGTTCGGTACTGGGCCTGTCGATCGGCGCCGAATACAGCTTCAACCCTCGCTGGGTGGCGGTGATGGAAGTGGCGGCCAGCCGCGAGACCCGGCAACGCCTCAGCGGCTTCGCTCCCGGCGCCGACGGCGCCATCGCGCGCGTCGACGAATGGCGCCCGGCCAGCCGTGCGCTGACCTTCGCCCCTGCGCTGCAGTACCACTTCAGTCCCTCGCTTGGCCTGATCGCCGGCGTGGAGGTCACCGTGGCCGGCCGCAATACCGGCCGCCTCATCAGCCCCCAGGTCGCCCTGGGCATGTCCTTCTGAGGGGGCACGATGAACGTCGAATCGATCGTCAATGCCCTTCTCGGCGTGGTGTGGAGCCCTTACCTGGTGGTGCTGTGCCTGCTCGCCGGCCTGTACTTCAGCGTGCGCACCCGCTTCATCCAGCTGCGCGCGCTGCCGGACATGCTGCGCCTGGTGTTCCGCCATGAGCGGTCCGATGCAGGGGTGTCCCCGTTCCAGGCGTTGTCCCTGTCGCTGTCCAGCCGGGTGGGCGTTGGCAATATCGCCGGTGTGGCGATGGCCATCGCCTTCGGTGGTCCCGGTGCGATCCTGTGGATGTGGGTTGTCGCGTTCCTTGGTGCGTCCAGCGCCTTCATCGAATCGACGCTGGCGCAGATCTACAAGGATCGCGACGCCAGTGGCCAGTATCGGGGTGGCCCGGCCTACTACATCGAGAAGGGACTGGGGCAGCGCTGGTATGCGGTGCTGTTTGCACTGGTCGCCGTGCTGGCTGGCGCGATGCTGGCGGGCACGCAGTCCAATGCGATCACCAGCGCAGTGAATGAAGCCTGGGATGTGCCGGCCGTGTTCACCACCGGCGTACTGCTGGTGGCGCTGGGTGCCATCCTTGTCGGCGGTGTACGCCGCATCGCCGGTGTCGCCCAGTGGCTGGTACCGCTGATGGCCATCGCCTATCTGCTGGTGGCCGCGCTGGTGGTGGTGCTCAACGCGGACAAAGTGCCGGAGGTCGCAGGGCTGGTGCTGCGCAGTGCCTTCGGCATGGATGCAGCGTTCGGCGCCATGATCGGCACGGCGATCCAGTGGGGCGTGCGCCGCGGCGTGCTGTCCAACGAAGCCGGCATGGGCAGTGGTGCGCACCCGGCGGCCGCAGCGGAAGTCTCCCATCCGGTCAAGCAGGGCCTGGTGCAGTCGTTCTCGGTCTACATCGACACGATGGTGGTGTGCAGTGCGACCGCCTTCCTCATTCTGTCGACCGGCCTGTACAACGTCTACGACCCGGCGGTGAACGGCATTCCGGATGATGCGCGCCTGCTGCTGGGCAACCTGCCGGGCGTCGAGGCCGGACCGCGTTTCGTGCAGCACGCGGTGGAATCGGCATTGCCGGGCTTCGGCCGTTCATTCGTGGCGTTGGCCATCCTGCCCTTCGCGTTCACCACCATCCTGGCGCTGTACTACATGGCCGAGACCAACATCAGTTACCTGTGCCGGGACCGCCCGATGCCGTGGGTGATGGGCGGGTTCCAGCTGCTGTTCCTGCTGGCCACCGGCTACTCGGCGCTGAACAGTGCCACGGTCGCCTGGTCGCTGGGGGATATCGGCGTGGGCCTGATGAGCTGGTTGAACATCATCGCCATCCTGCTGCTGCAGAAGCCGGCGCTGGCCGCGCTGCGCGATTACGAACACCATCGTCGCATCGGGACGGATCCCCTGTTCGATCCGCACCGGCTTGGTGTTCGCAACACCTGCGCGTGGGAACGGTAACTGTCCGGGCAGATGGGGTGACCCAGCCTGGTGGGTGCGATCCCCTCTGGTGGGTGCGATCCCTTCTGGTGGGTGTGATCCCCTCTGGTCAGTGCGATCCCTTCTGGTGGGTGCGGACCTTGGTCCGCACCTCCTTTCCCTTTCCCGCTGCGCTCGCCGGGCATGGACCGGCGCGACTCCCTCACTCGTTCGGCGGTGTCGTCGCTTTGGCTTCACTGCCGAAGTTGCCGTCGGCCTCTGCGGCCAGATAGGCAAATACGGTGTACGCCGCCACATTCTGCGCCAGCGCCTTCGGGTCGATCTTGTCGAGCGTGTCGTCGGCGGTGTGGTGCAGGTGGAAGTAGTCCGAACCATCCTGTGCCAGCCATGCCCAGGCGCCACCCTTGGCCGCCAGCGGGCCGATATCCGGCCCCGGGCCGCCCTTGTCGGCTGCGTACTCGATGCCCAGCGGCTTCATCACTTCGGCAATCTGCCGGGTCGCTTCGCGCGAGCCTTCCGGGTTCGGCGAGCCGGTATTGAACGCATAGATGCGGCCGGCACCGAAATCGCTCTCGGCAGCCAGCTGGTGCAGGGCCACGTCCTTCGCATGCGCTTCGGCGTAAGCCTTGCCGCCGTACAGCCCCTGCTCTTCGTTGGCGAACGCGATCACCCGGATCGTGCGCTTGGGGGCCTGCTTGAGCTGGCCGATCAGATGCCCCGCGGCCATGGTGATGCCTACGCCCGCGCCGTCATCGACTGCACCGGTACCCAGATCCCACGAATCCAGATGGCCACCGATCACCACGACTTCCTTGGGCAGGGTGCGGCCAGTGATCTCGCCGATCACGTTGTAGGAGGTCGCAGTACCGTCCCAGCCGCAGTCCAGCGCGACCTTCACCGTGGTACTGCCACGTGCCAGCAGACGTGCCAGCTGGTCGGCATCGGGTACCGACAGGGCCGCGGACGGTACCGGGGTCAGGCCGTCATCGAATCGGGTGATGCCGGTGTGCGGCACGCGGTGCGAATCGGTGCCGGCCGAGCGCATCAGGAAGCCGACGGCGCCCTTGCGGATCGCTTCGGACGGTCCCTTGCTGCGGATCGCGCCACCACGGCCGTAGTCGCGGCCATCGCGGAACGGCAGCATCTGGTAATCGACAAAGGCGATCTTGCCCTTCAATGACCCGGCGGGCGCGGCCTGCAGCGCGGCCAGGTCGGCGAAGCGCACGACCTCGGCTTCGACGGTACCGCCCGGGCTGCCACCCAGTGCGGTGATCTGCAGCGGCTGCGGGTTCCTGCCGGTCACGGCGGCGTGTTCGCTGCGTCGCTCCCACTTCGGGAAGGTCACCGGTTCTTTCCAGACCTTGTCGAAACCCAGGGCCTTGAACTTGGCTTCGGCCCAGGCGACCGCACGCGCGTCGGCTTCGCTGCCGGCGATGCGCGGACCGATTTCGGTGGTCAGCGATTCGACCACCTTCCAGCCGGTGTCATCGGCCAGGGCCTGATCGCGCAGCTGCGCGGCCGTGGCCAGCGACGCCGGGGGCAGGGTGGTGGCGCGCGGTGCCGCGAAGGCCGGGGCGGCCAGCAGGGCAAGGGAGGATGCGATGGCAAGGACGCGGCGACGCATGGACAACTCCGGGAAGGGACCAAGCCTTGGAGCTTAACAGTCGTTCAGACGCGCGCATGGGCGGGAGGTCATGTCCGGCGCGAACGCTGTTTTCCGCCACGTCCGGCAAAGCGGTAGCGCCGGGCCATGCCCGGCGGAGGTCCACGAACCGCTTCGCTCGCCGGGCATGGCCCGGCGCTACCTTGATTACCGTCCCGCCCAGTCGAGCACGGCTCGACTCTACAGGTGCACGAACGCCTTACTTCTTCAGGCTGTCGCGGATCTCGCGCAGCAGCACCACTTCCTCGGCCGGGGCGGCGGGAGCGGCTTCCTTCTTGCGCGACAGACGGTTGATCACCTTGATCACCAGGAAAATGGCGAACGCCACGATCACGAACTGGATCAGGGTGTTGATGAAATCACCGTAGCCGATCACAACGGCCGGGATCTCCTTGCCGTCCGGCCCGATGCGTGCCGGCGACAGCGTCCACGCCAGCTGCGAGAAGTCCACCTTGCCGATCAGCAGGCCCAGCGGCGGCATGATGATCTTCTCGACCAGCGCAGTGACGATCTTGCCGAAGGCGGCGCCGATCACCACGCCGACGGCGAGGTCGATGACGTTGCCGCGCATCGCGAATTCCTTGAATTCGGTGAGCACTCCCATGTGTTTTCTCCTGTGGGGGATGTGGACAGCGCGCAGAGTAGCGCAGGTGGTGTCAGCCGGCGATCACACCATGGCGCTCGGCCACGTTTTCCAGGCGCGCGCTGAAACGGTCGCCCGGCTTCAGTGCGGCCACCCCGGACGGCGTGCCCATGAATACCAGGTCACCCGCGCGCAGCTGCCACAGCTTGGACAGCTCGTGCAGGATTTCCGGTACGTTCCAGATCATCTGGTCCAGCAGGGCCTGCTGGCGCACTTCGCCGTTGACTTCCAGCGACAGGTTCAGCGCCGCCAGATCGCCCACTTCGCCGGCATGCACGATCTCGCTGATTGGCGCGGAGGCATCGAAGCCCTTGGCGGCATCCCAGGGATGGCCCTTCTCCTTGGCGGCCGCCTGCAGATCGCGGCGGGTCAGGTCCAGGCCGACGGCATAGCCGTACACCAGCGCTTCGGCATCGGCCACGGGAAGCTCGCCGGCCGGGGCATCACGGCCGATCGCCACCACCAGCTCCACCTCGTGATGCAGGTTGGCCGTCGCGGGCGGGTAGGGGATGGCATCGTCATGGCCGACCACCAGCGCATCGGCGGGCTTGCTGAAGAACATCGGCCGGCCGCGGTCGTCGGCCGCCGGCACTGCGGCTCCCATTTCGCGCGCATGGTCGGCAAAGTTGCGACCCACGCAGTAGACGCGGTGCACGGGGAAGCTGCCACCGCCCACCACCGGAACGCGCGGCGTGGCAGGTGCAGGGATCACATCGGAAACATCGGACATGCGGGCATCCAGGAAGGGAGTGCCCGCAGTCTAGAACGCATGGCGCCCGCCGTCAGCGGGCACGCCGGCCGGCAGGGCTCAGCGCGAGGCCGGCAGCACCGGCTTGCGCACCACCCGGTACTCGCCCTCGACCACGGTCGGGTCGGCCGGTCGGGCTGCGCCCGCCTTGCGCGAGGCCAGCAGCTTCCACGCCAGGCCGACCAGGATCATCGCCGCACCGACGAACACGCCGATGAACACCATCGCGGCCAGGATCGCCAGGCCGAGCAGGCCCACGGCAACGCGCACCAGCGGATGACGCGGCTTGCGCGGCGCGAACAGGGTGCGGAACTGGGTGAAGGCGGAATCGCGATTGAACATGGCGGCTCGATAGGCTGGGAAATCAGCGAAACCAGAGTATCGGGAGCCGGCACTGTCATTGAGTGAAAAACTCGTTAAATATAGCCAAGGCTTATTACGGATCAATGACTTGTGTTCATGTCGCAGCCAGTCACCTGAGCAGGCGTGCGACAATGCGCGTTTCCGTCCGAGCCTTCGCCATGACTGCCGCTGCTGCCCTGATCGCCCTTGATGCCATTGCCGATGGCGGCTTTGCAGAGGCCGAGGCGGTGGTGGATGGTGATGCCGAATCGCTGGTCCTGTACCGCGATGGCACCGCGGTGATGGCCTATCTGAACATCTGCCCGCATGCCGGCCGTCGCCTGGACTGGGCGCCGGGGCAGTTCCTGAAGAGCCGCGAGGGGCATCTGGTGTGCGCCGCGCATGGCGCCTCGTTCGCGTTGGACAGCGGCGACTGCATCGCCGGCCCGTGCAAGGGCGACCGCCTGCGCGCGGTGCCGGTGGACGTGCGTGATGGGCAGGTCTACCTGGCCTGAGGCCAGAAGCAGGCGAGCATGGCTCGACGCTACCGATCTGTCGAAGGCGGGGTGCCCGCCTTTGGTGTTGGTGTTGACGTTGCCTCCGCGGGTGCAGGGCGCAGCCTTGCCGATGAACCCGACCCTCAGAACATCAGGTTGATCATCAGCACCACCACACAGGTGTAGATCAGCGACAACGGTCCGCCGACCCGCCACATCTCGCGCGGGGTGTAGTTGGCCGGCCCGGTGATCATCGAGATGACCGGATTGGAGGCTGTCATCAGATTGTTGGAGGCCGACAGCGCCACGATCAGTGCGAACGCGGTGGGGTTGCCACCCGCCGCCAGCGCCAGATTCACCGCGATGGGCACCATCACGATGGTGGCGCCGACATGGCTGATCACCAGCGAGAACACCGTTGTCAGCAGCGCCAGGGCCAGCTCCAGCACCCACACCGGTATGCCGGTGGGGAGCTTGTCGATGGTATGGCCGGCGACCCACGCCGCCGCGCCGCTGGAGTCCATCGCCCAGCCGAGCGGGATCAGTCCGGCCATCATGAACACGGTTTTCCAGTTGATCGAGGCATAGGCCTCGTCCATCCGCAGCACGCCCGTCAGCAGCATGCCGGCCACGCCGGTCATCAGGGTCAGCGCTACCGGCAGCTTGCTGGTCAGCGCGATCAGGATCGTCAGCGCGAAGATCGCCATGGCGATCTTGAACTTGTGCGGGCGCTGTTCGCCGGTCGGGTAGTCGGTGACCACCACGAAGTCACGGCTCTTGGCGGCCTGCGCCAGGTCGGTCCAGATGCTGTGGAAGACCAGCATGTCGCCGGCGCGCAGCTGCACGTCGCGCACGTCCTCGCGGATCACCTGCTTGTCGCGGTTGATCGCCAGCAGGCTGATGCCGCGCTCCTTGCGCAGGCGCAGGTCGGCCGCACTCTTGCCGATCACGTTCGAGGTCGGCGGTACCACCGCCTCGGAAATGCCCGCGCGGCTGGGATTGAACAGGTCGCCCAGGTGCTTCAGCCGCGAGGACATGCGCAGGAACTGGTTCTGGGCGAAATCGCCGATCTGCTCGCGCGGACCCATCGCGCCCAGCACGCTGCCCACCCAGATGCGCATTTCCGCCGGTGGCGCCAGCCGCGTATCGTTGCCGGTCTTCAATGCCAGCAGCAGCGGCGCGTCATGCAGGCTCTCGGCCTCGCCCAGGGTCATGCCGACCAGCGGGCTTTCGGCGGTGACCACCAGTTCGAAGACATCGCCCTCGATGCCGTAGGTCTTGGCGAAGTAGCTCTCGGTACGGGCCGGGGTGACCCCATCGTTGACCAGGGTCTCTTCCTCGATCAGCTTGCGGTCGCCGTAATAGCGGAAGTACAGCAGCGAGGCGATCAGCAGCGCCACGCCGATCGGCAGCGGCGCGAACATGCGCAGCGGCTCGATGCTGGCCAGGCCGGAGGGCAGGTTGTTGTTGGCCGAGGCCAGCAGGTCGTTCAGCAGGATCAGCGGCGAGTTGCCGACCATGGTCAGCGCACCGCCCATCACGATCGCCGCCGAGATCGGCAGCAGCAGCCGCTGCATGGTCAGCCCGGTGCGTGCCGCCAACCGCGAGGCGACCGGCAGGTACAGCGCCATCACCGACGGGTTCTGCATGAAGGACGAGTTCAGGCCGGCGATGGCCGTGGTCATCATCAGCAGGCGCTGCTCGATGCCATGTCCGCGTCGCAGCAGCCAGGCCGCGAGCCGGTTCAGTGCGCCGGTGCGGTCAAGGCCCGCACCGAGGATGGTGGTGGCGATGATGCTCATCACCGCGTTGCCGGAGAAGCCGCCGAAGATCTCCTCCGGGGCGATCAGGCCGGTGACACCCAGTACCACCAGCACCACCAGCGCGACGACGTCGGCGCGGATCCGCTCGAACAGGAACATCGCCATCGTGAAGCCGACCAGCCCGAGTACGAGCTTCATGTCGTTGGTCAGCGTCAGCGCGGTATCCATGTGGGGCGCGGCGTCCTCGGGCGATCGTCAGGTGCGGTCGTACAACAGGTCCCAGACGCCATGGCCGAGCTTCTGGCCGCGGGTCTCGAAGTGGGTCTGCGGCCGCCACTCCGGGCGCGGCACGCTGCCCCGCGGACCGGCCCGGTTGACCAGGCCGGCGGTCGCATCGAGCACGTCCCACATCTGTTCGGCGTAGTCTTCCCAGTCGGTGGCGCAGTGCAGGCGGCCGCCCGCACGCAGCTTGCGCACCAGCAGCTCCGCGAAGGCCGGCTGCAGCAGGCGGCGCTTGTTGTGGCGCTTCTTGTGCCACGGGTCCGGGAAGTAGATGCGCACTTCATCGAGCGCGCCATCGGCGATCTCGTTCTGCAGTACTTCCACCGCGTCATGGTGGTACAGACGCACGTGGTCGGCGTTGTCGTCGGCCAGGGCGTTCAGCAGGCGGCCGACACCGGGCGCGTGCACTTCGATGCCGATGTAATCGCGCGACGGGTCATGCTGGGCAGCGAAGCGCAGTGCAGCGCCGTTGCCGAAGCCGATCTCCAGCACCTTGTGCGCCGGGCGACCGAAGGTGGCGTCCAGGTCGCGCGGCTGGCCGCTGTAATCCAGGCCGAAGCGTGGCCAGCGTTCGTCGAACGCGCGCTGCTGGGCAGGCGTGAAGCGGCCCTGGCGCAGCACGAAGCTGCGTACCTCGCGGCGCCCCTCGCTGACGGTGAACGGCTTGGGCGGGGCCTTGGACCCAGCGCTGTCGAAAGGATTGGTCATCAGCCGATCAACCCATCCACCGGCGACGACGCGCTGGCGTAGCGCTTGCGCGGGATGCGCCCGGCCAGGAACGCTTCACGGCCGGCTTCGACCGCCTTGCGCATCGCGCTGGCCATCAGCACCGGGCTGCGCGCGCCGGCAATGGCCGTGTTCATGAGCACGCCATCGCAGCCCAGCTCCATCGCGATCGCCGCATCCGATGCCGTACCGACGCCGGCATCGACGATGATCGGCACCCGGGCGTCCTCGATGATCTGCAGCAGGTTGTACTTGTTCTGGATGCCCAGGCCCGAACCGATCGGCGCGGCCAGCGGCATCACCGCAGCGCAGCCGATCTCTTCCAGGCGCTTGGCCAGGATCGGATCGTCGGAGGTGTAGACCATGACCTCGAAGCCATCCTTGACCAGCTGTTCGGCGGCCTTGAGGGTCTGCATCACGTCCGGGTACAGGGTCTTCTGGTCGCCCAGCACTTCCAGCTTGGTCAGGTTGTGGCCGTCCAGCAGTTCACGGGCCAGGCGGCACGTGCGCACCGCGTCTTCGGCGGTGTAGCAGCCGGCGGTGTTGGGCAGGATGGTGAAGCGCTCCGGCGGCAGCACGTCCAGCAGGTTCGGCTCGCCGGGGTTCTGCCCGATGTTGGTGCGGCGGATGGCCACGGTGACGATCTGGGCGCCAGCGGCCTCGGTGGCCAGGCGGGTTTCTTCCAGATCCTTGAACTTGCCGGTGCCGGTGAGCAGCCGCGAGCCGTAGGTCTTGCCGGCGATCACCAGCGAATCGGGGGAGACATGAACGTTCATGGCGCGATTATCGCTTATCCGCCTGAAGATGGGGTCGTCACTTCGATGCCGCCGGGAGGCAGGTGCAGGGGCAGCGCCAGGCCCATGCCCGGCGAGCGCGCAGCGCGGGCGTCGCGCCTCAACCCCCACCCAGGGCGTGCACGATCTCCACCACGTCACCTTCGGCAAGGCGGTGCTCGCCATGGCGGCTGCGGCTGACGATCTCGCCATTGACCTCGACCGCCACCCGGCGCTGCAGCAGCTGCTCGGCCTCGAGCAGGTCATGGAGGGTTGCCGAAGCGTGCAGGGTGCGGGGTTCGCCGTTGAGCTGGATGTTCATGGCGGCATTGTCGCGTATGGCCCGCCAGGACGGAAACCATCCGTTCCTCCGCACGGCGCCCGCATCGGCGCAGCCTGCGATTGGCGGGCTGCGCGGCAATTCATGCGGCGGCGCAGCGTGAGCAATCGTCGGTGCGGTGAAACCATTCACCGTGCGCCGGCGTACGCACGCCGGATCCTCAATGACGTCCCCACAGGAGTTCTTTACATGCTGCTCAGCAAACGCCCGATCCGCTCCCTGATGGCGGCCGCGATCGCACTGGCCGCGGTTCCGGCCATGGCAGGCGAATCCCCTTACTCGCACGCGGTGTTCTTCGGCGACAGCCTGACCGACGCGGGCTATTTCCGGCCGCTGCTGCCCCCGGCAACACAGCAGGTCACCGGCCAGTTCACCACCAATCCGGGCTGGGTCTGGTCGCAGCAGGTCGCCAACTACTACGGCCTGAACGGTACGCCCAACGGCAACGGCCAGAACGGCGACAACTATGCCGCCGGCGGTGCGCGCGTGTCGGTGGAGGTCAGTGGTGCCCTGGGGCCCATTCCGTCGCTGAAGACGCAGCTCACCCGCTACCTGGCCGCGAATGGCGGCAAAGCCGATGCCAATGCCCTGTACACCGTCTGGGGCGGCGCCAACGACCTGTTCGCGGCTGCTGCGGCGCCGGCACAGGCGCAGGCCATCATCGGCGCGGCCGTTACCGACCAGATCGCCCTGGTCGGCGCGCTGAAGCAGGCGGGCGCCCAGTACGTGCTGGTGCCGAACCTGCCCAACGTCGGCCTGACGCCGTCCTTCCGTGGCCCCAATGCCGCCGCCGCCACCGCGCTGTCGGCCGGCTACAACAACGCCCTGTACGGCGGGCTGAAGCAGGCCGGCATCGAATTCATCCCGCTGGATACCTTCACCGTGCTCAGTGAAGTGGCCGCCAATCCGGCCATGTACGGGTTCACCAACGTCACCAGCACGGCCTGCACCATCGACCCGGCCAATTCGACGCAGAGCATCATCGGCTGCAACCCGACGTCCTACGTCAGCCCGGATGCCGCGAAGACCTACCTGTTCGCCGACGGCGTGCATCCGACCACGGCAGGCCATGCACTGCTGGGCCAGTACGCGGTATCCGTGCTGGAGGGCCCGCGCCTGCAGCAGGTCCTCAGCCATTCGGCGCAGACCATCGGCCGTTCGCGCGCCGACCAGGTCGGCATGCATCTGGGCGGTCGTCCGGCCGACGGCCTGTCGTGGTGGGGTGGTGTGCGTGGCGACATGCAGCGTTATGACCACGCCGATCTCTACGACGGTCTGGCGCCGGCCGGCCTGTTCGGCGTGGACTGGTCGCGTGACGGCATGGTCCTGGGCGGCTTCGGTGGCTATGGCCGCATGGACGCCGATTTCGGCAACAGCCGCGGCGATTTCACCCAGTCCGACACCACGCTGGGCCTGTTCGCTGGTTGGTACGGCGAGCGTGCCTGGGTCAACGGGCAGGTCAGCTACAGCTGGCTCGACTACGACGTGACCCGCAAGGTGCAGCTGGGTCCGGCCACCCGTGAGCATGGCGGTTCCGCAGACGGCAGCAACCTCACCGCCGCCATCAACGCGGGCTACGAGTTCGGCACCGAGGGCGGCTTCCGCCACGGCCCGGTGGCTGCCGTGATCTGGCAGAAGGTGAAGATCGACGGCTATACCGAGAGCGCCGACGCCGGCACGCTGGCCACTGCGCTGGGCTACAACAACCAGGAGCTGGACTCCACCGTCGGTCGCATCGGCTGGCAGGCGCGCTTCGATGGCGGCACCTTCAAGCCCTACGTGCAGGCCACCTATGACCACGAGTTCGAAGACACCAAGCAGGCCAGCGCCTGGCTGCAGTCCCTGCCGGAGCTGGGCAGCTACCGCGTGCCGGGCCTGAAGTTCGACAAGGACTACGCCACCGTGGTGCTGGGCGCCCGCACGGAGCTGTTCGGGCTGCAGAGCAACATCGGCCTGAGCACCTCCACCGCGCAGAAGCGTGCACGTGACGCGACGCTGTTTGCCAGCTTCAGCGGCAGTTTCTGACGAACGCACCTTCCCAGGCACCGCAAGGGCCTGGGAAGGCTGCATGGCAGCGCCGGGCCATGCCCGGCGCATGCGGCGGCCACCATTGCGCAACACCGGCCCGACCGCATAGACTTTCACCGCGCGACGCGGGCGTAGCTCAATGGTAGAGCTGTAGCTTCCCAAGCTACTGACGAGGGTTCGATTCCCTTCGCCCGCTCCATCTTCCGCAACGATGCGTGTCTTTTCCGGATCGGCCGCGGACCTGGATGTTTCCCCTTTGCATCGTCCTGTATCTGCCGGCTCTGTGGGTCGGTGAAGCGTGGGCGCTTCCCGTGCTTGCCGACGTTCTGGCGGGGCGATAAGCCGGTAAAGTGCGCCAACATTCAAGCCAGTGGAAGGGGGGATATGCGGAATCGGATTCTTGCGGTTGCGTTGATGGGTATTGCGGCGGCGTGCACGCCGACCGAGGAAGACGCAAGAAAGCAGAAGATCGAGGCTAATCGGGCCGCAACGGAAGCGGGGGTCCGTCGGGTGCTGAAGGATCCTGATTCGGCGAAGATCGTGATCCATCAGGCGTTTGCGATGTTCGACGGCACGATTGTCTGCGGGATGGTCAACGCGAAGAACAGCTTCGGCGGTTACACGGGCGACCGCGCGTTCACGATCAGCATCGATGCGGATGGCAGTGCCGGTACGCCCTCCATTGCGCAGGACGACGTCAGCAGTGCGGTATCCGCGGAAATGTGCGATTTCCAGCGGGACTATGCCGCACAGCCTGGCCACGTCGGCAAGGCCGTCACGCCGGAGCAGTCCAGGCAGCTTATGGCGGCCTACACCAAGAGAGTGCGGGAGGTCGTTGCACGGATCAATACGGGCCGATAGCACGCGGCAGCCGCAGCCCGACGGCATCGGTGTCGGGCCGTTGCTGGCTGGACTGTGGCCCCCTGTCTCGGCAGCCGCGCGGCATCATCCGCCCGCCACACGGCCGCGCTATGCTGCGCGCCTGCCGACCGATCCCGCCGCGATGAAGCTCGCCATCCTGTCCCGCAACAGCTCCCTGTATTCCACCCGCCGGCTGGTCGAGGCGGGGCGTGCGCGCGGCCACACGGTGCGCATCCTCGATCCGTTGCGCTGCTACATGCGCATCGCTGCCGACGGGTTCTCGATGCACTACAAAGGGCGGCCGATGACCGGTGTGGACATGGTCATTCCGCGCATCGGTGCGTCGATCACGCGATATGGCACCGCGGTCCTGCGCCAGTTCGAGCTGATGGGCGCGCGCACGCCCAATCCTTCCGACGCGATCCTGCGCTCGCGCGACAAGCTGCGCGCGCATCAGCTGCTGGCGGCCAAAGGCATCGACATGCCGGTCACGGTGTTCGGTGACAACCCCGATGACACCGTCGATCTGCTGTCGATGCTGGGGCCGCCGCCGCATGTGGTGAAGCTCAACGAGGGAACGCAGGGGCGCGGCGTGATCCTGACCGAAAAGGCCAGTGCCTCGCGCGGGATCGTCGAGGCGCTGCGTGGCCTGTATGCCAACTTCCTCATGCAGGAGTTCATCGGAGAAGCCAAGGGGGCCGATCTGCGCTGTTTCGTGGTCGGCGACCAGGTGGTGGCCTCGATGCAGCGGCAGGCACCCGAAGGCGACTTCCGCTCCAACCTGCACGCTGGCGGCACCGCCGTGGCGGCCAAGGCCAGCCGCGCCGAACAGCAGGTCGCGGTGCGCTCGGCCAAGGCACTGGGATTGTCGGTCTGCGGCGTCGACCTGATCCGCTCGCAGCGTGGCCCGCTGGTGCTGGAGGTCAACTCGACCCCGGGCCTGGAAGGCATCGAGGCGGCCTGCGGGGTGGATGTGGCCACGCGCATCATCGAGCACGTCGAGAAGCTGAAAAAATCCTGATTTTTCAGCAAGTTGAGATTCTCTTTGGGCGACGAGACGCTGCTTTAACACGCCTTTAATCGGTGCGGGCGTAGGCTTCAGCGAACCGCAGCTCTGCCTCTCAGCAGGATCGGTATCGGGATACGACTTCAGGCCCAGGCGGGTGCACCGCCTGGGCCTTTTTTATGGGCATCCGTAGGCCACGCGCCACTTGTGGCGGCCCGGGGGCGCTCGTAGAGTTGGGCCTTCGTTCCGATGGACCGGGAGGTAGGCGATGTATCGCGTCACGATGATCGCGTTGTTGCTGTGCCTGTCGGGCGCTGTTGTCGCCAAGACAGAGAAGAGCGCCCTGCAGATGGATCGCCAGGCTCCGGTTGCCGGTCAGATCCACCAGGTCGAGAAGGCGCTGCAGGCGCCGGAGTACGCCGAACTGAGCGCCGATGACCGCAACCAGATCCAGCAGGCGCTGGCCCGCATCACCCAGCGCATGGGGGACCGGCAGCGGGTCGATGAGCTGCCGCCACAGGTACAGGCGCAGGTATTCAACGACCAGGAGCGGGTCAACCAGCTGCTCGCCCGCGCGCACGACGACAGCCGCCAGGTCTGTACCTACCAGCGCACCACCGGCAGCAACATGCCCAAGGGCCGTTGCCTGACCGTCGCCGAACGCCGCCGCATCGAAGAAAAGGGCAAGGCGCTGATCAATGACCAGCGCACGTTCAACAATCTCAACCCTGCCAGCAACCGGTAGGCCGTCCGCCGCCCCCACGCGTGGCACTTGCTGGCGTGAAGGTGGTGCGAATACAGTCGGCTCTCAACTCAGACAAGGATCCGTTTGCCATGAAGTCCCTCCTTTTGCCTGCGCTCCTGTTCTCCGGATTGGCCCTGGCCGCCACCGCCTCTGCATCCAAGCAGAGCGGCGAGGTCTTCGCCTCCGGCAAGCCGCTGCAGCAGCAGCTCGAGCGCATCGAAGTCGAACTCAACGACGGCGAGACCTACAGCGAGCTGACAATGGCCGACCGCAGCCGGGTCCGCGAAGCGCTGGTGCGCCTGCGCGCTGCCGTGGAGCAGTACCCGAACCGGGATCTGATGCCTGAACAGGTACGAACCGATGTCATCAACGACCAGCAGGTCGTGAACACGGTTTTGACACAGTCACGTGAAGATAGTCGTCTAATATGCCAACGTGAGAAAGCCACGGGTTCGAACCGGCACACGACGCAGTGCATGACTGTCGCCGAGCGCGCCCGGCAGAAGGACAAGGCACAGCGTGATCTGGGCCAGGCCCAGCGCGTCGGAAAATTCGTCAACTAGAGGTGACAGTGAGAATCCTGGTAATCGAAGACAACAGCGACATTGCGGCCAATCTGGGCGACTACCTCGAGGACCGGGGCCACACCGTGGACTTCGCCGCCGATGGCGTGACCGGACTGCATCTGGCCGTAGTGCACGAGTTCGACGCGATCGTGCTGGATCTCAACCTGCCGGGCATGGACGGAATCGAGGTCTGCCGCAAGCTTCGCAATGAAGCGCGCAAGCAGACCCCGGTGCTGATGCTGACCGCTCGCGACTCGCTGGACAACAAGCTGGCGGGTTTTGATTCCGGTGCGGACGACTACCTGATCAAGCCGTTCGCGCTGCAGGAAGTGGAAGTGCGTTTGAACGCGCTGTCCCGCCGTGGCAAGGGGGTGCAGACCCGCGTGCTGGAAACCGGCGACCTGGAATACAACCTGGACACGCTGGAAGTGCGCCGCCAGGGCAAGCTGCTGCAGCTCAACCCGACCGCACTGAAAATCCTGCAGGCGCTGATGGAAGCGGCGCCGGCCGTGGTCACCCGCCAGGAACTGGAAACCCGCGTGTGGGGCGAGGAACTGCCCGACTCGGATTCGCTGCGCGTCCATATCCACGGGCTGCGTGCCGTGGTCGACAAGCCGTTCGAAGTACCGCTGATCCAGACGCGCCATGGCATCGGATACCGCATCGCCACCCCGGAAAGCTGATCCCGTGGCAACCAAGGGGGAGCGCCGGCGCACGCCGTATCGGCGCCGCCTGCGCAGTCGAATCATCGTGTCATTCGTGTTGTTGGGCTTCTGCCTGACAACACTGTTCGCGTTCGCCACCAACTGGGCCCGGATTCGGGTGGAGAACCAGCTGGTCGAGGATGTGATCAACCACAACATTGAAGAATACGCCCGTCGCTTCTACGAGCACCCCGGACGCAATCCGGCCGTGCCGGTACAGCAGATCCGCGCGTATGCCTATTCGGCGGACAAGTTCGACAAGGCGCGTGAGTCCTGGCCGCAATGGGCTGACCTGCAGACCGGCAACTACAACCTCAGCGGGACCGACGAACAGGGGCAGCCGTACGCCTACAAGCTTGCCGTGCGCAAAGCCGACGATGCGTGGTTCTTCCTGGCCTATGACATGACCGACAGCATGCGCGGCAGCAAGCAGCTCAACCGTGCGCTGGTGCTGTCGGTGCTGGTGTTCAGCCTGCTGTCGCTGGTGCTGGGCTGGTGGTCGGCCTCGAAGGTGATGAAGCCGGTATCGGACCTGGCGGCCCGCCTGCGCGCCTACCGGGGCGGCACCAGCGAGCCTGAGCCGCTGGCGCCGCGCTTCCCCGACGACGAAGTGGGCCAGCTGGCCCAGGCGCTGGACGACTACTCCTCGCGATTGACCGAAGTGGTGCAGCGCGACCGTGAGTTCAATGCGGACGTCAGCCACGAACTGCGCACGCCGCTGGCGGTGATCCGCGGTGCCACCGAGCTGCTGCTGACCCGTCCGGGCCTGGATGAAAAGGTGCTGCAGCGCCTGCAGCGCATCCAGCGTGCCGAGCAGCAGTGCAGTGATCTGATCGGCGCTTTGCTGCTGCTGTCGCGGAACGAGCGGGGGCAGGGCACCAGCAATGTTGCCCGCGTGGCCGAGCAGCTGCTGGACGCGCACCGCGCGCAGCTGGGTGGCAAGCCCCTTGAACTGGCACTGGAGGGCGAGCGCAACCTGGTGATCGACGCGCCCGAGGCCGCGCTTTCGGTGGCCCTGGGCAACCTCATCGGCAACGCGGTGAAGTACTCGCAGGATGGCGAAGTGCGCGTGCACGTAGGGTCCAACTCGGTCTCGGTGACCGACAGTGGTCCGGGCCTGAGCGAGGAAGATGCGGCCAAGCTGTTCCAGCGCGGTTACCGCGGTACGCACGCGGGCCACTCGCAGGGCGGCGGCATCGGCCTGTCGATCGTCAGCCGCCTCTGCGACCTGTACGGCTGGCAGGTCAGCGTGCGCCCCGGGGGCGAGCGCGGCGTGATCGCAACGCTGACGTTCTCGCCCAGGCCGCTGTAGCAGATCCTTTGCCTGCCGAGCAGGGCCCGGCCCTACGGGGACGCCTCTTCCAGGGCGTTGCTGTCGCTAACGGCATGAACGCATCTGTTCTGCACGGCCAGACACCCGGCGCGCGCACGCCCTGCCGCGTCCGCTGCGTGTCCGATCTCACGGTTCCGGGTAGTCATAGGGCAGTTGACGCTTTTACCTCCTGATTGCCGGACGTGCAGATGGCCAAGATGCCAGTCCGCGCACTTTGCCGGCTGCCAGGAGCATCGCCATGTCGCATCGCATCCGCTACCCCAACCTGCATCAACTGGTCGGTGACTCGATCAGCCAGTTGTCTCCGGACGTCGCCCAGCGCGTCGAGGACGTACTGTCCCGCTGCGACGGCCATATGCCGGCCCAGCAGACGCCAATTGACGCCGGCGGCGTCAGCGCCGACGCAGTGCAGCCTGCCGATCTCAGGCGCGCCGTCGAAGGTCTCGGCACCCTGACCCGGGTGATGTACGCCGCGCACATCGCGCGCACGCGGGGCGGCCAGCAGAACGTGCTGCCACCGGGCGCGATGGAAGGCCTGATTCTGGCTGCGCGGGAGCTGACGTGTCACGTGCAGCAGCAGCTGCAGGCCGAAAGAATCAGGGGGACAGCCACATTGCAGTGATGGCCGGGGACGCCGCAACGACGATTCTGCAACGCCGGGCACATGCCCGGCGGATCAGTTCCCGGCCAGCGCCAGATAGCGGTAGTGCAGCGCCTCCACCTGCGCCTGCAGGTCGTCCGGCTGCCCATCGTTGACCACCACGTCATCGGCCAGTGCCCGGCGCTGCGCGCGGCTGGCCTGGGCGGCGATCATCCGGTCGGCCAGGGCGGCGTCGATGCCATCGCGCTGCATCAGCCGGGCGTGCTGTACGGCTTCGGGTGCATCCACCAGCAGTATCCGGTCCAGCCATGGATAGGCCTGGCGGCCGCCCACCTCGGTCAGCAGCGGAATGGCAGCAATGGCGTAAGGGCTCGGCGCCTGCAGGCACTGCTGCTGCATCAACAGGCGGATGGCGGGGTGGGTGATGGCTTCCAGTGCCGTCCTTTCGGCCGGGTCAGCGAAGACATGGGTGCGCAGGCGCACCCGGTCCAGGCTGCCATCTGCCAGCAGCATGTCCGTGCCGAACCGGTCGGCAATGCGGGCCAGCGCCGGGCTGCCGGTGGCGACCACCGCGCGGGCGGCCAGATCGGCGTCGGCCACCACGATGCCCAGCGCCTCGAAGCGCCGCGTCACTTCGCTCTTGCCGGCCGCGATGCCGCCGGTCAGGCCGACCACGTAGCGGCTCACGGCGGCCCCCTCAGCGCAGGCCGCTCAGGGCCAGGTAGCGCTCCACCAGCGGTTCGCCCCACATGAAGAACAACCAGCCGGCGATGGCCAGGTACGGGCCGAACGGAATCGGCGTGGCGCGATCGCGCCCCCGGCTGTAGAGCCAGATCGAACCGACGATCGCGCCGATCACCGAGGACAGCAGGATGATCGGCAGAATGCCCTTCAGGCCGCACCAGGCGCCGAGCGCCGCCAGCAGCTTGAAGTCGCCATGGCCCATGCCCTCCTTGCCGGTCAGCTGCTTGAACAGCCACCAGACCGTCCACAGCGACAGATAGCCCACGGCCGCACCGACCAGGGCCGGCTTGGCGGGCATGTACAGATTGTCGATGCTGCCGATCAGGCCCAGCCACATCAGGGGCAGGGTCAGCTGGTCGGGCAGCAGCTGGGTGCGCAGGTCGATGCCGGACAGCGCGATCAGGAAACAGGTCAGCACGATGGCGCCGAAACCCTGCCAGCCGAAGCCGAACTGCCACACGCAGGCCAGCACCAGCAGGGCGGTCATCGCTTCCACCAGCGGGTACTGCAGCGAGATCGGCGCCTTGCAGTGGCGGCATTTGCCCCCCTGGATCAGCCAGCTGAACAGCGGGATGTTCTCGTACCAGGACAGCTTGTGCTTGCAGTGCGGGCAGTGCGACGGCTCGACCACGATGCCCGGCGGCGGCGGCTCGTAGAAGTCCGGTTCCTCCAGCACTTCGCGCGCATCGCGCTTCCACTGCCATTCCAGCCGCTTGGGCAGGCGCAGGATGACAACATTGAGGAAACTGCCCAGCAGCAGTCCCAGTCCGGCCGCGGCGGGGTAGCCGAGGCCGGGGTGCTGGTCGAGAAAAGCCATGTATTTTTATCCGACGACGGCGCCCAGTTTGAAGATCGGCAGGTACATCGCAATGACCAGGCCGCCGACAATGGTACCAATGAACACCATGATCATCGGTTCCAGCAGGCTGCTCAAGGCATCCACGGCGTTGTTGACCTCCTGCTCGTAGTATTCGGCGACCTTGAACAGCATGGTATCAAGGGCGCCGGCCTCCTCGCCGATGCCGGTCATCTGGATCACCATGTGCGGGAACAGGTTCAGCTGCTTCATCGCCATGTTGACCGGATAGCCGACCGAAACGTCGTCGCGCATGCGCAGCACCGCCTCGCCGTAGACCTTGTTGCCGGTGGCGCCGGCGACGATGCCCAGCGCCTCCACCAGCGGCACGCCGGCCTTGAAGGTCACCGCCGTGGTGCGGGAGAAGCGGGCGATCGCACTGTTGTGCATGATCTGGCCGATCACCGGCACCTTCAGGATCAGCCGGTCGACGGTATGCTGCATCTTCTCCGATCGCCGGTAGGTCATGGCGATCGCCACCACCGCGCCGATGGCGACGATGGCGATCAGCCACCACCACGACACCATGAACCGCGACAGGTTCACCACCATCTGGGTGAATGCCGGCAGGTCGGCACCGAAGCTCTGGAAGACTTCCTCGAACTGCGGGACCACCCAGACCAGCAGGATCGTGCTGACCAGGAACGCCACCACCAGCACCATGGCCGGGTAGAACAGCGCCTTCTTGATCTTGCCCTTCAGCGCCTCGAGGTTCTCCTTGTAGGAGGCGATGGTGTCCAGCACGGTTTCCAGCACACCGGCGCTTTCGCCGGCCCGCACCAGGTTGCGGTAGAGCTCGTCGAACTGCACCGGATGCTTGCTGATGGCCTCGTGCAGCGACGAGCCGCCCTCGATGTCGGTGCGGATCGTGTCCACCATCTTCTTCATGCGCGGGTTCTTGTGCCCGCTGCCGATGATCTCCAGCGCCGACACGATCGGCACGCCGGACTTCATCATCGTGGCCATCTGCCGGCTGAAGAACGCGATGTCCTTCGGCGAGACCGGCCTGCCGGCCGCACCGAACAGCGGCTTCGGCTTGGGCTTGACCTGGCCCGGGCTGATGCCCTGCCTGCGCAGTTCGGCACGCAGCAGGTTGGCGTTCTTCGCCAGCTGCTCGCCCTTCATCTTTATGCCCCGCTTGTCGGTCCCCTCCCAGACAAACGGCTGCAGCTCCATCGTGGCGCGGGCCACGGGCTCCTTCTTGATCGCACTGCGACTCACAGACATGTTGGCTCCCCAGGCCCGCCATCCCCAGGCGGGCATCCTGAGCGGCGATGGTAGCTGGTTCAGACCCGTCCGGGGAGCCTGCCGACGTGACGGCGTGCAGGGTTTTCGACGCGTCGAGGCGGAAGGTGACGCGCTGCGTCACATTGCCGCGTCCATCGCAGATTCGGCGCAGGGGGGTTCCCATCCGCGAAATAGCTGCCATCATTGGCGCGGGGAAATCGGGGGAGGCGTGGCCATGGGAGATTGGCACGCAACCTGCGTTGATCCACCCGCGGGGACGGGCAGCCTGCTCATCCGGTCATCTGGCCGGCCGGTTGCCGCACCCGGAAAATCAACCACCACTACTTGGGGACGTACCACCATGAAGAACCAGAAGGGCTTCACCCTGATCGAACTGATGATCGTCGTTGCGATCATCGCCATCCTGGCCGCCATCGCGCTGCCGGCTTACTCGAACTACACCAAGAAGGCCAAGGTCTCGGAAGTGATCCTTGCGGCTTCTTCGCTGCGTACCGACGTGTCGGAATACGTGGCCAGCAACAATGCCCTGCCGCCGGCCACCTGGGAGCCGGATTTCCAGGAGACCAAGTACGTCAAGTCGGTCACCTGGGACGGCACCGAGATCGTTGCGACTGCTCAGGCTATCGGTGACACCAACATTGACGGCAAGACCATCACCCTGACTCCGGATGGCACCAAGGTGACCAGCGGCGTCGTGCCGGCCTGGACCTGCGCTGGCAGCATCGACACCAAGTTCCGCCCGGGTTCGTGCCAGGGCGCTCCTGCTGCCGGTGGTGAAGGTGGCGGCGAGTAATCAGCGCTTGCTGATCGCGGTATGAGAACGGGGAGCCCAGGCTCCCCGTTTTCGTTTCAGCGCTCCGGGTTGACCGGATCCCGTCTGGCCACACGCTTGCATTGAGTCCTCGAAGTTTGTTCTTCTGTTGAAATCGACCGTGCGACTGGGGAGCTCGCAATGCGCCGTCCTTCATTCAGCCATGGCCCATGGCTGCTTCTGATCTTCGTGGTGTCCGGCTTCGCCGGGCTGATCTACCAGTCCATCTGGACGCAGTACCTGGGGCTGTTCCTCGGCCATTCCTCGCACGCGCAATCGCTGGTGCTGATCCTGTTCATGGGCGGCATGGCGCTGGGGGCGTGGCTGGTCAGCCGCCGCAGCGCGCTGCGGCGCCGGCCGCTGCTGGCCTACGCGGTCATCGAGCTGGTGATCGGGGTGCTGGGCATCGGCTTCGACGGGCTGTTCCAGGGCGTCACCGGCTGGGCGTACGCCCACCTCATGCCGGGCATGGAGGGCACTTCGTCCACCGCGCTGCGCTGGGCGCTGGCCACGGCCCTGGTGCTGCCGCAATGCATCCTGCTGGGCGCGACCTTCCCGCTGATGAGTGCGGGTTACATGCGCCTGCAGCCCAGGTCGCAGGGTGAGGTGCTGGCCGGGCTCTATTTCTCCAACAGCCTGGGCGCGGCCGCCGGCGCCCTGGTGGCGACCTACGCGCTGCTGCCGGCGGTAGGACTGCCGGGCACCGTCCTCAGTGCCGGCCTGCTCAACATCGTGGTGGCCATCCTGGTCTATCCGCTGGCCCGCGATGGCAGCGCGCCTGCGGTAGTGGCCTCCGCCACGCCGGCTGCCAGCAGCGCACGCCCGGAAACCGCAGTGCCGGTGCTGCTGGTGCTGCTGGTCGCGGCGGCGACCGGCGCGTCATCCTTCGTCTACGAAATCACCTGGGTGCGCATGCTGTCGCTCGCACTCGGCACCACGCTGCATTCGTTCGAGCTGATGCTGGCGGCGTTCATTCTCGGCATCGCCTTCGGTGGCCTGTGGCTGCGCCGCCGCGCCGACCGGATGCCGTCGCCCCTGCGCGTGGCCGGCTGGGTGCAGGTGTGGATGGGGCTGGCCGCGCTGGCCTCGATGTTCGTCTATGCGCAGGCCTTCGATTGGGTCGGCTGGCTGATGCGGGTCATCGTGCGCAGCGCGGATGGCTACGTGCTGTACAACCTGGCCAGTGCCGCCATTGCTGGCTTGGTGATGTTCCCGGCGGCGTTCTTCGCCGGCATGACGCTGCCGCTGCTGACCCTGGCGCTGCTGCGCGCCGGGCAGGGCGAGCGCGCGATCGGCCAGGCCTATGCGTTCAATACGCTCGGCGCGATCGTCGGTGTGCTGGCTGCCATCCATCTGCTGATGCCATTGCTGGGGCTGAAGTACGCGCTGCTGGTCGCGGCGGTGGTCGACATCGTGCTGGGCCTGGTGCTGCTGCAGCGCCTTCGGCTTGCGGCCCCGGGCCGGCTGCGCTCGCCGCTGTGGCAGGCCGGCGCGCTGGGTGTCGCTGGCGTGGTGGCAGCGGTCGTGCTGGTCCGCTTCGATCCGCTGGTGCTGAATTCGTCGGTGTATCGCCATGGCACGGCCCGTCTGGCGGATACCGCCACGATGCTGTTCTCGCGCGATGGGCAGACGGCCACCGTGGCGGTCTATGAGAGCACCCAGCCGATCGGCCGCATGCGTGCCATCGCCACCAACGGCAAAGTGGATGCGGGCATGGCGGTGTCGATGGCACAGGCACCCACCAGCGACGAATCGACCATGATCCTGCTGGCGGCCCTGCCGTTGGCGCTGCGCGACGATTACCAGCGCGTCGGTGTGATCGGTTTCGGATCCGGGCTCAGCACGCACACGCTGCTGGGCGACCGGCGCGTCGGGCGCGTGGAAACGGTGGAGATCGAGCCGGCGATGGTGGAGGGCGCGCGCCTGTTCGGCGAGCGGGTCGAGCGCGCCTTCAACGACCCGCGCTCGCACGTGGTGATCGACGATGCGAAGTCCTATTTCGCCGCCAGCCCGCGCAAATACGACCTGATCATTTCCGAGCCGTCCAATCCCTGGGTGGGTGGAACGGCGGCGCTGTTCAGCGATGAGTTCTATGCGTTCGTGCCACAGCAGCTCAACGAGGGTGGCGTGTTCGTGCAGTGGCTGCAGCTGTATGAAATCACGCCGGAGCTGGTCAGCTCGGTGCTGGCGGGGCTGCTGGAGCAGTTCTCCGATGTGCGCGCCTACCTGGCCAATCGTGGCGACCTGATCCTGGTGGCGACGCCGAAGGGCACGTTGCCGCCGATGAAGGGCAGCCTGTTCCAGCAGCCGCAGCTGCGCGCGGAACTGGCACGGATCGGCGTGCATTCGGTGGCCGATCTGGAGAACGCCCTGTCCATGGATGACGCGGCGCTGCGCGCCTTCGGTCCTCTGTATCCGGCCGCGCGCAATTCCGATTACTTCCCGACATTGAAGTTGAATGCCCCGGTGGCACGTTTCCAGGGGGCGTTCACCCGTGATTTCCAGCAGGTGATGACGGCGCCATGGCGGATCGTCAGCCCGCCGCCAACGGGGCAGGTGACGGCTACTGCGGCGGGTCTGCCGCAGCCGGCGTCCAGCCGGGATGACAAGCGTCCGACCGCACGGGCCGTGGCAGCCTTCCTGCAAGGCGAGGCGCCCACGGATGCGGCCGATGCCGACTGGCTGAGTGCGCAGGCGCTGCGCGGGCTGGCAGCGCGCTGCGAACTGGACGGATCTCCGATGGAAACCACCCGGCTGCTGTTCGTGCTGGCCGGAGAAACGATCCCGTTCCTGCCGGCCGCGCAGCGGGCGGCCCTCTGGGCGCAGCGCGACTGGATGGACTGCACCCCGGCCGATCCCGTCGTGTCCGCCAGCCTTGCCCTGGTTGCCGCCGCGGCCACCGACGACCACCACGCTGTACTCACGGAAGGCCGGCGATTGTTGGGCAGCGAGCATGCGCCGGCGCTGCTGGCCGACCCTGCCACCGGCTATTATCTGTTCGGTGCAATGCAGCACGCTGCGCGGCAGCTGGGGGATACCACGGCGTCGCGGCAACTGACGGACCAGTACTGGAAGGCGCTCGCGCCCGATGCGCGAGGAAACGGACCCCTGCGTTTGCTGAGCTACCTGGCCGCTATGGGCCGGCAACCCGTTTCTGAAACTGAATTCCGGCCGTCAGGGCACGAGTAACGAGGACTCCCATGAGCGTTGTTTCATCCCCCAACCTTGTCGGCATCACCGGGCTGGCGCGCCGCCTGGTCCAGGATGGTGCGCTGGACGAGGCCACTGCCCGCGACGCCATGACCCGGGCCACCGCTGCGCGGCAGCCGCTGCCGCAGTGGTTCGCGCAGAACAAGGTGGTGGGTGCAGCGCAGCTGGCCGCGGCCAATGCGGTCGAGTTCGGCATGCCGCTGTTCGACGTGTCGACCTTCGATGCCAGCCAGAACGCGATGAGCCTGGTCAGCGAGGAACTGCTGCGCAAGCACAACGTACTGCCGCTGTTCAAGCGCGGCGGCAAGCTGTTCGTCGGCACCAGCAACCCGACCCACGCACTGGACGAGATCAAGTTCCACACCAACCTGGTGGTGGAGCCGATCCTGGTTGACGAGGACCAGATCCGCCGCACCCTGGAACAGTGGCACGCCAGCCACGACACGCTGGGTGACGCGCTGGGCGGTGACGATGAGGGGATGGCCAACCTCGACGTGGGCCTGGGCGATGAGGATGGTGCGGGCGGCGACTCCGGCATCGATGCCAAGGGCGACGACACCCCGGTGGTGAAGTTCGTCAACAAGGTGCTGGTCGATGCGATCCGCAAGGGCGCGTCGGATATCCATTTCGAGCCGTACGAAGACGATTACCGCGTGCGCCTGCGCATCGACGGGCTGTTGAAGATGGTCGCCCGCGCGCCGGTGAAGTTGAACCAGCGCATCGCCGCGCGCCTGAAGGTGATGGCGCAGCTGGACATCGCCGAGAAGCGCGTGCCGCAGGATGGCCGCATCAAGCTCAACCTGTCCAAGTCCAAGCAGATCGATTTCCGCGTGAGCACGTTGCCGACCCTGTTCGGCGAGAAGGTCGTGCTGCGTATCCTTGACGGCAGCGCGGCCAAGCTGGGCATCGACAAGCTCGGCTATGAGCCCGACCAGCAGAAGCTGTTCCTGGATGCGATCCACAAGCCGTACGGCATGGTGCTGGTGACCGGGCCGACCGGTTCGGGCAAGACGGTGTCACTGTATACCGCACTGGGCATTCTCAACGACGAGACGCGCAACATCTCCACGGCGGAAGACCCGGTGGAAATCCGGCTGCCCGGCGTCAACCAGGTACAGCAGAACAACAAGCGTGGCATGACGTTCGCCGCTGCGTTGCGCTCGTTCCTGCGCCAGGATCCGGACATCATCATGGTCGGCGAAATCCGCGACCTGGAGACCGCCGAGATCGCCATCAAGGCCGCGCAGACCGGCCATATGGTGCTGTCCACCCTGCATACCAACGACGCGCCGCAGACCATCGCGCGCCTGATGAACATGGGCATCGCGCCGTACAACATCACCAGCTCGGTGACACTGGTGATCGCCCAGCGTCTGGCACGACGGCTGTGCCCGAACTGCAAGCGCCCGGCGCAGCTGCCGGAGCACGCATTGCTGGCCGAGGGCTTCACCCAGGCCCAGCTGGACGAGGGCATCCAGCTGCATGAGGCGGTGGGCTGTGATGAATGCACCGAGGGTTACAAGGGCCGCACCGGCATCTATCAGGTGATGCCGATGACCGACGAGATCGCCACGATCGTGCTGGCCGGTGGCAATGCGCTGCAGATTGCTGAAGCCGCGCAGGCGATCGGGGTCAATGACCTGCGGCAGTCGGCATTGAGGAAGGTCGCGGCGGGCGTGACCAGCCTGGCTGAGATCAACCGCGTCACCAAGGATTGACGCGGTTGTCCTGACGGGGTCGGACCCCTTTCCTGCGGAAGGGGGTCCGGCCGCCGGGCCGTCCAGTCCTTACTCCATGCCCAGCTTCTTCAGCTTGTAGCGCAGCGCGCGGAAGGTGATGCCCAGCTGCGCGGCGGTACGGGTCTTGTTCCAGCGGTTTTCTTCCAGCGCGCGCTGGATGGCGCTGCGTTCGAGCTGTTCGATGTACGAGGGCAGGGCGGCACTGCCCGGCTGCAGATCGACCACGGCTTCGGCGGCCGTGCCGCTGCCGGGCGTGCGGGGAGCGTGCTGCGGCAGGCGCAGATCGTCGACACCGATGCGGTCTTCCTCGGCCAGCGCCAGCGCGCGCTCGAGGATGTTCTCCAGTTCGCGCACGTTGCCGGGGAAGGCGTACTGCGCCAGTGCCTCCAGCGCCGAGGGCGCGAGCAGCGGTGTGGTGCGGCCGTGGCTGCGGGCCAGCCGCGCCAGCACGGCAGCGGCCAGCTCCGGCAGATCCTGGCGGCGTTCGCGCAGCGGCGGCACCTTCAGTTCGATCACATTGATGCGGTAGTACAGGTCGTGGCGGAAGCGGCCGTCCTCGACCAGCTCGGCCAGATCCTTGTGGGTGGCCGACAGGATGCGCACATCGACCGGTTCCTCGCTGGCCGCACCCACCGCGCGCACCGACTTCTCCTGGATCGCGCGCAACAGCTTCACCTGCATCTGCAGCGGCAGCTCGGCGACCTCATCCAGGAACAGGGTGCCACCATGGGCGGCCTGGAACAGGCCGGGCTTGTCGGCGTGGGCGCCGCTGAAGCTGCCCTTGCGGTGGCCGAAGAACTCGCTCTCCATCAGTTCGCCGGGAATCGCGCCGCAGTTGACCGGCACGAACGGCCCGGCGGCCCGTGCCCCCTGGGTGTGGATGGTCCGCGCGACCAGTTCCTTGCCGACGCCGGATTCGCCGAGGATGTAGACCGGGGCCTGGCTGCGCGCCACTTTGCCGATGGTGGCACGCAACACGTCCATCGCCGGCGAGTTGCCGAGCAGCCGGGCGCCCTGTTCGGCGACGGGGCCCGGTACGGGCCGTTCGCTGTTGTTCAATTCCAGCGCGTGCTTGACCAGCCCGCGCAGCACGGCGATGTCCACCGGCTTGCTGACGAAGTCGAAGGCGCCCGCCTTCAGGGCTTCCACTGCCAGATCCATGCTGCCGAAGGCGGTGATCATCGCCACCGGCGTGCGCGGGTAGTGCTGGGCGATCTCGCTGACCAGCTCGATGCCGTTGCCATCCGGCAGACGCATGTCGGTGATGCACAGGTCATAGGGATTGCTGGCCAGCAGCTCGCGCGCTTCGGCGAGGTTGGCTGCGGTACTGATGCGCAGCCCCATGCGGCCGAGCGTCAGTACCAGCAGTTCGCGGATGTCGCGTTCGTCGTCGACGACGAGGGCGCTGCGGGTTTCGTTCATGGGCGGAAAAGATAAACGAGGGGGCTGAAAGCGACAAATGTTTGACGCACAGAATCAGGATCCATCGGGCAGCAGGGTGTGCGGACCCGGCAGGACCAAGCGGAAACACGAGCCGCCGGCCGGCACCGGGATGTAATCCAGCCGTGCCTGGTTGGCCCTGCACAGTTCGCGGGCGATGTACAAGCCCAGGCCGGTGCCGTGCTCGGAGGTGGTGAAGAACGGCCGGAACAGCTGCGCCGCCACGCTTTCGGGGATGCCGGGGCCACGGTCCATCACGTCGATCACGGCGCTGCGTTCGTGCCGGGCCACACGCAGCCGCACGCGCGCCGGCTGCTGGCCGATGCGGCCGTACTTCAGGGCGTTGTGCACCAGCACGGTCAGCACCTGGTAGAGGTGGCGGGTGTCGACCTGCGCCGGCACCGAGGTGTCGCTGACGATCGGTTCGATGCTGTCGGTTTCCAGCGTCTGGCCCTGCTTGTACTCCAGCACGAAGCGGCGCACGAAGGCGACCAGATCCACGTTCTCCGGCGTGGCACGTTCGCGCCGGGCCAGGCCCAGCACGCTCTCGACGATGCCGTTGGTGCGCTGGCACTGCTGGCGGATGATCTGCAGCAGGCGGCGGTCGCTTTCGTTGAAGCCGGTACCTTCTTCCAGCAGCTGCACGGCATAGTTGATCGCCGCCAGCGGATTGCGGATCTCATGGGCAAGGCTGGCCGAGAAGCGGCCCATCGCCGACAGGGTGAGCGACTCGGCGCGCCGCGACACCACGCTGGAATCATCCAGGAAGACCAGGGCCAGCTCGCTGCCGGCCAGCAGGCGCGCGAAGCGCGGCTGCACTTCGGGCTGGTCCGGGTTGAGCTGCAGTGGCAGTTCGTCCTGGGTCCAGCCGTTGCGCCAGCGCTGCAGGCGACGGGCCAGCTCGGGTGCAACGCTGGCCAGATCGAGGCGGCCGGTTCCGCCCGCACCGTCGCTGTCGCCGAGCAGCATCGAGGCAGCCTCGTTGGCCAGAGTGATGCGGCTGTCGGCATCCACCACCAGCACGCCGGTGCGCATGCGGCGGATGATCAGTTCGTTGATCTGGAACAGATTGGCCACCTCGTCACCGCGCTGGTTGGCCAGCTGCTGGTTGCGGCGGGCGCGGCTGCCGACCTGGTAGCTGATGAAGGCCAGGGCCAGGTAACTGGTGGTGAACATCGCCAGCTCGGCCAGGGTGCGGGTCGGGTCGCCGCCCTCCAGCAGCTTCCACAGGTATTCGCCCACCGTTGCCAGGCTCGCCGCCAGGGCCAGCCCAAGGCCCCAGCTGAGCGGCAGCAGGGTGGCGGCCGCAGCGATGTTGAACAGCAGCGACATCGAGATGCCGGCACTGGCGCCGGGCAGGGCGTGGGCCAGCAGGCTGGCGGCGATGATGTCCACCAGCACGCCGGTGACCACGATCGGTCGCAGCCAGCGTTCGTTGCGACCGATCGCCAGGGCCAGCAGCGACAACGCCAGGTAGGCCGCGCCGACGGTATAGGCCAGCCGCGGGTGGTGGGCCTCGCCGACCATCATCGACAACGGGCTGTACAGCAGGGCGGCGATGACGGCTGCGATCAGCACCCGGTACAGGGCGAAGAAGTACAGCTCGCGCCGCGGAATCGATTCGATGCGGTCGATCAATGAAGCACTGGGTGACACGCCGGAACTCCCCTTCTGGCTGCCTGGATCTGGGTTGTGCGACGGGCATGCCCGAGCGGACGCAGGTGCCCAGTATACGGTCGTGGCGACGCCCGGCCGCGGGTCTGCGTCGCGCAATCGGCCTGTGGCGAGGGCGGCCGGGCGGCTGCCGGCAATCCGCAACTGCCTGAATGACGGCGGAAATCCGGCCGGACCCGGTACTCCGTACGGACTTCTTTGCGCCCCGGCGCCGGCTCGGCCACAATAGTGGGCCCGCCGCGGTCCGTGCCGGTGCCTCCCCCAGAGGCCCTGAGGAATTGCGTGCGGTCGTTCCTATTCCCACGGTGACGCATGAATTTCCACGAATACCAGGCAAAACAACTGCTTGCCGAATACGGCATCCCGGTCCCGGCCGGCAAGGTCGCGGCTACTCCGGACGAGGCGGTTGAAGTCGCCCAGTCGCTGGGCCAGGGCCCCTGGATGGTCAAGGCGCAGATCCACGCTGGCGGCCGCGGCAAGGCTGGCGGCGTCAAGTTCTGCAAGACCGTCGATGACGTGAAGGCCGCAGCGGCCAAGATGCTCGGCACCAAGATGGCCACCTACCAGACCGCCGGCGTCGAGCTGCCGATCAACCTGGTGCTGGTGACCACCGCCGGTGAGATCGTCAAGGAACTGTACCTGTCGGTCCTGGTGGATCGCGGCACCCGCACCATCAGCTACATCGCCTCCTCGGAAGGCGGCATGGAAATCGAGCAGGTGGCTGCCGAGACCCCGGACAAGATCCACACCCTGAATGTGGACTTCGTCGAGGGCGTGCAGGGTTACCACGGCCGTGACATCGGCTTCAAGATGGGCCTGACCGCCAAGCAGGCCGGCCAGTTCGCCAACATCATGGTGAACCTGTACCGCATCTTCAACGAAAAGGACCTGGCGCTGGTTGAGATCAACCCGCTGGCGATCCTGGACGACGGCAACCTGTACGCGCTGGACGGCAAGTTCAACAGCGACGACAACGCCAACTTCCGCCACAAGGAACTGGTCGCGATGCGCGACAAGTCCCAGGAAGATGAAACCGAAGTGACCGCTTCGGAGCTGGACATCAACTACGTCACCATGGACGGCAACATCGGCTGCATGGTGAACGGCGCCGGCCTGGCCATGGCGACCATGGACGTCATCAAGCTCAACGGCGGCGAGCCGGCGAACTTCCTGGACGTGGGCGGCGGTGCCAACAAGCAGCGCGTCATCGAGGCGTTCAAGCTGATCCTGTCCTCGGACAAGGTGGAAGGCATCTTCGTCAACATCTTCGGCGGCATCGTCCGCTGCGACATGATCGCCGAGGGCATCATCGCCGCCGTGAAGGAAGTCGGCGTCAAGGTGCCGGTCGTGGTGCGCCTGGAAGGCACCAACGTGGAAGAAGGCAAGCAGCTGCTGCGTGACAGCGGCATGGCCATCATCCCGGCTGACAACATCAACGACGGCGCCAAGAAAGTCGTTGAAGCGGTCAAGAACGCCGCCTGATCCACGACACCGAAGGAAATTCCCATGTCTGTTTTGATTAACAAGAACACCAAGGTGATCGTGCAGGGCTTCACCGGCCAGCAGGGCACCTTCCACGCTACCCAGATGATTGAGTACGGCACCCAGGTTGTTGGCGGCGTGACCCCGGGCAAGGGTGGCACCACCCACATCGACCTGCCGGTCTTCAACACCGTTGCCGACGCCGTGCAGAGCACCGGCGCCAACGCTTCGGTCATCTACGTGCCGCCGCCGTTCGCGGCCGACGCGATCCTGGAAGCCGCCGCTGCCGGCATCAAGGTCATCGTCTGCATCACCGAAGGCATCCCGGTGCTGGACATGCTGCGCGTCAAGAACGTGCTGACCCGCTCCTACCCGGACACCGTGCTGATCGGCCCGAACTGCCCGGGCGTCATCACCCCGGGTGAGTGCAAGATCGGCATCATGCCGGGCCACATCCACAAGCCCGGCAAGATCGGCATCGTGTCGCGTTCGGGCACGCTGACCTATGAAGCGGTCAAGCAGACCACCGAAGTCGGCCTGGGCCAGTCCACCTGCATCGGCATCGGCGGCGACCCGATCAACGGCCTGAACTTCGTTGACTGCCTGAAGCTGTTCAACGAAGACCCGCAGACCGAAGGCATCATCATGGTCGGCGAGATCGGTGGCGACGCCGAGGAAGCCGGTGCGGAATACATCAAGAACCACGTGAAGAAGCCGGTCGTCGGTTTCATCGCCGGTGCCTCGGCTCCGGCCGGCAAGCGCATGGGCCATGCCGGTGCGATCGCCTCCGGCGGCAAGGGCACGGCGGAAGGCAAGTTCGCCGCCATGGAAGCGGCTGGCGTCGTCACCGTGCGTTCGCCGGGCGACCTGGGCGCTGCCATCGCCAAGCTGGTGAAGTAAGGTTGTTGCCGGCTTCCGGCCGGCACGATCTGTAGAGCCGAGCCCATGCTCGGCTTGCTTTGGAAAAGCCGCCTCCGGGCGGCTTTTCTGCGTCTGGGCGTCGCGCAGTCATCGGCCGGGCATGGCCGGCGCTACCCGCACGGTTCGCCCGGCAGGCACACGGTGCGGCGTTACAATGGGCCATTGCAACCACAGGCTGGACCTTCCATGGCTTCGATCCGCATCGCGATGGCGCAGTTCGATTTTCCGGTCGGCGATGTCGCCGGCAACACCGAGCGCATCATCGAGATGATCGGCCAGGCGCGCGATGAGTATGGCGCCGGGCTGGTGATGTTCCCCGAGCTGGCGGTCAGCGGCTATCCGCCGGAAGACCTGCTGCTGCGTCCGGGGTTCCTGTACGAATGCGAGCAGGCGATCGCGCGCATTGCGGCTGCCTGCCGCGGCATCACCGCCGTGGTCGGCTGGCCGCAGGCGGCGGGCGCGGTGGTGTACAACGCCGCCAGCGTGCTGCGCGATGGCTTGGTCGAACAGACCTATCGCAAGCGCGAGCTGCCCAACTACGCGGTGTTCGACGAGCGCCGCTACTTCGACGTCGATCCTGATGGCGGCAGCTGCGTGTTCGACGTCGACGGCATTCCGGTGGGCCTGCTGATCTGCGAGGACCTGTGGTTCGCTGAGCCGCTGGCCGATACCGTACGTGCCGGCGCGCAGCTGGTGGTGGTGCCCAATGCCTCGCCGTACGAGCGCGGCAAGCACGCCCAGCGCGATGCCGTGCTGGCCGCGCGCACCCGCGAGACGGGTGCGGCCATCGCGTATCTCAACGTTGTCGGTGGCCAGGACGCACTGGTATTCGACGGCGCTTCGGTGGTGGCCGATGGCGACGGTACCGTGCACCCGGCCGCCGCTGCGTTCGTCGACCAGTGGCTGGTGGTGGAGTACGACGGTGCCAGCCGCCGCTTCATGCCGCACGTCTGGATGGACGATGGCGACGAGAGCATGGACGCCCTGGCCTGGCGCGCGGTGACCCGTGGCATCCAGGACTACTGCCGCAAGAATGGTTTCACGAAGGTGTGGCTGGGCCTGTCCGGCGGCATCGATTCGGCCATGGTGCTGGCCCTGGCGGTGGATGCGATGGGGGCCGAGAACGTGACTGCCGTGCGCCTGCCGTCACGCTATACCGCAGGGTTGTCCAACGATCTGGCTGCAGAGCAGTGCCAGGCGTTGGGAGTGAAGCTGGAAGCGGTGTCGATCGAGCCGGCATTCAAGGGCCTGATGGAATCGCTGGCGCCGCTGTTCGAGGGCACCACCCCGGATGTGACCGAGGAGAACCTGCAGTCGCGCAGCCGGGGGGTGATCCTGATGGCGCTGGCCAACAAGTTCGGTGGCCTGCTGCTGACCACCGGCAACAAGAGCGAGTATGCCGTCGGCTACGCCACCATCTACGGTGACATGTGTGGCGGCTACGCGCCGTTGAAGGACCTGTACAAGACCGAAGTGTTCGGTCTGTCGAAGTGGCGCAATACCGTGGGGGGAGCGCCGGTGATTCCGCCGGCCGTGATCAGCCGCCCGCCGTCGGCCGAACTGCGCGAGAACCAGCTGGACCAGGATTCGCTGCCGGCCTATGACGTGCTGGACGGCATCCTGTACCGCTACGTCGACCAGGAGCAGTCGCGCGCTGAGATCGTTGCGGCCGGTTACGATGCGGCCGTGGTCGACCGCGTGCTGCGGCTGGTGCGCATCAGCGAGTGGAAGCGGCACCAGGCCGCACCGGGGCCGAAGGTCTCGCGTCGCGCCTTCGGCCGCGAACGCCGCTATCCGATCAGCAATGGCTACAAGGGCTGAGGCCCGCGCCTCCGCAGGGCCCGGCCATGCCGGGCCCCACAAAAAGGAAGGGCCCCTTGCGGGGCCCTTTTCTTATTTCTTTTCCAGTCGCGCGTTGCGCTGGCCGGTACTGGCGGACTTCTCGCCTGCGAACGGGTTGAGCTTGCGGATCATCCAGGGGTACTTCGGCCAATTGCCTGCCAGCCACGGGTGATCGGGCTGGTTCAGCTCCAGCACGCGGCGGGCATCGTCGGCCAGGGTCTTGTTGCCCAGGTGGGTGTAGGAATCGGCCAGGACCGCCACGGCGTCGTACTGGAAGGCGCTCTGCGGATAGGTTTCCAGCAGGTAGTTGGCGCGGCCGGCGGCCGACACCCAGGCGCCACGGCGCATGTAGTACAGCGCGTTGTCCAGCTCGTGCTGGGCGAATACGTCACGCAGCTCGATCATCCGCTGGCGGGCGTCGGCGGCGTAGCGGCTGTTCGGGTAGCGGTCAACGACGATGTTGAAGTCCGAATACGCCTGGTGCGGCGTGGACAGATCGCGGCGGCTGGGGTCCAGCGACCATACGCGACGCAGGAAAACCGTATTGCGGTTGGAGTTGGCCAGGCCGCGCAGGTAATACAGGTAGGCGATGTTGCGATGGGTCGGATAGGTCCGGATGAAGCGGTCGATGCTCGACACCGCATCGTCGTGCTTGCCGGCCTTGTACTGCGCGTAGGCGGTTTCGATCATCGCCTGTTCGGTGTACGGGCCGTAGGGATACTGGGCCACCAGGCGACGGAAGCTGGCTTCGGCGCCGCTCCAGTTGCCCCCCTTCATCAGCGTGTGGCTCTTCTCGTACAGCTGTTCGACCGGCGTCCCCTCGTCGGGGCGATCACCCTTCTTGGCGCCGCGATGGCAGCCGGTGGCGGCGATGACCAGCACCAGCAGCAGGGCGGTGAGGCGGACGGGCGCGGAGAGCATGGCGGAGCGTCGGATCATGGGGTCAAGGCGGGACGCGTCTGGAATACGAAGGGTCGATGATAGCCTAGTGTCCTGTCCTGCGACTGAAACCGACCGCCGGGACCCCAAAATTTCAAAGATACCCCCCTGCCATGTCTGAACAACCCTCCGAATCGGCCCGCCAGGCCATCGTTCCCGACACCGCCGCCGGCCGGCGTTTCGACGCCGTCGTGGCCGAACTGTTCCCCGAGTACTCCCGTTCACGCCTGACCGAATGGATCAAGGCCGGCGACGTCCTGCTCGATGGCGCCCAGGCGCGGCCGCGCGATCCGCTGCGCGGTGGCGAGGTGGTGACCCTGAACGTGGTGCTGGAGACCCAGACCGATGCCCAGCCGGAGGACATCCCGCTGGACGTGCTGTTCGAGGACGAGCACCTGCTGGTGATCAACAAACCGGTCGGCCTGGTGGTCCACCCGGGTGCCGGCAACCACAGCGGCACCCTGGTCAATGCGCTGCTGTACCGCGACCCGTCGGTGGCGGTTCTGCCGCGCGCCGGCATCGTGCACCGCCTCGACAAGGACACCAGCGGCGTGATGGTGGTCGCCCGCACCCTGGAAGCGCAGACGGCCCTGGTCGAACAGCTGGCCGCGCGTGACGTGCATCGCCAGTATCTGGCCATCGTGATGGGCGCTCTGGTGGCCGGCGGCACCGCCGATGCGCCGATCGACCGTCATCCGCGCGACCGCCTGAAGATGGCGGTGCGCGAAGACGGCAAGGACGCGATCACCCATTACCGCCTGCGCGAGCGCTTCCGGGCGCACACCGCGCTGGAATGCCGCCTGGAAACCGGCCGCACCCACCAGATCCGCGTGCACATGGCGCACCTGCGCCACCCCATCATCGGCGACCCGCTGTACGGCGGTGCGCTGAAGCTGCCCAAGGGCGCCAGCGACGAACTGGTGGCCGCGCTGCGTGGCTTCAAGCGCCAGGCCCTGCACGCCGAGACGCTGGAGTTCGTGCATCCGATCACCGGCGAGCCGGTGCGCAATTCGGCGCCGGTGCCGGACGACATGCTGCACCTGATGAAGGTGCTGCGCGAAGACAGCGAGGCATTTGCCGAGCGCGAGCGGGATCGCTGGTGATGGCGACCGCGCTGCCGCTGCTGCGGGCCGACTGGCCGGCGCCGCCGGGCGTACAGGCGCTGACTACGCGCCGGCACGGCGCGGGCATTTCGCCGGCACCCTTTGCCCAGTTCAACCTGGGCAACCGGCACGCGGCCGATGGTGATGCGCCGGCCAACGTCGAACACAACCGGCAGCTGCTGCAGCAGGGACTGGCACTGCCCTCCGCGCCGCACTGGCTGCGCCAGGTGCATGGCACCACCGTGCTGCGCGTTGATGCCCCGCCAGTGGCCGGGGCCAGCGAGCCGGTGGCCGATGCCGCGGTGACCTCGGTGCCGGGGGTGGTGCTGGCCATCCTGACCGCGGACTGCCTTCCGGTGGTGTTTGCTGCCGCCGACGGCAGCGAAGTGGGCGCCGCCCATGCGGGCTGGCGCGGCCTGGCCGATGGCATGCTGGAACACACGGTGGCCGCAATGCGCACCGCGCCGTCGCAGTTGCGGGTCTGGCTGGGCCCGGCGGCAGGGCCTGCCGACTATGAGATCGGCGAAGAGGTGTATCAGGCCTTCGTCGGCCACGAACCGGCGGCGGCCGCCGCCTTCGTGGCCACCCGCGCGGGGCACTGGAAGGTCGATCTGTTCGCACTGGCCCGCCAGCGCCTGCAGTCCGTGGGTGTGGACCCGGCGCAGGTCTCTGGCGGCACGATCTCCACCCTAGCCGATCCGGATCTGTATTCGCACCGTCGCGACCGCCGCACCGGCCGCATGGCAACGCTGGTCTGGATCGCTCCCTGACCGTGCCGCTGTTCGCGCAGGTGCTGGGGCCGGCCTTCGCCACCCTGGCAGCGCCGGTGCGGGCGTTGCATGCGGCGCCGCTGCCGTGCCGCCGGACCGGACAGGCGCGGGTCGCACGGGGCAGCCATTGGCTGGTGCCCGTGCTGGCCACGTTGGCGCGGCTGCCGAAGGAAGGGCACGCCTTGCCGGTCGAGGTGGTGTTCAGCGCCTGCGGGCAAGGCGAGCAGTGGGCGCGACGTTTCGGGCGCTGGCCGATGGTGTCGCGGCTGTGGGCGCAGGACGGCCGTCTGCATGAGCAGCTCGGTGCGGTGCACTTCGGATTCGAGCTGCGGGCGCGCGACGGCGGCATCGACTGGTCGGTGCGCAGCGTCCGCGTGTTCGGCCTGCTGCCGCTGCCGACGCGCTGGTTCGACGGCGTGCGCTGCCGCGAGGCCGGGGCCGCAGAGCGCTACACTTTCCTGGTGGATGTGACATTGCCCTGGATTGGAGCCCTGATCCGTTATGAAGGCTGGCTCGACCCGCAGTGACGCGGTGATCGTGTTCGATGGCGTCTGTGCGCTGTGCAGCCGCTGGGTGCGTTTCCTGCTGCGCGTCGACCGCCACGGGCGCTATCGCTTCGCGGCGATGCAGGGTATGCATGGCAGCCTGCTGCTGCGCCGCCATGGGCTGGACCCGCAGGACCCGCGCTCCTTCCTGCTGCTGGACGAGCAGGGCGCCTGGACCGACACGGACGCGATCCTGCGCGTGCTGACCGGGCTGGGAGGTGCATGGCGGCTGGCGGGCGTGCTGCGCCTGTTGCCGCGCAGCTGGCGCGATGCCGCCTATCGCAGGCTGGCCCGCAACCGATACCGCTGGTTCGGTCGCCACGACCGCTGCACGCTGCCGACAGCGCAGCAGGCCGGGCGTTTCCTGGACTGATGTGCCGGTCGGTCCGCGCACGGTGTCAGTGCGGAGCTGCAAGCAGCCGGTACGCGATGCGCTGGTTCCGCGCGCGGCCGTCCTCGCTGCGGTTGTCGGCTACCGGATGCTCTTCGCCGTATCCCACCGCGACCAGCATCGGTGCCGGCACGCCATGCGCCTGCAACGCCGTCACCACCACGTCCGCCCGTTGCTGGCTGAGCTGCCGGTTGGCCTCGGACGCGCCCTGGCTGTCGGTGTGCGCGGCCACTTCCACCCGTGTGCCCGGCGCAGTGCTGCGCAATGCGTCGGCCACTACCCGCAGGATTTCGCTGGAGCTGCCGCGCAGTTCGCTGGAGCCGGGATGGAACTCCAGCCGGGTCAGGTTCAGCGCGGCGATCCGCTGCGCGGCGCCGGCATCGACCGGCAGCCGCGACAATGCGGCCCGGCCCGGACCCCACAGCCCGCTCATGCGCAGGGCGGGGAAATCCTGGCGGAGCTGCCGCGAGATCGCCAGGCGCCGCTCTTCGCCCAGGGCGGTGGAGTCGATATCCAGCTGATCTCCGGCGAACTCCAGGCGCAGTCCGTCGCCCTGCAGGCAGGGCAGGTTGCGGATCAGGCGCTCGAACCAGCGGGGCGACTGGGCCTGCGGATCAATCTCGATATGGCCACTGACGTGACCTGCGCCATGCACCGCAATCAACGCGCTCCACAGGCGGCGGCGCAGGGCGTCGCTGGGCAGGCTGCCGTGGACCGAGACCTGTGCGCCGCGCTGGTGCAGGAACAACCGCGCGTCGTGTTCGCGGACGATCGCCTGTGGCGTCCACAGCGGCGTACGTGCCTTCAGCTGCAGCCATGCGGTCGCGCCCAGAACGACCATGGCGGCCATCATCCACAGCAGGCTGCGCACGGCCATGCCCTGCACCCGCGGGGTGAGCAGGGTGCCGGCCATCTGCGGTCGCTGCCGCTGCGGGCGGTTGCGCAGCTGGCGCGGCTCCGAAGGGGCCGGCTCGATGGGCCGGGACGTCAATGCGATCAGTCCTGGCAGCAGATCGCAGGCCACGACCCGGAACGCCCCCGATGACAGTCTGCTGCGCCGGGCCAGCCGGTCCATGACCGGATCACCCAGCGCACGCTGCAGGTCGCTGGCCAGCACCGGCAGCGGCGGCTGCCCGGGACGCCGCCAGGATCGGAAGTGAACCCCCAGGCCCGCCTGCTCGAAGGCCTGCTCCAGTCCGTCCAGCCCCTGCGGGTGGGAGGCTATCCAGCCGGCAATCACATCAACCACCCAACGGGTGCGATGGCCCAGTCCCAGGCGGCGGCTGGCTTCTTCGATGAAACGGTCGTACGCGTGCATGCAGTGGATCCCCGGAATGATGTGCACGCAGTCGTGCACGGTGCGGCTTCTGTCGATTGCAGGAGCTCTGGGGGCGCCACTGTGGGGAGGTCGCGTCAATGCGAAATGAAATATCGCCGGTTCATTTTCTTTCGTTTTCCGCGAGGGCGTCGCGAGGACGCCACGCAGAAGGTTGGAAGCCTTGCGGCAGCAGGACGTTCGCGCGCCTGAGTGCCAATTGCGACAGCGGCTGTGGAGATCACGCCACATCGGCGCGATGGTTGCATTCGCAATCGCTTTCGGGCCAAAAGCGTCAAGTTTCGGCGCACAGAATGCGCTTGGCTCAGCCTTCCAGGGCGTCCAGGTAGCTGCGCCGCCAATGGTTGATGTCGTAGGTGCGCAGGTGTTCCATCATGGCGTGCCAGCGCTCCTGGCGTTTGCGCAGCGACATGGTGGCGGCCGTGGCGATGGCGTCGGCCACGCCGTCCAGATCGTGCGGGTTGACCAGCAGCGCCTGCTTCAGTTCATCGGCGGCGCCGGCCAGAAGGGACAGCACCAGCACGCCCGGATCCTCCGGGTCCTGCGAGGCGACGTACTCCTTGGCGACCAGGTTCATGCCATCGCGCAGCGGGGTGACCAGACCGACCGCCGCCGCACGGTAGAAGCCGGTGAGGGTGGCATGGGTGAAGTTCTGGTTGACGTAGCGGAGCGGGGTCCAGTCCGGTTCGGCATGGCCACCGTTGATGTGCCCGGCGATCTGTTCCAGCTGGCTGCGCAGTTGCCGGTACTCGGTGACATCACCGCGCGAGACCGGCGCGATCTGCAGGTAGGTCAGGGTGCCGCGCTGGTCGGGATGGCGCTGCAGGTAGCGTTCGAAGCCAAGGAAGCGCTCGGGCAACCCCTTGGAATAGTCCAGGCGGTCCACGCCGATGGCCAGCTGCCGATCCCGCAGGCTGGCCCGCAGGTTCTTCACGGCGGCCTTGGCCGCTGCGGTGCTGGCCTGACGCGCGATCAGCCCGGTGTCGATGCCGATCGGGAAGGCGGCAGCGCGGAAGCGGCGCCCCCCCGGGGCCTCCAGTTCACCGTTGTCGAGCACGCGACCGCCGCCGAACAGCCGCAGGTAGGTCTGGAAGCGGTCGGCATCGCGCTGGGTCTGGAATCCCACCAGGTCATAGGCATACAGCGCGGAGAACAGCCGCAGGTGGTCGGGCATGGCCTGCAGCAGGTCCGCCGAGGGCATCGGGATGTGCAGGAAGAAGCCGATGCGGCAGCCGATGCCGCGCTCGCGCAGCAGGGCACCCAGCGGGATCAGATGGTAGTCGTGGATCCAGACGATGTCGTCCTCGCGCAGCAGCGGCGCGAGCTTGTCGGCGAACATCGCATTGACCTTGTGATACGTCTCGCGGGTACCGCGGTCATAGTCGACCAGGTCCAGACGGAAATGCAGCAGCGGCCACAGTGTGCGGTTGGCGAAGCCGTTGTAGTAGCCGTCCACCTCGCGCTTGTTCAGGTCCATGGTGACGAAGCGGATGTCGCCGTCCTGCTGTTCATGCAGCGCGCCACTGCCATCGCGCACGGTCTTGCCACTCCAGCCGAACCACATGCCGCCGCGCTCCTTGAGCGCAGCCAGCAGGCCCACCGCAAGGCCACCGGCGCGGTTCTCGCCGGGCACGGCAACGCGGTTGGAGACCACCACCAGACGACTCATGATGCCTCCTGCCACGAACGCGACAGGCGCATCGCTGCCGTGATCAGACCCACATGCGAATACGTCTGCGGGAAGTTGCCCCACGCTTCGCCGCTGTCGAAGGCCAGGTCCTCCGACAGCAGGCCCAGGTGGTTGCGCTGCTTCAACAGCGTCTCGAACATCTCGCGCGCCTCATCCATGCGCCCGATCGCCGCCAGCGCATCGATGTACCAGAAGGTGCAGATGGTGAAGCTGGTTTCCGGCTCGCCGAAATCGTCCGGTGCGATGTAGCGGTACAGCGAATTGCCATGCTTGAGGTCGCGGCCGATGGCCTCGACGGTGGCGATGAAACGCGCGTCGAGTGCATCCATGAAGCCGATGTCGGCCAGCAGCAGCAGCGACGCATCCAGGCGATGGCCGTCGAAGGTGTCGGTGAAGTGGCCCAGCGATTCGCTCCAGGACCGCTCCATGATGCGCGCATGGATGATGTCGGCGCGCTCGCGCCAGTAGCGTGCGCGGTCATCGCGCTTGAGCCTGACGGCGATCTTGCACAGGCGATCGCAGGCGGCCCAGCACATCGCGCTGGTGTAGGTGTGCACCTCGGTGCGGCCGCGGAACTCCCACAGGCCCGCATCGGGTACGTCGTGCAGGGCAAAAGCCTGTTCGCCCAGCGGTTCCAGCCGGGCGAAGGTATGCGCATCCCCCGGGTCCTGCAGGCGCCGGTCGAAGAACAGCTGGGTGGAGGCCAGCACCACGCTGCCGTACACATCGTGCTGGCGCTGCACCCAGGCCAGGTTGCCGCGGCGCACCGGGCCCATCCCGCGGTAGCCGGACAGGCTGGGGACTTCGTCCTCGTCCAGCTTGGCCTCGAATCCGATGCCGTACAGCGGCTGCAGGGTGCCGTCGGTCGTGGCGAGGTTGAAGATGTAGCCGAGGAACTGCTCCATCGTACGGGTGGCGCCAAGCCGGTTCAGCGAACGCACCACGAACGCGGCATCGCGCAGCCAGCAGTAGCGGTAGTCCCAGTTGCGTACGCTGCCGGGAGCTTCGGGAATGGAGGTGGTCATCGCCGCGATGATCGCGCCACTGTCCTCGTACTGGCACAATTTCAGGGTGATCGCGCTGCGGATCACCGCGTCCTGCCATTCCAGCGGGATCGACAGGTAGCGCACCCATTCGCGCCAGTAGTCACGCGTGCGCTGGAACGCTTCCTGCACATAGCCGCTGATCGAGCGGTTGAGCGATTCATCCACGCCCAGGATCAGGTGCACAGGGTGGTTGAGCACGAACGGCAGGCCATCACGGACCATCCGGACCGGAACATCGGTGGTCAGCCGCAGCACGTGGTCGGGCAGGATCCAGCGTACGTGGTTGCTGCCCCATGTGGACTCGGGAACACGTGCGCCCCAGTCGGCCAGGGGCCGTGCACGGATGACGATGCGGGGGCTGCCGGCCAAGGGCCGTACCTGGCGGATCAGGCTGACCGGCCGGTAGAAGCGGTCGTTCTGCCGCCAGCGTGGTGCGAAATCGAGGATCTCCAGCGCACCACCGTGCGTGTCGCGCAGCACGGTGCGCAGGATGGCGGTGTTGGTGAGGTATTCCTGCTCGCTGTCGGCGAAGTCCTCCAGCTCGACGGCGAAGTCGCCGCCCGTCTGCTGGTTCGGGCCCAGCAGCGCACAGAAGGTGGGGTCGCCGTCAAAGGTGGGCAGGCAGCTCCAGACGACACGGGCACGTTTGTCGACCAGGGCGCCGAAGCTGCCGTTGCCGACCACGCCCAGATCAAGATCGGGTTGGGTCATCACGCGGTACATCTCGGTTGCGGCCGTGGGGGTGGCCGGGTCAATAGGCATTCTCGCGCAGCCAGGCGTGCACGCTGCGTATGTCAGGCAGCGCGAACACGGCGGCACTGGGTTCACGCTCGCCGATCAGCACGCTCCAGCCATGCTGGCCGTTGGCGGCGTCGAAGCCGAATTCATCCGTCAGGTCATCGCCGAGGAACACCGGCAGGCGGCCCCGGAACGGCAGGTATTGCATCATCCGCCGGATCGCGCGGCCCTTGTCGGTGCCGACGGGAACGAACTCGACCACGTGATCGCCGGGTTGCAGGCGATAGCTGGAGCGACCGCGCACATGACGGTCAGCGAACGCGCGCACCTCGCCTCCGGCGTGCGGCGCCTCGCGCCAGTGCAGGGCCAGGCCCACACCCTTGTCTTCCACCAGTACCCCGGGATGGCCATGGGCAAACCGCATCGCCTGCTGATGCAGGGCATGCAGCCATTCGGCGGTGTCATCGTCATGTTCGTCACGCAGCACGCGTCCGTCCTGGCCACGCAGTTCATGGCCGTGCAGGCCGGCCGCAGGCAGCTGCAGAGGCGCGAACAACTGGTCCAGCTGCGCCAGGGGGCGGCCACTGACCAGTGCCACCGCACCTTCAAGGCGGTCGCTGATGCGGCCGATGGCCTCACGCACATCGGGCAGCAGCTGCACGGCGTCCGGTCGTGCAGCGAATTCAATCAGGGTGCCATCGACATCGAGGAACAACGCGCAGGCATCGTCCAGCAATGGCGGTGGCGGACGCAGGGGGAGCGGTTCAGCCATGACGCCCAGCCTGCCAGCGTGGGCGTGTACGTGGGGTCGAGAGCAGGCGACGACAGTGCGTCGGTCGCTGGCGGCCGCTTGCCGGCACCAGAGAGCGCAACTGGTGCGGGGCAGTGCGGACCCGTGGTCCGCACCACCGCAGACACGCGTCAGCCGCGGTCAGAACGTGTAACGGACGCGGCCGTAGTAGTAGGCGCCGTTGCTGCCGATCGGCGAAAGCACGTCGTAGGGCAGATTGCCGAAGTAGTGGATGTCCTCATTGGATCGATCCGGGTAGTTGTCGGTCAGATTCTGCCCGCCGATGGCCACGCTCCATTGGGCGCTGATGCGATACTCCACTTCTGCATCCAGCTGCCATTCGGCCTGGTAGGTCTGGCGCGGAATGTAGCCGTCACCGAAGTTGAAGACGCGGGTGACGCTGCCATAGCGGTTCACCCGGCTGCTGAGTGACCAGCGGTCATTGCTCCATGCCGCAGAGACGCTGCCGCGCGTGCGCGGGGTGGCGTCGGTCAGCGTGTTGGTCTCTTCGATGCCGAACAGCACATAGTCCGGATCGAGCGCCTGCAGTTGTGCGGGCGTGGCCAGCACGTTCTTCAGCGTGGTCTTGGTATAGGCGTAAGTGCCGGTCAGCAGCAGCTGGCCATTGCCCAGCGCCTGCCGCCAGTTGCCGACCAGTTCTGCGCCACGGGTACGCGTATCGGCGGCATTGACGAAGAAGCTGGCGCTCTGCAGGCCACTGACGCCGTAGTTGGCGGCGACGTAATCGGTCAGCGCATCGCCGGTGATGCTTTCGGACAGCGCGATGCGGTCGTCGATGTCGATCTGGAAGAAGTCCAGCGACAGGTCGAAGTGCTCGCCGATGCGGCTGGTGAAGCCCAGCGACGTGTTGATCGACTTTTCGGGCTTGAGGTCCTGCGCGCCCAGGCCACGGGCAATCGGATTGTTGACCGACAGAAGCCGGCCCTGCACCAGCTGGCCGCCGGCGTTGTAGCCAGTGGAAGTCGACTCATAGCCGATCTGTGCCAGCGACGGGGCGCGGAAGTTGTTGGAGATCGCGCCACGCAGGGCGAAGGCCGGGGTGAACTGGTAACGCAGGCCGAGCTTGCCGGTCAGTTCGCCGCCGAAATCATCGCTGTGCTCGTAGCGCGCAGCCAGGTCGCTGGAGAAGTGATCGCCGAACTGGCTGGACAGGCTGGCATAGGCGCTGGCCACATCGCGCGACAGGGTGGCGGCATCCTGCGGCGTGAGGCCGCCGCCGGCCTGAGAGCCGGTGGGGCGGTCGGTGAACGGGCCGGCCGCGTAGCTGGCGGGGTCGCCGGGACGGGTCTGGTAGCGCTCATGGCGCGCTTCCGCGCCCAGGCCCAGGGTATGGCTGATGCTGTCGCTCTGGGTGAACACACGGCTCACGTCCAGGTTGCCGACGGTCTGAGCGTACTCATAATCAGCCGTCTTGAAGCGTGTCGGGCTAGCCGGGCCCAATGAGGCGTTGAGCGAATCACGCAGGCGATAGGTGAAATCGTTCTGGCCATGGTCCAGGCTGCCGTCGTAGCTCCACTCACCCCATTGGCCGCGCACACCGGCCACCGCCTGCACGTCGCGGTTCTCGCCTTCGGAGACCGGCCGGTACCCGTTCGGATAGACCTCCTTCCAGTTGGCCTCGCCGTCCGGGTAGCGGAAATAGTTCGCGCCTTCGGTATCACGCTGGTTGAAGGTACCGAACGCATAGAAGGTGGAGGTCTGCCCGACCGGAATTTCAGTGTTGAGCCACAGGTTGATGTCCTTGCTCTCACCATCGCCCAGCACGTAGTTGCGCTTGCCCTGCAGTGCCAGGTTGTCCGGGGTCTGGTCCCACGGTGGAATCTGGTCAAAGCCGGCGCGGTTGGTGCCGTTGCGGTGCTTGTATTCCAGGCCGACGCGCAGGAAACCGCCGTCCTCGCCCAGCGAGGTGCCCACTTTGGCGCTGATGTTGCCGGCCTGCCCATCGGTAAGGGTGCGGCCGATCGGCTTCAGATCGGTGTGATTTGCGCCGTAGCTGGCTTCGATCTCGCCGCCGTCGCCACCGTTGTCGAGGATCACATTGATGACACCCGCCACTGCGTCGGAGCCATACAGCGCGCCGGCACCGTCGCGAAGCACTTCGATGCGCTTGATCGCGCTGACAGGGATGGCATTGAAGTCGACCGGCGTGGTGCCCTTGCCGATCTTGCTGTCGGTGTTGACCAGTGCGGTGTGGTGGCGGCGCTTGCCGTTGATCAGCACCAGTACCTGATCCGGCGACAGGCCGCGCAGCTGCGCGGCGCGGACGTGGTCGGCGCCACCGGAATTGGACTGGCGCGGGAAGTTGAACGACGGCAACAGCGCCTGCAGCGCACTGCCGAGTTCGCCGTTGACCACGCCGGCCCTGCGGATGTCCTCGGCGGTAAGCACATCCACCGGCGAGGTGGACTCGAGCACCGTGCGGTCGGCGGCGCGGGTGCCGGTGACGATCACGGTGTCGAGGTTGGTGGCGTCCTGGGCCAGGGCCGGGGCGATGGGGGAGAGCGCAAGGGCAATGGCGAGGCCGAGCGGCGACGCGGGCAGGCGGGCGGACATGGGGGCTCCAGCAACAACGACGACGGGGAAGGGGGAGATAGTTTCACTTACATCCATCCGGATGAAGCGATATATTATCTTCGCGTGATGGCCGGTGCCGATGCAAGCCCCTGCCGGTCCGGCATGAGCTGATGCCCTGTTGGCATCAGCACGCCGGGGCGGTGGCGCTGTACGCTGCCGGCTCGCACTGTCCCCCTTCCCCGGAGCTGTACCGATGAAACACCTTGGCCTTGCCTTCGCCGTTCTGCTCGCCGCCAGTGGCTGCGCCAGCCTCTCCTCGCAGGCGCCCAGCGCCTACGCTACGGCCACGACCGCTGAACTGAAGGGGGATGCCGCACGCCCGTCCGCTGGCCAGGGTTGGGTGCGCAGCGAGCTGTACTTCGGGGTGGGCGAGGAGCAGGGCGCCGGCAACCGGCCGCAGGCCGACACCATCAGCGAGGCGCAGTGGCGGGCCTTCCTGGACAAGCAAGTGACCCCGCGCTTCCCCGATGGCCTGACCGTGTTCGATGCCTACGGCCAGTGGCTGTTCCGGGGTGACGCTGCGCCGAACCGCCTGCGCACCAAGGTACTGGTGGTGCTGCACGAAGACAGCCCGCAGCGTCGTGCCGACATCGAAGCCATCCGCCTGGCGTGGAAGCAGCAGACCGGGCACCAGTCGGTGCTGTGGTCGCGGCAGGCCGTTGACGTATCGTTCTGACCGGGAGGCGCCGCCCTGGCGCCGCAGGGAACGGCGATGAGACACAGGGACACCGTGATTGGCCTGCTGGCGGGCCTGCTGGTACCGCTGGCGCATGCTGCTGACAGCGATGCGCCGCTGCGCTTCGAGGCGGCACCTGGCATTCGCGTGCAGGCTGAGGTGGCGGAGGACGGCAGCATTGCCGTGCAGCTGCTTCCCTCTGGCACGCGGCTGAGCTTGCCGGGTGCCCCGGACGTCGACGGCAATTCCCGGTTGTCAGCCGAGGATGTTGATTTCGATGGGCGCCCGGAGCTGGTTGCGCGGGCGTCGGTCGGCATGGTCAATGAAGCGGTGGCGGTGTATCGCTACGATCCGGCCAGCGAGGGTTTCCGCGCGCTGCAGGCCGAAACCCATGGGCGTGACAACTGCGGCGGCCTGATGGGGCTCACCGTTGATGCCGCCACGCGCACGTTGACCAGCAGCTGCCGCAGCGGCCCGATGTGGTACACCGACCAGTACCGGTTTGCAGGCGCGAAACTCTATCTGTACCGCGCCGAGAGCGTCCTGATGCTGGGCGATGCCTTGAACACCGCACTGCATTGGGTGCAGGCCGACGAGCAGGGCCCGCCGGCGGTCTGGCTTACCTATGATCCCAACGGCCGTGTGCTGGAGAGCGCGATCGCAGATGGCCTGGGCGCACCGCCCGACGGCCCGCTGCGCAGCCAGCAGGCCACCGTGGTGCCGGCGCGCCTGTTCCTGTTCGATCGGCCCGGCGCGCCCAGCACCCAGCGTTACCTGCTGCAGGGCGACCGCGTGGAACTGCTGGATGAACAGGAGGGTTGGCTGAAGGTGCGGTATCGCAACCCGAAGAGCGGCGCGGTGGTGGGCTGGATCAACGTCAACGATTGACCCGATATCGCTCTGCAGTTTGCCTGTCGAGGCGATACGTGGCTTGCCCACGGAGGCATCACCTGGTCGGGTCTAGCCTCGGACGTTCCCCCGTTCGAGGATGCATCCGATGAGCAAGCGCGTGGCCGACATCGTTGTTGACACTTTGCAGAACGCAGGTGTTCGTCGCTGTTACGGCATTGTGGGTGACACGTTGAACCACGTCACCGATGCACTGCATCGCAGTGAAATCGAATGGGTGCATGTACGCCACGAAGAGGTGGCCGCCTTCGCCGCCGGCGCCGATTCGCTGGTGAGCGGCGAGCTGACAGCCTGTGCCGGCTCCTGCGGTCCCGGCGGCCTGCATTTCATCAATGGCATCTTTGAAAGCAACCGCAACCGCGCACCGATGGTGTTGATCGCCAGCCAGGTGGTGACCAGCGAACTGGGCATGGAATTCCCCCAGGAAGTGGATTTCAAGGCGGTCTATGGCAGCTGCACGGTGTTCTGCGAGCAGGTGCACAGCCCGGCGCAGGCACGACGCGTGGTCGCCCTGGCCTGCCAGGCGGCGATCAGCCGCCGCGGCGTGGCGGTGGTGATCCTGCCGGCCGACATCAGCCAGGCCGAGGTGAAGCACGATGTACCGTTCTCGGTGCACTACACCCAGCCGGTGCTGCGCCCGTCGGAGGGCGAACTGCAGCGCATCGCCGAGTTGCTGGGGCAGGGCAAGCGCATCGGCATCTATGCCGGTGCCGGTTGCCAGGGCGCCCATGCGCAGCTGCTGGAGCTGGCCCAGCGCCTGCAGGCCCCGATCGCGCACACCTCGCGTGCCAAGGACTTCGTCGAGCCGGACAACCCTTACAACATGGGCATGACCGGCATCTTCGGCATCGAATCCGGGTTCCACACCCTGATGGAGTGCGACACGCTGCTGCTGCTCGGCGCCGATTTTGCCTGGGGGCAGTTCTATCCGGACAAGGCGACGATCATCCAGGTCGATCACGATGGCAGCCATCTCGGTCGCCGCCATCCGGTGAACCTGGGCGTGGTGGGTGACATCGCGCCGACGCTGGATGCACTGCTGCCGATGCTGCCGCCCCGCGAGGACAGCACGTTCCTCGACGAGTGCATTGAGCGTCGCGACAAGGCGCTGGCCAAGCGTGAGCAGGAGGAGCAGCCGGGCGAGGGCGAACTGATCCATCCGCAGCACCTGACCGCGCTGCTGTCGAAACACGCCAGCGACGATGCGTTGTTCACCGCCGACGGTGGCTCGCCGATGGTGTGGGTGCTGCGGCATATCCGCGTCAACGGCCGCCGCCGCACACTCACCAGCCTCCTGCACGGGACGATGGCCAATGCGATGCCGCAGGCGCTGGGCCTGCAGAAGGCGTTTCCGGGCCGGCAGGTGATCTCTCTGTCGGGCGATGGTGGGCTGGCGATGCTGCTGGGCGATCTGCTGACCGCGGTGCAGGAGAAGCTGCCGATCAAGGTGGTGGTGTTCAACAACGGTTCGTTGAACTTCGTGGAGCTGGAGCAGAAGGTGGAAGGGCTGCTGGACAACTACACCGACCTGAAGAATCCGGATTTCGGCCGTCTGGCCGAGGTGATCGGTTTCCATGGTCGCACCGTCACCCGCAGCGAGGAGTTGGAGGAGGCCGTACAGGACTTCCTCGCCCAGCGCGGTCCGGCATTGCTGGACGTGCATACCAGCCGGGCGGAGCTGGTGATGCCGCCGCAGATCGAGGCCAAACAGGTGGCGGGCACGGCGCTGTATGCGGCCAAGGCGGTGTTGAATGGCCGCTTCGACGACGTGAAGCATCTGCTGGTGGACAACTTCCTGAAGAAGTGAGGGGTGGGTCGATGCAGGGCTGCGCCCTGCACCCGCTACGCGCCAGAGCCAGAGCCAGAGCCAGAGCCGAAGCTGGTTTCCTGAGGGATGGCGGGGTGGGTCCGGTTGCGGGGGACGCCGTGAACCGTCCCTGGAGGCTCGGTCGCGCCATCCATGGCGCTCACGCCCCCGCAACCGGACCCACCCCGCCTTCGACAGTCTTCCGCTGCTGTTGGTGGGGTGTCGACCTTGCGTGGATGAACTGAAGAATGACCGGAATGATCTTCTGTAGCCGAGCCCTGCTCGGCTCAAGGGCCTCGCGTACAGCAGCCGAGCATGGGCTCGGCTCGACAGGGAGAGCCTGCTTTTGATCTTTTGATTCTCTTCCGTGGCTGGCAGACGCAGGAAACTGTGAGGGGCCGGGCGGGTAGGCTGCGCAGGGGCGTGAGCCGCATGGATGCGGCGACCGAGCTTACATGGACGTACTTGCAGCGTCCCCTGCGCAGCCTACCCGCCCGGCCCACCCAACGAGCCCCGCCGTCCGTGACCCAGCCACGAGGGGCCCCGCCGTTGGCTGGAACCCATCATTCCACCGTGGAATTGGCGCGCCGGCCCCGCTGGGCCTACCATCGGCGCTCCCCACCCCCATCGCCCCTTCCATGTCCGCTCCCGCTTCCGCCGCACCGCGTCGCTGGTTCGTCGCCGGTGACTTCAATGGCTTCTTTGGCCTGGTCGTCGACAACCTCTCCATCCTCGGTTTCATCGCCATGGCGTTGGTCGGCATCTTCCAGTTTCCCGCCGACGTGGTGTTCGGCCGCATGTTTCCCGGTACCGCCTTCGGCGTGCTGATCGGCAATCTGCTGTACACGCTGATGGCGCGCCGGTTGGCGGCACGCACGGGGCGTGATGACGTCACGGCGATGCCGCTGGGGCTGGATGCGCCCACCAGCATCGGCATGGCATTGCTGGTGCTCGGTCCGGCATTCGTCGCGTTCAAGCAGCAGGGCATGGACCCGCATGCCGCCGGCATTGCGACCTGGCAGCTGGGCATGGCGGCGCTGGTCATCATGGGCGCGCTCAAGCTGGTGCTCTCCTTCTTCGGGGAAGCCGTCACCCGCGCGCTGCCGCGTGCAGCGCTGCTCGGCTCCATCGCCGGCATCGCGCTGGTACTGATGGGCCTGCTGCCGTTGCTGGAAACCCTGCGCTCGCCACTGGTCGGCTTCACCACGCTGGGCCTGCTGCTGTATGTGCTGATCGCCAAGGGCCGGCTGCCGGTGCGCGGCCCGGGTGTGCTGCTGGCGTTCGTGTTCGGCACCGTTCTGTACTACGGCCTCGGTCTGGCGGGACTGGGGGCCCCCGGCTTCCACGTGCCGGCATGGACGCCGCCGCAGGTGGTGCTGCCGCTGCCGACGCTGGGCTTCCTGGACGGACTGCCCACGGCGATGACTTACCTGCCGCTGCTGTTGCCGTTCGGCCTGCTGATGGTGGTCGGTGGCATCAACGTGTCCGAGAGCGCCCGCGCGGCCGGGGATGATTACCGCACCCGCGATATCCTGCTGGTGGAAGCGGTGGCCACGCTGGTGGCCGGTGTCTGCGGCGGTGTCGCGCAGACCACCCCCTACATCGGCCAGCCTGCATACAAGCACATGGGCGCACGCAGCGGGTACACGCTGCTGACGGGCCTGTTCGTCGGCATCGGCGGCATGCTGGGCATCATTTCCGGGCTGGTGCAGTGGCTGCCGCTGGCGGTGCTGGCACCGATCATCGTGTACGTCGCCATCGACATCACCACCCAGGCCTTCCAGGCGACGCCGCGACAGCATGCCGGAGCGATGGTGTTCGGCTTCCTGCCTTCGGTGGCCTACCTGCTGGCGATCAAGGCGCCGGGCTGGATCGCACCGGACCAGCTGCCGCAGCTGCTGACCAAGCTCGATGGACACGGCCTGCCGGAACTGGCGGTGATCTTCACCCTGGGCAACGGCTTCATCATCACCTCGATGCTGTGGATTTCAGCCGTGGCCGCGATGGTCGACGGCCGTCTGCGCCGCGCTTGCGGCTTCCTGCTGGTGGCGGCTGTACTGACCCTGTTCGGCCTGATCCACTCGGTGGATCCGCGCGGCGGCATCTACCTGCCGTGGGACCTTGAAGGCCTGGCGCGTACCATCAGCTGGCAGTTCGCAGGGGCTTACGTGGCGCTGGCACTGCTGCTGGGGCTGTTGTCGCTGCAGAAGCAGGCGGTGAAGCCGCTGGATGATCGCGCCGTTCATTGACCGGTGACGCCGGGCATGGCCCGGTGCTACCGCTCTCCGTCCAGCTCAGGGTAATGGCGGAAGATGCCGTTGGTGTTGAACGCCAATCGCCGCTCCGATGCGAGATAGGCGGCGATGTTCGGTCGCTTCGCCACCCGCTCCTGCAGTGCCCGCAGCAGGGGCAGGCGTGGCGTGAGCGCCTGCATCCGGCGCGGGAACATGTAGTCCAGCCCGCTCATCAGCTGGAACAGCGACAGATCCACGTAGGAGTGCTCGCGCAGTGCATGGCGGCCACCGTTGGCCGCCAGCACCTGCTCGAAATAGCCGAGGAACTTCGGCAGCCGCGCGCTGCGCAGTGACGCCGCGCGTGCCTTGGCTTCGGCCTTCTGTTCCTCGTAGTACTTCGACGCGGCAATTGGATGGTGGGTGTCGTGTACTTCAGCCACCAGGTCGGCAATGGTCAGCTGCAACTGCAGCGCCTGCATGCGCCGCGACGCCGCCTGCGGCACCAGATCCAGGGTCGGGCCGAGAAAATCCAGGATCGCTGCGACCTGTGCGATGACCTGTCGGCCCGCCTTGAGGAACGGGGGGGCGAACGGTTGCGCGCCCTCACTGCGGCCATCGAGAAAGGGCTGCATCACGGCGTCGCCATGTATCCGCGCCATGTCGATGTAGTCGGCGCCAGCGTCTTCCAAGGCCAACCGCACGAATTCGCCACGTCCCTGGATGCCGGTCCAGTAGTACAACGCATAGTGCATGGCAGGGTCTCCCCACGACAAGGCGCACAGCCTCGCGCAGCACGTGCAAAGCAGGCGTGAGCATGCCCTGCACGCGGAGCCAACCCCAACGGCAGCGGAACACGCGGGGAACCCGCGGGAATCAGCGGGGTCACACCTTGTCCATGCAGGTGAAAAACGAGGGACTGCATCATGCAGAGTGGAAAGGCGGTATGGCCCTGGGTACTGGGCGTCGTGGTGATCGGTGGCGCCGGCGGTTGGCTGTTCCGCGATCAGCTCAAGAGCCTGGCCGACGGTGTCCCGGTGCCGGTGCAGTCGCCCCCCGCCAGTGCTGGCGCACCGCCACAACCGAAGGCGGCCGCAGAAACCGCACCGGCGCCGCCCGCCATCAAGCATCCGCTGGACACCGAGGCCGCAGCCGATCCCGCGCTGCCGGAACTGGCCGACAGCGATACCGCGGCCTGGAGCGCATTGAGCCAGCTGTTCCAGGGGGAGGGGCCGCTCACCCTGCTGTTGCGCGATCACCTGATCCAGCGCCTGGTCACCCAGGTCGACAACCTGGACAAGCCCAGCGTGCCGCCGACCGCGCTGGCCGCACGACCGCTGCCGGGCAATCTGCAGGTGGACCCGGTCGAGGGCGGTGAGCGCATCGCCGCCGGCAACGCGGCGCGCTATGCGCCCTATGTGCAGGCGTTCACTGCACTGGACCCGGCGGCCACGGCTGCCGCCTACAGGCGCTTCTACCCGTTGATCCAGCAGGCCTATGTCGATCTCGGGCGTCCGCAGGGCTACTTCAATGATCGCCTGGTCGCGGTGATCGATCATCTGCTGGAGACCCCGGAGCCGCAGCAGGCGCCCTTCGTTCAACGCGATGAACGGGGCCGCTACCGCTTCGTGGATCCGGATCTGCAGGCGCGCTCGATTGGCCAGAAGGCCTTGCTGCGCATGGATGTGGCGCAGTCGCGGGCGGTCAAGCAGCAGCTCCGGGCAATCCGCGGCGCGATCACGCGCTGAGCGACCGCGGGCGCGGCCCGCCGTGCGCAACTGATCCGGATCAACGCGCCGCCCACACCGCGTCCGGCATGCTGGCCCCAGGCTGACCGGCCCGGCGGGGCAGTCGCAGCCACCCTTGAAACCGGGTGGGGCAGCCGCATCTTTCCAGCATCGCCGGCTCGGGCCGGCACTGACGACCGATGAGGATTCGCAATGCGGATGGACAAGCTCACCTCGCGTTTCCAGCAGGCGCTGGCGGACGCGCAGTCGTTGGCCGTGGGCCGCGACAACAGCATCATCGAACCGGTCCACGTGTTCAGCGCACTGCTGGACCAGCAGGGCGGCAGCACGCGCCCGCTGCTGGCGCAGGCCGGGGTGAATGTACCGGTGCTGCGCGAGCGCCTGGATGAGGCGCTGGACGCGCTGCCGAAGGTATCCGGGCAGGCCGGCAACCTGTCGATCGGCAATGATCTCAACCGCCTGCTCAACCACACCGACAAGCTGGCCCAGCAGCACGGCGATGCCTTCATCGCCAGCGAGTGGTTCGTGCTGGCGGCGCTGGAGGATGGCGGCACGCTCGGCATGGCGCTGCGCGCCGCCGGTGCCGACAAGGCGCGCCTGCAGTCGGCGATCGACAAGCTGCGCGGCGGCGAGAACGTGCAGTCGGAGAACGCCGAGGAGCAGCGCCAGGCGCTGGAGAAGTACACCATCGACCTGACCGCGCGCGCCGAGAGCGGCAAGCTCGACCCGGTGATCGGCCGTGACGAGGAAATCCGCCGCACCATCCAGGTACTGCAGCGCCGGACCAAGAACAACCCCGTGCTGATCGGCGAACCGGGCGTGGGCAAGACCGCGATCGTGGAAGGCCTGGCCCAGCGCATCATCAACGACGAGGTGCCCGAAGGCCTGCGTGGCAAGCGCGTGCTGTCACTGGACATGGGCGCGTTGATCGCCGGCGCCAAGTTCCGCGGTGAATTCGAGGAGCGCCTGAAGGGCGTATTGAACGACCTGGCCAAGAACGAGGGGCAGATCATCCTGTTCATCGATGAGCTGCACACCATGGTCGGGGCCGGCAAGGCCGACGGTGCGATGGATGCCGGCAACATGCTGAAGCCCGCGCTGGCGCGTGGCGAGCTGCACTGCATCGGTGCCACCACGCTGGACGAGTACCGCAAGTACATCGAGAAGGATGCCGCACTGGAACGCCGCTTCCAGAAGGTATTCGTGGGCGAGCCTTCGGTGGAGGACACCATTGCCATCCTGCGTGGGCTGAAGGAGAAGTACGCCCTGCACCATGGCGTGGAGATCACCGACCCGGCGATCGTTGCTGCGGCCACGCTGTCCAACCGCTACATCACCGACCGCCAGCTGCCGGACAAGGCCATCGACCTGATGGACGAGGCCGCCTCACGCCTGCGCATGGAGATCGATTCCAAGCCCGAGGAGCTGGATCGGTTGGAGCGGCGCGTGATCCAGCTGAAGATCCAGCGCGAAATGCTCAGGAAGGAAAAGGACGATGCCTCGCGGCAGCGCCTTGCCGACCTGGAAAATGACATCGAGGTACTGGAGCGCGAATTCTCCGACCTCAATGAAATCTGGAAGTCGGAGAAGGCCGCGCTGCAGGGCGCGACGAAGATCAAGGAGCAGGTGGAGCAGGCCAAGCTGGAGCTGGAAGCCGCGCAGCGCCGCCAGGATTTCGCCAGGATGAGCGAGATCCAGTATGGGCTGCTGCCGCAACTGGAAAAGCAGCTGGCGGCTGCCCAGGAAGCCGAGCACAAGGACTTCAAGCTGGTGCAGGACCGGGTCACCGATGAGGAGATCGCCGAGGTCGTGTCGCGCTGGACCGGCATCCCGGTGAACAAGATGCTCGAAGGTGAGCGCGACAAGCTGCTGCGGATGGAAGAGGTGCTGCACAACCGCGTGGTCGGCCAGGAAGAGGCGATCAAGGTGGTGTCCGACGCGGTGCGTCGTTCACGTGCGGGCCTGTCCGATCCGAACCGGCCTGCCGGCTCGTTCCTGTTCCTGGGCCCGACCGGCGTCGGCAAGACCGAACTGTGCAAGTCGCTGGCCGAATTCCTGTTCGACAGCGCCGACGCGATGATCCGCATCGATATGAGCGAGTTCATGGAGAAGCACAGCGTCGCCCGCCTGATCGGTGCGCCTCCGGGCTACGTCGGCTATGAGGAAGGGGGTTACCTGACCGAAGCCGTGCGTCGACGTCCGTATTCGCTGATCCTGCTCGACGAGGTCGAGAAGGCGCATCCGGACGTGTTCAACATCCTGCTGCAGGTGCTGGACGATGGCCGCCTGACCGATGGCCAGGGCCGCACGGTGGACTTCCGCAATACCGTCATCGTGATGACCTCGAACCTGGGCTCGCACCAGATCCAGGACATGAGCGGTGACGACAGCCCGGAGGCCTACATGCAGATGAAGGCTGCGGTGATGGGGGTGGTACAGGCGCATTTCCGTCCGGAGTTCATCAACCGGCTCGACGATATCGTGGTGTTTCACCCGCTGGACAAGCAGCAGATCAAGCAGATCGCGCGCATCCAGATGCGAGGGCTGGAGAAGCGGCTGGCCGAGCGCGGCCTGAAGCTGGTGGTGTCCGACGCCGCGTTCGACCTGCTGGGCAATGTGGGCTTCGATCCGGTGTACGGCGCACGCCCGCTGAAGCGCGCGATCCAGTCGCAGCTGGAGAATCCGCTGGCACAGAAGATCCTGTCGGGCGCCTTCGCCAACGGTGACACCATCGAGGTCGGCAACGACGGCGGCCACCTGGTATTCGCCAAGGCCTGATGTCGGCCGGGTTCCCGTCCATGGGGGCGGGAACCTGCTGGCTGCCGGGCAGGTCCTGATAACCACGGGTAACAGGCTCATCGCCAGTGGCTCTCAGCGTATGCGATGGGCTGGCCTATCGTGCAGGTTTCCCCGGCTGGAACCTGACGCGATGAGCGATCCGCAGTGGCAACTGGAAACCCTGGCCGTGCACGGCGGCTACCGGCCCGACCCGACCACGCGCGCGGTGGCGGTGCCCATCTACCAGACCGTGGCCTACGCCTTCGATGACACCCAGCACGGCGCCGATCTGTTCGATCTGAGGGTGCAGGGCAACATCTATACCCGCATCATGAATCCCACCACCGACGTGCTGGAGCAACGTCTGGCCGCGCTGGAAGGCGGGATCGGTGCGCTGGCGCTGGCATCCGGGCAGGCTGCGATCACCTATGCGATCCAGACCATCGCCGAAGCAGGCGACAACATCGTCGCCGCCAGTGCGCTGTACGGCGGCAGCCTCAATCTGCTGGCGCATACGCTGCCGCAGTACGGCATCCAGGCGCGGTTCGCCGATCCGGCCGATCCGTCAGCCTTTGCTCCCCTCATCGACAACCGTACCAAGGCGGTGTTCGTCGAGTCGATCGGCAATCCACGCGGGAACGTCACCGACATCGCCGCGATTGCCGAAGTCGCCCATGCCGCCGGCGTGCCATTGATCGTCGACAACACCGTTGCCACGCCCTTCCTGCTGCGCCCGTTCGAGCATGGCGCGGATATCGTGGTGCACTCGCTGACCAAATACCTCGGCGGCCATGGCAACAGTCTGGGCGGAGCGATCATCGATTCGGGCCGCTTCGACTGGACGGCGCAGCCACAGCGTTTCGCCCGTCTCAACCAACCGGACCCGAGCTATCACGGTGTGGTCTACACCGACGCCCTCGGCCCGGCCGCCTACATCGGCCGTGCGCGGGTGGTGCCGCTGCGCAATACCGGCGCGGCGCTGTCGCCGTTCAATGCGTTCCTGATCCTGCAGGGCATCGAGACCCTGGCCCTGCGCATGGAACGGATCAACGCCAACGCGCTGGCCGTGGCGCAGTATCTGAAGGAGCACCCCAAGGTGGCGTGGGTGCGCTATGCCGGCCTGCCGGATGATCCCGAGCATGCGGGCGCACAGCGTTACCTGCGCGGGCAGGGCTCAGGCGTGCTGACCTTCGGCCTCCCTGGCGGACGCGAGGCTGGTGCCCGTTTCCTGGACGCGCTGAAGCTGTTCACGCGGCTGGTCAATCTGGGTGACGCCAAGTCGCTGGCCACCCATCCGGCATCCACCACCCATCGCCAGCTGGATGCCGATGAACTGGCCCGTGCCGGCGTCAGCGAAGACACGGTGCGGCTGTCGATCGGCATCGAGCACATCGGCGACCTGCAGGCGGACCTGGAGCAGGCGCTGGCCGGGGCCTGATAGCCAGGCGCTTGGTCGTCATCGCCAGCGGCGATCACCACCGCCGCCGCGATGCGTTACGGTGGAGCTGCCTCTCCAAGGCGTGGCACTGGTGTTACCCATCCCCGGTCGATGCGGGTCGACCGGGGATTTTTTATGGCCGCCGCCGGGCATGGCCCGGCGCTACCCGTCCGGCCTGCCTCACACCACCGGAATGCTGTGCTGGCCGAGGTTCCGGTAGGGCGGGGTGGACATGATCATCTCCGCCAGCGAATAGGCCAGCTCGCGCTCGGCCATCACCGTGCCATCGGCGCCATGTTCCAGCAGGTGCTTCACTTCGGCATCGCTGTGTGCCCGTGCCAGCAGGGTCAGGTCGGGATTGATCGCGCGCAGCTTGGCCAGCGCTTCGCCGGCTTCCAGGGGCTGCGGAATGGCCAGCACGGCGATCTTGGCGCGCTCCGGGTGGGCCTCGGCCAGCACCCGGTCGGCTGCGGCGCTGCCACGGATCGCCGCAAGGCCATTGGCATGTGCACGCTCGACATGGTCCTTGTTGTCATCGATCACCAGCACCGGTACGCCGCGGTCACGCAGCACCTGCGCCAGCTCGCTGCCAACCCGGCCGTAGCCGATCACGATGGCGTGGTCATGCAGGTCGCGCGAAGGCCCGGTGGCTTCTTCCGGCTCCGGCGCCTGCGGCAGCTGCTCCTGCTTGGCCTGCCAGCGGTCGAGCAGGCCGAACACCAGCGGGTTGAGCATGATCGACACCAGTGCACCGGCCAGCACCAGCGACTGTCCTTCCTTCGGCAGGATCTGCAGCGAGACACCGAGGCCGGCGATGATGAAGGCGAACTCACCGATCTGCGCCAGGCTGGCCGAGATGGTCAGCGCGGTGCTGCTCGGGTGGCCGAACGCACGCACGATGAAGAAGGCGGCGGCGGACTTGCCGAACATGATGATCAGCACCGTGGCCAGTACCTGCCACGGATGCTGCACGACGATGTTGGGGTCGAACAGCATGCCCACCGAAACGAAGAACAGCACCGCGAAGGCATCGCGCAGCGGCAGCGAATCATGCGCCGCCTTGTGGCTCAGTTCCGATTCGTTGAGCAGCATCCCGGCGAAGAACGCGCCCAGCGCGAAGGACACGCCGAACAGCATGGCCGAACCGAAGGCCACGCCCAGTGCGATCGCCAGCACTGACAGGGTGAACAGCTCGCGCGAGCCGGTGCCGGCGATGCGTTCGAGGATCCAGGGAATGACCCGCCGACCGACCACCAGCATCACCGCCACGAAGAGGCCAAGCTGCACGAACGTCCAGCCCAGATCGGCCAGCACGCTGCCTACGGTGTGGGTTTCCTTGGCCGCGTCGGGGCCGAACACGCCGGCGAGCACCGGCATCATCACCAGTGCCAGTACGCAGGCCAGATCCTCCACGATCAGCCAGCCCACTGCGATCTTGCCGCGCATCGTCTCCAGCAGGCGCCGCTCTTCCATCGCCCGCAGCAGGACCACGGTACTGGCGGTGGCCAGCGAGAAGCCGAAGATCACGCCATGCAGCGTCGGCCAGCCCATCAACCACGCCACGCCCCAGCCGAGCAGGGTGGCCACTGCGATCTGGCCGATGGCACCCGGGATGGCGATGGCCTTGACCGCCATCAGGTCCTTCAGCGAGAAGTGCAGGCCGACGCCGAACATCAGCAGCATCACGCCCAGTTCGGCCAGCTGGTTGGCCAGCGCCTGGTCGGCGACGAACCCCGGGGTGAATGGCCCCACGCAGATGCCAGCAACCAGATACCCGACCAGGGGAGACAAGCGCAGCTTGTTGGCCAGCGCGCCGAAGATGAAGGCGAGCCCCAGGCCAACGGCGACGATGTTGATCAGGTCGGTGTCATGGTGCATCGGCACTCGCAGGGTTCGGGGAGGGGGATGTCCCGATTTTCACCCAAGCGGCCAGATGCAGCAAACCCGACTGGTGGAATGGATGGTTTGAGCAGTGCGGAGCCGATCCCTCCTGCCGGAACAGAAGGGATGCAGGTTCCACCGCGCCGCCGGGCATGGCCCGGCGTTACCGGTGCCGCTTACCAGGTGTACCTGATCCGCCCGTACACATACGCCCCGTTGAAGCCGAATGGCGAGTAGTTGCTGTACGGCAGCATGCCGAAGGTCGAGTTCTGCAGGTCCGCCGTCCGGTCCGGATACTTGTCCAGCAGATTGTCCGCGCCGACCGTCAGGGTCCAGTTGCTGCTCGGCTTGTAGCTGGCCGAGGCATCCAGCACCCAGGCATCGCCGTAGGTCTGGTCACGCAGCGCGGTGGCCGAATTGCGCACGGTGAACTTGCCGTAGCGGGTGGCCGCCAGGCCCAGCTCCCAGTGATCCGAGCGCCAGGTGCCGCTGAGGATCGCCTTGTCGCGCGGATAGCTGTCCTCGATGCGGCCGATCTCATCGCGGCCGATCAGCGACTGCGAGATGCCCAGCGTCGGGAACACCGACGGCGACCCGTTCACCCGCTTCACTTCGGTTTCGTTGTAGCTGTAGGCCGCCGTCAGCTCCAGGCTGCTGGCACTGAAGGGCACGGTATAGCTGGAGACGAAGTCCACGCCACGCGTGCGCGTGTCCAGTGCGTTGGTGAAGTACGAGAAGGCGGTCACCTGCGGCAGGCCCAGCCCGCCCAGCAGCGCGGCGGCAGCCGGCGTGGTGGTGATGTTGGAGGACAGGGCGATGCGGTCGTCGATGTCGATCTGGTACGCATCGATGGTCACGTACAGGCGGTCCACCGGCTGCAGCACCAGGCCCAGGCTGTAGCTGGTGGAGGTCTCGGCCTTCAGTGGCGAGGCGCCCAGCGCCTGTGCGGCCGGGCTGGTGGTGGGGAAGGTGCCGCGTTCGAAGAAGTCACCGTTGATGATGGTGCTGGTCACCGCCTGGTAGCCCTGCTGGCCCAGCGAGGGTGCGCGGAAGCCACTGGATGCGGTGGCCCGCAGCGCGACCTTGTCGGTGAACGCGTAGCGTGCCGAAAGCTTGCCGGAGAAGCGGTCACCGAAGTCCGAATAGTCTTCGTAGCGCCCGGTGAGGCCGGCGGAGAACTTCTCGGTCAGGTCCGCTTCCAGGCCGGCGTAGACCGCATAGTTGTGGCGGTCGGTATGCACTTCGTTGGTCGGGGTGAAGCCGGCGAAGCCCTGCGCGCCGCTGCCGGTGTACGAATTCAGCTCGCCCGGGTTCTGGTCCCACTTCTCCTTGCGGTACTCACCACCGAAGGACAGCGTCACCGGATAGGCCAGGCCCCAGTCCAGCGACTTGGTCAGGTCGGCATTGAAGATGTCCTGCTGGTACTTCAGCGTGCCGTCGTAGAACGAGCTCGGGCTGGCCGTGCCCAGGCTGTAGTTGATGGTGTTGCGGGTGTGGAAATCCAGGGTGTTCTCGCCGTGGTTCAGGCTCAGGTCCCAGGTCCAGCCGCTGTCGGTGCTGCCCTTGACACCGGCCACCAGCGAGCGGTCCTTGGAGTACTGGTTGATCTGCGGCACGAAGCCGTCGGGGTAGATCTGGGCCAGCAGGGCGCCCTGCCCACTGTGGTTGCGCGAGCGGTAGAACGCGAACGAGGTGATGTCACGGTTGCTGAGCAACGCGCTGGCGTAGCCGGTCACGCGGTCGCTGAAGTCGAAGCTGGCGTTGGCCGAGGCGGCGGTCGCATCCACGCGCGGATCGCCGACCACGAAGGTCGTCTCGCCGATGCCAGGGAAATTGCCGGTGTTCGGTGTGCTGCCCTGGTAGGGGCCGGCGCGGTTGCTTTCATCCTGCTGGCTGATCTGTCCGGCCACGTGCAGGCGGCCACGGCCGCTGCCGAACTCCACGCCGGTATCGCCGGAGAGCTGGTACTTGTTGCCATCGCCAGCCGAATACTGGCCGTAGTCGACGGCCAGGCTGCCGCCGCTGCCGCTGCCCTTGAGCACGATGTTGATGACGCCGGCGATGGCGTCCGAGCCGTACTGCGCCGAAGCGCCGTCGCGCAGCACTTCAACGCGCTCGATGGCGGCGATCGGAATCGCATTGATGTCCACCGCCGACGAGCCGCGGCCGATGCTGCCGTTGACGTTGATCATGGCGGAGGTGTGGCGGCGCTTGCCGTTGACCAGCACCAGCACCTGGTCCGGTGACAGGCCACGCAGCTGCGCCGGCCGCACGCCGCTGGTGCCGTCGGTCAGGGCCGGGCGCGGGAAGTTCAGCGAGGGCAGGGCACGCGACAGCGCGGTGGCCAGTTCGCTGGTGCCGGTGGACTGCAGAACCTCCGGGGTGATGATGTCGATCGGGGACTGCGATTCGGCGACCGTGCGGTCGGCCACGCGGGTACCGGTGACGATCACGGTGTCCAGGGTATTGGCGGCAGTGCCGCTCTGCTGGGCGGCGGCGAGGAACGGAGAGCCACCGAGTGCGACAGCGACGGCGGCGGCGATCAGGCTGGTCTTGCGGGTCATCGGGACGGAACTCCGGTTGGCGGGGACGGCACCGGTATCGACATCACGAGGTGAAGCGGACGACGGTTGTTGCGGTGCGCAAAATAGGAATTAACGGGATATTCAGTGCCTGTCAAATGCCAGCCATCGGAAAAAACGTTGCAGCAGCAACCATTTAGCCGCGATGGGCATCATCATGAGAGGGGCCCGGGACACGTGCGGCGAGGACGTGGGAGAGAGGAAACGCCAGCCGCTGCGCATCCCGGGGCGCGTCAAGTATTCGTTAACGCTAGAATTGCGTCGCAGGAACAGTGCTCACCAGCACATTCCATCCGGTTATATGGACCCCTCCCCCGATGATTTCGCTTCGTAATTTCGCCTTGCGCCGCGGCGAGCGGCTGCTGTTGTCCAACGTCGACCTGACCCTGCATGCCGGTTACCGGGTGGGCGTGGTCGGCCGCAACGGTGCCGGCAAGTCCAGCCTGTTCGCGGCGGTGAAGGGCGAACTGGAGGCCGACAAGGGCGACGTCGACCTGCCCGGCAAGGTCCGCATTGCCAGCGTGGCCCAGGAAACCCCGTCGCTGCCGGATCCGGCGCTGAGCTTCGTGCTCGGTGGCGATACGGAAGTGGCCGCCGTGCTGGCCGAAGAGGCCGATGCGACCGCCCGTGAAGACTGGGAAGCGGTGGCCAATGCCCATACCCGGATGGCCGAGATGGGCGCCTATGACGCCGAAGCGCGTGCCGGCAAGCTGCTGCACGGCCTCGGATTCCCGGCCGAGACCCACCACCGCGCGGTGTCCTCGTTCTCCGGTGGCTGGCGCGTGCGCCTGAACCTGGCCCGCGCGCTGATGATGCCCAGCGACCTGCTGCTGCTCGACGAACCGACCAACCACCTCGATCTGGACGCGGTGTACTGGCTGGAACAGTGGCTGCTGAAGTACCCCGGCACGCTGCTGCTGATCTCGCATGACCGCGAGTTCCTCGACAACGTCGCCACCCACACCCTGCACCTGCATGGGGGCGGCGCCAAGCTGTACCCGGGCGGCTACACCGATTTCGAGCGCCAACGTGCCGAGCAGCTGCGGCAGCAGCAGATCGCGCACGAGAAGGAACAGGCCGAGCGGGCCCACCTGCAGAGCTTCATCGATCGCTTCAAGGCGCAGGCCAGCAAGGCCGCGCAGGCGCAGAGCCGCATGAAGCGCCTGGCCAAGCTGGCCGGTACCGAGGCCGTGCGTGCCGAGCGCGAGTTCCGTATCGAGTTCGCGCCGCCCGCCAAGCTGCCGTTCTCGCTGATCCGCCTGAATCATGTCGAGGCGGGCTATGGCCAGGACGCCGTGATCCTGCACAACGTCGGCTTTGGTCTGGAAGCGGGACAGCGCATCGGTCTGCTCGGCCCCAACGGCGCCGGCAAGACCACCCTGGTGAAGACCCTGGTGGGCGAGCTGGCACCGATTGCCGGTGAGCGCATGGCCCATCCGGACCTGAGGATCGGCTACTTCGCGCAGCACACGGTCGAGTCGCTGCATGAAGGCCAGTCGCCGATGGAGCATTTCCGCGAAATCGCGCCGGATGCGCCGAACCAGTCGTTCCGCGATTTCCTCGGCAAGTGGAATTTCCCGGGTGATCGTGCATTCGAGCCGGTCGATGGCTTCTCCGGGGGTGAGCGTGCGCGCCTGGCGCTGGCGCTGATCGCCTGGCAGCAGCCGAACGTGCTGCTGCTGGACGAACCGACCAACCACCTGGACCTGGAAATGCGCGAGGCGCTGGCCGAAGCGCTGGCAACCTTCGAAGGCGCGATCGTGATGGTCTCCCATGACCGCCACCTGATCGGCCTGGTCTGCGATACCTACTGGCGCGTGGCCGATGGCGTGGTCGAGCCGTTCGATGGTGATCTCGACGCCTACGCTGCGTGGCTGCGCACCCGTCCGCAGGCGCAGGGCACCAAGGCGCGCATGGAGCAGGTGGAAGAGCCGGTGGTGGTCAAGACCGCACCGGTGGCGCAGGTCGTGCAGAAGAAGCCGGTGAATCCGCACAAGCTGGCCGCGGCGGAAGCCAAGGTGGCCGAGCTGGAAGCCGGCTTGGCCGAACTGGACCGTCAACTGGCGGATCCGGCCAACTATGCCGACAGCACCCGCATGGCCGTACTGGGCCGTGATCGCGAAACGGCCGCTGCGCAGCTGGAAAAGGCTGAAGCTGCCTGGATGGAACTGCTGGAGTCCTGAGGGAGGGCGCCGGGCCATGCCCGGTGTTCCCGATCTGCTGCGCTCGCCGGGCATGGCCCGGCGCTACCGGTCGCGTGCATCAGCCCTGCGCCTGCAACCACTCGCGGAAGCGCCGTGCAGGCTCACGCTCGGCGCGTGAGCGCAGCCTCGTCAGCCAGTAGCGGCCCAGTTCCAGCGTCGTGGCGAACGGCTGCAGCAGCCGTCCTTCCGCCAGTTCCTGTTCGAACATGCGCAGCGGCAGCAGGGCCACGCCGGCCCCTCCGGCAGCGGCCATGGCCAGGGTCAGCGACGAATCGAATACCGGCCCGCGCGCCTCCACGCCGCTGACCCCGGCCGCCTGCAGCCAGCGCAGCCATTCGTCATTGCGATAGGAGCGCAGCAGCGGCAACGTGCCCAGGTCATGCGGCCGTTTCAGCCGGCGTGCCAGGGCGGGGGCGCACAGCGGTGCGAACGGCGCGTCCAGGATGGCCGTGCAGGCCTGCCCCTGCCAGTCGCCCTCACCGAAGCGGATGGCCAGGTCCAGGCCTTCGCCGGCGAGATCGATGCGGTTGTTGTGCGTCTGCACGCGAAGTTCGATATCCGGATGCGCGGCCTCGAACGCGGCCAGGCGTGGCAGCAGCCAGCCGGTGGCGAAGGTACCCACCACGCCCAGCGTCAGCACTTCGCGGGCCGCTCCCCCCGTGTAGCGCGCGATGCTGGCCGAGATGCGTTCGAAGGCTTCGTTGAGCACCGGGAACAGCGCGGCGCCTTCATCGGTCAGGGCGACGCCGCGCGGCAGGCGATGGAACAGGCGGATCCCCAGCCGGTCCTCCAGGCCCCGGATCTGATGGCTCAACGCGGCCTGGCTGACACACAGCTCAAGCGCGGCGCGGGTGAAGTTCTGGTGGCGGGCCGCTGCTTCGAAGGCGCGTAGCGCGTTGAGCGGCAGAGTCGGATGCAGCATCGGAAAGCCGTGAGCTGAAGTGATGGCTGATCGTAGCGGGATCCGGGCAGTATGTGGAATCTCCGTTGAATGCATTTCCAAGACATGAATGAAATTGATGGCACGTGCTGGAAAAACGCGCTGGTCAGGCGCGGCGCGGGCTTTCGATAATCGGGTTCACTTCCCGGAGGTCCTGCATGTTGCCCCGTCGACGATTCCTTCAGTTCAGTACTTCAGCAGTGGTGTCCTCACTGGCTCTGCCGCTGATCGCCCGTGCCGCTGGCAGGGGCGTCGGCCCGGCGCCGGCCGCCGGCGCGATCGAAGCCGCCATGGACTTTGCCGCCCTGGAAAAGGCCTGCGCGGGGCGGCTCGGCGTGACCGTGCTGGATACCGCCAGCGGTCGCCGCATCGGCCATCGCCAGGATGAGCGGTTCCCGCTGTGCAGCACGTTCAAGACGGTGCTGGCGGCCACCGTGCTGGACCAGTCACGGCGCGTGCCCGGGCTGCTGGACAGGCGCGTGCCGGTGCGCGAGGCCGACCTGCTTTCGCATGCGCCGGTGGCGCGTCGCCACGCCGGCAAGGATCTGACCGTGCGCGACCTGTGCCGGGCAACGATCATCACCAGCGACAACACGGCCGCCAATCTGTTGTTCGACGTGGTGGGCGGGCCGCCCGCCGTGACGGCCTTCCTGCGTGCTCATGGCGACAGCGTGACCCGCAGCGATCGTCTCGAGCCGGAACTGAACAGCTTCGTCGAGGGTGATCCGCGTGACACCACCACGCCGGCGGCGATGGCCGCGACCCTGCAGCGGCTGGTGCTGGGCGATGCGCTGGCGCCGGCCGCGCGCCAGCAACTGGCCGACTGGCTGATCGACAACGAAACCGGCGATGCGTGCCTGCGCGCAGGGCTGGGCGCGCGCTGGCGGGTGGGCGACAAGACCGGCAGCAATGGTGAGGATGCACGCAATGACACCGCCGTGTTGTGGCCCATGGGGGGAGGGGCACCCTGGGTGATAACGGCCTACCTGCAGGCTGCGGACATCAGCAACGATCAACGCGCCAGCGTGCTGGCGCAGGTTGGACGCATCGCGGACAGGCTGATCGGCTGACGCCCGCCAGCGTCCGGGCCGGGCTTGCTCCGAGGGTCGTGCGCGCGCATCCTGCGCGCGTTCGAAACCACACGGAAGTCCCCCATGAGTCATGAGTTGATCTACCTGCTGCTGATCTTCGCGCTGCTGGTGATCCCGCGCGCGCTGCAGCGCTTCAGCCTGCCCGCACCGCTCACCTGCCTGCTGTTCGGGATCATCGGCATGCTCTGGCTCGGGGACCAGGCCCACGACGCGGTGATCGGGCTGCTGGCCACGCTCGGCATCTCGTCCCTGTTCCTGTTCGCAGGTCTGGAGGTCGATCTGCAGGCGTTGCGCCGAGGCATGTGGCCCCTGCTGGCGCATCTTGTAGTGCGCAGCGCCACCCTGTTCGGCGTCGGCTGGCTGGCCTGGCGCTACGCCGGCCTGCCGTGGCAGGCCGCGGGCCTGCTGGCCCTGGCACTGCTGACCCCCTCCACGGGTTTCATCATGGATTCGCTGTCGCGGCTGGGTCTCAGCGAGGACGAGCGGTTCTGGGTGACCAGCAAGGCCATCGCCGGTGAGCTGCTGGCGCTGGCGGCACTGTTCATCGTGCTGCAGGCCGGCGATCCGGGTCACATGGCCCTGTCCAGCCTGGCCCTGCTGGCGATGATGGTCGGCCTGCCGCTGCTGTTCATCGCGCTGGGTCGCTGGGTGGCGCCGCACGCGCCCGGTTCGGAGTTCTCGCTGCTGGTCATGGTCGGCATGGTCGCTGCCTACATCACCTACCTGCTGGGGGTGTATTACCTGGTGGGCGCCTTCATCGCGGGCCTGGTCGCACGGCTGCTGCACCAGCGCATGCCGCTGCTGGCCTCGCACGAGAACCTGCATGCACTGCGGCTGTTCGCATCGTTCTTCGTGCCGTTCTACTTCTTCAATGCCGGCACCAAGGTTCCGGCCGAGGCATTGAGCTTTGAAGCACTGGGACTGGGCATCGTGATCACCCTGGTGGTGCTGCCGCTGCGTATCGGCGTGGTCTGGCTGCAACGCCGGCTGATGTTCGGTGAGAGTTTCCGCAGCAGCCTGCGCGTGTCGCTGGCGCTGGCGCCGACGTTGATCTTCACCCTGGTCCTGGCCGCGATCATGCGCGAACGGTTCCAGATTCCGGCGGTGCTGTTCGGCGCATTGCTGCTGTACGCGGCGCTGACCACCCTGCTGCCCTCGCTGGTGTTCCGCACGCCCTTCGATGTCGACCCGGTCGAGCAGGAACCGGTCGGGGCGGGCGAGGCCGCACCGGTGGCGGCAACCGAGACCCTGGCGGAGGGCGTGGACACGAGCCGTTGAACGGGCCAGTGGTTTGCGCAGGCCGGCCATGGCCGTTAGGGTTGGGGCATGAAACTGCCTGCCCTCGTCACTGCTTCTGTCGCCCTGCTTACGCTCGCAGCCTGCTCACAGCCCTCGCATACGGTCGCCCACGACCTGGCGACGGCCCCGGCCGACGCCTTCATGGCTGCGATCGCCGCCCACTGCGGCCAGGCGTATGAGGGCAAAGTGGTGGAAGACACGCCGGCACCGACCGGCAAGGATCCCTTCGCCGGGCAGCGGCTGGTCATGCACGTGCGTGGCTGTGCCGATCCCGGGCATGAGCTGCGCATCCCCTTCCATGTCGGCGACGATCATTCCCGGACCTGGGTCCTGACCCGCACCGAGAGCGGGCTGCGCCTCAAGCACGATCACCGGCATGCCGATGGCAGCCCCGATGCGATCACCCTGTATGGCGGCGACAGCCGTCCGCCGGGTACCGCCGAACGCCAGCAGTTCCCGGCCGATGCCGATTCGGTGGCCATGTTCCGCCGCGCCGACATGCTGGCATCCACCCACAACGTGTGGGCGATGGAGATCGAGCCGGACCAGCGCTTCGTCTACGAGCTGACCCGTCCCGAAGGCCGCCGCTTCCGTGTGCAGTTCGATCTGAGCAAGCCGGTGGCGTTGCCGCCGGCGCCGTGGGGCGACGAGGCCCCGCCGGCAACCGCGCCGTAGCGCTGCAATCGTGCCTGGCAGTGCCGGGCCATCCCCGGCGAGCGCGGCGGCGACGGTGCCGCCGTGCGCCCGCAGGTTCGTTTCATCCTCCCGTCAGCGCGTGCCGAAGCGGGCCCGGCAGCCGTTGCTCACCCAGACCTGGCCCCGCGCATAGCCCCAGCTGCGGCCCTCCTGGCAGGCGCTGCCCGACAACTGCTGCTGCAGCACCGGCCGGCCCTGACGCTCGTCCCAGTCACAGTTCTGGACGCGGTTGTTGTTGCTGCTGCAGGTGATGGAGTAATTGCTGTTGCCGCCGCCGCCCCAGCCGCCGTTGCCGCCCCCCCAGCCACCGCGGGCTTCAGCGAACTCGGCGCGGCAGCCATTGCTGACCCACACCGCGCCATTGCGCACGCCCCAGGTGCGGCCTTCCTGGCAGGCACTGCCGGACAACTGGCGGACCAGGCGGGCATTGCGCCAGCCGACCGGACAGCTGCGTTCACGGTTGTTCTGGCTTTCGCAGCGGATGGTGTTGCCATTGTTGCCCCCCCAGCCGCCATTGCCACCGCCCCAACCGCCGCGGCCCTCGACGAATTCGGCACGGCAACCGTTGTTGACCCAGATGCTGCCGTTGCGGCTGCCCCAGGTGCGGCCTTCCTGGCAGGCCGAGCCGGACAGCTGGCGTACCAGCTGCGCGCTGCGCCAGCCGGTAGTGCAGACCCGTTCGCGGTTGTTCTGGCTTTCGCAGCGGATGACGCCGTTCTGCGCGGCGGCGGGGGCGGGGGAGAGGGTGAGCCCGGCGAGGGTGCCCAGGCTGAGGGTGACGGCCAGGCTGGCCAGGGACAGCGTTTTCATGGCGAATCCCCATACGGTGTGTGGTGCGCGACTATAAGGACGGAGCAGATAAAGCCCGTGTGACTGCCCCGCATTTGCCCCGGCCGGGGCCTCGGCCGCAGAATACGGGGCTTTCCGGCCCCATCGGGTGCCGGCGTTCTCCAGCGGAGCTTTCCCCCATGCGTACCCACTTCTGCGGCCTGGTCGACGAGACCCTGATTGGCCAGACTGTCACCCTCGCCGGCTGGACCGACGTGGCCCGTAACCAGGGCGGCGTCTGCTTCATCGATCTGCGCGATCATGAAGGCATCGTGCAGGTGACGGTCGAGGTCGACAACGCCGAAGTGTTCGCGGTCGCGGCCAGTCTGGGCTACGAGGATGTGCTGCAGGTGGAAGGCGTGGTGCGTGCCCGCCACGCGGTGAACGACAAGATGGCAACCGGCAGGGTGGAAGTGATCGCCACGGCCATTACCGTGCTGAACAAGTCGGCGCCGCTGCCGTTCCACGCCCACGAGAATCCGGGCGAGGATACCCGCCTGAAGTACCGCTACCTGGACCTGCGCCGCCCGGAAATGCAGCGCATGCAGCGCACCCGCATCAAGCTGGTGCAGGCGCTGCGCCGCCACCTGGATGCGCGTGGCTTCCAGGACATCGAAACCCCGATCCTGACCAAGGCCACCCCGGAAGGCGCGCGCGACTTCCTGGTGCCGGCGCGCATGCATCCAGGCGAGTTCTACGCGCTGCCGCAGAGCCCGCAGCTGTTCAAGCAGATCCTGATGGTGGCCGGCTTCGACCGTTACTACCAGATCGCGCGCTGCTTCCGCGATGAAGCGCTGCGTGCCGACCGCCAGCTGGAATTCACCCAGCTGGACATGGAATTCGCCTTCGTGCGCGAGCGCGACGTGCAGGATTTCGTCGAAGAGATGATCCGCGCCATCTTCAAGGAAGTGGTGGACGTCGACCTGGATGCCAGCTTCCCGCGCATGACCTGGGCCGAGGCGATGCGCCGCTATGGGTCGGACAAGCCGGACCTGCGCATCGCGCTGGAACTGGTGGATGTGGCCGAGCTGGTCAAGGGCAGTGAGTTCCCGGTGTTCACCGGCCCGGCCAACGACGCCGATGGCCGCGTCGCTGCGCTGCGCATCCCCGGCGGCGCATCGTTGAGCCGCAAGCAGATCGATGAGTACGCTGCGCACGCCGCCAAGTACGGCGCCAAGGGCCTGGCCTACATCAAGATCGCCGACAACGGCGAGGTCAGCTCGCCGATCCAGAAGTTCTTCAGCGAAGACGCCTTCGCCGCGCTGGTGGCCCACGTCGGCGCCGGCAACGGTGACATCGTGTTCTTCGGTGCCGGTGGCTACAACAAGGTCTCCGACTTCATGGGCGCACTGCGCCTGAAGGCCGGTAAGGACTTCGGGCTGGTCGCCGATGGCTGGCGCCCGTTGTGGGTCACCGATTTCCCGATGTTCGAATGGGACGACGAGGCGCAGCGCTATGTCGCCCTGCATCACCCCTTCACCGCACCGGCGGTGGACGATATCGCCGACCTGCGCGCCAATGCCCGTACCGCGGTCTCGCGCGGCTACGACATGGTGCTCAACGGCAATGAAATCGGCGGCGGTTCGATCCGTATCCATCGCCCGGACATGCAGAGTGCGGTGTTCGAGCTGCTCGGCATCGGTGCCGAAGAGGCGCGTGCCAAGTTCGGTTTCCTGCTCGACGCGCTGAACTACGGCGCGCCGCCGCACGGTGGCATCGCATTCGGCATCGACCGCATCGCGGCGCTGATGGCCGGCACCGAGTCGATCCGCGACGTCATCCCGTTCCCGAAGACCACCGGTGCACAGGATCTGATGACCGACGCGCCGTCGCCGATCGTCGACGAGCAGCTGGCCGAAGTGCACATCCAGGTTCGCCCCAAGAAAAACTGATCAGGAGATCCAGGCAATGACCGAGTTTGCGTTTTCGCTGGAGTGGGAAAAGCTGGGCAATGAAGGCTCCGAGGCCAACCTGGTCACCGAGCGGGCACGCGTGTTCGGTGGTTGGCTGGTCCGCGTCGGTACCAACCCGGCGGCGATGGCCCTGACCTTCGTCGCCGACGGCGAAGGCCGCTGGGACGGTGAAGACTTCGGCGTCGAGGATTACGAAGACGACGAAGAGGAAGAAGAGTACGACGAGGACGAGGAAGGCGAAGAAGAGGACGAGGACGAAGAGGAGTACGAGGAAGAGGACGAGGAAGACGAAGACGCGGAATCGCCCGAGAAGGCTTGACCCGCCCTTCGCGCTGACGTCAACTTCCTGCATGTACTCGATCCGCCGCGCCACCGTGGACGACGCGCCGACCTTGTCGGCGCTGGCCGCACGCACGTTCACCGAGACCTTCGGCCACCTGTATCCGCCGCAGGACCTGCAGGCTTTCCTGCAGGAGTCCTACACGGTCGAGCGCCAGCGCACGATCCTGGCTCACCCGGATTACGCCGTGTGGTTGCTGGAGCGGGAAGGGGAGGCGGTCGGTCATGCCGCCGCCGGCCCCTGTGGCCTGCCCCATCCGGACGTGAAAGCGGGGGATGGCGAGCTCAAGCGCCTGTACCTGGTCAAGTCGCAGCAGAGTTGTGGCTGGGGCAGCCGCCTGCTGGAAACCGCGCTGGCGTGGCTGGAGCGCGACGGCCCGAGGACACTGTGGCTGGGCGTGTGGTCGGAGAACTTCGGCGCACAGCGCTTCTATGCCCGTTACGGCTTCGAGAAGGCCGGGCAGTACCTGTTCCCGGTCGGCCAGACCAACGATCTGGAGTTCATCCTGCGCCGCGCGCCGCGAACGGCCTGAGCGCGTTCACCGCCGCTTTCTGCCGGCCTGTGTTCAATCACCTCACGTTTCCGCCCCGCTGATCGCCAGGCTGTTGCACATGACACCCCCCGTACTGCTGCTCCATGGCATCTGGAACGCCCGCGCCTGGGTAGGGCCGCTGGCGTGGCGCCTGCGCGCGCGCGGATTCCGGGTGCAGACCTTCGGCTATTCCTCCGTGTTTGGCGGCCCGGATGTAGCGGTACCTCAGCTGTTGGAGCGTCTGGCCGATGCCGGACCGCTGTCGCTGGTCGGCCACAGCCTTGGCGGGCTGCTGGCGCTGGAGGCACTGCGCCGGCAACCGCAGCTGCAGGTACAGCGCGTGGTCTGCCTTGGCTCGCCGCTGCGTGGCAGCGGTACCGCGCGTTCGTTGTCCGAGCATGGCTGGGGCCTGGCTCTGGGCCGCAGCAGCGAACTGCTGCTCGACGGCCTGCCCGACTGGCAGGGCACGGCCGCGGTCGGCCTGATCGCCGGTTCCGTGCCGCATGGGCTGGGCAGCCTGCTCGGCGCGATCGACGATGCCTCCGACGGCACGGTGGCGCTGGCGGAAACCCGCCTGCCGGGTCTGGCCGATCATTGCGTGGTGCGTACCAGCCACAGCGGACTGGTGGTTTCGCCCGATGCTGCACGGCAGACCGCGCACTTCCTGCGCCACGGCCGGTTCGATCACAGCCGCGACGCTGCGGCCGCGTAGGCGCCCGGACGATGCGCACCGTTCGCCGGGCATGGCCCGGCGCTACCTCGGCAACGACCCTGCGGCGCATTTCCCGGTAGCGCCGGGCCATGCCCGGCGAGCGCAGCGGCGTCTCAGGCAGGCGGTGCTCTTCCCGGTAGCGCCGGGCCATGCCCGGCGAGCGCAGCGGCGTCTCAGGCAGGCGGTGCTCTCCCGGTAGCGCCGGGCCACGCCCGGCGAGCACAGCGGCGTCTCAGGTAGGCGGTGCTCTTCCCGGTAGCGCCGGGCCATGCCCGGCGAGCGCAGCGGCGTCTCAGGCAGGCGGTGCTCTCCCGGTAGCGCCGGGCCACGCCCGGCGAGCACAGCGGCGTCTCAGGTAGGCGGTGCTCTTCCCGGTAGCGCCGGGCCATGCCCGGCGAGCGCTGCGGCGTCCATCCGCCCTAGACACGGTTGCAGCGCCCGATCAGGTAGAATCCGCGCCTTGATCCTGAAGCAGCCAGACGGTAGCACCCATGGGTAGAGGCCCCTCCATCGAAGCCCGCAAGAACGCGTCCGACGCGAAGCGCGGCAAGATTTTCACCAAGATCATCCGCGAGATCGGCGTGGCCGCGCGCGGCGGTGGAGGCGACCCCAACAACAACCCGCGCCTGCGCGTGGCGATGGACAAGGGCCTGGCCGTGAACATGTCCAAGGACGTGATCGAACGCGCCATCAAGAAGGCCACCGGTGAGCTGGAAGGCGTCGACTACGAGGAAGTGCGCTACGAGGGCTATGCGCCCGGCGGTGTGGCGGTGATCGTCGACTGCCTGACCGACAACCGCGTGCGCACCGTGGCCGATGTCCGCCATGCGTTCAGCAAGTGCGGCGGCAACATGGGTACCGAGGGCTCGGTGGCCTTCATGTTCAAGCGCCTGGGCGTGCTCAGCTTTGCCCCGGGTGCCGACGAGGAGGCGATCACCGAAGCGGCCATCGAGGCGGGCGCCGATGACATCGTCGTCTATCCGGACGATGGCTCGATCGACGTGGTCACCAGCCCTGACGCATTCAACGCGGTGAAGGAGGCGATGACCGCCGCGGGGCACCTTGCCGACCACGCCGAGATCACCTTCCGCGCCGACAACGACATCAAGGTCGAGGGCGAAACCGCCCTGCAGGTCCGCAAGCTGCTGGACATGCTGGAAGACCTGGACGACGTGCAGGACGTGTATTCCAACGCCGAACTCGGCGCCGACGCCTACGCCTGAGCCGTCACCGACGGCCTGGGCGCGGGCCGTTGAACGGTCACCGCGGACAGTCATGAGCCCATACGCCTGCCAGCGCTTCCCGTTCCGCCCCGCCAGGAGCGCGGCATGACCCGCATTCTCGGCATCGACCCCGGTTCACAGCGGACCGGGGTTGGCATCATCGACGTCGATGCCGCAGGGCGCGTCAGCCACGTCCATCACCAGCCCCTTGTGCTGCTGGGCGCCGACGATTTCCCGCAGCGGATGAAGCTGCTGGTGCTGGGCCTGGCCGATCTGTGCCGGCAGTACCAGCCGCAGGAAGTGGCGATCGAGCGGGTGTTCATGGCGCGCAACCCCGATTCGGCGCTGAAGCTGGGCCAGGCCCGCGGCGCAGCGATTTCGGCCGTGGTGCTGCGCGACCTGCCGGTGCACGAATACGCCGCCAGCGAGATCAAGCTGGCCGTGGTCGGCCGTGGTGGCGCTGAAAAGCAACAGGTTCAACACATGGTCGGGCTCATGCTCAACCTGAAAACCAAGCTGCAGGCCGACGCGGCCGACGCGTTGGCGGTAGCGATCACCCACGCCCACGTAAGGGCGACGGCCGACCGCCTGGGGCTCAGCGCCCGCCAGGCGTGGGGTCGCAAATGAGGAGCTGCACGCAATGATCGGTCGACTGCGCGGCATCGTCGCCTACAAGGCGCCGCCGTGGCTGGTGGTGGACGTGAATGGAGTGGGCTACGAACTGGAGGCGCCGATGAGCACCTTCTACGACCTGCCCGAGCTCGGACGCGAGGTCACGCTGTACACCCATTACGCACAGAAGGAAGACAGCGTCTCGCTGTACGGCTTCCTGCGCGAGGGCGAGCGTCGGCTGTTCCGCGATGTGCAGAAGGTCAGCGGCATCGGCGCGAAGATCGCGCTGGCCGTGCTGTCCGCTGTCAGCGTCGAGGAATTCGCCCGCATGGTGCAGGCGGGCGACATCACCGCACTGACCCGCATCCCGGGCATCGGCAAGAAGACCGCCGAGCGCATGGTGCTGGAGCTGCGCGACCGTGCGGCCCAGTTCGGTGCCGGCGGGGCGCTGCCGACCGGCAGCGGTCCGGCCCCGGCCGACCCGCTGTCCGATGCCACCGTGGCGCTGCAGCAGCTGGGCTACAAGCCGGCCGAAGCGGCCCGCATGGCCCGTGATGCCTTCAACGAAGGCGACGAAGTGGCCACGGTCATCCGCAAGGCCCTGCAGTCGGCGCTGCGCTGAGCCGCGTCCTTTTCCTCCCCCCATCGCCTGAGCTTCGCCAGGAGTCCCATGTCCAGCAGTCAAACCCCGCACGCAGCCGCCCCTGGCGGACACGGTCACGCCCCCCCGGCCGGGGGATTGGCGCTGGTCATCGGTGCGATCGGTGTGGTCTTCGGTGACATCGGTACCAGCCCGCTGTACACCCTGAAGGAGGCGTTCTCGCCGCACTACGGGCTCAACAGCGACCACGACACCGTGCTCGGCGTGCTGTCGCTGGCGTTCTGGGCGCTGAACATCGTGGTCACCCTGAAGTACGTGACCATCATCATGCGCGCCGACAACGATGGCGAGGGCGGCATCATGGCGTTGATGGCGCTGACCCAGCGTACGCTGCGCAACGGCTCACGCTCGGCCTACGTGGTGGGCATCCTGGGCATCTTCGGTGCGTCGCTGTTCTTCGGCGATGGCGTGATCACCCCGGCGATCTCGGTGCTTGGTGCCGTCGAGGGCCTGGAGGTGGCGGCACCGGGCCTGCACGCGTTCATCGTGCCGATCACCGTGGTGGTCCTGTTGATGGTGTTCGCTGCGCAGCGTTTCGGCACAGAGAAGATCGGCAAGGCGTTCGGCCCGATCACCTCGGTGTGGTTCATTTCGCTGGCCGCGATCGGCATCTACAACATCATCGATTCGCCGGAAGTGCTGAAGGCGTTCAACCCGTGGTGGGCGATCCGCTTCTTCATGGAGCACAGCTGGCACGGCATCTTCATCCTTGGCGCCGTGGTGCTGGCGGTCACCGGTGGCGAGGCCCTGTATGCCGACATGGGCCACTTCGGTGCCAAGCCCATCCGCCATGCCTGGTACTTCTTCGTGCTGCCGTGCCTGGTGCTGAACTACCTGGGGCAGGGTGCGCTGGTGCTGAACCACCCCGAAGCGGTGAAGAACCCCTTCTTCGAAGCGGTCCCCGACTGGGCCCTGTATCCGATGATCATCCTGGCCACGATGGCGGCGGTGATCGCCTCGCAGTCGGTGATCACCGGCGCGTTCTCGGTCTCGCGCCAGGCGATGCAGCTCGGCTACATCCCGCGCATGCGCATCAAGCACACTTCGCACGACACCATCGGCCAGATCTACATCCCGGGCATCAACTGGGGCATCGCGGTGATGGTCATCGGCCTGGTGCTGGCGTTCCGCAGCTCGTCGAACCTGGCCGTGGCCTATGGCATCTCGGTCTCGGCCACCATGCTGATCGATACGCTGCTGCTGGCCCTGGTCGCGCGTTCGCTGTGGCCGAAGGCGCGTCATTGGATCCTGCCGCTGTGCGTGGTGTTCTTCATCATCGACGTCGGCTTCGTCATCGCCAATGGTGCCAAGCTGCTGCAGGGCGCCTGGTTCCCGGTCGTGCTGGGCATCTTCCTGTTCACCATGATGCGCACCTGGCGCCGTGGCCGCGAGCTGCTGCGCGACGAGATCCGCAAGGACGGCATCCGCATCGACACCTTCCTGCCGGGCCTGATGCTGGCGCCGCCGGTGCGCGTGCCGGGTACCGCGGTGTTCCTCACCGCTGACCCGACCGTGGCTCCGCATGCACTGATGCACAACCTCAAGCACAACAAGGTGCTGCACGAGCGCAACGTCTTCCTGCATGTGGAAACCCTGCCCATTCCCTATGCGATGGAGGGGCAGCGGCTGAAGATCGAGTCGGTGGGCGACGAGTTCTACCGGGTCTATGTCCGCTTCGGTTTCATGGAGACGCCGGACGTGCCGTTGGCGCTGATGCGCTCCTGCGACCACGGCGGGATCTATTTCGATCCGATGGACACCACCTTCTTCGCCAGCCGCGAGACCATCGTCGCTACCGCCAACCGCGGCATGCCGATCTGGCGCGACAAGCTGTTCGCGCTGATGCATCGCAACGCTGCGCCGGCCACGGGCTTCTTCCGGATTCCGGGCAACCGCTTGGTTGAGTTGGGCGCGCAGGTCGAGATCTGACTGCCGGGGTCCCCGTTAGGGGTCAGAGCCCTTTCCTACGGAAAAGGGATCCGACCCCATACGCTTTTGCCGCATAATCAGCACATGACCGACGACCGCATCATCGGCGCCGGCGCCACCCGCGAGGATGACGCCGCCGACGCCAGCATCCGCCCCAAGCGACTGGCCGATTACCTGGGCCAGGCGCCGGTGCGCGAGCAGCTGGAGATCTACATCGAAGCGGCCAAGGCCCGCGGCGATGCGCTCGACCATGTGCTGATCTTCGGTCCGCCGGGGCTGGGCAAGACCACGCTGAGCCACGTGATCGCCAACGAACTGGGGGTGGCGCTGCGGGTGACCTCCGGTCCGGTGATCGAAAAGGCCGGTGATCTGGCCGCCCTGTTGACCAACCTGCAGCCACACGACGTACTGTTCGTGGACGAGATCCACCGCCTGTCGCCGGTGGTCGAGGAAGTGCTGTACCCGGCGATGGAGGATTTCCAGATCGACATCATGATCGGCGAGGGCCCTGCGGCCCGCTCGATCAAGATCGACCTGCCACCGTTCACGCTGATCGGCGCCACCACCCGCGCCGGCCTGCTGACCGCGCCGCTGCGCGACCGCTTCGGCATCGTCCAGCGGCTGGAGTTCTACAGTGTCGAGGAGCTGACCCGGATCGTGCGCCGCTCGGCCACCATCCTGGGCATCGACTGCACCGCCGACGGCGCAGGGGAGATCGCGCGCCGTGCGCGTGGCACCCCACGCATCGCCAACCGCCTGCTGCGGCGGGTGCGCGACTACGCCCAGGTGAAGGCGGGTGGCCATATCGACGTGGCGGTCGCCCAGGCGGCCATGCAGATGCTCAAGGTCGACCCGGAGGGCTTCGACGAGCTCGACCGGCGCCTGCTCAAGACCCTGGTGGACTACTTCGACGGCGGCCCGGTCGGCATCGAATCGCTGGCCGCCGCGCTGTCCGAAGAGCGCGGCACGCTGGAAGACGTGGTCGAACCCTACCTGATCCAGCAGGGCTTCCTGGTACGCACCGCGCGCGGCCGCATGGCCACCCACAAGGCGTACCGGCACATGGGCCTGAAGCCGAAGAACCCGCCGCAGGACCTGTTCGCGGAGGTTCCCGATGTCGGTTGAGCCACTATTCAGTTGGCCGACACGCATTTACTGGGAAGATACGGACGCAGGCGGGGTGGTCTACCACGCCCGCTACGTGGCTTTCATGGAACGGGCCCGGACCGAATGGATGCGTGCGCTGGGCTATGGCCAGGAGCGCATGCGCAGCGAGCACGGCATGGTCTTCGCGGTACGTGCCATGCAGATGGACTTCATCCGGCCGGCGCGGCTGGATGATCTCCTGCAGGTGAGTGCCACGCTGGTCCAGCTTAAGAAGGCCAGCATGGTCTTCGATCAGCGGATCGAGCGCAACGGCGAACTGCTGCTGTCGGCGCAGGTCCGCATCGCCGCACTGGACGCGGCCAGTTTCCGCCCGCGTGGCATGGACGACGCCGTCCTTGCCGCGCTGCAACCCTACCTCCACCCCGAATCCGAACACTGAGGAACAACGGATGATCGCAACGCTCCTGGCCCTGCAGGCCACGGTCACCGAGGCACTGCCGGCTGACGTCAGCAACGCCGCGACCCAGACCCTTGCCCAGGCCACCACCGGCGGCGGCATCAACTACCTCGAACTGATGGCCAAGGCCAGCCTGCCGGTGAAGATCATCGTGCTGCTGCTGCTGGTCGGCTCGTTCGTCAGCTGGGTGATCATTTTCCGCAAGGCCCGCGTGTTCAAGCAGGCCACCCGCGAGGCGGACGAGTTCGAGAACCGCTTCTGGTCCGGCGCCGACCTGGGCAAGCTGTACAGCTCGGCCACCGACCGCAGCCGCAACGTGGGCGGCCTGGAGGCGATCTTCGAAGCGGGCTTCCGCGAGTTCACCCGCCTGCGCGACAAGCGGCGGCTGGATGGCCGTGCGCAGCTGGAAGGCGCGCAACGTGCGATGCGCACCACCTACACCCGCGAAGTCGACCAGCTCGAGCGCAATCTGGAACTGCTGGCCAACATTGGCTCGACCGCGCCTTACGTGGGCCTGGTCGGCACCGTGTTCGGCATCATGGTGACCATGCACGACATGATCAGCAGCGGCGCCCAGGCCGGCATCGCCTCGGTCGCCCCCGGCATCTCCGAAGCGCTGTTCGCCACCGCCATCGGCCTGTTCGTGGCAATCCCGGCGGTATGGGCCTACAACCGCTTCACCACCCGTGTGGAGCGCATGTCGGTGCGTTTCGAGACCTTCGCCGACGAGTTCAGCTCCATCCTGCAGCGCCAGAGCGCTGGCGACGAGTAAGCGCCTGACCCGGGAGTCCAAGCCATGTCCGCTGCCATCGGTCGCCGCAAGCGCCGCAAGCTGAAATCGGAAATCAACGTCGTTCCCTATATCGACGTCATGCTGGTGCTGCTGATCATCTTCATGGTCACCGCGCCGCTGCTCACCCTGAGTTTCGACGTGGACCTGCCGAACTCCAATGCCAAGGCACTGGAGAGCAAGCAGGATCCGGTCATCGTTTCGGTGCGCCAGGACGGCCAGCTGAGCCTGAAACTGCCCGACGCCAAGGAGCCCACGGCCGTGTCTGCCGAGGAGCTGGAAGGGCGCCTGGCCGGCATCGCCGCACAGGACAAGGGCCTGCGCGTGATCGTCGCCGCCGACCGTGCCGTGGCCTATGAAAAGGTCATCGCGGCGATGGACGTGATCAAGCGCGCGAAAGTGGACAAGGTAGGCCTGGCCACCGATGCACGCTGAGACCCTGCCGCCTCCGCGACAGCAGGAACCGGGCTGGGGCCTGCCCCTGGCGCTGGCCGTGCTGGTGCACCTGCTGGTCGCGCTGGTGTTCATCCTGGCGTGGCTGTGGTCGCCCATGCGCAATACCGATGCCGCTGCCGGTGATCCCTCGGTCGAGGCCAGCCTGGCGCTGTCCGCGTCGGAGGCGGCCGCTGCGCGCCAGGCCCTGCGCCAGTCGGAGAAGCTGGAAGATCTGCCGCCGCCGGTCGCCGAGCCGATTCCGGTGCCCGAGGACACCATTCCGCCGCCGCAGCCGATTCCCGAGCCACGTCCGCAGGATGCTCCCACGCCGCAGCAGCAACAGGCGCAGGAGCGTGTCGCCCAGCCCGATACGCAGGACCAGGAGGCGGTGAGCGCACTGGCCATCTCGCAGGAGAAGGCCCGGCAGGAACAGGAAGCCAAGCGCCGCCAGGAACAGATCGACCTGACCGAGCGCAAGCGCCAGGAAGAAGCCGAGCAGAAGCTGCGCCTGGCCAAGCAGCAGGAAGAAGACGCCAAGAAGAAGCGTGCCGAGCAGGAGCGGCAGGCCGCCGACCAGGCCGAGGCCGAACGGCAGAAGAAGATCGCCGAGATCCGTGCCAAGCGCGAACAGGCCGAGAAGGAAGCCAAGCTGGCCGAGCAGAAGCTGCGCCAGGTCGCCGCTGCACGCAACGCCGCAGGCGCGGCCCCGGCTGGCACCACCGGCGCGGCCCAGCCGGCCGCCGGTGGCGGTGGCACCAGCGATGATCTGTCGGCCAAGTACGTCGCCGCGATCCAGGCCAAGGTTCGCAGCGCCTGGACGCGTCCAGACAGTGTGCCGCTGGGCCAGCGCTGCCAGATCACCATCACCCAGATTCCGGGGGGGCAGGTGCTGCAGGCCAAGGTGGGCGCCAACTGCCCCTATGACGAAGCCGGCAGGCGTTCGATCGAGGCCGCAGTGCTCAATGCGCAGCCGTTGCCCTATCGCGGATTCGAATCGGTGTTTGCCCGCACGCTCAACCTGACCTTTACTGCGCAGGATTGATCGGCCGCGCGGGCCGGCCTGCGGGTCGCCCCGTCGCGCGGCAGCCGACCGATACGTTAATGGGGCGTGAGAAGACGGGCTGGAACTGACCCGGAATTCACGTACCCTTGGTTCATGATTGCGAAGCGGTTCACCGCCGCTTTGCTATCCCTCGTTCCGGTTTCCCCCTATTGAGCGCTCCATGAAGAAGATGCCTCGCTGGCTTGCCGTGTTTGCGGCCCTGTTGCTGCCCTTCGCTGCCGTCGCGCAGCAGAGGGGACTGGATATCGACATCATCGGTGGCAATGCGTCCGCGCTGCCGATCACCATCGTGCCGATGCCCTACCAGGGCTCGTCGGCCGCACCGCAGACCGACGTCGCCGGTGTTGTCCGCGCCGACCTGGAACGTTCGGGCCAGTTCCGCACCCTGCCCGAAGCGCAGATCGTGGAAAAGCCCGTCCGTGGCGGCGAGATCCAGTTCGCCACCTGGCGCGCGCTGAAGCAGAACTACATCGTGGTCGGCCGCGTGCTGGACGCCGGTGCCGGTGCCTACCGTGTCGAGTACGAACTGTTCGATGTGCCGAAGGGCGAGCGCCTGCTCGGCCTGGCGATGACCGCCCGCGGCAATGCCATGCGCGACGTCGCCCACCAGATGGCCGATGCCATCTACGAGAAGATCACCGGTGTCCGGGGTGCCTTCTGGACGCGCATCGCCTACGTGACCGCCAGCGGCAAGGGCGATGCCATGCGCTACGCGCTGATGGTGGCCGACTCCGATGGCTACAACCCGCAGACCATCGTGCGTTCGGCCGAGCCGCTGCTGTCGCCGTCGTGGAGCCCGGATGGCGGCAAGCTGGCCTACGTCAGCTTCGAGCGCGGCAATTCGGCCATCTACATCCAGAACATCGCCACCGGTGCCCGTGAGCTGGTCACCAGCTTCCGCGGCATCAACAGTGCGCCTGCGTTCTCGCCGGACGGCCGCAAGCTGGCCCTGACCCTGTCGCGCTCGGGCAATCCCGAAATCTACGTGATGGACCTGGGCAGCAAGCAGCTCACCCAGCTGACCAACCACTTCGCCATCGATACCGAGCCGACCTGGGCACCCGACGGCAGCGCGGTGTACTTCACCTCCGACCGCGGCGGCCGTCCGCAGGTCTACAAGGTCGGTGCCGGCGGCGGCAGCGCCGAGCGCGTCACCTTCCAGGGCAACTACAACGCCAAGCCCTCGGTGTCCTACGACGGCAAGAAGATCGCCGTGGCCCAGGGTTCGGGCAACAGCTACAAGATCGCGATGATGGACAGCTCGCTGGGCTCGCCGCGCTGGAGCACCCTGTCCCCGGGTTCGCTGGATGAATCGCCGAGCTTTGCGCCCAACGCAAGCATGGTGCTGTACGCCGCCCGCGAAGGTGGCCGTGGTGTGTTGTATGCCGTTTCGGCCGATGCGCGGGTTCGCCAGCGCCTGGTTCTGGCCGATGGTGATGTGCGCGAGCCGGCATGGTCCCCATACCGTACCCAGCGCTAAAAGAGTGTTAATATTTTCGTTGTCTTGAACCCCTCATCGGCCTAGGAGCCACAAAGGTATCGCCATGAACAAGTCCACCCGTGTTCTGCTTGTTTCCCTGCTGTCTGTGGCCGTCCTGGCCGGTTGCTCGAAGAAGGTGAAGGAAGAGCCGGCAGCCCCGGTCGACACCGGCACCTCGACCACCACCCCGACCGGTCCGTCGACCTCCGGCCTGTACGGCCCGGGCGACCTGGACACCGATGCCTGCCTGCGCCAGCGCGTCGTGTACTTCGACCTGGACAAGGAAGACGTGAAGCCGGAATTCCAGGCCATCATGGCTTGCCACGCCAAGTACCTGCGTGACCGTCCGTCCTCGCGCATCACCTTGCAGGGCCACACCGACGAGCGCGGTTCGCGCGCGTACAACCAGGCCCTTGGCGAGCGTCGTGGCAACGGCGTCAGCTCGGCGCTGCAGGCCAACGGTGGCTCGGCTTCGCAGCTGACCGTCGTGTCCTACGGTGAAGAGCGTCCGGTCTGCACCGAGTCGAACGAGTCCTGCTGGTCGCAGAACCGTCGCGTCGAAATCGTCTACACCGCGCAGTAATCCATGCGCATCGGCATCACATTGATGCTGGTCGTTGCGGCAGCCCTCGTGGCTGCCGCACCGGCGCATGCACAGCGACAGAGTCTGGCCGATCGTGTCGGCGCGCTCGAGCAGCAGATGTACAACAACAGTGCCAACCAGGACCTGTTGAACCAGATCAACCAGCTGCGGCAGCAGGTGACCAGCCTGCAGGCCTCGATCGAGCAGTTGCAGCACGACAACGCCCAGCTCAAGCAGTCCGCCCAGGATCAGTACCTGGATCTGGACAGCCGCCTGAACCGGTTGGAAGGGGGCAATGCCCCGGTCCTGCCCCCCGTTCCGGCGAACGCGCCGCAGGCCGCACCGGCCCCGGCCAAACCGGCAGCGGCGGCCACTTCCGAGCGGCCGCCGTCCATCCATGGTGATCCTGGCAGCCTGGCCGCCACGGGCGATGAGCGCACCGCCTACAACGTCGCCTTCGATTCGCTGAAGGCCGGCAAGTATGATGATTCGGCGCAGCTGTTCCTGAGCTTCCTGCAGTTGTATCCGAACGGCGTGTACGCGCCGAACGCACTGTACTGGCTGGGCGAGAGCTACTACGCCACCCGCAATTTCCCGATGGCCGAGACCCAGTTCCGCGAGCTGCTCTCACGCTATCCAACCCATGACAAGGCCGCGGGCGGCCTGCTCAAGGTCGGCCTCTCGCAGTATGGCGAGGGCAAGGTCGATCAGGCCCAGCAGACGCTGGAGACCGTCGTGGCGCAGTACCCCGGCTCGGACGCCGCGCGCACCGCGCAGGACCGCCTGCAGTCGATCCGCCTGGGCCAGCAGATCCGCTGACCGGGCGTACAATACGTGTCCCGTAGCGCCGAGCTCATGCTCGGCTGCTTTCGTTTCCGGATCGGCCAACCCGCCCGGATCCGGTAGCGCCGGGCCATGCCCGGCGGCTCGCGTCACCGGTTGGGCCATGTCCGTCCGGTTGCTGTTGTAGAGCCGAGCCATGCTCGGCTGCTTTCGTTACCGGCCACGGTAGCCCACCCGCCACGTGTCCCACAAAGAAGTTCCCGCCATGACCGCCGTTTCCCCGTCCAGCGCCGCCGCCACGCCCAGTGAGATCGTGCAGTCGCCCCTGCCGCGCCTGAAGATCACCGAGATCTTCACGTCGCTGCAGGGCGAAGCCGATACCGCCGGCTGGCCGACCGTGTTCGTGCGCCTGACCGGCTGCCCGCTGCGCTGCCAGTACTGCGACACCGCCTACGCCTTCCACGGCGGCACCTGGTGGGATATCGACGACATCGTGGCCGAAGTGCTGGCCCAGGGCGTGCGCCACGTCTGCGTGACCGGCGGCGAGCCGCTGGCGCAGAAGCGCTGCCTGGTGCTGCTGCAGAAGCTGTGTGACGCCGGCCTGGACGTCTCGCTGGAAACGTCCGGTGCGCTGGACGTCAGCGCGGTCGATCCACGCGTGTCGCGGGTGGTCGACATCAAGACCCCGGGTTCGGCCGAGGTGGCGCGCAACCGCTGGGAGAACCTGCCGCTGCTGACCGCACGTGACCAGATCAAGTTCGTCATCTGCAGCCGCGAGGACTACGACTGGGCCAAGGCCCTGCTGGCCGAGCACGAACTGGTGAAGCGTTGCACGGTGTTCTTCTCGCCCAGCAAGGGCGAGATCACCGCGCGCCAGCTGGCCGACTGGATTGTTGAAGACCGGCTGCCGGTACGCTTCCAGATGCAGCTGCACAAGATTCTGTGGAACGATGAGCCGGGCCGCTGAGGCCGCCCTTGTTTCCTGATGCAACTCCGGCGCGGGACAGCGTGCTGGCTTTCCTCCCCCAACCGGAAGATTTTCCATGAAGAAGGCAGTCGTGCTTCTCTCCGGCGGCATGGATTCAGCCGCCGTCATCGCCATGGCCCAGGAACAGGGCTTTGCCGTGCATGCCCTGAGCGTGCGCTATGGCCAGCGCCACACCTCCGAACTGGACGCCGCCGCACGCGTGGCCAAGGCCCAGGGCGTGGTCGCGCACAAGACCGTGGACGTGGACCTGCGCAGCATCGGGGGATCGGCACTGACCGATGACATCGACGTGCCCGAGGCCGGCGGTGCCGGCATTCCGGTCACCTACGTGCCCGCACGCAACACCATCATGCTGTCGCTGGCCCTGGGCTGGGCCGAAGTGCTGGGCGCCAACGACATCTTCTGTGGCGTCAATGCCGTGGATTACTCCGGCTACCCGGACTGCCGCCCCGAGTTCATCGCCGCCTTCCAGGCCCTGGCCAACCTGGCGACGAAGTCCGGCGTGGAAGGCGCAGGCATCAAGGTGCACGCGCCGCTGCAGTTCCTGAGCAAGGGCCAGATCGTCAGCGAGGGCGTGCGCCTGGGCGTGGACTTCGGTCTGACCGTGTCCTGCTACAACGCTGATGCCAACGGTGCCGCGTGCGGCCACTGCGATGCCTGCCGCCTGCGTGCACAGGGCTTCGCCGACGCCGGCGTGGCCGACCCGACGCTGTACGCCTGAGGTGATGGGGGCTGATGCCTCAATGGTGGGTGTCAACCTTGGTTGGCACTGAGCGCCGGGCAGGTCTGACTCTGGTGGGTGCCAACCTTGGTTGGCACTGTGCGCCGGGCAGGTCTGACTCTGGTGGCTGCCAACCATGGCTGGCACTGTGCGCCGGGCAGGTCTGACTCTGGTGGGTGCCAACCTTGGTTGGCACTGCGCGCCGGGCAGGTCTGACTCCGGTGGGCGCCAACCTTGGCTGGCACTGAGCGCCGGGCAGGCCCGACTCTGGTGGGTGCCAACCTTGGTTGGCACTGCGCGCCGGGCAGGTCTGACTCTGGTGGGTGCCAACCTTGGTTGGCACTGCGCGCCGGGCAGGTCTGACTCCGGTGGGTGCCAACCTTGGTTGGCACTGTGCGCCGGGCAGGTCCGACTCTGGTGGGTGCCAACCTTGGTTGGCACTGTGCGCCGGGCATGGCCCGGAGCTACCGCTGCTGCAACCACCCCGATGCTTCGATAAACGCCCGCACCGTTTGCGGATCGTCATAGTCCAGCTCGATCATCCGTGCGATCCCCACCTTCTCATCGGCCTGCCGGCGCATGTACTCCTGCGCGATGCGATAGCCGGCGTAGTAGCCGATGTCGCTCACGCCGAACGGATTGCGGGCACTGTTGTACAGCCAGTTGCCCAGGTCATCGCCGTCCATCTCGGCGATGAACCGGGTGCGTATCTCCGCTTCGTGCAACGGGCCGTAGGCATAGAGCGGCAGGGCAGGGCGCTTGCCGCTGATGCGCTCGGCGATGTACTCGGCCACGCCTTCGCGCGCTACGTACTGGGCCAGATTGCCGGTGGTCTCGCGTTGCTGGGTGTGCACATACTCATGCAGGTTGTTCTGCGCGTTGTTCGCGCCGGGGCGGCTGTCATAGAAGATGCGCAGGCGACTGCGCATCGGCTCCGGCAGTTCGCTGACATCCACGCCCTCGTCGCCCAGTGCCATCTCCGCACCGATCAGCACCTGGTCGCCCAGCGTGGTGCCACCGGTACGCAGCACGCCCACCGCATAGGTGATCGTGGCCGGGCGCAGGGCGGGGTAGAGCGTGCGGAAGGCCATGAGATCCTGTTCCAGCGTCGCGGTGGCACTGCGGGCGTTGGCCGTCAGTGGCCTTACCGAGTTCCAGAAGCGCGGCCACGCGCGCATGGCCTCGGCATACTCGCGCGCCGTGTAGTTGCGGACCTGCATCAGCGCATGCAGGCCGGGACTGCCCGGGTCGACGTAGCGCTGCTGCACGAGCGCGACGCGACGGTCGCCATCGGCTTCGGTGCGCACGGCATCGTAGGTCGCCCAGAAGCGGTCGATGTCGTCGCTACGCACCGGAGACGGCGCTGCCAGCGCGGCGCCGGGCAACAGCAGTGCGGCGATCAGGGGCAGGCAGCGGCGCATCCAGGCTCTCCAGTGGGGATCAGGGATGGGATGCGCGGTGCGGGCGGAAGGTTTAAGCCGGTTCAAGCCGGCTGCCCGGGCGCTTGATTGCCCGGGCCGCGGGTATGGGGTTTCGCGTCGCGTGGCAAAGTGGGGTAGAATGCCCACCCCCGCCACGCGGCTGGGGCAGTGCACCGGGCCGTTAGCTCAGTCGGTAGAGCAGAAGACTTTTAATCTTTTGGTCGTAGGTTCGAATCCTACACGGCCCACCAATTGCATCAACGACTTAGGCGCCCTTGCGGCGCCTTTTTCATATTTCCGGAAAATTAAGTGGTTCCACGCTCAAGCACGTGCCGCTTGTGAGGTGGTTGAACCACCGGCAGTTCGTGGTCGTAGCGCTGCCGCATCTCTTCGGTGACGTGACCACGTGCGGTCTTGCTGTCGCCGTCGGTGACGCCCCGGTGTTGTAGCCCATGCAAGGCCTAACGCTTGGCGTCGGATGTGGCCTGGAGGCGAAATACCTCGGTGAGGACGCGCTGTAGCCTCACCCCAGTGGGTAAGCGACCTGCCGGCGCCGCTGCTGGCTTCCCTCATCATTTCCCGTCTGAAGAATCAAAATTCTGCCGGCATTGGCGGAATTCCTCCGCATGCGCCACTACCCATGTCCACATGGGAATCATCAGTACAAGAAGATCCTTGCCCAGCGCTGTGATGCTGTACTCCACATGTGGCGGTAATTCGTGGAAATCCTGTCGGCTGATCAACCCGTCCCGTTCCAGTTGCCGGAGGGTGCGCGTAAGCATGCGCTGGGTGATTCCCTTCATCCGTCGCGCGACCTCGGCATGACGCAGCGTTCCATACACGCCAAGCGCATGGATGATGCCCAGGGACCAGCGGCTACCAGCGTGCGCTAAAACCTCCCGGCGCAGTCCATCTTCGTCCTCGCTCATCCCGTCGCATATAGCTTGAGAATGTCTTAGGAGTTCTTCCGGACTCATGAACGGTGCGGTCGGTATCATCGATGTGCCTTCTTACGTGTGGGCCATTAGGCGAGCAGAATCGCCGCCATCGTACACACACAAGGCGATTTCAATGTCATCTCATATCAGCACTATCCCGTCACGGTCGATCCTGGTGCTCGGCGCAGGCGAGCTTGGAATGCCTGTCATCCGGAACCTTGCACATTTGGCCGTAAGTCATCCGGGCACACGGATCAGTGTGATGCTAAGGGCGGCGTCGATCGACTCAGCATTGCCCGAGAAGCAGCGGGTGGTCGATGAAATCCGCGCCTTGGGGGTGAATATCGTTGCTGGTGATCTGGTGACTGAATCAGTAGAGGCGTTGGCGGCTACCTTCGCGCAGTTCGACACAGTGATTGGATGCACCGGCTATGCCGCAGGCCGCGACACGCCAATGAAGGTTGCGCGTGCGGCGGTGAAGTCTGGCATTCCCCGCTACTTCCCTTGGCAGTTCGGTGTCGATTTCGATGCCATCGGGCGCGGTGGCCCCCAGGATCTGTTCGACGCCCAGCTGGACGTGCGCGAGTATCTGCGTTCGCAGACTGCGATGGACTGGGTGATCATCTCTACCGGGATGTTCACCAGCTACCTCTTCGAGCCCGACTTCGGCGTGGTCGACCTGATTGGGCATAAAGTGAACGCACTGGGCTCGGCGAGCAACGCTGTCACCCTGACCACGCCGGATGACATCGGCGCAATGACAGCGCGCATCGTGTTCCACGCACCTGCGATCCGCAACGAGATCGTGTATCTGGCAGGTGACACCATCCGCTATGGTGACCTTCCGGATATTCTGCAGAAGGCGTTCGGCGAACCTTTCGAGCTGACGATCTGGGGTGTACCCCAGCTCATGCAGGAACTGGCTAACGACCCGGGCAACATGATAAAGAAGTATCGCGCGGCCTTTGCCCAAGGGAGGGGCGTTGCGTGGGATGTGGAGCGAACCTTCAATGCGAAGATCGGGGCCGAGCTACAGGGCGTGCAGGCGTGGCTGGATTCCAACGTGCAGCGCTCCTGATTTGCTGCTGGATTGTGAGGGGGCGTCTGCCGGGCGCCTTTCTCAGTGCCGCTCCCGACCGCACGCTCACGATGGTTGTACGTCGCGGCACACCAGTTCGCCAACGGCTCGGTAAGCGGCGTCAAACGGTGGAGCCCTGGTCGTGGATCCCGTGCATATGCCTTGAGACGTCGGAAAAATTGTCGACTGAGCTTAGGGCCAGCAATGGCTCCACGCTCGGCGGGCGGAAAAATGGAGTGCGCAACCGGTTGTTCTCAAGGGAATCGCCAGCCTTCTTTTAATCGTTTGGTTGTAGGTTCGAATCCTACACGGCCCACCATATGCACCAAGGGTTTCAGCCCTTCCCCGCCTCGCTCCGCAACATATCGACGGCTCCGCAATTCACTTCGTCGGACTGGTCAACGCACCGCGGCGCTTGCGCACATGGATCTCTGTCGTGGTCACTGACTTGTGGCCCAGCTGCTGCTGCGCCTGGCGAATGTCGCCGGCCGAATCGGCCTTGTCCGTGCCTGCCTTCGCGCGCAAATCACGGAACTGGAATTCCTTCTTCGGGATGCCGGCGCGCTCGCGGGCCTTATCGAACCGGTAGCGCAGCGCATCCTTCCCGATCAGCAACCAGTCCTCGCCCAGCAGCAGGCGCGTGCTTATCGGTGCGTCATCCGGGCGCTTCAGCGACAGCAGGCGGTCGATCAACACCTTCAGCTCGCCGGTGATCGCGATGCGCACGGGCGTCTTCGTCTTGCCCTGGCGAAGTACCAGCGTCCCGTCCTTGATGTTGCGGCGGTCCGGCTCGCGCATGTCGGTCGGTCGCTGGCCGGTGAGGCACGCAAGGTCCATCGCATTTTTCAGCACCTGGCCGGCGGCGTCGTACATGCGCGGCAGCACGTCGTCCTCAACGTACACGTCGCGGCCGTCCTTGTGGTCGGCCGACGTCCAGGCCTGGACGGACGTCCAGATCACCTAGATGTTCCAAGCAGCCGCGGCCCAAGCTCCGTCCATTAAGCTAGTATCCAGCTTCCAGGACGAGGAGAAATCATGGGCGAGATTGAAGGGGACGACGCGGCCGCATCGGAAGAGGCACGAGTGAGAAGTGAGACGCTACCGCTCGTTATTCAAACAGTCGGAGGGCTGTCGGCCGCTGTTGGCATTATCAGCATCGTGGTGGCGCTTACTGGCGTTGCCCCATGGCTGCTGGGGGCGGGAGTATCTTCACTTCTTGCGGCGCCGTTTTTGTATGGCTTTGCAGATATCGTCCTCAGTTTAAGGAGGTTGTGCTTGAAGCCGTGAAGCAGGCGATTGAAAGAGAATCATGAGCCGGCCAAGTGCCGGCTCCTTTCTGTTGGAGCGCCAGAGATGGCGGCCCTTTTCGTTGGAGACAAGAATTACTTCCACTGTAGCGACCATCATCGCCGGCCAGCATCGCCAAGGACAAGGAGCAACGCGACCACGCCCGCAAGGACGCTGCAGAGAACCTGCGCGCGGCCAAAGCCGCCGGCGAGCTGCTGCGGAAAGTGAGCCGGAAGCCCCAGGCATCGATTGAACCGGCCAGATCGTCCTCCGCCTCAAGGCCAAGGGCAACGCGCTTCATTCTCCATCTGCGCCCATTCTGCGGCTGCCCGCAGACGTTGCATGGGGGTTGACGACTGCCTGTCGCTCAGGACTTCACTTTCTGGCTTCGGAACAGCACATAGGCAAGGACAGCGGCGATCCCGGCCGGGATCAGTACGGCCGCAAGCACGATCATCCAATGCCAGAAGCTGAAGCTGCTCATATGGTTGGGTCCTGGACAGGTGGCTCGAATCCTAGCACCGCATAGTCAACGCTGCGGCGGCCTGTTTTGATGCATATGCGGCATGGAGCGGCGATGCTGGACGAAAATCCGACGCAGATCGCGGAACATTCCAGGGCCGTACAGGAGTGCAAAGCGGAACTGGACTAGTTCGTGCTCTCGGGGCTGAAGCCGCGCTTGAAGTGATACTCAACCAGCATCCACCCGCTATCGATCCCCGTATGGGCCCAGGTTTCGATGGAGCCATCTGCCTGCCGACTCGTGATCGTGATCGCCTCGCCCTGCCGCCCTGAGGCGGGCAGCTCCACAGTTGGGTCGCTGGATGTTCGAGTCAGCGGCTGCAGCTCAATCTGCCTGCGGACAATCGAAATCTCTCCCCCAGAGGTGATGGGCGCATATTCGGGAGACCGTGCCTTGACCCACGCCAGAATGGACGCAGCCTCGACGGAGCCTGCTGGCCAGGTCGTCCGCGATTCCACGGTGGTGCGCGCCTCCACGGGTGTGGCCTCGGCAACGACCAGTGCCGGGCCGACAGACACACTCGTCAACAGCGCGATGCCGAAAGCAAGCGACTTCATCTGCATGGGAACTCCTTTCCTTGGACAGCAATCGATGCACGCCGTTCTGTGCGTCCTATGCAGGCTACTTCGCCGTCGCGGCCTTGGCCTCTGCTGCCTCGCGTTCGGCCGCCACGGTGGCAGCCACATTCGCAGCGCGGGCGGCGGCATTCGCGGCCCGCTCTGCCGCGGCACGATCCGCATCGAACTGCGCCTGCCGTTGGACGCTGTATCTGCGCTCCAGTTCCACTGATGCAGCGAAGCTGTCGGGATGCTTCGCGGCGCAGGCCTGCTGCACCAGTTGCACTGCACGGTCGGTCAGCCCGGGCTGGAGGTTAGCGAGCAGGCAGTCGGCATACGGTGCGGATGCGGTTGGGCCTGCGGCCAGTGCGGCGACGATCATTGCATTCAACATGCGTACCTCCTTGTAGGTTTGAACATGACGATGGACCGGTCCGGACCGAGTATGGACCGCTTTGCGACAGCGGGCTACTCGGCCCGTACCTCCCGGCACACCAGTTCCGCCAGGCCGCGGCAGGCGAAGAACAGCCCTTCAACCACCCCGGCGTCCAGATGGCGGTCCGGCGTGGCCATTTCCCGGCAGCGGTCTGCGGCGTGCAGCATTTTCCGCCACGGTGAGCAGGCCGGCGGCAGCCCGTTCCACCCGCGACAGGGTAACCCCACGCCCCGGGGGAACGTCGGCCTCAGGCCAGGGCAGGCCATCGGCACCTTCACCCGCGCGGATGCGTTTCAGGCAGCCCAGGAAGGTGCTCAGTTCGGGCGAAGGGTTGTCGTCGTCATCATCGATGCTGACGGCGTATGAAGCATAGGGCGGACGTTCGGTCATCTCGGCTTCCTCGGCTCTGGCGTGGGCGTGCCACCGCGCAGAGCGGGTGGCGGGCGATGCGTGGCTGCAAGCCGGGATGACATCAAGCAATTGACCGGCGGGCCAGAAGGCCCCCACGCACCGCCCGCCATGAAGGCCGACGGATCACCCGCCGGCACCATCCAGTGATGATGCCGACGGGGGAGCGCAAACAACATGCTTGAAAGTAATCGCGGGCTTGCAGGCCCGGTGCCACCCGTTGTCGGTGGCGCAGCATGATGTTTACGCACGCGCTTGGACTTCAATGAGGATTCTCCGAAGAGAAATCCGGAACCAAGGCGCGCGGCGATGGTGACGCAGGCGCATCTGATGCGGCAAGCGAAAGCACGCGACGTGTTGATGCTTACGCCCGGCTTATCGCGTTGAAAGTTGTCGAGAACAGTGCGTGGCGGCGACCATGCCGTGATGTGACGCGTGGAAAGTGGGCGTGACATTCGCCTGCAGCGGTGGCACGGCCTGCGAGTCGTACCCTCGAAAATCGGTGCTTTTGCGACGACCGAGATGTTGGCGTCCGCGCCAGGGCAACGCGTTGTAGAGCCGAGCCATGCTCGGCTGCAGTTCGCGTCAAGGCCAAGCCGAGCGTGGGCTCGGCTCTACAGTGATCGATTCGCACTTGGCGTGGATCTACGCATCCGGCAGCGGTGCTGAGCATGCCGAAGCCGCCAATGCCTGCGGCTTGGCGCTATGCTCGGCCCTTTCCCAGGACGGGTTCTCCCATGCGCTCCATCGTGCTGTCGCTGTTGTTGTCCGCCGTCTCCGCCGCGCCACTGATGGCCGCCGAACCCGTGCCGTCCGCGCAGACAACGCCGGCCGCGCCGCTCGTCATCGGCGAGACCTTCACCGTGAAATCGAAGGCGCTGGGCGAGACCCGCCGAATCAATGTCTACCGCCCGCAGCCCTGGGGGCTGGACCCGAACACGCCGCTGCCGGTGCTCTACATGCCCGATGGCGGCATCGGCGAGGATTTCCTGCATGTGGCGGGGCTGGTGCAGGTGTTGAGCGGCAACGGCAGCATGCGTCCGTTCTTGCTGGTTGGCATCGAGAACACCGAGCGCCGCCGCGACATGACCGGCCCCAGCAAGGACCCGCAGGACCAGAAGATCGCGCCGCGCATCGGCGGTTCGGCGGCCTACCGCACCTTCCTGCGCGATGAACTGATGCCGCAGGTGCGCCAGCGCTACCCGACCACCGACGAGCGTGCGTTGATCGGCGAATCGTTGGCCGGCCTGTTCGTGGTTGAAACACTGCTGCAGGAACCGACGCTGTTCAACAGCTACATCGCGCTCGATCCCAGCCTGTGGTGGAACCGTGGCACCTTGCTGGCCGGCGCCGCCACGCAGCTGCCGGCGGTGACGCAGGCAGGGCCACGCGTGTTCCTGGCCAGCAGTGGGCAGCAGGAACTGGCCAGTTCCACGGCGCAGCTGGCCACGTTGCTGCAACAGGCGTCGCCGTCGCCGCTGGTGAAGTACCTGCCGCTGCCGGAAGAAACCCACGCCACGATCTATCACCCTGCCGCATTGCAGGCGCTGCGCACGCTGTTCCCGGCGCCGCCAGCGGCTTCGCCCTGACCGCACTGGCACCGGCTTGCACCGCATGCAAGGATGCGGCAGCGGCGCCATCCGGTGCGCCGCCCGTAACGGGAGTGTGTGGATGCTGCGTGTACGTGGATGGAGTGTGGCGGCCTGTCTGGCCGTAAGTGGCTGTGCGATGTCGGTGGCGCCACCGGCGGCGCAGAGTGAGGCAAAGCAAAGCGCGTCTACCGTCGCGCCGGGTGTGGTGCTGCCGGATACCGAGGCGCTGCGCGTACACGATCCGGTCGGCCGCGATTACCCGGTGTGGGTGGCGTTGCCGGCCGACTACGCCGCACATCCGGAAAAGCGCTATCCGGTACTGTACGTGACCGACGCGCTGTACAGCTTCCCGCTGGTACGCAGCGTGCGACACATGGTGGGGCAGCAGGGCGTCAACATCGAGAACTTCATCCTGGTCGGGCTGCCGCCGCAGGAGGGGCTCACCTCCAGGCAGAGCCGCTCGCGCGACTACACGCCCAGCGACCCTGCGCGCACGGTCGATGGCTACTACAGCAATGACGTCACCTACGGCGGTGCCGCGCATTACCGCGATTTCCTCGCGACGCAGGTGCTGCCGATGGTCGATGCGCGTTATCGCACCGATCCCGGCCGGCGCATGTTCGCAGGCCACTCCTATGGCGCTTTGTTCGGCGCCTATGTGCTGACGACCCGCCCGGACATGTTCAGCACCTACATCCTGTCCAGTCCTTCGCTGTGGTTCGATCAGCTGCTGCTGCCACGCATGCAGGACGCCGCCGTCATCCCGGCACAGCCCATCCGCGTGCTGCTGTCGGTGGGCAGCTATGAAACGGACAAGCCGGGACCGCGCTATTCAACCGGCAACGACATGCTGCGGCAGACCGCCGACTTCACCGCCCAGCTTGAGCGCAGTGACCGCAAGCTGAAGGTGGACAACGTGGTGATCGACGGTGAGGACCACCTGACCGTCTACCCGCGGGTGATCACCCGTGCGCTGCTGGAAGTGATGCCGGGCGAAGGGCCGTATAGCGGCGGTTGATGGCGGAGGTCATCCACGCAGGGCGTGGATGACTGTGTCACGCCGCCTGTGCATCCGGCCCGGTCAATACGCCCACATCCGCATGACGGAAGCACAGGCGGATGGCATCGAGCAGCTCGCTCATGTTGTACGGTTTGGGCAGGAAATGGATGCCGTCGCGCAGCTGCGGCAGGACGGCATGCTGGTCCATGCCCGATGTCACCAGGATCGGCAGCTGGGGATGCAGGCCACGGACCCGGTTGGCGGCTTCAATGCCGCTGATCAGGCCCAGATTGACATCGGTGAACAGCAGGTCGAACCGCTCACCGGCGGCCAGCAGGCCAAGCGCTGCTTCGGCAGAGCTCACCCCCACCACGTGGCAGGCCTGGCTTTCCAGCGCCATGCGGCTCAGTTCGCGGGTCTCCTCCGCGTCCTCGATCAGCAGGACGCGCGGTTCAACGTGGCGCTTGGACAGCAACATGACGCGACAACTCCGGACTGCAACGGTGAAAAGGCGCGCAAGTATGCGCAACCCGGTAGTGATACCGGCGTGCACGGCAAGCCACGTGGGTGTTACAGGCGGGGGCGCCGGCGCACGCCCCAGGCCAGGACCGCGACCGCCAGCAGAGCCGTGCCGATGCGCAGGCCGGTGGCCTGCCAACCGAGCGCCACGGCGTCATCCAGGCTGAACACGTTCCAGGCCAGGTTCATCGACACATGCAGCACCAGGCCGCACCACAGGGTGTTGCCATCCAGGCGGTCCAGCCAGGCGAAAACGAAGCCGCCCAGGGCGATCACCGCGCCGACGAACAGCGCCACCCCGCCGCCATCGAAACCGCCGAATCCAAGCCAGTGCACCATGCCGAACAACAGGGCCTGCGGCAGTGCGAGCAATGGCCACGGGCCGCGCACGATCTTCACCAGCAGAATGAAGCCCAGGCCGCGGAACAGAATCTCTTCGGCCAGCGGGAACAGTACGGCCAGCATCGTCGCATCGAGTGCGGTCAGCGCCGTGTTGGGTCGGCCGAGCACGGCCAGGCCCACCCAGCAGGGCAGGCTGGCCAACAGCACCCATAGCGGCCCACGCATCCCGTTGCTGCGCAGGCCGAGGCTTTCGGCCAACCCCATGTGGCGCGGACGCAGCAGCAGGGCCAGCAGCACGGCCACCAGCACCGCCAGGGCGTTGTCGAGCAGGCTGCCGCCATAGGGGATCGGCAGGCCGGGGATGGGCCGCCCCAGCGCCGCCGCGATGTCGCGTACGTTCAGGCCCAGGCCCGTTCCCAGCAGGACCAGCAGGATCCGGGCGGCAGTCGGCAGGCGGGACAGGACACTCATCAGCGCATTCCATGCGGGACCAGACCGCAGTGTGCGAGGCGGCGCGACGCAGGGCACGCGCCGGAAGTCCCCCTGCCATCGGTCATGCGTTGCCGGACAGTCATCGCAGGGCAGGTAGAGTCCAGAGCAGACCCGACAGGAGCGATGCCGATGCTGTGCCCCGTGTGCAAGACCCAGACCCTGCAGATGGCCGAGCGCCATGGCATCGAGATCGACTACTGCCCGGAGTGCCGCGGCGTGTGGCTGGATCGTGGCGAACTGGACAAGATCATCGAGCGCGCCAATGCCGGTGCGGCGGTGCCGCCACCGCCGCCAGCACAGGCACAACCGGCGGCAGTGCCACCGCCGGTGATGCACCGCGATACCCGCCACCTTGGCCAGCGCCACGACGAAAACCGTGGCCAGCACGGTTACGGCTACAAGAAAAAGAAGAAAGAAAGCTTCCTGTCCGACCTGTTCGATTTCTGACAGGCCCACGGGGCAGCGGCGGTCCCGGGGGCGTCAGGCCCGGCGCAGGATGAACTCGCGATCGCGGCTGTCGCCGACGATGAAGTCGTATTCGCCGGCCTTGCTGCAACCGTAGCGCGCGTAGAAGCGCTGTGCGCCGAGGTTCTCCTCCCAGACGCCGACCCACAGGGTGCGGCGCTGCGGCGTATCCAGCCAATGCAGGAACGCCTCCATCAGGCGCGCCCCGTGGCCGTCGCCCTGGTACGCCGCCAGCACATACAGGCGTTTGAGTTCGATGTCGCCCTCGCGGGCATCGACATGCGGCAGGGTGTTGGCTCCTGCGGCCAGATAGCCAACCACTGCGTCGCCATCGACCAGCAGCCAGACCGCGCTGCGCGGATTGGACAGCTCGATGCGCTGCGGCTGCGTGCTGTAGTGCGCGTGCAGGAACGCATGCAGATCCTGCGGGGGATAGGAATCGCCCCAGGTTTCGGTGTAGGTGGCGATGGCGATCGCTGACAGCGCTTCAGCGTCGGCGAAGGTGGCGCGGCGGATCTGCAAGGCCATGGTGCAAGCTGCGAAAGAACGTGGCGCAGTGTAGCCGGCCCCGGTCTGTACCGGGGCCGGATGCTGCAGGCATTGCGCCGGCTAGAACCACATGCGCACGCCAGCCACCCAGCGCGTGTCGCGCGCGTGGTCGCCGGCATAGTCGGCGGTATCGCCGAAACTGCGCTCATGGGTGATGCCGATGTAGGGCGCGAAGCGGCGGCTGAACTCGTAGCGCAGGCGCAATCCGGCCTCGACCTTGTTCAGGCCGCGCCCGATGCCGTACTCCGGCTCGTCCTTGCTGGCCACGGTGGCCTCCACCAGCGGCTGCAGGATCAGCCGGTTGGTCAGCAGCACGTCGTACTCCACTTCGGCCTTGGCCAGCAGCTGTCCGCCGGAGCCGGCATAGAGCGTGGCCGAACTCTCGAACTTGTACGGCGCCAGGCCCTGGATGCCGATGGCCGCCCAGGTTCGGGAATCGGCGGGTCGGAAGTCCTGGCGGACGCCCATCAGCACATCCCACCAGGGCGACACGCTGCGCCCGTACAGTGCTTCCACCGCCGAGGATTCGGTGCGGCCCTCACTGCGCTCGCCATCGGTGCGCAGCCACAGGCGGTTGATGTTGCCGCCGATCCAGCCGGTGGCCTCCCAGGCCTGGCCGTTGCTGTTTTTGCCGTCCCAATGCTCCAGGCGGTCGATTAGCAGCAGGCTGTTGATGTCCGGCGCATGCTCCATCGCGCCATGGGCGATGGGCGGGAACGCGGCGGCACGATCGGCGTCGGTGGGCACTGGAATGGGCTCGCGCGGCTCGGTGGGCGCGGATGTGCCGTGACCCATCGCCGCGTGATCCATCTGCGAGTGATCCATCGTCGAATGATCCATCTTCGAGTGATCAACCGCTTCTTCGGCAGTGGGCTGCTTGGTCTTCGGTGCCGGTGCCGGTGCGGGCGTGGGCATGTCATGGCCCGCGTGCGACTGTGCGAAAGCAGGCAGTGCGACGGTCAGGGCCATCGCCAGCAGGCTGGGGGAGAAAAGGGAGCGCCTCATTCTTCGATCCTCACTTCGCGCATCATCCCCGCTTCCATGTGGTAAAGCAGGTGGCAGTGATAGGCCCAGCGGCCGAGCGCATCGGCGCGCACGCGGTAGCTGCGGCGGGTGCCGGGCGGCATGTCCACCGTGTGCTTGCGCAGCTGGAAGTTGCCCTGCGCGTCCTCCACGTCGCTCCAGACGCCATGCAGGTGGATCGGATGCTGCATCATCGTGTCGTTGACCAGCACGATGCGCATGCGCTCGCCGTAGTTCAGCCGCAGTGGTTCGGCGCTGGCGAATGGAATGCCGTCGAACGACCAGGAGAACTTCTCCATGTGGCCGGTCAGGTGCAGCTCGATCTCACGGCTGGGCTCGCGGCCATCGGGGTCCTCGAACAGGCTGCGCATCGCGCCGTAGGTCAGCACCTGGCGGCCGTTGTCGCGCAGGCCGATGCCGGGGTCGTCCAGCTTGGGATCGGTGGCCGAGCTCTGCATGTCCACCAGCGGATTGTTGCGTTCGCTGGCCGGGTGCTGCGGTGCCTTGCCGGTGGTGGCTGCGCCGCCATGCGCGCCGTGACCCATGCTGGCGCCGCAGCCGCCTTCCATGCCTTTCATCGCGGCCATGTCATGACCGCCGTGGCCGCCGCCCATGTCGTGACCCATGTCGCTCATCGTCAGCAGCGGGCGCGGGTCGCGGGCGGGAACCGGCGCCTGCAGGCCGTGGCGCACCGCCAGGGTGCCGGCCGCGTAGCCGGTGCGGCCCATGTCCTGGCAGAAGATGGTGAACGCATCCTGCCCGCTGGGTTCGACCAATACGTCGTAGGTCTCGGCGGGGGCGATGCGGAACTCATCGATGCTGACCGGATGGATGTACTGGCCATCGGCAGCGACCACGGTCATCTTCAGGCCGGGAATGCGCACGTCGAAGTAGGTCATCGCGGCGCCGTTGATGAAGCGCAGCAGCACTTTCTCGCCGCTGCGGAACAGCCCGGTCCAGTTGCCGGCCGGCGCGGTGCCGTTCATCAGGTAGGTGTACGTATGCGCGTTGATGTCGGAGATGTCGGTGGGTGTCATCCGCATCCGCCCCCACATGCCTCGGTCGGACAGCGCCGCGGACCAGCCATCGCGGCGCACATCGCGCACGAAGTCGGGCAGGGTGCGCTTGTAGTAGTTGTCGTGCTCGGCGAGCTTCTTCATGCGCCGGAACAGTGCACCCGGGTCCATGTCGGTCCAGTCCGACAGCATGATCACGTGCTCGCGGTCGTGCCGGTACGGGGCCGGCTCGGCCGGGTCGATGATCAGTGCGCCATACAGGCCGGCCTGCTCCTGGAACATCGAATGGCTGTGATACCAGTACGTGCCCGACTGCTTGAGCTGGAAGTGGTAGTGGTAGGTCTCGCCGGGACCGATGCCGTTGAAGCTCAGGCCCGGCACGCCATCCATGTTGGCCGGCAGCAGGATGCCGTGCCAGTGGATCGAGGTCGGGTGGCGGTCCAGCGTATTGCGTACGAACAGATCCACGGTCTGGCCCTCGCGCCAGCGCAGGATCGGTGCCGGCAGTGAGCCGTTGACGGTGATCGCCGGCCGGGTGCGACCGGTGAAGTTGGCCAGCGATTCGCCGATGGCCAGTTCCACGCGGGTATCGGTCAGCACGGCCGGTGCGCCGGCCAGGCGCGGGGCGGCACTGGCCGCAGCGAGCGCGCGCTGCGGCACGCCGACCGCGGCGATGCCGGCAACCACGCCGCCAGCGGCGAGACCCTGAACGAACAGGCGGCGCGACGGCATGGGCAGGGCGCCCGGGCCGGGGGGAATACGGGTATTCATGGTGGTGACTCCAGACACGGTGGGACGCCGGCAGTGGGCCGGCTTGAGTGCGCGTGGCGCACGACGCGTGTGGATCAGGCGATGGGGGGGCGGGAAAGTGGCGGCAACGGCGGCGCCGGGCGGCCGTTGGCCGGCATCGGCTGCGGTGTCAGCGACAGGCCGGGACCGGCCATGAAGGGCAGCGCCTGCACCGCCAGCAGGGGATGCTGGGCACAGCTGCGCAGGCAGTCCTTGATCTGGCAATGCGCATCGTGGGCCGCCGGTTGGGCCTGCGGTGCCTCGTCGGCGGACATGGCGGCGTGGTGATGGCAGTCGGCGTCGCCCGCCATCGTCGCCATCATCACGTGGGCCATGCGGCCCATCTCCTCATGACCGCTGGCCATGGCCGCGTTCAGCCCGTTGAGCAACAGGCTGAGCATGAGCACGACGCGGAGCAGGGTCGAGGCCAGGGACATGGCGCTAATCTAGCCGCAAGCGGGCCCGGATGCACTTCCGGCTGAATGGCCGGTTCAAGATTGGAGCGGCACCAATGTAGAGCCGAGCCCGCGCTCGGCTGCTTCTGCGGCAACGGCAGCCGAGCGTGGGCTCGGCTCTACAGGAGGCCCGGCGCTACCCCTCTTCGCGCACGATTTCCACCAGGCGCGGACCATAGCGGCTCAGCTTGGTGCCACCGATGCCGCCGACCCGGGCCAGCTCGTCCAGGCTGGTGGGGCGCTGTTCGGCGATGTTGCGCAGGGTACTGTCGTGGAAGATGACGAAGGCCGGCACGTTCTGCTCGCGGGCCAGTTCGGCACGCAGGCCGCGCAGGGCATTGAACAGGGCCAGATCCTGCGGGGGGACCGACAGGCCGGTGCGCTGCGCGCTGCGTTCGCGGCCGGCGCTGGTCGCAGCCTCGCGGCGCATGTTCACCGTGCGGCGGCCCTTCAGTACGTCGCGGCTGGCATCGGTCAGGCGCAGGCCGCCGTGGCCTTCGCTGTCCACTTCGAGCAGGCTGGCGGCCACCAGCTGGCGGAACACGCTGCGCCAGGTCCGTGCATCCAGGTCGCGGCCGATGGCGTAGGTGCTGAGCTGGTCATGACCTTGCTGGCGCACCTTCTCGTTCTCGCTGCCGCGCAGGATGTCGATCAGGTGGCCGACGCCGTAGCGCTGGCCGCTGCGGTAGACGCAGCTCAGTGCCTTCTGCGCGGGAACCGTCGCGTCCCATGCCGCTGGCGGGGTCAGGCAGTTGTCGCAGTTGCCGCAGGGGCGGGGATAGGTCTCCCCGAAGCCCGCCAGCAGCACCTGGCGGCGGCATTGCATGGATTCGCAGTAGCCGAGCAGGTGGTCGAGCTTGGACCGCTCCAGCTGCTTGCGTTCCTCGCCGGCTTCGGACTGCTCGATCATCTGCTTGAGCAGCACGACGTCGCCCAGGCCGTAGCACAGCCACGCTTCGGCCGCTTCGCCATCGCGGCCGGCGCGGCCGGTTTCCTGGTAGTAGCCTTCCATCGACTTGGGCAGATCGGTATGCGCAACGAAGCGCACGTCCGGCTTGTCGATGCCCATGCCGAAGGCGATGGTGGCGCACATGACGATGCCGTCCTCGCGCAGGAAGCGGCGCTGGTTGTCCGCGCGGACGTCGGCGGGCAGGCCGGCGTGGTAGGGCAGGGCGTTGAAGCCCTGTCCGCGCAGGTACTCGGCGGTTTCCTCGACCTTGCGCCGCGACATGCAGTAGACGATGCCCGCCTCGCCGCGATGGCCGCGCAGGAAATCGGTCAGCTGCTTGCGTGCGTTGTCCTTCTGCACCACGGTGTAGCGGATGTTGGGGCGGTCGAAGGAGCTGACGAAATGGCGGGCATCCTCCAGGTCCAGGCGTTCGGCGATCTCGCGCTGGGTCGGCGGATCGGCGGTGGCTGTCAGGGCAATGCGGGGAATCTGCGGCCAGCGCTCGTGCAGCACCGTCAGCTGGCGGTACTCGGGGCGGAAGTCATGGCCCCATTGCGACACGCAATGGGCTTCGTCGATCGCGAACAGCGCGATCCGGCTGCGCGAGAGCAGGGACAGGAAGCGACCCGTCAGCAGGCGCTCCGGCGCGACATAGAGCATGTCCAGCTCGCCGGCCAGCAGTTCGCGTTCGACGCGGCCGGCAGTGTCCGCGTCCAGCGTCGAGTTCAGGTATTCGGCGCGTACGCCCAGCTGGCGCAGGGCTTCGACCTGGTCCTGCATCAGCGCGATCAGCGGTGAGATGACAATGCCGCATCCGTCGCGCAGCAGGGCGGGCACCTGGTAGCACAGCGACTTGCCACCGCCGGTGGGCATCAGCACCAGGGCATCGTGACCGGCAGCGACGTGCTCCACGATGTCCTGCTGCGGACCACGGAAATCGTCGTAACCAAAGACGCGGTTGAGCAGGTCGTGCGCGGGACGGGAAGCCATCGCGCTAGTTTACCCCGGAGGGAGGGGTAGGGGTTCGGCAGGGCTGCGCCCTGCACCTGCTGCAAGCCAGTGCGACGTCAAAGGCAACAGCCGGCTCTGGGCTGATCCGCGGTTTGGTGGGGCGGTGTCGGAGTGCGGGGACGCCGCAAGTACGTCCGTGTAGGCTTGGCAGCCGCATCCATGCGGCTGACACCCCGCACTCCGACACCGCCCCACCTTCGACAGTTTCCCGATGGCGGTGGGCCATTCACGCCCTGCGTGGATGAAATCTGTCAGATATCGACAAACAGAATGGGGTCAGATCCGTTTTCCCGCGGAAAACGGATCTGACCCCAAGGCATGTGCTGACAGCTCGCGGAGATCTGTCGAAGGCGGGGTGGGTCCGGTTGCGGGGGCGTGAGCGCCATGGATGGCGCGACCGAGCCTACAGGGACGTACTTGCGGCGTCCCCCGCAACCGGACCCAACCCGCCAACCCACAGGAAACCCGCTTTTGCTCCGGCCGTTGCCGTTGCAGTTGCCTCTGCGGGTGCAGGGCGCAGCCCTGCCAAACACCCCCAACCCTTACTGGAGCAGGGAACGCAGCATCCACGCATACTTCTCGTGGGTCTGCAGGCGCTGGGTCATCAGATCCTCGGTCGGGGCATCATCGCCCTTGGCCGCCACTTCCAGCACTTCACGCGCCGTACGGCAGACCGCTTCGTTGGCGACCACCAACTGGCGTACCATTTCCCGCCAGTCCGCACTGTCGGTCAGGCCCGGCTCCTCGGCGATCGAGGTCAGCGCAGCGAACTCCCGGTAGGAGCCCGGGGCATTGAAGCCCAGCGCGCGGATGCGCTCGGCCACATCGTCCAGGGCCGCCCATTGCTCGGTGTACTGTGTTTCAAACATGGTGTGCAGCGAGTTGAACATCGACCCGGTCACGTTCCAGTGGAAGTTGTGCGTCTTCAGGTAGAGCGTGAACGCGTCAGCCTGGAAGCGCGACAGACCGTCGGCGATCTTCTTGCGGTCGCCCTGGGTGATCCCGATATCGATATTGGGGGCCGACGGCGCCGCAGCGGCAAGCTTCTGCTTGCCGGTCTTGGCCTTGGTCGGGCTCTTGGTCTTCGCCATGGGGTTCCTCCTTGTGGAATCGTTGGTCTTCACAATAAATCAGTCTTGACGACTGGTCGCTTTCAAAGTTTTAAACGAACCGATTGATGAACACTATCGACAAAATGCCGCAGTCCCGCCTGCGCCAACAGCGCGCCGCCATCGACGGCGCAATGAGCCGCGACCGGGGCCGTTTGCTGGGGATGCTCTCGCGTTGCCAGGCCAAGCCACAGGATGCGGCACTGGCCGCTACCTTCGAGCAGGCCTTGCAGGCGTCAGTGCAGCGCCGGCAGATACGGGCGCAGCAGCAACCAGCCATTACTCTGGACCCCCAGCTGCCGATTGCGCGTGAAGCCGATGCCATCATCGCGCTGATCCGGGATCATCAGGTGGTGGTGATCGCGGGCGAAACGGGCTCGGGCAAGACGACCCAGCTGCCCAAGCTGTGCCTGGCCGCCGGCCGCGGCCAGGCCGGCATGATCGGTTGCACCCAGCCGCGCCGGATCGCCGCACGCGCGGTGGCCAGCCGCGTGGCACAGGAGCTGCAGAGCGAGCTGGGCCAGCTGGTTGGCTACCAGGTGCGCTTCAACGACAAGGTCAGCGAGGACAGCCGCATCAAGTTCATGACCGACGGCATCCTGCTGGCGGAGATCGCCAGCGACCGCTGGCTGTCGAACTACGACACGATCATCGTCGATGAAGCGCATGAACGCAGCCTCAACATCGACTTCCTGCTCGGCTATCTGAAGCAGCTGCTGCGCAAGCGTCCGGACCTGAAACTGATCGTCACCTCGGCCACCATCGACACCGGCCGTTTCGCCCAGCATTTCGATGACGCGCCGGTGATCAGCGTGGAGGGCCGTACCTATCCGGTCGAGGTGCGCTACCGCGCGCTGGAAGGCGAGGGCGAGCAGGAGGGCGAACGCACCGTCAACGATGCGATCGTGTCGGCGGTCGACGAGATCACGCGCCTGGACGCGCGCGGCGATGTGCTGATCTTCCTGCCGGGTGAACGTGAGATCCGCGATGCCCACCAGTCGCTGGAGCGGCGCCGGTACCGCAATACCGAGGTGCTGCCGTTGTATGCGCGGCTGTCCAACCAGGACCAGGACCGGGTGTTCAACCCGGGCCCGAACCGGCGCATCGTGCTGGCCACCAACGTGGCCGAGACCTCGCTGACGGTGCCGCGTATCCGTTATGTGGTCGATCCGGGCTTCGCCCGCGTCAAGCGGTACAGCCCGCGCAACAAGCTTGACCGCTTGCACATCGAGCCGATTTCGCAGGCCAGCGCCAATCAGCGCAAGGGCCGCTGCGGCCGCATCGCCGAGGGCATCTGCTACCGCCTGTATGCGGAGGCCGATTTCCAGACCCGGCCGGAGTTCACCGATCCGGAGATCCGCCGCTCCAGCCTGGCCGGGGTGATCCTGCGCATGCTGCAGTTGGGTCTGGGCCGCATCGAGGATTTTCCTTTCCTGGAAGCACCGGACGAACGTGCGGTGGCCGACGGCTGGCAGCAGCTGACCGAGCTGGGCGCGATCGACAGCGAGCGGCGCATGACCGCGATCGGCAAGCAGATGGCGCGCCTGCCGGTGGATGTGAAGCTGGCACGCATGCTGGTGGCGGCACAGGCGGCCGGCTGCCTGCGGCCGATGCTGGTGATCGCCTCGTTCCTGGGCATCCAGGACCCGCGCGAGCGACCGGCCGAGGCACGGGGGGCCGCCGACACCGCGCACGCCCAGTTCGCCGACGGCCGCTCCGAATTCGTCGGCGTGCTGCGCCTGTGGGATGCCTACCGGCAGGCCCACGAAGACCTGACCCAGTCCAAGCTGCGCGACTGGTGCGGGCGGCATTTCCTTGGATTCCTGCGCATGCGCGAGTGGCGCGAGCTGCATCGCCAGCTGCGCCTGCTGTGCGAGGAACTGGGCTGGAAGGAAGAGCCCGTGGAAGGCTCGATGGCACCGTTGCTGGCGGGCAGCAGTGCGCCGGCGGCCGCCCGTGATGACGCGGCAGCGGTGAAAGCCACGCGGGGCCAGCTGCACCGCGCTGCCCGCCTGTCCCGCGAGGGCAAGGCAGACGCCGTGCCCGCGCCGGTGGCGGCGCGGGCGCAGAAAGAGCAGGCTCCTGCCGGCGGCGGCTTCAGTGAACGCGTGCGGGCGTCGGCCTATCAGACGCTGCATCGTGCGCTGGTGGCGGGCCTGCCTACCCAGATCGGCCATCGCACCGAGAAGGGCGATTTCCTCGCGCCGCGCCAGCGCCGCTTCCTGCCGTTCCCGGGTTCCGTGCTGTCCAAGCGGCCACCTCCCTGGTTGCTGGTGGCCAACCTGCTCGACACGCAGAAGGTGTGGGGCATGACCCTGGCGGCGATCGAGCCGGACTGGGTGATCGCCGAGCTGCCGCACCTGCTCCTGCGCAAGCACTTCGACCCGCATTGGTCGCGTGCGCAGGGCCAGGTGCTGGCATCGGAACAGATCAGCCTGTTCGGTCTGGTGCTGGCGCCGAAGAAGCCGGTGCATTACGGACGCATCGCACCCGGCGAGGCGCACGACATCTTCGTGCGGCAGGCGCTGGTGACCGGCGAGATCAACACCCGCGCCAGCTTCGTGGCAGACAACCAGAAGGTGCTGGAGGTGGCGCGCGAGGAAGAAGCCAAGCTGCGCCGGGCAGGCATCGTTGCCGATGAGAACTGGCAGGCGCGCTGGTATCTGGACCGGGTTCCCCCCCACATCCATTCGGCATCCGGCCTGGACGCCTGGTGGAAGGAACTGCCGCCTGGACAGCGCATGGGGCTGCACTGGACGCTGGCGGACCTGCTGCCGGGCGAAGGCAGCGAACAGGAGCGTTACCCGAAGTATCTGCCGCTGGGCCAGGCAAGGCTGCCGCTGCACTACCGTTTCGAGCCAGGTGCCGACGATGATGGTGTCACCCTGGAGGTGCCGCTGCACCTGCTCAACGCGCTCGATCCGGTGCAGCTGGGCTGGCTGGCGCCAGGCTTCGTCGCCGACAAGGCGGCAGCGCTGATCCGCAGCCTGCCCAAGGCGATGCGCCGCAATTATGTGCCGGCCCCGGATTTCGGCCGTGCGTTCCATGAGGCGTTCCCCAATGCCAGTGCCGATGCGATCACCGGCGAACTGGCACGCTTCCTGTCGCGCGCGACCGGCGCCCCGGTCGCGGCGACTGATTTCGAGCCGGAGTCCATCGAGCCGCATCTGCACATGAATCTGCGCCTGCGCGACGAGCAGGGCAAGGTGCTGGCCACCTCACGTGACCTCGACGCGTTGCGGGCCCGATTCGGCGGCCGTGCCGGTGATGCCTTTGCCGCACGTGCCGGTCGCGAGATGGCGGCCGATGGACTGCGCACCTTCCCGGCTGCGCCGATTCCACTGCAGGTACCCGGTGAGGCGGGCGTGCCGGCCTATCCGGCGCTGCTGGACGAGGGTGACAGTGTGGCCCTGCGCATCTTCGCCGACCGCCAGCAGGCCGAAGAGGCCCATCCACTGGGCGTGCGCCGGCTGCTGGAGATCGCCTTGGCCGACAAGGTCAAGCAGGCCCGCAAGCAGCTGCCGGTCGGTGCCAAGACGGGCCTGCTGTATGCGGCGATCGAATCGCAGGAGCGCCTGCGTGGCGATCTGGTGGATGCGGCGATGAACGCCGTGCTGGCCGAAGGACTGGAAGACATCCGCGATGCGGCGGCCTTCGAACAGCGCCGCGAGCTTGCAGCCAAGGCCCTGTTTGGCGAGGCGATGTCGCGGTTGAAGCTGGCCGAGACCATCCTGGCGCTGGTGGCGGAACTGAAGCCGATGCTGGAAGCGCCGTTGATGGGCTGGGCACGGGGCAACCTGGACGACATGGAAGCGCAGCTGGCGGGACTGATCCACCCCGGCTTCCTGCGCGACACGCCGGCTGATGCGCTGGCCCAGTATCCCCGTTACCTGAAAGCGATGATCCTTCGCACCGAACGTGCCAAGCGTGACCCACCGCGTGACCAGGCGCGCATGCTGGAACTGCATCCGTTCCTGGAGGCGCTGGCGGCCGGTGAACAGCAGGGCCTGCGCGAGCGGCCACAGTGGCAGGCGCTGCGCTGGGATCTGGAGGAGCTGCGGGTTTCGCTGTTCGCCCAGGAACTGGGGGCGCGCACCGGCATCTCGGCCAAGAAGCTGGCGCAGCGGGTGGCGGCACTGCGCCAGGCATGAAGCGTGCAGCCGGGCAGTGCCCGGCTGCATTCGAACGGGTCGCGCGTTACTTGGTGCGGCGCACTTTGGGCTGGGTATTGACGCCCTCGACTTTCAGGTACCACACACCCATCACGCCCGGGGTGATGCTGACCTTGGGCGATTGCCTGCGGACACCGGAAATTGACGTCGTGTCGGTCTGCTCCCATTGCTGGCCGTTGTCCAGCGAATAGACGCGGCCCTTGCCGAAGCCGCGGAACTCGCCCTGCAGCACACCGGTGATCGGCTCATTGCTGCCGAAGTCGAAGAAGCCACGGTTCTTGCGGATCACTTCCTGCCGCCCCTCCTCGCGCGCTTCCTCGCGCACGGCGGCGACCGCCTCGGTGGCGGCGGCTTCGACCTTGCCCTGCAGCCAGCGGTTGAGTGAGGCCAGTTCGGCGGCGCTGAGCTTGTCCAGGCCGGCGGCCTTGAACTCGGCCGGTGACATCTGCTGCTGCAGATCGCCCTCCACCACGCGCTGCGCCAGGGCGGGCGCGGACAGGGATAGCAGCACGGCGGCACAGGCCAGCAGCCGTGGACGGGCGCGCAGGACAATGGAAGGCATGACAGGTCTCTCCGGGGTTTGTCCGCGAGTGTAGCGGCATGTGCTCATGCCCGGCGATGCAGCGATGGCGATTGTCCCTGAACGGTGCCGGCGCTAGTGTAGGGGCCTCTGTCTTGCCTGCTCGATGCTGTGAACCGCGCTTCCGTCCCCGGCCTGGATGCCTTGTTGAACCGTCCCTCGGCAGCGGTGCTGCCCGCTCCGCTGCGCCAGGCCCTGCGCGAGTACTGGGAAGCTGCCGGTACTGACACGCAGATGCGCGCCAGCTGGTCGGTGCTGGGCGACACCCTCGATGCCCTGTCAATGCTCTCGGCGGACGAAGGCGCGGTGGTCGCGGCCCTGCTGTTCGACCTGCCCGGCCTGCGCGCCCACCTGGAGCAGTTGCCGCTTGGCAGCCACCGGGCGGCGGTGATCGGCCTGCTCGACGGCCAGGACGCGGCCGACCCGGTATGGGCGCTGCACGCCGGTCGCGAGGCCGGACGCAACAGTGAGGGCCTGCGCCGGCTGCTGCTGGCGATCATCCGCGACCTGCGGGTGGTGCCGATCCTGCTGGCGCGGCAGCTGGCGCGCATGCGCGCGGCCGACAGGCTGGAGGAGGAGCAGCGCCGCGCGCTGGCCCAGCTGACCCGCGACATCCATGCCCCGCTGGCCAACCGCCTGGGCATCTGGCAGCTGAAGTGGGAGCTGGAAGACCTGGCGTTCCGCCATCTGGAGCCGGACACCTACCGGCGCATCGCCCGCGAGGTGGATGAAACGCGCATCGCCCGCGAGCGTTACGTCGAGAACGTCAAGAAGGTGCTCTCGCGCGAACTGTCGGCCCAGGGCATCAAGGCCGAGGTCAGTGGGCGGCCGAAGCACATCTACAGCATCTGGCGGAAGATGCAGAAGAAGCGGCTGGCGTTCGACCAGCTGTATGACATCCGTGCGGTGCGGGTGATGGTTGACGACGTCGCGGCCTGCTACGCGGTGCTGGGCGTGGTGCACGCGCTGTGGGCGCCGGTGCCGAGCGAATTCGATGATTACATCGCCCGACCCAAGGCCAACGATTACCGTTCGCTGCACACCGCCGTCGTCGGCCCGGAAGGGCGCACCATCGAAGTGCAGATCCGTACCCACGAGATGCATGCGCAGGCCGAACTGGGCGTGGCCGCGCACTGGAAGTACAAGGAAGGTGGCAAGGGCGCCGAAAAGTCCTTCGACCGCAAGATCACCTGGATGCGCCAGCTGCTGGAGCAGGCGCAGGACGGGCAGGGCAATGAACTGGCCGGGGCACTGGATGCCGAGCTCACCGAGGACCGCGTCTATGCGCTGAGCCCGAAGGACGAAGTGCTGGATCTGCCGCAGGGGGCCACGCCGCTGGACTTCGCCTACCAGGTGCACACCATGGTGGGACACCGCTGCCGCGGCGCCAAGGTCAACGGCCGCATCGTGCCGTTGACCTATCGCCTGCGCAGCGGCGACCGGGTGGAGATCCTTACCGGCAAGGAGGCCGATCCGCGCCGCGACTGGCTGATACCGGCCAACGGCTTCCTGGCCAGCAACCGCTCGCGCGAGAAGGTACGCAGCTGGTTCCACAAGCTCGACCGCGCGCGCAACGTGCAGGCCGGCCGCGAACTGCTGGAGCGCGAGCTCAAGCGGCTCGGGCTGCAGCATTCGGACCTGGCGGCCGCGGCGAAGAAGTTCCATGCCGACAGCGTCGACGACCTCTACATCCAGGTCGCGCTGGGCGATACCGGCCCCAACCAGATCAGCCGCGCGCTGCTGGAGGCCGAGCGTGCGGCCAGCCAGCCAGCGCCGCCGCCGACCCTGCCACGCCCGACCGCACGGCGCGAGAACCTGGGCAAGTCCAAGTTCACCGTGCAGGGCGTGGGCAACCTGCTGGTGCAGCTGGCACGCTGCTGCCAGCCGGTGGCGGGCGAACCCATCGTCGGCTACCTGACCCGTAGCCGGGGTGTCACGGTGCATCGCGCAGACTGTGCAGCGCTGGCCCGCCTTGCCGCGGCCAGCCCGCAACGCATCCTGCCGGTGGAATGGGGGCAGGCAGGCGGCGGTTACGAAGTGGACGTGGTGGTCGATGCGGTCGATCGCCGCTGGCTGCTGAAGGACATCACCAACCTGATCGCCCAGGAAGACGCCTACGTGCTCGACATCCACAGCGACAACGTGCGCAACAGCGGTCGTGCCCACCTGCGTCTGCGGCTGAAGGTCAGCGATTACGGCCAGCTGTCGACGCTGCTGGGCAAGCTCGATGCCTTGCCCGGTGTCAGCGAGGCACGTCGCCTCGGCTGAGCTTCACGCCACCCCGGCTACCCTGCACGCATGGAACGCGAGCCTCCGCATCGCCCTCACGGCGCCGAACATCCTGCGCTGGACCGCGTCCGCCGTGAAGGCCGTTGGTGGTGGCTGCAGGCGCGGCATGCGCGCCGGGTCTGGCGCTGGGCGCTGGTAGCGGCGATGGCGGTGTTCGTGCTGCTGGTGCTGCTGCGCAAGCCGCTGGCGGACTGGTTCTGGGACGAGCCGCAGATCGAACAGCTGCTGGCCGACGGTGATCGTGCGCTGGCGGCGGGACGGCTGACCGCCACCGATGGCAGTGGCGCGCGCGAGCGCTACCAGGCCGCGCTTGCGCTCGATGGCGATCGCCCGCAGGCGCGCGAGGGCCTGGCGCGGACCGGCGCCGCTGCGTTGCAGCAGGCGCGGGACAGGCTGCAGGCCGGGGATCTGGACGCCAGTGCGCAGGCCCTGGCGCTGGCACGCGAGCTGCAGGTGCCGCAGAGCCAGACCGATGCGCTGGCGCGCGAGCTGCAGGCACGTCGCACTGCCGGGGCAGGGATTGGCGCGATGCTTGCGCAGGCGCGCAATGCGTTCGCCGCCGGGCGCCTGGATGACGGCGACAGCAGCGCCCTGCCGATGTTCCAGCGCATCCTGGCCCTGCAGCCGGACAATCTATCGGCGCTGGAAGGTCGCGAGGATGCACTGAGTGACCTGCTGCAGCAGGCGCGTGCCCTGGCCGCGCGCGGCGATCTGGCCGACGCGGCGGCGGTGGTGCAGCGGGCGCGTCAGTTCGATGCCGGGCACGCCGACCTGCCTGCCAGCCAGGAAGCATTGGCGCAGGCGATGGACCAGCGATTGCGGCAGGCGCAGCGTGCGTTGAAACGACAGCAGCTCGAAGCCGCGGCGGCGGGCTTCCAGGCGGTCCTGGCGGTGGCGGCCGACGATCCCAGTGCCCAGCGCGGCCGGGAGCAGACCCTGCAGGCGGTCCTCGCACGCAGCCAGAAGCGGGCCGATGACTTCCAGTTCGAGGCGGCGCAGCGCGATGCCACATTGGCAGCGTCGCTGGGGGCCTCGGCAGCGGCACGGCAACAGCTCGAGCAGCGCCTGCAGCGTGCACGGCAGGCGCAGCAGGCCCTGCAGCAGCCGTCGATCAGCAGCAGCCAGCGCGAGCGGCAGCTGCGTGATCACCTGCGCCGGATCGAACGCGCCGAGCGTGCGGGGCAATGGATCAGTCCGCCCGGGCACAGCGCCTTCGATGCGCTGCGCGAAGCGCAGTCGCTGGCCCCACGCGACACCCGCGTGAAAGCAGCTGCCACGCGGCTGCTGCCGGCCAGCCGCGAGTGCTTCGACGACAACCTGCGGCAGAACCGCGTGCAGGCTGCCGGGGCCTGCCTGCAGGCGTGGCAGACGCTGGCGCCGACCGACGCCGGGTTGCCGCCTGCACGGCTGCGCCTGGCCCAGCGCTGGCTGGCGATCGGCAGCGAACGGCTTGGTAGTGGTGATCTGGCATTTGCCGCGCATGCCGCCGAGCAGGCGCGGCGGCTGCAACCGGACCTGGCCGAACTGCCGCCGTTCGAGGAGCGGCTGCGGCGCGCAGGTGGCGAGCCACAGCCGCACTGATGCGACGACCATTCGTGCCGGGGGTGCCAGTCGGGTATAGTCCAGCCGCTCCGGCCGCTCCCCAGAACATGTCCAGCGTCGCACCCACCGTCTCCGTTGCCTTGTGTACCTGGCAGGGTGAGCGCCATGTCGCCGCCCAACTGCGCAGCATCGCCGCGCAGAGCGTACTGCCGACACAGGTGGTGGTGGTCGACGATGCTTCTGTCGATGGTACCTGGGCCGTGCTCCTGCACGAGGCTGAAGCGCTGCGCGCGGCCGGCATCGAGGTGGTGCTGCGGCAGCAGGAGCAGAACGTCGGTTACGTGCGAAATTTTGAAACCGCATTGTCGGCCTGCAGCGGCGACATCGTCTTCCTGTGCGACCAGGACGATGTGTGGCATGCCGACAAGGTCGCCACCTTCCTGCAGGCGTTCGCCGCGCGGCCCACGGTACAGCTGCTGCACAGCGATGCACGGCTGGTCGATGCGCAGGGCCGGCCGCTGCCGGCGACCCTGTTCCAGGCGCTGTCGATCAGCCGCCGCGACCTGGACCGGGAACACCGCGGTGAAGGCTTCGAGCTGCTGATGGGACGCAATCTGGTGACCGGCGCAGTGACCGCGCTGCGGCGTGGCCTGATCACGCAGGCGCTGCCGGTGGCCAAGGACTGGATTCACGACGAATGGCTGGCGCTGGTGGCGTCGGTCAGCGGTGGTCTGGACAGCATCGAAGCGATCACCACCGATTACCGGCAGCACGGCGACAACCAGGTGGGCGCGCGTCAGCGCGGGCTGCTGGAGCGGGCCGTGGGCAGTGGTTCCGCGCGCCGCACCTATCTCGCGGCGGCGTTGGCCCGCCTGCGCTCATTGCAGGAGCAGGCACGGCTGGGCCGGCCGGCACTGGATGCCGCACAGTTGGCGACACTGGACCAGCGCCTGCGCCATGCCGAAGCACGGGCGTGCGCGCCAGCCCGGCTGCCGTCCCGCATGCTGCACATCGCCCGTGAGCTGGGCAGTGGCCGCTATCATCGTTTTTCCAACGGCCTGCGTTCGGCGGCCAGCGACCTCGTGCAGGGAAACCAATGACCTCGCAGATGCCGGCAGCCCGTGCTGCCTTCGACGCGCACCGCGTCTGCGCCGTGATCGTCACCTATGGCCCCGATCCGGAGCTGCTGCGGCGGGTGGTCGACAGCGTGCTGCAGCAGGTCGGGCATCTGGTGGTGTTCGACAACGGCAGCCGTGGCGTGGATGTGCAAGCGCTGCTGGGCGCGGCGCCCGGCATCAGCCTGCTGGCCTCGCCGCACAACGTCGGGCTCGGCAGTGCGCTGAACCGGTCGTATGAGCAGGCGCAGTCGTTGGGGTTCGACTACGTGCTGCTGATGGACCAGGACAGCGTGCTGGAGCCGGGCATGGTCGACGTGCTGGGCACCGCGCTGGTCGAGCTGGCGGGCAATGAGCGGATCGCTGCGGTGGGGCCGCAGTTCCGCGACGCACGCAGCGGCATGCTGGCCCCGTTCGTCCGCTTCGGCTTCCCCTTCAACCACAAGCTGCGTGGCGGCCCGGGCCAGCGCATCTCCTGCGACTTCCTCATCACGTCCGGATCGCTGGTGCCGATGTCGGCGCTGCGTGACATCGGTGCGATGGACGAAAGCCTGTTCATCGACAACCTGGACATGGACTGGTGCTTCCGGGCCAAACGCAGTGGCCACGCGCTGTACGGAATCTGCGACGCGCAGATGAGCCACAGCATCGGCGAGGAACTGCTGCCGTCGCGGGCGAAGCCGGACGGCGTGATCGTGCACAAGCCGTTCCGCCTGTACTTCATCATGCGCAACCGCGTGCTGCTGTACGGGCGCGCCTATACGCCGCGGGTCTGGATCGCGCAGGACGTGCCACGCCTGCTGTTGAAACTGGTGGGCAACGGGCTGTTCCTCGCGCCGCGCTGGATTCGGTTGCGGTTCATGTTGAAGGGGCTGTGGGACGGCATCCGTGGCCGGGCCGGTCCGCTGCCGCCGGGCCATCGCTGAACGGACGACCGATCGAACCTGTCTTGGGGAAAGGGCTGGGGTAGACTCCGCTGACGCCCCTGCCATGCTTTTCCCGTGCCCCGACGCTACGATTCCGACGACCACGACGATTTCGACGACGACGACCAGGAGGGCGGCAGCTCGCCCTGGCGACGCAGGCTGATCACCTGGAGCATGGCAGCGGTCGCACTGGGACTGGGTTTCCTGATCCCGTACACGCTGTACCTCAACCAGCAGGTGACCCAGCGTTTCGGAGAGCTGCGCTGGCAGATCCCGACCCGGGTCTACGCCCGCCCGCTGGTGCTGACGCCCGGCAAGGCGATGGATGCGGCGACCCTGAAGACCGAACTGGCCGCATCCGCCTACCGCGATGACGGCGAAGGCAGGGAGCCGGCCACCTACGCGGTGAAGGGTGGCCGCTTCGTCATTGCCAGCCGTGGCTATGCCGACGTCGATGGCCGGGTGGCCGCGCGTCGCGTCGAGCTGTCGCTCGCTGGCGGCACCGTCGCGTCGCTGCGCGATGCCGACAGCCGCAAGACGCTCAAGGCCGCCCGCCTGGATCCGGCACGCATCGCCACGCTGTACGGCCAGAAGCAGGAAGAGCGTCGCCTGATCCGCATGGACGAGGCGCCGGACCTGCTGGTGACCGGCCTGCAGGCGGTGGAGGACAAGGACTTCAACCGCCATCACGGCATCGACCTGTCGGGCATCGCCCGTGCGGTCTGGGTGACCGTCCGTTCCGGCGGGCAGAGCCGGCAGGGTGCGTCCACGCTGACCCAGCAGCTGGCCCGCAGCGGCCTGCTCGGCATCGGCAAGGAGCAGACTCTCACCCGCAAGTTCAATGAAGTGCTGTACGCGTTGATCATGGAAGCGCGTTTCGACAAGCGCACCATTTTCGAGGCGTATCTGAACCAGGTGTACCTGGGCCAGCGCGGCAGCCAGGCGATCCACGGCATGTCCTCCGGCGCCGAATTCTGGTTCGGCCGCGACCTGTCGTCGCTGGAAACCGAGCACATCGCGCTGTTGATCGGCCTGGTCAAGGGCCCGTCCTACTACGATCCGCGACGCAACCCGGAACGCGCGCTGGATCGTCGCAACTTCGTGCTGGGCAAGCTGCGCGAAGCGGCCCTGATCGACGATGCCGAATACCAGCGGGCGCTGAAGGCACCGCTGGGGGTGCCGAAGACACCGGGCCTGGTCGCCGCCAACCGCTTCCCGGCCTATGTCGATCTGGTCCGCCGCCAGCTCGGCCACGATTATCCCGAGTCCGCACTGCAGGGCGCGGGCCTGAGCGTGATGACCGGCATGTCGCCGTCCGCGCAGGCCTATGCCGAAGGCGCTGTGACCCGCACCATCAAGTCGCTGGAGAGCAAGCGCCGTCCCGAGCTGCAGGCCGGCATGGTGCTGACCGACGTGCATAACGGCGACGTGCTGGCGGTGATCGGCAGCCGCGAGGTCTCCGAGGTCGGCTTCAACCGCGCCATCGAGGCGCAGCGCCCGGTCGGCTCGCTGCTCAAGCCGTTCGTGTACCTGCTGGCGCTGGCCCAGCCGGACCGCTACTCGCTGGCGAGCTGGGTGGACGATTCGCCGGTGACCGTCCAGCTGAGCCGTGGCCGCAACTGGAGCCCGGGCAATGCGGACAACCGCAGCCATGGCACCGTGCGGCTGATCGATGCGCTGGCCAATTCCTACAACCAGGCCACGGTGCGGGTCGGCATGCAGGTCGGTCCAGAGCGTGTGACCCAGCTGATCCACGTGCTGGCCGGCATCAAGGCCGAACCGAATCCGGCCGTGATCCTCGGCTCGACCGACCAGAGCCCGTATGCGATGGCGCAGCTGTACCAGTTCCTGGCCTCGGGCGGCGAGATCCAGCCGTTGCACGCGGTGCGTGGCGTGCTTGATCCGCAGGGCAAGCTGCTCAAGCGCTATGACAAGTCGCCTGCGCCGGCACAGGAAGGCGATTCGATCGCGGCCAACCTGATCAGCATCGGCCTGCAGCAGGTGGTTGCCAGCGGCACCGCGCAGCGCCTCAACGCAGACGGCCTGGGCCGCCTGCAGCCGGCCGGCAAGACCGGCACCACCAATGATGGCCGCGACAGCTGGTATGCCGGCTACACCGGTGACCACCTGGCGGTGATCTGGATGGGCAACGACCAGAACGAGCAGGCCGGGCTGTATGGCGCCACCGGTGCAATGCGCGTGTGGTCGGGCATCTTCCAGCGCCTGCCGAGCGCGCCGCTGCGGGTCAGCAACAAGGGGCTGGACTGGCAGCCGATCGCCGCCAGCGGCACCAACAGTACCGATGAGGGCTGTCCGGGCGCGCGGCGCTTCCCGTTCGTGGTCGGCTATGCGCCGGCGTATGCGCCCTGCGCGCCGGCGGTTTCGCCCGAAGCCCAGGACGGTGCCGGCAGCGAAGGCGGTGGCTGGCGCAGCTGGTTCGGCCTGGATCGCAAGCCGGAACCGGCGGAAGAACCCGCAGCCGCGCCGGCGGCGACCACTCCTCCTCCGAGTCGATGAATCCGATGACGCTTCGAACCTTCCTGCATCCGCTCACCCTGGCCGGCCTCACTGTGGTGCTGGCCGCCTGTGTCAGCAGCGCGCCGCCGGTGGTCAAGCCGGTCGCCGCTACCACCACGCCGGTGCAGCGCCTGGCTGCGGTCGAAGCGGCGGCGGGACCGGATGACAAGGAACTGTCGGTGCAGCCGCTGCGCGATCCGCAGGTTGAGGATCTGCGCCAGACCGCGCTGACGCAGCGCCAGGCCAACGATCTGCCGGCCGCCGCCGCCAGCCTGGACCAGGCGCTGCAGATCGTCGCCGGAGACCCCGCGGTGCTGCAGGAGCGGGCCGAAGTCGCCCTGCTGCAGGGCAAGTGGTCGGAGGCGGAGACGTTCGCGCGCAAGGCCATCGATCTGGGGTCGAAGACCGGGCCGCTGTGCCGGCGCCACTGGGCGACGATCGAGCAGTCACGGCTGGCGCGCGGGGAGAAGGAGAACGCGGTGTCGGCGCATGCACAGCTGGAAGGGTGCACGGTACCGGGGATCAAGCGGTACTGAGTTTCCAGCCAACGGCGCAGCCCCTCGTGGCTGGCTGCTTGGCTGCGTAAAGCAGTAAGCAAACGCCGCGCTTGGCCGGGCGGGGTGGGTTCGCGGGGGACGCCGTGAACCCGTCCTTGGGGGCTTGGCCGCGGCATCCATGCCGCGGACACCCCCTCCCGACCAGCCCGGCACGCAGCAACCCGGAGCCATGAACATGCGCTGTTGCTCTGGCTCTGGCCGGAATCGGGTGCCGGGCAGCGCCGGGCCGGGTATGCTTCCTCTCTGATGTCCGACCTCGTCCACGCCAGCCGCGAAGCACTCAGCGCAGGCGGCGCGCTTGCCTCGCACCTGGATGCCTTCGTCCCGCGTCCCGCGCAGCTGCATCTGACCGGGGCCATCGCCGATGCGCTGCAGCAGCGTGACCTGTTGCTGGCCGAGGCCGGCACCGGTACCGGCAAGACGTTCGCCTACCTGGTGCCGGTGCTGCTGTCCGGCTTGCGCACGATCATTTCCACCGGTACCCGCGCACTGCAGGACCAGCTCTACCATCGCGACCTGCCACGCGTGCGCCAGGCATTGGGGGTCGGCCTGCGCAGCGCGCTGCTGAAGGGGCGGGGCAATTACCTGTGCCGTTACCGCCTGCAGCAGGCGCGTGGCGAGCCACGCTTCTCCAGCCCGGAGCAGGCGGCGCAGTTCCAGCGCATCCTGGCCTGGTCCGGTCGTTCCGAGTACGGCGACATCGCTGAACTGGACGGCCTGGCCGATGACTCACCCCTGCTGCCGATGGTCACCTCCACCGTCGACAACTGCCTGGGCACCGAGTGTCCGTTCTGGGATGACTGCTTCGTGGTGCGCGCGCGGCAACGCGCACAGGCCGCGGACGTGGTGGTGGTCAACCATCATCTGCTGCTGGCCGACCTTGCGCTGAAGCAGGAGGGCTTCGGAGAGCTGCTGCCGGGCGCACAGGCCTTCGTCATCGACGAGGCGCACCAGTTGCCCGAGCTGGCAGCGCAGTTCTTCGGCGAGGGCTTCGGCATGCGGCCCTGGCAGGAGCTGGGCCGGGACTGTCTGGCCGAGGCGCGCGGTGTCGGTGGCGCACAGTCTGCGCTGCAGGCGCCGGTCGATCAGCTGCAGGAGGCACTGCTTGCGCTGCGCTCGGCAATGGATGGCTTGCCATCCCGCGGTACGCAGTGGCGCGCACTGGCGATGCCGCAGGTACGCGACGGCTTCGATGCGGTGATGACCGGTCTGGTGAATCTGGAGCAGGCGCTGCAGCCGCTGCGCGAAGCCGCCGCAGGCCTCGATGCCTGCCACGCACGTGCGCGCGAGGCGGTATCGCGGCTGGGGCGCTGGCTGGGCGATGACGAACCGGCGCTTGATTTCGATGCCGACCCTGCGCAGGCGGCGAGTGCCGATGTGCTCTGGTACGAACTTACCCCGCGCGGATTCCGCTGCCAGCGCACGCCCATGGATGTGTCCGGTCCGCTACGTGAGCATCGCGAGCGCAGCCGTGCCGCATGGATCTTCACGTCGGCGACGCTGACCGTCGGTGGTGGCTTCGATCACATCGCCCGCCGGCTCGGCCTGGATGACCCGCAGACTCTGGTCCAGTCCAGTCCATTCAACTGGCCCGAGCAGGCACTGTGCTACCTGCCCGAAGGCCTGCCCGATCCCGCCGCGCGGGGGTTCGGCACGTCCCTCATCCAGGTCCTGCGGCCGGTGCTGCAGGCCTCGCAGGGCCGGGCATTCCTGCTGTTCGCCTCGCACCGGGCACTGCGCGAAGCGGCCGAGGCGCTACGCGATGGGCCGTGGCCGCTGTTCGTGCAGGGCGAGGCGCCACGTGCCACGCTGCTGCAGCAGTTCCGCGACTCCGGCAACGGCGTGCTGCTGGGCTCGGCCAGTTTCCGCGAAGGGGTGGACGTGGTCGGCGAAGCACTGAGCGTCGTGGTGATCGACAAGCTGCCCTTCGCCGCGCCGGACGATCCGGTCTACGAGGCGCGGCTGGAGGCGATCCGCAGCCAGGGGGGCAATCCGTTCCGCGATGAGCAGCTGCCGCAGGCCGTGATCGCGCTGAAGCAGGGCGTCGGCCGGTTGATCCGCAGTGAGAGCGATCGCGGCGTGCTGGTGCTGTGCGACCCGCGGCTGCTCAACCGTGGCTATGGCCGGGTCTTCCTCGACTCGCTGCCACCTTTCCGCCGTACCCGCAGTCTGGCCGATGTGCAGTCCTTCTTTGCGCCACAATGGCACCCCGCCACCGATGCTGGAGCGCCGGACGTCCCTGTGGCGGCCACGCACCCCGCCCCGGGTGGCACGTTCCCCCTGTTCTGATCCGACCCGATGAAACTGCTCGCCTTTGAAACCGCTACCGAAGCCTGTTCCGTTGCCCTGCACGTGGACGGGCAGGTCCTGGAACGCTTCGAGATCGCCCCGCGCCGGCATGCCGAGCTGAGCCTGCCGTGGGCCGACGCGCTGCTGGCCGAGGCCGGTATCAGCCGCCGCCAGCTCGATGGCATCGCACTCAGTCGTGGTCCGGGTGCCTTCACCGGGGTGCGCCTGGCAATCGCCCTTGCCCAGGGCATCGCACTGGCGTTGGACCGTCCGCTGCTGCCGGTATCGACCCTGCAGGTGCTGGCGCTGCGTGCGCCGGCAGAAGAAACGCAGCTCCTGTCGGCGATCGACGCACGGATGGGTGAACTCTACGTCGCGCGTTTCGAACGCGTGGACGGCCTGCCGATGCCGTGCGATGCAGAACGGGTGTGCGCACCGGCCGCAGTGGCGGTGCCGGATGATCTGTCGGTGTTCGGCGTCGGCACTGGATTCGGTGCGGCCGAGGGCGCGCTGGTCACGCAGCTGGGGGCGGGCCTGCACGGGTTCGACGCCACGGCGCTGCCGCGGGCATCGGACGTGCTGGCGTTGGCGGTGCCGGCCTTGGCACGTGGCGAGGGCATCGCGCCGGAGAGGGTGGAGCCGGCCTACCTGCGCGACAACGTGGCCTTGACCCTGGTCGAGCAGCAGGCTGCGCGCGAGGCCAAGGCGAAGGCCAACGGCTGAGAGGGGCCGGGATCCGCCAGGCTTCACTACACTGACGCCGCTTTTGCTGTTGACGTGGCTGTTGCCGTTGCCGTTGCCTTCAGCGGGTCCCGGGCCGCAGGCCCGGGCAACCCCCCCCTACCGGTCGTCGCGCAGTTCGCCGCCGGGCAGGAACACCCACGTGCGGGTGACCTGCAGGATGTCGATCCCGTCCTCGGTACGCGGCAGCGGCGGGAACGGCTGTGCCAGCGTCACCACCCGCAGCGCGGCCTCATCCAGCAGCGGTGTTCCGCTTGAACGCAGGATGCGGCTGCTTTCCACACTGCCATCGCGACGCACGCCAACGCTGATGACCACCTGGCCGCCGAGACGGCGTTGCCGTGCCTCGTCCGGATAGTTCAGGTTGCCCACCTGCTCGGCGCGGTCGACCCAGGCGCGCAGGTAATTGGCGTAGGCATACTCGCGCGTGCTGGCCGAGACGAATTTGCGGTTCGGTCGCTTGGCGTACTGCGCCGAGCGCAGGTGGACCTCGGCCGCCAGCCGTGCCATCTCCGCATCGCGCTGCTCGCGTGCGGTCATCGGTGCGTCCGGCACCGGTTCCAGGGGTGTTGGCTGGGCCTGCGCACGTGCCACCGTATCCTGGCCATTGCGGCTGCTGACCACACGGGCCTGCGGCGGTGGCACGGGCGCTGCGGATTGCTGCTGCTGTGGCACCGGGCTGATCCCGGCCTGGGCCTGCGGCACGATCCCTGCCTGGTTGTCGCGCGGACGCTGCGCGCGGTCGTGGTCACCGCCGCCTTCCTGGCTGGCGGCGGCCAGGAAGTCCGCCTGCTTCGGCGTCAGCGCGGTGCGGGTCTGGCTGAAGATCACTTCCAGCGTGGGCACCAGAGGGGCCTCGCCCTTCACGGCGAAACCCACCCCCAGGATCAGCAGGACGTGGACCAGCACCGACAGGGTAAGGGTGGCACCCAGCCGCTGCGCTTCGCGCGGCGGCGGTGGCAGGACGGCGGGTGCGGCGGGCATCAGCGCAGGCCGGCCTCGAGCGCGTCGAACAGCGTGCCGGCGATGTTCAGGCCGTACTGCGCGTCCAGTTCGCGCACGCAGGTGGGGCTGGTGACGTTGACTTCGGTCAGGTAGTCGCCGATCACATCCAGACCGACGAAGCGCATGCCGCGGCGCTTCATTTCCGGTCCTACCTGCGCGGCGATCCAGCGGTCGCGCTCGCTCAGCGGACGGCCTTCGCCGCGTCCACCGGCGGCCAGGTTGCCGCGGAACTCGTCGCCCTGCGGAATGCGCGCCAGGCAGTAGTCGACCGGCTCGCCGTCGACCAGCAGGATGCGCTTGTCGCCGGCACTGATGTCCGGGATGAACTTCTGTGCCAGCGCCAGCTTGCGTCCGCCGTCGGTCAGTGTTTCCAGGATCACATTCAGGTTCGGGTCGCCCTGGCCGCTGCGGAAGATCGAGCGCCCTCCCATGCCGTCCAGGGGCTTCAGCACGGCCTGGCCATGTTCCAGCGCGAAGGCCTTCAAAGCCTTGGCGTCGCGGCTGACCAGGGTCGGCGGGCAGCATTGCGGGAACAGCAGCGCGGCCAGCTTCTCGTTGTAGTCGCGCAGGCCCTGCGGATTGTTGACCACGCAGGCGCCGGCCGCAGCGGCCACGTCCAGCACCTGGGTGTCGTAGACGTATTCGGCATCGACCGGCGGATCCTTGCGCATCAGCACGATCTGGCCGGGACCGAACTCGGTCCGGCTGAACCCGCCCAGCTCGTACCAGCCGGCGGGGTCGTCGCGGACCCGCAGCGGGGCGGTCTGGGCCACCGCCACGCCGCCTTCCAGGGCCAGTCCGCCCGGCCGCACGTAGTGCAGGGCATGGCCGCGGCGCTGGGCTTCCAGCAGCATGGCGAAGGTGGTGTCCTTGGCGATCTTGATGTGGGCGATGGGGTCCATCACCACGATGACGTTCAACGGCATGGGCGCACCTGTCAGGCAAGGCGTTGATGGTAGCGGCAACGCCCGCCGTGCGCCTCCCCGCGGCGATGCAACGCTGCGTCCGTCCCCCGGGCCGCGCACCGTATGCGAACCCCGTCACGTTCAGCCCGGTAGCACGGCCCGCGTGATGGGCCGGCCTTGAAGCGGGCGCGGAAAGTGCGATATAGATACGCTTTCGTAGCGGCCCCCGCCTGAGACCGGGCCGTGCGCTTGGGGATAGGCAATGACTGAAAACACGACTGCGGGCGGGGAACTCGCAGGACTCCGGGTGATGGTCATCGATGATTCGAAGACCATCCGCAGGACTGCGGAAACGCTGCTCAAGCGCGAAGGCTGCGAGGTGGTCACCGCCACCGACGGCTTTGAAGCGCTGGCGAAGATCGCCGACCAGCAGCCGCAGATTATCTTCGTCGACATCATGATGCCGCGTCTGGATGGCTATCAGACCTGCGCGCTGATCAAGGGAAACCAGCTGTTCAAGGCGACCCCGGTGATCATGCTGTCGTCCAAGGATGGCCTGTTCGACAAGGCGCGGGGGCGCATCGTCGGGTCGGAGCAGTACCTGACCAAGCCTTTTACGCGCGAAGAACTGCTGGGTGCCATCCGCACATACGTCAACGCCTGACCAGGGGGGAAAGGCACAATGGCTCGTATCGTCCTGATCGAGGATTCACCGACCGACCGCGCGGTGTTCACCCAGTGGCTGCGCCGTGCCGGCCACGAGGTGCTGGAAGCGGACAACGCCGAGGATGGCCTGCAGCTTGTCCGCGACCAGGTGCCGCAGCTGGTGCTGATGGACGTGGTCCTGCCGGGCATGAGCGGTTTCCAGGCGACCCGGGCGATGGCCCGCGACGCCGCGACCCGGCACATCCCGGTGATCATCGTCAGTACCAAGGCGATGGAGACCGACAAGGCGTGGGGGCTGCGCCAGGGTGCGGCCGACTACATCGTCAAGCCGCCGCGCGAGGATGAACTGATCGCGCGGATCAACGAACTGGTGGCCTGATGCGCTCGCCTTTCGACATTCTCGAAGCCTACGAACGGCGCAGCCTGGCCCATGCGGTGCAGCTGCCGGGCCGGCAATTCGTCCAGGACCTGTGGCGAGGCGTCGGCTATCGCGTCGGCCAGCGCCGGCTGGTGTCCGATTTCCGCGAAGTGGTGGAGATCGTACCGATGCCGCCGGTCACGCCCGTGCCCTGCGCGCAGCCCTGGCTGCTGGGCGTGGGCAACCTGCGCGGCAACCTGTTCCCGGTGGTCGACCTGAAGTACTTCCTGGAGGGCACACGCACCGTGCAGCAGGAAGGGCAGCGCGTGCTGATCATGCGCCAGGCCGGCGGTGACGTCGCCCTGACCATCGACGAACTGTTCGGCCAGCGCAGCTTCGAAGCGGACCAGCAGATCGAGCCCGGCAGCCTGGCCGAGGGTCGCTACGGGCACTTCGTCGAGCGCGGTTTCCATGCTGACGGCCAGGACTGGGGCGTGTTCTCGCTCTCGCTGCTGTCGCGCACTCCTGAATTCCGGCAAGCCGCGGCCTGAGGCCGGGCATCGCCCCCTGCACTGAAGATCGAGGTTGAACGATGAGTACTGCTTCGGACGCCACCAAGACCGGCAAGCTTCGGCTGGGCGGCAGCAACCTCTGGCTGGCCCTGCTGCTGGCATCGATGATCCTGTTCGGCGTCAATACCGGCGTGGCGACCTGGCAGGGCAGCCGCCTGGCCGATGCCGGTTCCAAGGCCGCGGACCTGCAGGTGCTGTCGCAGCAGCTGGCCAACCAGGGTCGTGACGCGGTGGGCGGCAATGCCCAGGCGTTCACTGCCTTCAAGGCCACCCGCAACGCGATCGAACAGAATGTCTCGACGCTGCAGGGGCGCTACGGCAAGGAGCCGGGCGTTTCGCGTGCGATCTCCACCCTGGGCGAAACCTGGGCGCCGCTGGGCAAGCAGGCCGGGCAGCTGGTCGCCAGTGAGCCGGCGGTGCTGGCCCTGGCCGGCAATGCCAACAACTTCACCGGTGCGGTGCCGGGGCTGCAGGCGCAGCTGAACGAGGTGGTGCGCGCGATGTCGGCTTCGGGTGCGCCGGCCGCGCAGGTATACAGCGCGCTGCAGCAGGTCGTGGTGGCCGGCTCGATGGCCCGACGGGTCACCGAAATGCGTGCGGGCGGCTCTTCGGCCGCCGCTGCCGGCGACGCACTGGCGCGTGACATCACCGTGTTCTCGCAGGTGCTTGACGGCCTGCGCAACGGCAACGAGGAACTGGGCATCACCGCAGTGCGTGGCCCGGCCGCCGTGGCCGCGCTGGAGCAGTCGCACACCCAGTGGCAGGCGATGAAGGCCGATGCCGATGCGATCCTGGCCAGCTCGCGCCAGCTGTTCGCCGCGCAGTCGGCGGCCACCGCGCTGGGCCAGGGCTCGGCGCACATGCTGGATGACAGCCGCAAGCTGTTCGAAGCCTTCTCTTCGTTCGGCTCGGTGTCCGATACCCGCCTGTTCCCGAATTTCTGGATCGGTGTGGCGTCCGGTGCGCTGTCGCTGATCGCGATCATCGGTTTCGTCTCCACCAACGTGCGCAGCCGCTCGCGTGAGCAGGAGCTGCGCTACCAGACCCAGGTGGAGTTCAACAGCCGCAACCAGCAGGCGATCATGCGCCTGCTGGACGAAATCTCCTCGCTGGGCGAGGGCGACCTGACCGTCAAGGCGTCGGTGACCGAGGACATGACCGGCGCCATCGCCGACGCGATCAACTACGCCGTCGACGAACTGCGCCACCTGGTGACGACCATCAACGACACCTCGGCCAAGGTCGCGCTGTCCACCCAGGAAACCCAGGCGACGGCCATGCAGCTGGCAGAAGCAGCCGGCCATCAGGCCAACCAGATCACCTCGGCCTCGGACCGCATCGGCGAAATCGCAGCGAGCATCGAGCAGGTTTCGCGCAACTCGGCCGAATCGGCCGACGTGGCACAGCGCTCGGTGGTGATCGCTGCCGAGGGTGCCGGCGTGGTGCGCGAGACCATCCAGGGCATGGACCAGATCCGCGACCAGATCCAGGAAACCTCCAAGCGCATCAAGCGACTGGGTGAGTCGTCGCAGGAGATCGGCTCGATCGTGGAACTGATCAACGACATTTCCGAACAGACCAACATCCTGGCATTGAACGCCGCGGTGCAGGCCGCGTCGGCGGGCGAAGCGGGCCGCGGTTTCGCGGTCGTGGCCGACGAAGTGCAGCGCCTGGCAGAGCGCACATCGGGCGCCACGCGCCGTATCGAGAACCTGGTGCAGGCCATCCAGGCCGATACCAACGAAGCCGTTACCTCGATGGAGCAGACCACCGCCGAAGTGGTGTCCGGTGCACGTCTGGCCGAAGATGCCGGTACGGCACTGACCGAAATCGAGCGCGTGTCCAATGCGCTGAACACCCTCATCAAGAACATCTCCATCGCAGCCCAGCAGCAGTCCGCAGCCGCGTCGGACATCACCCGCACGATGGGCGTGATCCGCCAGATCACCGGCCAGACCTCACAGGGTGCCGGGCAGACCGCGGAGTCGATCGGCCACCTCGCGCAGCTGGCCGCCGACCTGCGTCGTTCGGTCGCCGACTTCAAGCTGCCGGCGTGACGCGGGCAGGGCGAAGAGCAAGGAACCCGTCGATGAAGCATTTCCATTCCCCACGCCAGATCCAGCGCGGCCTTCGCGCGGCGGCGACCGGAGCCTGTCAATGAGCACTCTGCGCGATGCGATGAGCCACGCAGCGCTGGGTTGGGTCAAGCCCGAGCTGGACGAGACCCTGCGCCAGGTGCGCAACGAGGTCGAGTACTACGCCGAGGATCCGTCCGATGCCAGCCGCATGCGTATCTGCGCCGGCCACCTGCACCAGGTGCAGGGCACCCTGCGCATGGTCGAACTGTACGCCCCGGCAATGGTGGCCGAGGAGCTGGAGCAGCTGGCCCATGCGATCGGCAGCGGCCAGGCGTCTGATCGCGACGAGGCCTGCGCCACGCTGATGCGCGGCAGCGTGCTGCTGCCCGACTATCTGGAGCGCCTGCAGAACGGCCACCGCGACATTCCGATCGTGCTGCTGCCGCTGCTCAATGACATCCGCGCTGCGCGCGGCGCGGCCGGCATCAACGAAAGTGTCCTGTTCGCGTTCGCTCCCGACAGCGTCACCGCCACCGAGGCCGAGCTCGACCATGCGCGCGGCAGCCTGAGCGGGCGCAACCGCGAACTGCTCGATACGGTCGGCAGCGCGGTGAAGGAAGAGCTGCTGCGCATCAAGGATGCGCTGGACCTGCATCTGCGCACCGGCGGTGCAGCAGAACAGTTGCAGACGCAGGCCGACGAACTGGGCGCCGTGGCCGATACGCTGGGCATGATGGGCCTGGGCGTGGCCCGCGGCGTGGTCGTGCAGCAGCGCGACGCGCTGCGCGGCGTGGTCGAAGGCCGCCAGCAGATCGACGAGAACCTGCTGCTGGACATCGCCGGCGCGCTGCTCTACGTCGATGCGTCGCTGGATGACCAGGTTGCCCATCTGGGTGCGGGTGGCAGTGGCGAGGATGACCCTGCCGCCGTGGAAAACCGCCGCACCGTCGAGGTGCTGGCACACGAGGCCATCGCCAATTTCGCTGCGGCCCGCGAGCACTTTGTCGCGTTCATCGAAACCAGCTGGAACCACGCGGAACTGCAGGACGTACCGCGCCTGCTCGGCGACGTCGCCGGCGCGCTGCGGATGCTCGACCTGGGGACCGCCGCCGACTACCTGCGCGGCGTCCAGCAGTACATCGACGCCGAGCTGATCGGTCGCCAGCGTGTGCCCAGCGGGCGCCAGCTGGATACGCTCGCCGACGCCATGGCCAGCCTGGAGTACTACCTCGAAGCCCTGCGTGATCGTCGCCCGGGGCGTGAGGACATTCTGGAAATCACCCGCAGCAGCCTGGAAGCGCTGCGCTACTGGCCGCTGCCGGAGCGCGCCGCGATCGATGAGGTGCCGCAGGGCGTGCAAGCGGTCGAGCGCGAGGCGGTTGACCTGCAGGTGATGCCATTGCAGCCCGGCCACGTCGACATCGATGTGAGCACGGCCGCGCCCGCCGCCGGCAGTGTGGCTGCCGCCCTGCCGGACTTCGTCTTCGATCCGCCGCCGGCACCGCCAGTGACCGACAACGGGCTGATGTTCGGTGGGTTGTCGGTACCGGTCGCGGTACCCGGGACGACGCCCGATGCCGGTGGCTCGCTGGTGTTCGCTGCGTCCAGCGCACCGGCCCCGGCCGTGCCGCAATGGGACCTGGCCGCTGTAGAGGTCGGTGCCGGGCACGCGGACGATGCACACGCGCCGGCCTTGGCCAGCGACGAAACGATCGATCCGGTACCGGCCGAGGTGCCGCAGTGGACGCTGTCGCAGGTGGACGACATGGCGGATGCACCGTCGGTCTCCGGCGAGGACACGGTGGCGTTCGCGTCCGGATCCGGTACATCGGACATCACGTCGGCGCCGGTATTCGATCCGGTGGCCGCCGAGCATGGCGCCGCGGACGTGGCGGCTGATGAGGTCGTATTCCGTTTCGACGCCGATGCATTGGACAACGCCGACGACGTGCTGTCTTTGCATGCGATGGAAACGCTGGTGCTGGAAGACGACGCAGATCTGCATCCGGTGCTGGACATCGTTGATGCGGAGCCAACGGATCCGATCACCTTCGCCGCGGACGCATCGCCTGCCGCAGACGCGGCACCGGCGGTGTCCCTGATCGAGATCGACACCATCGCACCGATCGATTTCAGCGAGGCCGATGCCCAGTTCTTCGCTGAACTGAGTGCCGCTGCGGAGGACTTCAACCCGCGGGCGATGACATCGGCCGCCGACGCACCGGTCGCGATCACGACTGCATCCGAAGCGGGCTTCGATGCCGGCTTCGACGATGACGCGGAGAACATCGACGAGGACATCCGCGAGGTGTTCCTGGAAGAGTTCGACGACGAGCGTGCCAACCTCGGCACGCTGCTGCCGGCATGGCACGCGCAGCCGGACAATCTGGACCGGCTGCGGCCGATCCGCCGCATCTTCCACACCCTCAAGGGCAGCGGCCGTCTGGTCGGTGCGCGGACGCTGGGCGAGTTCGCCTGGAAGATTGAAGGCATGCTCAACCGTGTGCTTGACGGCAGCCGTCCGGCCACGCCGGCCGTGCTGGCGATGGTTGATCATGCGCATGCCGCCTTGCCGCAGCTGAGCGACGCATTGCGTCATGGCCAGCGCATCAGTGTCGATCTGCAGGCGATGCAGGCCGTCGCCGATCGCGTGGGTGCCGGCGAAGAGACGTTCTACGTGCCGCTGCCGGCTGCGGCGCCCGCACCGGTGGCGCCGGCGGCGGAAGAGGGTGAGGACGAGATCAGCCGCATTCTCGAAGCGGAAGCGGCGACGACGGCCGACGCCGGGAACGCGACCGCGATCGAGGGGACTCCGGCCAATATCGACAGCGTGCTGCGCGAGATCCTCGAAGCCGAGGTGGAGGTCCACCAGGCAACCCTGCAGGCGTGGCTGCGCTCGGCGCAGCAGGCACCACAGCCGGTGAGCGATGCGCTGCTGCGCGCCGTGCACACCATGAATGGCGCCTTCGCGATGACCGAGGTGCCGGAGATCACGGCGGTCACGGGCGGCGCCGAATCCTATATCAAGCGGGCCCTGGCCGCCGATGTGGTGCCGGGCGACGACGGTGTTGCTGCGCTCGATGCGACCGCGCAGGCCATTACCGCGACCATGGAAGCACTGCAGGCGGAGCAGCCGCGCATTGCGCCTCAGCCTGCGCTGGTACAGCGCCTGCAGGCCCTGGCCGGCGAACTGCCGGAAGCGCGCTGGCCGCTGGTGGGGCTGGATGACGAAGAGGCGCTCGCGACCGATGGAGAGCCTGCGCACGAGGTGGACGCGCAGCTTCCTGCCGATGCGCAGAGCGGCATCGACGCCGGAATCAACGCCGGGATCGACAGTGCACCTGCCGACATCGATGGCGTGCCGGCAGCCGATCCGGCGAAGGACGGACTGGACGTGGCCGAGCTCACGGCCAGTGATGACCTTTCGCGCTACTTCGACGCCGGCTGGCCGTCGCTGGGCGGTACCGGACAGGAGGCCGCAGCCACGCTGCCGCCGGTCGCGGTCGCTGCCGATGAATCCGCAGCGGAGATGTCGTCGGCGGTCGCCGATGCGCCCCCCGCGCTGGCCGAAGACGCTGCGCTGACAGGCGCGGACGACCTGTCGCCGTACCTGGATGCCAGTGCGCTGCCGGTCGACGACCGTGATGCGGATGAGGCGACGGACGCCGCCGCGTTCATAGAAACGATCGACCTGAATACGTCGTGGGATGACGTGGAAGGGTTCGATGCGAGTGATGACGCTGCTGCACTGCCACTCGACAGCACGCTGTCGAGCCTGCAGGATGACATGGCTGCGCCGGGTTTTGCGGAACCGGTCACATTGGAAGCTGCGCTCGAAGCCGGCCTGCATGTGATCGACGAAGAGCAGACTCCGGCCGACGACGGGCAGTGGTCCGTGCTCGGCCTGCAGGCCAGCGAACTCGCGCCGGGCGAGGCGGATGCCTTTGCCGAGGATGCGGACGTCGGCGGGGAGACGGCGGTCGGTGAAGGAGAGAGCGCCGACCCGCCGTCCCCGGCGACGGTGAATGCCGGGGAGTCCCTCGCAGAGCCTGCGGTCGATCCGCAGCCGGCAGCCGCGCCGCCGTCACCGTTCTTCGAGATGGAAGACGCACCGGGCCAGGGCAGCGGCGCTGCCGGAGCGGGCGGATCCACGCCGGTCGATGGTCCGGCTGCCGAAGATGACGTGCCAGCGCACGAGCCGATCGAGCAGATGCCGGAACCGGAACCGGAAGGCACGGTGGGCGAGGAGCCTGCCGATCTGCTCGACTTCACCGTGTATGACCGCGAGCTGGTCGACATCTTCGTCGAAGAAGGCAAGGATCTACTTGATCACTGCGATGGCCTGATCAGTGAGCTGCGCGATGCGCCGCAGGACCGCGAAGTGCTCGCCGGCCTGCAGCGTGACCTGCATACGCTGAAGGGCGGCGCACGCATGGCCGGCATCAACGCCATCGGCGACCTCGGCCACAGCATCGAATCGCTGCTGGAAGTGGTCGCAGCGGGGCGCACCGAGATCGAGCGCCGCGACGTGCAGCTGCTCGAGCGCGGTTTCGATCGCCTGCACCAGCTGCTGACCCGTACCGGCGAGCATCGCGTGGTGGAGCCGGCGCAGGACCTGGTCGATGCTTTCGAGGCACGTACCACCGCCGATCCGGCAGCGGCTGCCGCCGTCGGCACGGCCGGCCCGGTGCAGGCTGAAACCACCGTTGAGCCCGCAACCGTTGCCCTGGTCGATGCGCCGCTGTCCGCGCCGTTGCCGGTCGAAAGCACGGTCGAGGACGATCCGCTGGCACGTCCCCAGCAGGAGCAGGTGCGTGTCCGCGCAGATCTGCTCGACCGGCTGGTCAATCACGCAGGTGAGGTGGCGATCTACCGGTCGCGACTGGAGCAGCAGCTCGGCGCCTTCCGCGGCGCGATGGGCGAGCTTGAACGCACCAACGCGCGTCTGCGCGACCAGCTGCGTCGCCTCGACCTGGAGACCGAAGCGCAGATCGTTGCCCGCTACCAGCGTGAGCAGGACCAGGCCGACCAGAAGTTCGATCCGCTGGAACTGGACCGCTTCTCCACCCTGCAGCAGCTCAGCCGTGCGCTGAACGAGTCCGCCGCCGACCTGGGCGGCCTGCAGGGCGTGCTGGACGATCTCTCGCGGCAGTACGATGCCTTGCTGCAGCAGCAGTCGCGCGTCAGTTCGGAACTGCAGGATGGCCTGATGCGTGCGCGGATGGTGCCGTTCGACGGCCTGGTGCCGCGTCTGCGCCGCGTGGTGCGCCAGGCCGGCATCGACACCGGCAAGCAGGTCCACCTGACCCTGGAAGGCACCCATGGCGAACTGGACCGCAACGTCCTCGACCGCATGGTCGCGCCGCTGGAGCACATGCTGCGCAACTCGGTGGCCCATGGCCTGGAGGCGCCGGAGCAGCGCCGTGCCGCCGGCAAGCCGGAAGAGGGCGAGATCGCCATCCGCCTGCATCGCGAAGGCTCGGAAATCGTGCTGGACGTGGCCGATGACGGCGCCGGCCTGGATCGGGAGGCGATCCGTCGCCGCGCGATCGACCGTGGCCTGCTGGCCGCCGACGCGCAGCCTGCCGATCACGAACTGGACAACCTGATCTTCGCATCGGGCTTCTCCACCGCCGACCAGGTCAGCCAGCTGGCGGGCCGCGGCGTGGGCATGGATGTGGTGCGCAATGAAGTGCGCCAGCTGGGTGGTTCGGTCGATATCCAGTCGGTGCGTGGCCAGGGCGTGCGTTTCACCCTGCGCCTGCCGCAGACGCTGGCCGTTACCCAGGCCGTGTTCGTGCAGATCGGCGAAACCACCTTCGCCGTACCGGTGGCTTCGGTCAGCGGTATCGGCCGCCTCTCGCGCGAGCGCTTCGAGGCCGCCGACAGCAGCTATCGCTACAGTGGCGAAGACTATCCGCTGTACGACCTGGGCAGCCTGGTCGGCCAGGCCCCGGCACGTGCCGAAGGCCAGGCGCAGGTGCCGCTGCTGCTGGTCCGCGCCGGCGACCTGCGAGCTGCCGTGGCGATCGACCAGGTGCTGGGCAACCGCGAAATCGTGGTCAAGCCGGTCGGCCTGCAGATCGCATCGGTACCGGGCATCTACGGTGCCACCATCACCGGCGATGGCCGTGTGGTGGTGATCCTGGACGTGGCGCCGCTGGTGCGTCGCTACCTGGCCAACCCGACACCGCCGGTGCTGGTCAACGCGCCGCGTCAGGAACGGCAGGTGCCGCTGGTGATGGTGGTCGACGACTCGCTGACCATGCGCAAGGTCACCGGCCGCATCCTGGAGCGCCACAACTTCGAGGTCAGCGTCGCCCGCGATGGCGTGGAAGCGCTGGAGCGGCTGGAGGAGCGCGTTCCCGACCTGATGCTGCTGGATATCGAGATGCCGCGCATGGACGGCTACGAGCTGGCCACCGCGATGCGCGCCGACCCGCGTTACCGGGACGTTCCGATCGTGATGATCACCTCGCGCAGCGGCGACAAGCACCGGCAGCGCGCTTTCGAGATCGGCGTCCAGCGCTACCTGGGCAAGCCTTATCAGGAGCTGGACCTGATGCGTAACGTGTACGACCTGCTGGGGATCGCCCGTGTCCGAGAGTGAAGCCAACCCGGCCGTCGCCCTGCTGGCCCGGCCTGGCGCGGCGCGTGAGCGCCTGCGCGAAGCGCTGGCGCACGCCGACGTGCAGATCGTGCTGGAAGACGATCCGAATGGCCTTGAACCGCAGGCGCTGCATGACGCTCGGCCGCAGTTCGTGGTGATCGCGCTGGAAGCGGCGGTCGAGGACGCCCTGGAACGCCTGGAACCGGTGCTGTCCGCCCCGGGCCTGACCCTGGTGTTCGACGAGGCCGAGCTGGCCGCGCGCCGGAACGGCTGGGAGGCGCAGCGCTGGGGGCGTCACCTGGCCGCCAAGCTGCATGGACACCAGCAGGTGCTCCCGCCGGGCGCCGAGGACGAACCGGCCCTGCAGCTGGAGCCCGGCCGTCCTGCGCCGCCACCTGCGCCGCAGGAGGCAGCGCTGCAGACGCACCTGCAACAGGCACACCGCTGGGCCGACGACGTGCCAGCCGACAGCCTGTACGCCCCGCCGGCGCAGCTGCATGAACCGGTCGCGTTCGAGCACGCTCTGGCCGCGTTGCAGCCGGTCGTGCCCGAACTGCCGGAAGCGCCGGTCGCATGGACAGAACCCCCCGCGGCACCGCCGGTGCCGTTCGATCACACCGCGTGGTCGCTGGTGGACGAGTCGGCCGATTCCGCCACGCCGGCGTATGCCTCAGCGGAGGTCGAGGCGGGCTCATCGTCGTTCGATACCGACCACCTGAGCCTGGTCGACCTGGATGCGGCCGCCCCGCCCGGCGCACGTGCGGGCGCGCTGCTGGTGCTGGCCGGGATCGGTGGCCCTGATGCGTTGCGTCGCCTGCTGGGCGCGCTGCCTTCGGCATTGGCGGTGCCCGTGCTGGTGCACATGCGCCTGGATGGGGGCCGCTACGGCAATCTCGTCAAGCAGATGGCGCGTGTCTCGCCGCTGCCGGTGCAGCTGGCCGAAGCCGGCCAGCGCGCCACGCCCGGGCAGGTGCATGTGCTGGCCGATGACATCGGCGTCCGCGCGGCCAGCGACGGTCTGCATTTCCTGACCGACGTGCAGGGCATCTCCATTGCCGCGTTGCCGGCGCAGTACACGGCACTGGTACTGCTCAGCGGTGCCGATCTGGGCCATGTCGGGCCGGCGCTGGACCTGGCTGCCGCCGGTGCGTGGGTGGCCGGGCAGGTGGGTGAGGGATGCTACGACCCGGCCGCGGCCACCGCCGTGGTCGCCGCCGGCATGGCCGCTGGCGAACCGCAGGAACTGGCGCAGATCATCGCCGCGCGCTGGGGCGAGGACGACCACAACGGAGAGGCTCCATGAGTTACGCCAGCAACGATGAAATCCGTGGCGTCCTGATCCAGGCCGGCAACGAACGCGTGCTGCTGCCCAATGCCACGGTGGCTGAAATGATGTCGCGGGTGCCGGTGCAGCCGGTGGCCGACGCCCCCCGCTGGCTGGTCGGCGAGATCGCCTGGCATGGCTGGCAGGTACCGCTGGTGTCGTTCGCGCGGCTTTCGGGGCTGGGTGACGAGGCAGCCGGTGTCCACAACAAGGTGGTGGTACTGAAGGCGCTCAGCGGCGATCAGCAGCGGCCGTACTACGCGTTGCTGACCCAGAACTTCCCGCAGTTGATCTCGGTGCCGCGCGATGGCCTGCTGGCCGATGCGTCGGAGGAGACCCTGCCGCAGATCGTGCACATGCGCGTACTGCTGGGTGAGCAGAGCGCGCTGCTGCCGAACCTGGACGCACTGGAAAGCGCACTGGCATCACTGGCGGCCTGAGGCCGCACCCCGGATACATGCCGCCGGGCATGGCCCGGCGCTACCGTTGGCGTGCAGGCTGTCGGTGGACCTAACCGAGATCACCCAGCCGCGCCTGCAACGCGGCGATCGCGGCCAGCCCGGCGGTTTCCGTGCGCAGGATGCGCGGGCCCAGCTGCAGGCCCTGGAAGCCGGCGGCGGCCAGCTGCTCGCGGTCGCGGGGTGACCAGCCGCCCTCCGGACCGATCGCGATCACGATGCCGCCCGCGGGCGCCGCTGCCAATGTCGACAGCCGGTGCGAACCCATCGGGTCCAGGGTCAACCGCAGCGTATCGGCGGGCAGCGCAGCGGTCGCCTGCGCCAGCGACAGCGGGGCCCCCACCCGTGGGATGCGCGCGCGCCCGGACTGGCCACAGGCCGACTGCACGACGTTGTTCCAGTGCGCCACGCGCTTTTCCGCGCGGGCCGCGTCCAGCTTCACCTCGGTGCGTTCCGCGTTCACCGGCAGGATGCTGCTGACGCCGAGTTCGGTGGCCTTCTGCAGGATCAGGTCCATCTTTTCGCCGCGCGCGATGCCCTGCATCAGGGTGATGGCCAGCGGCGATTCGATGTCGATGGCCTGCACGCTGTCGATGCGTGCCTGCACTTCGCGCTTGCCGACGACGGTCAGCGTCGCCGCGTAGTCATGGCCATCGCCGTTGAACAGGACGCAGCCATCGCCCTCGCGCAGGCGCATCACCCGCACCAGGTGGTTGGCGGTTTCCTCGGGCAGGGTCACGGTCTGGCCGCTGTGCAGCGGCAGGTCGATGGGACAGCGGGTCACGCGCATGCAATTGCCTCGTCGATGGCGGCCAGCGTGGTACGTGCCAGCAGATCCAGTTGTTCGTCGTCCACGCAATACGGTGGCATCCAGTACAGCACATCGCCCAGCGGGCGAAGGACCACGCCGCGCTTCAGTGCGGCCTTGTACGCGTGCAGGCCGAGCCGCAGTCCAGGGTCGAAGGGCGTGCGCCTGTCGCCGCCGCGCGATAGTTCGAATGCCACCACCATGCCGGCCTGGCGCACATCGGCCACATGCGGGTGGTCGGCAAACGGTGCCGCGAGGGTGCCCATCACCGATGCGGTGCCGCGGTTGCGGGCGATCACATCGTCGCTGCCGAAGATGTCCAGCGTCGCCAGCGCCGCAGCGCACGCCAGCGGATTGCCGGTATAGCTGTGCGAGTGCAGGAAGGCACGCTCGCGGGAGTCGTCGAGGAAGGCGTCGTACAGGGCCTGCGTGGCCAAGACCGCAGCCAGCGGCAGGAAGCCACCGGTCAGGCCCTTGGACAGGCACATCAGGTCCGGCATCACCCCGGCCTGTTCGCAGGCGAACATCGTGCCGGTGCGACCGAAGCCGGTGGCGATCTCGTCGGCGATCATGAACGCACCGTGCGCGTCGCACAGTTCACGCACGCGCTGCAGATACACCGGATCATGCATGCGCATGCCGCCGGCGCACTGCAGGCGGGGTTCCAGAATCACCGCGCATACTTCGCCGGGGTGCTGGTCGAACAGCGTCGCCAGGCCGTCGGCGGCCTGGCGGGCACGCTCGGCAGCGCTCTGGCCTGGCTCGGCCAGGTAGGCGTCGGGCGAGGGAGCGAACAGCCCTTCGGCCAGCAACGGCGCGTACACCCGCCGGTACAGCGGGATGTCGCCCAGCGCCAGCGCACCCAGCGTTTCACCGTGGTAGCCGTTTTCCAGCGCGATGAAACGCGTACGCCGGGTCTCGCCGCGGTTATAGAAGTAATGGAAGGCCATTTTCAGTGCCACTTCCACCCCGGCCGAGCCGTTGTCGGCGTAGAACACCTTGGCCAGCGGATCGCGCCCGGCCTGCCGCGGGGCCAGTGCCAGCAGGCGTTCGGCCAGGGTGATCGCCGGCTCGTGGCTGAAGCCGGCCAGCATCACCTGTTCCAGCTGGCCGGCCTGGGCTGCGATGGCGCCGCCGATGCGGGGCTCGGCGTGGCCGAACAGATTCGTCCACCAGCTGCTGACGGCATCCAGATAGCGGTTGCCATCATGGTCGATCAGCCACGCGCCCTCGCCGCGCGCGACCGGCACCAGCGGCAGGGTGTCGGGATGCTCGCGCATCTGTGTGCACGGATGCCACAGCACCTGCAGGTCGCGTTGCCGCCAGTGCAGGGCCAGCGGGGAGGGGGTTGGGTCTGCTAGCATTTCGGGCTCATGAACATGTTGCTGCCTGCACATTCTATCGGCCCCGGCGCCCGCGTCGGCCGCCGCGGAGATTCCGCATGAACGATGACCGTGCCAGCCGTCGCCTGCCGATCATCCATCGGATCACCGATGAAGAGAACGGTCCCTTCCAGCGCCAGCATCTGGATCTGGAATTCTCCAATGGCGAACGCCGCCGCTTCGAGCGCCTGGTCAGCCGTGGCCACGGTGCGGTGGTGGTGGTGCCCATGCTCGACGACGAGACGGTGCTGCTGGTGCGTGAATACGCGGCCGGGGTACATCGCTACGAGCTTGGCCTGGTCAAGGGCCGGATCGATGCCGGCGAGACCCCCGAGCAGGCCGCCGACCGCGAACTGAAGGAAGAGGCCGGCTATGGCGCGCATCGGGTCGATGTGCTGCGCGCCATGACGCTGGCGCCGACGTACATGAGCCACCAGTCGTGGCTGGTGCTGGCGCGCGACCTGTATCCCGAAAAGCTGATCGGGGACGAGCCCGAGGAGCTGGAAGTGGTGCCCTGGAAGCTGTCCGAGCTGGACCGGTTGATGCTGCGCGAGGACTTTTCCGAGGGCCGCTCGCTGGCGGCGTTGTTCATCGCCCGCCAGTGGCTGCAGGGAGCCCGATGATCAAGCTGACCACGGATCTGCGCGAGACCGCGATCGCGATCGCGCAGGAAGCCGGCCAGACCATCATGCAGGTCTACGCCGACGGATTCGACGTGCGGATCAAGGACGACAACAGTCCGGTGACCGCCGCTGACCTGGCCGCCAACCAGGTCATCGAGCAGGGTCTGCGGCAACTGACTCCGGATCTGCCCATCCTGTCCGAAGAGTCGGCCCAGGTGCCCTGGGAACTGCGCCGCCATTGGGGCGCCTACTGGCTGGTCGATCCGCTTGACGGTACCCGCGAGTTCGTCAAGCGCAACGGCGAATTCAGCGTCAACATCGCCCTGATCTACCAGGGTGCCCCGGCGTTTGGCGTCGTGCTGGCGCCGGTCACCGGCATTCTGTGGCACGCCATGCGCGGCGAACTGGCGTACCGCCGGCAGGGACTGCACGACACCGTGCTGCGCACGCGCAGCCCGGCGACCGCTCCGTTGCGGGTGGCGGCAAGCCGCTCCCACCGCTCGCCGGAAACCGAAGCGCTGCTGGCGCGCATGGGCCGCATCGAGACCATCGCACAGGGCTCGTCGCTGAAGTTCTGCCGCATCGCCGAGGCAGGCCTGGATGTGTACCCGCGGCTCGGCCCGACCTCCGAATGGGATACCGCCGCCGGCCAGTGCGTGCTGCACGCGGCGGGCGGCGCGGTGCTCTCGGCGGCGACCGGCAAGCCGTTCCGCTACAACCGCCGCGAGACGCTGTTGAACGGCGATTTCATCGCCCTTGGCGATACCAGCCTGCCGTGGCGCGACTGGTTGTCCGACTGACCTGGAGGCCGCATGAGCGCGCACGACACCCCTACTGCCGGCAGTGCCGCCAGCACCGAACTGGAACGCCTGCTGGCGATCATGGCCCGCCTGCGTGATCCGCAGGGCGGCTGCCCGTGGGACCTGGAGCAGGACTTTGCGACCATTGCCCCGTACACCATCGAGGAAGCCTACGAAGTCGCCGATGCGATCGATCGCGGCGACCTCGATGATCTCTGCGACGAGCTCGGCGACCTGCTGCTGCAGGTGGTGTTTCATGCACGCATGGCCGAAGAGCAGGGGGCGTTCGCTTTCGCAGAGGTTGCCCGCGCGATCAGCGACAAGATGCAGCGCCGCCATCCGCATGTCTTCGCCGATGTCAGCGTCGATGATGCCGATGGGGTCATGCGCAACTGGGATGCGATCAAGCGCGCGGAGCGGGCAGCCAAGGGCGAACAGGATCATTCCGCCCTGGCCGGAATCTCGCGGGGCCTGCCGGAGTGGCAACGCGCGGTGAAGCTGCAGTCGCGCGCGGCCAAGGTCGGCTTCGACTGGCCGGGCCCGCTGCCGGTCCTGGACAAGGCGGCCGAGGAACTGCAGGAACTGCGCGAGGAGTTCGAGCGCGGCGACATCGCCGGCAACAAGGCGCGGCTGCAGGAGGAACTGGGCGACCTGTTGTTCGTCTGCGCCAACCTGGCCCGCCACGCCGACATCGACCTGGGCGCCGCGCTGCGTGGTGCGAACCACAAGTTCGAGCGCCGCTTCCGGGCGATGGAGGCACAGGCCGAGGCACAGGGAACCTCCCTCGCCGCGCTGGACCTGGACGCACAGGAAGCGCTCTGGCAGCACGCCAAGGCCGCCGAGAAGGAATGAAGACACTCGGCCTGTTCCTGCTGACCGCGCTGGCCGAGATCGTCGGCTGCTACCTGCCTTGGCTGTGGCTGCGCAAAGGAGGCAGCGTCTGGCTGCTGCTGCCGGCGGCGGCCAGTCTGGCGCTGTTCGCCTGGCTGCTGAGCCTGCATCCGACCGCCAGTGGCCGCGTCTATGCCGCCTACGGTGGCGTGTACATCGGCACCGCGCTGTTCTGGCTCTGGCTGGTCGATGGCATCCGGCCCAGCCGCTGGGATCTGCTGGGTGCCGCACTGTGCCTGGCGGGCATGGCGGTGATCATGTTCGGGCCGCGCCAGCCGGGCTGACCGCCGGCAGTGCCAGGCCCGCCGGAAAGGGGCATGATGGGGTGGATCGTGGCGTTGGGAGTGCGCACATGTCCCGTTTCTCCAGCTTCCGTGAGTTCTATCCGTTCTATCTCAGCGAGCACCGCCATCCCGTGTCGCGGCGCCTGCACTTCATCGGCAGCTGCGGCGTACTGCTGCTGGTCGCTGCGGCGATCCTGCGCGGCCAACCGCTGCTGCTGTTGACGGCATTGGCCTGTGGGTACGGGTTCGCGTGGGTGGGGCACTTCTTCTTCGAGAAGAACCGCCCGGCCACGTTCCGCCACCCGCTGTACTCGTTCCTGGGCGACTGGGTGATGTTCATCGACATCCTGCGCGGGCGGGTGCGGTGGTGAGAACGTGTGCACGCCGCATTCACACGCTATGCTCGGGGTTGGACGTCTACCGATAAGGAAAGCCTGATGTTCCCGACCATGTTCTTTACCGTGGTACTGGCCTTCGTGGCCGTGGTCATCCTGTTCAAGGCCGTGCGCATGGTGCCGCAGGGATATGAATGGACCGTCGAGCGGTTCGGCCGCTACACCCACACCATGACCCCCGGCCTGCATTTCCTGATCCCCATCGTGTACGGCGTGGGGCGCAAGGTGAACATGATGGAGCAGGTGCTGGATGTACCCAGCCAGGAAGTGATCACCAAGGACAACGCCGCCGTGCGCGTGGACGGGGTGGTGTTCTTCCAGGTGCTGGACGCTGCCAAGGCCGCCTATGAGGTGGCCAACCTGGAAGTGGCCATGATCGCGCTGGTCCAGACCAACATCCGTACCGTGATCGGCTCGATGGACCTGGACGAATCGCTGAGCCAGCGCGAGGTGATCAATGCCCAGCTGCTCAGCGTGGTCGACCATGCCACCAACCCGTGGGGCGTGAAGGTGAACCGCATCGAGATCCGCGACATCCAGCCGCCCCGCGATCTGCTCGACGCGATGGCGCGGCAGATGAAGGCCGAGCGCGAGAAGCGTGCGCAGATCCTGGAGGCGGAAGGTTCGCGGCAGTCGGAGATCCTGCGCGCCGATGGCGAGAAGCAGGCCACTGTGCTGGAGGCGGAAGGGCGGCGCGAGGCAGCGTTCCGCGATGCGGAGGCACGCGAGCGCCTGGCGGAAGCCGAAGCGATGGCGACCAAGGTGGTGTCGGCGGCGATCGCCGAGGGTGACGTGCAGGCGATCAACTACTTCGTCGCCCAGAAGTACGTGGAGGCGTTCAAGGAACTGGCCAGCTCGCCGAACCAGAAGCTGGTCCTGATGCCGATGGAGGCCAGTGGGGTGATCGGCTCCATCGCCGGCGTGGCCGAGCTGGCCAAGCAGGCACTGGCGAGCCAGGACAACAAGGCGGCCGGCAAGCGACCGCCGCCGATCGGAGGCTGACATGCGCTGGGACGTCGTCGCCTGGGGGGCGCTGGCCCTCCTTCTGTTCGCTGCAGAGGCTCTGCTGCCGGGCGCGTTCATGCTGTGGATCGGCATCGGCGCTGCAGCGGTGTTCGTGCTGGTGGCGTTCTTTGCCGGCATCCCGCTGCTGTGGCAGGTGGTCGCCTTCGTCGTGCTGAGCGTGCTGTCGATCCAGTGCTACCGTCGCTGGGGCAGGTCGCGGGCACGCGCCAGCGACAAGCCGTTGCTGAACCGCCGCGCCGAGCAGCTGATCGGTCGGGTGGTGCCGTTGCAGCAGGGCATCACGGACGGGCAGGGTCGGGTCAGCATCGACGATGCGTACTGGCAGGTCAGCGGTCCGGAACTGCCGGCCGGGGCACGGGTGCGGGTGGTCGCGGTGCAGGGCAGCACGCTGGTGGTTGAAGCGGCCACCTGAGCCGGCCGACGGGCGGTGCGTGCGTGAACCGCTGCGGTGCGGCACGCCCGTGGGCGATCGATCTGGGATAATGGGGGTTCTTGTTTCCTCTGCTGCCGGAACGGTCATGACCCAGAAGACGCTGCTCAACGATACCCACCGCGCCCTCGGCGCCAAGATGGTCGATTTCGGGGGTTGGGACATGCCCATCCACTACGGCTCGCAGCTGGACGAGCACCATCTGGTGCGTCGCGAGGCCGGCGTGTTCGACGTCAGCCACATGACCGTGGTGGACCTGCGCGGCGAGCAGGTCAAGCCGTTCCTGCGCCGCCTGCTGGCCAATTCCATCGACAAGCTGAAGGTGCCGGGCAAGGCGCTGTACTCGTGCATGCTCAATGCCGAAGGCGGCGTCATCGACGACCTCATCGTCTATTACCTGGGCGAGGACTTCTTCCGCATGGTGGTCAATGCCTCCACCCGCGAGAAGGATCTGGCCTGGCTGCGTACGCAGGCCGCTCCGTTCAACGTGTCCGTTGAACAGCGCCCTGACCTGGCCATCCTTGCCGTGCAGGGGCCGCAGGCACGCGAGCTCGTCATCGGCCTGGTCGGCGCCGCCGACCGCGAGGCGCTGGGCAAGCTCGGCCGCTTCGCCGCACTGCAGGTGCGGTCCGATGAGGGCGTCGAACTGTTCGTTGCCCGTACCGGTTACACCGGCGAGGACGGTTTCGAGATCCTGCTGCCGCAGGAGGCCGTGGTCGGGTTCTGGAACCGTCTGCTGTCTGCAGGCGTGAAGCCGGCTGGCCTCGGTGCCCGCGACACCCTGCGCCTGGAAGCCGGCATGAATCTGTACGGCCAGGACATGGACGAGGCCATCAGCCCGTACGAAGCCGCACTGGCCTGGACGGTGTCGCTGGATGAAGGCCGTGACTTCATCGGTCGTGACGTGCTGGAAGCGCAGAAGGCCGCCGGCAATGCGCGGCAGATGATCGGCCTGGTGATGGACGAGAAGGGTGTCCTGCGCCACGGCCAGGTGGTCACCACGGCCGGCGGCCAGGGCGAAATCCTGTCCGGCACCTTCTCGCCGACGCTGGCCAAGGGCATCGCCTTTGCCCGCGTGCCGGCAGGTGACCTCGGCCAGGTCACGGTCGATATCCGCGGCCGGCAGGTGCCGGTGCGCGTGGTCAAGTTCCCCTTCGTGCGCGAAGGCCAGGCCCAGCCCGGCGTGCTCGCCGACGCCTGATCCGAACATGCCGGACGTCACTGACAGCAGTGGCGGCCGGTTGGTTACACTAGCCCCGTTTTTTCCACCCCCTGCAAATCCTGGAGCAGTCCCATGAGCGAGATCCCCGGCGACCTCAAGTTCCTCAAGTCCCACGAGTGGGCCCGTGTCGAAGGCAATGGCCGCGTTACCGTCGGTATTTCCGACCACGCCCAGGGCCTGCTGGGTGACCTGGTCTACGTCGAACTGCCGGAGGTTGGCGCCGACGCCAAGGCCGGCGAGCAGATCGCTGTCGTCGAGTCGGTGAAGGCGGCCTCGGACGTCTACAGCCCGATCAGCGGCAAGGTCGTCGAGGTCAACTCGGCGCTGTCGGACAAGCCGGAAACCATCAACGAAGATGCCTACGGCGAGGGCTGGATGTTCGTGGTCGAACTGTCCAACGCCGAAGAGATCAACGAGCTGCTGGACCCGGACGCTTACGCCGAAGTCCTGGAGAACGACGACCACTGAGTCGTTGTTTCCTGGTTTGAAGACGGCCACCTTCGGGTGGCCGTTTTCGTTCCGGCGACCGCGCCGGACTCATGACGCCCGGTTCGCTGCACACCCACGACGCGGCATCAGGCGCTTCGGAAGGGCGTCTTCGGACGCGCGCAGTTTTGCGCAAATCCGCGTTTCCACCCCGCGCCGACGCGTTCGAATGTGAAAACTTTTCCTGCCTCGTTGCGGCCCCGTTGTGGTGGTGCGGCAGGCCGCCGCGATACGTAGCCCGGGTGCGCGCGCGAGGTGGCGCAGGAATGGCACGTATCAACGCAGAGTGCTTATTTCAAGTGCTTTTTCTTGAGCGCGCGTGCACGCAGTGGCGCGCGTGGCGGTCGTGTTGCGCACGCCAGCGGTGTCTGCGGAAGCGAAACGAGGACGCTGGAGGCGGTGTCCGGGACGGCGCCAATGTGAAAATTTTTCGCGGGGGTTGTTGACAGTAAAAAAAAGCGTGATTAGGTTTCGCCTCAGCAGACCTTGCCTGCCCAACCGAGTGCGCAGAATCAATCGTCCGATGCGAAGCAGCCCCTCGAAAGCCACCGCGATCCCCAAGACGGTGGACATGGCCCCGCTTCCCCCGGAGAAATGCAAGGCAACTCCCGTTCCGATGCCTGCTCCGCCGATCGAGGCAGGCATTGCCGCATCCGTAACGGCGCGCCTGACGCGCCGGCGGTCCCCGCACGCAGCATCCGCGGGTTTGATCCACCTGGGCGTTTCAACTCCCTATCACTGACGAGGAGCCATCCCATGGCAACCAAGAAAGCTGCGAAGAAAAAGCCCGCCGCCAAGAAGGCGGTGAAGAAGGTCGCTAAGAAGGCCGCTGCCAAGAAGGCAGTGAAGAAGGTCGCGAAGAAGGCGACCGCCAAGAAGGCGGTGAAGAAGGCTGCGAAGAAGGTCGCCAAGAAGACCACTGCGAAGAAGGCAGTGAAGAAGGCGGCAAAGAAGGTAGCCAAGAAGCCGGCGAAGAAGACCGCGAAGAAGGCAGTGAAGAAGGTCGCCAAGAAGGCAGCGAAGAAGACTGCAAAGAAGGCCGCCAAGAAGACCACTGCCCGCAAGCCGGCCAAGAAGGTCGCCAAGAAGGCGACCAAGAAGGCCGTAAAGAAGGTCGCCAAGAAGGCCGCCAAGAAGGCGACCAAGAAGGCTGCCCCGAAGAAGGCAGCGAAGAAGGTCGCCAAGCGCAAGCCGGCCGCCCGCAAGAAGAAGGCCGCTCCGGTCGCTCTGCCGGCAACCCCGGCGCCGTTGATCTAAGTACTTCCCGATAGCCGTACCCTGAAACCCCTTCCTCGGCTGCCCAGCGAGGAGGGGGTTTTTTTATCCCCTGCCTGCAGCCCGCACGAAAAAAGGGCGACCGATGGGCCGCCCTTCCAGTGATGCCAGGGAGTGCCGGTTCAGCGCGGCGAGGCGACCGCGCGGTTGCTGGATGCACCCTTGCCCTTGCGCTTGTCCTGCTGCGCCGGGCTTGCGCCCTCGGCCATCAGGTTGTCGCTGCCGAAGTCGGTATCCACGTCCAGCCAGCGTTGCGCGGGAAGGCCAAGCGCGGAGTCGAGCACGGTCGGCAGCAGGCCGCTGGGCAGGCCACTTTCGCCGTTCCACATGATGGCGATGCCGAGATCACGTTCCGGGACCAGGGCGACAAGGCCACGGTAGCCCTGCACGGCGCCGGCATGGAACACCACGTCATGACCGGCGTAATCGAAGGTGCGCCAGCCGAGCGCGTAGCCGGCCGAATGCAGACGCTCGCGGCGCCAGCCCGACCGCATTTCGCCCGGCGTGTTGATCAGGCTGGAATGCAGGGTGGCCAGCAGCGGCGCCGGCAGCACGTCGGGGCGATGACCGGTGTGGGCCAGCAGCCACTGTGCCATGTCGCTGGCACTGGCGTTGACGCCGGCCGCCGGCGCGACCCGGTAGTAGGTCGGTTTCGGCGTCAGCGCCACCCAGCCATTACGGCTGCGCACATGCGGACGCGCCCAGCGCGAACTGGCCTGGATGCCGGCCAGGCCGAGGCTGGCATCGTTCATGCCCAGCGGCTTGAAGATGCGGCGCTCGACCGCCTGCTCGTAGAAGCTGCCGGAGGCGGCGTAGACGACGTCGCCGATCAGGCTGAAGGCCACGTTCTGGTAGGCGTAGCAGTCGCCTGGCAGGCACTTGAGGCTGGTGTTGGCCAGCTTCTGGGTCAGTGCGTAGTACTCGGCGTTGCCTTCGATGTCACGGTCGTAGGCGTTGTAGGGCAGGCCGACGCGGTGGCTGAGCACGTCGGCGACGGTCAGCCGTTCGGTGGCTTCCGGCGAGTTGAGGCGGAAGCCGGGCACATAGTCGGTGACCTTGCTGTCCCAGCGCAGCGTGCCGTCATTGACCAGCAGGCCGGCCATGGTGCCAGCGAAGGCCTTGGACAGGGAGGCCAGCCGGAACACGGTATGGGCATCGACCGGCAGCGGATTGTTGACGTCGGTGACGCCGTAACCGCGCGCACTCAGCACGCGCCCCCCCTGCACGATCGCCACCGCCATGCCCGGCACGCGCTCGCCATAGGTGAGCTGCTGCGCCATCGATTCGATGTTGGCAACGTTGAAGCCAGGGGCGGGTGCCTGCACCTGCGGCATCAGGCCGGTACGGTAAGCGGCCGGCTGGGTATGAGCGACGGCCGGCGCGGCCGCGGTCTCGATGTTGGCCGGCATCGGCGGCAAGGCCGGCGGGGTCTGCGCGGTGGTGGACAAGGCAACGGGCATCAACATGCCCAGCAAACCGGTGGCCGCCGAACGGATCGGACGACGCTGGCTGTTCTTTTTCATCGGTTGGACCCGTGCGCGACTGCTGATGGCGATTCTAGCGCCGCTTTTCGCCTGTGCACAAACAAAGCGAAGATGAATGCGCATCTCGTTGAAAAAGTTGGAATTTTGACGCTGCCCGAACGTGTATCCGAACGTGTCGGCGGTCGCCCGTGCGAGGTCCTCGCGGTGCCGCGCGCGTGCCGTGCTGGCGATGTTGCAGTGCATTGGCTAACGTACGCGCTTCGCCGCCCCCGGAGCCTGCCATGCCGCTGTCCAACCGCTGCCTGCTGGCGTGGGGCGCCGCATGAGTACGACGCGGGACGGGAGGCCGTTGCGCGGGCTGCTGGCCGCGCTGCGCGAGTCTCCGGCACTGTGGTGGTCGTTCCTCTACTTCTTCTGCCTGCTGAGCGGCTACTACGTGCTGCGACCGGTACGCGAGGCGATGGCTGCCTCGGCCGACCTGGAGACGGTGTTCCCGCCGGTGCTGATCGCCTGGTTCGCCAGCCACGGCATCGCGCTGAAGGATTTCGTCCTGCAGTTCCTGTTTTCCTGCGTGTTCGTGATCATGCTGGTGCTGCAGCCGGTCTATGGCTGGCTGGTCAGCCGCTTCCCGCGGCGGGTATTCCTGCCGGCCGTGTATGGCTTCTTCATCGCGACCCTGCTGGGCTTCTACGCACTGTTCGACAGTGGCGTGCCGGGGCGGGGCATGGCCTTCTTCTTCTGGGTCATGGTGTTCAACCTGTTCGCCGTCGCCGTGTTCTGGAGCTTCATGGCCGATGTGTTCTCCAACGTGCAGGCCCGTGCGTACTACGGCTACATCGGCGCGGCCGGCACGCTCGGCGCGTTCCTCGGCCCGATCATCACCAGTGCGCTGGTGCAGCGGGTGGGTATCGCCAACCTGATGCTGGTCTCGGCCGGCTTCCTGATCGTCTGCCTGCTGTGCATCTGGCGACTGCGGCACTGGGCGGTGCTGCGTGAACGCGAGCAGCAACTGGTCTCCGGCGAGCAGCCGATGGGCGGCAGCGTGCTCGATGGCCTGAAGCTGATCGCGCGCGAGCCCCTGCTGCGCTGGCTGGCCATCATGGTGGTGTTCGGCGTCGGCGTGGGAACGCTGCTGTACAACCAGCAGGCCAGCATCGTGCGCGCGTCGTTCACCGACCCTGCGGCGAGCACCGCATTTTTCTCGCGCATCGATCTGGCGGTGAACGCGCTGGCCCTGCTGATGCAGCTGGGCCTGACCCGCTGGCTGCTGTCGCGCCATGGCATCGCTCCGGCGCTGTTGATTCCCGGCTTCGCGATCCTGATCGGCTTCTCGGTGCTGGCGGCGTCGCCGATGCCGCTGATGGTGGCGGTGGTGCAGGTGATGACCCGGGCCAGCGAGTTCGCCCTGGCCAAGCCGGCACGCGAGACGATCTATACCCGCGTCGACCGGCAATGGCGCTACAAGGCCGGTGCGGCCATCGACACGGTGGTCTATCGTGGTGCCGACCTGAGCTTCACCTGGGTGCACAAGGGACTGGCGTTGTTCGGTTCGCACGTGGTGTTCATCGGAGGCGTCGCGGTGGCCGCGTTCATGACGCTGGCCGCGTTCGGCGTGCTGCGCGAAGAGAAGAAGCTGCCCCGCGACCGTTGAGGTCGCGCCCCCCATTCGAGGAGAACCCACGATGTCATGGATCGCGTTGCTGCTGACGCTGCTGGTTGCCGCGCTGCATGTGTACTTCCTGGTGCTGGAGATGTTCCTGTGGACGCGGCCACTGGGGCTGAAAACGTTCCGCAACACGCCGGAGAAGGCGCAGACCACACAGGTGCTGGCGGCCAACCAGGGGCTGTACAACGGCTTCCTGGCGGCCGGCATCGTGGCGGGGCTGGTGATGGCACAGCCGGTGCTGGTGACGTTCTCGCTGGCCTGCGTGGTCGTGGCGGGGTGCTATGGCGCGTACAGCGTGAGCCGCCGCATCTTCATGATCCAGGCGCTGCCGGCGATCCTGGCGCTGGTGCTGCGCGCGCTGGTGTGAGTTCCGGCCAACGGCGCAGCCCCTCGTGGGTTTGCCGCGGCATGCGGCTTGGCGGTTGGGCCGGATGGGTCGAGCCAGGCGGGGACGCCGTGAACCCATCCCTGGGGGCTTAGCCGCGCCATCCATGGCGCGGATACCCCGCCCGGCCCGACCCACCCGGCCTCCGACGGATCTCTGCGGCGTCCACCCACGCAAAAGAAGAAAGAAGAGCAGAAGCAAAAAGCGGCCCATAGGCCGCTTTTTGCTGTCGCTGTTGCTTTTCTTTTTCTTCTCCGTGGGCTGGACGCCCGCGGAAACTGTCAGAGGCCGGGCGGGTTGGGTTCGCGGGGGTGTCCGCGGCATGGATGCCGCGGCCAAGCCTACAAGGACGTACTTGCGGCGTCCCCCGCGAACCCAACCTGCCTGGCCAAACCCATGACACGCTCTACGCGACCAACCCACGAGGGGCTGCGCCGTTGGCCGGAACCTCACTTGGCCGGCGACATCCACATGTCGATGACCGCGCTGAACACTTCGGTCCCTGCACGGTCGCGCACGCTCACCGTCACCGGCAGCGCATAGCCCTGGGCCGCGACCACGATCGCCTGCGCCGGCAGTGCCACCGCCTGCAGCGTGCCGCGTGCCTTGGCCAGGTACTGCACCTGCATGCCCTTGGGAATCCAGCGCATCCCCTTCGGCAGTGATGCATCGACCATCAGCCCGGCCGTCAGTTCGGCCAGATTGCACATCGCGATCGCGTGCACCGTGCCGATGTGGTTGCGCACCCTGCGCCGGTCCGCCAGCGTACCTTCGCAGCGGCCGCTTTCCAGGCGGGTGATGCGCGGGGCGATGCTGGCGAAGTAGGGCGCCTTGAAGCACACCGCGCGCGAGAACAGCCAGGTACCGGCAGGCCAGCGCTGCAGGCGGTTGTAGAGCGAGAGCAGGGGCGTGGACATGGTGGGATTCCGTTGGGCGGATAAAGCGACGGCGGGCCGAGGCCCGCCGTCGAGGCAACGCGCGTCGCGGGCGGTCAGGCCGCCTGCGAGTGCGGGTCCTTGTGCTGGCGGTCGTAGTAGCTGGCCGCGCGCAGTTCGTGGGTGTCGAAGTCGTCCACGGTGATGGTGTCCAGGGTCAGCGTGCGCAGCTCTTCCAGCAGCGTGCGCTCGTCCTGGGTGATCACGCCTTCGGCCACGGCTTCGTCCAGCTGGCTCTGGAAGTCCAGCGCCTCGATGCCCTTGCTCTTCAGCGCCTTCAGGAACTTGCGCTCCACCGGCTCGGCCATGATGGCCTTGGCCAGATAGCTGTTGATGCGGCCGCCCGGGTTGTTCTCGCACGGGGTCAGGAACACACCCTGTGCCAGGCGGTCGCGCGCTTCGTTCGGCGCCATCAGCAGGGCGGCGACGCGACGGCTCAGGCGATCACCCGGTGCTTCGGCGCGGCGGCCCAGCGGGAAGATCAGTGCCCACATCAGCCAGCCGATCGGACGGATCGGGAAGTTGCGCAGGGCGGCCGACAGCGATTCTTCGATCTTGTGCACGCTGTCATGGAAGGCCCAGGCCAGCAGCGGCTGGTCGGCCTGCGGTGCGCCTTCATCGTGGTAGCGCTTGAGCATGGCGCTGGTCATGTAGATGTGGCTCAGCACATCGCCCAGGCGGCCGGACAGCGATTCCTTGAACTTCAGCTTGCCGCCGAGCGTCATCATCGAGATGTCGGCCATCAGCGCCAGATTGGCCGAATAGCGATCCAGCTTGCGGAAGTAACGGCGGGTGTAGGCATCGCCCGGGGCGGCACCGAAGCGGGCGCCGGTCAGGCCGAACCAGAACGAGCGCACGGCGTTGGAAATGCCGTAGCGGATGTGGCCGAACAGGCTGCGGTCGAATTCCTGCAGGCCGGCGCGGGTATCCGGATCCTGTGCAGCCTTCATCTCCTTCAGCACCCACGGGTGGCAGAGAATCGCACCCTGGCCGAAGATCAGCAGGCTGCGGGTCATGATGTTGGCGCCTTCCACGGTGATCGCGATCGGCGCGGCCTGCCAGCTGCGGCCGGCGAAGTTGCGCGGGCCGAGGATGATGCCCTTGCCGCCGATGACATCCATCACGTCCGAGATCACCTCGCGGCTCATGCTGGTGCAGTGGTACTTGGCGATCGCCGACGGTACCGACGGCACGTCGCCGCGGTCGACGGCGGCGGCCGTGGCCTGCGACAGCGCGCTGATCTTGTAGGCCTTGCCACCGATGCGGGCCAGTGCTTCCTCCACGCCTTCAAAGCGGCCGACCGACAGGCCGAACTGCTTGCGGATGCGCGCGTAGGCGCCGGTCACTGCAGCGCCGGCCTTGGCGCCACCGCTGGCGGTGGACGGCAGCGTGATCGAACGGCCCACGGCCAGGCATTCGTTGAGCATGTTCCAGCCCTTGCCGGCCATGGCGGCGCCGCCGATGAGCTGGGTCAGCGGGATGAACACGTCCTTGCCGCGGATCGGGCCGTTCTGGAAGGTCGAGTTCAGCGGGAAGTGGCGGCGGCCGATCTCGACGCCGGCGGTATCGCGCGGCAGCAGGCCCAGGGTGATGCCGATGTCGCGGGTCTCGCCGATCAGGCCATCCGGGTCATACATGCGGAAGGCCAGGCCGATCAGCGATGCGACCGGAGCCAGGGTGATGTAGCGCTTGTCGAACGTCAGCCTGACGCCCAGCACCTGCTCGCCATTCCATTCGCCCCGGCAGACGATGCCGTAGTCGGGAATGGAGGTGGCATCGGAGCCGGCAAACGGGCCGGTCAGGCCGAAGCAGGGCACTTCACGGCCGTCGGCCAGACGCGGCAGGTACTGGTCCTTCTGCTCCTGGGTGCCGTAATGCACCAGCAGTTCGCCCGGACCCAGCGAGTTCGGCACGCCGACGGTCGAACTGACCACCGAGGATACCGAGGCCAGCTTCTGGATCACCTTGTGGTGGGCCAGCGCGGAGAAGCCCAGGCCGCCGTATTCCTTCGGGATGATCATGCCGAAGAACTTGTTCTTCTTGATGAAGGCCCACAACTCCGGCGGCAGGTCGGCGTGGACATGGGTGATCTCCCAGTCGTTGACCATCCGGCACAGCTCTTCCACCGGGCCGTCGAGGAAGGCCTGCTCCTCGGCGGTCAACTGCGGCTTGGGATAGTTGAGCAGGATGTTCCAGTCCGGATCGCCGGTGAACAGCTCGCCCTCAAAACCGACCGAGCCGGTTTCCAGTGCGATGCGCTCGGTCTGCGACAACGGCGGCAGCACCTTGCGGAACACCTTCATCATCGGACCGGTCAGCAGCGGCTTGCGGATGAACGGCAGCAGCAGCGGAACGGCGATCACGGCCAGCACGGCGGCGGCGACGATCGTGGCGGTCTGGTTGACGTAGGGGATGAACCAGCAGGCGACCAGCAGCGCGGCGCCGATCAGCGTCCAGGTGACCAGCCGCATGCGGTGGTAGGCGGCGAATGCGCCTGCCAGCAGCAGGGCAAGGAAGGGAAGAACGATGCTCATGAGCGTGCTCCGGTGACGTGCTCGTTTGTGACGGACGAAGCTGCGGCGTCCGCCGCAGGCAACACGTCCAGATAGTCCAACACAGTAGCGGTAAAGGTGTCGTTGTCGTCGCCGGCGACCATGTGCGTGGCCTGCGGCAACTGCACGTGGCGCGCGTGCGGGGCCAGCGCCAGGAACTCGGCCACGGTCTGCGGCGTGACCAGGTCACTGCGACCCCCACTGACCAGCAGCATCGGGCACTTCACCTGGCGCGCGGCATCGGCCAGCGCATCCTGGTGCTGCTCGCTGTCGCGGGCCAGCTCGGCGACCAGGCGCGGATCCCAGTGCCAACGCCAGCGGCCGTGGCCATCCTCGCGCAGCAGCGCGCGCAGCGACTGCTCGGATTTGCGGGGCCGGTGCGGCATGTAGGCGGAAATCACGTCGGCGGCCTGGGCGAGCGAGGCGAAGCCATCGGGATGGGCGGTCATGAAGGCGAGGATGCGCTCCACGCCCGCGGTATCCCAGCGCGGGGTGATGTCCACCAGCACCATCGCCGAGAACAGGCCCGGCCAGCGCGATTCGGCCAGCAGGCCGAACAGGCCGCCCATCGAGGCGGCGACCAGCACCGGCGGACGCGGCTGTTCACCGGCCAGCACGATCAGGTCGTCGGCAAACTGTTCGCCGTGATAGGGCAGGTCGGCGGCATTCCAGTCCGAATCGCCGTGACCGCGGGCGTCATAGGCCAGCGTCTGCAGGCCGGCAGCAGACAGCGCGCGGGCCGTGGCGTTCCAGGCGTGACGGGTCTGCCCGAAACCGTGGGCGAACAGCACCCGGCCGCGGCGGCCGTGATCGCTGGCCGTGGCGGCCAGCCGTGTGCCGTGCGCGGCTTCCAGACGCAGGTCGTGGAACGCAACGGGAGTGGGGGAAGTAACCATACTTGCTAGTATGGATCGGTTGCGGGGGATGTCAATACTGCATGGTATGGTGCGGCGCGTCAGGCGGCCGGTCTGCACAGCGGAGCCCTTCGGCTGCATCCGCGTACTGCAACGAACCCCGCCGTATGGTTAAATCACTCCATGAATCAACCTGACGCTTCTGCCGGCGAACCGCGCGCCGGCCGCAACAGCCGCCTGAGCGCCGAAGACTGGGCCCAGGCGGCCCTCGATCTGATTGCTGAACAAGGCGTGGGTGCCGTCGCGGTGGAGCCGCTGGCGCGGCGCCTCGGTGTCACCAAGGGCAGCTTCTACTGGCATTTCCCCTCGCGCGACGCTCTGCTGCAGGCGGCGTTGGAGCGGTGGGAGCTGTTCGAGCAGGAGCAGGTGTTCGGCAGCCTGGAAGACGTGCCGGATCCGCGCGCGCGCCTGCGTCAGCTGTTCCAGATGGTGGCGCACGAAGTGCAGCCGCACATCATCTACAGCGAACTGCTGAAGGCGCTGGACCATCCGATGGTGCGGCCGGTGATCGACCGCGTTTCGCAGCGTCGCCTCGATTACCTGGTCGCCTCGTTCCGCCAGGCAGGCCTGAGCTCCACCGACGCACGCCATCGTGCGCGCCTGGCCTATGCGGCCTATGTGGGCTTCCTGCAGCTGTCGCTGCAACTGCAGCAGCCGAAGCAGGCGCGGGAGGATTTCGAGGCCTATGTCGAACACCTGATCGAGACGCTCATCCCGAACGGCTGACGGTTTCCGTTGCCCACGAAAAAGCCGCGATCCGATCGCGGCTTTTTTGTTGCCGGTGCAGGGTGGTGCACGCCGGCAGTGCAGAAAGAACAACGGCCCCTTGCGGGGCCGTTGCTGCAGTCATCGATCAATCAACCGATCAGAACTTCTGCTTGTACTGCATGTACATGTAGCGGCCCGGCAGGTCGTACTGCGGGTCGAACATGTTGTAGGACACCGTGTACGAGACCGGCGGATCCTTGTCCCACGCGTTGTTCAGGCCCAGCATGATGGTGCCCTTCCACGGGGTGTTGTAGCGCACCTGGATGTCGTGGTAGGTGGTGGCACCAATGTGGTTCTTGCGACCTTCCGGATCCGAGCAGTAGGCACGGGTGGATGCGCCCAGCAGGCAGTCTTCGGTCATGCCCGACTTGTAACGCAGGCCGTAGTTGACACCGAAGTCACCGTAGGACCAGTCGACGTACAGGTTGGAACGGACGCGCCAGTACGGGTCCTGATCCAGATAGCGGCCCTGACGGCCATCAACCGGAGCATCTTCGGTCGACTTGGTCTCCCACTTGCTCAGGTAGGTGCCGTCCAGGCTGACGGTGAACTGGCCGAACGAGGTTTCCGGCAGCTTGTACAGCACGCCCAGATCCCAGCCTTCCACCTTGTACGACGCCAGGTTCATCAGCGGCATGTCGACGTTGGTGATGGTGTAGCGCTCGTTGATGGTGCCGTAGTTCGGGTCACGCGTGATCAGACCGCAGTAGGCTGCCTGCTGCTGCGCGGTACCACCGTAGCAACGATCCATGATGTCGCCGATCGCCGGACGGGTGATGGCGTCTTCGATCTTGATCTGCCACCAGTCCAGGGTCACGTTCAGGCCGGTGACGAAGCTCGGGCTCCACACCAGGCCCAGCGTCTTGCTGGTCGAGGTTTCCGGCTTCAGATCCGGGTTCGACTTCCAGGTGAACGGCTCGACGGTCTGCAGCGGGCCAGACTCGCCATCGGTGTTCGGCTGGACGAAGTTCGCCGGAACGCCCTGGGCGATACACTGCGCCAGCACTGCGCCGGTCGGGTTGTTGGCCCGGGCACAGGGGTCGGCATAGGTCTCGAACGAATCGGTGTCGCCGCGGTACAGGTTGTTGATGCTCGGAGCGCGGAAGCCTTCGGAATAGTTACCACGCACCATCAGGTCTTCGATCGGCTTCCAGCGGAAACCGAACTTGTTGTTGGTGGTGTTACCGAAGTTGCTGTAGTCCGAGTAACGGGTGGCGACGCTGAAGTCCAGCAGCTGGGCGCCCGGCAGATCGGCCAGGACCGGGATCGACAGTTCCAGGTAGAACTCGTCCAGGTCGTAAGCACCCTTGGTCGGCGCAGCGCCGTTGCCGGTGCTCAGGCCCGCAGCGATGAAGGCATCGGGGTCGAACTGGCCGCTTTCCCTGCGGTTTTCATAACCGGCAGCGAAGCCCAGCGCACCGGCCGGCAGCTGCACGATCTCACCGGAGATGTTGGCGTAGTAGCTCTTCGACACCAGGCTGGCCGAATCGTGCGCGGTGAACGAGGTGTAGTCGAGTGCCGCCTGCGAGATCGAACCTTCGCCACCCAGCGGATTGATCGGTGCGCAGCCCGGAATGACGGCTCCGCCTGCGGTCAGACAGACAGCCTGGCCATCGCGGAGCGCCGACGGACCATACGCCTCATCCAGACGCTGGATGTTGAACAGGCCGTAGGTCAGGTCGTTCTGGTCGGTCTTGTCGTAGCGGTAGCCGACATCCCAGTCGAAGTTGCGGTCGGCGAACTCGAAGAAGCCTTCAAAGCCACCGTAGAAGTGCCAGTTCTTGACGTTCTGGTTGAACGAACGGCCGCCGGTTTCATTGAAACGACGGTTCACGCCGGTCAGATCCTGGCCGTACGGGTTGTACATGCTGTCCGCGCTGAGCGTCATGCCCGTCACCGGCATGGCCGCCAGCAGCTGCTCGGACTTGCGCTCGTTGTACATCGCCTCGGTGCGGAAGGAGATGTTGTCCGTGATGTTGTACGAACCCACAGCGAACAGCGAGGTGCGCTCGTTCGGGGTCAGCAGGTAGTTGTCCGGCGCGGTGTTGTAGCCGTGCACGTTGCTGACGAACGGGGTTTCCACGCCATTGATGATGACGTAGCGCTGGTCATTGCGGACGTAGGAGCCCGGGATGCCGGTGCCGCTCTGGCCGCTGAAGAACGGCGGGCCGCCAGCGGAGATCTTGCGATTGCCGGCCATGACCTCCTTCTCGTTCACGTAGGACGCACCCAGCACCAGCGACGCACGGTCGGTGGTGGTGCCGATGGTGAAGTCATAGGCTTCACGATCGCCGTCGCCCTGGCTGTACTGGCCCTTGTAGAAGTTTGCCTCGGCGCCGTCGAAGTTCTGCTTGGTGATGATGTTCACCACGCCGGCGATGGCATCCGAACCGTAGATGGTCGAAGCGCCGTCCTTCAGGACGTCGATGCGCTCGATCATCGCGGTCGGGATGGTGTTCAGGTCGACGCTGCCGTCCAGACCGGTGGTCCAGCGACGGCCGTTGACCAGCACCAGGGTGCGCTCGGCGCCGAGGTTGCGCAGGCTGACGCCGGCCGAACCGTCACCACCGTTGTTGAAGGTGCGGTTCAGTGCGGCACCGTTGGCGGCGACGCGCTGCAGGATATCGGCAACCGAGGTCACACCCTGCTTTTCGATGTCGGCGCGGGTCAGGCTCAGGACCGGCTGCGAGGTTTCGATGTCGGTGCTCTTGATGCGCGAACCGGTCACCGAAATGCGATCCAGGTTGGTCGCTTCCTGCGCCTGGGCGGTTACGGATGTGGCCGCACCCGCGATCAGCGCGACGACAACAGCGTCACGCAGCTTGTTGGACTGGAAATTCATTGGCTCTCTCTCTCCAAGAAATCTTGGCTGGGGTTATGCCCGGCGGGGAAGCGAAAGTGCGCTTCCAAATCGCGAGGCTGAGCCGATAGTAGCGGGCGCCTGCAAAGAATTAAAGCTGCGTTAATCAAAGCTGTGATTTGTGTAAATTGATGAAATATCAATGCTTTTCAATGCCTTGCAGCAGGGGGTGTGGCGCGGTGTCTCGTTTGTTAAAGAAAAATGATGAAAAAAGTTTCCATTGATATGTATCAAAACATGTCGCAGCGGCGAAAAACGAACACGTTGCGACGGCGCCGGAGCGGGCACAGAGGGAAGTCGGTGCACGCAGACGCAACGGGCGCCTTCCGGCGCCCGCGATGTCACTGCATGAGGGAGGTGCGAGCGGTCAGAGATCCTGCTCGTAACGCACATACGGCACGGTGCCGTCGTCGTTGCTCTCGTTGCGTGGAGAGAAGGGGTTCTTGCCGCGGCTGATCACGTTCTCGGCGCCGACGGTGAGCTGGCCGGACCACGGCGTCCGCCAGGTCAGGCCGATGCCCAGACCTTCCCACTTGCCAGGGCGGCCGGGCACGTCGACCACGCGGCCGATGATGCTGCCGGTGAAGTTGCCGTAACCGGCGCCGAGGCTGAGGCTCTTGCTGTCCCAGCGATCGACCAGGGCCGGCGAGGCATCGGCCAGCGGAACCAGGCGTGCCTTGGCGTAGGTACCGGCGATGGACACGAATCCTTCGCGGCCGATGTTCTTCTGCGCGAACACGGTCAGATCGTTCTGCTCGGCACGCAGCGACGGCGTCTTGTTCGGGCCGGCCAGCCAGGCGGGCAGTGTTTCGCGACCGGTACCGGCGGTGATGCCCAGGCGGCTGCTGCCCCGGTTCAGGGCAGCCGTGCCGGTGAAGCGGCGGCTGCTGAGGTCATCGTCGTCGCCCAGGCTGGCCAGCATGCAGTGGCTGGCCAGACCGCTGATGCTGGTACTGCTGCTGTTGCTGCAGAGCAGGCCCAGCGAGTCGCCCGACGACAGGCCAAAGGCCGCATCCAGCGAATTGCGGCCGAAATGCCAGCGGGCGCCGGCGGCCTGCTCACCGGTGGGTTCCAGGTAGAGCAGGGCTTCGACCTTGCCGCTGCCCTTGTTCCACACCGGCAGTACCGTGCGGGTGTCCTTGCTCTGCGCATGCGCGCCCGTGACCGCGCCAAGGGCGATCAGCAGGGCCAGCGGTAGACGCAGATAGGTACGCATCGGACCAGTTCAGACAGGGACAGACAACGGAAGTTCCCGCAGGGGCGGGGACTCGATCCTAGGGTGTTTATGATTTCTTAACAAGCCTTGATCCTCCCCAGGTGCAAGACCCGCCGCTTACTGAAGGCGTTCAGGTGCCGGAACAGCCCCCTCGGCACCGTGGAACAGTATGCCGAACTCCGTCAACGGGAAGTGATACTCCCGTCCGCAGAATTCGCAGCGGACTTCGACCTCGCCGGTGGCTTCGGCCGCCGCCCGCGCCTCTTCCTCGCCCAGCGACTGCAGCATCGAGGCAACCCGCTCGCGCGAGCAGGAGCAGGCAAAGGACAGTGGCTTGCTGCCCATCAGCTCCGGCTTCTCCTCATGGAACAAGCGGTGCAGCAGCTGCTCTGCGGGGGTCGCCAGCAGCTCGGCCCTGCCCAGGGTCTCGAACAGGGCGCTGGCGCGTGACCAGCCGTCTTCGTCGCCCTCGTCGCCGGGCAGCTTCTGCAGCAGGAGGCCGCTGGCCCCCGTGCGGTCGGCGGCCAGCAGCAGTCGCGTCGGCAGCTGCTCGGACTGCCGGAAGTAGTCCTCGAAGGCCTCGTCCAGTTCCGCGGCGCTGAGCCCGACCAGGCTCTGGTAGCGCTGCGGTTCGCGCGGGTCCAGCCCGGGGTTCTCGATGGTGATGGCGAGGAGGGCGTCATCGCCCAGGCTGGACAGGTCGCGCGGCGCGTCGGCGCCCTCGCTGAGCTGGGCGATGCCGCGCAGGGTGCCGGCGGCGGTGCATTCGGCGAACAGCGTACGCAGCGTGGTGCTGCTGCGCAGCTGGATGGACAGGCGGCCGTCGACCTTGGTGTGGCCGGTGAACAGCGCCGAGGCCACGCAGGCTTCGCCGAGCAGCTCGGCTGCGGCATCCGGGTAATGGGCATGGGACAGGATTTCCTGCCAGGTGGCCTGCAGGCGCACGTGTACGCCGCGGACACCCGCGTCGGGAAGCAGGAAGCGGATCAGGGAATCAGGTTGGGCGGTCATCGGCTCACATCGCGCGGAAACAGGGGTGGTTGCCGGATAATGCGCCGACAGCCAGGCAGAAGAAGGATGCACCACTAATGGGGGCAGGGGGAGAGCAGGACAAGGTGAAGGTGGCCGGGGACCTTCCGCGCCGCCGGCGTTGGCACTGGAAGCGGCTGCTGTGGCTGCCGGTGCTGTTCGTGGCCTTCAGCTGCCTGCAGGTGCTGGTGCTGCGCTTCGTGGATCCGCCCATTTCCAGCGTGATGCTGTGGCGCTACGGGGAGGCGCTGGGTGCGGGCGACTGGGCCTACCGGCTGCATTACCGGTGGCGGGATCTGGACCAGATGGCGCCGAGCCTGCCGATTTCGCTGGTGGCGGCCGAGGACCAGCGTTTCCCCGAACACAGTGGTTTCGATCTGCAGGCCATCGAGAAGGCGCGTGACCACAACGCGCGGGGCGGTCGGCTGCGCGGGGCCAGCACCATCAGCCAGCAGGTGGCCAAGAACCTGTTCCTCTGGCAGGGCCGCAGCTGGATCCGCAAGGGCCTGGAGGTCTGGTACACGGTGCTGATCGAAACGCTGTGGCCCAAGCAGCGGATCCTGGAGATGTACGCCAACATCGCCGAATTCGGTGACGGCGTGTACGGTGCGCAGGCGGCGGCGAAGACGTTCTGGGGCAAGGACGCCGCGCGCCTCAGCCCGGCCGAGAGCGCGCGGCTGGCGGCCGTGTTGCCGGCACCGCGGCGCTACAGCGCGGCCTCGCCCGGTCCCTACGTACAACGTCGCGCCGCGTGGATCCAGCGCCAGGCCCGGCAGCTGGGCGGCGCTGCGTACCTGGCCGAGGACTGAGGCGGGCGTCTGCGCCGCGCCGCACTGGCGACGTACAATCCGGGCATGATCCGTGAACGCCTCACTGTCGTCATTGCCGCCTGCAACGAAGCTCTGGCGCTGCCGGTACTGCACCCGCGCCTGTGCGCGGTACTGGATGCGATGCCGGACATCGATGGCCACATCCTTTACGTGGACGACGGCAGCCAGGACGGAACCTGGGAGGTGATCGCCACGCTGGCGCAGTCCGAGCCACGCGTGTCGGCGCTGAAGCTGTCGCGCAATTTCGGCAAGGAGGCCGCGCTGACCGCCGGGCTGGATCTCGTCCGCGAGGGTGCGGCGATGATTCTCGATGCCGACGGCCAGGACCCACCGGAACTGCTGCCGCAGTTCGTGGCGCGGTGGCGCGAGGGCTATGACAACGTCTATGGCACACGCCGGGCGCGCGCGGGCGAGAGCTGGGTCAAGCGTGCGACCGCGGCGATTTTCTACCGGGTGATCGGCCGCCTGTCGCGCACGCCGATTCCCGCCGATACCGGAGACTTCCGCCTGCTGTCGCCACGCGCGCTGAGCGCGTTGCGTGAAATGCGCGAGCGTCACCGTTTCATGAAGGGGCTTTTCAGCTGGGTTGGCTTCCGCCGGGTGGCGGTGCCGTACCAGCGCCACCCGCGGGTGGCCGGCAGCAGCAAGTTCAGCCTGTGGCGGCTGTGGAACTTCGCGCTGGAAGGCATCACCGGGTTCTCCACCGTGCCGCTGCGGGCGGCCACCTATCTGGGCCTGGCCACTGCGGCGGTGGCCTTCGTGTTCGGTGTCTGGGTGATCGTGAAGGCCGCGATGTACGGCGACCGCGTGGCGGGCTGGCCGACGATGATGGCGGTGATCCTGTTCCTGGGCGGCGTGCAGCTGATCGCGCTGGGCCTGATCGGCGAGTACCTGGGGCGCCTGTATGAGGAGTCCAAGCAGCGTCCCCTGTACCTGGTTGACGCCTGGCTAGCATCGTCCGTGGCAGACTCCGTCGTGCAACCCACCCTGGGAGGGCAGGCAGATGACGTCGGTACGGCAACTGTTGGACGGCAAGTCCCCTGAAGTGCATGCGGTCGCGCCCGGCGCGGCGGTGATCGATGCGATCCGGCTGATGGCCGAAAAGGGCATCGGTGCGGTGCTGGTGATGGAAGGGCCGCGACTGGTCGGCATCCTGTCCGAACGTGATTACGCCCGCAAGATCGTGCTGCGCGATCGTTCCTCACGCGATACGGCGGTGGCCGAGATCATGACTGCGAAGGTGGTGACGGTGGCGCCCGGCGAACAGGTCGAACATTGCCTGCAGCTGGTCACCGATTACCGTATCCGCCATCTGCCGGTGGTGGAGGGGGGGCAGGTGCTGGGCGTGATTTCCATCGGTGATCTGGTGAAGTCGGTGATCGATGCACAGCGTCGGGAGCTGGACCAGCTGCAGCAGTACATCGTGGCGGGATGAGTTTTCGCTGGCGGGCCTGCGGCCCGCCGGCCCGCTGTTCGGAGCCAAAGCCGAAACCGAAGCCGAAGCCGAAGCGGCGCCTTGCTGATGCGCCGGAAGGCGGAGGGCATGGCCGTGCAGGACACGCCGTAAACCCATCCATGGGGGCTCGATGGCGCCATCCATGGCGCCAACGGTCCTGCACGGCCATGCCCTCCGCTTCTGGATACATTGCGGCGAGCGCGGTGGGTAGAGGCCAACCCTGGTTGGCAACACTTTGTCGTTCCGCGCGCCCCTCAGTTCGCGATCCAACAGACGCTACTACTTCGCGTACTGCCCGCCGCAGTCGGCGTCCTTGCCGGGCCCCAGTTCGATCGTGGCCAGTAGCGCGGCCGGTGGCGCGATGCTTCCCAGTGCCAGGGCGACCGCACCGCGGACGCCGAGCGCCTTGAAGTCCGGGCGGAACGAAGGATCCTTGAACGTTCCGGCGATGTGCAGCGGCGAGCGCAGCACCAGGATGCTGCGGTCCTTCGGCCGTGGCTTCAGCAGCAGGTCCAGCGACTCATCGCGCAGGCTGACGGTGCCTTCGCCAAGAATCAGCGTGTCGGTGGTATCGACGGCGAATGTGCGGCTGGTCATCAACCCCTCGCGTACGCCGAAGTCGGCAAAGGCGCAGCGCAGCGGAATCTGCTTGTCGCCGGTCACCAGGAACTTGACTGCCTCGGTGATGTCCAGCCCGGCCAGTTCCATCACCAGATTGCCGACGTGGCCACGTCCCATTGCCAGGCCCACATCGCCATTGCTGCTGCCCAGCATGGCGGCGATCGAATTGCCGCGGCCGCTGAGGTCGATTTCGCCACCGATGCCGCCCTTGGCCTGCTCGGCCAGCTTCGCATCCGGGAACAGTTGCCCCAGCTGCACGCCGCGTACGCTGGCCTTGAGCGCGGTGGCGATCTGCGGCTGCCGCGCATCCATGCGGATCGTGCTGCGGATGTCACCACCGGCCACGCCGAAGTTCAGCGGGTCCAGGCGCAGCACGCCATCGTCCAGCAGCAGATGCGCATCCATATCGTCCAGCGGCAGTGATGGTGCGTTGATGCGATGTGCCTTCCAGCGCACATCGGCATCCATCGCGCGCAGCTTGCCCAGGTTGTACGGCGTGTCAGGCAGCACCCTGCTACTCGCGGCCACACGTGCGGCCTCGGCCTTCTGCTCGGCGTTGGCGGTCTCGCCGCCACCGGTTCTGGGCGGGGCGCCGACAAAGCCGGCCAGGTCGTCGAAGTCCAGCCGGCGGGACTCCAGCGTGGCCGTCAGGCGCGGGCGCGCACCACCTGTTTCGAACTTCACATTGCCGCCGAGATCGCTGTCGCCGACCTTGCCGGTGAACTGCTCGTAGCGCCACACGTTGTGGTCTCGCTTCAGGCGCCCCTCCAGGGCATAGGGCGGCGAGGGCGGAATGGCGATGCCCAGCAGGGGATACAGGTCGGCCAGATCCTGGCCACTGAGCGCGAAGGCGAGGTCGAGCACCTGCAGCTGGAAGGGATTGGTCAGGGTGCCACGGGCGACGGCACGGGTGGCACCAGCGCGCCCATCAAGATGGATGCGGAAGGGATGATCGCTGTCGGTCAGTTCCAGCGGAGATTCGGTGCCCCCGCGCAGGGTGAAAGGATTGCCCTGCCAGTGGCCCTTGCCCTGCACCAGCAGGGGTGGTGCGGCGTCGGCCTGCCGGGGCCGGCCACTACGCACATTGACATGGATGTCGGTGCGACCCGCCGCGTCGATGAACTGCAGGCGGCCGTCATCGATACGCAGCCGCTTGAGCTGGGGCGTGGCGCCGCCGCGGCTGTCACCCAGGAAATCCCAGTTGCCCGGCTCGCCCTTGCGTGGGGCGGTTTCCAGCAGCACGTCGGGACGGGTCAGACGGATCTCGGGGAGCTGCACGCTGCCCCGCAGCAGAGGCCATACCCGCAGGTCGATTTCGACCCGGTCGGCGCTGGCCATGTTCGGCTGCTTCGCCCATGACGCATTGGCGAATGTGATGGTGTCGGCGCGGATCGTGCTGGTACGGCCGAGGTCGACATCCAGGTGGCCGATCTGCAACACGCGCCCGGTTCGCGCCTGCACCGCCCGCTCGACCGGCCCCTTGAACCAGTTCCAGTCCCAGAGTGCGATCAGCACCAGGATGGCTGCCAGCAGGAACACCAGCACCGCCAGCCAGCGCTGGCCTCGCGGGCCAGGGCGGCGGAAGCGCCAGCGCGACGGACGCGGCGGAGCAGGGGAGGCAGTCGCATTCACGCTGCCATGGTTGCCCTGTGCGGGTGGACGCAGCGCGAAGCGTTCATGTGCGCGGTGTGCACAGGAACGCGCGTGGCACGGATCTCTACAGCACCTGCATGGTCACCGCGACGAAATGGCAGACGCTGCCGCCGATCACGAACAGGTGCCAGATCGCATGCGAGTACGGGATCGATTCGCGGTGATAGAAGTAGGTTCCCAGCGTGTAGGAGATACCACCGGCCAGCAGCCAGCCCAGCGTCCAGCCATCGATGGAGGCCAGCATGGGTTTGACCGCGACGATCACCAGCCAGCCCATGGCCACATAGATGGCCGTGGACAGGCGCTTGAAGCGACCGGTATAGAACAGCTTGAACACCACGCCGGCCAGGGCCAGAGTCCAGATCGCGGCGAACAGGCCCCAGCCCCAGGGGCCACGCAGGCCGATCAGCGTGAACGGCGTATAGGTACCGGCGATCAGTACATAGATCGCGCAGTGGTCGAATACCTTCAGCCTGCCCTTGGCGACGGGGTGCTGGATGGCGTGGTAGAGGGTGGAGGCGGTGTACAGCAGCAGCAGCGCGATGCCGAACACGATCGCACCTGCCAGTTGCCAGCCATCGCCGTAGATGGCGGCCAGGGTGATCAGCACGGCACCCGCACCGAGCGCCAGTACGGCGCCGAGACCGTGGGTCAGCGCGCTGGCGATTTCTTCGCGGATCGAAGCAACGGAAGTCGAGGACATGGCGTAGGCGTCATTCGCGGGGAGGGGGACCCGCGCCCCCCTATCATCGCCGCGATGGCGGGCGCATGCACGCCCGCCTCCACACGGAAGCCCGATGTCCTGCCTGGCCGGATTCAGCCAGCGGTTAGGGTGTGCGCGGCCTCGCGGGTGGCGGCAAAGCGCACGTCGGGCGCGCGTTCCTGCGCCAGCTGCAGGTTGACCCGGGTCGGTGCGAGATAGACCAGATGGCCGGCGGCGTCCAGTGCCAGGTTCAGTGCGTTCTTCTCGCGGAACTCTTCCAGCTTCTTCTCGTTGCTGCAGTGGATCCAGCGCGCCGTGGTGACGCTGACCGGCTCGAAGGTGGCTTCCACGCCGTACTCGTCCTTCAGGCGGTAAGCGGCCACGTCGAACTGCAGCACGCCCACCGCGCCCAGGATCAGATCGTTGCTGGTCAGCGGCCGGAAGAACTGGGTCGCGCCCTCTTCGGAGAGCTGGGCCAGGCCCTTCTGCAGCTGCTTGAGCTTGAGCGGATCGCGCAGGCGCGCACGGCGGAACAGCTCCGGGGCGAAGTTGGGGATGCCGGTGAAGGTGACCGCCTCGCCTTCGGTGAAGGTATCGCCGATGGAAATGGTGCCATGGTTGTGGATGCCGATCACATCGCCCGGCCAGGCCTCGGCGGCGATTTCACGGTCGCTGGCCATGAAGGTCAGGGCGTTGGCCAGCTTCATTTCCTTGCCGGTGCGCACGTGGAAGGTCTTCATGCCCGCGCTGAAGCGGCCCGAGCACACCCGCATGAAGGCGACGCGGTCGCGGTGCTGCGGGTCCATGTTGGCCTGGATCTTGAACACGAAGCCGGTCAGCTTGCTCTCTTCCGGGGCGATCTCGCGGCCGGTGGTGGCGCGTGCCTGCGGCGACGGCGCGTGCTCGACGAAGAAGTCCAGCAGGGGCTGCACGCCGAAGTTGTTCACGCCCGAACCGAAGAACACCGGCGTCTGCTTGCCCTCGCGGTAGGCCTGCAGGTCGAACGGATGGCTGGCGCCCTGCACCAGCTCCAGTTCATCGCGCAGGTCGGCCAGCATCTGCGCTCCGATCTTCTCGGCCAGGCCGGGAGCATCGATCGACGGGAAGATGGTCGAATCCTGGCGGGTGAAGTTGCGGCCGGGTTCGTACAGGTGCACTTCGCCGGTCAGCAGGTGGACCACGCCCTTCAGGCGCTGGCCCATGCCGATCGGCCAGGTGACCGGCGCGCACTGGATGCCCAGCACGGTTTCCACTTCATCCAGCAGTTCGATCGGATCCTTGCCCTCGCGGTCGAGCTTGTTGATGAAGGTCATGATCGGGGTGTCGCGCAGGCGGCACACTTCCATCAGCTTGATGGTGCGCTCTTCCACGCCCTTGGCCACGTCGATCACCATCAGTGCCGAGTCCACCGCGGTCAGCACGCGGTAGGTGTCCTCGCCGAAGTCGGCGTGGCCGGGGGTGTCGAGCAGGTTGACGATCTTGCCTTCGTACGGGAACTGCATCACCGAGGAGGTGACGGAGATGCCGCGCTCCTTCTCCAGCGCCATCCAGTCGGAGGTGGCATGGCGGGCCGCCTTGCGGCCCTTGACCGAACCGGCCATCTGGATCGCGCCTCCGAACAGCAGCAGCTTTTCGGTCAGCGTGGTCTTGCCGGCGTCAGGGTGGGAGATGATGGCGAAGGTGCGGCGACGCGACGCTTCGGTGGCGACTTCGGACATGGCAGTGGCGCCCGCCCGGGGCGCTTTTCAAAGAGATAAGCGCCTGATTATACCGGCCGTGGCCGGTCAGCGCCCGACCGCGCCCTCGGCATCACCCTGGCGGGCGAACTGCAGCTGTCCCTGCGAGGCGAAGATGCGCACGGGTACCGAGCGCAGCGCCATGCCGCGGTTGACCTGCACCACGAAATGCAGGTGCGGGGCGCTGCTGTAGCCGCTGTTGCCGGACAGACCGATCGGCTGTCCGGCCTGCACCGCTTGGCCACGACGCACCCGCATGCCGCCTGCCTGCAGATGGCCGTACAGCGCCATGCTGCCGTCGCTGTGCAGGATACGGATGAAATTCGCCCTGCCGCCGTCGCGCTCGCGGTCCTGGCCGTTGCCGCGGAAGCCATCCTGGATCTGCATCACCGTTCCCTCGCGCGCGGCCAGCACCAGCGTCGCCTCGGGCAGGGCGAAGTCCACGGCGTCGCGGTTCTCCTCGTCATCGTGGCTGAACCGGCCCTGCGGCGCCTGGTCCACGCGCAGGCGTGCGGCGTCGAACGGCAGGCGATAGGCCACGTCTTCGGCGCGGGCGTCGGGACGGCCCGGTACCGACTGCAGGCGCACGTCAAGCGTCCTGCCGCCCACGGGCGAGGGCAGGTGACCGACCACGAAGCTGCTGTCGCCCTGCACCAGCGACCGTACCGGCAGGCCCTCGATGGGGTGCCCGGGCCCAGCGCGCAGTTCAACCTGCAATGGGCCGGCCAGGGTGTTGTCGATCCGGGCCTGCCAGTAGTCGCCCACCTGCTGCAGCCGCAGCTGCGCGGTGGGAGCCGCTTGGCCGAGGCCCTGCGCGCCGGGCGCGGGGGCCGCTGGGGGCACCAGGCCCCAGCCCTGCCGCCAGTCGGCAGCACCGGCGGTGGTGCTGACCAGCAGCGGCAGCAGCAGGCAGGACAAGGGCAGGCGCGGCATCGGGCGTTCCGGACAGGGGGACCGCCGCGACTGTACCTGATCCGCAGAAGGTGGGCCGCAGCGATCGCTCCGGGTATTCATCGCTTTATCCGCATGAAGGGATTGACATGGGCGGAAAGCGATGGCATCGTGGCTCCACCATCGAGACCGGCAGAGGGACAGGCCCTTTGAAGCCGGGGCAGCCCGCAGGCGCGCAAGCGCCGGCGTAGGTGCCAAATCCTGCGGGGACCGTGGCGTCCACCGGAAGATGGTTCGAACCATGCACCGCAGGTGCATCTCGAACGCGAGCCCCGCGAAGGCTCGATGGCCGATTCCCCTAACGGATCCCGCCATGAGCTTCGCCCCCAGCACCACGCTTCGCCCCGAACCCTTTGTCCCCGTCAGCGTGCCGGTCGAAGACCGCGTGCACGCCGAGCGCGGCGAGTTCGCCGCGGTGCTGTCGATGCGCCACGCCGGCGCGTACCCGGTACGCCTTCGCTACGAATGGGTGGGACCGGTCGATGCACCGGTGGTGGTGCTGGCTGGCGGCATCTCCGCTCATCGCCATGTGGCGTCCAACGCGCAGTTCGCCGAGAAGGGCTGGGCCGAGGAACTGGTCGGCAGTGGCCGCACGCTCGATCCGCAGCAGCTGCGCGTTCTGGCGTTCGACTTCATCGGCGCGGATGGCGCGCTGGACGTGCCGATCGACACGGCCGACCAGGCCGATGCGCTGGCCCTGCTGCTGGATCACCTGGGCATCCGCACGCTGAAGGCGTTTGTCGGCTACTCCTATGGCGCCCTGGTGGGGCAGCAGTTCGCCGTCCGCCATCGCGCCCGCGTGCGCCAGCTGGTGCTGGCCAGTGGTGCGCACCGCCCGCATCCTTATGCTGCGGCATGGCGTGCGTTGCAGCGCCGGGCGGTCGCCCTGGGACAGCTGCAATGCGGTGAAGACCATGGCCTGGCACTGGCCAGGCAGTTCGCGATGCTCAGCTACCGCACGCCGGAAGAGTTCGGCGAGCGCTTCGATGCCCCGCCCGAGGTGGTCAACGGCCGCGTCCGCGTGGCCGCCGAGGACTACCTCGACGCGGCGGGCGCCCAGTACGTCGCGCGCACCCCGGTGACCGCCTACCTGCGCCTGTCCGAATCGATCGACCTGCACCGCGTGGATCCCACCGCCATCCTGCCGCCAACCGTGGTGGTGGCCGTGGAAGGCGATCGGCTGGTGCCGTTGGCCGACCTGGTCGGCCTGGTCGAGGGGCTGGGTCCGCGCGGCAGCCTGCGCGTGCTGCGCTCCCCATACGGCCACGACGCCTTCCTCAAAGAAACCGATCGCATCGACGCGATCCTCGCCACCGCCTTCCGCACTTCTGGAGAGTCCGCATGAGCCTGCACGCCGCCGAGCCGTCCTGTTGTCGCACCACTGCCGCCGTCCGCGCCGGCATCGATCGTGACACCGCCCATGGCGCGGTCACACCGCCGATCGTGCTGTCGTCGAACTTCAGCTTCGAAGGCTTCGGCAACAAGCGCCAGTACGACTACACGCGCAGTGGCAACCCGACGCGCGACCTGCTGGGCGAAGCACTGGCCGAACTGGAAGGCGGAGCCGGTGGCGTGGTCACCGCCACCGGCATGGGGGCCATCAACCTGGTGCTGAATGCCCTGCTGCAGCCGGGCGACACGCTGGTGGTACCGCACGATGCCTACGGCGGCAGCTGGCGCCTGTTCAACGCGCTGGCGAAGAAGGGGCATTTCGAACTGGTCACCGCCGACCTCACCGACCCGCGCACGCTGGCGCAGGCCCTGGCTACCCAGCCGCGGCTGGTGCTGGTGGAAACCCCGTCCAATCCACTGCTGCGCATCACCGACCTGCGCTTCGTCATCGAGGCGGCGCACAAGGCCGGCGCGCTGGTGGCGGTCGACAACACGTTCCTGTCGCCGGCGCTGCAGCAGCCGCTCTCCTTCGGTGCCGATCTGGTGCTGCATTCGACCACCAAGTACATCAACGGCCACAGCGATGTCGTCGGCGGTGCGGTGATCGCGCGCGATCCCGCGCTGCACGAACAGCTGGTGTGGTGGGGCAACGCACTGGGGCTGACCGGTTCTCCCTTCGATGCCTTCCTGACCCTTCGCGGCCTGCGCACGCTGGATGCACGCCTGCGTGTGCACCAGGAAAACACGGCCTCGATCGTCGCGCTGCTGGACGCGCATCCCGCCGTGGCCCGGGTGTATTACCCCGGCCTGGCCGACCATCCCGGCCATGCCATCGCCGCACGCCAGCAGAGCGGCTTCGGCGCGATGCTGTCGTTCGAGCTGGCCGACTGCGCCGGCGAGGATCCGCATGCGGCCGTGCGCGCGTTTGTCGATGGACTGCGCTGCTTCACCCTGGCCGAATCGCTGGGCGGCGTGGAAAGCCTGGTCGCGCATCCGGCGACCATGACCCATGCAGCGATGAGCGTCGAGGCGCGTGCTGCCGCCGGCATCAGCGAAGGACTGCTGCGCCTGTCGGTCGGTATCGAGGCCGAGCGCGACCTGCTGGCCGATCTGGGCGCGGCGCTGGCACGCGCCGAAGCGGTGATCGACGCTGCCGCACGTCGCAAACAGGTGGTGGACGCATGAGCGCGCTGGCGGCCGAGATTCCGGCGCTGGGCGGTGGTCGCCTGGCACTGCTGGGCACCGGGACGGTGGGCTCTGCGTTCGTGCAGCGCTACCAGGCCCTGCAGGCGCGCGGCCTGGAACTGCCCAGCGTGCAGTGGCTGGCCAACTCGCGCACTGCGCTGGCCATCGACCGCGATCTGGCCCTGCCGCTGGAACTGGCGCGGCGCGCACCACGCGGCGGCCAGAGCGTGCCACCGTGGGCCGGTGCCGAAGGGCTGGAGCGTGGCGATGTGGTGGTTGATGCCACCGCCAGCGAAGACGTGGCCGCCCGCCATGCGCAGTGGCTGGCGCGGGGGGTGCATGTGGTGACGGCCAACAAGCTGGGCCGTGGCGGGCAGCTGTCACGCGCGAAGGCCATCGCCGAGAGCTGCGCTGACAGCGGCGCCCGGTACGGCGACAGTGCCACCGTGGGGGCGGGACTGCCGCTGTTGAGCAGCCTGCGTGCGCTGGTGGCCGGTGGGGATCACATCCACGCGATCGAGGGGGTGCTGTCCGGTTCCCTGGCCTGGTTGTTCCATCGCTATGACGGCCGTTCGCCGTTCTCGGCTGTGGTGCGCGAGGCGCTGGCCGCAGGTTACACCGAACCGGATCCGCGCCTGGACCTGTCCGGCGAGGATGTGCGGCGCAAGCTGCTGATTCTGGCGCGCAGCAGCGGACTGGCGCTGGATGCCGCGCAGGTGCACGTGGATTCACTGGTGCCCCCGGCGTTGGCTGCGCTGCCGCTGGACGACGCACTGGCCGAACTGGAGCAGCTGGACGCACCGCTGCAGGCGCGCTGGCAGCAGGCGACGGACAGCGGTCGTGTACTGCGTTTCGTCGGCCGGGTCGACGCTGAGGGCGCACAGGTGGGGCTGCGTGAACTGCCGGCCGATCATCCGCTGGCGCAGGGGGCGGGCACCGACAACCGCGTCGCCATCCACAGCGACCGCTATCGCACCCAGCCATTGCTGATCCAGGGGCCGGGCGCGGGCGCGGAAGTCACTGCTGCCGCATTGCTGGATGACGTGCTGCGCATCGTGGGATGAGCAGCGTCCCGCTGCGCTCGCTGGGCGTGGCCCGGCGCTACCCGCACCATCGCGCTCGCCGGGCATGGCCCGGTGTTACCCGCACCGCTGCGCTCGCCGGGCATGGCCCGGCGCTACCGGGACGGCACGGGCAGCACACGACATTGCAGGTAGCGCCGGGCCATGCCCGGCGGATCCGCATCAGCGCGCTTTCAACACCTTCAGCAACGCGGCATTGAACTGCGTGGGGTCCTGCACCTGCGGCGAATGGCCCAGTTCGGCGAATTCGACCAGCGTCGCGCCGGCAATCGCCGCAGTGGCCGCTTTGCCCAGCGCCGGATAGTTGCCCAGCCGCGCCTTCACTTCCGCCGGTGCCAGGTCACGACCTATCGCGGTGCGGTCCTTCTGGCCGATGAACAGCGCGGTCGGCACCTTCAGATTCTTCAGCTCGTACACCACCGGCTGGTTGAACACCATGTCCGAGGCAAGTGCCTGGCTCCAGGCCACCGCCTGTCTGCCGTCGCCCTCGTACATGCCCGCTTGCATGCGTGCCCAGGTTTCATAGGCAGGCTTCCAGGTGCCGTCGTAGTACACGTCCAGCTGGTAGCGGCGGATGCTCTCGTAACTGGTTTTCAGCTCGCCGGCATACCAGGCATCGACGCTTCGCCACGGCACGCCCAGCGCCTTCCAGTCCTCCAGGCCGATCGGATTGACCAGCGACAGGCTGCGCAGGTCCTGCGGATAGGTCAGTGCATAGCGCACCGCCAGCATGCCCCCCATCGAATGGCCGACCAGGTGCACGGGCAGGCCGCCGAGCTGCAGCTGCTGCAGCAGTGCATGGGTGTTGGCGGCGAGCTGGCCGAATGAATACTGGTAGCGCTCGGGCTTGCTGGATTTGCAGAAGCCCACCTGGTCAGGTGCGATCACGCGGTAACCGGCGGCGAGCAGGGGAGGGATGGTTTCCTTCCAGGTCGCCGCGCAGAAATTCTTGCCATGCAGGAGCACCACCACGCTGATCGGCGCGGTCGTCGGCGCGATGTCCAGATAGGCCATCTGCAGCGGTTGCTGCTGCGATTCCAGGGTGAAGGTCTGTACCGGATAGCCGTAATCGAACCCCTCCAGCCGCGGCCCATAGGTGGGAGCGGCAGCGGCGGTGAGGGGCAGGCAGGCCAGCAGTGCGGCGGCGATCACGCGCATGGGACGTTCCGTGACAGGGGATGCCCGAGCCTAACCGGAATGCGGTGACGGTGTCGTCCGCCAGATGCCCGTCATCAGCACTCGATGACATTCACCGCGAGGCCGCCGCGGCTGGTTTCCTTGTACTTGTCCTGCATGTCGCGGCCGGTGTCGCGCATGGTCTTGATGACCTTGTCCAGCGAAACCTTGTGCTTGCCATCGCCGCGCATCGCCATGCGCGAGGCATTGATCGCCTTCACCGCGCCCATCGCGTTGCGCTCGATGCAGGGAATCTGCACCAGCCCTCCGATCGGGTCGCAGGTCAGGCCGAGGTTGTGTTCCATGCCGATTTCCGCGGCATTCTCGATCTGGCTTGGATTGCCGCCCAGCGCCGCAACCAGGCCGCCGGCCGCCATCGAGCAGGCCACGCCCACTTCGCCCTGGCAGCCAACTTCGGCACCGGAAATCGAAGCATTTTCCTTGTAGAGGATGCCGATCGCGGCCGAAGTCAGCAGGAAGTCGAACACGCGCTGCTCGTTCGCGCCCGGGCAGAACCGGTCGAAGTAATGCAGCACCGCGGGCAGCACGCCGGCCGCACCGTTGGTCGGCGCGGTCACCACGCGGCCACCTGCGGCGTTTTCCTCGTTCACGGCCAGCGCGTACAGATTGACCCAGTCCAGCGTGGTCAGCGGATCGCGCATCGCCGCTTCCGGCTTCGACGACAGCTCGCGGTACAGCGCCGGCGCGCGACGGCCGACCTTCAGGCCGCCCGGCAGCACGCCTTCCTCGCGGATGCCGCGCGTCACGCACGACTGCATCGCGCTCCAGATCTCGCGCAGCTGGGCGCGGATCTCGTCCTCGCTGCGCCAGCACTTCTCGTTCTCGAACATCAGCTGCGCGATGCTCAGGCCGCTGCGCGCGGTCTGCGCGAGCAGTTCGTCGCCGCTCTTGAACGGATAGGGCAGCGGGGTTTCGTCGGGCACGATGCGGTCATCGGCCGCGTCGTCCTGGTTGACCACGAAGCCACCGCCAACGGAGTAGTAGTCTCGCGTGGCGATCACTTCATCGTCGGCGTTGTACGCGGTGAAGCGCATGCCGTTGGTGTGGTACGGCAGCTTCTGCCGCTTGTTCATGCCGAGGTCGCGCTTCTCGTCGAAGGCGATCTCATGCTGGCCCATCAGCTGGATGCGCTTGCTGCTGCGGATGCGTTCCAGCGTGGACGGAATGATGTCCGGATCGATCAGGTTGGGGCGCTGGCCTTCCAGGCCAAGCAGGATCGCCTTGTCGGTGCCATGGCCGCGACCGGTCAGCGCCAGCGAACCGTAGACGTCGGCGCGGATGCGTGCGACCTCGTGCAGGCGGCCCGGGTCGAGCAGCCAGCGATGGACGAACCGCTCGGCGGCCTTCATCGGTCCGACGGTGTGGGAAGAGCTCGGGCCAATGCCGATCTTGAAAACGTCGAACGTGCTGACAGCCATGGATGCCAAACTGCGGGTACCGGACAAGCGGCTATTCTAGCGGCTTGCCGGGCCCTCCGATGGCTGCGGCGCAGCATTTCCGCCAAGCGAGGCAAGCCGGTGTTGACCCTGTTCCAGCGTGACGACTGCCACCTGTGCGATATGGCCCTGGCCGAACTGGCCAAGGCACGCGCGCCCGAGTTCGAATCGGTGTTCCTGGATGACCATCCAGCGCTGGAAGCGCACTACGGAGCGCGGGTGCCGGTGCTGCGCGACGAGGCGGGCGACCGTGAACTGGACTGGCCCTTCGATGCGGCCCGGGTGCGGGCCTGGCTGGCTGCGGGCTGAAGCCGCCGGGCATGGCCCGGCGCTACCCTGTGTCAGCGTTCTACGGTGGAGCCGGGCATGGCCCGTGGCTTACTTCGCGTCGAACTTCACGATCGTGCTGATCGCGGTTTCGTCGGGGATGGTCTTGGTGTCGGCCCAATCGCCGGCGCCGACGCTGAAGTCCAGGCGCTTGACGGTGGCCTTGCCGGTCAGCACCGGCTGCGTGCCCGGCTTCCAGGTGAAGGTGAGCGTCACCGGCTTGCTGACACCCCGCAGTTCCAGCGTGCCATCGGCGGCGAACTGGTCATTGCCGATGGCGCGGAAGCCCTTCGCGGTATAACGCGCGGTGGCGAACTTGCCGACATTGAAGAAGTCCGCGCTCTGCAGCGTCGAGTCACGATCGCTGTTGCCGCTCTTGGCGCCGGCCAGCGGAATCACGACGTCGAGTGAGCCGGCCGCCGGATTGGCGGGATCGAAGCTGAGCTTGGTGGCGAAGCCCGGGAAGCTGCCGGTGAACACTTCGCCATCGTACTTGCTGGCGAACACCAGGATCGAGCCCGCGCCGGGAGCCTGTGCATAGTCCGCGGCGAACGCCGGGGCGGTGGCCAGCATGCCGGCCAGGGCAGCGGCCACGGCCGCCGGGGTGGTCAGTTTCAGGTTCATCGGTCAGTCCTTCTGGGGAGAGGCAAGCCAGCCACGCGGCAGCATGCGGGTCAGCGTGTCGTCGCGCTGGAACAGGTGGTGGTAAAGGGCAGCGCCGGCATGGGCCAGCACCACTGCGATCAGCAGCCAGAAGCCGTACTCATGGATCGCATGTGACACGGCGACGACCTGCGGATCCGGTCCGCTGAGCTTGGGCACATCGACCAGGCCGAACCAGCGGAAGGGCCGCAGCCCGCTGGCCGAGTCGTACAGCCAGCCCGACAGCGGAATGGCGAACATCAGCACGTACAGCAGCACGTGGGTGGCGCTGGCGATGCGCTCCTGCCAGCTGGGCACCCCCGGCACCGGCTTGGGCGCACCGGCGTAGAGGCGCCAGACCAGGCGCAGCAGCACCAGGGCCAGCACGGTGATGCCGATCGACTTGTGCGCGGTGTAGACCCAGAAGTATTTGGGCGTCCTGGGCAGTTCGCCCATGGTCAGGCCGATCACGCCAAGGGCGAGGATCAGGATTGCGATCAACCAGTGCAGGGTCTGGCTGACACTGCCCCAGGCGGCGGGGGAGTTCTTGGCGGTCATGCGGGGTCCTTGGGGGCCGTCTTGCTGTCGGAGTGGGGAACCGGGGCAGGAGTTCCCGGCCTGTCGCTGCGGTCGAGGAAGGCCTCGGCCTCGATCCGCACCTGTACCGCGTCGCCGATCACCCCGGGCCAGGCGGTGATGCCGAACGCGCGGCGGCTCAAGGTGGTGCTGGCGGAAAAGCCGGCGGTGCGGCGGAATGGCGGCAACGGATAGCGTTTGATGGCGTTGAGGGTCACATCCAGCGCGACCTCCTGGCTGACCCCGCGCAGTGTCAGCGTGCCGAACACACGGGCGTGCTTCGCGTCGATCGGTTCGACCCGCGACGATACGAAACGGGCGCTGGGAAACCGCTCGCCATCAAGCAGGCTGCGGGCCAGCGTGGCCTGGTTCCATTTGGCATCACCCAGATCCAGCCGGGCCACCGGCACATCCACCTGCAGCGTTGCCTCGCGCCAGTTGTCGGGATCGAACTGAAGGTGGCCCTCACTGCCCGATACCGTCCCCATGGCCTGCGAGTAGCCGGCATGATCGATCGTGAACAGCACCCGCGTGTGCACCGGATCCAGCCGGTAGGTATCGAGCTGTGCCCAGGCAGGCGCAGCGGCGAGCAGCAACGGCAGCAGGAGCAGGCGGGGTCGCATCGCTGGCGGGCTCCGGGAGGGGACGCTGCGATCATACGCACAGCCCCCTGACAACGCTGCGTGCATGGCTGCAACAGTTCGTGGTGGCGATGCCACTGGAAACGGGCTGTTGCAGTCGTGAAGCCTGGGCCTGTGTGACAATCGCGGCTGGATCGGGGGTTCAGGATGACGAGTGGCTGGCGTCTGTGGTGCCGAGGCATCGCAGTAACGGGTCTGCTGCTGCTGGCAAGCGCCACGGTGGCCGCGACTCTGGACATGGCGGGGGAGACACCACGGCTGCGTCGCTTCGGCGCCGCCGAAGGCTTGCCGTCGCGCATGGTCGTGGCCCTGGCCGAGGACCGCCAGGGGTACATCTGGGCGGCCACCGATGGTGGACTGGCCCGCTACGACGGCACGACGCTGCGGGTCTGGCAGCATGAACCGGAGCGGCCGGGCTCGCTGCCGGGCAACGAGATCGAGACCCTGCTGGTGGATCCGCTGGACCGGGTGTGGGTCGGCATCAACGGCAAGGGCATCGCCCGGCTGGATGCGGATCGCGAGCGCTTCTCCAGCTTCGACACGGTGAACAACGAATGCCAGAGCCAGTTCTGGACACTGGCCTATGCGGACGATGCGCTGTGGATCGGCACCAGCGGCCATGGCGTATGCCGCTTCGGCGAGGATGGCAGCCTGCGCTTCTTCCAGCATGATCCGCAGCGCCCCGGCGGTTTGCCCAGCAACACCATCTTCAGCAGCCTGGTCGACGCGCAGGGCCGCCTGTGGGTCGGCACCGAGGCCGGTGTCGCCCGCTGGAACGGCAACGGCTTCGAGGCCATCGCGCCGCGCGAGCTGGGCACGGTCAGCGTGCTGCGTCTCAGCCGCGACCCCGATGGATCGATCTGGGTCGGCAGCCAGAACGAAGGCCTGTTCCGCATCGATGCCCAGGACCGCGTCAGCCGCCCACGCTGGTCCGGCAGTGATCGCCTGCGCTCGGCACTGGTGCTGGCTGATCGGCAGGGAGGCTACTGGGCAGGCACCTCGGATGGACTGCTGCGCGGTGACGCGCAGACACTGCGGCGCCTGGAGGGCGATCGCGGCAGCGGCTTCCTGACCGCCCACAGCGGCGTGCTCGATCTGCTGCAGGACCATGAAGGCGGGGTCTGGGTGGCCCTGCTTACCCAGGGGCTGGCCTACCTGCCGCCGGACTGGCGCCGCTTCTCCACCTGGAACCAGCTCGACGGCAAACCGCTGGACAGCCAGTACCTGCTCAGCGCGGCCACCGATGGCCGGAATTACTACGTAAGTTCCGCACACGGCGTGTACAAGATCGACGCGCAGGGCGTGCTGAGTCTGCTTGCCGGTGATCGCGAACTGGGCAGTGGCGCGGTCTGGTCGGTACTGCCGCGGCCGGACGGCCGCCTCTGGCTGGGCCGCGCCGGGCGCATCACCGTCTATGACCCGGCCACCCGCGCAACCCGGGAGTGGCGCATCGACGGCGGCTCCGACCTGCGCCAGCGCATCGACCTGATGCGGCAGGCGCCGGATGGCACCGCCTGGGTGTCGGTGATGAACGTCGGCGTGCAGCAGCGTCTGGACGATGGCCGGGTGCTGCGCAGCTTCCCCGTCGAGGGATTCCGCGGCCTGGGCGATGCGCCGATCGAGCAGATTCGATTCGATCCGCGCGGGAAGGCCTGGGTGATGGGGGACATGGGCCTCTGGCGCCAGCAGGGTGAGCGCTTCGAGGCGGTTCCGGGCGTCTCGCGGGGATCGATCTACGACCTGGTGTGGATCGATCCGCAGCAGCTGTGGCTCGCCCGCCAGGGCGCCTTCGAGCGCTACCAGTGGGACGGCATGAGCCTGCGCCTGGTGCAGCGCGTCGATGCTGCCGCCGGCATGCCCCCCCTGAGCATGGGTGGCCTGGCCTTGGCCGGCGATGGCCGCCTGTGGGCGACCACGCCGCGCGGCCTGCTGCGCTGGGATCCGAAAACGCAGCGGCTGAGGCAGTTCACCGAGCGCGACGGACTGCCCGACGCCGAATTCACCGGCCGGCCGCCTGCGGTGAACGCCGATGGCCGGGTGCTGGCGGTGACCCAGACCGGCGCGGTCGGTTTCGACGTCAATGCCGCCGACATCCCACTGCCATCCTCCGCGCTGGTGATCGCGCAGGTGCGCGTACGTCGCGACGATGCGCGCGGCTGGCAACCCCTGCCGACAACCGGGGTGCTGCTGCTGGGTCCGGATGACCGTGATCTGCAGATCGACGCGCGGCTGCTCTCCTATGGCAACCCGCAGGGCAACCGCTATCGGTTCCGGGTGCAGGGCTACGACCAGAACTGGGTGGAGCAGGGCGGCGACGGCCAGCGCACGCTCTCACGCCTCGCGCCCGGTGCCTACGTGATCGAAGTGCAGGCGGCCACCGACAGTGGTCCGTGGACGCCGTCGCAGCGGCTGCAGGTGAAGGTATTGCCGCCCTGGTGGCGCAGCGGCATGGCGATCTTCGGCTACCTGCTGCTGGGCTCGTTGCTGCTGCTGGTGCTGGCATGGGCGATCCGCAGCCGTCTGAGAAGGCGCCAGCAGTGGCAGCTGACCGTGCACAAGCAGCAGCTGGCCGAGCAGGCCTCGCAGGCCAAGAGCCACTTCCTGGCCACGCTGGGCCATGAAGTGCGCACGCCGATGACCGGCGTACTGGGCATGAGCGAACTGCTGCTGGCCACATCACTGGATCCGGTACAGCGCAGCTATGCCGGATCGATCCAGCAGGCAGGCAGCCATCTGCTGAGTCTGGTCAACGATGCCCTGGACCTGGCCCGGATCGAAGCGGGGCGGCTGGAGCTGGACCTGCGCCCGTTCGATCTTGCCGCGCTGCTGGACCAGGTGCAGATGCTGATGCGGCCGATGGCGCAGCAGCGCCAGCTCGATTTTGTACGCGAGGATGCCTTGCCCGGCCCGATCAGCGTCAGTGGCGATGAAATGCGCATTCGCCAGATCCTGCTGAACCTGCTCGGCAATGCCATCAAGTTCACCGAGCGCGGCCAGGTCGGCCTGGGCGTGCGGCTGCAGGAGGATGGCGGCGGGGTGTGCTTCGAGGTGTTCGATACCGGCCCCGGCATCAATGCCGAACAGCAGCAGCGTCTGTTCCATCGCTTCGAGCAGGCCGATGGCCCACGGACAGCGTCGCGCTACGGCGGCAGCGGGCTGGGCCTGGCGATCTGCCAGGAGCTGGCCGTGGCGATGGGTGGGCGCATCGATGTCGACAGCCAGCCGGGCAGGGGCGCGCGGTTCCGCGTGCAGCTGCCGCTGCCGTGGACCCGCCAGGCTGCCCGCAGCGGTTCCGACAGAGCCTCACCGCCGCCGCTGCCGCCGCTGCGCATCCTGCTGGTCGAAGATGACGCCACGGTAGCGGACGTCATCGCCGGCCTGCTGCGCGGCCGTGGCCACGACGTGGTGCATGTGCTGCACGGCCTGGGGGCCTTGTCGGAGATCGCGACCGAGGGGTTCGATGTCGGTCTGCTCGACCTGGATCTGCCGGCCCTGGACGGAACGGCGATCGCCCGTCAGCTGCGCGCCATGGGCTATGAGCTGCCACTGGTGGCGGTGACCGCGCGGTCCGATGCCTATGCGGAGGCGCAGGTGTTGGCCGCCGGTTTCGACGGCTTCCTGCGCAAGCCGGTCACGGGCGACATGCTGGTGGCGGCCATCGTGCAGGCCCGCAGCAAGCGCCAAGGTGAGGGCTGATTGCGCCGGCGCCGGGCGTGAACGGCGCGACTTTCGGTTTACCATGCCGACGCCCGCACGACGGGCACCATCTGGGAACGCGTGAGGAGGCGATCAGTGGCGTATCTGCGGTCGGCGATGCTGCTGATGCTTCTGCTGTGCTGCCTGGCGCCCGCTGCCGCACAGCCGGTACCGCCCACGCCCCGGCAGGTGACGGTGTTCGATGGCCTGCCGTCCAACACCGTCAACCGCATGGCGGAGGACCGCTACGGCTACCTGTGGATCGCCACCAATGACGGGCTGGCACGATACGACGGCCGCAACTACCGGGTCTGGCGCTCCGAGGATGGCCTGCGCGACAACCGCATCTGGACCGTACTGGTCGATACCCGCAACCGCTTGTGGATCGGCACCGAGAATGCCGGCCTGGTAAGGATGTCGGCCGACCGCCGGCAGCTGCGGTTCTTCGACCGCAGCAGCCAGCCGCTGATGAGCACCAATACGATCTGGAGCCTGGCCGCCACGCCCGATGGCTCGATCTGGTTCGGTACCCACGAAGGTGGGCTGTACCGGGTGGATGGCAATGATCGCGTGCAGCGCTTCCTGCCCGAGGCGAACAATCCGCGCAGCCTGCCGGCCGCTGCGGTGCCCTATCTGGCCACGCTGCCCGATGGCAGCCTGTGGGTGGGCACCAAGCATGGTGTGGCGCGTTGGACCGGCAGCGATTTCGAGCGGGTCGGCGACGAGCAGGTGCCCGGCCAGCTGATCAACGGCCTGAGCGCCGAGCCTGACGGCAGCCTGTGGATCAGCACGCTGGCCGGCGCGTTCGTGCGCCGGCCGGATGGTCGCTTCGAGCGGCAACCCTGGTCGGTGCCGGCCGGCGACGAGGTGCTGGGCATGATGCTGCGCGATGAGCAGGGGGGCTACTGGCTGGACACCCGCAGCGGACTCGGCCGCGCGGTCGATGGCCAGTACCAGACGGTGCCGCTGTACAGCGCGATCGCCCGTGGCCAGGTGCGGCCGAACTGGACCGGTGCCTACGAGGATCGCGAGGGCGGCATCTGGCTGGCCAGCACCAATGCCGGCCTCTGGCACCTGTTGCCGCGGTGGTGGCAGTTCTCGGTGTTCTCGCGTCTGGAGGACGATGCATCATCACTGCGCAACGCCTACGTACTCGGCACCAGTGCGTCCAGCAACGGTGGCGTCTGGACGGTCGGCAGCCACGGCGCGCTGGACCGCTTCAATCCCCGTACCGGCCAGATCGAGCAGTTCCGGCGCGGCGTCAATGGCATCCACTGGCTGACCTCGGTTCGCGAGGACCGCCACGGCCGGGTCTGGATCGGTTCGTCCGGGGCGCTGCTGCGCTATGACCCGGCACGCGACGAGCTGCGCCGCTGGGGACGCGACGCGCCTGCCGATGCGGCGATGGAGGGCGATGTCGATGCACTGATGATCTGCGACAGCAACAGCCTGTGGTTGATGATGCCCGCCGGCCTGCAGCAGCGCGATCTGGAGGGCCGGCTGCTGCTCGAACTGGACAATGGCCAGAACGGACTGCAGACCGGCCAGCTGAACCAGGATCTGGTATGCGGTCCGCAGAACCAGCTGTGGCTGGCCAGCAGCCGCGGGCTGCTGCAGTGGCAGCCTGAGCAGCAGCGCTTCCAGCCGGTGCCCGGGGCGCCGGCGACGGCACTGTACGCGGCGTATACCGGCAGCGACGGTCAGGTGTGGCTGTCCGAGGACGGCCGGTTGTCGCGCTATCGATGGAGCCAGGGCCGTCTGGAGCGGCAGGGGGTCATTGGTGCCGAACAGGGGTATCCGGCGGTTTCCGCTACCGGTCTGGTGGTCGATGCACAGGGCGTGGCCTGGGCCACCAGCGCACGCGGCCTGGTCCGGGTCGGCGCGGACGGCCAGAGCGTGCGCCTGTATGGCGTGCACGATGGCCTGCCCAGCCAGGAGTTCCGCGCACACACCTTGATCGCGACGTCTTCGGGACGGTTGGTGGCCGGCACCCCGGCCGGCGTGGTGGTGTTCGATCCGGAACAGGTGCGGCCTTCGGTGCGCCGCGCACCGCTGGTGATCGAGCGGGTCGAGGTGCGCCGCAACGAGCAGGTGCTGGACCTGACCCACGATGCACCGTTGCTGATCGCCGACGGCGACCGCGATCTGCGCATCGTGGCGCGCCTGCTGTCCTTCGCCGATTCGGCCTCCAATTCGTATCGCTACCGCTTGGCCGGCTATGACCCGGACTGGGTGGAGGTCGGGCCCGCCGGTGAACGCCTGTTCTCGCGCCTGCCGCCGGGCAGCTACCGGCTGGAAGTGCAGGCGCGCTCGGCCGACCACGTCTGGTCGCGTGTGCAGACCCTGGAGTTCCGCGTGCAGCCGCCGTGGTGGCGCAGCCTGTCGGGCCTGCTGGTGCTGACGTCGATCGCGTTGCTGCTGACCAGCTGGTTCGCGTGGCTGTACCGTCGCCGCCTGCAGCGTCGCCACGCCTACCAGCTGGCGTTGCACAAGCAGGAACTGGCCGAGCAGGCATCGGCGGCCAAGACACGCTTCCTGGCCAACCTGGGCCATGAGATCCGCACGCCGATGACCGGTGTGATGGGCATGAGCGAGCTGCTGTTGTCCTCGCCGCTGGATCCCCAGCAGCGCGGCTACACCCAGTCCATCCGCCAAGCGGGCGAGCACCTGCTGCATCTGGTCAACGATGCGCTGGACCTGGCACGTATCGAATCCGGGCGCCTGGAACTTCAGTCCCGGCCGTTCGCGCTCCATTGCCTGCTGCAGGACCTGGCCGCGCTGATGGGGCCGCTGGCCGCGCAGAAGGGGCTGCGCTTCGTCCTGGACAATCGCTTGCCGCCTGGCCTGCAGGCCACCGGCGATGCGATCCGGGTGCGGCAGATCCTGCTCAACCTGCTGTCCAACGCGGTGAAGTTCACCAGCCGTGGCACCATCACCCTGCATGCCCGGTGCGATGAGGCGATGCGTGCACTTCAATTCGAAGTGCGTGACACCGGGCCGGGCATCAGCCAGGAACAGCAGCTGCGCCTGTTCCGCCGGTTCGAGCAGGCTGACGGTGCACGTACCGCGGCGCAGTATGGTGGCAGCGGCCTGGGGCTGGCGATCTGCCGCGAGCTGGCGCAGGCGATGCAGGGCCGGATCCAGGTCGAAAGCCAGTTGGGTCGCGGAACCTGCTTCGGAGTGATGCTGCCCCTGCCACTGGAAGTGGACGCCGGCGCCGACGCCGACAGCGCCGCACGGAGTGAGGATGCTGTGGCGAACATGCCCCCCCTGCGCGTGCTGCTGGTGGAGGACGACGCGACGGTGGCCGATGTCGTGCAGGGTCTCCTGAGTGCGCGCGGCCACGAGGTGGTGCATGCCGGGCATGCGTTGGCGGCGCTGCGTGAGATCAGCGGAAGTGATTTCGATGTGGCCCTGCTTGACCTGGACCTGCCGGGCCTCAGTGGCTTCGAGCTGGCCGAGCATCTGCGCAACCAGGGGTACATGCTGCCGTTGCTGGCGGTGACCGCGCGCACGGACCCGGACCTGCAGAAGCAGGTGGAAGCGGCCGGGATCGGCGGTTTCCTGCGCAAGCCGGTCACCGGCGAGCTGCTGGTGGAGGCCATCGCCAAGGTATTGGGACGCTGAGGCCGGGCACAGTCCGGCAGGCTACTCCGCGACGTGTTCGACCTGGCGGGGTTCGGGCTTGGTGTCCGGCAACTGCCAGAAGATCATCGTCGAGGTCAGCGTGATCGCGCCCACGCACAGGAACGTGGCGTGCAACGCAGCCGTCGCGCCGTGGCCCTCCAGGTGCGTGCCGAAGGCCGCCAGCAGGCTGCCCGCCGCCGCCGCGCCGAAGCCGGCAGCCAGCATCATCACCATCGACAGCAGGCTGTTGCCCGAACTGGCGAACTCCCGGTCCAGATCACGCAGGGTCACGGTGTTCATCACGGTGAACTGCAGCGAATTGACCGCACCGAAGAAGGCCAGCTGCAGCAGGCGCCAGCCCAGGTGCTGGCCCGGCGTCATCAGGATGAAGCTGGCCATGGCCAGGCCCACCAGCACGGTGTTGGTCATCAGCACGCGCCGATAGCCGTAGCGTTCGACCAGCTTCACCGCGAGCCGCTTGGAGACCATGCCGGCCGCGGCCACCGGTACCATCATCAGGCCGGCGTTCATCGGCCCCAGGCCAAGGCCCACCTGCAGCAGCAGCGGAATCAGCATCGGCATGGCGCTGCTGCCGATGCGCGAGAACAGGTTGCCGAGGATGCCGATGCGGTAGCTGGGCACACGGAACAGCGCCAGCGAGAACAACGGCGCGGTCGAATTGGCCGCATGCAGCCAATAGCCCACCAGCGCGGCCAGCCCCGCCACGGTCATCAGCATCACCAGCGCGTGCGGCGTACCCAGCCCGGAGATGCCGTCCAGCGCCAGCGACAGCACCACCATCGCAAAGGCCAGCATGATGTAGCCGCGCAGGTCGAAGCGGGTGCGGTGGCTGGCGTAATGGTCCGGCATGATCTTCATCGCAGCGATGAAGCCGATCACGCCGATCGGCAGGTTGATCAGGAAGACCCAGTGCCAGGAGGCGATCTCGACCAGCCAGCCGCCCAGCGTCGGGCCGATCAAGGGGCCGATCAGGGCGGGGATGGCGATGAAGCTCATCGCGCGCAGGAAGTCCTCGCGCGGCACCGAACGCATCACCGCCAGGCGGCCGACCGGCAGCAGCATCGCACCGCCGATGCCCTGCAGCACGCGGGCACCGACCAGCTGATGCAGGTGCTGGGCCAGCGCGCAGGCCAGCGAGCCGAGGGTGAACAGGATGATCGCGACCAGGAAGGCGCGCCGGGTGCCGTAGCGGTCAGCAATCCAGCCGGAGGCGGGAATGAACGTGGCGACCGCCAGCGCATAGCTGAACACCACCGACTGCATCTGCAGCGGGCTCTCGCCCAGGCTGGCCGCCATCGCCGGCAACGCCGTGTTGACGATGGTCGAGTCCAGCATCTGCATGAAGATCGCCAGGGACACCAGCCACAGCAGGGGGCGCTGGCGGTTGTAGGTCGATGACGATGTGGACATGGAGTATGGCCGGTGCAACGTGGGGGCGCCATGATCGCGCACTGCGGGTCACGGCGCGATCAACACCGCGCCGCAACCGCATGCGCAATGCTCAGCGCTGGCTGTGCGCGTGCACCGCGTCGACCAGTACCTGCACGTGGGCCGGGTCCATATCCGGCGACATGCCATGGCCCAGGTTGAACACGTGGCCCTCGCGCGACCCGCCATTGCCGGCGGCGTAGTTATCGAGCACGCGCGCGGCAGCGCTGGCGATCGCATCGGGCGAAGCGTACAGCGTGGTGGGGTCGAGGTTGCCCTGCAGGGCAACGCGACCGCCGGTGCGGCGCAGCGCTTCGTCCAGGTCCAGCGTCCAGTCCAGGCCCAGTGCATCCGCACCGGTCTGCGACAGTGCTTCCAGGTGCAGGCCGGTGCCCTTGCCGAACAGGATCAGCGGCGTACGCTCGCTGCCTTCGCCACGGTCCAGGCCCTGGGCAATCCGCTGCAGGTAGCGCAGCGAGAATTCGCGGTACATCGCCGGCGACAGCACGCCGCCCCAGGTGTCGAATACCTGCAGGGCCTGCGCGCCCGCCGCGCGTTGCGCGCCCAGGTAGGCGATGACCGCGTCGGTGGTGACCTCCAGCAGGCGGTGCAGGGCCTGCGGGTGGTTCAGCGCCATCGCCTTGATGCGCGAGAAATCCTTGCTGCCGCCGCCTTCCACCATGTAGCAGGCCAGCGTCCATGGGCTGCCGGAGAAACCGATCAGCGGCACCTGGCCATCCAGCTCGCGGCGGATCAGGCGCACCGCGTCCATCACGTAGCCCAGGTCCTGCTCCATGTCCGGCACCGCCAGCCTGGCGATGGCGGCTTCGTCACGCACCGGGTGGCGGAACTTGGGGCCTTCGCCTTCGACGAAGTACAGCTCCAGCCCCATCGCGTCGGGGATGGTGAGGATGTCCGAGAACAGGATGGCGGCGTCCAGCGGGAAACGCCGCAGCGGCTGCAGAGTGACTTCGCAGGCGATCTCCGGGTTCTTGGCCATCGCCAGGAAGCTGCCGGCCTTGGCCCGGGTCGCGCGGTACTCCGGCAGGTAGCGGCCGGCCTGGCGCATCAGCCAGACGGGCGTGCAATCCACCGGTTCGCGGCGCAGAGCGCGTAGCAGGCGATCGTTGCGGAGAGGGCTGGTCACGTTGAACGTTCCTTGGATCGAAGGTGGGCAGCGGCGTCAGTCGCCGTGCGAAAGGATCTGGAAGCCACGATGCAGTTCGGCATCGCGCGCCTTCTCGAAGGCATGGCGGGCTTCGTCGGCCTGCAGGAACAGCTCGCGGCGCAGCTGCGATCGGCCGCCGACGCGGCCGCTCTCGCGCAGCAGCTCCCAGCCGCCGAAAAGATCCGGCTGCAGGCTCAGGCGCAGGAAACGCGGTGCCTGCGCACCGGCCTCGGGATGTTGCAGGTAGACATGCATGGCCTGATTGTAGCGGGGCCAGGGTGACCCCGGCCGCAACGCGGTAGCGCCGGGCCATGCCCGGCGGACGGCCAGGAAACCCCGGTAGCGCCGGGCCATGCCCGGCGGACGCTCAGGAAACCCCGGTAGCGCCGGGCCATGCCCGGCGAACGCTCAGGAAACCCCGGTAGCGCCGGGCCATGCCCGGCGAACACGGAAAGGTCAGCCCGCGCCCAGCACCTTCAGTACCGCCGCTTCATCCACGTCCGGCACCACTTCGGCCCGACCCATGCCGCGCCACAGTACCAAGCGCAGTCGACCGGCCACGTTCTTCTTGTCCAGTCGCATGCGGCCGAGCAGGGCCTGCGGATCCAGGCCGGCCGGGATCGCGACCGGCAGCCCGAGCCTTTCCAGCAGCGCCTGCAGGCGCGCGCGGTCGGCATCGTCGGCCAGGCCGAGATCGGTGGACAGCCTGGCCGCCAGCACCATGCCCACTGCCACCGCCTCGCCATGGTTCAGCGCATCGCGGCCCGGCGCCGAATAGCCCTGTTCGGTTTCGATGGCATGGCCGAAGGTGTGGCCGAGATTCAGCAGGGCGCGCTCTCCCTTCTCGAACGGATCGCGCTCGACGATGGCGGCCTTGTGCCTGCAACTGCGGGCGATGGCTTCGGCCAGCACCGCGTCCTCGCCAGCGGACAGCGCGTCGGCGTGGTGCTGCAGCCAGTCGAAGAATTCCGCATCGCCCAGCGCACCGTACTTCACCACTTCGGCCAGCCCCGCGCGCAGCTCGCGTGGCGGCAGGGTGGCCAGCACGCCAGTATCGGCCACCACCGCGCGCGGCGGATGGAAGGCGCCGACCAGATTCTTGCCGGCAGGGATGTCCACGGCAGTCTTGCCGCCCACCGACGAATCGACCATCGCCAGCAGCGTGGTCGGCAGCTGCACGCAGTCGATGCCCCGCATCCAGCAGGCCGCGGCGAAGCCGGCCAGGTCGCCGACGACGCCCCCACCGAGCGCGAACACACAGGCATCGCGGGTGGCGCCCAGGGCCGCCAGCGCGTCAATGGCGCGGCCGAATTCGGCCAGGGTCTTGGAGGCTTCGCCGGCAGCCAGCACGTGCTCGCCGACGATCAGGTCCGGACGCGCGGCCAGCAGGGTCTGCTTCAGCCGCGCCAGGTACAGCGGAGCGACGTCGCTGTCGCTGAGCAGCAGGACGTGGCGCCCCCGCACGTGGCGGGCGAGGGCGGGGCCGTCGCTCTGGACGCCGGCGCCGATGGAGATGGTGTAAGGGCGGTCACCGCCAACGGCGACCTGCAGCGGAGTGGGGGACGTCATGCGGTCAGGTCCTGGCGCTGCCATTGCGCGGCGAGCTTGACGACCAGCTGGGCGGTGGCGTCGGCAGCGGTGTATGGGTCGGTATCAAGGGTGAGGTCGGCCAGTTCGCGATACAGCGGATCGCGATGGGCGGCCAGGTCATGCAGCACCTGTTCGCGGTCCGGGCGCTGCAGCAACGGCCGGGCCTTGTCGCGGGCCAGCCGTTCCAGCTGGGCGGTCACGCTGACCCGCAGGTAGACCACGAAGCCACGGCGGGCGATCAATGCCCGGTTGCCCGGGTCCAGTACCGCTCCGCCGCCGGTCGAGACCAGCTGGCCGTGGCCCTGCAGGAGGCGGGCCAGCGCGTCGCGCTCGAGGCTGCGGAAGCCGGTTTCGCCGGAGTGCTCGAAGATCGTGGGAATGCTGGCTCCGGCGGCGTCGACGATGGACTGGTCGACATCGACGAAGTCCAGCGTGAAGCGCTCGGCGAGGCGGCGGCCGATGCAGGTTTTGCCGGCGCCCATAGGGCCGATCAGGATCAGGTTCGGAGCGGGATTCATGCGCCCTGATGCTAACACCTCCGTGCCCCGGCCTTTACGTCCTTCACGTCAGGGTGGGACTTCCTGCGGGGATTCCCGCGTTCAACGGAGTACAGGCCATGTCGGTTGCCAAGGTCATCGAAATCACCGCCTCTTCGCCCACGAGCGTGGAGGACGCCGTGCGCAGCGGCCTGAAGAAGGTCTCCGGAACCGTGAAGGGCATCCAGGGGGCCTGGATCAACGAGACCAAGGTGGTCACCAACGGCAGCGGTGAGATCACCGAATGGCGGGTCAATCTGCGGGTGACCTTCCTGGTGGAATGAGGGGGCTCAGCGCAGTGCCTGTATCTGGCGCTGCGCATCCAGCACCACCACCCGGTCGGCGAGGGCCGGCAGCGCATGCAGTGCCTGCCGGCTGACCCGCTCGAAGTACTGCACGAAGCGCTCCAGCTGCGGCCGGCTCATGCCATGCCGGCCGGGCTGGGCCGCCTGCAGGTTCTGCTCCTGCTGCCAGCGCCAGCGCGGTACCACCGAGAAGTCCGGCGGCTGCAGGAACCACAGGCGGTCACAGCGTTGCCACAATGCCGGGTAGTCGCGGCCCAGGGCCTGGTTGCACCAGTGGCGCCAGCGGCCATCGCTGTCCGCATCACGCTCAAGTGCGTTCAACGGCTGGACCAGTTCGGATTCCTCCTGCGCCGGTGTGCCCAGGAACCAGCCTTCGAACACCAGCAGGTCCAGCGGCTTTTCCAGCCGTGGCCACTGCGCCTGTGGCAGGCGCTCGTCGGCCAGCTTGTCGAAGCGCGGCAGCGCCAGTGGTTCGCGCGCGGCGGCGGCATCGAGCAGCGCGTGGACCAGCGGCAGGTCGTGGGTGCCCGGCGGCCCCCGGGTGATCAGCAGCGGATGGACCTGGCGTGCCAGCCGCTGCCGTTGCGCGCGGGTCAGGTAGACATCGTCGATGGACAGGGTCGCGGCGTTCAGGCCCCGGTGCCGGGCACGCGCCACCACCTGCTCGGCCAGCGTCGATTTGCCGCTCCCCTGCAGCCCGCTGATCGCCAATACTGGAACCGCCGCGCCGCTGCCCAGCGCATCATCCAGTGCCTGCTCGGCCAATGTTTCGGGAAATCCTTTCACCTGGGGCATATACGCAGCAGCGACCATGCCGCCACAATAGATCAATCCGTGTGAGAAGAACGCAATCATGAGCGACCTGTACGCCGAAGCCCTGTCCACGTTTGCCGCCCTGTTCGACGAGGCCAAGCAGAGCCGCGAGGTCGAGCCCAACGCGATGACCGTGGCCAGTGCCGACCTGCACGGTCGTCCATCGGCGCGCACCGTGCTGCTGAAGGCCTTCGATGAGCGGGGCTTCGTGTTCTATACCCACCTGGACAGCCAGAAGGGCCAGGAGCTGCGGGCCAATCCGCAGGCAGCCCTGCTGTTCCTGTGGCGCAGCCTGCGCGAGGCCGGCATCCAGGTCCGCATCGAAGGCCGTGTCGAACAGGTGGCCGATGCGGAAGCAGACGCCTATTTCGCCAGCCGCCCGCGCATGAGCCAGATCGGCGCGTGGGCTTCGCAGCAATCGAAGACACTGGCCGGCCGCGAAGACTTCGACAACCGCGTCGCGGAGATCGAGGCGCGCTTCGAGGGCCGGGATGTACCCCGCCCTGAAGGCTGGAGTGGTCTGCGCGTGGTGCCCGACCGCATCGAGTTCTGGTACGGCGCGCAGTTCCGCCTGCACGAGCGGTGGTGCTATGAAGCCGGCGCCGAAGGGCGCTGGAGCAAGCGCCTGCTGTATCCGTGACCGGCAGCGCCGCCACGATCCGCCAGGCCACACCGGCCGATGCCGCTGCATGGTCGCAGCTGCGCCTGGGCCTGTGGCCCGATGCCGATGATCCGCTGGAGCAGCTGGCGCAGTCGCTGGCCGATCCGGAAGGTGCGGTGTTCCTGGCCTGCGCGGCTGATGGTGAGGCGGTCGGTTTCGCCGAGGTGCGCCTGCGCCACGACTACGTGAACGGCACCGGTTCCTCGCCGGTCGGGTTCCTGGAAGGCTGGTATGTAACGCCGCAGTGGCAGGGGCGCGCTGTCGGCCGTGCCCTGCTGGCGTCAGTGCAGGCGTGGACGCGGGACGCGGGCTGCAGCGAGCTGGCCTCGGACAGCCGCCTGGACGACGTACAGGCGCACGCGGCACACCGCGCCTGCGGCTTTGAAGAGACCGAGCGGGTGGTCTATTTCCGCATGCCGCTGGACATGGCCACGCGAGGATAGCGCCAACCTTGCCCGGTGCCGCGCCGCCCGCGCTGCGCCGGCCTACAGTCCTTCCGCGCGCAGCCAGCGCCACAAGGTGGTGCGTGATACGCCCAGCACCTGGGCCATGCCTTCGCGGTCATTGCGGTGTTCCTGCAGCAGCGCCTGCAGTTGCGCCCGTGACGGGCGCCTGCCGTTGCTTTCCAGCCGCGGGAACGGGGTGCTTTCGCGCGCCAGTTCCGGCGCCAGCTGCAGCAGGCGCCCCGCGTCGATCGTCCCGTCCGCCGGCTGCCAGTGGATGCGCAGGCGGTCGATCAGATTGCGCAGTTCTCTCACATTGCCCGGCCAGTCGGCGGCCCCCAGCACTGTCATCGCGTCCCCGTCCAGCGGTGCGTCGATGCCGCGCAGCTGGCGGAAGAAGTGCCGGGTCAGCAGCGGGATGTCACCGCGCCGGGCACGCAGCGGGGGCAGTGCGATGCGCAGTGCCGCCAGGCGGTAGTAGAGGTCGCGCCTGAAGCTGCCGGCCGCCGCGCGCTGCTCCAGCGACTGCAGCGTCGCGGCCACCACCCGCAGGTCCACCGGCGTCGGCTCGGTGGCGCCGACGCGCAGCACCTCGCGTTCTTCCAGCACGCGCAGCAGGCGGGTCTGCAGCGGCAACGGCAGCTCGCCGATCTCGTCAAGGAACAGTGTGCCGCCATCGGCCGCTTCGACCAGGCCGACCCGGCCGCCGCGACGTGCGCCCGTGAAGGCGCCATCGCTGTAGCCAAACAGTTCGGCTTCCAGCAGCGATTCGCTGATCGCGCCGCAGTTCAGCGCGACGAGACGACCGCGCCGGCCGCTGGCCGCGTGCAGTTGCCGTGCGACCAGTTCCTTGCCGGTCCCGGTCTCGCCGGTGACCAGCACGGTGCTGTCGTGCGGTGCATAGAGCGCGATCTGTGCACGCACCTGCGCCATCGCTTCGCTGTCGCCGAGCAGCGCGTAGGCATCGCCGCGCGGGGCGGCACTGCGCCGCGTGGCGGGGCGTGGACCCACCGAACGTGCCAGGGTCTGGGTCAGTTCCAGCGCATGCTCGAAGGCCTGTCGTACCGAGTCGGCCGAGTACAGCAGCACGCCCGGCAGCCCGGCCTGCTCGGCATGGTCGATGGCCATGCCGGTGCCGACGATCACTTCGATGCCGTTGGCACGCAGATCGGCGATACAGTCGCGCGCATCCTCGCGGGTGACGAAGCGGCGATGCTCGATATCCAGGCCGAAGCTCTGCTGGAAGCCGCTGAACACCGGCACGTCGCTGGCATGGGTGACCAGGCCGATACGTGCGGCGATGCGGCGCGCGCGCGCCAGAGCCTCCATCAGGTCGAAGCCGTTGGCCTGGATCGGCACCAGTGGCAGGTCGAGCCGACTGCGCAGCCAGGCCGCGTTCGAGCCACCGGCAATCACCACGTCGCAGTGCTCGCGGCGCAGGCGCTGGCCGATCACCTCCACCGCCTCTTCGAAGCCGAGGTTGATCTGCTCGATGCGCGCGCGGCGGTCGAACTCGGGAATGACGTCACCCAGCAGGCCGGTCAGCCGCGAAACGCTGACCGTCCAGATCACCGGGCGACCGGGGTCGGCATCGGCATGGCGCAGGGGCGAGCGGGGCAGGTACATGGGGCGGAAAACCAGCACGGGGTGTTTCATGATACATCTGTTTCAATGTTTCATATGTTTCATCTCTGTCGGCCGGTCATGCCTTTGAAATCAAGCGCTTGCAGCTTGGCATGGTGCTTGCGCCTGTCCATTCGCTCCTCAACCTGGATTGCCGCATGACCGCTTCCGCCCCTTCTTCCGCCGGCGCCCGCTTCCGCGAGGCCCTGGCCGCCGAATCGCCGCTGCAGGTGATCGGCGCGATCAACGCCAACCACGCCCTGCTGGCCAAGCGCGCCGGCTTCCGGGCCATCTACCTGTCCGGCGGCGGTGTTGCCGCAGGCTCGCTGGGCCTGCCGGACCTGGGCATCAACACCCTGGAAGACGTGCTGGTGGACGTGCGCCGCATCACCGACGTCTGCGACCTGCCACTGATGGTGGACATCGATACCGGCTTCGGACCCAGCGCGTTCAACATCGCGCGCACCGTGAAGTCGCTGATCAAGGCCGGCGCGGCCGCCTGCCACATCGAGGACCAGGTCGGCGCCAAGCGCTGTGGTCACCGTCCCGGCAAGGAGATCGTTTCGCAGGGTGAGATGGTCGACCGCGTGAAGGCCGCCGCTGATGCAAAGACCGATCCGGATTTCTTCCTGATCGCACGCACCGATGCCATCCAGGTGGATGGCGTGGACAAGGCCATCGAGCGCGCCATCGCCTGTGTCGAAGCGGGCGCCGATGGCATCTTCGCCGAGGCCGCCTACGACCTGGACACCTACCGCCGCTTCGTCGATGCGGTGAAGGTGCCGGTGCTGGCCAACATCACCGAATTCGGTGCCACGCCGCTGTTCAGCCGCGACGAACTGGCCTCGGCCGGGGTCGCCATCCAGCTGTTCCCGCTGTCGGCGTTCCGCGCAGCGAACAAGGCGGCGGAGAACGTCTACCAGGCGGTGCGCCGCGACGGTCACCAGCGCAGCGTGGTCGACACCATGCAGACCCGCGAAGAACTGTACGACCGCATCGGCTACCACGCGTTCGAGCAGCAGCTCGACGCACTGTTCGCCGCCAAGAAATAAGCAGTACCCTGCACCATCAAGTTTTCGGAGGGAAACATGAACGATACGACCGCAACCCCGACCTTCAAGCCGAAGAAGTCCGTCGCCCTGTCCGGCACTGCCGCCGGCAACACCGCGCTGTGCAGCGTCGGCCGCAGCGGCAATGACCTGCACTACCGTGGCTACGACATCCTGGATCTGGCCAACACCAGCGAATTCGAGGAAATCGCGTACCTGCTGGTGCACGGCAAGCTGCCGACCCGCGCCGAGCTGGTTTCGTACAAGGCCAAGCTGAAGTCGCTGCGCGGCATCCCGGCCGCGGTGAAAGCCGCGCTGGAAGAACTGCCGCCGTCGGCACACCCGATGGACGTGATGCGCACCGGCGTGTCGGTGCTCGGCTGCGTGGCGCCGGAAAAGGATGACCATAACCATCCCGGTGCACGCGACATCGCCGACAAGCTGATGGCCTGCCTCGGCTCGATGCTGCTGTACTGGTACCACTGGAGCCACAACGGCCGCGCCATCGACGTGGAAACCGATGACGATTCCATCGGTGGCCACTTCCTGCACCTGCTGCACGGCGAGAAGCCACAGGATTCGTGGGTGAAGGCGATGCACACCTCGCTGATCCTGTACGCAGAGCACGAGTTCAATGCGTCCACCTTCACCTGCCGTGTCATCGCCGGTACCGGCAGCGACATGTACAGTGCGATCTGTGGTGGCATCGGCGCGCTGCGCGGCCCCAAGCACGGCGGCGCCAACGAAGTGGCCTTCGAAGTGCAGAAGCGCTACGACAGCCCGGATGAGGCGGAGGAGGACATCAAGGCCCGCGTCGAGCGCAAGGAAGTGGTGATCGGCTTCGGCCATCCGGTGTACACCGTGTCCGACCCGCGCAACAAGGTGATCAAGGACGTCGCCCGTGAGCTGTCCGAAGAGCAGTCGAGCATGAAGATGTACGACATCGCCGAGCGCCTGGAAACGGTGATGTGGGACATCAAGAAGATGTTCCCGAACCTGGACTGGTTCAGCGCCGTCAGCTACCACATGATGGGCGTGCCGACCGCGATGTTCACCCCGCTGTTCGTCATCGCCCGCACCGCCGGCTGGAGCGCGCACATCGTCGAGCAGCGCATCGACGGCAAGATCATCCGCCCGAGCGCGAACTACATCGGCCCGGAAGATCGCGAGTTCGTGGCCATCGACAAGCGCGCCTGACCGCCGCGTGATCCCTCCATCCGGTCGGCCAGGTGCCGGCCGGATGCCTTCATTGCCGCTCGCCGGCATCCGGCCCGCCCCAAGCATTCCGCCAGCCCATGAATACCGATTACCGCAAGACCCTCCCCGGCACCCCGCTGGATTACTTCGATGCGCGCGCTGCGGTCGATGCGATCCAGCCCGGTGCCTACGCCACGCTGCCGTATGTCTCGCGCGTGCTGGCCGAGAACCTGGTGCGGCGGTGCGATCCGGCGCTGCTCACCGCCTCGCTGACGCAGCTGATCGAACGTCGCCGCGACCTGGATTTTCCCTGGTTCCCGGCGCGCGTGGTGTGCCATGACATTCTCGGCCAGACCGCGCTGGTGGACCTTGCCGGCCTGCGCGATGCGATCGCCGACAAGGGCGGCGATCCGGCCAAGGTCAACCCGGTGGTGCCGGTGCAGCTGATCGTTGATCACTCGCTGGCGGTGGAATGCGGTGGCTTCGATCCGCAGGCATTCGAGAAGAACCGCGCCATCGAGGATCGCCGCAACGAGGATCGCTTCCATTTCATCGACTGGACCAAGCGGGCGTTCCAGAACGTGGATGTGATTCCGCCGGGCAACGGCATCATGCACCAGATCAACCTGGAGAAGATGTCGCCGGTGATCTACGTGCAGGACGGGGTGGCCTTCCCGGACACCTGCGTGGGCACCGACAGCCACACCCCGCACGTCGATGCGCTGGGCGTGATCGCCATCGGTGTCGGCGGCCTGGAGGCCGAGAACGTGATGCTCGGCCGTGCGTCGTGGATGCGCCTGCCCGACATCATCGGCGTGGAACTGACCGGCCGGCCACAGCCGGGGATCACCGCCACCGACGTGGTGCTGGCCCTGACCGAGTTCCTGCGCAAGGAGCGCGTGGTGGGCGCCTGGCTTGAATTCTTCGGCGAGGGTGCGGCCGCGCTGACCATCGGTGACCGTGCCACCATCTCCAACATGTGCCCCGAATACGGCGCCACCGCAGCGATGTTCTACATCGACGGGCAGACCCTCGATTACCTGCGCCTGACCGGCCGCGAGGAATCGCAGGTGGCGCTGGTGGAGAACTACGCACGCAGCACCGGTCTGTGGGCCGATGCACTGGTTACGGCGCAGTACGAGCGCGTGCTGCGCTTCGACCTGTCCAGCGTGGTCCGCAACATGGCGGGCCCGAGCAACCCGCATCGCCGCCTGCCGGTGGCCGAGCTGGCCGAGCGCGGCATCGCCGACGCAGCCAAGCTCGACGCCGGCAAGGCGGAGCAGCTGCAGGGCCTGATGCCTGATGGCGCGGTGATCATCGCCGCCATTACCAGCTGCACCAACACCTCCAACCCGCGCAACGTGATCGCCGCCGGCCTGCTGGCGCGCAAGGCCAACGAGCGCGGCCTGCTGCGCAAGCCGTGGGTCAAGTCGTCGCTGGCCCCGGGTTCAAAGGCGGTGCAGCTGTACCTGGAAGAGGCCGGCCTGCTGCCGGAGCTGGAAAAGCTCGGCTTCGGCATCGTCGCGTTCGCCTGCACCACCTGCAACGGCATGAGCGGTGCGCTGGATCCGGCGATCCAGCAGGAAATCATCGACCGCGACCTGTATGCCACCGCCGTGCTGTCGGGCAACCGCAACTTCGATGGCCGCATCCATCCTTACGCAAAGCAGGCCTTCCTGGCATCGCCGCCACTGGTGATCGCCTATGCCATTGCCGGCACCATGCGCTTCGACATCGAGAAGGACGTGCTTGGCGTGGACGCCGACGGCAACGAGGTGCGCCTGAAGGACATCTGGCCGAGCGATGCCGAGATCGATGCGGTGGTGAAGGCGGCGGTGAAGCCCGAGCAGTTCCGCAGCGTCTACAACCCGATGTTCAACGTGCGCGTGGAGCAGGGGGCGGCGGTCAGCCCGCTGTACGACTGGCGCCCGCAGAGCACCTACATCCGCCGCCCGCCGTACTGGGAGGGGGCGCTGGCCGGTGAACGCACGCTGGCGGGCATGCGCGCGCTGGCGGTGCTGCCGGACAACATCACCACCGACCACCTGTCGCCGTCCAACGCAATCCTGGCCTCCAGTGCCGCCGGCGAATACCTGGCGAAGATGGGCCTGCCGGAAGAAGACTTCAATTCCTACGCAACCCACCGCGGCGACCACCTGACCGCGCAGCGCGCCACCTTCGCCAACCCGAAACTGTTCAACGAAATGGTGCGCAACGACGACGGCAGCGTGAAGCAGGGCTCGCTGGCGCGGGTGGAGCCGGAGGGCAAGGTGATGCGCATGTGGGAGGCGATCGAGACCTACATGGAGCGCAAGCAGCCGCTGATCATCATCGCCGGTGCCGACTACGGCCAGGGCAGCTCGCGTGACTGGGCGGCGAAGGGCGTGCGCCTGGCCGGCGTGGAAGCGATCGCGGCGGAAGGCTTCGAGCGCATCCACCGCACCAACCTGATCGGCATGGGCGTGCTGCCGCTGGAGTTCAAGCCGGGCACCACCCGGCTGACCCTGGGCATCGACGGTACCGAGACCTTCGACGTGGTGGGCGAGCGCACGCCGCGCGCCGACCTGACCCTGGTCATCCACCGCCGCGATGGGCAGGACGTCATCGTGCCGGTCACCTGTCGCCTGGACAGCGACGAGGAAGTGGCGATCTACGAAGCGGGCGGTGTACTGCAGCGCTTCGCCCAGGATTTCCTCGAAGGTGCCCGGGTGGCATGAGACAACCGACGGCCCGGTAACGGGCCGTCTTTCATTGCAAGGAACCGTTCCATGAGCTTTCTTCCGCAACTCCGCATTGCCGCCACCTACATGCGCGGCGGCACCAGCAAGGGCGTGTTCTTCCGCCTGCAGGACCTGCCCGCAGCCGCGCAGGTGCCGGGCCCGGCACGTGATGCGCTGCTGATGCGCGTGATCGGCTCGCCCGATCCCTATGGCAAGCACACCGATGGCATGGGCGGGGCCACGTCCAGCACCAGCAAGTGCGTGATCATCTCCGGTGCGTCCGTGCCCGATCACGATGTGGACTATCTGTACGGCCAGGTTTCGATCGACACTGCGTTCGTCGACTGGAGCGGCAACTGCGGCAACCTCAGCACTGCGGTGGGCCCGTTCGCCATCGCCAACGGCCTGATCGATCCGGCCCGGGTGCCGCGCGACGGCCTGTGCACCGTGCGCATCTGGCAGGCCAACATCGGCAAGACCATCATCGCCCACGTGCCGATGCGCGATGGCGAGGTGCAGGAGATCGGTGATTTCGAGCTGGATGGCGTGACCTTCCCGGCCGCCGAGATCCAGCTGGAGTTCATCGACCCCTCCGACGATGGCGACGCGGGCGCGATGTTCCCGACCGGCAACCTGGTCGATACCCTGGACGTGCCGGGCGTGGGCAGTTTCGAGGTGACGATGATCACCGCCGGCATCCCGACCATCTTCCTCAATGCGGCCGATCTGGGCTACAGCGGCACCGAACTGCAGCCGGCGATCAACGATGACAAGGCCGCCCTGCAGAAGTTCGAGAGCATCCGCGCGCACGGTGCGCTGCGCATGGGCCTGATCTCGACGCTGGAAGAGGCGGCGACCCGCCAGCACACGCCGAAAGTGGCGTTCGTGGCACCGGCACAGGACTACGTATCGTCCAGCGGCAAGGCGATCCCGGCATCGGCCATCGATCTGCATGCGCGTGCGCTGTCGATGGGCAAGCTGCATCACGCGATGATGGGCACTGCCGCCGTGGCGATCGGTACCGCCGCTGCGATTCCGGGCACGCTGGTCAACCGTGCCGCCGGCGGTGGCCAGCGCGAGGCGGTGACCTTCGGGCATCCGTCCGGCACGCTGCGCGTGGGCGCGCAGGCGGGTCTCGTTGACGGTCAGTGGACAGTGACCAAGGCCATCATGAGCCGCAGCGCCCGTGTATTGATGGAAGGCAACGTGCGGGTGCCGGCCGACACCTTGTAACGCGGGACCATGGCGGTCGCGCCGGGCCATGCCCGGAGAGCGCAGCAGGGCCCGCCCATGAACCGCCGGGCGCGGCCCGGCGCTACCGGAGTCCGAGTGATGTCCCACAGCCACACCCCGTCCAACGAACGTGCCGCGTGGGATGCGCTGCTGGTGGACATCGTCGATTACGTGCGCGACGTGCGCATCGACTCGCCACTGGCGTTCCAGACCGCGCATTACTGCCTGCTGGATACCCTCGGCTGCGGGCTGGAAGCGCTGTCCTTCCCGGCCTGCAGCAAGCTGCTCGGGCCCCTGGTGCCGGGCATCAGCGTGACCAACGGCGCGCGCGTGCCGGGAACGCACTACGTGCTGGATCCGGTGCAGGCGGCGTTCAATATCGGCGCGATGGTGCGCTGGCTCGACTTCAACGACACCTGGCTGGCCGCCGAGTGGGGTCATCCGTCGGATAATCTCGGCGGCATCCTGGCCGTCTGCGATTGGCTGGGGCGCAATGCCGCGGCCCTGCGTCGTCCGCCGCCGACCGTGCACGATGTGCTGGTAGCGATGATCAAGGCGCACGAGATCCAGGGCGTGCTGGCCCTGGAGAATTCCTTCAACCGGGTCGGGCTGGACCACGTGGTGCTGGTGAAGGTCGCCACCACCGCCGTGGTCGCCCGCCTGCTTGGGCTGGATCGCGAGCGCATGCTCAATGCGCTGTCGCTGGCCTGGGTCGATGGCCAGGCGCTGCGGACCTACCGGCACGCGCCCAACACCGGTTCGCGCAAGAGCTGGGCCGCCGGCGATGCCACCAGCCGCGGCGTGCGCCTGGCGCTGTTGGCCGCCAGCGGCGAGATGGGGTATCCCAGCGTGTTGAGCACGCCCACCTGGGGTTTCGAAGCGGTCTCCATGCATGGGCAGGCGGTGACGCTGGGTCGGCCGCTGGGCAGCTACGTGATGGAGAACGTGCTGTTCAAGATCAGTTTTCCCGCCGAGTTCCACGGCCAGACCGCAGTGGAGGCCGCGATCGCGCTGCACGCGCAGCTGCGGGCAGGCGGGCGCAGCGTCGATGACATCGCACACATCGCCATCCGCACGCAGGAGGCCTGCATCCGCATCATCGACAAGCGCGGCCCGCTGCACAATCCGGCCGACCGCGACCACTGCGTGCAGTACATGGTCGCCATCGCGCTGCTGCATGGGCGGCTGGTAGCCGAGGACTACGAGGACGACGTCGCTGCTGACCCACGCATCGATGCGCTGCGCGCGCGGATGACCTGCCACGAAGACCCGCAGCTCAGCGCGGATTACCTGGACCCGGGCAAGCGCAGCATCGCCAACGGCCTGACCGTCCGCTTCAACGACGGCAGCGAACTGCCTGAGGTCCTGGTCGAGTACCCGCTCGGCCACGCCCGGCGGCGCGACGAGGGCATGCCCCTGTTGATGGACAAGTTCCGGCGTCATCTGGCCCATCGGTTCCCCACCACCCAGCAGCAGCGCATCCTGGCGGCCTCGCTGGACCCGGTGGCGCTGGCGGCCATGCCGGTGACCGACTACGTGGATCTGTACCGGCCGGTGTAGGGCGCGCCTTGGTAGGTGCCAACCTTGGTTGGCACGGGCCCAACGCCAACCAAGGTTGGCCGCTACCGGGACCGCCGGGCATGGCCCGGCGCTACCGTTCCGATGTATTCCTGCCGGATCCGCGCCAACACCTTGACGCGGCGCGCCTATAATGGCCGCCTCGATCAAGGAGTGACGACATGAGCGGTCCGGCACAGCGGAAGCGGTGGGGATGGACGGCGGCAGTGTTGGCAGCAGGCCTGCTGCTGGGCCTGGCCGGTTGCCGCAACGACAGCGGGCAGCTGCCCAAGGCCAGCGGTGAGGCCATTACCACCCAGGCCGAGCAGGTGAAGGAGTTCACCCTGCTGCGCGCCTACCCGGACCAGAAGAACGACGGCCTGTCGCTGGCGCTGGAGTTCTCGCGCCCGCTGGTCGGCACCCAGGATTTCGACACGCTGGTGCGCTTCGAAGAGAAGGTGGGCACCGACGACAGCAGCTGGACCCTGTCCGATGACGGACTGACCCTGCGCTATCCGTTCGTCGAAGCCGGCAAGGAGTTCAGCCTGGTGGTATCGCCAGACCTGCTGGCCGCCGATGGCAGCCGGCTGGGCAAGGAGCTGAAGCAGAAGGTGTTCAGTGGCGAATTGAAGCCGGTGGCCGGCTTCGCCTCGCAGGGCAGCGTGCTGCCGGCCAAGGACAGCCGCGGCCTGCCGGTTGTCTCCGTGAATGTTCCCGAGGTCGACGTCGAATTCCTGCGCGTGCGCGAGAAGGATCTGCCGACCTTCTTCAGCCAGTACCAGCGCGGTGGCCGTCGTGGCAGCTGGGAACTGAGCAGCGACTACGAGCGCAGCCCGATCAATGCGTTGGCCGAGCCGGTCTACGTCAACCGCTTCATCCTCGGCGGCAAGCAGAACGAGCGCGTGCTGACCTACCTGCCAACCCAGGACATCAAGGAGCTGCAGGAGCCGGGTCTGTACTTCGCACTGCTCAAGCGCACGGGCGATTACGAGGGCGAGTTCGACACCGCGTTCTTCTCGGTCAGTGACATCGGCCTGCACACGCGCGCCTACAAGGACAAGCTGTTCGTCCACACCGCCGGACTGAAGGACGGCGCACCGCTGAAGAATGTCGAACTGCGCGTGCTCGACGGCAAGGGCGAGGTGGTGCTCAAGGGCAGTACCGATGGCAACGGCAATGCGCTGCTGAACTACACGCTCGACGCCACCCACGTGCTGGTGGCCAGCAGTGGCCGCGACACCAGCTTCCTGCCCTTCAACCAGCCGGCCCTGGACCTGAGCGAGTTCGCCGTTGCCGGCCGTGACAACGCCTGGTTCGATGTCTATGCCTGGTCCGGCCGCGACCTCTATCGGCCGGGCGAGACCGTGCGCCTGTCCGCGCTGCTGCGCGACAATGATGGCAAGCCGGTCAAGTCGCAGCCGGTGTTCCTGCGCCTGAAGCAGCCCGACGGCAAGACCTTCCGCGAGACCCGCCTGCAGCCGGGCGAGCAGGGCTACATCGCCTTCGAGCAGGTCATCCCGGCCGAGGCGCCGACAGGACGCTGGCAGGTGGAGTTCCGTACCGATCCGGCCAGCAAGGAAGCGATCCAGGGCATGACCCTGCGCATCGAAGAGTTCCTGCCCGAACGGATGAAGCTGGACCTGGACAGCCCGCAGAAGACGCTCAAGCCGGGCGAGGATCTTCGCCTGCAGGCCGATGGCGCGTATCTGTACGGCGCGCCGGCAGACGGCAACCGTTTCACTGCGCGCCTGGCCGTGGCGGCCGAACAGCAGCCGGTCGAGGGATTGCCGGGCTACTTCTTCGGCGACCCGACCCTGCAGCTGCCGCGCGAGGCCAAGGACGTGATCGACACGACGCTGCCGGCCAATGGCCAGCTGCGCGAGGACGTGACGCTGCCGGAAGAAGCGGCCAAGGCCAAGGCGCCGATCGCGGTGGTGCTGTCCGGCAGCCTGTACGAGACCGGTGGGCGGACCGTGACCCGCACCCTGAAGCGGGTGATGTGGCCGGCCAATGCACTGGTCGGCGTGCGTCCGCTGTTCAACCCCGACGATGGTGCCGACTCCAACAGCAACGCACGCTTCGAACTGGTGCGCGTGGACGCGGCCGGCCGGCCGCAGCCGGCCAAGGGCCTGAAGATCACCCTGGTGCGCGAGCTGCGTGACTATCACTGGACCTTCAACGACAACCGTTGGGACTACGATTTCACCCGCCGGTTCGAGAACAAGGAAACCCGCACGGTCGATGCCGGCAGCAGCGCGGTGGCGTTCGATGTCCCGGTCGAGTGGGGCGAGTACCGGGTGGACGTGTTCGATCCGGGCACCGGCCTGACCAGCCGGTATCCGTTCCGTGCCGGCTGGAGCTGGGGCGATGACAACCGCGGTCTCGATGCGCGCCCGGACAAGGTCAAGCTGGGCCTGGACAAGACCGGCTACAAGGCGGGCGACACCCTGCAGGTGACGGTGACGCCGCCGCATGCCGGCAAGGGCATCCTGATGGTCGAGACCGATCGCATGCTGTACGTGCAGGACATCGACGCCAAGCCCGGTGCCACCTTCAACATCCCGGTCACTGCTGACTGGGAGCGCCACGACGTCTACATCACCGCGCTGGTGTTCCGGGGCGGCAGTGCGCCGAGCAAGATCACCCCGGCGCGCGCTGTCGGCGTGGTGCACGTGCCGATGGATCGCAGGGGCCGCACCGTGGCCGTCGGCCTGGTGGCGCCGAAGCAGATGCGTCCGGAACAGGATCTGCCGGTGACGGTCAGCGCACCGCAGCTGGCCGGCAAGGCCGCGCACGTCACCGTGTCGGCGGTGGATGTGGGCATCCTCAACATCACCCGTTTCCCCGTGCCCGATGCCGGCGCGCACTTCTTCGCCCAGCGCCGCCTCGGCATCGATGCCTATGACATCTACAGCCGCGTGATCGAGAGCTTCGACGGCGGCGCCGGCAAGCTGAAGTTCGGTGGTGACATGGCGCTGCAGGCCCTGCCGCAGGCCAAACGGCCGACCGCGCGCGTGCAGACCGTGGATCTGTTCTCCGGCCCGGTACAGCTTGATGCCAAGGGCAATGCCCGCATCCGCCTCAAGGTGCCGGACTTCAACGGCACACTGCGCGTGTCGGCGCTGGTGTACAGCGATGACCAGTACGGCAAGCGCGACGTGGAGACGGTGGTGCGTGCACCGATCCTGGCCGAGGCCAGCATGCCGCGCGTGCTCGCCCCGGGCGACCGCAGCACGGTGACGCTGGATGTGCAGAACTTCACCGGCAAGCCGGGCCAGTTCAACGTGCGCGTGGACAGCGAGGGACCGCTGGCCCTGGGTGAGGGCAGCCGCAGCGTGCAGCTCAACGCCGATGCGAAGACCACGCTGAGCTTCCCGCTGTCGGCACGCGAAGGCCACAGCGTGGCCAAGGTGCGGGTGCGGGTGGAAGGCAATGGCTTCAAGGCTGATCGCCGCTATGACCTGCCGGTGCGTGCGGCATGGCCGCAGGTGCTGCGCTCGCAGGTACGCACGCTCGACCCGCTGGCGGCGGTCAGCCTCGACAGCGGTCTGGCCGATGGCCTGATGTCCGAGTCGGTCAATGCGCGCCTGCTGGTCAGCCCGCTGCCCCCGATTCCGTTTGCCAGTGCCCTGCAGGGCGCGCTGAATTACCCGTACGGCTGCGCCGAGCAGACCACCAGCAAGGGCTACGCTGCGCTGATCCTGGACCAGGCCACGTCGTCGATGCTCGGCGCGGACGGCCTGGATGCCAAGACCCGCCGCGAACGCATGGAGGGCGCGTTCGGCCGCCTGGCGTCGATGCAGGTGGCCAACGGCAACTTCTCGATGTGGGGCGACGATGGTTATGTGAACCCGTGGCTGACCCCGTACATCGCCGAGTTCCTGCTCGATGCCCGGGATGCCGGCTTCGCCGTACCGGACAACGTGCTGCAGAAGGCACTCAACCGTCTCAGCGAGGATCTGCTGTCCGGCGGCAACCCGTTCTACGGGCAGGATGAGCGCGAGAAACTGAAATTCGCCAACCAGGCGTATTCCGGCTATGTGCTGGCCCGGGTCAACCGTGCGCCGCTGGGTACGCTGCGCACGCTGTACGACAACGAGCGCAGCAAGGCGGTCGGTGGCCTGTCGCTGGTCCACCTGGGCGTGGCGCTGTCGCTGCAGGGCGACGCCAAGCGTGGCCAGGCCGCGTTGGAAGCAGCCTTCGCCAAGTCCAGCAGCGAGCGCCCGTCGTACTTCGGCGACTACGGCAGCGCGATCCGTGATGACGCGCTGATGATCGCGCTGACCCACGAGAACAAGCTGGCGAAGCCGGCATGGGATGCGCGTGCGGTCGATCTCGGCCGCGGCCTGGATGCGCGCCGCAACGCGGGCTGGATGTGGCTGAGCACGCAGGAGCAGGTCGCCATCGCCCGCCTCGGCAAGGCGCTGGCGGCCAACCAGAAGGCGCTGGTGGCCGGCGAGCTGGTGATCGGTGGCAACAGTGAATCGATCGGCGAGCGCAAGCTGTTCGGCCGCACCTTCAGCGCCAGCGAACTGGCCAGCGGAGTGCGCTTCACCCCGCAGGGCCAGCCGCCGATGTTCGCCAGCATCGATGTGGCCGGCATCCCGCGCAGTGCGCCCGCGCCGGACAACAGTGTGATCGGTGTCGAGCGCAGCTACTTCGGTACCGACGGCAAACCGTGGTCGCCGCGCCCGCTGAAGGAAGGCGAAGCGCTGATCGTGCGGGTCACCGTCAGTGCCGATACCACCATGCCGGATGCGCTGCTGACCGACCTGCTGCCGGCCGGCCTGGAGATCGAGAACTTCAACCTGGGCGATGCCAAGCAGTGGGCAGACGTGGTGGTCGATGGCATCACCATCAGCGACCGCGGTGACGCGGCCGATACCAAGCATGAGGAGTTCCGCGACGACCGCTACGTGGCTGCGCTCAAGCTCTCGCGCGGCGGGAAGGCCAATGTGTTCTACCTGGTGCGTGCGGTGACCCCGGGCACCTACTCGGTGCCGCCGCCGCTGGTGGAGGACATGTACCGGCCGCAGCTGCGTGGCGTCGGCCGCAGCAACCCGACCACGATCACGGTGGTGCAGCCGTGACCGCGCGGACGGGCCGCGACGGCGCGGCCCGTCCTGCTGGCAACCTGCAATGAAGAACACGATGACGACCCGGCGGGCGGACCTGCGCCGCCGGCTGCGGCCGCTGTGGCCGTGGCTGCGCTGGGGAACGGCGGGCCTGCTGACGCTGCTGCTGGTACTGGACGTCGCTTTCCCGCCGCCGCTGCCGAAGCAGCGCGATACCAGCACCCTGGTGGTGGCTGCCGACGGCACGCCACTGCGTGCGTTCGCCGATGCCGAGGGCGTGTGGCGCTACCCGGCCTCGATCGACAGCGTCTCGCCGTTGTACCTGCAGGCGTTGCTGACCTACGAGGACCGCTGGTTCTGGCGCCATCCGGGCATCAACCCGCTGGCGATCCTGCGTGCCAGCGGCCAGCTGCTGCGCGGCGGCCGCATCGTTTCCGGTGGCTCGACCCTGACCATGCAGGTGGCACGCATCCTCGACCCGCATTCGCGTACCCCCTGGGGCAAGCTCAAGCAGGTGCTGCGTGCCCTGCAGCTGGAAGCGCATCTGTCCAAGCGGGAGATCCTGGCGCTCTATCTGGAGCGTGCGCCCTACGGCGGCGCCATCGAGGGCGTGGAGGCTGCCAGCTGGGCCTACCTGGGCAAGCCGGCCGCGCAGCTGTCGCATGCCGAGGCCGCGTTGCTGGCGGTGCTGCCACAGGCACCGAGCCGCCTGCGCCCGGACCGCCACCCGGAAGCGGCGCAGAAGGCACGTGACAAGGTGCTGGCACGCATGGCCGAACGGGGTGCGTGGACACCGGATGAGGTGGAGGATGCACGCATCGAGAACGTGGTGGCGCGGTCGCTGCGACCGCCGCTGCATGCGGCATTGCTGGCGCAGCGGCTGCATGCGGAACACCCCGGCCAGGCGCGCATCCGCAGCAGCATCGACATCGGCCTGCAGCGTACGCTGGAAGAGCGCGTGGCCAGCTATTTCTCGAGCCTGCCGGAGCGCACGTCGGCGGCACTGCTGGTGGTCGACAACCAGACCCTGCAGGCGCGCGCCTACGTGGGAACGCTGTCCTTCGGCGACCGCCAGCGCCTGGGTCACGTCGACATGGTGCAGGCCTGGCGCTCGCCGGGTTCGACCCTCAAGCCGTTCCTGTACGCAATGGCGCTGGATGACGGCCTGATCCACTCGGAGAGCCTGCTGGTGGACGCGCCGCAGAGCTTCGGCAGCTACCGGCCGGGCAACTTCGACATGGCGTTCAATGGCCCGATCGGGGCCTCCAGTGCCTTGCGCCTGTCGCTCAACGTACCCTCGGTGGACCTGCTGCAGCGGGTCGGCGCCGCGCGCTTTGCCGCGCGCCTGTCACACGCCGGCATCCAGCTGCGTTTTCCCGCGGGCAGCGCCCCCAATCTCTCGCTGATACTCGGTGGCACCGGCGCGCGGCTGGAAGACCTGGTCGGGGCATTCGCCGCACTGAACCGCAACGGTATCGCCGGCCGCGTGCGCTACACCGATGACGAGCCGATGATCGAGCGGCGGTTGGCGTCGCCAGGGGCGAGCTGGATCGTACGCGAGATGCTGGAGTCGAACCCGCGTCCGGGGTATGGCGTGGGCACCTTCGATGTGGGAGGGCGCCCGCGCGTCGCCTGGAAGACCGGGACCAGTTACGGCTACCGCGATGCCTGGGCCATCGGCAGCACGCGGCATTACACCGTGGGCGTATGGGTGGGGCGGCCCGACGGCACGCCCCTGCCGGGCCAGTACGGCGCGGTCACCGCGCTGCCGCTGATGTTCGAGGTGGTCGACAGCCTGCCGCGCCAGCGTGGCGATTCGGCGGCGGCACCGATGCCGGCCAGCGTCAGCCAGGGCGACATCTGCTGGCCGACCGGTGAGCGCGCCGAAGGATTGCCGCCGGCCGTGTGCCAGCGGCGGATGCCGGCGTACCTGCTCGACGGCGCCGTACCGCTCACGTTCCCCGAGCGCGAAGCCCGGCGTTGGCAACCGGGCCGGCAGCGCTACCTCGCAGATGCACGCACCGGTCTGCGCGTCTCGGCCGACTGTCGTCTGCCCCATGAGGAGGTGGCGCGCGAAATCGCCCGTTGGCCGGCGCTGCTGTCGCCGTGGCTGCCGAAGGCGACCCGGGAGCTGTCGCAGCTGCCGGCGCTGTCACCGGACTGCCGCGACGATGGCCGTGAGGCCAGTGTGGCGCTGCACGTGGACGGTCTGAATGACGGGGCCACGCTGGCGCGCGCGCCCAATGCCGAACACGGCGTGCGCCTGCAGCTGCGCGCGCTGGGCAGCGAGCAGGCAGTGGACTGGCTGCTGGATGGCCGCTGGATCGCTCAGACCCGGGGAGCACAGCTGATGCAGCGCGAGTTCGCCGAGCCGGGCGCCCATACGCTGACCGCACTGGCCGCCGATGGTGCATGGACACAGGTGCGTTTCAACGTCCTCCGGTAGGTGCCGGCCTCGGCCGGCACGCGATATCCGATACGCGCAGCGCTATTCCCCGATCCACCCGTCCAGCAGGTCGGCGAACTCATCGGCGTGTTCTTCCTCCTGCGCCAGGATCTCCTCGAGGATGCGCTTGGTGGTCGTGTCGCGATCACCGATGAAGTCGATCATCTCGCGGTAGCTGTCGATGGCGATGCGCTCGGCGACCAGATTCTCGCGGACCATGTCACGCAGGTCGCTGCCCTCCTTGTACTCGGCATGCGAACGCGCGGTCAGCGTGTCCGGATTGAAGTCCGGCTCGCCGCCGAGCTGGACGATGCGTTCGGCCAGCTTGCCAGCGTGCGCCTGTTCCTGCTGCGCATGTTCAAGGAACTCGGCCTTGACCGCATCGGCCAGCATCCCCTTGGCGGTGAAGTAATGCCGGTAGTAGCGCAGCACGCAGACATACTCGGTAGCGAGGGCGTCGTTGAGCAGCTTGATCACGGCCTTGCGGTCGGCACTGTAGCTTTCGGTGATCGCGCCATCTTCAAGATTGCGCCGCGCGCGTTCGCGCAGGACCTTGCGGTCGCTGATGCCGGGAAGCGGGTGGGCAGACGTGCTGGCGTTGGCTGGCGTATTGGACATGGCTGGCCGTTTCCTCTTGCGGTGGAAGATCAGGTGGGCAGGTGCTCCAGCACGTACTCGGCCGAGGACACTTCGAACTGGCCGGGCTGCTCGATCCAGGCCGCGCGGACGACGCCGTCGTCCACGTACAGGGCAAACCGGCGCGAGCGGATGCCCATGCCTGAAGCACTGGCATCCAGTTCCAGGCCCAGCGCGCGGGTCAGTTCGGCATTGCCGTCGGACAGCATCAGCAGGCCGTCGGGTACGTGCTGGTCAGCGGCCCAGGCCTTCATCACGAAGGGATCGTTGACCGCCATGCAGTAGACCTCGATGCCGCGCTGGCGGAACGCCTCGAACTTCTCGACGAAGCCGGGCAGGTGGTGGGCCGAGCAGGTGGGGGTGAAGGCGCCGGGCACGGCGAACAGCACCACTTTGCGGGCGTCGAACAGCGAATGCGTATCGAGCGTCTCGATGCCCTCACGGATGCGCTTGAGGGTCACTTCCGGAATGCGGTCGCCGACATGGATGGTCATGATGGACTCCTTGCTGGGGCAGGCTAGTGGGCGGGATGGGACAGGGGCGTCAAGACATTGGAAACCCCGCGTGCAGGCCCCATCTTCAGGGGGCACGCGCCAAGGTTCCAGCCACAGCGTGGCGCAGGCCGATGGCAGGCGCATTGCGCAGGATCAGTCGGCCTCACCGGGGCCGCACGAGGGGCGGCGTAGCATCGCCGGCGCGTAGAATGAACCCGGGGCGGCGCCACCGGCGCGGCCGAAGCGAATCGAGGTAGCTGGATGGAATTCAAGGATTACTACGCCACCCTGGGGGTGGAACCGACTGCGGGTGATGCGGAGATCAAGACCGCATACCGCCGGCTGGCACGCAAGTACCACCCGGACGTCAGCAAGGAGGCCGGGGCCGAAGACAGGTTCAAGGCGGTCAATGAAGCTTACGAGGCGCTGCGCGATCCGGAAAAGCGCGCGGCCTATGACCAGCTGCGCGCGCAGGGCTACCGGCCGGGCGAGGAATTCAATGTGCCGCCGAACTACGGTGGCGGTGGCTTCAATTTCGAGGAAGTGTTCGGCGGTGGTGGCCCCAATGGCGGCTTCAGCGACTTCTTCGAGAGCCTGTTCGCCCGCCAGCGCGGTGGCCAGGGACCGGGCCCGGGATTCAGCAGCCAGGGGCATGCCCCCAACCGCGATACCCGCGCCAAGCTGTCGGTGCCGCTGGAGGCTGCCTACAACGGCGACAGCCTGCGCATCACCGTCAACGGCAGGCAGCTGGATGTGCGCGTGCCCAAGGGCATCCGTCCCGGCCAGGTGATCCGTCTGGCGGGGCAGGGCAACCACGGCGGCAACCTGCTGCTGGAGGTGGAGTACGCCGCACACCCGCAGTTCGAGGTCGATGGCCGCAACATCCTGTATTCGCTGCAGGTCACGCCCTGGCAGGCAGCGCTGGGCACCAGCATCAGCGTGCCCACGCTGGGCGGTGCGGTGGAGCTGAAGATTCCGGCCGATTCCGAAGCCGGTCGCAAGCTTCGCCTGCGCGGCCGCGGCCTGCCGGGCAATCCCGATGGCGATCAGATCGTCGAGCTGGAGATCATTGCCCCGGCTGCCACCGACGAAGCGCAGAAGAAGGCATACCGCAACCTGGCCAAGGCCTTCGGCGAATCAATCTGACGCCCTGTGCGGCGTCGTCGGCGAATCAGCCCAAGGGTAGCGCCGGGCCATGGCCGGCGTCTCCTGACCCGCCGCGCTCGCCGGGCGTGGTCCGGCGCTGCCGTATCGGCGAATCAGCGTGCGGTGATGAACGCTGCAACAGCGGCACGCAGGCGCTTGAGGCCCTCGGCCGCACTCGGCTGGCGGCTGACGGAAGCGCGACACGGTGAGGTAGCGCCGGGCCATGCCCGGCGTCTCTTGGCCCGCTGCGCTCGCCGGGCGTGGCCCGGCGCTACCGTATCGGCGAATCAGCGTGCGGTGATGAACGCTGCAACAGCGGCACGCAGGCGCTTGAGGCCCTCGGCCGCACTCGGCTGGCGGCTGACGGAAGCGCGGCACGGTGAGGTAACGCCGGGCCATGCCCGGCGGCTCCTGACCCGCTGCGCTCGCCGGGTACGGCCCGGCGCTACCGTATCGGCGGATCAGCGTGCGGCGATGAACGCTGCAACAGCGGCATGCAGGCGCTTGAGGCCCTCGGCCGCACTCGGCTGGCGGCTGACGGAAGCGCGACACGGTGAGGTAGCGCCGGGCCGTGCCCGGCGTCTCCTGACCCGCTGCGCTCGCCCGGCGTGGCCCGGCGCTACCGTATCGGCGGATCAGTGTGCGGCGATGAACGCTGCAACAGCGGCATGCAGGCGCTTGAGGCCCTCGGCCGCACTCGGCTGGCGGCTGACGGAAGCGCGACACGGTGAGGTAGCGCCGGGCCATGCCCGGCGGCTCCTGACCCGCTGCGCTCGCCGGGCACGGCCCGGCGCTACCCGCGCATGCTGCGGCTTCAGCCCTGGCCGGCGAACACCCGCTCCAGCACCTCGGACAGCTCATCTTCCGAGAACGGTTTGGTGATGTAGGCCTTGGCGCCCTGGCGCATGCCCCACATGCGGTCGGTGTCCTGGTCCTTGGTGGTCACCAGGATCACCGGGATGTGCCGGGTCGCCTCGTCGCGGGCGAGGGTGCGGGTCGCCTGGAAACCGTTGAGGTTGGGCATGACCACGTCCATCAGCACCAGATCGGGCAGCTCGGCACGGGCGGCTTCCACCCCGGCGGCACCATCGGTGGCGGTCAGGATCTGGTGCCCGAGCTTCTCGACGATGCGCTGTATCCCCAACAGCTGCGACGGTGAGTCGTCGACGATCAGAATGCGTGCCATGTTGTTCCCCAGGTAATGCCCGCAGTGTAGTGCGGGCGGATTACCGGCGGGAGGGCGGTGCCTGCCGTCCGTCGCCTGCCTGCAACGTTCAGTCGATCCGTACCACCGTGCGTCCCAGCGAGCCGCCGGCCAGCATGCGCTCGAACACCTCCGGCAGCGCCTCCAGGCCGACTTCCGCCGTACAGATCTGCTGCAGATGCTGCGGCTTCCAGTCGTCGCCCAACCGCGCCCAGACGGCTTCGCGCAGGGCGCGTGGCGCGTTGGCCGAAGAAACGCCCAGCAGCGATACCCCACGCAGGATGAAGGGCATCACCGTCATGTCCAGCTTCGGGCTGGCGGCGAGGCCTGCGCTGACCACGCTGCCGTAGGGCACGGTCTGCGCCAGCAGGCTGGCCAGCATGTCGCCGCCGGCATTGTCCAGGCCCCCGCCGAAGCGCGCGGTCTGCAACGGGCCGGTATCGGCCAACGCCTCGCGCGGCAGAACCTCGCTGGCGCCGATGTCGCGCAGGAAGCGGGCCTGCTCCGGCTTGCCGCTGACGGCGTGCACGGTATAGCCGGCGCGGCTGAAGATCGACAGCGCCAGGGCACCCACGCCACCGCTGGCGCCGGTCACCGCCAGCGGGCCCAGATCCGGGGTCTGCCGATTGTCCTGCAGGCGCAGCAGCGCCAACGCGGCGGTGAAACCGGCCGTGCCCAGCACCATCGCCTCGCGCGGGGTGAGCCCGGGCGGCTGCGCGATCACCGCACTCGACTCCAGCCGCACGTACTGGCTGTAGCCGCCGTCGCGGGTTTCGCTCAGGCCGCAGCCGGTGGCCAGCACGGCGTCGCCCTCGCGCCAGGCGGGGTCGGTGGAGGCCACGACCGTGCCGGCCACATCGATGCCGCCCACCAGCGGAAAGCGGCGCAGGATCCGGCCCTTGCCGGTGCCGGCCAGGGCGTCCTTGTAATTGACCGAGGACCACCGGGCCCGGATCAGCACCTGCCCGGGGTTGAGGTCGTCGACCCCCAGCCGGGTCAGGCCGCTGCGGTAGCCGGCGTCGTCGCTTTCGATGCGGAAGGCGGTGAACGGGGTGGTGGGGACCATCGGCGTGCCTGACTTCGAGGAAAACGCCACCTTACCCCGTTCGCCCCCTTTCGATCCTGCCGATCCGCCCCATCTTGTATGATCGGTGATGGTTCACGGCTGGCGCCGCGGGAAGGGCCCGCGCCGCAGCCCATATCTTGATGGAGCGTGCATGGCCTGGAATACACCCGGCGGCAACAAGGGCGGACAAGGCCCCGAGGACAATCGACGCGGGCCGTTCGGGTCGCGCGGCGGTGGCAATGGTGGTGGCTGGGGCGGACTGCCCGGGCCGTTGAAGGATCTGTTCGATGGCGGCATCGTCCGCTGGGTGGTGGCCGCCCTGGTGCTGCTGGTGCTGTTCTCCAGCTTCCAGCTGATCGGCGAGCAGCAGCGTGGCGTGGTGCTGCGCTTCGGCCAGTTCTCGCGCATCCTGCAGCCCGGACCGAACTTCAAGCTGCCGTGGCCGATCGAGTCGGTCACCAAGGTCAACGCGACCGAGATCAAGACCTTCTCGATCCAGGTTCCGGTGCTGACCCGCGACGAGAACATCGTCAACGTGTCGTTGAACGTCCAGTACCGCATCGATGATCCGCAGCAGTACCTGTTCGGCACGGTCGATGCCAACCAGGTGCTGGAACAGTCGGCCCAGAGTGCCGTGCGCGAGGAAGTCGGCCGTGCCGATCTCAACGCCGTGCTGAACAACCGTGGCCCGCTGGCCGTGGCTGCCGAGGAGCGCCTGCAGGCGCTGCTGCGCGCGTTCAAGACCGGCCTGACCGTCACCGGCCTGACCCTGCAGGACGCCCGTCCGCCGGAGGAAGTGAAGCCGGCCTTCGACGAGGTCAACGGTGCGCAGCAGGTCAAGGAACGCCTGATCAACGAAGCCCAGGCCTACGCCGCCAAGGTCGTGCCGGAAGCACGAGGCCAGGCCTCGCGCGCCCGTACCACCGCCGAAGGCTACAAGCAGGCCGTGGTGTCCAAGGCCGAGGGTGATGCACAGCGCTTCAGCCTGCTGCAGGCCCAGTACAAGGATGCGCCGGACGTGACCCGCAAGCGCCTGTGGCTGGAAACGGTGCAGCAGGTGCTGAGCGAGAACCGCAAGGTGATCGGTGGCGATGGCCGCCAGCTGATCTACGTGCCGATGACCGGCGATACCCGTCCTGCAACGTCGGCCTCCGGCGTGCCGAATCCGGACGTGGTGATGCCTTCGTTGCCGGGTACCACGGCAGCGGAACCTTCCCGTGACCCGGGCCGGCCCACGGGCCGCCCGACCGGGCGACCGAGCGGCCGTGAGGAGGGCAGCCGATGAAGAGTCCAATCTGGATCGCCGTGATCGTGGCGGTGGTGCTGGGCCTGCTGGGCTCGGTGTACGTGGTCCGCGAGGACCAGACCGCCATGGTCCTGAACCTGGGCAAGGTAGTGCGCTCGGACATCAAGCCGGGCCTGCACTTCAAGCTGCCGATCGTGGAAACGGTGAAGGTCTTCGACCGCCGCTTCCAGGTGCTTGATACCGCCCCTGCGCGTTACTTCACCGCCGAGCAGAAGGACGTCAGCGTCGACTTCTTCGCGATCGGCTACATCTCCAACGTGGGTGACTACTTCCGTGCCACCGGCGGCGATCCGCGCATCGCCAATGCCCGCCTGGCACCGATCATCACCGACTCGCTGCGCAACCAGATCAACTCGCGCACCCTGCAGCAGCTGGTGTCCGGCGACCGCAGCGAGCTGATCGCCGAGCAGCTGAAGGGCATCAACGAGGCGGTGGCGGGGCTGGGCATGCAGATGATCGATCTGCGCATCAAGCAGGTCGATCTGCCGACCGACAGCCAGGTCATCAACGACGTGTATGAGCGCATGCGCGCCCAGCGCAAGCAGGAGGCCGCCAAGCTGCGCGCCGAAGGCGAGGAACAGTCGCTGACGATCCGCGCCCAGGCCGACCGCGACAGCACCGTGCTGATCGCCGAAGCCGAGCGTGATGCCCAGCGCCTGCGCGGTGAAGGTGATGCCGATGCCGCGCGCATCTATGGCAAGGCCGGTTCTGCCGATCCGGCGTTCTACGCCTTCTACCGCAGCCTGGAGGCCTACCGTGGCTCCATGACCGACGGCAACGGCGTGATCGTGCTCGACAAGAACGACCCGTTCCTGCAGTACCTCAAGAGCGATCGCTGAGGTCGCACGCACTACCCACGGGGCCCGGCCAGATGCCGGGCCCCGTGCCATTTCTGGAGTTCCCGATGAAAGACCTGTTCGCGGCCGTGTGCCTGGTCGCGGTGCTGGAAGGCCTGTTCCTGTTCGCGGCCCCGCTGGCCTGGAAGCGCATGGCCGAGCGCCTGCTGGACCTGCCAGGGCCGGCCCTGCGCAGCTTTGGCGGCCTGATCCTGCTGGCCGGCCTGAGCCTGCTGTGGTGGGTACGGCATTAGCAGGGGGTCAGATCCCTTTCCGCAGGAAAGGGATCTGACCCCGTTTCGGGCCCCTGACCGCTGGGTGAAGCCGTCCGTCGGAAAGGTGGCACCCGACCCCGGAAACCCGGATAATGCACAAAAGCCGGACGGGCCTCCCCCGTTCGGCTTTTTCCGTGTCTGGGCCATCCATCGCCGGCCGCTCCCCGTTTGGAGCCGCCATGACCGCGCTGGCCACCCCCGCCACGGTTTACCCGTCCGCGGCCCCGATGGCCGCAACAAATCGAGGAGCCCGTCATGGGTCAGTCTGTCGTAGTGTTGGGTGCCCAGTGGGGCGATGAAGGCAAGGGCAAGATCGTCGATCTGCTCACTGAGGAAATCGGCGCGGTCGTGCGCTTCCAGGGCGGCCACAATGCCGGCCACACGCTGGTCATCAACGGCAAGAAGACCGTCCTGCACCTGATCCCGTCCGGCATCCTGCGCGACGACGCACTGTGCCTGATCGGCAACGGCGTGGTGATCTCGCCGGCCGCGCTGCAGAAGGAAATCGCCGAGCTGGAAACCTCCGGCGTGGAAGTGCGTTCGCGCCTGAAGATCTCCCCGGCCGCGCCGCTGATCATGCCCTACCACATCGCCCTGGACCAGGCGCGCGAACGCGCTGCCGGCGGCAAGGCGATCGGCACCACCGGGCGTGGCATCGGCCCGGCCTACGAAGACAAGGTGGCACGTCGCGGCATCCGCATCGCCGACCTGCATTACCCCAAGCAGCTGGAAGAACTCCTGCGCACCGCGCTGGATTACCACAACTTCGTGCTGACCAAGTACCTCAACACCGACGCGATCGACTTCCAGAAGACCTACGACGAGGCACTGGCCTTCGGCGAGTACGTCGAGCCGATGAAGTCCGACGTCGCCGGCATCCTGCACGACCTGCGCAAGCAGGGTAAGCGCGTGCTGTTCGAAGGCGCGCAGGGCGCGCTGCTGGACATCGACCACGGCACCTATCCGTACGTCACCAGCTCCAACACCACCGTCGGCGGCGCACTGGCCGGTGCCGGCGTGGGTGCCGATGCGATCGACTACGTGCTGGGCATCGCCAAGGCCTATGCCACCCGCGTCGGCGGCGGTCCGTTCCCGACCGAACTGGACGATGAGATCGGCCAGGGCATCCGCGACCGCGGTGCCGAGTACGGCGCCTCGACCGGCCGTCCGCGTCGCTGCGGCTGGATGGACATCGTCGCGCTCAAGCGCGCCGTGGCCATCAACGGCATCAGCGGCCTGTGCATCACCAAGCTGGACGTGCTGGACGGCATGGAGAAGCTGAAGGTCTGCATCGCCTACGAATACCGCGGCAAGCGCACCGAGTACGCGCCGCTGGACGCGCAGGGCTGGGAAGAGTGCACCCCGGTGTACCTGGAGTTCCCGGGCTGGAGCGAGAACACCCACGGCATCACCCAGTGGGATGACCTGCCGCCGGCCGCGCGCGCCTACCTGCGTTCGCTGGAGGAGCTGGCGGGCTGCCCGATCAGCATCGTCTCCACCGGCCCCGATCGCGACCACACCATGGTCCTGCAGGATCCGTTCGCCTGAGGTAGCGCCGGGCCATGTCCGGCGTGGTGGTAACGCTGTTCAATTGAAAGAAGAGCGCCGCGACTCCCTGTGGGGTCGCGGCGCTTCAGTTTGGGCCGGTTTCATCTGTCGGCGGTGGCGACGCCGGTAGCGCCGGGCCATGCCCGGCGGGGCACTTGTCAGATACCCAATACGGCTAGGATCGTGCCCAAATCGGGCATCACTGCGACTGGCTCTGCCACGCGGCACACGCGCTAGCCTCCCGCCTGCAACAGCGGGTACGGATTGATCGATTCCCCCTTCCACCACTGCTTCTCCGGCCCCAGCACGTGCACTTCGAAATGCAGGTGCGGGGCCTCGGCGCTGGCGTTGCCGGTGCTGCCTACGTAGCCAATCACCTCGCCACGCTTGATCACCTGCTTTTCGGCCAGGCCATCGGCATAGCGTTGCAGGTGGGCGTAGTAGTAGCACCAGTGCCCGCTCGGCTCGAACTGGTAGATCGTCAGCCCCCCACGCTTGCTGTCGAACAGCTTTTCCACCGTCCCATCGGCCACTGCCAGCACCGGGGTTCCTGCGTCGGCCATGATGTCGATTGCATCATGCACGCGCCCTTCGCTGCGGGCATCGGTGAAGGTATCGCGCAGCTGCGAAGGCAGTACGCCCTGCACCGGCAGCAGCAGGCCGCTTGGCGCATCGGTGGCGCTGGACGGCGGCACCGCCGTGGCAGCCGCAGCGCCCACACGCGGCGTTGCAGCCGCAACCTCCGGTGCCGCAGCCACCGCAGGTGGTGCTGCAGGCCGGGCAACCGCTACTGGCTCACCCGCATCGCGGCGCAGCCACCAGCCCATTCCCGCACCCACCAGCACGCCCAGCACGATCAACTGCGAAAGACGCATCGGCTCACTCCTGCATCACCACGGGGACGGAGGTATCCACCGCATCGGCCACGCGCAGTGCATCCCAGTTGGTCATGCGCACGCAGCCATGCGATTCGGTCTTGCCGACATGCCCGGGTACCGGCGTTCCGTGCAGGCCATAGTGGGGTTTGGACAGATCGATCCAGACCCGGCCGACCGGATTGTTCGGACCGGGCGGCAGCGTGGCCTTCTTCTCGCCTTTGCGCGCATCCCAGAACAGATTGGGGTTGTAGTGGAACGGCGGGTCGCGAAGGACGCCGAGAATCTTCCATTCACCGATCGGCAGCGGATCGTGCTGGCTGCCGGACGAAACCGGCACCTGTGCGATCACCTTGCCCTGCGCATCCAGCAACTGAAGAGTGGAATCGGACTTGTCGACCACGATCTTCGCCGCCTTCGGCAATGCCGCGGGGGCGATGTTGGGCACCTGGATGCGGCTGCCGGCCTTGGCCAGATCGACGCCGGGATTGAGCAACTTCAGAAGGGCAGGGGACGCGTGGAAGCGTTCACCGAGCGCTTCTTCGACGCTGCTGTAACCCAGCGACTTCAGCTTTGCCTGTGCGGCGGGCTTCTTGGGAATGGACTGGAACGGACCGGCAACATCCTCGGCCGTCAGCGTGTAGCTGGCCAGCGGCGCGATCGTCTCGGCCTGGAGAGCCTTCCAGGTGCTGTCGTCCAGCTCTCCGCTCACCGTCAGGCCGTGTGCCGCCTGGAAGCCGGCCACGGCCCGACGCTGGTTGCTGCCGACTTCACCGTCGATCTCGCCCGGGGAGAAATTGGCGCGATCCAGCAACACTTGGGCGTGCAGCGGCGAGCGGGCCGCTGTATCGGGTCCGGCCTTCTCGGCAATGGGCTCCGGCAGCTGGGCCGGCGGCGGTACCTGCGCGAAGGCGGGCGACACCAGCAAGGACAGGGCGAGCAGGGCGGGGCGGCACACGGGCATGGAGGTCTCCGGCAGATGGCAGCTCCACCCTGCCCGCAGAGGCTGCGCAGCCTCCGTGAAAGCAACCTGATGCCGGCATGAGCAGGGCAGCCCCGGCGTGGCTCAGGCCCTTGTCGCAGAAGTACGGGGCGGGGCCTCACCAAGGTGAACGGCTGCCGACGCCCGTGCATGTTGCCGATCAAGATTGCCGGTGGCGCGGCCGATACGGGCGCATCCCCCCGTTTTGGATACCCCCATGAACTACTTGAGGAACGTCAGGGTTGCCTGGCGTCTTGGGCTGGGCTTTGGCCTGTTGCTGCTGCTGGTCGCCGCCGTGGTGGCCACCGGCGCCACCGCCAGTGTCGTGCAGAAGCGCGCGATGCAGCAGGTGGTCGACGTCAGTGTGGCCAAGGTGCGCCTGCTGTCGCAGATGCTCGATGCCAACAACCAGATGATGGTAGTGCGCCGCGAGATGCTGATCCGCCAGGGCGAAGACCGCGGCAGCGACGAGAAGCGCATTGCCGACCTGGTCAAGCGCTACGAGGCGAGTTGGTCCGCCTACCAGGCACTGCCGGGCGATGCCGAGGGCAAGGCCATCGCTGAAACCATCGCCGCCAAGCGCGCCATTGCGCGCCCGCTCAACAAGCAGACCAGCGAACTGATGGAGCAGGGCGATTACCCTGCTGCCGTGGCACTGACCCTGGGGCCGGTGCAGGACGCGGCCAACGGCTGGAACAAGGCGTTGGCCGAAGGGGTCGACTTCGAAGAGAAGGAAAGCCGCGAGGCCGCCGCCGAGGCCATCCGGTTGGGCGAACGCAGTCTGCTGCAGTTGCTGGTGCTGGGAGGCGTGGCCCTGCTGGTCGGCATCGCCGCATCGGTGATGATCGGTCGCAGCCTGACCGGTCCGCTGGCACGTGCGGTGAACCTGGCCGAGCGCCTGTCCAAGGGCCAGCTCGACCAGGAATTCCGCCTCGGCGGCCGTGACGAGCTGACCCGGCTGGGCGAGGCGATGGCCAGCGTGCGGCAAAGCGTGCAGGCCGCCATCGGGGCGCAGATGCACATGGCCGAGCAGCACGAGGCGGGTGCGATCCGCTATCGCATGGACGCCAGCGCGTTTCCGGGCGATTTCGGGCGCATGGTGCAGGCCACCAACAGCCTGGTGGAGTCACACGTGCAGGTGGAACTGCTGATGGCCGAGGTCATGCAGCGCTATGCCATCGGCGACCTCAGCCGCGACCTTCCGGACTATCCCGGCGAAAAGGGTGCGCTGACCCGCACCCTGGCCGCAGTGAAACAGAGCCTGCTGGCCGTCAACACCCAGATCGACGAGCTGGTCCGCGCGGCACGCGCCGGAGATTTCAGCGTGCGTGGGGATGCCGGTGCATTCCAGCATCAGTTCAGGGCGATGGTCGAGCAGCTCAACGGCATGATGGCCAGTTCGCAGGCCAGCATCGCCGACGTCTCCGATGTGCTGCGCGCGATCTCCGGTGGCGACCTCACTGCGCGCATGGACGGTCACTACGACGGCGTATTCGCCCGCATGCGCGACGATGCCAACACCACCACGGCCCAGCTGACCGGCATCGTGCGTGGCATCCAGGATGCTGCCGACAGCATCAACAATGCCGCGCAGGAGCTCGCCGCCGGCAACAGCGACCTGTCGCGCCGTACCGAACAGCAGGCCGCCAATCTGGAAGAAGCGGCGGCATCGATGGAAGAACTGACCTCGACCGTTCGTCAGAATGCCGAGCTGGCCCGCCAGGCCGACAGCGAGGCACACGCTGCCGGCGCGGCGGTGCGGGCCACCGAACAGGCAATGGCACAGATGGCGTCTGTGATGGGAGAGATCGATCAGTCTTCGGCGCGCATCTCGGAAATCTCCACGGTCATCGATGGCATCGCCTTCCAGACCAACATCCTGGCCTTGAACGCTGCGGTGGAAGCTGCGCGCGCGGGTGAGCAGGGCCGTGGCTTTGCCGTGGTTGCCAGTGAAGTGCGCACGCTGGCGCAGCGTGCGGGCATCGCCGCCAAGGAGATCAAGGAACTCATCGAAGAGGCAGCAGGCAAGGTGCAGAGCGGCCTGGCGGTCACCGTCGAATCGGAAGCGGCCATTGCCCGCCTGGCACAGGCCAGCGCACGCACCAACCAGCTGATGAGTGACATCGCTGCGGCGAGCAAGGAACAGGCGGCCGGCATCGAACAGGTCAATCAGGTGGTGGTGCAGATGGATCAGGTGACCCAGCAGAATGCCGCACTGGTGGAAGAAGCCACTGCCGCCAGCCGCGCGCTGGAAGAGCAGGCCAATGCGCTGACCGCGTCGGTTGCGGTGTTCCATATCGAGCAGAGCGGTGCAGTCCGCGCGGTGGCAGCACGCGCGGCCTGACCGTCGGCAGCCGCCTGCAGGCACGGGCCGCCACGTGTTCGCGCGCGGGGTGGCCAGTCAGTCCTGCATGCGGCGGATGCGGCCGTCCTCGATCTTCCAGATCACGTCCTTAGCCGTGGAGACGTACAGCGGCGAGCGGGCCCACAGGCTCCAGAACACATGGATCTCGGTCGGTGTCGGGTCCTGCAGATGGGTGATGAACATCGCCGCACCGGGTGGCGCACGCTTCAGCTGGATGCAGCTGTGGGTGAAGGCGCGGCGGGAGACGATCCGGCCGTGGGCGATGTCGAGACGATGCGTGCCGCCCAGCGGAACCACGGCAGGATCGGTGGTGGCGGGCAGCAGGTAGACCGTCCATGCATCAGCGGCCGTACCGGGCGCCGGCAGCACCACGCTGTTGTAGGTCTGCGCGCAGGCGTCGAAGGCGCTGTTCAACGCCAGCGCCCGTGCGGCGGCAGCGCCGGCCTGGTAGGTCGTTGGCGCCGCTGGAACAGCCAGAGTCTCGGTTGCGCCGGTCATCCTTCCCTGCGCGTCGGTGGCGGCCCGGTACAGGACCACTGCGCCGTCGCCGATCATGCTGACTTCGTAGTGGCTGCCGCGCTGTTCGGTTATCCAGCCCCTTACCCGGGTGTCGCCGCGCATGCCCTGTGCGAGCAGGGCGTCGGTTGCGCGCTCGGCCGCCAGGTCGTGCTCGAACATCTGCCGGCCACGCGCTTCGGCCTGTGCGATGGCCTGCGCGGTGCCCACATCGTCCGCTGGCGCGGCAGCAGCCCGCGCATTGCCGGAAACGGCAGGTGACGCGGCGCAGAGCCACGCCAGCAGCCCCAACATGCCAGTCCATCGTTTCATGTCCCGTTCTCCCCTGCGTCCTGCGGCACCGTGGAGTATGCCGCAGGCCGGTGGTCTACCGCGCGGCACCTTTTTCGGCGATGCTCGCCGAAAAGGGGAGCGGGCATGGACAACAGGGAACCGGAAGGGACCTATGGCGATGTGCCGCGGGTGCAGGGCATCGAGGTGGCTGCGGCGCCACCGGAGCCGGAAGCAGCGACCGACTGGTCGATGCTGCCGCTGACCCGTGGTGATGATGACTCGGCGGTGATGCAGGCGCTGTCCCGCATGCGCCGTGAGCCGGCACTGCTGTTCACCACTGCCTATCTGCTGGTGTCGCTGCTGGGGCTGTGGTGCAGCTTCTGGTTCTACCGGGGATTCGAGCTGTCGATTCTGGATTACATGCAGCCCAGCGATTTCCTGGTGGCCGGCATCCGTGACCCGGCCTATGCACTGCTGCTGGCTGCGGGCGTGCTGCTGGTGCTGCTGGTGAGCTGGCCGGAAACGCTGCGGATGCGCAATGCGGCCAAGCTCGAGCAACTGCGCGCACGCAACTGGGCGTGGCGGGCGGTGCTCATGCGCTCGGTACTGACCAGCTGGGATGGCGTAGGTCTGCGGCCGCTGACTGCGATGACGCTGGCCGTGGCCGCGTTCATGGCCATCGGCGCGGCCAACTACGTGCAGGTACGTGGGCAGCAGATCCGCAACGAGGGACGTGGCGAAGTGATCCGCCTGCAGTTGACCGGCGATGCGGCGCCCTTGCCCGGCACCGCGCGCCTGCTGGGCTCCAGCAGCGCATTCCTGTTCGTCTGGTGGCCGCAGCAGCGACGGGCCGAAGCGATTCCGATCGCTGCGGTGCGCAAGCTGCAGGCGGTGGCCGTGGCGGCACCGGCGCCCAAGGGCCGGGCCGGCGATTGACTGAGCCGTGGCGCCGCCGGGTGCTGATGCTGCCCGGCGTACGCTACGTCACCGTGCAGGGCCGCAGGCACCTTGTGCCCGCTGCGCTGCCGGGTGCGTCTCAACCGCCTGCGCGGGTGCGCGCGGCCTTCTTCGCCGCGGTCGAGCGTGCCGCCTTTTTCGCCGCCCGGGTGGCCGCTGCCTTCTTCGCGGCTGCACTGCGCGTGCTGGCCGTGGACTTCTTCGCGGGCGCCTTCTTCGCGCCCGTCTTCTTTGCGGCCTTCTTCGCCGGTGCTTTTTTCGCAGTGCTCTTCGTTGCGGCCTTCTTTGCCGGTGCCTTCTTCGCTGCCTTCGTCGCAGTTTTCTTCGCCGCCTTCTTCGCAGTCTTCTTGGCGCCCTTGCGGGCACTGCCACTGCGCTTGCCTCCGCCATCCTGCTTGTTCACGGTGGCCCACGCGATGCGCTCGGCGGTGCTCTCACTGGCACCACGCTCGCGCTCGCTTTCCTCGATGTGTTCGGCCTGGCGCTTCTGCTTGTCGGTATAGGCGGATTTGTCTCCACGGGGCATGACACGTCTCCTTGCAGCCGATGGGGGTGAGGCCGTCAGGCCAGTTGCCGCAGTTTCGGTTCGCGGGCCCACTGGCGGGTGGCGGCGACGGCGAGGAAAGCGCCGGCATCGCCCGCGTCGACGATGCCTGCATCCTTGCCGACGCGCGCCGCCTTGAGCAGCACCCGGCCTCCTTCATCGCTGCCGATGGCCTTCAGGTGTGCCCAGGCGGTGCTGGCAAATTCCAGCCCCGCGCTGTCGCTGGACAGCCGCTTGCCGGCCTCCTCGCTGAGCACGATCGCGACCGCATCGAACACCGCCGATGGAGTCCCCGCCAGTTGCCCGTCGGCCGCTTGCAGCTTGCCGTTGCTCAGGGTGGCGCCGCCCACCTTGGGAGCCACCAGTTTCACCGCCGCGCCGGCCTTCTCGGCGGCCTTGCGCAGGCTGCTGATGACACCGGCATCGGAGCCTTCATCAAACAGGATGCCGATGCAGCGCCCTTGCAGGGTGGGTTTGTTGCGACCAATCACGCGCACCTCGGGGGCCGGCGGCATGTCCCGCACCGGCGTAGCGGTGGGCGCCGGGTCGGGCAGGGCGGGCAGCGCCAGTCCTTCCGCCACCCGCTGCGCGAGGGTTTCGTCGATGTTGCGCAGGTGGCTGACGGTACGAACCCGCACCTTCAGCGTTTCCACCTTGGACAGCTCGAACACCAGCGCCGAGGCCAGATGGGCCTGCTCGGGTGCTTCCAGGCTGCGGAAGAACATCCGTGCCTGGCTGTAATGGTCGGCGAAGCTCTCGGCACGCGTGCGTCCCTTGCGGCCGTCATCCGCGCTGGCATGGCTGCGGAATCCGGCTGGTGTCTCGCGCGGGCTGTCGTCCTCCAGCGAACTGGGGTCGTAGGCCACGCGGCCCTTGGGCACCTGCATCTGCATATGCCCATCGCGCTGGTGGTTGGCAAACGGGCACTTCGGCGCATTCACCGGGATCTGGTGGAAGTTGGGTCCGCCCAGGCGGATCAGCTGGGTATCCAGATAGGAGAACAGCCGGCCCTGCAGCAGCGGGTCGTTGCTGAAGTCGATGCCGGGCGGCACGTTGGCCGGGCAGAAGGCCACCTGCTCGGTTTCGGCGAAGAAGTTGTCCGGCCAGCGATCCAGCACCATGCGCCCGATCACCTTCAGCGGCACCAGCGATTCGGGAATGATCTTGGTCGGGTCCAGGTGATCGAACGGAAATGCGTCGGCCTCCTCTTCCGTGAACAGCTGCACCGCCAGTTCCCATTCGGGGAAGTCGCCACGCTCGATCGCCTCGAACAGGTCGCGCCGATGGAAATCGTTGTCCGCGGCCTGCAGCTTCAACGCCTCGTCCCACACCGTGGACTGGATGCCCAGCTTCGGCCGCCAGTGGAATTTGACGAAGGTGGAGTCGCCGGCCTCGTTCAACAGGCGGAAGCTGTGCACGCCGAAGCCTTCGATCATGCGCAGCGAGCGTGGGATGGCGCGGTCGCTCATCGCCCACATGATCATGTGCATCGATTCGGGCATCAACGAAATGAAGTCCCAGAACGTGTCGTGCGCGCTCGCTGCCTGCGGGAACGCGCGGTCCGGTTCCATCTTCACCGCATGCACCAGGTCGGGAAACTTCATTGCGTCCTGGATGAAGAACACCGGGATGTTGTTGCCCACCAGGTCCCAGTTGCCTTCAGGGGTGTAGAACTTCACCGCGAAACCACGCACGTCGCGGGGGGTGTCGACCGACCCGGCGCCGCCGGCCACGGTGGAAAAGCGGGTGAACACCGGAGTCTTCTTTCCGACTTCGCCAAGGATGCGCGCACGGGTGTACTTGGCCAGCGAGTGAGTGAGCTCGAAGTAGCCGTGGGCGGCGCTGCCGCGGGCATGCACGATGCGCTCCGGGATGCGCTCATGGTCGAAGTGGGTGATCTTCTCGCGGAGGATGAAGTCCTCCAGCAGGGTGGGGCCTCGTGGGCCCTGGCGCAGCGAGTTCTGGTTGTCGGCGATGGGGATGCCCTGGGCCGTGGTCATCGGGGGGTGCGTGCCGCCGGCGTGCAGGTGCAGTTCGTCGCCGTCGCCGCGGCGATGGTCGGGGGAGGGAGCGGGTGCGCGCTTGCCGGTGGGCTTGCTGGCGGCCATGGGTCCAGGTCCTGTAGCGGGGGAGTCAACCTCTACCCTCGCGCGCCAGACGTTAAGCCCCGGTCCCGCGCAGGTGATCGCGCGGACAAGGGCGCCTCGGCTATGCTTGGGGCATGCGAGTCGAGCCCGCCGACATCGAAGCCCTGTTCGACGCCATCCCGGACGTGCTGTTCTTCATCAAGGACCGCCAGGGCCGCTACACCCACGTCAACCAGACCATGCTGCGGCGGCTGGGCCTGCGCGCGCGCAAGGACGTGATCGGGCGTACCGCGGCCGAGATCTACCCGACCGGCCTCAGTGCGGACTATGTCGACCAGGACGCACGCGTGCTGTCCGGCGAGGTGATCGAGAACCTGATGGAGCTGCACCTGTTCGCCAACCGCGAGCCGGGCTGGTGCCTGACCTGCAAGCGGCCGCTGGTGGTCGACGGCAGCATCGAGGGCCTGATCGGCATCTCGCGCGACCTGGGCCAGAAGGACAGCCTGGGCACCCAGTACGAGCAGCTGCGGCTGGCCCTGGCCCATCTCAACGCGCACTACGCGGAGAACGTGCGCATGCAGACGTTGCTGGACATCACCGGGTTCTCGCTGTCCAAGCTGGAGCGCAGCTTCCGCAAGGTGTTCCAGATGACCCCGCAGCAGGTGCTGACGCGGCTGCGGATCCAGATGGCCATGCATCTGCTGCATGGCGACGACAGCATCGCCTGCATCGGCCAGGCCTGCGGGTTCAGTGACCAGAGCGCGTTCACCCGCAAGTTCAAGGCCGAAACCGGTTTCTCGCCGCGCGCCTACCGCGCCCGCATCGGCGAGCCGGCGCTGGCCTGAGCGGCCTGCTGCACTGTGCCTATCCCCACAGGCGCGGGACAGGGTAAGGTGACGCCCCTGTAGCCGCCGCCCACTCCCGCCGATGCCCGCCAGCCCCGTTACGCCTGCCTCGCCCTCCCGCCTGGGCCATTCGCTCAAGCCACGCCAGCTGATCATGATGGGGTTGGGCAGCGCCATCGGCGCGGGCCTGTTCCTGGGCTCCGGTGTGGGCGTACAGGCGGCCGGCCCGGCGGTGCTGGTGTCGTACCTGGTGGCCGGCGCACTGGTGATCATCGTGATGAACGCGCTGGGCGAAATGGCGGCGGCCAAGCCGACCAGCGGCGCGTTCTCGGTCTATGCCGCCGACGCCATGGGCGCCACGGCAGGGGCGACTGTCGGCTGGCTCTGGTGGGTACAGCTGGTGATCGTGATCGCTGCCGAGGCTGTGGGAGCGGCCGGCCTGTTGGCCACGGTCTGGCCTGCCATTCCGGTGCCGATGGCCGCCCTGGCGTTCATGCTGTTCTTCACCGCGATCAACCTGCTGGGGGTCAGGAATTTCGGTGAGTTCGAGTTCTGGTTCGCCATTCTCAAGGTGGTGGCGATCCTGGCGTTCATCGCCATCGGCTTCGCTCTGCTGATGGGCTGGCTGCCGCAGGTGACCTCTCCGGGACTGAGCAACTTCACCGCACACGGCGGTTTTGCGCCGCAGGGCCTGGCCGGCATCGGCGCAGCCCTGCTGGTGGTGGTGTTTGCCTTTGGCGGGACCGAGATCGTGGCCGTTGCCGCGGCCGAGACCGAAGATCCCGAGCGCAGCATCGCCCGCGCCATCCGCACCGTGGCCTGGCGCATCCTGGTGTTCTACATCGGCTCGCTGAGCGTGATCATCGCCGTGGTGCCGTGGACCAGCGAAGCGCTGAAGTCGCCGTTCGCCGCGGTGCTGGATGCGGCCCGCATTCCAGGGGCGGGCACGGCCATCACGTTGATCGCGGTGATCGCCCTGCTGTCGGCCCTCAACGCCAACCTCTACGGCGCGTCGCGGATGATGTATTCGCTGGCGCAGCGCCGCGAGGCACCGGCCGTGCTCGGCTGGACCGACCCGCGGCAAGTGCCGGTGATCGCCGTTCTGGCCAGCGTGCTGTTCGGCTTTGCCGCGACGGTGATGGAGCTGCTGTTCCCGGACAAGGTGCTGCCGGTACTGCTGAACATCGTCGGCTCGACCTGCCTGCTGGTGTGGACGCTGTCGCTGCTCTCCCAGCTGGTGCTGCGCCGCCGTGCGGACCGCCTCGGCTCGCGCCTGCCGTTCCGCATGGCCGGTTTCCCGTGGCTGACCTGCTGCGCCCTGGCGATCCTGGCACTGATCTTCGGCCTGCTGCTGAGCGAGGCACATACCCGCCTGCAGTTCCTGTCGATGGTGGCCCTGACGGCCACGATCGCGGCCGGCAGTGCCATCGCGCGCCGCATGCGCGAGGCCTGATCCGTACAGCCGAGCGTGGGCTCGGCTCTACAGCGGGCATACATCCTGCGTGCCATCCTGTTCGCGGGGCCGTCATCGGCCCGCTGAACTGGAGCACCCCATGCTGCGCAGTCGTCCGTTCCTGATGTTCACCGGCCAGGCCGAGGCGGCCTTGGCCCTGTACGCCGAGGCGTTCGCCGATTTCCGCCTGCTTGCCCTGCAACGCCATCCCGACGGCGCAGGGGCGGGAGTGCCCGGCCAGGTGCGGCAGGCGACCTTCATGCTCGGCGGCACCAACTATCTGTGCTTCGACAGCCTGGATGTGCACGACTTCACCTTCAGTCCGTCGATCTCGCTGTTCGTCGAGTGCGGTGGTGCCGAACAGTTCGAGCGCGCGGCGCGCGTGCTGGGCGAGGGCGGGCACTGGCTGATGCCGGTGGGCGACTACGATTTCAGCAACCGCTACGGCTGGGTGCAGGACCGGTTCGGTGTGTCCTGGCAGTTGAGCCTGGGGCAGATGCCCGATCCGTAATGCCCTAAAAAGAACGGCCCGCTTGCGCGGGCCGTTCCGTCAATCACGCTTCGACTTCATCGTCCTTGTAGGCGTCGACCGGGATGCAGGCGCACATCACGTTCTTGTCGCCGTAGACGTTGTCGACGCGGGCCACCGGCGGCCAGTACTTCTGCAGCTTCAGGCTGGGCAGCGGGAAGGCGGCCAGCTCGCGCGGGTAGGCGTGGGTCCACTCGCTGGCCGTCACCGCGGTGGCGGTGTGCGGCGCGTTCTTCAGCGGATTGTCCTCGCGTTCCAGGCGGCCATCCTCGATCGCACGGATTTCCTCGCGGATCTGGATCATGGCGTCGATGAAGCGGTCCAGCTCATGCTGCGACTCGCTCTCGGTCGGCTCGACCATCAGCGTGCCGGCCACCGGGAAGCTCAGCGTCGGCGCGTGGAAGCCGAAGTCGATCAGGCGCTTGGCCACGTCCTCGGCGCCGATGCCGCTGCTCTTCTCCAGCGGGCGCACATCGAGGATGCACTCATGCGCCACCAGGCCGTTGCGGCCGGTGTACAGCGTCTTGAAGTGCGGTGCCAGGCGCTTGGCGATGTAGTTGGCATTGAGCTGCGCGACCTGGGTCGCCTTGCGCAGGCCCTCGCGGCCCATCATCGCGATGTACATCCAGCTGATCGGCAGGATCGAGGCGCTGCCGAAGCTGGCGGCGCTGACCATGCCGACCGGGCCGTTGTCACCCAGCTTGCCCGGCAGGAACGGAGCAAGGTGCGCCTTGACCGCGCACGGGCCGACGCCCGGGCCGCCGCCGCCGTGCGGGATGCAGAAGGTCTTGTGCAGGTTCAGGTGGGACACGTCCGAACCCCACTTGCCCGGCTTGGCCACGCCGACCAGGGCGTTCATGTTGGCACCGTCGGTGTACACCTGGCCGCCGTGCTTGTGGATGATCTCGCAGATCTCGACCACCTCCTCCTCGAACACGCCGTGCGTGGAGGGGTAGGTCATCATGATCGCGGCCAGGCGGTCGCTGTACTTCTCGGCGTTGAGTCGGATGTCCTCGACATCGACGTTGCCGTTGGCATCGGTCTTGGTGACCACGACCTTCATGCCGCACATCTGTGCCGAGGCCGGATTGGTACCGTGGGCCGAATCCGGAATCAGGCAGATGTCGCGATGCTCCTCACCGCGCGAGCGGTGATAGGCGCGGATCGCCAGCAGGCCGGCGTACTCGCCCTGCGCACCCGAGTTCGGCTGCAGGCTGACCGCATCGTAGCCGGTGCATTCGACCAGCATCGCTTCCAGCGACTCGATCAGTTCCTTGTAGCCCAGCGCCTGGTCGGCCGGCACCAGCGGATGGATCTGCGAGAACTCCGGCCAGGTCACTGGGATCATCTCGGCGGTGGCGTTGAGTTTCATGGTGCACGAGCCCAGCGGGATCATCGTGCGGTCCATCGCCAGGTCCTTGTCGGCCAGCGAACGCAGGTAGCGCAGCAGTTCGTGCTCGCTGTGGTGCGTGTTGAACACCGGATGGGTCAGGAACGCGGACTGGCGCAGCAGCCCGGCCGGCAGCGCGTCGGCGGTGCTGGCATCCAGCGCATCCACATCGGCATCGGCACCGAAGATGGCAGCCAGCGCGACCACATCGGCGCGGGTGGCGGTCTCGTCCAGGCTGATGCCGACCGAGTCGCTGTCGATCGCACGCAGGTTGTAGCCGGCGGCGCGTGCCTTGGCGTGGATCTCATCGGCGTGCACACCGGTGACATGCAGGGTGTCGAAGAAGTCGCCCGCAACCTGCACGCCGGCCTTGCGCAGCGCGGCGGCGAGGATCGCGGCCAGGCGGTGCGTGCGGCGCGCGATGCGGGTCAGGCCTTCCGGACCGTGGTAGACGGCGTACATCGAGGCCATCACCGCCAGCAGCACCTGTGCGGTACAGATGTTGGAGGTGGCCTTCTCGCGGCGGATATGCTGCTCGCGGGTCTGCAGGGTCAGGCGGTAGGCCGGGTTGCCCTGCGCATCGATCGAGACGCCGATCAGGCGGCCCGGCATCGAACGCTTGTAGGCGTCGCGGCAGGCCATGAACGCCGCGTGCGGGCCACCGAAGCCGAACGGCACGCCGAAACGCTGGCTGTTGCCGACCACGATGTCCGCGCCCCATTCGCCCGGTGCGGCGAGCAGGGTCAGCGCCAGCAGATCGGTGGCCACGGCGACCAGGCCGCCGCGTGCATGCACGGCCTCCACCAGTGCCCGGTAGTCGGCGACCTGGCCGAATGTATCCGGGTACTGCAGCAGCACGCCGAAGCTGTCCGCTTCCAGCGCTTCGGCCGGGGTGCCGACGCGCAGCACGATGCCCATGGGCTCGGCGCGGGTGCGCAGCAGCTCCAGGGTCTGCGGGTGCACGGCATCGTGCACGAAGAAGGTGTCCGACTTCGACTTGGCCGAACGCTTGGCCAGGGTCATCGCTTCGGCCGCTGCGGTGGCTTCGTCCAGCAGCGAGGCGTTGGCGATCTCCATGCCGGTCAGGTCGGCGCACAGGGTCTGGAAGTTGATCAGCGCTTCCATGCGGCCCTGCGAGATCTCTGCCTGGTACGGGGTGTAGGCGGTGTACCAGGCCGGGTTTTCCAGGATGTTGCGCAGGATCACGTTCGGCGTGTGGGTACCGTAATACCCCTGGCCGATGAAGCTGCGCAGCACGGTGTTCTTGTCGGCGATCGCGCGGATCTTCGCCAGCGCCTCCACTTCGGTGATCGACTCCGGCAGCGCCAGCGCTGCCGGCGACTTGATCTTGGCCGGCACGATGGCATCGGTCATCGCATCCAGCGACGCGTGGCCGACGACGTCGAGCATCTGCGCGATCTCGGCGTCATTGGGGCCGATATGGCGCTCGACGAACGCACTGTGGTGCTCGAGCTCACGCAGGGAAGGGGTGTTCTGGGACATGGCGAAGGATCCGTCAGGAAAGGGCACACGCACGGGCACAAGCCGCCGGATGGCGGGCTGCGGGGCGCCCCTCTGTCCTTTTGCCTGAGAGTTTGGAAGCGCGGCTGGCCGCAGCTTCGTGCCCCTTCGGCGCCGGATCGAACCGGTCTCTCCAGAGTTGTGTTGCGGGTGGTATCGGGCCTGAGCGATTACGGGCGTTGCGCCTTCGGCAGCGGTGTTCCGCTTCTCCCACCGTGTTGCCCGCCGATTATAGCCGGTTATGGCCCGCTGCCGGGGCCGCCCGGGCGGGCCGGGCGCCTGAATGGCCGATGGCCCGGGCGTGCGTTTTGTGCAGTGCTGCATGGCATCGGGCGCATTCCCCACCTATGATGGGCGGATACCCGAATTCATCTGGCGCCGTCCCTGCTGCAGCGGGACCGGCGCCCGCCGTGCGTGCCGCGCATGGCCTTGCCGGACACCTTTCACATGACCGCCGCTGTTGCTCCGTCCACCCGTCGCATGGCCCTGCTGCTCGCGGGCCTGGCCATGTTCGGCCCGTTCTCCATCGACACCATTTTCCCGGCCTTCCCGCAGCTGGCCCAGCGCCTGGCGGTGGATGAGGTGGCCGTCCAGCAGACCATCAGCGTCTACCTGCTGTTCTATGGCCTGATGAGCCTGGCGCACGGGCCGCTGTCCGATGCCTGGGGCCGCAAGCGGGTGATTCTCGGCGGCCTGGTGGTATTTGCCGGGGCCTCGGTCGGCTGCGCGCTGTCCACCGACCTGCCGACCCTGCTGGCGTTCCGCGCGCTGCAGGGCCTGTCGGCGGGCGTGGGCATGATCGTCGGCCGCGCGGTGATCCGTGACCTGTACCACGGCCATGACGCCCAGCGGTTGATGAGCCAGGTCTCGATGCTGTTCGGCATCGCGCCGGCCATCGCTCCGATCATCGGTGGCTGGATTCTGCTCAGCGGTGCCGGCTGGCCGCTGATCTTCTGGTTCCTCGTGGTGTTCTCGCTGGTGCTGCTGGTGGCCACCGCGCGCTTCCTGCCGGAAACGCATCCGCCGGAGGCGCGGGTACCGCTGTCGCCGCGCGCACTGCTGCGTGACTATGTGCGCATCGGCTTCAACCCGCGTTTCCTGCGCCTGGCATTGGCCGGCAGCATCGGCTTCGGCGGCATTTTCCTGTACATCGCTTCCGCGCCGGTGTTCGTGATGCAGCACCTGCATCTGGGTGAAGGCGACTTCGCCTGGCTGTTCATTCCCACCATCGGTGGCATGACGGCCGGCGCGTTCCTGTCCGGGCGCATGGCCGGGCACACTACGCCGACCCGGCAGGTGACCATCGGCTTCTCCCTGTGCGCGCTGTCGACGCTGCTCAACGTCGGCTACGTGGCGCTGGCGGCGCAGTTCGCGCTGCCGTGGGCGGTACTGCCCATTTTCCTGGGCGGCATGGGCATGGCGCTGATCTTCCCGATCCTGGCGCTGGCCGTGCTCGACATGTATCCGCACCAGCGCGGCCTGGCCTCGTCGCTGCAGGCCTTCGCGCAGCTGATGATCAGCACGGTGGTGGCCGGCGTCGTGTCGCCCCTGCTCAGTGCCAGCCCGCTGCATCTGGCGCTGGGCCAGGCCGGCTTCTTCGCCGCCGGCTTTGTGTTCTGGTACTGGGAACACCGCCGTGAGCGCGCAGTGCAGGCCGTGGTCACGGACCTCTGACCGGCCGCAGGGGCGGTGGCGGGCGACCCGTGAAGCGGCGCCACGGCCGGGGTGCGCTATCCTTGCGCCCCCCCGTAGCGATGCCGCCCCCATGTCCACCACCTCCAAGACCCGTCGCGACCAGCGCCGCCGCCAGGAAGAGAAGGCTGCCAACAAGGCCGCTGCCCAGACTTCGCCGGTGGAGCCGCATGCCGAACTGCGTGATGCGCAGCGCACGCTGCTGGCAGGTGTCGTGCGCCGCGATGGCGAGTGGGTGCTGGGCATGGATGGCCGTATCGCCGGGCATAGCGAGAGCGCCGCGCAGGTACTGGCGTTGATCATGCAGGCCGGTGAACTGCACGAGCGCAACGGTACGCCGGTGCGTCTGATGTATTCCGACGCGCTGCGCGATGCCGCGCAGGCCGAGGCCAGGGAGAAGGGCCAGACCTTCGAGGAATACAAGGCCGAGCTGGCCGCCGCGATGGCGGCGAAGAAGAACAGCTGACCCGTAGTGGGCAGCGCCGGGCCATGCCCGGCGAGCGCAGCGGTGCGATAAAGGCCGCCGGGCATGGCCCGGCGCTACCGGAACGAAAGGGGCGGATCCTCGCGGATCCGCCCCTTTTCTCATTTCGCCGCCGGTGCCGCGCTGGCCTGCCAGCCGCACATCTGGCCTTCGTTCTGCTGCTTGAGCCACTCGTTGACCGGGCTGAAGTACTCGATCATCGGGCCGGCATCCAGCTTGTCGGTGCCGGTCAGCTCCTTCAGCGTGGCCTGCCACGGCTGGCTGGCGCCCTTGCTGAGCATCGCCCAGTACTTCTGGCCGGCTTCCTTGTTGCCGTAGAAGGTGCACTCGTGCAGCGGGCCCTTGTAACCCGATGCATCGCACAGGCCCTTGTAGAACTGGAACTGCAGGATGCGGGCGAGGAAGTAGCGGGTGTACGGCGTATTGCCCGGCACGTGGTACTTCGCGCCCGGATCGAAGAACTCCTCGCCGCGGGTGCTGGCCGGGGCAACGCCCTGGTACTTGGCCTTCAGGTCCCACCACGCCTTGTTGTAGTTGTCTGCGGTGATCGATCCATCGAACACGCCCCAGCGCCAGCGGTCGATCATCAGGCCGAAGGGCAGGAACGAAACGCCCGACAGCGCCATGCGCATCTGCGCGTTGATCACGGCCTCGCGGCTTTCCTGCGGTGCGTCAACCAGGCCGATCGAGTTCAGGTACTTGGGCGTCATCGCCAGCACGATCGTGTCGCCGATCGCTTCGTGGAAGCCATCGTTGGCACCGCCCTGGAACAGCGGCGGCAGCGGGTTGTAGGCCAGGTCGTAATAGATGTGGCCCAGCTCGTGATAGATGGTGGTGAAGTTCTCTTCGTTCGGCTTGATGCACATCTTGGTGCGCACATCGCCTTCCATGTTCATGTCCCAGGCGCTGGCGTGGCAGACCACATCACGGTCGTCAGGCTTGATGAACTGGGTCTTGTCCCAGTACGACTGCGGCAGCGAGGGCATGCCCAGCGACACGTAGAAATCCTGTGCGCGCTCGGTCATCTGTTTCGCGGTACGCAGTTCGGCCTCGCGCTGGGCCCTGTACTGGCCCGCGACGCTGGCATCCCTGCCGGCCTTGGCCAGCGCAGCACTCAGGTTGGTCTGGTACTGCTTTTCCAGTGCGGCGGTGATGTCCAGGCTTCCGGCACCGGGGTAGGGCTCCAGCTGGTCCCACAGGTTGGACCAGTCCTGCTGCCACATGTTGCCCAGCAGGTGCGCGGCGATCAGGCCATTACCCACCTCGGCCTTGTCCTTGCCGTAGGTCTTGTCCAGCTTGCCGCGCGCGTAGCAGTGCAGCTGCTCGTACATCGGCTTGACCTGCTCCCACAGGCGGTCGGTTTCCGGGCCGATCTGCTCCGGCGGCATGTCATAGCCGCTGCGCCACATCTGCCCGGCATCGGTGAAGCCCATGCCCTTGGCGCCTTCGTTCACCAGGCTGACGAACTTCTGGTAGTCGCCACGCATGTTCTGCGTGGTGCTGTGCCAGCCCTGCCAGGCATCAAGCTGCGCGTCGTAGTCGCGGCTGCGTGCCAGCACCTGTTCCAGTTCCCCCAGCTGGCGGCAGGAGGCCGGGTCGTTGGCATCGGTGCAGTACTTGCCGGCACCGTAGCTGCCCTCCATGCGGGTGGCGATCTGGGTCAGCTCGGCCAGCTTGGCCGGGTCGCGCGGTGCCGGCATCGAGGACATCAGCTTCAGCAGATGGATCGCACGCTTGCTGTCTGCGCTCATCGGCTGGCCCTCGAATTTCGCGGCCTGCTCGATCCAGCTGTTGAGCTGGGTCAGCGAACGCTCGTTGGCCTTGGCCGCGATGCGCTCCGAATCGCTGTTGATGTAGGTGGAGGACAGCCACTGCGCCGAGGTCATCTCCGGATAGGCGGCCTTGTATTCGGCATTGATGCGGGCAACGAACTGGTCGGCGGTCTCGCCGGCCGGTGCGCTGCTGCCGGCGGTCTCGGCGCCGGGGGACGCTTCCTTCTTGCAGGCAGCCAGGGCCAGCGTGGCGGCGGCGACAGCAGCGGCCAGCAGGAGATGACGGTGTTTCACGGGCGGTCCTTGGGTGGTGAACGACGGCCGAAGGCTAGTGGGCGCGCGTGCCTACCGCAAGTGGAGAAGGTTGGTGGGGGTCGGCAGGGCTTGCAGCCCTGCACCCGCAGAAGCAACTGCGACGGCAACGGCCGGAGCAAAAGCGGGTTTCCTGTGAGTTGGCGGGGTGGGTCCGGTTGCGGGGGACGCCGTGAATCCATCCCTGGAGGCTCGGTCGCGCCATCCATGGCGCTCACGCCCCCGCAACCGGACCCACCCCGCCTTCGATATCTGACAGATGTGTCGACCAACGGTCGACACCTACCAACAGCGGAGTGAACCTGTCGAAGGCGGGGCACTGTGGGTTTGCGGGGTGTGAGCGCCATGGATGGCGCGACCAAGGCTACAGGGACGTACTTGCGCCGTCCCCGCGAACCCACAGTGCCCCGCCATCCCACGGAATGCCGCTTCGGCTTTTGACGTTGACGTTGCCTTGGCTTCTGCAGGTGCAGGGCTGCAAGCCCTGCCGAACACCCCTCAACTCTCGCAGCCGGCGAACACGTCGCGATCACGCTCGTACAGCGCCGTCTTCACCTGCATCAGGCCCAGCACCGACGGGAACAGGTTGTCGTGGTCGGCATACGCCGCCGAACGCTTGCGCACGCACTGCAGGTCCAGCCCGCGGCTGCTGGCGAAGCCCGGCGAGAACCACATCGTCATCGGCACGCGGGTCTGCTCGGCCGGGGCGATCGCATAGGGCACGCCGTGCAGGTACAGACCCTTCTCACCCAGCGATTCGCCATGGTCGGACAGGTAGATCATCGCCGTGTCGTAGTCCTGCATGCCCTGCAGCGTGCCGATGGTCTTGCTCAGGAAATGATCGGTGTACAGCACGGCGTTGTCATAGCTGTTGGTGATCTCTTCGCGTGAGCAACGGCCGATGTCACGGGTGTCGCAGGTTGGCTTGAAGCGGGCAAAGGCGGCCGGATAGCGCTCGAAATACGCCGGACCATGGTTGCCCAGCTGGTGCAGCACGACCACGCGGTCGCCGGGCCTGGCACGCACCTGGGTGGCCAGGTCCTGCAGCAGGATCTCGTCCATGCAGCGGCCGTCGGCGCACAGGCCCGGGGTGGTCGCATCGGACAGCGACTGGAAGTCCAGCCCTTCGCACACGCCCTTGCAGCCGGACTGGTTGTCACGCCACAGCGGTGCGATGCCGGCACGGTTCAGTACGTGAAGCAGCGACTGGTGCGCGCGGATCTTCTTCTCGTCGTAGTCGTGGCGTCCCCATGGCGAGAACAGGCAGGGCAGCGAAACTTCGGTGCTGGTGCCGCAGGAGTGCATGTCGGGGAAGTTGATCACCGGTGCCTGGGCCAGTTCCGGCGTGGTGTTGCGGCCGCCGTTGAGGCCCCAGTTCTGTGCACGGACGGTCTCGCCCATCACGATCACCAGCAGGCGAGGCTTGCTGGCCGCAGCGCGCGGGGTGGCTTTGGCGTCGGTGCCGATCGGCAGCTTCGGCGCGCGCTGCACCGGGTTGTCGCCGCGCAGTGCACGTGGAAGGCCCAGCAGCACGTTGGCCGGAGTGGCGAGGTAACGCACTTCACGCTGGTTGCGCATCAGCGCGGAGACGTCCTGGAACGAGATCAGTGCACCGCCAACGGCGGTCACCGCAGCCACTGCCAGGAAGCCCAGGCGCCACAGCAGGCTGCGCCCCCAGCTGCGCCGCTGCAGCTGCACCCGCCACACCACCGCCATCGGCAGTGCCGCCAGCAGCAGTACCGGCCACAGCAGCGATACCGTCATCAGTTCGCGGCTTTCCTTCGGATCGGTCGCCAGCACGTTGCGCAGCATGTCCGCATCCAGATAGATGTGGTAACGGCTCATGTAGTGGGCGGCGAAGGCGGTTACCAGCAGCAGCGCGCTGATCACCACCTTGGCGTTCCAGCGCCATACCAGCAGGCCCAGCAGCAGGCCATGCGTGCCGAGCAGCAACAGCAGCAGCGAAACGGCGTAGCGCAGGCTCTCCGGGTGGCTGGCCATCGCACTGCGCCAGAACAGGCCATTGCCGGCCAGGGCGAAGAACAGGCTGGTCAGCGCGATCAACGCCTCGGTGGACAGCTGTGGCCGCCAGCTGCGCAGGCCGGCCAGCGATGGCACACGGAACGAGCGTTGGACCGAAGCATTCATGCGTTCGCCTCCAGGCGGTTGGTGCGGTCCAGGTGATGGCGGACCAGAACGTACAGCCCCAGCGACAGCAGCCAGCACAGCAGGGCTGTGGCAAGGTCATGCGAAAGAAAATGGGCACCCCGCAGCTGTTGGCTGATGCCGAACAGCAGCCCGCTGCCCAGGCCCAGTGCCAGGCCGGTCCAGCGCCAGGCAGGACGCCACAGCAGCGCGAAAAAGTACAGGCTCAGCCAGGCATAGCCGGCGCTGGCATGGCCGGCGGGAAAGCACGCGATCACTGGCATGTCGGCCGGACGATGGCTGAAAAGCCCGATATAAGGCTGGTGGCCGCCGTAGCGCAGCAGATCCCACGGGCAGTCCATCGGCACCAGCGACTTCAGCAGAGACACGCCGCCGGTTCCCAGCGCAAGGGCAATTACGACATAAAGCAGCGCCCATCGCAGGGTGCGATCACGTCCGCGGCGCCAGTGGTGAAAGCTCAGCAGTATCACCACCAGCGCTGCGGCGGTGCTGAACCACTTGCCGCCCCGGTGCACCAGCGAGCGGGTGAACCACGCGTCCTGCAGTGCCCAGCGGCCGCCCTCCAGCCGGAACAGGTGGTCAGCCAGCCATTGATCGGCCCCACCCTCCATGAACACTGCGAACAGGGGCAGCACGATGAGCAGTGGAAGCCACAGGTGGGTCACGGCGAACCGCGATGCCAGCGTGGAGTAGGCCGAAGCAACCCCGGAGACGGGAGGACGGACGGACATGCAGGAAAACACCGTGACGATGAACCGGCGCCATGCTCGTCAGGTTGATGTCGGAGAAGGGTCGGACCTGCGTTCGGGCCGGGTTAACCGCCGGCCCGCGTGGGGGATGATTCAGTCTTCCTCTTCGTTGGCGCCGGCCCGCTCGGCGTGGCAGCCGGCATCCCAGGCAGTGCCGGGCACCAGTTGCCAGCGGTTGCGGTTGGCGACGCCGATGTCGATCACCTGGGTGGCATCCACGCAGGGACTCATCGCCTTGTCGAGCACCAGCAGCCAGCGCCGGTCAGGTGCCTCGGCCAGCCAGGGACCCGCGTCGTGCCACTGTTCAGGCCAGGGCCGCTTGAAGCCGAACTCGCGCACGGCGCGGTCGGCCTGCAGCAGGTTCTGCTCGCGCCAGGCCACCAATGCCAGTTCGGCATCGGGGCCGATCCTCGCGCCGACCCGGCGCATCAGCGCCGACGACGAGGCGTAGGGGTCCAACGCCGGAATCAGCACCAGGCCGTACAGCATCCACAGCAGGCCGTGGGTGAGCAGTACCAGGGTGGCGGCGCGCCGCACGCGCAACCACACGGCCAGGGTAGCCACGGCGATCGCGAACGTCAGCAGGCCGTCGCCCAGCACCGGCAGCAGGGTGTCGGGCATCGCCCGCCGCTGCAGCTGCGCCTGCGCCCAGTGACTTTCGGTGAGCAGCATCACGCCCAGCACGGCCGTTGCCAGCATCAGCACCAGGCTGTAGCCGAACAGATACCGGCGTACGCATAGCCGGCGCAGCAGGCCGGGCAGCAGGGGCGCGGCGGCGAGGGCCACGGCGGGCAGCATCGGCAGCAGGTAGACCTCGCGCTTGCCGGGGCTGGCGCTGAAGAACACCAGCACCAGCAGCGCCCACCCCAGCAGCAGCCACTGCCGGCGGTCGCCACGGCGCAGGCGCCGCCACCACGGGCGGGCCAGCACCGGCAGCAACAGGGCACCCGGCAGCCACAGGGTCAGGATCACCTGCAGGTAGTACCAGACCGGCTGCCGGTGGTGCCAGGCGTTGGCATAGCGGGTGCCGGTCTGCTTGAACAGCAGCTCATGCGCATAGGACTGCAGCGAGGCACTGGGTTCGTGCAGCAGGGCCCAGCCCAGCGGGGCCAGCCAGACGGCCACGCCGAGCAGGAATGCAGGGATCAGCCACAGCAGGGTCGCCGGGTGCGGACCGTCGATGCGACGGCCGCGGCGATGCTGGTACAGCCACCAGCCGAACCAGGGCAGCACCATCAGCAGCGGCAGGAAACCTACGCCTTTGGTCACCGTGCCCAGGCCGGCGGCAAAGCCGGCCAGCCACAGCGCCGGCACGTTGCGTCGCTCGCACAGATGCCGCAGCAGGCCCCACAGGGCCAGCGTGGTCATCCCGACCAGCACCATATCGATCTGCGCACGCTTGGCCATCAGGCCGAACTGCAGGGTGCAGAACAGGGCGCCGATGGCATAGAGGGAGTGGCGCGGCGACCACAGTCGGCGTGCCAAATCCGACACCAACCACAGACTGAGCAGGGCCCCCAGCAGCGAAGGCAGCAGGAACGACCACTGCCAGCTGCCCACCACTTCGTAGGCCGCCGCCTGCAGCCACATGAACACCGGCGGCTTCTCTGCATAGAGCTCGCTGCCACGGTGCGGCAGCAGCCATTCCCCGCTTTCCACCATGGTCCTGGCAGCCAGTACGAAGCGGGGTTCGTCAGGCGGCTGCGGCTGGCGCATGCCGATGCCGGCAGCCAGTGCTGCGATGATCAACAGCCAGAGCAGGGGCAGGCGCCAACGGCGGGGCAGGGCTACGGGCACGGCAGGCTCCGGGAGCAAAACGGCCATTTTGAGGCGGCGGGGGTGGGAAAAGCGTCGGAGTATCGCCGGGGCGACCTCATTCCGACATGCGTGGCGCTACCATGGTACGAACTTCCGTGGAACTTTCATGCATGCGCCTGTTGGTGATCGAGGACAACCGGCAGCTGGTGGCCAATCTGTTCGACTACTTCGAGTCGCGGGGTCATGTGCTGGATGTGGCCCCCGACGGCATCACCGGCCTGCATCTGGCGGGCAGCCATCCCTATGACGCGGTGATCCTGGACTGGATGCTGCCCCGGATGGAGGGCCCGGAAGTGCTGCGCCGCCTGCGTGCCGAGCATGGCTCGGAGGTGCCGGTGATCATGCTGACCGCACGCGACGAACTGCCGGACAAGATTGCCGGCTTCCGCGCCGGCGCCGATGACTACCTGACCAAGCCGTTCGCGTTGCCGGAGCTGGAAGTGCGGCTGGAGGCCCTGCTGCTGCGGGCGCAGGGGCGCAACCCCCGCAAGCGCCTGCAGGTGGGTGACCTGGTGCTGGACCTGGCGACGCTGGAGGCGCAGCGCGCCGGACAGGTCCTGCATCTGTATCCGGCCTGCCGCAAGCTGCTGGAAGTGCTGATGCGCGCCAGCCCCGGCGCGGTCACCCGCCAGCAGCTCGAATTCGCCCTGTGGGGCGACGAGCCTCCGGACGGCGACCTGCTGCGCTCGCATGTCTACGAACTGCGCCGCAGCGTGGATGGACCGTTCGTGGACAAGCTGATCCACACGCTGCCGCGGGTCGGCTACCGGTTGGCCCTGCCCACCGCCGCCGAGGCCGGCAGGAATGACGATGAAGGCGCGTAAACCCGGCCCGCTGTACCGCCGCGTGCTGTGGTGGCTGCTGGGCTACCTGGCATTGCTTTCGCTGGCAGTGTTCAGCGTAGGCAACTATGTGCACGAGCACGCCGAACACGCCGCCTGGCGCGCGCTGCTCAACTCCGAACTGGACAGCATCGTCGAGCATGTCGAGCACGAGCCACACTATCGATGGCAGGACTCGGACACGCTCAGCCTGTACCGTTTCGACGCGGTGAACCTGCCTGACAGCCTGCGCACCCTGCATCCCGGCCTGCATGATGGGGTGATGGTGAAGGACCGCGAGACGGCGGTCATGGTGCGTGATACGGACTCGATGGGGCGCGTTGCGCTGGTGCTGGACATCTCCGACTTCCACGACCTTGAGCAGTTCGCCACGCGGTGGGTGATGCTGGCCGGGGTGATCATGATCTTCGTTACCGTGCTGATGGCGTCCTTCGGCATGGAGCGCATGGTGCGTCCGCTCAGCCTGCTGGCGCAGCGCATCGGCGCGCTGCGGCCGGGCGCGCAGGGCCAGCGCATCGATGTCGACCCGCGTGGCAGCTCCGAGCTGCACACCATCGCCGATGCGTTGAACGACTACCTCGAACGCAACGAGCAGTTCGTTGAACGCGAGCGGGTCTTCATCAGCACTGCCAGCCATGAGCTGCGCACTCCCATTGCGGTGATGACCGGCGCCGCCGAGCTGGCACTGGAGCAGCCGGGCCTGCCAGACCGTGCCCGGCAGCAGATCCAGCGCGTGCTGCGCACCGCGCAGGGTGTGGAGCAGCTGATCGAGCTGCTGCTGGTGCTGGCGCGCGATCCGGCGCGGCTGGCGGCGCGTGCCGAGCGCATTGCACTGGACCAGCTGCTGCCGGACATCGTCGAGCATCATCGCCATCTGCTGGGCGACAAGGACCTGAGCATCGGTATCCAGGCCGCGCCGGTGGACATCGTCGCCCCGCTGGCGGTGGTGCAGGCGGCGATCGGCAACCTGTTGCGCAATGCGATCGAGAACAGCGGCCGCGGGCACATCGAACTGCGCCTGAGCGCTTCGGCGGTGCTGACCCTGCAGGACCCGGGGCATGGCATGAGCCCGGAGGAGATCGCTGCGATCCACGCACGCATGGCCCGGGGGGAGCGTGTCGATCGTGGCGGGATCGGCCTGGACCTGATCGCGCGCCTGTGCGAGCACCTGGGCTGGACCCTGCAGCTGCAGCCCTGCGAGCCGCGCGGAACGCAGGCCACCCTGGATTTCGGTGCCTCCCGCCCCGGCGGATGATCGCAGTCGCGGGGTCAGGCCTTCGGCCGCGGCACGTGCTGATCGACCAGGATCACGTTGCCGTCCGGATCGGTCAGTTGCAGGAAGGCGGGGCCTTCACTGTCGGGATCGGCCCGGACCTGCAGCGCGATCCCCTGCGCATCCAGCGCTGCCTGCAGCTCGCGGATGTCCTGGAAATCCGGCAGTTCCTGCTTGTGCTGGTCCCAGCCCGGGTTGAAGGTCAGCAGGTTGCCTTCAAACATGCCCTGGAACAGGCCGATGACGACACCATTGTTGCGCAGCACCAGCCAGTTCTGCGTTGCATCGCCGCCGGTGACCGAGAAGCCCAGCGCCTCATAGAACGCGCGGGAGGCGGCCAGGTCCTTGACCGAAAGGCTGACCGAGAAGGCACCCAGTTGCATCGACACGCTCCGTATCGGGAAAGGCGGGGCCGGCAGTGCAGCATGACCCGCCGTGAAGAGGGTGTTAATCTCGACCCGCGCCGCCTTATGCGGCGCTTTTTTTTCCGCTCTTTCGATCGACAGAGGATCCCATGCCGACCGAACCCGCTACTGCCCTGATCAGCAACGATATCGTTGGCCTGGGCCTGATTGCCGCCACCCTTGCCCTGATCTTCTGGGCCGCCAGTGGTCCCACCCCCCTGCTGAAGAAGATCTTTGCCTGGGTGCCGGCCCTGCTGCTGTGTTACTTCGTTCCTGCCATCTACAACACCACCGGCCTGATCGATGGCCACAACACCTCGCTGTACAACCCGGTGGCGCGCGATGTGCTGCTGCCGGCGGCGCTGGTGCTGCTGACCCTGTCGATCGACCTGAAGGGCATCGCCAAGCTGGGCCCCAAGCTGCTGCTGGTGTTCTGTGCCGGTACCGCCGGCATCATGCTGGGTGCCATCGTCTCGTTCCAGGTGATGAAGCTGATCCACCCGGAAACCGTGGCCGGTGACACCTGGGCTGGCATGGCGGCGCTGGCCGGCAGCTGGATCGGCGGTGGCGCCAACATGGTCGCCATGCGCGAGATCTTCGGTACCGATGCCACGACCTTCGGACAGTTCGCCGTGGTCGATGTGGCCTGCGCCAGCCTGTGGATGGCGATCCTGCTGTTCCTGGCCAACCGCGCGCAGCAGATCGACACGCGCAACGGTGCCGACACCCGTGCCATCGACGAGATGAAGGCGCGCATCAGCGCCTATGAGGCGCAGAACGCGCGTATTCCCAGCATGACCGACCTGATGGTGATCGTCGGCGTTGCCCTGGGCGGTGTCGGCCTGGCGCATGCGATCGCCGCGCCGCTGTCGGGCTGGTTCAAGGCCAACGTCAGCTGGGCCAGCCAGTTCAGCCTGGACAGCCAGTTCGTCTGGATGATCCTGCTGTCGACCGCGATGGGCTTGAGCCTGAGTTTCACCCGTGCACGTCGTCTGGAAGCGGCGGGTGCCTCGCGCCTGGGCACGGTGTTCCTGTACTTCCTGATCGCCTGCATCGGTATGCAGATGAACCTGCTGTCGCTGCTGGATCGGCCATGGCTGTTCCTGCTCGGCGCGATCTGGATGGCGACGCACGTGCTGGTGCTGTGGGCCGTGGCCAAACTGGTCCGCGCACCGCTGTTCTTCTTCGCCATTGGTTCGCAGGGCAACATCGGTGCGGCGGCATCGGCGCCGGTGGTGGCTGCGGCCTTCCATCCGACACTGGCACCGGTCGGCGTGCTGCTCGGCACGGTGGGCTATGCCACCGGCACCGGGCTGGCCTATGTCACCGGCCTGATCCTGAAGTGGATGGCCAACGGCTGAGCGCGGGTCGCGCTCCGCGGTTTCCTGGAACGGGCGCCGGGCTTCATGCCCGGCGCCCGCGTCATGCCTTTCAGCAGCAGCGCCCGCCGTTGCGTCCGCCGTACCGCGCTTCCTGACGTTCGCGGAAGAACGTCTTGTAGTCCATCGGTTCCTGGTCCGGATGCTTCTCCAGCATGTGCCGGACGTAGTTGTCGTAATCAGGAATGCCACAGCACAGGCGTGCCGTCTGCACCAGGCGTCGCCACAGGCGGCGGTGCGCCTGGTACTGGCCAACGGGAACCAGTTGCGTACTCATTACAGATCCACCATTTCATGCGGCTTCAGGGCCACGTACGGGGTCTCGCGGTCGCTGCGCTGCGGATTGCGGCGTGCGGCCAGGATCGTGCGGATCGAATAGGTCAGCACCGCGCCCACCACCAGCAGGAACAGCGCGGTCAGGCCAGTGTTGACGTAGGCATTGACCACGATCTGCTGCATCTGCGCCACCGACTTGGCCGGTGCGGTGATGGTGTCGCTGGCGATGGCGGCCTGGAACTTGTGCGCCTGCGCCAGGAAGCCCTGTGCCGGGTTGCTGTCGAAGATCTTGATGAAGCCGGCATAGGTGGTGCAGATCAGCAGCCAGGTGGCCGGTACCGCGGTCACCCAGGCATAGCGGTCACGCTTCATCTTGAACAGCACCACCGTCCCCAGCATCAGCGCGATACCGGCCAGCATCTGGTTGGAGATGCCGAACAGCGGCCACAGGGTCTGGATGCCGCCGAAGGGATCGACCACGCCGGTGTAGAGCAGGTAGCCCCACAGCGCCACGCAGCCGGCCGTGCCGATGATGTTGGCCGTCCACGACTCGGTCTTCTTCAGCGCCGGAATGAAGTTGCCCAGCAGATCCTGCAGCATGAAGCGGCCCGCGCGGGTGCCCGCATCCACGGCGGTCAGGATGAACAGCGCTTCGAACAGGATGGCGAAGTGGTACCAGAACGCCATCATCGCGTCGCTGCCGCTGGGAATGGCTTCATGCAGGATCATTGCAATGCCCACCGCCAGCGTCGGAGCACCACCGGCGCGGTGCAGGATCGTCGGCTCGCCGATCGCGGCGGCCGTGGCGGTCAGCTGTTCCGGCGTGATGGTGAAGCCCCAGGTGTTGGTGATGTAGTGCGCGGCAGACGCCGCATCGGCACCGATCACCGCCGCCGGGCTGTTCATCGCGAAGTAGATGCCCGGATCGATGATCGACGCAGCCACCAGCGCCATCACCGCCACGAACGATTCCATCAGCATGCCGCCATAGCCGATGTAGCGCATGTGCGATTCATTGGCCAGCAGCTTCGGCGTGGTGCCCGAGGAAATCAGCGCGTGGAAACCGGAGACCGCGCCGCAGGCAATGGTGATGAACAGGAACGGGAACATGCCGCCCTTCCACACCGGGCCATCGCCGCTGGCGGCGAACTGGGTCAGTGCGGGCATTTTCAGCTCGGGCATCACGATCAGGATGCCGATGGCCAGAGCGACGATGGTGCCGATCTTGAGGAAGGTCGACAGGTAGTCGCGCGGTGCCAGCAGCAGCCACACGGGCAGCACCGAAGCGACGAAACCGTAGCCGATCAGCATCCAGGTGATCTGCGTGCCGGTGAAGGTGAAGGCCGGGCCCCACACCGGATCTGCAGCGACCTTGCCGCCGTACCAGATCGCGGCCAGCAGCAGCACCAGGCCCACCACCGAGATCTCGCCGATCTTGCCCGGCCGGATATAGCGCATGTAGATGCCCATCAGGATCGCGATGGGCATCGTGGCTATCACCGTGAACATGCCCCAGGGGCTTTCCGCCAGCGCCTTGACCACTACCATCGCCAGCACCGCCAGGATGATGATCATGATCAGGAACGCGCCGAACAGCGCGATGGTGCCGGGCACCTGTCCCATTTCCTCGCGGACCAGATCGCCCAGTGAGCGGCCGTTGCGCCGGCTGGACAGGAACAGGACCATGAAGTCCTGTACCGCACCGGCCAGCACCACGCCCACCACCAGCCACAGCAGTCCGGGCAGGTAGCCCATCTGCGCCGCGAGCACCGGGCCCACCAGCGGACCGGCGCCGGCGATGGCCGCGAAGTGGTGGCCGAACAGCACGTGCTTGTTGGTCGGCACGTAGTCCAGGCCATCGTTGTTGATCACCGCCGGCGTAGCCCGGGTCGGATCGACCTGCATCACCTTGTTGGCGATGAACAGGCTGTAGAAGCGATAGGCGATCAGGTAGATCGAAACAGCGGCGACGACGATCCACAGCGCGTTGATGTGTTCGCCGCGGCGCAAGGCCACGGTGCCCAGACAGAACGCGCCGAGCAGGGCGAGTGCCGCCCAACCCAGTTTGGCAAACCCTTTCATGAGGTGCTCTCTCCCGGAAAGACAGTCAAAGAGTCCCGCGTGCCCTTGACAGGGTCAATGCGTGCGGGGCCCATCGGCGGTAGTACTTTGGTCGTACGCAGGTGGTGACCGCGTGTGCGGCATGGGCCGCGGGCAGACATCCGTGTCGCGGAACCGCCGGCATGACGCCCGGCGAACACCAGGGATGGAACAATCGGTTGCGGCGTCATCCATTGGCGGACGGCGCCGCGGCGTCCATCTTCAGTGGCATCCATCCAACAGGAGTCGCCATGAGCCTTCCCGAACCGGTCCGCGTCCTGCGCACCATCCGTGGCATGCCCACGTCCGACGGCGCCGGTGTGCGCCTGACCCGTGTCATCGGTGGCCCGACGCTGCCGGATCTGGATCCGTTCCTGCTGCTGGATGAATTCGGTACGGACCGCGCCGAAGACTACATCGCCGGTTTCCCGGAGCATCCGCACCGCGGTTTCGAGACGGTCACCTACATGCTGGACGGGCGCATGCGCCACCGCGACAACCACGGCAACGAGGGCCTGCTGACCCCGGGCAGCGTGCAGTGGATGACCGCAGGCCGGGGCCTGGTGCATTCGGAGATGCCGGAACAGGAAAGCGGGCAGATGCGCGGTTTCCAGTTGTGGGTGAACCTGCCCGCACGCGAGAAGATGACGGACCCGAAGTACCAGGAGTTCGCGCCCGAGCGCATCCCGGTGGTGCAGCCGGAGCCGGGTGTGGAGGTGAAGGTGATCGCCGGCACTGTCGATGGCACTACCGGCCCGATCGTGCAGCCGGCCACCGATCCGTTGTATCTGGACGTCCGCCTCGAGGCCGATCGTGCCTGGACCTACACGCTTCCGGAAGGCCACAACGCCTTTGCCTATGTCTTCGAGGGCGCGATGACGGTCGGCGAGCAGGACGCCGCACGTGATGTGGCGCGCCAGGAACTGGCGGTGCTCGGTGGCGGTGAACAGCTGCACGTCTCGGCTGGCAGCGAAGGCGCGCGGCTGATTCTGGTGGCCGGCCGACCACTGCGGGAGCCGGTGATGCGGCATGGCCCGTTCGTGATGAACACGCGGCAGGAACTGATGCAGGCCTTCGTCGATTTCCAGGAAGGCAGGTTCTGAGGGCCGACGTCGCGCCTGCGGCGGCAGCCGGTAGCGCCGGGCCATGCCCGGCGGATCTCCCGCACACCACGCGCAACGGCCGTCCATCAGGCCATGCCCAGCGTTGCCGCCAACGCATCGGATCCGGCGGGGATGCTGCCAGGCAGTCATCCCCATCACCGTCAACGTCCGGCGGCTACGGCTGAGGGCGTCAGGCTCATGCCCTGCGCCAGCTGCTGCAGCGAACCCAGTTCCTGCGTGCTGCCCGGGTACAGCGCGATCTGCGCATAGCGGCCCTTGTCCAGCTTGATCACGCTGATGCGTCGTTCGGCGTAACCCGGCGGCTGCTGTCCACCCAGATCGGGCTGGTACCAGTACAGTGACTCGCCGGCGAAACTGCCTTTTTCCTGGCGCAGCGAGCGGCTGAGCGGAATCGCCGGATCGCGTGCGCTCAGCATCAGGCTCAATACTTCCCGTCCATCCTCGGTGCTGGCGCGGCAGAGCAGGAAGTCCGACCGCACCTGCTGCTGCCATTTCAGGCCGCTGCTGGCCGGCAGCGAAGGACATTCGGCGGGTGCCTGCGCGGCGGCCTGGGCCGCAGCAAACAACAGGCTCGACAGGACAACAGGCGCGAACTTCATGCATCCCCCAAGGTGGCGTGTCGTGTGACGCCGCCCGTGCTGCTGGCGGCCGTGGCATCCCATCCCCGGATGCCATCCCCGCCCGGCATGTGCACGGGCAGTCAAACAGACCTTAACGGAACGTGAGCGCCCGCACAAATTGCGGTTACAACGGTAACCATTGCGGCCGAACGTCGGCCGCAATGGTCCGGGCAGCACTCAACGGTCGTTGCCGACCCACTTGTAGATGATGCCGCCGATCATGCCGCCCAGCAGGGGGGCCACCCAGAACAGCCAGAGCTGGCTGACCGCGCCGCTGCCGGCGAAGAACACCACCGCGGTGGACCGAGCTGGGTTCACCGACGTGTTGGTGACCGGGATGCTGATCAGATGGATCAGGGTCAATGCCAGACCGATCGCCAGCGGGGCGAAACCCGCCGGTGCCTTGCCATGGGTGGCGCCCATGATCACGACCAGGAACACCGCAGTCAGCACCACTTCGCACAGGAAGGCGGCCGCCACGCTGTACCCGCCGGGCGACAGCGCGCCGTAGCCGTTGCTGGCGAACGCGCCGGCCTGGCTGCCGTCGATGGCGAAGCCGCTGGCGCCGGAAGCGATCTGCAGCAGGATGAAGCCCGCCAGCAGGCCGCCCGCGACCTGGGCGATGATGTACGGCACCAGGTCGCGGGCCGGGAAGCGGCCGCCGGCCCACAGGCCCACGCTGACTGCCGGATTGAAGTGCGCGCCGGACACGTGACCGAATGCGTAGGCACCGGTGACCACGGTCAAGCCGAACGCGAGGGCCACGCCCAGGAAGCCGATGCCCAGCGGATTGCCGTCGCCGCCGAACTTGGCAGCCAGTACCGCACTGCCACAGCCACCCAGAACCAGCCAGAAAGTGCCGAGGAACTCGGCGGCCAAGCGTTTACCCATGCTCATGAACTGCACTCCTTTGATGAACTAAAATGTGAAACAGGTCACATTTCAGTGACCGGCGAGTGACGATAGCGTCAAAGGCCGGTGCAGGGATACACCTCAGGGTGTGTGCAGCGCGCGATGCTCAGTACTGCGGCAGCGGGATGAACTCCTTGTCGTCGCCGGGAATGCTGCCGAACCGGCCGGCTTCCCAGTCGTGTTTCGCCTGTTCGATGCGCTCCTTGGAGCTGGAAACGAAGTTCCACCACAGGTGACGCGGGCCATCCAGCGGTTCGCCGCCGAACAGCATGGCCTTGAGCGGGGTCTTCGCGCGCAGCCGGCCGCGCGCGCCGGCCTCGGGAATCACCAGGTGCTGCGCCGGGATGTCCACGCCATCCAGCTGCGCCTGGCCTTCGAGGATGTACAGCGCCCGCTCGCGGTGGCCGTCATCGATGTCGATCTCCGCGTCGGGATCGAGGTCGATGGCTACATTGAGCGTGTCGGCGAAGACCTTCACCGGCGATTCCTCGCCATAGGCGCGGCCTGCGATCACGCGCAGCCAGGCACCGTTGCGGCGCTGCTCCGGGAGGGTCGCGGCGGCATGGTGATAGAACGCCGGCTCCACTTCCTCGTGCGACTTCGGCAATGCCACCCAGGTCTGCATCCCGTGGATCGGATGGTCGTGACCGCGCTCCGGCGGGGGCGTGCGTTCGGAGTGCGCGATGCCGCGGCCGGCGGTCATCCAGTTGACGTCGCCGGGACGGATCACCTGGTCCGAGCCGAGCGTGTCGCGGTGGCCGATGGCGCCGGACCAGAGGAAGGTGACGGTGGCCAGGCCGATATGCGGATGGGGACGCACGTCGATGCCGGTACCTGCGGTAAGAACGGCCGGGCCCATCTGGTCGACGAATACGAACGAACCGATGCTGCGGGCCTGCAGGGTGGGAACGGCGCGGCGGACTTCCAGGCCGCCGATGTCGTGTACGCGCGGGGCGATGATGGTGGTCATGCGGGCGTCTCGCTGGCAGGGATCAAGAGTGCCAGCATGGCATGCAGCCGTGACGGGCACATGCCCCATGCGGGTAACAGGGTGTTCCAGCCAACGGCGCAGCCCCTCGTGGCTGGGTTGCCGGATGCGGGTCAGGATGCGGGTCATGTGTCTGGGCCGGGCGGGTGGGTTGCGCAGGACACGCCGTAAACCCATCCATGGGGGCTCGATGGCGCCATCCATGGCGCCAACGGTCCTGCGCAACCCACCCGCCCGGCCCCTGACAGTTTCCGTGCGCGTCAGCCACGGAAAAGAAAGAAGAAAATCAACATCAAACGCCGGTCGCTTCGCTCCTGGTGGCGACCAAGGTCGACACCCACCAGTTCGTAGTGATCCACACCGGAATCGAGATTCACCGCCCCGCCCGACAAACAGAAAAGCCAGAGCCGGCTGTTGCTCCGGCTCTGGCTTCTGCTGTGGAACTTGACGTTGCCTCTGCGGGTGCCGGGCCGCAGGCCCGGCCGATCACATCACACCACCGGTTCGCGCAGGGCAGGGTTGTCCCAGCCCGGGCGCGGGGCAAAGCGGTCACCGTGACGCTGCTGCAGCGCCTTCAGGCGCTCGACGATCGCATCGGCACCCACCGCGCGGATGTGCTGGATCGGCCCCCCGCGGAACGGCGCGAATCCGGTGCCGAAAATCACGCCCGCATCCAGCAGGTCCGCATCGGCCACCACGCCTTCGTGCAGGCAGGCCACCGCCTCGTTGAGCAGCGGCAGGATCAGGCGATCTTCCAGGTCCGCAGGGGCCTGGTAGTCGCTGGCGACATCCGGCTTCTTCGGCTTGCCGTTCTCCCAGGTGTAGATGCCCTGGCCATCCTTCTTGCCTCGCTTGTCGGCTTCCACCGTCTGCAGTGCCGCCGGAATCTGCAGGCCGAGGAACGGCGCCAGCTCGCGGCCCACGCCGGCGGCGACATCCAGGCCGACCGTGTCGATCAGCTCGATGGGGCCCATCGGCATGCCGAACTTCACCGCCGCCTTGTCGATCACCGGGCCCGGGATACCTTCGGCATAGGCGGTGGCCGCTTCCAGCATGTACGGGAACAGCACGCGGTTGACCAGGAAGCCCGGGCTGCCCGCCACCGGTACCGGGAACTTGCCCAGCGCCTTGCAGAACGCTGCCAGGCGGCGCTCGGTCTCCGGCGCCATGCCGTCGTGATGGATGATTTCCACCAGCGGCATCTGTGCCACCGGATTGAAGTAGTGCAGGCCGGCGAACTGCGCCGGGCGCTGGATGTGGTCGCGCAGTTCCACCAGCGGAATCGACGAGGTATTGGTGGTCAGCAGCGCATCGGCCTTCATGCCCGGCTCCAGCGTCTGGTACAGCGCGCGCTTGGCCTCCGGGTTCTCGATGATCGCCTCGATCACCAGATCGGCGTCGGCCACGCCTTTGCCCTCGAGGTCCGCCCGCAGCCGGGCCGCCACCGCCGGACGCTTGCTCTCGTCCTTCACCTTCTTGGCGAACAGTGCCTGCGCGCGTTCCATCGCCGGATCGATGAAGCGCTGCTCGCGGTCCTGCAGGGTGACCTCGAAGCCCTTGTAGGCCGCCCACGCGGCGATGTCACCGCCCATCACGCCGGCGCCGACCACGTGCACGTGGCGGATGCCGGAATCGCCGCCGCCCAGACCCTTCAGGCGCTCGGTCAGGAAGAAGATGCGGATCAGATTGCGCGCGGTCGGCGTGCTGGCCAGTTTGACCACAGCGCGGCGTTCGGCATCCAGGCGGGCCTGCACCGGCTTGCCGGCGCTGCGCTGCCAGGTGCTGATCAGTGCATACGGCGCCGGGTACTGGTCCTTCTTCGCCTTGCGCGCGACCTGCTTGATCATCTGCGGCGCCAGCAGCTTGCGCGCCAGCCAGGTGTTGCTGGCCCATGCCAGCGCACGCTGCTTGAACGGCCGTGTGGTGCCGGCCAGCGCCAATGCGACGGCGGTGTCGAGCACCACCGCCGGTGCCACCACCTTGTCGACCAGGCCGATGCCGCGCGCGGCCGAGGCCGAGAGGGTGCGGCCGGTCAGCATCATGTCCATCGCCGCCGGCGCGCCGACCAGCTGCGGCAGGCGCGCGCTGCCACCCCAGCCGGGGAAGATGCCCAGCTGGGTTTCCGGCAGGCCGATGCGGGTGCTGCTGTCGTTGGAGGCCACGCGGTAACGGCAGGCCAGGGCCAGCTCGGTGCCGCCCCCCAGGCAGTGGCCATGGATGGCGGCGACGGTCGGGCAGGGCAGCTCCGCCAGCTTCTGGTAGGTGGACTGGCCGCGGCGGATGGCATCGTTGACGGTGCCGCGCCGGTCGAACTCCTGGAATTCCTTCAGATCGGCGCCGGCGATGAAGCCGGCCTTCTTCAGGGACTGGATCACCACGCCCTTCGGCGGGTCCAGCGCGATGCGTTCGAGCAGATCGCCCAGCTCCAGCAGCACGTCCTGCGACATCGCGTTGACACTGCTGTCCTGACGATCCAGGGACAGGACCACCACGCCGTCGTCGCGGATCTCGGGGTGCCAGTGGCTGAAGCGGAGACCATCGAAGCCTGAGAGCATGGACGTTCCATCCGGTTGTGTATGGAGAAGCGGCTATGATCCAGAGGTTGTTTCCCCCGCGTCAAATCCCTATAGCAGGGGAGTGGCGGTTCCGGATCCATGGCCGTGGAACAGAACGCTAACGGAACAGTGGTTAAAAGCTGGTGCGGCGCCGGGTGATCGGCGACTGAACTTTTCCCGGGATTGGCAGTCTCATTGCCCGACGTCGGTTGGGCTGACAGGAGTGCGGCCCCCCATGGCCGAGGTTGAAACACCACAGGAGCTGGATCTGGAACTGGTCCGGCGCGTGCAGCGCGGCGAGAGCGCGGCTTTCGATGTACTGGTGCGCAAGTATCAGCATCGGGTCGTGGCCCTGGTCGGTCGCTACATCGCCGACTGGAGTGAATGTCAGGACGTCGCCCAGGACACCTTCATACGCGCCTACCGCGCGATCGGAAGCTTCCGTGGCGATGCCCAGTTCTCAACCTGGTTGCATCGGATCGCCGTGAATACCGCCAAAAACTACCTGGCTTCACACAATCGACGCCCGCCGACCGATGACATCGACATCGGCGATGCCGAACAGTTCGACAGCGGCACGCGCCTGCGCGACACCGACACGCCCGAACGCGAGTTGATGCGCCAGGAGCTGGAACAGACGGTGATGAAGGCCGTCAACGCGCTGCCGGAAGAACTCCGGTCGGCGATCACCCTGCGCGAGGTGGAAGGCCTGAGCTACGAGGAAATCGCGCAGAAGATGGGGTGCCCGATCGGCACCGTGCGTTCACGGATCTTCCGGGCGCGCGAGGCGATCGACACCGAACTCCGGCCGCTGCTGGACATCGGCAGCGCCACCCGTGAGAAGAGCCGCGTATGACCAGTCATCCATTCAACGAATCGCAGAATCATCAATCGCCGGCCGGGCTGCGCCTTGACCAGCGCCATCGGGAACAGCTGTCGGCCCTGGTCGATGGCGAGCTGGGGGCCGACGAGGCCCGCTTCCTGCTGCGCCGCATGGAGCATGACCCGGAACTGGCCGGTTGCCAGGAACGCTGGCAGCTGCTGGGCGACGTGATGCGCGGGCAGGCGTCGGTGCTTGCGCCCGCCGGCTTCAGCGCCGCGGTTGCCTCTGCCATCGCCGCCGAACCCACGCCCCGGTCCGGTCCTCAGGACCGGCAGGCGCGGCGCAGTGGCTGGCGTACCTGGGGAGGCGGCGCCGCACTGGCCGCCTCGGTCGCTGCGGTGGCCCTGTTGATCGGCGGCGAGAAGCTGAAGGAGACCGCTCCGGGAGAGCCGCTGGCACCCCAGGTGGTCGCCAGCCAGGCCGAGCTGCCGCCGGCACCGGTATCGCCCGCGACGGTGACTGAAGCCTCGGTCGATCCGGCGGTGGTGGCGGTGGCCAGTGTTCCGGCGGCCGCATTGGCCGCCAGCCGTCGCCAGGACGCACGCCGCGCCAGCGCCAGTGCCACCCGCGGCCAGCAGGCTGCGCGGGTGGCCCAGCGTGACGACGGGTCGCAGCGGGCCGTGGCCGCCGCACAGGCGCCATTGGTGCCGACCGTGCCGGCCGGTGCCAGCCGCAACCTGCCGTTCGGCGAGGTGGCCGGCCTGCAGGCCCGGCCGTGGCCGCGCTCCAGCTTGGCTCCGGCCGCCGGTGGCGCGCTCAACGCCAGCTTCCCGGCGCATGACAGCGCCACGTTCTACCCCTTCGAGCCGCGCCTGCAGGACGACCTGCCGCCGCCGCCCCGCCCGCGCGACTGAGCCGGGTGCCGCCACGCCCCGCCCATCGCGGGGCCCTTCTTCTCCCTTCCATCCGATCCGGAGGTTGCCGTCCGATGACTCCCCGATTCCGCACGCAGGCCATCGGCCTGCTGGCCCTGACCCTGCCGCTGGTCGCCTGTGCCCAGGCGCCGTCCCCGGCGGCCCAGACCGCGCCGGCTGCGGCCGCTGCCGCGCCCCGCGCTCCGGCACAGCCGCTGGTCACCGGCCTGCCTGATTTCACCAGCCTCGTCGAGCAGGTCGGCCCGGGTGTGGTCAACGTCGACACCACCATCGTCCGCAGCAACCGCCAGGCGCGCGGGCCGATGGGGGACGACGACATGCCGGAGTTCTTCCGTCGCTTCTTCGGCCCCGACTTCCCGATGCCGGGGCAGGGGCCGGGCGGCCCCGACGGCGGTCCCAGCATCAAGGGCCGTGGCATGGGATCGGGCTTCATCATTTCGCCCGACGGCTACGTGCTGACCAACTACCACGTGGTTGCCGACGCCAGCGAGGTGAAGGTCAAGCTGGGTGATCGCCGTGAGTTCACCGCCAAGGTGGTGGGCAGCGACCAGCAGTACGACGTCGCCCTGTTGAAGATTGAAGGCAGGAACCTGCCGACCGTCCGTGTCGGCGATTCCAACAGCCTGAAGCCGGGCCAGTGGGTTGTCGCGATCGGCTCGCCGTTCGGCCTCGACCACTCGGTCACCGCCGGTGTGGTCAGCGCCCTCGGCCGCAGCACCGGCGGCCCGGACCAGCGCTACGTACCGTTCATCCAGACCGACGTGGCGATCAACCAGGGCAACTCCGGTGGTCCGCTGCTGAACACCCGGGGCGAAGTGGTCGGCATCAACTCGCAGATCTTCTCTGCGTCCGGTGGCTACATGGGCATCAGCTTCGCGATTCCGATCGACCTGGCGATGAGCGCGGTCGAGCAGATCAAGAAGACCGGCCGGGTCACCCGCGGTCAGCTGGGCGCGGTGGTGCAGGAGATCGACGGCCTGAAGGCGCAGGCCATGGGCCTGCCGGACAGCCGGGGTGCGCTGGTCAACCAGATCGTGCCGGATTCGGCGGCCGCCCGTGCCGGTGTGAAGGTGGGGGATGTGATCCGCACCGTGAACGGTGCCCCGGTCAACAGCTGGTCCGATCTGCCGCCGCTGATCGGCGCCATGGCCCCGGGCAGCCGGGTGACCCTGGGCGTGATCCGTGACGGCAAGCCGCGCGACCTGAGCGCCACCCTGACCGCGCTGGCCGAGGATGACCAGGCCAGCGCCCGCAGCCCCGCCACCGCCAGGGCCGATGCCGCCCCGCAGAGCGGTGCCAATGCCCTGCTGGGCCTGGACGTCAGCGATCTGACCGCGCCGCAGCGCAAGCAGCTGGGCCTGGAATCGGGCGAGGGCGTGCGCATCACCGGGGTCAAGGGGCAGGGCGCCCGGGATGCCGGCCTGTCCCCGGGCATGGTGATCCTGCAGGTGGCCAGCACCCAGGTGAGCGGCGTGGAGTCGCTGAACCGCGCGCTGTCCAGCTACAAGAAGGGCGATGTGGTGATGCTGCTGGTCCGCACCGGCAACGGCAACAGCGCCTTCGTGGCGGTCAAGGCCGGCGAGTAAGGCCGGACCGGGCTGCTCCGCCAGCCGCTGCCCCCCGAAGCCCCGCTCAGGCGGGGCTTCGGTCGTTCCGGCCCTGGCCCGGCCAGGCGCCTTTCGCGGGCGGGCCCCGGGCGTGCGATAATCCACCGTTACCCTGACGACGCCGCGCGCCGCCGCCACCTATGTCATCTGATTCGATGCGGAACATCCGCAACTTCTCCATCATCGCCCACGTCGACCACGGCAAGTCCACGCTGGCCGACCGCATCATCCAGCTTTGTGGTGGCCTGCAGGCCCGCGAGATGGAAGCGCAGGTACTCGACTCCAACCCGATCGAGCGCGAGCGTGGCATCACCATCAAGGCGCAGTCGGTATCGCTGCCGTACCTGGCCAAGGACGGGCAGACCTATCATCTGAACTTCATCGACACCCCGGGCCACGTCGACTTCTCGTATGAAGTCAGCCGCTCGCTGGCCGCCTGCGAAGGTGCGCTGCTGGTGGTCGATGCTGCCCAGGGCGTGGAAGCGCAGTCGGTGGCGAACTGCTACACCGCGGTGGAGCAGGGCCTGGAAGTGGTGCCGGTGATCAACAAGATCGACCTGCCTACGGCCGACATCGAGCGCGCCAAGGCCGAGATCGAGGCCGTGATCGGCATCGACGCCGCCGACGCCGTGCCGGTCAGCGCCAAGACCGGCCTGAACGTGCAGGACGTGCTGGAAGCCATCGTCCACCGCATTCCGCCGCCGCAGCCGCGCGATACCGACAAGCTGCAGGCGCTGATCATCGACTCCTGGTTCGACAACTACCTCGGCGTGGTCTCGCTGGTGCGCGTCATGCAGGGCGAGATCAAGGCCGGCGACAAGCTGCAGGTGATGTCCACCGGCCGCAACCACCAGGTCGACAACGTCGGCGTGTTCACCCCCAAGCGCAAGGTGCTGCCGGCGCTGCGCGCGGGTGAGGTGGGTTGGGTCACGGCCAGCATCAAGGACGTGCATGGTGCGCCGGTGGGCGACACCCTGACCCTGGCCGGTGATCCGGCACCGAAGCCGCTGCCGGGCTTCCAGGAGATGCAGCCGCGCGTGTTCGCCGGCCTGTTCCCGGTCGACGCCGAGGACTATCCGGACCTGCGCGAGGCGCTGGACAAGCTGCGCCTGAACGATGCCGCGCTGCGCTTCGAGCCGGAAAGCTCGGAAGCGATGGGCTTCGGTTTCCGCTGCGGCTTCCTCGGCATGCTGCACATGGAGATCGTGCAGGAACGGCTGGAGCGCGAGTACAACCTGGACCTGATCAGCACCGCGCCGACGGTGGTGTACGAGGTCCTGAAGACCGATGGCTCGATCATCAACATGGACAACCCGGCCAAGCTGCCGGCGGTGAACCAGGTTGAGGAGATCCGCGAGCCGATCATCCGTGCCAACGTACTCACCCCCGAGGAGTACATCGGCAACATCATCAAGCTGTGCGAGGAAAAGCGCGGCAGCCAGATCGGCATCAACTACCTGGGCAGCCAGGTGCAGATCAGCTACGAGCTGCCGATGGCCGAAGTGGTGCTGGACTTCTTCGACAAGCTGAAGTCGGTCAGCCGCGGCTACGCGTCGCTGGACTACCACTTCGTGCGCTTCGATGCCGGCCCGTTCGTACGCGTGGACGTGCTGATCAATGGCGACAAGGTCGATGCGCTGTCGCTGATCGTGCACCGCAGCCATGCCGACCGCCGCGGCCGCGAGCTGTGCGAGAAGATGAAGGACCTGATCCCGCGGCAGATGTTCGACGTGGCGATCCAGGCGGCTGTCGGCTCGCAGATCATCGCCCGTACCACGGTCAAGGCCATGCGCAAGAACGTGCTGGCCAAGTGCTATGGTGGCGACGTTTCGCGCAAGAAGAAGCTTCTGGAAAAGCAGAAGGAAGGCAAGAAGCGCATGAAGCAGGTCGGCCGCGTGGAAATTCCGCAGGAAGCGTTCCTGGCCGTGCTGCAGATGGACAACAAGTAAGCCCGCACCGGCCCTTCCGGGCCGGTCGTCCGGTGACGTTGCAAAGGACCCTGAATGAAACTGTTTGAGATCCTCCTGGTCGTGCTGACCCTGGCCTCGGGCCTGATCCTGCTTGCGGACAAGCTGTACTTCGCCAAGCGCCGCGCCCAGCGTGCAGGCCTGCTCGACACCGAGCCGGCGCTGGTGGATTACTCGCGTGCATTCTTCCCGGTGCTGGCGATCGTGCTGGTCGTGCGCAGCTTCATTGCCGAGCCGTACAAGATCCCGTCCAGCTCGATGATGCCGAACCTGCTGATCGGCGATTTCATCCTGGTCAACAAGTTCGCCTATGGCCTGCGCCTGCCGATCACCAATACCCGCTTCGTGCCGGTGGGTGATCCCGCACGCGGCGACGTGGTGGTGTTCCACTTCCCGGGCCACGGCGACAACGACCCGGCCAAGGGCGAGAACTTCATCAAGCGCGTGATCGGCGTGCCGGGTGACACCGTGGTGTTCGAGGGCGACAGCCTGGTGCTGAACGGCGAGCCGGTGAAGTACGACAACAAGGGCATCTACGCCGGCCACAAGGGCCAGGGCGAGGGCGCCAACCTGCTGGTCGAGCATCTCCCGGGCCGCACCCATACCGTGCTGGAGACCGACTATCCGCGTGGCCAGGGCCAGTGGACGGTGCCAGCCGGCAAATACCTGGTGATGGGCGACAACCGTGACAACAGCGATGATGGACGCTTCTGGGGGCTGCTGCCGGAAGAGAACCTGCGGGGCAAGGCATTCCTGATCTGGCTGAACTGCCAGGGCTGGTTCTGCAAGGACGGATTCGAGCCGTCGCGGATCGGCTCGGGCATCAACTGAGCGGGCATCAACTGAGTATTTTCACATCCAACGCGTATCTGGGGAGAACGCAATGAAGACGATGAACACGCAGCGCGGCATCACCCTGACCTCGTTCCTGGTGGTCCTGGTCGTGGTCGGTTTCTTCATCTACATCGGCATGAAGCTGTTCCCGATGTACCAGGAGTATTACGCGGTACGCTCGGCGATGAAGAGCCTGGCCAGCCAGCCGGGCGTGGCCAGCATGGAGCCGGCACGGATCCAGGATCTGTTCTTCAAGCGGCTGTACATCAACTACTCGGACAACGTGAAGCCGGGCAACGTCAAGTTCGATCGTCGCGACAATGGCTGGACCCTCAAGGTCAACTACGAAGTGCGTCGCCCGTTGATCGGCAACCTCGATGTGGTTGGCAAATTCGATTCTTCCCAGGACCTGACCCGAAGCGGTGGCCAGTAAATTCATCCAACGTGGCGATCTGATCGGCCATGCCTTCCGCGACCCGGCGCTGCTCAAGCAGGCGCTGACCCATCGCAGTGCCGGCGTGCCGCATAACGAGCGCCTGGAATTCCTCGGCGACAGCATCGTCAACATGATGGTCGCCGAGGCGCTGTACCAGCGCTGGCCCAAGGCCGACGAGGGCGCACTGACCCGCGCCCGCGCCGAGCTGGTGCGCGAAGGGGCGCTGGCAGTGATCGCCCGCACCCTGCAGCTGGGCGAACGGCTGATCCTGGGCGCGGGTGAGATGAAATCGGGCGGTCACCGCCGCGACTCGATCCTGGCCGATGCACTGGAAGCGGTGGTGGCCGCGATCTACCTGGACGCCGGTTTTGAAGCGTGCCGGGAGACGGTGCTGCCCTGGTTCACGGCCTCGATGGAGGCGCTGCCGGCCACCGGCCGCCCCGAGAAGGACCCCAAGACCCGCCTGCAGGAATGGCTGCAGGCCCGGCAGAAGGCGTTGCCCCAGTACGAACTGGTGTCAGAATCCGGTGACGACCACGCCAAACATTTCCGGGTACGCTGCAACGTGGCCGACCCGGCCGCCAGCACCGAGGGCGAAGGCGCCTCGCGGCGGCTTGCCGAACAACAGGCGGCTGCAGCCGTCCTAGAACAACTGGATTCCAAGTGAGCGAACAAACTTCCCATCATTGCGGCAGCGTGGCCGTCATCGGCCGCCCGAACGTCGGCAAGTCGACCCTGACCAATGCCCTGGTCGGGGCCAAGGTCAGCATCGTCTCCAACCGGCCGCAGACCACCCGCCACCGCCTGCTCGGCATCGCCACCTATCCGGAAGGCCAGCTGGTGCTGGTCGATACCCCGGGCCTGCACAAGGTGCAGAAGCGGGCGATGAACCGGGTGATGAACCGCGCCGCACGCGGCTCGCTGGAAGGCGTGGATGCGGGCCTGCTGGTGATCGAGGCCGGGCGCTGGGATGACGAAGACAGCCTGGCCTTCAACGTGCTGCGCGATGCCGGCATCCCGGTGGTGCTGGTGGTCAACAAGATCGATCGCCTGAAGGACAAGGGCGCGCTGCTGCCGTTCCTGCAGGAGGTGACCGCCGGCCGTGATTTCGCCGCCGTGCATCCGATCTCGGCGCAGAAGCGCAACGGCCTGGACGCCCTGGTGCGTGACGTGCTGGAGCTGCTGCCGGAAGCTCCGCCGATATTCGGCGAGGACGAGATCACCGACCGCAGCCAGCGTTTCCTTGCCGGTGAACTGGTACGCGAGCAGCTGATGCGCCAGCTTGGCGAGGAGCTGCCCTATGCCACCACCGTCGAGATCGAGCGCTTCACCGAGGATGGCAATCTTCTGCGCATCGGCGCGGTGATCTGGGTCGAGCGGGAAGGCCAGAAGGCCATCGTGATCGGCAAGGGGGGCGCGCGCCTGAAGGAGATCGGGGCCAAGTCGCGCCTGCAGATGGAGCGTCTGTTCGGTGCCAAGGTGTTCCTGGAAACCTGGGTGCGCGTACGTGAAGGCTGGTCCGACGACGAGGCCGCGCTGAAGGCCTTCGGTTACGAGTAAGCCACGGCGATCGCTTCGGTGATCATCGAGGACGACACGGGGTTCGTGCTGCATGCACGGGCCTATCGCGAAACCAGCCTGCTGGTGGAGGTGCTGAGCGCGGAGCATGGCCGGATCGGCCTGCTTGCGCGCGGCGTGTCCACGGCCAAGGGCCAGGTGTTGCGCGCGGCCCTGCAGCCGCTGCAGTGGATCCGCTTCAGCGCACAGCAGCGCGGCGAACTGGCGCAGCTGCGTGCAGCCGAAGCGCTGGATGCGGCGCCGCGGCTGGTCGGCCAGGCCATGCTGGCCGGCTTCTACCTGAGTGAACTGACGCTGCGGCTGGCGCCACGCCAGGATCCGTTGCCGGAATTGTATCTGGCGTATGGCGAGGCACGCGCGCGGCTGGCGGTGGGCGCCGGACTGGCCTGGACGCTGCGCCGCTTCGAGCGCGAGCTGCTTGCCGCACTGGGGCTCGGTTTCGATCTGGAAAGCGCCAGCGATGGTCAGCCGATCGATCCGGCGGCGCGTTATGCGCTGGATCCGCAGGAAGGGCCGCAACGGCTGCTCAGCGAGCGCGGTGGAGAGCGCAGTGCGGCGGCCACCGGTTCGGCGCTGTTGGCGCTGGCGGCCGACGAGGAGCCAGCGCCTGCCGATCTGGCGAGCCTGCGGCTGCCCATGCGGCGGGTGCTGGCGCACCACCTGGGGCCACGGGGGCTGAAGTCCTGGGAGCTGCTGGAGCAGTTGGCCCCCCGGCGGTAGGGGAGTGCGGGCCGATCGGGTCAGATCCGTTTTCCGCAGAGGGAAGGGATCTGACTCCGGATTGATTTCGACATCCGACGGGGCAGGGCGCTCCCGTGCCGGGCGACCCTCAGTGCAGCAGTGCCGCCACCGCGGCGCGGAAGCCGGCTTGTGCCAGGTCCGACTCCGGCATGTGGTGCAGCTGGCGCACCGCGCGGCCCAGCCGTGCGGCACCGACGAAGCCGCAGCTTGCCTGCAGCCGGTGCAGCTGGCTGCGCAGCTGGCGTTCGTCATGCTGGTCCACGGCCTGCTCGACCGCATCGCGGACGCCCGGCAGTTCCGCAAGGAACAGCTCGCGCAGGGCGATCAGGTGATTGCGCTGGCCATTGAGAGCGGCCAGAGCAGCGGTCTCGTCCCAGTCCTGCCCGTTCAGCTCGATCGCAGCGGGGGCCGGAGCGACGGCGATGCCGGCCGGCGAGTTGACCAGGGCGCGGCGGACCGCCTTCAGCAACTGGTCGCGGCCGAGCGGCTTGACCAGGGTGTCGCTGAAACCGGCCTCACGCAGGCGCGCATGGATGGACGTGTCGCCGTCGGCGGTATGCGCCAGGGCAGGCGTGTCCGGATGCGAACGACGCAGTTCTCGCAGCAGCTGCGCGCCATTGCCGTCAGGCAGGTTGACGTCGATCAGCCACAGGTCGTGGGCCCCGGGCTCGGCGCTTGCCAGGGCACTGGCAAGGGAGTCCGCGGTATCCACGTCCGCCGGCAGGGTTTCCAACGCCGCCTTGAAAAACCCGCGGCTGATGATGTCGTCCTCGACAAGCAGGAAACGGGGCCGACCGGCCCGCGGGGTCATCTGCATCAGGGGCTGCCTCCATGTCAGCTGGTTGACATCATCAAGCACGGCGGCGGCTGGCGCAAGCGGCGGCAGGCCCCGCCGGTCAGGATCTGCGACAATACGCGCCCATTTTCGCCCGCAGCCTGTTGCCACGTGGCCCGATCCCGCTCCCGCATCGACCGTACCCCGTTCCAGACCGAGATCCTCGACCTCAGCCATGATGGTCGCGGCGTCGCCCGCCGTGAAGGCGAAGGCGGCAAGGTGACCTTCATCAGCGGCGCTCTGCCGGGCGAAGTGGTCATGGCTGAACAAACCGCCCGCAGCCGCCATTTCGACGAAGCACGCACCGTGGAAGTGCTGCAGGCCTCGCCACAGCGGGTGACGCCGAAGTGCCCGCATTTCGGCACCTGCGCCGGCTGCGTGCTGCAGCACCTGGATGAAGACCAGCAGATCGTTGCCAAGCAGCGCGTGCTGATGGACAACCTGGAACGCATCGGTCACGTGAAGCCGGGCCGCGTGCTGCCGCCGCTGGTCGGCGACAGCTGGGGTTACCGCCGCAAGGGGCGTTTCTCGGTGCGCCGCGTCGAGAAGAAGGACAAGACCCTGGTCGGCTTCCGTGAACAGGACCCGCGCTTCGTCGCCGATCTCAGCCAGTGCCTGACCGTGATCCCCGAAGTGGGCACCAGGGTGCAGGCGCTGTCGACCTTCATCGAGTCGCTCGACGGCAAGCGCGACATCCCGCAGATCGAGTTCATCGGCGGTGACCAGGCCATCGCGCTGACCGTGCGCCATCTGCAGCCGCTCAGTGATGCCGACCGCGCCGCATGGGCCGGCTTCGGCCAGCAGCACGGATTTGCCATCTACCTGCAGCCCGGTGGCGTGGACACCGTCCATCCGCTGGACGGGCAGGGCGTGCCGCTGTCGTTCCGGCTGGCGCCGTGGGATGTCGAACTGGCATTCCGGCCACTGGATTTCATCCAGGTCAACGCCAAGCTCAACGAGAAGATGATCGCCCACACCCTGGATCTGCTGGAGCCGGGTGAGGACGAGCGCGTGCTGGACCTGTTCTGCGGGCTGGGCAACTTCACCCTGCCGCTGGCGCGTCGCGTGCGCGAGGTGGTCGGCGTGGAAGGCGACGCGGGCCTCGTTGCCCGCGCACGTGAGAATGCCGAGCGCAACGGGCTGGGCAACGCCCAGTTCCACAGCGCCGACCTGACCCAGGACCAGCGCGCCACGCCGTGGATGCGCCAGGGCTTCGACAAGCTGTTGCTGGACCCGCCGCGCTCGGGCGCGATCGAGGTACTGCAGCAGCTGCCGTTGAAGCAGTTCAAGCGCATCGTCTATGTCAGCTGCCATCCCGGATCGCTGGCCCGGGACGCGGGCTACCTGGTGAACGAGCAGGGCTTCACCCTGGTCAGCGCCGGCGCCATGGACATGTTCCCGCACACCGCGCACGTGGAAAGCATCGCGGTGTTCGAAAAGCGCTGACCCGCTGTCATGCCCATCGCGCATAATGGCGCGATGGGCATCGAGATCGAACGCAAATTCCTCGTCAGCAGCGACGGCTGGCGTGCGGCCGCACACCGGGTGATTCCGATGGCGCAGGGCTACATCAACGATCTGGGCGCGCTCGACAGCGGTCGCCAGAACGCGTCCGTGCGGGTGCGCATCGAAGGTGAGCACGCCGCGCTGAACCTGAAGTCGCGCACGATCGGCCATACCCGCCAGGAGTTTGATTACCCGATTCCGGTGGAGGATGCGCGCGCGCTGCTGGCGCTGTGCGTGGGGGGACTGATCGACAAGCGTCGCCACCTGGTCGAGCATGCCGGCCTGACCTGGGAAGTGGATGAGTTCCTGGGCGACAACGCCGGCCTGGTGGTGGCCGAAGTCGAGCTGGACAGCGCCGGGCAGGCCATCGTCCTGCCGGACTGGGCCGGCGCGGAGGTCACCGACGACCCGCGCTACTACAACGTCGCACTGGCCAGTCATCCCTATTCACGCTGGTGAAAGGGTCGTCCCCCCTTTTTTCGGTGCGCCCGGGCCCCATGTCGGTGGGATGAGAATCGACATCTACTCCGACGTGGTCTGTCCCTGGTGCTGGATCGGCAAGCACCGTTTCCAGCAGGGGGTGCAGTTGCTGGGGGCCGACGCCCCGGCACTCGACATCCACTGGCAGCCGTTCCAGCTGGACCCGGATGCGGGCACCACGCCGGTGCCGCTGCGCGAGGCGTATGCGCGCAAGTTCGGCGGCGCCGAGCGCACAGAGCAGATTCTCGGCCAGACCGAGGCCACGGCCCGTGGCGAAGGCCTGCCCATGGACTTCAGCCAGGGCCAGGTGCGGGTGACCACTCTGCCAGCGCACCGGCTGCTGTGGCTGGCCGGCCAGCACGGTGTGCAGGATGCGGTCGGAGAGGCACTGTTCCGCGCCCATTTCGAGCACGGCCAGAATCTGGCTGACACAGAGGTGCTGACCCGGGCTGGCGCGGCGGGCGGACTGGATGCGGCGGAGATCGCCCAGATGCTGGCCTCCTCACGGGGCCTGGCCGAGGTCGAAGCGGGACTGGACCAGGCCCGTGCGCTGGGTATTTCCTCGGTGCCGACCTTCGTCATCGACGGCCGCTGGGCAATCTCCGGCGCCCAGCCTCCGGAAGCCTTCGCCCAGGCGCTGCGGCAGATCGCGGCGGAGCAGGGCACGGCAACCGGGCGCAGCGGCGACGACGCCTGCGGTGCGGACGGCTGCAGGGTCTGACCCTTCGATGGGGCGCGATGGGCGCCCCCCCACCTGCGTCCAACGGCCGGTTCTGCGACAATGCGGCACTGCGCCATGCGGGCGCCCGTTGTGGAGAACGACCATGCTGCTGATCGGCGTTGCCGGCACTGAACTGACCGCCCAGGAACGCGACTGGCTGCAGCACGATGCCGTTGCCGGGGTCGTTCTGTTCACGCGCAACTTCGCCTCCCGCCAGCAGGTGAGTGAGCTCAGCGCCGCGATCCGCGAGGCCGCGCCGCGCCCGCAGCTGATCTGCGTGGACCAGGAAGGCGGTCGCGTGCAGCGTTTCCGCAAGGGCTACAGCGATCTGCCGCCGCTGCAGGAGATCGGTGCCGGCTATGCGAAGGATCCGGGCGCCGCGTTGGCGTTGGCCGAGCAGCACGCCTGGCTGATGGCCAGCGAAGTGCGCGCCAGTGGCCTGGACCTGAGCTTTGCCCCGGTGGTCGACCTGGGCCGCGGCAACCTTGCGATCGGCAACCGTGCTTTCAGTGAAGACCCGCAGGTCGTGGCTGCGTTCACCGCGGCCTACGTACGCGGCATGCACGCGGCCGGCATGGCGGCCACCCTCAAGCATTTCCCCGGCCATGGCACGGTGCTGGAAGACACCCATGTCGATACCGCGGTCGATCCGCGGACGCTGGACGAACTGCGCGCGCAGGACCTGGTGCCGTTCCGGGCTGGTGTTGCCGCCGGTGCCGATGCCGTGATGATGGCGCACGTGATCTACCCGCAGGTGGCGCCGGAACCGGCCGGCTATTCGCCGCGCTGGATCCAGGAGGTGCTGCGTGGCGAGCTGGGCTTCCGCGGCGTGGTGTTCTCCGACGACATCGGCATGGCCGCTTCGCACCATGCCGGTGGCGTTGCGGCGCGCGTGCACGCGCACCTGGATGCCGGCTGCGACGTCGTGCTGGTCTGCCATCCGGAGCTGGTCGATGAAGCCCTGCACGCGGTGCAGGGACGCTCCCTCAATACCGCTGCGCTGCTTGGCCTGCTCGGCCGCGGCGCGCTTGGCTGGGATGGCCTGCTGGCCGATGCCCGCCATGGCGACACTCAATCCCGTCTGCTTGAAACCCTTGGAAGAACCGTCTGATGCCGAACCTCACCATTTCCCAGGCCCTGGCCCAGGCCGACCTGCTGGTTGACCGCCCCACCATCGACAAGGCCATCGCCGGTATCGCCGACGCCATCGCGCGCGATTACAAGGGCGAGGTGCCACTGTTCCTGTCGATCATGCACGGTGCGCTGCCGTTCGCCGGCCAGCTGGCGCTGGAGCTGGGTGCGCGCGGCCAGGACGTGCAGTTCGATTACCTGCACGCCACCCGCTATCGCGGTGAAACCACCGGCGGCGACCTGGTGTGGAAGCACAAGCCGGCCACCGCGCTGTTCGGCCGCCGTGTGCTGCTGGTCGATGACATCCTCGATGAGGGTTACACCCTGCAGGGCGTGCGCACCTGGTGCCTGGAACAGGGCGCGACCGACGTGCGCATCGCGGCGATGACGGTGAAGAAGCATGATCGCGGGCTGCCGGATGTGACGGCTGACTATGCCGGCGTCGAGCTGCCCGACCGTTACGTGTTCGGTTTCGGCATGGACGTCAACGAGACCCTGCGCTGCGTGCCGGCCATCTACGCGATGAAGGAATAACAGGCACGGCCGTCCGCGGCCGTCCTTTGCCGCCGCCGGCATCCTCGGGTGCCGGCGTTCGTCTTTCTCTGGAGTGCTTTCGATGCAACAGATCGCCCTGGCCGTGATCGGCGGTACCGGTGTCTACAACCTGGCCAAGCTCGACGATGTGCAGACCCACGAGGTCGAGACCCGCTTCGGCCGTCCCTCCGGTCCGGTGCGCGTGGGCACGCTGCTGGGCAACCGCGTGGCCTTCCTTGCGCGCCATGGCGAGGGCCACTCGTTGCCGCCGCACAAGATCAACTACCGCGCCAATCTGGCTGCGCTGCAGCAGATCGGCGCCCAGCGCGTGCTGGCGCTGAACACCGTCGGGGGCATCACCGAGCAGGTCGGGCCGCGCGTGCTGGCCTGCCCGGACCAGATCATCGACTACACCTGGGGCCGGATCAGCACGATCTGTGAAGAAGAGGGTACCGAAGTGCTGCATGTGGACTTCGGCCACCCGTACACGCCGATGCTGCGGAGCAAGATTCTGGCCGCAGCCAAAGTGACGGGTGTCACGGTCCATGACGGTGGCTGCTACGGTGCGACGCAGGGGCCGAGGCTGGAAACCATCGCGGAAATCGCCCGCATGCGGCGCGATGGCTGCGATCTGGTGGGCATGACCGGAATGCCCGAAGCCGCGCTGGCGCGGGAGCTGGGACTGGATTACGCGTGCCTGGCGATCGTGGCGAACTGGGCTGCGGGCTGTGGCGATGGCGAGGAGATCACGATGGCCGAAGTGCTGGCCAATGTGCAGGCGGCGAGCAATGGACTTCCGGAACTGATCGGCGAATTGGCACGGGGGTGATTGTCTTCGCCGAGCAAGCTTTGCATACTCAGCCGGTACGCGGGTTCAGCGTACACCACCCATTCATTGCATAAGGTCTCGCATCACCATGCCGAACGGTACCGTCAAGTGGTTCAACGACGCCAAGGGATTTGGCTTCATCTCGCCGGAGGATGGCAGCGCCGACGTGTTCGCGCACTTCTCCGCCATCAACTCCAAGGGCTTTCGCAGCCTGCAGGAAGGCCAGCGTGTCACCTATGACGTGACCCAGGGCCCGAAGGGTGCCCAGGCTTCGAACATCACGCCGGCCGAGTGATCCACTCGACAGTGCGTTGAGAACCCCGCTCCGGCGGGGTTTTTTTTTTGCGCCGATCGCATGGGACCGGTCCCAAGCCGCGCGCGGGCGGGCCGCCCTGTGGGCGAAGTAAAGGAGGAGGCGACGGTCGCAGGCTGGCGCCGGGGGACATTCGCCCACAGGGCGGCCCGCCCGCGCGCGGCTTGGAGAACGATCCGGATTCGGCTGGGGCACAATGTGCGGATGACGGAACGACTTCGCATTGCCGTGATTGGATACGGCACCGCTGGCCAGGCGATGGCCATCCTGCTGACCCGCGACGGGCACGACGTGGAGATCTTCGAGCGCGTGCCGACCCCAGGGCCGGTCGGCGCCGGTTTCCTGTTGCAGCCCAGCGGCCTGCAGGTGCTGTGGCAGATGGGACTGCTGGATGCCGTGCGCGCGCATGCCGCGCCGGTGCATCGGCTTTATGGCGACACGCCGTGCGGGCGTGCGGTGATGGACATGGGCTATGGCGGCCTCGATGTCCGCCTGCACGGTCTGGGCATGCAGCGCGGCGCCTTGTTCTCGCTGCTGGACCAGGCCCGCGACGGCGCCGGCCAACTGCATGCGGGGACCACCATCGACGCGGTCGATACCGCGAGCGGTCACCTGCGCGACAACGAGCGCCGCATGCATGGCCCGTTTGACCTGGTGGTGGCCGCCGACGGCGCAGCGTCGGCCCTGCGCGCAACCATTGCCGGCGGCGCTGGCCTCGACCGCATCTATCCGTGGGGCGCATTGTGGTGCCTGCTGCCGGCCGGGGAGTGGCCGCACCTGCAGCAGCTGCGCCAACGCTACGTCGCCGCGCGCAAGATGATCGGCCTGTTGCCGGTGGGCACGCGTCCGGGTGATGACACCCCGCGCCTGAGTTTTTTCTGGAGCCTGCCACGCGCCGACTTCGCGCGTTGGGAAGATGAAGGCATGCAACCGTGGCTGCAGGAATTGCATGCGCTCTGGCCCGAGGCCAGCGCACGCTTCGATCACCTGCACGATGCCGGCCAGCTGTCCCGGGCGGTATACCGCGATGCGGTGATGACCCGCTGGCATCAGGGGCGCATGGTCCTGGTCGGCGATGCGGCGCACGCGATGAGCCCGCAGCTGGGGCAGGGGGTGAACATGGCGCTGCTCGATGCGCTGGCGCTGCGTGACGCGCTGCGCGTGCACGGCGCTGGTGAGACGGCACTGCAGGCCTATCAGGCGCAACGACGTGCGCATGTGGCGGTGTACCAGCGCTGGAGCCGCTGGCTGACGCCGCTGTTCCAGTCCGATCGCGATGCGTGGGCCAAGGCACGTGACGCGCTGCTTGGCCCGATGGGGCGGCTGCCGGGTGGACGCGGGCACATGCTGCGGGTGCTCAGTGGAACCCAGCACGGCTGGTTCGGCTCGCTTGCTCTGGATCCAGCGTTCCTCCAGGCCCTGGCCCGGCCGCCCGTTGCGCTTGCCACGCAGGCTGCCACGGCGGCTGCGTGAATCGCATCATCACGTGAATTAACGATTGCCTCACCGCGTCTGTGCGACAAGAGTGAAGCACGCCACAGCTGCGTCGCCCGTTTTCCTCTCCGTGATTCGAACATCGCGTGGCCCGGGTGGCGCCGCCGTCGCGGCCTGCTGCGGCCCGGATGTGCTGCGAGTTCACGAGGAGGACGCCATGTTGTTCGCGGTCGAAGAGCTGGAATCGGAAATCTGCAAGCTGCGGGGATTGCTGCAGATGCTGCACGAGGACCAGCCCGACGTTCTGGAGGATGTGTTCGAGTTCCATGTGGGCAGCCTCATCAGTCATGCGCTGCCGGAACACCACACGCACATCCGCGCCTGTGCGCAGGAAATGCTGTCGGCCGTCCAGGCACTGCCGCGCCGGCAGAGCAATGACACGCCCGATTTCCATCTGATGCCGGCGCTGGTGGGCGTCCGGCCGGCCTGACCGCCGCGCCCGCTGGCCTTACCGGGCAGGCATCGCCACCAGACCCTGTTCGACACAGGCGATGCGCCGTTCACCCTGCGCCGGTGCGATGACCCAGCCGCCGGTGAAGGCGGAGAATGCCGGCAGCACCGTCAATCCTTCGCGGAGCCAGAACGCCGGAAAGCGGCGGCGCAGCGCCGGCAGTGCGATCTGCGGATGGATATGCCCGGCAATGACGTGCGCCGCGGGCACGTGCCGTGGTTCATGGCACAGCAGGAACGCGCCCAGCTGTACCTCGTCATGCAGTTCCACCTGCAGCGCCGCGTGCGGCAGGTGCCGATCATGATTGCCGCGTATCACATGCACCGCCAGCGCCGAGTGCTGCTCGCGCCATCCCAGCCATTGCCGGTACCACGCCGCACGATGCGCCGGCCCATGCAGCACATCGCCCAGTATCCACAGCTCGCGGCAGGCCCTTGCCTGCACCAGCCTCTGCAGGCGCTGCAGGTCGTCGCGGGTGCCGCCGGACGGCAGCGCGATGCCCGCGCGGCGGAACAGGTCGGCCTTGCCCAGGTGCAGGTCGGCGATCAGCAAGGCCTGCCGGGCCGGCCACCACAGTGCGCGCGCACCGAGCAGCAGCATGGGTTCACCGCCCAGCGTCACGGCCAGCTCATCGGCCATGGCGTCGCTCCAGCTGCTGTGCGGCACGCAGCACGCGGGTGCGCCAGTCTTCATTGCTGAACTGTCCGCGCAGGCGCTCGGCCCACAGCGGGAAGCCCAGCGGTGTCAGCGAGGCGGGATGCTGCAGTGACAGTGACTGCGTACCGATGCGTTCGAGCACCTGCTGCAGGCCCGGCAGATCCAGGCTGTCCTGCAGCACTTCATGCTCGGCCAATGCCAGCAGCAGATGATCGGGGTCGTGCTCGCGCAGCACGTCGTACAGCAGTCCGGCCGAGGCCTGCAGCTGGCGCAGCGAGCGCGGCGCGCCACCGGGCAGGCTGGGTACCAGCAGGCCAGCGACGCGTGCGATTCCGCGGAACTGGCGTCGCGCGAGTTCGCCCAGATTGACGGCGGCACGCAGGTCCTCTAGCAGGTGATCGGACGCGAACAGTTCCTTCCATTGCTCCGCCTGCAGCTCGATCGGCTGCGCCGGTGCCAGCACCAGCCCGTGGTCATTGACGGCATAGCCGATGCTGTTGCGCTGCCGGCGCGTGCAGCGCAGCGCCAGCAACGCCGCCAGTGCCTCGTGGATGTGGCGTCCGGCAAAGGGATAGACGAACACGAACTGGCCTTCGCGGCGGCGCACGTCTTCCAGCAGCAGGTGCACAGGCGATGGCCGGGCAGACAGGCGTGACTGCAGTGCCATCAGCGGGGCCAGCCAGCGCGACTCGGCGCTGTCGTCCGCGCCGGACAGCACCGCTTCCAGTTCGCGCCCGAGTGGCATCGACAGAGGCAGCTGGCCACCCTGCCAGCGCGGGACGGTGCCTTCACCGCCCTTGCGGGCCAGGCGCACATAGGCGGTCATGTCGCGCAGCTGCACCAGCTCCAGCATGCGCCCGGCGAACTGGAATCGATCGCCTCTGCGCAGGCGGCTGGCGAACTGTTCTTCCACCGAGCCGAGGCCACCGCCGCGCAGGAACTGCACACGCACGGCGCCATCGCTGCTGATGGTGCCGATCGACAAGCGATGGCGCAGGGCCTGGCGGCGGTCGTGCACGCGATGCTGGCCGTCCGCGTCGAGCACCACCTTGTGGAAGTCCGGGTACTGCGCCAGTGCCCGTCCCCCCTGCATGATGAAGTCCAGGACAGCCTGCCATTGCGCGTCGCCCAGGTGCGCGAATGCGTGCGTGCGCCTCACCTGCGCCAGCAGCGAGCGGCTGGTGAATCCCCCCGCCAACGCGCGGCTGACCGCATGCTGGGCGAGCACGTCCAGCGACAGGGTTGGCGGTCGCCTGGCTTCAACCACGCCGTCGCGCAGCGCGCGGCGGACGGCGGCGTACTCGGCCAGTTCCAGCGCATGGCTGGGCACGCACAGGATTCTGCCGCTGGCACCGGGGCGATGCCGGGCACGGCCGGCGCGCTGGCGCAGCCGCGCCACGCCCTTCGGGCTGCCGAGCTGCAGTACCTGGTCCACTTCGGGAAAATCGACGCCCAGATCCAGGCTGGAGGTGGCAACCACGCAGCGCATCGCACCGGCGCGCAGGCCGTCTTCCACCTGCTGCCGCAGTGCGGGGTCCAGCGAACCGTGGTGCAGCGCCAGCGTGGAGGCATCCTCCGGCCACACTGCCGCCAGCGCCTGGTGCCACAGTTCGGCCTGCGCCCGCGTGTTGGTGAACAGCAGGCTGCTGCGCGCGGCCATCAGCGCGTCCAGCACGCGCGGGAGCTGCGCCAGGCCCAGATGTCCGGCCCAGGGAAAGCGCTCGCCCGGTGCCGGCAGCAGGCTGCTGACGGTGACCGGACGCTGGCGCGCGCCTTCGACGATGGGTGCGTCCGGCCTGTCCGGCAGCAGCACGTCGCGCGCCTGCGGCAGATTGCCCAGCGTGGCCGACAATCCCCACAGCTGCAACGTGGGCGTGGTGTCGCGCAGCAGTGCAAGATTCAGCTGCAGCAGCACGCCGCGCTTGTTGCCCAGCAGTTCATGCCATTCGTCGACCACCACGCAGCGCAGCTGATGCATGCGTGGCAGCGTGTCGGGATAGGTGAGCAGCAGCGCCAGTGATTCGGGTGTGGTCACCAGCACGTCGATGCGCCCTTCGCGCGCCAGGCGCCGCTCGCGCTGGCTGGCGTCGCCGCTGCGCAGGCCCACGCGCCACCCCAGGCCCAGGCCATCGACGACCGATTGCAGTGCGCGTGCGGTGTCGCTGGCCAGGGCGCGCAGCGGGGTCACCCACAGCACCTGCAATGGGCGCACCGCGCTGGGGCGGGCGGGTGCGGGCGCGGGCGCGATCATCGCCTGCAGCAGCGGTCCGCCGAACATCGCCAGCGTCTTGCCGCTGCCGGTGGGGGTATGCAGCAGGCCCGATTCGCCTGCCAGGTAGTGACGCCACATGGCGCGCTGGAAGGGCAGGGGTTTCCAGCCGCGGCTGGCGAACCAGCCGTTCAGCCGCTGCAGGGCCTCGCTCCGCGTCATCGTGCCAGGGCCTGCAGCGTCGCCAGCTGATCGGCCTCGCTGGCCGGCTTGTCGTGGCGCCAGCGCAGGATGCGCGGAAAACGCACGGCGATGCCTGATTTGTGCCGCGCACTGCGGTTGACCGCCTCGAAGCCGAGCTCGAACACCTGCTCGGCGCGGACGCTGCGTACCGGCCCGAAGCGCTCGCGGGTGTTGGCGCGGATCCAGCGATCGAGGGCGAGGATTTCCTGATCGTCCAGGCCTGAGTATGCCTTGGCCACCGGAACCAGCGCATCGCCGTCCCATACGCCGAAGGTGTAATCGGTGTACAAGGTGCTGCGCCGGCCATGGCCGGCCTGTGCGTACAGCAGCACGGCATCGATGGTGAGTGGATCGACCTTCCACTTCCACCAGTCACCGCGGCGACGGCCGGACTGATATGCCGAGCTGCGACGCTTCAGCATCAGGCCCTCCACGCCGCGCTCGCGCGCCGCGTCGCGCAGCGCGGCCGCCCGTGCCCAGTCCGCGGCGGGCACCTCCGGCGACAGCTGGATGCGCGCATCGCCCAGCGTGCCGAGCAGTTCCGCCAGTTGCACGCGCCGCTGCTGGAGCGGCAATGCGCGCAGGTCGTTGCCGTCGCGTTCGAGCAGATCGTAGGCCAGCATGCGCACCGGCGTCGTACGCAGCGTGGTGGCGCCCGGCTTGCGGCGCTGGATGCGGGTCTGCAGGGCGGTGAAGGCTTTCGGAAGATCGGCCGGCTCATCCCAGGCCAGCAGTTCGCCATCCAGCACGGACCCCTCCGGCAGCAGCGCGGCGGCCTGCTCGATCTCGGGGAACCGGCCGTCCAGGCGCTCTTCGCCACGCGACCACAGCGCCACCTCGCCGCGACGACGCAGCAGCTGCAGGCGGATGCCGTCCCATTTCCATTCCAGCAGCCAGTCGTCGATGCTGCCCAGGCGATCACCGGGCTCACCTTCCAGCGGCGAAGCGAGGAAGAACGGATACGGCTGCTGGCGGTCCAGCGGCAGTTCTTCCGGCGACAGCAGCTGTGCGAGCAGGGTGGGCGAGGGCACCCAGGTGCCCAGCATGCGCTGCGCGATGCGCGCGATGTCCAGTCCGGACAGTTCGGCCAGTGCCTGCTGGACCAGCCGCTGCGACACGCCGACGCGCAGTGCACCGGTCAGCAGCTTGTTGAACACCAGGCGCTCGTTCGCGGGCAGCTGGCGCCAGCCCTCGACCACGGCTGCACGTCGCTCGGGCTCGGGCTGATTGGCCACGGCCAGCAGATGCTGTTCGATCCAGTCGGCCAGGGGGCGGTCCGGCGCCATTGCCGTTGGATCGTCCAGCAGCAGGGTCAGTGTTTCCGCCAGATCGCCCACCTGCGCATAGCTGTCCTCGACCAGCCACGCGGGCAGCCCGGCTTCCTCGCCGATCCAGCGGCGCAGCTCGCCGCTGGCGGCGATCTTCCGGCGCGCACCACCGACCTTGCCACCACTGAGCAGGAACAGGGCCCAGGCCGCATCGTGTGGACGCGCGTGACGGAAGTAGTCGACCAGCGCCGCGCGCTTGTCCAGCGTGGCAGTGCTGCGATCGAGGCGTTGGTACAGCGCGGCGAAGGCCTTCATTCCTCGCTCCCGAAATCGGTGCGGAAAGCCTCCGCAGCGACACCGCGCTCGCGCAGGAACGGAATCAGCGCATCGGTGTTGCCATGGGTCGCGATGACGCGGCGTGCCCCGGTCTGCTCGATGGTACGCAGCAACGCGGGCCAGTCGGCGTGGTCGGAGATCACGAAGCCACGATCGACGTTGCGGCGCCGGCGGTTTCCGCGCAGCTGCATCCAACCGGAGGCGAAACCCAGCTGGTGGCGCCCGAAGCGGCGCAGCCAGGGCGTGCCGGCGGCCGAGGGCGGGGCGAGGATCAGCCGTCCGGCCGCATCGGCCTGGCGGCCCTGTTCGGCGACGGCGATCGTGTCCAGCATCGGTATGCCCGCAGCGCGATAGACGGCCACGCCATTGGCGATGGCACCGTGCAGCCATGCAGGCGGTTCGCCCAGTGCCAGCAGCTCGGCCAGCACGCGCTGGGCCTTGCCCAATGCGTAACAGAGCAGGACGGCGGCTTCACCGCGCTGCGCGCATTCCTCGCGCCAGGACGCGATCTCGGCAGCCACGGCTGCGGTGTCCGGCCAGCGGTAGATGGGCAGGGCGAAGGTCGCCTCGGTGATGAAGGTATCGCAGGGCACCACTTCGAACGGCGTACAGGTGGGGTCGGGCTGGCGCTTGTAGTCACCGGAGGCGACCCACACCTGCCGGCCATCATCGATGCGCACCTGCGAGGAGCCGAGCACGTGACCGGCCGGATGCAGCGAAACCTGCACCCGGCCCAGCGCAAAGGGTGCGCCCTCGGCATGCGCCTGCAGCGGCACGTCGCCCAGCCGCCAGCGCAGGATCGGCGCGCTGCCCGTGCTGCAGTGGTATTCGCCCATGCCCGGGCGCGCGTGGTCACCATGGCCATGGGTGATGACCGCGCGCGGCACCGGCCGCCAGGGATCGATGTGGAAATCGCCAGCGGCGCAGTACAGCCCTTCCGGGCGCAGCACCACAAGATCGTCGTTGCCTGCCATGGCTGCACTGTGGCGCGCGGCTCGTGCACGGGGTGAGAACCGGCCTGAACGCGGGCTTGGCGCAGCATGCGGCACAATCGGATCGCATATCTCTTGCCGCCGGATGGATCGCATGAGTGGACCGGGTTTCAGCAGCACTGCCCCCTTCGAGACCCATGTGGTGCTCAATCAGCCGCCACCGTTCGCCGGGCGCCAGCTGTGGACCGATGACGCAGCGTTGATGGAGGCGGTGCATCGCGAAGGCGCCGCAGCCTTCGTCCCGCGCCTGGCGCAGTACGGTGCGCTGGCCGGTGACGAGCTGTACCGGCTCGGATTCGATGCCAACCGCGACCGCCCGCGTCTGCGCACCCACGACGCGCAGGGGCATCGCATCGATACGGTGGAGTTCCATCCGGCCTACCACCAGCTGATGACGGCCGCGAAGGCGCATGGCGTGGCCGGCCTGTCCTGGCATGAGCCGCAGCCGGGGGCGCACGTTGCACGCGCGGCGCTGAGCTATCTGCACCACCAGGCCGAGGCCGGTACCAGTTGCCCGTTGACGATGACCCATGCGGCGGTAGCGGTGCTGCGTTCGCAGCCGAACCTGGCCGAGTGGGCGCGCAAGGCCGCCGCACCGGTGTACGACCCGCGCGACGTACCGGTGGCCGACAAGGCCGGCATTACCCTGGGCATGGGCATGACCGAGAAGCAGGGGGGCTCGGATGTGCGCGCCAACACCACGCGTGCAGAGCCCGTCGACGGCGAGCGCTATCGGCTGGTCGGCCACAAGTGGTTCTTCTCGGCACCCATGTGCGATGGCTTCCTCGTGCTGGCGCAGGCACCGGGCGGACTGACCTGCCTGCTGATGCCGCGCCGGCTTGCCGATGGCGACCGCAATGCATTCCGCCTGGTGCGGCTGAAGGACAAACTGGGCGATTGGGCCAACGCGTCCAGCGAGGTCGAGTTCTGCGGCGCGCAGGCGTGGCGCGTGGGCGAAGAGGGGCGTGGCGTGGCCACCATCATCGGCATGGTGATGATGACCCGCCTGGACTGCATGCTGGGTGCCGCAGCGGAAATGCGCATGGCGCTGGCGCAGGCGCTGCACCATGCCCGATACCGCCGCACCTTCGGCCGGTTGCTGGTGGAGCATCCTCTGATGGCCAACGTGCTGGCCGACCTCGCGCTGGAATCGGAAGCGGCGACGGTGCTGTCGATGCGCATCGCACGCGCAGTGGATCATGCGTCCGTCGATGCCGGCGAGGCGGCGCTGGCCAGGCTGGGCACGGCGCTGGGCAAGTACTGGGTGTGCAAGCGGGCGGCGACCTTCGTCAACGAGGCGCAGGAATGCCTCGGCGGCGCGGGCTATGTGGAGGAGTCAATGCTGCCGCGCCTTTACCGGCAGGCGCCGCTGAACTCGATCTGGGAAGGCAGTGGCAACATCCAGTGCCTGGATGTGCTGCGGGCACTGGCCCGCGAACCGGAGACGCTGGCCGCGCTGCAGGGCGAGCTGGCGGCGGTGGCTGATCGCGACGCGCGCTATGCCGCTGCGCTGCAGCGCTGGGTGACGGCCCCGGCACCGGAAGAGTCGCAGGCGCGGATGTTCTGCGAGCGCACCGCGTTGCTGCTGCAGGCGGCGCTGCTGCTGCGTGCACGCAGTCCGGTGGCGGATGCGTTCATCCGCAGTCGACTCGACGGTGAACATGGATGGGTGTTCGGCACCCTGCCGGCCGGGTTGGACCTGCCGGAAATCCTGGCGCGCGCGCTGCCGTAGCGTGGAATTCCGTAGAGCGCCGCAGCGTGGCTGCGGCGCTCTGCAGCACCGGACGCGGCTCAGTGCTTGGCTTCTTCCTTGGCCGCGTTCGCCTTGGCGTCATTTGCGACATCACGCGCCTTGTCGGCGACCTTCTGTGCGGCGTCCGCGGTCGCATCGCTGGCGTGTGCAGCGGCGTCGGTGGCGGCGACCTTGGCCTGGTCAGCCGCATTGGCGGTAGCGTCGGCCGCCTTGTCCAGCGCCTGCTGGGTATCGGCAGCCGCCTGCTCGGATGCAGCTGCCGTCTTGTCGGCGGCCTCGCGGGTAGCTGCGGCGGCCTGGTCGACCGCGTCACGGGCGGCGGCGCCTGCGCTGTCGGCAGCCTGCTGCGCATCCTGGCGGGCCTGTTCGGCTTCCGGGCCCTTGCAGGCGGCCAGGCCGATCAGCAGCGAGGCGGCCAGCAGGGACAGGGTCAGCGAGCGGATCTTCATGGCGGTCTCCGGTAGGGCACTGCGGCAATGGATGGGGACGCCAGCCTATTCACGCCCTTGTGAAGACGGGGTCGCGGAACGCCATGCAAAGAAAAAGCCGCTGGCGAACCAGCGGCTTTTCCAGAACAGCGTGAAGAAAGAAGTTATTACTTCTTGGCTTCTTCAGCAGCGTCCTTGGCCTGCTCGGCGGTGCCTTCGGCAGCCTTGGCAGCGTCCTTGGCCTGTTCAGCAGCAGCGTCGGTAGCGGCGCCAGCAGCCTGGGCAGCGGCGTCAGCCGAAGCGTCAGCAGCGGTGGCGGCGGTGTCGGCGGCCTGCTGGGCAGCGTCGGCGGTCTGGGCGCCAGCAGCGGCGGCCTGATCGGCAGCAGCCTGGGCTTCGGTGGCGGCTTCGTTGGCCGAAGCAGCGGCGTCCTGGGCAGCTTCCTGCTTCGAGCAGGCGGCCAGGGCCAGAGCCAGGGACATCGCGACCAGCAGCTTGTTGATGCTCATTGTGTGAATCCTCGTCGTTAGATTAGGCAACGCGCAACTGCGCGCCGACAACATGATGACAAGCCACGTTTGGCTGTCAAGCGATCCCGCATTCATTTTTGCGAAATCGCAGTTAAACCTTTTCAAATCAATTCGATGGCAATTGCGGTCGCCTCGCCGCCACCGATGCACAGGGTGGCAATGCCGCGCTTGCCACCGCGCGTGCGCAGGGCGTTGACCAGGGTCACCACCAGACGTGCCCCGGATGCGCCGATCGGATGCCCCAATGCACAGGCACCACCATTCACGTTGAGCTTGTCGTGGGGAATGCCCAGTTCGCGCATCGGGGCCATCGCCACCACGGCGAAGGCTTCGTTGATTTCGAACAGATCCACCTGGTCCAGCGACCAGCCGGTCTTCTGCAGCAGCGCGTGGATGGCGCCGATCGGTGCGGTGGTGAACCACTCCGGCTCCTGCGAATGCGTGGCGTGCCCGACGATGCGTGCCAGCGGGGTGATGCCGCGGGCCTTGGCGTCTTCCTCGGTCAGCAGCACCACGGCGGCGGCGCCATCGGAAATGCTGGACGAGCTGGCAGCGGTCACGCTGCCGTCCTTCTTGAACGCCGGGCGCAGGGTCGGAATCTTGGCGATATCCGAGCGGCCGGGCTGTTCATCGGTGTCGACCTCGACCTCACCCTTGCGGGTGGCCACCTTCACCGCGACGATCTCGTCGGCGAACGCACCGTTGGCCTGCGCCGCCTGCGCGCGCTTGACCGATTCGATGGCGTAGGCGTCCTGCTCCTCGCGGCTGAACTGGTACTTGTCCACGGCGCACTCGGCGAATTCACCCATCGCCTTGCCGTCGTAGGCGTTGACCAGGCCATCGTGGGCCATGTGGTCCACCGCCTGGAAGTTGCCGAAGCGGTTGCCGGTGCGCGAGTTGGGCAGCAGGTGCGGCGCGTTGGACATCGACTCCATGCCGCCGGCAACCACGACCTTGGCCGAACCGGCCTTGATCAGGTCATGCCCGAGCATGATGGTCTTCATGCCCGAGCCGCACACCTTGTTGAGGGTGCTGGCACCGACGGACAGCGGGATGCCGGCGGCGATCGCGGCCTGGCGGGCGGGCGCCTGGCCGAGGTTGGCCGGCAGCACGCAGCCCATCAGGACTTCGGAAACGTCGCTGGCCGGGACACCGGACTGCTCCAGCGCCGCGGCGATGGCGGCCGCGCCGAGGGTCGGGGTCGGCACACCGTTGAACTGGCCGAGGAAGGAGCCGATGGCGGTGCGTTTGGCGGCGGCGATGACGATGTTGGACATGGCAATCTCGTTGATGCGTAAGCAATGTTCGGAAAGGAGACCGGGGGCGTTGGATGCGCTCCGGTTTCCCGGCAGACTGCGTGGGGGTCGGCCCAAGTATAGAGGGTCGGGGATGGCTGCCGCTGGATGGCACCGCATGCCCGCCGGGATGAAGGCGGGCCAACGTTCATGGGATGGAATCGATGGAACGCACGACGATGGCACGGTCGGTCCTGGCAGCGGCGCTGGCGATGGCGCTGACGGCGTGTGGGGGCGGAGGTGGCGGTGGCAACGTGCGCGTTGACCCGCCGCCCACCACGCCGCCGCCTGCACCGCCACCGCCGACCACGCCGCCCCCGCCCAAACCGCTGGAGCCGGCCTTCGATGCGCACCTGTCGGTCACCCAGGCGCGCGCCGCGCAGGCCACGGGTGCCACCGGCAGGGGTGTGCGCATCGGCATCGTCGATTCGGGCGTGCAGCGCACGGCCGCCGCGCTGAACGGGCGGGTACTGGCCAACCTCACCTACATCGACCCTGCCCGCAACAATCTGGGGGTGGACGATGTGGTCGGCCATGGCACTGCCGTCGCCAGCCTGGCTGCGGGCGCAGCGGTCGGGCGCTGGCCCGGCGGCATCGCGCCCGGTGCGCAGATCGTGTCGGCGCGGATCATCTCCGACAAGCCGCCGGCGGACGACGGCAGCGGCCAGGGCAATTCCTTCAGCGGCACCCTCGGAGTGGCCCAGGTGCACCGCGACCTGATCAGCTACAACGTCAAGGTGATGAACAATTCCTGGGGCGGGCTGTACTGGACCGACCTGCCCACCACCGCCCAGGTCGCCGGCGAGTACCGGCCTTTCGTCATCAATCACGGCGGGCTGGTGGTGTTCGCCGCGGGCAACGACGCGCGCAGCGAGCCCAGCAGCCTGGCGGCATTGCCGGACCAGGCGGGCGTGGCAGGCTCGCGGCCGGCTGCGGATCTGGAGCGCGGCTGGCTGGTGGCCACGGCCGTCGATCCCTACGCGCCGGACACGCTGGCCGGTTACGCCAATGCCTGCGGCCAGGCGGCGCGCTACTGTCTGGCGGCGCCGGGCAGCGCGGTCTATCCGGATGACGCGGGCACCCGCTATTTCTGGAACTACGGCACGTCCTTCGCCGCACCTCTGGTGTCGGGCGCGGCCGCGCTGGTGTGGGAGCGGTACCCGTACTTCGACAACAACCTGGTACGGCAGACCCTGCTCGGCACGGCCAAGGACATCGGCGCTCCCGGCGTGGACCCGGTGTTCGGCTACGGCCTGCTGGACATCGGCAGCGCCATCAAGGGGCCGGGACGTTTCGACTGGGGCGACGTGGTTGCCAATGTCGACGCAGCATCCACCGGCTCGGTCTGGAGCAACGACATCGTCGGCAGTGGCGGCCTGGTCAAGCAGGGCGCCGGCGTGCTGGCGTTGACCGGCAACAGCCGCTACAGCGGTGCCACCCGCATCGAAGGCGGTGTGCTGTCGCTGCGCGACGGCGGCGTGATCCGTTCCAGCGTGAGCATCCTGCCGCAGGCCGATCCATCATCCAGCGGCCTGCAGTTCAATGGTGGCACGCCCCGCGTGGTCGGCAACGTGACCAATGGCAGCAGCGTGTTCCTGACCACCGCCAATACCACGGCGACCATCGAAGGCAACTACGTGCAGCAGGCCGGCGCACAGCTGATGATCGCGCTGGGGGCCAACGCGCTGCAGGTCACCGGCAGCGCTCGCCTGGACGGTGGCGTGCACGTCCACGGATTCGTCGACGGCTACGTGCCGCAGGACGGTACCCGGCAGGATCTGATCCATGCCGCAGCCGGCGTGACCGGCACCTTCAGCACCGCAGCCACATCCAGTGGCCTGCAGGGGCTGGCCCTGCTGCAGACCAGCTATGGCTATGACAGCAACAACGCGTGGTTGAACCTGACCCGGATCAGTGTCACCACCGCTGCGCGCGGGCTCGATGCCGGTGTGCAGACAGCGGCGGCGCGGCTGGAAGGCGCGTTCGTCGAACTGGACGGCAACCACGCGTTGCAGGGTTCGCCATTCGGTGGCGCAGCGGCCGGCCTGCAGCGCAGCACGGGCCTGGCGGCAACGCTGGACAGCCTGTCCGGCAAGGCCCACGCGCGTGCCGAGGCGGCGACCTTCGACAGCATCGACATGTCGCGACGCGCGGTGGCCACCCGTTTCGATCGCGTGCAGGCGCTGCCTGCGCTGCGCGGTGCCTGGCAGAGCACGTTGGGTGAGGCAGGGCAGGGCAGTTTCGCCGGCAGCGCGACCGACAGCCGGGGCTGGATGGCCGGTCAGGACGTGCCGCTGGGCAGCCATGGCCTGCTGGGCATGGCGTTCGGTGAAACACGCAGCAACGGTGGCAGTGCCTTCAACGGTGATCGCGGGCAGGACCGCCAGGCGCAGGCGCAGCTGTATGCCGGCTGGAGCGTTGGACGCGGTTATGCACTGGCCCAGTTCGGCACCGGGCGGTTCACCCGCGAACTGGACCGGCAGCTGCTGCTGGGTGCAGGTGCCTACGGCGTTTCCGCGCGCTACGGCGGTCGTTTCAGCAGCGCCAGTGTCGAAAGCGGCTATCGCTTCGGCACCACCGGCGCGTCGTTGACACCGTATGTCGGTGCCAGTGCCACGCGGGTGGATACCGCGGCATTCAACGAGCGCGGTGGCTTCGGATTCGGCCTGCGGAGTGAAGCCAATCGGGCGCAGCGCAGCCAACTGCTGGCGGGACTGCGCGGCGAGCGTGGCTGGGGACGCTGGACGCTGCGCGGGCACGCCGAATGGCAGCAGCGCCTTCAGGGCGGCGCCGGGGAGTGGCAGGCCAGCTTCGTCGGCGTCGACGCGTGGGCACCGTTGCCAGGTGCCGACTCACCGCGTGGCAGCGCCCTGCTCGGGCTTGCGCTGGAGTCGTGGTGGGGGCGGAGTGGCCGTCTGAGCCTGGGCATCGATCAGCGTGTCGGCGGTGATGACGCACGGCAAGCGGCACTGCGTTACAGCGCCGGGTTCTGATCCATCATCGGGTTGCCGGCGCCCGGACGGGCGCCGTACCGAGGCCCGGCAGGGGCGCTCAACCGCCGCGCAGATTGCCCAGGCGCGGGGTGCTGCGGCCCAGCGGCATCTTCAGCTTGCCGATCGACAGGATGCGGCTCTCGGCGATACGGTCGGCCGCACGCTGCGGCGCGATGTTCTCGCGCTGCGACAGTTCAAAGATGCGTGTCAGGTTGTGGTAGATGCTGCGGATCAGGCGCATCGCGCGCTCGCGGTTGTAGCCATCGATCTCCAGCGACACGTTCATCACGCCACCGGCATTGACCGCGTAATCGGGTGCGTACAGGATGCCGCGCGCGTGCAGTTCATCGCCGATCTCCAGGCTGGACAGCTGGTTGTTGGCGGTGCCACAGATGATCTTGGCCTTGATCCGCGGCAGGGTGTCGGCATTGATCGAACCTTCCAGCGCGCACGGCGCGAAGACGTCGGCATTCACTTCGTGGATCTCGTCCGGCTTCACTGCTTCGGCGCCGAAATCGCTGACCGCGCGATCGACCAGGGCCGTGTCCAGGTCGGTGACATACAGCTTCGCGCCGCGGTCGCGCAGCAGCTTCACCAGTTCCATGCCGATGTGGCCCAGGCCCTGCACCGCGATGCTGGTCTTGCCCACTTCCTCGTGGCCGAACTTGAAACGCATCGACGCCATCAACGCCTGCAGCGCGCCGTAGGCGGTGAACGGTGCGGGATCTCCGGAGCCGCCATGCACCTGGTGGACGCCGGTCACGAACTGGCTTTCCAGGTAGATGTTCTCCATGTCGTTGACGTCGGTACCGACGTCTTCGGCGGTGATGTAGCGGCCGCCCAGCGAATCGACATAGCGACCGAAGGCACGGAACAGGACTTCGGTCTTGTCCGCTTTCGGATCGCCGATGATCACCGCCTTGCCACCACCGACATTGAGGCCGGCCAGCGCATTCTTGTAGGTCATCGTCCGGCTCAGCCGCAGCACGTCGGCCAGCGCTTCGTCGGTGCTGGCATAGGGACGCATGCGCACGCCGCCCAAGGCCGGGCCCAGGGTGGTGTTGTGGATGGCGATGATCGCCTTCAGGCCGGCGTCATGGCTGTGGCAGAACACCACCTGTTCGTGGCCGGTGGTGGCGAGGGTTTCGAATAGCATGGCGTCTCCGATGGTGCGAACGGCGGCGAACTGCAGCGAACGACCAGTGAACGGTAGGGTCCCAAAACAAAAAAAGCGACGTCGTCGGTGCAGGGGGACGGGTCGCGCGGCGCCATTCTAGTCCATTCCCCGGGCGTCTGCCGTCGACGTCGATGGGCACTGCGGGTTAAAGAAGATGAAAGCGCGGCCGATGCTGCGTCGATGGCCAGTGGCCGGATCGTGTGAAGAGACAGAGACGGGCCATGGCAATCGCGATACGACATCGACAGGATCACGGCCGGTGACGCTGGCCTGGGCACGCAGGGTGCGCGGCTGGCTTGCGTCGCTGACCGGCGCGGCGCCGTCACGTCTGTCGGCGGGGCCGCGTCAGGCGGTGGCCGCTGCGGCTGCCCGCCTGCAGGGAGACCCGGTGCCCCCGGGAGAGATCGCCGCGCACCTGCAGCGTGGCCTGCACGCGCTGGCGCTGTACCCGCGACTGGCGGGTGAGCCCGGCCCTGTCGATGCCGCCAGCGCCGGACTGGCACAGGCGGTGGCGGACGCGCTGCAGGATCGCGACTGGGCGACGCGGCAGCTGCCACGGCGGCCGCAGCTGCTGCCGCAGCTGATCCAGACCGTCAACGATGATGCCGCTTCGGCACGGGTGATGGCGGCGATCATCGGCCAGGATCCGGTACTCACCGGCAACCTGCTGCGCATCGCCAACAGTCCCGCGTACAAGGTGCACGAACGCCCGGTCGAGAGCCTGCAGCGGGCGGTGACCCTGGTCGGCACGGAAGGCGTGCGGCAGATCATCAGTGCGGTGCTGGTGCAGCCGGTGATGCAGGTTCAGTGCGAGCGGTTCCCGCAGTTCAGCGCGATCACCTGGGAGCACGCCCTGCTGGCATCGCGTGCTGCTGCCGACCACGCACGCAGCGTGAATTCCGGCGATGCCTTCGCCGCGCAGTGGCTGGGCCTGGTGCAGGGACTGGGTGCGGCGCTGGTGATGCGCCAGCTGCTGCAGGAGGCCCAGGCGCGCGGCGAGGACGTGCAGCCGGCCCTGGCCCTGCAGCTGCTGCAGCAGTGGTCGTTGCCGCTGGCACAGCGGGTGGCCGCCGCCTGGGAGCTGCCCGACCCGGTGCACCAGACCCTGGCGGCCGACGCCTCGGGCCCTCTGGCCGACAGCCTGCGGCTGGGCAGCGCGGCGGCGGCGGCGAGCCTGCTGTGCCGGCATGGCCACTCCACCCAGGGCCGCATGCTGGCCCTGCTGGAGCAGCTGCCGTCGGCTCCGCCCCATGCGCTGCGCTGGATCTGGCGGCGCCTGCATGGGCGCAGCGTGGAAACACTGGACGACGCCCCGCACGAAGGCGAGGCCAGCGCACGCTGAGCGCTACAGCTGCGATTCCACCGGCAGCCAGCTGATGATCCGCGACAGCCAGCGCTGGCGCTGCGTCGCGCCTGGCTCGTCCTCCACCCAGCGCGGCGGAGGCTCACGCTCCAGCCAGCGCAGCCGGTCGTGGTTGTCCAATGCCAGCCACCAGCTGTGCCGGGCGTCGGCCAGGCGCAGGTACTCGTCGCGCAGCTGCGCGCCCAGCACGGGGTCGTCGAACAGCACCCCCATTTCGGTGTTGAGGTAGGCCGAGCGCGGGTCGAGGTTGAAGGAACCGACAAAGCCACGGCGGTCGTCCACCAGGAAGGCCTTGGTGTGCAGGCTGGCCCCGCTGCTGCCGAACAGGCCGGCATCGCCCGCCTGGCCCTGTGCCTTCAGCTCATACAGGTGCACGCCGGCGTTCAGCAGGGGCACGCGGTAGCCCATGTAGCCGCCGTGCACGGCCGCAACGTCGTTGGCGGCAAGGGAGTTGGTCACTATGCCCACGTGCACGCCGCGCGACGCCATTGCCGAGAGCCCGTCCAGGCCCTCGTTGCCCGGCACGAAGTAGGGTGAAATCAACAAGGCCTTGCTGCGCGCGGACTCCAGTTCACCGATCAGCCCGGTAACGAGCCAGCTGCTGCGGTCGTCGTCGCGGTGCTTCATCGGCGGATCCGAGACGATGCGCACGGTGCTGCTCCAGCGCAGCGGCTCGGGGCTGGGGCGCTGCCTGTGGCGTGATTCGGCCACGCGCGCAAGATAGGGCCGGGCAGCATCGCGCTGCGCTTCATGGTCGGACTCACGCACCAGAAGGCGAAGCTGCGCGTCGGTATGGAAGGCCAGCGCCGATACCGGAATTGCCGCCGGGCTGTTCCAGTAGTCGTCGAATATCCGGTTCGCCTGTGCAACGGCAGGGCCGGCGACCAGCAGGTCCAGGTCCTGGAAGTTCACATCCGTGCGCGCGCTGAAATACTCCTCGCCGATGTTGCGGCCACCGACGATGGCGACACGGCCATCGGCGATCCAGCTCTTGTTGTGCATGCGGTGGTTCACGCTGAAGAAGCGCTGCACCATCTCCACCATGCGCAGGATGCCGCTGCGGTTGCGGAACGGATTGTAGAGCCGGATCTCGATGTTCGGATGCCGGTCCAGCGCCATCATCAGCGCGTCCTTGTCCTTGGCATTCATGTCGTCGAGCAGGATGCGCACGCGCACCCCGCGCTCGGCGGCGTCATGCAGCGCCCTTGCCATCAGGTGACCGATCAGGTCGTCGTGCCAGATGTAGTACTGCAGGTCCAGACTGCGCCCCGCCTGCGCGGTGATCATCGCGCGTGCCGCGAATGCATCCATGCCATCGCCGAGGAAGGCCACGCCGGATTGCCCGGGGTGGGCCTCCTGCAGCGGCACGACCTGCTGGTCGATGCGGGTCTGTGCCGGTTGCAGCGGCAGTACGTGCGACGGCTCACCGTGCGCCTGTGGCGTCAGGTGGTCGGCCAGCAGCAGTCCGGACAGGACCAGCAGCAGGAGGATGGCGAAGATGATCGCAACGACGCGCAACAGGCGTCGCCACACAGGCGCAGGCGGGCTCATGGCCCCATGCTAGTGGATCGGCGTGCCGCGCGGCGGGGTAGCGTCAGAACCGTTCGTCGCTGCCCACGTAGCGCCACTGTCCCGGCGGCAGCGGGCCCAGTGCCACTCGGCCGATGCGCAGGCGGCGCAGGGCGGTGACCTGCAGGCCGGCGGCAGCAACGGAGGTCTTCAGGCCCTTGGCCGTCAGCCCCTTGCCGGCGAAGCGCAGCCGCTGCTCGCTCTGCCAGCTCACCTTGGCTCCGCCCGACTCCTGCTGCAGCCGGGCCAGCAGCCAGGGGCCCCGTTCCGGCCCGCCCTCTGCCACTTCGACCAGATACTCCTGTTCGGTGCGGCCGAGATTGCGCTGCAGGTGGGCCAGCGTGGCCGGGTCCTGGCTGACCACGACCAGGCCGCTGTCTGCCGCGGGCAGGGACGCGGCCAGCTGCAACCCGTGGAAGTGGCGCTGCAGTGGCCGGATGCCGCTGGCGTCCAGAGCGCTGTGGCTGTTGCTGCTGACCAGCGCACACAGGGTTTCGGCGGCAGCACCGGCCGGCTTGTGCAGCAGCATGCCCACGCGCTCGGCCTTGCTGTCATTGGCCTGTTCATCGACCACGATCACCGCTGTGTCATCGACTGGGCGCTGTGGCTGTTCGACCACCTCGCCATCGACCGTGACCCAGCCACCTTCAATGTAGCGTCGCGCTTCGCCGCGCGGGATGCCGAGCAGGGCGGACAGGCGTTTGTCGAGGCGTATCGGTTCCATGGGCGGGCAGGTCGGGCAGGGGCCGCGCAGTGTAGCCCCTGCGCGCGGTCAGCGCTGGCTGCGGTTGGCCAGCTCGGTCAGGTACAGGCGGGTGTCGAATTCCAGCTGCAGGTAATCGGGCTCCATGTGCTGGCAGAGCTGGTAGAAGGCCTTGTTGTGGTCGGCTTCCTTCAGATGCGCCAGCTCGTGCACCACGATCATGCGCAGGAAGGCGGCCGGCGCCTGCCGGAACACGGTGGCGATGCGGATCTCGCGGCTGGCCTTGAGGCGGCTGCCGTGCACGCGGGAAATGGCGGTATGCGTGCCCAATGCATGCTTGATCACTTCCAGCGTGTTGTCGTAGCAGACCTTGTTGAGCGGTACCGACTTGCGCAGGTAGCGGTCTTTCAGCTCCTGCGTGTAGTCATAGAGCTGGCGGTCGCTGCGCACCTCATGGGGCTCGGGATAGCGCTGCTGCAGCCACGGGCCGAGCCGGCCCTGCGCCAGCAGTTCGCTGACCTGGGCGACCAGGGGTTCGGGATAACCGGTGAGGTACTTCAGGACTGCCATGCAGGGGTGGCGGGGCGTCGGTAGAATGGGGCAACCAAGATTACACGCGGTACGTACCGACCATGGCAAAGCCCAACGCGCTGCAGGAACAATTGCTCAAGGCCGGCCTGGCCAAGAAGTCGCAGGCCAGCGCCGCCGCGCGCGAACAGGCCAAGGCGCGCCAGGGCAAGGCTGAATCGACGTCGGCCGAGGTCCAGCGTGAGGCTGAACGCGCCCGCGCCGAGAAGATCGAGCGCGATCGTGCCCTGGCCGCCGAGCGCAACGCACAGGCCAGGCTGGCCGAGCAGAAGGCGCAGGCAAAGCAGATCATCGCCGCCCATGCCGTGCCGCATAAGGGCGAGGACGAGTACCGCTTCAGCGATGGCAGCACGATCCGCACCCTGCTGATCGACCCCAAGCTGCGCAAGGCGCTGTCGGTGGGCGTGCTGGTCATCGTCGCCCAGGGCGAGGGTTACGCGTTGCTGCCCCGTGCCGCGGCGGAAAAGGTGCGCGAGCGTGCGCCGGAAGCCATCGTGGTCGACCATGGGCAGCCGGGCTCGACGGAGGAGATCTCCACCGGCAACGCCGAAGACGATGCCTATTACGCGCAGTTCCAGATTCCTGACGATCTGGTCTGGTAAGCCGCTGCCGCAGGCAACCACGCGGGCAGACAGGTAGCTGAAGCACGGCCCGGGCGGGGCACTGCCCGGCCTTTTCCGCGGGTGTATCGTCCCCATATCAGGCCACACACCTGCGGAGGACGGACATGGCTACCGGTTGGGCGGGAGACGGCGCGGTCCAGGACCAGATCGACGCGACGGTTGATGATGCGATTGCCCGCGCGCGGCGCCAGCTGCGCCAGGGCCCGGGTCTGGAGCACTGCGAGGAATGCGACGCACCGATTCCGTTGGCGCGGCGCAACGCCGTGCCCGGCGTACGGCTGTGCGTGGCCTGCCAGCAGGCGCACGATGAGGAAGAACAGGCGCACAGCAGCTACAACCGTCGCGGCAGCAAAGACAGCCAGCTGCGTTGATGTGGGCGGCTCAGCCGTCGCCCTGGATGCCGCCCGGTGCCTGTGCCGGATCGCGCCAGCGGCGTACGGTGCGCTGGAAGAACAGGTTGTTCGGCAGCTGCAGCACCGTGCCTTCGTGGCCTTCGCCGGTCTCCTGCAACGTGGTGTAGATCAGGTTCACATCGATCACCCGGCCCTTCAGTCCGGGCTTCTCGCCGTTCTCCAGCACCTCGATGTAGTCATGCAGGCGGAACGGGCGGGTAGTGAAGATCAGCAGCGTGCAGAAGATGTTGGAGAGCACGCTCCAGGCCGCGAAGAAGGCCACCGCACCGACGGCTGCAAAGCCCGTGAATGCCGTCCACAGCACTGCCGGTGAGGCCCCCAGCAGGCTCAGGATGTACAGCAGTGCACTGAAATAGACCACGAAACTGGTGATGCGGCGCGCGCCCATCACCATTTCCGGCGGCAGGGTGTAGTGGTCGGCGAAGCGGCGGATCAGGCGGCGCGCCAGCAGCCGCAGCAGCCAGGCGGCCAGCAGGACCAGCGCGATCTGCAGGGCGATGCCCATGTTGTGCAGCCAGGGATGGGTCCAGGCCGGCAGGTGATCCTTCAGCGACAACATCATGGGGCGACAGCAGGTAGCGGTGATGGTCGTCGATGTTACCCGGCACGTGCCGGCGATTCGACCATCGGCCTCCACGCCAGGCACACCAGCTCCTGGCGCTGCTGCTGCAGGCAGGCCCGGCCGCGCTCGGGGTGGAGCTGCAGCGACAGGCCAAGCACCTGCAGCGCGACGCAGGCAGCGACGGCCAGCAGGGCGGCACACGATGGGCTGGACATGGCGGGCTCCCGGACGGTATTTCACGAAGGACCCTCCATGGATGCAGCGGCCGCCGAAAAGGTTGCATCGCGCCTGGCAGGAATCGGATCTAAACCTTTTGCGGGACTGGCGCATCCAAGGACTATGCTCGACACCACCATGCCCGCACCGCCTGCTGCCTCCGACGCCGTCGACGAACCTGCCCTGGTACGGGCGGCAGCCGGTGGCGATACAGCGGCCTACGAACTGCTGTATCGACGCCATGCGCCACGGGTATTCGCCGTGCTGTGGAGGCTGTGTGGCGGCCAGCAGGCACGTGCGGAGGATGCGCTGCAGGAAGCGTTCCTTCAGGCGTGGAAGGCACTGCCCGGGTTCCGCTTCGAAAGCAGCCTGTCGACCTGGCTGCATCGTCTCGGGGTCAATGCCGCGCTGATGGAACTGCGCGGCCGGGCGGGAGGGCACGACCACGACAGCCTGGATGACGTGGATGGTGGCGTACCGGAGCTGGCCGTGCATGACCGCTGCGCCGGCACCGAGCGCGACCTGGAACGTGCGCTGGCGACGCTGCCCCCGCGGGCGCGGGCGGTGCTGGTGCTGCACGACATCGAAGGCTGGAAACACCAGGAAATCGCCGAGCAGCTGCAGATGGCTGTCGGCAGTTCCAAGGCACAGTTGCATCGTGCACGTGGCTTGCTGCGTGCACGGCTGGGAGACATGACATGACGATGAACGACCCCGACTACGACCACGACCTGCTCGCGCGCCTGCGCGCCTTGCCCCGCGAGCGCAGCGCTCCGGAGGACGGCTGGGCGCGGTTGTCGGCCAGCCTGCCACCGCGCGGGTCCGCCCCCGGACCGCTCCCGGCAGCAGGCACGGTGGTGGCGATGACGCCGCGTCCGCGACGGCGCTGGTGGCTGCCGGTGGGCGCGGCGCTGGCCGCCAGCCTGGCGGTCTACGCGGTGGCACCGTGGTGGCAGCCGCCGCAGGCCACGCCGGCGCCTTCCGGGCTGCAGCTGCAGGCCGCAGCGATGACCGAGCAGTACCAGCAGGCGGTGGCCTCCCTGCCGCAGGGCGGGGCAGCGGAATGGCAACCGGCCCTGCACGAACTCGACCGCAGCGCGGAGCAGATCCGCGCGGCGATGGCGCAGGATCCACGTGCGCCGCACCTGCTTGGACAGCTCAAGCGCACCTATGCGCTGCGGCTGGAACTGACCCGGCAGGCGGCGCAGGCCGCCGCCGGACTGACAACCTGAGGAGACCCATGATGCGACCCCTTCTTTTCTGCTGCGCCGCGCTGCTGCTGGTGCCGGCCGTGGCACTGGCCGACACGCGCGTCGACGAACGCCATGCACTCGCCACCGGTGGCCGGATTGAACTGAGCAACGTGGCCGGCAAGGTCACCGTGCGCGGCTGGGACCGCAACGAGGTCCAGCTCACCGGCAGCCTCAGCGACGGCCTGCAGCTGCGTCAGGAGAAGAGTGCCAACCGCGTGCGGTGGGAGGTGGAATATCCACGCCGCAGCAACAATGGCGGGGCCACCCTGGTGTTGAACGTGCCGCGCTCGGCGGAACTGCTGCTCAGCACCGTCAGTGCGAGCCAGGACATCAGTGGCATCGATGTGCGTCGGCTGCAGGCCGATACGGTCAGCGGCAGCCTGTCCGCGGCAGGCCGCAGCGGCGACACCAAGCTCAACACGGTCAGCGGCAGCGTCACTGCCCGCCTGCAGACGCCGCGGCTGGACGTGAACACCGTCAGCGGCCGCATTGACGCGGGGGGAGGCGTGTCCGGCGACATCGGTGCGCAGACCGTGTCCGGACGCGTGGATGTCGATGCGGGGCGCATCCAGCGCCTGGCGGTGGAGACGGTGTCAGGCAGCATCGAACTGGCCGCTGCCGGTCTGGCGCCGGGGGGGCGCATCAACGTCGAATCGGTGAGCGCATCGGTCAATCTGCGGTTGCCGCGGACCGTATCGGCGCAGCTGTCGGTGAACAGCTTCAGCGGCTCGATCAACAGTGATGCCGGCACGGTGGAGCGGCCGCGTTATGGGCCGGGCAGCAATCTCGACACGCGGCTGGGGGGCGGTGACGGCGATATCCGCATCCAGTCGCATTCGGGCAGCGTGCGGGTCCGACTGGACCGCTGAGCATCGACCGGCAGGCCGCGGCGGCAGCGCCGCCGCGGTCAGGGAGGGTCAGCTGGCTTTCTTCAGCGCCCAGGTCGTACCCAGCACTTCGATCTTGCCACCGGCCTTGCGGAACGCGGCCAGGTCAGACGCGATCGAGTCGCTGCTGACCACAGTACTGGCGGCTGCACCCTTGCGTTCGCTACGGATGCTGTTGTTAGCCTTCGCGGGGGTCTTTGCCTTGCGGGGCATGGTTGCTCCTGTCAGGTGGAAGGGGAGGAAAGCGCACAGGCATCGGCCTGGCGCAGGTAATCCTGCCGCTCGCGGCGGCAGTCATCGCCGCCCATCGAAAACTGGCGGCAGATCGCCGGGCGCTGCGAATAGATCGTGCAGCGCAGGTGATAGGGATCGATCGCCGCGCACCAGCCTTCCTCGTTGCGCGCCATCACGGCCCGGCCGTGGGCGTCGCGCGCGAGGAACTGGCCGGGCACGTGGTCGCCGGGCTGCAGCAGTACCGGCAGCCGGCAACAGACCGCGTCACAACGGCGGCAGTCGATGGGTGCAGGTGCGGCGTCAGGTTGTAAGGCCACAGGGGCCTGGCGGGTGCCCAAAGCGGGTCTCGATGGCGGCTCGGGTGATGCGCGGCCATGAACGAGCCAGGAAGGCACGGCCGCAAGGCCCGCGTGGCGGGCCGCGCTGCACCCGGAACACACACCGGCAGGGCCGATGGAAGGTACAGCTGTGGATCAAGCCTACCGAGAGTAGCAAACCCTGCGTAACGTTTTGTTAATCCCGGCTGGCTGCGGCCAGCGCCAGGCCCTGCACCACCCCGAGCGAGGGCTCCCCATGGACCATCCGGGCACCCGGAAACGCCTCCGCCACGGCCTGGCGCAGGTAGCCCGCACGGGACATGCCACCGGTCAGGAACACCGCGTCCGGGTCGCCGCCGATGTCGCTGCGCACCTGGGTGAGCAGCGTGCGGATCTGTTCCAGGTAGCCATGGGCCGCACTGGCCAGGCCCTCGGCACTGCTGTCGGCGTGCAGGTCGCGGCCGATGTAGTCCAGCGTGCTGCGGTGGGTGGCAGAACTGCTCAGGGCGATCTTGGCGCGCTCGACATCACGGTACAGGCGCGCCGTGTTGCCGGTGTCCTGCAGTGCCTGCAGGCGCGGGCCCCAGGGCGCGTCGACCGCATCGTAGTTGTGTTGGCGGAAGTCGCGCTGGCGGGTCATGTCCTGCACGGTGGCGGCTTCCACGTAGTGGTGGGTGGGCACGCGGGTGATGCCACGACCGAACAGCGGCATGTAGCTGGACAGGCTCAGGGCCAGGTCGATGTCGGTGCCGCCACGGGCAATGCCCCAGGCACGGTGGATATGCGGGGGCACCCGTCCCCCCACTTCGGCATGGGCGATGTCGGTCGTGCCACCGCCGATGTCGACGATCACGGCCCGGTGCCGTGTCGCGCTTCCGGCGTGATAGTGCATCGCCGCTGCGGCAGGTTCTTCCAGGAAATCGATGTGGTCGAAGCCGGCCTGCGCCGCCGCCTCGCGCAGGATGTCCAGCGCCTGCGCGTTGCCGGCCTCGCCGATCGAGCTGCGGAACTGCACCGGGCGGCCGAGCAGGGCGGCGCGCAGCGGCTGGCCCAGCTGGGCGCTGGCGGTCAGGCGGATGTGCTCAAGGATATGCGCGGCAATGCCGGTGATGGTCTGCTTCGCGCGTGGGTGCAGGTTGTAGCCGAGCATCGACTTGGGGCTCTGCACGAGGTTGCCTTCATGCTCCTCGAAATAGGCTTCCAGCGCGTCATCGCCGTAGATCGCGTTCTGCAGCAGGTCGCTGGCGCTGCGCGCTTCGCGGGCACGGGCTTCCATCCATTCGCGGCGCAGTGCGCGCAGTGCCTCGCGGCGCAGTGCCTGCGGCGGGCGCTCCTGGCCGGCAGCGCGGGCGGCACGCGCCGCGCTGTCGATCATCTGCTCCAGTGCATGCTGTTGGCTGGCATCGGGCTGGAAGTCGTCCGGATCGGGTACCACCCCGGGGAAGTAGACGCTGGTGCGGAACTGTTCGGCGTCGCCGAAGCGGATCGGCAACAGGCGGCCCTCGTGCACGATGGCGGCGGCAGAATTGCTGGTACCGAAGTCGATGCCGAGGCGCATGCGGAATTCCAGGGACGGACAAGGGCCGCGCACTCTGCTGCAGTTTGCGGTCCGCTGCAAGCGCCTGCCAGAACGGCTGAAAAGAGCGGGCGGTTACAATGGCGGCCGTTGATTCATTTTGAGGTACTTGCAATGTCGTCGGTTCCCGCCTGTCCGCAGTGCACCCTGGAAAACACCTATGCCGATGGCGCGCTGTGGATCTGCGCCGATTGCGGCTTCGAATGGACCGCCGAGGAGGGCGCGGGGCAGGCGCTGGTCGTGCGCGACAGCAACGGCAACACCCTGCAGGCCGGCGACACCGTCACCGTGATCAAGGACCTGAAGGTCAAGGGCTCGTCGATTCCGCTCAAGCAGGGCACGGTGATCCGCAACATCCGGCTGGTCGAGGACGATGCGGAGCACATCGAAGGCAACTCGGACAAGATCAAGGGCCTGGTGCTGAAAACCTGCTTCCTCAAGAAGGCCTGACCGGCCCTCAGCGCCTGGCCTGCTGCTGCGCCCGCCAGCGGGCCAGGCTGTCCAGCTTGGCCTGGTAGCGGGCCTGCTGCGGCGCCCCGCCGAGTTCCTGGGCCCGTGTCAGTTCCTTGTCGGCGCGGGCCAGCTGGCCGGCGAGGAAGTACACCCTCGCCAGGCCGAAATGGAACTGGTGTGCGGCATCGTACAGGCGCACCGCCCGGCGGTAGCAGCGGATGGCCTCGGCCAGGTCGCCCGCGCGTTCGGCGCGGGCCCCGAGCATGTACTGGGCAAACGGATCCTCGCGCTGCACGGCGCGCAGGCGGCGCTCCAGCTGCTGCGCTGCCGCCACCAGGCCCAACCGCCGGTAAAGCGCACTGGCGTTGTTCAGTGCCGCATCCTGACGGCCATCCAGGCGCAATGCCATTTCCAGCGCACGCCGCGCGGCGGCGGTGTCTCCCTTCCGGTTGTCCAGCACGCCCAGGTTGTTCCAGGCCGGTGCGAATCGTGCGTCCTGCGCCACCGCTGCATCGAAGAACACCCGGGCACCGTCCAGATCGTCGCTGGCCATGCGTTCGGCGCCACGGTTGTTGTAGAAGTGGGCCAATGCACGGGCACGGTCGATCGGCTGCGGGCCGTGGCGGTCGTACAGCACGTTGCGGTCCAGATCGACCGTGCCGAAGCGGCCGCCGACGTCGACCCCGGCATTGACGTGGCCGACGCTGTAGACCACGCCCTGGTCCTGGTCCTGATACCAGGACACCACGCTGCCGACTTCCTGCACCCGGGCCTGGATGCCGGCCTCGCGTGCCAGCGACACGAACAGCAGCGTGAATGCCAGGCAGTTGGCGCGGCGGTACTGCCAGACTTCGCCGACGGTATAGGTCGCGTCGGCGTCGTACTGCAGATCCAGTCCCTGCCGGTCGAAGATCATCTCCACCAGGGCCTGCAGGCGCTGGTCGCGCGAGTGGCTGCGCGCGATCACCTGTCGGGTCAGCATCGCGCGCAGCGCCGGCGGAATCGCCAGCACTTCGTCTGCGGTCGGCACGCTCGCCGGCGCGGGGCGGTCCTGACCGGATGGTGCGGCGGCGGGACCGTCCAGGGCGACGGCGGCCGGCGCCGCCAGCGCGAGCAGGGCGAGCAGCAGGAATCGGGTGGCAGGACGTTGCATGGCAATTCCCGGCAGCGGCGGGCGCATCCGCCTGCTGCCGAGTGTAGTCCTGCCCGTGCGCCCGTGCATCGACCGCCGGTCGGCGGCGCGGTCATCCACAGGCGATGTGGACCAGCGCTCGGCAAAGCTGTGGACAACTGTGCTCCGCCCTTGCCGGACGGCGGCTGTGAGTGCGTGGTGAATTATTGTCCAGCTTGCTGGCCGGGGCATCTGGCAGGATCATGCCGGCATGGACTTCGCCCCGATCCCGCTCGATCCGGCGCAGTGGCAGGCGTTGCAGGACCGATATGCCACGCCGCCACGCGCGTACCATCACTTCGGCCACGTGCGCGCGGTGCTGCAGCACTGCCAGGACGTCGCCGATGGACCGGGTTGGCGGCAGCCCGCCGAGGTCTTTCTGGCCGCGCTTTACCACGATGCGGTCTACGAGGCGGGACGCAAGGACAACGAGGCACGCTCGGCGGCACTGGCCGTGCAGGCCATCGCGCAGGAGCCTGCGCTGGCGGGCATCGACGCCGCCCGCGTCGAGCAGCTGATCCTGCTGACTGCCCGTCATGGCGAACTCGGTCCTGCGGATGTCGACGCCGAAGCGGCGCTGTTCCTGGATTGCGACATGGCGATCCTGGGCGCGCCTGCACCGGTGTTCGATGCCTACGATCGCGGTGTGGCCGAGGAGTACCAGGGGGTGGTCCCGGGTTTCCTGTACCGCGCCGGCCGCCGCCGCTTCCTGCAGGGGCTGCTGCGCGCACCGCGGATCTTCCTCAGCGACTTCTTCCACCAGCGCCTGGATGCCGCGGCACGCGCGAACCTGCGCCGCCGGCTGGACACCTGAGCGGGGCAGTTACACTGGCGGCCTGCATCTGCAAGGTAGCGCCGCTCACCGTGTCCGTTCCCGATCCTGATCCCCGGCCGATCGCACCGGAAGAACCTGGTCCCAACGAGTGCTGCGGCAGCGGCTGCCCACTGTGCGTACTCGATCTGTATGCCGAAGAGCTGCAGCGTTACCGCAAGGCGTTGGCCGAATGGAAAGCGCGCCACCCGGAGGCCACGCCATGACCGGAGCGCGTCCGGCTGCGCTGCTGGCCCTGGTAGCGCTCCTGCTGTTCGTGGCGACGGCCCTGTGGACGCAGTTCGCGCGCGCTGATCTGGATTGGATGCGCGCGACCCTGAGCCTGTATCTGCACGGTCCCTGGGGTCTGGCGCTGCGCGCCGCCTACTGCCTGCTGGCGGTGGCGATCGCCGCGCTCGGCATCGCGCTCTATCGTCACAGCGTGGGGCCCCGCCGCAGCGCGGCCGCGCCGCTGCTGTTCACCGTGTCCGCGCTGGGCCTGGCGACCGTCGCCATCGGCGACAGTTGGCTGCCGCAGGCGACGCCGCTGCTGGCGCCGCTGGTGCATGGCGTAGCTGCCAACACGGCCTTCCTGTGTGCCAGCGTCGGCATGCTGCTGCAGGCGTGGTACCTGCGTCGCGAGCCGGGCTGGCAGCGCAGTGCTGCCCTGCTGTGGGGCTGGGCCTGGCTGGCCTTCGCGTTGCTGTGGCTGCATGTGCTCTGGCGTGAGGGGCCGCCGCGCGGGCTGGGGCAGAAGCTGGTGATCGCCGTGATCGTCGGCTGGCTGCTCTGGCTGGCTGTCATGCTCTACCGGCGCGGTCTGGCGCGCACACGCGCCTGAACCCTGGCCGCGGGCCTGGCGAACGGCCGTGACCGGTACGTGTCGTGCACGCGGTGGCGGCGTATCGTGTGCGCATTCCACTGGGGTTGCGACATGACGCGTGCAGGGTTGGGCAGGGCGATGGGACTGGTGATGGCGCTGGCGGCGTTGCCGGCGGTGGCCGCGGCATCCGTGCAGCAGGTCAGCCATGGCCGGTTCGAGCAGGTGCCGGTGCATCTGCCGGCGGGAGTGCCACAGCGGGTGGTGATCTGGTTCCACGAAGGTCCCTACGGCGCTGCCAGCCTGGCGCCGATCGAAGCACTGCGTGCCGACGGTGCGCTGGTGGCGGCGGTGGATGTGGCGCACCTGCGGGGTGTGCTTGAACGCGAAGGCGACAGCACCTGTTCGTTCGGTGCTGGCGATGTCGAGAATTTCTCGCGCTGGGTGCAGGCGTTCCTGCACCTGCCGGGGTATCACCTGCCGCTGGTCGGCGGCGACGGTGAAGGTGCCGAACTGGCCTACAGCCTGGCCGCACAGGCCGATACCCAGGTGTTCGCCGGCCTGCTGACCTCCGGTTTCTGTCCCGACCATGCCCACGAACGCATGGTCTGCGGAGACGGGGTCAAGCAGGGGCGGCTGCAACCAGCCGAATTGAACTTTCCCTGGTTGAATGCCATCGGCGATGTGGGCTGCAGGGGCCAGGGTGCGGGTTCGTTCGTGCAGCAGGTCGCGATGGCGCGCGGGTTCAAGCGCAGCGCGCGCGGCGATGCCACGCCGGGACTGGTGGCTGCCGCGCGGGTGATCGGTGGGCAGGCCGGCATCAGCCTGGCACCGCCGCCGGCGGCGTTGAAGGGCCTGCCCGTGGTGGAAGTCCCCGCGCACGGTGACGGCGATACGCTGGCGATCTTCGTCTCCGGTGATGGCGGCTGGGCGGGACTGGACAAGGACGTGGCCTCGTCGCTGGCCGAACACGGCGTGGCCGTGGTGGGCATCGATTCGCTGCGTTATTTCTGGAGCGAACGCACGCCGGAGGGGTTTGCCGCTGACCTGCAGAAGATCATCGACCACTACCGCCAGCAATGGCGGCGCGACAAGGTGATGCTGATCGGCTTCTCGCAGGGTGCCGACGTGCTGCCGGCCACCATCAACCGGCTCGATGCCGGCAGCCGCGAGGCGCTCGCGCGCATCGTGCTGCTGTCCGTGGGGCGGAAGGCCGATTTCGAGTTCCATGTCAGCAACTGGCTGGGCGGTGGCGGCGATGGCCTGCCGATCGCACCGGAAGTGGCCAGGCTGCCGGCCGCCAAGACCCTGTGCGTCTATGGCGACAAGGATGAGGACGCGCTGTGTCCGGACCTGCCTGCGGACGAGGGCGTACGCAGGATCAAGTTGCCCGGCGACCACCATTTCGGTGGCGACTACGATCGTCTGGCCGAGGTGATCCTCAAGGGCGGCGCGTAATCAGCACGCGCCTGCAGGGACAGCGCCGGGCCATGCCCGGCGCTCGGGCGGCTCAGCCGCGGCGTGGATCCAGCGAAATCAGGCGGGTGGCGTCCAGCAGGGCTGCCGGCAGGTGCATGCCACCGGGTGCCGCCAGGTAGCGGGGGCGCCACTGCGGATCGAACTTCGACTTGAAGCGGCGCAGGCCACTGAAGCCATAGAAGCGCTCACCATGCCGTGCGAGCAGGCCGGCAAGACGATTCCAGCGGCCCGCCAGGCGATGCTGGGCCAGCCCGGACAGCGGCGCCATGCCCAGCGAGAAACGCGCATGGCCCTGCGCCCGGCCCCACAGGAACAGTTCGATGAACAGGAAATCCATCGTGCCTTTCGGCGCGTCGTTGACGTGCCGCATCAGGTCCACCGACAGCTCGGCACCGGCCGGCGCCTGCCACAGGTTGGCGAAGGCGACGATCCGACCTTCGGCTTCGACCAGCGCGACCGGGAAACGCACCAGGTAATCGGGATCGAAGCTGCCCAGCGAGAATCCTTTCTCGTCACCGGACTTGTCTTCCAGCCAGGCATTGGAGATCGCATGCAGGCGCGGCAGCAGGCTGGGTACCTCTTCCACCGGCGCCACCCGGAACGACAGGCCACTGCGCTTGCCGCGGTTCCATGCCTGGCGCAGGTCGGCGCGTTCGCGGCCTTCCAGGCCGAAATCATGCAGCGGCACGATGGCTTCCTCGCCCAGCTTGACCAGGCCCAGGCCGAGATCCAGATAGGTCTGCCAATAGGCTTCGCCCACCTGGTAGAACACCGGGCGCAGGCCGAGGCGGTCGGCTTCCTCACGGAAACGCCAGATCAAGGCACGTGCGACCTCCGGTGGGCCGACCGGATCACCCATCGCGATCAACGAGCCGCCGTAGCGCTGCATCATCACGAAGCCCTGCCGGGCATCGTCGCGCAGCACCGCCTTGTCGGCGGTCAGCACCAGGCAGGCCTGGGTGTCGGTGGCGCTGGCCAGCACCGGTGCCAACGCCTGCAGCGTGGCTTCGTCAGCGGCCGGCAGCGGGCTGCGCGTGCTGTGCAGCAGACGGGCGAGGCCGAACATCACCAGGGCGATGGCCACCACCAGCAGCGCACGCAGCGCACGCGGTGCGTTGCCGGACAGTGCGAACTGCCACCAGAGTTCGTTCTGGTACTCGACATGGCTGTACGTGAAGAACAGCAGCCAGGTGACCGCGACCAGGACCAGCCCGAGGTTGCGCAACCATGGCCACGACCACGCCTCATCCAGCAGCGCCCCCTGGCGGTAGAACTCACGGCGTGCAGCCCACAGTGCCATCGCGACCAGTACGGCGGATACTGCGATCAACGGTTGGCCGCCGCGCAGCCACAGCGGCAGCGGCGTGATCACGCAGACCGCCATCGCCAGCATCCACGCGGCGTGGCTGCGCCGGGCCAGGCCCTGGCCGATCAGCAGCAGGGCGACACCGCCAAGACTGCCGATCAGGTGCGATGTTTCCAGGATCGGCAGCGATGCATTGAGCAGATGGCGGCGCGGGGTCGGCAAGGTGCCATCGATGACCAGGGCGGCACCGATGCTGAAAGCCGCCAGCGCGATGATCTGCGGCAGCCAGGGGCGCAGCGCGTTCCAGCCGGCGCGGGTGGCGCCGGCGCTGGCGCGCAGCGGTCGCCGCAGTGCAGGCGCGAGCGCGAGCACAGTGGCCAGCAGCAGCGGCAGGACGTAGTAGGTGACGCGGTAGATCAGCGCGGCCGCGAGCACCGCCGCCGGTGCCACCTGCGGCAGCAGCTTGAGCAGGCTCCACTCGAACACGCCCAGGCCGGCCGGAACGGTCGAGACCAGGCCGGCCAGCACCGCCACCAGGTACAGGCCGACGAAGCCGGGAAGCCCGGTCGGCGTGGAGTCCGGAAGCAGCACGTAGAACGCTGCGCTGGCCAGCACCAGTTCGATCACGCTGAGCGCGGTGACGCCGAGCATGGTCAGCCGGTCGGGCAGCCACAGGGCGTGGCCGAACACACGGAACTGGCGTCCGCTACGGCCGACCAGCAGCACCGTGGCCAGATAGGCGAGCAGGGCGGCAATGCCGACCGCGCGCACGGCGCCGGAATCCAACGGCAGCGCCAGCGCCGCCGCCGAGGGTTCCAGGCATAACGCCAAGCCGATCAACAGCCATGCACCGAACATGAAGCCGAGCGTGCTCATCAACACGACCTGGCCGATCTGGGCCAGATCCAGCCCGGCACCGCGGTAGCCCCGCAGGCGCACCGCGCCGCCGGTCAAGGCCGCGAAGCCGACGGTCTGGCCCAGGGTGTGGGCGAGAAACGCGGTGATGCCGATGCGCGCGGGATGCACGCGGATGCCGCTGCGTCGCAGGCCGATGGCATCGAAGCCGATCAGGCACGCGTAGCTGGCCAGGCCCAGCATCACGGTCAGCGCGATCTGCGTTGCGCTGAGTGCATGGAACGCCTGGCGGATGGCGCGGTAGCCATGTTCGTCGAACTCGCCGGCCAGGCCATGCAGGGCCAGGGCCAGGATCAGCAGGGGAACGAAGATGGTAAGCAGCCGCTTCCAGACCGGGATGGACGGAGCGGTTGCGGGATCGGAAGGGACGGTCATCGGCGCAAGGGTGCGGCAGGGAGGGCGAGGGCGGTGTCAACGCGGGCGTGGCGCATCGTGCGCCTCTCGAAGGCATTTGAACAGCGGTGGTGCAGGACACCCACCCGCCGCCGGTTTGGAGGACAATGCAGGCCTGATCACCCGCAGGAGCCACGCCCATGATGGAGCGTTACGACGTCGGACCGCGCATGTCCGAAATGACCGTGTACAACAAGGTTGCCTACCTCTCCGGCCAGATTCCGGAGGACACCAGCCAGGACATCACCGGTCAGACCCGGCAGGTGCTGGCCGAGATCGACAAGCTGCTGGCACTGGTGGCCAGTGATCGCCAGCATGTGTTGCGCGCGGAAGTGTTCCTGGCCGACATGGCCGACTTCGACGGCATGAACAAGGCGTGGGACGAATGGGTGGTCGAGGGTGCGACTCCGGCCCGTGCCACGGTCGAAGCCAAGCTGGCGCACGCCGAATGGAAGGTTGAGATCGTGGTGACGGCGGCCGTGCCGTAATGGCGGGAGGGTGTCAGCTCCCTTTCCTGCCGAAAGGGATCTGACACCGCTACCGTTCCAGCAGCACGATGCAGTCCACCGGACACGGTGGAATGCACAACTCGCAGCCCGTGCACAGGTCGGCGATCACGGTATGCATGTACTTCGCGCCGCCGACAATCGCGTCGACCGGGCAGGCCTGGATGCACTTGGTGCAGCCGATGCAGTCGGCCTCGACGATCACCGCGACCTGCGGCGCCTTGTGTTCGCCGCGCGTACGATCAAACGGCAGTGCCGGCACACCCAGTACCTGGGCCAGTGCACGCGCGCCGGCATCGCCGCCCGGCGGGCAGCGGTCCACGCCCGCCTCGCCGCGCGCCATCGCCTGTGCATAGGGGCGGCAGCCGTCATAGCCGCATTGCCCGCATTGTGTCTGCGGCAACAGTCGGTCCAGGCGTTCGGTCAGCGGCGGAATCAGGCTCATGCGTGGCGAAGGCTGCGCGTATGGATCATTTCAGGGGTTTGCCACGGAACCAGCGTTCGTGGGCCAGGGCCAGCATCGGCCGGTCCTCGGCGCTGTCGCCATAGGCGTGGATGCGCGTGTAACGCGACAGATCGAAACGGCGACGGATCTGTTCGACCTTGCGAGGACCGCAATCGCCGCCGTGGTAACGGCCGGTCAGGCGTCCGTCCCGGCTCTCAAGGCGGTTGCAGATCAGTTCAAGACCCAACGCCTCGCACCAGGGACGCAGGTACAGATCCAGCGAACCGGACACGACCACCACGGTGTGCTGCTGTTCCTTGTGCCAGCGGATCTGTTCCAGCATTTCCGGGCGCACCACCTCGGGCAGGACCTCGCGCGAGAAGCCGGTGGCCAGCGCTGCGATGTCGTCGGCGTGGCGCTCGCTGAAGGTGAGGCGGGTGACGCGGGCGCGGATGCGTTCGGCCGAGATCAGTTTCAGCCGGTACGCCGCCAGCCACGGACCCACCTTCCACCACGCCTGCGCAAGCTGCTCGGCGGTGGCCACGCGGCGCAGGAAGCGGCCATAGGTATCGCAGGTGGTGACGGTATGGTCGAAGTCGAACAGCGCCAGTTCCATTCCGATGCCTCCCGTGGTGCGTCCCGTCGTTGCCGTGACCGGCGGGCGCGGCCGTGGCCGCACCGGCGCCGTGCATCAGCGGACCGGCATGCCCGGCTGCGCGCCGCTGTCGGCGTCCAGCAGCGCCAACGCGCCGCCATCGAAACCTGCCGACAGGATCATGCCTTCACTCAGGCCGAAGCGCATCTTGCGCGGAGCGAGGTTGGCGATGAACACGACACTGCGGCCGACCAGGGCTTCCGGCTCGCCGTAGCTGGCACGGATGCCGGAGAAGATCTGCCGCTTGCCCAGTTCGCCGGCATCCAGCTCGAAGCGCAGCAGCTTGTCCGAACCCTCCACGAACTCGCACACCAGCACCTTGCCGATGCGCAGGTCGAGCTTGGCGAAGTCGTCGATGCCGATGTAGGCCGGTGCCTCGGCGCTGGCCGTTGCGGCACTGGCCGGCACGGCAGCCGCCGGCTTGGCAGCGTCGGCCTTGGCGGCGGGGGCAGCGGCGGTCGGCTGCAGGGTGTCCTTGGAGGCGTCGATCATGGCGTCAATCTTCTTCGGGTCGATACGGGTGAACAGCGGGGTGTAGTCGGCGATCCGATGGGCCAGCAGCGGCTGCGCCAGGTCGGTCCAGTCGGCCACTGGCGCGGCCAGGAACGCCTCGGCCTGGGCGGCGGTGGCCGGCAGTACCGGCTTCAGTGCGGTGACCAGCACACGGAACAGGTTCAGGCCCTGGCTGCACACGGCCTGCAGCTGCGCGTCGGCGCCTTCCTGCTTGGCGATCACCCACGGCTTGACGTCGTCGATGTAGCGGTTGGCTTCGTCGGCCAGGGTCATGGTCAGGCGGATCGCCGCCGCCGGATCGTTGCGCTCGTAGGCTTCGCGGATCGGCGCCAGGCTGTCGATGAAGCGCTGGTACTGGGCGGCATCGGGCAGCTGCGCGGCGAGCAGGCCGTCGAAACGCTTGCTGATGAAGCCGGCGCAGCGGCTGGCCAGGTTGACGAACTTGCCGACCAGATCAGCGTTGACGCGGGCAACGAAGTCACCCAGGTTCAGGTCGAGGTCGTCGACGCCACCGCCGGACTTGGCCGCGTAGTAGTAGCGCAGCGCTTCCGGTTCCAGTCCTGCATCGAGGAAGGTGCGCGCCATCACGAAGGTGCCGCGCGACTTGCTCATCTTGGCGCCGTCAACGGTCAGATAGCCGTTGACGTGCAGGCGGGTCGGCGCGCGGTGGCCGGTGCCGTGCAGCACCGCCGGCCAGAACAGGCCATGGAAATTGACGATGTCCTTGCCGATGAAGTGGTGCAGCTCGGTGGCGGTGCCGGCACGCAGGTGGGCTTGGAAATCCTCGCCGAGCGTGCCGCACAGGGTCTGGAAGCTGGACAGGTAGCCGATCGGCGCGTCCAGCCAGACGTAGAAGTACTTGCCCGGATGGCCCGGGATCTGGAAGCCGAAGTACGGCGCGTCACGCGAGATGTCCCACGCGCGCAGGCCGCCCTCCGCGTCCAGCCACTCCATCAGCTTGGCTTTCACGCCGGGCAGCGCGACGTCGCCGGCCAGCCATTCGCGCAGGAAGCCCTCGAAGCGGCCGACCTCGAAGAAGAAGTGCTCCGAATCGCGGATCTCGGGCGTAGCGCCGGAGATCACCGATTTCGGCTCCTTCAGGTCGGTGGGGCTGTAGGTGGCGCCACAGACTTCACAGTTGTCGCCGTACTGGTCGGCGCTGCCGCAGTTCGGGCAGATGCCCTTGATGTAGCGGTCCGGCAGGAACATGCCCTTGGCCGGGTCGTAGAACTGGGCCACCGAACGGCGGCTGATGTGGCCGGCGGCTTCCAGCTTCAGGTAGAACGCCTCGGTCAGCGCCTGGTTGGCCGCCGAATTGGTCGAATCGTAGTGATCGAAGGCCACGCCGAATTCGGCGAAATCACGTTCATGGCTGGCCTGGATGCTGGCGATGAAGGCTTCCGGGGTCACCCCGGCCTTCTCGGCTGCCAGCATGATCGGCGTGCCATGGGTGTCGTCGGCGCAGACGAACCAGGTCCTGCCGCCGCTCATTCGCCGTGCACGCACCCAGATGTCGGCCTGGATGTAGCCGACCAGATGGCCCAGATGCAGCGGGCCGTTGGCGTAGGGCAGGGCGGTGGTGACGAGCGCGGTACGGGTCATGGTCGCGGGGTGAAGCCGAGGGGAACCGAAGATTATCGCATGCCCGCAACGAGGTGACCCGGCCGGGGCCGGGTCACGGGAATGCACGGACGGGCCGGTGGCTTACTCGCGCACCCAGGTCTGCGCCCGGCAGATGAAGGCGATGCAGCCGGAGACGTCCAGCTTGTTGCCACCCGGCTGCAGTTCCATCTTCGACTTGTAGGTCTTGCCGTTGGCCGGGTCAAGGATGGTGCCGCCGGACCACTTGCTGGCGCCGTCGGCCTTCAGGTTCCAGAGGATGGTCATGCCCTTCACCGGCTTGTTCCTGTTGGCACCCTCACAGCCGTCGCAGACCGGGTTCGGACCCTTGTCCGAGTGCAGGATGTCCACCACCTTGCCGGACAGCGTGCCGTTGGCGGCCTGGCTGATCTCGACGATGGACTTCACCTGGCCGGTCTTGTCGTCGATGGTCTTCCAGCGGCCGGCCGCGCCATCGGCGGCCTGCGCCGAGAGCGCCGCCAGGCACAGCGGCAGCGCCAGCAGCAGGGTCTTGAAGGTCTTGCGCATGGTCCCCTCCCAGGGTTCATTCCGGCACGGTGCCGGTACACGCCGACTGTATACCCATTCGGCGGGGTATGGGGAAGGGGGCGGCGGGTCGAGCAGGTAAGTGGGGTCAGATCCTTTCCCGATGGAAAAGGGGATCCGACCCCACGCCATCAACCGACTTCGTACAGCTCCAGCGGCAGGCCGTCCGGGTCGGCGAAGAAGGTGAAGCGGCGGCCGGTGTATTCGTCCACGCGGACCGGTTCGCAGTCCACGCCGCAGCGGGCCAGGCGCTGGATGAACGGCTCCAGCGCGGCCACGCGGAAGGCCAGGTGACGCAGGCCCTGTGCCTCCGGGCGGCTGGGCCGGGGCGGTGGTGACGGGAACGAGAACAGTTCCAGCTGGCCGCCATCGGGCAGTGCCAGGTCCAGCTTCCACGAATCGCGCGCGGCACGATGGTTCTCGGCCAGTACGCGCAGGCCGAGGATGCGCACGTAGAAATCCTTCGAGCGCGCATAGTCGCTGCAGATCAGCGCGGCATGATGGATGCCCAGCAGGGCGGTCGGAGCGTCGGTCATTGCAGGATGTCCAGCCAGCGCTGGGCGATCTTCAGCGCCAGCGGATAGGGTTCGGGGGCGTCGCGGTTGCTCAGCACGATCACTGTCAGATGCCGGTCCGGATAGCGCAGGATGACGTTGCGGAAGCCGATGCTTTCGCCGCTGTGCCACTGCATGCGGCCGTTGAGGCGCCAGCCGAAGCCGTAATGCGGTACGTCCGGTTCGGTGGTTGCGGTGGCCGGGCTGAACATCGCCCGCCGCGATGCGGCTGACAGCAGGCGGTCGTCGTACAGTGCGGCATCCCAGCGGGCGAGGTCGTCCAGCGAGGAATAGATGCCGCCATCACCCAGCACGGCACTGGTGGTGCTCTGGTCGGTGCGCTGCCAGCGACCGTCGAGCCAGCTGTAGCCGTAGGCCCGCGCAGTGACCGTATCGACGCCGTCCTGGTGGGCGACGGTGTGGGTCATGTGCAGCGGGCCGAAGATCCGCTGCTGCAGGAAGGTGGCGAAATCCTGAGCCGACGCGCGCCCGACGATCAGCGCCAGCAGCGCATAACCGCTGTTGCTGTAGCGGTACGCAGTGCCCGGTGTGAAATCCAGCCGGTCCTCGCGCGCGAGCAGCGCCAGCACGTCCGCGTCGTGCACCTGGCGGCTGTCGGCGGGGTCCATCAGGTCCTCATAGTCGGGCAGGCCGCTGGTATGCGACAGCAGTTGGCGGAGGGTGACGGAGGAGGCCGCAGGCGGCAGTTCCGGCAGCCAGCGTCGCGCCGGCTGGTCCAGGCCCAGGCGGCCCTCTTCCACCAGCAGCAGCACAGCGGCGGCGGTGAACTGCTTGCTCACCGAGGCCAGCCGGAAATTGCTGGCCGCGGTCACCGCAGTGCCATCTTCCACCACCGCCAGGCCGTACCCGCGGCGGAACACCGCCTGCCCGTCGTGCAGCACCAGTACCGCTGCTCCCGGCACCTGGCCATCGTAGGCCTGCATCAGGCCATCGATGCCCGCATCCGGTGGCATCACCGCCGGTGCGGCAGGCGCGGCCTGCGGCAGCAGGGCCAGTACGGCAGCGAACACGACGGTGGCGGGACGCATGAGGGCTCCGTGGCGATCAGGGGGCCGGAGCGGCCCCCGGCGGTTGTGACAGCCATCGTTCCATCTTCCGCTCCAGCACGTCCAGCGGCATCGAGCCGTCCTTCAGCAGTTCGGCATGGAAACGGCGCAGGTCGAATGCCGCACCCTGGCGTGCCTTGGCCTTGTCGCGCAGTGCCAGCAGGGTGGTCAGGCCGGCCACGTTGGACAGCGCCTGCGCGGGCTGGGCCATGATCCGCTCCACTTCGGCATTGGCATCATCGCTGCTCATGTCCACGGTCTTCTGCAGGTAGGCGACGGCCTGCTGCTTGCTCCAGCCCTGGGCATGCACGCCGGTGTCGGCGACCACGCGCGCTGCGCGCAGCAGGCGCGAGGAGAGATAGCCGATGCGGTCGTAGGGATCGGTGTAGACGCCCAGCGTTTCCCCCAGCGTTTCCGAGTACAGGCCCCAGCCTTCGATGAAGGCCAGGTCGCCGCCGGCACGCCGGAAGCGCGGCTGCTTGGCCAGCTCCTGCTGCAGGCCCAGCTGCACGTGGTGGCCGGGAATGCCTTCATGCAGGTACTGCACCGGCACGTTCCAGCGCTTGCGGCTGGGCAGGTCGCGGGTGTTCACATACAGCACCCCGGCCTCGCCGGGCTGTGTCGGCTGGTAGGAGGCCGCGGCCGCGGTGAGCGCACGCTCGGGCTCCACTGCACGGATGTCCAGGGCAGCCTTCGGCAGCGTGTCGAGCACCTGCGGCAGGCGCGTGGCGACCTGCTGCTGCACCTGGCGGTAGCGGCCGAGCAGCGCGTTGGCGTCGCCATACTGGAACTGGCGATCACTGCGCATGCTGCGCAGAAGCTTGGTCGGCGTGCCGCGCAGCTTCGCATCCTTCATCACTGCGGCGATCTGCGCCTGCAGCTCCTGCACGCGCTGTTCGCCGAGCGCATGCCATTGCGCGGGTGTCTGTTCGCTGGCCGTGGTCTGCACGATCAGGTTGGCGTACCACGCCTGGCCATTGGGCAGGGCGCCCAGACCGCTGCTGGTCCGCGTGGCCGGCAGGTACTCGGTGGCGATGAAGCCGCGCAGGGCACGGTAGGACGGCATGATGCGCAGTTCGATCATGCGCTTGTACTCGGCGCTGATGCGTGCCTTGTCCTCGGCGGAAATCGACTCCGGCATGGTCCGGATCGGCGACCAGAAGATGCTTTCCTCGGCAGTTGGCTTGATCACAGCGTCCAGCTGCGGGAGCACTTTTTCCATCAGGTCGCGCGGCTGTACCACGCCGGCCTTCATGCCCTGGCGCATGTTGTCGATGGCCTGGTCGAACAGCGCCGGAATGCCCAGCGAGCGGCGCGACCAGGTGTCGTAGTCCTGCACGGTATTGAACGGCTGCGCACCCGCGCCGGCGCCGAGAATGGCCATGATGCTGCCGACGTTGTAGTACTGGCTGATCGGCATCATCCAGCTGGGATACGGCTCAGCGGCCAAGGTCGCGCGTGCGTCGCGCACGAAGATCTCGTAGCTCAGCAGGTCCTGGCCCTGCAGGCCGTCGCTGCCGATCGCCTCGACCTTGCCCAGCCACTCCACGGTGAAGTCATGCGACTGCTGGCGCCATGCCGCGGACAGGATGTTCGGCAGCTGGTCGTTGTAGCGGGTTTCGCCCTGGAAGGTCGCCTGCAGCGGGTTCAACCGCATCGACGCGTCCCAGTATTCGTCGTAGAGGCGCTCCAGCTGGACCGTTTTGGGCACGGCGCGGGCGGCGGCGGCCGGGCGCGCGGGGGCACGGGTGGCGCTGCGTGCCGGCGCGGTGGCGCGCGTGCTGGGCCGGGCCTTGGGCTTGGCCGCCGGACGGCTCTGCGTGGCAGCCGGCCGGCTGGCCTTCTTCTTTGCGGCTTCGGCCGACGGAACGGCGCTGAACAGGAACAACGCGGCAATGGCGGCGGCCAGGGCGCGGGTGGAATACGGCATCAGGAGCTTCCGTGGAACACAGACCGTGGAGCTTGCACGATCCGGCCGCGTACGGCCAGCGCGGGGGCGCAGTCAGCTGGCGCCCGCTGGGCCTTCAGTCAGCCGCGGCCGCAGCCCGCAGCGCGGCCGCGCGCTCGACACCCAGGTATCGGGTGATCGCACGACGCATCAGGTACAGCAGGGGAATCAGGGCGATCGCAAAGCCCATCTTGTAGACGTAGTTGACGCTGCTCACCGCCAGGAACAGCGATGTCGGCCACTGCTGCGGGCCGAGCACGAAGGCGATCCAGATCACCACGAAGCTGTCCACCAGCTGCGAGACCGCAGTGGAACCGGTAGCGCGCAACCAGACGTGGCGCTCGCCGGTGGCCTGCCGGATCCGGTGGAACACGGCCACGTCGATCAGCTGGCCGAGCAGGAAGGCCACCAGCGAACCGGCAATGGTCCACATGCCCTGGCCGAACACCGCTGCGAACGCGGCCTGGTAGTCGGGCACGCCATGGGCGTTCATCGAGGTGACCCACCAGTTGGCCGGCGCCAGCGAGATCGCCGCGAAGGCGAACAGGAAGCCGTAGGCGATCAGCACCACCGCCAGCCACGAGATGAAACGCACCCCGCGCTTGCCGAAGAACTCGTTGATGGTGTCGGTCATGATGAACACCACCGGCCACAGCAATGTGCCGGCGGTGAAGCTCAACGAGCCGGTCTGGCCGAACAGGTTCCAGTTCAGCGGGTCGATGCCGAGCGTGTCTTCCAGCGCGAAGATCTTCACTCCGATCAGCTCGGCCAGCACGGCATTGCCGCAGAAGAACGCGGCCAGCACGATGAACAGCAGGACCGCGCGATCCTGCAGCGGGCGCTCGACCGGCGTCGTGCTCATTCGGTGCGTTCGCCCGCGCGGGTGAACGGCACGCTGGCCGGCGCGACGGCACCACCGGAAATGATGAAGCTCATCGCCTGGTCCACGGTCCAGTCGGTCGGTGTGAGCAGTTCCACCGGCACGATTTCAAGATAGCCGGAGGTCGGGTTCGGCGTGGTCGGCACGTACACCGCTGCCAGTTCGCGGTCGGTACCGTGTTCCTTGATCACCCGCGTGACCAGGCCGACCGACTTCATGTCGCGGTGCGGGAAGTCGATCAGCACGACGCGCTGCGTGCTGCCGGGTTCGGTCTGCAGCATGTCCAGCAGCTTCTTGGCGCTGTCGTAGATGATGCTGGCCAGCGGGATCCGCTTGATCACCGCGCCGATCCAGCGCAGCAGGCGCTGGCCGAGCACGCGGCGGCTGGCCACGCCCACGGCCAGGATCACCAGCAGCGTCGCCAGCAGCGCGATGGTGTTCTGGATCCACTCCGCGCGCACCCAGCCCAGGTAATGCGGGAAGCTGGTCGCGATCTGCTCCGACAGGGGCACCACCAGCGGGCTGGAGATGCCCGACAGCAGCACGAACACGAATTTGACCACGACCCAGGTGAGCCAGATCGGCAGCAGGGTCAGCAGGCCGGTCAGGAACAGGCGCTGCAGGGAGGGGCGGGGAACCAGGGAGGGGGCTTCGAGCGACATGGGCGCATTGTAGCGGCCAGCGCTTGCCGATGATGCGGGGGGAATGCGGCCGGGATCAGCGTGCGTGCGGCTTCAGCCGCAGGTAGACCTGCTTGCGCACCTGGGCGACCACCTCGCCGCTTTCATCGACCACATCGTTGCTGAACCAGCGCAGCACTTTGCTGCCGCCGGCGGCGTCGGCGCGCAGTTCGTCCAGCAGCGCATCGTCGATGCGGAACGACGTGCGCACGGTGCCGCGCCCCGGCTTGAGGAAGTCGATCGCACCGGCGCGGTCCCACACGTAGTAGTCGCGGCCGAGGATATGCAGCAGGCCCAGCATCCAGAACGGGTCGGTCATCGCGAACAGGCTGCCACCGAAGTGGGTGCCCACGTAGTTGCGGTTCCAGGGGCGCTGGCGCAGCTCGACGTCGATCTGCCGGTAGTCCGGGCTGACCCGGGTGACGTGGATGCCGGTGAACAGGAAGGGCGGCCACAGGTTGATGCCGAAACGGAACAGGCGGGCGTTCATGTGCATCGCGAGGGCGGAGGACGGGCCCCAAGTCTAACCATTCGCATGCGTATGTTGTAGCTGTGCGCGGCGCGGCGCGTGTCACCCTGCGGCGTCGATCACGTAGCCGTCGCGACCATTGGCCTTGGCCTGGTACAGCGCCGCGTCGGCACCTTCCACGAAATGATGCGGTTGCAGTTCGCCGTTGGGGATGCGGGTATAGACGCCGATGGTCAGGGTGATGCCGCTGTTATGGCCTTCGCCCGGTGCGGGCAGGGCGCGGATGCTGCGGATGAGGTCTTCGATCACCTGCCGCGCGCCCTCGGCCGGCGTATCCGGCAGCACCAGCGCGAACTCGTCGCCGCCGTAGCGTGCCGCCTTGTCGCGCGGGCGACGCGCGTGCGCGGCGATCTGCCGCGCCACTTCGCGCAGCACACGATCGCCGACCTGGTGGCCGTGACGGTCGTTGTGGTGCTTGAAGTGATCGACATCGATCAGCGCGAGCGTGAGGGGCTTGCCGCTGCGCCGTGCGGCATCGCATTCCTGCTGCAGCGACTGTTCGAAACGCAGCCGGTTGCCCAGGCCGGTCAGCGCGTCACGGTTGGCCAGCCGGTGCCAGGCCGCGATCCGCCATACCGCCCAGGCCAGCAGCACCAGCACGATGCCCAGCATCGCGCTGGCCGGTGCCCACCACAGGTTGCCGGCGCGCAGCAGCGCCCAGCTCAGCAGCGGGGCCAGCGGCAGCGAACAGAGCGCCGTCAGCCAGGGCAGGCGCAGGCCGAGGAGGATCACGCACAGCGCGACCAGCAGGCCACCGATGGCGTCCTGGCAGAGCCGTGGCAGGACGTGGATCTGCCTGCCCTGCAGCAGCATCGAGGCGATGTTGGCCTGGTACTCGCTGCCGCTCATCCAGTACTCGCGCGTGGTCGGAGTGAGCAGGCGCGGGGCGATGCCGCTGGCGGTCATGCCGACCACGATGCGGCGCCCATGCAGCATCGCCATGTCCACGTGGCCCTCGAGCACGTCGGCATAGGACACCTGCGGCAATCGTTCCGGCGGGCCGGCGTACCGCACCCGCACGTAATCATCGCGGCGCCACTGATAGGGGGAATCGACCTCCGGCTCGGGATCCGGCAGGCCGTCGATCGCGCTGGCGGGCAGTCCCGCCAGGGCCAGGCCCAGCGCCGGCCAATGCGGCTGGCCGATGCCGGCGCGCAGGTACACCCCACGGGCGACGCCATCGCCATCCACTTCGACATCGCTGTGGCCGATCGCCGCAGCGCTGGCCGCGATCAGTGGAATGGGCAGCAGTTCCTCGGCCATGCGGTCGCCAGCTGCCGGTGCTGCCAGCACCGGCAGTACGACGTGGCCATTGCGCCGGATCGCGGCGGCCAGGATTTCGTCCTGGCGGCTGTCGCGGCGGTCGGGTTCGGACAGCATCAGGTCCAGCGCGATGCGTTCGGCGCCGGCGTCGGTAAGGCGATCAAGCAGGCGCGCATGGACCGAGCGCGGCCATGGCCATTGGCCGATGCGCTGCAGGCTGCCTTCGTCGATGGCGATGATCAGCACGCTGGGATCGGGTTGATAGTCCCAGCTGCCGACCATCGCGTCGTAGGCCGCTTCATCCTGGCGCCACAGCCACTGGCCATGGCTGGCCACGGCCGTCAGCACACCGGCCAGCACGGCCAGTGCGATCCGTCGGGACCATGGAAGCGGCGAACGCCTCATAACAACAGCCAGAGCAGCAGCGCACCGCCGCCGCCGGCGCCGTAGCACAGGCGGCAGGGCAGCTTGACCTGCTGCGCGGGCGAGAAGTCGCCTGCGTGCCCGTCGTCATCGATGTACTGCACGCGCACGTGCAGGGTGCCGCTCCATGGGCGCTTGAAGCTGACCTGGGGCTGCTCGACGGTTTCATCGAGCATCGGGCTGGCGAAGTCGCCACGACGATCCACCTGCACGCGGTAGCGCTGGCCTTCGCTGCCGGCCTGCCAGCGCAGGGTCAGTTGGCCATGCGCCGCCTCGGGCGGCTGCAGGGCAGGGTCCACCGGTTCGTTGGTCAGCTGCAGCGGCAGCGCCTGTCCATAGCGTCCCTGGTGGCCGTTGTCATCGCGCGAGGCAACGCGCCAGTAGTACTGGCCCGGCGGCAGGGGCTGCGCCAGGCGCAGGTCGGTATCGGTGCTGGTCTGCTCCTGCAGCGGCTGCATGAACGTCGGTTCGGCGGCGACCTGCAGCACGCTGCTGCTCGCGCCCGGGGCCTGGGTCCAGCGGAAGCGGGGACGATCGCTGTTGACGGTCTGGCCGTGCAGCGGAGAGACGGTCAACGGCGGCGGCGGTTGGTCGCTGAGTTCGAAGTCGGCGCTGGCGTCCAGGCCCTCCACGCCCTGTGCGTCGACCGCACGCAGCAGCACACGCAGTTCACCGGGCGGCAGATCGCCGATCGCTAGTCGCGTGTCGGCGGTGGTGGCGGCGAACAGCAGGATTTCCGGAGTGGCCGCCTGCACCACCTCCACCCGGTAGTGATCAGCCCCGGCGACCGCGTCCCAGGCCAGCAGGCTCGGCAGCGGTGCCAGTTTCAGCTCATCCTGGCGCAGTGTCGGCGCCGGCAGCAGCGCGGCCACGGCGGCGGGCGCCTTGTCGGCGCTGGCGTTGCGGCTGGCCTGGCCCGGACGGACAAGGCGCTGGCCGTGGGTGTTGGCGACCTGCACCCGTCCTTCCAGCACTTCGGTGGCGCCGATCCGGCCGGCCTCGCCATCGCCGGCACTGACGCGGAAGACTGTGCCGCGCACGCTGCTGGTCGCCGTCGGTGCATCGATGATGTAGCGCGATGCCGGGCCACGTGCCGGGGTGACCCGGTTGCTGGCGCGGCCCTGCTGCAGGCGCAGGCGGGTATCGACCATGCCGGTGCGGCCGTAGCGGCTGAGCTGGTCCAGGCGCAGGCGCGAATACTCGCGCAGCTGCAACCGCGAGGCATCGGCGAATTCGAGGGTGATGCTGGAGTCGCCTTCGGTTTCCACGGTGTCGCCGATGCGCAGCTGCTCTCCGGCCTGCACCGCGCGGGTGGCGCTGCCATCGCCGCCCACCAGCCCGACCTTGCCGCGCACGGACAGGACCCGTGCCGGCGCAGGCTCGGTGCGCAGCCAGCTGATCGGGAAGCGCAGCAGCTGGCCCGGCGGCAGCTGATAGGGATTGGCGATGCGGTTGTGCTGCTGCAGCTGTTGCCAGGGCACGGACGGCTTCAGGTACAGGCCACCCAGGTCCCACAGGGTGTCACCGGGACGGACCCGGTAGTTCCAGTCCTGTGCGGCGGCGATGGCCGGCAGCAGCAGGAGGGCACACAGCAGGACACGTTGGAAGCGCGTAATGAAAGGCGAAGTGCGGACGAAGGTCACAGTTTGCAGTCCCGGCAATGCGGAGGCGCAGCAGCAAGACCCAATGGCCCCGACCCTCATCCCCCCGAATGGATCGCGGCGGCCGAACGGCCGCCATCGATCACATTATCGCCCGCGTTCAGTGCAGGGATTCTGAACGGGACAGGCTTCCGTTCAGAACAGCAGCGAGGCCATCTTCCTGCGGTACTGCCCGACCAGGTCCTCGTCGGAGATCACATTGAAGGCGTCGATCAGGGTCCTGCGCGGCAATCCCTCCTCGAAACCGCGGTCGATCCGCAGCATTTCCAGGAACTGGGCCAGGGCCGCCTCGTCCTGGCCCTCCAGCAGCAGCTGCACACCCCGCAGATGGCGCGCCTTGAGATCCTTGCCATCGGCGGCGATGCGTGATTCGAGCACCTCGGCGGCCGGGGCGTCCTTAAGTGCGGACGCGAAGGCCAGGCGTGCACGGGCGCGCACGGCGCGGTCGTCGGTGGCCAGGTTGGCCGGCAGGCGGTCGATCAGCGTACCGGCTTCATCCACGCCGCCGATCTGCAGCAGGGCCAGGGCCAGGTCGAGCTTCAGCTCGTCCTTGTCCGGTTCGGCGGCGATCTGCGCGCGCAGCACGTCCACCTGTGCCTGTGGGTCCAGCGGTGCTTCCTCTTCGCTGACCGTATCGCCGACATCAGCGGGGACGATGCCGTGCTGGGCCAGGAACTCGCGCAGCTGACCCTCCGGGATGGCGCCGGGGAAGCCGTCCACCAGCTGCCCGTCCTTGACCAGGAACACGGTCGGCACCGAGCGGATCTGGAAGGCGGCAGCGATCTGCTGTTCCTTGTCGACATCGACCTTGGCCAGCTCAAAGGCGCCGTTGTACTCGCCGGCCAGCTTTTCCAGCATCGGTCCCAGGGTCTTGCACGGACCGCACCAGGTGGCCCAGAAATCGACCAGCACCGGCGTCTGCAGCGACTTCTGCAGGACTTCGGCCTCGAAGGTCGCAGTGGTGGCGTCGAATACGTAGGTCGTCTCGGTCATGGAGGAGGCATCGCTTGGCATCTGGAGAGGGATTCTATGGTGGCGGGACCTGCCCGTCTCAACCCGGGCCGCTGCAAATGGCCGACAATGCAGCCTTCCTGTTGCCGTTGTCGTGGAGCCCGCATGTCGTCGCTGTCCCCCTTGCTGCGCCTGTCTGGCGTGATCGCCGCACTCGTCTTCGTGGCTGCGGTCATCGGCTTCGGTGCCGGTCTCGACGGCTATGCGCAGGCCCGCCATCCGGTGGCGCTGCTGGGCGCGCAGGGCGTGCCGCATGCCCTGGCCTTCAACGTGCTGGGCTTCATGCTGCCGGGCCTGCTGGCGGTGGTGGTGGCCGAATGCCTGCGCCGGCAGCTGCCCGCCACCGCCGGCTGGGCCGCGCGTGTGGGCAGCCAGATGCTGCTGCTGGCCGGCCTGGCGTTCGCCGCCATGGGCGCGCTGCCGCTGGATGTGGATGACCTGCACGGGCCGGCCAGCCAGCTGCATGCCAGCGCCTGGATGGTATGGGTGCTGGGCTTCGTTGCCGGCGCCCTGCTGCTGGGCACGGCACGCCTGCGCGACGCACAGGGCCGGGCATCGGGCGGGGTGGCGCTGGCCTGTGGCGTGGTCGCCGCGGTGGCGGCCTTCGCCCTGCAGGGCGTGCTGCCGGCGCCCCTGTCGCAGCGGCTGGCCTTCGCCTGCTGGGCGGTCTGGCTGGCGTTGGCGCTGCCGCTGTCGCGGACCCGTTGAGACGGTCGCGGGGCCGCCACCGGGCCCGCAGCCGTCGGACAGGATTGGAGACGTTTGCCGCACTGCGGTACGCTGTACCGCTTTGCCGCCGCATCCGCGTGTTCCATGACCAGCGCTGAACCCAACGCCTACGACCCGCAGCAGGTTGAATCCGCCGCCCAGCAGTACTGGGACGCCACCCGCGCGTTCGAGGTCGACGAGACTTCCGACAAGCCGAAGTACTACTGCCTGTCGATGCTTCCGTACCCGTCCGGTGCGCTGCACATGGGGCATGTGCGCAATTACACGATCGGTGACGTGATCAGCCGCTACAAGCGCATGACCGGCCACAACGTACTGCAGCCGATGGGCTGGGACGCGTTCGGGCTGCCGGCGGAGAACGCGGCGATCAAGAACAAAACCGCGCCGGCGGCGTGGACCTACAAGAACATCGACCACATGCGCAGCCAGCTGAAGTCGCTGGGCTATGCCATCGACTGGTCGCGCGAATTCGCCACCTGCCGCCCGGACTATTACGTCCACGAGCAGCGCATGTTCACCCGTCTGATGCGCAAGGGCCTGGCCTACCGCCGCAACGCGGTGGTGAACTGGGACCCGGTCGACCAGACCGTGCTGGCCAACGAGCAGGTCATCGACGGCCGTGGCTGGCGTTCCGGTGCGCTGGTCGAGAAGCGTGAGATTCCGCAGTGGTTCCTGCGCATCACCGATTACGCCCAGGAGCTGCTGGACGGCCTGGACGAGCTGGACGGCTGGCCGGAATCGGTCAAGACCATGCAGCGCAACTGGATCGGTCGTTCCGAGGGCCTGGAGATCCAGTTCGACGTGCGTGACGTCGATGGCAGCGTGCTGGATCCGCTGCGCGTGTTCACCACCCGCCCGGACACCGTGATGGGCGTGACCTTTGTCTCGATCGCCGCCGAGCACCCGCTGGCGCTGCACGCAGCGAAGAACAATCCGGAACTGGCGGCGCTGCTGTCGGAAATGAAGCAGGGCGGCGTGTCCGAGGCCGAGCTGGAAACCCAGGAAAAGCGCGGCATGGATACCGGCCTGCGCGCCATCCATCCGGTCACCGGCGAGAAGGTGCCGGTGTGGGTCGCCAACTTCGTGCTGATGGGCTATGGCACCGGTGCGGTGATGGCCGTGCCCGGCCATGACCAGCGCGACAACGAAGTGGCCAACAAGTACGGCCTGCCGATCGTGCAGGTCATCGCGCTGAAGGATCCGCGCAACGACGACGAGCGCAATTGGGATGGCGCGCGCTGGCAGGACTGGTACAGCGACAAGAACCGTGCCTTCGAACTGATCAATTCGGCCGAGTTCGACGGGCTGGATTTCCAGGGCGCCTTTGAAGCCCTGGCCGAGCGTTTCGAGCGCAAGGCGCAGGGGCAGCGCCGCGTCAACTACCGCCTGCGCGACTGGGGCGTGAGCCGCCAGCGATATTGGGGTTGCCCGATTCCGGTGATCTACTGCGCCAAGTGCGGCGCGGTACCGGTGCCGGAAGAGCAGCTGCCGGTGGTGCTGCCGGAGGACGTCGCGTTCTCCGGCACCGGTTCGCCGATCAAGACCGACCCGGAATGGCGCAAGACCACCTGCCCGGAGTGCGGCGGCGCAGCCGAGCGCGAGACCGATACCTTCGACACCTTCATGGAGTCGAGCTGGTACTACGCGCGCTACACCTCGCCGGGCGCGCGTGATGCCGTGGACAAGCGCGGCAACTACTGGCTGCCGGTGGACCAGTACATCGGTGGCATCGAGCACGCGATCCTGCATCTGATGTACTTCCGCTTCTACCACAAGCTGCTGCGTGACGCGCGGATGGTGGACAGCAACGAACCGGCCCGCAATCTGCTGTGTCAGGGCATGGTGATCGCCGAGACCTATTACCGTCCCAACCCGGACGGTTCCAAGGACTGGATCAACCCCGCCGACGTGGAAGTGCAGCGTGACGAGCGCGGCCGCATCACCGGCGCCACCCTGATCGCCGACGGTCAGCCGGTGGTGGTCGGTGGCACCGAGAAGATGTCCAAGTCGAAGAACAACGGCGTGGATCCGCAGGCGATGGTCGGCAAGTATGGTGCCGACACCGTGCGCCTGTTCTCGATGTTCGCCGCGCCGCCGGAACAGTCGCTGGAGTGGAACGAGGCCGGCGTGGACGGCATGGCCCGCTTCCTGCGCCGCCTGTGGGCCCAGGTGCAGAAGCATGCCGCCGAGGGCGCCGCCCCGGCGCTGGACGTGGCCGCGCTGGACGGCGGCCAGAAGGCGCTGCGCCGCAAGACACACGAGACCATCGGCAAGGTCGGCGACGACTATGGCCGCCGCCACAGCTTCAACACCGCGATCGCTGCGGTGATGGAACTGATGAACGCGCTGGCCAAGTTCGAGGACGGCAGCGAACAGGGCCGCGCGGTGCGCCAGGAAGCACTGCAGGCCATCGTGCTGCTGCTGAATCCGATCACCCCGCATGCCAGCCACGCCCTGTGGCAGGTGCTGGGCCATGGCGAGACGCTGCTGGAGGACCAGCCGTTCCCGCAGGCCGACGCCAGCGCGCTGGTGCGCGACGCGCTGACCCTGGCCGTGCAGGTCAACGGCAAGCTGCGCGGCACCATCGAAGTGGCCGCCGATGCCGCCCGCGAGCAGGTCGAGGCGCTGGCCCTGGCCGAGCCGAACGCGGCGAAGTTCATGGAAGGCCTGACGGTGCGCAAGATCATCATCGTCCCGGGCAAGATCGTGAACATCGTCGCCGCCTGATGTACCCCGCACCGGCCGCCCTCCCGGCGGCCGGTGTTCCAGCAACGCGGGGGCATGGTTGATGGCCCTGCGTTCACGCGGTCTCGGGCACCCTGTCTGTTGCCGTGATCGCCCGGCTCCGCCAGACTGTTCTCCATGACCCGACTCCTGCTTGCCCTCGTTCTTGTCCTCGGCCTTGCCGGCTGTGGCTTCCATCTGCGCAACAAGCTGATGTTGCCGACCGACACTGCGCCGGTGAAGGTGGTCTCCACCGCCCCGTACAGTGAACTGGTCAAGCTGCTCAACCGCAGTCTGCAGGCGTCCGGCGCCAAGCTGGCGAGCGAGGATGGCAACGAACCCAGCACCCAGCTGCAGGTGTTGTCCGAACGCTGGGGCGACCTGCCGATCGCGATCGACTCGCAGGGCCGTGCGCAGGAATACAGCCTGCGCTACGCGGTGATCTTCATCTTCCGTCGCGAGGATGGCAGCGAACTGGTGCCGCAGCAGGTGATCGAACTGTCGCGCGACTACGTGTCGCCGCCCACCGACGCAACCGGTACCACCACCGAGCGCGAGATCCTGGCCGATGAACTGCGCCGGGAAATGTCGGCCTCGATCATCCGCCGCATCGACAGCGTGGTCCGTGCCGAAGTCGCGAAGGGGGGAAGCCTGTCCGCGCCGAAGCCGGTCGATCCTGCGGTTCCGGCCGAGCCGACACCGGCACCGGCCATCAAGCCCTGAGCCGGGACCGGCATGGAACTGCGTCCGGAGCAGCTGGCCAGCCAGGGCGCTGATACCCCGCTGTCGCCGGTGTACCTGATCGCCGGTCCTGAGACGCTGCGCGTGCTGGAAGCCGCCGACGCGGTCCGCGCGCGGGCGCGCGCCGCCGGCATCGGTGAGCGCGAGGTGTTCGACGCCGATGGTCGCGACTTCGACTGGGGCCAGCTCGACGCCAGCTTCAACGCGCCCAGCCTGTTCAGTGCCCGTCGCCTGGTGGAAGTGCGGTTGCCCAGTGGCAAGCCGGGCAAGGACGGTGCCGAGGTGATCAGCCGGTTCTGCGCCGATCCGGCACCGGACGTCGTGCTGATGATCACCGCCAACGAATGGAGCAAGGCGCACCAGGGCAAGTGGGCTGAAGCGGTGGGCCGGGTCGGCGTGCTGTCGGTGGCCTGGGCGATCAAGCCGCATGAACTGCCCGACTGGATCGAGCGTCGCCTGCGCGGCAAAGGCCTGCGCGCGGATCCGGCCGCAGTGCAGCGCCTGGCCGAGCGCGTGGAAGGCAATCTGCTTGCCGCGGCGCAGGAGATCGACAAGCTGGCGCTGCTGGCCGATGGGCACGCGCTGGACGTGGAGCGCATGGAATCGCTGGTGGCCGATGCCGCCCGCTATGACGTGTTCCGGCTGGTGGAAGCCACGTTCTCCGGGCAACCGGCGGCGGTGCTGCGCATGCTTGCCGGCCTGCGCGGCGAAGGCGAGGCGGTGGCCGCGCTGATGCCGATCGTGATCCGGGAACTGCTGGCAGGTGCCGGGCTGGCGCGGGTGCAGGCACGCGGTGGCAACCTTGCCGCCGAGATGAAATCGCGCGGCATCTGGGAGTCGCGGCAGGCACCGTACAAGCGTGCGCTGCAGCGGCATCCGGAAGGCAAGCGCTGGGAACGTTTCGTGGCCGAGGCCGGGCTGGTCGACCGCATCGCCAAGGGGCGCGCCGACGGCGACGCCTGGCTGGCGCTGGAGCGCCTGCTGGTGGCCGTGGCCGAGCCGCGCGCCGTGCGGCTGCTGGCCCGGGCCTGATCGGTGAGCCTGCGGATCTATTACGGGGGCACCTTCGATCCGGTGCACCTGGGACACCTGGCGATCGCGCGCGCGGCGCGCGATGAGCTGCAGGTCGCGGTGCGGATGCTGCCGGCGGCCGATCCACCGCACCGCCCGGTTCCCGGCGCGACCGCCGAACAGCGCTGCACGATGCTGTCGCTGGCCATCGGCGACGAGCCGGGGCTGCTGCTGGACCGACAGGAACTGGATCGGGCCGCGCGCTTTCCCGGTCGCCCGTCCTACACCGTCGATACCCTGCGCGAACTGCGTGGCGAGCTCGGTCCCGGCCGGCCCTTGGCCTGGCTGGTCGGCGCCGACAGCCTGCTGGGCCTGCCGGGCTGGCATGAGTGGGAGGCACTGTTCGGCCTGGCCCACTTCGTGGTGGCGGAGCGGCCGGGCAGTCCACTGCAGGCCTCGGTCGACGGCGAGCTCGGCCGTGTCCTGGAAGGGCGGTGGGCCGACAGCGAACAGGCCCTGTTTGCCAGTCCGGCCGGCCGCATCCTGCGCCTGCACCTTCCGCTGCGGGAGGAATCGGCCAGCGCCGTGCGCGCACAGATCGCCGCGGCAGGGCCCTGGCGCGCCCTGCTGCCGCCGGCGGTGGCCGACTACGTGGCCGCGCAGCGGCTGTACCATCCGGCAACACCGTGAATGCCGCAACCGCGCCATCCCCGTATAATCGCCCCCACGTTTATCGAGTCGATCCACTTTGAGCAACCAGACCCAGCCCCAGACCATCAAGGTCGATCTGCCCAGCCCGCCGCCGTCCGTGCCGGAACTGCTGGCCAGTGTCCGTCAAGCCACCGAAGACCTGAAGGCCAAGGACCTGGTCGAGATCGACGTGCGCGGCCGGTCCAGCGTTGCCGATTACCTGGTGATCGTCTCGGGCACTTCGACCCGCCACGTCAAGTCGATCGCCGACGAGGTCGTGCGCTTCGCCAAGAAGATCGACGTGATGCCGCTGGGGGTTGAAGGCGAGCGCGAAGCCGAGTGGGTACTGGTCGATCTGGGCGATGTGATCGTCCACGTGATGCTGCCGCGCGTGCGCGAGTTCTACGCCCTCGAGCGCCTGTGGACGGTCGGTGACCAGCCGCCGTCCAGCGACGACGAAGTGGCCTGAGCCGCATGTTGATGCATCCCTTCGACGGCGCCGATGGCGCCGTCGACGTTTTCGAGGAGCGCTGATGAAAGCCCGCCTGATCGCCACCGGTGAACGCGCACCCAGCTGGGTCGCGCAGGGGTTCGCCGAGTACCAGAAGCGGCTCTCGCACTGGCTGCCGTTCGAGCTGGTCGAGATCGAGCCCGGCCTGCGCGGCAAGGGCCGCGATCCACGCCGTGCCACCGAGGACGAGGGCCGGCGGGTGATCGCCGCGCTGCCGAAGAATGCCTACGTCGTGGCGCTGGATGTTCCCGGCCGCCAGCTCAGTTCGGAACAGCTGGCGCAGCGCCTGGAGCACTGGCGGGGACAGGGTAGGGACCTGGCGTTCCTGATCGGCGGTCCCGAGGGGCATTCGCCCGACGTTTCGGCACTGGCCGACGAGAAGTGGTCGATCGGTCCGCTCACGCTGCCGCACATGCTGGTGCGGCTGGTCGTTGCGGAGCAGCTGTACCGGGCTGCCGCAATGATTGCCAATCACCCCTACCATCGCGCGTGAAGAGCCGCTATACTGTTCGTCTGCCCGAATAGCTCAGCCGGTTAGAGCACTTGACTGTTAATCAGGGGGTCGTTGGTTCGAGTCCAACTTCGGGCGCCACTTTCAGAAACCTGCATCGCGAGATGCAGGTTTTTTTTTCGCTCTACAGTGTCAGCGCTCCTCGCCAGAACGCCACCAGTGTGGCGATCGCAACCGCCAGGATGGCGCCGAACAGCACCCACTCCCAACGCGTGAACACCTGTTCGCCGCGCTGGCGACGGGTCAGCGCGAACAGCGCCACGCCCGGCACATACAACAGCACCGACAGCAGCAGGTTGTGCAGGCCACCGGCATACACAAGCCACAGCGCGTACGCGCTCGCCAGCAGCGCGACGCTGAAGTCGCGCCAGCGGATTCCTGCTTCGCCGCCCGCATAGGCCTGGCCACGCCAGGCCAGCTGCACACCGAACGCCGTGGACAGGAAGTAGGGCACCAGACTCATCGATGCAGCCAGCAGTACCAGCCCGGTATAGCTGCCGGAATTCACCAGCACCAGCAGCAGGAACAACTGGATCAGGCCGTTGCTCAGCCAGAGCGCGTTGGCCGGCACGCCGCGCGCGTTCTCGCGGCCAAGGAACGCGGGCATCGTGCCGTCGCCGGCGGCCGCATACAGCACCTCGGCGCACAGCAGCACCCAGGCCAGCAGGGCGCCAAGCACCGAGATGATCGAGCCGATGATGATCACGGTCGCGCCCCATTCGCCGACGATGGCGCGCAGCACGTAGGCCATCGATGGATTGGGCAGGGCAGCCAGTTCGGCCTGCGACAGCACCCCCATCGACAACAGGCTCACCAGGACCAGCAGCAGCCATACGCCGAGAAAGCCGATCACCGTCGCGCGCCCTACATCGGCACGACGCGCAGCACGCCTGGAATAGATGCTGGCGCCTTCGATGCCGATGAACACCCATACGGTCACCAGCATCATGCCGCGCAGCTGCTGGCCGAGATCGCCGAGTGCGGGCGTGCCCAGGAAATCGGCACCGAACACGTCCATGCGGAACGCGCCGGCGGCCAGGATGAGGAACAACGCAATGGGCAGCAGCTTGGCCACCGTGACCAGGCCGTTGACGATGGCGGCAGTGCGCAGGCCGCGCAGCACCAGCAGGTGCACGGTCCATAGCAACAGCGACGAGGCTGCCACCGCTGCCGGCGTATTGCCTTCACCGAAGACCGGCATGAAGTGGCCGAGGCCACTGAAGATCAGCACGAAGAAGCTGGCGTTGCCGAGTACCGAGGCAACCCAGTAGCCCCATGCCGCGGAGAAGCCGATGTAGTTGCCGAAGCCTTCCCGCGCATACGCGTAGATGCCGGTATCGAGGTCCGGCCGGCGGTTGGCCAGGGCCTGGAACACGAAGGCGAGCATCAGCATGCCGGCGCCACTCACCGCCCAGCCGATGATCGCGGCGGCGGGACCGGCGCTGCGCGCCACGTTCTGCGGCAGGGAAAAGATGCCGGCGCCAACCATCGAGCCGACCACCAGAGCGGTCAGTGCAGCCAGGCCCAGCCGTTGTGAGGTTGCAGCCATGAATCTCCCCTGCGGCAGCGCGGCCGCAGGGGCACAGTAGCGGCAGTGCCGTGAAGCCGCATGCAATATCTGCAACGACGGAGGCCCGGGCATGTGCCCGGGCCTCCGAAGGTGATGCTGCAGCGAGGATCAGTTGAAGGTGTACTTGGCACCGACCGTGAAGTAGCGGCCGATGGCTCCGCTGAAGTGCAACGGGTTGTAGTTCACGCCGCCATAGGTGGTCGGATCGAGCGGTGCGATGCGATCAAACACGTTCTGCACCGATGCGTTCAGTTCAAAGGCTTCGGTGATGTTCCAACGACCGGACAGGTCGAAGGTGGTGAACGAGGAGATCTTCTCGACCGGCGAGCCATCCTCATAGAACGCCAGGTAGTCGCCGCCACGACGGTCCTTGTTCTCCAGCTTGCTGATGTAGTTGGCGACGCCGCTGACACTCCACGGGCCCTGCCTCCAGGTGGTGCCGAAGTTGATGCGGTCCTTCGGCGTGCCGATACAGTTGGTGACGTCGCAGTTGCCGTGGGTGCCGGCGTAGTCGACCGTCACGTCGGCATCGGTGCGCTCGAACTTCAGCACATGGCTCCACTGCAGATCCATTTCCAGCTGGCCCGGACCGATATCGAAGGTCTGGCGGATATCGGTGTCGATACCGCGCACGCGGGTGGAGGCGGCGTTGATGTACTGCGTGTTGACCGCCAGGATGCTGCCGGTGCCGGCAATGCCGTTGAGCAGGTTGGTGTCGCGCAGGACGTTGCCGGCGGCAATGGCGTCGGCGGTGCTGCCCTGGGCGATTTCGTTGGTGCGCTTGATCTGCCACGCATCCACCGTCATCGAGGTGGACGAGGTCGGCTGCAGCACGATGCCCACCGAATAGCTCTTGGATTCCTCCGGCTTCAGGTCGCTGTTCGGTCGGGTGATGATCGCCACCGAGCGTGCGGTGCATTCGGCTTCACTGATGGCGCAGCGCACCGGGTCGCGGGCGTTGGAGAAGGCGGCCAGGCCACCGTCACCGTTCTCGGCCGGGTTCGGCGCACGGAAACCTTCGGCGTAGCTGGCGCGCAGCGCGATCCAGTCGGCCGGGGTCCACTTCACGCCCAGCTTCGGCGTAGCCTTGCCTTCACCGCTCTCGTACTTGTCGTAGCGCAGTGCACCGGACAGCTCCAGCTGTTCCAGCACCGGCGCGGACAGTTCGACGTATCCAGCGTATACGTTCTGGGTACCGTCATAGGCCGAGTAGCCCAGGCCGATGATGTCGCCGGTGTCGGTGAACGTCTGCGGGGTCAGGCTGTTGCTGGTCTTGCGCCACTCGGTGCCCATCGCCAGGCCGAGCGGGCCACCCTTGAGGTCCATCAGGCTGCGCGACACGGTGAAGTCGAACATGTCCAGGCTGGACTTGGCGCGTGCACTGATTTCCGGCGAAATGAAATCGTACAGTGCCTGCGAGTTGAGGTTGGCGTTGTCGCCGATGCGCCACACGCCACCGGCACAGTTCGGGTTGGCCAGTGCACAGCGGACGTTGTCGTAGTGCAGGAAGCCGGTACGGCGGTTGATCAGGTCGGTGCCGGAATGCAGGTAGGCGGTGTCATAGTTCCAGTCGCCCCAGTTGCCCTTGACGCCCACCAGGAAGCGGTTGAACTCGTTGGTGTTGTTGGTCACGCGCGGACCGACGTCCCAGGCCGAATAGCGCAGGCGCGAGGCCTGGCCGGGAATCGGGTTGTCCGGATGATCCGGGCCGAGCACGGTGGCACCGGAACCGCTGTTGGCGTTGACCGGCCCTTCCGGGTAGCCCCAGCCGCCGGACACGCCCGAAGGCGTGTTGCTGAAGGTGGTTTCCTTCTTCGAGTAGCCGATCTCGGTGTAGATCTCGCCGCCTTCGCCGAAGGCGAAGCTGGCACGACCGAACACGTTGATGTACTTCTCTTCCGGGCTCAGGTCACGGAACTTCTGCGCCGGATCCCACAGGCAGCCCTGCTGCTGTGCGGTCGCATCGGTCTGGCCGGGAATGCTGGTCAGATTGGCACAGCCCGGCAGAGCCACCAGGAACGCGGGATTGTCGTCGTCGACATTGCGGTCGTCGAACACCGAGCCGTTCGGGCCCACGCCGCCGGCGGTACCACCGGACAGGTAGGCACCGCCCAGGAACTGCGCATCGGCGGCGGAGTAGCCCCAACGACGGATGTCACCGGTGCCGATCCACTTGCGGTTCTTGCGATCGCCGATCTTGATCGCGTCGGTCTTGCCGACGTCCAGGCTGAAGAATGCATTCCAGCCATCGGTGGCCAGGTCGCCGGTGCCGGCAGTCAGCGTCGCCTTCTTGGCATCGCCGTCGCCGTCGCCGGAGACGCCGTAGGAACCGCGCAGGATCGCGCCCTGGAAGTCGCTGCGCAGGATGATGTTGACCACGCCGGCGATGGCGTCGGAGCCATAGATCGCCGATGCGCCGTCCTTCAGAACTTCCACGCGTTCCACCGCATCCAGCGGAATGGTGCTCAGATCGGTGAAGACCTTCTGGCCGTCGTCAGCCAGGCCGTAGGTGGCCATGCGGCGGCCATTCAACAGCACCAGCGTCGAGCCGGCGCCGAGGCCACGCAGGGAGATGCCGGCGCCGCCGCCGGCAAAGCCGTTGCCGAAGGTCTTGGGAATCGAGCCGGAACCGTCGGCGGTCAGGGTCTGCAGGTATTCGGCGACCGTGGTCTTGCCGGTGCGGTCGATCTCCTGGCGGGTCACCACCTGCACCGGGGACGGTGTCTCGGTATTGGTGCGCGGGATGTTCGAGCCGGTGACCGTGATGCGGTCGAGATTGGTGGCCTGCTCCTGGGCGAAGGCGGAGGAGGAAACCACGGCGCCGGCCAGCAGCAGGGCGCTGCCGGTAAGGATGTGAGTGATGGACGATGCCAGGGTGTCACGGCGGCTGGCGGGCCGATGGATCGGGTGTTTCACAGCTTCTCTCCTAACTGGAAAACCTTGCGTTGAGGGCTGTCGCCGGATCAGGTCCGGGACGGGCCAATCTAGGTTTCCGGCAGGTGACGGAGTCGTGAAATTTTGCTTAATCGGCAGCGCGCGGACGGGCGGTGTGCGGATTCGCAAACCCGGTCGCGGATTCCGGCCCGGCGTGAGGCCGGGCCGGTGCGACGGTCAGTCGGGCAGCGAGAACTGCACCGGCACCATGCCGATCGCAGGCACCGCCACGCCGTCATGCTGGGCGGGCTCAAACCGCCAGTGGCGCAGCACCTGCTGGCGTGCGGCCTGGTCCAGGCTGCGCGAACCGCTGCTGCGTTCGATGCTGACCGCAACAGGCTGGCCGTTGCCGTCCACTTCCACGCGCAGCAGGACCGTGCCCTGTTCGCGGTTGCGCAGCGCGGCGATAGGATAGGCCGGGGGCGGCGCACTGCGGTACTGCAGCTGGGCTCCCGCCAGCGGCGTAGCCGCCGCCGGCGTCTGCGGCGCCATCACGGCGGTCGGTTCGGCGGCCGGCAGGACGATGCCCGGCGCGTCTTCGACCGTTGCGGTGGGAGCTGGCAGTACCGGCGCGGTCGGCACCGCCTGGGAGCGGGGTGCGACCTTCACCTGTTCGGGTTCGGTGGGCAGGATCGGCGGAGGTTCCGGTGTCTCGACCTTCTCGATCCAGCGGACCGTGGTCGTGTCACGCGGGGCCTGTATCGCCTGGTAGGTGGCGGGGATGAGCAGCAGCAGAAACGCCAGCAGATGCAGTGCGATGGCCGCGCTCCAGGCGGCGATGCGGGCGGGGTCGAAGTGCGCGGATGCAACGGGATACGTACGAACCATGGTCCACCTCCGTGCCAGTGTCGAAAGACGTCAACGCACCAGGGCCGCCATCGGGGTTGCCGCACGCGGCTGGCAGCCAAGCATTAGCGCGTCGTGGCCGCCACTGCCTAGAGGCACGTCACGCGATGTTGAACTGGCCTTCATCTACGCAGCGGGGCCGGAGACCTTTCCGCTGGAAAGGCATCCGGCCCCGTGGGCAGCAGATCGGGGCAGGGCGCTGTCCGGCGGACAGCGCCCGCGCCGTGCCGGGTCGTCAGCGACCCAGTTCGAACACCACGTCCAGGTTGACCGAAACGGTGGATTCGCCCGGCGCGACCGGCGTCGCCTTGTCCATGGCGGCCGAGGCCATCTGTGCCCGCATCATCGGCACCGGGCGGAAGCCGCCGTTGCTGTTCTCGGAGATGCTGACGATGCGGCGCACCTGCAGGCCCAGCGACTTGGCGTAGGTCTGGGCGCGGGCCTGTGCCTTCTTCAGTGCGGCCAGGCGGGCTTCGTCATAGACCGGCTCCGGCTGGTCGATCTCGAAGCTGGGGCCGTTGATCTGGTTGGCACCCTGGGCGGCCAGGGCATCGAGCACCCGGCCGAGCTTGGCGATGTCGCGGACCTTCAGGCTGACAGTGTTGCTGGCCTGGTAGCCGGTGATCTTCGGCGCTTCGTTGTCGGCATAGCGGTACTGCGGGTTGAGGCTGACGCCGCTGGTCTGCACATCGCGCTCGGTGATGCCGGCCGCCTTGATCGCGGCCAGCACCTTGTCCATCTGCTGCGCATTCTGGCGCATGGCGCTGTTGCCGTCGGCGGCCTGGGTGACCACGCCGGCCGACAGGGTGGCCACATCCGGCACACGGGTCGCTTCGGCGTTGGCCGAAATGTTCAGCAGGGTGCCCTCGGCCGGGGCGGCGATCGGCGGCGGCGGGGCGGCATGGGCGGACATCGAGGCTCCAAGGGCGAGGGACAGGGCAAGCAGCAGCGGGGAGGCAGTCAGGCGCATGGGATCTCCTTGTTGTGGCGTGAGGGTGGTGTCGTAGCGATGAACGCGCTGTGAGTCCGTTCGGGGTTGAAGGCACGCCGGAACAGGTTGCCGACGATTCAGGCGGCGGCCTCAGGTTATGCTGTGCCGATGCTCTATCTTGCTTCCCGCTCCCCCCGACGCAACCAGCTGCTGGCCCGACTCGGACGCCCCTTCCAGGCGCTTGACCTGGAGGTTGTCGAGCAGCGTGCGCCCAGTGAAAGCGCCGAACAGTACGTCTGCCGGGTTGCGGCCGACAAGGCGCGCGCCGGGTTGGCTCGGGTGCTGGCCGATGACCCGGACGCACGCGTGCTCGGCTCGGACACCGAGGTCGTGCTTGATGGCGAGGTGTTCGGCAAGCCGGTCGATGCCGCCGATGCCCGGGCGATGCTGGCGCGCCTGGCCGGACGCACGCACCAGGTGATGACGGCCATGGTGGTGGTTGGCGCGGCCGGGCTGGACAGCGAACTGGTGGTGTCCGAGGTGACGTTCGCTGCGATCGGCGCCGCCGACATCGCCGCCTACGTGGCCACCGGTGAGCCGCTGGACAAGGCCGGAGCCTACGCCATCCAGGGTGGGGCCGAGCGCTGGATCGAACACCTGTCCGGCAGCTACTCCGGTGTGATGGGGCTGCCGCTGCTGCACACCGATCGTCTGCTGGCCCGCTGCGGCGTGCCGGCTCCCATTGCCAACGCCGCCAGGGAGGCTGCAGATGTCTGAGGAAATCCTGGTCAATGTGACCCCACGCGAGACCCGGGTCGCGGTGATCGAGAATGGCATGCTGCAGGAACTGCACATCGAGCGCGGCTGGCGCCGGGGTGTGGTCGGCAACATCTACAAGGGCAAGGTGCAGCGGGTGATGCCGGGCATGCAGGCCGCCTTCGTCGAGGTCGGCCTTGAGCGCGCTGCGTTCCTGCATGCCAACGACGTGGTGCGGCCCGCGCCGGTGGCCAGTGCCGACACCGAGAACACCACGCTGCCGCCGCCGGCCAGCGTGCCGATCGTCGAGCTGCTGCGCGACGGCCAGGACATCGTGGTGCAGGTGGTGAAGGATCCCATCGGCACCAAGGGCGCCCGGCTGACCACGCAGATCAGCATCCCGTCGCGCTACATGGTGCTGCTGCCGCAATCGAAAGTGGTGGGCGTGTCCGCGCGCATCGAGGACGAGGCCGAGCGCGCGCGCCTGAAGGCGCTGGTGACCGAGTTGTCGGCACAGCACGGCGGCTACGGCTACATCGTGCGCACCAATGCCGAAGGGCAGCCGGCCGAAGCCATCGCCGAGGACATCGCCTATCTGTCGCGGGTCTGGAACGTGGTGGAGCGCCGCGGCCGCGACGCTACCCCCTGCAGCGTGATCTACGAAGACCTGAGCCTGCCGCTGCGGTCGGTGCGCGACCTGATCCGCAAGGATGTGGACAAGGTGAAGGTCGATTCCAAGGAAACGTTCGCGCAGCTGCAGGCGTTCGTGGCCAAGTACATGCCGGTGCTGGCCGAGAAGCTGGAGCTGTACTCCGGCGATCGCCCGATCTTCGACATGTTCGGTGTGGAGGACGAGATCGGCCGCGCGCTGGACAAGCAGGTGCCGCTGAAGTCCGGTGGCTACCTGGTGATCGACCAGACCGAAGCGATGACCACCATCGACGTCAACACCGGGTCGTTCCTGGGCCAGCGCAACCTGGAGGAGACGGTGTTCCGCACCAACCTGGAGGCGGCGCAGGCCGTGGCCAGGCAGCTGCGCCTGCGCAATCTCGGCGGCATCATCATCATCGACTTCATCGACATGGATGATGCCGAGCACCGCCGCCAGGTGCTGCGGACCCTGGAAAAGGCGCTGGCGCGGGATCATGCCAAGACCACGGTCTACGACTTCTCGCCGCTGGGCCTTGTGGAGATGACCCGCAAGCGCACGGTCGAAAGCCTGGAGCGCCAGCTGTCGGAGACCTGCCCGCAGTGCAGCGGCCGTGGCACCATCAAGACCACCGAAACGGTCACCTACGAGATCTTCCGCGAGATCACCCGCGCGGTGCGCCAGTTCGATGCCGCGCGCCTGCTGGTGATCGCGTCGACCAAGGTGGTGGCGCGCATCACCGATGAGGAATCCGCGGCGGTGGCCGAGCTGGAAGAATTCCTCGGCAAGAGCATCCGCTTCCAGGCGGATGAGCAGTACCTGCAGGAGCAGTTCGATGTTGTTCTGCTCTGATCCACGCCGGCCGAAGGTCGGCGGCGGCCGATGAGCGCGCCGCCGCGCCTGCGACTGCGAAGGATCCGCCGTCATCTCATTGCTGCCTGTGCGGTGGCCCTGGTCGGGCTGGCGCTGCTGGTCGGCACCTTCAGCCAACTGCTGCCGCTGGCCGAGCGACACCCCGACAGGATCGCCGCCTGGTTGAGCGAGCGCGCAGGCCAGCCGGTCCGTTTCGACCAGCTGGACACGGCGTGGACCCGTCGTGGCCCGCTGCTGCAGCTGAAGGGCCTGCGCATCGGCGCCGGGCAGGGCCTGGCGGTCGGCGAGGCTGAAATCCTGGTGTCGATGTACAGCGGGCTGCTGCCGGGCCGTTCGTTGACCGAGCTGCGCCTGCGCGGCCTGGCGCTGGATCTGCAGCAGGGCGAGGACGGTCGCTGGTCGGTGCGTGGCCTGCCGCAGCCCAGCAGCGGGGGTGACCCGCTGGAGGCGCTGCGCCGGCTGGGCGAGCTGCAGGTGATCGGCGGCCGGCTGGGCGTGCAGGCCCCGGCACTCGGCATCGACACCGTATTGCCGCGCGTCGATCTGCGCCTGCGCGTCAACGGCGACCGCCTGCGGGTAGGCGTGCGGGCCTGGGCCCAGACCGACGCACTGCCGCTGACCGCCGTGCTGGATGTGGACCGTGTGCGTGGCGACGGCGAGGCATGGCTGGGCGCCGATCCCATCGATTTCCGCGCCTGGTCGCCGTTGCTGGCGGCCGGGGGCGTGCGCCTGCGTGAAGGACGCGGCGAACTCAATGTGTGGCTGACCCTGCGCGATTTCGTCCCCGTGGCGCTGACCACCGATTCGGATCTGCGGGATCTGCGCATCGACGGTGCACCGATGCCGGGGCTGGCAGTGCCCCGGCTGCAGCTGCAGCGCATGCAGGCGCTGCTGCGCTGGCAGCGGCAGGCGGACGGATGGGCGATGCAGGTACCGCGCCTGCGACTGGTGGACGACATCGGCGCGCAGCAGCTTGATGGACTGCAATTGCAGGTCGGCACGCAACTGCGCATCCGCAGCGGGGCGGTGCAGGCCGGCACCGCGCTGCGTGCGCTGGCGCTGAGTGACCGCCTGGAACCTGGCCTGCGGCGCTGGCTGTTCCTGTCAAAGCCGCAGCTGGATCTGCGTGAACTGCAGCTGGCCGGCACGCGCAACGGTCCGCTGTGGGCCCAGGGCGAGTTGCAGTCGCTGGGTTTTGCCAGCGTCGGCGATGCACCTGGCCTGCGTGGGCTGGGCGGCCATTTCGAAGGCGACGCCGATGGCTTCAGCCTGCAGCTGCAGCCGCAGCGCGAGCTTCAGTTCGATTGGCCGACCGGCTTCGGCGTGCGCCATGACCTGCACCTGGCAGGCCAGGTGGTGGGGTGGCGCGACGAAGGCGGCGGCTGGCGCATCGGCACGGCCGCCATGCGCGTGGAAGGCACGGATTACGCAGCCGATCTGCGCGGCGGTGTCTGGTTCCAGGGCAACGGCACGCGTCCGTGGCTGCAGCTGGCAGCCAAGCTGGACGATGTACCGATGACGGCCGCCAAGCGCTTCTGGATCCATTCAAAGATGAGCAAGGGTGCCACCGACTGGCTGGACATGGCGCTGGCCGGCGGCCAGGTGCGTGAGGGTATCGGCCTGGTCACCGGTGACCTCGACGACTGGCCCTTCGACAACAACGACGGACGGTTCGAGGCCACCGGCCATATCACCCGCGGCGACATCCGCTTCCAGCGCGACTGGCCGCTGATGAGCCAGGTTGATGCCGACATCGCCTTCATCGGTCCTGGCTTCCACATGCAGGGGCGCGGTGACCTGGCCGGCGTGCCGGTGCAGCACTTCGAGGCCGGCATCAAGGATTTCGGCCAGCAGCCGCTGTACGTGCGTGCCGATACCCGCAGCGAAGCCGGAAAGCTGCTGGCGCTGCTGCGGCAGAGCCCGTTGCACCAGGAATACGGCGAAACGCTGGACAACCTGACCGCCGCCGGGCCGGCGCAGGTGACCTTCGACCTGCTGCAGCCGCTGCATGCCGACGAGGGGGGAGGTCACCTGCAGGGCACGGTCGATTTGGCCGGCGTGAAGCTGGTGGAGAAGCGCTTCGCGCTGGAATTCGACAACATGCGCGGGTTGGCCCGCTACGGCAACGGTGGTTTTGCCGCCGAGCAACTGGCGGTGCGCCATCTGGGGCAGGACGGCCAACTGAGCCTGCGCGCGGGTGGGTTCGTGCGTGACCCGAAGCTGGCCTTCGAGTCGGAGCTTTCGGCGCGCCTTGATGCAGGCGTGCTGATTGACCGCGCGCCGGAAATGGCCTGGCTCAAGCCCTACATCACCGGCACCTCGCTCTGGACCATCGCCGTCAACCTGCCGAAGGTCGCCCCAGGTGCGCCCGCTCCTCCCAGCGAACTGCACCTGCGTTCGGATCTGGCAGGCACGCGCCTGGATCTTCCCGCCCCGCTGGACAAGCCCGCCGACGAGCCACTGGCCACCACCGTGACCGCGCAGCTGCCGATGGGGGATGGCCGCATCGACGTGGCGTTTGGCCAGCGCCTGGCCCTGGCCGCGCGCAGCCACAACAATCAGACCGGCGTGCAGGTGACCCTCGGCAGTGGCCAGGTCGACCGCGAGCCGCCTCCCAGCGGGCTGTCGGTCAACGGTCACAGCCCGACCCTGGACGCGTTGGAGTGGATCGGCCTTGCCCGCGGTGGCGACGGTGACGGCGATCCGATGCCATTGCGGGCGATCGACGTGCAGGTCGGCCGCTTGATGCTGATCGGAGGGGTGTTCGAGCAGACCCGCCTGCAACTGCGCCCGGGCGCGCAGGCGCTGGATGTGCGCCTGGACGGCCCTTCGCTGGCTGGCCGCCTGAGCGTGCCCAATGCCGAGGGCGGCACCATCAGCGGCCAGCTCGACCGGGTGTACTGGCAGTCACCGCCAGCCGCGTCCGGCGCGCCAGCGGCACCGGCCCGGGTGCAGGCCGGCGCCAACGACATGGATCCGGCCAAACTGCCGCCGTTCGCGCTGGACATCGCCGACCTGAAGTTCGGCAAGGTGGCGCTCGGCCAGGCCGTGCTGCGCACCCGCCCACGGGGCAACGGCCTGGAGGTGCAGACACTGCGCTTCCGCGCGCCCGACCAGGAGATCGACATCACCGGCCGCTGGCTGGGCAGCAGCAGCGGCGCCCGCACCGAGCTGAACGCGCAGGTGCGCAGCGAGGATCTCGGCGCGCTGATGCAGAGTCTCGACTACGGTGGCCAGCTGCGTGGCGGCGCCGGCCAGGCGCAGCTGCAGGCGTCGTGGAATGGCGGGCCGTCGGACTTCCAGCTGGGCAATCTGCAGGGCCAGCTGGATATCCATGCGCGCAACGGTCAGCTGCTGGAACTGGACCCCGGTGCCGGTCGCGTGCTGGGTCTGCTCAGCGTGGCCCAGCTGCCGCGGCGGCTGATGTTCGACTTCCGTGATTTCTTCTCCAAGGGCTTCGCGTTCAACCAGATCGAGGGCAGCCTGCAGTTCGGCCAGGGCGTGGCCCGCACCGACAAGGTGCTGATTGAAGGGCCTGCGGCGAACATCACCATCCGCGGCCAGGCCGACCTGCGCCAGCAGCAGTTCGACCAGACCATCGACGTCAATCCGCGTGCCGGCAATCTGCTGACCGTGGTCGGCGCAGTGGCCGGCGGCCCGGTCGGGGCTGCGCTGGGGGCGGCGACCAATGCGGTGTTGTCCAAGCCGCTGGGCGAGATCGGCGCCCGTACCTACAAGGTGACCGGTCCCTGGAAGGAGCCGAAGGTGGAGGTGATCGAACGCAGCCGCGAACGGACCCCGCCGGCTCCCGTACCCGCGCCGGCCCTTCCTCCGGCCGTGACCGACCTGCCGCGGTCGCGCTGAGCGCGGCCTCCCATTCCCCGGGGCTTGCCTGAGTGCCCCTGCATCCCCAGATCGAGACCCATGACTGATATCGCCCTGACGCTTGCCCAAGACCGCCTGCTGCGCCCCGGCGGCCTGGATACCGCTGGACTGGAGCGCACCTTCTGCCAGTTGCTCGGCCCCGGTGTCGATTTCGGCGACCTCTATTTCCAGCACGCCCGGCGTGAGAGCTGGAGCGTGGAAGACGGCATCGTCAAGGACGGTGCCCATTCCATCGAGCAGGGGGTCGGCGTGCGTGCCATTGCCGGCGAGAAAACCGGCTTCGCCTATTCCGATGACATCCATGCCGATGCGCTGCTGGCGGCGGCGCAGTCGGCGCGCGCGATTTCGCGCGAGGGCGGTGCCCAGGCGGGCCGCTCGCTGCTGCGCGGCAATGCACGCGCGCTGTATCCGGCACTGGATCCGATCGATGGGCTCGGCAACGAAGCCAAGGTTGAAGTGCTCAAGCGCCTGGATGGCTATCTGCGTGCCGCCGACCCGCGGGTGAAGCAGGTGATGGTCAGCCTGTCCGGTGGCGTTGACACCGTGCTCATCGCGCGCAGCGACGGCGTGCTGGGCGCCGACGTCCGCCCGCTGGTGCGCTTGAACGTGCAGGTGATCGTCGAGCAGAACGGTCGCCGCGAGTCCGGCTATGCCGGCGGTGGTGGCCGTTATGGCTACGAAGAACTGTTCGCCGATGGCCGGCCGGAAGCGTTCGCCCGCGAGGCGCTGCGCCAGGCGCTGGTGAACCTGGATGCGGTGCCGGCGCCGGCCGGTGTGATGCCGGTGGTGCTCGGCCCGGGCTGGCCTGGCGTGCTGCTGCATGAAGCGGTCGGCCATGGGCTGGAGGGCGACTTCAACCGCAAGGGCACCAGCGTCTATGCCGGTCGCATCGGCGAGCGCGTGGCGGCCCCGGGGGTGACGATCGTCGATGACGGCACCCTGGACGGTCGTCGCGGCTCGCTGAACGTCGATGATGAAGGCCATCCGACCCAGTGCACGACCTTGATCGAGGACGGCATCCTGGTCGGCTACATGCAGGACAGCCTCAATGCACGGCTGATGGGCATGGCACCGACCGGCAACGCGCGCCGCGAGTCGTTCGCGCACCTGACCATGCCGCGGATGACCAATACCTACATGCGCGCCGGCCAGCACGATCCGCAGGAGATGATCCGCTCGGTGAAGAAGGGGCTGTACGCGGTCAACTTCGGCGGTGGCCAGGTCGACATCACCAGTGGCAAGTATGTGTTCTCGGCCACCGAGGCCTATCTGATCGAGGATGGCCGCATCACCACGCCGGTGAAGGGCGCGACCCTGATCGGCAACGGCCCGGAAACCATGCAGAAGGTGCGCATGGTCGGCAACGACCTGGCCCTGGACGAGGGCGTGGGCATCTGCGGCAAGGACGGGCAGAGCGTGCCGGTGGGTGTCGGCCAGCCCTCGCTGCTGATCGAGGGCCTGACCGTCGGCGGCACCCAGGCCTGAGCATGGTGAGGGCCGCGGCCAGCACCCCGGCCGGCGGGGACTCAGTCCTCGTCGGTTGCGTCGTCCAGATCGGCGCCGGTGTCGTCGCCGGTGGCGACCTTCAGGCCAAGCGCGGCCGGCAGCATCAGCCCGCGCAGCACCTGGTAGATCTCGCGGTAGGCGCGCGGCGGCTTGTTCTTCGCCTTCTCGGCCTGGGCGTTGCGCACCAGCGTGCGCAGCTGCTGGCGATCCGCCTGCGGATATTCGTCCAGCAGCGCGGCCAGTGCCTTGTCGCCGTCGTCCAGCAGGCGCTCGCGCCAGTCCTCCACGCGGTGCATCATCGCCACTTCGCGGCGCGAGGTTTCGCTGTTGGCGTCCAGCGCATCGCGGATCGCTTCCAGGGTTTCGTCTTCCTCGCGGCGCATGTGCTTGGCCAGGAACGCCAGCTGCCGCTTGTGGGCGATGTGGGCCGTGATGCGCTTGCACTCGGCGATGTGCGGCAGCAGGTCCTCCGGAATCGGCAGGCGGGCCAGCTGGGCCGGGGTCAGCGACACCAGCTTCTCACCCAGGGCCAGGACTTCCAGGGCTTCGCCGCGCTTCTGCTTGCGGCTCTTGTCAAGGAATTCACCGGTTTCTTCGTCGCGTCCGCGCATCGTCCACACCTGCTTTCAAAAAAAGTCGCCCGGCGTGATGCCGGGCCCAACCCGTACAGGATAAAGCATTGAACGTGATCGCCCCTGAAGTGGCTGTCGGCGACGACAGCCCGGCCCGCCTGGAACGGCTGGCCGACCTCTCCCAGCAGCTGCTCGAGCGTGCCCGCGCGCTGGGGGCCAGCCAGGCCGAGGTCAGCTGCAGCGAGGACCGCGGCCTGGAGGTCAATGTGCGCCTCGGCGAAGTGGAAACCGTGCAGTCCACCCGCGACCGCGGCATCGCCGTGACCGTGTACTTCGGCCAGCGCAAGGGCAGCGCCAGCACCGGCGACCTGAACGAGGCCAGCCTGTCGGCCACCGTGGAGCAGGCCTGCGCGATCGCCCGCCACACCGAGGATGACCCGGCCGCCGGACTGGCCGATGCCGGCCTGATGGCCAAGGACTTTCCCGACCTGGACGGCTGGCATCCCTGGGCCCTGCAGGCCGACGAGGCGGTGGACCTGGCGCTGGCCTGCGAGGCCGCCGGGCGCGAGGCCGACGCGCAGATCCGCAACTCCGATGGCGCGGCGGTGTCCAGCTCGCAGAGCCTGTCGGTGTACGCCAATTCGCACGGCTTCATTGGCCGTGAGCGCGGCACCCATCATTCGATCGGTTGTGCGCTGATCGCCGGCCAGGGCGATGGCATGCAGCGCGACGGCTGGTACACCAGTGCGCTGGCCAGGCAGGACCTGGAAGATCCGGCCCAGGTCGGCCGCCAGGCCGCCGCGCGTACCGTGGCCCGCCTGCAACCGCGCTCGCTGGCCACGGGCAGCATGCCGGTGCTGTTCGCCCCGGAAGTGGCGCGCAGTCTGGTGGGCCATCTGCTGTCGGCCGTGTCCGGTGGCGCGCTTTACCGCCAGGCCAGCTTCCTGCTGGACAGCGCCGGCCAGCGACTGTTCCCGGACTGGATGCAGATCGACGAGCTGCCGCACCTGCGCCGCGGCCTGCGCTCGGCCGCCTTCGACGGCGATGGCGTGGCGACCCGCGCGTCGGCACTGGTCCGCGATGGCGTGCTGCAGCGCTACGTACTGGGCAGCTACTCGGCCCGCAAGCTGGGCCTGCAGACCACGGCCAATGCCGGCGGCGTGCACAACCTGCAGCTGGCGGCCAACGCCGGCCCGCTGGAAGACATCGCCCGGCAGATGGGCAGCGGCCTGCTGGTGACCGAGCTGATGGGGCAGGGGGTCAATGGTGTGACCGGTGACTACTCGCGGGGGGCCGGTGGCTTCCGTGTCGAGAACGGGGAGATCCAGTACCCGGTGGACGGCATCACCATTGCCGGCAACCTGCGCGAGATGTTCATGGCGATCGAAGCGGTGGGCAGCGATGTCGATCCGCGCTCGCACATCCGGACGGGTTCGATCCTGGTGGGGCGGATGACCATCGCCGGTAATGATTGATGGCGTCGATGGCGTAAGCTATGGCCGCCTGACGCAACCGGCCTGATGCCGGTGGGTCAAGACCACCCAATGAAAAGGAGTTTTGTCGTGAGTGAATTCGATAACGTCCCGCCGCCGCCGCCGGTCACCGCCGATGTCCCGGCAGACCAGCGCACCATGGCCCTGGCCGCGCACCTGCTGGGCATCTTCACCGGCTTCATCGGCGCGCTGATCATCTGGCTGATCAACAAGGACGACGCCGGCAAGTCCTTCGTCACCGACCAGGCCAAGGAAGCGCTGAACTTCCAGATCACCGTGGCCATCGCGATGGTGGTCTGCATCATCCTGACCATCGTGGTCATCGGCGCGATCCTGATGCCGATCGTCGGACTGGTCAGCCTGGTGTTCTGCATCATTGCCGCGGTCAAGGCCAACAACGGCGAAGCCTATCGCTACCCGTTCGCATTGCGCCTGATCAAGTAAGACCGGCTGCATGCGGAAATGAAAACGCCCGGCATTGCCGGGCGTTTTCGTTGCGCACCACGTCAGTGATCGCGCTCCACCGCAAGCCTGGCCAGCGCGCGAAGCGCATCGGCTTCTTCGTGGTAGCCCGCCAGCGCGGCCTGCATACGGGCCGCCAGTTCGCGCAGCTGCGCCTTCGCTCCCTCCATGCCGAGCAGGGCGGGGAAGGTACTCTTGTCCTGCGCCTGGTCCTTGCCTGCCGTCTTGCCCAGCTGCTCGGAGCTGGCTTCGACATCGAGGATGTCATCGCGGACCTGGAACGCCAGGCCGAGTGCATCGGCGAATGCGTCCAGCTGCACCCGCTGCGGCTCCGGCGCATCGCCGCACAATGCACCCATCCGCACCGCGGCACGGATCAGCGCGCCGGTCTTGAGCGCATGCATCCGGGTCAGCGCGGCCAGCGACTGCTGCTGCCCGGTGGCATCGATATCCAGCGCCTGGCCGCCGCACATGCCGGCGGCACCGGAGGCGTGCGCCAGCGCCTGCAGGCAGGCCACGCGCAGTGTTGCCGGCAGGGGGGCATCGGCCAGCAGGCTGAAGGCGCGGGTCTGCAGGGCGTCGCCGGCCAGGATCGCGGTGGCTTCGTCGAAGGCGATGTGGGTGGTGGGTTTGCCACGGCGCAGCGCATCGTCGTCCATTGCCGGCAGGTCGTCGTGCACCAGCGAATAGGCATGGATCAGTTCCACCGCCATCGCGGCCGCGTCGAGCCTTTCCGGTTGCGCGCCGAACAACTGGCCAGTGGCATAGACCAGCAGCGGACGCATGCGCTTGCCACCGCCAAGGACGGAATGGCGCATGGCCTGGTGCAGCCGCTGCGGTGCATCGGCCGGCGAGGGCAGGGCGGCATCGAGCTGGCTTTCGATCCGGTCGCGCCAGCGCGCGAACGCCGCCTCAGCCGTCATGGCTGGGCGGATCGAAGGGTTCTGCCGTATCGGGCTGTGCCGGATCGCTGAGCAGGCGGACGCGCAGTTCGGCCTGCTCCAGCGCCTGCTGGCACTGGCGGTACAGGCCCACGCCACGTTCGTAAGCACTGAGCGACGCTTCCAGGCTCAGCTCGCCGGTTTCCATCTGCTCCACCAGCTGCTCCAGCGATTCGAGCGACTGCTCGAACTGGGCAACAGGGGAGGCGTTTTCGGGGGACTTCTTGGCCATGCGGCAAGTGTGGACGGCACGCGCGCAGGGGTCAATTCACCAGCCACCCGGCTGCCACCGCAGCTGGGCGCCATGAGCGTGCAGCCAGGCCTGCAGCGGTGCGGCGATCACCACATCGGCGGCGGCCAGCAGGTTGCCGTCAGCAAACAGCAACGGCAGCTGCGCGCGCCGCCAGGGGGCCAGGTGTTCACGCTGCAGGCAGTCCTTCAAGGCATGGGCGTGGCTGCGTCCCGGCAGCACGATGCGCTCGCCGCCACGCCGTGCACGCACCTGCATCGGCTGCTGGAACATCCCCGCGCCCAGCAGGCGCAGCTGGCCGCCATCAGGCAAGGGCAGAGGCGCCCGGCCGTCCCACTCCTGCTGCCAGTCCAGCGGCAGGGCAGGCAGCTCGGCCGGCAGCAGATAGGCATGCCCGCGCCATTGCTGGATGACGTGATCCTGCCAGCGCACCCGCGCCTGCCGGTCGCAAGCGGAGGGCAGCATTTCGTCGAGCATCTGCTGCAGCACCCGCCCCGGCAGCGGTGCCGCGCCATGGCTGGCCACCCAGGTGCGCAGGACGCGGGCGGCGCGTTCCGGCGATACCTGCCGCAGCAGCTGCAAGGACAGCACGCGCGGGGCGGCTTCCAGGTGCGCGAGCAGTTCGGTGTCCTCTTCCTGCAGAAGGCCGCGGGTGCGTGCGCAATGATCGGCACTGCCGGCCAGGGCCGCTGCGGCGTGCGGCCAGCGCTGGCGCAGCAGCGGCAGCACCTGCAGGCGCAGGAAGTTGCGGTCGGCGTACGCGTCGTCGTTGCTGGGGTCTTCGATCCAGTGCAGATCGTGGGATCGCGCATAGTCATGCAGGGCGTCGCGCGGGACCTGCAGCAGCGGCCGCCACAGCCGGTGGCCGGCGAGCATGCTGTCCGCGCTCATTGCCGCCAGGCCATCGACACCGGAACCGCGCAACGCGCGCAGCAGGAAGGTTTCGGCCTGATCGTCCTGATGCTGGGCCAGGGCCAGCGTCTCTCCGTCGCGCAGAGAGGCGGCGAAAGCAGCGCGACGCGCCTGCCGGGCTGCACCCTCCAGGCCCAGACCGGTGCCGGTCTCGACCTGCACGCGGTGTACGACCAGTTCGACTCCCAGGGCCGCGCACTGCTGCTGGCAATGCTGGACCCAGGCATCGGCGTCCGGCTGCAGTCCGTGATGTACGTGCACCGCGCGCAGTTCCACGCCGGCCGCCTGCGCGCAGCGCCGCAGCCAGTGCAGCAGGACGGTCGAATCCAGGCCGCCGCTGTAGCCGACCAGCAGCGGTGCATCGAGGGAAACCAGGGCGGGGAAGGCAGTCACGGGTGAAGTGTAGGGTGATCGGCGGGGTCGCGCCGCGCCTTCGACTCCTGGGCGGAGTGCAGCCGGGCATGGCCGGCTGCACGGTGCGTCCGCCGTGCCGTTACTTTCCGTCGGCGCTGCGTTCGAAGGCCTTGGGCGCCGGCAGCTGCACCGGTACGCCCTTGTCGTCGCAGGTGCCCGCCTGGCACAGGCGATCGCGCAGCGCCGGTGTTGCCTGCACGATCATGTGATAGATCGTGTTCTGCTCCAGCGTGCCGCGGATCGCCTTGCTGCCGGGACCGCGCGCCCAGATGCCGACGTCCTCGCCACCATGCGATTCGGATTTCATCGGCACCAGCGCTTCCTGCATGTAGTCCGGATGCTCGGTATCGACATCGTGCAGGTCCGGACGGCCCTTGGCCGGCTCGAAGCTGCTCGGGTTGTGCGGGTAACGCTTGCTGCCCGCCGGCTGCTGGTTGGTGCTGCCGGTGTGGCCCGGTCCATTGGCGTAGCTCAAGGTGGTGTAGGGCTGGCCGTTGCCGTCCAGCGCGTAGTCCAGCTTGCCGGCGCCGTCCTCACCGCCCTTGTCCTTCACCTTGCCCAGGATGGGGTTGCCGCGTGCGGGGTAGCCGACGAAGTTCAGGGTGTGCGAGTGGTCGGCGGTGACGATGATCAGCGTGTCGTCGGCCGACGTCATGTCCGACGCCACCCGCACCGCATCGGACATCGCCACGGTTTCGGTCAGTGCGCGATAGGCATTGCCGCTGTGGTTGGCATGGTCGATGCGAGCGCCTTCGATCATCAGCACGTAACCTTCCTGATGGCGCGACAGATTTTTGATCGCAGCAGCGGTCAGCTCGGCCAGGCTCGGCTCACCGGCCGGATCCTGTGGGCGCTCGTACTCGTAGCGCATGTGGTCCGGCTCGAACAGGCCGAGGATGGCCGGCGCATTCGCGGCGGCGGCCAGCTGCCTGCTGTTCCACACGTAGGCACCCTGCGGATGCGCCTGCTGCCATTCCTGTACCAGGCTGCGGCCATCCAGGCGCTGGCCGACCTTGTCGTCGTACTCCGGATCGCGCTCTTCCACGGTGGTGAATTCACCGCGGCCACCGCCGAGCGCGACCAGCGGGCCGCGGCCATAGCGCGAGGTGGACAGCAGCTGCTGGGCGATGTCCTTGCAGCCGGCGGCCTTGGCCGCTTCGGTCAGATCGGTGTCGTTCTCCCAGTTGCGCTCCGGCGAGTGAGCGTAGGTGGCTGCCGGGGTGGCGTGGGTCAGGCGCGCGGTGGACACGATGCCGGTCGCCAGGCCGGCGCTGTCGGCCAGCTGCAGCCAGGTAAGCAGGCCCTTGGACAGGCTGTCGGCACAATCGGTTCGGGTGCCTGCGCTGACACCGATCGCGCCCATGTGGGTCTTCACGCCGGTGGTGATGGCGGTCATGGTGCCCGCCGAATCAGGGGTCTGCGAGTCGGTGTTGTAGGTCTTGCTGAACGCGGTGGCCGGGAAGCGTTCCCAGGACAGCAGGTTCTCTTCGCCCGATCCGCCCTTCTTCTGGCCCTCGTAGATGCGCGCGGCGGCCACGGTGGTCAGGCTCATGCCGTCGCCGAGGAACAGGATGACATTCCGGGCCTTGCCGGCCATCGCGCCATTGGCGGCGGCCTGGGCGGCGCCGCTGCGGTACCACCATTGCGGCGTCTCGCCGGCCGGGTGTGCAACCGGCTCGACGGCGACCTTCAGGCCTGCCGGCGCGGAGGCGGGGGTGGTGCTGGCGCAGGCGCCGAGCAGCAGGGTGGTGGCACACGTGGCCAACAGGGAGACGGAACGGCGCATGGACGCTGGGATCTCACAAACTGTAACGGGACGTTCATTATGCCCGCCCTCGCAAGGCACGCCGATGACACACTGATTTGCCGGGCGGACGGTCGTTCTGCGGGCCGCCTTGGGCTATCGTGCCAGCATCCCTTCCTTCCCCTCTGGATTGCCTATGACGCTGGTCTCTGCCTGGCTGCGGATTCCATTCTGGCAGCGCGTGGTCGGCGGCTTCGTGCTTGGTGCGCTGGCCGGCTGGGCGCTCGGCCCCGCTGCGGAAACGTGGTTCGGTCCGCTCGGTGAGCTGTATGTCACCCTGATCAAGATGATCGCGGTGCCGCTGGTGTTCTTCGCGGTCATCAACGCGATCTCGTCACTGCATGGCCAGAAGTCGGTTGCCGCGCTCAGTGGCCGCACCTTCCTGTGGTTCGTGATCACCGCTGCATTGGCGGTGTGCGTGGGCCTGGGCGTGGGCACCGTGCTGCAGCCCGGTGCCGGTGGCCTGCAGCTGTCCATGGCCAGCAACTATGTACCGCGCGAGGTTCCCAGCGTGGTACAGGTGCTGCTGGATGTGGTGCCGGCCAACGTCTTCTATGCACTGTCCGGCATCGGCACCCGCGTCAATGCCGCCGGCGAGACCGTGCTGGCCGCTGGCAGGGGCTCGATCCTGCCGGTGATCTTCTTCGCCGGCCTGGTGGGCTTTGCCATCGTCAAGCTGGGCGAGAAGGTGACCGAGGCGCGCAAGCTGGTCGGCCAGATGAGCGACATCATGATCCAGGTGACCCGCTTCGTGCTGGAAGTCACCCCGATCGGTACCTTCGGCCTGATTGCCGGCCTGGTGGGCAGTTACGGTTTCGAGAAGCTGCTGCCGCTGGGGCATTTCGTGCTGGCCCTGTACGTGGCCTGTGCGTTGCACATCGTGGTCGTCTACAGCGCGCTGCTGCTGGCGCACGGCCTGAATCCGCTGAAGTTCTTCCGCGGCGCGGCGCCGGGCATGCAGGTCGCCTTCGTCAGCTCTTCAAGCTTCGCCGCGATGCCGGTGGCGCTGCGCTCGATCACCCACAACCTGGGCGTCAACAAGGACTACGGTGCATTCGCGGTGCCACTGGGTGCGAGCATCAAGATGGACGGCTGCGGTGCGATCTACCCCGCGTTGTGCGCGGTCTTCATTGCCCAGTACAGCGGCGTGCCTTTGACGCCGGAGCAGTACGTGGTGGTGCTGATCGCCTCGGTGCTGGGCAGCTTCGGTACTGCCGGTGTGCCGGGTACGGCCGTGATCATGGCCACCGTGGTGCTCAGTGCCGCCAATCTGCCGCTGGAGACCATCGGTTACCTGTATGCCATCGACCGTATCCTGGACATGATGCGCACCATGACCAACGTGACCGGTCAGATGCTGGTGCCGGTGCTGGTGGCCAAGGAGACCGGCCTGCTCGACCAGTCGGTGTACGACAATCCCTCCAGCAACGTGGGCGTGGATGACCCGGACCCTACGCCGCCACGCAGCTGAGACGCCGCGCAGCGGTCTGTCATGCGAGAGATGAAGGCCCGCCGGACTGGCGGGCCTTTTCGTTGTGGGCGTGCCCGCCGGGCCAGGGAAGACGCATCCCGGGCATGCCGCGGGAACGAAAAAGCCGCTGCAGGGCAGCGGCTTTCCGGTATCCGGCGGTGCCTGGAAAGGCGGCGGTCAGAGCTCGACGCGGCGCGCCTGCATGAACTTGTTGCCCCAGTAGCCGCTGAGCAGGGTGTCCACCCGCACATCCTTGCCTGCGCTTGGGGCATGCAGGAAGCGGCCGTCACCCACATAGATGCCGACGTGGTCGACCCGGCCCTTGCGACCGAAGAACACCAGGTCACCCGCGGCCAGGGCGGCACGGTCGTTGATCAGCTCGGCATTGTTGTCGTGCGCCATCTCGCGGGAGACGCGCGGCAGTTCGATGCCCAGCGCCGAACGGAAGACGTAGCCGACCAGGCCGCTGCAGTCGAAGCCGCTGTCCGGATTGCTGCCACCCCAGCGATACGGGGTACCGAGCAGGGTCATCGCCCGCCGCAGCAGCGACTGCACCTTGCCATTGTCGGCGGCACTGCCGACAACGCTGCCATTGGCAGCGCTGCTGGTGTCGTAGTTGGCGAGCAGGCGGCTCAGATCGCCGGCGACCATGGCCGAGCGGTCCATCAGCGGAATGGTGTCGTTGGCGGCCAGGTGCGGCAGCAGGGCGGCCAGCGTGGCACTGGCGGCTGCATCGGTGCGGCTGCGCTGGGGGGCCGCGGCCTCGGCCTTGCCCGTCACACGCACGCCATTGTCGGCCGTCGGGACCGGCGCAGCATCGGCGCGTGAAGGAGCGGTCTGCGACCAGGCGGGGAGGCTGGTCAGGCACAGTGCCAAGCCCAGAAGAACAGGGCGGACACTACGCGGAGAAGCGGCGGTCTGGCCTTTGCACGTCAGGTCGTCAGTCGTCACGCGTCGGTCACAGAAAAAAAACGATGGGGCATCATGCCCTGTAAAAGCACCGATAAGTTAAAAATTCCGTTATAAAACCGTTATTTCCACTGTGACGCAATTCTCAATTTTGAACATATCGCCTGTTCATTTTAGCGAAGGACGCGTTTGGCCCCTGTGTAGTGGTCGTTCCAGTAGGGCCCGCTGAGCGAGTCCAGGCGCACCGTGCCGCCGGTGCTGGGGGCGTGCACGAAGCGCCCCTCGCCGACATAGATGCCGACATGGGTGACGTTGCCGCGGCTGCCGAAGAACACCAGGTCACCGGTGGCCAGGCGCTTCGGATCGATCCTCGGGCCCTGTACGGCGGCCAGGTCGCGCGAGGTGCGCGGCAGCTTCAGATCCAGCATCTCGCGGTAGACATAGGCGACCAGGCCGCTGCAGTCGAAGCCCGATTCGGGGGTGTTGCCGCCATAACGGTAAGGCGTGCCGACCAGGCTGATGGCACGCATCAGGACTGAATTGGCGGCCTCGGGATTGTCCGGGGTGGTCGCCGGCCAGTGCGCCGACGGCGGGGGCGGCGCCGGCCGGGTGGCCTTGCCACCGCCGCAGGCGGTCAGCAGCAGGGGGAGGACCAGCAGCAGGGCGGGCACGAACAGCCGGCGCGGGCCGGACGAAACTGGCGTGATGTGCATGTTCTCCGGATAATGCGCCACCTTGGATTGGCCGTCATGATGGCGGCGTCCCCGCCGGGCGACAACCCGCCCCAACCCGTCTGCCTCCGGCAGATCCAGACAGAGTCGCGCATGAAGATCGAAAAAGACCGCGTTGTCCGCTTCCACTACACCGTTTCCGAAGTCGGCCAGGAGCCGATCGAATCGTCCAAGGACCGCGGCGAGCCGCTGGCGATCCTGATCGGTCACGGCAACATCATCCCGGGCCTGGAAAACGCCATGATGGACAAGGAAGCCGGCGCGACCTTCAGTGTCGACGTCACGGCGGCCGACGCCTATGGCGAGCGCCGCGAAGGCCTGTCCCAGCGCGTGCCGAAGAAGCACTTCGGCAATACCAAGCTGGCGCCGGGCCAGCAGGTCGTGCTGCAGACCAACTTCGGCCCGCGTGCGGTGACCGTGCAGAAGGTCGGCATGAGCGTGGTCGACGTCGACCTCAACCATCCGATGGCCGGCAAGGACCTGCACTTCGACGTGGAAATCGTCGACGTGCGTGAAGCCGGCAAGGAAGAGATCGAGCACGGCCACGTCCACGGCGACGGCGGTCACGCGCACTGATCGCCCGGCGATCGTGACGGCAGCAACGGCCCGCTTCGGCGGGCCGTTGCATGTCTGGAACACCGCGCGCGCGTCCACGGCGCGCAGGCGGGCTGCATAATGAAGGACCTGCCCGCCGGATGTCCTGTGAACAGCGCTTCGTCTTCCCTGCAGCCGGTTGCCTCCGGCGACCGCATCGCCGTGCTGGACATACTGCGCGGGGCCGCGTTGCTGGGCATCCTGCTGATGAACATGGAGGCCTTCAGCGGACCGCTGGACCTGGCATTCACCGGTATCGACGTGCGCTGGCAGGGAATCGATTACTGGGCCGACGCCTTCGTCTACGTGTTCGTGCAGGGCAAGTTCTTCACCCTGTTCTCGCTGCTGTTCGGTGCCGGATTCGCAGTGATGGCACAGCGCGCCGAGACCGCCGGCCGCGAGTTCACTCCGTTCTATCTGCGCCGCAGCGCCGGGCTCATGCTGATCGGCCTGTGCCACGCGCTGCTGGTCTGGTCCGGCGACATCCTGGTGCTGTACGCACTGGCCTCGCTGCCCCTGCTGGCGTGCCGCGAAGCACCGCGCAGCTGGCTGCCGTGGATGGGGGTCATCGTCTATCTCGGTGGCGCGGCGATGATGCTGCTGCTCGGCGCCATGGTTTCACTGGCAACGCCGCAGGACGCGCAGCAGATGCTGGTCGACGCGCAGCAGAGCATCGCCCGGGAGCGCATGGTCTACGGGCACGGCAACTGGATCCAGGCCTGCATCCAGCGCCTGCATGAGTTTGGTTCGTCGATGGGGGCGCTGCTGATCACCGGCCCGGCGGTATTGGGCATGTTCCTGATCGGCAGTGGACTGGCCGGCAGTGGCGCGCTGGCCACGCCGGAACGCCATCCGCGCCTGTTCGCGGCGCTGCGCTGGGTCGCCTTGCCGCTGGGCCTGCTGGTCACCATGCTGGGTGTGGCCTGGAAACCCTACCTGGCACCCGGTGCCTACGACCTTGGTGTGACCTCGGCGATGGCGCTGGCGATGATCGGCGCGCTGCCGATGTGCCTGGGCTACCTCGCCTGGATCGTGCAGTGGCGCGCGCGGCTGGGCTGGCTGGCACCGGTCGGCCGGATGGCGCTGACCCACTACCTGGGGCAGTCGCTGGTGTGCACGTGGGTGTTCTACCACCACGGCCTGGGCTACTTCGACGTGATGCCGCGCAGCGTGCAGCTGCTGTTCGCTGTGCTGCTGTTCGCCGCGCAGGTCGCCCTTTCCCATGCCTGGCTGCGCCGCTTCCGCTTCGGGCCGATGGAGTGGCTGTGGCGGGCGATGACCTATCGCCAGTGGCCGCCGATGCGGCGCGAGGCCGGACGGGACTGAGCGATGCAGGCGGCGCACGATGACGTGATCGTGATCGGTGCCGGTGCCATCGGCCTGGCGACGGCACTGGCGTTGTGCGGACAGGGACGGCAGGTGCGGGTGATCGATCGTGGCCGCGTGGGTGCAGCGACGTCGTACGGGAACTGCGGCACCGTCACGCCCAGTCATGCACCGCCCCTGGCCGCGCCGGGTGTGCCGCTGCGTGCGTTGCGCTGGATGCTCGACCCACGCGCGCCGCTGTATGTGCGCAGCCGCCTCGATCCCGCGCTGTGGCGCTGGCTGCTGCAGTTCAGCGCGCGCTGCAATGCGCGGCATTGGCTGCAGGCCACGCGCGCGCGTGCTGCGCTGTTGAATGATTCCCGCGTGCGCCTGGCCGAATGGGTGGGAACACATGGGCTGGACTGTGAATTCGAGACGCGCGGCCTGGATTACGTGTTCGGCGATGCGCGCAGCTTCGACCAGCACATCGCCCAGTGCGAAGCGCTGGATGCGCACGGCATTGCGACCCGCTGCATCGATGGCGGCCACTACGCACGCGACAATCCGGCGTTCCATGATCGGCTTGCCGGAGCGATCCATTTCTCGGGCGACGCGCAGCTGCGCCCGGACCGTTTCACCGCGGAGCTGGCGCGGGTACTGCGCGCGCAGGGCGTCGAGATCGACGAGCAGGTCGAGATGCAGGGCTTCAGCGGCGACGCAGGCGGGGTCCGGGTACAGGCCGGCGGACGCACGCTGCGCGCGCGCGAACTGGTGCTGGCCACCGGCCCGTGGTCGCCGCGATGGGCACGGCTGCTCGACCTGCGGGTGCCGATCCAGCCCGGCAAGGGGTACTCGCTGACCTGGTCGCGCCCGCCGTTGGTGCCGGCCCGCCCGGTCGTGCTGAAAGATCACTCCGTTTTCGTGATCGCCTGGCGCGACGCGCTGCGACTGGGGGGCACGATGGAATTCGCCGGTGCCGACCCGCGGTTGCGTGCGCAGCGCCTGCAGGCGTTGCAGCTGGCCGCTGATCGCCACCTGCGCATGCCACGTGGCGCGCAGCTGCAGGAGCAGTGGTGCGGCTGGCGCCCGATGAGCGTGGACGATGTACCGTTGATCGGCCGCGCGCCTGCGCATCCTCACGTCTGGCTTGCGGCAGGGCATGGCATGCTCGGCATCAGCATGAGCGCCGGCACCGGCCAGCTGATCGCCGATCTCGTCTGTGGCCGCACGCCAGCGATCGATCCTGCCCCTTACCGACCCGAGCGATTCCGATGAACACGGCTTCCCATGATTACGACCTGATCGTCCTTGGCGGCGGCTCTGCCGGCCTGGCCGGCGCCATCCGCGCCGCGCAGTACGGCAAGCGCGTGGCGCTGCTGGAACCCGGCGAACTGGGCGGGACCTGCGTCAACGTTGGCTGCGTACCGAAGAAGGCGATGTGGCTGGCCGCCGATCTGCACGAGCGTATCGGTCTGGCAAGCGCGATGGGCTTCGATGTGCCGCCACGACCGGCACTGTCGTGGAAGGAACTGGTGATCCATCGCCAGGCCTACATCAGCAACATCCATACCAGCTACCACAAGCGTCTGGATGAAACCGGCGTCGTCCGCATTCCGGCGCGCGGCCACCTGCTCGACGCGCACACGGTGGCCTGCAGCGACGGCGTGCGCTACACCGCCGACCACATCCTGATCGCCACCGGAGCACACCCGCAGCGTCCGGACATCCCCGGCGCGGAGCTGGGCCTGGTATCCGACGACTTCTTCGAGCTGCGTGCAGCCCCGGCCGAGGTCGCGATCATCGGCGGCGGCTACATCGCGGTGGAGCTGGCCGGGCTGCTGCAGGCGCTGGGCAGCCGGGTGAGCCTGCTGGTACGCGGCAAGCGCCTGCTGGAACGCTTCGACTACGAGCTGACCGATCAGCTGGCGGAAAACCTTCGCCAGCAGGGCGTGCGAATCTACTTTGATTACCGCCTGCGCGAACTGCAGCGCGACGGTGAGCGCGTCCGCGCCTTCGGCCATGACGGCCCCATGGACAGCGTGTTCGACGCGGTGTTCTTCGCCACCGGCCGCCGTGGCAACAGCCGGGGCCTGGGCCTGGAGGCGCTGGGCATCGACATCGGCGAGCACGAGCAGGTGCAGGTGGACGAATGGCAGACCACCGCGGTACCCAGCGTCCATGCCGTGGGGGATATCGCGGGCAAGGTGGGCCTGACCCCGGTGGCGGTGGCCGCATCGCGGCGGCTGATGGACCGTCTGTTCGGTGGCCGCCCACAGTCGAAGATGGACTATGAGAATGTGGCCAGCGTGGTGTTTTCGCATCCGCCGTTGGGTGCGGTGGGCATGGGTGAGGAGGAGGCGCGTGCCTGCTTCGAGCAGGTGACGGTCTATCACAGCCGTTTCCGGCCGATGCTGCAGGCACTGGCCAACGGTACCCAGCGCAGCCTGTTCAAGATGGTCTGCGCCGGGCCGGAAGAGCGCGTGGTGGGAGTGCACCTGCTGGGCGAGGCCGCGGACGAGATCCTGCAGGGCTTCGCGGTGGCGGTGAAGATGGGAGCGACCAAGGCCCAGTTCGATGACACGGTGGCGATCCACCCGACCTCCGCAGAGGAAGTGGTGCTGATGCGCTGACGCTGCGGTCGCCGCGTCGGGCCATGCGACAATGGGCGTCCACACGCACCCCCGGGCCGCCCCGCGCGGCCCGCCGCCGTTCCAATGTCCAGCTCCTCCCCGCGCATCGCCACCGCATCCCCACGCATCGCCCTGGGGGGGATCGGCCTGGCCGCGATCGGCGCCGTTGCCGCATCCGGCAAGGCGGTGATCGTCAAGCTCGGCCTGCGCCACGGTGTCGATGCGACCACGCTGCTGGCGCTGCGCATGCTGATGGCACTGCCCCTGTTCGCATTGATGGCGGTGTGGGCTTCGCGCCGTGTCGAGCCGCTGTCGTGGGCAGACCGGGCGCGCGTGCTGTGGCTGGGTTTCACCGGCTACTACCTGTCCAGCCTGCTGGATTTCCAGGGTCTGCAGTACATCAGCGTCACGCTGGAACGGTTGATCCTCTACCTCAACCCGACGCTGGTGCTGCTGATCAACGTGCTGCTGGCGCGGCAGCGGCCAGGGCGCTGGCAGGTCGCCGCGCTGGTGCTGAGCTACCTGGGGGTGCTGCTGGCGTTCGGCCACGATCTGCAGCGGGAAGGCGGGCAGATCATCGTCGGCAGCCTGCTGGTGCTGGGCAGCGCGCTCAGCTATGCGCTGTACCTGTTCGGCAGCGGCCAGGTGGTGGCACGGATCGGCGCGGTGCGCCTGACCGCCTATGCCAGCTGCGTGGCCAGCGGCCTGGTGCTGCTGCATTTCGCCATCACCCATCCGCTGCCACTGCTGTGGCAGGCACCTGCACCGGTGCAGTGGCTGTCGCTGGTCAACGCCACGGTCTGCACCGTGCTGCCTGTGCTGGCGATCATGCTGGCGGTGCAGCGCGTGGGTTCCTCGCTGGCAGCGCAGGTCGGTATGCTGGGCCCTGTTTCCACCATCGTGATGAGCCTATGGCTGCTCGACGAACCGATGGGGCCGGCGCAGATCGCCGGCACCGTGCTGGTCCTGCTCGGCGTGCTGCTGGTGACGCGCCTGCGCCGCTGACGCCGGAACAGGCGCGTGCACGCATCCTGGCGGTGATACACGCGATCCCGCCGGGACAGGTGATGGGCTATGGACAGGTGGCGATGCGCGCAGGCCTGCCGGGGCGGGCACGCTTGACGGCACGCATTCTCGGCCAGAACGATGACCCGACACTGCCCTGGCACCGCGTGCTGCGCTCCGACGGGCGCATTGCCATGGCGGAGGGATCGGCGGGCTGGCGGGAACAGTCGCAGCGGCTGCGCGCGGAAGGCGTGGTGGTGGAGAATGGCCGGGTGCGGATGCCCGCGTCCGACCCGGCGGCGGCGCTGGATGCAGCCGTGTGGGGACCGGGCTGAGCGCGACCGGGGTCTGAACGGGCCGCACGCGGCAGTCGCCGACACGACACGACGGTGCGGCTATGATGGAGACCGTTTCATGCCGGTGTCCCCATGTTCCCGCGACTGCCAACCGTCACCAAGGCCCTGCTGATCGCCAACGCGATCCTGTTCCTGTTGCAGCAGCCGTTCCTGCTCGGCAACCAGACCTTCGAGCCGTTCATGCTGCAGCCGCTGCAGCAGGGCTTCGATGCGTTCTCCCCGGGTGGCAACTTCCAGCCGTGGCAGCTGCTGACCTACGGCTTCCTGCACGGCAGCTTCGGCCACCTGTTCTTCAACATGCTGGCCGTTTTCATGTTCGGTGCGCCGCTGGAACAGACCTGGGGCGAGAAGCGCTTCCTGCTCTACTACCTGGTGTGCGTGGCCGGTGCCGGCGTCTGCCAGCTGCTGGTGGGGACGCTGCTGGAGAATCCGGCCACGGTGCTGGGGGCGTCCGGTGGTGTGTTCGGCCTGCTGCTGGCGTACGGCATGTTGTTCCCGAACCAGCGGGTGATGCTGCTGTTCCCACCGATTCCAATGAAGGCGCGCACGTTCGTGATCCTGTTCGGTGTCGGTGAACTGGTGCTGGGCATGACCGGCTGGCAGCCGGGCGTGGCGCACTTCGCGCACCTGGGCGGCATGTTGTTCGGCTGGCTGCTGATCCGCTACTGGCGCGGCCAGCCGCCGTTCAACAAGCGCCGTCCCCCCGGCCCGCCGAACCGTCCGAATCATCTGCGCAGCGTCAAATGACCCGCAGGGTCATTTGACGCGCTAGGTGTGCCAGTCCTGGTCGGCACACCCCTACAGATCCTGCAGGATCGCCTGCGCGGCATTGTGGCCCGGCGCGCCGGTCACGCCGCCGCCGGGATGCGTGCCTGAACCACACAGGTAAAGCCCGGGCAGGGCACCCCGGTAGCCGGCCTGGCCGATCATCGGCCGCGCCGAGAACAGCTGGTTGGGACTGAGCGCACCGTGGAAGATATCGCCGCCCACCAGGCCGAACGTCCGCTCCAGATCCAGCGGTGACAGCACTTGCCGACCGAGCACGCTGTCGGCGAAGCCGGGCGCATACCGATCGACGGTGGCGATCATCAGGTCGGCGACGGTATCGCGATGCGTGTCCCAGTGCCCACCCCGGGGCAGGACCGGTGCCACATGCTGGCAGAACAGGCTGGCGACGTGCTGGCCCGGTGGCGCCAGCGAATCGTCCAGCGTGCTGGGAATCAGCATCTCCACGATCGGCTCGCGCGACCAGCCGTCGCGCCGCGCATCCAGCCACGCGCGGTCCATGTAGTCGAGGCTGGGCGCCATGATGATGCCGGCACTGAGATGCTCACCGGCGCCGGGCAGGGCGTGGAAGTCCGGCAGCCGCGACAGCGCCACGTTCATCCGGAAGGTGCCCGAACCGCAGCGCCACTGCGCCATGCGTTCGCGCGTCGCCGCCGGCACCTGCTCCGGTTCCAGCAACTGCTCGTAGAGCAGTTTTGGATTGACGTTGGCCACCACCACGCGCGCGCGCAGTACCTCACCGCCGGCCAGCTCGACGCCCACCGCGCGTCCGTGCTCGACCAGCAGCCGCTTCACGCCGGCATCCACGCGCAGTTCGGCGCCGGCCGCGCGCGCCGATGCGGCGATGGCCTGGCTGATCGCGCCCATGCCACCGATCGCATGGCCCCAGGCGCCCTTCACCCCGTTGCACTGGCCGAACACGTGGTGCAGCAGGACGTAGGCACTGCCGGGCGTGTACGGACTGGCGTAGTTGCCGACGATGCCATCGAATCCGAACAGGGCCTTGATCGGTTCGCTTTCAAACCAGCGGTCGAGATAGTCGGCGGCCGACAGGGTGAACAGGTCAAGCAGCTCCTGGCGCAGGGCAGGGGACAGTGCCGCCAGTTCCCGGCCAAGCCGGCCCATCCGCCACAGTGCCGGCAAGGCGCGCCAGCCGCCTGCGACGCCGAGGTCCGGCGGCGCGCGCAGGGCCCAGGCGCGCAGCACGTCGGCAAAGACCTCCAGCCGGGCCTCATAGGCTGGCAGGCGCTGCGCATCCCGCTCGGAGAACTTCGCCACCTCGGCCTGTGTACGGCCGGGTGCCGACAACAGGTAGCGGCCGTCAGGCAGAGGCAGGAAATTGTTGGCCGGGCGCGCGACGACGCGCAGGCCATGCGCGTGCAGCTGCAGCTCGTCGATCACCTTCGGCTGCAGCAGCGAGACGGTGTAGGAGGCGACCGAGTTGCGGAAGCCCGGATGGAACTCCTCGGTGACGGCCGCGCCGCCGAGCACGCCACGGCGTTCGAGCACCAGTACTTTCCTGCCGGCACGGGCAAGATAGGCCGCGCAGACCAGGCCATTGTGGCCGCCGCCGACGATGACTGCATCCCACGCGGTCATGCGGTGCGGATCGCCGCTTCGATGGTCGCGATGTCGATCTTCTTCATCGGCATCATCGCGTTGAAGGCGCGCTTGGCCAAGGCCTTGTCCGGGCTGGTCACCGCTTCGATCAGCACGCGCGGGCTGATCTGCCACGAGATGCCCCAGCGGTCCTTGCACCAGCCGCACTGGCTTTCCTGTCCGCCGTTGCCGACGATCGCGTTCCACAGGCGGTCGGTCTCGGCCTGGTCCTCGGTCTGGATCTGGAACGAGAACGCTTCGCTGTGCCTGAACGCAGTGCCGCCATTGAGTCCGACGCAGGGAATGCCGCAGACGGTGAACTCGACCGTCAGCACGTTGCCCTCCTTGCCGTCCGGATAGTCACCCGGCGCGTGATGCACGGCGGTTACCGCGCTGTCGGGCAGGATCCCGGCGTAGAACGTGGCGGCCTCGAGTGCTTCGCTGTCGTACCAGATGCAGATCGTGTTCTTGTGGGCCATGGTCGGGCTCCGCTGCAGGACGAAGGCGCAGCGATAGCATGCCGCGTGTTAATGGCGGATCGTGCTGCATGCGCAAAAAAAAAGGGCGCCCGAGGGCGCCCTTCGTGTCACGGCCGGCTGGCTCAGCGCCAGACCTTGATCTGCTCGGCATCGCTGCGCTGCATCGGCTGGCCGGCCTTGCAGCTGAAGGTGGCGCCGAACGCCGGGAGGTTGGCCAGCGTGCCGTTCGTGCGCCACATGCCCGGCGCTCGGATGTCGGCGGTCAGGCGGCGTGCGGCTTCGTTCGGCGACAGCTGCTGCGCCCACAGCGCGGCCCAGGCACGGAAGAAGCCCTGCTGCTGGGCCGGCTTGGCCTTCGGCTCCTGTGCGGTGTAGGCCGCCCAGGCCAGTTCCAGGCCGGCGATGTCGGCCAGGTTCTCTTCCTGGGTCAACGTGCCATTGACCTTGGCGCCCTTCACGCCCGGGAACTCATAGGCGCTGTACTGCGCGGCCACGCGGCTGCCGAGCAGGGTCCAGGCCGTCTTGTCGGCCGGCGTCCACCAGCTGCGCAGTTCGCCCTTGGCATCGACCAGCGCACCCTTGGCATCGATGGCACGGGTCAGCTCGTGGCCGACCAGGCCGCCGAAGCTGCCGAACTTGTCGGCGCTGTCGGCCTTGGCGTTGAACACCGGGCCCTGCAGGATGGCCGCGGTGACGATCAGGCGGTTCTGCGCCAGGTCATAGGCCAGCGACGGCTGTTGCGGCAGCACGTCCCAGCGACGGTCGGCATTGCCCTTGCCGATGCGCTTCATCTCCTCGCGATGGCGCCAGGTCGAGGCGATCAGCATGTTGCCACCGAACGAGCCCCGGCCCATGGGCTGCACGGTGTAGTCGAGGTCGCGCAGCGGGGTGCCGATCTCGATCTTCAGCGCCGCCAGCTTGGCCTGTGCTTCAGCCTTGGCTTCGGCACTCATCCAGGTGCTGTTCCTGACGGCCTCGATCTGCACCTCGCGGACCTTGTCGACGATCCATGCCGCCTGCCGGCGGTCCTCGGCCGAGAGATGGCGGGCAGCGTATTCGCGGCCGACCATCGGCCCGGCCGCCACATTGATGGAATCGAGCACCGCTTCCCAGCGCTGCGGCGGCAGCGTCTGCCCGCGCAGCACGCGGCCACGGAATTCAAACTCGGCGTCCCGGTAGGCCTTGGACAGGTACGGCGCCATCGAGTCGCCCACGCGCCAGCGCAGGTAGGCCTTCCACTGGTCGGGCTTGAGCTTGGTGACCATGCCATCCAGCTGCTGGAACAGGCCCGGATCGGCCAGCGATACCAGATCGTCGTTCACACCCTGTACTTTCAGGAAGGCTTCCAGCTGCAGGTTGCGGTAGCGGCTGTTGAGTTCCTTGGTGGAGATCGGCGCGTAGTTATTGAACGGGTTGTTGATGCCGGCCAGCGACTGTGCATTGCGCGCCAGCTCGGTTTCCAGCGCGATCACCGCCTGCGACTCCGCATCGAGCTTGGCCGCCGGAGTACCGGTCAGGGCCAGGATCTGCTTGACGTAGGTGCGGTAGCGGCCCATCAGCGCGACGGTATCGGCATCGGTGCGGGTATAGAACGCCGGATCCGGCAGGCCCATGCCTCCCTGCATGAAGTAGCCGATATGACGGTCCAGTGCCTTCAGGTCGACGTCCGGACCGAAGTTGAAGGCGACCGGGATGCCGACCTGGTGCAGTGCAGCGATCGACGCCGGCACATCCTTGGACTTCTTGATCGCATTGATGCGGGTCAGCAGCGGCGCGATCGGATTGGAACCATCGGCCTCCACCGCCGCCTCGTCCAGGCCGCTGGCCCAGAAGTCGCCCAGCAGCTTCTGCACGTTGCCCTGCGGCGACGTCATGGCCGCATCGAGCAGTTCGCGCTGTTGCTGCCTGCTGCGCTCGACCAGCTGGCCCAGCGCGGTGCTGGCTCCGGTCTGCGGTACCGGGTTGGCCTTCAGCCAGCCAGCGTTGGTGGCGCCGTAGAAGTCGCTGCACTGGGCACTGACGGCCGGGGCGCGGGCGGCCTTCTTCTTCGCGGCGAACGCGTCATGGCTCGGGACCAGGGTCGCCAGGCTGATGCCCAGGGCGATGGCAAGCGGACGGAAATTGGGCATGTAGAACGAATCCATGATGGATTGAGGGCGGGCGCACTATAGCAAGCCGCGCATGGGCGCAGCATGCACGTTTCACGGTATGCCTGGCGGCCGTGGCGGGCCGCGCAAAAACAAGGGCCCGGGAGATCCCGGGCCCTTGCAGGTCTGCCTTGGCGTCAGCCGCGGCTTACCAGATCACCACCTGCTGCTCGCCGCTGCGTGCCATCGGTGCACCGGCCTTGCACTGGAACGCGGCCGCGAAGGTCGGCAGGTTCGAGGGCGCGCCCATTGCGCGGAACTGCGCCGGGGCGTGCGGATCGGTGGCCAGGCGGACCTTGGCGTTCTCCGGGGTGTACTTGGTACGCCACACGGTGGCCCAGTTGAAGAAGAAGCGCTGATCGCGGGTGAAGCCGTCGACCTTCGGATCTTCCTTGCCGGCCGAGGCCTTCTGCAGCGCATCGTAGGCCGTGGCCAGGCCACCCAGGTCAGCGATGTTCTCGCCCAGGGTCAGGTGGCCGTTCACGGCCTGGCCGTCAACCTTGTACTGGTCGAACTGCTTGACCAGCTTGCCGGTCAGGCCTTCGAAGTTCTTCTTGTCGGCCGGCGTCCACCAGTCTTCCATGTTGCCGGTCGGCCCGAAGCGCGCACCCTGATCGTCGTAGCCATGGGTCATCTCATGGCCGATCACCGCACCGATACCGCCGTAGTTCAGTGCATCGTCCGCCTTCGGATCGAAGAACGGCGGCTGCAGGATGGCGGCCGGGAACACGATCTCGTTCTGCAGCGGGTTGTAGTAGGCGTTGACCGTCTGCGGGGTCATGCCCCACTCGGTCTTGTCCACCGGCTTGCCGATCTTGGACAGGTTGAACTTGTAGTTGAACTCGCTGGCCGCACGCACGTTGGCCAGGTAGCTGTCGCGCTGGGTCTGCAGGCCCGACCAGTCACGCCACTTGTCCGGGTAGCCGATCTTCGGGGTGAAGGTTTCCCACTTCGCGATGGCCTTGGCCTTGGTTTCCTCGCTCATCCAGCTCAGGCCCTGGATGCGTTCCTTCAGCGAGGCGGCCAGGTTCTTCACCAGTTCTTCCATCTTCGCCTTGGCTTCCGGCGAGAAGGCAACCTTCACGTACAGCTGGCCGAACGCTTCGCCCGCATCGTTCTCGATGGTCCCCAGCACGCGCTTCCAACGCGGCTTCTGTTCCTTCTGGCCGTTGAGGGTCTTGCCGTAGAACTCGTAGTTCTCCTGTACGAAGGCATCGGCCAGGTACGGCGAGGCGCCATCGACAGTATGGAAGCGCAGGTAGGCGCGCCAGACCGACGGGTCGGTGTCGCCCAGCGCCTTGCTCACTTCCTCATGGAAGGCCGGCATCGCCAGCGAGAACTTCTCCGGCGCAGCGACGCCCTGCGACTTGAAGAACTCGGTCCAGCTGAAGTTCGGGGTCAGCTTGTCGGCGTCAGCCAGGGTGACCGGGTTGTAGTACAGCTCCACATTGCGCGACAGCTCGACGCGCGACTTGGATGCCTTGGCCAGGCGGGTCTCGAACTTGACCACGTCCTCAGCCTGCTTGGCGGCGTCGGCTGCCGGGACGCCGGACAGTTCCAGCACCTTGGCGACGTGCGCCTGGTAGGCCTTGAGCTTGTCGGCGTTCTTGGCGTCGGTGTAGTACGTGCTGTCGGGCAGGCCCAGGCCGCCCTGGCTGGCATAGGCCAGGTTCATGGTCGAGTTCTTGAAGTCGGCCTCGGCGCCAAAGCCGAACAGCACGTTCTCGCCCTTGGCTGCGCTGGTGCGCAGGTAGTCGGCGATGGCGGCCTTGTCCTGCAGGCCGTCGATGGCGGCCAGGTCGGCCTTCAGCGGCTCGATGCCCTGGGCGTTGATCTTGGCCTCATCCATGCCGGTGGCCCACAGGTCGCCGACGATCTTCTCGATGTGGCTCGGGTTCTTGACCTGCGCCACCTGCTCGGCCAGCTGGTGCTGCACGGCCACCGAACGCTCGTCGAGGATGGTGAACGCGCCCCAGCTGGTGCGGTCGCCGGGAATCTCGTTGGCGGCCAGCCACTTGCTGTTGACGTAGTCGCCGAACGCGGTGCAGGCGTCCAGGTTGGTGTCCAGATCGCTGGGCTGGAAGGCGTTGTAGGCCGGCAGCTTGCTCTCATCCAGGGTGTAGGTGGTGGCTTCGGCGGCGGCCGGGGCAGGCGCGGCGGCCTCCTTGGCCGGGGTTTCGTTCTTGCCACAGCCGGCCAGCACGGCCGACACGGCCAGGCTGAGCAGCACGATCTTGGGAGTACGCGTGATCACTATGTTTGGCCTCCAGGCCGAGTGAGTCAGGGAAGAGCCGCGGGGACGGCCGTGGGCCGAACGATACGCCGCCAGCCTACCCCGCAAGGGTGTCGAAGGTCATGGGCCGGTGCAAGGGCCAGAACGGGCAAGGGCGCCCGTGGGCGCCCTTGCCTGGCAGCGATGAGGCTTACAGGCCGCCGCCGCCGCAGCCTTTGGTCAGGTAGTCGTCGATCAACCTGAGCTGGTCGCCCATGATCGCGCGGGTCCAGGCGGGGCCATGTGCGTAGTCGGCGATGGCGTGGAATTCGATCGGCTGTCCTGAATTCTTGGCCTTGTTCACGAACCACTCCGACTGCTCGATCGGCACCGTACGGTCGCGATCACCGTGGTAGACCATCAGCGGGATCTTCATCTCGCCGGCCTTGTCCAGCGGATTCAGGCCGTCAACGGTCTTGGACTGCGCCTGGCGGAAGAACGGGTTGGTATAGAAGCGTGCCCAGATCTTCTTGATGTCCGAGACGCCAGCACCGGCGATCGCACATTTGTACAGCCCATTGGGGCGGACCGAGGCAGCGAACGCGGAATAGCCACCGTAGGAGAAGCCGAACATGGCGATGTGGCCAGGCTGGGCGATCTTCTGCTCGATCATCCACTTGGCGCCGTCGTCCTTGTCGTCCTGCATCTTCTGGCCCCACTCGGCGTCACCGGCCATCCACAGCTTGCGGCTCCAGTCGGCCGAACCGCGGAACTGCGGGCGCAGGACCGCCATGCAGCGTGAGGCCATCAGCGGTACCCACATCGAACCGTCGAAGTCCATGCCATCGCGCGCCCACGGCCCACCGTGCGGATGCACCACCGCCTTCCACGGGCCGGCACCGCACAGCTCGGTGTTGGGTGTGGTCAGGAACGCCGGAATATCCAGACCATCGCGGGCCTTGTAATAGACCAGCCTGGTATCGCCCAGCGCAGCCGGATCGATCTTCGGATAGGACTTGGCCAGCAGGGTCAGCTTGCCGTTGCGCAGCAGGTGGTATTCCGGCGGGTTGGCCGGCCCGGAGACGGCCAGCACGAAGGTCTTCAGGTCCTTGCTGTAGTCGACGACGCGCACCGCGCGGCCGGTGTCGGCCTGGGTGGTCGCGCGCTGGCCCGTTGCGGGATCGACCAGGGTGACGTCGCTGGACTGGATGCCCAGGGCCTGTCGGACGCCCTGGTTGAGGCCCTTGAACACCGGATGGGTCCATTCAACCTCGTTCTCGCGCGGACCACTGTAGGTCACGCCGAGCAGTGCGCCGAACGGTACCCCCTCGACGTCCTTGTAGCGGTTCACATGAACGGTGCCCGCATTGAAGAATTTGTGCTCGAACAGCACTTCCCTCTGTTTGCGGGCCGTAATGTCGTACTCATAGATGATGGTCTTGTCACGGCCGACGTTGCTCTGGATGAAGGCGATGTTCGGGTCATCGGCGAAACCGACGACCTGGGTGATATCGCGATCCTTCACGTGCGAGCGGAAATGCTCTTCCCACGCGTTGGTGGCCGGGTTGCGGAACTCGGTGGCGACGTAGGCGCCGGTACCGTCCACGTCCTGGCGCAGGCGTGCGCGCAGTTCGCTGTTCAGATCGGTGAGGTAGCCGGCGACACGTTCTTCGGTCTTCTGGATGCGCTGGGACGTGAAGCTGCGCAGGTTGACCTTGTAGACGTCACCGGAATTGCTGCCCGAGCCGTTGACCACCAGGATGTGGTCGGGGTCGTTGGGCAGCGTGTCCAGAACCGTGGCATTGGACAGCGCCTGTTCCAGTTCTTCGTTGCGGCTGGTGGCGCGCGGAACGCTGATCGGTTCCTTCCACTGCTTGCCTTCGGTATCGGTGATGAAGAACTTGCTGATGAAGGTCTTGTTGACCCGGTCGGTGCGCAGGTCGAAGGGCTGCCACAGCGTGACTGCCAGCAGCCCGTTCTTGATGAAGCCCACGCTCTGGAACTTCATGCGGCCCGCACCGATCGTGGTCGGTGCTGCGCTGAGATCATCGGTCTTCCAGACCAGGATCACGCGCTCTTCGCCGCGGGCCTGCAGCCCAGCGATCTGCGTGCCGTCAGGCGACACGGAAAGGCTTGAAATGTCCGGGAAGGCGGCCAGTTGTTCGATCGTGGGGACCGCGGGTTTTGCGTTGAGGTGCAGCGGCGCGGCGACGGCCAGCGCGGCCAGCAGCAGGTAGTGCTTCATGCGACGTCTCACTGTGTCCGTGCAATGGGAAGGCGGGCATTGCACCCACCCCAAAAGCAGCCGCCGCCCTTGCGGGCGGCGGCTGTTGACGCATGGCTCAGAACTTCTTGCTGAGGTTCACGAAGAACGTACGGCCGAAGTAGTCGTAGCCACTGTACAGCGGGGCGTTGCCGACGGTGTTGTAGATGCCGGCCCCCGGGCTGATGGTCGGCGGTTCCTTGTCGGCGAAGTTGCGCACGCCGGCAGTAGCCTGCCACTTGTCGGCGGTGTACTGCACCGAGAAGTCCTGGGTGATGTAGTTCGGCACGGCCAGCTTGTACGCCGAGGTTGCGGGATCTTCCTCGTAGTACGCGTAGCTGGACATGTTGTCCACCCAGTTCAGGCCGTAGCGCACGCGCCATTCCTTGACGCGATAGGTCAGGTCGAGCTGGCCGGTGAACTTCGGGTTGTTGATCAGGCCGTTGGAGTCAACCAGCGGATCGTCCTCGAACACCTTGCCGGACTGCTCCAGGAACCGCGAGACCTGCACGTTGGCGCGGAACTCGCCCGGACCAATGTCGCGCACGTAGCGGGTGGTGAAGTCCAGGCCGCGCACCTTGTCGGTGGCCAGGTTGGCATAGCCATTCTGGACCGTCAGGGTGTTGTTGGGCGAACGGCTGATCAGACGGCAGACACCGTTGTTGGCGGCGAAGTCGCCGGTGGTGCCGTTGTAGCAGGTGCTCAGGATGTAGCTCGCACCCATCTGTGCAACGCCGTTCTCCACTTCGATGTCGTAGTAGTCGACGGCGAAGGACAGATCACCGAAGCCGCTGCCGAACTCCGGCTGGAACACCAGGCCGACGGTGAACGCGTCGGAGGTTTCAGCCTTCAGGTTGGCACCGACCAGGCCACCACCGATGGAGTCCACGCGCACCGAGTTGGTCGCGGTGAAGCTGGTGGGCAGGCCTTCGGAGGCGCAGTTGATGTAGCGCGGGCTGGTCGGATTGCGCGAGCCGTAGTTGTTGCACGGGTCGCTGGACGCGGCCAGGAAGCCGCTGGTGGCACCCAGGAACTGCTCGAACAGCGCCGGGGCGCGGTACGAGGTGCCGTAGGACGCGCGCAGCGACAGCCACTTGACCGGCGTCCACAGGCCACCCAGCTTCCAGGTGGTGTCCGAACCGTAGGACTGGTAGTCGGTGTAGCGGGCCGAGGCGTTGAAGGTCAGCTCTTCGGCAGCGGTGACGCCGGACAGCAGCGGCAGTTCGATTTCGCCGTAGGCTTCCCACACCGAGTCGCTGCCGCGGGTCGGGTCGGAACTGGTCAGGTTGTACAGGTTGCGGTTGATCGAGTGGATGCTCGGGGTATCGTCGATCTTGGCCTTGCGGTATTCGACACCGAAGGCACCGGCAGCGGTACCGCCCGGCAGGTCGAACAGCGGACCATTGACGTTCAGGTTCGCGGTCGATTCCTGGTAGCTGGTGTTGCCGGTAACCGGCATGTAGACGAAGTTCTTCCACTCGTACGGCAGCTTGCCGGCCAGGGTCTGTGCGTTGAGCATCGGTGCGGCAACGCAGCCATTGGCCGGGTTCACGCAGTTGAAGCCGCCTGCGCCGTCGGACACAACATCCAGGCTCTGTGCCAGGCGGTCGGTCAGGAACGAGTTGAAGGTGTAATCGGCATCCGAGTCGGCGTGGCTGACCATGAAGTCATAGTTCCACTCCGAACCGAGCCGGCCGCGCACGCCGGCGGTGGCGCGGAAGAAGTCCACCGACTGCTTGCTGCGGTCGTTGCCGAAGCCGATGAAGGTGCGGGCCGCTACGTTCTTGCCATTGGACGTTTCCGTCGGCAGGGCGAAGGCCGGCAGGTTGGACAGGTTACCGAGCAGCGGATTGCCGACCGAGTAGTCATACGACAGCTGGCGGTAGCCGGTCTGGGTGGAGTCGCGCTTGTTGCCGAGGAACTCGTAGTAGAACTCGGCGTCGCCCATCACGCCCAGATCCACGCCACCCTGGAAGAACAGGGTGTGGGTTTCGGCCGGGGACACCAGCGATTCCTTCAGCAGGCCCGGATCGTAGGTGTCGCGGTCGTAGTAGCCGACGGACTCATAGCCCGGCAGGCGGCCGGTGGTGACGGCCGGATTCGGACGCCAGCGGTTGAACCCGCCAAAGGTGGCGGTGCCCAGGGTGTTGATGGTCACGCCGCCGGAATCGAGGGTGAAGCACTTCGGCTTGCCGGTGGTCGGGTCGATGTAGTCGCCGCTGCCGAAGTGGTTGCCAACGTCCATGTCACGCAGGTTATCGGTCGGGCAGCTGGCCCAGCTGCGATCGCCAATGGTCATCTCATTGCGACGGTAGTGCTCGTACGAACCGGAGAAGTGCGAGCGCTCACCGGTGCTGCCGAACACGATCGAGTACCGGGTTTCATCGCCGCCGCCGCCCTCGGTGGCGTTGTGCTGGAACTCGGCTTCAACACCGTCCACGTTCTTGCGGGTGATGATGTTGACGACGCCGGCCACGGCGTCGGAACCGTAGATGGACGAAGCACCGTCCTTCAGGATTTCCACGCGGTCGACCATCGCGCTGGGCAGCACGTTCAGGTCAGCCGAGCCGACCGAGCCGCGCGAGCCTGCCGGCGCAACGCGGCGGCCGTTGAGCAGGATCAGGGTGCGGGTGGCGCCCAGGCCACGCAGCGACAGGGTGTTTGCACCCGGGCCGCCATTGGTGACGTATCCGCCGAACGAGTTGTTGATCTGTGCGCTGCCGGCAGTGACGCTGTTGCTCTGCAGCGCGGCGGCCGTCGAGTTGAAGCCCGCCAGGGTGGTCTCCTCACGGGTCACGACCTGCACCGGTGAAACCGAGTTGAACACGTCGCGGCTGATGCGCGAACCGGTGACGGTCACTGTGTCCAGATTGGTCGCCTTGGACTTCGGTGCTTCCTGCGGCGTGTCCTGTGCCGTCTGCGTCGAGCCCGACGCATCCTGGGCAATCGCCGGGGCGGCTGCGGCGAGCAGCACAGCAGAGGCGAGGGCGAAGCTCAGCGGGTTCCTGCCAAGCGACTTGCGATTGATCATCTGAAATCCCCTTGAATCGAATGATTGCGTCGTACACCGGGGACATGACCTTGCGGGCGTCTCCGTGTGCCCCTAGCCCGGTATCGGCAGCGCGCCGCCGCCCGGTTTTGGTACCGGCTTCACAAGCCAGTGACTCGAGATTAACACGGCATTAACCAAGCGTGTCAAACGTTCACAACGCAGTCATCTTTCTGTGGTCGATTTCCTGTCAGAACGTATCAAGGCGTGTCGAAATTCACGCAATGTATTGATTCAACTGGTTTTTCTGTCCATTCGTCAATCGTGTCTGCATCCTTAACGGGGGGGGCTAGAGTGAACAGTGGGCGAAAATTCTCCGCGGCGCCCACATCTTCGACCACGGCGATCCTGCGCGTCGGTCCTTGAGGCTCCGGCGGTATGATGTCGGGTTCTCCTTCCTGATTTCCGCCGGAGCCCGCAGTGAACAGTCCGACCCGTCGTCCCCATGCAAGCCAGGTGCAGAAGGGGCTGGCACCGCACGCGCGCATCCGCAACGTGATCGCGGTCGGCTCGGGCAAGGGCGGTGTCGGCAAGTCCACCACGGCGGTCAATCTGGCGGTGGCGCTGCAGCAGCTGGGCGCGCGGGTGGGCGTGCTCGATGCGGACATCTATGGCCCCAGCGTTCCCGCCATGCTGGGCCTGTCCGGCCGTCCGGAAAGTCCGGACAACAAGAGCATCGAGCCGCTGCGTGCCTTCGGCGTGGACACCATGTCGATCGGTTACCTGATCGAGGAGGACACGCCGATGATCTGGCGCGGACCGATGGCGACCTCGGCAATGACCCAGCTGTTCAACGACACCCTGTGGGACGACCTCGACTTCCTGTTGATCGACCTGCCGCCCGGCACCGGCGACATCCAGCTGACGCTGACCCAGAAGATTCCGCTGGCCGGTGCGGTGATCGTCACCACGCCGCAGGACATCGCCACGCTGGATGCGAAGAAGGCACTGAAGATGTTCGAGAAGGTCGAAGTGCCGGTGCTGGGCATCGTCGAGAACATGGCGGTACATACCTGCAGCCAGTGCGGCCACCTCGAGCACCTGTTCGGCGAGGGGGGCGGGGAGCGCATGGCGGCGCAGTACGGCGTGCCGCTGCTGGGATCGCTGCCGTTGCAGATCGGCATCCGTGAGCAGGGTGACGCAGGCACACCGATCACCGCCGCGCAGCCGGATTCCCTGCCGGCCCAGGCCTATCGCCACGCTGCGCAGCGGCTCATCGAGGAGGTGGGCAAGCGCCCGCGTGCCTCGATCCCGATCCTGTCGTCGCTCCTGTAGGGACCGGCCGGGGAGGGCGGTGGCGCCCGGCCCCCTGCTAGAATCCTCGCGCCCCCTCGCACCCAGGACAGAGCATGAGCATCAAGAGTGACCGTTGGATCCGCCGCATGTCCGAACAGCACGGCATGATCGAGCCGTTCGAGGCCGGGCAGGTGAAGCAGCTCAACGGCCAGCGCATCGTCAGCTACGGTACCTCCAGCTACGGTTACGACGTGCGTTGCTCGCGCGAGTTCAAGGTGTTCACCAACATCAACTCGACCATCGTCGACCCCAAGCACTTCGATTCGGGCAGCTTCGTCGACATCACCGCCGATGAATGCATCATCCCGCCCAACAGCTTCGCGCTGGCACGTACCGTGGAGTATTTCCGCATTCCGCGCGACACCCTCGTGGTGTGCCTGGGCAAGAGCACCTACGCGCGTTGCGGCATCATCGTCAACGTCACTCCGCTCGAGCCGGAGTGGGAAGGCCATGTGACCCTGGAATTCAGCAACACCACGCCGCTGCCGGCGCGCATCTACGCCAACGAAGGCGTGGCCCAGATGCTGTTCTTCCAGGCGGCGGCCGATGATGTCTGCGAAACGTCCTACAAGGACCGTGGCGGCAAGTACCAGGGCCAGACCGGCGTCACCCTGCCGCGCACCTGACGGACCGGCAGCGCCGGGCCATGCCCGGCGTCGCGCGATCGAAGGCGGCGCTTGCGCCGCCTTCGCTTATTTGCCGCGGCCGAACAGCATGGCGATGCCGACGCCGACCAGGGCCACCGGCCACCAGGTCAGCAGCAGCTTGGACAGGTTCAGGTGCGTCCAGCCCAGGTTGCTGGCAAGCATGAACAGGCCGATCAGGATCAGCAGGATGGCGGCGACGAGGTTGAATCGCATCGTGTCGGCACAGGCTCAGGAGTGGGCCGGATATCCTAGCCGTTCCTTCCAGTAGGCGACATGCTGCTGCAGGGCGTCCGGTTCGTAGCGGTGCGCGGGACCGCTGCCCCACACCGGTCCCGGCCACGCCGGATCGCCGTCGTGGCGGCCGATCACGTGGAAATGCAGCTGGCGCACGATGTTGCCCAATGCGCCGATGTTGATCTTCTCCACCCCGTCGGAGCCCTTCAGGGCTTTGCAGGCGCGGTTGAGTTCGGTGCGCAGCTTGTCCTGCTGGTCGCCGTCCAGTTCGATCCACTCCGTTACCCCGGCCAGACGCGGCACCAGGATCAGCCAGGGAAACCGTTCGTCGTTCATCAACCGCACTTGCGACAGCGGGCCCTGTGCCACCAGAACGCTGTCGGTGGCCAGGCGGGAATCAAGTTCGAAATCGCTCATCCAAGATGCTCCGTGAAGAAATCCAGGGTGCGTTGCAGCGCCAGGGTGGCGCTGTCTGGATCATACGCATGTCCGACCTCGCGGTTGAAGGCATGGTCGGCCGGGTAGACGTAGGTCGCCATCTGCGGCAGCTTCTGGCGATGCGCCTGCACGGCCTCCGGCGGGATGCTGCGGTCCTGCGCGCCGAAGTGGAAGATCACCGGCGCCTTCGGTGTCTCGTCCAGATACTGCACGTTGCGTGCGCCGTAATAGCTCACCGAGGGCAGGCCGAGGCGCAGCGCGGACAGCATCGCCACCGTTCCGCCCCAGCAGTAGCCGACCGTGCCGACCTTGCCGAAGGGGGCAAGCCGGGTTGCTGCGGCACGCACCACTTCCAGTGCCCGTTCAATGCCCAGTGCACTCACCCGTTCCAGGCCCTGTTTCACCCCTTCAGGGTCATAGGGGAGGGCGTCGGGGTCGGCGTCCGGGCCATCGACCAGGTCGAAGAACGACGGCGCCAGCACGGCATAGCCTTCGGCGGCGAAGCGCTCGGCCACGCCACGGATGTGCGGATTGGCGCCGAAGATCTCCTGCACGACCACCAGGCCGCCACGCGGCGTGCCCGCCGGCAGGGCCTGCCAGGCCCGGACCGGGCCATGATGCGTATCCAGGGTGATCCATTCGGACATCGTCGGTTTCCTCGTAGCAGTGGACAGGCCTGCATTGTCGGCGCTGGGCGGGTTAGCGCGGTGTCTGCGGCTGTGCGTGATCGGGCGGCTGATGCATCGAGCGACGTCGGATCGCGACTCGACCGAATGCGTCGCGGACGATCCTGCCAGGGATTCTGGCATCTGATTCGGCATGGCTCTGACAATAGATTCAGTAAAGCACCTGCTGAAGCCAGGAGGACGAGCAAATAGCATTCCGTTCGCGGAACTCCAGTCTGGAGGGACGCCATGGGGCTGATCATAATTCGGCATGTTTCCGGGGCGTGGCGTGAAGGCGCAGGCGCTCGATAAATGGAGTTTCATGAAATGAAAAAGGAATTTCGCCTTCTGTGTGCAATGGGGATGGCAACAATGCACACGGTGGCTATGGCCAACCAATCGTCGTACCAGGACCGCCTGATGGCGTCATCGGATGGCAGGCACTGGGTTGAGCGGACTGTGCGCCTCTCTGATTTCGAAGGCGGCGACGTGGCTGTCCAGGTGCGCCTTTTCAAGGATGGAAAGGGCGGTTTTGTATATCGTTACGATGATCAGAATGAAGCCACAAAGCTCTACCACCAGGCCGCCTGCGAAGTCATGAACTCCAAGGCGCGGCGTGGCGAAACCGTGATATCTGGCGAGTCGGCAGTCGTTGGTTGGTCCTGTGAGGGTGATTCAGATCCGGCGGAGGATTCGAATCCAGCCTCCAGCGACATGACGCAGCCCAAGGCGGGGTACTACGTCTTTGCATTGGCGCCCAGTGGGAGTGCGCCAATCGGAGTCAACTTCAATTCGGTGGGTACTGCTCGTTTCCAGAGTTCATTGGCAGGGAAATCTACAGGAGCTCTCTCGCTTGATAATGGGCGCTGCATGACCTCCGCGAGTGATGAATACGCGGGGCCATTCACGGGTTCTTACACCCTTCAGGTGGTGTGTATTGGTGTGAGGCGAGGCGTTATCCCAACGGCTACGTCAGCATGCATTCCGCGGGTTTGCTCAACAAACAACGGATCAATCAACGTCTATTGATGTTGCAATCAACGCTCCCGTGCGGCCGTGGTTATGGTGGACCGTGAGACGATTGCCGCTCCGTGAGCGTCGAGCCGTCGGCGCGCGTTCCGCCGGGCCGAGCCGGAGCTCCAGCTCATGCCGCCGGGGGCCTTGACGCGTTCACGGGTACCCTGCTGATGGAGATGGCACGTGGGGCCGAATCCGGGGCGCTCCCCTCAGTACACTAGGGCCGTTCAGAGCGCGGCCCTCAACCCCGGTATACTGGCGCCCTTTCAGGCCCCGGCCCCCAGGAACCCCTGCCACTCCGGCAGGGGCCCAGGCCCCCAGAGTCCCGCGATTCCATGTTCCAGCTGAACCCCAAAGTCGGCTTCGTCAGCCTTGGCTGCCCGAAGGCCCTTGTCGATTCCGAGCGCATCCTGACCCAGCTGCGGTCGGAGGGATACGACATCGTCCCGTCCTATGACTCGGCCGACGTGGTGGTGGTCAACACCTGTGGCTTCATCGATTCGGCGGTGACGGAGTCGCTGGACGCCATCGGCGAGGCGATGAACCAGAACGGCAAGGTCATCGTCACCGGCTGCCTGGGCAAGCGCCCCGAGCAGATCCGTGAGGCGTACCCGAACGTACTGGCGGTGTCCGGCCCGCAGGACTACCAGAGCGTGATGGAGGCGGTGCATGCGGCGCTGCCGCCCCGGCATGATCCGTTCGTGGACCTGGTGCCCGACTACGGCATCAAGCTGACCCCGCGCCACTACGCCTACCTGAAGATTTCCGAAGGCTGCAACCACACATGCAGCTTCTGCATCATTCCATCGATGCGCGGCAAGCTGGTCTCGCGCCCGGTCGATGAAGTGCTGCGCGAAGCCGAGCGCCTGGTCCGGGGCGGTGTGCGTGAGCTGCTGGTGGTGTCGCAGGACACCTCCGCCTACGGCGTGGACGTGAAGTACGCCGAGAAGATGTGGCGCGACAAGGCCTACCAGACCCGCCTGAAGGCGCTGTGCGAGGGCCTGTCAGAGCTGGATGCGTGGGTGCGCATGCACTACGTCTACCCGTACCCGCACGTGGATGACGTGGTGCCGTTGATGGCCGAGAACCGCATCCTGCCGTACCTGGACATTCCGTTCCAGCACGCCAGCCCGCGCATCCTGCGACTGATGAAGCGCCCCGGCGCGGTAGAGAAGACGCTGGAGCGCGTGCAGAACTGGCGTCGCATCGCGCCGGACATCACGGTGCGTTCGACCTTCATCGTCGGTTTCCCGGGCGAGACCGAAGCGGAGTTCGAGGAGCTGCTGTCGTTCCTCGATGAGGCGCAGCTGGACCGCGTGGGTGCGTTTGCGTATTCGCCGGTCGAGGGTGCCACCGCCAACGCTCTTCCGGACCCTGTCCCGGAAGAGGTGAAGCAGGAGCGCCTGGCGCGCTTCATGGAGAAGCAGGCGCAGATCTCGGCCGCACGCCTGGAGGCCAAGATCGGCACGGTCCAGCAGTGCCTGGTCGATGCCATCGAAGGTGACATCGCCGTGGCCCGTTCCCGGGCCGATGCACCGGAAATCGATGGGCTGGTGCATATCCAGAATGCCGACCAGGTGCCGCTGCGCGTAGGCGAATTCATCAACGTGGAAATCACCGAGAGCGACGAACACGATCTGTATGGCGACGCCCTGCCGCCGACCACGCGCCCGGCCTTCGACCTGAAGGTGCTCTGATCATGGCCGAGGGTGCTGCCGGCCACGCTGGCAGCCCTCGGCGATTCGTGCCGCCGCCGCGCGCAGCGGTGGACCCGGCGGTATTCGATCATCCGCTGTTTGCCCGGGTGCGTGCCTTTCGCGATCTGCTGGCCGGCGACCGCTGGCCGACCGTTGCCGAACTGGACGCGCGACTGGCGTTGCGCGGGCGGCGACTGGTCGAGCAGGATGCAGCGTTGCTGGCCGATGGCCTGCACTACGAAACGCGCATCGCGCAGGGGCGTATCGCTACCCGAGCGGCGAACTGGCACGATCTGTTCAATGCACTGGTGTGGGCGTGTCACCCGCAGCTCAAGCACGCGCTCAACAGGCGGCAATGCCTGCATGTCGCCACGATGCCAACCGGTCAACGCAATCGCGCGCAGGCGGCGCTGACCCAGTTCGACGAGACCGGCGTGATCGTGCGTGTCCGGGACGCTGCGCTGATCGCTGCGTGGGACGCCCACAACTGGCCGATGCTGTTCGCGCCGCAGCACTGGCAGGCCGGTCGCATCACCATCGCCGCGGTGTTCGGCCATGCACTGATGGAGCAGGCGTTGCTGCCGGGGCGCCTGCTGGTCGGCAAGTGCGTGGTGGTGCGCGGCGATGATGAGGGGGCCTGCATCGAGACCGTGGCCCGGGCGATCGAGCAGGGCGCCACGGTGACCGATCCGCTGCAGCTGCGCCCGCTGCCACTGGCCGGAATCCCCGGCTGGCACCCGCAGCAGGACGCCACTTTCCATGGCAATGCCGACTACCTCCGCCCGCTGCGGCAGGGCCGCCAGTACCCGCCGCCGCTCTTGCCCTGGTAGCGCCGGGCCATGCCCGGCGCTGCATTGACAGCAAAGCCGCGAGGGCTCGGCATTACGAAGACGGGTACTCGACGCTGATCACCGCGAAGGTGAACCGGCCGCCCGGCAGTTCCACCGAGAATTCATCGTCCAGGCGCTTCTTCAGCACGGCCCGCGCCAGCGGCGAGTCGATGCTGATCCAGCCCAGGCCGGCGTCGGTTTCGTCCGGCCCAACGATGCGGTAACGGCTGGTCTCGCCACTGTCGATGTTCTCCAGTTCGATCCGTGCACCGAAGAACACCGCCTGCGGATCGGTCGGTGTGGTATCGACCACGCGCAGCGATTCAAGCCGCTTGGTCAGGTAGCGCACGCGGCGGTCGATTTCACCCAGCTGCTTCTTGCGGTAGGTGTACTCGGCGTTCTCCGAGCGGTCGCCTTCGGCGGCGGCAGCGGCCAGCGCCTTCACCACCTCGGGCCGGCGTACCCGCCACAGGTCGTCCAGCTCGGCTTTCAGCCGGGCGTGGCCGGCGGCGGTGATCAGGGCGGTGCTTTTCTCTGCGGGCGGACGCCAACGGGACATGTAATACAGCTTCTTCTCAGGAATACGAAAGGGCCTCAGCGCTTGCCGCCGAAGATGCCGCCCAGGATGCCGCGCACGATCTGGTTGCCCAGCTTGGTCCCGACCGTGCGCGTGGTCTGCTTGGCCATGGTTTCGATCATGCCCTGGCGGCGCTTGGTGCCGAAGATCGCATCCTTGATCGCCTGGCCGAATCCACCTTCCTGTGCCTCGTCCTGCTCGCGGCTGCGCGCGGCCGGGGTCTGCGCCTGCTCCACGCTCTTCTGCGCCCGCTGGGCCAGCAGCTCGGCGGCCGATTCACGGTTGACCGCCGTGTCATAGCGGCTGCCGACCGGGCTGCCGGCACGCACCTGTGTGCGCTCGGCCTCGGTGACCGGCCCCATCCGGCAGCGGGGCGGCGCGATCATCGTCTGCTGCACCGGCATCGGCACGCCCTTGTCCTGCAACGTGGAAACCAGTGCTTCACCGGTGCCGAGCTGGCTCAGCACCTTGGCGACGTCCAGCTTCGGGTTCGGTACGAAGGTTTCGGCAGCGGTCCTGACCGCCTTCTGGTCGCGCGGCGTGAAGGCTCGCAGCGCGTGCTGCACGCGGTTGCCGAGCTGGCCCAGGATGTTGGAGGGCACGTCGTCGGGGAACTGCGAGCAGAAGTACACGCCCACGCCCTTGGAGCGGATCAGCCGCACCACCTGCTCGATGCGCTGCACCAGCGAGGATGGCGCATCGTCGAACAGCAGGTGGGCCTCATCGAAGATGAACACCAGTTTGGGCTTGTCGAGGTCGCCCACTTCCGGCAGCTGTTCGAACAGTTCCGACAGCAGCCAGAGCAGGAAGGTGGAGTACAGCTTGGGCTTGAGCACCAGCTGGTCGGCGGCGAGGATGCCGATCACACCGCGGCCGTCGTGATTGACCCGCATGAGGTCGGCCAGTTCCAGTGCCGGCTCGCCGAAGAAATTCTCACCGCCGTCCTGCGCCAGCCGCAGCACGGCACGCTGGATCGCCGCGATCGACTGCGCGCTGACCAGTCCGTACTCGGTGGAAATGTCCTTGCGCTCTTCGGCGACCAGGCCGAGCAGGGCCCGCAGATCATCCATGTCCAGCAACAGCAGGCCGCGGTCGTCGGCCAGCTTGAACACGATGTCCAGCACGCCGGCCTGGGTGTCGTTCAATTCGAGGATGCGCGCGAGCAGGGTCGGCCCCATCTCGCTGACGGTGGTGCGCACCGGGTGGCCGAGCTTTCCGTAGAGGTCCCAGAAGATGGCCGGGCTGCCCGCCGGTGCATAGTCGGCCACGCCGATGTCCGCAGCGCGCTTCAGCAGCGCTTCGCTGCCCGTGCCGGGCACGGCCAGGCCGGACACATCGCCCTTCACATCAGCGAGGAACACCGGAACCCCGAGCCGCGAGAATCCTTCGGCCAGGGTCATCAGGGTCACGGTCTTGCCGGTGCCGGTGGCGCCCGCCACCAGCCCGTGGCGGTTGCCGAGTTTCGGCAGCAGGGTGACGGCCACATCGTCGGTGATGCCTTTGCCCAGCAGAATCGGATCCATGGTCCAGCCCTTGTGGTGAATACGCCCAATGTTAACCGGCAGCGATGACGGCCCGAAGGTCGGCTTGCCCCGACCTTGGCGGCGCCGCTACTCTGCCTGCCTGTTTCGCACACAGTGCCAAAAATGCCCGTTCCTGTCCTGATTTCCCGCACCTGGCCGTTGCTGGCCCTGGCTGGCCTGGTTTCCCTGGCCCCCGATGCCCACGCCCAGCGGGTTTCCGCCCGGGACAAAGTGAAGGTGGATGCGCTGCAGCAGCGCATGACGGCTGCCGAGAAGCGGTACAGCGATGCGCTGCTGCTGGTGGCCAACGCCGACCCCAAGGGCAGCAACGAGGCCGACGCGGCGCTGGAGGACATGGAGGATGTCATCAGCGAGTGCGTGAAGCAGAAGGGTTGCCAGATGAGCAACATGCTGGCCACCTACAAGCGCCTGCTCAAGCGTGATGCCGATGCGGCCGCGGAAGACGAGGGCGGTGACCTGCCTGCCGAGCGTCTGGAAGCCGACCCCGACCATATCGGTCCGTTGACCGCCGACGTGCCGGAAGCCGCACGCGCGGCGGCACTGCTCAACGACAAGCGGCACGCCTTCGACAACATGGTCGAGTACAACCCGGCCGTCCAGGCCGGCATCCGCCGCTGGCTGACCGACATGCGTCCGGCGCTGCTGACCAGCTACGAGAACTACCAGAACCTGCGTGCCGTGATGTGGCCGGAATGGGAGAAGCGCGGCCTGCCCGAAGCGCTCCTGTTTGGCATCATGGCCAAGGAATCCAATGGCCGCGTGCATGCGTCCTCGCGCGCTGGCGCCGCCGGCCTGATGCAGTTCATGCCGGCCACCGGGCGGCGTTTCGGCCTCGGTCCGGACGGCACCGGGTTCGATACCCGCTTCGATGCCCACAGCGCTGCCGAAGCCAGTGCGACCTATCTCAACGAGCGCATGCGCGAGCTCAACAACAACATCGAGTTGTCGCTGGCCGGGTACAACGGGGGGGAAGGGCGCGCCCTGCGCGTGGCGCGCGAGAATCCGGGGCAGAGCTTCTGGGTCGACCGTGTCTACAACCAGTTCCCCGGTGAAACCAAGGATTACGTGCCGATGGTGATCGCTGCGGCGTGGATCTTCCTGCACCCCCAGCAGTACGGCGTGGAGTTCCCGAAGATCAGCGCGCAGCCGGCCACCCTGCGCCTGGCGCGCTCGACCACCATCTACGAGCTGACCATCTGCCTGGGCAGCCACGGCACCCGCGATGGCTACATGCGTGCGCTGCGCAACCTCAATCCGCGTTACGAGGCAGATGGCTGGATTCCGGCCGGCACCCTGATCAACGCGACCACTCGCATCGCCAGCCTGTACCAGCGCAACTGCGTGAATGGACCGCGTGCCGACCTGGCGCGCACCCTGATCACGGCCGACCTCAACGCCGCCATCGTGCGGCCAAGCGCTGCCAGCTACACCGGCAGCGTCGCGGTGGGCGGCGTGGTGCCGGTGGCCGATGCGGCCAGTTCGACCAGCGTGCCCACGGCCCCGGTGGCCGCAGTGGCCACGCCCCGGCCGGCATCGGCCGCGCGACCGAAGCCGGCGCGCAGCTACAAGGTGGGCCGGGGCGAGACGCTGGGCCGCATCGCGGCCAGGTTCCAGTGCGACGTGCCGACGCTGGCACGCGCCAATGGCCTGAAGGCGCCGGCCTACAGCCTGCGCCACGGCCAGGCGCTGAAGCTGCAGGGCTGCGAAAAGTAATCTCCACGACCTCCGGAACCGCCATGGACCTTGAAGCGACCCGCAACCTGTTCGCCAATCTGCGCGAAAACACCGACTGGGACATCAGTGGCCCGCTGCTGTGGGGCTATTTCTTCGTGCATTCCACTGCCGAGCCGCTGCAGGCCCTGGCCGCGCATCTGCAGGCGCAGGGCTACACCCTGGTGGAGGTGTTCGAGCAGGAGCCCGACGAGGGCGACGCGCCGTTCCACGTGCTGCATGTGGAGCGCGTGGAGGTTCACGACGAAGCGTCGCTGGATCGCCGCAACCAGGAACTGGCAGCGCTGGCAGCGCAGATGGGTGTGGAAGACTACGACGGCATGGACGTCGGCCCGGCCCCCACCCTGCAGTAAGGGCCTGTGCGTAGTGCCGGGCGCGTGCCCGGCGCTACGCAGCAACCCGGTGGCGGGAACGTCAGCGCAGCGTGGCCAGGGCCTGGCCCAGCTGCACCGGTGACTCCGCACCCAGGTGTGGCGCGAACTCCGCCACGCCCGGCGGCAGCAGCACGACCACGGTCGAGCCATAGTTGAAGCGCGCCATCTCCGCGAAGCGCTCCAGGCGGATGCCCTGGCCGCGATAGTCCTTGCGGGTGATGCGGTCACCGTACTGCGGGATCTCCTCGCCGCTCCACACTGTCTCCACGCCGGACACCAGCAGCGCGCCGACCATCACGCTCACCATCGGGCCGAAGCTGGTATCGAAATGGCAGACCAGGCGCTCGTTGCGTGCGAACAGGCGTGGCACGCCCGCCACGGCGGCCGGACCCACGCTGAAAAGGCGGCCCGGTACATGCACGGTCTCGCGCAGGGTGCCGGTCCAGGGCATGTGCACACGGTGGTAATCGCGCGGGGACAGGTAGACGGTTGCATACAGGCCGTCGTTGAACGGCTTGGCGTCCTCGGCGCTGCCCAGCAGCTCGGCGGCGGTGAACGACTGGCCCTTGGCCTGGAAGATGCGGCCGGCCTCGATGTTGCCGAGCTGGCTGACGCGGCCGTCGGCCGGCATCACCAGGCTGCGCGGATCGGCATCGGCCACGCGTGCGCCCGGCTTCAGCGCACGGGTGAAGAACTGGTTGAAGGTGGCGTAACTGCGCGGGTCGGGGTTGGCGGCTTCGTTCAGATTGACGTTGAACCTGCGGCTGACGGTGTCGATCAGCCAGCGCGACACGCGCGGGTTGTCCGAGTACGCCAGCGAGCGCGCCATCGAGGACAGCAGGCGATGGGGCAGGGCGTACGTCAGGGCGGTGGTGAGGCTCATGGGGCGGTCTTCTCGGTCAGCTTCTGCAGGTCGCGGGCGATCGCCGGCGCGTTGAACGGGGGCCGCACCAGGCCGGCGAGCCGGCCCTGCGGATCGAGCACGGCCAGGCTGGCCGAGTGCTCGACGGTGTAATCCTCGGGATTCTCGTCGAAGTGCTTGCCCGGCACCTTCTGGAACACGAAGCCCAGTGCGGTGGCGAAGCGTTCCAGCGAAGGGACGTCGGCGGTGGCCGCCAGGGTGTCCTTGTGGAAGCCGTGCGCGTACTCGCCAAGGCGGGTGGCGCTGTCGCGCTCGGGATCGACGGAGACGAACAGCACCCGCGGACGCAGCCCGTCGGGCAGTGCTTCCCACTGCTGCTGCGCACCGGCCAGTTCGGCCAGGGTGGTCGGGCACACGTCAGGGCAGAAGGTGAACCCCAGGAACACCAGGGTCCAATGACCCTTCAGCTCGCCCGGAATGAGCCGTGTGCCATCGGACTGGGCCAGGTTGAAGTCGGGCAGCTCGCGCGGCTGCGGGTACAGGGTGATCGCTTCGGTGGCCGGCTGGCCGGCCGGGGGCTTCGGAGCAAAGACCTGCTGCGCGGCGAGCAGGCCCAGGCCCGCTGCCAGGGCGATCAGCAGGATGATGCCGACGTTGCGATTGAACATGGGAGCCCCCGCGCGAAGTGATCCCCATCATACCGGCTGCGGCCTGATCGTTTCCGTCGCAACGGATGCCGGCGCAGGCGCCAGCCCCTATAATCGGGGGCCACTTTGCCCGCAGTACCGCCATGACCGCTGAAACGGCCGCCGAACTCCACACGATCATCGACCTGATCCGCTACGGCACCAGCCGTTTCAACGCCGCCGGGCTGACCTTCGGGCACAGCTACGACAACGCCCTGGACGAGGCGACCCAGCTGGTGCTGCACAGCCTGCACCTGCCGCATGACCTCGGCCCGGCGTATGGCCAGGCGCGGTTGCTGCAGGAGGAGAAGGTGCGGGTGCTGGAGCTGTTCCAGCGCCGCATCGACGAGCGCATCCCGGCCGCCTACCTGACCGGTGAGGCGTGGTTCGCCGGCCTGAGCTTCAAGAGCGACGCGCGCGCCCTGGTGCCGCGCTCGCCGATCGCCGAGCTGATCGAGTGTGGTTTCGAGCCATGGCTGGCCGGCCGCGACGTCAGCCGCGCGCTGGATCTGTGCACGGGGTCGGGCTGCATCGCCATCGCCATGGGCCACTATTACCCGAACTGGGAGGTGGACGGCGTGGACCTGAGCGAGGACGCACTGTCGCTGGCCGAAGAGAACAAGGAACGCCTGCAGGCGCACAACGTCACGCTGATCAAGTCCGACCTGTTCAGTGGCCTGACCGGCCGCCACTACGACCTGATCGTCACCAACCCGCCGTATGTCACCAACGACGAGACCGATGCCCTGCCGCAGGAATATTCCTACGAGCCGGAAATGGGCCTGCGTGCCGGCGATGACGGCCTGGACCTGGTGCTGAAGATCCTGCGCGATGCGCCGCTGCACCTGAGCGAGGACGGCCTGCTGATCTGCGAAGTGGGCGAGTCCGAGCAGCACCTGGTCAAGCTGCTGCCGGAAGTGGATTTCGCCTGGATTGAATTCAAGGTCGGGCAGATGGGCATCTTCGCGGTCGAATGCCGCGAGCTGATCGCCCACAGCGCCCGCATCACCGAACTGGCGGCGCAACGGCCGTGAGCTCCAACTCGTTCGGCAAGCTGTTCACCGTCACCACGTTCGGCGAGTCGCACGGGCCGGCCATCGGCTGCGTGATCGATGGCTGTCCGCCCGGGCTGGCGCTGGACGCGGCCGAATTTGCCCACGATCTGCAGCGCCGTGCCACCGGCAAGAGCCGGCACACGTCGGCACGGCGCGAGGCCGACGAGGTCGAGATCCTGTCCGGCGTGTACGAGGGCCTGACCACCGGCACGCCGATCGCGCTGCTGATCCGCAACACCGACCAGCGCAGCAAGGACTACGCGAACATCGGCCAGCAGTTCCGGCCGGGCCATGCCGACTACAGCTACTGGCACAAGTACGGCATCCGCGATCCGCGGGGCGGCGGCCGTTCCTCGGCGCGCGAGACCACCATGCGCGTGGCCGCGGGCGTGGTCGCCAAGAAGTGGCTGGCCGAGCGCTTCGGCGTCACCGTGCGCGGCTATCTGTCGCAGCTGGGCGGGATCACTCCTGCAGGTTTCGACTGGTCGGCGGTGGAAGACAATCCGTTCTTCTGGCCGCACGCTGCGCAGGTGCCGGAGCTGGAGGCGTACATGGATGCGCTGCGCAAGTCCGGCGATTCGGTCGGCGCGCGCGTGGACGTGGTTGCCGACAACGTGCCCCCGGGCTGGGGCGAGCCGATCTACGGCAAGCTCGATGGCGAGCTTGCGGCGGCGCTGATGAGCATCAACGCGGTCAAGGGCGTGGAGATCGGCGACGGATTCGCCAGCGCGGCCCAGAAGGGCACCGAACACCGTGACCTGCTGACCCCGCAGGGGTTCGCCAGCAATCACGCGGGCGGCATCCTGGGCGGCATCTCCACCGGCCAGCCGGTGGTTGCGTCGATGGTGTTGAAGCCGACCTCCAGCCTGCGCCTGCCGGGCCCGTCGCTGGACACCGCCGGCAACGTGGTCGAAGTGGTCACCACCGGCCGCCATGATCCCTGCGTCGGCATCCGCGCCACGCCCATCGCCGAAGCGATGGTGGCGCTGGTGCTGATGGACCAGGCATTGCGTCACCGCGCGCAATGCGGCGATGTCGGCACCATCACGCCCCGCATTCCCGGGCAGGTCGATGGCTGAAACGCGGCCGACGGTGTGGGTGAGCCAGCCGCTGATCGAGGCGGCCATCGCGCCGCTGCGTGATCGCGTGCAGCTGCGCACCACCGACGCCGTCACCGTGTGGTCGCCTGACCAGATCGCCGCACAGCTGGCCAGCGCCGATGGCGCGATCATCACCCTCAACGAGCGCATCGGCGCGGCCGAGGTGGCCGACGCCTCACGGCTGCAGGTCGTTGCCAACGTCGGCGTGGGCTACAACAACCTGGATGTGTCCGCGCTCAGCGCGGCGGGCATCGTGGCCAGCAATACCCCCGACGTGCTTACCGAGACCACCGCCGATCTGGGCTTCGCACTGCTGATGGCCACCGCGCGCCGGATCACCGAATCCGAACGCTGGCTGCGTGAAGGGCACTGGCAGCAATGGTCGTTCCAGACCATGCTCGGTGCCGACATCCACGGCAGCACCCTGGGCATTCTCGGCATGGGGCGGATCGGCCAGGGCATCGCCCGCCGCGGCGCGCATGGCTTCGGCATGAAGGTGCTGTACCACAACCGCTCGCGACTGCCTGCAGATACCGAAGCCGCAGTCGGGGCCGCTTATGTCGATCTGGATACGCTGCTGGCGCAGTCCGACCATCTGGTGCTCGTGCTGCCTTACACCCCGGCCTCGCACCACCTGATCGACGCCGCTGCGCTGGCGAAGATGAAGCCGACGGCCACGCTGGTGAACATCGCGCGCGGGGGCCTGGTCGACGAAACAGCGCTGGCCGATGCACTGGCTCATGGGCGCCTGGCCGCGGCCGGGCTGGACGTCTACGAAGGCGAGCCGGCCGTACGCCCGGAACTGCTGGCGTTGCGCAACGTCGTGCTGACCCCGCACATCGGCAGCGCTTCGCTGGCCACGCGTACGGCGATGGTGCAGCGGGCCGTGGACAACCTGCTGGCCGCGCTCGGCCTGGCCGGCGGGCCGGCGCACATGCCGAGCGCGATCAATGCCGACGCGGCGCTGGCTGCACGTGCCGTCCTGGGCAAAAAAAACGGGAAACGATAGGGAGCCTCCGCGCGTTCCGTCCGAGGAGGTTCCCCGAACCCAGCTGTCGTGCGTGAGTTTTTCCCATCCGTTTTCTTGAGAGTTCCCCCATGAGCAATGCACAACGCCGCTTCCATGTCGCCATCGTCGGTGCCACCGGCGCCGTCGGCGAGACCATGCTGGCCATCCTGGCCGAGCGCGGTTTCCCGGTCGGAACCCTGAGCCTGCTTGCCTCCGAGCGTTCGGCCGGTGGTGAGGTCGAGTTCAACGGCGAGAAGGTCAGGATCCAGGACCTGGCGAGCTTCGACCCGAAGGGTGTGGAGATCGCCCTGTTTTCCGCAGGTGGCAGCGTCTCCAAGGAGTACGCGCCGAAGTTCGCCGCCGCCGGTGCGGTGGTGATCGACAACTCTTCGGCCTTCCGTTACGACGATGACGTGCCGCTGGTGGTATCGGAGGTCAACCCGGACCAGATCGGCAATCGTCCGCGCGGCATCATCGCCAACCCCAACTGCTCGACCATGCAGATGCTGGTCGCGCTGGCGCCGCTGCATCGTCGCTATGGCATCGAGCGCATCAACGTCTCCACCTATCAGTCGGTGTCCGGCGGTGGACGCTCCGCACTGGAGGAGCTGGGCAAGCAGACCGGCCAGCTGCTGAGTTTCCAGGAGATCGATCCGCAGCGCTTCCCGGTGCAGATCGCCTTCAACCTGATCCCGCACATCGACGACTTCCAAGACAACGGCTTCACCAAGGAAGAAATGAAGCTGGTGTGGGAAACCCGCAAGATCCTGGGCGACGACAGCATCCTGGTGAACCCGACCGCGGTGCGCGTGCCGGTGTTCTACGGCCATTCCGAGTCGGTGGCGATCGAGACCCGCGACAAGGTCACCGTGGCCGAGGCCCGCGCGCTGCTTGAGCAGTCGCCCGGCATCGAGGTGGTCGACCGCCATGAAGCCGGCGGCTATCCGACGCCGGTCACCCACGCATCGGGCACCGATGCGGTGTACGTCGGCCGCATCCGCGAGGATCTGTCGCATCCGCGTGGCCTCAATCTGTGGATCGTGTCGGACAACGTGCGCAAGGGCGCTGCCCTGAACGCGGTGCAGCTGGCAGAGCTGGTCGCTGCCGAGCAGCGTTGATCGACAGCCCGGGCGCCATGGGCTGCTCTGTGCGTGCGGACCCCGGTCCGCACGCTTTATAGTGTCGCCCATGAATAAACGGGCCAAGGGCGCGTCGCGCCCGCTCACCTATCTGTCTGCCGCACTGCTGGCTCTGGCCAGCAGTCCGGTGTTCGCGCTGGGGCTGGGCGACATCCGCGTCCTGTCCCGGCCCGGTCAGCCGCTGCTGGCGGAGATTCCGGTGGTGTCCGCCGATCCTTCGGAGCTGGAGAATCTGCGCGTGGCGCTGGCATCGCCAGCCGCGTTCGAGCGTGTCGGCCTGCAACAGCCGACCGGCCTGGTGGGCGAGCTCCAGTTCGAGCTGACCCGCAATGCGCAGGGGCGGGCGGTGGTGCGGGTCACCTCGCAGATGCCGGTGGAGACGCCGTCGCTGAGCTTCCTGGTCGAGGCCGACTGGGGGCAGGGGCGGTTGGTGCGCGAGTATTCGGCCCTGATCGATGCGCCCTCCAGCGCGCTGGCCGTGGCGGAACCGGAAATCGTCGCACCGGCGGGCACGCTCTCCAATACCATCGCCCGCGATCCCCCCGTCGAAGCGGCGGTACCGGCGCCTGCGCAGGGCGGGACGCCGGCCACTGCGACCACGGCGGCTGCACCGGTGCGTCCGCGCGCTGCCGCTGCACCGTCGCTGCCGCCGGCTGCCGATGGCAGCGTCACCGTGCAGCGCGGGCAGACCTTGTCGCAGATCGCCAGCGCGGTTGCCCGTGGCAACCAGGTCAGCCGCGACCGGGCGATGATTGCACTGCTGCGTGCCAATCCCGAGGCCTTCATCCGGGGCAACATCAACCTGCTCAAACAGGGGGCGGTACTGCGCATCCCCGGCAGTGACGCGCTGGCGGCGGTGGATGCGGCCGAAGCCGGTGCCCTGGTCCGCGAACACGCCGCGCAGTGGCGGCAGGCGCGTACCGTGCCGCAGCCGGCAGGCGTTCCTGCACCTGCGGCCGCTGCGCTGGCCACTTCTCCGGCCGCCGCGGCCGGGGCACGACTTGAGATCGCCCCGGCGCTGGCGTCCGACGCCGCGCACGCGGGCACAACCACCGGCACCGGAGCCGGCAGCGAGGGTGACATGCTGGGCAACGAACAACTTCGCCAGGCCCGCGAGGACATCGCCACCCGCGATGCCGAGATCGGCGAGCTGAAACAGCGTGTGGCCGAACTGGAAACGCTGAAGGCACAACAGCAGTCGCTGATCGCGATGAAGGACAACGACCTGGCGGCGGCCCAGCAACGGCTGGCACAGGCGCCGGGCGCACGTGACGCCGGAACGCCGTGGTACTGGCTGGGACTGCCGGTGCTGCTGGTGCTGGCCGGCGCCGCATGGTTGCTGCGCCGTCGCAAGCCATCGCCGCTGCCGCCGCTGCGCGAGGAGGACGATGCCGCAGCTCTGGCGGCGGCCGTGCCGGCCGGTGCCGCGCTCGATACGCTGGCCGAGCACTCTGCGTGGTCTACCGCCGATGCCGACAGCGGGCGCCAGGAGCCGGCGATGCCGGCCTGGGCGACGATCGCCGACGCCCGATCCGAAGACGGATCGGCCGGCGCGGAGGGGCAGCCCTCGGACGGTGGCAAGGACGAGGCACCGTTGCCGGAACCCGTGACCGACCTGCCGCGCTGGGACGAACCGGTGGACGAGAGGGGTGTTGGCCGGCCGACGGCCCAGGAAGCCGATTCCGGGGTTTCGGTCCCGGACTACGCGCTGCATGCCGAGCAGCAGCCGCAGTTCCGCGGCGTGTTCGACCTGCCCGCCGATCTGCAGGACAACGACGCCCCGTCGGTGGAGGATGCCGGCGGCACATGGACGCCCCGCGCCGGGCAGGAACGCCTGGAGCTGGCGATCGCCTACCTGGATCTGGGCGACGCACAGACCGCGCGCACCCTGCTGCTGGAGGTTGCCGAAGGGGGCGACCCGGACTGCCAGGCGCAGGCGCGCGAACTGCTGGCCCGGCTGCCGTGACCGATACCTTCGACAAGGACCCCGCCATGACCCGCGAGCGTCGCATCGACTATGTTGAGTTCGCGTCCCGCGATCCGGCCGCCAGCCGTGCCTTCTTCGAGAAGGTGTTCGGCTGGTCGTTCGTCGATTACGGCAGCGACTACACCGCCTTCGACGATGGTCGCCTGCAGGGTGGCTTCTTCCGCGGCCAGCCGCAACGCGCCACCGAAGGCGCCCCGCTGCTGGTGCTGTACGCCGATCAGCTGGCCCCGGTCGAAATGGCCGTGCGCCAGGCCGGTGGCGAGGTGGTGCGGCCGGTGTTCTCCTTCCCGGGCGGCAGCCGCTTCCAGTTCGTCGAACCCGGTGGCAATGAACTGGCGGTCTGGTCGGAACGCGATCCGGCCTGAGCGTCGTCCACTCCGCAACATCGAGGTAGCACATGCGTTATGCGCTTGGCGTCGAGTACGACGGCAGCGATTTCAGAGGCTGGCAGAACCTGGGAGAGGGCGGTCCCAGCGTCCAGGCCAGTCTTGAGCAGGCCCTGTCTTCGGTGGCCGACGCGCCGCTGCAGGTGGTCTGCGCTGGCCGAACCGACGCCGGCGTGCACGGCCAGTGCCAGGTCGTGCATTTCGATACCGACGTAGTGCGCGACCCGCGCGCCTGGATGCTGGGTACCACCACCCGCCTGCCGCGCTCGATCGCAGTGCGCTGGTGCGTACCGGTGGCGGAGGATTTCCATGCGCGGTTCTCAGCGCGGGCGCGCCGCTACCGTTACCGCCTGCTCAACCGCGAAGTACGGCCGGCGCTGGAGCGGCAGACGCTGAGCTGGGAGCGTCGCGCACTGGACGCAACGCTGATGCACACGGCCGGGCAGGCGCTGCTGGGTGAGAACGACTTCAGCGCGTTCCGCTCGGTCCAGTGCCAGGCCCTGCATGCGCGGCGCGAGCTGCAGTCACTGCAGGTCAGCCGCCACGGCGAGGTGATCGAGGTGGCGGTACAAGGCAATGCATTCCTTCATCACATGGTTCGCAATATCGTCGGTTCGCTGATCCTGGTCGGCAGCGGCGAGAAACCGGTGGAGTGGATCGCCGAGCTGCTGGCCGGACGGGATCGCACCGTAGCCGGTCCCACTGCACCGCCGCAGGGCCTGGTGTTTCTTGGACCGCTGTACCCCGACAACTGGCATCTGCCCGCCGAGGTCACGCTATGAGCCGCTCCTACTACCGTACACGCATCAAGTTCTGTGGAATGACCCGTGCCGGCGACGTGCGCCTGGCCGGCGAGCTCGGCGTGGATGCGGTGGGTTTCATCTTCGCCCGCGAGAGCAGCCGCCGGGTTGCGCCCGCTGAAGCGCGCGCGATGCGCCAGGCCATCGCGCCGATGGTCGATGTGGTGGCGTTGTTCCGCAACAACAGCAAGGAAGAGGTGCGCGAAGTGCTGCGCACCGTGCGGCCCACTCTGCTGCAGTTCCATGGCGAGGAGGACGAGAGCTTCTGCCGCAGCTTCAACATGCCTTACCTGAAGGCGGTCGCGATGGGGGGGCGTGAGGATGTCAACGCGCGCACCCTGCAACTGCGCTATCCGAGCGCGGCCGGCTTCCTGTTCGACAGCCACGCACCGGGTGGCGGTGGCGGCACCGGCGTTGCATTCGACTGGACCCGCATCCCGACCGGGCTGCATCGGCCGTTCCTGCTGGCCGGCGGCCTGACCCCGGACAATGTGTACGACGCCGTGCTGGCGACCCTGCCGTGGGGCGTCGATGTCTCCAGCGGCATCGAACTGGAGCCGGGCATCAAGGACGGCTACAGGATGCGCACCTTCGTCGAGGAAGTGCGCCGCGCCGACTGCACCGTGCTGGAGTAGGGCCGGGACGCGCCGCCGCTGCTGCGGCGGCGCGTCACCTCAGCTGGGCCGCGACCCAGCCCGCCAGGGCGTCGACGCGTGCGTCGGCCTGGCCCTCCGGTCGCGCCAGGACCCAGAAGCCGCCCGTGGCGGCGAAACCCCACGGGGCCAGCAGCCGGCCTGCCGCGAGATCCTCGGCGACCAGCGGCTCCGGCGCGATCGCTGGACCCAGCCCGGCCACCGCCGCTTCCAGCAGGTAGTACAGGTGCTCGAAACCCGTGCCCAGCCGCAGCCGGGCAGGGTCGACATCGTGTGCCTGCGCCCACGTCGGCCATGCCTGTGGCCGTGAACTGGTGTGCAGCAGCGTCTCCTGCAGCAGTGCCGAGGGCGGCACGTGGCGCAGGCGCTGCGCCGCCGGATGTGACGGTGCCACCACCACGCCCACCCGCTCGGGCGCCAGCTCGCGCACCTGCCAGCCCCGTGGCCACGGCCCCTGCGCCAGCAGCAGGACCGCATCCAGTGCCGCCTGCGCCTCGGTGAAGCTGCCGTCCAGTGCCGACCACTGCAGGCGCACACCGGGCAGTGCGGCCTGCAGGGCGGGGAGGCGCGGAATCATCCAGCGCGCCAGCACGCTGCCGCTGCAGCCCAGCACCAGCGCTGGCGACGCCGCGGGCCGCCGCAGCTCGCGCACGCAGTCTTCGATGCCGGCGAAGGCTTCGCTGCAGGCCGCCTGCAACCGCGTTCCCGATGCGGTCAGGCGCAGGCCACGCCCGGCGCGCTGGAACAGGGCCAGGCCCAGATGATCCTCCAGCAGCTTCAGCTGCCGGCTGACCGCACCATGGGTGACATGCAGGTCCTGCGCGGCGCGGCCCACACCGCCGAGACGGGCGGTGGCCTCGAACGCGCGCAGCGCATTGAGTGGCGGCAGCAGGGATCGGCTCATGTGAGATTTCCTGACGATATGTGCCAGATAATATCCATTTTCCGGTCATGACCCGTGCGCTAGAGTATCCACCTGTCTGAATCACCGGTCCCTGCCATGTCTGCCTCCCCCATTGCCGACTACCACGCCTTCCCGGATGCCCAGGGCCACTTCGGCCGCTATGGCGGCAGCTTCGTCGCCGAAACCCTGGTCGGTCCGCTGCAGGAGCTGGCCCAGGCCTATGACCAGGCCCGCCAGGATCCCGCGTTCCAGGCGGCCTACGACCGCGATCTGGCTCACTACGTGGGCCGGCCGAGCCCGATCTATCACGCCCAGCGCCTGAGCGACCACGTGGGCGGCGCACAGATCCTGCTCAAGCGCGAGGACCTGAACCACACCGGTGCGCACAAGATCAACAACACCATCGGCCAGGCGCTGCTGGCGGCGCGGATGGGCAAGACGCGCATCATCGCCGAGACCGGCGCCGGCCAGCATGGCGTCGCCAGCGCCACCGTTGCCGCACGCCTGGGCCTGGAGTGCGTGGTGTACATGGGCGCCACCGATATCGAGCGGCAGAAGATCAATGTCTACCGGATGAAGCTGCTCGGCGCGACGGTGGTGCCGGTCACCTCCGGTTCGGCGACCCTGAAGGATGCGCTCAATGAAGCGATGCGCGACTGGGTGACCAACGTGCAGGACACCTTCTACATCATCGGTACCGTGGCCGGGCCGGACCCGTATCCGCGCATGGTGCGCGATTTCAATGCCATCGTCGGCCGCGAAGCGCGCGAACAGATGCTGGCCGAGTACGGCCGGCTGCCGGATGCGATCACGGCGTGCGTGGGCGGTGGCAGCAACGCGATCGGCCTGTTCCATGCCTTCCTCAACGACCGCCAGGTCGAGATCGTCGGCGCCGAAGCGGCCGGTGACGGTATCAATACAGGCCGCCATGCCGCCTCGATCGCGGCAGGGCGTCCGGGCGTGCTGCATGGCAACCGCACCTACGTGCTGTGCGACGACGACGGCCAGATCATCGAGACCCACTCGGTTTCGGCCGGCCTGGACTATCCGGGGGTCGGCCCGGAGCACGCGTTCCTGGCCGACAGCGGGCGCGCCCGCTATCTCGGCATCACCGATGAAGAAGCGCTGCAGGCGTTCCATCTGCTGGCACACACCGAGGGCATCCTGCCGGCGCTGGAGTCCAGCCACGCGCTGGCGCAGGCGATCAAGCTGGCGCGCGAGCGTCCGCGCGACCAGATCGTGCTGTGCAATCTGTCCGGGCGTGGCGACAAGGACGTGCATACCATCGCCGCACGCGAAGGGCTGGTGCTGTGAGTCCCATGCTGCGCCATGGCAGCGCGCTGGTGCTGGCAGTGGGGCTGGGCGGCTGCACGCCGCCCGATCCGCCGGTGCTGGCGCCCGCAGCGACGTCTCCGGCGGCCATCGCACCGGCACGCCAGGTGGCCAGCAACGACGACGATGCCGCCCATCACCCGATCGAGGATGCACCGTTGCCTGCAGCAGGGGAGGTCGCAGATGACGTGGCCGCGCCGACGGTGGCTTCGGTCGCGCTCGACCATGCCGGCGAGGTGCTGATCGGCCAGCCCTTCAGCGAACTGCAGGCCGAGGCGCAGTGGCACTCGGCTGGCCTCGCCGAGGCGACGGCCGGGCGCTGCGACTATTACGAGCGCGGCACGCTGCCCGAGGGCGTGGCGATGCTGGTGCAGGACGGCAACGTGGTGCGTTTCGACCTGGCTCCGATCGACGATTCGGGCCTGGTGGTGACTCAGCCCGGGCCGTTCGGACTTCGCCTGGACATGCCGCGTGCGCAGGTGCTGCAGCAGATGCCGCGGGGCGTCATCGCAGCTGCGCTGGGCGTTGATGCCGACGCCGGCGAATCCCTGCTCTGGCAGGACCCCGGTTCCGATCTGGCGATCCGCGTGGAGATCGTGGATGGCACCGTATCCAGAATGCATTGGGGCGCCAGCGGCGCCGTTGACCTGATCGAAGGATGTATCTGACATGCCCGTATCCCGACTCGACGCCTGTTTCCAGCGCCTGCGCGAACAGCAGCGCAAGGCACTGATTCCCTTCGTCACCGCTGGCGATCCTCTGCTGGAAGCAACCGTGCCGGTCATGCATGCACTGGTTGAGGCGGGCGCCGATGTGATCGAACTGGGGGTGCCGTTCTCCGATCCGATGGCCGACGGCCCGACCATCCAGCGCAGTTCCGAACGTGCGCTGGCGCGCGGTGCAGGCAGCCGTTACGTCCTGCAGGCGGTAGCGCAGTTCCGCCAGCGCGATGCGCAGACGCCTGTGGTGTTGATGGGCTATCTCAATCCTGTGGAGATCCATGGCTACGCGGCATTCGCCAAGGCCGCGGTGAGCGCCGGCGTGGATGGCGTGCTGCTGGTCGACCTGCCGCCGGAGGAAGCCGGCGAAGCCCAGCAGGCCTTTGATGCGGAAGGCCTGGCCCTGGTCCTGCTTGCCTCCCCGACCACCAGCCCGGCACGCGCGGACAAACTGCTCGCGCTGGCGCGGGGCTACCTGTACTACGTCAGCTTTGCCGGTGTCACCGGTGCGTCCGACCGCCTCGACAGCGAGGCCGCCAGCGTGCGCCTGCAGGCGCTGCGCGAACGGGCCACGGTCCCGGTAGTGGCCGGCTTCGGCATCCGCGATGCCGCCAGTGCGGCGGCCATGGCGCGCGAGGCGGACGGTGTAGTGGTGGGCAGCGCCCTGGTCGCGGCACTGGCCGAAGCGGCCTCGGCCGAAGAGGCGGCCCAGCGGGCGCACGCGTTCCTGGCGCCCCTGCGCCAGGCCCTGGATGCCTGACGGCAGCGCCGGGCCATGCCCGGCGGTGCGCGCTACGGGGTATCCGCCGGGCGTGGCCCGGCGCTGCCTGCGCTAAACGTACGTCCCAGCATGGTTTTTCCGCCGCCGCCCGCAGGCCGGCAAGGGGTGCACGGGCGGGGAAAGCGGAGCTAGACTGTCCGCCTTTGCGGCCCCCGGGCCGCCCTGAACGGAAGTGTCCTCCCGCATGAGTTGGCTCAGCAAGTTGATGCCGTCCGGCATCCGCACCGACAACACCCCCAGCAAGAAGCGCAGCGTCCCCGAGGGCCTGTGGGAAAAGTGCAGCAACTGCGGCAGCGCGCTGTACCGGCCGGAACTGGAAGAGAACCTGGAGGTCTGCCCGAAGTGCGGTCACCACATGGCGATCCGCGCACGCGCGCGCCTGGCTGCGCTGTTCGATGCTGACAGCACCACCGAGATCGGCGCGCGCCTGGGGCCGACCGACCTGCTGAAGTTCAAGGACCAGAAGAAGTACAGCGAGCGCATCAAGATCGCGCAGAAGAACACCGGCGAGTACGACGCGCTGATCGCCATGCGCGGCCTGCTCAAGGGGCGTCCGCTGGTTGCTTCCTCGTTCGATTTCGCCTTCATGGGCGGTTCGATGGGTTCGGTGGTCGGCGAGCGCTTCTCGCTGGCGGCCGAGGCTGCCGTGGAGATCGGCGCGCCTTACGTCTGCTTCTCCGCCAGTGGCGGCGCGCGCATGCAGGAAGGCCTGTTCTCGCTGATGCAGATGGCAAAGACCTCGGCTGCGCTGGGCAAGCTGCGCGAAGCCGGCCTGCCGTACATCTCGGTGCTGACCCATCCCACCACCGGTGGCGTGTCGGCCTCGTTCGCGATGCTGGGTGACATCAACATCGCCGAGCCGCAGGCGCTGATCGGATTCGCCGGGCCGCGCGTGATCGAACAGACCGTGCGCGAGAAACTGCCGGAAGGTTTCCAGCGTTCGGAATTCCTGCTGGAGCATGGTGCCATCGACCAGATCTGCGACCGCCGCGAAATGCGTGACCGCCTGTCCGACCTGCTGGCGATGCTGGGCCGCCAGCCGGCGCCGGAGGTGGCTTGATGGGAGGCCGCAAGTACTTCGGTACTGATGGCATCCGCGGACGTGTCGGTGAGGGAGCGATCTCGGCCGACTTCGTGCTGCGCCTGGGCAATGCGCTGGGCCGCGTGCTGGTGGCCCGGCACGGCCATGACGGGCGCCGCCCGATCGTGGTGATCGGCAAGGACACCCGCATTTCCGGCTACATGTTCGAAGCGGCGCTGGAGGCAGGCCTGGTCGCTGCCGGCACCGATGTGCAGCTGCTCGGCCCGATGCCCACCCCGGCGGTGGCGTTCCTGACCCGCACCTTGGGCGTTGATGCGGGCATCGTCATCAGTGCCTCGCACAATCCGCATTACGACAACGGCATCAAGTTCTTCTCCGCACAGGGCGAGAAACTGGACGACGCCACCGAACTGGCGCTGGAAGCCGCGCTGGACGTGCCGTTCACCACGGCCGAATCGGAGCGTCTGGGCAAGGCGTCGCGCGCGCGCGAGGCGGTGGGCCGCTACATCGAGTTCTGCAAGGCCAGCGTGCCGCGTGCGTTCGATCTGCGTGGCGTACGCCTGGTGCTGGACTGCGCGCATGGTGCCACCTACCAGATCGCCCCGCTGCTGTTCCGCGAGCTGGGTGCCGAGGTCATCGGCATCGGTGCCGAACCGAACGGGGTGAACATCAATGCCGGCGTCGGTTCGACCCATATCGACAACCTCGCCGCCAAGGTCCGCGAGACCCGCGCCGACCTCGGCATCGCCTTCGACGGTGACGGTGATCGCGTGCTGATGGCTGACGACCAGGGCAATCCGGTCGATGGCGATGACCTGCTGTACATCCTGGCACGCACCTGGCAGGCGGAAGGCCGCCTGCGTGGGCCGGTGGTCGGTACGCTGATGAGCAACTATGGGCTGGAGAAGGCGCTCGCCGACCTGCAGATCCCGTTCCAGCGCAGCAACGTCGGCGACCGCTACGTGCACCAGGCGCTGATCGAAGGTGACGGCGTGCTCGGTGGCGAAGCGTCGGGCCATCTGCTGTGCCTGGACCGGGCCACGACCGGTGACGGCATCGTCAGTGCGCTGCAGGTGCTGCTTGCGCTGCGCAGCAGCGGACAGACACTGCGGCAGGCGTTGCAGCCGCTGGTGAAGGTCCCGCAGAAGACAGTGAACGTGCGCTTGGGCAATGTCTCGGCAAAGACCACCGTGCAGGCCGGAAGCGTGCAGTCGGCACTGCTGGAGGCGCAGCAGGCCGTGGCCGGCCGTGGGCGCGCATTCCTGCGCCCGTCCGGCACCGAGCCGGTGGTGCGGGTGACGGTCGAGGCCGATGACGCAACACTGATGCAGGACACGCTGGATCGCCTGTCGGCCGCAGTGAAGGCCGCCGCCGCGGCCTGAGCCCGCAGGTGGTTCCGCAACGGACAACGCCCCCGACGACCGGGGCGTTTTCTGTTCAGGCGCTGCTGCTGGGCCGAGTGAGGCTCAGGGGCCCGGCACCATCTTCTTCTGGCGGGCCTTGAAGCCGTTGAACAGCGGCGCGATCAGCGGGTTGTAGCTCTGCGCGATGCGCTTGCGCAACCAGCTGGCCGGCCGGTTGCGGATCGCGAAGCGGTAGATGCGTTCGGGATCGCCGCCGACCACGTTGCGGCCGAACGGGTGGGTGGTATGCAGGTAACGGAACCCCTGCTCGCGCGCGACTTCGACATGGTCATCGTCGAAGTCACCGTACGGCCAGCACAATGTGTCCGAAACCGCGCCCAGCTTGTCCTGCAGGACCTGGCGCGAGCGTGCCAGGTCGTTGCTGATGCCGGCCCGGCGCTGCGCGCGGTCCAGGTCGTCGCGGCGCAGCCAGCGTGTATGGGTATGGGTATGGCAATGCACCTCGAAGGTGCCGGCGTCGATCGCCGCGCGCGCTTCGCTCCAGCGCATCATCACATCGTCGCTGCGCCCCTGCTCGTAGATGGCGGCCTCGCAGCCGCGATGGTCCGGCGTTGCCGGCAGTACCGCACCGGGCAGGCCTGCATGCGGCCGCACCGGGCCTTCGCCCATCCATCCGGTGACCACGAACACCACCGCGTGCATGCCGTACTTCTGCAGGATCGGGTGCGCGTAGACCCAGTTGTCCAGGTAGCCATCGTCGAAGGTGATGACGATCGACCGGCGCGGCACCGGCCTGCCGGCCAGGAACCCGGCGTACTGCTCCAGTGTCAGTGAGGTCCAGCCACTGTTGGCCAGCCAGGCGATCTGGCTTTCGAAATTCTCCGGCGACACCGTGATCATGCCCGGCGACGGACTGACGTGATGGTGCATCAGCACCGGTACGGTTCGGGCATCAGCCATGTCCCAGCTCCTTCAGCCACTGGCGGTAATAGTGTTCGGTGGTCTCGCCGTGGCCGCTGGGTGTGAAGCGGTGCGCAGCGCGCATCCATTCCCAGCCGGCACGGCCCATCTGCCGGCGCCGTTCCGGATCGTCCAGCAGCAGGCGCAGGGCGCCCGTCAGGGCAGCATTGTCGCCCAGCCGGGTGAGGATCGCATTGCTGCCGTCCACGACCATCTCCGGCACGCCGCCAACCCGGGTCGCCACGATCGGCACGCCGACGTACGCCGCTTCCAGGAACACGGTGCCGGCGGCTTCCTTGTGCGAGGCGAGGGCGAAGATATCGAAGCCGGCCATCAGCCGGCAGGCGCCGTCGCGGTAGCCGAGCAGGTGGACCTGCGACTGCAGGCCGTGCTCGGCGCACATCGCCTGCAGGCGCTCCATCACCGGCTGCCCGTCGCCGATCACCACCAGGTGCAGGTTCGGATTGGCCTTGCACAGCGGCACCATTGCCTGCAGCAGATCGGCATGGCCCTTGGGCTCGCGCAGCACCGCTACGCAGCCGACCACGATGTCCTGCTCACTGAAGCCGAGCTCGGCACGGACTTCGGCACGCACGTCCTGCAGGCACTGCCACGGATCTTCCTTGCGGATATCGGTCCAGCGCGGTGGAACCGCGATCGGCGGCACGATGCCGATGCGTTCAGCGGGAATGCCACGGTCGGCCAGCAGCTGCTTGACGAAGCTGCTGACGGTCAGCACCCGGTGCGGCAGGCCGGTATAGGTCAGCAGCGAGTTGACCGGACTCATCAGATGGCGCGAGCGCACCACCAGCGGGGCACCGCCGAGGCGGGCGCCGGCGGCGGCAATCAAGGCGTCGCGACGGCTGGTGGTGTTCACCACGTCATAGCGTTCGCGGCGGACCAGCCGCGAAACCGACCAGATGCCGCGCAGCAGGCGCGCCAGCCCGCCCATGCGCAGCGTATGCACGGTGAAGCCGTCATCGCGCGCCAGCTGCGCCAGCCGTGCCTCGGGCTGGCACAGCAGCGAGACGTCGTGGCCGCGCGCGCGCATGGCCTGCATGTGGCGGAAGATGTAGATCTCCTGCCCGCCCATTCCCTTGGCGGCTTCGGTGTGCAGGATGCGCAGCGAACGTTTCATGCGGACTCGATCCTTGATATCAACGATTGCGGAAGCGCGTCAGCGCTTCCCAGGCGGAACGGATCGCGGCTGCGTCCGGCGCCTGTTGTGGCAGTGGGCGGTAGTGCCGATCCAGCGCGGTGGCATTGCCGAACTTGTCGAACACGTAGAGGGCGTCGCCGTGGCGGACGGCGCGCTGCGACCAGCTCTCCACCACCAGGGCACGGACACCTTCCGGGGCCGCCAGCAGATCCTGGCCGGTGCTGTAGTCGGCCAGCGGGTTCTCGCAGCCCAGGGCGTGCCGCATCAGCGTGGGCACCCAGTCCTCGTGCGAGCTGGTGCGCGCGTCACGGCCGCTGGCCTCGCCCGGCCAGTGCAGCACGAACGGCACCTGCAACTGGTAGTCGGAGAAGTTGCCGTTGTGGCCCCAGTAGTTCAGCGCGAGGTCGTTGAACTCCTCTGCGTGATCGCCAGTGACCAGCACGATGGTGTCCTGCTCCAGGCCCTGCGCACGCAGGGTATCGAGCAGCGATCCGACCAGGCTGTCGGCGTAGTGGACGGAGGTGTGATAGCGGTTCAGTTCCGGCGTCGGATCGTGGTCCGGCCCGAACTTGAGGAAGTCGATGTCCGCGGCCATCGGCGTGGCCAGGGGCGGATAGTCGGCCGGCAGGTGGTAGGGCGCGTGGGTGGAGTCGAGGAACACGAAACCGAACCACGGGCGCTGCGCGGCCTGGCTGGTACGGATGTCCTGCTGCAGTGACGCGACGATGGCGCGGTCGCGGCCATCGGGCTTCAGTGCCGACGGCCCCTGATGCAGCTGGTCACGGACATCGGCGAACACGGTGCGGTCGAATTCCGGGCTGTACATCGGCGCGCTGCCGTACAGGTGCAGGTCATAGCCCTGCTGCCCCAGGACCTGGAACAGCTGCGAGCCGCGCTGCTCGTCGAGCATGCTTGTCCAGTAGCCACCGGGAAGGCCGTAGAGCAGGCCGAACAGGCCGTAGCGGGTGGCGTTGCCGGTGCTGAAGTGATGCTCGTAAACGCGGGAGGACTGCGCCAATGCCGTGGTGTTCGGCATGATCTGTGGCGTCAGCACATCGTGGCGGAGTGATTCGAGTACCACCATCAGCACGTTCGGCCGCCGGTGGCTCTGGCAGCGCAGCGGATGCAGCGGGTAGTGCAGCTGCGCATGGCGGGGATCGGGCAGGCCCGCCTGCTGCTGGCTGACCACGCCCAGGCGACGCATGAAGCTCTTGGCGGTGATCGGCTGCGCCCAGGGCAGGTAGTTCCACTGGCTGATCACGTCACGCTCGCCGCGCGCATCGTAATAGGCGGTCGCCACCTGGCCCCCTGCCATCAGCAGGATGACCAGTGTCCATGCCTGCAGGACGTGGCGCCGCCGGGGCAGGGCAGGCAGCAGCTTCCAGCAGGCCCAAGCCAGCAGGGCTTCGGCAGCGAAGATGGCCGATACCAGAGCGATGGCCTGCAGCCAGGTCTTCCAGGACAGTGCGACCTGATCGTGCAGCGCGCCGCCGAACACCATGTTCGCCACCATGGCGTTGAGGTGGAAGCGGTACAGCGCGAACACCTTGGCATCGACCAGCAGCAGGCACAGCCACAGGCCCTGCAGCACCACCGCGCCGATGCTCAGAGGACGCGCGCTGCGGGCCCACAGACCGAGCAGCAGCGGCAGCAGGCCGGCCAGCGCGCCGAATGCCAGCAGGTGGCCGGGCAGGGCAACGGCCAGATACGCCAGACCGGCGAGGCCGCCGGGGTTGTCCCGCAGCGGCACGTTGCCCAGGGTGATGACAGCTGCCAGTACGGCGTTCGCCGCCACGAACAGGGACCACCAGGCCAACCGGCGCCAGTGCTGGGTACAACCCGGTCGGGAAGCTGGATCGGCGGCGGGTGGAGCGGAGGGCATCGTCGGTACGTGTTCAGCAGGAGCGGAGGCAAGGGTCGGCGCCGCCGCGACCGGGGGATCCGCGCGCGGGTCGCGCATTGTATCGGTTTGTTTCAACGTATCGGTGTCGACCCGCGGGCGATCTGTCACAATGTTCAGGTGGGCCCTGAATGCGGCGGCCCTCCAGACCCAATGACAAGCCAGGAACCGCTGTGAGCCAGATCCCGACCCTCGACATCACCCGTTTTGACAGCGACCGCGAGGCCTTCGTGGCCGAGCTCGGGGCGGCCTACCGCCAATGGGGATTCGCGGGCATCCGCAACCACGGCATTCCGCAGGCCGACATCGACGCGGCCTACGATGTCTTCAAGGCTTTCTTCGCCCTGCCCGAGGAGGTCAAGCGGAAGTACCACGTGGCCGGCGGCGGCGGTGCACGCGGCTATACCCCGTTCGGCGTGGAAACCGCGAAGGGGTCCAAGCACTTCGATCTGAAGGAGTTCTGGCACATCGGCCGGGAGATCGGCGACGACTCCAGGTACCGCGACGTGATGCCGCCGAACCTGTGGCCGACCGAGGTCGAGGGCTTCCGTGAGCGGGGCTACGGCCTGTACCAGGCGCTGGACAACCTCGGGTCGCGCGTGCTGTCGGCGCTGGCGCTGCACATCGGCCTGCCGGAGGATTTCTTCGCCGACAAGACCAATTTCGGCAACTCGATCCTGCGCCCGATCCATTACCCGCCGATCACCACCGACGACATTCCCAACGTGCGTGCCGGTGCGCATGGCGACATCAACTTCATCACCCTGCTGGTCGGTGCCAGTGCGGCGGGCCTGGAGGTGCAGTCGCACGATGGCAAGTGGGTGCCTTTCACCTCGGATGCGGACACCATCGTGGTCAACATCGGCGACATGCTGCAGCGCCTGACCAATCACGTGTATCCCTCCACCATCCATCGCGTGGTCAATCCCCCGGGCGAGCTGGCCCGCCAGCCGCGCTACTCGGTGCCGTTCTTCCTGCACCCGAACCCGGACTTCCTGATCGACGTGCTGCCGTCCTGCATCACCCCGGAGAACCCGAGCCGGTATCCGGAGCCGATCACCGCCCACGGCTTCCTCGAGGAACGCCTGCGCGAGATCAAGCTGAAGTAATGAAAAGGCCGCCGCGAGGCGGCCTTCTCATTACGGGTAGCGCCGGGCCGTGCCCGGCGAGCGCAGTGGAGGGTGCCCGGCAGGGCGGCCCCCTGCACCCGCAGAGGCCAAAGCCAAAGCCAAAGCGGCTCTGGGATGTCCGGCACCTCCCCGCCTTCGACAGTTTCCCGGTGACGGATGGATGAGATCTGTCACACCGAGGTGGGGCAGGGGTCAGATCCGGATCTGGCCCCGGCAGCCACCCGCAATGCCGCTTTTGCCTTTGATCTTCTTTTCTCTTTCCATGGCGGGCGGAACCGCCGGAATGTGTCAGAGGCCGGGCGGGTGGGGCTGCGCAGGGGCGTGAGCCGCATGGATGCGGCGATCGAGCTTACAGGGACGTACTTGCAGCGTCCCCTGCGCAGTCCCACCCGCCCGGCCAGGCCGATCAACCACCCGGGGCTCCCCGCGACCACCCCCCCCCCCCGCCACGAGGGCCCGCGCCGTTGGCTGGAAATCCATGTAACCGCTTACACGGAAACGGATTTTTGCCGTAACGGGTATCATGACCGGCTGACTTCACACAGGAGCCACCCGCTCATGCGCCGCAAGATCGTCGCCGGAAACTGGAAGCTGCATGGCAGCCGTCAATTCGCCAATGAACTGCTGGGGCAGGTGGCTGCGGAACTGCCGCTGGACGGGGTGGATGTCGTCATCCTGCCGCCGCTGCCGTACCTGGGCGAGCTGGTCGAGGAGTTCGGCGCGACCGGCATGACCTTCGGCGCCCAGGACGTGAGCAGCAACGAGAAGGGGGCCTACACCGGCGAAGTGTGCGCGGCCATGCTGCACGAGGTCGGTGCCCGTTATGGCCTGGTGGGACATTCCGAGCGTCGCCAGTACCACCACGAGAGCAGCGAACTGGTTGCCCGCAAGTTCGCCGCTGCCCTGCATGCCGGCCTGGTGCCGGTGCTGTGCGTGGGTGAGACCCTGGAGCAGCGCGAGGCCGGACAGACCGAAGCGGTCATCGCCAGCCAGCTGGCGCCGGTGCTGGATCTCGTCGGCGCCGACGGCTTCGCCAGCGCCGTGGTCGCCTACGAGCCGGTCTGGGCGATCGGCACCGGCCGCACCGCGAGCAAGGAGCAGGCGCAGCAGGTGCACGCGTTCATCCGTGGCGAAGTCGCGCGCATCGATGCTAGAATTGCCGATTCACTGCCCATTCTTTACGGCGGCAGCGTGAAGCCCGACAATGCCGGGGAACTGTTCGCGCAGCCGGATGTCGATGGTGGGCTGGTCGGCGGCGCCTCCCTGGTGGCCGCGGACTTCCTGGCCATCGCGAAGGCGGCGGCCGCGAACTAAATCCTAGAAGTATTGTCCGAGGGCGGATTTCCAATGCTGATGTTGATCCTCAATGTCGTCTACGTGCTGGTTGCCGTAGCCATGATCGCGCTGATCCTGATGCAGCGTGGCTCGGGCGCAGCGGCTGGTTCGGGCTTTGGTGCCGGTGCCTCGGGAACGGTGTTCGGTGCGCGTGGCGCCTCGAACTTCCTGTCCAAGTCGACCAAGTGGCTGGCCGTGGTGTTCTTCGGCATCAGCCTCTTCATGGCCTGGTATGCCGGCCACGGCAGCCGTCCTGCCGCCGAGCAGGACCTGGGCCTGATGTCCGCCCCGGCGGCCAGCGCTCCGGCTGCCCCTGCGGGCGAACTGCCGGCGGTTCCGAAGGCCGATGAGGTCCCGGCAGCCCCGGTTCCGGCGGCGACTGTGCCGGCTCAGGCGGAATCTTCGGTTTCTGGTGAAGAAAAGCCGTCGGAAGGCTCCCAGAAAGACTGAAGCCGGTTACAATACGCGGCGCATCGGGAAGATAGTCTGATGTGATCGTTTGCCCAGGTGGCGGAATTGGTAGACGCACTACCTTGAGGTGGTAGCGACGCAAGTCGTAGGGGTTCGAGTCCCCTCTTGGGCACCATTTGTAAGTAAAGCGGGTTCACCTGGCGCGCAATGCGCCAGGGCGATTCCCGTCCACTCCCCCATGCCAAAGCGCCTGCAGGCGCAGCGGCAGAGGCAAGAGAGAATCGCTGTGCTGGCCGAATATTTGCCGTCTCTGCTGTTTCTGATCGTTGCCACCGGTATCGGCGTCGTGCTGATGCTGGTCGGCCGACTCCTCGGTCCCCGCCGCCCTGATCTGGAAAAGCTCTCACCGTACGAGTGCGGCTTCGAGGCGTTCGAAGACGCGCGCATGAAGTTCGATGTGCGCTATTACCTGATCGCGATCCAGTTCATCGTCTTCGACCTGGAAATCATCTTCATCGTGCCGTGGACCCAGGTCTTCATGGAGCTGGGTGCCCGTTCGCTGGTCACCATGGGCCTGTTCGTCGGCATGCTGTTCCTCGGTTTCATTTACGTCTGGAAGAAGGGAGCGCTGGAATGGGAGTGATTCAGACGCTCGACGGCCTCATGAACAATCCGACCCCGGAAGGGCGGGTTGATGACATCCTGCGGCCGGAAGGCGACAACCCGCTGCTGGAAAAAGGCTTCGTCACCACCAGCGTCGACGCCCTGCTGAACTGGGCGCGTACCGGCTCGATGTGGCCGATGACCTTCGGCCTGGCCTGCTGTGCCGTGGAGATGATGCACGCCGGCGCCGCGCGCCTGGACCTGGACCGCTACGGCGTGGTGTTCCGCCCGTCGCCGCGCCAGTCCGACGTGATGATCGTCGCCGGCACGCTGGTCAACAAGATGGCCCCGGCACTGCGCAAGGTCTACGACCAGATGCCCGACCCCAAGTGGGTGATCTCCATGGGCAGCTGTGCCAACGGCGGTGGTTATTACCACTATTCCTATTCTGTCGTGCGCGGCTGTGATCGCGTGGTGCCGGTGGACGTCTACGTCCCGGGCTGCCCGCCGACCGCCGAGGCGCTGGTGTACGGGATCCTGCAGCTGCAGAAGAAGATCTGGCGTACACAGACCATCGCCCGCTGACCCCTTCACCTGACAAGAGCGCGCCAAGCCCCCATGGCAGAGCAAGCATCCTTCATCGACCGACTCTCCGCACGTTTCGCTGGTGCGAAGGTCATCGTGGTCGAACCCCGCGGCGAAGTGACGCTGGAAGTGCCTGCCGCCGAGTGGCACGCCACCGCCCTGGCGCTGCGTGACGAGTTTGGTTTCGAGCAGGCCGTGGACCTCTGCGGCGTCGACTACCTGGGCTATGGTTCCGACGAATGGGACACCGCCGACGTGTCCTCGCACGGCTTCAGCCGCGGCGTCGAGGGCAAGGCGCAGGGCCGCTTCGCGTGGGGCGAGTTCCCCAGCGAGGAGAGTGCCGAAGGCGCCCGCCCGCAGCACATGCCGACCCAGCGCTTTGCCGTGGTGGCGCAGCTGCGCTCGTACCAGCACAACCTGATGATGCACCTGCGCTGCTTCGCACCTGACGAAGCCCTGCCGGTGGTGTCCTCGCTGACCGGTATCTGGCCGGGCCTGAACTGGTTCGAGCGCGAAGCGTTCGATCTGTATGGCGTGATCTTCGAAGGCCACCCGGACCTGCGCCGGATCCTGACCGACTACGGTTTCGTCGGCCATCCGTTCCGCAAGGACTTCCCGCTGATCGGCAATGTCGAAGTGCGCTACGACGAAGAAAAAAAGCGCGTGATCTACGAACCGGTCACCTCGGTTGAGCCGCGAGTCGGCGTGCCGCGCGTGATCCGCGACGACGCCCGTCTGCAGACCGCAGCCGGCGAGCGCGCGCAGGAGGCAGTGAAGTGAGCCACGTACACCAGGCCGGCGAAGCGTTCGCCAGCAACGCCGCCGAAAGCCGGCAGGAAATCCGCAACTACACCATGAACTTCGGCCCGCAGCATCCGGCCGCGCATGGCGTGCTGCGCCTGATCCTGGAGATGGACGGCGAGACCATCATGCGCGCCGACCCGCACGTCGGCCTGCTGCATCGTGGTACCGAGAAGCTGGCCGAGTCCAAGCCGTTCAACCAGTCGATCGGCTACATGGATCGCCTGGATTACGTGTCGATGATGTGCAACGAGCACGCCTACGTGCGCGCGATCGAGACCCTGATGGGGATCGAGGCGCCGGAGCGTGCGCAGTACATCCGTACCATGTACGACGAGATCACCCGCATCCTCAACCACCTGATGTGGCTGGGTTCCAACGCGCTCGACCTGGGCGCGATGGCGGTGATGCTGTATGCCTTCCGCGAGCGCGAAGAGCTGATGGACTGCTACGAAGCGGTTTCCGGCGCGCGCATGCACGCGGCGTACTACCGTCCGGGCGGTGTCTACCGCGACCTGCCGGACCACATGCCGAAGTACAAGGAATCCCGCTGGCACAAGGGCAAGGCGCTGAAGCAGCTCAATGCTTCGCGCGAGGGCTCGCTGCTGGATTTCCTGGAGAACTTCACCAATGAGTTCCCGGGTCGCGTCGACGAATACGAAACCCTGCTGACCGACAACCGCATCTGGAAGCAGCGCACCGTCGGCATCGGCGTGGTCACCCCGGAACTGGCGCACCAGTGGGGCATGACCGGCGTCATGCTGCGCGGCTCGGGCATCGCCTGGGACCTGCGCAAGAAGCGTCCGTATGCCAAGTACGATGCCGTTGATTTCGACATTCCGCTGGGCAAGGAAGGCGACTGCTACGACCGTTATCTGGTCCGCGTCGCCGAGATGCGCGAGTCCAACCGCATCATCAAGCAGTGCGTGGCATGGCTGAAGGCCAACCCCGGCCCGGTCATGGTCAAGAACTTCAAGGTCGCTCCGCCCAGCCGCGAGGACATGAAGGACGACATGGAAGCGCTGATCCACCACTTCAAGCTGTTCAGCGAAGGCTACTGCGTGCCGGCCGGCGAGACCTACTCGGCGGTGGAGGCCCCGAAGGGCGAGTTCGGCTGCTACCTGGTTTCCGACGGCGCCAACAAGCCCTTCCGCGTGCACCTGCGTGCGCCGGGCTTCGCCCACCTGTCCTCGATCGACTCGATCGTGCGCGGCCACATGCTGGCCGACGTGGTGGCGATGATCGGTACCTACGATCTGGTGTTCGGCGAGGTTGACCGGTAATGCCGTCCGCCACGCCAACGCCTGCTGCAGGCCGCCGGCGCAAGCCGGCGCCGCAGTTCCTGGAATTTCACGTTATGCATTTCGCTGAGGTCGGCCGATGAAGGCGACAGGTAATTTCGAGGCGGCGCGCGACGTCGACCCGATGGTGGTGCTGAGCGACAAGACCCGCGCTCACATCGATCACTGGCTGTCCAAGTTCCCGCCGGACCGCAAGCGCTCTGCCGTGCTGCAGGGCCTGCATGCGGCCCAGGAGCAGAACGAGGGCTGGCTGACCGACGAGCTGATCGCCGGCGTGGCCAAGTACCTGGACCTGCCGCCGGTGTGGGCCTACGAGGTCGCCAGCTTCTACTCGATGTTCGAGACCGAGAAGGTGGGCCGCAACAACGTGGCCATCTGCACCAACATCAGCTGCTGGCTCAATGGCGCCGAGGACATCGTGCGCCACTGCGAGAAGAAGCTGGGCATCAAGCACGGCGAATCAACCCCGGACGGCCGCGTCTACCTCAAGCGCGAGGAAGAGTGCCTGGCCGGCTGCGGCGGTGCGCCGATGATGGTCATCAACGGTCACTACCATGAGCGTCTGACCCTGGAAAAGGTCGACGAGCTGCTGGACGGGCTGGAGTAAGGGCATGGCACATCACCACGAATCCAAGGGCCCGGTCGGTCCCGCTCCGCTGCCGCACCAGGTGGTCTACACCACCCTGCATTACGACACTCCGTGGTCGTACGAAAGCTACCTCAAGACCGGTGGCTACGCCGCCCTGCGCAAGATCCTCGAAGAGAAGATCCCGCCGGAGCAGGTCATCGAGATGGTCAAGGCCTCCGGCCTGCGTGGGCGTGGCGGCGCCGGCTTCCCGACCGGCCTGAAGTGGTCCTTCATGCCCAAGGGCAACATGCAGAAGTACATCCTCTGCAATTCGGATGAATCCGAGCCGGGCACCTGCAAGGATCGCGACATCCTGCGCTACAACCCGCATTCGGTGGTGGAAGGCATGGCGATCGCCTGCTACGCCACCGGTTCGACCGTGGGCTACAACTACCTGCGCGGCGAGTTCCACCACGAGCCCTTCGAGCACTTCGAGCAGGCCCTGGCCGACGCCTACGCGAACGGCTGGCTGGGCAAGAACGTGCTGGGCTCCGGCGTGGACATCGACATCTACGGTGCTCTCGGTGCCGGTGCCTACATCTGCGGCGAAGAAACCGCGCTGATGGAATCGCTGGAAGGCAAGAAGGGACAGCCGCGCTACAAGCCGCCGTTCCCGGCCAACTTCGGCCTGTACGGCAAGCCGTCGACGATCAACAACACCGAGACCTACGGCTCGGTGCCGGCGATCATCCGCAACGGTCCGGAGTGGTTCAAGGGCCTGAGCCGGACCGCCAATGGCGGCCCGAAGTGCTTCTCGGTCTCCGGCTGCGTGCAGAACGGCGGCAACTTTGAAGTGCCGCTCGGCACCACCTTCGACGAGCTGCTGGAAATGGCCGGTGGCCTGCGCCCGGGCCGTACCCTGAAGGGCGCGATTCCGGGCGGCGTGTCCATGCCGGTGCTCACCGCGGCGGAGCTGAAGGGCCTGCCGATGGACTACGACACCATCCGTGCGCTGGGCTCCGGCCTGGGTTCCGGGGCGGTCGTGGTGCTGGATGACAGCGTGTGCTGCGTCAAGTTCGCCTGCCGCATCAGCCAGTTCTTCCACAAGGAATCCTGCGGCCAGTGCACGCCGTGCCGTGAAGGCACCGGCTGGATGCACCGCGTGCTCGAGCGCATCGTCGCCGGCAAGGCCACGATGGAAGACCTGCACCAGCTGAAGGCGGTGGCCGGCCAGATCGAAGGCCACACCATCTGTGCGTTCGGCGAAGCGGCGGCATGGCCCATCCAGGGCTTCCTGCGCCAGTTCTGGGACGAATTCGAGTACTACATCGTCAACGGTCATTCGATGGTTGACGGCAAGAAGGTGGAGGCAGCCGCCGCATGAGCGCGCAACCCGTAAACCCGAACGTGCCACCGGACCATGTGACCATCGAGATCGATGGCAAGTCCCTGGTCGTGCCCAAGGGTTCGATGATCATCCAGGCCGCCGACAAGGCCGGCATTCCGATTCCGCGCTTCTGCTACCACGAGAAGCTGCCGATCGCCGCCAACTGCCGCATGTGCCTAGTGGATGTGGAGAAGTCGCCGAAGCCGGCGCCGGCCTGCGCCACGCCGGTGATGGACGGCATGAAGGTCGCCACCCGCAGCGAGAAGGCGCTGAAGTTCCAGCGCTCGGTGATGGAGTTCCTGCTCATCAACCACCCGCTGGACTGCCCGATCTGCGATCAGGGCGGCGAGTGCGAGCTGCAGGACGTGTCGCTGGGCTATGGCCGTTCGGTCAGCCGCTTCAACGAGCGCAAGCGCGTGGTGCCGGACGAGGACATGGGTCCGCTGGTCGCCACCGAGATGACCCGCTGCATCCAGTGCACCCGCTGCGTCCGTTTCACCGCCGAAGTGGCGGGCACCTATGAACTGGGTGGCATGTATCGCGGCGAGAACCTGCAGATCGGTACCTACGACGGCAAGCCGCTGACCACCGAACTGTCCGGCAACGTCGTCGACGTCTGCCCGGTCGGCGCGCTGACCAACAAGGTGTTCCAGTTCCGTGCCCGTCCGTGGGAGCTGACCGCGCGCGAGTCGCTGGGTTACCACGACGCGATGGGTTCGAACCTGTTCCTGCATGTGCGCCGCGGTGAAGTGCTGCGTTCGGTGCCGCGTGACAACGAAGCGGTCAACGAATGCTGGCTGTCCGACCGCGACCGCTACTCGCACCAGGGCCTGTACAGCGAAGACCGTGCGGTCAAGCCGCTGCGCAAGGTCAACGGCGAGTGGAAGGAAGTGAGCTGGGCCGAAGGCCTGGCCGCTGCCGTCGACATCCTCAAGGCGAACCAGGGCGACAACCTGGGCGTGCTGGTGCACCCGTCGACCTCCAACGAGGAAGGCGCTCTGCTGGCGCGCCTGGCCAAGGGCCTGGGTTCGGGCAACATCGATCACCGCATCAACAACCGCGATTTCTCCGACGCCGCCACCGCCGAAGTGTTCGGCCTGCCGCTGGCGGAGATCGAAGGCGCTGACCGCATCGTGGTTCTGGGCAGCAACATCCGCCATGAACTGCCGCTGCTGCATGCCCGCCTGCGCAAGGCGCAGACCCAGAACGGCGCGAAGATCCACGTCGTCAACCCGGTCGACTTCGACTTCGCCTTCAGCATCGCCGGCAAGCAGATCGTCGCACCGTCGCAGTTCGTCGATGCCCTGGCCAACGCCGAGCTGCGTTCGGCGGTGCAGGGTGGCAGCAACACCGTGCTGATCGTCGGTGCCATCGCCGAGAACCACCCGCAGGCTGCCGCGATCCGCGCCGCCGCGCGTGATTTCGCCACCGCCACCGGTGCCCGCCTGTGCCGCATTCCGCAGGGCGCCAACGCCGTCGGCCTGACCCGTGCGGGCGTGCTGCCGGCCGGCAGGGACGTCGCCGCGATGCTGGCGCAGCCGCGCCAGGCCTACGTGGTGTACGGCCTGGAGCCGGGCCTGGACTTCGCCGATGCGCCTGCCGCGCGCAAGGCGCTGGCCGGTGCCCAGGTCGTGGCGTTCAGCCACTTCGCCTGCGCCTCGACCCGCGACGTCGCCGATGTGATCCTGCCGATCGGTGCGCTGCCGGAAATCGACGCCACCCTGACCAACCTCGATGGCCGCGAACAGTCGGCCCGTGCCGGCGGCAAGCTGCCGGGCGAGGCCCGCGAAGGCTGGCGCGTCCTGCGTGCGCTGGGCGGTGAGCTGGCGGTGGCCGGTTTCGACTTCATCGATCTGGCGGGCCTGCGTGCCAGCCTGGCACCGGTATCGGTCACCGTTGCTGCGTCGGCCCAGCCGGCCGTTGCGGGCGAGGGCCTGGAAGTGGCCTCGACGGCGGCGATCTACCGTACCGATGCCGTGGTCCGCCGCGCTCCGGCGCTGCAGTCGCATCCGCTGAACAACGCCCCGCGCATCGTCCTCAACACGGAAGATGCCGCGCGCCTGCAACTGCAGGAAGGGCAGATGGCCAAGGTCGGCACCGATGCCGGTCGCGCCACCCTGCCGGTGGTGGTCGACGCCCGCGTCGCTGCGGGTTCGGTCTGGATTGAATCGGGCCACGGCGCGACCGCGCCGCTGGGTGCCGCTCGCGTAACGGTGGTGGCTGCATGAACGAATTGCTGTTGAACGCGGTCGATCCGCTGCACCAGTGGCTGCTCGGCCTCGGTGACATCGGCGCGCTGCTCTGGATCATCCTGAAGATCCTGGTGATCACCGTGCCGGTGATCGTCTCGGTAGCCTTCTACGTGGTCTGGGAACGCAAGCTGATCGGCTGGATGCACGTCCGCCACGGCCCGATGTATGTGGGCATGGGCATCTTCCAGGCCTTCGCCGACGTCTTCAAACTGCTGTTCAAGGAAGTGGTCCAGCCGAGCAACGCCAACAAGGCGATCTACCTGCTGGCACCGCTGATCACGCTGGCTCCGGCGTTCGCGGCCTGGGCGGTGATTCCGTTCGATTCGCAGATCGTGCTGTCCAACGCCAATGCCGGCCTGCTGTACCTGCTGGCGATGACCTCGCTGGGCATCTACGGCATCATCCTGGCCGGCTGGGCGTCCAACTCGAAGTATGCGTTCCTGGGTGCGATGCGTGCCTCGGCGCAGATGATCAGCTACGAAATCGCGATGGGCTTCGCCCTGGTCGGCGTCATGATCGCTTCGGGCAGCCTGAACCTGAGCAACATCGTGATGGCCCAGGCCGGCAGTTCCGGCTTCTTCGACTGGTTCCTGATTCCGCTGTTCCCGCTGTTCGTCGTGTACTGGGTGTCCGGCGTGGCCGAGACCAACCGTGCGCCGTTCGACGTGGTGGAAGGCGAGTCGGAAATCGTCGCTGGCCACATGGTCGAGTACTCGGGCGGCGCGTTCGCGCTGTTCTTCCTGGCCGAGTACGCGAACATGATCCTGATCAGCTTCCTGATCTCGATCTTCTTCCTCGGTGGCTGGCTGAGCCCGATCCAGGGCTGGGTCGATCCGGGCAATGTGTCGCCGCTGGTCGACTGGATCTGGAAGGGGGGTGCGCCGTGGCTGTTCGTCAAGGTGTTCTTCTTCGCCAGTGCCTACATCTGGTTCCGTGCCAGCTTCCCGCGCTTCCGCTACGACCAGATCATGCGCCTGGGCTGGAAGGTCTTCATTCCGCTGACCATTTTCTGGATCGCGGTCACCGCCGTCATGGTGTTCTTCGGCGTGATTCAAAAGGGCGTCTAAAGTGATGAACAGGATTACCCATTACTTCAAGAGCCTGCTGCTGCTCGAACTGCTGGCCGGCCTTTGGCTGACGCTGAAGTACAGCGTCAAGCCGAAGTACACGATGATGTACCCGATGGAGAAGTTCCCGCAGTCGCCGCGCTTCCGTGGCCTGCATGCGCTGCGCCGCTATCCCAACGGTGAAGAGCGCTGCATCGCCTGCAAGCTGTGCGAGGCGGTCTGCCCGGCACTGGCCATCACCATCGATTCGGCCAAGCGCGAGGACGGCACCCGCCGTACCACCCGCTACGACATCGACCTGTTCAAGTGCATCTTCTGCGGCTTCTGTGAGGAAAGCTGCCCGGTGGACTCGATCGTCGAAACCCACATCCTCGAGTACCACTTCGAGAATCGTGGCGAAAACATCGTTACCAAGCCGCAGCTGCTGGCCCTGGGCGACCGTCTCGAGTCCGAGATCGCCGAGCGTCGCGCCGCCGATGCCGCTTACCGCTGAGGTCGAGAGATGGATTGGGTAAATATCGCTTTCTGGGTCTTCGCCATCGTGGCCGGCATCTCCGCCGCGGCGGTGATCAGCGTGCGCAACCCCGTGCACGCCGTGCTGTGCCTGGTGCTGACCTTCTTCTCCGTTGCCTGCGTGTGGCTGCTGGTGGGCGCCGAGTTCCTCGGTGTGGCGCTGGTGCTGGTCTACGTCGGCGCGGTGATGGTGCTGTTCCTGTTCGTGGTGATGATGCTCGACATCGATCCGTCGAACCTGCGTGAGGGCTGGGTGCGTTACCTGCCGGTCGGCCTGATCGTGGCCGTGGCGATGCTGGTGCAGATGCTGATGCTGATCGGCGTCAAGGGCAGGGCGGTCAACCCGTTCCCGGCCGACAATGCCGCCGCTCTGGCCGCTGACACGTCCAACGTCACCTGGCTGGCCCGCAGCCTGTTCACCGAGTACCTGCTGCCGTTCGAGTTCGCCGCCGTCATCCTGACCGTGGCCGTGGTGGCCGCGGTGATGCTGACCCTGCGCCGCCGCGAAGGCCTGAAGACCCAGAACCCGACGCAGCAGACCATGGTCAAGGCGCATGATCGCCTGCGCGTGGTCAAGATGAGTGCCGAGCAGCCGGTGGTCCACAGCAACAGCACGCCTGCGGCGGGCGAAGAGGAGACCAAGGCATGATCACTCTGGGCCATATCCTGGCACTGGGCGCGGTGCTGTTCTGCATCAGCCTTGCCGGCATCTTCCTCAACCGCAAGAACATCATCGTGCTGCTGATGTCCATCGAGTTGATGCTGCTGTCGGTGAACATCAACTTCGTCGGATTCTCGCGCCAGCTGGGCGATCCATCCGGCCAGCTGTTCGTGTTCTTCATCCTGACCGTCGCCGCTGCCGAGGCCGCCATCGGCCTGGCGATCCTGGTGACCCTGTTCCGTACCCGCCGCACGATCAATGTCGGCGAAGTCGATTCGCTGAAGGGCTGATCCACAGATGGAAATCACTCTCTCCAAGAGTCTGTTGATCGCAGTGGTGCTTGCACCGCTGTTCGGCAGCATCATCGCCGGCCTGTTCGGTCGCCAGGTCAAGCGCTTCGGTGCGCAGACCATCACCATCCTCGGCGTTGCGGTTGCGTGCGGCCTGTCGATGTACACGCTCTACCAGCTGCTGTGGGGCGGGGCGCAGCCGTTCAACCAGAACGTCTACACCTTCTTCGAAGTCGGCCAGTACTCGGCCCACGTCGGTTTCATGGTCGACAAGCTGACCGCGATGATGATGGTGGTGGTGACCTTCGTGTCGCTGCTGGTCCACATCTACACGATTGGCTACATGCAGGACGATCCGGGCTACCAGCGCTTCTTCAGCTACATCTCGCTGTTCACCTTCTCGATGCTCACCCTGGTGATGAGCAACAACTTCCTGCAGCTGTTCTTCGGCTGGGAAGCGGTGGGCCTGGTGTCGTACCTGCTGATCGGCTTCTGGTTCAAGCGCCCGACCGCGATCTTCGCCAACATGAAGGCGTTCCTGGTCAACCGCGTCGGTGACTTCGGCTTCCTGCTGGGTATCGCCGGCGTGCTGTGGGTATTCGGCACCCTGGACTACTCCGAGGTGTTCTCGCAGGCCAGCATGCTGGCCGACCCGCGCGCCCAGCTGCAGATCTGGGACGGCACCCTGTTCGGGATGCAGCTGCTGAACGAGCCGGTGATCTGGTCGATCGCCACCCTGATCTGCATCTGCCTGTTCATCGGTGCCATGGGCAAGTCGGCCCAGGTACCGCTGCACGTGTGGCTGCCGGATTCGATGGAAGGCCCGACGCCGATCTCGGCGCTGATCCACGCCGCGACCATGGTGACCGCCGGTATCTTCATGGTCACCCGCATGTCGCCGCTGTTCGAGCTGTCGCAGACCGCGCTGGACTTCATCCTGTTCATCGGTGCCACCACGGCCTTCTTCACCGGCCTGATCGGTATCGTGCAGAACGACATCAAGCGCGTGGTCGCGTACTCGACGCTATCGCAGCTGGGCTACATGACCGTGGCGCTGGGTGTTTCGGCCTACTCGGCCGCCGTGTTCCACCTGATGACCCACGCCTTCTTCAAGGCACTGCTGTTCCTCGGTGCCGGCTCGGTCATCATCGCCATGCACCACGAGCAGGACATGCGCAAGATGGGCGGCCTGCGCAGGTACATGCCGATCACCTTCATCACCATGTGGATCGGCACCCTGGCCCTGGTCGGTACGCCGTTCTTCTCCGGCTTCTACTCGAAGGACACCATCATCGAGGCCGCCGAGATCCATGCCCATATCCAGGGTAGCTGGGTGGCCACCTATGGCTACTGGGCGGTGCTGGGCGGCGTGCTGGTGACCAGCTTCTACAGCTTCCGCCTGCTGTTCATGACCTTCCATGGCAAGGAACGCTTCCGCGACGCGCATGACGATCATGGCCACGGCCATGACGATCACCATGCCGCCGATGCGCACCATGCCGACGCCCACCATGACGACCACGGTCATGGCCACGGCGCGCATGAGCCGCACGAGACCCCGTGGGTGGTCACCCTGCCGCTGATCCTGCTGGCCATCCCGTCGATCGCCATCGGCTTCTTCAGCATCGGTCCGATGCTGCACGGCACCGACTGGGCCGGCCACCACGCCCATGAGGCGATCAAGGGCCAGGCGACCACGTTCTTCACCGGCATCGTCGACTTCTACGATCCGGCCAAGAACACCGTGGCCTTCCTCGGCGAGGAATTCCATGGCCCGGTGGCGTTCGCGCTGCACGGCATGATGCTGCCGCCGTTCTGGCTGACCCTGGCGGGCTTCCTGCTGGCCGCGTTGTTCTACCTGTGGAAGCCGGACCTGTCGGGCAAGGCGCGCAAGGCCTTCGCCCCGCTGGTGTCGGTGCTGGAAAACAAGTACGGCTTCGACAAGCTGTGGATCGATGGCTTTGCCGGTGGCAGCGTCAAGCTCGGCAGGGTCTCGCGCTGGATCGACAGCAACATCGTCGACGGCGTGGTCAATCTCTCGGCACGTGTTGTGGACGTCGCAGCCGGCGTGCTGCGTCGTACCCAATCCGGTTTCCTCTATCACTACGCCTTCGCGATGATCATCGGCCTGATTGCCCTGCTGGGCGTGCTGATGCATTACCTGCGTTGATGACCTGTACGGAATAAGAAGACGTGTCGAACTGGCCTCTACTCAGTGTCCTCATCTGGCTGCCGATCATCGGTGGTGCCCTGATCCTTGCGATCCGTGATGCGCAGACCGCCCGTTGGGCGTCGCTGGGCGTGGCGGTGCTGACCTTCGTGGCGAGCCTCTCGCTGCTGGGCGGCTACAACCCGGGCATCGATGGCCTGCAGTTCGTCGAGACCCATGCGTGGATCCCGGCGTACAAGATCGGCTACAACCTGGGCGTGGACGGCATCGCCGTGGCGCTGATCCTGCTGACCACCCTGGTCAGCGTGCTTGCCCTGATCGGTGCCTGGAGCGCGATCGACAAGCGCGTCAACCAGTACGTGGCGGCCTTCCTGATCCTGGAAGGCGTCACCGTCGGCATCTTCGCCGCGACGGACGCGATGCTGTTCTACGTGTTCTTCGAAGCGATGCTGATCCCGATGTTCCTCATCATCGGTGTCTGGGGTGGCCCGCGTCGCATCTACGCCGCACTGAAGTTCTTCCTCTACACCTTCCTCGGCTCCGTGCTGATGCTGGTGGCGCTGATCTACCTGTACATGAAGGGCGGCAGCTTCCAGCTGGCCGATCTGTACGCGCTGCCGCTGACGGCCAAGGAGCAGACCTGGATCTTCTTCGCCTTCCTGATCGCCTTCGCGGTCAAGGTGCCGATGTTCCCGGTGCACACCTGGCTGCCGGACGCGCACGTGGAAGCGCCGACCGCCGGTTCGGTGATCCTGGCCGCCATCGCGCTGAAGATCGGTGGTTACGGCTTCCTGCGCTTCAACCTGCCGATCGTGCCGGATGCTTCGCTGGAATGGGCCTGGCTGGTGATCGCGCTGTCGCTGATCGCGGTGATCTACGTCGGCCTGGTCGCCCTGGTCCAGGACGACATGAAGAAGCTGATCGCGTACTCGTCGATCGCGCACATGGGTTTCGTCACCCTGGGTACCTTCATTGCCCTGTGGCTGGTGCGTGAAGCCGGCAACGTCGATGCCGCCCGCCTGGGCCTGCAGGGCGCGATGGTGCAGATGATCTCGCACGGCTTCGTGTCCGGTGCGATGTTCTCCTGCGTCGGCGTGCTGTACGACCGCATGCACAGCCGCCGCATCGCCGATTACGGCGGCGTGGTCAACGTGATGCCCTGGTTCGCCACCTTCGCCATGCTGTTCTTCATGGCCAATGCGGGCCTGCCGGGCACCAGCGGTTTCGTCGGCGAGTTCATGGTCATTCTGTCCGCCTTCCAGCGTAATCCGTGGATCGCCCTGGGCGCGGCCACCACCCTGATCATCGGTGCGGCCTATACCCTGTGGCTGTACAAGCGCATCTTCTTCGGCGAAGTGGCCAACAGCCATGTCGCCGAACTGAAGGACATCAACGGCCGCGAATGGCTGGTGCTGGGCGTGTTCGCCATCGGCGTGCTTGCCCTGGGCATCTACCCCAAGCCGCTGACCGACCTGATGGAGCCCTCGATCGCGAAGCTGGCGATGCAGATCGCATCCAGCAAGCTGCTGTAATTCCAGGATTTGATGATGACCACCTCGCCGCTGCTGCCATTGACCGCTGCTGACCTGCCTCCGCTCGCCCCCGAGCTGGTGCTGATCGGCAGCGCCTTCGCCCTGATGATCCTCGACCTGTTCGTCAGCGAGCGGAACAAGATCGTCACCCACCTGTTCTCGGTTGCTGCACTGGCCGTAGTGCTGTTCATGCTGGCGACCGGCGTGGGCGGGCAGGGAGAGGTCTTCCACGGCATGTTCGTGCGCGATACCGCCGCGGACGTGATGAAGACCGGGATCGTGCTGCTCAGCGGCCTGACCCTCGTGTACGGCTGGCGCTACCTGCGCGACCGCAACCTGTTCCAGGGCGAGATCCCGGTGCTGATCCTGTTCGGCACGGCCGGCATGATGATCCTGGTCTCGGCCGGCAGCCTGCTGATGGTCTACCTGGGCCTGGAACTGCTGGCGCTGTGCTCGTATGCGCTGGTGGCCAGCAACCGTGACAGCGGTCTGGCCTCGGAAGCGGCGATGAAGTACATCGTGCTCGGTTCGCTTGCCTCCGGTCTGCTGCTGTATGGCATGTCGCTGATCTACGGCGCCACCGGCAGCCTGCACCTGGACGTGATCCGCGACGCCATCCCGCATTCCGAAGAGCGCGTGCTGCTGATCACCGGCGCGGTGTTCATGATCGCGGGCGTGGCCTTCAAGCTGGGCGCGGCGCCGTTCCACATGTGGCTGCCGGACGTCTACCAGGGTGCGCCGGCGCCGATCGCGCTGTTCATCAGCTCGGCACCGAAGCTGGCTGCGTTCGGCATGGCCTACCGCCTGCTGGAAATGGGCGTGGGCCCGCTGTCGACCGAGCTGCAGCTGCTGATCGCCGGCCTGGCCGCCGTATCGCTGGTGATCGGCAACCTGATGGCCATCGCGCAGAGCAATCTCAAGCGCATGCTGGCGTTCTCCACCGTCTCGCACATCGGCTTCCTGCTGATGGGCATTGCCGGTGGTGGCTCGCAGGGCTACGCCGCCGCGCTGTTCTATGCGCTGGCCTACGCCATCATGTCCACCGCTGCCTTCGGCGCGATCATCGCGCTGTCGCGTGCCGGCTTCGAGGCCGAGAACATCGAGGACTTCAAGGGCCTCAACGCGCGCAACCCGTGGATGGCCGGCCTGGTGCTGTGCATCATGGCGTCGCTGGCGGGCATTCCGCCGTTCCTCGGCTTCTGGACCAAGCTGGCGGTGCTGGGTGCGGCCGTCAACGGCGGCCTGCTGTGGCTGGCGATCCTCGGCGTGCTGTGCGCAGTGGTCGGCTGCTTCTACTACCTGCGGGTCATCAAGGTCATGTACTTCGATGAGCCGGTGGGCGAGGCCATTCCGCGCAGCAACGATCGCGTGCTGGGCCTGGTGCTGGGCGTGAACGCGCTGGCGCTGCTGGCCCTGGGCCTGGCCTGGAACCCGATCATGGTCTGGTGCCAGCAGGCTTTTGCGCATCTTGCATAAAAGTTGACACAAAGCTGCGCGATTCGTGTAATATGCGCAGCCTGAGTTGTCACTGCAGCGGTTCAGCCAGAACATCGTTGCGACAGCCCCCTCGCCAGGGTGGGGCAGCAGCTCAAACACTTCCGGTGCGGGGTGGAGCAGTCTGGCAGCTCGTCGGGCTCATAACCCGAAGGTCGCAGGTTCAAATCCTGCCCCCGCTACCAACATCAGGCCGGCGCCATCCGGCTTGATGAATGAGGGAAAGCTTGCATTTATTGCAGTTATGCCTCATGATTCCGCTTCTGATGCGGGGTGGAGCAGTCTGGCAGCTCGTCGGGCTCATAACCCGAAGGTCGCAGGTTCAAATCCTGCCCCCGCTACCAAGTAAAGAGATCGCCTTCGAAGTCCTGCTTCGAAGGCGTTTTTCTTTGAGGTGTGTGTGCTTTCCGCGTGTTCGGGATCAGATCCTTCTCCCGCGGAAAAGGGATCTGCCCCCCGGGTCCCTGCCTTGCACCAGCGCGGTGCAGCCGCTATCATCAGCGGCCTAAGCAGTACCCCTGAAGGCGGCGCTCCCCTGGGGAGACCTCACCCGGAAGGAGGGCTCGCAACATGCCTCCGCGGCGTGCTGCAACCGGAATCCAGTCACCGGAGTCTTTCCGGAAAAAGGGGCCCTGCGGGCCCTTTGTCGTTTCCGGGGCGTCATGTTCACGCCGGCCATGGCCGGCACCCAACCAAGAGATCAAGGCAGGCTGTGAGCGACAAGGCAACCGACATCGCGAATCTGCTCGCCCCGACCGTTGTGTCGCTGGGCCTGGAGCTGCTGGGCGTTGAGTATCTGCCGGCCCCCGGCGGTGCGACCCTGCGCCTTTACATCGACGTGCCGCTGGCCGAGCAGGCCGAACGCATCATCAATGTCGACGACTGCGAGCGGGTCAGCCGCGAAGTGTCGGCGCAGCTGGACGTCGAAGACCCGATCAGCGGCAACTACACGCTGGAAGTGTCCTCGCCGGGCGTCGATCGTCCGCTGTTCAACCTGGAGCAGTTCACTCGCCACCTGGGGGAGTCGGCCAAGGTCACCCTGAAGCTGCCGCAGGACAACCGACGTCGCCTGCAGGGCCGTATCGAAGCGACCGACGAGGCTGCGGGCACCATCACCTTCATCGTCGACAAGGCCGAAGTGGTCGTGTCGGCGGACAACATCGACAAGGCACGGATCCTGCCCGACTGGGTGGCGCTGGGGCTGGCCCCGAGCAAGCCGACCGGTCCGGCACCGAAGCGTCCGAAGCCGAACAAGAATTCTTCTTCCAACGAGCCGGCGGCAAAGAAGCCGCGCGCGGAGTGAGCCAATGAGCAAGGAACTGTTGCTGGTAGTCGACGCGGTCGCCAACGAGAAGGGCGTGCCGCGTGAAGTGATCTTCGATGCCATCGAGGCCGCCCTGGCCTCGGCAGCGAAGAAGCGCTATCCCGACGAGGAAGTGCTGACCCGCGTGGTCATCGACCACAAGGATGGCAGCTACGAAACCTTCCGTCGCTGGGAAGTGGTGGCCGATGACGTGGTCATGGAGTCGCCCGACCGCCAGATCCGCCTGATGGACGCCATCGATGAAGCCGAGGGCGTGGACGTCGGCGATTACATCGAAGAGCAAATCGAGAACCCGGACTTCGGCCGCATCGCCGCCCAGGCCGCCAAGCAGGTGATCGTGCAGCGCGTTCGCGAAGCCGAGCGTCAGCAGGTCGTGGACGCATGGAAGGACCGGGTCGGCGAGCTGATCACCGGTGTGGTCAAGCGTGCCGAGCGTGGCAACATCTACGTCGACCTCGGCGGCAACGCCGAAGGCTTCATCCCGAAGGACAAGGGCATTCCGCGCGACGTGCTGCGCGCCGGTGACCGCGTCCGCGGCTACCTGGCCGAAGTGCGCTCGGAGCCGCGTGGCCCGCAGCTGTTCATCAGCCGCGCCGCGCCGGAGTTCATGATCGAGCTGTTCAAGCTGGAAGTGCCGGAAGTCGGTCAGGGCCTGGTGGAAATCAAGGCCTGTGCCCGCGATCCGGGCGACCGCGCCAAGATCGCCGTGCTGGCCCACGACCAGCGCACCGATCCGATCGGTGCCTGCATCGGCATGCGCGGTTCGCGCGTGCAGGCGGTGTCCAACGAGCTCAATGGCGAGCGCGTGGATATCGTGCTGTGGAACGACAACCCGGCCAACTTCGTCATCAATGCGATGGCGCCGGCCGAGGTGCAGTCGATCATCGTCGATGAGGACAAGCACTCGATGGATCTGGCCGTTGCCGAGGACCGCCTGGCCCAGGCGATCGGCAAGGGTGGCCAGAACGTGCGCCTGGCCAGCCGCCTGACCGGCTGGCAGCTCAACGTGATGACCCAGGACCAGGTCACCGCCAAGTCGGAGGCCGAGCAGGCTTCGGCCCGCCAGCTGTTCATGGACAAGCTGGAAGTGGACGAGGAAATCGCCGGCATCCTGGTCAGCGAAGGCTTCGGCACCGTCGAGGAAATCGCTTATGTCCCGGTCGGCGAACTGCTGGCCGTGGAAGGTTTCGACGAGGATATCGTCGAAGAGCTGCGCGCTCGTGCCCGCGATGCGCTGCTCAATGAGGCCCTGGCAGTCGAGGAAGGCCTTGAAGACGGCCAGCCGGCGCAGGACCTGCTGTCCCTGAAGGGCATGGACGAAGCCACCGCGTATGCGCTGGCCGGCCACGGCGTGCGCACCAGCGAGGATCTGTCCGACCTGGCCGCCGACGAGGTCGTGGACTTCGGCATCGAAGGGCTGGACCAGGAGCGCGCCGCCGCGCTGATCCTGGCCGCGCGTGCCGAGGAGATCGCCCGACTGGAACGCGGCGAATGAGCCGGCAATGAACAGGGCCCTGAGCCGCTCAGGGCGTAGAATCCGCGCCACCTCCAGATGCGGGGGGGCGCCCACAAGATCATAGGATCCGAATGTCGCAGCAAACCACCATCCGCAAGCTTGCCGAACTGGTCAATACGCCGGTCGAAAAACTGCTTGAACAGCTGGCCGGTGCCGGCATGAAGTTCAGCGGTCCCGACCAGGTCGTGACCAGCACCGAGAAGGTGAAGCTCCTGGGCTTCCTTCGTCGTTCGCACGGCAAGCCCGAGCAGGCGCCGGAAGAGACCGATCAGTCTGCAAAGAAGATCACCCTCAACCGCCGTAAACAGCAGGAAGTGACGGTCAATTCCGGTCGCAGCAAGACGACCGTGAATGTCGAGGTGCGCCAGAAGCGTACCTACGTCAAGGCCGATGGTGGTCGTGCGATGACTCCGGACGAAGAGCGTGCCGACATCCTGCGCAAGCTGGAAGAGTCGCGCGCCCGCAACCTCGCCGAACAGCAGGCATTGGCCGAGAAGGACCGTCTGCGCGACGAGGCCATCGTCCGTGCACGCGAGGAAGAGATTGCTGCCAAGGAGCGTGCCGAAGCCGAGAAGAAGGCTGCCGAGGAAGCAGCGGTTGCCGCCAAGGCCGCCGAGGCGCTGGCCGCCAGCCAGCCGAAGGTGCGCGCTCCGATCGACGAAACCGCACCGCGTCCGCCGCGTACCCCGGCCGCAGCCCCGGCTGCCCCGCGTGGCGCTCCGCCGCGCAGCGACGACCGCAACAACCGCAGCGCGCCGCGCAACGAGCGTGGCCCGGGCGATCGTTTCTCCGGCCAGATGCACCTGTCGGCCGCCGACCGTGCACGTCGTGGCAACAGCAACAGCACTACCCGTGGTCGTCCGGGCGGCCGGAACCAGGCTGGCGGCCGTCGCGACATGTCGCGCGGTGGCAGCAACGCCGGTCCGCATGCCTTCGAACGTCCGACCGCACCGGTCGTGCGTGAAGTGGCGATCGGCGACACGATCACCGTGGCCGACCTGGCGCAGAAGCTCGCGCTGAAGGGCGGCGAGGTGGTCAAGGCGCTGTTCAAGATGGGCGTGATGGCCACCATCACCCAGTCCATCGACCACGACACCGCGGCGCTGGTGACCGAGGAACTCGGCCACAAGGCGATCCGTGCCAACGACAACGACGCCGAAGACGCACTGCTGGCATCGACCGGTGAAAACCAGGGCGAAGCCGTGCAGCGCCCGCCGGTGGTCACCATCATGGGCCACGTCGACCACGGCAAGACCTCGCTGCTGGATTACATCCGCCGCACCAAGGTCGCCACCGGCGAAGCCGGCGGCATCACCCAGCACATCGGTGCGTACCACGTGGATACCCCGAAGGGCGTGATCAGCTTCCTGGATACCCCGGGCCACGCAGCCTTCACTTCGATGCGTGCCCGCGGCGCCAAGCTGACCGATATCGTGGTGCTGGTGGTCGCTGCCGATGACGGCGTGATGCCGCAGACCAAGGAAGCGATCCAGCATGCCCGTTCTGCCGGCGTGCCGCTGATCGTGGCAATCAACAAGATCGACAAGTCCGACGCCGACCCGATGCGGGTCAAGAACGAACTGCTGACCGAGCAGGTCGTGGCCGAAGACTTCGGTGGCGACACCCAGATGGTGGAGATCTCGGCCAAGACCGGCCTGGGTATCGACGACCTGCTGGACGCCATCTCCATCCAGGCCGAACTGCTGGAACTGAAGGCTGTCGATGAAGGCCGCGCGTCCGGCGTGGTGATTGAATCGTCGCTGGACAAGGGCCGCGGCCCGGTCGCTACGGTGCTCGTGCAGCAGGGCCGCCTGAAGAAGGGTGATTACCTGGTGTGCGGCATCCAGTACGGCCGCGTGCGAGCGCTGTTCGACGAAACCGGCAAGCAGCCGGAGTTCGCCGGCCCGTCCATCCCGGTGCAGGTCCTGGGCCTGTCCGGCGTGCCGGAAGCCGGTGACGACTTCGTGGTGGTCGAGGACGAGCGTCTGGCCAAGGACGTTGCCCAGCAGCGTGAGACCAAGCGCCGCGAGTCGCGCCTGGTCGCCACGGCGGGCAGCCGGATGGAAGACATCATGGCGACCCTGGGCAAGGGTGAGGGCCAGCAGGTCCTCAACCTGGTCATCAAGGCCGACGTGCAGGGTTCGGTGCAGGCGCTGAGCCAGGCGCTGGTCGCGCTGTCCAACGACGACATCCGCATCAACGTGATCCACTCCGGCGTGGGCGGCATCACCGAGTCGGACGCCAATTCGGCTGCCGCCTCCAAGGCCACCGTCATCGGCTTCAACGTGCGTGCGGATGCTTCGGCCCGTCGCATCATCGAATCCAACGGCGTGGACCTGCGTTACTTCTCGATCATCTATGACGTGATCGATCAGGTGAAGCAGGTGGCCTCCGGTCTGCTGGGCGTGGAGATCCGCGAAGAGATCATCGGTATCGCCGAGGTCCGCGATGTCTTCCGCAGCTCCAAGCTGGGCGCCGTCGCCGGCTGCATGGTCATCGAAGGCGTGGTCAAGCGCAGCAAGCCGATCCGCGTCCTGCGCGACAGCGTGGTGGTGTTCGAAGGCGAGCTGGAATCGCTGCGTCGCTTCAAGGAAAACGTCGAGGAAGTCCGCAACGGTACCGAATGCGGTATCGGCGTGAAGGCCTACAACGACGTCAAGCCGGGCGACCAGATCGAGTGCTTCGAGCGCATCGAAGTGCCGCGTACCCTGTAATGCTGCAACGGACCGGCCCTCGCGGGCCGGTCCACCCCCAGGTGGCGCCCGACCCCGGTCGGGCCGTCTCTCCCGGTAGGGCCCGACCTTGGTCGGGTCACATTCAATTCAAGAGCCCGACCGCGTGCCCAAGACTTTCCATCGAACCGACCGTGTCTCCGCCCAGCTGCGCCGTGAACTCGGCACCCTGGTGCACAACGCCGTGCGCGAGCACGGGTTGCCCTCGGTGAGCGTGTCCGACGTGGAAATCACCCGCGACATGGCCCATGCCAAGGTCTTCGTCACCGCGCTGATGCCGGAACGCTCGGCCGAAGCGGTGGCCGGCCTGAAGGAACTGGGCTACCGCCTGCGCATGGACCTGGCCAGGGCGATGAAGCTGCGCCACGTGCCGGAGCTGCATTTCCATTACGACGACTCGGTTGATCGGGGCGAGCACATCGACAACATCCTGCGCGATCTGCCCGACACCGTGGCTGCCGAGAAGCGCCGCGAAAGCGACGAAGAATAACCGCGCGACGCCGGGCATGCCCGGCGTTGCTGCATTCCGGCTGCGCGATGTCTGATGCAGGCCGCGCCGCGCGCTTGCCGGGCATGGTCCGGCGCTACACCCGTATCTGTCATGACCCGAATTCAGTTCCGCCGCCTGGACGGCATCCTGCTGCTCGACAAGTCGACCGGCATGAGCTCCAACGCTGCCCTGCAGGTGGCGCGCCGCCTGTTCCGTGCCGAGAAGGGCGGGCATACCGGCAGTCTCGACCCGCTGGCCACCGGCCTGCTGCCGTTGTGCTTCGGCGAGGCGACCAAGATCGCCGGCCTGCTGCTGGGCTCGGCCAAGGCCTATGACGCCGAGATCGTGCTCGGCCAGACCACCGACACCGATGACGCCGAAGGCGAGGTGCTGCTGCAGCGCCCGGTGCCGCAGATCACTGCTGACGTCCTGCAGGCCGCGCTGGCACCGCTGACCGGCAGCATCCGCCAGCGGGCCCCGATCTATTCAGCGCTGAAGCAGGGAGGCGAGCCGCTGTACGTGAAGGCCCGCCGCGGCGATGCCATCGAGGCGCCGGAGCGGCAGGTCCAGGTGCACGCCATCGAGGTCCTGGAACAGCAGCCCGAGCGGCTGCGCCTGCGCGTCACCTGTGGCTCGGGTACCTACATCCGCAGCCTGGCGCGTGATCTCGGCGAGGCGCTGGGCTGTGGCGCACACATCAGCGCCCTGCGCCGGCTGTGGGTGGAGCCGTTCCGCGAGCCGGCGATGGTCACCCTGGACCAGCTGCGGGCCATGGTCGAAACGGACGACCTGGCGGCCATGGATGCGCTGCTGCTGCCGCTGGCCGACGGTCTGGCCGGGTATCCGCGGGTCGAGCTGGACGCCGGCCAGACGCAACGGTTCTGCATGGGGCAGCGGTTGCGCGATGCCGGCTGGCCGCGCGGTCTGGTGGCAGTGTTCGGTCCGGACGCCGCTGTCCAGGGCCTCGGTCAGGTCGATGACAGTGGCCTGCTGGCCCCGCAGCGCCGCTTCAACCTCTGAACAGGGCGGGGCGGTTCAGCCCCGGTCCTTGTCCCCGGAGCCCCTGGCCGTTACAATTTCGCGGCCATTTTCTGGCAGCCTGCCCCGCGCAGGTTTCATCCCTGTAGTCCACGGCGAGCCTGGCGGTGCGCGAAGCGCGTTCCTGCCGGCCACGCATCACTGAGAAAAAAGACATGTCGATCGACACCCAGAAGGTCATTGAAGACAACAAGCGCAGCGCCGCCGACACCGGCTCCCCGGAAGTCCAGGTGGCCCTGCTGACCGCCCGCATCGAACTGCTGACCGGCCACTTCAAGACCCACAAGAAGGATCACCACAGCCGCCGCGGCCTGCTGCAGATGGTCAACCGCCGTCGCAGCCTGCTCGACTACCTGAAGAAGAAGGACGTCGAGCGTTACAAGGCCCTGATCGAGAAGCTTGGCCTGCGTCGCTAAGCAACGAATCCCCCGCGGCGCAGCGATGCGCCGCGGTTTTGTTTTGTAGTACCGCAATCCCCGATTCAGGCCGGAACGATCCGGTCACCCGCTGGCGGCAAGGGTCGCCGACGGTCCAAATTCGCAGACAGCATCCCCAAGGACACCCTCCGTGGCAAAAATCACCAAAACCTTCCAGTACGGCAAGCACACCGTCACGCTTGAGACCGGCGAAGTCGCCCGTCAGGCCAGCGGCGCCGTCATCGTCAAGATGGACGACACCGTACTGCTGGTCACCGCCGTCGCCGCCAAGAGCGCGCGCGAAGGCCAGGACTTCTTCCCGCTGACCGTCGACTATCAGGAGAAGTTCTACGCCGGCGGCCGCATTCCGGGTGGTTTCTTCAAGCGCGAAGGCCGTGCGACCGAGAAGGAGACCCTGATCTCGCGTCTGATCGACCGTCCGATCCGTCCGCTGTTCCCGGAAGACTACAAGAACGAAGTGCAGATCATCGCCACGGTGATGTCGCTGAACCCGGACGTGGACGGTGACATTCCGGCCCTGATCGGTGCTTCGGCGGCCCTGGCTCTGGCCGGCACCCCGTTCATGGGCCCGATCGGCGCTGCCAAGGTCGGTTACAAGAACGGCGAGTACATCCTGAACCCGACCGTCAGTGAACTGGCTGACTCGCAGCTGGAACTGGTCGTTGCCGGTACCTCCAACGCCGTGCTGATGGTCGAATCCGAAGCCGCGCTGCTGTCGGAAGAAGTGATGCTGGGCGCCGTGACCTTCGGTCACCGCGAAATGCAGAAGGTCATCAACGCGATCAACGAGCTGACCGTCGAAGCCGGCACCAAGCCGTCGACCTGGGAAGCCCCGGCCAAGAACGAAGCGCTGATCGCCGCCCTGAAGGAAGCCATCGGCCCGCGCCTGGGCGAAGCCTTCCAGGTGCGTGACAAGCTGCAGCGTCGCGACGCCATCTCGGCGATCAAGAAGGACGTGGTCGAAGCCCTGGCGGGCCGCGTGGCTGCCGAAGGCTGGAACCCGGCCGAGCTGTCGAAGGAATTCGGCGAACTGGAATACCGCACCATGCGCGACTCGGTGCTGGACACCAAGGTCCGCATCGACGGCCGTGCGCTGGACACCGTCCGCCCGATCGCCGTGAAGACCGGCGTGCTGCCGCGTACCCACGGTTCCTCGCTGTTCACCCGCGGCGAAACCCAGGCCATCGTGACCATCACCCTGGGCACCGCCCGCGACGGTCAGGTCATCGATGCCGTTGCCGGTGAGTACAAGGAAAACTTCCTGTTCCACTACAACTTCCCTCCGTTCTCGGTGGGTGAGTGCGGCCGCATGATGGGCCCGAAGCGCCGCGAGATCGGCCACGGTCGCCTGGCCAAGCGCGGCGTGCTGGCTGTCATGCCGTCGCTGGAAGCCTTCCCGTACACCATCCGCGTCGTCTCGGAAATCACCGAGTCGAACGGTTCCTCGTCGATGGCCTCGGTCTGCGGTTCGTCGCTGGCCCTGATGGACGCCGGCGTGCCGGTGAAGGCCCCGGTGGCCGGTATCGCCATGGGTCTGGTCAAGGAAGGCGACCGCTTCGTCGTCCTGTCCGACATCCTGGGTGACGAAGATCACCTGGGTGACATGGACTTCAAGGTGGCCGGTACCGCTGAGGGCATCTCCGCCCTGCAGATGGACATCAAGATCGAAGGCATCACCGAAGAGATCATGAAGCAGGCTCTGCAGCAGGCCAAGGCTGGCCGTCTGCACATCCTGGGCGAAATGGCCCATGGCCTGACCGCTCCGCGTTCGGAACTGTCCGACTACGCGCCGCGCCTGCTGACCATCAAGATCCACCCGGACAAGATCCGCGAAGTGATCGGCAAGGGTGGCTCGACCATCCAGGCCATCACCAAGGAAACCGGCACCCAGATCGACATCCAGGATGACGGCACCATCGTCATTGCTTCGGTCAACGCGATTGCTGCCCAGGCCGCCAAGGCCCGCATCGAGCAGATCACCTCGGACGTCGAGCCGGGCCGCATCTACGAAGGCAAGGTCGCCAAGATCATGGACTTCGGCGCGTTCGTCACCATCCTGCCGGGCAAGGACGGCCTGGTCCACGTCTCGCAGATCTCCAGCGAGCGCGTCGAGAAGGTCGGCGACAAGCTGAAGGAAGGCGATGTGGTCAAGGTCAAGGTGCTGGAAGTCGACAAGCAGGGCCGTATCCGCCTGTCGATGAAGGCCGTGGAAGAAGGCGAAGGCGCCAGCGCCGAATGATCGACCCACGGTCGATCACGGCAGGTGTCAACCCTGGTTGAGCACCGCCGCTGACATCGCTGGAATGAGAAAGCGGGCTTCGGCCCGCTTTTTCTTTGTCCGGCATCCGGAGCGGGCTTGCCGCTATGCTGTTGCCATGGACCTCCTGCGCCTGCTCGACCTGGACATCGACCGCCCGGCGCAGCGCGTGAGCCGCGCCGGTGAGGCCCTGCCCATCAGTGGCCTGAGCTGGACCCTGTTCGACGTGCTGCTTGCACACGGCACCCGTGTGGTGGATTTCGACACGTTGGCGGCCCAGGTCTGGGCGCCTGCGGTGGTTGGCGAGGATGCGGTCAGTCAGCGGGTGAAACTGCTGCGGCAGGCACTCGGCGATGACAGCCGTCGGCCGCGCTACATCCGTTCGGTGCGTGGGCGCGGCTATCAGCTGTGCGCCGCACCGACACCGATGGCGCCGCCGCCCGTGATCCAATCGTCACGAGGGCGCTGGTGGTGGGCTGCAGCGCTGGTGGCGGGAGGTGGGTTGGCGGCGGCGGTGCTGGCGTGGCCGGACCGGGCGCCGCCCGCCGCAGCCACGTCCCTGCTGCAGCGCGCGGACTATTACGCCGGCATCGGCCAGGCGAGCAACAATGAACGCGCGATCGCCCTCTACCGCCAGGCACTCCAGGTCGATCCCGAATCCAGCGCGGCCCGGCGTGGGCTGGCACGTGCGTTGGCGGCGCAGGGATGCCTGTTCAACGGTTCTCCGCAGCAGATGCGCGAAGCGCTGGCGCTGGCCGACTCCGAACGTGCACGGGCGCCGCATGACGGTGCCACGTACGCCTTGCGCGGGTATGCGCATGATTGCCTTGGGCGGATGGACGATGCCGTGGCCGACTACGCGCGCGCGATCCAGCTCGATCCCGCGGACGAGCGCACCCGGGCATCGCTGGCCTACCTGCAGCAGGAGCAGGGCCACCTGTCGCTGGCGCTGCGCGCCAACCTCGCGCTCAAGTCACCCGAACGCATCCGCTTCCGTGATGTGCAGGTGGCGCGCGAAATGGAACTGCTCGGTTTCACCCAGGCGGCAGCGCAGCGCCATGCGCGCAACTTCCAGTTTTACCCGGACAACGTGTTCGCCAACATCGCGTGGCCGCGCAGCCTGTACGTTGCCGGGGCCGCCGGGCGCGCCCGGGAGGAGCTGGCCATCGCGTTGACGCGGGGCACACCGCACCCCCAGCTGCTGCGCCTGCAGGGGGAACTGGCATTGCTGGCCGGTGACACCGCAGCGGCGGCCGAGGCGTTCGCGACGGCGCACCGGCTGCGGCCGCAGCAATCGTTGGGAGAGACGCTGGCGGGCCTGTACGGATCGACGGCCATCGATCCGGCATGGGCACGCGCGCGATTGCAGCGCCTGCCGGCGGGTAGTGGTGATGGTTGGGCCGATGCTGCGCTCGAGCGGGCCCTGCTGTTGCAGTCGGTGGGTGATGCGAAGGCCGCCGTGGCCGCGCTGCACCAGGCGGTGGACGATGGCTTCCGCGATGCGGCATGGCTGCGTGCCACGCCGCTGTATGCTCCGCTGCGCAGCGCGCCGGAGTGGGGGCCGCTGCTGGCGCGTATCGATGCGGATGTCGCCAGGCAGCGGGCGCAGGTCCTCGCCGCCGCATGGCGACCCTCCGATCTGTCCGGTCTCAGCGCAGCGCCGGAAGCAGGAACTCAGTGAGAATCCGCCGCGACTGCGGATGGGCGAAGCTGCGGTTGTAGGCCTGGCTGGTGACGACGGCCACGGCATTCCTGTCTGGAATCAGGAAGACATAATTGCCGCCGTTGCCGGACATCGCCCACACGGTCCGCTGCCTGCCCTGCACCGTGAGCTGCAGGCCCCACCATTGATAGCCGTACTCGCTGCCATCGCCAGTGCGGGCCTGTGGCTGGATCATTGCAGCGATGAAGTCGCGGGGAACCAGTTGCCTGCCGTTGCCGCGCCCCTGATCCAGCACCAGCTGCCCCAGCCGCGCCAGGTCGCGGCTGCGGTAGCGCGTGCCGCCGCCTCCCATTCCGATGCCCTCCGGTGAACGGTTCCAGTGGCTCTCGGTGATGCCCAGCGGACGCTCCAGTGCCCGAGCGGCATAGTCCGACAATGGCATGCCGGTGGCCCTCTCGAGCACAGCGCCGAGCACGAACGAGTCGGCCGTACAGTACGCGAAGGAACGACCATGAGGGCTGTCCTCCGGTCGCTGCATCCAGGGCGCGAAGCCCTTCACCGGCAGGGACAGGGCGAAGTCCAGCCAGCGCTCGCTCACGTACATGCGCTCTTCGTGGCCGCTCGAGAACGGGTTCTCGTCGTCGCATTCCCACAGGCTGCTCATGGTCAGCAGATCCTGCAGGGTGAGGGCGCGCAGGCGCGGGTCGACGGCGTGGCGCGCGGTAAATCCGGGGAAGTAGTCGTAGACCCGGGCCTGCACGCCCGGCAGTGCCCCCTCGCCGATGGCGGCGCCGATCAGCAGTGCTGTCACGCTTTTGCTGGCCGAGCGCACATCGTGCAGGGTGCCCGCGTCCGCGCCGTTGAAATACCCCTCATAGACGACGTTGCCGTCGACCTGCAGCAGCACGCTGCGGATCTGCTTGAGGTCATCGCGGGCGATGGCCTGCTCCAGGGCGGGCAGGCGGACGGAAGCGGGTGTTGCGGCGCCGGTGGTGTGGGGTATGAATGCCAGCAGCAGAAGGAGGAAGGACATCAACGGACGCATGGTCGGGCTCCATCGGGAAGGAGACTGGATTGAGCCCGGTCCCTCGCTGAAGTGCTGGAAGCGTGTCTGAAGAATTCTGAAGGTCCAGTACCGGTGACGGCAGCGCGGTGTCCTGCCGTGGGGCGTCAGGGACACGCCGATGTCATCCTGCGGGCGTCCGTGCCTGTCCAGTGGACGACATTCGATGAAGCCGCGCCGCGGCGTGATCGGTTTGCTACCGTGGCTGCGCCTTCGAACCGGGAGATCCCATGTTCCGCCAGACCGTGGCCGTCCTTGCCGTACTCGTCGCCGCTGCCTTTCCCGGCGCAGTGCAGGCTGCATCGGCGCAGTCGCCGATCTTCGGCGCCTACTACCCCGGTGGCTCCGCCGGGCGCTATCCGGTGTCGAGCATTCCAGCCGAGCGCCTGACGCATCTGTTCTACGCGTTCTCCACCATCGAAGACGGCCGATGCGTGATCGGTGCGGACGCATCGAAGAACCTTGCCGAACTGGCTGACCTGAAAAAAGCGCATCCGCATCTGCGCACGCTGATCTCGATCGGCGGCTGGGGTGCCGGCGGCTTCTCCGATGCCGCACTGACCGAAGCCAGCCGCAGGCGCCTGGTCGACTCCTGCATGACGCTGTTCTTCGAGCGGCACGCAGGCAGCTTCGATGGCGTGGACATCGACTGGGAGTTCCCGGTCAGTGGTGGCCCGAAGGAGCTGGCGCATCGTCCGCAGGACCGCGCCAACATGACGCGCCTGGCGCAGGCGTTCCGTACCGCGCTCGATACCTACGGGCGCAGGGCAGGGCAGCCGATGCTGCTGACCGCCGCGCTGGCCGCTGGCCGGCTGCAGACCGATGGCCCCTATGATCCCGCCGCCAGCTACGACCTGCCTGCGCTGGCCCGGATCCTCGATTTCATCAACCTGATGAGCTACGACATGGGTACCGGTTTCTCGGCCGTGTCGACCTTCAACGCGCCGTTGCATGAAGTGCCGGCCGACCCGCTGGCGCCGGAACTGCGGCGCTGGAACAACGTGGCCGGTGCGGTGCAGTACTACCGCGAACATGGCGTACCGGCGGACAAACTGGTGCTGGGCGTGCCGTTCTACGGGCGCGGCTTCAAGGTGACCGGGGAGACTGCCGACGGCCTGTACCAGGCTTACAGTGCGCCGGCCGACGCCGGCGACTGGCGGGTGATCAAGGCGCGTTACCTCGATCAGCCGGGCTGGACCAGGCACTGGCACCCGCAGGCGCAGAGCCCGTGGTTGTACAACCCGCGGGAGAACGTCTTCATCAGCTATGAAGACCCGCGTTCGATCGGCCTTCGAGCGCGGTTCGCCCGCGAACAGGGGCTGGCCGGTGTCTTCATGTGGGAGCTGACCGGCGACGATGAACAGGCCAGTCTGCTCAACGCGATGCTGGCGCCCTGGCACAAGGTCCGCGTGGGCGATTGAAGGCGCGGCGCTCCGCCGGCATGACCCGGCGGGGCGATCAGCCGGCCCAGACGCTGTTGGGGTCGCCGTTGCGCGCGCGGCGTTGGCTGGCCAGCGCCAGGCGCGCAAAACCGAAGGCCATTGCCAGGGCGACGGCGTCGATCCAGAACAGCGGCCAGTGCCCGGCAGCGGCGGCACGCCACAGCCAGTCACCGTTCAATGCGCCATGCAGGACCGGCACCAGCGCGGTCGCGGCCGCAGCGGCCCACAGCAGTTCCCGGGCGGCCTGTGCGGGCGTGCGCAGGAACGCCCACAGCGCGCACGCGCCCCAGCTGCTGAAACAGGCCCAGCGGATGCCCTGGTCGACCGCCGCGGGTGCTGCGCGTTCGAGCACCAGCGCCACCACGAACGCCAGCGAGATCGCCACGCACAGGCCGATGCAGACACCGACGGTGGCACGCGCCATGTTGACGGCCGCACGCGACTGCTCGGGCTGGCGTCGCTTGCGTCGCGATTCGATCCACAGCAGGTTGCCGGAATAGAACAGGAAGGCGCCGCCGAGCCCGATCAGGAAGTACAACCAGACCACCACGCCGTTGCCGAACTCGCCGAAATGCAGCGCATAGGCGGCGCTCAGCGTGGCGTGGTTGGCATCACGCTGGCCCGGCAGCTGCGTGGCCAGCACGTCGCCGGTGGTCACATCCAGGGCGACCGCGCCCAGCGGACCCAGCGTGCCGGTGGATTCGCCGGTGATCTCGATGGTGGCCTTGGCGTCGCCACCATTGGCCAGTTTCAGATAGGCCGGTTCGAAGTTGGCCACGCCCTGTGCGCGGGCCACTTCCAGGGCGCGCGCATGCAGGACCTGCAGGCTGCCCGGCGGTGCCGGAACGCCGCTGGCCTCGCGCACCGGAGCGGTATCCATCGCGGTCGGCACGGCCTGCAGCAGCTTGCCATCGAAGATCAGCGGATTGAGCAGTGCCATCTGCACGAACGCCAGGCAGAGCAGGGCGCCGGTGACGGCGAACATCAGATGGAAGGGCAGGCTGAGCACGCCGATCACGTTGTGCGCATCCTGCCACTGCTGCTTGAGGTTGCGGCTTGGGCGCAACGCGAACAGGTCACCCAGCAGTTTCGGCAGGTGGATCACCAGGCCGCTGAGCAGGGCCATGCCGTACAGCAGGCTGACGATGCCCATCACATACACGCCGGCCACCGGCAGGCCCAGGCTGTAATGCAGCTCGTTGACCAGTTCGGCCAGACCGGTCTGCGGCGGCGTCGGGCTGCCGGCGGTGTGTCCCGGCCACGCGTAGCGCCAGCTGCCGTCATCGGTCTGCCAGTAGGCCAGCGGCTGCGGATGGTCGGTGCCGGGGAAGGTCATGCCGACATGGCGGCGTGCCTCCGCGTGGGCTGCCAGCACGTCCTCGAGCAGGTGCTGTGCGTCATCCAGGTCGGCAGGCAATGCCGTTGCCGCGCCCGGCGTCTGCCACAACGGCAGGTCATGGTGGAAGAGGGTCAGGGCGCCTGCATAGAAGGCCACGAACAGGCCGAAGCCGGCGACCAGGCCGACCCAGGTGTGCAGGGTGGTGAATGTGCGCAGCGTCTGCGAGGAGAACTTCATGGGGACGGTCTCATTGCACCGCACCGGCCAGCCGCAGCAGGCCGAGCACGGCAAAGCCGGCGCCAGCACTGCCGGCCAGGGCCAGCCAGGCGTGCGCGGCGCGGCGGAAGCTGAACGCCCAGAGGGCGGCCAGCATCCACAGCGGGATGAAGGCGATCAGCGCCGGTACCAGGGCGTGCTGCCATGGGCCGGGCGGCAGCCAGGCCACCAGTCCGGTGGCGGCCGCGGCCAGCAGGAAGCCGGCGAAGATGCCGGCGAGGGCGCGGGCCCACATCAGCGCGGCTCCGCGCCGGGGCGGTGCCAGGCGGCGATGGCCGGCAGCAGCATCGCCGCCAGCATCCAGGTGCACAGCATCGCCACCAGCCCGGCGGCGAAGCCCAGTTCGGCCATCCACAGCCACAGTGCGGCCGCAGCGGCAACCAGGCCGATCTGTCGGCCGAGCCGGCCGGCCCGGCGCAGGCGCGGCCAGCGGCAATGCGGCGAGGCGGCATAGAAGGCCGTCGCCGAGAACATCGCAGACAGCACGCCCAGGCTGCAGAAGCCGAGCGTGGAAAGGCCGACAGTGATCATTGCCGGCGGCCTGCGCGGCGCGAGGGCGGCGAACGCGGGACACGGGCGGGGCCGGCGTGGGCCGGTCGGAGCGGGTGGCGCATCACGAGGTCCTGGGGGAAAGCGGGCAGGCTGGCACGGGGCGGGCTGCCTGGATATGGTAATCATTGCGATTTCAGGCTGCCAGCGACGGCCATTCAGGGGCGCGACGGGTAGTGCTTGGGCTTTCCCGCGCACTGGTCTAAAATCGCAGTCATTATCCTGACTGGAACAAGGTGGCCCGCGCCCAGCGCCGGCCGAGCGTGCGACATGAGCACTACCACCGCCCACGGTTGACCTGCCCCCGAAGGCCCTGTGTTCCAGGCGCCCTCGCGGCGCTTTTTTATTGCCCGGGCGCCTGCCCGGAGCCGCTTTCCAGCCCGCAGCGCGGGCCCCGCACGAAGCCACTGCGATGATCAACATTACCCTTCCCGACGGCAGCCGCCGCGAGTTCGAAAACCCCGTCAGCGTCATGGACGTCGCCCAGTCGATCGGTGCCGGCCTGGCCAAGGCGACCATCGCCGGCTCGGTCGATGGCGTGCTGGTCGATGCCAGCGACGTCATCGATCACGATGCCAGCCTGCGCATCATCACCGCCAAGGACGAGGAGGGCGTGGAGATCATCCGCCACTCCTGCGCCCACCTGGTCGGCCATGCCGTCAAGCAGCTGTACCCGGACGTGAAGATGGTCATCGGCCCGGTGATCGCCGAGGGCTTCTACTACGACATCTACTCCGAGCGCCCGTTCACCCCGGACGACATGGCCGCGATCGAGAAGCGCATGGGCGAACTGATCGCCCAGGACTACGACGTCATCAAGAAGGTGACGCCGCGCGCGGAAGTGATCGAGATCTTCAAGGCGCGTGGCGAGGACTACAAGCTGCGCCTGATCGAGGACATGTCCGACGACATCCAGGCCATGGGCATGTACTACCACCAGGAGTACGTGGACATGTGCCGTGGCCCGCACGTGCCGAACACGCGCTTCCTGAAGGCCTTCAAGCTGACCCGCATTTCCGGTGCGTACTGGCGTGGTGACGCGCAGAACGAGCAGCTGCAGCGCATCTACGGCACCGCCTGGGCCGACAAGAAGCAGCTCGATGCCTACATCAAGCGCATCGAGGAAGCCGAAATGCGCGACCACCGCCGCATCGGCAAGCAGCAGGACCTGTTCCACCTGCAGGAAGAGGCGCCGGGCCTGGTGTTCTGGCACCCCAAGGGCTGGGCGCTGTGGCAGGTGGTCGAGCAGTACATGCGCAAGGTCTATCGCAACAGCGGCTATGGCGAAGTGCGCTGCCCGCAGATCCTGGACGTGAGCCTGTGGAAGAAGTCCGGTCACTGGGACAACTACCAGGACAACATGTTCTTCACCGAGTCGGAGAAGCGCACCTACGCGGTCAAGCCGATGAACTGCCCGGGCCACGTCCAGGTGTTCAACCAGGGCCTGCACAGCTACCGCGACCTGCCGATCCGCTACGGTGAGTTCGGTTCCTGCCACCGCAACGAGCCCTCCGGCGCACTGCACGGCATCCTGCGCGTGCGCGGCTTCACCCAGGACGACGGCCATGTGTTCTGCACCGAGGCGCAGATCGAATCCGAAGTGACCGCCTTCCACCAGCAGGCGCTGGCGGTCTACCGGCACTTCGGCTTCGAGGAGATCCAGATCAAGATCGCGCTGCGCCCGGAATCGCGGCTGGGCGATGACGCCACCTGGGACAAGGCCGAGGGCGCACTGCGCTCGGCGCTGGCCAGCTGCGGCGTGGAGTGGCAGGAACTGCCGGGCGAGGGCGCCTTCTACGGCCCGAAGATCGAGTACCACCTGAAGGACGCCATCGGCCGTACCTGGCAGCTGGGCACGATGCAGGTCGACTTCATGATGCCCGGCCGCCTGGGCGCCGAGTACGTGGACGAGAACAGCCAGAAGAAGCACCCGGTCATGCTGCACCGGGCGATCGTCGGCTCCATGGAGCGCTTCATCGGCATCCTGATCGAGCACCATGCCGGCCAGTTCCCGGCCTGGCTGGCGCCGACCCAGGTGGTGGTGGCCAACATTACCGACGCCCAGGCTGAATACGTTGATCAGGTTCGCAAAACCCTTGCGGATCAAGGCTTCCGAGTCATCGCCGATTTGCGTAACGAGAAGATCGGCTATAAGATTCGCGAGCACACGCTGCAGCGCGTGCCGTACCTGCTGGTCGTTGGAGACCGTGAAAAGGAAAACGGCGCGGTTGCCGTGCGTACGCGTTCCGGCGAGGACCTGGGCAGCATGAGCGTCGAGGCCTTCATCTCGCGGCTGCAGGCCGAGAGCGCGGTTTGATAGGGTCCGGCCCGCGCGCCAGAGGGTGCGCAGGCCGGTTCGATTCCTCTGGGAGATTGCAATATCAGTACCCCTGACAACAAACAGAACCGCAAGAATCAGGAAATCCGGGTGCCGCGCGTCCGCGTGATCGGCAGTGACGGAGAAATGATCGGCGTGTTGTCGCGCGACGAAGCGCTGTCCATGGCTGAAGACGAAGGCCTGGACCTGGTCGAAATCCAGCCGCAGGCCGATCCGCCGGTCTGCAAGATCATGGACTTCGGCAAGTTCAAGTTCGAAGCGCAGAAGAAGGCCAGCGAGGCCAAGAAGAAGACCAAGCAGGTCGAGATCAAGGAAGTGAAGTTCCGTCCGGTCACGGACGAGGGCGACTACCAGATCAAGCTGCGCAAGATGCGCGGTTTCCTCGAAGAGGGCGACAAGATCAAGGTCAACATCCGCTTCCGTGGCCGTGAAATGAGCCATCAGGAACTGGGCCGCGAAATGGCCAACCGGATCGAAGCCGATCTGGGTGAGGACATCGTCATCGAATCCCGTCCGCGCCTGGAAGGGCGTCAGATGGTGATGATGATCGCGCCGAAGAAGAAGTAAGGGCCTGTCGGGCAGCTGCCCGGCCGCCTCCCTGCAGAGCCGGGCGCATGCCCGGCTTTGTTCGTCATGGGCCCGGTCTCGGGTCGTGGCGAGACGCCCGGGCGTGCCCGGCATCGTCCCTCGATGGCTGCCGCAACTCCCTGCCGATCAAAGGTTTGCATCGGTCGGGAAGGGCGGGCATAATGGGCGGCCCGGTTCGCCGGGTGCTGTTTTCTCTGTTTTACTGAATACGGCAACAGGACCGGCCCACTCCCCCGGGGAGGCAGGGCTTAAAAGCAGGCAAGGGCACGGACGGAAAGCGTGGCGCAGCCATCGCCCTGGTCAGTAAAAAAACACCATCAAGGACATAGCAATGCCCAAGATCAAGACCAACCGGGCGGCGGCCAAGCGCTTCCGCAAGACCGCGTCCGGCAAGTACAAGTGCGGCCACGCAAATCGTAGCCACATCCTCACCAAGAAGGCGACCAAGCGGAAGCGTAATCTGCGTCAGACGGGCCATGTCCGTGCAGAAGACGCAGGCCGTCTGGACCGCATGCTTCCCTACCTCTGAGGACTGACACATGGCACGAGTAAAGCGTGGCGTACAGGCGCGTCGCCGCCACAAGAAAATCCTGACCCTGGCGAAGGGTTACTACAACGCTCGCCGCAAGGTCTTCCGCGTTGCCAAGCAGGCGGTCATCAAGGCACAGCAGTACGCCTACATCGGCCGTAAGCAGAAGAAGCGCAACTTCCGTTCGCTGTGGATCACCCGCATCAATGCGGCTGCCCGCATCAATGGTCTGAGCTACAGCCGCTTCATGAACGGCCTGCTGAAGGCCGGCATCACCCTGGACCGCAAGGTCCTGGCTGACATCGCCGTGCACGACGCAGCCGGCTTTGCCGCGCTGGCCGAAAAGGCCAAGGGCGCGCTGGCGGCATAAGTCCTTCCCGATGCCGTTGCCGTTCATCCGGAACGGTGTCAGGTCAAGGCAATGCATGGGGAAGGGCGCAAGTCCTTCCCCATTCTTTTTTGGGTCCCGGCGTGGCCACGGCGACGCGGGGACGGCGGTGGCGACAGGGGTCGGCCCTTCGCCTGCCGCGATGGCAGATCGACTGGAGTTCCGGCCCCCCATGAGCGACATCCAATCCCTCACCACCCAGGCGCTGGCCGAGGTGGCCGCTGCACAGAGCCCCGACGTGCTGGAGCAGCTGCGCGTGGCCCTGCTCGGCAAGAGTGGCAGCATCACCGCACAGCTCAAGCAGCTCGGCGCCCTGCCGGCCGACGAGCGCAAGGCCGCCGGTGAAGCGATCAACCAGGCCCGCGACGCGCTGACCCGCGCGCTGGGCGAGCGCAAGGCGCTGCTGGAGGATGCGGCACTGGATGCGCGCCTGGCCGCCGAAGCCATCGACATCACCCTGCCGGGCCGCAATGGCGACCGCGCCGGCCTGCATCCGATCACCCGTACCCTGGAGCGCATCACCGGCATCTTCGGCCGGCTGGGCTACGAGCTGTCGGAAGGGCCGGAGATCGAGGATGACTGGCACAACTTCGAAGCGCTGAATTTCCCGCCGCACCACCCGGCGCGCGCCATGCATGACACCTTCTACTTCGGTGACGGCCGCCTGCTGCGCACTCACACCTCCGGTGTGCAGGTGCGCTACATGGGCGACCATGCGCCTCCGCTGCGCATGATCGCCGCCGGCAAGGTGTACCGCAGCGACAGCGACCAGACCCACTCACCGATGTTCCATCAGGTCGAAGGCCTGCTGGTGGACGAGCACTCGACCTTCGCCGACCTGAAGGGCACGCTTGCCGAGTTCGTCCGCGCCTTCTTCGAGCGCGACTTCGAGATGCGCTTCCGTCCCAGCTACTTCCCGTTCGTCGAGCCCGGTGCGGAAGTGGACATCGCCTGGCAGCAGCCCGATGGCAGCACCCGTTGGCTGGAAGTGCTCGGCTGCGGCATGGTCCATCCGAACGTGCTGCGCAGCGTCGGCATCGATCCTGAGCGCTACACCGGTTTCGCCTTCGGCATGGGCGTGGAGCGTTTCGCGATGCTGCGCTACGGCGTCAACGATCTGCGCGCGTTCTTCGAGAACGATGTGCGCTTCCTGAAGCAGTTCGCGTAACCCATTCGGCAACGCCGGGCCCTGCCTGGCGGACTCAAACATTCGACGGCCCAGGCGCCTGCGCCGGGTCCACCAGGGTGACAACATGAAATTCTCCGAAAACTGGCTGCGCAGCCACGTCCCCACCCGCGCGTCGCGCGATGAGCTGAGTGCGGTGCTGACCGCGATCGGGCTGGAAGTGGAAGACGTGACCGCGTTGGGCGAGGGCCTGCAGCACGTGGTGGTGGCGCGCATCGTCGAGGCCGTGCGCCATCCCGAAGCGGACCGCCTGCAGGTCTGCCGGGTCGATGCCGGGCAGGGCGATCTGCTGCAGATCGTCTGTGGCGCACCGAACGCGCGGCCGGGCCTAGTCGCGCCGCTGGCGATGGTCGGTGCGCAGATCGGCGAACTGAAGATCAAGCCGGCCAAGCTGCGGGGTGTCGAGTCCAACGGCATGCTGTGCTCGGCGAAGGAACTGGGCCTGGACAACGATGCTTCCGGCCTGCTGGAACTGCCCGCGGATGCCCCGGTCGGCCAGACCCTGGTCGACTACCTGGGCCTGCCCGATGCCAGCATCGAGATCAAGCTGACCCCGAACCGTGCCGACTGTTTCAGCGTGCGCGGCATCGCCTACGACGTGGCGGCCGCCACCCGCAGCCAGGTGCTGGACTTCGCGGCAGCACCGGTCGCCGCCGTCGGCAGCCGCGAGCTGTCGATCCGGCTCGACGCCGGCGCCGAGGCGCCGCGTTACCTGGGGCGCGTCATCGAGGGCCTGAACCCTGGGGCGAAGACCCCGCTGTGGATGGCCGAGCGCCTGCGCCGCAGTGGCGTGCGTCCGGTGTCGCTGCTGGTCGACATCACCCAGTACGTGATGCTGGAACTGGGTCAGCCGATGCATGCCTATGACCTGGGCACCCTGCAGGGCAGCATCGCCGTGCGGCGCGCACGCGCAGGCGAGAACCTGAAGCTGCTCGATGGCCGCGATGCCGTGCTGGACGACAGCTTCCTGGTCGTGACCGATGCTGATCGCGCGGTGGGCCTGGCGGGTCTGATGGGGGGCTTCGATTCCCGTGTGACCGACGCGACCACCAGCGTGTTCCTGGAGGCTGCGCACTTCGCGCCGGCAGCGATCATGGGCCGTGGCCGCAAGCTGGGCCTGCACACCGATGCCGGCCACCGCTTCGAGCGCGGCGTCGATCCGGCGCTGCCGCGTACCGCCATCGAGTACGCCACACGCCTGGTGCTGGACCTGGCCGGCGGCACGCCGGCACCGGTCACCGAGGCCGTGCGCGAGGCTGACCTGCCCCAGCCGGCCACCATCGCGCTGCGCCGCGCGCGCATTACCCGCGTGCTCGGCATCACCATCGAGGATGCCGAAGTGGAGCGCATCCTGCGCGCGCTGGGCATGGAGGTGGTCGCCACGGCCGACGGCTGGCAGGTCACCGCACCGAGCCGCCGTTTTGATATCGCCATCGAAGAGGACCTGATCGAAGAGCTGGCCCGCATCCATGGCTACGAGCAGATTCCCACCACCCTGCCGGGCGGTGCCGCGCGCGTAGCGATGCCGAGCGAGACCCAGCTCGACACCCTCAGCGTGCGTCGCCAGCTGATCGCGCGCGACCTGCAGGAAACCCTCAATTTCGCCTTCGTCGACGATGCGCTGCTGACCCAGTGGCAGCTGCGCGACGATCTGGTGCCGCTGGCCAATCCGCTGTCGGCCGAACTGGCGGTGATGCGCCCGTCGCTGCTGCCGGGCCTGGTGGCCACGCTGGGCCGCAATGCCGCGCGCCAGCTGGGCCGGGTGCGCCTGTTCGAGATCGGCCGCGTGTTTGCCCGCCAGGCCGGGGAGGGCCAGCCGGCGCCGCTGGAAACTCCGCGTGTTGCGGCCGCGGTGTGCGGCGATGCGCAGGCGGTGCAGTGGGGCCTGCCGTCCCGCAAGGTCGATTTCCATGACCTGAAGGGGGATCTGGAGTCCCTGGCCGCCGCCAGTGGCGCCTCGCTGGAGTTCCGCCCGTCGAGCCGTGCGCATGGCCACCCAGCGCGCTCGGCCGAGGTGTTCCGCGACGGGGTTGCGATCGGCTGGATCGGCCAGATCCACCCGCGCCTGGCCAAGGCGATGGACATCGAGGCCGACGTCTACGCCTTCGAGCTGGACCTGGAGCCGCTGTCGGCGCGCCGCCTGCCGCGTGCCGGCGAGCTGTCGCGCTTCCCGGCGGTGCGCCGCGACCTGGCGTTCCTGGTGCCGGAGCAGGTGGCCTGGAGCGATCTGGCCGCCACGGTCCGCCAGGCCGCCGGCCCGCTGCTGCGCGAGCTGAACCTGTTCGACCGCTATGTGGGCCAGGGGGTCGAGCCGGGATTCAAGAGTCTCGCTATGGGCTTGATTTTGCAGGACAAGTCGCGCACTCTGACGGACCGCGACGTGGATGCGGTGGTGGCCGAGGCGGTCACCGCCATCGAGCGTGAACACCACGCCCGGATCCGCGGCTGAGCGGGCAGCACTCGGGGGTAGCAGGCAATGGCATTGACCAAGGCGGAGATGGCGGAAAAGCTGTTCGACGAAGTCGGTCTGAACAAGCGTGAAGCCAAGGAATTCGTCGACGCGTTTTTCGATGTGCTGCGTGAAGCATTGGAACAGGGACGTCAGGTGAAGCTGTCGGGCTTCGGCAATTTCGACCTGCGGCGCAAGAACCAGCGCCCGGGCCGCAATCCGAAGACCGGCGAGGAAATTCCGATTTCCGCCCGTACGGTGGTCACCTTCCGTCCGGGCCAGAAGCTCAAGGAAAGGGTGGAAGCTTATGCTGGATCCGGGCAGTAACCGCGAACTACCGCCGATCCCGGCCAAGCGCTACTTCACCATCGGTGAAGTGAGCGAGCTGTGCGACGTCAAGCCGCACGTGCTGCGCTACTGGGAAACCGAGTTTCCCAGCCTTGAGCCGGCCAAGCGCCGCGGCAACCGCCGCTACTACCAGCGCCATGACGTGCTGATGGTGCGGCAGATCCGCAGCCTGCTGTACGAACAGGGCTACACGATCGGCGGTGCCCGCCTGCGTCTGGACGGCCCCGATGCCCGCGAGGAATCGGCGCTGAGCAACCAGATCATCAAGCAGGTGCGGATGGAGCTGGAAGAAGTGCTGCAATTGCTTCGCCGGTGACCCAAATCCCGCGTGATCCGCTATACTTCACGCCCCGCCGCACTGGCGGGAACATCGCAGCATCAGTCGGGGCGTAGCGCAGCCTGGTAGCGCATCTGCCTGGGGGGCAGAGGGTCGTCGGTTCGAATCCGGCCGTCCCGACCACTGTGATGGAACAGAAGGCCCGCGCAGCGATGCGTGGGCTTTTTTGTGGGTGAACCGATGGGCGATGCGGCCGTGTACGCCAGCCCATGCGTGACCGACATCCCGTATCATCGCTGCACATCCGATCGCATCGGCTTCTCCTTCCGTCTCTCTTCCGCGTCCGCTGGCGCAGCATGTGGCTGCGGTCACGGGCGTGCAGCGGGTCCGTGGAGGTGGATGCGCGGACCACGACGACCACAGGGGGTTGCGTTGATCAGCAGTACCGTCATTCATCGCTCGGCTGAGGCAGGTGCCGCCGAGGTGCAGGTCCTGGACACCACGTTCAAGGGCAAGCACGTCTTTGTCAGCTGGGGCCTGCGTGGGCCCGAGTTGACCCGCAGTGCCGACCCGGCCGCAACGGTGGCCGCGCGGCGCGCATTGCAGGCCGTTTCCCGGCACAACGAGGGGCCGCGCAGCCCCGAAGTGTTCATCGCCAACCAGTCGGCGGTGGCGATCACGGTCTACCGGTTGTTGACCGAGGCCCGGTCCGGGGATGCGATCTTCTTCCTGTGCGACTCGCAGGCGGTAGTGGATTGGCTGGTCACGGCGCTGGAAGTGCAGGGGGCGGACTGATCGCGTCCACGCCGGCCGTCTATCCCGCCAGCGCAGCGTCAACCGCTGCCAGGGCGTGCAGGGTGGTGGTGTCGAACAGCGGCACCGCACTGTCTTCCGGGCGTACCAGCAGCATGATTTCGGTACAGCCGAGAATGATCGCTTCGGCACCACGCGCCACCAGCCGCGCGATCACGTCTGCGTAGACCTGTCGCGAGTGATCGCTGACCACGCCGGCGATCAGCTCCTGGTAGATGATGTCGTGGACCTGCCGGCGATCTTCGGCGTCGGGTACCAGCACCTCCAGCCCGAAGCGACCGGCAAGGCGTCCCCGGTAGAAGTCCTGCTCCATGGTGAAAGCGGTACCGAGCAGGCCCACCCTGCGCCAACCGGCCGCCACGATGGCGGTGGCAGTCGGGTCGGCGATGTGCAGCAGCGGCAGCGGGCAGGCTGCTTCGATCTGCGCGGTGAGCGCGTGCATCGTGTTGGTGCAGATCAGCAGCACATCGGCGCCACCCGCCTGCAGCCGCTTTGCCGCATCCACCATGTGCCGCGCGAGCGCATCCCAGTCGCCGTCGTGCTGCAACTGCTTGATCGGAGCGAAATCCACCGACCACATCAGCAGCTGCGCCGAGTGCGCGGCCCCCAGGCGACGGCGCACCTCTTCGTTGATGAGGCGGTAGTACTGCGCCGAACTCTCCCAGCTCATGCCGCCGATCAGGCCCAGGGTCTTCATGTGCCGCTCCAGGTGGGGAGGCGCCATTGCAGCACAGGCGGGCAGCGATGTCGCCGCGACCGCTGGCAGGGGCGATAATGCGGCCATCGATGATCGAGGGCAGGGTGATGGGCGAGTGCTGTGGCTGCGGCAGGACGCTGGACCTGGCGGCGATGCAGGCGCGTCACCGCCGCGTGCTGTGGATCGTGCTGCTGGTCAACCTCGCCACGTTCGCGATGATGGTGCTGGCCGCCTCGCACAGCCATTCTTCGTCACTGCTGTCCGGTGCGCTGGATAATCTGGGCGACGCGGCCACCTATGCCCTCAGCCTGGCGGTGGTGGGCGCGGGCATCGTCGCCAAGGCACGTGTGGCGCTGTTCAAGGGGCTGCTGATCCTTGCCGCAGCGGTGGCCGTGGCGGTGCAGATCGGTTGGCGCCTGCGGCATCCGGAGGTGCCGCTGTTCGCCAGCATGGGCCTGGCGGCCTTGCTCAATCTGGCTGCCAATGCACTGTGCCTCTGGCTGCTGACACCCTATCGCAACGATGACATCAACCTGGCGTCCGCCTGGGAGTGCTCGCGCAACGATCTGTACGAGGGCTCGGCGGTGCTGCTGGCTGCAGGGCTGGTGGCGCTGTTCGGTGCGGGCTGGCCCGATCTGCTGGTGGCGGCCGCACTGCTGGTGCTGTTCCTGCGGTCGGCGCTGCGCGTGCTGGGCACGGCGTGGGCGGAGCTGCGCGCGGCACGGCAGATGCACGCGTGAGTGCTTGCCTGTAACCGTCGCATCGGCATCGCGCTGTATGTGACGCCGCGGTGAGCCACCGCCTATGCTGAGACGGTTCTCTTTCGTGGATGGCCGAATGTCCCTGCAGACCTGGTGGTGGTTCCTGGCCACGGTGTTCGTGCTGTGTGGCACCCCTGGACCGAACATGCTGCACATCCTCGGGCGCAGCGTCGGCCTGGGATTCCGCGCCAGCCTCCCGGCCATGGCCGGCTGCCTGCTGGCCATGCTGGCGGTACTGGCGGCCTCCGCCGCCGGGTTGAGCGCGCTGCTGCACTCTTCACCCATGCTGTTTGAAGTGCTGCGCTATCTGGGCGTGGCCTACCTGGCCTGGCTGGGCCTGAAAGCGTGGCGCGACAGCAGCCGGCCGGCAGCACCGGTGGACGTTGACGCCCCGGCGACGGTGCTGCCAGCGGACGGAGCCTGGGCGGTATTCCGCGGTGGCCTGCTGGTGGGCCTGAGCAATCCCAAGCTGCTGCTGTTCGCCACGGCGTTCCTGCCGCAGTTCGTCGATCCCGCGCGGGGCCAGGCCGTGCAGTACAGCGTACTGGTGGCAACCTTCGCCAGCTGCGAGCTGTTCTGGTACGTGATGTATGCCGCCGGTGGCCATGGCCTGCGCCGTTGGCTCGGCCGGCCGTTCGCCCGGCGCTGGTTCGAGCGGATGGTGGGCAGCGTGTTCCTGGCTTTCGCGGTGGCGCTGCTGCGCTTCCGGCCCCGTTGACCGGTACGCGGCTTCACGCCGCACGCGCGGCTCCCTCACGAGGCTGGCATCGGCTGCAGCCTAGGCTGATCGCACTGTTTTCAGTCCCTGTGGGGAAAGGATCGACATGATCAAGTGGGCCATCATCTTCGCCATCATCGGTGTGATCGCCGGCGTGCTCGGCTTCGGCGGCATCGCGGGTGCCGCGGTGGGTATCGCCAAGTTCCTGTTCTGGGCCGGCATCATCATTGCCGTGGTGCTGTTCCTGCTGGGCATGACCGTCGCGAAGAAGGTCAGCTAGTGGCTGACCGCGTGGCAGCGCGCGCAGGCGTGCGCTGCCACGCAAGACGCGCAGCCTTCAGTCGTCGATACGTGCGAAACGAGGCTGCAAGCCGCTTGCACCCGGTACCTGTTCGACGAACATGGCGTAGGGCCGCACCCACAATCCGCCTTCGCCATACAGTGCGCGGTACAGCACCATCGGCTGCAGTGTCTCGCTGCTGCGCACGATGTCTATCACCTCGTACTCGCCGCCCTTGAAATGGCGATAGCGGCCGCGCGCAAGCGTGGGCAGGGGACTGAGGGCCGTCATGGGTGCCGTGCTCATCTGCGTGCCGGCTGTGCCGGCGCCGCGCAGTAGGCGTCGATCGCCTCGGCGGTGTTGGCCAGGCCCTGCGCCTGGGCCAGTTCCCAGGGACGCTCGCAGCGCTGGCTGCGCTCGCACCACTGGTAGCCAGCCGAGCCGATGCAGCCATGGGCATCGCGATCGCCGCCGACTACGGGTGCGGCAGTGGCTGCCGCTTCGCGCACGGGCGTCTGGTGCGGTGCCGTGCAGGCGGCCAGGGCCAGCAGCAGCGGCGCCAGCATGAGGGCTTTCATCGAGGACACTCCGTGGCCTAAACCATCAGTGTGCGGCGGACCTGCAGCAGCGGCAAGCGCTCAACTCATCGACGCGCGGATCAGTTCCTCGATCAGGACCAGGTAGCAGGCTGCGAAGTAGAACTTCAGCAGCGTCGAGCGCTGCGGCGGTTGGAAGGTGCGCATGTGGAAGGGGCCCCCTGTTGGTGACGATAGTGTGAAGCCAAGCTGACTTCGTGACAAGAATCACGAAAGTCAGGGGGTGAACGGGCTCAGGGATGTGACGAAGCGCGAATTCCGATCCGCTGGCGGGGATTTTTCGGACAAATCTGATAGGCCCTGCCTGAAGTGCTCGCTAGCCTGAACAGGTAGCGGCGCTCTCACTTCTTCCCGGCGCCTCGTCCATTCCCTCCGTTGGAGTCGATCATGGTGTTTACCGTCCACTGCAATGCCCAGCACTGGTACGTGCTGGACCCCGAGGCGCGCACCACCGCCTCGTTCGCCCGCGGCGCCGACGCGTTCGATGTCGCCACTGAACTGGCCCAGGAGCATCACCGCCGCACGGGCCAGCACTGCACCGTGCGTGTGGAGGCGCTGGGGGGTGCCGTGGATGTCCTGCGCATCGGTGCCTAGCGGCCGGCCACGCGGCGCAGTCAGCCGCGGTTGAGCAGTTTGAATGGGGAAAGAACCGACGGTGCGGTGCCCTCTGTGCGCCGCGCTGCGAATCCCGGATGCTTGCCGCCACGCATTCATCTGGAGATCTCGATGGGCAACGCACTCACCTGGCGCACCCTGGCCTGCACACTGCTGCCGATGCTGGCCGCCGCCGGGGGCGCGCAGGCGCAGTACTATGGTTACGACGACGATCGCCATGGCGGCCGCGACGGCAGCGGCATCGTGCGATGCGAATCGGTCAAGAACCGCAGCAATGAGTGCCGCCTGGAAGGACGTCCCCGGCTGATCCGCCAGTTGTCCGGCTCGCCGTGCGTGGAGGGCGAGACCTGGGGCCAGTCGCGCTCCGGCGTGTGGGTGACCCGGGGCTGCCGGGCCGAGTTCGTCGGTGAGTCGCGTCGTGGCGGCGGCTGGGGCGGTGGATGGGGCAACGGCAATGGCCGCGGTGGCGAAGTGATCGCCTGTCATTCCAACGGCCATCGACAGGAATACTGTGACACCCGCGTCCGCCGCAGCGTACGCCTGATCCGGCAGGACTCCCGCAGTGCCTGTATCGAGGGCCGGACCTGGGGCTGGGACCGCCGCGGCATCTGGGTCAGCGATGGGTGCCGCGCCCAGTTCCAGGTCAACTGAGTCCTTCTGGCCATCTGCGTCAAAATCAGAAAAATCTGATATTGCTCACAGTTTGAACGCCGTATCGTCTGCAATCAGGGCACGGGTGCCCTGATTGCATCGGCAATGCGTGCCGGCACCGGTGCACGTCTTCCGCCATCATCGATACGCTGCCTCAAGGAGTGAGCTGCATGTTGATCCGCCTTCAGTGCGAACAGCGCCAATGGCGCGTTCTGCACCCGGATAGACCGGAGCCGATCGAGTTCCGCGACGGCGCCCGCGCCTTCGATTTCGCCCAGGCCCTGGCCCGGCTGCACTTCGTGGACACAGGGCAGCGCGCCGCCGTGCGCGTGGAAGCCAGCGGCGCGTTCGTGGAAGCGATCAGCTACGGTTGAACAGGAACCGCGCGTAGTTCGGCAGCGGTCGCGGGGAAACCGGGCGCCTGCCCGGTTCCACCCGGGGCGGTCAGCCCGCCGCGCTCAGCGGCGGAGTGGTGGCAGCCAGCTGCGGCCAGCGCTTGAGCACGGCCGCGCGGATCCCGGCGGCATCGATACCGGCTTCAGCCAGCAGGTCCTCGCGGCTGGCATGATGCTGGTAGGCATCGGGCAGGCCGAGATGCAGGATCGGTCGCAGCACCGCTTCGGCATTGAGCAGTTCGGCCACGCCGGAACCGGCGCCACCGGCCACCACGTTGTCTTCGATGGTCACCAGGCCTTCGTGCTGGGCGGCCATTGCCAGCACCAGGTCGCGGTCCAGCGGCTTGATGAAGCGCATGTTGACCACGCTCAGGCCCAACTCGCGGCCCACCTGCTCGGCGGCGGCAACGGTGCTGCCGAACGCCAGCAGGGCGATGTGGCTGCCCTGCACGCGCAGCTCGCCCTTGCCGATCGGCAGCGTGGACAGGTCGCTGCCGGCGGCGACGCCGGTACCGCTGCCACGCGGGTAACGCACCGCAGCCGGACCGGCGTACTGCAGGCCGGTGCTGAGCATCTGCCTGCACTCTGCCTCGTTCGACGGGGCCATCACCACCATGTTCGGCACGCAGCGCAGGAAGCTCAGGTCGAGGTTGCCGGCATGGGTCGCTCCATCCGGTCCGACGACGCCGGCGCGATCAATCGCGAACAGCACGTCGAGGTCCTGGATTGCCACGTCATGCACCAGCTGGTCGTATGCGCGCTGCAGGAAGGTGGAATAGATCGCCACCACCGGCTTGCCGCCCTGGGTGGCCATGCCGGCGGCCAGGGTGACCGCGTGCTGCTCGGCGATCGCCACGTCGAAGTAGCGCTGCGGGTATTCCTTGCTGAAGCGCACCAGGCCGGAGCCTTCGCGCATCGCCGGGGTGATGCCGTACAGGCGTGGCTCCGCGGCGGCCGCGTCGCACAGCCAGTCGCCGAACACGTCGGTGTAGGTCGGCTTCTTGGCGCCGGTCTTGGCCACCAGGCCCTTGTCGGGATCGAACGGGCCCACTGCGTGATAACCGATCTGGTCGCCTTCGGCAGGCTCGTAGCCCTTGCCCTTGGTGGTCATCACGTGCAGCAGCTTGGGGCCCTTGGAGGCGCGCAGCGTCTTCAGCGTGGACAGCAGGGCGGGCAGGTCATGGCCGTCGATCGGGCCGGTGTAGTGGAAGCCCATCTCCTCGAACATCGTGGAGGGCACGAACATGCCTTTCCAGTGTTCTTCCCAGCGCTTCACGAAGCGCGCCGGATTGTTCTTCTTGTCGCCCAGGATCTTCTTGCCGCCTTCGCGCAGTGCATTGAGCGTGCGGCTGCCGGTGGCGCGGCCGAGCATCTTGGTCAGCCCGCCGACGGCCTCGGAGATCGACATGTTGTTGTCGTTGAGGATCACCAGCAGATTCGGCTCCGGCTCCATGCCGCCCGCGTGCATCAGCGCCTCGAAGGCCATGCCGGCGGTCATCGCGCCGTCACCGATCACTGCCACGATCTTGCGGTCGTCGCCCTGTGACTGGCGGGCGATGGCCATGCCCAGTGCGGCGGAGATCGAGGTCGAGGAATGACCGACGCCGAAGGTGTCGAACTCGCTTTCCTCGCGCTTGGGGAACGGCGCCACGCCGTCCTTCTGCTTGACGGTGTGGATCTCGTCACGGCGGCCGGTGAGGATCTTGTGCGGGTAGGTCTGATGGCCCACATCCCAGACCAGCTGGTCATGCGGGGTCTGGTACAGGTAGTGCAGGGCGACGGTGAGTTCGATCACGCCCAGGCCGGCGGCGAAATGTCCGCCGCTCTTGCCCACCGATTCGATGAGGTAGGCGCGCAGTTCGTCGGCGACCGCCCTCAGCTCGGATTCGTCGAACGTGCGCAGGTCATCCGGCGTCTGGATGTGCGCGAGGCGGGGATAGCGGGCAGAGTCGATCATCATGTTCGCACGTGTTCTGAACGACCATTTTCGCCCTCAAACGGGGGTGGGGCAAGCAAACGCCGCCGTCCGTGACAGGACGGTGAGGGTTGCCGGCCGGCAGGTTCAGGTGCTGAGCTTGGAACGCTTGGGCAGCTGCGCTTTCAGGAACGCCATCTGGTCGGCCAGGATGTTGCGGTTGGACAGGATCAGGTGCTCGATCCAGCTGGGCCGGTAGGGCACCGCCAGCAGCGGCATGCCGGCCTGCTGCGGGGTGCGGTCGCTCTTGCGCGAGTTGCAGTGGAAGCAGGCGGTGACCACGTTTTCCCAGCAGTCCAGCCCGCCCTTGGACAGCGGCATGACGTGGTCGCGGGTCAGCGAGGGGCGGTTGAACTGCTGGCCGCAGTACAGGCACAGGTGCGAATCGCGGGCGAACAGGGCCGGGTTGGTCAGGTTCGGGGTAGGGTCGATGGCACGGGATCGCGCGTGGCCGCGCGCGGCGATGATCGGATGCAGGTCCAGGCCACTCTGCAGGCCGCTGAACCGGTTGGTTCCGCCGTGGATGTGCAGGCAGGGGTCGCCAAGGGTCCAGGCGACAGCCTCGCGGGCGTAGAGGCAGGCGGCATCCTGCCAGGTGATCCAGTCCAGTACGCGTCCGTGGGCGTCGAGCGAGAGCAGCCGGACCGAACCGGGGCGGTGCAACGTCGTGACATTGGGCGATGCTTCGACGCCCGGAGCAGAAAACGGGGCTCCGGCTTCGATCAGACCCAAGCGTGTAGTGTCTGTCTCCATCGGGAGAACAGCTTATACCTGAATCATTGCGATTTGGGTATCGCCCGGAGGGCGAAACCCAAATCGCAAGATTCAGGTCCGCGCATTCCGCATCCCAGCCCGCCGATGGCGGGTTGGGATGCCCGCGCATTCCTCCTATCCCCCGCGCCGTTGGCGCGCCCCCCTCAACAGAGGGGGGCTTCTCTCCAGAGGGAATTCGGCGGTTCCCATCCACGCCTAGCGTGGGTCTACCGGCGGGATGGGCTCAGGCGCCGAAGCGCTCATCGTCCATCGCCATCAGCGGCGCGGCACCGGCCTGGATCGCGGCAGCATGGCTGAGCGTACGCGGCAGCACCCGGGCGAAGTAGAAGCGCGCAGTCTCGCGCTTGCCCTGCGCGAATGCCGCGCCGTGCGCACTGGCGTCGGCGGCGGCGACACTGCGTGCCCACCAGTACGCCAGCACCACGTAGCCGGAATAGAACAGGTAGTCGTAGCTGGCCGCACCCAGCTCGTCCGGGTTGCCGGCCGCGCGCTGCAGCACGTCCATGGTCAGCTTGCCCCATTCGGCGGCCTTGGCGCGCAGCGGGCCGATGAACTCGGCCAGCGCTTCGTTGCCCTCGTGTTCCCTGGCGAAGGCCTCGATCTCGGCCAGCATCAGCTTGAGGCCGGCCCCCTGGCTGGAGGCGGTCTTGCGGCCGATCAGGTCCAGCGCCTGGATGCCGGTGGTGCCTTCATACAACGTGGTGATGCGTGCATCGCGCGCCAGCTGCTCCATGCCGTGTTCGCGGATGTAGCCGTGGCCACCGAAGCACTGCAGGGCGTTGTAGGTGTTCTCGATGCCCCATTCGGTCTGGCAGGCCTTGGAGATCGGGGTCAGGAAGCTCACCAGGGTGTCGGCGCGCTCGCGCTCGGCAGCGTCGTCGGCGCGGTGGGCGATGTCGATCAGGGTGGCCGCGTGCAGGGCCAGCAGGCGGCTGCCTTCGACCAGTGACTTCACCGTCAGCAGCATGCGGCGCACGTCCGGGTGGACCAGGATCGGGTCGGCGGGCCTGTCCGGGAACTTCGCGCCGCTCAGGGCGCGTGACTGCAGACGCTCACGGCTGTACTTGAGCGCGTTCTGATAGGCGCGTTCGGACAGGCCGATGCCCTGCAGGCCGACACCCAGGCGCGCGGTGTTCATCATGGTGAACATTGCCTGCAGGCCCTTGTGCGGCTGGCCGACCAGGTAGCCCTGCGCGCCGTCGAAGTTCATCACGCAGGTGACCGAGCCCTTGATGCCCATCTTGTGCTCGATGGAGCCGCAGCGCAGCGCGTTGCGCTCGCCGACGTTGCCCTCGCGGTCGACCTTGAACTTCGGGGTGACGAACAGCGAGATTCCCTTTGCACCCGGAGGCGCGTCGGGCAGCTTGGCCAGCACCAGGTGCACGATGTTGCCGGTCAGGTCGTGCTCGCCGGCAGTGATGAAGATCTTGGTGCCGGTGATCGCGTAGCTGCCATCGGCGTTCGGCTCGGCCTTGGTCTTGAGCAGGCCCAGGTCGGTACCGCAGTGCGGTTCGGTCAGGCACATGGTGCCGGTCCAGCGGCCTTCGATCAGGGGCTTCAGGAAGGCGTCGTGCTGCCACGCTTCGCCGTGCTGCTTGAGCGCTTCAATGGCGCCGTGCGAGAGCAGCGGGAAATTGCCCCACGCCAGATTGGCAGCGTTGATCATTTCGTTCAGCGGCACGCCCAGGGTGTGCGGCAGGCCCTGGCCGCCCAGCTCCGGCGCGGCGGTCAGGCCGGTCCAGCCGCCATCGACGAACTGGTCATAGGCCTGCTTGAAGCCGGGCGGGGTGGTGACTTCGCCGGTGGCCTGGTCGAGCACGCAGCCGATTTCATCGCCCACGCTGTTGAGCGGGGCCAGCACGCTCGCGCTGAAACGGCCGGCTTCTTCCAGCACGGCATCGACCACGTCGGCGGTGGCGTCGGTGAAGCCCAGGCGGGCGAACAGCGGTTCGACCTTGAGCACGTCGTGCAGGGCGAAACGGAGGTCGGAAAGCGGGGCGGTGTAGCTGCTCATCGGATACGTCTCGATCAGGGACAGGGAGAACGGCGCGGTGCGCCGCGATGGAAAGCGGTGGTCAGCGCAGCACGCCCGGCAGGCCCGGCGCCTGGTTCAACGTGCTGCGGCTGCTGACGTCGAAGCTGCGCTGCTTCTTTTCCTGCGGCGTGGCTGTCACCGAGCCTTTCAGGCCGTAGGCCAGGGTGCGGTTGCCGGCCAGCGCATCGGCCACCACCAGGCGCGCGGCCGAGCTGGGCACCAGCTCGACCGTGATGACGTCGGCGGAGGTGCCGCCGATGGAGATGCCGGGACGGGCCTGCAGGGTGCCGGCTTCGCTGTCGCCGACGCTCAGCGCCAAGGACACATCGTCGAACGTCATCGGCATCGAGCTGTAGTTCTGCAGGCGCAGCGCCACGGTCCAGTTGCCGTCGGCGCGGACGGTCAGCTGCTGCAGGCTGGCGGCCGGTTCCGAGACGCGCTTGACGATGCCGTCGCTGCAGGCGGCGAGGGCGAGGGTGCACAGGACGATCAAGACGGTACGGAAACGGTGCAACATGGGCGCAAGTCCTCTGAAGGGGGTGCGTTGGCGTAAGCATACTACGGCGTATGGTTCAGTGGATCGCCTGTTGCGACCCGCCGCAGAGGGTAGCGCGTGAAGATGGCGGCCGGGCACGTGCAGCCGCGCGGGGCGGCTCAGTCGGTCGGTGCGTCGCGTATCGGCGCCATCAGGCGCAGCGGCGCCAGGTCGTAGCCCATCGCCTCGGCCCTGGCCTTCAGCTGTTCGAACCGTGCGCGGTCCATCTCCGGCAGGCGCGACAGGATCCACAGGTACTTGCGGTCAGGGCCGCCGACCATCGCCCACTGGTACTCCGGATCCAGCGCCAGTACCCAGTAGTCGGCCCAGACCAGCGGCACCCAGCTCAGCCAGTCGGGGACGAAGCGCACCTGCAACTGGCCGGGATGTCCGGCCACGGGCCGGGCCACGCCTTCAGCCACCACGCGTTCGCCGTCGCCGTTGCGGCAGGCATTGGTGACGCTGATGCGGCCATCGCGGCGCAGTGCATAGTGTGCGGTGATGTCGCCGACGCAGCGCTTCTGGAACGACACGGGCAGGTGGGCGATCTCGTGCCACTGGCCGGCATAGCGGTCGATGTCCAGCGCATCGACGGCACGCACGGGTTCGCTGGCGGTCGCGGACAGCGAAGCCAGCAGCAGGCAGGCGAACAGGGCAGGGCGCAGATGCATCGGCAGACTCCGGGCAGGACACTGGAGCGTAGGGGGCGTGCTGGGTGCCGGTGTGAATGTTTCGTCAACCGCCTGCATGGCGCGCCGGAAACAAAAAAAAGACCCGCATTTCTGCAGGCCTTCAAGCATGGTGGCCGAGGACGGAATCGAACCGCCGACACGGGGATTTTCAATCCCCTGCTCTACCAACTGAGCTACTCGGCCAGATTGTGCGGCAGACCGCGATCGACAGCGGTGGCCGGAAAAAAAAGACCTGCATTTCTGCAGGCCTTCGAACGTGGTGGCCGAGGACGGAATCGAACCGCCGACACGGGGATTTTCAATCCCCTGCTCTACCAACTGAGCTACTCGGCCACGTGTTTCGTTGCAGCGACGTCGCTGCCAAGGACGCGCATATTACGGAGGTCGGCTGTCTTCGGCAAGCATTTTGGAAAAAAACCTTCACATTGCCGTCTGCGCGGGCGCAAGTGGTTGATCCTGCGTCGTGCCGAGGTGGCGGCGCAGGTCGATGGCGGACGAGGCGGATGGTCGCGGCGGCGGCGACGGTCGTCGCCTGCAGCGGAAATCAGCGGACCGCCCGCATCGGCAAACATGCAGGGGCAAGGCATGCGGCCGCGGTTGCATCAGGCAGGCGATGGAACGCTGTTTTTGCCGCCGCACGCGCCGAGCGTCGCGGCGTATTGTCGCCCCTCCTGTCCAATGCTGCCCGCAGCAGAGTCCATCCCATGCCTGATCAACCGACCACCACCCGCATCGTGCTCGCCTCGCGGCCGCAGGGTGCGCCGATCGCTGCCAATTTCCGTCTGGAGCAGTCGCCGCTGCCGGCGCCGGCCGCAGGACAGGTGCTGCTGCGCAACCGCTATCTGTCGCTGGATCCCTATATGCGCGGGCGCATGGACGAGGGACCCTCCTATGCGCCTCCCGTTGCCGTGGGTGCGGTGATGGAAGGGCAGACCGTCGCCGAAGTGCTGCAGTCGAATGCGGCCGGAATCGCGGTGGGCGAGCTGTTCCTGGCGCCGGGTGGATGGCAGACCCATGCGGTGCTGGATGCGCAGGTGCTGGGGCGCCGGCTGGACCCGGCGGGCCTGCCGCTGAGCACGGCGCTGGGCGTGTATGGCATGCCGGGCTTCACCGCGTATTCCAGCCTGCATGAAATCGCCCGGCTGCAGCCGGGCGAGACGCTGGTGGTCGCCGCTGCGACCGGGCCGGTGGGGGCAACCGTCGCCCAGCTGGCCAAACTGCAGGGCGCCCGCGTGGTCGCCATTGCCGGCGGCGATGGCAAGCGTGCCTACCTGCAATCGCTTGGCGTGGATGTGGCGCTGGACCATCGCGCGGCTGATTTCGCCGCGCAGCTGCGCGCCGCCGTGCCGGACGGCATCGACGTCTACTTCGAGAATGTCGGCGGCCACGTACTCGACGCGGTGCTGCCACTGCTCAACGATTTCGCCCGCATTCCGGTCTGCGGCACCATCGCCACCTACAACGCGCGCGGCGTCGAGCATCCCGGGCCCGATCGCCTGCCGGCATTGTTCAGCCAGATCCTGCGGCAGCGGCTGACGGTGCGCGGCTTCATCGTGCACGACTTCAACCACCTGTGGCCGCAGTTCGAGCGCGAGATGGCGCACTGGTTGCGGGAAGGGCGCATCCAGTACCGCGAGGACGTGGTCGAAGGGCTGCAGAACGCACCGGATGCCTTTTTCGGGCTGCTGCAGGGGCGCAACTTCGGCAAGCTGGTGGTGAAGCTGGACTGAGCCCTCGCCGGTGTCCGCAGGGCATGGCCCGGCGCTGCCTCGGCGCGAGCCGGCCACGGTCCGCATCCACCGGTCCTGATGTGGCGGCATCAGCCGTTGGCGGCGCTCTCCCGGCGCAGCAGTTCGCGCTTGCGGGCCACGCCCCAGGCATAGCCGGACAGATCGCCATCGCGGCGCACCACGCGATGGCATGGCACTGCCACCGCCAGTGGATTGCTGGCGCAGGCACGCGCGACCGCGCGGCCGGAGCGCGGTGCGCCGATGCGCGCGGCAATGTCGGCATACGATGCGGTCTGCCCCTGGGGAATCTGCTGCAGCGCCTGCCAGACGCGCTGCTGGAAGGCTGTGCCGCGGATGTCCAATGGCAGTGTCGCGCCACGTGCCGGATCCTCGACCAGGCCGACCACCTGCGCCACCAGGTGCTCGTAGCCACTGTCAGCGCCGACCAGCTCGGCCTGGCGGAAGCGTTGCTGCAACGACTGCAGCAGCGCTTCCGGATCGTCGCCGAGCAGGATCGCCACCACGCCGATGCTGCTGCTGGCCACCAGTACGCTGCCCAGCGAGCTTTCGGCGATGGCGAAATGGATCACCTCACCGCGTCCACCGCTGCGCCATTTCCGGGGCGTCATTCCCAGCAGGCGCGGCGCGTTCTCGTAGAAGCGGCCGCTGGAGCCGAAGCCGGCGTCGTGGAAGGCATCGGTGATGCGCGCCTGCTGTTGCAGTCCTGTGCGCAGCCGATCGGCGCGCAGGGCCGCCGCATACTGCTTCGGGGTCAATCCGGTGGCCTGCTTGAACAGGCGATGCAGCCGGGTCGGGCTGCAGCCCGCCAGTTCGGCAAGCTCCTGCAGCGAGGGTTCATCGAGACGGGCCTGCAGGTAGCGGCAGACGCGTTCGACGCGGGCATCGGTGGTTGCGATGGCAGTGTCCATGCTTCGATTCTGGCACGTGCCCCGCTGGCGGAAACTCCGTTTCCTGCACGCGCCGGCTGGGCCCGGAAACGGAGTGTCAACGGAGCAGGGGCGCGACATCGTAGGGTCCACTTCACTGCCTGGACCCCGAACATGCGCCTGCACGACAAGATCGCCCTCATCACCGGTGCCAGCGCCGGCATCGGCCGTGCCTGCGCGCTGCGTTTCGCCGCCGAGGGCGCAAGGCTGGTGCTCAACGCGCGGCAGCCGGAGCCGTTGCAGGCGCTGGCCGATCAGATCCGTGCTGCCGGCGGCGAGGTGATGGTGCATGCCGCCGATGTCGCCGGGCCGGACACTGCACAGGTGCTGGTCGACCTGGCGCAGCGGGCCTTCGGAGGCCTGGACATCGCGATCAACAACGCCGGGATGCTGGGGCCGGGCGTGCCCGCTGCGGAGTTTCCGGTGGAGGCCTGGAGGCAGGTGATGGCCACCAACCTCGATGCAGCCTTCCACGCCGCGCGTGCGCAGTTGCCAGCCCTGCTGGCGCGGGGCGGCGGCTCGCTGGTGTTCGTCGGCACCATCGTCGGCCACACCGTCGGCTTGCCCGGCATGGCCGCGTACGCCTCGAGCAAGTCCGGGCTGATCGGCCTGAGCCAGGTGATCGCCGCCGAGTACGGTGCACGGGGCGTGCGCTGCAACGTGCTGCTGCCCGGCGGCACCGACACCGAGATGGGCCGGCAGGCCGCGCCAGACGAGAATGCGCTGGACTTCGTGCGGTCGCTGCATGCGCTCAAGCGCCTGGCCGGGCCGGAAGAGATCGCCAACGCTGCGCTGTTCCTGGCCAGTGATGAAGGCAGCTTCGTGACCGGCAGTGCGATGCGCGTGGACGGCGGGGTCTCCATCAATCGCACCTGAGCGGACGGCAGGCGGCTGCACATGGCGTTCGCGCCGGAATGACCCGTCCGTTACCCGGCGACCTCTAGCGTGGCATCAGCGTCGGCCTCCGCCGGCGGCGGAGCCACGCATGAGCAGACACGAAAAGGACACGCCCGATCCACGTCAGGGGGTGCAGGAAAGCCGCCAGGACCGGAAGCAGGACGACGTCGCCAAGCAGCGTCCGGGACAGCGCGACCAGCAGGTGCGTGACGCCCACTCGCGCAGTCCACGGCGCAAGGATGGCGGGCAGGAGCCTGCCTGAAGCGTCATTGCTTCAGGCGCCGTCGGCCCGGGCCAGCGGCTGCCCGATGCGGGGTGTGTCGCCACCGGGATCGGTCATGCGCAAGGCGCGCATCCCACCGACCCGGTCGCCCGGCGCGTGAAACGAAAAAGGCCGGACCCTGGGTGTCAGGAGTTCCGGCCTTTTTCATGCCCTGGCGGGCATGTAGGTGGTGGAGCCAAGGAGGATCGAACTCCTGACCTCGTCATTGCGAACGACGCGCTCTCCCAGCTGAGCTATGGCCCCGTAGTGCGCTGTCATTGTATCGCTGGCGGTCGGCCTTGCCAAGCGACGCGCCCGGCCGTGGCCAGAGGCGACTGTGCCGAGTCCGCCGGCTTTCGTGCGATTCCGTTGCGCGAAACGAAATCGTAACAATTTGGAGGATAATCCCCAGTCTGCGCAGCAGTTCCCTTTCTCGCCGCCCGGCCCGCGCAGGCCGCCCGGACGTCTCTTCAGAGCTTTCGATGCCTTCCCATACCGATTCCCGCCGTCTGTCGGGCATGTCGTCTTCCCTCGTTTCCTTCCGTCGCCATCCGCTCGCGCTGGCCTGCGCAGGCCTGGCGCTGGTCGGCAGCTTCGGCGCCGCGGCGCAGGACAGTGCGCCGACCCCCACCGGGCTGGATACCATCACCGTGACCGCCGAACACCGTGAGCAGAATCTGCAGGAGGTGCCGGTGTCGGTGGGCGTCGTGCAGGGCGAGCGCATGCGCGACTTCACCGCCGGCGGCGACGACACCCTGCTGGCGCTGTCCGGTCGCGTGCCGAGCCTGTATGCGGAAACCACCACCGGTCGCATCTTCCCGCGCTTCTACATCCGCGGGCTGGGCAACATCGATTTCTATCTGGGTGCTTCCCAGCCGGTGTCGATCATCCAGGATGACGTGGTGCTGGAGCACGTGGTGCTCAAGTCCAATCCGGTCTACGACGTGGACCAGGTGGAAGTGCTGCGCGGCCCGCAGGGTTCGCTGTTCGGCCGCAACACCACGGCCGGCATCGTCAAGTTCGACACGCTCAAGCCAACGCAGGACTACACCGGTCGCGTCAGCGCCAGCTACGCCAGTTACAACAGCGTGTCGATCGATGGCGGCTTCGGCGGTCCGATCAACGATATCGCCTCGTTCCGTGTGTCGGCCCTGTACCAGCATCGCGACGACTATGTCGACAACACCTACAGCGGCCCGAGTGCGGATGGCACCATCAGCCCGAAGAAGAATGCCATGGGCGGTTTCGATGACCGCAACGTCCGCGCCCAGCTGCTGCTGACGCCGAGCGAGCAGTTCTCGATCCTGGCCTCGGCACACGCGCGCGATTACGAAGGCACCTCGACCCTGTTCCTGCGCGGTGCGCTGACCAAGGGTTCCAACCGCACCGACGTGCCGCGCGACCAGGTCGCCTACGACGAAGCCGACAACAACCCGCAGGCCTACAAGACCTACGGTGGCTCGGTGAAGGCGCGCTACGACTTCGGCGCGATCGACTTCACTTCGATCACCGCGTATGAAACCACCTCCGGTTACAGCCGTGGCGATACTGATGGCGGTGCTGCGGTGAACTACCCGGTCAACGGCGTGCCGAATGGCTACGGCCAGTCGATGGGCCGGATCCGCGACCTCGACCAGTGGACCCAGGAATTCCGTCTGGCCAGCCATGACGACAGCGCGTTGCAGTGGCAGGCCGGCGCGTTCTATTTCAACGGCAGCGACACCACCGACTTCTACCAGCGTGCCTGGTTCCTGCAGGGTGCTGCGCGCAATCCGAACAACTGGGTACGCCTGCGCAACAAGAACACCTCCTGGGCCGGTTTCGGCCAGCTCAGCTACGCCTTCACCGACCGGTTCACGGTCACCGCCGGCCTCCGCCAGACCCGCGACGAGAAGCACACCCGGCTGCTGAAGACTGCCGATACCGCCGCCGGAGTGGTGACCTACAAGGGCCGCACCGACGTCAGGATGTCCGATACCACGCCCAGCTGGGACCTGAGTGCGATGTACCAGATCACGCCGGACGTCAGCGTCTATGCGAAGGTGGCACGCGGTTTCCGCGGGCCGACCATCCAGGGCCGTTCGGCCGTGTTCAATGCCGACTTCACCACCGCCGACTCGGAGACCATCCTGTCCTGGGAGGCCGGTGTGAAGAGCAGCCTGTGGGACAATCGCCTGCGCCTGAACGCCACCGCGTTCACCTACACCGTCAACGATATCCAGCTCAACGGTAACGATTCGGACGGCAACGGCGTGCTGTTCAACGCAGACAAGGCCAAGGCGTACGGTTTCGAAGCGGACATGGAACTGCGTCCGGTTCCCAACCTGACCCTGAGCGCCGGCGTCAGCCTGCTGCACAGCGAAATCAAGGACAAGCGCGTGTACGCGCAGGTCTGCGGCCTGAATGGCCAGGTGGTGTGCACGGTGGATGATCCGACCATCAAGGTGGGTGCGAACACCTTCGCGCAGATCGACGGCAACCCGTTGCCGAACGCACCGAAGTACAACGTCAACCTGGCCGCACGCTACGATTTCCCGGTCAGCGACGCGGCCACGATGTTCGTGTCCACTGACTGGAACAAGCAGGGCTACACCAGCTTCGTGCTGTATGACAGCAAGGAGTTCAACTCCAAGGGGGACTTCGAGGGCGGCCTGAAGATCGGCTACTCCGGCAACTACGGTGCCTATGAAGTCGCGCTGTTCGCACGCAACATCACCAACGAGAAGAACCTCAAGGGCGTGATCGAGAACTACATGGCCGCGGTGTACAACGAGCCGCGTACCGTGGGTGTGTCGCTGAACATGAACTGGTAATCGAACGGTTGCCGGAAGGGACGGCCCGGTGATCCTGGCCGCCCCTTTCCGTTGCTGCAGGGGGCTCTGTCAGCGCACCGGCAGCAATGGCTGCAGGCGCGATTCCAGCGCCTGCTGGCGCCAGCCGGCCAGTGCCGACGGCCACTGGCGGTGCTCCAGGTAGCTTTCCAGGTGCTTGCGCGAGGCCAGCACGCCGTCTGCCAGGCCCAGTTCGCGGCTGCATTCGGCCACGGCGTCCTGCATCTTCTTCAGCGTCTTCTTGCTGCTGTCGGTGGGCTGGCTTGCCAGCGGCGCGTCCTGCTCATCGGCCAGCGGAGTGTCCAGGGCCTGCCACACGGCGGCCGTCAGCTTGCGCGGCGCCTTCGGGAACGGCTCGAACAGCTTGGCGAGCGCGCCGACATCGGCCGGTGGCGAGCGCGCCAGCAGGGCGGCAAGTTCGTTGTCCAGGATCCAGCTGCGCGGCCGGTCACTCTGGCGTGCCTGTACATCGCGCCAGCGCAGCAGGCGCAGCAGGCGTCGCTGTGCCTCGGCATCGAGGAACTGGGCCGAACGCATGGACAGGTGCGGCCAGCGGTCCTCATCGTTGGCGACGCTGGCCAGCAGGCGCTCCGCGTCGTCGTGCAGCCACTGCTGGCGTCCCAGCGCCTGCAGTCTCGCGTCGATCGCGTCATGCAGCGCGAACAGGTGCTCGACGTCATCGGCGGCATACTGCAGCTGCGACTCGGAGAGCGGGCGGCGCATCCAGTCCGAGCGGGTCTCGCCCTTGGCCAGGGTCACGCCGGTGATCTCCTGCACCAGCTTCTGGTAGCCCATGCCGGCACCGATGCCGGCCAGCGCCGCGCCGATCTGGGTATCGAACAGCGGTCGTGGCAGCACGCCGCACGTCCATTTGAAGGCCACCAGATCCTCGCTGGCGCTGTGCATCACCTTGATGATCGACGTATCGGTCAGCCAGGGGGCCAGTGCTTCGGGCATGCCGGGAATCAGCGGATCGATCAGCAGGATGTCCTCGCCGACCGCCATCTGCACCAGCGCCAGTTGCGGCCAGAAGGTGCGTTCACGGATGAATTCGGTGTCCAGACCGATGCGGGTGGGACGCTGCTGGTAGTACGCATCCAGCTCGGCGGGGGTGGTGATCCAGATTGCCACGGGTCAGGGCCTGCTACTCGGGTTTGCTCAGGCAGGGGAGAATAGCCTAACGTCGGTCCGCGTCCGTGCCGAAGGAGGCTCTGCTTGCGTTTTCCGCTGTCGTCCGCGCTGTGCGCCAGCCTGGCCCTGGCTCTGGTCGCCTGCACGCCGTCGCCGCCGACACCGGCAGGCAAGGCCGGCGAGGGTACCGGCCAGGCTGCACCGCCACCGGCGCCGGAGGATCGGCCGCCGGTGCAGGGCAGCGTGACCATCGCAGGTGAGGATGCCGCCGAAGACGTGCAGCAGTGGACGCCGCCCCGTGTCGATCGGGAGGGGCGCAGCCTGGCGCAGCTGCGGAGGGCCGCCGAGCAGGCGTTCGCCCAGGATCGGCTGTACGAGGATGGCGATGCCGCCATCCCGCTGTGGCTGGCGGTGCAGCAGGAGGTGCCTGATGACCGCCAGGCCCGTGCTGGCCTGCAGCGTGCCCGCCAGCGCCTGCTGCAGCAGACCGACGCCTTGCTGGTACGGCCGCTGCAGCAGCGCGAGGCGCTGGCCGAAGCGGGACGCCAGGCGCTGGTGTTGCTGACCCTGGCCCCCGACGATGAAAAGGTCCGTGCCCTGCAGGCACGGGTGGAGACCGCGCAACGGGTGGTGGCCTACAACCGGGCCGGCGAGGAGGATCTGCGCGCGGACCGGATCGGCGAGGACGGTGACGGCGCGATCGGCAGTTTCCGCGAGGCGTTGGCGCTCGACGAGGGCAACCGCCGCGCACGCCAGGGCCTTGCCGCAGCGGAGAGCGGCCTGATCCGGCGCGCTGAGGAGGCCGCCCGCCGCCGTGACTTCGCCAGTGCCGGCACCTGGCTGGCCGAAGCCAGCAAGGTCCGTGATTCCTCGCCGACCATCGCCGACGCCTTCGAGCGCATCGAGCAGATCCGGGCCGACACCCTGGCGCAGCTGCGCGACGAGGGCCTGCGCGACCTGGCGACGCCGCAGGGCCTGAAACCTGCACGCGAGAAGCTGGCCGAAGCACTGCGCATCGCGCTGCCCGGCGACGCGGTCGTGGCGCAGCTGCGCGAGCGTATCGATCTGGCAACCCATTACGGCAGCTTCCGTCCCGGCCAGGTGTTCAGCGACGCGATGCGCGATGGGGGGCGTGGCCCGCAGATGGTGGTGGTGCCGCATGGTGGCTTCCAGATGGGCGCAGGGGATACCGAGCCCGGCGCCACCGATGCCGAGCGCCCTTCGCATTACGTGCGGTTTGACCGCGGTTTCGCGATGGCCATCACCGAGGTGACCGTCAGCGATTTCGAGCGCTACGTCAAAGCCACCAATGCCCGCCCACGCGCGACCCGTCGCGGTCATTCGGTGGTCTATGACGAGCGCAGCGGCAACTTCATCCGCCGCAGCGGTGTCGACTGGCGCTCGGATTACGACGGCGCACGCGCGCTGGGCAACGCACCGGTGATGCACGTGAGCGTGCGCGACGCGGAGAACTATGCCGCGTGGCTGTCCGAGCAGACCGGCTACAGCTACCGGCTGCCCAGCGAGGCCGAGTTCGAGTATGCGCTGCGCGCCGGCAGCAGCGGCCGCTATCCCTGGGGGGATGCAGGCACGCCCCCGCCGGGCAGCGGCAACTTCACCGGCAGCAAGGATGTCTCGCCGTCCGGCCGGCATTGGCACAACGCGTTCATCGGCTATGGCGATGGCTGGTGGGGCCCGGCGCCGGTGGCGAACTTCCGGGCCAACGCGTTCGGCCTGCACGACATGGCCGGCAATCTCAGCGAATGGGTGGCCGACTGCTGGCATTCCAGCTACCGGCGTGCGCCCTCCGACGGCGTGGCCTGGTTCAACCCGGGCTGCCGGGCGCGGGTGATCCGCGGAGGCAACTGGGCGAACTCTCCCGAGCAGACCCGGGCGGCCTGGCGGCAGTCGCAGGACTCGGACACCACCAATGCCCGCATCGGGTTCCGCCTGGTGCGGGGCATCTGAGCGGCCGGCTTCACCCGGCGCGGGCTCCGGCACACTAAGATTGCGCCGTGCCCGCCGGCCGGCGGGGCCAGCTGGAAGACCACCGCATGCGCAACGACCCATTTTCCCGCTCGCCGCAGGGCCCGCAGCGGCGTGGCCTGTTCGGCAACATCCGCTGGTGGGTGCTGCTGCTGGCGGCGGGTTACGCGGCCTTTTACTGGTTTTCGAACCGGACGGTCGATCCCTATACCGGCGAGAAGGTCATGATCGACAGCAGCCTGGATGCCCAGCAGGAAACTGCGCTGGGCCTGCAGGCCTACCAGCAGATCCTGGCGCAGGAGCGGCCGCTGGATCCGAACGCGCAGATCTCGCGTGACGTGCGTGCGATTGCCGAGCGGTTGATCGCCAAGGTCGATGTGGTGGAGACCGCATTGGCGCGGGAGCATGGCGTGGAGCCGGCCCATTTCGCGCGCAGCTTCCAGTGGGAGGTGAACGTGATCCCCTCCGAGCAGGCCAATGCCTTCTGCCTGCCGGGCGGGAAGATGGCGGTCTATACCGGGCTGGTGCCGGTGGCGCGGACCAAGGATGCGATGGCGGTGGTGATGGGGCATGAGATCGCCCATGCGCTGCTGCGCCATGGTGCGCAGCGCATGGCGCAGCAGAAGCTGACCCAGATCGGGCAGATGGCCGGGGCTGCCAGTGGCATGGATGCACAGCAGCAGCAGATGGTGATGTCGGCGATGGGCTATGGCTATCTGCTGCCCTATGCGCGCAGCCACGAGACCCAGGCCGATGAGGTGGGGCTGATGCTGGCTGCGGCTGCCTGTTTCGATCCGCGCGAAGCGGTGCCGCTGTGGCAGCGGATGGGCCAGGCCAGTGGTGGTCAGTCGCCGCCGGAGTTTGCCTCCACCCATCCCAACCCGGGAACCCGGATCCAGAACCTGCAGGCACTGATGCCGAAGGCGCTGGAGTACCGGAAGCAGTTCTGCGAGGCGGCCAGGTAGGAAGGCGCACGCCGGGCTGCGCCTTGGCCGCCCTCCATTACCTGACCGAGGTGACCTGCACGTCGATGACGCCGTCGCCCACGCGTGCCTGCAGTGCGTCGCCGGGCTGGACCTGGCCAACCTGTCGTACCAGTGCACCATCATCGGCACGGGTCACGATGCTGTAACCGCGTGCCACCGTGGCCAATGGACTCACCGCTTCCAGCGACCGGGCCAGGCCGCGCAGGCGAAGCGCATCGCGTTGCAGCAGTCGCTGCATCGCTGCGTGGGGGCGTCCACGCAGGGCCGACAGGCGACGCTGCATCGCATCCAGCTGGCGCTGCGGATGATGGCCACGCAGCACCGCGGCGGCATGGCGCAGACGCGCGGCACGGCGCTCCTGCTGCTGGTTGAAGGCCGCCTGCAGCCGCCGGCCCAGCTCCAGCTGACGGCGCCGCAACAGGTCCAGCCGGGCCTGCGGGCTCTGCGCATTCAATCGCAGCAGGGCACGGTCGGCGCGCTGCATCGCCTGTCCTGCCGCGTGGCGCTGCAGCTGCACCAGGCGCGCGGCATTGCGGCGCAGGCGCAGGGCCAGGTCACGCTGGTCGGGGACCAGCAGCTCGGCCGCCACCGAAGGTGTCGGCGCGCGCAGGTCGGCGGCAAAATCACTCAGGCTGAAGTCGGTCTCGTGGCCGACGGCCGACACGACCGGCGTATCGCTGGCGGCGATGGCGCGCGCCAGCGCTTCGTCGTTGAACGCCCATAGATCTTCCAGTGAACCGCCGCCGCGGGTCAGCAGGATCACGTCGTAGCGACCACTGGCATCGGCTGCCTGCAGCAGGCGGGTGATCTGCGCGGCGGCACTGGAGCCCTGCACCAGGGTTGGCAGCAGGTCCACCTCCAGCAGCGGGAAACGGCGGCCCAGTACGCTCAGCACATCGCGCACGGCGGCGCCGGTCGGCGAGGTGATCACCGCCAGCCGCCGCACATGCGCGGGCAGCGCCCGCTTGCGTGCAGGATCGAACAGGCCTTCCGCATCCAGGCGCGCCTTCAGCTCCTCGAACGCCCGCCGCAGCGCGCCTTCGCCGGCTTCCTCCATGTGGTCGAGCACCATCTGGTACTCGCCGCGTGCGTCGTACAGGGTCACCCGGCCACGCACCAGCACGCGCATGCCCTCGCGCGGTACGAACTTCAGGTACTGCGCCTTCATCCGGAACATCGCCGCGCGCAGCTGTGCCCGCGCGTCCTTCAGGGTGAAGTACAGGTGCCCGGAGGCAGGGCGGGCCACGCTGCCCAGTTCGGCTTCGACCCAGATCGCCGGGAAGCTGCCTTCCAGCAGGTCGCGCGCCAGCGTGTTGAGCTGGCTGGGAGTGAGAATGTCGTTGTTGCGTGGCTGCATGGGTACGGCGCGCTGCGGGTGGAGCGGGCACTCAGGATCGCACGTTGGCGCGCGCCGGGCACGCCCGGCTCAGGTCGTGCGGTGCTGTGCCAGCGCCCACTGCACGTGCTCGCGCACCAGCGGCGAGGGATCATCGATGCGGGTCTGCAGTGCGGCCAGGGTCTGCGGCGCTGTCGGCGCGTTGCCCAGTGCCACGGCGATGTTGCGCAGCCAGCGCTCATGGCCGCTGCGACGGATCGGGCTGCCCTCGGTGCGGCGCAGGAATTCCGCCTCGTCCCAGGCGAACAGCTGATCCAGGCGCGCGGTGTCCAGGTTGTTGCGTGCGCGGAAATCGGCCTCGTCGGTGCGCTTGGCAAACTTGTTCCACGGGCAGACCAGCTGGCAGTCGTCGCAGCCGTAGATGCGATTGCCAACCAGTGGCCGCATGTCCTCGGGGATCGCGCCGTCATGCTCGATGGTCAGATAGGAAATGCAGCGGCGCGCATCCAGCCGCTGCGGGCCGGTGATGGCGCGCGTGGGACAGATGTCGATGCAGCGCGTGCAGGTGCCGCAGTGCGCAGTGGCGGGCGCGTCGACCGGCAAGGGCAGGTCGATGTAGATCTCGCCGATGAAGAACCATGAGCCGCCCTGGCGATCGATCAGGCAGGTGTGCTTGCCGATCCAGCCGAGCCCGGCGTTGCGGGCCAGGGCCCGTTCCAGCACCGGCGCCGAATCGACGAAAACGCGGTAGCCCAGCGGCGCGACTTCATCGTTGATCTGCGCAGCGAGCTTCTGCAGGCGGTTGCGCATCAGCTTGTGGTAATCGCGCCCCAGCGCGTAGCGCGCCACGTAGGCGCGGCCGGGATCGGCCAGGGTCGCCCACGCTTCGGTGTCGTCGCGGTGGCTGTAGTCCATGCCCACGGAAATGACCCGCACCGTGCCCGGCAGCAGTTCGGCCGGGCGTGCGCGCAGCGTGCCGTGGCGTGCCATCCAGTCCATGGTGCCGTACAGGCCCTGGCCCAGCCAGTCGGCCAGGTGTGCCTCGTCTTCGCCCAGCTCGATGCCGGCAATGCCGCAGCGCTGGAAACCGTGTGCACGGGCCAGTTCGCGGATGCGCTGCACGGCCTGGACCGGGTCAGCTGGGGCAGGGGCGGGGACGGAGGACATGTGCACCAGTATAAAATCCCGGCATGCCCGATCTCTCTCTTCTGTTCGACACCGCTGCTGCGCGCGCGCTGGACGCCCGCGCGTCGGCGCTTGCCGGTGATGGTGGCTGGAGCCTGATGGCGCAGGCCGGGCTGGCGGGCTGGCAGTGCCTGCTGCAGCAATGGCCGGATGCCCGCAGTCTGTATGTGGTGGCTGGCGCCGGTAACAACGGCGGCGATGGCTACGTACTGGCGACCCACGCGCTGCAGGCAGGCCGTCATGTGCAGGTGATCACCCTGCCGGGCAGGCTGCCCGCCACACCGCTGGCGCAGCAGGCGGCGGCGGCGTTCGCGGCCGCCGGCGGCAGCAGCATCGAATTCGACGGCCAGCTGCCGGTCGCCGACGTCGGCGTGGATGCGCTGTTCGGTCTCGGCCTGGATCGGGCCCCGGCCGGCATGGCGCAGGCGCTGATCGAAGCACTCAACGCCTCTCCGGCGCCGGTGCTGGCCCTGGATGTACCCAGCGGTGTCGATGCCGACCAGGGCGGCGTGCCCGGCGTGGCGGTGCGCGCGGCGGTCACCCTGCAGTTCATTGTCTGCCACCGGGGCCTGTACACCGGCGAGGCGCTGGATCATGTCGGCCAGCGTCGGCTGGCGCCGTTGGACCTGCCGGAGGCGGCGCGGGAAGGCATCGCGGCCAGCGCGGAGCGCTGGGTCGGCGACCGTCTGCGGGCGCTGCTGCCGCCGCGCCGTGCCAATACCCACAAGGGCGAGTCCGGGCATGTGCTGTGTGTGGGCGGCAACCACGGCAGTGGCGGCGCAGTGGTGATGGCGGCCGAGGCCGCACTGCGTGCCGGTGCCGGACTGCTCAGTGTCGGCACCCGTCGTGAGCACGTGGGTGCGATGCTTGCGCGCCTGCCCGAGGCGATGGCGCATGCGCTGGAAGATGGCGCGGCGTTGCCTGCGCTGCTGGACCGCGCACGGGTCGTTGCGATCGGGCCGGGCCTTGGCCAGGACGACTGGGCGCGCGCGCTGCATGCCAGCGTGCTCGCCTGCGGTCGTCCGCTGGTGATCGACGCCGATGCCCTGAATCTGCTGGCGCAGGACCCGCACGCGGTGCCTGATGCCATCCTGACGCCGCATCCGGGAGAGGCTGCACGCCTGCTGGGCTGCAGTACCGCCGAGGTGCAGGCCGATCGCTTCGGCAGCGCGCAGGCGCTGGCCGAGCGCTATCACGCCACCGTGGTGCTGAAGGGGGCCGGCAGTGTGGTCGCGGCGCCTGCGCGGCTGCCGCGGCTGATCGCGGCCGGCAACCCGGGCATGGCGGTCGGCGGCATGGGAGATCTGCTGACCGGCGTCATCGCTGGACTGCGTGCGCAGGGATTGGACGCATTCGATGCCGCAGCAGGCGGCGCCCTGCTGCACGCGCTTGCCGGCGACGCCGCTGCCATCGACGGCGCGCGTGGCCTGCTTCCCACCGACCTGCTGGCGCCCCTGCGGCGGCTGGCCAATCCGGAACGCTCCCCATGACCGAATTCTTCCTTGCCGACAGCGACGCCACCGAACGTCTCGGGCAGTGGCTGGCGGCCACGCGACCGCCGCAGGCGTTGATCGAACTGCGCGGCGACCTCGGCGCCGGCAAATCCACCACCGCGCGTGCGCTGCTGCGTGCGCTGGGGGTGCAGGGGGCGATCCGCAGCCCGACCTACACCCTGGTCGAGCGCTATCCGCTGGCCAGTGGTGGCGAGGCGTGGCATCTGGACCTGTACCGCATCGGCCAGGCGGGGGAACTGGATTTCCTGGGTCTGGACGAGGGCAGTGCGGTGCTGTGGCTGGTCGAGTGGCCGGAACGAGGGGCGGGCGCGTTGCCGCCGACGGACCTGGTCGTGGCGCTGGAGATCGAGGGCCAGGGGCGTAGGGCGCGTCTCAGTGGGCTCAGCGACGCCGGCCGCGAATGGCTGCAGCGGCTGGCCGAAGGTGGAGACTTGCGGCCTGTTTCTGTCGCCTGACGAGAACAAAGACCGGCAGGTTACGGATTATTAAGGAAAAAGGTATTGCATTCCGTTCAGCGCGGTGATTGAATCCTGAGCCATGCGCCTGGGGAACCGTCTCATCGCCATCTGTGCCGCCGTCGGACTGGGTCTGGCGAGCCTCGGTGCGTGGGCGGGTGAAGTCCGCCAGGTACAGCTGAATACAGGCTCCACCGGCACCCGCGCGGAAATCTCGCTGGTCGGCAGTGGCGGCTACAAGACGCTGTCGCTGGCCAACCCGAACCGGCTGGTGGTCGATTTCCCGGACTCCACTGCCGTGCGCAACCTGAAGATGCCGGCCGCGCAGGGCGTGGTGACGGCAGTGCGCACCGGACAACCGGTTCCGGGCACCTTCCGCGTTGTTTTCGATCTTGCGGAGTCCGTGGCGCCGTTCCGCCCGCAGATGCAGCGCGAAGGGGAGGCGTCGAAGCTGGTGATCGAATGGCCGGGCGACAGCCCGGGCGTGGCCACTGCGGCGCCGGCTCCGGCTCCGGTTGCCTCGACGACGCAGACGGCGCAGACGACGGCATCCGGCGTGCAGACGCGCAGCGACGCCGCCCGCGCTACCGCCCTGTTGACCGCGCAGGTGCAGCAGCAAGCCAGTGCCACGGCTGCCGCCCCGGCCGCACCCACGCCGGCGCCGTCCACCGCGCCCGTGCAGGTGGCCGCTGCGGGCACCAGCGCCAGCAGCACCCCGCCGGCATCGTCTCCCGCGGCGATCCTGGCCGGCCAGCGCACCGCTGCGGTGGTGAGCAATCCTCCAGCACCGGCACCGGTACCGGCATCGCCGCCGGCCGAACCGCCGCGCCCGGCGATGCCCAGCGACGCTTCGCGCATCCGCATGCAGCCCGGCATGCGGCACCTGGTGGTGGCGATCGATCCCGGCCACGGCGGCCAGGACCCGGGCGCGATCGGCCCCACCGGCAAGCGCGAGAAGGACGTCACCCTGGCGGTGGCGCGTGAGCTGGCCCGCCAGGTCAATGCCACGCCGGGGCTGAAGGCCTATCTGACCCGCGACAGCGACGTGTTCATCCCGCTGCCGATGCGCGCGCAGAAGGCCCGCGCGAACAAGGCCGACATCTTCATCTCGATCCACGCGGACGCCGCCGAGAACCGCTCGGCCACCGGTTCGTCGGTGTACGTGCTGTCCACCAAGGGCGCCTCGTCGCAGCGTGCGCGCTGGCTGGCGGACAAGGAAAACGCCGCCGATCTGGTCGGGGGCGTGCGCCTGCAGCAGACCGAAGGCACGCTGGCCAACGTTCTGCTCGATCTGGCGCAGAGCGGTTACATGAAGGCGTCCGAAGATGCGGCCGGCCATGTGCTGGGCGGACTGAAGCGGATCGGCAACAACCACAAGCCGAACATCGAGCGTGCCAACTTCGCGGTGCTGCGCACCTCGGACATGCCGGCGATGCTGGTGGAAACCGCCTTCATCTCCAATCCGGACGAGGAGCGCCGCCTGATCGACCCGGGCTACCAGCGCAAGATCGCGGGTGCGGTGCTCGATGGCGTGCACACGTTCTTCAGCCGGCAGCCGCCGCCGGGGACGCTCTATGCGGCCCGTGCGCAGGCCGAGATCGACGCGGCCGCCACCATGGCCGGCGGCAGCAAGTAGGCCGCACCGCGTTGGACCGGCCATGCCCGGGGCATGGCGCATCATCGGCATCGCGCAGGTGACCGGGCTCGACTCTCCACGCGGTACCTCCGCTATCATCGGCGCATGAAGTCTGCTGCCTACCTTGCCCCATGAGCGCGCCCGGCCCGCGCCCGATCCGGCCTTTGCCGGACATCCTGATCAACCAGATCGCCGCCGGCGAGGTGGTCGAGCGTCCCGCGTCGGTGGTCAAGGAGCTGGTCGAGAATGCGATCGATGCCGGCGCCAGCCGTGTCGACATCGACCTGGAAGAAGGCGGCGTGCGCCTGATCCGCATCCGCGACAACGGCAGTGGCATCGCAGCGGAGCAGCTGCCATTGGCCGTCTCGCGGCACGCCACCAGCAAGATCGCCAACCTGGACGATCTGGAGTCGGTGGCCACGCTCGGGTTCCGCGGCGAAGCGCTGCCGTCGATCGCGTCGGTCAGTCGTTTCACCCTGGCGTCGCGCCGCGCGGATGACGAGCATGGTTCCGCGCTGCAGATCGATGGCGGCAAGATCGGCGAGGTCACGCCGCGCGCACACGCGCCGGGTACCACGGTGGAAGTGCGCGAACTGTTCTACAACGTGCCCGCGCGACGCAAGTTCCTGCGCGCCGAGCGCACCGAACTGGGGCACATCGAAGAATGGCTGCGCTCGCTGGCGCTGGCGCGGCCGGACGTCGAGCTGCGGGTCTCGCACAATGGCAAGGCATCACGCCGCTACAAGCCGGGTGACCTGTATTCGGACGCGCGCCTGTCCGAGACACTGGGCGATGACTTTGCGCTGCAGGCGGTGCGCGTGGATCACAGCGGCGCGGGCCTGCGCCTGCACGGCTGGATCGCGCAGCCGCATTATTCGCGGGCCAGTACCGACCAGCAGTACCTGTACGTCAACGGCCGCTCGGTGCGCGACCGCAGCGTTGCCCACGCGGTGAAGATGGCCTACGGCGATGTGCTGTTCCATGGCCGGCAGCCGGCCTACGTGCTGTTCCTGGAACTTGACCCCACGCGCGTCGACGTCAACGTGCATCCGGCCAAGCACGAAGTGCGTTTCCGTGATGCGCGGCTGGTCCATGATTTCGTCTACCGCACGCTGAAGGACGCGCTGGCCGATACCCGGGCCGGCGTGTCGGCGCAGGAGATCGGTGCAGCTGCCGGGCAGACGGCGGATGCGGGGGCAGCAGCGGCGGCATCGACCGTGGGCGCGTCCGGATTCGGTCTGGTCCGTGGTCCTGCGCCGGGGTCGGGCGGCGGTGGCGGTGGCGGATACCAGGGATGGCGCCCGCAGCAGCCGCTGGGCCTGCAGGTTGCCGATGCGCCGGCCGCCTACGCCGCGCTCTATGCCACGCCTGCTGCAGGCGAACGCGGCACCGCGCAGCCTGCGATGCCAAGCCGAAACGGCCTGCCGGACACCCGTGCCGACGCGGGCGTGCCGCCCCTGGGCTATGCGATCGCGCAGCTGCACGGCATCTACATCCTGGCCGAGAATGCCGAAGGCCTGATCGTGGTCGACATGCATGCGGCGCACGAACGCATCGGCTACGAGCGGTTGAAGAACGCGCACGATGGTATCGGCCTGCAGTCGCAGCCGTTGCTCGTGCCGATCACGCTGGCGGTGGGCGAACGCGAAGCGGATACCGCAGAGAGCGAGGCCGCGACGCTGGCCGCGCTCGGTTTCGAGGTGACGCGGGCCGGCCCGGGCTCGCTGCATGTGCGCAGCATTCCCGCGCTGCTGGCCCACGCCGAGCCGGAGGGGCTGCTGCGCGACGTGCTGACCGACCTGCGTGAGCACGGCCAGAGCCGCCGCGTAGCGAGCGCGCGCGATGAACTGCTGTCGACCATGGCCTGCCATGGCGCCGTGCGTGCCAATCGCCGGCTGACCGTGCCGGAAATGAACGCCCTGCTGCGTGACATGGAGATCACCGAGCGATCCGGCCAGTGCAATCACGGCCGGCCGACCTGGGCCCGTTTTTCACTGGCGGAGATCGACCGCTGGTTCCTGCGCGGACGTTGAGGGGAGCATCGATGGCGTATCGGGGAATGGGCGGCCTGCTGGCTGTCTTGTTGCTGGCAGCCTGCAGCCCGGTGCCGCCGCCGGCGCCTGCGGTGGTGGAAGACCCGGCATACGCCGCCGCGCAGCAGCAATGGCGCGTGGCGCGTTATCAGGATCTGACCCGGCCTGATGGCTGGACGGCGCTGGTCGGTCTGCACTGGCTGCAGAACAGATCGCACTTCGTCGGCAGCGGTGCCACCAATGGCATCCGCCTGGCAGTGGGGCCGGACAAGCTCGGCCTGCTGCGGCGCGAGGGCCGGCAATGGTGGTTCACGCCGGAAGCCGGGGCAGGGCTCACTCACAACGGCCAGCCGGTAAGAGGGCGCATCCGCATGGATACCGACAAGGATCCGCAGCCCACTCTGCTTGCCTTCGACGGTGGCAAGGGCCAGCTCAGCCTGATCCGGCGTGGTCCGCGCGATGCGCTGAGGGTCAAGCATGCCGACGCGCCTGCACGCCGGGACTTCGCCGGCCTGCAGTACTGGCCGGGAGGGCCCGACTGGCAGGTGCAGGCGCGCTTCGTTGCGCACGCACCGGGCAAGACCTTGCCGATCGTCGACATCACCGGACTGACCACCGACATGCCCAATGCCGGTGCCGTCGAGTTCGAGCGTGATGGCCGGACCTGGCGGCTGGAGGCGATCGGTGCCCCCGGCGAGCCCCTGTTCCTGATCTTCGCTGACCGCACCAGTGGCCGCGGCAGTTATCCCGCTGGCCGCTATCTGGATACCGGCGCCCCCGGCGCTGATGGCCGCGTGCTCATCGATTTCAACCACGCCTACAACCCGCCCTGCGCGTTCACGCCCTACGCGACCTGCCCGCTGGCACCGCCGGAGAACCGGCTGGACCTTCGCGTGGAAGCGGGTGAAAAGGCCTACCACCTGCCTGAAGGAGAAGGCTGACATGATGATCAGACACCTGTTCCACGCCGCCCTGTTGCTGCTGGCCTGCGCGGTGGCACCACTGGCGCAGGGCCGCAATGCCCCGGCCGCTGAAGGTGCGTCGGTCAAGCCGCCGGTACCGCTGCTGTGGAAGGTCACCGGCCCCGGCGATTCACGGCTGTATCTGCTGGGCTCGTTCCATCTGTTGAAGCCGCAGGACTATCCGCTGTCGGCCGACGTGGAGCAGGCCTTCGGGGCCTCGCAGCGCGTGTTGTTCGAACTCTCGCCGGAAGACATGCAGTCGCCGCAGCTGGCCAGCCGCATGGTGCAGGCCGCCGTGCGCACCGACGGCAGCGAACTGAAGCGTGATCTCGATGCAGCGACCTGGCAGAAACTGCAGGCGTTCGCCGCCGCGAACAAGCTGCCGCTGGCGCAGATGCAGGGCATGAAGCCCTGGTTTGTCGGCCTGAGCATTTCAGTGGGACAGATGCAGAAGATGGGCCTGGACCCGGCGCTCGGTCTGGACCGTCACTTCATGGAGCGCGCACAGGCGACCGGGCGCAGCACCGGGGGTCTGGAGGACATCGATACGCAGATCGGCATGCTGGATGGGATGTCGGTGCAGGAGCAGCGGCAGATGCTGTCCGAAGCCCTCGATCAGGCCGACAAGGGGGATGAACAGGCGCGCCTGCTGCACGACGCATGGCGCCGCGGTGACGAGCGCCTGCTGTGGACGAAGATGGCTGCCGAGATGCGCCAGCAGTATCCGCAGCTGTACCAGCGCATCAATACCGGCCGCAATGATGCCTGGGTGCCGAAGCTGGTGCCCTATCTGCAGGCGGGGCAGGGAGGCACGCTGGTGGTGGTTGGCACGCTGCATCTGCTTGGCAGCGATGGCGTGGTCGAGAAGCTCAGGGCGAAGGGTTACAAGGTCGAGCGCGTCTGCACGGCGTGCAAGGCAAAGCGCTGACGTCCGCCTGCCGATGACCCGCAGACGAAAACGGCGCGCCACTGGCGCGCCGTTTTCATGTCAGTCGATGCTGTGGCTCAGCGGCGGGTCTTGCCGCCGGTGCCGGTGCCCGGTTCGTTCGGCTTGCTGCCGGTTCCGGTTCCCGTGCCGGTTCCGCCGGGGCGGGGGCCGCCGAAGCCGGTGCCCATGCTGCGCTGGAATTCCTGCCACAGCTCCAGGTTGCGTTCGGTCAGCTGGTTCATCATCGCCCACGGTGTCTGGCCCAGCAGGTTGCCCATCTGCTGGCGGAACTGCTGCTGCTGGTCCAGGAACACCTGCATGCTGCGTTCCAGGTAGTTGCCCATGAATCCCTGCAGGGAGTCGCCGTAGAAGCGGATCAGCTGGCTCAGCAACTGGGTGGAGAGCATCGGCTCGCCGTCCTGTTCCTGGTCGGCGATGATCTGCAGCAGGACCGAACGGGTAAGGTCATCGCCGCTCTTGGCGTCGCGGACCTCGAAGTCTTCACCGTCGAGTATCAGCTGGCGGACGTCCTCGATGGTGATGTAGCTGGAGATCTCGGTGTCGTAGAGACGGCGGTTCGGATACTTCTTGATGATGCGGGTCGCAGCCATGAAGCGGTCACTCGTCACAGTAGACGCGCAGCATGGCGCAGTGCAGCAGCCGTTGCAACCGCCCCAGCCCCCGCCAGGCTTGGCTTTCACGGCAGATCATGTTGCGCAACAAGGGTTTGCGTGCTGCGCAGCATGGCCGCCGGCAGGTGCGGTCCGGCACGTGACCGGCCGCCCCCGCGCGGCTCACCAGCCCATGTGGTGGCCGCCGTTGATGTCCAGGTTGCTGCCGGTGATCCACGAGGCCTCCTCGGCCACCAGGAAGGACACGCCGTAGGCGATCTCCTCCGGCTTGCCCAGGCGCCCGGTCGGAATGTCGGCGATGATCTTGGCGCGCACTTCCTCCGGCACGGCCATGACCATGTCGGTGGCGACGTAGCCCGGCGAAATGGTGTTGACGGTGATGCCGAAGCCCGCGTTCTCGCGTGCCAGTGAGATGGTGAAGCCATGCATGCCGGCCTTGGCGGCGGCGTAGTTGGCCTGGCCGTACTGGCCCTTCAGACCGTTGATCGAGCTGATCTGGATGACCCGGCCCCAGCCGCGGCGACGCATGCCTTCGATGACCGGGCGGGTGACGTTGAACACCGAGTTGAGGTTGGTGTTGATCACGTCATGCCACTGGTCCGCACGCATCCGGTGGAAGGTCGTATCGCGGGTGATGCCGGCGTTGTTGACCAGGATCTCGACCGGGCCCAGTTCGTTTTCGACGGCGCGCACCAGCGCTTCGGCACTGTCCGGATCGGACACGTCGCCGGCGAAGATGGACACGTTGTAGCCGCGTTCGGTCATCGCCTGCTGCCAGGCGCGGGCCTTGGCTTCATCGCGATAGTTGGTGGCGACCCGGTGGCCCTGGTCGGCCAGGCGTTGGCAGATGGCGGTACCGATGCCGCCGGTTCCGCCGGTGACCAGTGCGACGCGAGATGTCATGGAGTGCAGTCCGGGTTTCAGGTGGGGGAAGGGGGATTCTGCAACATCGGCGCGGAAAGTGCGCCCGTCGGCAACAGGATGTCCGTGCGTGGCAGGCGGGCCGGATCGAATGCCCGGCGGGCGGCCGCGAGCAGGCCGTGCAGATCGTCGCAACCCTCGAGTGCGGCCGGCGACTGGCCGAGCAGGCCCCACAACTGACGCAGGACCGGCACCGGGCGGGCGCTGTCGACCGGCAGCGCTGCCAGCGACTTGGACAGCTTGTGCCCGGGCGCGTCCAGCAGCAGCGGCAGGTGCCAGTACTGCGGCACTGCCAGTCCGAGTGCCTGCTGCAGCAGGATCTGCCGCGCGGTGGAGTCGAGCAGGTCGGCGCCCCGGACCACGTCGGTGACACCCTGCGCGGCATCGTCGACCACCACCGCCAGCTGGTAGGCCCAGCACCCGTCGGCGCGGCGCAGTACGAAATCACCCACCTCGGCGTGGACGTCCTGCATCTGGCGGCCGCGCAGGCCATCGTCGAACTGCACCACGCTGCCGGCCGGTACGCGGAAGCGGACGGCAGGGTCCGGTCGGGGCTGCCGTGCGACGCAGCGATGGTGGATGCCCCCCCGGGCCGCCAGTTCGCTGCGGCTGCAGTGGCAGATGAAGGCCCGCCCGCTGGCCAGCAGTCTGTCCAGGGCACTCTGGTAGGCGTCGCCACGTTCGCTCTGCCACAGCACCGGACCATCGTGGGCCAGGCCGAATGCCGCCAGCGCCTGCAACTGTGCCTGCGCAGCGCCGGGCACGGTGCGCGGGGGATCGATGTCCTCGATGCGCAGCCGCCACAGGCCATGGTGATGGCGCGCGAGCAGCCAGCTGCCGAACGCAGCAAGCAGCGAGCCGGGGTGCAGCAGGCCGGTAGGCGAGGGCGCGAAGCGCCCGCAGGAAAGGGGGGAGGTCATGCTGGCTGAATCGTCGGTCAGGTTGGTGCTTGAATTCAAGCTGACTGCACCGCAAATTGACGGATATCGACCCCTTCCGAGCCGGAATTTCCCATGTTTACCCGCATCGCACTCTTTCTAGCCACCAACTTTGCAGTGCTGATCCTGGCCGGCATCGTGATGTCGCTGCTGGGGGTCAATCCGAACCAGATGAGCGGCCTGCTGGTGATGGCCGCGATTTTCGGCTTCGGCGGTTCCTTCATCTCGCTGCTGCTGTCCAAGTGGATGGCCAAGCGCTCCACCGGCGCGGTGGTGATCACCGAGCCACGCAACCAGACGGAACGCTGGCTGCTGGCCACCGTCGAGCGCCAGGCCAAGGCGGCCGGCATCGGCATGCCCGAAGTGGCGGTCTACGATGGCCCGGAAATCAACGCATTCGCCACCGGCGCCAACCGCAACAACGCGCTGGTGGCGGTGTCCACCGGTCTGCTGCAGAACATGAGCGAAGACGAGGCCGAAGCGGTACTGGGCCACGAGATCGCCCACGTGGCGAATGGTGACATGATCACCATGGCGCTGCTGCAGGGTGTGCTGAACACCTTCGTGATCGTGCTGGCGCGCGTGGTCGGCGGCGTCATCGACAGCGCGCTGTCGGGCAACCGCGAAGGCGGCGGCCGCGGGTTCGCCTACTACATCATCGTGTTCGTGCTGGAGATGGTGTTCGGCCTGTTCGCGACCATGATCTCGATGTGGTTCTCGCGCCATCGCGAGTTCCGCGCCGATGCCGGTGGTGCCTCGCTGGCGGGTCGCCAGAAGATGATCGCCGCGCTGGAGCGCCTGCAGCTCAACCACGGCCAGAGCACGCTGCCGACCCAGATCGCCGCCTTCGGCATCGCCGGTTCGACCGCGAAGAAGCTGTTCATGAGCCACCCGCCGCTGGAAGAGCGCATCGCCGCGCTGCGGGCGTCGACGGTGGTGTAAGCCTCCGGTTGCAACGCGCTACTACAGGAACGCCCGGCCCCGTGCCGGGCGTTTCTGTTTGCGCGTCGGCGGTACCGGGGCATGCCCGCAGGATCGTTTCCGCGACTGCGGGGGGGGGTGTCACTTTCTTTGCTCGTGCAAAGAAAGTAACCAAAGAAACACGCCGCCAGGGCGCGAGCCAATGCTGCGCATTGGTACCCTGTGCTCCTCGGTCCGTCGAGGGACGGTGCGGGAACTCGCTGCGCTCAGACACCCGCACCTCTTCGCCCTCGCCGGACCTGCGGTGCTCGGCTCGCTCAAGGCGGACCCAAGGTCAAGAACCACAGCTGCGCGACGATGACGGGTAGCGCCGGGCCATGCCCGGCGAGCGAAGCGGTCGCGTCTGCCTTCGACCTTGAAGCCGATATCTCTCGGCGGTGGCGGAAGTGAGTCTCCGGGCGCGCAAACGAAAACGGCACCTTCGCAGGTGCCGTTGCCATGAACCGCCTTACAGGGAAGCTCAGAACTTCGCGTCGAACTCGGCCGCATAGCCCGTGTTGACCAGCACCTTCTGCAGCGACTCGGCCACCTTCAGGTTGCCCGCCACCACCTGCTGGGTTTCCGGACCGCGGTTGTCCATGCGCGCAAGCGGCGCTCCCTTGAAGTCGCACACCTTGCCACCGGCCTCACGCACCAGCAGCACGCCGGCCGCGATGTCCCAGGCCTTCACCCCGGCCTCGAAGTAGGCGTCGGCGCGACCGCAGGCGACGTAGGCCAGGTCCAGCGCGGCGGAACCGGTACGGCGGATGTCCTCGGCCTGCACCAGCAGGGCATCGACCGCCTTCAACTGGGCGCCGGCACGGGCGCGCTCGCGCGGCGCGAAGCCGGTCTGGATCATGGTGCCGCCCAAGTCCTTGCGATCCGCCACGCGGATGCGACGGTCGTTCAGCACGGCGCCCGCGCCACGGCTGGCGGTGAACAGCTCGTTGCGCAGCGGATCGAAGATCACCGCGTCGGTTGGCTCGCCGTTCTCGACCAGGGCGATGGACACACAGTAGTGGGGCACGCCGCGCAGGTAATTGCTGGTGCCGTCCAGCGGATCGATGACCCACATGTGGCGATGTTCGCCCTGCACGCCGCCTTCCTCGCCAAACACGCCGTACTCGGGATACGCGCGCTTGAGTTCCTTGACGATGACCTTTTCCGCATCCGCATCGACTTCGCTGGCGTAGTCCATCCGCCCCTTCTGCACCACGTTCAGTGCCTCGAGCTTGTTGATGTTGCGCAACAGGACGTTGCCGGCGAGGCGGGCGGCCTTGACCATGACGGTGACGGCGGGTTTCTGCATGGCGTGGGCTCCCGGAAAGGCAGAAGGGTAGGGCTGGCGGGGGAAAAGAGCGGGTCCGGCGCAGTGGCCGGCCGCACAGTTTACCATTGGTCATCGTCCAGCTCGACCTTTTCCCTGTTCATGTCCCAGTTCCCCGCCGCCACCCGCCTCCGATTCGTCCTGGTCGGAACCCAGCATCCCGGCAACATGGGCGCCGCCGCCCGCGCCCTGAAGACCATGGGCCTGGCCCGCCTGGTACTGGTGGCCCCGGAAAAACCGCTGGACGAGGAAGCGTTCCGCCGCTCGGCCGGCGCCGAGGACGTGCTCGGCGATGCGCCCGTGGTGGCCACCCTGGCCGAGGCCGTCGCCGACTGCCGTCTGGTGCTGGGGTGTACGGCCCGCGCACGCCGGGTCCAGCTGGAGGAGTACCTGCCCGCCGACGCAGCGGCCCGCGCGGTCGCCAAGGCCGGTGAGGGTGCCGAGGTGGCGCTGGTGTTTGGCCGGGAACGGACCGGCCTGACCAACGAGGAGCTGCAGCTGTGCCACGCAGCGGTGCACATTCCGTCCGATCCGGCGTTCAGTTCGCTCAACCTCGCCGCCGCCGTGCAGGTGTTGGCCTACGAGGTGCGCATGCAGCTGCTCGGCGCCCAGCCTGCCGTTGGCGCCGAACCGGGCTTTCGTGAGCAGGTGGCCAGCCACGAACAGATGGAGAGCTTCTTCGCCCAGCTTGGCGACACCCTGGACGAGATCGATTTCCACAAGGGCCGTGCGCCGGAGTCGGCGATGCGCAAGCTGCGCCGCCTGTTCCTGCGCAGCGAGCCGAGCGAGCAGGAAGTGCGGTTGCTGCGCGGCATCCTGGCCGATGCCCAGCGCATGGCGCGTCTGGCCAAGCCGGGCGGTCACAACGGCTGACGACGTTCTCATTTTTTCGGGTAGTCTGTCTGGATACCCAGGGGGGGATGAAACCGGTGTCGGGTCTGCGAACGGCAATGCAGGGGGCGCTGCTGAGCCTGGCCATGGTCCTGCTGGCCGGAACGGTGCGCGCTGCGCCGGATCCGGTGCTGGTGCTGGGCCGGATCAGCGACGACCCCAAGGCCCATTACCAGCAGTTGCAGCCGCTGTTGGACTACGTGGTGGCACGCATGCACGACGTCGGCATCCAGGAGGGGAGGATACTGATGGCGCGTGATCCGCAGCAGATGGCCAGCTATCTGCGGCGCGGGCAGGTCGACTGGGTCACGGAAACCGCCGGAACCGCAGTGGCGCTGGGGCAGCGCAGCGGTGCGCGGCCGTTGCTGCTGACCGAGCGCAATGGCGTGCGTGAGTACCAGACCGTATTCTTCGTGCGCCGCGACAGCCCGTTCCAGCGGCTGGAGGACCTGCGGGGCCACCGCCTGGCGCTGCAGAACACCGCATCCACCAGCGCCTACCTGGTGCCTGTGATGACGTTGCTGGGCCACGGGTTGTCCCCACAGATCCTCGCGGGTACGTGGGACGCTCCGGGCACGGACAGCGTCGGCTATGTGTTCGCCCGCAGCGAGCTGAACATCGCCACCTATGTGCACAAGGGCGTAGCCGATGGTGGCGCAGTGAGCAGCGTGGACTGGAACGATGAACGGCGCATGCCGCGGGCGTTCCGGCGCGACTTCCGCGAACTGTTGCGCACGGAGCCCTATCCTCGCGCCGTGGAGGTGGTGCGCGCCGACCTGGATGCACGCGTCCGTGATCGCCTGCAGGAGGTCCTGCTGCAGGCGGCCAGTGATCCGCAGGCACAGGCGGCGCTGCACCGTTTTTTTGGTACTTCCGGTTTCCACCGCGTCGACGCGCATGCGCAGCAGCGGCTGGATGAATTGAAACAAGGATTGACGCGCGTGCGGATGGAAGTGGAATGAAGTGGCTCGGCTCGGGAATGCAGGCGCGGTTCCTGCTCGCGATGGGCGGGGCGATGCTCGTGGTGGTGGCGATCCTGGCGGTGCTGCTGGGGCGGCAGGCGGCGATGCAGAGCGAGGTGCGCAACCTCAGCGGCGGCGTCATCCATGAACTGTTCGACCGCAGCGTGCGCAGCCGCGGCGAAGCGATCGCCCGTGAGCTTTCCGATGCGCTGGCCAACCCGCTGTACTACCACGACCTCGATCAGGTCGGCGCACTGGTGCGCAGCACGTCGCGGCAGCCGGTGGTGCGCTATGTGCTGGTGTTCGACGAACGTGGCCGGCTGGTGCACGACGGTTCGGTGGAGGTCGCCGCCTTCGGCCAGCCGATGGGGGATCCCCTTGCACCGGGCGCGATCGCCGCGCGGACGCTGGTGGTGCAGCAGTCGCCAAAGGTGCTCGACAACACGATGCCGATCATGGTCGGCAACCAGCGCATCGGCGGCGTCCGCGTCGGCATGGCGCTGGACGAAGTGCAGCAGCGCGAGCAGGCCGCCAACGCAACGCTGGGCGAGCGCCTGCAGCAGGTCGGCAGCCGTCATCTGGGCTGGCTGCTGCTGATGCTCGGCCTGCTGGTGGTGATCGGCGTGGCGGTGATCTTCTACGTGCAGCGCACCCTGGTCGCGCCAATCCGCGACCTGGCCGTGGCGGCACGCCGCATCGAAGCCGGCGACTACCAGGCGCCCCTGCTGGAGAACACCCGCGACGACGAGGTCGGCGAGCTGGTGCGGGGATTTGCCCGCATGCGCGATGCCATCGCCCGCCACGACCGCGAGGTGCGGCACATGGCCTACACCGACGCACTGACCGGCCTGACCAACCGGTTGGCGTTCCGCGAAGCCCTGGACCACCGGCTGATGGCCGCGCGTGCGTCCAAGCAGCGGCTGGGCCTGTTGTTCGCGGACATCGACGATTTCAAGCGGGTCAACGATACCCTCGGGCATGAAGCGGGCGACGAAGCCCTGCTGCAGTTTGCCCAGCGGATCGGCCGCGCTGTCGCCGAGGCCGGGGGCGATGAGGCGCTGCTGGCGCGTTTCGGTGGCGACGAGTTCGTGATCCTGGTCGGCGACGGCGATGTCGCTGCCAATGCGCGGCTGCTGGCCGAGGTGCTGGTGCGCGAACTGGGCAAGCCGCTGGTGGTGCAGGGCAGGGAACTGTTCCTGGGCACCTCCATCGGCGTGACCCTGTTCCCGGACGATGCCGCGGACGCGACCACACTGCTGAAGAACGGCGACATCGCCATGTACCAGGCGAAGATGGCCGGCAAGAATTGCTACCGGTATTACAGCCGGGCGATGGACCATGCGGTCGAGCGCCGCGTGCACATGGAACAGGAACTGCGCGGCGCCTGGGAGCGCGGCGAGCTGCGCCTGGCCTACCAGCCGATCTTCCGCACCCGCGACCGGCGGATGGTCGGGGTCGAGGTGCTGCTGCGCTGGCAGCACCCCACGCTGGGCACGATCCCGCCGTCGGTGTTCATCGAAGTGGCCGAGCAGAGCGGGCTGATCGAGGTGATCGGGCCGAAGGTGCTGCGTGCGGCCTGCATGGAAGCATCGCAGTGGCCGCGCGGCGCGGGCGGCGATGATCTGTTCGTGTCGGTCAACGTGTCGCCCCGGCAGCTGCGTGGCGGCGAGCTGCCGTCACTGGTCGCACAGTGCCTGCATGAGTCGGGGCTGCCGGCTTCGCGCCTGCATCTGGAGCTGACCGAGACCGCCGTGATCGGTGATGAGATGGTGGCCGCGCAGTTGCTGGACAAGCTGCATCGCACCGGCGTCAAGGTGTGGCTGGACGACTTCGGCACCGGCTTCTCGGGCCTGAGCCACCTGCGCCAGGTGCCGGTGGACGGCGTGAAGATCGACAAGAGTTTCATCGCCGACATGCAGCGTGATCCGGACGACCTGGCGCTGACCACGGCGATCATCGCCATGGCCCACGCGCTGGGCATCACGGTGGTGGCCGAGGGCATCGAGCAGCAGGCGCAGTTCGAACTGCTGGCCCAGCGCGGCTGCGATCTTGGCCAGGGCTACTGGCTGAGCCACCCGGTCACCGCGACCGAAGTGGTGCGGATGATCGAGTCCGGCGTCTGAATCCTGGTCCAGGGGGCAGCTCCCTTTCCGCAGGAAAGGGCTCTGACCCCGGCGGTATCGTTACAGCGGGCGCTTGCTCGGGTCGCCGGGCAGTTCCCGCACCAGCTTGGGAACCAGGTAGCCGGACAGGCGCGCGGTCAGGCCGGCGATCAGCTCCCTGGCGCGGGTGTCATCCACCTCGAAGTGGGCCACGCCCTCGACCCGGTCCAGCTGGTGCAGGTAATAGGGCAGCACGCCGGCGGCAAAGCTGCGTTCGCTCAGTTCCTGCAGCGCCTGCACGCTGTCGTTGACTCCGCGCAGCAGCACCGCCTGGTTCAGCAGCTGGGCGCCGGTGCCACGCAGGCGCGCCATCGCCGCGTCTACGCTGGCATCGAACTCGTTGCGATGGTTGGCATGCACCACGATCGCCAGCGGCCACGGCAGGCTGCGCAGCCAGGCCAGCAGTTCCTCGTCGACCCGTTCCGGCAGCACGATCGGCAGCCGGGTGTGGATGCGCAGGCGACGGATGTGCGGAATCGGCCGCAGCGCGTCGGTCAGTTCGACCAGCTTGTGGGTGGCCAGCGACAGCGGATCCCCCCCGGACAGGATCACTTCGTCGATATCCGGATCGGCGGCGATGGCGTCCACCGCTTCCCGCCAGCCCCCCTTGGCGGCATTTTCGGCAGCGTAGTCGAAGTGTCGGCGGAAACAGTAGCGGCAATTGATCGCACAGCTGCCGGTGGCGACCAGCAGGGCCCGGCCCCGGTACTTCTGGATGACCCCGGTGGCCTTCCTGGCCGCACCATCGCCCACCGCGTCGAAGCTGAACCCGGGAACGACCTGCATCTCGTCATTGACCGGCAGCACCTGGCGCAGCAGCGGGTCGGCCGCATCGCCCTTGCGCATGCGGGCCACGAACCCCTCCGGTACGCGCAGCGCGAACTGGGCCATGGCCGCCGCGGACACGCCCAGTGCGACCGGGTCCAGCTCCAGCCGCGCCAGCAGTGCGTGCGGGTCGCGCAGCGCCTGGCGCCAGAGTTCCTGCCAGCGTGCGGGTGCACCCGGCGACGACGGGCGGGGAAAGGCGGAAAGCTGCATGGAGAGGGGGCCTGCGGTTATCATGGGGGCAGAAAAACAGTCGCCCACCGGCATCCGGTGGGCTTTCCATTCTACCGGCTCGCCGCACCCGCGGCGGTTTTGCCATTTGAGGAGCTTGAGCATGGCCACTGTGGGCATGAATGACGTCAAGAACGGGATGAAGATCCTGGTCAACAATGAACCGGCGGTCATCACCGATACCGAATACGTCAAGCCGGGCAAGGGCCAGGCGTTCACCCGCGTCAAGTACCGCTTCATCCGTTCGGGCCGCGTGGTCGAACTGACCATGAAGGCGACCGACGACCTGGAAGTGGCCGACGTCGTCGACACCGACATGAACTACATGTACAGCGATGGCGAGTACTGGCACTTCATGGATCCGGAGACCTTCGAGCAGGTCCAGGCCGACAAGGCCGGCATGGGCGGCGCCGAGAAGTGGCTGAAGGGCGAGGAAGCCTGCATCGTGACCCTGTTCAACGGTGCGCCGATCTTCGTGCAGCCGCCGAACTTCGTCGAGCTGAAGATCACCGAAACCGATCCGGGCGTCCGCGGTGACACCTCCGGCGGTGGCGGCAAGCCGGCCACCCTGGAAACCGGTGCCGTGGTCCGCGTGCCGCTGTTCGTCAACCAGGATGAAATCATCCGGGTCGACACCCGTTCGGGCGAGTACTCCTCGCGCGTGAAGTAATCCGGCGCAGCCGGATGACCTGTGAGCCGGGCGCATGCCCGGCTTTCCGGGCATCGCCCGGAACCCGTTGCCGGCGTCCACGGCGCCGCAACGGACAGCCGCCGGGCATGGCCCGGCGCTACCGCCTCCCGTGAGGTTCTCCCCCCAGCCAAGTGAGCCTGCATGAGCGACAGCCCGCACCTCCCCGAAGCCTGCGACCTGCTCATCGAAGCCGGGTACGTCGTTCCGATCGAACCGCATGCCGTGGTGCTGGAAGACTATGCCGTAGCCGTGCGTGGCGGCGAGATCGTGGCCGTGCTGCCGCGTGCCGAAGCGCGGGCGCGCTTCCGTGCCGCACAAGTGGTCAGCCGTCCGGATGCCGCGCTGATGCCGGGCCTGGTCAACGCGCACACGCACAACCCGATGACCCTGCTGCGTGGTGTTGCGGATGACCTGCCGCTGATGACCTGGCTGCAGGAGCACATCTGGCCGGTGGAAGCGGCGGTGATCGGCCCGGAGTTCGTTGCCGACGGCACTACTTTGGCCATTGCCGAGATGCTGCGCGGCGGCACCACCTGTGCCAACGAGAACTACTTCTTCGGCGACGTGCAGGCGGCGGTCTACAAGAAGCATGGTTTCCGCGCGCTGGTGGGGGCGGTCATCATCGATTTCCCGACCGCCTGGGCGAAGAGCGACGACGAGTACTTCGCCAAGGCCGGTGAACTGCACGACCAGTGGCGCAACGACAGTCTGATCGGCGTCGCGTTCGCACCGCATGCGCCCTACACGGTCAGCGATGCCAATTTCGAGCGGGTGCGGATGCTGTCCGACCAGCTCGACATGCAGGTGCATCTGCACACCCATGAGACCGCCCAGGAAGTCAGCGACTCGATCAGGCTGCATGGCCAGCGTCCGCTGGCGCGGCTCGACCGCCTCGGCCTGGTCAATGACCGGTTGATCGCGGTGCACATGACCCAGCTGACCGACGCGGAGATCCACCTGTGCGCCGAGCGTGGCGTCAGCGTGGTGCACTGCCCGGAATCGAACCTGAAACTGGCCTCCGGCTTCTGCCCGGCCTGCGCCCTGCAGCGCGCAGGCGTGAACCTGGCCATCGGCACCGATGGCTGTGCCAGCAACAACGACCTGGACATGTTCAGCGAGAACCGCACCGCGGCGATCCTGGCCAAGGCTGTCGCCAACGACGCCACCGCGCTGGACGCGGCCACCACGTTGCGCGCGTCCACCCTCGGCGGTGCCCGTGCGCTGGGCTTCGGCGAGCGGATCGGCTCGATCGAGGTGGGCAAGCAGGCCGATCTGGTCTGCGTGGACCTGTCCGCGCTGGAAACCCAGCCGCTGCACAACGTGCTTTCGCAGCTGGTGTACGCCACCGGCCGGCAGCAGGTGAGCGACGTCTGGATTGCCGGCAAGCCCAGGCTGGTGCAGCGCGAGCTGGTCGGCATGGACCTGCCGGGCATCATCGCCAACGCGCGCCAGTGGCGCGAGCGCATCCGCCATATCCGCGCCTGAACCCCGGCGCTGCAAGGATTCCCCATGACTGCTCCCCACGCTTCCTCCAACTTCGATCAGGCCGAGCTGGACAAGTTCGCCGCACTGGCCAACCGCTGGTGGGACGCCGATGGTCCGCAGAAGCCGCTGCATGCGCTGAACCCGGTGCGCCTGAAATACGTGGCCGACCGCGTGCCGCTGCGCGGCGCACGCGTGCTCGACATCGGCTGCGGTGGCGGCCTGCTGAGCGAAGCACTGGCCCAGGCCGGTGCCGATGTCACCGCCATCGACCTGGCCCCGGAGCTGGTCAAGGTCGCGCGGCTGCACGCACTGGAAAGTGGTGCCAAGGTCGACTACCGGGTGCAGGCCGCCGAGGACCTGGCCGCTGAACAGCCGGGCAGCTTCGATGTGGTGACCTGCATGGAGATGCTTGAGCACGTGCCGGACCCGGGGGCGATCATCGAGGCCTGCAGGCGGCTGCTGAAGCCGGGTGGCCACCTGTTCCTGTCGACCATCAACCGCACGGCCGCCGCATTCGCGGTGGCCATTGTCGGTGCCGAGTACGTGGCGCGCCTGTTGCCGAAGGGTACCCACCACTACCAGGAATTCATCAAGCCGGCCGAACTGGCACGCTGGTTGCGCGAGGCTGATCTGCAGCTGGCCGATGTCAGCGGCATGGCGTACGAGCCGTGGCGCAACCGTGCCCGCCTCAGCACCCGCACCGACATCAACTACCTGGCCTACGCGGTCAAGCCGGCATGACCACCACGCACTTCCCGCGCGCGGTGCTGTTCGACCTGGACGGCACCCTGCTGGACAGTGCGCCGGACTTCGTTGCCACCTGCGACGCCATGCTGGCTGAACGTGGACGCGCGCCGATCGATCCGGCGCAGCTGCGCCCGGTGGTGTCCAAGGGCTCGCGGGCGATGATCGCGGCGGCCTTCCCGGACCTGGATGCGCATGCGCGTGACGCGCTGATCCCGGAGTTCCTGCAGCGCTATGAAGCGTTGATCGGCCAGCACGCGGTGCTGTTCGATGGCGTCGCCGGCATGCTCGCCGCGCTCGATGCCGCTGGAACGGTATGGGGCATCGTTACCAACAAGCCCGAGTACCTGGCGCGGTTGATCCTGCCGCAGCACGGTTGGCAGCAGCGCTGCGCGGTGCTGGTCGGCGGCGACAGCCTGGCCGAGCGCAAGCCGCACCCGCTGCCGCTGCTGCACGCTGCGCAGGCGATCGGTGTCGCGGCCGGCGACTGCGTGTATGTCGGTGACGACGAGCGCGACATCATCGCGGCGCGCGCCGCGGCCATGCCATCGGTGGCAGCGCTGTGGGGCTACCGCCTGCACAGCGATGACCCGTTGGCCTGGCAGGCCGACGTACTGGTCGAGAACGCCGCACTTCTGCAACTGGCCAGCCTGTGGCCGACCCGGCCGGCACGCCCGGCCCACCCGTAAGGACGATCGTAGTGAGCAGCACCGCGCTGGAAAGCTTCCTCGACAAATGGCGCAGCCGTTGGCCGGAATGGTCGGTGGCCGCGCCGTTCGTGGCCGAATCGCACCGTGAGCTGGCCGTGGCGTGGTTCGCGCTGCTGCAGGAATTCGACGACATGCTCAACACCAGCGGTGATCCGTTGCCGGCCGATGCCAAGCTGGCATGGTGGGGCGAGGAGCTGCGCAGCTGGGAAGGACAGCGTTCGCGCCATCCGCTGGGACGTGTGCTGGAACCGGTGCGTGCGCCGTGGGCGCGCTTGGCGGAAACGCTGCCGGATCTGGTGGAGGCACGCACCGTCGCGCCGGATGCGGCCAGTGCCGAAGCCGCGCTGGCCCGCTACGCTGAAGCGGTTGCCGCCGTGGAAGTGGTGTTGTTCGATGACAGGCCGCGGACCGGTGCGGGCCGTGCCGTGCAGTTGCAGACGCTGGCCCAGCGCCTGCAGGACGCAGGCGTGGCCGGCGTGCCGCGCAGCCTGCTGGACGAGGACACCGGCTCCGCCGCGCAGCGCTGGGCGCAGCACCTGCTGAAGGGCTGGAGCGCCCGTGCCGCCGGGCCGCGGCCACGCCGGGTCTGGTCCAGCCTGGCCCGTGCACGCCTGGCGGCCCAGGCGGCCGGCAAGCCGATCGAGGCGACACCGCTGCGCACCCTGTTGCGGGTGTGGTGGGCCGCACGCGGCTGATTCCGTTGCCGCTGCGCTCGCCGGGCATGGCCCGGCGCTACCGGGTGGCGTGTCGCCGATTCCGTTGCCGCTGCGCTCGCCGGGCATGGCCCGGCGCTACCGGGTGGCGTGTTGCTGATTCCGTTGCCGCTGCGCCGCCGGGCATGGCCCGGCGCTACCGGGTGGCGTGTCGCTGATTCCGTTGCCGCTGCGCTCGCCGGGCATGGCCCGGCGCTACCGGGTGGCGCGTCGCTGATTCCGTTGCCGCTGCGCTCGCCGGGCATGGCCCGGCGCTGCCGGGTTGCGCGTTGCTGATTCCGTTGCCGCTGCGCCGCCGGGCGTGGCCCGGCGCTACCGGGTGGCGCGTCGCTGATTCCGTTGCCGCTGCGCTCGCCGGGCATGGCCCGGCGCTACCGGGTCGCGCATCGCTGATTCCGTTGCCGCTGCGCTCGCCGGGCATGGCCCGGCGCTACCGGGTCGCGCGTCGCCGATTTCGTTGCCGCTGCGCTCGCCGGGCATGGCCCGGCGCTACCGGGTGGCGCGTCGCTGATTCCGTTGCCGCTGCGCCGCCGGGCGTGGCCCGGCGCTGCCGGGGTGCGCGTTGCTGATTCCGTTGCCGCTGCGCTCGCCGGGCGTGGCCCGGCGCTACCGGGTTGCAGCACTCGCCGGGCATGGCCCGGCGCTACCGATGGTGGCTCTGGTAGCGCCGGGCCATGCCCGGCGAGGGTGCACGCGGGTTACTTCCGCTCCAGCACCAGCAGCGGATCGATGCGGGTGTCGAACCAGTTCATGCCCCAGTGCAGATGCGGTCCGGTGGCACGGCCCGTGGCGCCAACCGCGGCAATGACCTGGCCCTGCTCGACGCGATCACCGACCTTGACGTCGATGCGCGACAGATGCAGGAAGTTCGAGCTGACGCCGTAGCCATGGTCGATCAGCAGCGTGCCACCGGTCAGGTACAGGTCGGGGCCGGCGAAGGTGACCACGCCGGCGGCGGGTGCCTTCACCGGCGTGCCGGTCGGTACCGCGATGTCCATGCCGGAATGGCCGGCACCGGGCTGGCCGTTGTAGACGCGGGCGTTGCCGAAGCGGCCGCTGATGCGGCCCTGCACCGGCCAGATGAAGGTCTGGGTGAAGTCGGTGCGGTCATCATCGCGGGCACGCGCGGCGGTCACCTGCGCCTGCTCGCGCTTGATCCGTTCGGCGATGGCGGGCGGAGGATTGACCGTCTTCGGCGGCACACCGTTGACCCGTTCGGTCGGCCAGTCACGCGGCGTCACCGTGATGGTGGCCGTTTCGCTGCCGCCGTCCGGGCGCTGCACCTGCACGCGCAGCGGTCCCTTTTCATCACGGCCGATACCGAACACCACGCTGCCGTAACCGCTCACGCGCAGCGAGCGGCCGGCATACTGCACGTGGCTGCCGGCGGGAACCTTGCCGATCACCAGCGCGCCCTGCGACGCACTGGCAGGAAACACCACGCGGCTGTCGATCAGGCTGCCGATGCCGTCCTGGGCCTGCGCCGCAGATGCGGCCCAGAGGGGGGCGGCAAGCAGCACCCCCAGCATGAGGACCCGACGCATCAGCGGTCGTAGGTCAAGCGCTGGCCGGCGGGCTCGCCCACCAGTGCGCTGCCGTCCCACACCCGCTGGCCGTTGACCCAGGTGGAGGCGATGCGCGACCGGAAGGTCGTGCCTTCAAACGGCGACCAGCCGCACTTGGAGAGCACGTCCTCGCGCTTGACCGTGAACGGCACGTCTTCCACCAGCACGAGGTCGGCGAAATAGCCTTCGCGCAGGAAGCCGCGCTGCTCCACGTCGAACAGCTGGGCCGGGGCATGCGCGAATTTCTGCACCACCTGCTCACGGGTCAGCTTGCCCTCGTGCACGCGCTCCAGTGCGGCCACCAGCGCGTACTGCACCAGCGGCAGGCCGGACGGCGCCTGCGCGTAGGGCTTCTGCTTCTCCTCCCAGGTGTGCGGGGCATGGTCGGTGGCCAGCACGTCCAGCACGTCGTCGGCCAGCGCGGCGGTGATCGCCTCGCGGTCGGCCACGTCCTTGATGGCGGGATTGCACTTGATCAGGTTGCCCTTGGTGGCGTAATCCGGGCGGGCGAAGTGCAGGAAGTGCACGCAGGTTTCGGCGGTGATCTGCTTGCGGCTGCCATCGGCCCGGATCAGCGGGCCCTTCTCGAACAGGGCCAGTTCGTCGGCGGTGGAGATATGCAGGACGTGCAGGCGGGTGCCGTGCTTGCGTGCCAGCGACATCGCCAGCCGCGTCGACTTGATGCAGGCTTCGCGCGAACGGATGTCCGGGTGCATGTCCGGGGTCAGCGCGTCGCCGTACTTTTCCTGGAAGGCTTTCAGGTTGGCATCGATCATCGGCGTGTCTTCACAGTGCGTGATGATCGGGGTCGGGCACTCGCGGAAGATCGCGTCCAGCGTTTCCGGGTTGTCGACCAGCATGTTGCCGGTGGACGCGCCCATGAACACCTTCACGCCCGGCGCCTTCTTCGGATCGAGCTGGCGGATGGCCTCAAGATTGTCGTTGCTGGCCCCGTGGTAGAAGCCGTAGTTGGCCCAGGCGCGGCCGCGCGCCAGCTCGTACTTGGCTTCCAGGATGGTGGAGTCCAGCGTCGGCGGATTGGTGTTGGGCATGTCCATGAAGCTGGTCAGGCCGCCGGCCACCGCGGCGGCCGATTCACTGGCGATATCGCCCTTGTGGGTGAGTCCCGGCTCGCGGAAGTGCACCTGGTCGTCGATCATGCCGGGCAACAGCCAGCGGCCGGCGGCGTCCACCACCTGTTCACCCTCGCGCGGCGCCAGCCCGGTGCCGATCTGCGCGATGCGATCGTTCTCGATGCGCAGGTCGCCGTCGAAGGTGCGACCTTCATTGACCATGCGGGCGTTGGTGATGAGCGTGGAGGACATGTCAGTGTTTTCCTGTGCAACGGCATGAAGGGGTGTCGGTGCGTTCGGGCACGAGGTCGACACCGCCGGGGTGGAAGGGGTGGCAGCGGCCGAGCCGGCGCGCGGCCAGCCAGCTGCCGCGCAGCGGGCCATGCAGGGAGATGGCTTCCATCGCGTATTCAGAACAGCTCGGCACGAAACGGCAGCGTGGCCCCAGCAGGGGGCTGATGAAGCGCTTGTAGAAGCGCAGCAGGGCAATGAGCAGGCGCGAGATCACCCAGTCATCTTATGCCAGTTGGCATGAAGGCCGCATTTGTGCAGGATGGGCCGTTGGTCGCATGTCGCCGATGGCCTGCGACCGGTACCGGCATCTTCGGGTGCCGGCCAGGTTCCGTACCGCGCGAGGCGGTCCGTGTTCGTCGGACTGCCCCTTGGCGGCCTTGACTCCAGGACTGAATGGAGCAGGGCTGTCGAGGTTGCTGCTGCGGGTCGGGTAGGCTATAAAGGCCCGCTTTCCCGGGCCCCGGGGAATCCAAGGAAGAGCGTTTCGTGGCTGCTAAAAAAACTGCAAAGAAGGCCGCAAAGGCCGCCAAGAAAACCGCCAAGCCTGTTGTGAAGAAGTTGGCGGCAAAGCCCGTTGTCAAGAAGCCGGCAGCCAAGCCGGCGACCAAGGCAGCGTCCTCGCAACCGGCGGCCAGGAAGGCCACCGCGAAAAAAACGCCGGCCAAGGCAAGCAAACCGGCCGTCAAGAAGGCCGCTGCGCCGGTCAAGGCCAAACCTGCTGCTGCCAGCAAGAAGGCGCCGGTGGTGAAAAAGGCCGCCAGCAAGGCCGCGCCGGTCAAGAAGGCTGCTGCCAAACCGGCAGCGAAGAAGCCGGCAGCCAAGCCGGCGCCGAAGGCGGCGGTGAAGAAGCCGGTTGCGCCGCCAGCGGCCAAGAAGGCCGCGGCGCTCAAGCCGGCGGCCAAGCCTGCCGCTGTAAAGAAGGTCTCCAAGAATATCGCCACGCCGGCTGCCAAGCCGGCACCGGCCCCCGTAGTGAAGTCCGCACCGAAGCCTGCCGCAACGCAGGCTCCGGCCAAGCCTGTCCCGGCCAAGACCGCGGCAGGTGCTGCAGCCAAACCGGCATCCAAGCCGGCCTCGGCCGCTGTACCTTCCGCATCGAACGCCCCGCAATCCAAGAATCCCGTGCCCGTTTCGAAATCGCCTGCCAAAACCGCCGTGAAATCCGATCCCGCTCCGAAGACCGTGTCGCGCCCTGTCGGCAAGGTCGCCGTGGCCGTCGCCGCCCGCTCGGCCGCGCCGGCCCCGCGCAGCAAGTACAAGGTCGTCGAGTACAAGACCGACGAGGCCACTGGCCGCCCGATCCTGCCGGCCGGTTACAAGCCGTCGTCGGAAGAGGAATACATGAGCCCGCTGCAGCAGGAGTACTTCCGCCAGCGCCTGCAGAACTGGCGCGCGGACCTGGTGGAGGAGTCCAAGCAGACCATCGAGAATCTGCGCGAGGAAGTGCGTGACATCGGCGACGAGGCCGAACGTGCGACCCGTGAGACCGAGAACTCGCTGGAACTGCGCACCCGCGACCGCTACCGCAAGCTGATCGGCAAGATCGACAGCACGCTCAAGCGCCTGGAAGCCGGTGATTACGGCTACTGCGTGGACACGGGTGAGGAGATTGGTCTGGAGCGCCTGGAAGCCCGCCTGACCGCTGAGCGCACCATCGATGCCCAGGAGCGTTGGGAGCACCTGCAGAAGCAGCAGGGCGACTGATTCCGGATCGTTGTAGCGTCATGCAGAAAACCCGGCCTCGGCCGGGTTTTTTGTTGGGTTCACGTTGGCTGTGTAGAGCAGCGCCTTCCGGGTATCGGGTGGAGCCCGCGGGTGGAGCCGGGCCCACGCTCGGCTCAGGCCGAAGCCGGAGGGCAAGGAAGAGCAAAAGCAGAAGCAGAAGCAGCCCAGCATGGCTTGGCTCTACGAGGAGCGCAGGGCACCGGTGCGCAGCACCGGCTCGCCGGCGCCGCCGAATCCGCTGTTCGCAGCGTCACTGCAGGTCGCGAAGATTCAACTTCCGCAGCGTCGGGTTCTTCCACGCGGTGATCCCGGCCACGCTCAGCACCGCGAAGCCCCCCAGCACCACTGCCGGTACCAGGCCCAGCAGTCGTGCCATCGTGCCGGCATAGAAGGCGCCCAGTTCGTTGGACGAACTGATGAAGATGCCGTTGATCGACGATACCCGCCCACGCATTTCCTCGGGCGTCGCCAGCTGCAGGATGGTCGAGCGGACCACCACCGACACGCCATCGAAGGCGCCGTAGAACAGCAGGATCAGCGCCGACAGCCAGAAGTGCTGCGACAGCCCGAAACCGATCACGCACAGCCCGAAGCCGGCGACCGCAAACAACAGCACCCGGCCGGCATTGCGGTGCAGGGGATGCCGCGCAAGCCACAGGCCCACGCCGATCGAGCCCAGAGCGGGCGCAGCGCGCAGGATGCCCAGCCCTTCGGGTCCATGGTGCAGGATCTCATGCAGGAAGGCGGGCAGCATCGCCACCACGCCGCCCAGCAGCACCGAGAACATGTCCAGCGCCATCGCGCCGACCATGATGCGGTTGCCGACCACGAAGCGCGCACCTTCGGCGATGCTCTGGAAGATCGGTGCCGCGGGGCCGCTGTGCACCGGCTCCTCCACCTTCAGCGTGGCCAGGCAGGCCACTGCCACCAGCGCGAAGGCCGTCGCCACGCCGTAGGACAGGCCTTTGCCGCCCAGGCCGACCAGTACGCCGCCCAGCGCCGGACCCACCACCATGCCGGCCTGGAACACCACGGCGCCCAGTCCCGCACCGCGTGCGAACTGCTCCCGCGCCAGCACACGGGCGAACAATGCGTTGTAGATCGGCGAAAGAAAGGCACGGACCATGCCGGTCAGTGCAATTGCCGCATAGATCGGCCACACGCCGTGGAACGGCAGCCAGCCCTTGGCCACGCTGGTCAGTACCAGCGCCGTGGCGATCAGGCCGGAGCAGGCGACCATGCCCAGCTTGCGCCGCGGCAGATGGTCGACCAGATAACCGGCGAACGGGGCCACGCAGAAGAACGGCAGCACCTCGGCCAGACCGATCAGGCCCAGCGAGAACGGATTGCGGGTGACTTCGTAGATGTGCCAGCCGACGGTGACGGCCACCACCTGGTAGGACAGCATGGCGAAGATGCGGTAGGCCAGCAGCTTGGCGAAGCCCGGCCGGGCCAGCAGGCCCAGCGCCGTGTCTTCGGCCGGGGCGGCCCCGCTCACGATTGTCCGCGCTGCAGCTGGGCCTGCGCCGTCTCGCGGATGAAGGCCAGCATCGCTGCGACGCCGTTGCTGCGGGTCGGCGACAGATGGCGGGCCAGGCCGATGTCCTGGATGTAGCTCGGCTGAGTATCGAGGATTTCCTGTGCCGAGCGCCCGGAATAGACGCGCAGGGCCAGGAAGATCAGGCCGGAGACGATCGCCGAATCACTGATGGCGTGGAAGCGCAGCGACTGCGCATTGCCTTCCGGAACGATCCAGACCATCGACTGGCAGCCGAGCAGGCGGTGTTCTTCGGTCTTCCACTCGTCGGGGAAGGCCGGCAGCTTGCGGCCCAGGTCGATCAGGTACTGGTAGCGCTCGGACCAGTCGCCGAAGAAGCCGAATTCCTCGGCGATGGCGGCCTGGGCCTCGGCGGTGGTGGGTTCAAGCGGGAACGGGGAGTCGATCACTGCAATCTCTTGGGTGGGGGCGAGGCGGGCGCGGATCAGCCGCGCTTGCGCGACCAGCGCACGCCCTGCGGGGTGTCTTCCAGCACGATGCCTTCGGCGGCCAGCTGGTCGCGGATGGCGTCGGAACGGGCGAAGTCACGCGCCTTCTTGGCGGCGGCGCGTTCATCGATGAGGCCCTGGATGCGCGCATCCTCGCCATCATCGGCAACGGTGCCGAACCACTGCGCCGGGTCGGCCTGCAGCAGGCCCAGCGCCAGACCCGCACCGAGCAGCTCGCCTTTCAGGCGCGCCTGTTCGGCCGGCTCGATGGCGCGGCGTGCTTCGGCGGCGATGCGCGCCAGTTCGGCCAGCGCCTGCGGCGTGTTGAGGTCGTCATCCAGGGTGGCCTCGACCGTGGCCGGGATCACCGCCACGGCCGGAACCGCGGCGAGCTCGCGCAGGGTGCCGTAGAGGCGGTCCAGCGTGCGCACCGACTGTTCGATCAGTGCGTCGGACCAGTCCAGCGGCTGCCGGTAGTGGGCCGACAGCAGGGCCAGGCGCAGCGCTTCCGGCGGGTGCTGGCGCACCAGGTCGTGCACGCGTTCGATGTTGCCCAGCGACTTGCTCATCTTGGCGCCGCCGAAATTGAGCATGCCGTTGTGCAGCCAGAAGCGGGCGAAGATCTTTCCGCCATGGGCGCATTCGCTCTGCGCGATTTCGTTCTCGTGGTGCGGGAACTGCAGGTCGACACCGCCGGCATGGATGTCGATGGTCTCGCCCAGATGGGCGGCAGCCATCGCCGAGCATTCGATGTGCCAGCCGGGGCGGCCACGGCCCCACGGCGACGCCCAGCCCGGCAGGTCGTCGGTGGACGGCTTCCACAGCACGAAATCGCCGGGATCACGCTTGTACGGCGCGACATCGACGCGGGCGCCGGCCAGCATTTCTTCCGGGTCGCGGCGGGAGAGCTTGCCGTAGCCATCGAAGCTGGCCACCGCGAACAGCACGTGGCCTTCGGCGGCATAGGCATGACCATTGGCGATGAGCTGCTCGATCATGGTGATGATCTGCGGCATGTGCGCGGTCACTTCCGGTTCGATGTCCGGCGGCACCACGCCCAGCGCGGCCATGTCCTCGCGGTAGGCGGCGGCGAAACGGTCGGTGATGGTGCTGATCGGCACCCCCTGTTCGCGCGCGGCCGTGTTGATCTTGTCATCCACGTCGGTGATGTTGCGGGCGTAGCGCAGAGCGCCGAAACGCCGCCGCAGCAGGTCGGCCAGCACCCCGAACACCACCGGCCCACGGGCGTTGCCGATGTGCACGTAGTTGTAGACCGTCGGGCCGCACACATACAGGGTCGGACAGGCCGGGTCGAGCGGAATGAACGGTTCGAGCTGGCGTGTCAGGTTGTTGTGCAGGCGCAGGGTCATGGGGGTGTGGCTGGGGGACAAGCCTGCGATTTTAGAACGTGTCGGCCCCCTTTGGGGGGACCGCCTGCCACCGGTGGACCCGGGGGCCACCAAGGTGGGGTGGGCAGGAGCGGCGCGGACGGGTAATGTTCAGCCCCTTGCGCTCGTCACTGCCTACACTATTGCCGTGTCCTTGCTCCCGTCGCCAATGAAATCCACCGCGTTGCTGACCCTGGCCTGGCTGTCGGCGTTGCCGGCCGTGGCTCTGGCCCAGGAGGGGGAGCCCCGCAACCGGGTGGTGATCGTGGAGAACGTGAAGTTCGACTACGCCCAGGTGCTGAACGTCGAGCCGGTGTTCCAGACCCTGCGCGCGACCCGCACCGAGGAGCATTGCGAGCCGGTGTCGACCCGGACCCTGGCCCCGGTGAACGTCACCGGCGAGGAACCGACGGAGGACAAGGGCCGGATCAGCCGTTTCTGGGACTCGGTGCGCTCGATGTTCAAGCGCAGCGACGAGGAGGCGGTGGACGAGACCGCAGCCGAGACGCCGGCCGCGCCCACCGGTCCCACCAACAACGGGCCGATGCTGACCCGCGACTGCCGGATCGTTCCCGTCGGGCGCGAGTTCCGTCGCCCCATCGCCTACGACGTGGATTACGTCTACAGGGGCACCAAGTACCGCTCGCGCCTGCCGGAAGACCCCGGCAACCGGCTCAAGGTCCGGGTCTCGATCACGCCCTGGGTCGGCCCCGAGCAGGGCACCGCCAGCAATCCCTGATTCTGGGACCCCGGCCCCTTGCGCCGGCGCCGGCCGCGTGCAAAGATGCCCGGCCATGAAGCTCACCGACTTCCAGCACGACAGCAGCGCAGCCCGACAGGCGTCGGGCATGACCTCGCGTGCGCGTCGACCGGAACCCCACATTCTCGCTGGGTAACCGGAGCTTTTTGCTGTTCGTCCGATAGAAACCCAGCCCGCCGGCTGGGTTTTTTCGTTTCCGCTTCCTGAAAGCTTCAACTGCAACGATTTCACCGCACCTTTGGTTTCCGCATTTCCCTTTCACCGCGTCGAACCTGACGCCGCCACGCAAGGAAAGATGATGTCCCCCAAGCACTTCCTGAACACCCAGGACTGGAGCCGCAGCGAGCTTGATGCACTGCTGACCCAGGCCGCGCTGTTCAAGCGCAACAAGCTCGGCGACCAGCTCAAAGGCAAGTCGATCGCGCTGGTGTTCTTCAATCCGTCGATGCGCACCCGCACCAGCTTCGAGCTGGGCGCGTTCCAGCTGGGTGCCCACGCGGTGGTGCTGCAACCGGGCAAGGATGCGTGGCCGATCGAGTTCAACCTCGGTACGGTGATGGACGGCGATACCGAAGAACATATCGCCGAAGTGGCCAAGGTGCTGGGCCGCTACTGCGACATCATCGCCGTGCGCGCGTTCCCGAAGTTCGTGGACTGGGCCTATGACCGCCAGGACATCGTGCTCAACAGCTTCGCCAGGTATTCGCCGGTGCCGGTGATCAACATGGAGACCATCACCCACCCATGCCAGGAACTGGCTCACGTGATGGCGCTGCAGGAGCACTTCGGCACCCAGGACCTGCGCGGCAAGAAGTACGTGCTGACCTGGACCTATCATCCCAAGCCGCTGAATACCGCCGTGGCCAACTCGGCGCTGACCATCGCCACCCGCATGGGCATGGACGTGACCCTGCTGTGCCCGACCGCCGACTACATTCTCGACGACCGCTACATGGGCTGGGCCGAGCAGAACGTGGCCGAGAGCGGCGGCTCGCTGAAGATCAGCCATGACATCGACAGCGCCTACGCCGGTGCCGATGTGGTGTATGCCAAGAGCTGGGGCGCGCTGCCGTTCTTCGGCAACTGGGAGCCGGAAAAGCCGATCCGCGACCAGTTCAAGCACTTCATCGTCGACGAACGCAAGATGGCACTGACCAACAACGGTGTCTTCAGCCACTGCCTGCCGCTGCGTCGCAACGTGAAGGCGACCGACGCGGTGATGGACTCGCCGCAGTGCATCGCCATCAACGAGGCCGAGAACCGCCTGCACGTACAGAAGGCGATCATGGCCGCAGTCGCCGGCCGCTGATTTTTTCCCATTCAGAAACCCCGCCGGGCATGGCCCGGCGCTACCAGGACATACCCCCCCATGAGCAACAAAGACGTCGTCCTCGCCTTCTCCGGTGGCCTCGATACCAGCTTCTGCGTGCCGCACCTGCAGGAGCGCGGCTACAACGTGCATACCGTGTTCGCCGACACCGGCGGCGTGGATGATGAAGAGCGTGATTTCATCGAGAAGCGCGCCGCCGAACTGGGCGTGACCAGCCATGTCACCGTCAACGGCGGCCCGGCCATCTGGGAGGGCTTCGTCAAGCCGTTCGTGTGGGCAGGCGAGGGCTACCAGGGCCAGTACCCGCTGCTGGTCTCGGACCGCTACCTGATCGTCGATGCCGCGCTGAAGCGTGCCGCCGAGCTGGGCACCAACATCATCGCCCACGGCTGCACCGGCATGGGCAACGACCAGGTCCGCTTCGATCTGGCGGTGAAGGCGCTGGGCGACTACCAGATCATCGCGCCGATCCGCGAGATCCAGAAGGAGCACACCCAGACCCGCGCCTACGAGCAGAAGTACCTGGAAGAGCGTGGTTTCGGCGTGCGCGCCAAGCAGCAGGCCTACACCATCAATGAGAACCTGCTGGGCGTGACCATGTCCGGTGGCGAGATCGACCGCTGGGAAGCTCCGGGCGAGGGCGCACGTGGCTGGTGCTCGCCGCGCAGTGAATGGCCGGAACAGGCGCTGACCGTCACCCTGAAGTTCGTCGAGGGCGAAGCGGTCGAACTCGACGGCAAGGCATTGCCGGGCGACCAGATCCTGGCCCAGCTCAACAAGCTGTTCGCGCCGTACGGCGTGGGCCGTGGCGTGTACACCGGCGACACCGTGATCGGCCTGAAGGGCCGCATCGTGTTCGAAGCCCCCGGCCTTGTCTCGCTGCTGGCCGCCCACCGCGCGCTGGAAGACGCGGTGCTGACCAAGCAGCAGAACCGCTTCAAGCCGGACGTGGCGCGCAAGTGGGTGGAGCTGGTCTACGAAGGCTTCTATCACGACCCGCTGAAGACCGACATCGAGGCGTTCCTGAAGTCCTCGCAGGCCAAGGTCAACGGCGAGGTGGTCCTGGAGACCCGTGGTGGGCGCGTGGACGCGGTGGCGGTGAAGTCGCCGCATCTGCTCAACACCAAGGGCGCCACCTATGCGCAGTCGGCCGACTGGGGCGTGGAAGAAGCGGAAGGCTTCATCAAGCTGTTCGGCATGAGCTCCACGCTGTACGCGCAAGTCAACCGCGGCTGATCTGCGATCGCGCTGGGGCTCTCCAGCAGAGGCGATACCGTAGCGCCGGGCCATGCCCGGCGGAATTTCACAGGAACTGTTGATTCATGCTTGAACAGACACTCGATCACCTGCAGGCCCTGGTGTCCTTCGACACCCGCAACCCGCCGCGCGCGATCACCACCGCTGGCATCTTCGATTACCTGCGCGCCAACCTGCCGGGTTTCACCGTTGAAGTGATCGATCACGGGGCCGGTGCGGTCAGCCTGTATGCCGTGCGCGGCACACCGAAGTACCTGTTCAACGTGCATCTGGACACGGTGCCGGATTCGCCGCACTGGACTGCCGACCCGCACGTGATGCGCCGCCTGGACGATCGTGTGGTCGGCCTGGGCGTGTGTGACATCAAGGGCGCTGCGGCGGCGCTGGTGGCTGCGGCCAATGCCAGTGACGGCGATGCTGCGTTCCTGTTCTCCAGCGACGAGGAAGCCAACGATCCACGCTGCATCGCCGCGTTCCTGGCCCGTGGCATTGCCTATGACGCGGTGCTGGTGGCCGAGCCGACCATGAGCGAGGCCGTGCTCGCGCACCGTGGCATCAGCTCGGTGCTGATGCAGTTTGCCGGCCGTGCGGGCCATGCGTCCGGCAGGCAGGATGCGGCCGCCAGTGCGCTGCACCAGGCGATGCGCTGGGGCAATCGGGCCCTGGATCATGTGGACTCCCTGGCGTCTGCACGCTTCGGTGGCCTGACCGGCCTGCGTTTCAACATCGGGCGCGTCGAAGGCGGGATCAAGGCCAACATGATCGCACCGGCAGCCGAAGTGCGTTTCGGCTTCCGCCCCTTGCCCTCGATGGACATCGATGCGCTGCTGGCGACCTTCGCGGGCCTTGCCGAACCGGAAGCCGCGCTGTTCACCGAAACCTTCCGTGGCCCCAGCCTCCCGGCCGGTGACATCGCCGAGGCCGAGAACCGCCGTCTGCTGGCGCGTGACGTGGCCGATGCACTGGAGCTGCCGATCGGCAACGCGGTGGACTTCTGGACCGAGGCCTCGCTGTTCTCCGCGGCAGGCTATACCACGCTGGTGTTCGGCCCCGGCGACATCGCCCAGGCCCACACGGCCGATGAGTTCGTGACGCTGGAGCAGCTGCAACGCTATGCCGACGCCGTGCACCGCATCATCGGCGCCGGCGCCTGATCAACCCCACAACGCCGCCATGCCCCGGCATGGTGGAACTGCAACGCGGCGACCGCCGCCTGTGACGAAACCGAAATGTCTCCTGCCCTCCAGCCCCACCGCCAGACCCGCCAGACCATCGTGCGCCTGCTGTCCAGCATGGCCAGCGCGAAGGAGATCAGCCAGTACCTCAAGCGCTTCTCGCAGCTGGACGCCAAGCGCTTCGCCGTGGTCAAGGTCGGTGGCGCCGTGCTGCGCGACGATCTTGAAGCGCTGACCTCCTCGCTGTCCTTCCTGCAGGAAGTCGGGCTGACCCCGATCGTGCTGCACGGTGCCGGCCCTCAGCTGGACGCCGAGCTGTCCGCTGCCGGCATCGAGAAGCAGACCGTCAACGGCCTGCGCGTGACCTCGCCGGAAGCACTGGCGATCGTGCGCCGGGTGTTCCAGCAATCCAACCTGCGCCTGGTCGAAGCCCTGCAGCAGAATGGCGCGCGTGCCACCTCGATCACCGGCGGCGTGTTCGAGGCCGAGTACCTGGACGTGGATACCTACGGCCTGGTCGGTGAAGTGAAGAAGGTCAACCTGGCGCCGATCGAAGCCAGCCTGCGCGCCGGATCGATCCCGGTCATCACCAGCCTGGGTGAGACGGCCGGCGGACAGATCCTGAACGTCAATGCCGACTTTGCCGCCAACGAACTGGTGCAGGAACTGCAGCCGTACAAGATCATCTTCCTGACCGGTACCGGTGGCCTGCTGGACGAGGCGGGCAACGTCATCGATTCGATCAACCTGTCCACCGAGTACGACCACCTGATCGCACAGCCGTGGATCCACGGCGGCATGAAGGTCAAGATCGAACAGATCAAGGATCTGCTCGATCGCCTGCCGCTGGAATCGTCGGTGTCGATCACCCGCCCGGCCGATCTGGCCAAGGAACTGTTCACCCACAAGGGCTCCGGCACGCTGGTGCGCAAGGGCGAGAAGGTGCTGCGCGCGGCCACGTGGGACGCGTTGGACCTGCCACGCCTGAAGGGCCTGATCGAATCCAGCTTCGGCCGCACCCTGGTGCCGGACTACTTCCAGAAGACCAGGCTGCTGCGCGCGTACGTCAGCGAGAACTATCGGACGGCCGTCATCCTGACCAACGAGGCCGAAGGTGTCTATCTGGACAAGTTCGCCGTGCTCGATGATGCGCAGGGCGAGGGCCTGGGACGTGCGGTCTGGAACGTGATGCTGGAGGAAACGCCTCAGCTGTTCTGGCGCTCGCGTCACGGCAATCCGATCAACCACTTCTACTACGCCGAATCCGACGGTTGCTACAAGCAGGATCAGTGGAAGGTGTTCTGGTTCGGTGCCGATGGCATCGACCGCATCCGCACCTATGTCGATCACTGCGCTACACGCGCACCGAGCCTGCAGGGCTGAATGATGACCGTCACCGACACCTGGGCGACGGTGCCGACCCTGCGCGGCCAGCATGTGACGCTGCAGCCCTTGCAGCAGGGACACGTGGACGGCCTGCGTGCCGCGCTGGAAGGCAGCGGTCTGGACCGGCTCTGGTACACCCAGGTGCCGGCGCCGGCACAGGCAGGTGCCTACGTACAGGCCGCGCTGCAGGCGCAGGCCGAGGGCAGGGTGCTGCCCTTCGTCATCCGTGATGCTGCTGGCGACATCGTCGGCAGCACCCGCTTCTATGACCTCGATGCTGCCGTGCCCAGGCTCAGTCTCGGCTACACCTGGTATGCACCGCGCGTGCAGCGTACCGGTGCCAATACCGAGGCCAAGCTGTTGCTGCTGCAGCACGCCTTCGAAGTCATGGGCTGCATCAGCGTGGTGCTGGAAACCAGCTGGTTCAACACCACCTCGCGCACCGCCATCGCCCGTCTGGGGGCCAAGCAGGATGGCGTGCTGCGCAACCACAAGCGGCATGCCGACGGCACGCCGCGCGACACCGTCATCTTTTCCATCATCGATGCGGAATGGCAGGGCGTGAAGCGCCACCTGCAGTACCGTCTGGACAGCCACGCATGAACGATTCGATTTTCACCCTGGGCATCATCGGTGCCCGCGGCCATACCGGTGCCGAACTGATCAAGCTCGTTGCCGCGCATCCGCGCCTGCGCCTGGCGTTCGTATCCTCGCGCGAGCGTGCAGGGCAGCGCCTGTCTGACCATCACCCGGAAGTGCAGGGTGACCTGCGCTACGAGAACCTCGACGCCGACGCGGTGGCGGCCAAGGGCGTGGACGCGGTGATCCTGGCGCTGCCCAATGGCCTGGCCGCACCGTTCGTGGCCGCGCTTGAAAGCGCCCGGCCCGATACGGTGATCGTGGACCTGTCGGCCGATTACCGCTTCGACCACAGCTGGTACTACGGTCTGCCGGAGCTGACCCGTGGTCGCTACACCGGGCAGAAGCACATCAGCAATCCTGGCTGCTACGCCACCGCGATGCAGCTGGCGATCCATCCGCTGCTGGACCTGCTGGCCGGGCCCCCGCAGTGCTTCGGCGTGTCCGGCTACTCCGGTGCGGGCACCACGCCCTCGGACAAGAACAACGTCGAACTGCTTGCCGACAACCTGATGCCGTACGCGCTGACCAACCACGTGCACGAGCGCGAGGTGTCGGTGCAGCTGGGGGTGGCGGTCGAATTCATGCCGCATGTGGCGCCCCATTTCCGCGGCATCACCCTGACCGCCAATCTGTGGTTGAACCGCGCACAGACACGCGAGCAGATCGTCGAGCGTTTCCAGCAGGCCTATGCCGGCGAAGCACTCATCGAGGTGGTGGATGACGCGCCGTGGGTCAGCCGCATCACCGGCCGCCACGGTGCCCAGATCGGTGGCTTCACCCTGGCCCCGGGCGGCAAGCGGGTGGTGGTGGTGGCGACCCTGGACAACCTGCTGAAGGGCGCGGCCACCCAGGCCATGCAGAATCTCAACCTTGCGCTGGGCATCGACGAACTGACGTCGATCCCGCACTGAACCCGCATCCGGAGCCCCCATGGCAGACCTTCTTTGGCAGAAACCCGGTGTCGCTGTCGACGCCCAGATCCAGACCTTCCTCGCCGGCGATGACGTGATCCTCGACCGCGAGTTCTTCCTGCATGACATCGCGGCCAGCGCCGCGCATGCACAGGGCCTGCAGCACATCGGCATCCTCGCCGCCAGCGAGCTGGAGGGCCTGCTGCACGAGCTGGAGGTGCTGGCAGACGACTTCCGCGCAGGCCGTTTCGTGCTGGATACGCGCTATGAAGACGGTCACTCGGCGATCGAAGCGCGCCTGACCGAGCGGCTGGGTGATGCCGGCCGCAAGATCCACACCGGTCGCAGCCGCAATGACCAGATCCTGGTCGCCACCCGCCTGTGGCTGAAGGAAAAGCTGCAGCGCGTCGCCCAGCTCAGCGCCGAGGTGGCCAAGGTCGCGCTCGACCGCGCGCAGGCGGAAAAGGACCTGCCGGTGCCGGGCTATACGCACATCCAGCGTGCCGTCGTGTCCTCGGCGGGCATGTGGTGGGCCGGCTGGGCGGAAGCCTTCATCGACAATGCCATCCGTGCGCGTGACACCCATGCGCTGGTTGATGCCAACCCGCTGGGCACCGCCGCCGGATATGGCGTGAACCTGCCGCTGGACCGTGAACACACCACGGCCGCGCTCGGTTTCGCGCGCATGCAGGTATCGCCGATCTATGCACAGTTGTCGCGCGGCAAATTCGAGCTGGCCGCACTGGAAGCGCTGGGTGGCGCTACCCTGGACCTGCGTCGCATCGCCTGGGACCTGTCGCTGTTCACCAGCGCCGAATTCGGCTTCGTCGCGCTGCCGGCGCAGTACACCACCGGCAGCTCGATCATGCCCAACAAGCGCAACCCCGATGTGATCGAGCTGATGCGTGCCACCCACGCCAGCGTTGCCGCGGCGCGCACCGAAATCGAACAGCTGCTGTCGCTGCCGTCCGGCTACCATCGCGACCTGCAATCGTCCAAGGGCGCCATCTTCCACGGCTTCGGTCGCGGCCTGGCCGCGCTGGAACTGCTGCCGGCGCTGCTGGCCAACCTGGAATGGCGCGAGGACAGGCTGCGCGCAGCGATCGACTCCGGCATGTACGCCACCGACGTCGCGGTCGAGGCCGCCGTGGCCGGCGTGCCGTTCCGCGACGCCTACAAGGCTGCCGCGGCAGGTGCCGACAGCGCAGGGCAGGGACGCACGCCGGAGGGCAGCCTGGCCGCGCGTGTTTCGCCGGGTTCGGCATCGGACCTGCGCCTGAATGAGCTGCGCGCGCGCTGGCAGGCGCTGTCCTGATGGCGGGCACCGTCTATCTGGTCCTGGCCATGCGCCGGCCCGGCTTCAATGCTGCCGCTGTGCAGCCGCATCTGGATTTCCTCGATGGCCTGCGTGCGCAGGGCCAGTTGCAGCTCACCGGTGGTTTCGCCGACGGCAGCGGCGGTGCCTACGTGCTGTGCAACGTGGAGAGCCTCGCGCAGGCGCAGGCCATCGTCGCCGCGGATCCGCTGGTGACGATGCAGGCCTCCGAGCTGACCGTGCACGAATGGAATACCCGCTGAGAGCCCGGCCATGACCCCGCACGCCGCCCCCGTCGCTTCGCCGTTTCCCGAACAGGCGCTGCCGCCATGGCGACGTGCCGTCCTGAAGGTGGGCAGCAGCCTGCTCGCTGCCGATGGAGGCGGCCTGTCGCCACGCCATGCGCTTGGCCTGGCCCAGTTCGTCTCGGCCAATGTGCTGGCCGGCCGCGAAGTGGTGATCGTCTCGTCCGGCGCGGTCGCCGCCGGACGCGCGATCCTGCCGCGTGCCGATGAGCCGGGCGCTGCGATGGCCGCACGGCAGGCACTGGCTGCGCTTGGCCAGGCGCAGCTGATCGGCCTGTGGCAGCGCTTCTTCGAGCGCCCGGTCGCGCAGGTGCTGCTGACCCACGACGACCTGCGCAACCGCCGCCGCTACCTCAACGCCCGCGCCACCCTCACCGAACTGCTGCGACTGGGTGCGCTGCCGGTGGTGAACGAGAACGACACCGTCTCGGTGGATGAACTCAAGCTCGGCGACAACGACAACCTCGCCGCGACCGTGGCGGCGCTGGTCGATGCCGACGCATTGTTCATCGCCACCGACATCGATGGCCTGTACAGCGCCGATCCGCGCACCGTGGCCGACGCACGGCCGCTGCACGATGTGCCGGAACTGGGCCCGGACGTGCTGGCGATGGCCGGCGGCGCCGGCTCGCGTGCGGGCACCGGGGGCATGCGTACCAAGCTGGAAGCCGCCGCCAAGGCCGGCCGGCTGGGCATCGAAACCTATCTGTTCAACGGCCGCAGCGGCGAGGTGGTGCGCGCGCTGGCGCAGGATCGCCTGTTCGGCACCCGCATCCATGCCGCACGCAGCCGTGAAGCCGCACGCAAGCACTGGCTGCGCCATGCCCCCCTGGCCGATGGCGCGATCGTGATCGACGCGGGCGCGGCGCAGGCGATGCGCGAGAAGGGCGCTTCGCTGCTGCCCGGCGGCATCACCGGTGCCGACGGTGATTTCCGCCGGGGCGACATGGTGCAGGTGTGCTGGAACACCGCGGAAGGGCGGGTCTGCGTTGCCCGTGGTGTCAGCCAGTACGCGGCGGACGACGTGCGCCGCATCGCTGGCCGCCATTCGCGCGACATCCAGGCCGTGCTGGGCTACAACTATGGGGGCAGCGTCGTCCATCGTGACGATCTGGTGCTGCCATGACCGGACCGCAGGACACCCCGATGAGTGACATCCAAGCACAGGCACGCGCCTGCCGTGATGCGGCGCAGGCGGTTGCCGGCCTCGACAGCGAAGCGCGGCGCGCGCTGCTGCAGGCCATGGCACAGGCACTGGAAGTGAATGCCGGCCAGATCCTGGCCGGCAATGCGCGCGACCTGGCCGCCGCGCGCGAAAAGGGCGTCGGCAGTGCCATGCTGGACCGGCTGGCACTGGACCCTCCGCGTCTGCTGGCGATGGCCGACGCGGTGCGTGAGGTTGCCGCGTTGCCCGACCCGGTCGGGCAGGTCACCCGCGACGACGTCCGCCCCAACGGCATCCGCGTGCAGAAGGTGCGGGTACCACTGGGCGTGATCGCGATGATCTACGAGGCGCGCCCGAACGTGACCGCCGAAGCGGCCGCACTGTGCCTGAAGGCGGGCAATGGCGTGATCCTGCGTGGGGGCTCCGAGGCGATCCATTCCAATACCGCCATTGCCCAGGCATTGGCCGGTGCGTTGCAGGCCAACGGTGTTCCACCCGCAGCGGTGACCGTACTGACCGACCTGCGGCGTGAGGCGATGCTGGAGCTGCTGCAGCTGCACGAGCTGATCGACCTGGCGATTCCGCGGGGCGGCGAAGGCCTGATCCGCTTTGTCGCCGAACACGCGCGCGTGCCGGTGATCAAGCACTACAAGGGCGTCTGCCATCTGTTCGTGGACGCCAGCGCCGATCTCGACCAGGCCGTCGGCCTGCTGGTCGATGGCAAGTGCAGCCGGCCGGCCGCATGCAATTCACTGGAGACGCTGCTGGTGCATCAGCGCGTGGCGGCCGAGTTCCTGCCACGCGTGGCGCAGTCGCTTGGCGAACGGGGCGTACAACTGCGTGCGGATGCACGCGCGCGTCCGTTGCTGCCGGGCAGCACCGAGGCGACCGACGAGGACTACGCGGCCGAATTCCTCGATCTGGTGTTGGCCGTGCGCGTGGTCGACGATCTCGATGCGGCAATCGCCCATATCCGCCGCTACACCTCCGATCACACCGAAGTGATCGCGACCACCGACGCCGTCAATGCCGAGCGGTTCGTCAATGCGCTGCGCTCGGCGGTGGTGATGGTCAACGCATCCTCGCGCTTTTCGGACGGCGGCCAGCTTGGGCTGGGCAGCGAGATCGGCATCTCCACCACGCGCCTGCATGCTTATGGCCCGATGGGCCTGGAGGCGCTCACGGTCGAGCGCTTCGTGGTCCGCGGCGAGGGTCAGACGCGGGTCTGACCCCGGCAGCCGCCGGGGCTGGCCGGCGGCGATCCGTTTACCAGAGGTCTTCCAGCTTTCGCGGCTTGCAGGCCACCCACGATGCGCACAGCATCAGCGTGGCGCAGCCGAACAGGAAGCCGAACGGCAGCGTCCAGCCGTTGCTGACGGTATGCAGCCAACCAACCAGGAACGGCCCCAGGCAGCTGAAGCTGTAACCCACGCCCTGCATGAAGCCGGACAGCGCGGCGGAACCGGTCGGGGTACGCGTGCGCAGATTGATCAGGGTCAGTGCCAGCGGGAAGGTCGAGGGGCCCACGCCGAGCAGGCAGGCCCACAGCAGCGGCGCCTTCATGGGAGCCAGCAGCAGGCCGGCAAAGGCGATCACGAATGACGAATAGCCGATCAGGACCAGCGGGAACGGATTCTGCAGGCGCACCGCCATCGACGGAATGACCAGCGACGGCAACAGGCCCAGCGCCGAGAACACCGCCACCATCACCCCACCGAACGCAGGTGTGGCGCCGGCTTCGACCACGATGCGCGGCAGCCAGGTGAACATCGAATAGGTCATCAACGATGTCATGCCGAACATCAGCGTCATGCTCCAGCCCAGCGAGGTGCGCCAGACCTTGCCGTGAGGCTGCGCGGCGGGATCGGCAGCGTCGGCCTGCGGCTTCGGCGCGCGCCTGGCCAGTACCAGCCACGGCAGCGCGGCGGCCAATGCCAGCAATGCCCACATGCCCAGTGATACGCGCCAGCCGGCCGCGCTGGCCACCGGCACCGCCAGCAGTGCCGGCAGCATGGTGCCCAGCTGCAGCACGCTGATGTAGAGCGTGCTCATGGTGCCGACCTTGTTGGCGAAGTAGCGCTTCACCAGCGGCGGCACCACCACGTTGCCGATGCCCATTCCAGCCAGCGCGACGACCGCGCCCAGCAGCAGGGTGCCGACGTTGCCGGCGCTGGAGCGCAGCAGCAGGCCTGCCGTGGCCAGGATCATCGCCAGCAGGGTGGTGCGCTCCAGGCCCAGGCGCCGGGCCAGGGCCGGCGTGGCCACGCCGAACAGCGCGAACGAGGCGGTCGGCAGCATGCCCAGTACGCCGGTCATGGTGGTGCCGAATCCGAACTGCTGGCCCAGTACGTCCAGCAGCGGGGTGATCGAGGTGACGGCAGTGCGCAGGTTGACCGCCGCCAGCAGGATGGCGGCGAATGCCAGAACGCGGCCGTGCAGCAGCGACGGCGATTCGGATGAGGAGGAGCTCATGGTGGTCCTTGCAGGTGTCGCACGCCGCCACAGTGGCGTGCAGCGCCGGCATCGGTCTACGCCGACGCGGCAGGTGGGGGAGTGGACATCATTGTACGTCGCTGGCGGGGCGAGGTCCCGTCGGCGCAATCTGTCGCTATCGGCACCTTCCGGCACACTGCGGCGCGCCTCTCCGGCGTTGCGTCCGGCCGGTCGCTGGACGGCAGGCACAAAAAAACCCGGAGGACGATGGCGTCTTCCAGGCTTCTTGGTGACCACCGGAGTGGTCGGGGAGACAGGATTCGAACCTGCGACCTCTACGTCCCGAACGTAGCGCTCTACCAGACTGAGCTACACCCCGAAGGGAGCCGCCTATTCTAGCCATTCACCCCGATGGCGGCAAGGGGTGAACGCCGTTTCCTTCACGCTGCCGGGGCAGCGGCTCTTCAGGGAACAAAAAAGCCTGGACGACTTCACCAGGCTTCAATGCGACCACCGAAGTGGTCGGGGAGACAGGATTCGAACCTGCGACCTCTACGTCCCGAACGTAGCGCTCTACCAGACTGAGCTACACCCCGAAGGAGCCGCCTAAGATACCGTGTGAAGGCCTGGGCGGCAAGGTTTTTTTACATTTCAGCGGCGATTTTCCGTGTCGATGCGGTTCTGTTCGCGGGCTTCGAACCACATGCCATTGAGGATGGCGACCGTCGAGGCGAGGCCGGCGCCGAGGATCCAGGCGAAATACCACATGTTCGGTTCTCCTTGGGAGGCTGGGGATCAGTAGGCGTTGGGGTTGTTGCCCATTTCATCGCTGGTGGTCTTGCCCTTGAGCACGCGGTACACCCAGGTGGTGTAGGCGAGGATGATCGGCAGGAACACCACCGTGGCCAGCAGCATGATCCACAGGGTCAGATGGCTGGACGAGGCATCCCATACGGTCAGGCTGGAGGTGGGCTGGCTGGAGGAGGGCAGCAGGAACGGGAAGATCGCGAAGCCGACGGTCAGGATGATGCCGGCGATGGCCGCGCCGGAGGCGATGAAGGCCAGGCCGCCGCGACGGGCACGCAGCAGCACCGCGCTGGCGAGCAGGCCAAGCAGGCCGACCAGCGGCGCCAGCAGGGTGGCCGGCATGGTGCTGTAGTTGCGCATCCAGCCGCCGGCCGCGCCCAGCTCGGCGCTCTTCAGCAGCGGGTTGGTGGCGCCGTCGGTGATCACCTGCGAGGTGATCTGGTAGCCCGGCAGGCCGAAGGCCACCCAGGCTCCCCCCACCGCGAACAGTGCGAAGGCGATCAGCGCGGCAATGCTGCCAAAGCGTGCCGAGCGTTCAGCCACCGGGCCATCGGTCTTGATCACCAGCATCGCGGCACCGTGGGCCACCAGCATGGAAACGCTGAGCAGGCCGGCCAGCAGCGCGAACGGCATCAGCAGCCCGAAGAACGAGCCGGTGTAGAAGATGCGCATGCTGTCATCGAAGTGGAACGGCACGCCCAGCAGGACGTTGCCCACCGCCACGCCCATGATCAGCGCGGGGATGAAGCCGCCGATGAACAGCGCCCAGTCCCAGGTGTTGCGCCAGCGCTCGCCCGGCATCTTGCTGCGGAACTTGAAGCCGACCGGGCGCAGGATCAGGGCGAACAGGATGACGAACATCGCCAGGTAGAAGCCTGAGAAGCTGACCGCGTACAGCGGCGGCCAGGCGGCGAAGATCGCACCGCCGCCCAGGATCAGCCACACCTGGTTGCCTTCCCATACCGGGCCGATGGTGTTGATCACCAAGCGGCGCTCGTCGTCGGTGCGGGCCACGAAAGGCAGCAGCGTGCCCACTCCCAGGTCGAAACCATCCATCACCGCGAAGCCGATCAGCAGGATGCCGAGCAGCAGCCACCAGATCACGCGCAGCGTGGTGTAGTCCAGAAGAATGAAATCCATCTTGGTTCTCTCCTGCCTCAGGCCTGGCCGGCGGCCGGCGCTGCGGCATTGTGGGAAGCATGCGGGCGGGGCGACTGCAGCGACGGCAGTACCTCGTCCGGACCCTTGCGGATCGCCTTGAGCATCAGCTTGATCTCGACCACGATCAGTGCGGTGTAGATCGCGGTGAAGCCGGCCAGGGTCAGCACGATCTGGTGCAGGGCCAGGCCCGATGCCGCGTAGAACGTCGGCAGCACGCCATCAACCGCCCAGGGCTGACGGCCGTACTCGGCCACGAACCAGCCGCACTCGATCGCGATCCACGGTGCCGGCAGCGTCCACAGGGCCAGCGTGAGGAACCAGCGCTTGTCCTGGAAGTTGTTGCGGCACGAGTAGTAGAAGGCCAATGCGAAGAAGGCGATCAGGTAGAAGCCCAGGCCTGCCATCACGCGGAAGGTCCAGAACAGCGGCATCACGCGCGGCACGGTATCCATTGCCGCCTGCGAGATCTGCTCGGGCGTGGCATTGAGGATGTCCTCGCGGTAGCGCTTGAGCAGCAGCCCATGGCCCAGGTCCTGCCAGTGGCGGTCGAACATCTCACGGGCTTGGACATCGTTCTTGTCGGCGCGCAGGCGTTCCAGCGCACCGTAGGCGAGCTGGCCGCCGCGTACGCGGTGCTCGGCGCGCTCCACCAGTTCCAGGATGCCCGGGATCGGCTGGTCCAGCGAACGGGTGGCAATCAGGCCCATCAGGTACGGGATCTTCACCGCATAGTCGTTCTGGTGGGTCTGCTGGTTGGGAATGCCGAAGGCGGTGAAGTCCGCCGGGGCGCGCTCGGTTTCCCACATCGCCTCGATCGCGGCCAGCTTCATCTTCTGGTGCTCGCTGGCGGCGTAGCCGCTCTCATCGCCCAGCACCACCACCGACAGCGATGACAGCAGGCCGAACGCAGCGGCCACCGCGAACGAACGGCGGGCCAGGTCCTTGTGCTTGTTGCGCAGCAGGAACAGGGCACTGATCGACATCACGAACACCGCGCCGGTTACGTAGCCAGCGCTGACGGTATGCACGAACTTGGCCTGCGCCACCGGGTTGAACACCACGGCCATGAAATCGACCACTTCCATGCGCATGGTTTCCGGGTTGAACACCGCGCCGGTGGGGTTCTGCATCCAGCCGTTGGCGATCAGGATCCACACCGCCGACAGGTTGGTGCCCAGCGCCATCAGCCAGGTGACCGTCAGGTGCTTGACCTTGCTCAGGCGGTTCCAGCCGAAGAAGAACAGGCCGACGAAGGTGGCTTCCAGGAAGAAGGCCATCAGTCCTTCGATCGCCAGCGGCGCACCGAAGATGTCACCCACATAATGGCTGTAGTACGACCAGTTCATGCCGAACTGGAATTCCATGACGATGCCGGTGGCCACGCCCATGGCGAAGTTGATGCCGAACAGCACGCCCCAGAACAGGGTCATCCGGCGCCAGATCTCCTTGCCGGTCATCACGTAGACACTCTCCATGATGGCGACCATGAACGACAGGCCCAGGGTGAGTGGTACGAATAGGAAGTGGTACATCGCGGTCAGCGCGAATTGCAGCCGCGACAGTTCTACGACTGTCTGATCAATCATGGCCTGGCTACCTCGTTGGATAGTGCCGTTGCAGGTGGCGGGAAGGGTGGTCTACGACGTGAATGATGTGACCGACTACTTCAGACAGCCTTGATCCAGATCAATGTATGAACAGGTACGCGAAGAGATCGTATGCAGGCCCTGTGAAAACTGCGACCCCTGGCCGCAGGGGGAGGCTGTTGCCTGTGCCTACAATGCCACCCATCCTCCACTCCCTGTGAAGACCCTTTGAGCGCTGCCGAACCGACCGCCCTTTCGCCGGAAGCCGAGACGAACCGGCAGCGGCGTGCCCGCACCGCGTGGCTGGCCGACCTCGCACGGGGTGCACGGGGCCGCCAGCGCCTGGCGGCCGTGTGCATCAGCCTGTCCGGCGCGCTGCTGATCGGCCAGGCCGCCGCCATCGCCTGGCTGGTGCAGCAGGTTCTGGTGGAGCAGGCGCCGTTGTCCTCGGGCCTGCCGGTGCTGGCCGCGCTGGCGGTGATCCTGTTGCTGCGCACGGCATTGGGCAGCGCGACCCAGGCTGCCGCCGGCGATGTTGCCGACACCGCCCGCCTGGCCCTGCGCGAGCGCGTGTTCGCGCGCCTGCTCGGCCACGGGCCGCTGTGGCTGCGGCAGCGCCGCACCGGCGAGCTGGGCGAGCTGCTGCTGCATCACGGTGATGCGATCGAGAATTATTACAGTGGTTTCCTGCCGGTGCGCACCGAAGTGGTGGTGGTGCCCGTGCTGATCCTGGCCGCGGTGGCCTGGGTGGATTGGGTGGTGGCGCTGATCCTGCTGTTCACGGCGCCGCTGGTGCCGTTCTTCATGATGCTGGTGGGGTGGGGCGCCGAAGCGGCGGGTCGCGCGCAGCTGGGTGAGCTGGCGCGCATGAGCGGCCATTTCGCCGACCGCATCAAGGGCCTGGGCCTGCTGCGCGTGTACGGACGGGGCGAGGCCGAGCTGGCGGGCATAGAAGCCGCTGCCGAGGGCGTCCGGCTGCGCACGATGAAGGTACTGCGGATCGCGTTCCTGTCGTCCACGGTGCTGGAGTTCTTCGCTTCCGTCAGCGTGGCGATGGTCGCGCTGTACCTGGGCTTGAGCTACCTGGGCATGATGTCGCTGCATGCGGCCGTGCCGACGTTGGGCGCAGGCCTGTTCTGCCTGCTGCTGGCACCGGAATTCTATGCACCGCTGCGACGGCTGGCCGCGCATTATCACGATCGTGCCAACGCGCTTGCCGCGGCAGCCGAAGTGGAACGCCTGCTGCAGTCGTTGCCGGATGAGCAGGGATTGATCGAGAACGAGGTTGTGCCGCTGGCAGTGGAGCCGGCCGAGGCCGCACTGCCGCCGCTGCAGGCGCAGGGCCTGGTGCTGCGCCCGCTGGGCGCGTCGCAGGATGTGCTGCAGGGCGTGGATGTGCTGCTGGAGCCAGGCCAGCGGCTGGCACTGGTGGGTGCCAGCGGCAGCGGCAAGAGCACGCTGCTGGAGGCACTGGCCGGCTGGCTGCCGCCGCGCGGGGGCAGGCTGATGCTGCGCCCCGGCGTGCAGGTCGCCTATGCCAGCCAGCGCCCCTATCTGTTCCACGGCAGCATTGCCGACAACCTGCGGCTGGCCGATCCTGGCGCCAGTGATGCCCGATTGCGCGCGGTGGCCGAGGCCGCGCAGGTACTCACGTTCGCGCAGGGGCTGCCGCAGGGGCTGGACACGATCATCGGTGAACGCGGCTTCGGCCTGTCCGGAGGCGAGGCACGACGCATCGGCCTGGCCCGCCTGCTGCTGCGCGATCCGCAGGTGCTGCTGCTGGATGAGCCGACCGCCTTCCTCGATGCAGATACCGAAGCAGCGCTGCTGCGCAGTCTGGCCGCCTACGCGCGGGGTCGCAGCGTGGTGGTTGCCACCCACAGCCCGGCCGTGATCGCCTGGGCTGATCGCTGCCTGCTGCTGCCGGAAGGACGTCTGGTCGAGCCGGCGCAGGCGGTGCACGCATGAGCCGCTCGCCCGATACGCTGCGTGCGGTGTTCCTGCAGCAGCGGCCGCGTCTGCTGCTGACCATGCTGCTGCTGTGGACCACGATGCTGGCAGGCACCGCCCTGCTTGGCCTGTCCGGTGGCTTCCTCACCGCAGCGGCGCTGGCCGGTGCCGCCGGTCTCGGCCAGGGCTTCAACTTCTTTTCGCCATCGGCCGGCATCCGTGGCCTGACCATGGCGCGCATCGTTTCCCGTTATTTCGAGAAGCTGGTTGGCCACGATGCCACGTTGCGCATCGCCCGTGACCTGCGGGTATGGTTCTTCCGGCGTGCACTGCCGCTGGCGCCGGCGCGGCTGGGTGCCACCCGTACCGGTGAGCTGCTCGCGCGCCTGCTCGGCGATATCGGTGAAGTGGACGGCCTGCTGGTCCGCGCGCTGGGCCCCTTGGTCGCGCTGGGTGCCCTGTCGATGGTGGCCGTGCTGTCGGCGGCGATGATCCTGCCGTCGGCAGCGGTGCTGCTGGCGGTGCTGGCTGCGCTGATTGCCTTCGGTGTGCCGTGGCTGGGCGTGCGTGGCCGCGACGGCGAGGAGGCGGATCGCGCCGCGCATCGAGCCGCGCTGCGTACTGCCGCGTTTGAAGGTCTGGAAGGCGCGGGTGATCTGGCGGCGCTGCACGCCGATGCGGCGTGGCAGCTGAAGGTGCGGGTGGCCGCCAAGCAGTTGGCCGCGCGTGATCGCCGTCGCCGCTGGCGCCTGATCGCCGCGTCGACACTGCACGGCAGCGTGGCCGGACTTGGCCTGGTGGCCATGCTGGCACTGGCCCTGCATGCGGCCGAGCAGCAGCGCATCGCCGCCGAAATGGCAGCCGGACTGGTGTTCCTGACGGTGGCGCTGATCGAGCTGTGGGCGGGGATGGGCCTGGCATGGCAGTCGTTGCAGTCCGGTCGCATCTCGGCCGATCGTCTGCAGTCCATCGTCGAGCAGCCGCCGGCCGTGGACGAGCCGCTGGCACCGCAGCCGGTTCCGGTGCAGGCACGCGTGCACTGGGATGACGTCCACTTCCAGTGGCCGGGAGCGGCACGCCCGGTGCTGCGCGGGCTGCAGCTGACGCTGGCGCCCGGCGAGCGCATCGCGATCCGTGGCGACAGCGGCTGCGGCAAGACCACGTTGTCCAGCCTGCTGCTGCGCCTGTGGGACCCGCAGCAGGGCCGGCTGACCTATGGCGGGCGGGACCTGCGCGATTTCGCCCAGGCCGATTGGCATCGGCAGCTGGCCTGGCTGCCGCAGAACGCCCCGGTGTTCGCCGGCAGCGTGGCGGAGAACCTGCGCCTGGGGGATCCTGATGCCGACGACGCTGCATTGTGGGCGGTGTTGCACAGGGTGCGACTGGGCGAGTGGGCCGAGCGCAATGGTGGCCTGCTGGCCTGGGTCGGCGAGAACGGTGCGACGATGTCCGCGGGGCAGGCGCGACGCCTGGCGCTGGCCCGCGCGCTGTTGCGCAACGCGCCGATCCTGTTGCTGGACGAACCGACCGAAGGCCTGGACGTGGACACAGCCCATGCGCTGCTGCAGGATCTGGCCGGCCTGCTGGACGGTCGCAGCCTGTTGATGATCACCCATGACGACCTGCCCGATGGCGTGGTCGACGCGCAGTACCGGTTGCGCGATGGCATGCTGATCCGCGAGGTGTGAGCGGCGCGCCTCGTCAGGAAAATTCGCGCAGCATCACGGCGATCGAGGCCACATTGGCCAGCACGCACAACCCGAACACCCACTGGAATGCGGCTTTGCGATGCTTGTGGCGGAACGTTGCCTGGCCCAGCAATGCGCCGGGCCAGCCGCCGGCGAAGGCCAGCAGCTGGAGTGTCCGTTCCGGAACGCGCCGGTGGTTGCGTTGTGCGGCGCGCTTGTCATGGCCATACAGGCCAAACGACACGGCACTGGCCAGCAGGCACCAGCCGCTCAGCCACAAGGGCAGAACGCCGCTGATCGTCAGTGCGATCAGCGCGCCGAAGGCCGCCAGCGCGAGATTACGCCGCCACCCCACCTACAGCGTGTCGAGGAAGCCGCGAACAGCCGGGCCGAACCGTTCGAAATCGACCAGGAAGGCATCATGGCCCTGCGGCGAGTCCAGCCCGATGAAGCGTGCATCGGCGCCGCCGGCGCGCAGGCCTTCGGCCACCTGCTGCTGCTGCTGCACCGGGAACAGGATGTCGGTATTGGCGCCGATGGCCAGCGCCTTGTCCACACGGATTCTGGCCAGGCCAGCCATGACATCGCCATCGGCATACTCGGCCAGGTCGAACCAGTCCATCGAGCGGCTCAGGTACAGATAGCAGTTCGGATCGAAGAAGCGCACGAAGCGGCGCGCGTGGCCTTCAAGATAGCTTTCGACCTGGAACTCCAGGCCGAACGGATCGTCGTCGGCCTGGTCCGAGTCCAGGCGCACGCGGCCGAAGCGGCCGTCCCATTCCAGCGCCGAGCGGTAGGTGATCACCCCCAGCTTGCGCGCCATGCGCATGCCGGATTCAGGGTACTGGGTGTCGTCGTAGCGGCCACTGTTCCAGCATGGATCGAGACGGATCGCTTCCCGCTGCAGTGATCGGATGGCGATGGAGAACGGCAGCGCCTGCGCACTGCCGGAAATGTTGATGTGGCTGCGCGCGATCCCCGGATGCAGCATCAGCACCGCCAGCGCGGTCATGCCGCCCATCGAGTTGCCGATCACGCAGGCCAGCCGTTCGATACCCAGCGCACGCACCACCTCGACGGCGGCGCGTGCACCGTCTTCGATCGACAGTTCGGGGAAGTCGAGCCGGTACGGTTCGCCGGTCGCCGGATCGATCGAGGCCGGTCCTGTCGAGCCCTTGCAGCTGCCCAGCGAGTTCACGCAGACCACGAACCAGCGGTCGGTATCGATCGGCTTGCCCGGCCCGAGCATCGCCTCCCACCAGCCTGGTGCGGGATTGCCTGCGTTGCCGGCGGCATGCGCGTCCGGCGACAGGCCGGTGACGATCAGGATCGCATTGCTCCCATCGGCAGCCAGCGTGCCCCAGGTCTCGTAGGCCACGCGCGCACCGTGCAGGGCGCCGCCGCGCTTGAACGGAAAGGGCGAAGGCAGGGCATGGAAGCGGGTGCCGGGCGGAATGAATTCGGTCATGCGGGCATTCTAGCGGGGCCACATGTGGAGCTGGCGACACGCTGGTTTCCATCAGCGGGCGAATGTCGCAGGCCAACCCTCTGCCGGGCATGGCCCGGCGCTGCCGAAGGTGCGCGTGCAGGTAGCGCCGGGCCATGCCCGGCGAGCGCAGCAACGCGGGAATTACGGGAACCGCAATTCGACCATGCCCTCATGCGGCAGGCTCACCTTTACCGGCAGGCTCTGCAGGTCACCGTCGCCGCGATTGGCATTGCCACTGCGCGAGATCCGCGCCAGCACTTCCACCTCGCGATGCGCTGACAGGGGGGCGGTGGGCATGGGACTGTCGCCGTCGCCAAGTCCGACCGTGCCGGCAAAACCGGCCAGGGGCAGCTTGCGCACCGCGACCGGCATCGGCGGGCCGCCGACCGCACGTGCCAGCACGAAGATCTGCGCGCCCGCAGGCCATTGCGCATGCTGCACGGAGGCGGGCAGCTGCACACGCACCTGCAGCAGTGCAGGCGAGGTCGCCGGGGCTGGCTCAGGCGCCTGTGCGGCCGCTTCGCGGGCAATGGCGATCTGTGCCTGCAGCGCCTGCGCGGCACCCGGTTCCAGGTGCGGCAGCAGGCCGCTCCAGACATCGGCGGCTTCGCTGTTGCGGCCGCGCTGGCGCAGGGCGATGCCGAGCAGCCAGCTGGCCCGTTCGGCATCGGGCGCCAGCGTGCGCGCCCGCTGCAGCCACGATACGGCGGTGTCGTCGAACTGCTTTCCGGCATCGGCCTGCGCGCGCGCCTGCGCGGCCTCCACCAGCACGCCCGGGTCGTCCGGTGCGAGTGCTACCGCGCGCGCGAAGGCTTCGGCAGCCGCGGCGGCGTTGCCCAGTTCGCTCTGCGAGCGGCCGAGCAGGGCCCAGCCATCGGCACGTTGTGGATCACGCTGCAGCGCGCCCTGCAGGGCCTGCACGCCTTCGCGCAGGGTCGCCACCGATGGCGCCGGCTGCACCCGTGCCGCCTGCGGGTTCCCGACCAACTGGTACAGGCAGGCACCGGCGATGCCCACGGCAAGCACAGCGACGAGGAAGCCGGTGCGGCCTTGCCGCCGCAGCGGCCACAACACCAGCAGCGCAGTGAGCGCAGCGCTGCCGGCAGCCGCGAAAAGCAGCCAATCGTTCACCAGTCCTCTCCCACGTCGGCCGATGCCGGCGGTGCGGCGGCCACGGTGCGGGCACGACGGCGGACGATGCCCACCACCACCAGCACGCCGGCGCCCAGTACCAGCAGCGGGCCACCCCACAGCAACCAGGTGCCCGGCTGCAGGGGCGGCTGGTACAGCACGAAGTCGCCATAGCGGGCGACGAGGAAGCGCTTGATCTGCGTATCGTCATGGCCCTGCTGCATCAGCTGCAGTACCTCCCGGCGCAGGTCCTGGGCGATCTGGGCGTTGGAATCGGCCAGCGACTGGTTCTGGCACTGCACGCAGCGCAGCTGCGCGGCGAGGTCGTGGAAACGACGCTCCTCCGCTGCATCACGGAACTGCAGCGGCTGTGGGTCATGCAGTGGTTGCTGCGCCAGGCTGGGCAACGACCCGGCCAGCAGCAGCACCAGCAGCCCGCGCAGGCCGCTACGGAGCAACGCGCTGCGAGCCAGCCGCATCGTTCTGTGCCTTCTCGATCTTCTCCAGCGCCGGGATCAGCTTCTCGTCGACCACCTTCTGCGTCATCGCTCCGCTGTACTTCCAGCGCACGATGCCGCTGCCGTCGACGAGGAAGGTCTCCGGCGCGGCCGTCACGCCCCAGTCGATCGCGGTGCGGCCTTCGACGTCGCTGAGCACGACCATGAACGGATTGCCCAGCTGTTCCAGCCAGTGCAGGGCATCGGTGGGGTCGTCTTTCCAGTTGTAGCCGATCACGCGCACGCGCTTGCTCTCGGCGAAACGGGTCAGTACCGGGTGTTCCTCGCGGCAGGCCGCGCACCAGCTGCCCCAGACGTTCAGCAGATAGGGTGCACCGCGCAGTTCTTCGCTGCGCACGATCATCTGCGGGTCGTGCAGCACCGGCAGCGCGAAGGCGGGGGCAGGTTTGTCGATCAGGGCCGAAGGCAGCACGTCGCGCTGCGGGTCGCCCGACTTCATCACGCCGTAGATCATCAACCCGAGCAGGCCGAAGAAGAACAGCACGCCGATCACGATGGCGACCGGCGGCAGTGGGCGGGAGGGACGCGGGGCGGGGGACTCGGACATGGAAACTCCTACGGACGACGGAAGCGGCGGTCAGCGGCGGTGATGAATCCACCCAGCGCCATCAGCAGCGCGCCCAGCCAGATCCAGCGCACGAACGGTTTGATGTGGACGCGGACCGCCCACGCATTGTTGCCCAGCGGCTCGCCCAATGCCACGTAGACATCGCCGCCGACGCGCGCATCGATGCCGGCCTCGGTCATCACCTGGCCACCGCTGGCGTACTGCCGCTTCTCCGGATGCAGCAGGGCCAGTTCGCGGCCGTCGCGGAACACCCGCAGATGACCACGGTCGGCAATGAAGTTGGGGCCCTCGCGGTGATCCACGCCTTCGAAGCGCACCTCGTGACCGCCGACCACGATCTGCTGGCCCGGTGCCAGCGCCACTTCGCGCTGTACGTTCAGCGCTTCCACCAGCAACGCGCCCGCCAGGAACACGGCCACGCCGGCATGGGCGACGATCATGCCGAGCATTTCGGCAGTGAAGCGGCCATTGCCACGCAACCGCTGCCAGACGAAGCGGGCGGTGCCCAGTGCGACCCAGGCCGCCGCGGCGACGCCGATGCCGGCTTTCCATCCGTTCTGCGGCGCCTGCCACCAGGCCAGCGCACCGAGCAGTACCGCCAGACCGAGCCAGGGGGCGAGCAGGGCCATGGCGCGCGAAGGCTGGTCGCGCTGCCATTTCACCAGCGGGCCGAAGGGCAGCAGCAGCACCAACGGGGCCATCAACAGCAGGAACAGGCTGCCGAAGTAGGGTGGGCCGACCGAGATTTTGCCCAGCGACAGCGCATCGGCCAGCAGCGGGTACAGCGTGCCGAGCAGGACCATCGCGCAGGCGGTGGCCAGCAGCAGGTTGTTGGCCAGCAGCAGCGTTTCGCGCGAGGTCGCGGTGAAGCCGCGGCGGGGATCATCGGCGTCGATGCTCAGCTGGCCCGCCCGCAGCGCGTACAGCAGCAGGCTTCCACCGACCAGCAGCGACAGGAACACAAGGATGAACAGGCCCCGCGAAGGATCGGCGGCGAACGAGTGCACGCTGGTCAGCACGCCGGAGCGCACCAGGAACGTGCCCAGCAGCGACAACGCGAATGCGGCGATCGCCAGCAGCAGGGTCCAGCTGCCGAAGGTGCCGCGCTTCTCGGTGACCGCCTGCGAGTGGATCAGTGCGGCGCCCACCAGCCACGGCATGAAGCTGGCGTTCTCGACCGGATCCCAGAACCACCAGCCGCCCCAGCCCAGTTCGTAGTAGGCCCACCAGCTGCCCAGGGCGATGCCCAGGGTCAGGAAGGCCCAGGCGACATTGGTCCATGGCCGCGTCCAGCGCAGCCAGCGTGCGTCCACGCGTCCCTCCAGCAGCGCGGCCACGGCGAAGGCGAACGGCACCGCGAAACCGACGTAGCCCAGGTACAGCATCGGCGGGTGGATGATCAGCCCCGGATCCTGCAGCAGCGGATTGAGGTCACGGCCCTCCAGCGGGGCCGGGTTCAAGCGCAGGAACGGGTTGGAAGTGAAGATCAGGAAGGCGAGGAAGCCCACGCTGACGATGCCCATCACCGCCAGCACGCGCGCCTGCACGTGCTGGGGCAGGTGCCGTGAGAACAGTGCGACCGCGCCGGTCCACAGTGCCAGCACCAGTGCCCACATCAGCAGCGAGCCTTCGTGCGCGCCCCACACCGCCGAGTAGCGGTAGATGAGTGGCAGCAGCGAGTTGGAGTTCTCGGCCACGTAGCGCACCGAGAAGTCCTGCTGCACGAAGGTGGCGGTCAGCACCGCGAATGCACCGGCCACCAGCAGCAGCTGCGCGTAGGCGGCCGGCTGTGCCACCGCCATCCACGCCGCGTTGCCGCGATGGGCGCCGGCCAGCGGCAGGCCGGCCAGCAGCAGCGACGCCAGCAGTGCGCACAGCAGCAGGATCTGACCCAGTTCGGGCAGCACTCAGCGGACCTCGGGTGCCATCACCGGCACATCGTGCTTGAGATGGGCCTGACCCATCTTGTCGGCCACTTCCTTCGGCACGTACTGCTCGTCATGCTTGGCCAGCACTTCGTCGGCGACGAACACGGCGTTCTGCAGCGCGCCATCCTGCAGGCGGCCGCTGGCGACCACGGCCGTGCCTTCGGCGAACATGTCCGGCAGGATGCGCGAGGTCGTCACCGCCAGCTGGGCATCGCCATCGGTGACCAGGAAGTGGGCTTCCAGCGAGCCGGGCGGGCGGTTGAAGGAACCCTTCACCACCATGCCGCCGAGGCGGAACCGCGATTGCGGCTCGACGTCGCCACGCAGCACTTCGGAGGGCGTGTACAGGTAAGCAATGTTGCGCTCCAGTGCCATCGCCACCAGCGCGGTGGCCAGGCCGGAAGCGAGCAGGGCCAGCAGGACCCAGGCCAGGCGGCGGCGTTGGACCGGTGTCATCGTTCCAGCTCCGTGGACAGCGACGGTGGGACATCCTGGGCGCTGGCACGTGCCTGCTGCCGCTGCTGCCGGGCCTGTGCCATGCGCCGGGCGGCGCGCAGGCGCAGCCAGGAACCGAGCGCGTCGGCGCAGAGCACCAGCACGAACACTGCGTAGGCACCGATGACGTAGGGCAGGTGGCTCATCGCGGGTTCTCCGCTGCTGCCTGCACGGTGTCGATGCGGCCACCGACCCAGGCCTTGCCGGCCTCGCGGTCGAGATTGTCGGCACGCGCCTTGGCCAGCACCGAACCGGCGAACCAGAACTTGGTGCCGATCACCATCCACCACAGCGGGGCGATCATCGCGCTGTCGATGGCCGATTCACCGAACACGTTGATCGACTGGCGCTGGTGCAATCCCCCCCACCAGTCCACGGAATAGCGGATCACCGGCAGCAGGCTGACGCCGACGATGGCCAGCAGGCCGGCCGCACGGGCGGCACTGCGGCGATCCTCGATGGCGTGGTACAGGCCGATCACGCCCAGATACAGGAACAGCAGCACCAGTTCGCTGGTCATGCGCGGGTCCCAGTCCCACCAGGTCCCCCACGTGCCCTTGCCCCAGATGCTGCCGGTGAGCAGGGTGATCAGCGTGAACCCCGCGCCCATCGGAGCGCACGCCATGGCCAGGATCTCGCAGACCTTGATCCGCCAGATCAGGGCAATGGCGGCGTACAGCGCCATCAGCGCGAATACGAACAGGCTCATCCAGGCGCTGGGCACATGGATGTAGAGGATGCGGAAACTGTCCAGCTGCCGGGCTTCCGGCGGCACCACCAGCAATGCCTGCCAGATTCCGACAAGGAGGACCGGCACGGCCGCGAGGTAGAACACCCGCGACCAGCGGGCGGCGAAACGATCGAACGTGGGCGGAGAACCGAGTTGGTGGAACCAGCGGACAATCGGATTCATGCGTGACGGCTATCCAGCAGGGGTGGATTGGCTCTCAGCTCGATCAACTCAGAGAAATACGAATCGCAGCGGCAGTTGCCAGCGGTGCCAGCACCAGTGCCACCAGCAGGCCGGCACCCAGCATCAGCAGCGCGCCGACCGGATCCTGTCCACGGCTGGCTGCAGCCAGGCTGCCTGCACCGAAGACCAGCACCGGTACGTACAACGGCAACGACAGCAACGCCACGAGAATACCAGAGCGCCGGATGCCCACGGTCAGTGCAGCGACCACACCACCGATCAGGCTCAGCAACGGTGTTCCCAGCAGCAACGATGCCAGCAACATCGGCAGCTGGTCATGCGGCAGATGCAGCATTTCCGCCAGCAGCGGGCTCAGTACGATCAGTGGCAGGGCCGTGGTGGCCCAGTGCAGCAGCACCCGCACCAGCACCAGCCACGCCAGTGGCACCGGTGCCAGCAGCCATTGCTCCAGCGAGCCATCCTCGGCGTCGGAGCGGAACAGCGAATCCAGCGCAAGCTGCCCGGCCAGCAGCACCGCCAGCCACAGCACCGCACCCGCGGTCGCCGCCAGCGGTTGTGGATCGCGTCCCTGTGCCAGTGCGAACAGCACCACCACCAGCAGGGCGAACAGCAGCGGCTGCAACGCATCGCCGCGGCGGCGCCAGAGCAGGCGCAGGTCACGCCTGACCAGGGCGCGCGCGGTCTGCCACAGGCCCGGTTCGGTACCCGGGGCGATCATGCGGCACCGCCGAGGTCGAGCTGGCGGGTACGCACCGGTGGTGCGGCGTAGGCCCCATGGGTGGTGACCAGGGCGGCGCCACCTGCGCGCAGGTGTGCCGAAATCATCCGGTTGACCAGGGTGATGCCCTCCAGGTCGAGGTTGGCGTAGGGCTCGTCGAGCAGCCACAGCGGGGCGGGCGAGAGCCAGATGCGGGCCAGCGCCAGCCGCCGCTTCTGTCCGGCCGACAGGTGCCGCACCAGGGTGTCCTCATACCCGGCCAGGCCGACGATGGCCAGCGCATTGCCCGGCATCTGCCGCGCCCGGCGCCCGTGCAGGCCGCACAGGAAGTGCAGGTTCTCCAGTGTGTCCAGGTCCGGCTTCAGCGCGGGAAGATGGCTGAGATAGGCGACGTAGCGCGCCCGTTCGGCGTTGCTGGCGGGCCTGCCGTCGATCCGCACCTGACCGGCGCCGGGTCGCGCAAGGCCGGCGAGCACGCGCAGCAGGGTGGTCTTGCCGGCACCGTTGCCGCCCTGCACGAGCAGCGCCTCGCCAGCATCCACGTGGAAGTCCAGCGGGCCGAACACGGGCGCGTCATTGCGCGAGAAGCTCAGGCCGCTGGCGGCCAGCAATGCAGGGGTGTCCAAGGGGCAGGGATCTTCATGCCGGAGTGCGGCGGCAATTGTAGCGATGAAATCCGCCCGGTAGCGCCGGGCCACGCCCGGCGAGCGCCAAGCGCGGTATCCCGCTGACAGGGCATGTGCAAACAGCTGCCCGGCATGACCCGCCACGACCGGTTCGCGCCGCAGGCCGGGTCTGGATTTCGTACACTTCCAGCCCTTGTTCCCATTAGCCCAGGCCGATGCAACCCACCACCAAGCTGCCCAAGGTCGGTACCACCATCTTCACCGTCATGTCCCAGCTCGCTGCCGAGCACGGTGCAGTCAATCTGGGCCAGGGGTTTCCGGACTTTTCCGCGCCGCAGCGCCTGATCGATGAAACCGCCAAGGCGATGGCGGCAGGCCTGAACCAGTATCCGCCGATGACCGGTGTGGCGCCGCTGCGCCAGGCCATCGCGCAGAAGTCACTGGACCTGTATGGCGCCCAGATCGACCCGGACACCGAAATCACCGTCACCAGCGGCGCGACCGAGGCCATCTTCAACGCCATCCACGCCGTGGTGCGTGCCGGCGAGGAAGTGATCGTGCTGGACCCCGCATATGACTGCTACGAGCCGGCCATCGAGCTGGCCGGCGCCACCGCCGTGCACGTGCCGCTGGACCCGCAGACGTTCGCCGTGGACTGGGACCGCGTGCGTGCGGCCATCACGCCGCGCACCCGCATGCTGATGGTCAACACCCCGCACAACCCCTCCGGTGCGATGCTGGACGAGGCCGACATGCAGGCGCTGGCCGACGTGCTGCGTGGCACGCAGATCTACCTGATTTCCGATGAGGTGTACGAGCACATCATCTACGATGGCCGCCGCCACGAATCGGTGCTGCGCTACCCGGAACTGCGCGAGCGGACCTTCGTCATCTCCAGCTTCGGCAAGACCTACCACTGCACCGGCTGGAAGATCGGTTATGCCGTGGCGCCGCCGCTGCTGACCGCGGAGTTCCGCAAGGTGCACCAGTACAACACCTTCACCAGCTTCGGCCCGGCCCAGTATGGCTTTGCCGCGATGATCCGCGACGAACCGGAGCACCACCTGGAACTGGGCGCGTTCTACCAGGCCAAGCGTGACCGCTTCCGCGAGCAGCTGGCCGGTACGCGGCTGAAGCCGCTGCCGGTGCCGGGCGGCTACTTCCAGCTGGTTGATTATTCGGCCATCAGCGATCTGCCCGACCACGAATTCGTGAAGTGGCTGACCGTCGAGAAGGGCGTCACCGCCATCCCACTGTCGCCGTTCTACGAAACCGCACCGACCGGCCAGCGCCTGGTACGGCTGTGCTTCGCCAAGAACGAGGCGACCCTGGACGCGGCGATCGAACGCCTGCGCCTGCTGTGAGCGGAGTGACGACCATGCAGGATCTGCGAATTTCCCTCGTCCAGGGCGACACCCGCTGGCATGACCCGGCCGGCAACCGCGCCTACTATGGCGCGTTGCTGGCGCCGCTCGCCGGCACCACCGATCTGGTGATCCTGCCGGAGACCTTCACCAGTGGCTTCTCCAACGAGGCCATCGCACAGGCTGAAGGCATGGATGGCCCCACCGTCGCCTGGGTGCGTGAACAGGCCAGGGCCTTGAACGCGGCGGTGGTCGGCAGCGTGCAGCTGCGCGACGGCGCGGGCGTGTACAACCGGCTGCTGTTCGCGACCCCCGACGGTGGACTGCAGTACTACGACAAGCGCCACCTGTTCCGCTATGGCGGCGAGCACGAGCGCTATGCCGCCGGCCGCGACCGCCTCTGCGTGGAGTGGAAGGGCTGGCGCATCAATCCGCAGGTCTGCTACGACCTGCGGTTCCCGGTGTTCTGCCGCAACCGCTACAACGTGGAACGGCCGGAACAGCTGGATTTCGATCTGCAGATCTTCGTTGCCAACTGGCCCTCGGCGCGTGCCTGCGCGTGGAAGACACTGCTGCGCGCACGCGCCATCGAGAACCTGTGCTTCGTCGCTGCGGTCAACCGTGTCGGCGTGGACGGCAACCAGCTGCACTATGCCGGCGACAGCGCCGTGCTGGATTTCCTCGGCCAGCCGCAGGTGGAGATCCGCGAGCGCGAGCAGGTGGTGACCACCACCATCTCGGCCGACGCGCTGGCGCTGCACCGTGCGCGCTTCCCGGCGATGCTCGATGCCGACGCCTTCCATCTGGACGTGCAGGCCTGAACAAAGGCCTGAACGCTGCCCGCATCACCGCGCGCGCCTGCATTCACCCTGCACGCGCGCGCTGCTAGATTCGCCGGCAGTCCGAACGCTGTGGAAGTCCTGCCGATGAACAAGTCCCTTGCCCTGCTGCTGGCGCTGGCCGCCACCTCCCTGGCTCCGGCCGCGCATGCCGGTGGCAACCTCGACTGCCACCTGCGCTACAACCTGTCCGGCTGGTCGCTGATCTACAAGACGGCGTCGGGCACCGGCACCGTCAGCTGCAGCAACGGTGCCAGTCTGCCGGTGCGCATCCAGATGAAGGGCGGTGGCCTGACCGTGGGCAAATCGAAGATCACCGACGGGCGCGGCAGCTTCACCGGCGCCGTCAGCGTGGATGAACTGCTCGGTACCTATGCGTCGGTGGGGGCTCATGCCGGTGCGGTGAAATCCAGCAATGCGCAGGTGATGACCAAAGGCGACATCTCGCTGGCGCTGTCCGGTACCGGCAAGGGCTGGGACCTGGGTGTGGACGGCACGGCCTTCACCATCAGCCGGCGTTGACCGGCCCCCGTCGCAGCGACATCCGATAACGAAAAACCCCGGCCAATGCCGGGGTTTTTCATGTCAGGCCTGCCGCCGATCAGCCGCCGCGCGGACCGCCGCGACGGGGGCCACCCGGGCCACGATTGCCGCCGGGACCGCCCGCACCGCGGTTGCCCCCCGGACCGCCGGGGCTGCGATTGCCACCGGGGCCACCCGGGCCGCGGTTGCCGCCGCCGGGACCGCGGCTGCCCGGACGGGCACCCTGCGCCGGCTTCGGGCTGCCATACGGATTGAAGCCCGGGTTGGCGTGATCGGACGGGAAGCTCGGGGCGTTGCCCGGATGCCCGTACGGATGCTTGTTGCCCTGCGCGCCCTGGCTGCGGTTGCCCGCGCCGGGACGGCCCTGGCCACCGGCGCCACCGCGACCCTGGCCCTGGCCGCCTGCGGCGCCCGGACCCTTCGGCTTGCCATAAGGACGGCCCTGGCCGCCGCCCGGACCACGCGCACCCGGACCGGCGTTGCGGTGGCCGCTCGGGCCGGTGCTGACGCCATCGGGCACGTACCAGGTGCGGAACGCAGCCGGATTGCCTTCCGGCAGCGAACGGTCATTCTTCGGCTTGCGCTGCTTGAACGGCTTCTGCGACTGCTTGGCCGCGGCCTCGCCGCTGACCGTGAGGCCGCCCTTGAAGCCGCCCCCCTTGCCGCCGCGGCCACGGCCACGGTCTTCGCGCAGGGTGTCGAAACGGCGCAGTTCGCGCCCTTCGTCGGCCGTGCTGTGGCCATTGACGTAGGCGTTGCCACGGCCACCTTCGCGCACGCGCACGGTGGTCTTGGCGGCGCGGCGCTGGCCGATCACCGGCTGCAGGGTGAGGGCCGACGGAGCGCCTTCTTCCAGCTTCAGTTCGGCACGCAGTGCTTCGACCTGGGCGCTGGGCAGCTCGACCGACTGGCCACGGGCCAGTTCGCGCGGCAGGCTGACCCGGCCGTAGCGGGTGCGCTTGAGGCGGCTGACCTGGCAGCCCTGCGATTCCCACAGGCGGCGCACTTCGCGGTTGCGGCCTTCCTTGACCACGACGCGGAACCAGTCGTGCGAATCGGTACCGCCGATGCGTTCGATCTCGTCGAACTTGGCCGGGCCGTCTTCCAGCGCGACGCCACGGGCAAGGCGGTCGACGATGGCATCGGCCACCTTTTCCTGGCCTTCCGGTGCACGCACGCGGACCACGTACTCGCGCTCGACCTCGAAGGACGGGTGCATCATCGCGTTGGCGAGTTCACCGTCGGTGGTCGCCAGCAGCAGGCCGGTGGTATTGATGTCGAGGCGACCGATCGCGATCCAGCGCGCGCCCTTCAGCGGCGGCAGCGATTCGAACACGGTCGGACGGCCTTCGGGGTCTTCGCGGGTGGTCACTTCGCCTTCCGGCTTGTTGTAGACCAGCACGCGCGAGGGTTCGGACAGGGCCGTGGCGACGAAGCCGCGGCCGTCCAGTTCGATCTTGTCGCCGCTCTTGACCGACATGCCGGTCTGCGCGACTTCACCGTTGACCTTGACCAGGCCTTCGGCGATGCGCTGTTCCAGCGCGCGGCGCGAGCCAAGGCCGGCCTGGGCCAGGACCTTGTGCAGGCGTTCTTCCAACTTGAACTGTTCGGAGGTGGCTTCGCGCTTGAGCGAGAGCTTGTTCAACGACAGCTTGCGAGAGGTGTCACTCATCAGTTTTGCTCCGGCCGACGGTTTCGAGGTCGGCCTCTGGTTCGGAATCGGCTTGGTCAACAGCCACGGTCGTCGTCGCGACGGCGTTGTCTTCGCGTTCGTTCACTGGCACCGCGCGCTCGCCCGGCGCGGAATCGGGGTGCCCATCATCGAGGGGCGAAGGTGCTTGCTCATCGGTGGCCGCCGCAGGGACTGCGTCGGCGGAATGCGGGGTGTTGCCACCGGCCAGGCCGGCATCATCATTGGCGGCCCCGTCGGGCTCGGCCGAGACGTCCGGGCCGTCGGCGCTGGCGGCAGCCGGTGCATCGCGGTCCAGGGCCAGCTGTGGTTCCAGCTCGCCCAGGTCCTTCAACTCCGACAGCGGCGGCAGCTCATCCAGGCGCTTGAGGCCGAAGTAATCCAGGAAGCCCTTGGTGGTGCCGAACAGTGCCGGCTTGCCGGGCACGTCGCGGTGGCCCACCACGCGGATCCATTCGCGCTCTTCCAGCGCCTGGATGATGTTGCTGCTGACAGCGACGCCGCGCACCTGCTCGATCTCGCCGCGGGTGATCGGTTGCCGGTAGGCGATCAGCGCCAGTGTTTCCAGGGTGGCACGGGTGTAGCGGGTCTTGCGTTCGGTCCACAGCCGGCTGATCCAGCCATGCACCTCGCCGGTGACCTGGTAGCGGAAGCCGGAGGCGACCTCGACCAGTTCCACGCCGCGGCCTTCGCAGCCTTCGCGCAGGTGCTCCAGCGCACGTTCGATGCTGCCCGGCGGTGCGGGTTCCTCTTCCGGGAACAGGTCTTTCAGCTGGGCCAAGGTCAGCGGCTGGCTGGAGGCCAGCAGAGCACCTTCGACAATGCGGTTGATCAGCGGTTGATCCATCGGCAGGCAGCGCTCACTCGTTCTCGTTGGCGGCGTCGTTGTCGTCGAACTCGCTGCTGAACTGCAGCGGGGCATTGGTGTTGCCGGCCGCCAGCGACTTCACGTAGATCGCCGCCAGCGGTTCCTCCTGGACGATGTCCAGCAGCTGTTCCTTGGCCAGTTCCAGCACGGCCAGGAAGGTGACCAGCACGCCCAGCTTGCCTTCTTCAGCAGTGAACAGGCTTTCAAAACGGTAGAACCTGCCGTCTTCCATGCGGCCGAGCACTTCGCCCATGCGCTGCCTCACGCTCAGCGCCTCGCGTTTGATCGCGTGGCCGCTGAACAGCTCGGCGCGCTTGAGCACATCGTGCAGCGCCAGCAGCATCTCCTTCAGGTCCACCGGCGGCGGCAGTTTCACCGTGGCGCGTTCGGGCATGAAGGCGTGGGCCACCGTGGTGTCCCGGTCCTGGCGGGGCAGGGCGTCGATGTCCTCCGCCGCCTGCTTGAAACGTTCGTACTCCTGCAGCCGGCGCACCAGTTCGGCGCGCGGATCGGCTTCATCGCCTTCGTCGCTGACCGGGCGCGGCAGCAGCATCCGCGACTTCACCTCGGCCAGGATCGCTGCCATCACCAGATACTCGGCCGCCAGTTCGAAGCGCAGCTCACGCATCACGGTGATGTACTCCACGTACTGCCGGGTGATCTCGGCCACGGGGATGTCCAGCACGTCCAGGTTCTGCCGGCGGATCAGGTACAGCAGCAGGTCCAGCGGGCCTTCGAAGGCATCCAGGATGACTTCCAGCGCATCCGGCGGGATGTACAGGTCCTGCGGGATCTGCAGGACCGGTTGCCCATGCACGACGGCCAGCGGCATTTCCTGCTGCTGGGGGGCGGGCGGCCGGGTTGGCGGGTTCGCGTCGAGCGCGAGTTCGGAAGTCATCTAATGGACATCAGGATTGCAACGGACCAGTCGCGGCACCCGGCGCCGCGCGTGCACCGCGGGCTCCAAGGCACCAGGCGCGCCTGTCTCGGCGCGATTCCACACATATCAAACAGCAGGACGCGCCGCAGGAGACGGCAGCGACGGGACTACGGGGAGGTCGTCTACGTGGCCTGCCCGGAAGCGGCAGGTCGATCGTCGGGGGCTGCGTTGGCCGCAAAAACCGACGGGTTGCTGCATCCAGCCACGTGCAATGGACGCTAGGGTAAGCCTTTGCCGCGCCAGTGTCCAGCCGCGGCCAGGGCGAGGGGGCTTTGGCTAGAATCGGCGGACCCGACAACGCGAGCGAGGAAATGCCGGTGTGGTATGTGATTGAAGGCTATGACGGCCAGGACGTGTTGACGCAACGGCTGCAGGCCCGGCCGGAACACCTGGCGCGGCTGCACGCGCTGCGTGATGAAGGGAGACTGCTGCTGGCCGGGCCCTGTCCGGCGATCGACAGCGAAGATCCGGGCCCGGCGGGGTTCAGTGGTTCGGTGGTGATCGCCCGCTTCGGCTCGCTGCCGGAGGCGCAGGCCTGGGCCGATGCAGACCCCTATGTGGCCGCAGGTGTCTACGTGAGGGTGCAGGTGCGGCCCTTCCGCCAGGTGCTGCCGTGAACGCGGACCGGATCGAGCGGATCCGTGATGCGCTGCAGCAGGCGCTGGCCCCGAGCGTGCTCGAGATCGAGGACGACAGTCATCGTCATGCCGGCCACGCTGGCGCGCGCGATGGCCGTGGCCATTTCAACGTGCACGTGGTCAGCGACCGCTTTGCCGGCCTCGGCCCGCTGGCCCGCCATCGCGCGGTATACGCGGCGTTGGGCGCGATGATGGAGACCGACATCCACGCGCTGTCCATCCGCGCGCTGGCACCGTCAGAACAGGGCTGAGCCCTTGTCCCGCACTGTCATTGCCGGTCCGTGCGCGGACCGTCAGGGACAGATTTCCATGTCCATTTCAGGACATTCGTCTAACGGACAGTTTACAAGCCCAGATGGAAACGCTTACATTCCGCGCCAATGCTGGTAGGTCCAAGCCGTGGAGGGCGGCTTCGTGAACAAGGCAGCCATTACAATCAAGGATGTCGCACGCGAAGCCCGGGTCTCCGTGGCCACGGTTTCCCGCGCGCTCAACGGGCATGAAAATGTCGCCGAACCGGTCCGCCAGCTTGTGCTGGAGGTGGCCGCACGGCTGCGTTACACCCCGCACGCCGCCGCCCGCAGCCTGAGCAGCCGCCGCACCAATACGGTCGGCGTGGTGCTGCCGGACCTGTACGGCGAGTTCTTCTCCGAGCTGATGCGCGGCATCGACGGCGTTGCCCGCAGTCGCCGCCAGCATCTGCTGGTGTCCAGCTACCACGGCGACCAGGAGCAGCAGGGTGCTGCCCTGCGCGCCATGCGCGGGCGTGTCGATGGCCTGCTGGTGCTCTCGCCCTATGCCGAGAGCCCCGGCTTCCTGACCGACAACCTGCCGCAGTCGCTGCCCACCGTACTGATCAACACCTACCTGCCTGGGCAGGATCATCCGGTGTTGAGCATCGACGACCACGCGGGCGCAATGGCGATGACCCGTCATCTGCTCGATGCCGGTCACCGGCGCATCGCGTTCATTTCTGGCCCGGACCTCAACTTCGACGCGCGCGAGCGCCTGCGCGGCTTCCGTGACGCGCTGGCGGCTGCCGGCGGCAGCGCCGAAGGCATCGAGCTGCCCGGTGATTTCGACGAAGCTTCCGGCCATCGCGCCGGTCAGGAGTTGTTGGCAGCCGGCACGCTGCCCGATGCCGTGTTCGCCGCCAACGACATGATGGCACTTGGCTGCCTGTACGCCTTTGCGCAGGCAGGCGTCCATGTTCCGTCCGATGTCGCCCTGGCGGGTTTTGATGACATTCCGCTGGCACGTTTCGTTCACCCGTCGCTGACCACCATGCAGGTCAGCATCGCCGAGCTCGGCGATCGGGCGATGACGCGCCTGATGCAGTTGATGGACGGCACCTCCACGGAAGGGGCCGGGGACAAGCAGACCCTGGTACCCCGTCTCGTTGTTCGCGATTCCACCACTCCGCCATCCGGCCGTTGAAGCCGGAGGCGTTCCTTCTTTTTTGATTGATCGCAGGGGACCGCACACGCGGTCGCCGCCACCCGGAGATTGAGTTGATGATGCATTCCACTATCCGCACGCCGGCGCGCCGGCTGCTGAGCACCGCACTGGTCAGCTGCCTGATGCTGGCCGCCGCCCCGAACGCCCTGGCGCAGTCGGCCAACGCCAGCCTGCGCGGCCAGGTTGCCGGCGCACAGGCCGGTTCGGAAGTCACCGCCACCAACGTTGCGACCGGCACCGTGCGCCGCGGCACCGTCCGCGCCGACGGCAGCTACTCGCTGATGGGCCTGGACCCGGGCACCTATGACGTGGTGGCCAACGGCCAGAGTCAGAAGGTCACCGTGACCGTGGCCTCCACCGCCACCCTGAACTTCGCCGGCGCTGCCAGCAGCACCCCGGGTTCGACCGCAGCCACCAACCTGGACACCGTCAACGTCGTCGCGCCGACCCTGCTGCAGGAAGTGCGCACGTCCGAAGTCGGCAAGACCGTCAGCCTGCAGCAGATCCAGACCACCCCGCAGGTGTCGCGCAACTTCCTGGAGTTCGCCGACGCGGTGCCGGGCCTGATCTTCACCCGTGATGCGAAGGGCAACACCTCGCTGCGCGGCGGCGCCACCAATGCCGATGGCACCAACGTGTACATCGATGGCGTGGGCCAGAAGAGCTACGTCAAGGGCGGCGGTGTCGCCGGCCAGTCCGGCAGCGCCGGCAATCCCTTCCCGCAGCTGGCCATTGGCGAATACAAGGTCATCAGCGGCAACTACAAGGCCGAGTACGGCCAGGTCTCGAGCGCTGCGGTGACCGCCGCGACCAAGTCCGGTACCAATGAATTCAAGGGTGAGGCGTTCTATCGCTACACCGACGAGGACATGCGCGCCAAGACCCCGGCCGAACGCCAGGGCGGCAAGGACAAGCAGGTGTCGGCCGAGAAGGAATACGGCTTCGCGCTGGGCGGCCCGATCATCCAGGACAAGGCCCACTTCTTCGTGACCTACGAAGCCAAGCGCTTCGACCTGCCGGTCACCATCGCACCGGACGGTGCGGTCACCGGTGCCGCCGGTCTGCTGCCGCCGGCCGGCGCCGCCGGTCTCGGCCCGGCCAGCCAGCCGTTCCAGCAGGACCTGATCTTCGGCAAGATCGACTTCGAGCCGACCGACAACGATCGCATCGAGCTGACCTTCCAGGACCGCGACGAAACGCAGTCGCAGTTCAGTGGCCAGACCTCGCCGGAAGCCGGCCGTGAAGTGGTCAATACCGACCGTCGTTACGCGCTGCGCTGGAACCACAGCGGCGAGCGCTACTACAACGAATTGATGGTCACCCACGAAGATTCGTTCAACAACCCGACCCCGCTGACCCTGGCCAACGGCATCACCTATACCGCGCCGGACGGTCCTGAAGACCGCACGATCGTGAAGATCGGTGGCGCCTCGGCACTGGACTCGCAGGTGAAGGGCCAGAAGGGCTGGTCGATCGAAGACAACCTGACCCTGGATGGCATCCAGTGGGCGGGCGACCACACCATCAAGATGGGCGTGAAGTACAAGCAGATCGACCTGTACGCTTCCGATGCGGCGCAGATCAACCCGACCTTCACCTACACCCTGGGCGATCCGGACTTCCCCGATTCCATTCCGTACAAGGCGCAGTTCGTCAAGCCGGTGACCGGCGTGTCGGGCGTGTCCGGTGAAGTACGCTCCAAGTCCAAGCAGTACGGCGTGTTCATCCAGGACGACTGGCAGGTCAATGACCACCTGCAGCTGAACATCGGCCTGCGCTGGGACTACGAGAAGACCCCGTCCTACCTGGACTTCGTGACCCCGCAGCAGGTGGTCGATGCCATCTATTCGCAGGATCCGCGCGCACCCGCCGGCCAGACCTACGCCGATTCGCTGGCGCTGGGCGGCCTGGACATCAGCGACTACATCAGCAACGGTCACAACCGCAAGGCATTCAAGGATGCCTGGCAGCCGCGCCTGGGCTTCTCGTATGACATCAACGCCGACGAGCAGCATGTGATCCACGGTGGTGCCGGCCGTTCCTACGACCGCGACCTGTTCGACAACCTGCAGCTGGAGACCACCAAGCTGGCCCTGCCGCAGCCGACCATCTACTTCCGCAACCCGGCCACCGGGACCTGCATCAACGGTCAGGCCGCCTGCTACGACTGGAATCCGAACCTGCTCAACGGCATCGGCAACCTGCAGGCACTGGTGGGATCGACCAGCAACGCCGGCCTGGAGGTCGACCTGCTGAACAACAAGCTGAAGGCTCCGTACTCGGATCAGTTCAGCCTGGGCATGAGCAACCAGATCGGTGACTGGCTGACCGACGCCACCATCGCCCGCACCCTGAGCTACGACGGCTTCGCCTTCACCCTGGGCAACCGTTACCCGACCGGCCAGTTCTTCGATGATCCGCGCCTGTGCGGCGGCACCGAGCCGGGCCTGAGCCAGGCCTGGAGCTGCAACGTACCGGGCTTCGGCAGCCTGATCATCGGCCAGCAGGGCATCAAGACCCGCGCCACCCAGGTCCTGCTGTCGGCGCAGAAGCCGTTCACCAAGGAAAGCGGCTGGGGCACCTCGATCGCCTACACCTGGACCACCGCACGCCACAACCGCGACATCAACGAGAAGTACGCCTTCGACCGCGGCCTGATCGGCGATTACCCGACCATCCGTTCCAACGGTGCTCCCCGTCACCGCCTGGTGATGACCGGTTCGTACGCGGGCTTCTGGGGCATCACCTTCGGCGGCAAGATCACCCTGGCAACGCCGACGGCCGTCAACGACTGGTATCCCGTGCCGCAGGCCAGCGGCTACACCCTGCCGACCCCGCAGGCGGCCGTGCCCAACGCCAACGGCAAGTTCCTGGTGGGTGGCAAGATCTTCGGCTACCGCTCGGTCGACCTGCAGGCGACGAAGACGTTCAAGATGCCGGGTGATACCGAGCTGTACGCTCGCCTGGACATCATCAACGTGTTCGATTTCGACAACTTCTCCACCTACAACTACGTCAAGACCAACGGCAAGCTGCAGGCCAGCTACAACGAGACCGGTGACATCATCGGTACGCCCCGCCAGATCAAGGCGGAAGTGGGCTTCCGCTTCTAAGCGGGTACGCCTGCTGCAGGAGTCGATGCCGCCGGTTCGCCGGCGGCATCGGCAACTGCGATGATCGCGCTGTCAGGCCACGTTCCCGTGGCTTTTTTAAATGTGTGGTTTGCAAACGATTTCAGATCATTGGACGTTATGCTTTCCCATCGATCAGTCCACCGGAGGAACCGCGCCATGCAGGCACGCCACCTGTTGTCCGCCGCAGCGATGACCCTGGCCATCGCCGCCTGCAAGCCGGCCCAGCAGGAGCCCGCCAAACCCCGGCCGCCGGTGATCCTGATCGAGGCCGATGCACCGCCGCGGCCGATGAAGCCGGAACTGCCGCCGCTGTTCGATGACATTGAACGCCGCACCTTCCAGTTCTTCTGGGACACCACCAATGAAGTGAACGGCCTGACACCGGACCGTTATCCGTCACGCCCGTTCGCCAGCATCGCCTCGGTCGGCTTCGCGCTCACCGCCTATCCGATCGGCATCGAGAATGGCTGGGTCAGCCGCAACCAGGCGATCGACCGCACGCTGACGACGCTGAAATTCTTCCGTGACGTGCCGATGGGCCCGCAGCGCACCGGCAAGGCTGGCTACAAGGGCTTCTACTATCACTTCCTGGACATGCAGGAAGGCCGCCGCTACGACAGCTGGGTCGAACTGTCGTCGGTGGATACCGCGCTGCTGATGATGGGCGTGCTGTTCGCGCAGTCCTATTACGACGGCGATGATCCGCGCGAGAAGGAGATCCGGCAGATTGCCGATACCCTGTACAGGAAGATCGACTGGCCGTGGCTGCAGCAGCGCGCGCCGCTGATCTCGATGGGCTGGTTCCCCGAAAGCGGCTTCATCGACCACGACTGGATGGGCTACAACGAGGCGATGATGGTGTACATCCTTGCCCTGGGCTCGCCCACGCATCCGGTCAGCCCCGACGCATGGACGGTGTGGACCCGGACCTACGACAACGACTGGGGCGTCTACCAGGGCCAGGAATACCTGTCCTTCGGCCCACTGTTCGGCCACCAGTACAGCCATGTCTGGATCGATTTCCGCGATATCCAGGATGCCTACATGCGCGAGCGCGGCAGCACCTACTTCCTCAACAGCCGCTCGGCCGCGCTGGCCCAGCGCGAGTACGCCATCGCCAACCCGATGCAGTGGAAGGAGTACGGCGAGAACGTGTGGGGACTGACCGCCAGCGATGGCCCGCAGAACACCACCCAGGAATATCGCGGCGAGCAGCGCCAGTTCCGCCATTACTCCTCGCGCGGCGCCGGCCTGCGCGAGAACTTCGACGACGGCACCATCGCGCCGACTGCCGCCGTGGCCTCGATCGTGTTCGCCCCGGAGCAGGTCATTCCGGCCACGCTGGAGATGCACAAGCGCTTCGGCGATTACATCTATTCCAGCTACGGCTTCCTGGATTCGTTCAATCCCAGCTTCAGCTACGACATTCCGATCAAGACCGGGCGTCTGGTGCCGGATCGTGGCTGGGTCGCCAGCGACTACATCGCCATCGACCAGGGCCCGATCCTGACCATGATCGCCAATTACCGCAACGACTTCGTGTGGGAAGTCATGAAGAAGAACCCCTACATCCGCAAGGGGCTGGAGCGCGCTGGATTCAGCGGCGGCTGGCTGGCCCCCGAGGGCTCGTTCCAGCCGCTGGAACTGCAGAAGGACGAGAAGGCTGCATCGGCGCGCGCGGTCGGCATCGCCGAGTCACGCGCGGCCGCCGCACAGGAACAGAAGAACAATGCCAACCGCACCACAGGCCAGGGAAAGTAACGCTGTGCAGAACTGGCTCCATCGCATGCGCCGCTGGGCGCTGCCGGCCCTGGCCGCGCTGGTCGTGGCGGGCTGCGCCCGTACCGAACCGGGCACCACCACCGTGCGCTTCTGGGCGATGGGGCGCGAAGCGGAAGTGGTCAGCGAACTGATCCACGAATTCGAGGCTGAGAATCCCGGTATCAAGGTGGATGTGCAGAACATCCCATGGACCGCGGCGCACGAGAAGCTGCTCACCGCGTTCGCCGCCGATGGCCTGCCCGATGTCTGCCAGCTGGGCAACACGTGGGTTCCCGAATTTGCCGAGCTCGATGCGCTGACGCCGCTGCAACCGTTCGTGCAGCGCTCGACGGTGGTCGACCCGAAGGATTACTTCCAGGGCATCTGGGACACCAACGTGATCCATGGCGAGCTGGTGGGCGTGCCGTGGTACGTCGATACCCGCCTGATCTATTACCGCAAGGACCTGCTGGCCAAGGCCGGTTACGACCACCCGCCGCGGACCTGGCAGGAGTGGAACGAACAGATGGCGGCGATCAAGCGCATGCAGGGCCCGAACCGCTATGCCGTGCTGATGCCGATCAACGAGTTCGAGCAGCAGCTGTCGCTGGCGCTGCAGCAACCCGATCCGCTGCTGCGCGACGACGATACCCGTGGCAACTTCTCCAGCCCGGGCTTCCGCCGCACGCTGGCCTTCTACGCCAACATGTTCGAGCAGGGCTGGGCGCCGAAGATGTCCGAGACGCAGATCTCCAATGTCTGGGATGAATTCTTCCGCGGCTTCAACGTGTTCTACATCTCCGGCCCCTGGAACATCCGCGAGTTCAAGAAGCTGCAGCCGAAGGCGCTGGAAGGGCAGTGGGGCACCGCCGCGTTGCCGGGCCCGGATGGCCCCGGTGCGGGCATCGCCGGCGGTACCAGCCTGGTGATCTTCCGCAAGTCGCAGCAGAAGGAAGCCTCCTGGAAGCTGATCGAGTTCCTGTCGCGCCCGGAAATCCAGGCCCGTTTCCATTCGATCATCGGTGATCTGCCGCCGCGTCGCAGTGCCTGGGATGCACCGTCCCTGGCCGGTGATCCGCTGGCGGCGGCGTTCCGCGACCAGCTGGAGCGGGTCAGGCCGACGCCCAAGGTGCTTGAGTGGGAGCGCATCGTGCAGGAAATGCGCATCGTCACCGAAAAGGTGGTGCGCGGCGGGATGCCGCAGGACGAGGCCGTGGCCGAGCTGGACCAGCGCGTGGACAAGGTGCTGGCCAAGCGTCGCTGGATGCATGAACAACAACGCCTGCAGGAGCGCGCGCCATCGCCGACGCGTTCAAGCAGCACCCTGGCCGACGGGAGCGCGCAATGAAACGAACTTCGCTGGCCGGATGGATCTTCGCAGGCCCCTCGCTGATCGTGCTGGGGGTGTTCTTCGGCCTGCCGGTCGCCTCGGCGCTGGCGCTCAGCGTCACCGACTTCGACCTGTACGCATTGGCCGACAGCAGCAACCTGCGTTTCGTCGGCCTCGGCAACTACATCGACCTGCTGCAGACGCCGATGTTCTGGAAGTCGCTGTGGAACACCAGCTACTTCGTGCTGATCGGTGTGCCGCTGTCGATCGGCGTGTCACTGGGCGCGGCGATGCTGCTGAACGCGCCTGCCGCGCGTTTCAAGGCGCTGTTCCGCACCGCGCTGTTCGCGCCGGTGGTGACCACGCTGGTGGCGGTGGCGGTGATCTGGCGCTACCTGTTCCATACCAGCTACGGCCTGGTCAACTACGGCCTGGGCCATCTGGGCATCAGCCCGATCGACTGGCTGGGCGATCCGAACTGGGCGATGCCCACCATCATGCTGTTCGCGGTGTGGAAGAACTTCGGCTACAACATGGTGATCTTCCTGGCCGGCCTGCAGGCGATCCCGCATGATCTTTACGAAGCGGCGCGGATCGACGGTGCCTCGCGCTGGAAGCAGTTCCTGCACATCACTCTGCCGATGCTTGGCCCGGTGCTGCTTGTGGTCGGCGTGATCACCGTCTCCGGCTACTTCCAGCTGTTCGCCGAGCCTTACGTGATGACGCGTGGCGACCCGCTGCAGAGCACGGTCAGCGTGCTGTATTTCATGTTCGAGGAAGGCTTCAAGTGGTGGAACCTGGGACGCGCCTCCGCGGTGGCATTCCTGCTGTTCCTGATCATCCTGGCGGTGACCACCGTGATGCTGCGCTTTGGCCGCAGGAGGCAGTTGGTATGAGTCGTGAAATCGGCCAGTCGCGCTGGCATCCGTGGTGGATCAACGGCGCGTTGCTGGTGCTGGCCCTGGTCAGCCTGGCACCGCTGCTGTGGATGGTCTCGGTCTCGTTCATGCCGCAGGGCGAGGCCAGCCATTTCCCGCCTCCGCTGTTGCCCTCGCAGGTGACCACCCACAACTATCACGAGCTGTTCGCGCGTACCGGCATGGGCGGCAATTTCGCCAACAGCCTGCTGGTGTCGCTGGCGATCACGCTGGGCTCGCTGCTGCTCAACACGATGGCCGGTTACGCGTTCGCCAAGCTGAATTTCGTTGGCCGTGAGCGCCTGTTCCAGGTGTTGATGGCGGCGCTGGTCATTCCGGCCCAGGTGGCGATGCTGCCGCTGTTCCTGCTGATGAAGCAGCTGGGGCTGGTGAACAGCTTCGGTGGCGTGATCGTGCCGGCGCTGGCGAGCGTGTTCGGCATCTTCCTGGTGCGGCAGTACGCGCGGTCGATCCCGGACGAACTGCTGGAGGCCGCGCGCATCGACGGGGCAGGGGAGCTGCGCATCTTCTTCCAGATCGTGCTGCCGATGCTCAAGCCGGTGCTGGTGACCCTGGCGATCTTCACCTTCATGGGCGCATGGAACGATTTCATGTGGCCGCTGATCGTGTTGACCGATCAGGAGCACTACACTTTGCCGGTGGCACTGGCCACCCTCTCGCGCGAACACATCATGGACGTGGAAATGATGATGGCCGGCGCGGTGGTTACCGTGGTTCCGGTGCTGGCACTGTTCCTGGTGCTGCAGCGGTACTACATCCAAGGATTGTTGCTGGGGAGCGTGAAGGGATGAAGGGTGCGATCGCCGTTGGACTGGGCCTGTTGTGGACCTCCCTGGCGATCGCCGCCCCTCCGGCGCTGCCGGCGCCGAAGGTGCTGGACGACTTCGACGATGTCGGTGCGTGGAAGCTGGTGCTGTCCGACCAGGTCAGCGGTTCGCTGCGCCCGGTCAGCGGCGCGGGTGGCGGCCGCGCGCTGTGCCTGGATTACGACTTCCACAACGTATCGGGCTACGTCGGCATCCGCCGCGCGCTCGCCGTCGAGTATCCGGTCAACTACCGCTTCGGCTTCCAGCTGCGCGGTGATTCACCGGCCAATGATCTGCAGTTCAAGCTGATCGACGCCAGCGGTGACAACGTGTGGTGGGTCAACCGCCCCGGTTACAGTTTCCCTAGGTCGTGGACGCCGGTCGAGTACCGGCGTCGGCAGATCGACAAGGCATGGGGGCCGTCGCCGGAGAAGGAAATGGCGCGCAGCGCCGCGGTCGAGTTCACGATCTACAGCAAGGTCGGCGGACGCGGCACGGTGTGCTTCGACAGACTGACCCTGCAGGGGCTGCCCGCACGGGACGAATCGCCGCTGCGGCCGGAGGTGATCGCCGACACCGCCACGGCGCTGCAGGATCGGATGGTGGACGGCAAGAGCGATACCTTCTGGATCAGCGGTGGGGTGAAGCAGCAGACCATCAGCCTGGACCTGCACAAGAGCCGTGAGATCGGCGGCGCGGTGATCGACTGGCTGCCGGACCTGCAGGCGACCCGCTACACCGTGCGCACGTCCGTGGACGGACGCGACTGGCGCACCGTGCGCGAAGTGACCGCCGGTGGCGGTGGCCGTGACTGGCTGGCGCTGCCGGATACCGATGCGCGCTATGTGCGCTTCGACCTGCAGGGAGGTCCGAACTGGCGCTATGGCATCCGTGACATCGCGCTCAAGCCGCTGGACTTCGCAGCCACGCCCAATGCATTCCTGTCGTCGGTTGCGGCCGACCTCCCACGCGGTGCGGTACCGCGCGCGTTCGTGGGCGAACAGCCGTACTGGACCCTGCTGGGTCTGGATGGCGGCCAGCAGCAGGCGCTGATCAGCGAAGACGGTGCGCTGGAGCCTGCCAAGGGCAGCTTCAGCATCGAGCCGTTCGTCCGCCTGGATGGCAAGCTGATCGCCTGGAGCGATGTGGCCATCACCCAGTCGCTGCAGGATCGCTACCTGCCCATCGCCAATGTCGACTGGGTGCATGAAAAGGTGGGGCTGGCGGTCACCGGATTCGTGCAGGGCACGCCCGAGCGTGCGCAGCTGATCGGTCGCTACCGCCTGAGCAATCCCGACAAGGTGGCCCACGAGTACACGCTGGCGTTGGCCATCCGCCCCTGGCAGGTCAATCCGCCAACCCAGTTCCTCAACACCACCGGCGGCTTCAGCCGCATCGACAGCCTCGACGTCGGCGAGCAGCTGGTCCGCATCAATGGCGAGCCACGCATCTACCCGCTGCAGGTACCTGATGCGCGTTTTGCCACCTCTTTCGACGGCAAGCTCGATGCGATGCACCTCGCCTCGGGCAAGCTGCCGGCGACGACCACGGTGAAGGACAGCACCGGCATGGCATCCGGCGCGCTGCTGTACACGATCACCCTGGAACCCGGGCAAAGCCGCGAAGTGGCGGTGGTGCTGCCGCAGACCGGTGGCTGGGCGCCGCAGGCCGTGGACGTGGCAAAGGCGCAGCAGCAGGTGGCCGACATGTGGCGTGCCAAGCTCGGCGTGGTGTCGCTGCAGGTTCCGACGGCGGGCCAGCCGCTGGTCGATACGCTGCGCACCGCGGTAGCCCATATGCTGATCTCGCGCGTCGGGCCAAGCCTGCAGCCGGGCACACGCTCGTATGCGCGCAGCTGGATCCGCGACGGCGCGATGATCTCCGAGGGGCTGCTGCGCATGGGCCGGAGCGACGCGGTGCGTGACTACCTCAACTGGTATGCGCCGTTCCAGTTCGAGAATGGCAAGGTGCCGTGCTGCGTCGACGCGCGTGGCAGCGACCCGGTGCCGGAGAACGACAGCCATGGTGAGTTGATCTACAACATCGCCGAGTATGGCCGCTACACCGGCGACAGCACGTTCATGGAACTGATGTGGCCGCATGTGCAGGGGGCGTATCAGTACATGGAGCAGCTGCGTGCCAGCGAGCGCACCGAGGAGAACCGTGCACGCAATCCGGCCTTCTACGGGATGATGCCGGCCTCGATCAGCCACGAAGGTTACTCGGCCAAGCCGATGCATTCGTACTGGGACAACTTCTGGGCGCTGCGCGGCTACAAGGACGCTGCACTGCTGGCGACGCAGCTGGGCAAGGTGGAGGCGATGCAGATCGCAGAGTCACGCGATCAGTTCCGCGACGACCTGCAGGCATCGCTGCTGTCGGCCATGCAGCAGCACAACATCGATTACCTGCCGGGCTCGGCCGAGCTGGGCGATTTCGATGCGACATCGACGACCATCGCACTGGCGCCCGGGGGCGAGCAGGGCAGGTTGCCGCAGCAGGCCCTGGAAGCAACCTTCGAGCGTTACTGGAAGGAATTCGTCGCGCGTCGCGATGGCAAGCGCGAATGGAAGGACTACACGCCGTATGAGTGGCGCAACGTCGCCGCCTTCGTGCGCCTGGGCTGGCGCGACCGCGCCTGGCAGGCGACCGAGTTCTTCTTCAAGGACCGTGCCCCGCAGGCATGGAACCAATGGGCGGAGGTGGTCTCGCGGACACCGCGCAAGCCGTTCTTCGTCGGCGACCTGCCGCATGCATGGGTCGCGTCGGATTTCGTGCGCTCGGCGCTGGATATGTTCGCCTACAGCCGCGACATGGATGAGTCCCTGGTGCTGGCCGGCGGCGTTCCAACGGCCTGGCTGCAGGGTGACGGCATCGCGGTGCAGGGCCTGCGTACGCCGCAGGGGCAGTTGAACTACCGGCTGCGGCGCAACGACAAGCTGCTGGTGCTGGACGTGCAGCCCGGCCTGGTGCCACCTGCTGGAGGCGTGGTGCTTCCGTGGCCCTATGCGGGCGAACCGGGTGACGCCACCATCAATGGCGCGCCGGGTGAATGGATCGACCGCGAACTGCATGTGCACGAACTGCCGGCCCGCGTCGAGATCGAAGTGCCGGCGGCAGTGCGTCGCTCCGAGCGCAAGGGACAGTAAGCATGGGAAGGAAGGCATGGCGTGCGCGCGCGGCAGCGTGCGCACTGGGCATGGCGATCGCGCTGGCGCTGCCTGCCGCGGCGATGGCGGACGTGCCACGGGCGGTCGGCGTGGACGCAGCCGCCCACGCGCCTGGCATGGGCATGGTCACCTTCAACCTGCACCACGACCGCGAGGACTGGCCCAGCCGGCGTCGTACCATCCTGGCAGAACTCAAGCGCCTGCAACCTGATGCGATCGCGCTGCAGGAAGTGATCCAGCGGCGCAACGTGCGCAACCAGGCGCAATGGCTCGCCAGCCAGCTGGGCTACCGATACGTGTTCGTGTCCACCGATCCGGTCGGCGCGCCCAAGCGCTACGGCAACGCACTGTTGACGCGACAGCCGATCCTCGCCCAGGGCGAGCACCTGCTGCTGCCGCTGGATGACTACCGCACCGTGGCCCACCTGCGCATCGAAGTGGAGGGCCGGCCAGTCAACCTCTATGCAACCCATCTCAATGAGCGCAGCGATGAAAGCGGCAAGCGCATCCGGCGGACGCAGGTGGAGGATCTGCTGCGCTTCATCGCCGCAACGTCGGACGGCGCGCCGGTGGTGATCGCAGGCGACTTCAATGCGCTGGTCGATGCGGGTGACCTGAGCGAGCTGCGCAGCCACTATGGCGACAGCTATGGCAGCGTGCACGTGAACACCGACCTCGCGGCTGTCAGCACCCTCAACCGGCATTACTATCAGGCGCCCTCGCGGATCGATCACATCTTCTTCCAGCAGGATCAGCTGGTTGCGCGTGAGGCCAGGCTTCTGTTCGACCAGCCGGATGACAGCGGCCGCTGGGCTTCGGATCATTACGGCGTCTGGACGCGATTGCAGTTCGCGCCGAAACCCTGAAGAACGACACAGGGGCATATATCCCGGGTCGGCACGATACAGCCCGCTGCACAAACAGAAACGGCGGGGATCATCGATCCCCGCCGTTCTGCTGTCACCCGATCAACGAGCGGTCAGTTGGCCGGCGGCGTGCGCTTGGCGGCCTCTTCGTCCTCTTCGTCGGCCTTGGCTTCGGCGGCCTGGGCGGCAGCATCGGCATGGCCATCAGCGACCGGGTCGATGGTCGGCGTCACGACGGCATCGGCGACCGGCGCAGGGGCCTCCACCGGCGGGGCTTCCACGGCCACCGGTGCGACCGGGGCTTCGGCAACCACGACAGGCTCGACGACCGGCTTCACTTCAACCGCCGGGGCAGCCTCAACGGCCACCGGCGCGGTTTCAGGTACGGGCGCTGCTTCAACAGCCTCCGGCTTCGACTCCACGACGGGCGCAGGTTCGACCACGACCGGCTTCACGTCCACCACAGGGGCCGCTTCGGCCACGACCGGCGTTGCTTCGATCACCGGTGCGGCGTCCGCCGCCGGGGCTTCCGCGGCCACGGGCTGTGCAGGTGTCGCGGCGTCGATGGCGTCGATGGCGTCGAGCATGCTGGTCTGCACCGGCGATGGCGCCGGCACTGCCTTGGCAGCGGTCTCGACCGGTGCCGGTGCCGGGGGCGCGGCGGTCACCGGCGCGGCGGCTTCAACCACGGCGCTGCTGACCACGGCGGCCGGCGCGGCGACGACGGCGGCCGCAACGCGGGCCGGCTTCTCGCCTTCGACGATGGACGGCTCGACGTCATCATCGAAGTCGAACTCCGGCTGCGAGCGGGCGGGCTGCGTGGCTGCAATCGGTGCTGACCCGGCAGCGTGGTCGACACGCGGCTCGGCGCTGTCGGTGCTGTCGGCGTCATCACCTTCGTCACCGTCATCCTGGTCTTCGCCCAGCGGATCGGTGCCGGCCGCATTCTCGGCGCCACCACGGCGACGGCGACGGCCACCGCGACGACCACGACGACGGCGGGTTGCACCCTCGCCGGCCTGCTCGCCGGTGGTGTCGGCAGGTGCCTCTTCGCCCGTCACGGCAGCGGCGTCACCTTCAATGGCGGTGACAGGCGCGACTTCGGCCGGCGCTGCGGTTTCGACCGGCGGCTGTGCGACCACCGGCGCGACCGGCGCCGTAGCCTCCTGCGCAGTCACTGCAGCAGCGGTGATGGCACTGGCCGCTACCGCAGCGGATGCCGCCGCGGTGTCGGTCTGGGCATCTGCGGCCCCACGCTGCGGCTTCTCGGCCGGCTTGTCGCCGTCCTGCTGCGGACGCGGCTGCTTCGGCTGCTTCAGCTTCGGCTGCTGCTGGTTCGGGTTCTGGCCCGGCTGCTCGCTGCGCGGCTTGTTCTGCTGCTGCGGCTGCTGGCCGTCCTTCTGCTTGCCCTGCGGCTGGCCGTTGCCGTTGGTGTTGCCATTGCCGCCCTGACGGCCGTCCTTGCGCTGTTCGCCGCGATCCTTGCGGTTGCCGCCCTCCTTCTGCTGCTGCGCATTGCCGTTGCCGCGATTGTCGTCGCGACGGTCCTTGCGGTCCTTGTTGCGATCCTTGTTGCGCTCCCTGCGGCCACCGTCCTGCTGCGGCTGGCGGGCGGCCGGCGGCGCCGGGGCGGGGGCCGGTTCACCACCGAACACGCGCTTGATCCAACCGATCACGCCACCGCCGGTCGACGGCGCGGCGGGCGCAGCCACCACCGGCGCGGGTGCCGCTGCAGCCGGCTCCACTTCCTCACGCACCGGGGCGGGGGAGGTGTGCTTGACCTGGGTCACCACCGGCGGCGGGATGTTCAGCTGGCCCTTGGTGAGGGCGTGCACAGGCAGCTTGCGCGGGGTGCCACGCTGGTAGCTCGGACGGCCGCTTTCCTCACCCAGTTCGTTCTCACGCAGGCGGGTGACCGTGTAGTGCGGGGTATGCAGCTGTTCGTCGGCGACGATCACGATCGGCGCTTCATGGCGCTGTTCGATCTCGCGCAGCGCGCTGCGCTTCTCGTTCAGCAGGTAATTGGCGATCTCCACCGGCGCCTGCACCAGCACCTGCCCGGTGTTCTCCTTCATCGCGTGCTCTTCGGCCACGCGAATGATCGACAGCGACAGCGACTCGACGCTGCGCATGCGGCCGTGGCCATCGCAGCGCGGGCAGACGATCTGGCTCGATTCGCCCAGGCTCGGGCGCAGGCGCTGGCGGCTCATTTCCAGCAGGCCGAAGCGCGAGATGCGGCCGACCTGCACGCGTGCGCGGTCGTACTTCAGCGCGTTGGCCAGGCGGTTCTCGACCTCGCGCTGATGCTTGTTGGAGGACATGTCGATGAAGTCGATCACCACCAGGCCACCCAGATCGCGCAGGCGCAGCTGGCGGGCCACTTCCTCGGCTGCTTCCAGATTGGTCTGGAAGGCGGTGTCCTCGATGTCGCTGCCCTTGGTCGCGCGCGAGGAGTTCACGTCGACGGCGGTCAGTGCTTCGGTCTGGTCGACCACGATCGAGCCGCCCGACGGCAGGCGCACGTTGCGCTCGTAGGCGCCTTCGATCTGCGATTCGATCTGGAAGCGGTTGAACAGCGGGATGTCGTCCTTGTAATGCTTGAGCTTGCGCAGGGTCTGCGGCATCACCTGCTGCATGAACTCCCTGGCGTGCTCGTACATCTCCTCGGTGTCCACCAGGATCTCGCCGATGTCGGCGCGCAGGTAGTCACGCAGGGCGCGCACGATCAGGCGCGATTCCTGGTAGATCAGGAACGGGGCCGGCTTGCTCAGCGCCGCCTCGGCGATCGCCCGCCAGACGCTGAGCAGGTAGTCCAGATCCCACTGCAGCTCTTCCGCATCGCGGCCGACGCCGGCGGTACGGATGATCACGCCCATGTCGTCGGGAATGTTCAGCTTGTCCAGTGCGTCCTTCAGGGCAGCCCGGTCTTCGCCCTCGATGCGGCGGGAGACGCCGCCGGCACTGGGCGAGTTCGGCATCAGCACCATGTAGCGGCCGGCCAGGGAGATGAACGTGGTCAGGGCGGCGCCCTTGTTGCCACGCTCTTCCTTGTCGACCTGGACCACCACTTCCTGGCCTTCCTTGAGCAGCTCGCGGATGCCGGCCTTGTTGTGGTCGACGCCGGCCTGGAAGTAGTCGCGGGAGATTTCCTTCAGCGGCAGGAAGCCATGGCGGCCACCGCCGTACTCGACGAAGGCGGCTTCCAGCGAGGGCTCGATGCGGAAGATCCGGCCCTTGTAGATGTTGGACTTCTTCTGTTCCTTCGACGGCTGCTCGATGTCGATGTCATACAACGACTGGCCATCCACGATGGCAACACGCAGCTCTTCAGCCTGCGTGGCGTTGATCAGCATTCGCTTCATTGTTGCGTTCCTCGCAAGCGGCTACCGCGCGGAACGCCATGGGGTTTCGCCTCTGGATACGGCTCGCCACCCATTCGCGCAAGCGCGGGGAGGGGGGCTTGGGTTTCCAGCGCTACGACACCACGGCAGGCCGCGGGAGCGCTTCACTCATATGGTTTTTGGGGTGTTGCAGGGCCGCAGGCAGCTGTCAGCCAGGCTGGAGCGCCACGCGGGACATGTTCAGCACGGTTGCGTGTCAGGCATCCGGCGATGGCCGGGAAGGCCGGTGAGCCGCTAACATGGCCGCCCCGCGGGCGGTGGTCGCGCACTGTGCCGGATTCGTCGGAAGCTGGGCTTCTGGCCCTGAGTAACTTCCAACGAAATCAATCCCTTATCTCGCCCCCCGAGTGTAACAGAATAAACAGCCTGATGACCGCCCAAGACCCCACCAAGCCAGCTGGCGACAAGCCATCCGTGCGCATGATCACCGTTCCCGCCGACCGCGCCGGCCAGCGCCTGGACAATTTCCTGCTCGGCCAGCTGAAAGGGGCCCCGCGCAGTCTGGTCTACAAGCTGGTGCGCAGCGGGCAGGTGCGGGTCAATGGCGGCCGCGCCAAGGCCGAGCGCAAGCTGGAGGCGGGCGACGAGGTGCGGGTGCCGCCGGTCCGTCTCACCGAAGAGGGAGACAAGGCCGGCCCTCCCGAGTCGTTCATGCGCCGTCTGGAACAGGCCATCGTCTTCGAGGACGCACGGCTGCTGGCGCTGAACAAACCCTCGGGCGTGGCCAGTCATGGCGGCAGTGGGATCAGCTTCGGCGCCATCGAGACCCTGCGCGCCCTGCGCCCGGGCCAGACGCTGGAACTGGTCCACCGTCTCGACCGCGATACGTCGGGCCTGCTGGTGGTGGCCAAGAAGCGCTCGGCGCTGAGCGAGCTGCAGGCGCTGCTGCGTGAAGACCATGGCGCCGGCATCCGCAAGCGTTACCTGACCCTGCTGGCCGGACGCATGCCGGACGGGGTGATGACGGTGGACGCGCCGCTGCACGTGGGGCTGCGTCAAGGCGGTGAGCGACATGTCCAGGTCAATGCGATCGGCAAGGAGTCGATCAGCCATTTCCGCGTGTTGGAGCGGCGTGGGGGCCATTCCTACTGCGAGGTGCGCATCGAGACCGGCCGGACCCATCAGATCCGGGTGCACGCCCAGCATCTGGGGCACGCGGTGGCCGGTGACGACAAGTACGGCGATCCTGCAGTGAACAAGCGGCTTCGTGAGCAGATCGGCCTGAAGCGGTTGTTCCTGCACGCGGCCTCCCTGGAGTTCGCGCTGGACGACGGCAAGACCCCCTACGTGCTGAACGCTCCGCTGGCGGATGAGCTGGTCGAGGCGCTGGACCGCCTGCGCTGACGGCGGTTCGGCGGCGCCGGGTGCTGGGTCGGCACCGTGGCTTCCCTGCGATGAGTGGGCTTGTCACCTTCTTTGCTCGTGCAAAGAAAGTAACCAAAGAAACACGCCGCCATCCGCGAGCCGGCGCTCGGCGCTCCTCGGTCCGCCGAGGGGCGGCGCGGAACTCGCTGCGCTCAGACACCCGCGCCTCTTCGCCCTCGCCGGACCTGCGGTGCTCGGCTCGCTGCAAGGCGGACCTGACAGCCGCAGCGTAGACCCATACCCGCACACGGCGTCCCCCGCAAACCCACCTCGCCCGGCCCACCCCCGGGATCTCGCCCCGCCAGCCGCGAGGGGGCTCAGCCCGTTGGCAGCAACCCTCTCACCACTTGAACAGCACCAGGCTGATCGCCAGCGTTCCCATGCCTGCAACCAGGCCGTACACCGTTTCGTGACCCTTGGCGTAGCGCTTGGCCGCCGGCAGCAGTTCGTCCAGGGCCAGGAACACCATCACGCCGGCAATCAGGCCGAACACCCAGCCGAACGTGGCGTGCGACAGCGACCCGGATAGCAGCCAGTAGCCCAGCATGGCCCCCACCGGCTCGGCCAGGCCCGACAGCAGGCTGGCGCCGAACGCATAGAACTTGTTCTGGGTGGCGAAGTACACCGGGACCGCGATTGCGATGCCCTCGGGAATGTTGTGGATGGCGATGGCGAAGGCCAGCGGCATGCCCACCGACGGGCTTTCCAGCGTAGCGAAGAAGGTCGCCAGCCCTTCCGGGAAATTGTGCGCGGTGATCGCCACCGAGGTCAGCAGCGCGACGCGCTTCAGGTACTCGCGGCTGTTCTCGCGGAACGCAGGGTCCTGCTTGTCCAGGCTGTCGTGCGGATTGGGAATGAAGTGATCGATCAGCACGATCACGATCACACCGGCCAGGAAAGCCAGCGTGCCGTAGGTGAAGCCGGTGCGCTCGCCATAGGCCAGGGCGAACGACGCGATGGACTTGTTGAGGATTTCCGACAGCGACACGTAGACCATCGCGCCGCCGGCGAAGGCCAGGCCGAACGCCAGCAGGCGCGGGTTGGGGCGGCGCGAGAACAGCACCAGCAGGCTGCCGATGGCGGTAGCGAGGCCGGCCGCGAGGGTGACCGCCAGCGCGATCCAGATGTTTTCGGGGGGGGTCTGCAGCATGTACCGACGCGGTCCTGGTCAACAGACAACCGCCCCGGGCACTGCCGGGGCGGCAAGGGCGAGGCGGGCGTCGGCTGGCCTCGTCATGGTGCGCGGTCAGCCGCCGCGGCGCAGGCGCTCTTCCACCGCGAAACACTGGTCCGGCTTCGGCTGCGGCGGGTTGAAGCTGACCGGCACCTGGATGGTGGCGGGCACGGCCTGGCCGTTGCGGGTGGCGGCCTTGAACTGCCAGCCCTGCACGGCATTCCTGGCCAGCTCATCCAGCTGCGGGTTGCCCGCGCCGCTCAGCAGGGTCACTTCGCTGGGCTTGCCGTCGGTGCCGATGGTCACCTTGAAGGTGCTGGTGCCGCCCGTACCGGTACAGGCCAGCTCGAGCGGGTACTGCGGCGGCGGCGTCTTCACCGCTGCCACCTCGGTCGGCGGCGGCACCGGCGGCGACGGCTCGGAGGCGCCACAGCCGGCGAGGCCGGTCACGGCGATCAGGGACAGGCTCAGCACTCGCACATTCATGGCAGTTGCTCCGTGAGGGCCGATGTCTTGGCCGCGCAGATGAAGTCGTTCTCGCTCAGGCCGCCGACGTCGTGGGTCGAATAGCGCACCACGGCGCGGTCGTAGTGCACGCCCAGGTCCGGGTGGTGATCCTCGTGGTGGGCGATCCAGGCCAGTGCATTCACAAAGGCCATCGTGGCGTAGTAGTCCTTGAAGCGGAAGGTGCGCAGCAGCGCCTGGCCGCCCTCGGCCAGTTCCCAGCCGGGAATCTGCGGCAGCAGCTCGGCCAGGCGGGCCTCGCCGAGCTTGTGGTCGCTGCCTTTGCGCGGCACGCAACGGGCCTGGGCCAGTGGAATCAGGTCGGCCATGGGAATCTCCACCTCGTGTTGACTGAACAATGCGCCGGACGGTGTATAAACCGAATGAGCGGTTGACACTTACTTGGCTAGAATAGCCTGATGATCCAGATCTCCGACACTGCCCAGACCCATTTCCGCAAGCTGATCGAACGCGAGGGCGCGCCCGGCATGGGCGTACGCCTGAGCGCGGTCGATCCCGGCACTCCACGTGCCGACGCGCGGCTGGAATTCGCCGAACCCTCGGACCTGCACGGCGACGAGTGGGCCGTGGACTGCGACGGTTTCACCCTGTATGTCGACGCCGGCAGCGTCGGCTGGCTCGATGGCGCGGAGATCGACATCGTGGCCGGCGCGGCAGGTGCCCAGCAGTTGACCATCAAGGCGCCGCGCATCAAGGGCGAAGCGCCCGGGGAGGCCGCGTCGCTAGTCGAGCGTGTGCACTGGGTGGTGGAGAATGAAATCAATCCACAGCTCGCCTCGCATGGCGGCAAGGTCGCAGTGCAGGAAGTCTCGGCCGAGGGCGTGGTGCTGCTGCGTTTCGGTGGTGGCTGCCAGGGCTGTGGCATGGCCGATGTGACCCTCAAGCAGGGCATCGAAAAGACCTTGATGGGCCGGGTGCCCGGCGTGACCGCAGTGCGCGACGCGACCGACCACGACAGCGGCCACGCACCGTACATCCCGCGCGGCAACGCCGCCTGATCGCCGACGCGTGCCTCTGCCCAGAGCCGAGCAACTCATCGACCTGCTGCTGGCGCGCCAGCAGCAACCGATCATCCTGGAGAAGAACACGCGCCTGCCTTACGGCTGGGCGCTGTGGCTGCGCTCGCTGAGCCCGTTGCCACGCCCGTTCCATGCCCGCGAGGTGATCGCGGTGCTGCTGCCGAGACCTCCGCCGGGACGCCCCGGGACGCTGCCGGCGCTGCCCCGCTGGCAGGCGCTGCGGCGCCTGTTGTGGCAGGACTGGGAGCCGGCGCCGCGCGACCAGCGCTGGATGCGCTGGACGTCGGCCGTCGCCAGTGCATTGCTGCACCTGCTGTTCTTCCTGCTGCTGCTGTGGGTGGCGGTGATCCGCACGTCGGCGCCTGCCGAGCAGGGGGCCGACGGTGAGCGCGTGCAGATCGAGTTTGTCGGCCGCGCCAGCCAGGAGGGCGGAGGCGACCAGCCCGGTGCCGAATCGGCTGCAGCGGCTGCAGCCGGCCGCACGGCCGCGGGAGACGCGTCGGGATCGGCAACTGCGCCGCAGCCGCAACCGGCCGCGGCGCGCCCGCAGCCATCGCCTGCTGCGGCACCCGCTGCGGCCAGTACGCCACCGCAAGCCACGCCGACCGAGCCGGCTCCACCGGCCACGCCGCCGCCTTCGCCGGTCCAGGCAACCGATGTGGCGCAGGCCACGACCGATTTCGTGGTGCCGCCGGTCAGCGTGCCGCGCACCGAGGTGAGCATCGTGCCGCGCGACAGAACGCCCAGCGTGCGCGAGCGCAGCGTGCAGCCGCTGGAGGCGCCACCGTCGCCGCAGGCGCTGCGCGCACCGGATGTCCAGGTGAGAGTGCCGCAGATCCGCCAGCCGCAGGTGCAGGAACGTGAGGTGGCCATCGTGGAGACGCCCGTCGTGGCTCCGGCGGTGCGCGCAGCGGAAGTACCGGTGCGCGTTCCGCAGCAGGATGTGCAGGTGCGCGAACGCGAAGTGCAGGCGGTTGTTGATCCGCAGGTGCGGATGGCGCCGATCGCGGGCCGTGAGCCTGCAGTACGGGCGCCCGCAGGCCGCGACGTGCAGGTGCGCGAACGCGTGGTGGCCTCTGCACCGGTCGCTGCGCCTTCGCCTTCCAGTGGCAGTGCCGCAGCCTCCGCCCCCGCAGCCCAGGGCAGCGCGGCTGCGGTGAGCAGCCCCGCGGCGCGGCCATCAGCGACCAGCGCGACACCGGCACAGGCCGGTGCCCGCCCGACGCCGACCCCGGGCAACTGGGCTACGCCGGCCCGGGGCGACGACTGGGGGGCATCGGATCGCACTCGTGATGGCGCCCGCAGCGGCGCCGCGCAGGCGAGCAGCGCGGGCCGGGGCAACGGCCTGTTCAACGCCGACGGCAGCGTGCGTGTACCGGGGCAGGACGGCCCCGGCAATGCGGAGCGTGGCGCTCCCGGGGGTGACAACGACGGCTGGAGCAGGGAACGCATCGCCCAGTCCGGGACATGGCTGAAGCGACCGCCCTACGACTACACGCCCACCTCGTTCGACAAATACTGGGTGCCGCAGGAGTCGCTGCTGGCCGAGTGGGTGCGCAAGGGCGTCAAGGCGATGGAGATTCCGCTTCCCGGCACCAGCACCAGGATTTCCTGCGTCATCTCCATTCTGCAGGCGGGTGGCGGCTGCGGCCTGACCGACCCGAACATGCAGGACCAGCCGGCCGTGGCCCGGCCGCCGCCGGATATCCCGTTCAAGAAGGAACTGCAGGAAGACAACGGCAGCCGTTGAGGGCGGACTGTCTGCCGTGCTGGGCGCTCGCCGTGCGTGGCCCGGCGCAGCCGTTCAAGCGCTCTGTGACAGGAACACCCAGAACGGCACGTCGCGGCCGACCCAATCGCGGCTGGCTTCGTCCAGCACGTCGAGCAGGGTGTCGAAATCCTTGGCTGCGCCAGCGCGCAGCGCGTCGACATCGGCCAGGAACAGTGCATAACCGCTGGCCGGCAGCCATTGCAGGTCGCGAAGATTGTCCGACAAGGCATCCCAGTTGCCGCCGAAACCGGCCGGGAAGTCCAGCTGCGCGGACAGCCGCGCCAGCAGGGTGCGCTTGTCGGTCACGCCCTCCAGATCGATGCGGATCACCTTCAGGCCGGCATCGCGCATGGCCGCGGCAAGCGCGCCGATGTCCGCGCTGTCGATGGCGTACACGCCGGCGTTGTTGATGTCGTGCAGGCCGAGGCCGAAATCATCGTGGCTCATCGAGCGTCTCCGGGGGCTGGAACAGTGAAGCTGCGGAATGAGCCGTAATGGTCATCGGTGTAGTACCACGCCTCTGCCGGATCGCCGCCCGTGACGATGCGGCGTGCGCCCCGGTTGCCCGCGCCGGGCGTATCGACCGTGTACTCGCGGTAATAGCCACGTGGTCGCGGCGGCAGGCGCTGCTCGCGGTTGCCGAAGGTGCTGCCATCCTGGCGGTGCGGGAATGGCCCGCCCCGCTGGATCAGGGCGATGGTCTGGCGTGCTTCGGCGGGAAGGAAGGCGGGCAGGCCGGTGCGTGCGCCATCGCCGTGTCCCGGGGTGGGGGCACTCCGGGCCGGGGCGCCCTGCAGGTCCGGCGCGAACTGCGGTGCCGGCGGCCGCTGCATGACGTGGTTGACGACCAGGCCGAGCAGCAGCAGGGCGATGGCAGTGATCAGCAGCCGGGGGTTGCGCATGGGCACGAACGGGTGAGGGTGGTGGATGCACTGTAGCGCCTGTGCGCTGCACGCTGCATGAGGAACCGCTGCGTCACCGCTGCGTAACAATTGCCGGCATGCTCACCGGCAGGACGCAATTTCCTTTACATCCCCCTTGGTAATCTAGCGGTCTGTCCCCATCATTCACCGCGCTACACCCGACACCGTCGGGTGCCCTCGCAATCAGGAGATGCATCATGGCCTATACCCTGCCCAAGCTGTCCTACGCCTACGACGCGCTGGAGCCGCATATCGACGCGGCGACGATGGAGATCCATCACACCAAGCATCACCAGACCTACATCAACAACGTCAACGCGGCGCTGGAAGGTACCGAGTACGCTGACCTGCCGGTGGAAGAGCTGGTGAAGAAGCTGAAGTCGCTGCCGGAGAACCTGCAGGGCCCGGTGCGCAACAACGGCGGTGGCCATGCCAACCACTCGCTGTTCTGGACGGTGATGGCGCCGAACGCGGGCGGCAACCCGGTGGGCGACGTGGCCAAGGCCATCGACAAGGACCTGGGCGGTTTCGACAAGTTCAAGGACGCCTTCACCAAGGCCGCGCTGACCCGCTTCGGCAGTGGCTGGGCGTGGTTGAGCGTCACCCCCGACAAGAAGGTCGTGGTGGAAAGCACCGGCAACCAGGACAGCCCGCTGATGGAAGGCAACACGCCGATTCTCGGTCTGGACGTGTGGGAGCATGCGTACTACCTGAAGTACCAGAACCGTCGTCCGGAATACATCGGCGCGTTCTTCAACGTCATCGACTGGAACGAAGTCGAGCGCCGTTACCAGGACGCGATCGCCTGAAGGCGGTGACGGGATGACATGAGAAGGCCGGGGGAGACCCCGGCCTTTTTGTTTGCCAGCTTCTGGACGTCGGGCGGGACCTGGTGGGTGTGCCGACCAAGGTCGGCACCCACCGGGGCCGAAGGCGGGCCTATTCCGCGGTGGCCGTATCGCCCTGCAGGCGCAGGGTGGCCATCATCCCCAGGCGCAGCCCAGGCAGCTCGCCGTCGGCCGGCAGCAGGATGGGCTGCTGGCGGATGCCACCGAAATGCTTGACCTGGAACAGGACATCCAGGCCGTGGCCGCTGGCGCCGCCGGCACCGGAAGCTGACGCTTCCGCCCGGCCGCCCGGGCTGCGCCGGGCCGGCTGGAAGCCCGGCGTGGCGCGCACCAGCTCCACCGTACCGGCCGAAAAATCGCCTGCGATCACACTGGGCAGGCCTTCTGCGGTCGCGCTGATCCAGGCCATGAGATCGCTGGTCTGGTGCTGGCGGGCCGCCGCTTCATCCGGTTCCGGGCGCAGGCGTGTCACGTAGACATTGACCAGGGCCTCGCCCAGCCGCAGCCGCATCATGCCCGCCGCGCTGAACGCACCGGGCGGGTGCAGCAGGGTCACGCCATCCTCGCTGACCGGCAGCCGCGTCAGCATCGCATTGCCGTGCCGCAGCGGCTGGCTGGGCGGATCGGCGGTGACGAAGTCGCAGCTGTAGCGCAGCCGGTTGGCCAGCCAGCAGGCCGGGTTGCGCCCCTGCTGCTGCCGCACCTGCTGCACCGAGATGACGTCCGGCTGCAGCTCGGTCAACAGCTGCGCCACTTGTTCGCGGCGTTGCTTCCACTGCGCATCGTCCCGCCCGGGCAGTTCCAGGGCCGCCACGGTCAGCTGCCGGGCCTGCGCGTCGAGGGTCGCGGTGTCCGCGGCCTGCGGCCGCGCCGGTGCCGGCAATGCAAGCAGCAACAGGCAGCAGCCGAGCAGGGGACGGACGAGGACAAGGGCGCGCATAACGATAAGTTTACGCTTTTGTCGTGCAGGTGCCGTGACTTCGGCAGGGCGCCGGTACCGCCTGCCATGGATCGGCGGCGCTGTCATGCAGCCCCGCAGCGTGCTTCCAGGCCGCAGGTTCCGGTAACCTTGCGGCTTTCGCTTTGCAGGAATGCCTTACAGGATGAGCCACGACGCAGTCGCCCCCATCGCCGGCCAGGGAAAGATGCCGCGCCAGATCCCGTACATCATCGGCAATGAGGCCTGCGAACGGTTCAGCTTCTACGGGATGCGCAACATCCTGGTGCAGTTCCTGATCACCTCGCTGCTGCTGCAGGAAATCACTGCGGAAGGCCGTGCCGGTGAAGCCAAGGACATCATGCACAGCTTCATGATCGGCGTGTACTTCTTCCCGCTGCTGGGCGGCTGGCTGGCCGACAGGTTCTTCGGCAAGTACCACACGATCCTCTGGTTCAGCCTGGTCTACTGCGCCGGCCACCTGTGCCTGGCGCTGTTTGAGAACAGCCGCCAGGGCTTCTTCCTCGGCCTGGGCCTGATCGCGCTGGGTGCCGGTGGCATCAAGCCGCTGGTGGCCTCGTTCATGGGTGACCAGTTCGACCAGAGCAACAAGCACCTGGCCAAGCTGGTGTTCGACGCCTTCTACTGGATCATCAACTTCGGCTCGCTGTTTGCGTCGCTGCTGATTCCGCTGGTGCTGAAGAACTGGGGCCCGCAGTGGGCGTTCGGCATTCCGGGCATCCTGATGTTCGTGGCGACCTTCGTGTTCTGGCTTGGCCGCAAGCGCTATGTACTGGTGCCGCTGCCGCCGAAGGACCCGCATTCGTTCGCCAACGTGGCGCGCACGGCGCTGACCGCGCGGGTGGCGGGCCAGGGCCGTCCGGGCCTGGCGATCGCCGTGGCCGGCCTGGTGCTGGCGGTGGCATCGTTCGGCCTGGTCGGCTCGCTGGGCATCGTGATCTGCCTGTGCCTTGCACTGGTGGCGATCCTGGCCGGTGTCGGTGGCGGCACCTGGCTGCAGCTGGACCGCGCCCGCGCGTACCATCCGGCCGAAGCCGTGGAGGGCGTGCGTTCGGTGCTGCGCGTGCTGGTGATCTTCGCGTTGACCACGCCGTTCTTCTCGCTGTTCGACCAGAAGGCCTCGACCTGGGTGCTGCAGGGACAGCAGATGCAAATGCCGAGCTGGTTCACCGCCTCGCAGATGCAGGCCCTGAACCCGCTGCTGGTGATGATCCTCATCCCGTTCAACAACCTGGTGCTGTATCCGGCCCTGCGCCGCTTCGGCTTCGAGCCGACCGCGCTGCGCCGGATGACTGCCGGCATCGCCTTCAGCGGCCTGGCCTGGATCGTCGTCGGCGGCATCCAGGTGGTGATGGATGGCGGCAATGCCATGTCGATCTTCTGGCAGATCCTGCCGTACGCGCTGCTGACCTTCGGTGAGGTCCTGGTGTCCGCGACCGGCCTGGAGTTCGCCTACAGCCAGGCGCCGCAGGCGATGAAGGGGGTGGTGATGAGCTTCTGGAACCTGACCACCACCATCGGCAACCTGTGGGTGCTGCTGTCCAATGCGGCCGTACGCAACGAAACGGTGACCCACCAGATCGCCGGCACCGGCTTGAGCGAGGCGGCGTTCCTGATGTTCTTCTTCGCCGGCTTCGCCTTCATCGCGGCGTTGGCCTTCGGTTGGTACGCGAAACGCTATCGTATGGTCGACAACTACCGCGCTGCCTGAGCCTGACATGACCCCCGTCAATCTGCTGTTGATCGCCATCACCGCCATCCTGTCGTGGAGGGCGTTCAACCACCGCGCGCTGGCCGACCGCCTGATCCTGTGGCCACCGGCCATCGACCGCCACCGCCAGTACGACCGGCTGGTGACCTATGGATTCATCCACGCGGACTGGTCGCACCTGATCTTCAACATGATCACCCTGTTCTTCTTCGGGGGATTCATCGAGAGCGTGATGGTGCAGCTGACCGGCAGCTACCTGACCTATCCGGCGTTCTACATCGGCGCGCTGGTGGTCTCGATCCTGCCGAGCTACCTGAAGAACCAGAAGAATCCGAACTACCTCAGCCTGGGGGCTTCGGGCGCGGTGTCGGCGGTGCTGTTCGCCTTCATCCTGATCAAGCCGTGGTCGATCATCCTGGTGTTCTTCATCCCCGCACCGGCCATCGTGTATGCCGCGTTCTATGTCGGCTACAGCATCTGGATGGACAAGCGCGGCGGCGACCGCATCAACCACAGCGCGCACCTGGCCGGCGCGGCATTCGGCGTGATCTTCATGCTGGCCATGCAGCCGAGCATCTTCACCCACTTCCTGCGCGAACTGTCCAACCCGACCTTCCGCCTGGGCGGCGGTTGAGGGGCTGGGGTCGGATCCGCTGGATCCGACCCCGGGGCAGGGCCCCCGCTGCTGGTCAGGCCCGGGTCTGCTGGCCGTAGGTGTCCAGCAGGCGGGCGAAGACTTCCTCGCCGATACGCTGGAACGCCTGCTCGTCGGTCTGGCCTTCCACGGCGAGCTGGAGCAGGCCCTCCAGCAGGGCGCGGTCGGTATCGGAATGGGAATCGCTGGGGTGCATCGGGGGCCTCCACGGCAGTCGCACGGTCTACGGTCGCAAGGGCCGTGCCAGCGTGGCCGGACCCCTCCGCAGGCGATAGCGGCCGCGGGCGCTCCAGCTTTAGGGTCGCAAACTGACGTGGAGGGCCTGGACTTGCCCCTGTTCAGGCTTCACGCGATCATGGCGCCCGGCTGCGCACCATCCACGCAGTCGCCGCAGGAGACAGTCCCATGGCTTCGGTCACGCCCCCCGGTCTGGCCTACGAGGTCGATCACGACCAGGCCAACCATCGCTTCACTGCCCGTGTGCGTGGACAGGTGGCGGTGCTCGATTACCAGATCAAGCGCAGACGCATGGTCATCACCCACACCGAGGTTCCCGAGCCGATCGCCGGCCGGGGCATCGCCGGCGAGTTGACCCGCGTGGCGCTGCGGTTCGCGCGGGAGCAGAAGTACAAGGTCGTGCCGGCGTGTGCCTACGCCGAGGCATTCCTGCAGCGGCATGAGGAGTATCACGACCTTCTGGCGGGATGACGCCAGCGGGCTACGCTTAAGCCAGGGCGGGCGATGATGGATGAACATGAACAGGGGATCCCGATGAAGATTGGAAACAACCGGCTGCTGCGCGGAAGCGTGCTGGCCGGTGTGGCAGGCGTGCTGTTGCTGGCCGGCTGCCAGCGTGAAGCCGAAACCCCGGCACCGGTGGCCGACGCGGCGCCGGCCGCCGATGCCTCCGCCACGGGCGAGGCGCCCGCTGCGGAAGCACCGCTCGACCTGCGCGACGTGATCGAGAACAACGAACGCGAGGTGGTGGGCATCAGCTATCCGGCAGGCATCGACCGTTATCCGGGCCTGGCGCGTGCGCTCCAGGACTACGCCACCACGGCGCGCAGCGAGCTGCAGCAGGCGCTGGATGGGCTGGGCAACGACAAGCCGACCATGCCCTACGAACTCTCGCTGAGCTTCGAGAAGGTGCTGGAGACGCCGCAGCTGGTGGTGGTGAGTGCCGATGGCAGCCGTTACACCGGCGGCGCCCACGGCGAGCCCCTGGTGGCACGTTTCGTCTGGTTGCCGGAGCAGCAGCAGATGCTCAGCGCCGACAAGCTGGTGACCGACAGCAAGGGCTGGAAGGCGATCAGCGATTTCGTCGCGGACCAGCTGCGCGAGCGCGTGGCGACACGCCTCAGCGGCGAGGACATGGAGCCGGCCGAGCTGCAGGAGTCGCTGCGCAATGCATCGCGCATGATCGCCGATGGCACCGGCCCGCAGCCCGACAATTTCAGCCAGTTCCAGCCACTGACCGACGACAAGGGGCAGATCACCGCGCTGCGCTTTGTTTTCCCGCCCTACCAGGTGGGTCCATACTCGGATGGAACGCAGACCGCCGATGTGCCGGCGGCGGTGCTGCTGCCGCACGTGGCCAAGGATTACGTGGAGCTGTTCGCACGCGGTTGAGCGCAGACGAGGAGGGGGCGTGGATACAGGGTTGCAGGAGCGGGTCAGCGGCCTGCTCCACGAAGCCGGGGTCCGCATTGGCGGCTCCCGGCCACAGGACATCCAGGTACATGATCCGAGGTTCTTCGCGCGGGTCATGGCGCACGGTTCGCTCGGCCTGGGCGAGAGCTACATGGATGGCTGGTGGGACGCCAACGTCCTGGACGAGTTCCTGGTCCACCTCATGCAGGCGCATCTGGACGAACGGGTGCACGGCTGGCGGGAAGTGGCCGACGCGCTGAAAGCGCGCCTGTTCAACCTGCAGGCCGGGCAGGGAAGCTACGAAGTCGGCCGTCGCCACTACGATCTGGGCAACGATCTGTACCAGGCGATGCTGGGCCGGCGCCTGGTGTACAGCTGCGGCTACTGGCGGCAGGCCGATGACCTGGACGCTGCACAGGAAGCCAAACTGGACCTGGTCTGCCGCAAGCTGGGATTGCGCCCGGGCCAGCGGGTGCTGGATATCGGCTGTGGCTGGGGCGAGGCCCTGAAGTTCGCTGCCGAACGCTATGGAGTCAGCGGGGTCGGTGTAACGATCTCGCAGGAGCAGGCGGAATTCGCGCGCGAGCTGTGCGCCGGTCTGCCGATCGAGATCCGCCTGCAGGACTACCGCGCGCTGGACGAACCCTTCGATGCGATCTTCTCCATCGGCATGTTCGAGCACGTCGGTGACAAGAACTACCGCAGTTTCTTCGAGGTGGCGCGGCGCTGCCTGTCGCCGCGTGGCCTGCTGCTGCTGCACAGCATCGGGACCAACGTGTCGCGGCATCGTACCGATCCGTGGATCGCGCGCTACATCTTTCCCAACTCGATGCTGCCCTCGGCGGCGCAGATCAGCAGGGCGTTCGAGGGGCGGTTCGTGCTGGAGGACTGGCACAATTTCGGCACCGACTACGACCTGACCCTGCAGGCGTGGCGGCGCAACGTGGAAGCGGCTTGGCCCCGGCTGGATGCGCGCTATGACGAGCATTTCCGGCGGATGTGGCGCTTCTATCTGGCCGGTTCGATGGCGACCTTCCGTTGCCGGCACGCGCAGTTGTGGCAGCTGGTGCTGTCGCCGGAAGGTGTGCCGGGAGGCTATGTGGCGCCACGATGAAGCCAGAGCGGGGTCAGAGCCCTTTCGCAGAAGAGAGCTCTGACCCCGATCACAACGAAAAAACCGCCCGGTTTCCCGGGCGGTTCTGTTTTCAGCTCAGCGTACCGGCGATCAGTTGCCGGTGCCGGTCAGGCCACGCTTCTCCAGCAGCGGTTCGATCTGCGGCTCGTGGCCGGCGAAATCGCGGAACAGCTGCATCGCGTCGACGCTGCCGCCGCGCGACAGCAGGGTAGCGCGGAAGTGGTCGCCGTTCTTGCGGCTCAGGCCACCATTCTCGCGGAACCACTTCTGGGTGTTGGCGTCCAGCACTTCCGACCAGATGTAGGCGTAGTAGCCGGCCGAGTAGCCGCCCATGATGTGGCTGAAGTACGGGGTCTTGTAACGCGGCGGGACCGGCGCGTAGTAGATGCCGTCCTTCTCCAGCGCGGCGCGCTCGAAGGCCATCACGTCCTTGGCAGCCGGCACCTGGTCCGGGCCGATCTGGTGCCAGCGCTGGTCCAGCATGGCCGCACCCAGGTACTCGGTGGTGGCGAAGCCCTGGTTGAACTTGGCCGCGGCGATCACCTTGTCCAGCAGTGCCTGCGGCATCGCCGTGCCGTTCTGGTAGTGCTTGGCGTAGTTCTTCAGGATGGCGCTGTCATCGGCCCACATCTCGTTGACCTGCGAGGGGAACTCGACGAAGTCACGCGGCACCGAGGTGCCCGAGAAGTACGGGTACTTCACGTTCGAGAACATGCCGTGCAGGGCGTGGCCGAATTCGTGGAAGGTGGTCGTCACCTCATCCCAGGTCAGCAGGGTCGGCTGGCCGGCCGGCGGCTTGGGGATGTTGAGGTGGTTGGCCACCACTGGCTTGAAGCCGGTCAGCTTCGACTGCGAGACATACGAGTTCATCCATGCGCCGCCGCGCTTGGAGGCCCGGGCATACGGGTCGAACAGGAAAATCGCCAGCTGGCTGCCGTCGGCGTCGAACACGTCGTAGACGGTGACATCGTCGTGATAGACCGGCAGGTCGGTGCGCTGCTTGAAGGTCAGGCCGAATTCCTGGTTGGCGGCGAAGAACACGCCGTTCTCCAGCACGTTCTTCAGTTCGAAGTACGGCTTCAGCTGCGACTCGTCGAAGTTGTACTTGGCCTGGCGCACCTTCTCGCTGTAGAAGGCCCAGTCCCACGGCTCCAGCGCGAACGTCGGCTTGCCCGCGGCCTTCTGCTCCTGGTCGATCATCGCCTGCAGGTCGGCCGCTTCGCGCTTGGCGTTGGCCACTGCGGCCGGGGCCAGCTTGCCCAGCATCGCGTTGACCGCCTCAGGGGTCTTGGCGGTCTGGTTGGTCAGGTTGTACGCGGCGAAGTTGGCAAAGCCCATCAGCTTGGCCTTGTCGGCACGCAGCTGCATGATGCGCGAGACGATGGCGGTGTTGTCGAACTCGCCGCCGCGGCTGCCACGGCTGACCGATGCTTCGTAGATCTTCTGGCGCAGGGCGCGGTTGGCCAGGTTGGTCAGGGGCGGCTGGCCGGTGGTGTTGAGCAGGGTGATCACGTACTTGCCGTCCAGGCCACGGGCCTTGGCGGCTTCGGCGGCGGCGGCGATCTGCTCCCTGGACAGGCCATCCAGCTCCTTGACGTCATCGACGGTGATCGCCGAAGCGTTCACTTCCGACTGCACGTTCTGGCTGAAGCGGGTACCGAGGTTGGCCAGCTCGGCGTTCATTTCCTTCAGCTTGGCCTTGTCCGCGTCAGACAGCTTGGCGCCGGCGCGCACGTAGTTGTCATAGTACTTCTCGACCAGGCGCACGCCTTCGGCGTCCAGACCCAGCTGCGTGCGGGTGTCATACAGCGCCTGGATGCGCGCGAACAGCTTGCTGTTCAGGGCGATCGCATCGCTGTGCGCGGCGAACTTGGCCGAGTAGTCGGCCTGCAGCTTCTTGCGGGTGTCGTTGGTGTCCGCGCCGACCAGGGCGAAGAACACGGTGGTCGCGCGGTCAAGGATGTCACCGCTCTTTTCCAGGGCGATGATGGTGTTGTCGAAGGTCGGCTTGGCCTTGTTGTTGGCGATGGCCTCGATTTCCTTCAGCTGCTGCGCCATGCCGGCGTCGAAGGCCGGAGCGAAGTCGCTGTCCTTGATCTTGTCGAACTGCGGATAATGCAGTGCCAGCGGGCTTTCGGCGAAGAACGGGTTGGCCTGCTGTGCGGTGGTGCTGGCAGCCGGGGTGGCGGCGCCGGCGGAATAGGCGGGCAGGGCAAGGCCGAGGGTCATGGCCACGGCAAGGGCAAGGCGGGTGGTCAAGGCGGTACTCCGGTAAGGCAGACAAGTGCCCGAGGTTAACCCGGGGTAATGGGGTCGGGCTTGTGTCGAAAGGCATGGGCGGGGATACCATCGGGAACCCCCTTGCGGAGATTTGCCATGACCACTGCGTTCGATTTCGGTTTCACCGACCTGGACGGCCAGCCGCAGGCCCTTGAGCAGTACCGCGGCAAGGCGCTGCTGCTGGTCAACGTGGCCAGCAAGTGCGGTTTCACCCCGCAGTACGAGGGACTGGAGGCGCTGTGGCGCGAGTACGGCCCGAAGGGCCTGGTGGTGATCGGCTTCCCCTGCGACCAGTTCGGCCATCAGGAACCGGGCAATGCCGAGGAGATCCGCAGCTTCTGTTCGCTGACCTATGCAGTGGACTTCCCGCTCTCGGAGAAGATCCAGGTCAACGGCGATGGTGCTCACCCGCTGTGGAAGTGGCTGAAGGCGGAGAAGACCGGCCTGCTGGGCCTGAGCGCGATCAAATGGAATTTCAGCAAGTTCCTGATCGGACGCGACGGGCAGGTGCTGAAACGCTACGCGCCGACCGACAAGCCGGAAGGCCTGCGCGGGGACATCGAGAAAGCACTGCAGCCCCGGCAGTAAGGGCTGCCGCTTCCCGCGGCAGCGCCGGACGCAGGCCCGGCGCTACGGGTCACTTCTCGACGAAGGCGCGCTCGAACACGTAGTGACCCGGCTGGCCGATGCGCGGGGAGACCTGGAAGCCACGGGCGTCGAGCACCGTGCGCAGGTCGGCCAGCATCTGCGGGCTGCCGCAGATCATCGCGCGGTCATTCTCCGGGCTCAGTTCCGGCAGGCCCAGGGTGCGCTGCATTTCCCCGCTTTCCATCAGCGAGGTCAGGCGTCCCTGGTTGGCGAACGGCTCGCGGGTGACGGCCGGGTAGTACAGCAGCTTGTCGCCGATCATCTCGCCGAGGAACTCGTGCTCACGCAGGTCCTTCTCGAAGTAGTCGCGGTACGCCAGGTCCTTCTCGTAGCGCACGCCGTGGCACAGGATCACCTTCTCGAAACGCTCGTAGGTTTCCGGGTCCTTGATGATCGACAGCCAGGGCGCCAGGCCGGTGCCCGTGCCCAGCAGGTACAGGTTCCTGCCCGGATGCAGATCGCTGATCAGCAGGGTGCCGGTGGGCTTCTTGCCCACCAGAACCTTGTCGCCGGGCTTGATGTGCTGCAGGCGCGAGGTCAGCGGGCCGTCCTGCACCTTGATGCTGAAGAACTCCAGCTGCTCTTCCCAGTTCGCGCTGGCGATGGAATAGGCGCGCAGCAGCGGCCGGGCGTCGGTTTCCAGGCCGATCATCACGAACTGGCCGTTCTCGAAGCGGAAACCGCTGTCGCGGGTGAGGGTGAAGCTGAAGTAGGCATCGGTCCAGTGGCGGACCTCAAGCACCGTTTCGGCGCCGAAAGCGGAAGACATGGGCGTATCTGTTGGAAGTCGTCGGGGTAATTCTATCTCAAATGAGACAGGTTCTCATTAGGCGGAACGAGAGGCGTTCTCAGCGGTAGCCGGCGGCCTGCAGCTCGAACAGCTCGGCGTAGCGGCCGCCCTGGGTCATCAGCTGCTCGTGGGTGCCGCTGGCCTCGATCCGGCCGTCGGCCAGCACCAGGATGCGGTCGGCCATGCGCACCGACGAGAAGCGATGGGAGATGAGTACGGCAGTGCGATTGTCCGCCAGTTCCCTGAACCGCTGGAATACCTCGAACTCGCTGCGCGCATCCAGCGCTGCGGTCGGCTCGTCCAGGATCATCACCTGCGCATTGCGCATCCACGCGCGGGCGATGGCGATCTTCTGCCACTGCCCGCCGGAGAGGTCCACGCCCTCCTTGAAGCGACGCCCGATCAGCTGGTCGTAGCCGCGTGGCAGCGACTCGATCACTTCCTGGGCCATGCCCCGGCGCGCGGCATCGGCAACCCGTTCCCTGTCCACCATCGCCTCGACCTGGCCAACGCCGATGTTCTCCCCGGCGCTCAGGTTGTAGCGCACGAAGTCCTGGAAGATCACCCCGAGATTGGCGCGCAGGTCATCCAGGTCATAGTCGCGCAGGTCCCGGCCGTCCAGCAGGATGCGCCCCTCGTCAGGCTCGTACAGCCGTGTCAGCAGTTTGACCAGCGTGGTCTTGCCGGCACCGTTCTCGCCGACCAGGGCCAGCACTTCGCCGGCATGCAGCTGGAAATCGAGGTGGCGGACGGCCCATTGCTCGGCATCGGGATAGCGGAAGCCGACGTTCTCGAACACGAAGCCCTGGCGGATGGGCTGCGGCACGGCTACGGCGCCCTCGCGCGAATGGATCTCCGGCTGGATCTGGAAAAACGAGAACAGATCGTCCAGATACAGGGCCTGGCTGGCCACCTGCGAGAAGCCGATCAGCAGGCCCTCCAGCAGTTGGCGCAGGCGCAGGAAGCTGCCGGCGAGGAAGGTCAGGTCGCCGATCGAGAAATCGCCGCGCACCGTGCGCCAGGCGATGTAGGCGTAGGCGGTGTAATACCCCAGCGTGCCCAGCGCGGCCAGCAGGGTGCCCCACAAGGCACGGCGCCGGGCCAACGCCCGGTTGGCCTTGAACAGCGCCACCGACAGGCTCCTGTAACGCTCCACCAGGAAGCGGTGCAGGTTGTAGATCTTCACTTCCTTGGCCGTCTCCACGCTGGCGCCGAGCTGGCGCAGGTAGTCGAGCTGGCGGCGCTCGGGCGTCCATTGGAAATTCAGGCTGTAGCCGGCGGCGTTGAAGTGCGATTCGCCGATGAAGGCAGGCACCAGGGCCAGCGCCAGCAGCAGGATCAGCCACGGCGCGTAGACCAGCAGGCCCACCGCCAGGCTGACCACCGTGATGGCGTCCTGCACCTGGCCGAACAGCTGGCTCATCAGGTTCATCCGGCCCATCGTCTGGCGTCGTGCGCGGTCCAGCTTGTCCTGCAGGTCCGGATCCTCGAAGTCCTCCAGATCCAGCGTTGCGGCGTGCTCCATCAGCCGGATGCTGGTGGCGTTGGCGAACAGCTCCGACAGCAGGGCATCGGCGTAGGCCACCATCCGGCCCAGCAGGTCGGAGACGATGGCCAGGCCCAGTTCCAGGGCCAGCAACCCGAGCAGCGGATTGAGCAGGCCGCTGGCCAGGGCCTCGCCCAGCGGCGGAAAGCCGGCATCGTGCCGGCTCAGCTGCAGCGCGCTGTCGATGATCAGCTTGCCCACATACAGCATGGCGACCGGCAGCAGGGCACGGATCAGGCGCAGCCCCAGGCTGACCAGGGTCAGTGCGGGGCTGGTCTTCCACACCAACCGCAGGAACGGTGGGACGTTGCGCATCGCATTGAAGCGCTGGCGCAGGCTGGGTTTCTTTTCAGCTGAAGGCATGTCGCCATTGTGCGCGCCTGATACGTGGCGAAGGCATGAATGGGACGCCCGCAGGGAGCGCGCGCGTCAGCGCGCCACCGGTGCGGAGCCGCGCTGCGCGAGGCCCCGCACCCTCGTGGATCAGGGCAGCGGCGGCAGCAGGCCGGCGCCGAGGCGGTTCCAGGCGTTGATCACCGCGATGCCCATGCTCAGGTCGCTGATGCCCTTCTCATCGAAGTGCGGTGCCAGCGCATCGAACGCTGCCTGCGATGGCGCGGCGTCGGTGAGCCGGGTCAGGGCCTCGGCCCAGCCCAGCGCAGCGCGCTCACGCGCATCGAAGAAGCGGCTTTCGTGCCAGGCGGGCAGGGTGTCCAGCTTGCGCGGCTCGATGCCGCCCTTGCGCAGCGCCGTGCCGTGCATGTCCATGCAGTAGCCGCAGCCGTTGAGCTGCGACACGCGCAGGAACACCAGTTCCATCAGGGTCGGATCGATCGAACTGTCATGCACTGCCTGGCTGGTATCCAGCAGGCCCTTGAAAGCCTTGGCGGCCAGGCGGGTATAGGGAACGCGGGGTGAGGCGGGGTTGGACATCGTGGGCTCCACGGCGGCCCCGATGGCCGCCTTCCCTTACCAGGACGCCGCCGCGTCTGCGTGCGTGACAACCGCGGGCAGTTTTTCCGGATTGAGCACGCTGTACAGGCGCGCGATGCGGCCATCGATCACCTCGATGGTGGTAACCGAGTGCAGGCGATCGCCGTCGAAGCCCAGGATCGCTGGCTCGCCGTTGACGTAGCCCAGCCGGGCCGGGTGCGTACCACCACGGCGGGCAATGGCCCAGAACAGGCGGCCGATGCGTTCGGCACCCCGCAGCGGGCGCACCGCTGCGGTGACCACGCCGCCTCCATCGGAGACCATCAGCGCGTTGGCATGCAGCAGGGCCTGGATCGCCTCGCTGTCGCCACGCTGCGAGGCATCCATGAAGCGTGCCAACAACTGCCGGTGCTGGCCGGCGTCGGCATTGAAGCGTGGCCGGCCGGCCTGCAGCCGCTGCCGGGCCCGGTGCACCAGTTGCCGGCAGTTGGCCTCGCTGTGGCCGATCAGGTCGGCGATCTCGCGATAGTCATGGTCGAACGCTTCCTTCAGCAGGAACGCGGCGCGCTCCTCCGGGCCGAGCTGTTCAAGCAGGGTCAGGAAGGCCACCGAGACATCATCGGCCAGGGCATGCAATTGAGCCGGGCCGGGCGCCGGGTCGGGCTCCAGGGTGACCGCCATCGGTTCAGCCAGCCACGGGCCCACGTAATGCGCGCGCTCGCGCTTGGCCGCACGCAGCCGGTCCAGTCCCAGGCGCGTGGTGGTGGTGACCAGCCATGCCTCGGCATCGCGGACGCTGGCCGGGTCGGCGCCGGACCAGCGCAGCCAGGCGTCCTGGACGACGTCCTCGGCGTCGGTGCGGCTGCCCAGCAGGCGGTAGGCGAGGGCCATCAGGCGCGGACGGTGGGTCTGGAAGGCGGTTTCGGCGTTCATGCGGGCAAGGACGCCGCAGCGGGCAGGGGCGTGACAAGGACTTGGGGTCAGATCCCTTTCCCCGGGAAAGGGTTCTGACCCCACAGACTCTACCCGCAGCCGGGGAGGGGGTAAAATGGGCGGATTACCCCCGCCAGCCTCGAGCAAGCGAGCAAGCCGTGACATCGATCAAGCAGGAAGACCTCATCCAGTCCATCGCCGACGCGCTGCAGTACATCTCGTACTACCACCCGGTCGACTACATCAAGAATCTCGCCGCTGCCTACGAGCGCGAGGAGTCGCCGGCCGCGAAGGAGGCGATGGCCCAGATCCTGATCAATTCGCGGATGTGCGCCGAAGGCCATCGCCCGATCTGCCAGGACACCGGCATCGTCACCGTGTTCCTGGAAATCGGCATGGATGTGCGCTGGGACGACGCCACCATGGGCGTGGAAGACATGGCCAATGAAGGCGTGCGCCGCGCCTATCTGCATCCGGACAACAAGCTGCGTGCTTCGGTGCTGGCGGATCCGGCCGGCAAGCGCATCAACACCAAGGACAACACCCCGGGCGTGGTCAACGTCAAGGTCGTGCCGGGCAACAAGGTGGATGTGATCGTGGCCGCAAAGGGCGGCGGTTCGGAAGCCAAGACCAAGTTCGCCATGCTCAATCCGTCCGACTCCATCGTCGACTGGGTGCTCAAGACCGTGCCGACCATGGGAGCCGGCTGGTGCCCGCCGGGCATGCTGGGCATCGGCATCGGCGGTACCGCGGAGAAGGCCATGCTGCTGGCCAAGGAAGCGCTGATGGAGCCGATCGACATCACCGAGCTGCAGGCCCGTGGAGCGTCCAACCGGATCGAAGAGCTGCGCCTGGAGCTGTACGAGAAGGTCAATGCGCTGGGCATCGGCGCACAGGGCCTGGGTGGCCTGACCACGGTGCTGGACATCAAGATCAACGATTACCCGACCCACGCCGCCAACCTGCCGGTGGCGATGATCCCGAACTGCGCCGCGACCCGCCACGCGCACTTCACCCTGGATGGCAGCGGCCCGGTGATGCTGGATCCGCCGTCGCTGGAGGACTGGCCGAAGCTGACCTACGACGCCTCCAAGGGCACCCGGGTGGACCTGGATACGATCACGCCGGAGGAGGTGGCCAGCTGGAAGCCGGGCCAGACCCTGCTGCTCAACGGCAAGCTGCTGACCGGCCGCGACGCCGCGCACAAGCGCATGGTCGACATGCTCAACAAGGGCGAAGCCCTGCCGGTCGATCTGAAGGGACGTTTCATCTACTACGTCGGCCCGGTCGATCCGGTGCGCGACGAAGTGGTCGGTCCGGCCGGCCCGACCACGGCAACGCGCATGGACAAGTTCACCCGCCAGGTGCTGGAACAGACCGGCCTGCTGGGCATGGTCGGCAAGGCCGAGCGCGGCCCGGCTGCGATCGAGGCGATCCGTGACAACAAGTCGGCGTACCTGATGGCGGTGGGTGGCTCGGCCTACCTGGTGTCCAAGGCGATCAAGGCGGCCAAGGTGGTCGGGTTCGCCGACCTCGGCATGGAAGCGATCTACGAGTTCACCGTGCAGGACATGCCGGTGACGGTGGCGGTCGACTCCACCGGTGAATCGGTGCACAAGACCGGCCCGCGCGAATGGCAGGCCCGCATCGGCAAGATTCCGGTGGTGGTGGAGTAAGCGCGGCACGCGCTTGATGGCAAGCGGCGCCTGTTGGCGCCGTTTGTCGTTTAACGAGCCGGCACGGAACATCTGCTAGTTTCCATGCGACTCGAACCGGGAACGTTCATGCCGCTGTTACGGAACTTCGCGCTTGCCGGGCTGTTCGCACTGGCCGGCTGCAGCAGCACCTCCTCCTCGTATGAAGGCGCGGATTTCAGCGCATCGGCGCAATGCCGCATGCAGTGCCAGGCCAGCCATCGCAGCTGCATGGCGCAGGCGGACAGCCTCGGCAGCCGGCAGAGCAGCTGCGAACAGCAGATGGCTCCGGCGGCCGACAAACGCTGCAAGGACATCGCCAATGCCGATCTGCGCCGCTCCTGTGAACTGAAGGCGCATGACTGCACGCTGCGGCAGCCGATGATGAGCTGCGGCGAACGTCGCGATACCTGCATGAGCAGCTGCGGTTGAGCAGTGGCCGCCGGGCGGGCGCATAATCGCTGGCTCCACCCGCAACGGATCCCGCGCATGAGCACCACCCTGTATGGTTCGTCGAGTACTGCTTCGCTGGTCGTGCACTGGCTGCTGATCGAGCTGGGCGTCGAGCATGAACTGGTGCTGCTGGATTTCGACAGGCGCGAGCACAAGGCTGCGGACTACCTGGCGTTGAATCCGGCCGGGCGGGTGCCGACCCTGGAGATCGATGGCCTGGTGTTGACCGAGGCGGCGGCCATCGCGCTGTACCTGGCTGACCGCCATCCCGAAGCGGGATTGCTGCCGGCCGTGGGCACGCCCGCGCGGGGCGAGGCCTATCGCTGGATGTTCTGGTGCGCCAACACCCTGCAGCCTGCCTATCGTGCATGGTTCTATCCGCACGAAGCGGCGGGCGAGGCCTGCGTGGAGGCAACGCGTGCGATGGCCCGGCAGCAGCTGGAGGCGGCCTGGCAGCAGGTGGCGGCGCACCTGCAGGCGCACGGGCCCTACCTGCTGGGCGACGCGCCCAGCGTGGTCGATTTCATGCTGGTGATGCTGATGCGCTGGTCGCGCAACATGCCCCGGCCCACTGACACCTGGCCGGTGCTGAAGACGCTCGCAACCGCGCTGAAGGCGCGCCCCGCCTTCGCGGAAGTCTATCGACGCGAAGGCATCAGCGACTGGCGGTGATCGTCGGCGTTGGGCCAAGCGCGTGCGGCCGGGCATGGCCCGGCGCCACCGGGTGGTGCGTCCGGACTACAGGATCTCCAGCACCGTTTCCGGCGGGCGGCACAGGCGCGTGCCCTTGGCCGTCCGCACCACGGGCCGGTTGATCAGGCGCGGGTGCGCCGCCATCGCCGCCAGCAGAGTGGCCTCATCGGCCCCGGCCAGCGCCAGTCCGGCAAACTCCGGTTCCTTGCTGCGCACCAGGTCGGCGGCGGCCAGCCCGGATTCGGCAAGCAGCTGGCGCAGGGTCGCCACGTCGGGCGGTGCCTGCAGATACTCGATCACCTCCGGCTCGATGCCGGCGTCGCGGATGAGCTTCAGTGCGCCGCGCGAATTGCTGCACGCCGGGTTGTGCCAGATCGTCACGCCCATCAGAACCATTCCAGCAGCGACACGCCCACGCCCACGTAGGTGGCCTTGTGGTTGTAGTCGATCAGGCTTTCGCCGTATCCGTCGAAGACCTGGATGTGGCCGCGCAGCAGGTTGCTGATCGGGAAACCGTAGTCGAGCTGCAGGGCGCCATGCGAACGGTCGCCGGTACGCAGCGAATGGCGCGCCATCAAGGACACTTCGTGGCCATTGCGGTTCCAGATCAGGGTTGCGTCGCCGCGGCCCATGTAATCCTCGATGTCCGGGTTGTTGTCATCGCTGCGCGTTTCGGGAATGCGGTACCAGGGCCGCAGCACCAGCGCCCAGTTCTCGCGGTCCAGCCCGACGTTGAGCATCACCCGGTTCCAGCTGCGCGAAAGGGGATCGGCACGGCCGTTGGACTGATGGTTGAGGCTGATGCCGGTCATGCGTCCGCGCCAGCCACCAATCGAGTAGCCGTTGCGGAACACCATCATCACTTCCGGCTCGTAATTGGTCTCGCGGAACGGGCGCGAATTCTCGGCGTTGTAGGCCTGCCAGCGCGAGCTCTGGGTATAGCCGGCCCAGATGTCGCCGTTGTCGCCGAACAGATTCTCGGCGATCTTTGTCTTGAAGCTGATCTGGAACTTCAGCTCGGCACTGTCCAGCGCCTGCGGCTCGGTCACGCTGTTGGCCGGATTCGGCGACTGCGGCATCTGGTTCTTGTCGCTGGTCCAGAACGCCGGCAGCAGGTACACCGGCTTGTAGGCGCGCAGCTGGAACGGGCCCAGCTTGGAGTCTTCCGCCAGTTCCCAGCGGCTGTCCAGCAGGGAACCGCGGCCTGCATTGGCCAGGGCGCTGTCGTCGGGGGCGGGGCGCAGCACATCGCCGACCCGCGCCCGCAGGTTCTCTTCGCCCTGGCTCAGGCGGGCGGCGCGACGCTGTTCGCGCAGCGCCTGCGCGGCCTGCTGCGCGGCGGCATCGGCCTCGGCGGTGGCCGGTGCGGTACGGCCGAACAGGCGGTCGTAGCACGACAGTCGGGCGGCGTCGGTTTCAATGGCCGCGCAACCGGCCGGCGTGGTGGTCGTGGCAGGCGCGATTTCCTGCGCGGCCAGCGGCGCGCTGGCCAGGGCGAGCGCCAACGGCGCCAGACGGGGGAGCAACGGCGGGAGGGTCATTGCAGCAGGCCCTTCGGGATGACTACGGGAAGACGCACAGTGTGGCGGCTGCCCGCAGCAACGGCCAGCCCCACGGAGTTATGCCCGGCGCAGGTGTGCGCGTGGCGTGAAGATCGTGCGTTACAGGAACCAGGCAAATGCGAACAGGCCCAGCATCGCGATGACCACCGCCAGTTTCAGCGCCAGCCCCAACAGGATGCCCAGCCAGGTGGCAAGACCGACCCGGGTCGAGCGGCCCAGTTCGCGCGTGTGCCAGTACTCGCCCAGCAGAGCACCGATCAGCGGGCCGGCGAACAGGCCGATGGGCATGAAGAACAGTCCGGCGATGCTGCCGATGAAGGTGCCCCACAGCGCCTTGCGGCTGGCCCCGACACGCTGGGCCCCGACCACCGTGGCCAGCACATCGGCCAGCAGTGAAAGCAGGGTCAGCACGCCCAGTGCCAGCAGGGTCGGCCAGCCGACATGGGTGAAGCCGTCGGCCCACGCCGCCAGCAGCAGGCCGACGAACACCAGCGGGACGCCTGGAAGTGCCGGCAGGACGATGCCGGCAATACCAACCAGGACAAAAATGACCGCTAGCAGATACAAGATGAATGAGAGGCCCATGCTGTCCCGTATGGTTGTCTTTTTGGGGTTGACAGTGAAAGATTTTGCCAGTTGCTTTTTCGTTTTGGCCGGGTTAAGTTGCAGTCGCTGAGCTTGGCAAGGTCACCGTGGATCGTGGCCTGATGAAGCAAGATCTTCCCGATCCGCTGCATCGATGCACCTCGCTTCCCCCTTGCTTGTCAGCCGCCCACAAGGCGTTTCCAACAACAAGAGAGAGTCATCAGGGAGTTAGTGAGATGTCCGAACGCGAGAACGGTACTGTCAAGTGGTTCAACGATGCAAAGGGCTTCGGCTTCATCAGCCGTGAAAACGGCGAAGACGTGTTCGTGCACTTCCGCGCCATCCAGACCCAGGGCTTCAAGAGCCTGAAGGAAGGCCAGAAGGTCACCTTCACCGTCGTGCAGGGCCAGAAGGGCCTGCAGGCCGACGCCGTGCAGCCGATCTGACCGGTCTGCAGCCGTCACATGAAAAAGGCCCGCGCAAGCGGGCCTTTTTCTTTGTCCGGGACCGGCAGCGGATCAGCGCAGGATCACCCGGCCGTTGACCACGCGCACGTAGGTGTTCTCGCGGATGCCGCCCAGATCACGCTGGTTGACGACGATGGTGCGTCCGTCATCCATGCGCACGCTGATGTCATACGTATCGCTGGTCACGTTCTTCTGGATCTGGTTGCCGGCCAGCGCGCCACCCACGGCGCCCGCCGCTGCGGCGATGTTCTTGTTGCCGCGGCTGCCACCGGTGTGGTCGGAGATCTCATGGCCGGCAACCGCACCCACGATGCCGCCGAGGATCGCGCCGGTCGCGCTGGGCGCAGTGCGGCCCGACTGCACGGTGTTGATGCGGGTGACGATGCCGCAGTCGGCGCAACGGCCCTGGTTGTAGCCGGAGTTGTTGCCGTAGCCGCCGTTGTTGTACCCATTGTTGTAGCCGCCGCCGCCGTAACCCGGCGAGGTGGCGCAGCCGGCCAGGGCGAGGGTGGCGATGGCACTGGCGGCGATGAGCTGGATCTTCATGAGGCGTCTCCTGGCCGTGAAGGCGGATGTGTTGGGTGGTACTGCGTCATGCAGCAGGGTGCGCGAATCGTCTCCTTTCCAACGTGAACAAGACGCCAATCAACGCCGCCATGACCGGCTGCGGGATGAACGCTGTTCAACGGAAATCCTGATGGCAGGCGCGGCAGTCGGCCTGCAGCGTCTGCACCACCTGGGCCAGCGCGGTGCAGTCCGCCGGTGGCGCCGCCAGGGCGGCATTGAGGCCGGCCCGGTACTGGCTGGCATGCTGCTGGAACCGCGCACTGTCCTTCAGGCCGGGGAAGGCCAGGTCCAGGTCGTTGGAGAGCAGGCGCAGCGTCTGCAGGCGCGGCACGCTGTCGGCCAGGCTGCAGCGGTTCTGCTGTTGGGCCTGCTGCAGCAGTTGGGATTGCCGCTGCATCACCTGCATCAGGCTGTCCGGGAAGGGGTCACGGCGGGCCTGCAGGGCGCGGCCGACCATCACCGTGGCGATCAGGCCGATCAACAGACCCAGCGCGAGCACGAACAGGTAGCGATAGGCGGAGGACGGGGGGCGAGGGGGGCTGGCGTTCATGGCGGGCGCTCCGGGCGTGCAACGGTGGGTTCGACCCGGCGTGCTGTGGGCGCCGGCCGCTGCACGTTAAAATAGACCGATGAACGAACAGGTCAAACAACGCTTCGCCGGCATCGAACGGCTGTATGGCGTGGGTGCGCTCGAGCGCCTGCAGGGCAGCCGCGTGGCGGTGGTCGGCATGGGCGGGGTCGGCTCGTGGGTGGTCGAGGCGCTGGCGCGCTCGGCGGTCGGCCATCTCACCCTGATCGATGCGGACGACATCTGCGTCTCCAACACCAACCGGCAGCTGCCGGCACTGGAGGGCAATTACGGGCGCAACAAGGCCGACGCCATGGCCGAGCGCTGCCGGGCGATCAACCCGGAACTCGATGTCGACGCGGTGCAGGCGTTCCTGACCACCGCCAACATGGCCGAACTGCTTGATCGTCGCTTCGATCTGGTGATCGATGCCTGCGACAGCTTCCGGGTCAAGGTGGAGACCATCGCCTGGTGCCGCCGCCGCAAGCTGCCACTGCTGACGGTCGGCGCCGCGGGCGGCCGCACCGATCCGACCCTGGTACGCATCCGCGATGTCTCGCGCACCGAGCACGACGCGATGCTGGCGCTGATCCGCAAGAAGCTGCGCAGCGAGTTCAACTTCCCCAAGAACGCCAAGCGTTACTTCGGCGTGCCGGCGGTGTACTCGCTGGAGAACGTGAAGTATCCGCAGGCCGATGGCAGTGTCTGCGGCCTCCGTCCCAACCTGGGGGCGGACGCTGCGCTCAAGCTTGATTGCGGCGCAGGGCTGGGCGCGGCCACCCATATCACCGGTGCCTTCGCCTTTGCCGCCGTCGGCAAGGCGCTGGAAATGCTGCTGGAGCCGAAGAGGGTCAAGGCCGAATCCGCCGAGGTTTGACCGGTAGTGCCGGGCCATGCCCGGCGAAACGGCGGTCAGGCGGCCGGCAGCGCGAACAGCCGCCGCGCGTTGTCGGTCGTGGTTTTCGCCACCGTGTCCAGGTCGGTCTGCCGCAACGCAGCGATGTGGCGCGCGATCACTGCCAGCCGCGCCGGCTCGTTGCGCTGCCCGCGGATGGCCGCGTCGGGCTGATCGGGCGCGTCTGTTTCCAGCAGCAGCTGCTCCAGCGGCATCTCCCGGACCAGGCGTTGCAGGCGCTGTGCACGTTCGTAGGTCAGGGGGCCGCCCAGACCCAGCAGGAAGCCCTGCCGGTGCAGCTGTGCCGCCTGTTGCGGGCTGCCGGAGAAACTGTGCACCACGCCGCGCAGGCCACCGATGCGGCGGATCGCCGCGATCACCGCATCCACCGCCCGACGCGCATGCACGACCACCGGCAGGTCGAAGTCGCGTGCCAGGCGCAGCTGGCCGATGAAATAGGTCTGCTGCGCCTCCGCATCCAGGCCGTCCACGAAGTAATCCAGGCCGCATTCGCCGATCGCGCGCGGACGCTCACGCTCGATCCATTCCCGCAGCAGCGCAAGGTGCTCGGCGCGATGCTCGGCAAGAAACATCGGATGCAGCCCGTACGCCGGGTACAGGCCGGGGGCCTGCTGGCAGACCTCGCGCAGCTTCGGCCAGCTGGCGGCGGTGACGGCCGGCACGATCTGGATCTGCACCCCGGCCGCGCGCGCACGCTCGATCACGGCGGCACGGTCGGGGTCGAACTCGCCTGCATCGAGATGGCAATGGCTGTCGACCAGCACGCTCAGCGCTGCTCCAGCGGTGGCGGCGTACGGGTGCCGCGGCTCTTCCAGTTGGCCAGCAGCAGCGTGCCCAGGCCCAGCACCAGCTCATCGACGAAGGGAATCGGATCGGGGATGAACAGGGTCAGCGCGAACAGTCCGGCCGTGAGCTTGAACAGGGTGGGGTAGCGCAGCCGGCGCGCCCATTGCAGTACCGGCAGCAGCATCGGGTTGGCCATGGCGGATCCTCCAGGTGAATATGCAAACGCTACCACGGGCCCAGCATTTCCCGATGCTGAATGGGTTACGGCGATGAGCAGGAAATGTGGAGATTCCGTTCAGGGAGGCCGTGCTGCAATCTGTGCCGAGAACGTTGCGGACGGTCCGCAAGGAGCAGGTCATGAAAAGCACAACTACAACTGTCCTGGTCGCAGCGGGCGCGCTGCTGGTGGGTGGCATCGCCACGGCGGCCTTCATGAAGAGCGGCAGCCCGTCGCCGGATTCCATCAGCGCCGGAGCCCCCAACGGCGAATCGCGCCTGGCCGATGGCAGCGTCACCGATGATGGTGCGCGCGGCGACCAGCTCGATGCCACCGCGCCGCGCGGCCTGGAATACGCCGATGTGCTGAAGGTCGACCCGATCACCGAAAAGCAGAAGGCGTACGCCACGGTCATAGGCACCGACGCGGTGCGCGAGACCTCCACCACCCAGACGCCGCACGAGGTCTGCCAGGATGTGGTCGTGCAGGAACGCCTGCCCGAGCGTGATGGCAACGTCGGTGGCACCGTCGCCGGCGCGGTGATCGGTGGCCTGCTGGGCAACCAGGTTGGCGGCGGCAATGGCAGGAAGGCAGCGACCGCGGCCGGTGCCGTGGCCGGCGGCCTGATCGGCAACCAGGTGGACAAGCGCCACGTCGGTGGCCGTGTGGTCAACCGCACCGAGCGCCAGTGCCACACCGAGACCGCCACCTCCGAGTCGAGCCGTGTCACCGGCTACAACGTCACCTATCGCAACGAGGACGGCACCACCGGCACCATGCGCATGGCCAGCAAGCCCGGCAACCGCATCGCCATGGGCACCAACGACGTGGTCAAGGGGTACAACGTGACCTACCGCTACGATGGCGCCGAGAAGACCGTGCGCATGGACAACAAGCCGGCCAGCGATCGCCTGCCGGTGGTCGATGGCCAGCTGGTCACGCAGACGGCGGCAGCCGGCGCCACGGCAGCGACCCGCCAGTAATCCTTCCGCCGCAGCGGACACGTGACAGGCCGGCTTCTGCCGGCCTGTCTGTTTTTGCGGCCGGGTGACATTTGCGATGATGGTGCTCCGTCATCGCCCTGGAGTCGGCATGAGCATCTTCGACCTGCGCCTGGAAACCGAGCGCCTGATCCTGCGCCCGCCGCATCGCGAGGATTTCGAGCCCTATCTGGCGTTCTGCGCGGATGAAGAGGTGATGCGCACGCTGGGCGGAGTGCAGCCACCGTCGGTGGCATGGCGCGGATTCTGCAGCCTGGCTGGCGCGTGGCAGTTGTTCGGCTTTTCGATGTTCAGCGTGATCGAGAAATCCAGTGGTGAATGGATCGGTCGCATGGGGCCCTGGCAGCCACAGGACTGGCCGGGCACCGAGGTCGGCTGGAGCATCCGGCGTGCCAGCTGGGGCAAGGGCTACGCGCCGGAGGCGGCGACCGCTGCGATCGACTGGGCATTCAACGCACTCGGGTGGGAGGAGGTGATCCATACCATTGCCGAGGACAACGAGAATTCCCGTGTCGTGGCCCGCAAGCTGGGCAGTACGCTGCTGCGCATGGGCGAGCTGCCGCCCCCGTACCAGGGCAAACCGATGCAGATCTGGGGGCAGTCGCGGCTGCAGTGGCAGCAGCGCGCGCGCTGACGGCCCGACGGGCAATGTGCAGCGGCGGGCTGCGCGGTGGGCATGCTGCACCCGCGCTTGGCATCGGCGGTCGCGCTTGCCAGACTGCGCGCAACCGGTCGTCGGCCGGGTCTCCTGGAGCAGGCAATGGTGGAAGAACGCGTTCCGTTGACGGTGCATGGCATGTCCGTTTCAGGCAATTGCCACAAGGTGCGCATGCTGCTGGAACACCTCGGCAGCCGCTATCGCTGGGTGGAGGTGGACAGCGCCCATGGCCAGACCCTCACGCCGGAGTTCCTGGCATTGAATCCCAATGCCAAGGTGCCGTTGATCGTGCGCGAGGACGGCCGCGTGTTGACCGAATCGAATGCAATCCTGTTCTGGCTGGCCGAAGGCACGCCCTACCTGCCCGGCGATGGCTGGGAGCGGGCGCAGGCGTTGAGCTGGATGTTCTTCGAGCAGTACACGCATGAACCCTGTGTGGCGGTGGCCCGTTTCATCCGTGGCTGGACGCCGGCCGATTCCCCGCGGCGCGCCGAACTGCCGCGCCTGCAGGAGCGCGCCAGCACCGCATTGGCGGTGATGGAACGGCACCTGCGGCAGTCGCCCTGGTTCACCGGCCGCAGTTATGGCATCGCCGATATCGCGCTGTTTGCCTACACCGACGTTGCCAGCGATGGTGGCATTCGCCTTGATCCGTTCCCGCAGGTGCAGGCCTGGCTGCAGCGGGTCCGGGCACAGCCGCGGTTCGTGCCGATGCCGGCCGTGGGCGCGGAGGTGCTGGCGCGATTCAACGCGGTGGCCTGATTCCGGGGGGAGCGTCGGGCAGGCCGGCTGCGAGGAAGCCGGGCGGGCCCCGCGCCACGCTACGCAACAACGACACGGAGGGTGTTCGATGTTCGCTGTGGTTCCAGATCCCATTCCCGCGCGCATGCGCGGGCTCAACCGCGCCGAAGTGTGCGACGTCAATTTCCTGGAGGCGGTACGCGGCTGGCGGGGCACGCCGCGGCCACGGCCGGCGCCACATGCGCCGATCCTGCCTGGCAGCACGCTCAGCGCGGGTGCCTTTGCCGACCTGTTCGATTCGCAGCTGGCCAGCCGCCAGCTGGACCTGATGGCGCGCGTGCTGCGCGTGCAGAACAAGGTCTTCTACACCATCGGCTCGTCCGGCCACGAGGGCAATGCGCTGTTGGCGCGGGCCTGCCGGCACACCGATCCCGCGTTCCTGCACTACCGCTCCGGCGCCTTCATGGCCGAGCGCGCGCGGCAGGTGCCGGGCATGGATCCGGTGCGCGACGCGGCACTGTCGTTCGCCGCCAGCGCCGACGATCCTGCCAGCGGAGGCCGTCACAAGGTGTGGGGCAGCCGGCCGCTGTGGGTGTTGCCACAGACCTCGACGATCGCCTCGCACCTGCCCAAGGCGCTGGGCACGGCGTTGGCCATCGAGAGCGGCAAGCGCCTGGGCCAGCCGTTGCCGATTCCGGCCGACAGCATCGTGGTCTGTTCCTTCGGCGACGCCTCGGCCAATCACGCCACCGCACAGACGGCGTTCAACACCGCCATGTGGTCGGCCTACCAGAAACTGCCGGCGCCCATCCTGTTCGTCTGCGAGGACAATGGCCTGGGCATTTCGGTGAAAACACCGGAGGGATGGATCGCCGAGCGCTTTGGCGGCCAGCCGGGACTGGACTACTTCTTCGCTGACGGGCTGGATCTGGCCAGCGGCCACGCACAGGTGCAGGCCGCGGTCGAGCATTGCCGGACAACCCGTAGGCCGACCTTCCTGCACCTGCGTACCACGCGGCTGATGGGGCATGCCGGTACCGATTTCGAGGTGGAGTGGCGCGCGTTGCCGGAGCTGTGTGCGGCGGAGGCGCAGGATCCGCTGCTGCGCTCGGCGCAGATCGCGATGGAGTCGGGCTGGATGGATGCCGCGGCCGTCGAGGCGGCCTATGAAGCGATGCGCGTGCGCTGCATGGCGGCCGCCGCCGATGCCGAGCGCCAGCCCAAGCTGCAGTCCCTTGAGCAGGTGATGGCACCGCTGGCGCCCTATACACCTGCAGCGGTGCACGCCGAGGCCCGGCGCGCGGTCGCGGACGAGGCGCGACTGTCGCTGTATGGCGGCGCCGACGCATTGCCGGAGCGGCAACCGCCGCGTCATCTGGCCATCCAGATCAATCACGGATTGCAGGAACTGCTGTGCAAATATCCGCAAAGCCTGCTGTTCGGCGAGGATGTGGCGCAGAAGGGAGGCGTGTACACCTTGACCCGCGACCTGCTGCGTCGTTTCGGCCCGCGTCGGGTGTTCAACTCGCTGCTGGACGAGACCATGATCCTGGGCATGGCGCAGGGGCTGGCCAACATGGGCATGCTGCCGATCCCCGAGATCCAGTACCTGGCCTATCTGCACAACGCGATCGACCAGATACGTGGCGAGGCGTGTTCGCTGCAGTTCTTCTCCAATGACCAGTTCCGCAATCCGATGCTGGTGCGGGTGGCAGGGCTGGGCTACCAGAAGGGATTCGGCGGCCATTTCCACAACGACAATTCGATCACGGCCCTGCGCGACATTCCCGGTCTGGTGGTGGGCTGTCCCTCGCGTGGCGACGACGCCGTGATGATGCTGCGCACGTTGGCGGCGCTGGCCCGGGTGGATGGCCGCGTGGCGGTGTTCCTGGAGCCGATCGCGCTGTACATGAGCAAGGACCTGCACGAGCCGGGTGACGGCCAGTGGCTGTTCGACTATCCGGAACAGGGCCAGGCGCTGCTGCCAGGGGAGGGCCGGGTGTATGCCCCCGAGGCGCAGGATCTGGTGATCTACACCTATGGCAATGGCGTGCCGATGGCGCTGCGTGCCGCGCGGGTGATCGACCAGCAGCTCGGGTGGCAGGTGAGGGTGGTCGACCTGCGCTGGCTGGTGCCGCTGGACGGCGGATTCATTGCCACCCAGGCGGCCACGGCGCGGCGTGTGCTGGTGCTGGACGAGGGGCGTCACAGCGGCGGCGTGGGTGAGGGGGTGGTCACGGCCCTGGTCGAGGCCGGCTTCGGTCACCTGCCGCTGCGCCGGGTCTGCGGGGCCGATACCTATACGCCGCTGGCGGGGGCAGCAATGTTCGGGCTTCCAAGCGACAATGCGGTGATTGGCGCCGCCCTCGACCTGGCGCAGGAACCCTGATGCATGTGTGGATTGGCGGGAATGCTGTTGCCGGCACCGGTGGTGCCGGCCGAGGAACTGCAGGCGCAGGCCCTGGCCATGGGCCAGGCGCTGCACCATCGCGGGCCGGATGATGGCGGCACCTGGGTCGATGCCGCTGCCGGGATCGCGCTGGCGCACCGCCGGCTGAGCATCCTCGATCTGTCCCCGCTGGGCCACCAGCCGATGGCATCGTCCGACGGCCGCTATGTGATGGCCTACAACGGCGAGGTCTACAACTTCGCCGCCCTGCGCGCCGAGCTGGAGCCGCTGGGCCATGCTTTCCGTGGCCATTCCGATACCGAGGTGCTGCTGGCCGCGATCCTGCAGTGGGGCGTGGAAGACACCCTGCAGCGCTGCAACGGCATGTTCGCCATCGCTCTGTGGGACCGCAGCGAGCAGTGCCTCTGGCTGGCCCGTGACCGGGTCGGCAAGAAGCCGCTGTACTACGGCTGGGCCGGTGACACGCTGGTGTTCGGTTCCGAACTGAAGGCACTGTGGCAGCATCCAGCGTTCGACAACGATATCGATCGTGATGCGTTGACGCTTCTGTTGCGGCTGGACTACATCCCGGCGCCGCACAGCGTCCATCAGCGCTGCTACAAGCTGATGCCCGGCCGGGTGCTGCGGGTGGATGCGGCGATGGTTGCCGCGGGAGCCGGGGCGCACCGACCGGAGCAGGCGCAGCGTCCGTACTGGGACGCGCGTGCGCGCATGCAGGCCGCACTGGCCGCACCCTTCCAGGGCCGCATCGAGGAGGCCGAGGAGCAGCTCGATGCCCTGCTGCGCGACGCCGTGGCGCTGCGCATGGTCGCGGACGTGCCCGTCGGCGTGTTCCTTTCCGGGGGGACCGATTCGTCGCTGGTGGCGGCGCTGATGCAGGCGCAGAGCAGGCAGCCGGTGCACAGCTTCAGCATCGGCTTCCAGGATTCAAGCCACGACGAGGCACCCCTGGCCAGGGAGCTGGCCGCGCATCTGGGCTGCGACCACACCGAACTCTACGTCAGCGGGGCCGACGCACTGGCGGTGGTGCCGCAGTTGCCGACGATGTTCGACGAGCCTTTTGCCGATGCCTCGCAGGTGCCGACCGCGCTGGTGGCCCGGCTGGCAAGGCAGGGGGTGACCGTGGCCTTGTCCGGTGATGGTGGCGATGAGCTGTTCTTCGGCTACACCCGCTACGTGCGCGCGCTGCGCAACTGGCAGATGCTGGGTCGCGTGCCGGGCCCGCTGCGGCGCTGGATGGGTGCCCGCGCGCACCAGCAGGGCGAGGCGTCGCGCACGGGAGGCCTGGCGGCGCTGCTGGCCGAAACCGGCGCCCGTGGCATCGGCGATGTGTACCGCAACCGCATTTCGCGCTGGCGTGACCCGGCGGCGGTGGTGCCCGGTGCGCAGCCGGCTGGCAGCTTCTATGACCTGGCCGATCCGCTGCACGGCGCGGGCACGCCGGCAGACGCGATGATGCTGGCCGATTTCGTGACCTACCTGCCTGATGACCTGCTGTGCAAGGTCGACCGTACTTCGATGGCGGTCAGCCTGGAGGCGCGTGCGCCGTTGCTGGACTGGCGGGTGGCCGAGTTCGCCTGGTCGCTGCCGCTGGGCTTCAAGCGCAGTGAAACGACCAGCAAGGTCCTGCTCAAGCGCGTGCTGGGCCGATACGTCCCGCAGGCGATGGTGCACCGGCCCAAGCGTGGTTTCGGTGCGCCTGTCAGCGACTGGCTGAAGGGCGACCTGCGGCCGTGGGCCGACGATCTGCTGCAGCCTTCGCGGCTGGAACGCGAAGGCGTGCTGTCGGCGGCCGCGGTGCAGCCGCTGTGGCAGCAGTTCCTTGGTGGCCAGCGCAAGTGGCACACGCATCTGTGGAACGTGCTGATGTTCCAGGCATGGCAGGCCCACTGGCGCCAGGTCCGGGCCAGCGTCGGCGGCTGACCTTCACCGTGTGGAAAGGGAGCGGCGAATAGGCTGGGTTTCCCCGCACCATGAGGAGTCCGCCCGATGTCCGTTCCCGCCATCGCCGTGTTCGTCGGAAGCCTGCGCCGGGAGTCCTGCAACCGCCGGCTGGCCCATGCGCTGGAAAAGCTCGCCGGCGACCGCGCCCGGTTCCAGTACGTGCAGATCCGCGACCTTCCCCTGTATGACCAGGATTTCGATGCCGATTACCCGCCATCGTGTGTCCGCCTGAAGGAGCAGGTGCGTGCTGCCGACGCCGTGCTGTTCGTGACGCCCGAATACAACCGTTCGGTGCCGGGCGTGCTGAAGAACGCCATCGACATCGGCTCGCGCCCCTATGGCGACAGCGCCTTCGCCGGCAAGCCGGCTGCGGTGATCGGTGCGTCCATCGGCCAGATCGGCACCGCGGTGGCTCAGCAGCACATGCGCAACAGCCTGGCCTTCCTCGACATGCATGTGCTCGGCCAGCCGGAAGCGTTCATCCATTTCAAGGACGGCCTGATCGAGGCCGACGGCACGATCCACAACGACGCCACGCGGGAATTCCTGCAGGGGTATGTGGACCGGTTCCTGGCGCTGATCGCCACGCACGGCCGGTAGGCCGCTGCGGGCGAAGGGATCTGCGATAATGGCGGGCTGCGGGCGTCGCACGGGCGCCCGTCGCAGGCAGTGCGACGCCTCCGCGCCATTCTGGCCAGGCTCCGGCGGATATCCCCCGTTCTTCCACGGCTTATCCACAGGCTTGTCCATGGCCGCCAGGGTCGGCGCATGCCTACACTCGTCTGGCCCACTTTTGCAGGAAACACCGCCGCATGTCCGCCCGTCCCGGCTTCCGTTCCAACCGCAGAGACCGCGGTGATGGCTTCGAACGCGATGATTCGCGCATCGACCAGCTGCGGGTGCCACCGCATTCCGTGGAGGCCGAGCAGGCGGTGCTGGGTGGCCTGATGCTGGCACCCGAAGCGTTCGACCGGGTCAACGACCAGCTGACCGAGACCGACTTCTATCGCCGCGATCATCAGATGATCTACCGCGCGATCCGCGAGCTGTCCGAGCGTGACCGGCCCTTCGATGCGGTGACCCTCGGCGAATGGTTCGAGTCGCAGGGCAAGCTGGAGCTGGTAGGGGATGGCGCTTATCTGATCGAGCTGGCCAGCACCACGCCGTCGGCGGCGAACATCGCGGCCTACGCCGAGATCGTGCGCGACAAGGCGGTGCTGCGGCAGCTGATCCAGGTCGGTACCGACATCGTCAACGATGGTTTCCAGCCGGAAGGCCGCGACAGCAGCGAGCTGCTGGCGTCGGCGGAAAAGAGCGTGTTCGCCATTGCCGAGCAGGGCGCACGCGGGCGTACGGATTTCGTCGCCATGCCCGGTGCGCTGAAGGATGCCTTCGAGGAACTGCGCAACCGCTTCGAGAACGGCGGCAACATCACCGGCCTGCCAACCGGCTACAACGATTTCGACGCGATGACGGCCGGCCTGCAGCCGACCGACCTGATCATCCTGGCCGCGCGCCCGGCGATGGGCAAGACCACCTTCGCGCTGAACATCGCCGAGTATGCGGCGATCAAGTCGAAGAAGGGCGTGGCGGTGTTCTCGATGGAAATGTCCGCATCACAGCTGGCGATGCGACTGATCTCCTCCAACGGCCGGATCAACGCGCAGCGCCTGCGTACCGGCCAGCTGGAAGACGAGGACTGGAGCCGCGTCACCAGCGCGATCAAGATGCTGAAGGAAACCAAGATCTTCATCGACGACACGCCGGGCGTATCGCCGGAAGTGCTGCGCTCCAAGTGCCGCCGCCTCAAGCGTGAGCACGATCTGGGCCTGATCGTGATCGATTACCTGCAGCTGATGAGCGTGCCGGGCAACAGCGAGAACCGCGCGACCGAAATCTCGGAGATCTCGCGTTCGCTGAAGGGCCTGGCCAAGGAGCTGAACGTGCCGGTGATCGCACTTTCCCAGCTCAACCGCTCGCTGGAAACGCGTACCGACAAGCGCCCGGTGATGGCCGACCTGCGCGAATCGGGCGCCATCGAGCAGGACGCGGACATGATCGTGTTCATCTACCGCGACGACTACTACAACAAGGAAAACTCACCGGACAAGGGCCTGGCCGAAATCATCATCGGCAAGCACCGCGGCGGCCCCACCGGCTCGTGCAAACTGAAGTTCTTCGGCGAGTACACGCGTTTCGACAATCTGGCCCACGATTCGGTCGGTTCGTTCGAGTAGTGCTGCCGGCCGCGGGCCGGCGATCTCCTTCTGTCCTGCAGGAGCCGGGCCCGTGCCCGGCTCTTTGCGTTGGTGCGCGCGCAAGGCGCGTACCTTGCCGGGCGATGGTCACATGACGTGTAACTGACATGTAACTGGGCCTTCCTACCATGCCGCCGCTGTCCTCCCACTTCCGACGCCCGTCGCCGGCGTCCAGCGCGTCCAAGGAATCCGCCTCCCATGCCGTCCCACGCTCCGCTCCGCCGCAATCTGCTGGCTCTGCTGGTCTGTGCCTCGCTGCCGTCGCTGGCTGCCGCTGAAACCGCCCCCACCTCCGATGCACCGTCGGCGACCACCCTCGACTCGATCTCGGTGATCGGCCGCGGCGAAGCACGCCAGGTGCAGCGTGTCACCGCCGAGGACATGAAGGTGCTGCCGCCGGGCGCGAATCCGCTCAAGCTGCTGGCCAGCAAGCCGGGCGTGCATTTCGAGTCGGGCGACGCCACCGGTGCCTATGAGTGGTCGACCAGCATCAGCCTGCGCGGCTTCAACCAGAACCGGCTTGGCTACACGCTGGACGGCATCCCGCTGGGCAACATGAGCTACGGCAACAGCAACGGCCTGCATGTCAGCCGCGCGGTCATCAGCGAGAACCTGGGCGGTGCGGAAGTCTCCACCGGCATCGGCGCGCTGGGCACGCCGTCCACCAGCAACCTGGGCGGCGTGTTCCAGTTCTATTCGATCGATCCTTCCACCGAGTTTGGCGTGGTGCTGGCGCAGGGCTTCGGCAGCGACAATGCGCGGCGCAGCTATGCGCGGCTGGAGACCGGCGAGCACCAGGGGTTCGCCGCGTACCTGTCCGGCGTGTACTCCGAAGGGGACAAGTGGAAGGGCAAGGGCTCGCAGGAGCTCAAGCAGTTCAACGGCAAGGCGGTTTACAACTTCGGCGTGGACAGCAGGATCACTGCGCTGTTCAACGCATCCCGCCGGGTCGAGGCGGACTACCAGGATCTGTCGCTGGAGATGATCGACCGCCTGGGCTGGAACTGGGACAACTACGCGCCGGACTGGGACCGCGCGCTGGCCGCGGCACGCGGGCAGTTCAGTGGCGGCGTCAACAGCCCCTGGGATGCGTACTACTCCGGTCATGGCCTGCGCAACGACGATATCTCCAGCGTCGCCGGCGACTTCGGCCTCAACGAAGCGATGCGCCTGAAGGTCAATGTCTACAATCACAGCAACCGCGGACAGGGTCACTGGTTCAGTCCGTCCAATCCTTCCAATCCCGGCACCGCGCGCGAGATTCCGATCTCGATCCGCACCACCGAGTACGCGATCGACCGCACCGGCGTGACCTCCGCGTTCACCTGGAACGTCGGCGGGCACGAGCTGGAAGCCGGCCTGTGGTACGAGGACAACGGTCACAGCGTGCAGCGCAACTTCTACTACATCGATGGCCCGATCACCGATGACTTCTTCCTGCGCAATCCGGACCAGCGCGTGTGGCGCCAGCTCTACACCACCATCACCCGCCAGTTCTATGTGCAGGACCGCTTCCGCCTGTTCGACGACCGCCTGACGGTGGATATCGGCGCGAAGTCGCCGCACACCCGCACCCGCGTCCGCACGCCGCTGGGCAGCTATGCGAACAACAGCAGCCTGACCTCCAGCAAGGGCTTGCTGCCGCAGGCCGGCTTCAATTTCAAGCTCAACGAAGGCAACGAGATCTTCGGTTCGTTCGCCAGGAACATCGCCGCCTATGCGCTGGGCGTGGGCAGTCCGTTCAACGTGCCGCAGCAGGCCTTCGACGCCAGCGCGCGCAACCTCAAGCCGGAGCAGTCGCGCACGATCGAACTGGGCTGGCGCGGCTACGGGCAGGGGTATGAGGCGTCGGTCGCGGTGTACGACGTGAAGTTCGACAACCGCCTGCTTGCCATCGCCCAGTGCGTGGGCATCCTCGGCTGCCCTGCGTTGTTCTCCAACGTCGGTTCGGTCACCAGCCGCGGTGCCGAGGCGACCCTGCAGCTGAAGCCGGTGCAGGACGTGACCTGGTCCAACGCGCTGTCGTGGAACGACAGCACCTACGACGACGACTACGTCAACAACGGAGTAGTACCGACCCGTGGCAGGAAGACCGTGGATACGCCGGAATGGATGTTCGCCAGCATCCTGGCCTGGACGCCGGGCCCGTGGGACATGCGCCTGTCCGCCAACCATGTCGGCAAGCGTTACGTGACCTACACCAATGACCTGTCGGTTCCCGGCTACTGGCTGGTCAACGCCTCGGTGGCTTACGATTTCGGCTCTCTGGGGCCCGCGCAGAACCTGACAGTGGCAGTGAACCTGACCAACCTGGCGGACAAGCGTTACCTGTCTTCGATCAACACCAACGGCACCTACGCCGCAGATCCCACGCGCAGCCTGGCGACCATGCAGGTGGGGGCGCCGCGGCAGGTGATGGCAACCGCGACCGTGCGCTTCTGATGCAGCGGCCCATGGACCCGGAGCACCGTCGCCGCCTGCTGCGCATGGCGTGGCAGGGCACGGGGGCGGCGATCGCACTGGCGGCGATGCCGGGGCTGGCCACGGCAGGCCCACGGCCGCGTCTTGGACGTGATCCGTTCACCCTCGGCGTCGCCGCCGGCGATCCGGATCCGCAGGGGGCGGTGCTGTGGACACGGCTCGCCCCCGATCCGCTCAACGGCGGTGGCATGCCGTCGCGGGCGGTGCCGGTGCGCTGGTTCGTGGCCGAAGACCCTGGCATGCGCCGTCCGGTGCAGCGTGGCGTCGCCGCAGCGGTCCCCGAGCTGGCGCATTCGGTGCACGTGGAGATCACTGGCCTTCGTCCCGGCCGCGACTATTACTACCGTTTCGCCTGCGACGGTGATGAGGAAAGCGCGGTCGGCCACTTCCGCACCGCGCCGCTGCCGGAGGCGCAGCTGCAGCAGCTGCGCCTGGCCCTGTGCACCTGCCAGGCCTGGAACAGCGGTTACTACCCGGTGCTGCGTGATATCGCGCGGAGCGACGTCGACCTGGTGCTGCATGCCGGCGACTATCTGTACGAGTACAGTCCGCTGCAGAACGCACGCGGCCGCACGCTGGATGCGGAGCGCTTCAGCGGTGAGACCGTCAGCCTGCAGCGTTATCGCGACCAGTACGCGCTGTACAAGCTCGATCCGGATCTGCAGGCAGCGCACGCCGCGCACGCCTTCGCGGTGATCTGGGATGACCATGAGGTGCAGAACGACTATTCCGGCGTCCATCCTGAAAAGGACAGCGTGCCCGTGGAGGACTTCATCGTCCGGCGGGCAGCGGCCTATCGCGCCTTCTACGAGCACCTGCCCATGCGCAGCGCGCCGGCCGGCAATGGTGGCCTGCGGGTGCACCGGCGCCTGCGCTACGGCGACCTCGCGCAGCTGAGCCTGCTCGACTGCCGCCAGTTCCGCCCGGCCAACCCCTGCGGTGTGGGCGAGTCACCGCGCTGCGAGGCGGCGCTGGACCCGCGCATGAGCATGCTCGGGTCCGGCCAGGAAGCGTGGTTCGCGCAGTCGATGGCAGCCGCGCGGGGCACGCGCTGGAATGTCGTGGTGCAGCAGCTGCTGATGGCGCAGCTGAGGCTGGACGGCGGCACCCCGCGCGAGCGGTTCTGGAACGACGCCTGGGATGGGTATCCTGCCGCGCGCAACCGCTTGCTGCAGGCGCTGCAGGCGGCCGGGCAGGGCAATGCGATCGTGCTGGGAGGCGACTGGCATTCCACTTTCGTCAACGATCTGAAGCTGGACTTCGATGCGCCCGATGCTCCCGTGGTGGCCACCGAGTTCATCGCCCCCGCCATCAGCAGTGGCGGAGACGACACACCGTATGGCCCTTACTACGGACCGTCGATTCCCCTGAATCCGCACATCCGCTATTTCGACGGCGACCGCCGTGGCTGGTGGAAGCTGCAGCTCAACCGGCAGGCAGTGGACGCGGAACTGCGCTTCGCCGACAGCGTGCTGCGTACCGATGCCGCGGTGCGGACCGCCGCGCGTTTCCAGGTTGCCCACGGCCGCCCGGGGGCGGTGCAGGTATAGCGGCTGCGTAACGGGTTTCATCGCGCCCTGCCGGGTTTCGTCGCAAACCGTTTGCTCCTACCGGGGCAGGGCGTCACTGTGGTCGCAGGCGGCAAGGGGCCGCTGCAAGGAGACCGTGATGAAGACCCTGTTCGCGCTGGGCGTGTGGTGCCTGCTGTTCGTGCTGTGCTGGCCGTTGGCGATCCTTGCCCTGATCGCCTGGCCGTTCGTGTGGCTGCTGAGCCTGCCGTTCCGCCTGGTCGGCATCACGTTCTCGGCGCTGTTCGCGTTCCTGCGCGCGCTGTTCATGCTGCCGGCACGCCTGCTGGGTGGCGGCAGCAGTCCGGTGGCCGCGTGATGACGCCGGCCATCGCGGTACTGGCATTGGCGCTCGCGGCGCCGGCCCCTGCCACGCCCGCGACACCGCCCGCGACACCGCCCTCCGCCTGGCTGGAACGCCAGCAGACCGCCGCTGCCGACGAAGCGGATGCTGCGGCGGCCAAGGTCGCCAAGCCGGCCAAGCCCGGGGAACGCTGCAGGGTGGTGAAGGAATGGAAGGTGGGTGAGACCGTGGTGCAGCATCGCATCTGTGACGATGCACCGGAGCCGCCTGCTGGACAAGTGTAACCGGGCCCTTGCTCGACTCCGCACCAGAAGGCCAAACAAAAAAAACCCCGCCGAGGCGGGGTTTTCCTGTTGCCACCGGGCCGATCAATTGGCCTTGTGGATGGCGCGCTTGCTGACCGCCATCGCCGCGTCGTGGACCACTTCCGACAGCGACGGGTGGGCGTGGCAGATACGGGCCAGGTCATCGGCAGAACCGCTGAACTCCATGGTCAGCACGCCTTCGTGCACCAGCTCGGACACGTTGGCGCCGACCAGGTGCATGCCGAGGATGCGATCGGTCTCGGCATGGGCCAGGATCTTCACGAAACCTGCCGGCTCGATCATCGCCACGGCACGGCCATTGGCGGCGAACGGGAAGCTGCCGGCCTTGTACGGGATGCCTTCGGCCTTCAGCTGTGCTTCGGTCTTGCCGACCCAGGCCAGTTCCGGCTCGGTGTAGATGACCCACGGAATCGTGTCGAAGTTGACGTGGCCCGGCAGGCCGGCGATCAGTTCGGCCACCGCGATGCCTTCCTCGAAGCCCTTGTGCGCCAGCATCGGGCCGCGCACGCAGTCGCCCACCGCCCAGACGCCATCGACGCCGGTGTGGCAATGCGCATCGACTTCGATCTGGCCACGCTCGTTGACCTTCACGCCGGTGCCTTCGGCCAGCAGGCCCTTGGTGGCAGCGCGACGGCCGACGGCCACCAGCAGCTTGTCCACGGTCAGGGTCTTTTCGCCTTCGCTGTCGGTGTAGGTGACGACGACTTCCTTCTTCTTGCCCTTGCCGGTGATCTCGGTCTTGGAGACCTTGGCGCCCAGGCGGATGTCCAGGCCCTGCTTCTTGAATTCCTTGGCCGCGGTCTTGGCGACTTCGGCGTCGGCGACGGCCAGGAACTCCGGCAGCGCCTCGAGGATGGTGACTTCAGCGCCCAGGCGCTTCCACACGCTGCCCAGCTCCAGGCCGATCACGCCGGCGCCGATCACCGCCAGGCGGTTCGGCACTTCGGTGAAGTCCAGGCCGCCGACGTTGTCGACGATGGTCTCGCCGTCGAACTTGGCGAACGGCAGTTCGATCGAATCCGAACCGGCGGCGATGATGACGTTGGTGCCCTTCAGCTCGACTTCCGAGCCGTCGTGCTGCTTCACCTTGACCACGTTGCCCGGCTGCAGTTCACCGAAGCCGTAGTAGGTGGCGACCTTGTTGGCCTTGAACAGCATGGCGATGCCGCCGGTGAACTGCTTGACGATCTTGTCCTTGCGGCCAACCATCGCCTCGACGTCCATCTTGGCGTCCTTGAAGCTGATGCCGTGGTCGCCGAAGATGTGGCTCATGTTCCAGAACTGGCGCGAGGAATCCAGCAGCGCCTTGGACGGGATGCAGCCCACGCGCAGGCAGGTGCCGCCCAGCGCCGGCTTGCCATCCTTGCCCAGCGCTGCGTCGATGCAGGCGGTCTTCAGGCCCAGCTGGGCCGCGCGGATGGCAGCGTGGTAACCGGCCGGGCCCGCACCGATGACGACGACGTCGAATTGTTCAGCCATTGAATTAGTCCTTGATGCTTTACCGGAACCCCCTTCCGCGCGGACGCGGAAGAGGGCGGGAGGTCTTACAGGCCGAACAGCATGCGGCCCGGGTTTTCCAGCTGGTTCTTGATGTCCACCAGGAACTGCACCGAGTCCTTGCCGTCGATGATGCGGTGGTCGTAGGACAGCGCCAGGTACATCATCGGCGCGATCACGACCTGGCCGTTCTGGGCGATCGGACGCTCCTTGATGGCGTGCATGCCCAGGATGGCGCTCTGCGGCGGGTTGATGATCGGGGTGGACAGCAGCGAGCCGAAGGTGCCGCCGTTGGTCACGGTGAAGGTGCCGCCCTGCAGTTCTTCCAGGCTCAGCTTGCCGTCACGGGCCTTCTTGGCGTAGTCGGCGATGGTCTTCTCGATGTCGGCGAACGACATGCGCTCGACGTTGCGCAGCACCGGCGTGACCAGGCCCTTCTCGGTCGACACGGCGATGGAAATGTCCGAGTAGCCGTGATAGATGATGTCGTCACCATCGATCGAGGCATTGACCAGCGGGAAGCGCTGCAGCGCGTTGGCGGCGGCCTTCACGAAGAAGCTCATGAAGCCCAGCTTGATGCCGTGGGCCTTGACGAACTCGTCCTGCAGTTCCTTGCGCGCGGCCGAGACCTTGGACAGGTCGACCTCGTTGAAGGTGGTCAGCATGGCGGTGGAGTTCTTGGACTCCATCAGGCGTTCGGCGATGCGCTTGCGGATGCGGGTCATCGGCACGCGCTCTTCCGGACGAGCGCCACCGGCCTTGCCGGCGCCGCCGTTGCGGGCGAAGTTGACGATGTCTTCCTTGGTGACCGCGCCGCGACGGCCGGTGCCGTCCACGTCGGCCGGGTTCACGCCCTCGGTGATGGCGGTGAAGCGGGCGCCCGGCGGCAGCGCATCGGCGGCCGACTTGGCTGCCGGGGCCGGAGCCGCGGCGGGAGCCGGAGCAGCGGCTGCGGCCGGAGCCGGGGCATCGGCCTTCTTCTCTTCAGCGGCCGGTGCCGGGGCAGCCGCCACGGCGCCTTCCTCGATGATCGCCACGACCTGGCTGGAGGTCACGGTGGCGCCCACGTCGAACTTGATCTCCTTCAGCACGCCATCGACCGGCGACGGCACTTCCAGGACGACCTTGTCGGTTTCCAGGTCAAGCAGGTTTTCGTCGCGCTTGACGGCGTCGCCCACCTTCTTGTGCCAGGTGGCGATGGTGCCGTCGGCGACGGATTCGGGCAGTACCGGGGCTTTGACTTCGGTGGCCATGCGGGAGCTTCCTGGTTTGTCTTCTAAATAAGGGGAGGAGAGTTATTCAGCGACCTGGTCGTTGAACGGGTTGACCAGTGCGTCGGCAATCAGCTGCTGCTGCTCGCGGACATGGTCAGCCATGTGACCGGCAGCCGGCGACGCCGAACGTGCGCGACCGGCGTAGTGCAGGCTCTGGCCCTCGGCCAGGCAGAACTGCAGGTGGTGGCGGATCTGGTACCACGCGCCCTGGTTCTGCGGTTCTTCCTGCGTCCACACCACGTCGGTGGCCTTGCCGTACTTCTTCAGTTCGGCAGCCAGCAGCGCACGCGGGAACGGATACAGCTGCTCCACGCGGATGATCGCCACGTCGTCCTGGCCACGCTTGGTCTGGTCTTCCAGCAGGTCGTAGTAGACCTTGCCCGAGCACAGCACCACGCGCTTGACCTTCTTGGCGTCGGCATTGGCGTCGCCGATCAGGTGCTGGAACTCGCCGTTGGCCAGCTCGTCCAGGGTCGACACCGCCAGCTTGTGGCGCAGCAGCGACTTGGGCGACATCACCACCAGCGGCTTGCGGGTGGTCATGTGCAGCTGGCGACGCAGCATGTGGAAGGCCTGGGCCGGGGTCGACGGCACGACCACCAGCATGTTCTCCAGCGCGCACAGCTGCAGGAAGCGCTCCAGGCGCGCCGAGCTGTGTTCCGGGCCTTGTCCTTCATAGCCATGCGGCAGCAGCAGGGTCAGGCCGGAAATGCGGCCCCACTTGGCTTCACCGGCGGCGATGAACTGATCGATCACCACCTGGGCGCCGTTGGCGAAGTCGCCGAACTGGCCTTCCCAGATGCACAGCGTGTTCGGATCGGTGGTGGAGAAGCCGTACTCGTAGGCCATCACCGCTTCTTCGCTCAGCAGCGAATCGATGACGGTGGCCTTCTCCGGCGAATCCACCAGCTGCCGCAGCGGCATGTAGTAGTTGTCGGTCTTCTGGTCGTGCAGGATCGCGTGGCGGTGCGTGAACGTACCGCGGCCGACGTCCTGGCCGACCAGGCGCAGCGCATGGCCTTCGTCGAGCAGGGTGGCGTAGGCCAGGTTCTCGGCAAAGCCCCAGTCGCCCGGAATCTCGCCGGCGGCCATCTTGCGGCGGTCGTCGTAGACCTTGGCCACGCGCGAGTGCAGCTGCACTTCGTCCGGGATGGTGTTGATCAGCTTGGCCAGCTCGACCAGCTTGTTCTTCTCGACCTTGGTCGAGACCGGGTCGGACAGCTTGCCTTCCAGCAGCTTCGGCCAATCAACGAACAGCGGGCTGCTCGGCGGGGTCTTCTCGACCTTGGCCAGTTCGGTGGTCACTTCGCCGGCGTCCAGCTTCTCGCGGTAGGCATCGACCATCGCCTTGCCGGCGCCGGCGGCGATCACGCCCGCCTTTTCCAGCTGCTCGGCATACATCTCGCGGGTGGTCGGGTGCTTGCGGATCACCTGGTACATCAGCGGCTGGGTGATCGCCGGCTCGTCGGCCTCGTTGTGGCCCCAACGGCGGTAGCACATCAGGTCGATGACCACGTCCTTGGCGAACTTCTGGCGGAACTCGAACGCCAGCTGCGCAGCGAACACCACCGCTTCCGGATCATCTCCGTTCACGTGCAGCACCGGTGCGGCGATCATCTTCGCCACGTCGGTGGCGTAGCGCGTGGAGCGCGTATCCAGCGGATTGGAGGTGGTGAAGCCGACCTGGTTGTTGACCACGATGTGCACGGTGCCGCCGACGGCGAAGCCGCGGGCCTGCGACATCTGGAACAGTTCCATGACCACGCCCTGGCCGGAGAAGGCCGCGTCGCCGTGGATCAGGATCGGCATGACCTGCTTGCGGGCGGTGTCCTTGCGGCGCTCCTGGCGCGAACGCACGGAACCGGCCACGACCGGGTCGGCGATTTCAAGGTGCGACGGGTTGAACGCCAGCGCCAGGTGGACCGGGCCACCCTCGGTGGCCACGTCGGCGGAGAAGCCCATGTGGTACTTCACGTCGCCGGCCGAGGCGTGCTCGTCGTGCTCGAACTTGCCCTCGAACTCGTCGAACAGCTTGCGCGGGTTCTTGCCCAGGGTGTTGACCAGCACGTTCAGGCGGCCGCGGTGGGCCATGCCGATCACCACGTCCTTGACGCCGTCCTTGCCGGCGCTGCGGATGATGGTGTCCATCATCGGGATCAGCGCATCGCCGCCTTCCAGCGAGAAGCGCTTCTGGCCGACGTACTTGGTGTGCAGGTAGCGCTCCAGGCCTTCGGCCGCAGTCAGGCGCTCGAGGGTGCGGCGCTGGGTGTCAGCGTCCAGCTGGTAGTTGCCGCCGGCCAGTTCCAGCTTCTTGTAGATCCACTGGCGCTGCTCGACCTCGGCGATGTGCATGAACTCCGCACCGATCGAACCGGTGTAGGTCGCCTTCAGGCGCGCCAGCAGGTCGCGCAGCTTCATGCGCGGCTGGCCGCCGACGCCACCGGTGCTGAACTCGCTGTTGAGGTCGGCGTCGGACAGGCTGTGGAACGGCAGGCCCAGGTCCGGCGTATTGACCGGCGCAGCCAGGCCCAGCGGGTCCAGGCGGGCGTCCAGGTGGCCGCGCGAACGGTAGGCGGTGATCAGACGACCGACATTGCGCTCACGCTCGTCGCCCGCACCTGCGCCGGTGCCGGCCTTCAGCGCATCCTTGGCCGCGTCCGCGATGTGGGAAATGACGGCCGAGTGCGGAATGTCACCTGCTTCGCGGCCCTTGAAGCCGTCGAAGTAGGTCTTCCATTTGGGATCGACACTGTCCGGGGAGACGAGGTACTGCTCGTACAGGTCCTCGACATAGGAGGCGTTGCCGCCGGCGAGTTGCGAAGATTGCGCAAACTGCTTCAGTAGATTGTCCACGATGGAGGGTGTTGATTCGCTTTGTGGGGTATGGCTTAAGAAGGACCCGGCAGGAAGATGAATAGCCCTGCGCAGGCGCGTTCAAACAGCCAAATTGTACCCCCATCCGGACACGAAGGGGCATCGCGGAGGCCATCGTGCGTCCCCCGGTGCCGCTTCCAGACAGGTTGAACCCGACCGTCGCGCTCAGAGGCCGAGCGCGCGGAGTTCGCCGCAATCGCGCGAACGGTCCCAGACGCGCTGCAATTGCTGCTCGAACTGCCGCGAACGTGCCGGCAGCGCGATGCCGGCCTCGCCGTCGAGGCGATGGCCGATCAGACGAAAGTAGAAGTCGCCCCTGTCATTGATCAGGCAGGCGGACGCCAGTGCCCGGTCGACCGGATCGGCCACCTCGCGGAACAGGATCACGCTGGGCAGCCGCTGTGCCATCGCCAGCAGCGGCGCGCCGGCACGGCCAATGGCTGCCGCGTCATGCACGATCACCCGCAGCTGCTTGTCGTGGCGGGCACTGGCGAAGCGGCGCAGGGCGGCCTGTACCGGGCCGGCATCGAGCAGGCCCGGGTCCAGCAGGTGGCTGTGCAGCCACACCTGGCGACGGGCACGGTGGAGGATGGCGGTGGTGGCGGCCACGGCCTCGGCGCGGCTGTCGATCGCGCTGGCCGCGTCCAGCCGGCGGCGCATCTGCTGGTGCCCCAGGCCGGCCTCCTCGAATACCTCGCCCTCAGGCAGGAAGCCCTGCCGCGCGTAGAAGTCGCGGGCGGGCAGCTGTGCGTGCAGATGCAGTTCGGCCAGGCCGAGGCCATGGCCGGCCTCGACCAGGGCCTCGAGCAGGGCTTCACCGATGCCCCGGCTGCGGTGGCTCGCCAGCACCGCCATGCGGCCGACGCGGCCATCAGGTGTGAGCCGGCCAGTGCCGACCGGCGTGCCGTCGGCATCCAGCGCCAGTACATGGGCGCTGACCGGGTCCATCGCGTCGCGCTCCAGTTCGCTGGCAATGCCCTGTTCCTGTACGAACACCTGCTGGCGCACAGCGTGGATGGCGCCATGCGCATCGGAATGACCGACCTGATGGACGCGGATCGAGGGCATGACTCAGGCGCGACCGGCGTCGCTGTCGTCTTCTTCTTCGTCGTCGAAGTTGACGATGACCTCGATGCCATCGTCATGCACGGTCACCACGTGGACATCGTCGGACACGGCGTCGTCATCGATCACCTCCACCTGGTCCCGGCCTTCGACCACCTCACCGAGCACGCCGTCATCCTCGCCCTCGTCGTCGGCGCCATACAGCTCGTTGGGGTCGATCAGCTGGAACACGCCGCCGACCAGCAGCTGCTGGACCACCGCGCGGCCCTTGTCCGACAGTCCGCGATAGGCGGCCGCGTCGAGCTGCTCGGCACCGGCCAGGCGCTGCGCATCCTTCACCGGCAGCGCAAAGTCCTGGCCGCTGACGTACAGGCTGGCGCCCCGCTTGGCCCGACGCCAGGCCAGGCGGGCCCAGGGGTGGCGTTGCAGCAGAAGGCCGGACTGCAGGGCCGCGACCACCTCTTCCTGTTCCGGCGCGGCCTGGTGGGCCATCACTTCGCCGGCGGCGCGATAGGTGGTGATGAAGCGGCCGAACCAGTCGCCCAGCCGGTCCGGATCGTTCATGCGGATGGCGTTGAGTGCGGTGATCACCCGTGCCATCGCCACCGTGTCGATCTCGTTCGGATCGGCCGGCACCTTCAGGTCGGGGTCCTGGTAGCGGATGTTCTCGTCGGCATCGGCGATCAGGGTGTCCAGGTAGTCACTGATCAGCTCGGCCGAGGACGGCGCGCGCATGCCGAAGGAGAACGTCAGGCAGGGGTCTTCGGCAACGCCGTGATGTGGCACGTTCGGCGGCAGATAGAGCATGTCGCCGGGCGCCAGCACCCAGTCGTGGGTGGGCTTGAACACCTCCAGCAGCTTCAGTTCCACGTCCGGACGGAACCCCAGCGGCGGGCGCCGGCCCTTGATCGACTCGCTGGCGTCGATCTGCCAGCGACGATGGCCCTGGGCCTGCAGCAGGAACACGTCGTACTGGTCGACGTGGGCACCGACCGAGCCGCCGGTGGCGGCGAAGCTGATCATGACGTCGTCCATGCGCCAGCGCGGCAGGAAGCGGAAGTGCTCGATCAGCGCGCGCACGTCCGGGTCCCACTTGTCCACGTCCTGCACCAGCAGGGTCCAGTCGTGATCGGGCAGGGCGGGGAACACGTCTTCCTGGAACGGGCCGGTACGTACGCGCCAGCCGTCCTTGCGCTTGTCGTGCTCGATCAGGCGTGCCAGCACGCCTTCCTCGCAGGCCAGCCCGGCCAGGTCTTCCGGCTGCACCGGAGACTGGAAATCAGCGAAGGCGTTGCGGATCAGCAGCGGGCGCTTCTGCCAGAAATCGCGCAGGAACACGGCCGGGGACATGCCCAGCGGCTGGCCGGGGCGGGCGGTGACTTCGATGAGCGGGGCGGAGGACTTGCGGGCGGCCATGGGGGAATCCTTGCAGCGGAAAGCGGGACGGCGGCGCGGCGTGCCGCCAAGGCGTCCATTGTCCGACGTTCGTTGGGATTGCGCACGTGCGGTGGTTTGTCGCGGGGTGTCCGGCCAACGGCGGAGCCCCTCGTGGCGGGGTCTGGGTTGGTCGCTGAAAGCCAAAGCCGTGCTTGGCCGGGCGGGTGGGCTGCGCGGGGGACGCTGCAAGTACGTCCCTGTAAGCTTGGCCGCCGCATCCATGCGGCGGACACCCCCGCGCAGCCCACCCGCCCGGCCCCTGACAGTTTCCTGCGGGGTCCGCCACGGAATGGAAGAAGAAAATCAAGGGCAACAGCGGGTCGCGCGCTGCGCTTGCTCGTGTAGCCGAAAAACAAAGAGGGACGCGGCGAAGCCGCGTCCCTCCTTCAAATTCCGTCCCGACAACAGATGCGCTTCGATCCGTCACCGGGAAGCTGTCAGAGGTGGGGCGGGTTGGGTTCGCGGGGGTGTCCGCGGCATGGATGCCGCGGTCAAGCCCCCAGGGACGGGTTCACGGCGTCCCCCGCGAACCCAACCCGCCCCGCCAAGCGAGGCAACAACCCAGAGCCGCCTTTGACGTTGCTGTTGCTGTTGCCCTGGCAGTACACGCCTGCCGCAGGCAGCGCCGCGGCCGCCGCCGCAGAGAAAACCCCTCAGATCTTCTTCGCCAGCGCCTCAGCCAGACCGGTATAGCTGCCCGGGGTCATCTCCAGCAGGCGCTGCTTCGCATCCGCCGGCAGCTCCAGCCCCTGTACGAACGCCCGCATCGACTCGGCGGTGATGCCCTGGCCGCGGGTCAGTGCCTTCAGCTGCTCGTACGGGTTCGGCAGGCCGTGGCGGCGCATCACCGTCTGTACCGCTTCGGCCAGCACTTCCCACGCCGCATCCAGGTCGGCATCCAGGCGCTGCGGATTCACCTCCAGCTTGCCCAGTCCCTTGGCCAGCGAATCCAGCGCCACCTGGCTGTGACCGAAGGCGGTACCCAGCGCCCGCAACACGGTGGAGTCGGTCAGGTCGCGCTGCCAGCGGCTGATCGGCAGCTTCGCGCTGAAATGCTCGAACAGTGCATTGGCGATGCCGAAGTTGCCTTCGGCATTTTCGAAATCGATCGGGTTGACCTTGTGCGGCATGGTCGACGAGCCGACTTCGCCTTCCTTCAGGCGCTGCTTGAAGTAGCCCAGCGAGATGTAGCCCCAGATGTCGCGGGCCAGGTCGATCAGGATGATGTTGGCGCGGCGGGCGGCATCGCCGATTTCGGCGACGTTGTCGTGCGGCTCGATCTGCGTGGTGTACGGATTGAACACCAGGCCCAGCCCGGTCACGAAGCGTTCGGCGAAGGCCGGCCAGTCCACATCCGGGTAGCTGGCGACGTGCGCGTTGTAGTTGCCGACGGCACCGTTGATCTTGCCGGTCAGCTCGACCGCGGCGATCTGGCGGCGCTGACGCTCCAGGCGCGCCACCACGTTCGCCAGCTCCTTGCCCAGGGTGGTCGGCGAAGCGGTCTGGCCGTGCGTGCGCGACAGCATCGGCTGCCCGGCCTGGGCGTGGGCCAGGCCGCGCAGGGTGGCGGCGATGCTGTCGAGCGTCGGCAGCAGCACCTCGCGCCGCGCCTGCTCGAGCATCAGGCCATAGCTGAGGTTGTTGATGTCCTCGCTGGTGCAGGCGAAATGCACGAACTCCAGCGCCGGCGCCAGTTCGGCGTCGTCCTTCAGCTGCTCCTTGATGAAGTACTCCACCGCCTTGACGTCATGGTTGGTGGTGCGCTCGATCTCCTTCACCCGGGCGGCATGGGCGGGGCTGAAGCCGCTGGCCAGCGCGCGCAGACGGGCGGTGGCGGCTTCGGAGAACGCTGCAAGCTCGACGATGCCCGGCTCGGCGGCCAGCGCAAGCAGCCATTCCACCTCGACCGTGACGCGGGCCTTGATCAGGCCGTACTCGGAGAAGATCGGGCGCAGGGCATCGACCTTGCCGGCGTAGCGGCCATCGAGCGGGGACAGGGCGAGCAGGGCGGAATCGGACATGTCGGCAGGGCGGGAGCGAGCGGCGGGGCCGATATTCTACGACGCGTGGCCTTCGCATGCTTGGCGGCACCGGGCCACGCCGGGAGGCTGCGCTCTGTCCTCGCCCGGCCGGGGCCGGCGCTCCCGATGGGCAACGATGCCGCAGATGAAACGATCCGGCCCGCTTCCGTCATGCCATGCAACGGGCAAGAGAGTATCGTGATTGCCGCCGCCAGCCCGGGAAGCGACACCCTGCCAGCCGCCGCTTCCCTTTCCCCAACTGAAGTAGTGCGGAGTCGATGCAATGAGCAAAGCTGCAAGCAAGGGTGCCTCCCAGGCGTTCCGGATCGAACACGACAGCATGGGCGAGCTGCAGGTGCCGGCCGACGCCCTGTGGGGCGCGCAGACCCAGCGCGCCGTGCAGAATTTCCCGGTGTCCGGCCAGCGCATGCCGCGCGGGTTCATCCGTGCGCTGGGCCTGGTCAAGGGCGCCGCTGCCGGCGTCAACGCCGAACTGGGCCACCTGCCCAGGAACGTGGCCAAGGCGATCCAGGCCGCCGCCGCGGAAGTGGCGGCGGGCGACTGGGACGCGCATTTCCCCATCGATGTCTACCAGACCGGTTCGGGCACGTCCTCGAACATGAATGCCAACGAGGTCATCGCGACCCTGGCCAACCGCGCCGGCAAGGCCGGCAAGACCACAGTCCATCCCAACGACCACGTCAACCAGGGGCAGAGCTCCAATGACGTGATCCCGACCGCGCTGCGCGTCTCGGCGGTGCTGGCGGCGCACGAACAGCTGCTGCCCGCGCTGGCGCATCTGCGCAGGACCATCGACAGGAAGGGCCGCAGCCTGCGCAAGGTGGTCAAGACCGGCCGTACCCACCTGATGGACGCCATGCCGCTGACCTTCGAGCAGGAGTTCGGCGCCTGGTCGGCGCAGCTGGCATCGGCACAGGCGCGCATCGAGGACAGCCTCAAGCGCGTCCGCCGCCTGCCGTTGGGCGGCACCGCCATCGGTACCGGCATCAATGCCGATCCGCGTTTCGGCGCTCAGGTGGCCAAGGCCCTCAAGCAGCATTCGGGTTTCAAGTTCGACAGTGCCGACAACAAGTTTGAAGGCCTGGCCGCGCAGGACGATGCGGTGGAGCTGTCCGGCCAGCTCAATGCGCTGGCAGTGGCGCTGATCAAGATCGCCAACGATCTGCGCTGGATGAATGCTGGGCCGCTGGCGGGGCTGGGGGAGATCGAACTGCCGGCCCTGCAGCCGGGCAGCTCGATCATGCCGGGCAAGGTCAATCCGGTGATTCCGGAGGCGACGGTGATGGCCTGTGCGCAGGTGATCGGTCACCACACGGCGATCACGGTAGCCGGGCAGACGGGCAATTTCCAGCTGAACGTGACCCTGCCGCTGATCGCGGTGAACCTGCTCGAAGGCATCGGCCTGCTGGCCAACGTGTCGACGCTGCTGGCCGACAGTGCCATTGCCGGACTGAAGGTGCGCGAGGATCGCGTGGCGGAGGCGCTGGCGCGCAACCCGATCCTGGTCACAGCGCTGAACCCGATCATCGGCTATGAGAAGGCCGCGGCAATCGCCAAGCGCGCCTACAAGGAACAGCGACCGGTGCTGGAGGTGGCGCTGGAGGACAGCGGGCTGGGCGAAGCGGAACTGCGGCGCCTGCTGGATCCGACGGCGCTGACTGCTGGCGGCATCCATGCCGGAGGCGGTGGCGGCGGTTGATCTGCCGAGCAGGCGTGCCGGGCCAATGAGAAACGCCGCCCTCGGGCGGCGTTTGCGTTCAGCGACGGTCGGCGACGATGTTGCCGAAGGTGTCGGTGTAGTCCTTGAACTCGGGGATGCGCTGGATCAGATCGTCTGGAATGACGTCCATGCCCTCCGGCGGCTGGATCTTCACCGGCTGCATGTTCGGGTCGGCGGGGGCGGCCACCAGCGTGTTCTGGCGCAGGACCTGCAGCTTGCCGAACATCGTCTGCAGCATCTGCTTCTGCGCGTCGTCCAGCGGGATCTGGATCTCGTCCATCTTCATCGTGCCGTCGGCCAGGATGATGATGTTCGGTGCCGGTGGACGGCGCACGGTCACCATGCCTTCGCTGACGGAAATCTTGGGCTTGCCACGCTCGGCGCGGTGGTTGCGGTAGTCCTGGTCGCAGCCGGCCAGGCCCAGGCAGAACAGGGCAGCCAGCAACAGAAACAGCTTCTTCATGACGATTCGATCGGGGGCATCCGGGGCGCCCATTGTAAGCCCGGTGCCGGCAGCGGGGGCCCGCTGCCGGCCGGGTGCGCTGAAGTGTCTCAGTTGGAGAAGGTGACCGAGCCGTCCTTCCCGCAGTCGTCGACGTCGCTCTGGTCCATGCTGGCGTAGGGCTTGAAGGCCGGCAGTTCGCGGGCAAGCGCCTGCTGGCTGGCCAGCATCGCCGGCAGTCGGTCGCAGATGCGCTTGGCCTGCGCTTCGATCTTGGCGGCCTCGGCGTTGATCCGCTTCTCCACGCCTTCGCTGTCACCGCTGAAGATGCCCTTGAGCGCTTCACCGGCAGCGCTGGCACCGAGCTTGGCACCGGCCAGGCCGACATTCATGCCGTCCGTCGCGATGGCGACCACATGACTGCGGTACTCCAGCAGCTGGCGGCGCTGCGTGTCGTTGGTCGGCACATCCTTGCCACCGATCAGCAGATGTCCGTCCGGCGTGATCTCCGCGCGCGGCTGATTGTCGGCGGAGATCTTGATATTGCCCTCGGTGATCTCCCTGCGGGCCTCATCCATGGCTTCCTGGACTTTTCTGCCAACGCCGCTGGACGTTTCGGCGACGCTCTTGCCGACACTGGTGTCGGGCGCGGAGGACGTGCCACCGCAGGCGATCAGCGGCAGGCACAGCAGGGTGGCAGGCAGCAGGCGCATCAGGTTCATGGCATTCCCCTCGAATCGGTGGGTTGGGATTTACTTGTTGCGGGGCAGGGTGACCCTGCCGCTGACATTGCGATGCACGACATCGCCGCTGCCGCTGTGATCGACGGTGAGGCTGCCGCGCACGCCATCGACGTCGATGTCGCCGGAGCCATGGCTGCGCACATGCACATCGCCGCCGATGTCACCCAGGTCGATGCCCCCCGAGCCCACCACGCCGATCTGGACGCTGCCCTGCACGCGCTTGAAGTCGACGTCGCCCGATCCGACCGTGTCCAGGCGTGCGTTGCCACGCACGTCGCTGATCGTGAGGTCGCCGGAGCCGACCGTGCCGACGATCGCGTCGCCCCCGATGTTGCGTGCCTTGACATCACCCGAACCGAGCGACAGCAGGTTCAGTGCGCTGCCACCGTCGATCTCCAGGTCGCCGGAGCCGACGGAGGCATGGATGGTGCCGCGGGTGCCGCGCGCAACGGCGTCGCCTGAGCCGACATCCACGCTCAGCGACTGCGCGTTGTCGATGCTGGCATCGCCGGAGCCGACCTTGAACTGCAGCGGCAGGTTGTCCGGCACGCTGCCGTGGATGTCCAGCCAGGCATAGAAGTTACCCAGGTTCAGGCCGGCACGGCTTGCGCGGCGCAGGCTGACCACCAGCTTGTCGCCTTCCCGGCGCTGGTCCAGCACCAGCTGGTCCAGCAGATCCTGGCTGGACGCGCAGGCACGGCCGTCGAGCTGGCCGCCTCCACTGCGGGCGGTCACCTTCAGATCGAACTGGTTCACCTCGAACACCACCGCCTTGGCACCGGCCGCGTCAAGCTTCAACGTGCGTGCAGCGGTGAACTTGCAGTTCGGTGCATCGGCGGCCAGGGCCGACAGCGGCATCAGCAACAACGCGGTACAGGCGAGCAGGGAACGCATGGGTGGTGGCTCCGGTAAGGGGTCAGATTTCGCCGGCGCGGCGGCGCAGGCGGATGGCGAGGAAGATGAAGAGCGCGCCGAACGCAGCGCCGATCCACAGTCCGGGCATCGCCAGCGACTTCAGCTGCGCGACCGGGCCCATCAGCGCGGTGACCGATTCCAGGTCTGCACGCGAGTCCTGCAGGCCGGTGCGGTAGATCAGGTCCATGCCGGGTACACCACTGAGCAGCAGGCGACCGACGACGTTCTGCCAGAACCAGCCGCTGGTGAGCCCGAACAGCGTCATGACCTTGGTGGTGGAGACGATGATCCCGGCGAACAGCGGCAGCATCACCGCCCACAGGAACGGCTTGGACTTGGCCCAGGCCGAGCACAGCAGCAGCCAGCCGGCGGTCGGCAGCGCCCACAGGACGTAGACCGGAATCCAGGACAGGTGGCCGGCGGCCAGGGTCAGCGGGCTGGCCGGACCCCAGATCAGGTTCATCGGGCTGCCACCGTGCAGCGCGGCCACCAGGCTGATGATGGCGAGGAAGCCGAACATGGTCAGGATGCCGGCGACCACTGCGATCAGCGGGGCGATCACCAGCGCGCTGATCACCTTGGAAAGCACGGTCTGGGTATCGGACAGTGGCAGCGATTTCCAGAACAGGATGCTGCGGTCGCGGCGGTCGTCATACAGCGCGCCAAGGCAGTAGAAGAACATCACGAACGCCAGCACCAGGAATGGCCAGGCCGAACTGAGCACCAGGGTCAGGTCGAGGCCGTTGCCCAGGTCGGCCATGTCCTTGGCACTGATGTTGCGGGTCAGCAGCGCCAGGTCCAGGCCGTTGATGTTCACGTCCTCGCCGTCGATGTGCAGATTGCCGTCGCGGGCAGCCCGATGCAGGGCGAACAGGCCGAAGGCGATGCCCACACCGCTCATCAGCAGCGACACCACGCCGGCGATCAGCGGCGCATAGAGGAACCCGCCACGGTTCTCCCAGTATTCACGCTTGAGCAGCCAGCGCAGCGTGCCGGCGGGGCCGACGGGATGATTGACGGCGTTCATGCGTAGGTCCCCTTCATGACAGCAACGAACAGATCAGCCAGGCCCGGGCTGCGGGTCTCGCCAAGGGAGGTGAGCTGGTCACGCGGCACGCCGTCATACAGCAGCACGGTCTTGCCGAAGGCCAGGGCGCGCTCGTCGATCGGCTTGAGCGCACGCGCGGTGTCGAGCTGCTCGGCGTTGACCAGCAGTTCGGTGTAGCGTTGGCCGACTTCGTCCATCTCCGCGTCGAGCACGATGCGGCCGTCGCGGATGAACATGACGTCGCTGAGGATGTGCTCGATCTCTTCGACCTGGTGGGTGGTGACGATGATCGTCTTCTGCTCGTCGAAGTAGTCCTCCAGCAGGCGCTGGTAGAACTCCTTGCGGTACAGGATGTCCAGGCCCAGGGTCGGTTCGTCCAGCACCAGCACGCGGGCGTCGATGGCCATCACCAGGGCCAGGTGCAGCTGCACGATCATGCCTTTGGACAGTTCGCGCACGCGCTGCTTCGGCTGCAGCTTGGTGTTGGCCAGGAAGCGCTCGCAGCGGGCGCGATCGAAGCGCGGATGCACGCCGGCGACGAAGTCGATGGCCTCGCGCACCTTCAGCCAGCGCGGCAGCACCGCGACGTCGGCGATGAAGCAGATGTCCTTCATCAGCTCATCCCGATGCAGGCGCGGGTCGCGGCCGAGCACGCTGAGGTCACCTTCCACCGTGGTCAGGCCGAGGATGGCCTTCAGCGCGGTGGTCTTGCCGGCACCGTTGGGTCCGATCAGGCCGATGATCCGGCCCGCCGGAATGGTGAAGCTGGCATTGTCGAGCGCGACCGTGCTCTTGTAGGCCTTGCGTAGGCCGCGGGCGGTGATGACCGCGTCGCTTGCAGCGGTACTGGTGAGGCTGGCATTCATCAGACTTTCCCCTGGGTCAGCAATTCGTCGAGGCTCAGCCCCAGGCGCTGGATGCGCTCCAGGACGGCCGGCCATTCTTCATTGAGGAAGCGCTCGCGCTCGCTGCTGCGCAGCTGCGTGGCCGCCTGCTCGGTCATGAACATGCCCAGGCCCCGGCGCTTCTCGACCAGGCCTTCGTCAGCCAGTTCCTGGTAGGCGCGCGAAACGGTGATGGGGTTGAGCTGGTAGTCGGCGGCCACCTGGCGCACCGAAGGCAGGGCATCGCCCGGCTTGAGGATTCCGTCGAGCATCATGGCGATCACGCGCTCCTTCAGCTGGCGGTAGATGGGAGCGCCGTCGCTCCACTGGATGTCGCTCATGGTCAGCTCCGTGGGGTCAGCGGCTGTGCGAACGAGAAATACGGCATGGACAGGGAGCTGTGCAGCCGACGCGGGGGGGAGGGTGAAGCTTCCGGCGTCCCGGCCGTGGGAGTGGGCGCGTCCTGCGGGGTATCGGACAAGGAGGGGGCAGTGGGTGCGCGTGGCGAAGCCAGCCACGCCATCACGAGCAGGGTCGAAACGGCGGTGATCGCGGGAGCGGTGACGTTGCGATGCATCCGGGTGTTCATGGCATACCCCCTGTCTCAGGTGACTGGTGTTGTATGCAACTATAACACCGGCACGCCGGCGTGCAACCCCCGACATGACCCAACTGATGGCAGGGGGTGTCATGGCACAGACGCAATCCCGCAAGTCATTGATTTGAATGCTTAATTGTGCCCGGCGGGCGCAGGCGGTCGCGTCGCTTCCATTCAGCTGCGTCCATGCTATGTCAAGCAACGGGCAGCGTCTGGCCCCGCAGGCGTTGCCGCCAATCCGCGCAAAGCACCGGGACGGCGCGCGGCCGGGTGCCCCCGGGGCCCGGTGCTATAGTTCGGCCGATTCCCGGCCGCTCCCGGCCGGGCCCTGTGAATGGCCACCGCGGACCGCTCCGATGCCCCTGCCGACCGTCTTCCCGCGCCGCCTGCGCGGTCTTTCCCTGCTGGCCCTGCTGGCCGGACTTGCTCTTCCCGGCCTCACCCTGGCCGCCGACCTGCTGGATGTGGACTACCGGCCCCTGGCCGGCAAGCAGCAGGTCAACCTGCAGCAGCGCTATCACGGCCAGGTGCTGCTGGTGGTCAATACCGCCAGCAAGTGCGGGTACACGCCGCAGTACGAAGGCCTGGAAGCGCTGCAGCAGCGCTATGCACGCCGCGGGTTCGCGGTCCTCGGCTTCCCGTCCAACGATTTCAAGGGCCAGGAACCCGGCGACGAGGCGCAGATCCAGGAATTCTGCACGCTGACCTATGGCGTCAAGTTCCCGATGTTCGAGAAGGTCCACGTAGTCGGCGCGCAGGCCACCCCGCTGTACCAGCGCCTGACCGCGGCCACCGGCGTGGCGCCGGGCTGGAACTTCCACAAGTACCTGGTCGGCCGCGACGGCAGGGTCATCGCCCAGTTCGCCAGCAAGGTCACGCCGGATGATCCGCAGTTGATCGCGGCCATCGACAAGGCACTGGCCGCGCCCGCCGCCACGCGTTGATATCCGGCACGGATGCCTCGACATCGACGGCATGCGTGCGACAATGCTTCTTTTCGCGCCGACGTCGGCGCCCAGTCACTTCCAGGAATGCAGCGAATGAAGATGGGAATGCGCGGCGCAGCGGCGTCGGTTCTGATTCTGGCGATGGGCACTTCGGGTGTCGCTCTGTCGCAACAACCGGCGGCCCCCGCAGCCGCCAAGGAGACCGCAACCTTGAATTCCCCCAAGCAGAAGCTCGGTTACGCCATCGGCCTGGATGTCGCCAAGTCGTTCACCCCGATCGCCGATGAAATCGACGTCGCTGCCCTGCGCACGGCCGTGGAGCGTTCGTTCGAAGGCCTGCAGCCGCAGATCACCCAGGAACAGGCCAAGGCCACCGATGCCGCCCTGCGCCAGGTCGTGATGGCCCGCAGCGGCCAGCAGGTGCCGGGCGTTGCGCCGGGCTCGCAGCCGCCGAAGGTCGATCGGGTGAAGGTCGCACAGATGATCGGGTCCTACTCGGTGGGTCCGTCGCTGGCACAGCTGAAGGACGACATTGACGTTGCGTCGCTGTTTGACGCAATCAGCACTGGTCTGAGCAAGGGCCAGCCGAAGATGACCGAGGCTGACGCCACGGCCACCATCCAGGCGTTCATGGGCACCAAGCAGGCCGAAATGCAGGCCAAGGCCGCCCAGGCTGCACAGACCAACCGTCAGGAAGGCAATGCATTCCTGGCCAAGAACAAAACCCAGCCGGGCGTGGTGACTACGGCCTCGGGTCTGCAGTACCAGGTGATCCGCCCGGGCAGCGGCGAGCGTCCGCTGCCGACCAGCAAGGTGCGCGTGAACTACGAAGGCAAGCTGCTCGACGGCACCGTCTTTGACAGCTCCGCCAGCCGTGGCCCGGCCGAGTTCGGCCTGGACCAGGTGATCAAGGGCTGGACCGAAGGCGTCGCGCTGATGCCGGTCGGCTCCAAGTACCGCTTCTGGATCCCGGGCGAGCTGGCCTACGGTGAGAACGGCACTCCGGGCGGCCCGATCGGTCCGAACGCCACGCTGACCTTCGACGTCGAGCTGCTGGGCGTCCTGCCGTAAGCCACCACGGAGCCTGCACGGACATGCGCGTTGCGATTTTCGGTACCGGTTACGTCGGTCTGGTGACGGGCACCTGCCTGGCTGATGTCGGCCACCAGGTGATCTGCGTCGATATCGACCAGGGCAAGGTCGATGGCCTGAACCAGGGCATCATCCCGATCTATGAGCCGGGCCTGGAGCCGATGGTGAAGGCCAACCACGCTGCGGCGCGGCTGACGTTCACCACCGACGCGGCTGCGGCGATCGCGCATGGCCAGGTGGTGTTCATCGCCGTGGGCACACCGCCGGACGAGGATGGCAGCGCCGACCTGCAGTACGTGCTGGCCGTGGCCCGCACCATCGGCCGGCACATGAGCGTGCCGACCGTGGTGGTCAACAAATCGACGGTGCCGGTCGGCACCGCCGACAAGGTCCGTGCAGCGATCGCCGACGAACTCGCGGCGCGCGGCGCCGACATCGCCTTCGATGTGGTCTCCAACCCGGAGTTCCTGAAGGAGGGCGACGCGGTGGCCGACTGCATGCGGCCGGACCGCATCATCATCGGTGCCACCAGCGACGAGTCGGTGGCGGTGATGCGTCGCCTGTATGCACCGTTCAACCGCAACCACGACCGCGTGGTGGAGATGGACGTGCGCTCGGCCGAGCTGACCAAATACGCCGCCAACGCCATGCTGGCGACCAAGATTTCGTTCATGAACGAGATCGCCAACATCGCCGAGCGTGTCGGCGCCGACGTCGAGCAGGTCCGCCAGGGGATCGGTTCGGACCCGCGCATCGGCTGGCATTTCATCTATCCGGGCGCCGGTTACGGTGGCTCGTGTTTCCCCAAGGATGTGCAGGCGCTGGCCCGCACCGCCCAGCAGAGCGGCCTGGAGCCGAAGCTGCTGAACGCGGTGGAAGCGGTCAACGATGCGCAGAAGGGCCACCTGTTCGCCCTGGTCCAGCGCCACTATGACAAGGGCGAGGACGAGGGCGTGCGCGGCAGGACGTTCGCCGTGTGGGGGCTGGCCTTCAAGCCGAATACCGACGACATGCGCGAGGCCTCCAGCCGCCGCCTGCTGGCGCAGCTGTGGGAAGGTGGGGCGACCGTACGTGCGTTCGACCCCGAAGCCATGCACGAAGCGCAGCGCATCTTCGGTGAGCGCGATGATCTGGTGTTCTGTGACAGTGCCGATGACGCGCTGCAGGGCGCCGATGCGCTGATCGTGGTGACCGAATGGAAGCAGTTCCGCAGCCCTGATTTTTCGACGCTGCGCGAACGGCTGAAGGACGCGGTCGTATTCGACGGCCGCAACCTGTACGACCCGGCCGAGGTCGAAGCGGCGGGCCTGGCGTACTACGGCATCGGCCGGGGGCGCTCACTGCATGTCTGAGCTGCCGACCGAACGTGAGCAGGCGCTGGAAGCGCGCCTGGTCGAGCTGGAGATGCGTGTGTCCTTCCAGGAGCACGCGCTGGCCGAACTGAGCGACGCACTGGCCGATGCCCGGATGCAGGGCACCCGCAACGCCGATGTGCTGCGCGTGCTGCTGGAAGACCTGGGCAAGGTCCGCAACGCACTGAATTCCTCTGATCCGGCGAGCGAACCGCCGCCGCCGCACTACTGATCCATACCCTTATCTATGAGCGATACCCTCCGCGACCAGTTGCTGGGCCTGGGCTTCAAGCCCGCGCCCAAGCCCGAGCGCAAGAATGATGGCCCCCGCCGTGATGGCCGCCCGCAGGGCAAGGGCGGCAACGGCAATGGAAAGCCGCAGGGCGCAGGCAAGGGCGAGCACACGCCCGGTGAGCGTCGCGGTCCTGGTGGTGCGCCGGGCAAGCCGGGGCACCACCGTGGACAGGGCCCGCGCAGGCCTCGCAGTGCCGAGGAGATGGATCTGGCCAAGGCCTACGCCATCCGTGCGCAGAAGGAGAAGGAAGAGCGCATCGAAGCCGAGCGCCTGAAGCAGGAGGAAGCGCGCCAGCGCCGCGAGGCGAAGGCGAAGCTGGAAGAGCTGCTGAAGGACAAGGGGCTGAATGACGAGGCGGCCGACATCGCGCGGCACTTCCCCTATGGCGGCAAGATCAAGCGGATCTATGTCACCGCGGCACAGCTGACCGCGCTCAATGCCGGCGAGCTGGGCGTGGTGCAGCTCAATGGCCGCTATCTGCTGGTCACCGCCGAGGTGCTGAACCAGGCCGAAGCCGTGTTCGCGGCCTCGGTGGCGCTGAAGGTCGATCCGGATGCCCCGGCCGAGGACGATCCCTACGCCGATCCGCAGTACCAGGTGCCGGACGACCTGGTCTGGTAAGCCTGCACCGCAGTGATCGGCAACGCCGGGCAATGCCCGGCGTTGCTGTTTCTGCGCGGTCTACTCGGGATCGTAGTCGAGGTTGGATGCGAGCCAGCGCTCGGCCTGGGCGCGATCCACGCCCTTGCGCCGCGCGTAGTCGCCCACCTGTTCGCGGCTGAGGCGGCCGACCACGAAGTACTGGCTCTGTGGATGGCTGAAGTAGTAGCCGGAGACGGCCGCGGTGGGCAGCATCGCGAAGCTCTCGGTCAGCGTCATGCCCGCGTTGGCTTCCGCCTGCAGCAGATCGAACAGGCGGCGCTTCTCGCTGTGCTCCGGGCACGCTGGATAGCCGGGGGCGGGCCGGATGCCGCGATACTTCTCGTCGATCAGCGCATCGTTGTCCAGCGCTTCGGTGCGGTCATAGCCCCAGAACTCGGTGCGCACCCGCTGGTGCAGGCGTTCGGCCAGTGCTTCGGCGAAGCGGTCGGCCAGGGCCTTGAGCAGGATCGCGTTGTAATCGTCGTGCTCGGCTTCAAAGCGCGCGACATGGGCATCGATGCCGATACCGGCGGTGACCGCGAACGCACCGATCCAGTCCTGTCGCCCGCTGTCGGCCGGTGCGATGAAATCGGCCAGGCAGAAGTCGGGGCGCTCGGCCGGCTTGTCGACCTGCTGGCGCAGGAAATGCAGGGTGGTCTCGCCCTGTGGATGCTGCACGCGGACATCGTCACCGACACTGTTGGCCGGCCACAGCCCGAACACCGCCTTGGCGGTCAGCCACTTCTCCGCGACGATGCGCGCCAGCATCGCCCGGGCGTCGCGGTACAGCTCGCTGGCCTGGGTGCCGACGATCTCGTCAGTGAGGATGGCCGGATACTTGCCAGCCAGTTCCCAGGCCTGGAAGAACGGTGTCCAGTCGATGTAGTCGACCAACTCCGACAGGGGATAGTCCTCGAACACATGCAGGCCGGGCTGATTCGGCGCCGGAGGCACGTAACTGTCCCAGCCGCCCTGGTATTTCTGGCCGCGCGCGTGCTCCAGCGAGACCAGTCGCTTGGCATCGCCACGGTTGCGGTGACGGGCGCGGATCTCCGCGTAGTCGGCTTCATTGGCAGCAACGAAGCCCGCGCGCAGGTCGCGCGAGATCAGCGACTGGGCCACGCCCACCGCACGCGAGGCATCTTTCACCCACACCGTAGGGGCATGGTAGTGCGGGTCGATCTTCAACGCCGTGTGCGCGCGCGAGGTGGTGGCGCCGCCGATCAGCAATGGCAGGTCGAATCCCTGGCGCTGCATCTCGCGGGCGACATGGCTCATTTCCTCCAGTGACGGCGTGATCAGCCCGGACAGGCCGATCAGGTCGGCCTTGTGCTCGCGTGCCGCATCGAGAATCTTCTGCGCCGGCACCATCACGCCCAGATCGACCACCTCGAAGTTGTTGCAGGCAAGGACCACGCCGACGATGTTCTTGCCGATGTCGTGCACATCGCCCTTCACGGTGGCCATGATGATGCGGCCGTTGCTCTTGGCGGTGTCACCGCTGCGGGCCTTCTCCGCCTCGATGTAGGGCAGCAGGTACGCCACCGCCTTTTTCATCACGCGGGCCGACTTCACCACCTGCGGCAGGAACATCTTGCCGGCACCGAACAGGTCGCCGACGACGTTCATGCCGTCCATCAACGGTCCTTCGATCACGTCCAGTGGACGGCTGGAGGCCTGCCGTGCCAGCTCGGTGTCCTCTTCCACGAATGCATCCAGCCCGTGCACCAGGGCGTGGGCCAGGCGCTGCTCGACCGGCTTCCCGCGCCAGGCCAGGTCTTCGCTCTTCACCGCGCCCTTGCTGCCCTTGTAGCGTTCGGCAATCTCCAGCAGGCGCTCGGTGGCGTCACGGCGGCGGTTGAGGATCACGTCCTCCACGCGCTCGCGCAGGTCCGGCTCCAGTTCGTCGTAGATCGGCATGGCACCGGCGTTGACGATGCCCATGTCCATGCCGGCGGCGATGGCGTGGTACAGGAAGACCGAATGGATCGCCTGGCGCACCGTTTCGTTGCCACGGAACGAGAAGGACACGTTGGACACGCCGCCGGAGACGTGGCAGTGCGGCAGGGTCTGCTTGATGATGCGCGTGGCTTCGATGAAGTCCACCGCGTAGTTGTCGTGCTCCTCGATGCCGGTGGCGACAGCGAAGATGTTCGGGTCGAAGATGATGTCCTGTGGCGGGAAGCCGATCTCATCGACCAGGATGCGGTAGGCGCGCGTACAGATCTCGACCTTGCGTGCACAGGTGTCGGCCTGGCCGCTTTCGTCGAACGCCATCACCACCGCGGCTGCGCCGTAACGCAGCACCTTGCGCGCGTGTTCGCGGAACAGTGCCTCGCCTTCCTTCAGCGAGATCGAATTGACCACGCTCTTGCCCTGCAGGCATTTCAGGCCGGCTTCGATCACGCTCCATTTGGACGAGTCGACCATCACCGGAATGCGGGCGATGTCGGGCTCGGACATGATCAGGTTGAGGTAGCGGGTCATCGCCGCCTCGGAGTCGATCAGGCCCTCGTCCATGTTGACGTCGAGGATCTGCGCGCCACTGGCCACCTGCTGCCGGGCCACGTCCACGGCCTCCTCGTAACGGCCTTCCTTGATCAGCTTGCGGAACTGCGCGCTGCCGGTGACGTTGGTGCGCTCGCCGACGTTGACGAACAGCAGGTCCGGGGTGATGACCAGCGGTTCCAGGCCGGACAGGCGGGTGGGGCGGACAGGCGTCATGGCAGTCAGTGGCTCAGCAACGGCAGGGCGGGAAGTGCGGGACGGTGGCGGCGACGTTCATGCCGCCTGGTCCTGGCGGTCCGGCAGGACACGCGGTGGCAGGCCGGCCACCGCCTGGGCAATGGCACGGATGTGGTCGGGGGTGGACCCGCAGCAGCCGCCGACCAGGTTGAGCAGGCCATCGCGGGCGAAGCCGCGCAGGGTCGCCGCCATTTCTTCGGGGGTCTCGTCATACTCGCCGAAGGCATTGGGCAGGCCGGCATTGGGATGCGCGCTGACATGGCAGTCGGCAACCTGCGAGAGCGTTTCGACATGCGGGCGCATCGCATCGGCACCCAGCGCGCAGTTCAGGCCGATCGACAGGGGCCGCGCGTGTGCCAGCGAGGCGTGGAAGGCTTCGGCGGTCTGCCCGGAAAGGGTGCGGCCGGAGGCATCGGTGATCGTGCCGGAGATCATTATCGGCAGGCGCCCACCCCGCGCATCGAAGGCTTCCTCCACCGCATACAGCGCCGCCTTGGCGTTGAGCGTGTCGAAGATGGTTTCGACCATGAGGGTGTCCGCGCCGCCGTCGATCAGGCCATCGATGGCTTCGCGGTAGGTGTCGCGCAGCTCATCGAAACTGGTGTTGCGGAAGCCCGGATCGTTGACGTCGGGACTGATCGATGCGGTGCGGCTGGTGGGGCCAAGCACGCCGATCACGAAGCGCGGCTTGCCGGGCGTGGTGGCTTCAACGGCATCGCAGCAGGCGCGGGCCACGGCGGCGCCGGCCTTGTTCAGTTCGTACACCAGATGCTCGAGGTGGTAGTCGGCCTGGCTGACCGAGGTGGCGTTGAAGGTATTGGTTTCCACCAGGTCCGCGCCGGCTTCCAGGTAGGCGGTGTGGATGTCGGCGATGACCTGCGGCCGGGTGAGCAGCAGCAGGTCGTTGTTGCCCTTCAGATCGTGGCCCTGCGGCGCGGCGTGGTCGCAGCCCGGCCCGTGCAGGTGATCGTAGCCATCGGCGAAACGCTCACCGCGGTAGTCGCCTTCCTGCAGGCCATGGCGCTGGATCATCGTGCCCATCGCTCCGTCGATGATCAGGATCCGCTCGCGCAGCGCGCCCAGCAGGGCATTGGCACGTTCGGGGTGCAACCAGGGCAGGACGGACATGATGATTCCGGACTCAGGGCTTGTTGGCGATCAGCGAGATCACTTCGAAGTGCGGCGGCCGCTTCTCGCGGGTGACCGTCTCCAGGCTGGAGACCTGCAGGCCGGCCTTGTCGACGAACTTCTTCAGTTCCTTGTCGCTGAAACCCAGGTTGACGTGACCATAGGCCTCCACCGCTGCCTTGTGCTCGTGGCGCGCCAGGCTGCACAGCAGCAGGCGGCCGCCCGGGCGCAGCACGCGCGCGGCTTCGGTGACGGCCTGCGCCGGCTTGCTGGCGTAGGTCAGCGCGTGCATCAGCACCACCAGGTCGAAGCTGCGGTCCTTGAAGGGCAGGGCGTGCATGTCACCCTCGCGCACTTCCACATTGGGCAGGCGGCGCAGGCGTTCACTGGCAGCGGCCACCACGCGGGCGCTGGTGTCGATGCAGATGTAGCGCTTGGCATGCGGTGCCACCAGCTCGGCCAGTACGCCGTCGCCGGACGCGATATCGAGCACGTCGCCGGTTTCCAGCAGGGGCAGGGCGGTACGCGCCAGCGCCTCCCAGGTGCGGCCCGGAGAATAGTGGCGTTCCATGTCGCCGGCCACGCTGTCGGCCCAGTTCTGGTCCGCGGCACGGCTGGCCAGCACGGCGGCGACCCGTTCAGCGTCCTGTCGCAGCAGCGGATCGTCGCTTCCGTTGCTCAAGGCATGCCACAATGCGCGCTGCGCCGGATCCAGCTGCGCTTCGTCGAAGCGGTAGTAGGCCGACACGCCGGCGCGGCGGTCGCGGACCAGGCCCGCTTCCTTCAGGCGCGCCAGGTGGGTGGACACGCGCGGCTGGGCCAGCCGGGTGATCGCCGAAAGCTCGGCCACGGTCAGCTCTTCCTGCTCCAGCAGCGCCAGCAGGCGTACCCGCGTCGCATCGGCGAACACCTTCAGGCGGGTTGACCAGTCTTCCAGATCCATGAATATCTACCTATCGCGATATAGAGATATATTCGCCGGATCGGCCGCCGTGGTCAAGTCGGTGGCGTATGGAAACTCCCCGGGCCCCGGTACAATCGGTGCACCTGGACGCGCGCTGCGCGGCCATAACCTCATGTACCCGGGAGGGTGTTGTGGATTTCAGCTTTACTGAAGAGCAGTTGATGCTGCAGGACGTGGCGCGGCGCATCGCGCAGGAGAAGATCGCCCCGAGCGCGGAGCATCATGACCGTACCGGCGAGTTCCCGCTGGAGAACATCCGCCTGCTGGGCGAGAACGGCCTGATGGGCATCGAGGTACCGACCGAATACGGCGGCGCCGGCATGGACCCGATCGCGTATGTGCTGGCGATGGTGGAGGTCGCCGCCGGCGACGCGGCCCATTCGACCATCATGTCGGTCAACAATTCGCTGTTCTGCAACGGCATCCTGACCCACGGCAGCGAGGAGCAGAAGCAGAAGTACGTGCGTGCCATCGCGGAGGGCGAGGCCATCGGTGCATTCGCCCTGACCGAGCCGCAGTCCGGTTCGGATGCCACCGCCATGCGTTGCCGCGCGGTCAAGCAGGCCGACGGCACCTACGTCATCAACGGCAAGAAGAGCTGGATCACCTCCGGCCCGGTGGCCCGGTACATCGTGTTGTTCGCGATGAGCGAGCCGGACAAGGGCGCGCGTGGCATCACGGCATTCCTGGTCGACACCGAGAAGGCCGGCTTCGGCCGTGGCAAGACCGAGCCGAAGCTGGGCATCCGTGCCTCGGCGACCTGCGAGATCGAGTTCAACGATTACGTCGCCCAGCCGGAAGACGTGCTGGGCCAGGAGGGCGAAGGCTTCAAGATCGCCATGGGCGTGCTCGACGCCGGGCGCATCGGCATCGCATCGCAGGCCATCGGCATCGCCCGTGCCGCTTATGAGGCGACGCTGGAGTATGTGAAGGAGCGCAAGGCGTTCGGCGCGCCGATCGGCACCTTCCAGATGACCCAGGCCAAGATCGCCGACATGAAGTGCAAGCTGGACGCAGCCCTGCTGCTGACGCTGCGCGCGGCATGGGTGAAGGGCCAGGGCAAGCGTTTCAGCAATGAAGCGGCCATCGCCAAGCTGACGGCGTCGGAAGCGGCGATGTGGATCACCCACCAGGCGGTGCAGATCCATGGCGGCATGGGCTACTCCAAGGAAATGCCGCTGGAGCGCTACTTCCGCGATGCCAAGATCACCGAGATCTACGAGGGCACCTCGGAGATCCAGCGCCTGGTGATCGCCCGCAACGAGACCGGGCTGCGCTGAGTGGAAACGGCTGCGCCGCCGCAACAGCGGTGCAGCCGGTAGATCCATGCCCTGCATGCACAGACCTGTTGGTCGGGCGATGCCCGATCTGTTCCAATGCAGGGCGTTTTTACAGGTTCTGCAGAGATGATCTATCGAGGTTGGGGAATCCTGACACTGGTAACGCCGATCGCAGCCATCCTGCTGCTGGCTTACTTCTTCCCGCACGATGGCCCCCGCGGCAACATCCCGCTGCCCCAGGTGCTGCTGGGTGCAGGCAGTGGTGCAACCGTGAACGTGGTGCTGGGCCTGTGGCTCAACCGTGCGCCCCGGCAGAAGGGGGAAGCTGCGCCCCACCACTTCTTCTTCGTACCCATGCAATGGGCTGCGCTGGTTCTGCTGGCGGTGTGCGTGGCGGTCGCGCTGCTGCGCTGATCCGCTCCGGCATCCCCCCGCGGCAAACAAAAAAGGCCCCGGATCACTCCGGGGCCTTTTCGTTGCAGCGCAGGGGGGATCAGCGATCCGGACGATGCGCTGCTTCACCCTCACGCTGGCGGCTGAGGAATTCCTTCGACGGCTCGTCCAGCTTGTCGCCGAGCATGCGCCGCACGACCACGAAGAACACCGGGATCATCAGCAGGCCGAGCAGGGTGGCAAACAGCATGCCGCCGATCACGCCGGTACCGATGGCGTGACGGGAGTTGGCGCCGGCACCGCTGGAGATCGCCATCGGGATCACGCCCATGATGAACGCGAAGGACGTCATCAGGATCGGGCGGAAGCGCAGGCGTGCGGCCTCGATGGTGGCATCGCGCAGGTTCTTGCCCGCCGCACGCTGCTCCACCGCGAACTCCACGATCAGGATCGCGTTCTTCGCCGCCAGGCCGATAACGGTGATCAGGCCGATCTTGAAGAACAGATCGTTCGGCAGGCCACGCATCATCGACAGGCCGATGGCACCGAGCACGCCCAGTGGCACCACCAGCAGCACCGCTACCGGGATCGACCAGCTCTCATACAGCGCCGCCAGGCACAGGAACACCACCACGATGGACAGCACCAGCAGCAGCGTCGCTGCGTTGCCGGCCAGGATTTCCTGGTAGGACATGCCCGACCAGTCGTAGCCGAAGCCGGCCGGCAGGTCGTTGTTGACGATGCTCTCCATGGTCTGCATCGCCTCACCCGAGCTGGTGCCCGGCGCCTGCGAGCCGACGATGTTGATCGCCGAATAGCCGTTGTAGCGGCTCAGTGACGGCGACGCGGACACCCATTCGGACTTGACCACGGTGCTCAGCGGGATCATCGCGTTGGTGCCATCGGCGTTGGTGGTCAGGCTGGAGGGGCTGTAGAAGCTCTTCAGCGATTCCTGGCCGGTGCGGTACGGGCCATCGGCCTGCATGGTCACGCGCTTGATGCGGCCTTCGTAGAAGAAGTCGTTGACGTACACCGGGGCCAGCATCAGCTGGATGGTGCTGTACACGTCCGACACCGACATGCCCATCGACTGCGCCTGCACGCGGTCCACGTGCAGCTGCAGCTGCGGAGCGTTCTCCAGGCCGTTCGGACGCACGCCAACCAGTGCTTCAGGCTTCTGCGCCGCTTGGCCGAGCAGGATGTTGCGGGCCTGCGTCAGCTGCTCGTAGCCGGCACCACTGCGGTCCTGCAGCCACATGTCGAAGCCACCGAACTGGCCCAGGCCCTGCACCGTCGGCAGGTTGACCACGAAGATCTGGGCTTCCTTGATGCCGTAGAACGCGCCGTTCATGTTCTGGATGAACTCCGGCGCGGTGAACTTGCGTTCTTCCCACGGCTTCAGGCGGATGAAGCCCATGCCCACGTTCTCGCCGGAACCGACGAAGCTGAAGCCGGCCACCTGCAGCATGCCTTCAAAGCCATCCTGCTTTTCCAGAATGCCGCGCATCTGCGCGAACACCTCGTTGGTCTGGCCCTTGGTCGAGCCCGGGGGCAGCTGCACGATCGCCAGCGCATAGCCCTGGTCTTCTTCCGGCAGGAAGCTGCCCGGCATGCGCGTGAACAGGAAGCCGCACAACGCGGTCAGCACCACGAACAGGATCATCCAGCGCGGGGCATGGCGCACCGCCGAGGTGATGTGGCCCACGTAGGTGTGGCTGATCTTGTCGTAGTACTTGTTGAAGGTGCGGTAGACGATGTTCGGGTTGTCGTTGTGCGTCGGCTTCAGGAAGGTCGCGCACAGCGCCGGGGTGAAGCCCAGCGCCAGGAAGGCAGAGAACGCCATCGAGATGGCGATGGTCAGCGCGAACTGCTTGTAGATTTCGCCGGCGGCACCGCCCTGCAATGCGGACGGAATGAACACCGCTGCCAGCACGACGGTGATCGCCACCACCGCGCCGGTGATCTGGGTCATCGCCTTCTGCGTGGCCGGCTTCGGCGCCAGGCCTTCCTCGCTCATGATGCGTTCGACGTTCTCGATCACCACGATGGCGTCGTCGACCACGATGCCGATCGCCAGCACCATCGCGAACAGGGTCAGCTGGTTGATCGTGAATCCGATCATCCACATGCCCAGGAAGGTACCCAGCAGGGCGACCGGGATGACCAGGGTCGGGATCAGGGTGGCGCGGAAGTTCTGCAGGAAGATCAGCATCACCAGGAACACCAGCAGCACCGCTTCGAACAGGGTCTTGACCACTTCCTGGATCGAGATCTTGACGAAGGTCGTGCTGTCGTACGGCGAGAACCAGGTCACGCCGGCCGGGAAGCTGGGCTGCAGTTCGTCCATCTTGGCGCGCACCGCATCGGCCACGTTCAGGGCGTTGGCGCCCGGCAGCAGCTGGATGGCGAAGGCACCGGTCGGCTTGCCGTTGTACTGGGTGTCGAAGCCGTAGTTGTTGGCACCGAAGGCGACGCGGGCGATGTCCTTGAGCAGCACGCGCGAGCCATCGGCGTTGGCGCGCAGGATGATGTTCTCGAACTCCTGCGGCGAGCTGAAACGTCCTTCAGCCGATACGGTGGCGGTGAAGTGCTGGCCTTCCGGCGACGGGTCCGAACCCAGTGCACCGGCGGCGAACTGCACGTTCTGGGCGCGCACGGCAGCCAGGACCTGGCTGGCCGAGAGACCGTAACCCTGCATCTTCTCCGGGTTCAGCCAGATGTTCATGGCGTACTCGGAACCGAACTGCTGGGTGCTGCCGACGCCGGGAATGCGCGAGACCTGGTCGAGCACACGCGAACCGACGATGTCGTTCAGCGCGTCACGGTTGATCGCCGCCGTATCCGACTGCAGCGCCACGACCATCAGGAAGCCGGCGTTGGCCTTGGCCACCACCACGCCCTGCTGGGTCACCTCCGAGGGCAGCCGTGGCGTAGCCAGCGACACCTTGTTCTGCACCTGCACCTGGGCGATGTCCGGATCGGTACCGGTCTCGAAGGTGAGGGTGATCTGCGCACGGCCATTGGACGAGGACGAAGAACTGAAGTACAGCAGGTGATCGATACCGGTCAGCTGCTGCTCGATCACCTGGGTGACCGATTTTTCGGTGGTGTCCGCGCTGGCGCCCGGATAGGTGGCCGAGACGGTCACCTGGGGCGGGGCGATGTTGGGATAGGACTCCACGCCCAGGTTGAGGATCGCGATCACGCCGCTGAGCGAGATCAGGATCGCCACCACCCAGGCGAAGACTGGATGTTCGATGAAAAATTTAGGCATGACGGAAGGTTCCCGTTACTGCTTGTTCGAGTCGGTGGCGGCCGGCGCGGCCTTGTCGGCTGCGTCGGCCTGGGCCGGAGCCTTGTCGGCGGCAGCGGCGGGTGCGGCCGGACCGGCACCGCCGGCGGAGGGCTTGCCGGTGGCGTCCTGCCCCGGGGTCCAGGGCTTGGCGACGGCCGGGCTGCCTTCCTTGACCTTCTGCACGCCGGCCACGATCACCTTGTCGCCGGCGGTCAGGCCATCGCTGACCAGCCAGTTGCCGCCCTGCGCGCCTTCGGTCTTGACGTTCTTGCGCGCGACCTTGCCGTCGGCACCGACCACCATCACGTAGCCGCCCGTGGTGTCGCGCAGCAGCGCCTGCTGCGGCACCAGGTAGGCGTTGTTGCGCTCGCCGAGGTTGGCCTGGAAGCTGACGAAGGCGCCCGGCAGCAGGATCTGCTGCGGATTGGGCAGCAGCGCACGCAGAGACACGGCGCCGGTGGCCGGGTCGACCGTAGTCGAGGAGAAGTCGAGGGTTCCCGGCTCGCTGTAGGTGCTGCCATCGGCCAGCTTCACGTTGACGGTGGCCTTGCCGTCGCCGGCCAGGGCCAGGGCGCCCTTGGCCTGCTGCGCGCGCAGCTGGGTCAGCTCGTCCACGCTGAGCGAGAAGTTGACGTACAGCGGATCGAGCTGGTCAACGGTGGTCAGCAGGGTCACGTCGCCCTGGCCGACCAGTGCGCCCTCGGTCACCTGCTGCTTGTTGGCCACACCGCTGATCGGCGCGGTCACCTCGGCGTAGCCCAGGTTGATCCGCGAGGAGGTCACCGCCGCTTCGGCCTGCTTGACCGCGGCCAGTGCAGTGCGCTCGGCCGATTCGGCGTTGTCCAGGTCGGACTTGGAGACGAACTGCTGCGGTGCCAGCGAGCGGGCCCGATCGGCCGCCACCTTGGCGTTGGCGTAGGTGGCGCGTGCCGACGCCAGCTGGGCCTCGGACGCGTTCAGCGAGGCACGCAGCGGTGCCGGGTCGATCAGGAACAGGGTCTGGCCCTGCTTGACCTGCGAGCCTTCCTGGTAGACGCGCTTGAGCAGCACGCCCGGCACGCGTGCGCGGACATCGGCACTGCGGAACGGCGACAGGCGGCCGACCAGCTCACGCTGCAGCGGCAGGGTCTGCGGCTTCGCATCGATCACGCCCACCTCCGGCGGCGGGGGCGTCTGCTGTTCCGGTTTCTTGCAGGCAGCCAGCGCGACAGCAACGGCGCACGTCAAGGCAAGGGTGCGGAGTGGGGCGGTCATCAGGAGGAACTCCGGGGTTGGTTTGTAGACGGGGCCGGCGACGGCTGCGGCGCAAATGCGCGCAGGAAGCTGTCGACGGAGAACTCTGCCCAGCGCCGACGCAGGAGCGCGTCATCACGATGGGGGGTATGGAAGCGCTGTTTGTCGAAATCCTGACCGGCGATCATGCTCAGCAGCAGTTCGGCCATGAAGTGCGGGTCGTCATGCCGGAGCAGGCCACGCCTGCAAACGGTTTCAATCCATTCAGAAAGATGAAGTGTCAGCGCGCCGGCACCATGCCGGTACAGCGCCCGGGCCTCTTCGGGGAACTGGGCGGCATCTGCAGCGATCAGCCGGCAGGCCTGGCCGACATGCGGTTGGTTGAAATGCTCCAGGAAGTCGATGGCGAACTGCAACAGGCTGGCACGCAGGTCGTCACTGCGGAGTGCACGCAGCATTGCCCCCGTCGCGTGCCCCACATGCCGCTGCATCACCCGCCGCAGCAGTTCCTGCTTGCTGCCATAGCGCGAGTACAGGGTCTGCTTGGAGCAGCCGGCGTGCTGGGCCACCGCATCCATGCTCATCTGCATGCCCTGCTGGGCCAGCAGTTCGCGCACGGCATCGAACACGCGCTCATCGCGCGCATCGAGGGCAACGGGGAGGTAGGCCGGGTTCACGCGGTGGACTATACCGTCCAGTTCAGGATTGTGGAATCGAAACGACGTTGCCGCGTGTGTCTTCCGGTAACACGCTTTGCCGATCCTGTCGGCAAGGCGGCGGCCCCCGCGTGCGCTCCGTACCTGGGCGAACTGAATAGGCGTCTAAACCGCAGCAAACCCGAATCTGCTTATTCCGTCCTGCAGCAAGGCCTTTTCGTGCGGTAGGGCTACAATTTCATTTTCCCAACTGAGCAAGCGCATCGCTCTGCCATGAAACCGCAAAAAACCGCAGCCAAGACCGTGAAAAACAAGACCAAACCAGCTGAGTCGGAGGTCGCAGTGACCGCTGGTTTCTCCCTGGAGCCGGTATACACGGCCTTGCGCAAGCGTTACCCGGCGGCCGCCCAGGCCGAAGCAGTGGCGTTTGCCGCTGACTTCTACAAGCGCATGGAGGCGGACGAGTTCCCGCACCACAGCGCTGAAGAGTGGGCCGCGCTCGCGGCCGAGACGCTGGAGTTCGCCCGTGCCCGCAAGGCCGGCAAGGCCAACGTGCGCGTGTTCAATCCGACGGTGAAGGCGAACGGTTGGGAATCGCCGCACACCGTGCTGCAGATCATCAACGACGACATGCCGTTCCTGGTCGACACCGTGACCATGTCACTGGCCGAACAGGGCGTGGGCGTGCACGTGCTGGGCCACCCGGTGCTGCGCTTCACCCGCGACAAGGCCGGCAAGCTGGTCAAGGTCGGCGAGGGCGAGGCCGAATCGGTGATGCTGCTGGAGATCGACCGCCAGCCGGCCGATGCCATGGCCGCCATCGAGCAGGCCATCGGCAAGGCGCTGGACGAAGTGCGGGCGATCGTGCGCGACTGGCAGCCGATGAAGGACAAGGCACTGGCACTGGCCGACGATCTGGGAAGCCGTGCGCTGCCGGTCGACGATGCCTCGCGCAGCGAAGCGCAGGAGTTCCTGCGCTGGGCCGCCGACAACCACTTCACCTTCTTCGGCTACCGCGAGTACCGCGTCGAGAAGCAGGGCAAGGAAGACGTGCTGGCGCCGCTGAACGAGACCGGCCTGGGCCTGATGCGCGGCAAGGACAAGTCCGCCGCACGCCCGGTCAAGACGCTCGCCGCCCAGGGCCTCAACGCTACGTCGGGGCTGAAGGACGCGCTGATCCTGACCAAGACCAATGCGCGCTCCCGCGTGCACCGCGCCGGCTACATGGACTACATCGGCGTGCTGGAATTCGACGCCAAGGGCAGGATCATCGGCGAGCAGCGCTTCCTCGGCCTGTTCACCTCCAGCGCCTACAACCGCCGCCCGTGGGAAATCCCGCTGGTGCGCCAGCGCCACGAATACGTGATGAAGCAGTCCGGCCTGGCTGCGTCCAGCCACAGCGGCAAGGCCCTGCGCCACATCCTGGAAACCCTGCCGCGCGAAGAACTGTTCCAGTCCAGCGAGGACGAACTGTTCCGCACCGCGATGGGCGTGCTCGGCCTGCAGGAGCGCGTGCGCAGCCGCCTGTTCCTGCGCCGTGACAAGTACAGCCGCTTCATCTCCGCACTGGTCTACCTGCCGCGCGAACGCTTCAACACCGACGTGCGCCTGCGCATCGAGGCGATGCTGAAGGAAGCGCTGCATGGCGAGTACGTCGACAGCTCGGTGGTGCTGGGCGAATCGCCGCTGGCCCAGGTGCATCTGATCGTGCGCCCGAAGCCGGGCGAGATGCTTGACGTGGATACCGCCGAACTGGAGCGGAAGCTCGCCCAGGTGCTGCGCAACTGGCAGGACGACCTGCGCGAAGCGCTGGTGGCCCGTCATGGCGAAAGCGAAGGCCTGCGCATCGCGGCCCGCATCGGCAAGGCACTGCCGGCCGGCTACATCGAAGACAACAGCACCGCAGTTGCCGCCAACGATGTCAGCCAGCTCGACGCGCTGACCGGTCCGGACGATCTGCGCCTGAGCCTGCAGGCGGTGCCGCGCGAAAGCGGCGATGGCCTGCGCCTGAAGCTGTACCGCCAGCTGGATGACATTCCGCTGTCGGACGCGCTGCCGATGATGGAGAACATGGGCCTGCGCGTGATCGCCGAGCGTCCGTACCGCCTGTCGGTCGACAACGCCCCGGTGTACGTGCAGGACTTCGAGGTCGAATCGACGGCCGGTGCGATCGATGCCGCCAGCGTCGACGAAGCATTCGGCGAAACCTTCGCCCGCGTGTGGCACGGTGATGCCGAGAACGATGGCTTCAACCGCCTGGTGCTGGCCGCCGGCCTGCACTGGCGCCAGGTCGCCATGCTGCGCGGCTACTGCAAGTATCTGCTGCAGACCGGCGTGCCGTTCTCGCAGGCGTACGTGGAAGGCACGTTCGCCCGCTATCCGCTGCTGGCGCGCCTGCTGGTCGAACTGTTCGAAGCGCGCTTCGATCCGGCCACCGGCCACGAGAGCAAGGACGATATCGCGGCCGGCCAGGCCCAGCTGAAGGCCCACTTCGATGTGCTGGCCGCCGGCGACGAGGCCACCCTGAAGGTGCTCAAGACCGTGGTCGACGCCCGCAAGGGTGACCGCGACGCGCAGATGCAGGCCGCGCGCGATGCGCTGCTGAAGCTGATGGACCGCGTGTCGAGCCTGGACGAAGACCGCATCCTGCGTTCGTTCATGGGCGTGATCGATGCCACCCTGCGTACCAGCTACTACCAGACCGACGCCAATGGCCAGCACGGCCATGTGATCAGCTTCAAGTTCGATTCGGCGCTGGTGCCGGACCTGCCGAAGCCGCGTCCGTACCGCGAGATCTTCGTCTACGGTCCGCGCGTGGAAGGTACCCACCTGCGCTTCGGCGCGGTGGCCCGTGGCGGCCTGCGCTGGTCGGACCGTCGCGAAGACTTCCGTACCGAAGTGCTGGGTCTGGTCAAGGCGCAGATGGTCAAGAACACCGTCATCGTGCCGGTCGGTGCGAAGGGTGGCTTCTTCGCCAAGACCCCGCCGGTGAACGGCGACCGCGACGCGATCTTCGCCAACGGCGTGGCCTGCTACAAGCTGTTCATCCAGGGCCTGCTGGACATCACCGACAACATCGTCAACAACAAGATCGTGCCGCCGGTGGATGTCGTGCGGCACGACATGGACGATCCGTACCTGGTGGTGGCCGCCGACAAGGGCACGGCGACCTTCTCCGACATCGCCAACGGCCTGGCCATCGCGCATGGCTTCTGGATGGGCGATGCGTTCGCCTCCGGTGGTTCGGTGGGTTACGACCACAAGGGCATGGGCATCACCGCGCGCGGTGCATGGGAGTCGGTCAAGCGCCACTTCCGTGCGCTGGGCCGTGACAGCCAGAGCCAGGACTTCACTGCGGTCGGCGTCGGCGACATGTCCGGCGACGTGTTCGGCAACGGCATGCTGCTGTCGCGCCACATCCGCCTCGTCGCGGCATTCGACCACCGCCATATCTTCCTTGACCCGAACCCGGACGCGGCGACCTCGTTCGTCGAGCGCGAGCGCATGTTCACCGTGCCGCGTTCGAGCTGGGCAGACTACGACGCCAAGCTGATCAGCAAGGGCGGCGGCGTGTACCCGCGCAGCCTGAAGTCGATCGAGATCACCCCGCAGGTGCGTGAAGCGCTGGGCCTGGACGAGAACGTCAAGGCGCTGTCGCCGAACGACCTGATGAGCGCGATCCTGAAGGCACCGGTGGACCTGCTGTGGAACGGCGGCATCGGCACCTACGTCAAGGCCGCCAGCGAGCAGCACAGCGATGTCGGCGACCGTGCCAACAACGCACTGCGCGTGAACGGTGGCGAGCTGCGCTGCAAGGTGGTGGGCGAGGGCGGCAACCTCGGCATGACCCAGCTGGGCCGTATCGAGGCCGCGCAGGCCGGCGTGCTGCTCAACACCGACTTCATCGACAACTCGGCCGGCGTGGATACGTCGGACCACGAAGTCAACATCAAGATCCTGCTCAATGATGTGGTGCGGGCGAAGAAGCTGACGGTCGACCAGCGCAACAAGCTGCTGGCCTCGATGACCGATGAAGTCGCCGACCTGGTGCTCAACGACAACTATCGCCAGAACCAGGCGCTGAGCCTGATGGAGCGGATGGCGGTCAAGCGCCTGGGTTCCAAGCAGCACTTCATCCGCACCCTGGAACAGCAGGGTCTGCTGGACCGGCAGATCGAGTTCCTGCCGTCCGATGCCGAGCTGTCCCAGCGCAAGGCGCGCGGCCAGGGCCTGACCCGTCCTGAGCTGTCGGTGCTGCTGTCCTACTCCAAGCTGGTGGCGTTCAACCAGCTGCTGGAGTCGGATATTCCGGAAGATCCGTACCTGTCCAAGGAGCTGCTGCGCTACTTCCCCACGCCGCTGCAGAAGAAGTACGCCGATGCGATGGAGCGTCACCGCCTGAAGCGCGAGATCATCGCCACGGCAGTGACCAACCAGACCATCAACCGCATGGGCGCGACGTTCCTGATGCGCATGCAGGAGGACACCGGCCGCTCCATCGCCGAGGTCGCCAAGGCCTACACCATCAGCCGCGAGACGCTGGATGCGCGCGCGCTGTGGGCGCAGATCGACGCCCTCGACGGCAAGGTGCCGGAGTCGGTGCAGATCGACGCACTGGAAGTGATCTGGAAGCTGCAGCGTTCGTTCGTGCGCTGGCTGCTGTCGCGTCCGGGTGCGATGCCGGGCATCACTGAAGCGGTCAACCGCTATCAGGGCCCGTTCAACGACATCCGCGTCGCGTCGGGCGTGCTGCCGGATTCGCAGCGTCCGACCTACGAGGCGCTGGTGGCCGAGTGGAAGGAGAAGGGCCTGCCGTCCGCGCTGGCACAGCAGCTGTCCGAGCTGCACTTCCTGGAACCGGCGTTCGACATCATCGAGCTGGCCCGTACCCGCAAGCTGAAGCCGGTGGACGTGTCCAAGGTGCACTTCCGCCTGGGCGATGCCCTGCAGCTGCCGTGGCTGTTCGAGCAGGTCGATGCACTGGAAGTCAACGGCCGTTGGCATGCGGTGGCACGTGGCGTGCTGCGCGACGAGCTGGCCGCCAACCACCGCAATCTGGCCGGTCAGGTGCTGGCCACCAAGGGCAGCAGTGCCGAGGCCAAGGTGGCTGCGTGGATGGGCCGCGATGACAACAGCCTGCGCTTCACCCTGGCAATGCTGGCGGAACTGGCCGAGCAGAAGACCCTGGACTACCCGACCGTCTCGGTCGCGGTCCAGCGCCTGGGCCAGCTGGCTGCACACGGTGCGTGACTGATGTAGTGCCGGGCCACGCCCGGCATGCGTGAAACGGAGCGGCCCCGCGAAAGCGGGGCCGTTCTGTTTCCGGCCATTGGCGATTCGCCGGGCATGGCCCGGCGCTACCGGAGACACGGAACTTCGCCGGGCATGGTGCGGCGCTACCGGGAATGCGGAACTTCGCCGGGCATGGTGCGGCGCTACCGGGAATGCGGAACTTCGCCGGGCATGGTGCGGCGCTACCGGGAATGCGGAACTTCGCCGGGCATGGCCCGGCGCTACCGGGAATGCGGAACCGGGTAGCGCCGGGCCATGCCCGGCGAGCGTAGCGGCGCTCGGTTATGCTCTCCCTCACGCCTTCCCCCCGGATCCACCGATGAGCGACACCCCCCGCATCGCTTTCCTGGCAAGCACCACCGAAGCTGCGCAGATGGCCCGCGCCGCCATGGTCGCGCGCTTTGGTGACCATGCCCCCGAGCAGGCCGACGTGCTCTGCCCGCTGGGCGGTGATGGCTTCATGCTGCAGACGCTGCATCGTCACGGCCACCTGGGGAAACCGGTGTTCGGCATGAAGCTGGGCACCGTAGGTTTCCTGATGAACCAGTACCGGGGCGACGACGACGTCAATGCACGCATCGCCCGCGCGGAACCGGCCAACCTGCGTCCGCTGGAGATGGTGGCGCTGACCGAATCGGGCACCAGCACCGGTTCGCTGGCATACAACGACGTGTCCCTGCTGCGGCAGACCCGCCAGGCCGCGCACATCGGCATCGACCTCAATGGCCAGGAGCGGGTGGCCGAGCTGATCGGCGACGGTGTACTGGTTGCCACGCCGGCAGGCAGCACGGCCTACAACTATTCGGCCCATGGACCCGTGCTGCCCTTGGGCTCGCACACCATCGCGCTGACGCCATTGGCACCGTATCGCCCGCGACGCTGGCGCGGTGCCATTCTCAAGGCGGACACGGAGGTGCGCTTCCGCGTACTGGATCCCTACAAGCGACCGGTCAGCGTGACCGCCGATTCGCACGAGACGCGCGACGTGGTCGAGGTGACCATCCGCGAGTCGCGCGACCGCCGGGTGACATTGCTGTTCGACCCGGAACACAATCTGGAAGACCGGATCCTGAGCGAACAGTTCGTTTTTTGAGGACAATAGGCTGCCGGTCCCGTCGACCGCCAGAAGGACCCCCACCGATGGGCGACAACTCCCCCCGTTTGCTGACCGTCGCGGTGACCTCGCGCGCCCTGTTCGATCTCGAGGAAAGCCACGCGCTGTTCGAGACCGATGGCGTGGCGGCCTATGCGGAGTACCAGCGCCAGCACGAGGACGACATCCTCGGTCCCGGCGTGGCCTTCCCGGTGGTGCGCAAGCTGTTGGCGCTGAACCAGGGCGCCAGCCCGGAGAACCCGCGCGTCGAGGTGATCCTGCTGTCGCGCAATTCGGCCGATACCGGCCTGCGCATCTTCAATTCGATCCAGCACTACGGCCTGGGCATCATCCGTGCCACCTTCACCGCCGGTGAGCCGACCTGGCCCTACGTGAAACCGTTCGGCACCGATCTGTTCCTGTCGGCCAACCCGGAGTCGGTCCGCAGTGCGCTGCGCCACGGGATTGCCGCTGCGACGATCCTGCCCAAGCCACCCGGCGAGACCGCTGCGGCCGCCGCGGACCAGATCGACACCGGCCGACCGTCCGGCCAGCTGCGCATTGCCTTTGACGGTGATGCGGTGATCTTCGGTGATGAAAGCGAGCGCATCTCGCGCGAACAGGGGGTCGAGGCATTCGGCCGCCACGAGCGCGAACGTGCGCGCGAACCGCTCAGCGGTGGCCCGTTCCGCGGCTTCCTGTCCGCGCTGCACACGCTGCAGGAGGTGTTCCCGGCCGGTGACAGTGCGCCGATCCGCACGGCGCTGGTCACCGCCCGTTCTGCCCCCGCGCACGAGCGGGTGATCCGCACGCTGCGCGAATGGGGCGTGCGCCTGGACGAGGCGCTGTTCCTGGGCGGCCGCCACAAGGGGCCGTTCCTGCAGGCCTTCGGTGCCGACATCTTCTTCGATGATTCGCAGCACAACATCGACAGTGCCCGCGAACACGTTGCCGCGGGCCATGTGCCGCACGGTGTCGCCAACGAGGGATGAAGCGGTAGCGCCGGGCCACGCCCGGCGAGCGCAGCGGCACCTGTAGGAACACCGGGCCATGCCCGGCGTTCTGCTTCATGGGGTGCCGGCCATTCCCATCTGCACGTCAACCACTTTCCAGCGCAGCCCCTGGGGTTCCAGCACGACCTTCAACGGAGGTTGGCCCGGGCCGCGGTCAACGTCGACGACGAAGCGGTCGAACGCTTCGAAACGGTGGCGGGCGTTCTTCAAGGGCCGTGCCGGTTCGGTCGCCGCGAAGGCATCTCCGCCCTGCAGCTCGTTGCGCCCACGCTTCCACAGCACATGGCCCTGCAGCATCGCACCGATGCCGGTCGGGGTCATCAGGGTGTCCACCGCTGCGCCCCCGAGCTGGTCGCCCAGGCCGTAGAGCAGGGCGCCGAACGGACTGCTGGCCACATCGGGGCCGGCCTGGCGCACGAGGTAATCATTGAGTTGCGCACGCAGGCTGACGCGCACTCGCGGAAAGTCGACGTAGCGTTCCAGCGCGGCGGTATCGCGCTGTTCGATGGCCTTGGACAGACCCTGTATGGCCAGGTAGGGGCCGCCGAACCACACGCCGGCCAGGGCAATGACCAGCAGGACCACGATCGCAGTGAGCTTTTTCATGCCGCCAGACTGCCGCAAGTGCGGCCGGGCGGGGTGAAGACTCAATGACTGGGCGAACCGCTGCCGTCGCCATAAGCCGCGACCAGGCGTTGCCGGTCGGCAGGGCGCAGTGCCTCGGGTCGCGTGGCCAGCACCTCCTCCAGACTGTCGACGCGGGTGGTGCCGAGGATGCCGGCGGCCACGCCGGGGTGGCCCAGAACGTAGGCAAACGCAGTCTGCGCCGGACGCTGGCTGTCGATCGCCGCGATGGCCCGGCGCATCGCACGGGCGCTGCGCATCAGACGGCGGCTGCTGGGCTTGAGCCACGCCCGCGCCAGGTACCAGGCATCGGCCAATCTCGGTTGGCGGGGCCGGCTGGGCAGCAGATGGCCCTGCGCGAGCACGGTGCCTGCCAGTACGCCGATTCCGGCCGCATGCAACTGGTCGATCAGAGGCGCACGGTCCTGCTGCAGCGCGTTGTAGTCCAGCAGGACCACGTCGAATGCCTGTGGATGCGCAAGCATCCAGTGCAGCGTCGAGGCCGAGTGGGTGTTGATGCCGGTGGCGCGGATCAGGCCGCGTTCGCGCAGGCGCTGCAGCGCATCGAGCAGATCGTCGTTGATGTCGTGCGCGGTGGCGCCATGCAGCTGGTAGATGTCCAGGTAATCCAGGCCGAGGTTGCGCAGCGAGGCCTCGCAGCTGGCGGTGATGGCCGCGGGCGAGAAATCACGCTGTTCTGCGCCACTGATGCCGGCCTGTCCGGTCAGTGTGCCGCCCTTGCTGGAGATGACCAGTGACTCAGGCGGGTAGCGGGCCAGCAGCGGTCGCAGGATGCGGCCCAGGCGCGGTTCGGCGTGGAAGCCGGAGTAGTTGTGGCCGGTGTCGAACAGGTTCACGCCCTGGGCCAGCGCGTGCTCGACGACAGCCGCGGCGGCATGCTCGGCAAAGCGGCGATGTCCCCAGAAGCCGGAGCAGCCCAGCCCGACCGGCGATACGGACAGGCCGGTGCGGCCGAGCGGGCGGCGTTGCCGGGCCAGTGGCATCAGAACTCCAGATCCAGTGCCGCGCACAGATAGTCGACGAAGGGGCCGAGCGCGGCCAGGTCCTTGCCGAGCGTGGACAGCAGGCGCGGCCCGGTCATCGTCTCATCGTCCAGCGAGCGCCACATCACCCAGTTGCGATGCTTGAGATCGTCGATGAACTCGAAATCGGCGGGGAAGCCGCGCGGCGGCCTGACCAGCTTCTCGCTCTGCTCGAAATCGAAACGCCGGCGCAGGGCCGGTGCATGCGCTGCGGCCTTCCAGCTGCCGGGGTTGTCCAGGATGAAATGGCGCACGCGGCGCTGGGTGTCCGGTTCGGGGTGCCACAGGCCGGCGCCGACGAAGCTCTCGCCCGGCTGCAGATGCACGTAGAACGACGGAGCGGCCACTTCGCGGCGGCGTTCATGGAACAGGCGCGCGCCCTGCCAGGTCTTGTACGGCGATTTGTCGTTGGAAAAGCGCGCATCGCGATGGATGCGGAACAGCGAACCACCGACGCCACGGGTATCGGCACGGAAATGCCCGCTGACCTCGGCCAGCGCAGGCTGCAGGTCGCCCAGCAGGCGCAGGAACGGCTGCCGTACATGGTCTTCGTACTGCTGGCGATGGTCGTTGAACCAGGCCTTTTCATTGTGCCGCGCAAGGCTGCGCAGGAACCTGAAACTGGCGTCGCTGAAATAGGTGCTCACAAGCTCTCCTGCAGGTGCTGGCCCCAGTCGCGCAGCGATTGCAACAGGGCCAGGCGGCGATCGTCGTCCGGCGCCTCGGCAGCCAGTGCATCGAGCTGCTGCTGGTACTGGGGCAGGTTGAGTTCGCCCAGGCGGCCGTCACCGAGCAGGCGCTGGCGGCGGTAGTCCTGCCAGCGCTGGCGCTCGGCCGGTGCCAGGGTGTCGGGATGGTTGCGGGCGCGATAGCGGAACAGCAGTTCGGGCAGGCGCGGATCGCGGAAGCGGCCCTCCAGCGCAGCCAGCTCTGCGGGTGGCGTGGTCCGCGCCAGGGCCAGCAGCGGCTTGTCGCCATTGCCGAGGAAACCGTCGTACAGCGAAGCATCGACGTCGGCCACGACGGCGTCGCGTGGCTGGTTGTACACCTGCCGTGCCTTCTCGGCCAGTTGCGGCGCGAATGCACGCAGCCGTTCGACCTTGGCTTCGATGGCGGCGACATCCAGGCCCAGGCGGGCGTGATCGTCGGGCCGCAGGTGGTTCCAGGCGACCAGCGCCGGGACCTTGTTCAGATGTACTTCCTTCAGCGGCACCCGGGCGACGCCCTCGGGCAGTTCGCTGGCCCGCAGGTAGAGTCGCTCGGCGATCGTTTCGGCCGGCAGCTGCAGCAGGTCGTCGATGTCACCTTCCAGATCGAACACGATCACCCGGCTGTTGATCGTCGGGTGCATCGCCAGCGGCAGCACCGGCGCCGCGCACAGCCGGCTGGCCGGGTATCGCATGGAAATGTGCAGCACCGGCTTCAGCGCGCCCACGTCCAGCAGGCTGCCGACGAAACGCTTGTCGCGCAGTTTCAGCGCGTAGTCCCACAACCGCGGCTGCGACTGCTTGAACAGGCGTGCCATGCCGATCGTGGCGCGCACGTCCGACAGCGCCTCGTGCGCATCGCCATCGCGCACATTGTTGGCTTCGGCCAGGTGCTCGAGCTTGAACGACGTGGCGCCATCCTCGCGCAGTGGCCAGTGGATGCCTTCGGGACGCAGGGCGCGCATCAGCCGCAGCATGTCCAGCAGGTCCCAGCGCGAGTTGCCGTTTCGCCACTCGCGCTCGTAGGGGTCGTGGAAGTTGCGGAACAGGCCGTAGCGGATGAACTCGTCGTCGAAGCGCAGGGTGTTGTAGCCCAGGGCACAGGTGCCCGGGCGCGACAGCTGTTCGTTGATGCGGTCGAACGCTTCGGCTTCGCTGATGCCTTCAGCCAGTGCCCGCTGCGGCGTGATGCCGGTGACCAGGGTGGCCATCGGCGAGGGCAGCAGATCGTCGGCGGGGCGCACGAAGAAGCTTACCGGCGTGTCGATCTCGTTCAGATCGGCATCGGTGCGGATCGCCGCGAACTGCGAGATGCGCGTTCGCCGTGGGTCCTGGCCAAAGGTTTCCAGATCGTAGAACAGGAAGCTGTCAGCCATCAGTGTGCGCCCTCCAGGACCGGCAGCTGGGCATGGATCTGCGCGCCCAGAGCCGCCCAGTCGATGTTCTCCAGCGACGTATGGCCGACGGTGGCTGCCACCAGCATGTCGCGCTGGATGTCGGTCCGGCGCAGGGCCTCGGCGTAGGGCGTGTGCAGGAACGTGACCATGGTGTAGTGCGGTACGAAGCGGGTCGGCCAGCGACGCTGAAGCTCCTGCTCCAGCTCGCGCTGCAGCAGGAAGGCCGGGTCGGCGACGCGGTCACGCATCTCCAGGTAGTTCTCCAGGGCCATCTGCTGGATCGCACGCGCGTTCGGCTTGCGTTCTTCCTCGAAGGCGGCGAATGCGCCCTGCAGGTCGTCGGCTTCCATCAGATGGCGGGCCAGTGCCACGCAGTCCTCGAACGCGCAGTTCATGCCCTGCCCGTGGAACGGCACCATCGCATGCGCGGCATCACCGATCAGCACGGCCTGGCCCTGCTGGTGCCAGCGCTCCAGCGTCAGCGTGCCGAGCAGGCCGGGCGGATGCTGCTCCCAGTCCGTGCGCAGGTCGGGGATCAGCGGCAACGCATCGGCGAACTCGCGCGCGAACAGGGCTTCGGCCTGGGCGCCGGTGTTGACGGTGGCGAAGCTGGGCTCGCCCTGGTTGGGCAGGAACAGGGTGACGGTAAACGTGCCTTCGTGATTGGGCAGGGCGATGCACATGAAGTGGCCCCGCGGCCAGATGTGCAATGCGTTGCGTTCGATACGGAAGCCGCCATCACGGTCCGGCGGAATCTCCAGTTCCTTGTAGGAGTGATCGAGGAAGGCGATCTCCTCGCCCAGCGGTGCGCGCCGGTTCATCGCCGCGCGCAGCGCCGAGCCGGCGCCGTCAGCGCCGATCAGGCTGTCGAAGTGGATGTCGTGCGGGCTGTCGTCGCGATCATCGATGAAGCGTGCATGGCCGGCATCGAAATCGACGGTATGCAGCCGGCGGTGGAAGTGCACGGTGGCACCTGCCTGCTCGGCCAGCGCCAGCAGCGTGGTGTTCAGGTCCTTGCGATGGATCGACCAGATCACCTCGCTGTCGTCGCGGCCATAGCGCTGCAGCTGGGCGGTGCCTTCGCGCGGATGCACCATGCGTCCGCGCATCATCACCGCGCGGGCCATCACCTCGTCCTCCACGCCGGCCTGCCGCAGCGCGTTGCGCCCGCGCTCGGCCAGCGCCAGGTTGATCGAGCGGCCGCTTTCGTAGTCGGCCACGCGTGGGTCGCCACGGCGCTCGTACAGGGTGATCCGCCAGCCCTGCCGCGAGAGCAGGATGGCGAGCAGGGATCCGGCCAGGCCGGCACCAATGATGCTCAACGAGCGGGAGGCATGTGCGATCAACGAACTGTCCAGCAGGAGGGGAGGTGCCGGTTCAGAGGCCGGCCCAGGCTTCCACTTCCTCGACGAAATGGTGGACGTCCAGGTAGCGGTTGTAGAGCGGGGTGGGGGAGATGCGGATCACATCCGGCTCGCGCCAGTCGCCGAGCACGCCGACCGAGCGCAGGTGCTCGAACAGGGCGCGGCCACGCTCGCGGCCGGCGATCACCCGCAGCGAGAGCTGGCAGCCGCGCCGGTTCGGCTCGGCCGGGGTGACGATGTCGAGCACGTTGGCCAGGCGCGCGCGCACCAGGGCTTCGAGCATGCCGGTCAGTGCCAGCGACTTGCTGCGCAGGGCGTCCATGCCGGCCCGTTCGAACAGGTCCAGTGACGCGCGCAGCGGCGCCAGGCCGAGGATCGGCGGATTGCTCAGCTGCCAGCCTTCGGCGCCGATGGCGGGCGTGAACTGCGGAGACATCTGGAAGCGGGTGGCTTCGTCATGGCCCCACCAGCCGGCGAAGCGTGGCAGGGTGCTGTCACGGTGGTGACGCTCGTGCACGAACGCCCCGGCGACAGCGCCCGGGCCGCTGTTGAGATACTTGTAATGGCACCACACGGCGAAGTCCGGCGCCACGTCGTGCAGGCGCAGGGGCAGGTTGCCGACCGAATGCGCCAGGTCGAAGCCGATGCGCGCGCCCTGCAGGCGTGCGGCGCGGGTGATCGCATCGAGGTCGAAGGCCTGGCCGGTGCGGTACTGCACGCCCGGCCACAGCACCAGAGCCAGGCGTGGGCCATGCGTGGCGATCGCGCGTTCGATCGCGGTCTTCGAGATCGTGCCGCTGGTCTCGTCCGGCTGCACCTCCACCAGGCAGTCGGCCGGGTCGAAGCCATGGAAACGGATCTGCGCTTCCACCGCATGGCGGTCCGTCGGGAAGGCGCCGGCTTCCATCAGGATCACCGGTCGTTCCCGGGTCGGCCGGTAGAAGCTGACCATCATCAGGTGCAGGTTCACGCTCAGCGTGTTCATCGCCACCACTTCGCTGGGCAGCGCACCGACCACCCGCGCCAGCTGCGTGCTGACCAGGCGGTGGTAGGACAGCCATTGGGTGGGGCCGGTGAAGTGGCCTTCCACTGCCAGTTCAGCCCACTGCTTCATCACCTCCTGCACCGCCGCCTGTGCACCGCGCGGCTGCAGTCCCAGCGAGTTGCCCACGAAGTAGGTCTGCTCGCCACCGCCGTGGCGCGGAATCAGGAATTCACCGCGCAGCGGCCGCAACGGATCCGCGGCGTCGAGAGCGATGGCATGGGTGCGGTTCAGCAGGTCGGACATGGTCGGGCAACAGGCTGCAACGGGGCTGCCAGTGTAGCGCCTGGCGCCTGCGTGATGCCGCGCGGCGCGCTCGCCGGGCATGGCCCGGCGCAACCTGGAGATCACGCGCATCGGCAACGCCGGGCCATGCCCGGCGGATGCATCAGCAATCACAACGCCGGTAGCGCCGGGCCATGCCCGGCGGACACGTCAGCAATCGCAACGCCGGTAGCGCCGGGCCCTGCCCGGCGGATGCATCGGCAATCACAACGCCGGTAGCGCCGGGCCATGCCCGGCGGACACGTCAGCAATCACAACACCGGTAGCGCCGGGCCATGCCCGGCGGGTGCATCAGCAATCGCCATGCCGGGCGATCGTTCAGTCCGCCGCGGGTGCCGGCAACGGGTCGATGTGGCCGCATTTGCCGCAGGTACGCAGTTCCAGGCTGGCGTGGTAACGCGCGAAGACCTTGGGCAGGTCGGTTTCGATGTTCTGCAGCGCGAAGAACTCCTCATGCAACTTGTGGTTGCAGCGCTCGCAATGCCAGATCACACCGTCCATCTCATGCGGCAGCCGCCTGCGCTCCACGACCAGCCCGATGCCGCCCGGTGGTCGGCGCGGCGAGTGCGGCACCTTCGCCGGCAGCAGGAAGATCTCGCCGGCACGGATCGGGATGTCGCGGACCGCGCCATCCTCCTGGACCTTCAGCACCATCTCGCCTTCGAGCTGGTAGAACCACTCGGGGCCTTCGTCGTAGTGATAATCGGTGCGCGAGTTCGGCCCGCCGACCACCATGACGATGAAGTCGCCGTTGTCGATCATCTTGTTGCCCACCGGCGGTTTCAGCAGGTGACGATGTTCTTCGATCCAGGCGTGCAGGTTGATCGGCGAGGCGAGCATGGTCGGGCTCCGTGGGGGGTCAGTCGCGCTTGCCCTTGCGGGGGACGTAGGAAAGCGCCTTCTCGTAAGCCGGCTGCAGATCTTCCGGCGAGCCGACATCGATGCCCATTTCGCGCACGCGGCCATCCTTCAGGCTGTAGACCCAGCCATGCACCATCAGCTTCTGGCCGCGTGCCCAGGCGTCCTGCACGATGGTCGAGCGGCACAGGTTGGCCACCTGCTCGATGACATTCAGCTCGCACAGGCGGGCATGACGCAGCTCGTCGGTCTCCAGCGCATCGATGATCGCCGCGTGCTTCTGCATCACATCGCCGACGTGGCGCAGCCAGTTGTCCGCCAGGCCGACGCGGGTGTTGTGCAGGCAGGCATGCACGCCGCCGCAACCGTAGTGGCCCACGATGAGGATGTGCTTCACCTTCAGCTGGTCCACCGCGTACTGCACCACGCTCAGGCAGTTCAGGTCGGTGTGGGCGACCACGTTGGCGACGTTGCGATGCACGAACACTTCGCCCGGTGCCATGCCGATGATCTGGTTGGCCGGCACGCGCGAATCGGAGCAGCCGATCCACAGGTACTCCGGGTGCTGCTGCTTGGCCAGCTGATGGAAGAACTCGGGATCTTCCTTCTCGATGCGGTCGGCCCAGTCGCGGTTGTTCTGCAGCAGCTTGTGGATGTCTTTCATGTTCGGGTCCCTGACCTCGGTGGGGGCAAGTCGCGGCCATCCGGCCGCGTCGTCGCGGGAGTCGGTGCGTTCAGCCGCCGCTGGCGGCCTCATCGCGGAACCAGCGCATCCACTGCGCCAGTTCGGTGGAAGATGGGGTGTGCAGGCGATCCAACGCGTCGATCACCGCCTGCTGGTTGGCATCGGGATGGTTCTGGCTGAGCTTCAGTTTCAGCTGTACCTGTTCGACGTGGAAGTGGAAGCCGACGATGGCGCGCAGCTCCGGGCCATGCTCGGGACGGTCGGCCTCGAACCGCCACTGCTGGCCGACGCTGGCTTCAAAGCGGTCGCTGATGGCGCCGACCAGCTCAGCCAGCGCATCGATGCCGTCGAACGGCTGCAGCTGTCCGCGCAGCTCGGCGGCGGCATAGTTCCAGGTCGGAACGCGTGCCGCCGGTTCCTTGTCCGGATACCAGCTGGCCGAGACATAGCCATGCGGGCCGTCGACCAGCACCTTGGCGGTGCCTTCGCGACGCGACTGCGGGTTGGCCCGCGCCCAGTGGCCGCGCAGTTCGATACGCTGGCCATCACGCCGGTACAGCACCGGCACGCGGGTCAGTTCGGGCAGGCCGTCGTCACCGGTGGTGAGCACGGTGACGAACGGATCGCGCGCCAGCAGGCGGTCCAGCCAGATCAGATCGGTCTCGGCGAAGGCGCGCGGAGTGAACATCGGCCTGGGCTCAGGCGCGCCCGCCCAGCGATTGCACCATGCGGCCACGCAGGCCCTCGTCGTTGTCGGCGTGCGGTGGCCGCACCTCATGCAGGCTGAAGCCGCGCACCAGCGCGTCTTCTTCGTCCAGGCCGTCGAATTCGACGAAATCGGCGTCGAACAGCTGCGCGCGGGCAGTGTCCTCGCTGTCGTAGCTGAGGGTGTTGCCATCACTGTCGAGTACTTCGGCCGTGCCGGCCGGGCGCACGCGCAGGCGGGCCCAGATCAGGGTGTTGCCGAGGCTGGCCAGCCACCAGCTGTCGTGCGGGGCGGAGAGATCGTTCATGTATGCGTTACCAGAGCGAAGCCAGCCAGAGCAGGGCAGCCATGCCCAGCCCGGCCAGCAGGGTCAGCAGCGAAACCCAGGCCGGTGTGGCCAACCCGGACAGCGAGCGATCCGGCTGCTGCCGGTAGTCGCGGCGCAGCAGCCAGGCCAGGGCATCGGGCTTGAGGAAGGCGCCGCTGCCGAAGCGCTGCGCCAGCGCCGGATGGCGGTCACGCACGTGCACCAGGGTCAGCGGCCAGAAGATCACGAAGGCACTGAACCCGGCCACTGCGACGCCGACAAAGCAGAGGGCGAAGAACAGGGTCATGGGGGCAGTACCTCCGTGGTCGGTGGTGGGGCTTAGAAGTCCGCGCTGCCGGGAGCGCGCGGGTAAGGAATCGCATCGCGGATGTTGGACAGGCCGCAGACGTACACCACCAGGCGCTCGAAGCCCAGGCCGAAGCCGGCGTGCGGCACCGAGCCGTAGCGACGGAAGTCGCGGTACCAGCTGTAATGCTCACGGTCCAGGCCGAACTGGGCCATGCGCGCGTCCAGCACGTCCAGGCGCTCTTCGCGCTGGCTGCCACCGATGATCTCGCCGATGCCCGGCGCCAGCACGTCCATCGCGGCCACGGTCCTGCCATCGTCGTTCAGGCGCATGTAGAAGGCCTTGATGTGCTCGGGGTAGTTGGTCACCACCACCGGGCGACCGACGTGTTCCTCGGTCAACCAGCGCTCGTGCTCGGTCTGCAGGTCCAGGCCCCATTCGACCGGGAAGTCGAACTTCCGGCCCGACTTCTGCAGCAGGCTGACCGCATCGGTGTAGTCGATGCGCTCGAACGGCGCGTTGATGAAGTCTTCCAGCTTGGTGATCGCGTTCTTGTCCACGCGTTCGGCGATGAAGGCCAGATCATCGCTGCGCTCGTTCAGCACCGCGCGGAACAGGTACTTGAGGAACTCCTCGGCCAGGCGCGCGTCTTCGCCCAGGTCGGCGAAGGCGATCTCCGGCTCGATCATCCAGAACTCCGCCAGATGGCGGGTGGTGTGGCTGTTCTCGGCGCGGAAGGTCGGGCCGAAGGTATACACCTTGCTCAGGGCCAGGCAGTAGGCCTCGACGTTCAGCTGGCCGGACACGGTCAGGAACGTCTCCTTGCCGAAGAAATCGCGGCTGAAATCGATCGCACCCTTCTCATCGCGCGGCAGGTTCACCATGTCCAGCGTGGACACGCGGAACATCTGGCCGGCGCCTTCGGCGTCGGAGGTGGTGATGATCGGGGTGCTGATCCAGTTGAAGCCGTTCTCGTGGAAGAAGCGGTGCACGGCCTGGGCCAGGCAGTTGCGGATGCGGGTGACCGCGCCGAACAGGTTGGTGCGCGGGCGCAGGTGCGCCACTTCACGCAGGAACTCCGGCGTCATCGGCTTGGGCTGGATCGGGTAGGTGAGCGGGTCTTCGACCCAGCCGACCACCTCGACCGCACTGGCCTGGATCTCGAACGACTGGCCCTTGCCCTGCGATTTCACCAGGATGCCGGTGGCCACCAGCGAGCAGCCGGTGGTGAGGCGCTTGACCTCGTCGAAATTGGCCAGGGTGTCGTTGGCTACGACCTGGATCGGGGCGAAGCAGGAGCCGTCGGTCACATTCACGAAGGCCAGATTCGCTGAACCGCGCACCGTGCGCACCCATCCGCGTACCGTGACTTCGCCGCCTTCCGGGATCTTCCCGGCAAGCGCATGTTCAACGCTGACCACCGTCATGACTTGAATCCTCTGCTGATCGACTCGATCTGTGAACACGGGAGTTTACCGGTTGCAGCGTTCTGCTTGCGAGGCATTTCTGCGGCCCAAGCCTCCTTATAATGTCCCTGTTCCTCTGGAGTAGTCCCATGGCTGTCAGCCTGACCCCCATTGCCTTCGAGCGCGTGCAGCGCTTCGTCGCCCAGACCCCGGGTGCGCTGGGCCTGCGCTTCGGCGTGACCAAGACCGGCTGCTCCGGCTGGGGCCACGTGACCGACCTGGCCCGTGACGAGCGCGAGGGCGATACGGTGTTCGACCAGCACGGCGTGAAGATCTACGTCGATGCGCAGAGCCTGGCCCTGGTCGACGGCACCGTGATCGACTTCGGCAAGCACGGCCTGAGCGAGACCTTCACGTTCAGCAACCCGAACGCGACCGCCGAGTGCGGCTGCGGCGAGAGCTTCACCACCGACGCCGACAAGGCCTGAGGGCCGCTTCCCGGGACTGCCGGCCGGTCCGCGGGCAGGTCCCGGTGCTGCCGGGTTCAGGTTCGGCCACGGTTGCCCGGTCGCCCCATCTGCGCCATAATGCGCGGCTTCCTGCCTTCCTGGCGGGAACCCTTGCCCCACCGCGGTCTCAACGGCGGGGGGCTGTCCGGCCGCAAGGCCACATCCGAAAGGTAGAAAAAACATGAGTCGTCATTACGAAATCGTGTTCATGGTCCACCCGGACCAGAGCGAGCAGGTCCCGGCCATGATCGAGCGCTACAAGTCGCTGGTCGAGAACGGCAACGGCACCATCCACCGTCTGGAAGACTGGGGCCGCCGCCAGCTGGCGTACCCGATCCAGAACCTGGTGAAGGCGCACTACGTGCTGCTGAACATCGAAGCCGACCAGGCCGTGCTGAACGAGCTGACCGAAAGCTTCCGCTTCAACGACGCCGTGCTGCGCAACCTGGTCATCAAGCGTGACGAGGCTGACACCGAGCAGTCGCTGATCATGAAGAGCAAGGACGAGAAGGGTGACAAGCCGGAGCGCGGTGAGCGCCGTCGTCGTGACGACGAAGAAGGCGAGTCCACCACCACCGCTGACAACGAAGCCGGCGAAGACGCCGCTTCCGCCGCCTAAGGAGCCTTCCCATGTCCAAGTTCTTCCGTCGCCGCAAGTTCTGCAAGTTCACGGCTGAAGGTGTCAAGGAGATCGACTACAAGGATCTCAACACCCTGCGCCAGTACCTGACCGAGAACGGCAAGATCGTGCCGAGCCGCGTCACCGGTACCAAGTCGAAGTACCAGCGTCAGCTGGCGACCGCCGTCAAGCGCGCTCGCTTCCTGGCCCTGATTCCGTACACCGACAACCACGACGTCTGATGCCCGGCGGGGTGGCCCCGTGCCGCCCCGTTGTGCCAGCTATTCGGACAGCCTTTGTTGCGGGGCATCGCCTCGCTAACGAATAACTTATCTGGAGTAAAACCATGCAGCTGATCCTCCTGCAGAAGGTCACCAATCTCGGCAACCTGGGTGACCTGGTCACCGTCAAGCCGGGCTACGGCCGCAACTTCCTCGTGCCGCAGGGCAAGGCCGTGCCGGCCACCGAGAGCAACAAGGCAGAGTTCGAAGCCAAGCGCGCCGAATACGAAGCCAAGGCCCAGTCCATCCACGCCGAGGCTGAAGCCCGCAAGGCGAAGCTGGAAGGCGCGAGCGTCACCATCGCCGCCAATGCTTCGACCGAAGGCAAGCTGTACGGCTCGGTCGGCCCGCGCGACATCGCCGAGGCCTTCACCGCCGCCGGCCTGCCGCTGGAAAAGAGCGAAGTCATCCTGGGCGAAGGCGCGTTCCGCAACATCGGCGAGTACGACGTGCTGATCCACCTGCACGCCGACGTCGAGACCACCGTCAAGGTCGTCGTCGAAGCCGAAGCCTGATCCCACACCGCAAGGCTTGGCATCACCGCAGAACGGGCGCCCGCGAGGGTGCCCGTTTTGTTTTGTGGGCCCGCCCGGCGGGCGCGCGGGCCCCGATGTTCCACGCCCATTCGTAGAACACGGCCACATCGGTATACTCAGGGCGTCACACCCGTTCCACGGTCGGCGATCCCAACAGGATCAATGACTTGGAGGGTAAACGCAGGCCGCTTGCTGGCCCCAGTCCGGAACCCCTATGCGTCTTTCCACGATCAAGCTGTCCGGCTTCAAGTCTTTCGTCGATCCGACCACCCTGCATCTGCCGACCAACATGACCGGCGTGGTGGGGCCCAACGGCTGCGGCAAGTCGAACATCATCGACGCCGTGCGCTGGGTCATGGGCGAAAGTTCGGCCAGCCGCCTGCGCGGCGACTCGCTGACCGACGTGATCTTCTCGGGTTCCAACGCCCGCAAGCCCGTCTCGCAGGCCACGGTCGAGCTGATCTTCGACAACTCCGACCACACCATCTCCGGCGAGTACGCCTCGTTCAACGAGATCTCGGTCAAGCGCACGGTCAGCCGCGACGGCACCAGCAACTACTACCTCAACGGAACCAAGTGCCGCCGCCGCGACATCACCGATCTGTTCCTGGGGACCGGCCTGGGCCCGCGCAGCTACTCGATCATCGAACAGGGCATGATCAGCCAGATCATCGAGGCGCGTCCCGAGGATCTGCGCGTCTACCTGGAAGAGGCCGCCGGGATCTCCAAGTACAAGGAGCGGCGCAAGGAAACCGAAACCCGCATCCGCCACACCCGCGAGAACCTTGATCGCCTGGGCGACCTGCGTGAGGAGATCAGCAAGCAGCTCGAGCACCTCAAGCGCCAGGCCCGGCAGGCGGAGCAGTACCAGGCGTTGCAGGAAGAGCGCAGGGTCAAGGATGCCGAGTGGAAGGCGCTGGAGTTCCGTGGCCTCGATGGGCGCCTGTCGAAGCTTCGCGAGGGCCTGTCGCAGGAAGAAACCCGGCTTCAGCAGCTGATCGCGGACCAGCGCGACGCCGAGGCCCGCATCGAGACCTCGCGCATGCGCCGCGAGGAAGCGGCCGACGCACTCAATACCGCGCAGGCCACGGTCTACCAGGTCGGTAGTACCTTGGCCCGCCTGGAGCAGCAGATCCAGCACCAGCGCGAGCTGTCGCAGCGCCTGCACAAGGCCCGCGACGAGACGCGGCAGGCGTTGGCCGAGCTGGGCCAGCACATCAGTGGCGATGAGGCCAAGCTGATGGTACTGCGTGAGGCGGTGGACGCCGCGACCCCGCAGCTGGAGGCGCTGCAGGAAGAGAACGAGATCAAGCAGGAAAGCCTGCGCGAGGCCGAAGCCCGCCTGGCCGACTGGCAGCACCGCTGGGAGCAGCACACCTCACAAAGTTCCGAAGCCTCGCGCGCCGGCGATGTCGAGCGTACCCGCGTGGACTACCTGGACCGGCAGATCCTCGACGCCGACCGGCGTCGCGAGGCGCTGGCCGCCGAGCGTGCCGGGCTGGACGTGGACGCGCTGGAAGAAGCCTTCGAGCAGCTGCACCTGCAGCACGACACGCAGAAGACCGCACTGGACGAGCTGAGCGAACAGGTCGAGCAGCGCAAGCAGGGCGTGGCCACCGTGCAGGAACAGCAGCGCAATGGCCAGAACGAACTGGCCGAGCTGCGCAAGCAGGTCAATGGCCTGCGCGGTCGCCTGGCATCGCTGGAAACCCTGCAGCAGGCCGCACTCGGCCAGGAGCAGGGCGCTGCGGTTGCCTGGTTGAAGGCGCGCGGGCTGGATTCGGCCGCACGCGTGGGCGAGCGCCTGGATGTCGATGCCGGTTGGGAAAATGCGGTGGAAAGCGCCCTCGGTCAGCTGATCGAAGGCGTGCTGGTGGACGACCCGGCAGCGCTGGTCGATGCGCTGGGCGAACTGGGCGAAGGCCGCATCGCACTGGTGTCTGACGATGCCAGCGATCTGGACGTCGCCGCGACATCGCTGGCCGCGCGCGTGCGCGGACCGACGGCGATCCGACGCCTGCTGGCGCATCTGCATGGCGCGCGGGATCTGGACGAGGCCCGTGCCCTGCAGGCCCGGCTGCCCGCCGGTGATTCGATCATCACCCAGCGCGGCGAGCGTCTCGGCCAGGGCTGGGTGCGCGTGTCGCGCTCCGGTGCGGCCAAGCAGGGTGCGTTGCTGCGCGAGCGCGAGATCAATGAGCTGCGCGAGCAGATCGAACAGCTGCAGAACCGCGAGGTCGATCTCGAAGATCAGCTGTCCGGCTTCCGCGAGCAGCTGCTGGCCGCCGAACAGCAACGCGAAGATGCGCAACGGGCGCTGTACCTCGCGCACCGTGCGGTATCCGAACTGGCGGGTCAGCTGCAGGGCCAGCAGGGCAAGGTGGAGGCTGCACGCACGCGCATCGATCGCATCGAAGGAGAACTGAGCCAACTGCTGGAGACCCTCGAGGTCAACCGCGAGCAGGCGCGCGAGGCGCGTTCGCGGCTGGAGAGTGCCGTCAGCAGCATGGGCGACCTGGAATCGACCCGGCAGGGCCTGGAAAGCGAGCGCCGGCAGCTGACCGAAGCACGCGACCTCGCCCGCGAAGCCGCACGGGCGGTGCGCGAACGCGCGCATTCGCTGGCACTGACCCTGGAATCGCAGCGGGCGCAGGTGGCATCGCTGAGCCAGGCGCTGGAGCGCATGAGCACCCAGCGCGGGCAGCTGGACTCGCGCCTGGGCGAACTGCATTCGCAGCTGGACGAGGGTGATTCACCGGTCGAATCGCTGCAGGCCGAGCACCAGAACGCGCTGGAAGAGCGCGTGCGTGCCGACCGCGTGCTGGCCGAAGCGCGTACTCTGCTTGATGGCATCGATGCCGAGCTGCGCAATTTCGAGCAGACCCGCCACCAGCGTGATGAGCAGGCGCTGGCGCAGCGCGAGCGTATTTCCCAGCGCAAGCTGGATCAGCAGGCCCTGGTGCTCAGTGCTGACACCCTGCAGGCTGCGGTGGAGAAGGCCGGCTTCGTGATGGCCGACCTGCTCAACGCATTGCCCGAGGACGCCCGCCTGGGGGACTGGGAGCAGGCCGTGCACCAGATCGACGGTCGCATGCGCCGGCTGGAGCCGGTCAACCTGGCGGCGATCCACGAGTACGGCGAGGCATCGCAGCGGTCGGAGTATCTCGATTCGCAGCATGTGGACCTGACCACGGCGCTGGAGACCCTGGAAGACGCCATCCGCAAGATCGACCGCGAAACCCGCGGCCGATTCAAGGACACGTTCGACCGGGTCAACGCCGGTGTGCAGGCCCTCTATCCGCGCCTGTTCGGCGGTGGCCATGCCTATCTGGAACTGACCGGTGAAGACCTGCTCGACACCGGCGTGACCATCATGGCGCGTCCGCCGGGCAAGCGCGTATCCAGCATCTCGCTGCTGTCCGGCGGCGAGAAGGCGATGACCGCGGTGGCGCTGGTGTTCGCAATCTTCCAGCTCAATCCGGCGCCGTTCTGCCTGCTGGACGAAGTGGACGCACCGCTGGACGAGGCCAACGTGGGCCGCCTGGCCAACATGGTCAAGGAAATGAGCGAGAAGGTGCAGTTCCTGTTCGTCAGCCACAACAAGGCGACGATGGAAGCTGCGCAGCAGCTGTCGGGCGTGACCATGCGCGAGCCGGGCGTGAGCCGCCTGGTCAGCGTGGACCTGGAAGAGGCCGCGCGATTGGCGGGCGCGGCCTGACGTGCCATCCTAGTTACCTGAATGAACTAGCCGGAGAACCTATCGAATGTCCGACACGGCACTGTTGCGCATCGGCATCCTGGCCGCCGGCCTGCTGTTGATCGCCGCGATCTTCCTGTTTGGCCGTCCGAAGAAGAAGCCCCAGGGCCGCCGCGTGGAAGGCACCGAACCGACCAGCAGCGAGCGCCGCGAACCGGTCCTGGGCGAGGACGGCGTACCGTTGGCCGATACCCGCCTCGATCCGGCACTGGGCGAAGAGGGTCAACAGGCCGAACTGGGCCTGGCCGACACCGAAGCCGGCGCGGCCAGCGACCTTGGCAAGCGCGCCACCCAGGATTTCGACAAGATCGTCTCGCTGTTCGTGGCCGCACGCGCCGGCGAGCAGCTGCGGGGCGAGGACATCGTCGTCGCGGCCGAGAAAACCGGTCTGGTGTTCGGCCACATGAACGTGTTCCACCGTCTGGTGGAGGGCCATCCGGAACGGGGGCCGATCTTCTCGATGGCCAGCATCATGAAGCCGGGCAGTTTCGACATGGCCAACATCCGCGCCATGGAGACGCCGGCCATCGCCTTCTTCCTGACCCTGCCGGCGCCGCTGACCGCGCTCGATGCCTGGGAGAAGATGCTGCCGACCGTGCAGCGCATGGCCGAGCTGCTGGATGGCGTGGTGCTGGACGACAGCCGCAACGCGCTCGGCCGCCAGCGCATCGCCCACATCCGTGACGAGCTGCGTGCCTATGACCGCCAGCACCAGGCGCCGCCCCTGACCAAGACCCCGCGCTGGTAAGCGCGGTCGTCCCGGGTATGCCGACCCACGGGTGGCACCCATCACGACAGCAGATCCATCGCCTGCGTGGATGAGATCAGGAAGGCACCCCGGCGACCTGGGCGAACGCGGCGCGGAACGCTGCCATCTCCTCCTCGGTGCCAACGGTCACACGGACACGCTGCGGCCAGATCGGCCAGCTGCGGCCGATCACCACGCCCTGTGCGGCCATCGCCCTGGAAAAGGCGGCACCGTCGCGCTGGACGTCCACCACGAAACAGTTCGCTTCCGACGGCAGGCAGCTGAAGCCACGCTTGCCCAGCCAGGCGATGGTCGCCTGCCGGATCTTCGCGTTCTGCAGACGGCGCTGCGGAACCAGCTGCGGATCGCGCAGGCTGGCCAGAGCGGCGGCCAGCGCCGGCACGGGCAACGGGTTGTCGCCGAGGCTGCCCAGCTCGCGCAGGCGATCGGGATGGGCCGCTGCCACGCCCAGGCGCAGTCCGGCCATGCCATACAGCTTGGAGAAGGTCCGCAGCACGATCAGGTCATCGCGCTCCGCTACCTGCGCGATCAGGCTCGGCTGGTCGCTGTACTGCAGGTACGCTTCGTCCACCAGCACCCGCGTTCCGGCGGGCTTGCTGGCCAGCAGCCAGGCGAGCTCGGCGGGCGGGGTGATCGAACCCGTGGGGTTGTTGGGGTTGCACACATACATCAGCCCGGTCGGGCGCGCGTGCGCGGCAGCCACCATCGCGCGCACGTCGTGCGCGCCGTCGCTGCGCAGAGGCACTCGGCTGACGTGTGCGCCACGCGCAGCGGCCACGTCGCCAATCGCCTCGAAGGTCGGATCGGCCACGACCAGGCCCTGCTGCGGGCCGGTCCAGATTGCGGCGGCGCGGTTCAGGGGCTCGCTGGAGCCCGGGTACAGGCGCAGGTGATCGGCGCTGACGCCGCTGTGTTCGACGAACGCATCACGGACCTGCGCCGCCAGCTCGAAGCGGTAGCGGCCGCAGCGCGCGATGCTGTCGCGTGCGGCCGATTGCGCGGCGGCGGAAGGCCCATACGGGCATTCATTGAAGTTCAGCAACACCGACCCATCGGCGCGCGGCGACGCGGGAGCCGCAGCCGTGGCGGTCTGCGCGTGTCCCAGGGCCGGCAGGCCACTGCCGGCGACGGCGAGGCCGGCACCGGCCAGCTGCAGGAAGCGACGACGGGAGGCAGGCAGGGTCATGGGCAGGATTCCGGAGGGCGGCCGAGGCACGCTAGCGCTGACGGTGATGGGCGGCAAGCCCGCCTTTCGTGGAGCGGGACCCGGCGCTGCCGGGGCGAGGGCGTTACAGGGCGTGACGGCCGGGCGCGGTAGAATCCCCAGCCGCCCCAGAATCACCCGATCACGATGAGCCCCAGCCCCGCCGAACGCGTCGATGAACTCCGCCGGCAGATCGCCCAGGCCAACCGCGCCTATCACGAGCTGGATGCGCCGGAGATCCCCGACGTCGATTACGACCGGCTGGTGCGCGAGCTGGAAGCACTGGAGCGTGCGCACCCCGAACTGGCCCGCGCGGACAGCCCGACCCAGCAGGTCGGCGCGCGTCCCTCCGGGCGTTTCGCTGAAGTCCGCCACGCGGTGCCCATGCTGTCGTTGTCCAACGCCTTCAGCGATGAGGAGGTGACCGACTTCGTGCGCCGCATCGACGAACGCCTGCGGCGCCGTGCCGCGCGCTTCTCGGCGGAGCCGAAGATGGACGGGCTGGCGATCAGCCTGCGCTACGAGGATGGACATTTCGTTCTGGGTGCGACCCGCGGCGACGGCACGACCGGCGAAGACGTCACGGCCAACCTGCGCGAGATCGGCGACATCCCCCGGCGTCTGCACGGCAAGGGCTGGCCGGACGTGCTGGAAGTGCGCGGTGAGGTCTACATGGCCCGTGCCGACTTTGAAGCCTACAACGATCGCGCGCGGCTGCATGGCGGCAAGGTACTGGCCAACCCGCGCAATGCAGCGGCGGGGTCGCTGCGCCAGCTCGACCCGAAGATCAGCGCACAGCGCAAGCTCAGCTTCTTCGCCTACGGCACCGGAGAAGTGCAGGGCGGCGAACTGCCCGATACCCACTCGGGCACGCTCGCGCAGCTGGGTGCCTGGGGCTTCCCGGTCAGCGATCTGTGCAGGGTGGTGGAAGGCGCCGATGGATTGCTGGCCTACTACCGCGATATCGGCGCACGCCGCGATGGCCTGCCCTTCGATATCGATGGCGTGGTCTACAAGCTGGACGACCGCGCTGGCCAGCAGGCGATGGGTTTTGTCTCGCGCGCACCGCGCTGGGCCATCGCGCACAAGTTCCCGGCGCAGGAGCAGAGCACCACGCTGGAAGCGATCGAGATCCAGATCGGCCGCACCGGCGCTGCCACTCCGGTGGCGCGCCTGGCGCCGGTCGCCGTGGCCGGCGTGATCGTCTCCAACGCAACCCTGCACAATGCGGACCAGATCGAGCGCCTGGACGTGCGGGTGGGTGACAGCGTGATCGTGCGCCGTGCCGGCGACGTGATTCCCGAAGTGGTCAGCGTCATCCTCGACCGCCGGCCGCCGGGCACCACGCCGTGGCAGATGCCCACGCGCTGCCCGGTCTGTGGCTCGGAGATCGTGCGCGAAGAGGGCGCGGCCGCGTGGCGCTGCTCCGGTGAGCTGTCGTGCCCGGCCCAGCGCAAGGAGGCCATCGCCCATTTCGCTTCACGTCGTGCGATGGATATCGATGGCCTGGGTGACAAGTACATCGAAACCCTGGTGGATGCCGGCATCGTCAAGGGCGTGGCGGACCTGTACCGGCTTACCCGCGACCAGCTGCTGCACCTGAAGCTGGTGCTCGACGCGGAAGATCCGTCCGCGCTGGCCGCGAGCCTGGCGCCGCACCTGCCGGCCGAAGGCAGCGGCACGGTGCTCAATGCCGTGCTCAAGCTCGATGGCAACGATGCGGCCTGGCGTGCGCAGGCACTGGCGCAGCCGGCCAGCTTCGAGTGGAACACGAAGAAGATCGCGACCCGCTGGGCTGACAACCTGATCGCCGCGATCGACACCAGTCGCGCCACCACGCTGGAACGCCTGTTGTTCGCGCTGGGTATCGAACATGTCGGCGAAAGCACGGCCAAGGCGTTGGCGCAGTGGTTCGGTGATCTGGCCTTGATCCGCCGGCTGCCCTGGCCGCTGTTCAAGCGCGTGCCGGACATCGGTGGCGAAGTGGCGCGTTCGCTCGGTCACTTCTTCGAGCAGCAGGGCAACCAGCAGGCCATCGACGATCTGCTGCAGGTCGGCCAGGTGCGCATCAGCGACGTGCATCCGCCCAGTGCGAAGCTGCGTGAGGGACTGGACCTGGCTCAGCTGCTGGTGGAATCGGAAATCCCCGGCATCACCCGCCTGCGTGCGGAAAAGCTGGTGGCGGTGCTGCCCAGCGCGCAGGCCGTGCTCGATGCCGAGCATGGTCAGTTCGTCAATGCCGGATTGCCCGAGGACACCGCGCGCGGCCTTGCCCAGTGGCTGGAAGCGGACAGCCACGGCGTGATGCTGCTGGCTGCCGAGGAGGCGATGCAGCAGATCCTGGCCAAGGCGCCCGCGCTGACCGAAATCGTCGCCGGTCCGCTCGACGGGCAGACCGTGGTCCTGACCGGCACCCTGGCCCAGCTCACCCGCGATGTGGCCAAGGAGCGACTGGAGGCGCTGGGAGCCAAGGTATCCGGCAGCGTGTCGAAAAAGACCCACTTCGTGGTGGCGGGTACCGAAGCCGGCTCCAAGCTGGACAAGGCGCAGGCCCTGGGAGTGCCGGTGTGGGACGAAGCGCGTCTGCTGGCCTTCCTCGCCGACCACGAATGATGACCCTGCCGGGCGTGACATGCGCCCGGCCCGAAACAGCAAAGGATTCCCGATGCAGACTGCCCCGCTGGACTTCCGCCTGGCCACCCGCGCCGACGAGGAACTGCTGATCTCGCTGATGCGCGCGTTCTACGCCGAGGACAGGATCGAGTTCGATGACGTGCGCGTGCGTCGCGGTGTCGATGCACTGCTGGCCGATCCGCGCAACGGCGAAGTGCTGCTGTGGCTGGACGAAGCCGGCCAGGTGGTCGGCTATGCGGTGATCGCGATGGGCTTCAGCCTGGAGCAGGGCGGGCATTTCATGCTGCTTGACGAGCTCTATCTGGGGCCGCGGGCACGCGGCCGTGGCCGGGGCAAGCAGGCGCTGGCCATCTGCGAACAGCGTGCGCGCGGACGCGGGGTCAGCCGCCTGCGCCTGGAGGTGAACCACCACAACGAACTGGCGCGTCGGCTGTACCTGGCCAGTGGCTACATCGATGACACCCGCGACCTGCTGACCCTGCCGCTGGATCACCCGCGCCCGGAGGGCATCCTGTGAGCGACGCCCTGCGGCGCAAACTGCAGCAGCGTGCCGCGCTGAACGCGCTGGTGCGCCGCTTCTTCGCAGAGCGTGACGTGCTGGAGGTGGAGACACCGATCCTGTCGGTGGCCGGTAATACCGAGCCCAACATCGACAGCTTCCATACCGACTTCAGCGGCCATGTCGACGCCGGTGGCCGCCGTCGCTGGCTGCGCACCTCGCCGGAGTACCCGCTCAAGCGGCTGCTCGCCGCCGGTGTGGGCGACTGCTACGAACTGGGGCGGGTGTTCCGCAACGGCGAGGCCGGCGGGCGCCATAACCCGGAGTTCACCCTGCTGGAGTGGTATCGGGTTGGCTGGGACCACCACCGGCTGATGCAGGAAACCGCGGAGCTGGTCCGCCTGGCTCTGGGCCTGGTCGGACGCAGCGCCAGCCTGCGTGTGCTGAGCTACCGCGAGCTGTTCCAGCAGCAGGTGGGCGTGGATCCGTTCCAGACCGATGAGGCCGGGCTGCGCGCCGCGCTGGGTGACGTGCATATCGACCCGGTCGGGCTGACCCGCGACGACTGGCTGGATCTGCTGATGACCCATCGCATCCAACCGCATTTCGATGACGCGGTCATGACCGTGGTCCACGACTGGCCGGCGAGCCAGGCAGCACTGGCGCGCATCCGCCCCGGTACGCCGCCGCTGGCCGAGCGGTTCGAGCTGTACCTGGGGGCCGTGGAGCTGGCCAACGGCTATCACGAACTGAACGATGCCGATGAACAACGGGCGCGTTTCCAGCACGACCTGCAGCGCCGGCACGCGCGCGGGCAGGTGCAGCCGGCGCTGGACGAGGCACTGCTGGCGGCGCTGCCTGCGATGCCCGCGTGTGCGGGTGTCGCGGTCGGCATCGATCGCCTGTTGATGGCGATGAACCGCACACCCCGCATCGCCGACGTGCTGGCCTTCGATTTCGCCGACGCCTGAGCACACGCGGCTTTCTGAACCAGACAGACTGAACGGATTGCCGCGCCCGCGCGCTTGATTCAGCAAGCACGATGATGCTCTCATCACTCCCGATGCCAGACACTGGCATGGCAGTTCGTCCAGTCCTATGGGGAAGGCTTTGGTCAAGTGGTTTGCGGTTGTGGCGGCACCGGTCTACTCCATCGCGATGTGGGGAGTGCTGACGCCGTTGCCGGCATCGGCGCAGCAGGCCGGCTACGACGGCGAAGTCGTCACCTGCGAGTCACGCGACATGGCCTGGGTGCACTGCGATATCGATGTCAGCAACGGCGTCGATCTGGTCCGCCAGTTGTCCAGCAACAGCTGTATCCGTGGCAGCGAATGGGGCACCGACCGCAGCGGCGTGTGGGTCACGCTCGGCTGCCGTGCCGAGTTCCGGGCGCGCCCGGCGCAGGGAGTGGCTGCGGCCGAGCCAGGCAGCAAGCGCAAGGTGCGCCGCGTGGTCCGCTGTGAATCCAATGGCCGTCCGCAGAGTTGTCCGGTGCGTCTGGACGGCGCACCGGTGCGCCTGCTGCGGCAGCTGTCGGTGCTGCCATGCCGGGAAGGGCAGGGCTGGGGTTACAAGCGCAACGAGGTGTGGACCAGCCGTGGCTGCCAGGGTGATTTCGAGGTGGCCGATGAGGATGGCCGTTTCGTCGACGTGCCGCGCCGGTTGACCTGCGAATCCAAATCGAAGAAGCGCCGTTTCTGCGGCGCCAGCATCTCCGTCGGTGCCGCGGTGCGACAGCAGCTGTCCAGCACCGAGTGCGTGGAGGGCAGCACCTGGGGCTGGAGCCGCAACGGCATCTGGGTGGACGGCGGTTGCCGCGCCGAATTCTCGGTGAATTGAATCCGGCCGGGTGCCTGCGCGAGGGGGCGTGGCCCTACAATGGGCCCATGAACACTGCCACCGACCTCGATTACGCCCGCTACGACCACATCCGCCCGATCCTGTGGACCGGCGATGCCCTGCAACTGCTGGACCAGCGCAAGCTGCCGTTCGTGGTCGAGCATGTGGTATGCCGGGACAGCGATGAAGTCGCCGCGGCCATCCACGCGCTGACCGTACGTGGCGCCCCGGCCATCGGCATCGCGGCTGCCTGGGGCGTCGTGCTGGCGGCGCGTGAGGTGCAGGCTGCCGATGGCCCGCTCGCCCTGCAGCAGCTTGAGCCGGCGCTGCAGCGGCTGAACGCCTCACGCCCGACCGCCGTCAACCTGGCCTGGGCACTGGCGCGGATGCGTCGTTGCCTGGGCGGCGCCGGTGCGGACTGGAAGACGCTGCTTGAAGCGGAAGCGCGGGCCATCGCCGAGGAAGACCTGGCCGCCAACCGCCACATGGGGGCGCTCGGCGCCGGCCTGATCGATGCCGGCAGCGGCGTGCTGACCCACTGCAATACCGGCTCGCTGGCCACAGCCGGCTTCGGCACCGCGCTGGGCGTGATCCGCGCCGGCATGGCCCAGCACCGGATCGCCCGCGTGTTCGCCGGCGAGACCCGTCCGTGGCTGCAGGGCGCGCGCCTGACCGTATGGGAACTGCAGCAGGATGGCATCGACGCCACCCTGATCGCCGATTCGGCCGCCTCGCACCTGATGAAGACCGGGGCCGTGCAGTGGGTGATCGTCGGCGCCGACCGCATCTGCGCCAATGGCGATACCGCCAACAAGATCGGCACCTACCAGCTGGCCATCGCCGCGCGCCACCATGGCGTGAAATTCATGGTCGTGGCACCGTCCTCGACGGTCGACATGGAGACCGTCGACGGCAGCCAGATCGAGATCGAGCAGCGCGATCCGGGCGAGCTGTACGGCGTGGGCGGGACGCGCACGGTGGCCGAAGGCATCGCCGCCTGGAACCCGGTGTTCGACGTCACCCCGGGCGAGCTGATCGACGCCATCGTGACCGAGCGCGGCGTGATCCTGAACCCGACCGTGGAGAACATGCGCGCCGCCTTCGGCGGTTGAGACGCACGGGCGGTCTGCGCCGCGGAAGCCGGGCGGATCTGCCGGGTCCGCCGGCGCCGGACCCGGGCGTGGCCCGATGGGGCCCCGTCCTGCCCCTAAGTTCCTGATTTGTGCCGGTAAAACCCCTGTAAACACAGGCGGGGAATGGTCCGATGTGGTAGTATCCACAGGTTGAATCGAGGTTCCGGCATGGTCACCCCCGCAGGTGTCCGCGCCGGACTGGACCGCTACCAGACAACGGAACCCGAATGGCAGAAACCGCCAAGGAAATCATCCAGGTCAACCTGGAAGACGAGATGCGCAAGAGCTACCTCGATTACGCCATGAGCGTGATCGTGGGCCGCGCGCTCCCGGATGCGCGCGATGGCCTCAAGCCGGTGCATCGCCGCGTGCTGTACGCGATGAACGAGCTCAACGCGCACAGCAACAAGCCCTACTTCAAGTCGGCGCGTATCGTCGGTGACGTCATCGGTAAGTACCATCCGCATGGCGATCAGTCGGTGTACGACACGCTGGTGCGCCTGGCCCAGCCGTTCTCGCTGCGTTACATGCTGGTCGACGGCCAGGGTAACTTCGGTTCGATCGACGGTGACTCCGCCGCGGCGATGCGATACACCGAAGCGCGCATGTCGCGCCTCGCGCATGAGCTGATGGCCGACATCGACAAGGAAACCGTCGATTTCCAGCCGAACTACGACGAGAAGGAACTGGAGCCGACGGTCATGCCGACCCGGTTCCCGAACCTGCTGGTCAACGGTTCGGCCGGTATCGCGGTGGGCATGGCGACCAACATCCCGCCGCACAACCTGAGCGAATCGATCAATGCCTGCATCGCGCTGATCGACAACCCGGAAATCGACGTCGACGGCCTGATGGAGTACATTCCGGGCCCGGACTTCCCGACCGCCGGCATCATCAACGGCACCGCCGGCATCGTCGCCGGCTACCGTACCGGCCGTGGCCGCGTGCGCATCCGCGCCAAGGCGGATATTGAAGTGGCCGACAACGGCCGCGAATCGATCATCGTCACTGAAATTCCTTACCAGGTGAACAAGGCGCGTCTGATCGAGAAGATCGCCGAGCTGGTCAAGGAAAAGAAGATCGAAGGCATCAGCGAGCTGCGCGATGAGTCCGACAAGGACGGCATGCGCATCTACATCGAGATCAAGCGCGGTGAATCTGCCGAGGTTGTGCTGAACAACCTGTACCAGCAGACGCAGATGGAATCGGTGTTCGGCATCAACATGGTGGCGCTGGTCGATGGCCGCCCGCAGTTGATGAACCTCAAGCAGATGCTGGAGGCATTCGTCCGCCACCGTCGCGAGGTGGTCACCCGCCGCACCGTGTTCGAGCTGCGCAAGGCGCGTGCCCGTGCCCACGTGCTGGAAGGCCTGACCGTCGCGCTGGCCAACATCGACGAGATGATCGAGCTGATCAAGACCTCGCCCAATCCCAACGAGGCGCGCGAACGCATGCTCGCCCGCCTGTGGGAGCCGGGCCTGGTCGGGGCCATGCTGGGCGCCGCCGGTGCCGAGGCCTCGCGTCCGGAAGACCTGCCCAAGGGCGTGGGCCTGATCGAGGGCGGCTACCAGCTGACCGAGATCCAGGCCACCCAGATCCTGGAAATGCGCCTGCACCGCCTGACCGGGCTGGAGCAGGATCGCCTGACCGACGAGTACAAGCAGCTGCTGGAAGTGATCGCCGGTCTGATCCACATCCTGGAAGATCCCGATCGCCTGCTGCAGGTGATCCGCGAGGAGCTGGTCAGCGTCAAGGCCGAGTTCGGCGACGAGCGTCGCACCGAGATCCGCCACAGCGAAGAAGACCTGGACATCCTCGACCTGATCGCCCCGGAAGACGTGGTGGTCACCCTGTCGCACGCCGGCTACGTCAAGCGCCAGCCGGTCAGCGCCTACCGCGCCCAGCGTCGTGGCGGCCGTGGCCGCAGCGCGGCGGCGACCAAGGAAGAGGATTTCATTGAACAGCTGTGGCTGGTCAACACGCACGACACCCTGTTGACCTTCACCAGTTCGGGCAAGGTGTTCTGGCTGCCGGTGTACCAGCTGCCCGAAGCGGGCTCCAACGCACGCGGCCGGCCGATCATCAACTGGATTCCGCTGGAACCGGGTGAGCGCGTACAGGCCGTGTTGCCGGTGCGCGAATACGCCGATGGCCAGTTCGTGTTCTTCGCCACGAAGAACGGCACGGTCAAGAAGACCCCGCTGGGCGAATTCGCCTTCCGTCTGGCCCGCGGCAAGATCGCGATCAACCTTGACGAGGGCGATGCGCTGGTTGGCGTCGGCCTGACCGATGGCGAGCGTGACATCCTGCTGTTCGCCTCCAACGGCAAGACCGTGCGTTTCGGCGAGGACAAGGTCCGCTCGATGGGCCGTACCGCCACCGGCGTGCGCGGCATCAGGATGCCGCCCGGCGAGGAAGTGGTCAGCCTGATCGTGGCCGAGAGTGCCGGTGGTGCCGAGGACGAGAACGAGGACGACAACGGTATCGAGGAAGCGGTCGCCAATGGCGATGCGGTGATCGACGGTGCCGACGACGCCAACCTGCAGTACATCCTCACCGCTACCGAGAATGGTTACGGCAAGCGCACCCCGCTGCCGGACTATCCGCGCAAGGGGCGTGGTACCCAGGGCGTGATCGGCATCCAGACCACCGAGCGCAACGGCAAGCTGGTCGCCGCGGTGCTGATGGGCTCCAGCGATGAAGTGCTGCTGATCTCCGATGGCGGCACGCTGGTGCGTACGCGCGGTTCGGAAATCAGCCGCGTGGGCCGCAACACCCAGGGCGTCACCCTGATCCGCCTGTCCAAGGACGAGAAGCTGCAGGCGGTGGAGCGCATGGATGCCTCGATCGACGAGGACGAGGACGAGGTGGCCGCGGTCGCCCCGGCCACGGCCGAAGGCGCCCCGGCTGCCACCGGCAGCGAGGATGCCGCGCAGGAGTGATCCGGTCGCGCTGACGAGGTACCCGACGACGCCGGCCCCGTGCCGGCGTCGTCGTATGCGGGAGCATGGAATACGCACGCGCTTCACGGCGGCGGTGGGATAAGGGCAGCATGCTGCTCCCGGAGATCGCCGATGTCCGCCACGCCGCAGTCCGCGCCGGCGCCTGTGCGCCGCCACCCCCTGGTCACGATCCTGTCGCTGCTGCTGGCCATCCTGGGCCTGGTCATCGGCGGGCTGGGCGCATGGCTGCTCCAGCTCGGTGGCTCGGCCTATTACCTCATCGCCGGCTGTGGCCTGCTGGCCAGCGGCATTCTGCTGTGGCTCAACCGTCGCAGCGGTGCGCTGCTGTACGCGCTGGTGTTCGTCGGCACGCTGCTGTGGACGGGGTGGGAATCGGGCAGCGATTACTGGCGCTGGGTGCCACGGCTGGGGCTGGTCACCGCGCTGGGCATCGTTCTGGCGCTGCTGACGCCGACGTTGCGCGCGCCGCTGTCCAAACGGCTGTCGCGCAGCATCGCCGCCGTGTTGCTGCTGGTGTTCGTCGGCGCGTTTGCCCTGGCGTTCAGTCCGCACGGCAGCGTGGACGGCCATGCGCCGTTCCCGGAAGCAGCCTTCAGCGCGGGCCTGGAGCCGACCCGCGACACCACTGGCCTGCAGCCGGCCGACCAACCCGCCGAGGGTGACTGGCCCGCCTGGGGCCGCAGCAACGCCGCCACCCGCTTCTCGCCGCTGCAGCAGATCACACCCGCCAACGTGGCGACCCTGCAACTGGCCTGGCAGTTCCGCACCGGCGACCTGCCGAAGAAGCGCTGGGGGGCCGAGACCACGCCGTTGAAGATCGGCGACCGGCTGTACCTGTGCACGGCACGCAACCGCCTGATCGCCCTCGATGCCAGCACCGGCAAGGCGCTGTGGCAGTTCGATCCAAAGGTGAAAGACGCCTCCATTCCGTACACCGCCGCCTGCCGTGGGGTGTCCTACTACGAGCAGCCCGCCGTGCCGGTGTTCGCCGATGCGGCATTGGCGGACGTGGCTGCCGATCTCGCCTTGCCCCTGCCACCTCCCAGCGTTCGACCGGGCGCGGCGGCGGGCGCGCGGCCTGCCTGCTGGGCGCGCGTCATCGAAGGCACGCTGGACGGACGCATCATCGCAGTGGATGCGGACAGCGGTCGGCCGTGCGTCAATTTCGGCAACAACGGCCAGATCGACATCACCCTCGACATGGGCGAGGTGCCGCCGGGCTATGTCTCGATCACCTCGCCGCCGGCCATCGTGCGCGGCGTGATCGTCACCGGCCACCAGGTACTGGACGGGCAGCGCCGTGATGCGCCGTCCGGCGTGATCCAGGCCTATGACGCGATCACCGGCAAGCTGCGCTGGGCGTGGGACATGGAGCGTCCCGAGCGCACCGGTCCGCCCCCCCGCGAGCAGGTCTATACCCGGGGTACGCCGAACATGTGGACCACCGCCACCGGCGATGAACAACTGGGCCTGGTCTACCTGCCGCTGGGCAATGCCGCCGGCGACTACTGGAGCGGCTCGCGCAGCGAGCAGCAGAACCGCTATGCCACCTCGCTGGTGGCACTCGACGTGGCCACCGGCATGCCGGTCTGGCATTTCCAGGCCGTACGCAAGGATGTCTGGGACTACGACCTCGGTTCGCAGGCCAGCCTGATCGATTTTCCGACTGCGGCAGGCAAGGTGCCGGCGATCCTGCTGCCGACCAAGCAGGGTGACCTGTACATCCTCGACCGGCGCAACGGCCGGCTGCTGACACCGGCGGAAGAGCGCAGGGTTCCGCAGGGCGGCGTGGAGCCGGAGCAGCGCTCGCCGACGCAGCTGTTCTCGCTCTATCACACCCTGCGGCGCGAGCAGCCGCTGACCGAGCGTGACATGTGGGGCATCACGCCGATCGACCAGCTGGTCTGCCGCATCCAGTTCCGCAGGGCGCATTACCAGGGCTTCTACACGCCGCCCACCAGTGATCGCCATTCCATCGAGTATCCCGGTTACAACGGTGGCTCGGACTGGGGGGGCGTGGCCATCGATACCCGCCGCGGCGTGATCGTGGCCAACTACAACGACATGCCCAACTACAACCGGCTGGTACCGCGTGCCGAGGCCGACCGGCGGGGATGGCTGCCGCGTGAGCAGATCCGCGCCGACCGCGGTGCCGGCGAAGGGGCAGGCGACCCACAGGTGGGTACGCCGTATGCCATCGACGTCAATGCAGGATGGCGGCTGCCATTGACTGGCCTGTCGTGCAAACAGCCGCCGTATGGCGGTATCCGCGCGATCGATCTGCGCACGGGAACGCTGCTGTGGGACCGGCCGTTCGGAAGCGCGCGCGGCAACGGCCCGTTCGGCATCCGCTCCGGCCTGCCGATCGAGATCGGAACGCCCAACAATGGCGGTGCGGTGATCACTGCCAGCGGTCTGGTGTTCATCGCCGCCGCGACCGACGATCTGCTGCGCGCGATCGATCTGAAGACGGGCCGGGAACTGTGGCATGCCCGGCTGCCTGCCGGAGGCCAGGCCACCCCGATGATCTACGAGCAGGGGGGACGCCAGTACGTGGTGATCGTCGCAGCAGGCCATCACTTCATGGAGACCCGGCCCGGCGATTACGTGATGGCGTTTGCCCTGCCCGAACATTGAGCATCGTTCGCGGCGGGGCCTGTCCGCCGATTCCCGGAAGCGGCCATTTCCCACCCGATGACGTGGTGTCCACCGATGCAGTACCGGTGTGCCGGCGGGCACGCTGTTGCGCATGCCCAGCCTGTCGAACCCTGTCAGTCGCGAGCCCATCATGGGCAATGTCCATCTGCTCACCTTGACCTGCTGCAATCGGCAGCGCCTGTTCGAGAACGCGGCGCATGCGGATGTCGCGATGCAGCTGTTGGCCGCCATGGACCGCGAGGGGCTGACCACCTCGCTGGCCTGGCTTGTCATGCCCGACCATGTGCGATGGCTCGCGCAGCTGCGTGGCTATCCACCCGGATACTGCGTGCAGCGCTTCAAGGCGCGCAGCAGCTTCCTGATCAACCGCCATCGCGGCCGCAACGGAGCGGTCTGGCAGGCCGGCTATTTCGATCAGGTGATCGACAATGATGCCTCGTTGCCTGTGCGGGCCCGGCAGGTGCTGGCTTACCCGGTCAGTGCGGGGCTGGCCGGGCAGGTGGGCGAGTATCCCCATGGCTGGTGTCGCTGGCCGCTGCAGGACGCCGCGATTGCGCGGTAGTGGCGGGGCTGCCGTGTTACTGCGGTACCCGCACCATCTTCGTCATCAAATGCTCGACCACACCCGCCGGGTCGGCTGTGCGGCCTACATGCGTGCTGGACATCTGCACGATCGAGCTGCGTTTGGCAGTGAGGAAATGGAAGCGCGCGCGTGCCGGAAGCTGCGCGATGGGGCCGGCGGTGGCATCGCCGCGGCAGATGGCCACGATGGCATCCAGCCACGGTTGCAGCGCCTGCTGGTCCAGCGCCGGCGCGAACGCCTGCAGGCGTGCCGGGTCGATCTCGATGGCCGCCTCCAGATGACGCGCACCCGGACAGGAGACGATCACCCCGACGTTGATGAATTCCTCGCGCTCCACCCGCGGTACAACGCGGATGACCGCATAGTCATACGTGTGCAGCGCGGGCACGGATGGCCTCCTGCACGAACACCGCACGCACCTTCAGGCGATGCTTGAGATAGTCGATGTAGCCCTGGCGATAGGCCTGCGGGCTGTCGAACGCCGGCTCATTGACCAGCCAGCTGTCTGGCACGAGGCCGACGATCCGCTCGATCTCGGCATCGGTCAGGCGAGCCGCCAGCTCGGCATCCACCTCGGCAATGCGGCTGGCGAAGGACAGCAGCACGTGGTCGCGGATCAGCACGAACGGCCTTTCGCAGGCATCGCCGGCGTTGGCCCAGTCGTGGTGGAAATACATCGCTGCACCGTGGTCGATCAGGTACAGCTGGCGGTGCCACACCATCAGGTTCGGGTTGCGCGTGGTGCGATCGACATTGCTGGTGAACGCATCAAACCAGACGATGCGCGAGGCCAGGTCTGCGTCCACCGGCATGGCTGCCGGGTCGTAGTTGATCGCGCCCGGCAGGTAATCCAGGCCCAGGTTCAGACCTTCGCTGGCCCGTATCAGTTCCTGGATCTCCGGATCCGGTTCGGTGCGCGCGAACTCGCTGTCCAGTTCGACGAACAGCAGTTCGGGAATCGGCAGGCCCAGGGTACGGGCCATTTCACCTGCGATCAGTTCGGCGATCAGGGCCTTGGGACCCTGGCCCGCACCCCGGAACTTGAGTACGGCCATGCCGTCGTCGTCGGTCTCGACCACGGCCGGCAGGGAGCCGCCCTCCCGCAGGGGCGTAATGTAACGAAGAGCATTCACGGTGCGCATGTACGCATTCTAGCGTGGCGCGCGGTGCTGCATCGCATGCGCCGCAGCGCACGCGCTGCGCATGCCGACGCAACACAGGCAATGCTGAATGCACGCTGCGCAATGCGCTGCGCTTCACACGATCCTCCGGACGGCGCGGGCAACATCCTGTCCATGGCGTTCGCGGAAACGCCGCGCGGATCCTGCTCCACGATGTCTCCACCAGATGCGGAGGTACAGGGATGAGCGACCAACTGAATGCGGCACTGCCGCCTCTGGATGATGCCAAGGCCGAAGAAATGATCGGCAAGGTAGTGCTGGTGGGCGTGACCCGTTACGGCGGTGACGGCCAGGTTCAAGGACTGGAGCAGTATGCCGGCACGGTGCTGCGCATCAGTGCGTTCGAAGGCGTGGTGCTTGCCGACGAGAATGATGGCCACGAGCGCTACCTGCCGCCCATGCTCGACCAGTACCTGCCAGCCCAGCCGGGCGAGTACTGCATGCGCTCCACCGGGATGATCGTCGTGGACCCGGACTATCTGGCCACCTGGGACCTGCACGCCCGGCAGTAGTGGCCCGGCCTGCGCTTTGCCTTATCCGGTGACTAGCCCATCCGGCCCATTGAACGCGGGCCGGGCGGTGCTAGATTCGGCGCATGCCCGCTTCGCGGGCAGCCCAACACTACCAGGGGATAAGGATGCTCATCCGTCGTACCTCTCTGGCGGCTGCCGTTGCCGTCGCCACCGTCACCCTGTTGTCGGCAGGCCCGGCATGGGCCGACTATGCCAAGCCGCCGGAGCATCTGCTGAAGGTGCTGAAGGCACCGCCGCCGCCGACGCCGAACGTGGACCCCAGTGGCCAGCGTCTGTTGTTGACCACCGCGCAGACCTATCCGTCGATCAGCCGTGTGGCGCAGCCGTACCTGAAACTGGCCGGCGTGCGCCTGGAGCCCAAGAACCGCAGCCGACATGACACGCCCGGAGGCTATGGCATACCGGCCTGCGTGGCCGACTTCACCCTGGTCGAGATCGGCAGCGGCAAGGAGACCAAGGTCAACCTGCCGCAGGGCTGTGCCGGTGGCGCGCTGTGGTCGGCCGACGGCAGCCACTTCGCGTTCCAGAATGCAGTCGAGACCAGCGTGCAGCTGTGGGTGGGTGATGCCGCCACCGGTCAGGTCAAGCAGGTACCGAACGTCCAGCTGAACCCGATTTTCGGCAGTACCGTGCAGTGGCTGGGTGGCAGCCAGGCACTGCTGGTGAAGCTGGTACCGGCCAACCAGGGGCCGGCACCGTCCAATGGCGGCGTGCCAACCGGACCCGATGCACAGGAGTCGCTCGGCAGCAGTGGCGAGAGCAGCACCTACGAGGCACGCGACACGCTGACCAGCGTGCATGATGAAGCGTTGTTCGCCTACTACGGGGCCTCGCAGCTGGCGGTGGTGGATACCGCGGCGGGCAGCGTGCGACCGGTCGGCCAGCCGGCCATCTATAACGATGTCAGCGCGGCGCCCGACGGCGTGCATGTGCTCACCGAGTCGATCAAGCCACCGTTCTCGCATGCGGTCACCTACCAGCGTTTCGCCAACGACGTCGCGGTACTGGATGTCGGCAGTGGGCGCACGACCACCATCGCCCGCCTGCCGTTGGCCGACCGCGTGCCGGTGCACGGCGTGCCGGAGGGGCCGCGCGGTTTCGACTGGCGCTCCACCGATCCGGCGACGCTGGTGTATGTCGAAGCACTGGACAAGGGCGACTGGAAAGTGAGCGTGCCGCATCGTGACCGCGTGCTGATGCTCAAGGCGCCGTTCACCGGCAAGCCGGTGGAGATCGCACGTACTGCGCAGCGCTTTGAAGGCATCGCCTGGACGGCGGACCCGGCCGTGTCGTTCCAGTTCGAGAATGACGAGAACCGGCACTGGGTGCAGACCCGCATCGTCGATGTGGACAAGCCCCGGCAGGAGGGCCGCCTGTTGTGGGACATGTCCAGCGACGAGCTGTACGGCGATCCGGGCAACCTGGTGTTCAAGCGCCTGCCCAATGGTGCACCGGTGGTGCGGCAGGAAGGGACGTACGTGTTCCTGCGCGGGCAGGGCGCTTCGCCGCAGGGAGACCGCCCGTTCCTGGACCGTCTGGACCTGGCCACACTGAAGAGTGAGCGCCTGTTCCGCAGCGATGCCGATGCCTACGAGCAGTTCCTGGGCTTCAGCAATACGCCCGGCCGCTACCTGACCTGGCACCAGTCGGTGATGGACCCGCCGAATGCCTTCCTTCGCCAGCAGGGCGATGCCGTGGCGGACGCTAAGCAGGGCGAGGCGCAGTACACCTCCACCGCGACGGCGCTGACGAAGCTGGTCGACCCCACACCTGAAGTGCGGCAGATCAAGAAGCAGCTGGTGACCTACAAGCGTGCCGACGGCGTGGACCTGTCGTTCACCCTGTACACGCCTCCCGGCTACCGGGAAGGCCAGCGCGTGCCGGCCATCCTCTATGCCTACCCGGCAGACTTCGCCAATGCCGCGCAGGCCGGGCAGGTCTCCGGTTCGCAGCAGACGTTCACCCGCCTGCAGCCGTACCGCCTGATGCTGCTGGCCGGCTACGCGATCATCGACAATGCATCGTTCCCGATTGTCGGTGATCCCAGGAACGCCTACGACACCTACCTGGAGCAGTTGGAAGCCGATGCCAAGGCGGCCGTGGACAAGGCCGTCGACATGGGCGTGGTGGATCGCAACCGGATCGGCGTGACCGGCCACAGCCACGGCGGCCTGATGACCGCGAACCTGATCGCGCATACCAACCTGTTCAAGGCGGGCGTGGCGACCAGCGGCTCCTACAACAAGACCTTCACTCCGTTCGGATTCCAGAACGAGCGGCGTTCGGTCTGGCAGGCACAGGATGTCTACCTGAAGGCATCGCCGTTCTTCTACGCCGACAAGATCAAGCTGCCGCTGCTGCTGGTGCATGGCGAGGACGATGCCAATCCGGGTACCGAGCCGTTCCAGTCGCGCAAGCTGTACCAGGCGATCCGTGGCAACGGCGGCACCACCCGTTTGGTGATGCTGCCGAACGAGCCGCACTGGTATACGGCGCTGGAGTCGAACGAGCAGCTGGTGGCGGAGATGCTCAACTGGTTCGACACCTACGTGAAGAACGCCAAGTGAGGAATGGAAAGGCCGCCCTCGGGCGGCCTTCCTGCATCCTGTAGAGCCGAGCCTTGATCGGCTGCTGTTGGACAGCGCTGGGGAAGTCGCATGAAGGCATGGATGTTGGCGCTCGCTCTGCTGTTGGTTTCTCCTGTGGCCATGGCGGTCCAGCGGCCGATGAGCATGCACGTTACGTACGAGTGGTCTGGCTGGGGTTCCGTGTCCGAGCGCTGGGTCATCCGGCGCGATGCCTACGGCGTGACCACCCGTGCACAGGTGGTTGACGCGCCCGACGTCCAACCGCGCGTGCCGGAGCTGCTGCCGTTCGGCGCGATGTCAGCGTTCGAGGCTGCGCTGCAGGCAGCACCGTTGACCCGGGACGCCACGGTGGATCTGATCGCTTCGCGGCTTGACCGGTCCACCATGCTGAAGCTGGATCCACAGCTGCGCAGCACGCCGCCGGCCAGATGCTCGTCCGCCCGGCAGCAGGCCTGGGCACGCCGGGCGCTGGCCGGGCAAGGTCTGCAGGCGCGCGTTGCAGAGCATTTCCACGGCCTCTGGACCGACGACCATCCCATCATGACCGTGGTCGTAACCCGTCCGGGCCACCCGGAGACCGTGCTGGTGTCCACCTCCCAGTACACGATGATGCTGCCATGGAAGCGCCTGTCATCGACGAACTTCGACCGGCAGGTTCTGGCAGGCGCGCAGGAGGAGTGGCGTCCGGCGTTGAGCGATGCACTGATGGCGCTGCTGCCTGCGGGCGAACCCAGCCGCGAACGCTTCAGGATCAGCTGGTTGCAGAACAGATTGCGAGGCGACATTGCCCAGGAGGCGCTGCGTTGTGGAGCGCTGCGCAGGGAAACAGCAGAGTGATCATCCGCGGATGCTCTGCGATCAACGGTGCAGACTCGACAGCGACAGGTCAATCGCGGTGCGGCCGGACAGCAGTCGCAGCAGGGACGTTGTCCGTGAAGCGCGCTGCCTGAGCATCCGCTCTCACGCCAGCGGCAGGCGGTCCTGCGCGCGCGAAAGGCGATCATGCAGGTCGCGCACATGCTCGGCCCTGGCATGTACGCGGGTGGTGTCGCCGAAGCTGCGCAGATAGGCACAGGCGGCGAAGCCGTCACTCTTGTTTTCATACTCCGCAATCCAGGCCAGTCGATCCGGATTGTCGGCCTGCTCGGCCGACCACGCGGCCGCTGGCGGGCGGATGCGGTGCTTCAGGCCGACACGCCACGGTTTCGGTGTCAGCCGGGCCCGGAAGCAGTGCTGCAGCCGGCACATGCGCGCGTACAGCGTGTCGGTGCGCAGTGCGTTGAAGAACGCCTGCAGCGCCTCGTCGCCGGGCGAGAACGTGGCATGCATGGCCAGTATCCGCAGCCCGGCCGGCGTCCGGTACGCGCGCAGATGCCAGTCCGGGTGCTGCCCGCTGAAGTCCGCAACCCGCTGCAGGGCCACGCCCTCGGCGCCACCGGCGGCGGCCAGGCGACGCCTGCGTTGCATCAGCATCGCGGTATTCACCAGAGTCACGGCTGCCACGCCCAGCACCAGCCCCACCAGCCAGTGCCAGAGCAGGGTGCCGATGATGGCGACGGCGGGCAGCAGGGTTGCCGCGATGACGACGGGCATCACACACCCTGCCGCTGGTTGCGGATGGTCAATGTCGGCGAACAGTACGTCCGGGGTGTTCAGGCACAGCGCACCGTAGCTGTTGCGGGTGATCACAACGCCGCCATCGCGCTGCACGATCTGCTCGCGGATCGGCACGCCTTCCACGCCATAGTTACTGCGGACCTCGCGGCGCGGCAGTGCCTGACCGGCGAGGATGGCATTGAGCGCTTCGTTGGCCCGGCGTTCGGCGTGGCCCTGAGCGTCGGCAGGGCATGTGTCGGACCATCCGAAGCGGCGCACGACCACCGGCCGGCCGCGGAAACGGGCCTGCAGGCGGGCTTCGGCCCAGTACGCGGGAACGATCATCATCGTGCGGTGCGCCATCATCCATGGAAGATGCCGAGGTGAGTCTGGCACAGTGGCGTAACGGCCGCACCCGCCTGCTGCGACGAGGCGGGCGCAGTGATAGATTGCGTGCCTGGCATTGTCTCCAGCAAGGACGGATCGATGTTGGTTTCCCTGCGTGGCCTGCTTGCCCTGGCGCTGGCCGGGACGGCCGGCGTGGCCCATGGTGCAGCGCCCGGGCCCGAGATCCCGATATCCGACGCCAGCCGCTTCTATGCCGTTTACGACACGACCGATGGCCAGCCCAGCGTGGCCCAGTTGGCGCAGTACCTGGCCGAAGGAACGCCCAGCCTGGGCGAGTTCGCGAGCCGGCGACGGGTCACCGCCGAGCGCATCGCCGACGCCATGCGACGTGACCCGGCGATGTATGCCAATGGCAGGACCTGTCTCGACGAACTGCCTGCGGTACGCCAGCGGCTGGTGCAGGTGTTCGCCAATCTGCAGGCGATCTATCCGCAGGCGAGGTTTCCACCGGTCGCGATCATGGTCGGTCGCGGCCGCCCGGTCGGCCTGACCTATCCGGGGGGCGTGCTGATCGGGCTGGAAGCTCTTTGCGCGGCTGACTTCATGAACCCCAATGTGCAGGACCGCTTCGTGCACGTGATCGCGCACGAGTACGTGCACATCCAGCAGACCGGTGCGATCGATTTCGAGCAGGGCGATCCGCGCGCGACGGTGCTGCGCCTGTCACTGGCCGAAGGCGTGGCCGAGTTCATCACCGAACTGGTTTCCGGCAACGTCGGCAACGGACGCCACGCGGCATGGACCCGGGGCAGGGAAGTGCACATCGAAAGTGCGTTCGCGCTGGACCTGGACAGTACCGATCTGTCGCCCTGGCTGTACAACTACACGCCCGGCTCCGACGCGCCCTACGATCTGGGCTACTGGGTGGGCTACCGCATCGCCAAGGCGTACTACCTGCAGGCCAGGGACAAGCGCGAAGCGGTGCGCGCGCTGATCGAACAGGACGATCCGAAGGCGATCCTGGCGGCCAGTGGCTGGACGCCGGGCATGTGGATGCCGGCGAAGGTGACTGGCGTGGCCGCACGCGCTGCGGCACGCTGAGTGCGGAACAGAACGCTACGGGAGATCGGCATGCGCATTCCTGCTTTGACGGCCGGCGCCATCGCGCTGGCATGGGCGATGACCGGCGGCGTGAAAGCGGCCGAGACACCCGCCATCAACCCGCTGCTCACACGGCCAGTGGAGCAGCTGCGGCCGGACGAAGTCCGTTTCATGCAGCAGCGTCTGGCGGATTGGCCACAGCTGCAGCGCTATCGTGACGCCAACGCCGCCCTGCCTGCGGCCCGGCCCGGACAGCCGCGCGTGGTGTTCTACGGCGACTCGATCACCGAAGGCTGGGGAGCTGAGGGCAGTGCCGCCTTCTTCCCCGGCAAGGGGTATCTCAATCGTGGCATCGGTGGCCAGACCACGGCGCAGATGCTGGTTCGCTTCCCGCAGGATGTGCTTGCGCTGCATCCGCAGGTGGTGGTGATCCTGGCCGGCACCAACGATATCGCCGGCAATACCGGCCAGGCCACGCAGGCGATGATCGAGGACAACGTGCAGGCGATGGTGGCGCTGGCGAAAGCGCAGGGCATCAGCGTGGTGCTGGCCTCGGTGCTGCCGGTCAGCGAGTACCCCTGGATGCCTGGTATCCACCCCGCCGCGAAGGTGCGCGCCTTGAACCGCGCACTGAAACGCCATGCCGACGAACAGCAGCTGGTCTACCTGGATTACCACACGCCGTTGGCCAACGCGCAGGGCGGTCTGGATGCCGATCTGGCCGGCGACGGCGTGCATCCCACCATTAAAGGCTACGCGGTGATGGCACCGCTGGCCGAGGCTGCGATCGACCAGGCGCTGGCGAGGCGCGCTGCCGAGTGATGGTCGGCGGGAACATGCCGCAGGTCGGGATGTGCTGGCGGGAGCTCAGTCGTCGTCGCGCTTCAGCGCGGCGTCGGCAGCCAGCAGCGCTTCGGCGGCGGTGCTGAGTGCGGGGGAGGGCGGCAACGGCGCACCGATGGCGTCCATCATCTGCTGCATGCCCACGAACGCGCGCGCGCGGCGATCATAGATGCCGGTGACCAGCAGGGCGCGCGTGGCGATCTTCTGGCCCTCGCCGACCAGCACGCGCTGCTCCATGATCACGCGCGTGCCGACCCAGCCGGCCAGGCGTGTTTCCAGGGTGAAGCGCTGGAATGGCCGGAGCTCGCGGCGGAACTGGATGGTGCCGGCGCCGACGATCGGCGCCCATTTCTCGCGCAGCGCCACCTTGCCCAGGCCCATGCGCAGGATCAGGTCCAACCGGCCCAGATCGAAGATGTTCCAGTAGCGGCCGTTGGTCATGTGCAGGTTGCTGTCCAGGTCGTTGGGCAGCACCCGGAACTGCAGCCGCGAGACGCCGAAAGGCGCCTCCAGCCTGGGCCGGAACAGACTGCACAGCAGCAGATGGAGCAGACGGAACCAGAGATTCATGATTATTACGAGTGTTATAGAATCGAAGGTACGCTAGTCTATGACGACTGTCTTAGCAAGGCGCAGCCATGAGTCCGCGAACGTCCGACGCTCCCCAGCGCGTGATCGATGCCGCCGCGCAGATGCTTGCTCGGGTCGGGCTGAACGCAACCAGCATCCGTGAAGTGACCAAGCTGGCCGACGCGCCGCTGGGCTCCACCTACCATCACTTTCCCGGCGGCAAGCAGGAGCTGCTGGCGCGCGCCACGCTTATGGCCGGCGACAAGGTGGAAGCGCTGCTGGTGGAACTGCTGAAAGGCGGCGCAGTGCAGGGCCTGCAGCAGTTCCTGGCGATGTGGCGCGAGCGCCTGCTGCGCTCCGGGTTCCGCGCGGGTTGCCCGGTGCTGGCCGCTGCCGTTGAGGAGCCGATGGACGCAGTGCCGAGCCAGCCCCGCGCGGCAGCTGCCGAGGTGTTCGTGCGCTGGCACGATCATCTCGCCACGGCGCTCGTCGCCGAAGGACATGCGCCAGCCGCCGCGCGGGAGCTGGCCAGCCTGGTGATTGCCAGCGTGGAAGGCGCGGTGGCGATGTGCCGCGCGCTGCAGGATATTGCCCCGTTTGACCAGGTCGCCGCGCAGCTGCTCAGGGCCGTCGCGCCACCTGCACGCTAGAATCAACCCGAACGCGCTACTGCGTGCCCGGCAAGGACGTCCGCATGTTGCACCACCTTTCCCTCGGCGTCCGTGACCTCGATGCCGCAGGCCGCTTCTACGATGCCGTACTCGCCACGCTTGGGTTTCGCCGGGTCTTCGAGGACGAGACCGCGATCGGTTATGGGGTGGTCGATGATGAGGACGCGCTGTGCCTGAAGCTGCGCGATGACGCCGCAGCGCCGGGTCCCGGTTTCCACGTAGCGTTTGCCGCCGACTCGGCAGCGGCCGTGGATGCCTTCCACGCAGCCGCCATGGCCAATGGCGGCGCTGACAACGGCGCGCCCGGTCTGCGCCCCGATTACGGTGACTTCTACTACGCGGCGTTCGTGGTCGACCCCGATGGCCATCGTATCGAAGCGGTGACCAAGGCGCGGCCGGAGTGATGCAGCCAGGTGTTTCGGCGCCTGCGTGCTGACAAGCACAAGCGCACGCAGCGGCTCACGCCAGCGATGGTTCGCGCGGTCGGGCGCTGCCGGGTACGCCGTTGAAGTGGCTGAAACGACGGCGCTGGATCACACCCGGCGCCGCCTGAGGCGATCAATCGAAACGCCAGCGCACGCCCGCATAGATGCCCCGGCCTTCGCCGGGCGTGGAGCGTGCGACATCCTTGCCGGCATCGTCATAGCCCGGGGTTACGGTGGCCGCGTAATGGCGATCACCGAGGTTGCGCACTTCCGCCCATGCCTGCCAGCGACCCGAGGGGGCGTCGTAGCCCATGCGGCTGCCGAAGATCACGTGGCTGTCGGCCCAGTAGCTGTTGGCGTAGTCCACGGCGATCCGGGAGGCGTACTCGGTACTGAGCGCCGCATACAGGCCGGAGGCATGATCGAAGCGCAGTTCGGCCTGGTAGGCGTGGCGGGGCAGACCCGGCAGGCGATTGCGGTCGAACCGGGCGTCATGCCGATAGCGGAAGTCGCTGAAGGTGTAGGCCTGCCGCAGTGACAGGCGGCCCGGTGCGGCCTGCCACAGCGTGCTGTCCAGACCGGCTTCGATGCCCCGGTGCACGGTCGGGCTGGCGTTGTTCTCGGCGATGAACAGGTTGGGTAGCGGTTGCAGCTCGACAGACAGCAGCTCGTGGTTCACGTGCGCGTAGTAGCCCGTCAGCTCCCAGCGGCCCAGCACGGCATCGCCGCGTGCACCCAGTTCCAGCGTGGTGGCGGTCTGGTTCTGCATCGGTACCGGCGCGCGCTGGCGGCCGCTGGACGGGCCGTTGCCCGGCCCGAAGTACTGGTTGGAACCCCAGATCATCGACCACGGGTGGGGCGCTTCCACCGAGCGGCTGAGGTTGCCGAACCACTGTGTCTGCGCGCTGTGCTGCCAGGTGAAGCCCAGCCGCGGCGCGTAGTCCCAGTCCTGGTTGCGCAGGCGGCCGCCACTGCCCGGCCAGGTTACCTGCACATCGCGGCGGATGTTGATCAACGCCAGCCCGGTCTGCATGCGCAGGCGCTCGCTCAACGCGAGTGCGTTGCTGACGTGCAGCGTGCTGTCGGTGCCGTGGTGGCGGAAATCGCGCGTGCGCGTGCCGGCGGCGTAGCCGTTGCTGGCAAAGCGCAGCGATTCGCGCACATCGGCATCCAGGTCGTGGGTGACGCGCAGGCCCAGGGTGGTTTCGCTGTCACGCCCGAACAACAGGTGGCGACGGCGGTAGTCCAGCGTGGCATTGAGGTTGGCGTAGTCCAGCTGCTGGCGGTACAGGCTCTCGTTCAAGTCCATCGGATACGTGTGATAGACCACCCCGGCCTGCAGCGAGGAATCTTCATCGATCTGCAGCGTGGTGACATTGCCCACCCAGGTGCTGCCCGGCTGCGGGCGGCGTGCATCGATGGCCAGGTTGGCCGCGTTCGCCGCATGCGGATCGTTGCGGATCTGATCGCGGGTCAAGCGACCGGGCGTTTCGTGATTGGTTTCGCGGTAGCGAACGAAGAAACGCGTCTGCAGGTCGGGCGTGATCTGCCAGCCGATGTTGGCCATCGCGCCCTTGCCGTCGCCGCGCGCATGGCGCTGATAACCATCGAACTCGGTATCGGTGTAGGCCAGGAAGTAATCGAGATCGCCGTTGACACCGCCCCAGCTGATGCCGCGCTTCTGGTAGCCACGGCTGCCCGCTTCGTAGTGCAACTGCACGCCGGCCGAATCACGGCCGCTGCGGCTTACATAGTCGATGGCACCGCCCAGCGCCAGCGCGCCGCGCTCGAAGCCGTTGGCGCCGCGCAGCACCTCCACCCGCGACAGCCACAGCGGTTCCAGCAGTTCGTAGGGCGTGCCGCCGGGGCCGGTCAACGGCAGGCCGTCGATCGATACGGCAATGCCCGAGGCATGTGCGCCCGGGCCGCGATTGATGCCCGAGCCTCGGATCGAGACCTTGGTGCCTTCGTTGCCGGGCGACTGCGCGCTGATGCCCGGCTGGAAGGCCAGCACATCGGCACTGCTGGCCAGTCGGCTGTCGGCCTTGGCTACGTCGATGACGTTGCTGGCGCCGGGCACGCGCTTCAGCGCTTCGTGTGCCTGTGCGCTGGCATCGGCCGCAGTGACCTGCACGGCATCAAGGGTGGTGGCCTGCGGGGCGGCCTGGGCGGTGGAGGCCAGGCCAAGGGAGACGGCCAGGAACAGCAGCGACGGGGTAGGGCGGTACGGCGCGAGCGACATGCGGGAATGCTGTAAACCACGAAAGTGGCGCGCAAGTTAACAGTTCGCGCGCGCTACGTCACCCATCGGCCGCGTATGGCCGCCTTCAGTGTCCCCGTAGAGCCGAGCCCACGCTCGGCTATCGCGCGCAGCGCGGGCTTTCTCCAATCGCAACGAAGCGCAGCCGAGCATGGGCTCGGCGCTACAGCAGCGTTTACGGTGAGGGCTTGGCCAGCGCCTTGGCCTTCGCGTACAGCCGATCAGCCGCTTCCTTCTCACCCAATGCCGCGTGGCATTCGGCCAGGCTGTCCCAGGCGTTGGCCGACTGAGGGTACAGCTCGGTGTTGAGTGCGAATACCTTCAACGCCCTGCGCGCGCCCAGGCTCTCGCGGATGCCATAGCCATCGCTGTTGATCGCACGTTCCAGTTCGCTGCCGGTGATGCGGTGGTTCTCGCGCAACCAGGCCCGCATCGCCTGTGCAGCCCCTGCGTCATCGTCCAACGCATAGGCAATAAGGCGTTCGGACAGCACTGCGTGCGGAAACGCATCCGGTGCGGCGACGGCCATCGTGCTCTCCACAAGGGTGCTCGACCAGACGTTGCGGGCGCTGCCGTTGGTGAGGTACACGAACAGCCAGTAGCCGCTGGCCAGGGTGTCTTTGTACGCCAGCCGCGCGCGCACGCGGGTGCCACCATCATGACCGACCTGGGTGTAGCCATCGCTGCGCGTGGTATCCCAGCCGGTGGAGAAGAAGTTGCTGCGGCCATCGGTCAGCCTCTGCGGCTGCCAGAGCTTTTCCAGTGTTGCCGTACGCAGCAGCTTGCCGGTGGCCAGCGCCTGCAGGAAGCGGTTCATGTCGACCACGCTGGTCTGCAGATCGGCATGGCCCCAGCCGTAGCCCGGCCACGGGTCTTCGTTGGCCGGCTGGAGCTGGCCATCCTTGCCGATGTACGGCACGGCCGCGCGCTGGGCTGGCACGCTGGCGACACCCCACGAGGTGCTGGCCATCTTCAACGGCTGCAGGATGCGTTCGCGGGCGATCGCCGGATAGGGCTTGCCGTAATGCGTTTCCAGCAAGGCGGTCAGCACCAGATAGTTGGCCTGTGTGTACTGCACGCGGCTTCCGGTGGCGAACTGCATCGGTGCCGTGCCGGCCACCTTCAGTGCAGTGGCAAGATCTGGCGCCACACCGGTGTAGCCCTTGCTCACCCAGCGGTTGTCCACCCGCTCGTAGTACTCGCCGATACCCGAGCTGTGGTTGAGGAAATCGCGCACACGGATCGCCTGCCATGCTGCGGGCAGGTCCGGCACATAGCGGCTGGCGGGTGCATCCAGATCCACCTTGCCCTCATCGACCAGCTGCATCACCAGCGTGCTGGTCAGCAGCTTGGCCATCGACTGCGCGGCGAAGATGGAGTCGACGGTGGCCGGTGCGTGGGTGGCCGGATCACGCTCGCCGCTGGCGCCCTGATAGAGGATCGTGCCGTTGCGCGCGACCAGCACCGCCTGGCCGGCGATGCCGTAGCGCTCGCGGTTGGCCTGCAACTGCGCATCCAGCCGGGTCGGAAGGTCATCGGGGACATCGCGCGCCAGAGCAGGCAGGGCAACGGTCAAGGCACAGAAGAGCGCGGCAAGGGCGCGGTACATCGCGATGATCCGTCAGTGGCGATGGCGCATCTTGGTCAGCGGCGGGGGCGGGGTCAAGCGCATGGCGCCGGGCCATGCCCGGCATCGCAGGTACCGCCACCGGTAGCGCCGGGCCATGCCCGGCGTCGAAGGTACCGCCACCAGTAGCGCCGGGCCATGCCCGGCGACACCCGGGTCACGATCAGCCCAGAATTCCCGGCAGATCCAGTCCCTTTTCCTTCGCGCACTCGATCGCGATCTCATAGCCGGCATCGGCGTGGCGCATCACGCCGGTGGCCGGGTCGTTCCACAGCACCCGCGCAATCCGCTTGGCCGCCGCTTCCGTGCCGTCGCACACAATCACCATGCCCGCATGCTGCGAGAAGCCCATGCCCACGCCGCCGCCGTGGTGCAGCGATACCCAGGTCGCACCACTGGCGGTGTTGAGCAGCGCGTTCAGCAGCGGCCAGTCGGAGACTGCGTCGGAGCCGTCGGCCATGGCTTCGGTTTCGCGGTTCGGCGAAGCGACGCTGCCGCTGTCCAGGTGGTCGCGGCCGATCACCACCGGCGCCTTCAGCTCACCGTTGGCGACCATTTCGTTGAAGGCCAGCCCCAGCCGATCACGGTCACCCAGGCCCACCCAGCAGATGCGCGCCGGCAGACCCTGGAACTTGATCTTCTCGGCGGCCATGTCCAGCCAGCGGTGCAGGTGCGGGTTGTCCGGAATCAGCTCCTTCACCTTGGCATCGGTCTTGGCGATGTCTTCCGGATCGCCACTCAGCGCGGCCCAGCGGAACGGGCCGATGCCGCGGCAGAACAGCGGACGGATGTAGGCCGGGACGAAGCCGGGGAAATCAAAGGCATTGGCCACGCCTTCTTCCAGCGCCATCTGCCGCAGGTTGTTGCCGTAATCGACGGTCGGCACGCCCAGCGCGTGGAAGCCGAGCATGGCGCGGATGTGGTTGGCCATCGAGGCACGCGCGGCCTTTTCCACTTCCTTCGGCGCGGAAACCCGCTTCTCGTCCCATTGTTCGACGGTCCAGCCCTGCGGCAGGTAGCCGTTCACCGGGTCGTGCGCGGAGGTCTGGTCGGTCAGCAGGTCCGGCTTCACGCCGCGCTTGAGCAGTTCGGCCAGCACGTCGGCCACGTTGCCCAGCAGGCCTACTGACTTCGGCGTGCCGGCCTTGCACGATTCGTCGATCAGGCGCAGTGCTTCGTCCAGGTTGTCGGTCCAGGTATCCAGGTAGCCGGTGCGCAGGCGCATGTCGATGCTGCTCCTGCGGCACTCAACGGCGAGGCAGGAAGCACCGGCCATCACTGCGGCCAGCGGCTGCGCGCCCCCCATCCCGCCCAGGCCGCCGGTGAACAACCACTTGCCGGTGAGGTCGCCGCCGAAGTGCTGGCGGCCCATTTCCACGAACGTCTCGTAGGTGCCCTGCACGATGCCCTGGGCGCCGATGTAGATCCAGCTGCCGGCGGTCATCTGGCCGTACATGGCCAGGCCCTTCTTATCCAGCTCGTTGAAGTGGTCCCAGTTGGCCCAGCGTGGCACCAGGTTGGAGTTGGCGATCAGCACGCGCGGCGCATCGGCATGCGTGCGGAACACGCCCACCGGCTTGCCCGACTGCACCAGCAGGGTCTGGTCATCGTCCAGGCGCTTGAGCGTTTCGACGATGGCATCGAAGCTTTCCCAGTCGCGCGCGGCGCGGCCGATGCCGCCGTACACCACCAGTTCCTGCGGCCGTTCGGCCACGTCCGGATGCAGGTTGTTCATCAGCATGCGCAGCGGTGCTTCGGTCAGCCAGCTCTTGGCGTTGAGCGTGGTGCCGGTCGGTGCGGCCAGGGTGCGGGACGGGTCGTTGCGGGTCATGCGGCGCTCCGGTTCGTAGCAAATTCAAGGCAGGCATTGAGCACCTGCGCCAGGGTGTGGCGCAGCGGTGCTGCGTGGTCGGGGTCGAGCGGGGTGGGCCAGCTGTGCTCGTCCACCTGGTCCGGGAGGGGTTCGTGCATGTAGCCGCGGCAGGCCAGCTCCATCTGCAGGCTGTGCACGCCGCCGGCCACGTTGCTGTAGTGGCGGGTGATCCAGCCGCCCTTGAAGCGGCCGTTGCGTACCTGGCTCATGCCGCTGATCTTCAGCAGGTTCTCCACCACATCGCTCAGTGCGTTGTCGCAGGAGGTATCTGGTGCGCCGGACGGACCGGCGGTGCCGAGATTGAACTGCGGCAGTTCACCGTCGAACAGGTGTGGAATGTGCGAGCGGATCGAGTGCGCGTCATACACCACCACCGTGCCATGACGGGCGCGCAGCCGCGCGATCTGCGCGGCCAGCGCGTCGTGGTAAGGCGCGAAATAGGTGTCCCGACGGCGCGCGATCTCCGCTTCGTCCGGCTCGCGCCCGGCGTGGTACAGCGGCTGGTTGTCGAAGGTGGTCAGCGGGCACAGGCCGGTGGTGTTCTGGCCCGGGTACAGCGATACCCCGCTGGGATCGCGGTTGAGATCGATCACCGAACGCGAGATCGCCGACCGCACGGTGGTCGCGCCCATGCCGCGTGCGAAGTCGTACAGTTCGTGCACCCACCAGTCGGCGTCGCGACGCGCCAGCCACGGCGAGTGATAGTCGCCGATCAGATCGTGCGGCAGTTCGCTGCCGGTATGCGGGAAGCTGACGATCAGCGGGGCATCGCCCTCGTGCACCGTCAGCCAGTCGGGTTGCGCGTTCATGCCTGCGGCTCCACGGTCGGCAGGACAGCTTCCAGGCCCCGTGCCAGCGCGCCGCTGCGCACGAGCGAGGTGGCAACCACCATGTCCGGGTGGAAGTAGCGGTCGTCCTGCAGGGTCGGCACCTGGGCGCGCAGGGTGGCGCGCACGTTCTCCAGTGCAGCGCTGGAGCGCAGCGGCGCATGGAAGTCACAGCCCTGTGCGGCGGCCAGCAGTTCGATGCCGATCACATTGGCCGCGTTCTCGGCCATCTGCATCAGCCGGCGCGCACCGTGTGCGGCCATGGACACGTGGTCTTCCTGGTTGGCCGAGGTCGGGATCGAATCCACACTGGCCGGATAGGCCCGCTGCTTGTTCTCGGACACCAGCGCGGCGGCGGTCACCTGCGGAATCATGAAGCCGGAGTTCAGGCCGGGGCGTGGGGTCAGGAAAGCCGGCAGGCCGGACAGTGCCGGATCCACCAGCATGGCCAGGCGGCGTTCGCTGATCGAGCCGATCTCGCACACCGCCATCGCCAGCATGTCGGCCGCGAAGGCCACCGGCTCGGCGTGGAAGTTGCCGCCGGACAGCGCCTCGCCGGTATCGGTGAACACCAGCGGATTGTCGGATACGCCGTTGGCTTCGATTTCCAGCGTGGTAGCGGCCTGGCGCAGGATGTCCAGTGCCGCACCCATCACCTGCGGCTGGCAGCGCAGGCAATACGGATCCTGCACGCGCACGTCGTTGTCGCGATGTGATTCACGGATGCCCGAGTCCTGCATCAGCGTGCGCAGCGTGGCGGCCGTGGCGATCTGTCCGCGCTGGCCACGGATGGCATGGATGCGCGGATCGAACGGCGTATCCGATCCCTTCGCCGCTTCCACCGACAGTGCGCCGGTGACCAGCGCGGCCTGGAACACGGTCTCGATCTCGAACAGGCCGGCCAGCGCATAGGCGGTGGAGAACTGGGTGCCATTGAGCAGGGCCAGGCCTTCCTTCGCGCCCAGTTCAACCGGCTGCAGGCCGGCCCGCGCCAGTGCGTCCCGGGCCGGCAGCCGCTCATCGCCGATGAAGGCTTCGCCCACGCCCAGCATCACGCTGGCCAGGTGCGAAAGTGGTGCGAGGTCACCCGATGCGCCGACCGAGCCCTGCGCCGGCACCACCGGCAACACGCCCTTGACCAGCATCGCCTCCAGCAGCAGCAGCGTCTCCTCGCGCACACCGGAAGCCCCCTGGGCCAGGCTGACCAGCTTCAGCGCCATCATCAGCCGCACCACGCTGGCGGGCATCGGCTCACCCACGCCTGCGGCGTGCGACAGCACGATGTTCCGCTGCAGCGTGGCCAGGTCCTCGCGCTCGATGCGCACGCTGGCCAGCTTGCCGAAGCCGGTATTGATGCCGTACACCGGCGCACCCTTGGCGACGATGGCTGCCACGGCGGCGGCACTGGCGCGTACCACCGGCAGCGCCGCCGGATCCAGCGCAAGCGGCGCACCGCGATAGACCTGTCGCCACTGGGCGAGGGTGACATGGCCGGGGCGAAGAACCAGGGTGTTGCTCATGTATTGCTCCAGGAGGCAGGCAGGTCGGGCTGACCGCGCACCACGCGCGCGTGCAGCGGGTTGAATCCAATGCGGTAGACCAGGTCGGCCGGCGCGTCGATGTCCCAGATCGCCAGGTCGCAGTCCATGCCCACGGCCAGGCGCCCGATACGGTCGCCATGGCCCAGCGCACGCGCTGCTTCGCGGGTGAAACCGGCAATGCACTCGTCCACCGTCAGGCGGAACAGGGTCGCGCCCATGTTCATCGCCAGCAGCGGGCTGGTCAGCGGCGAGGTGCCCGGGTTGCTGTCGGTGGCCAGTGCCAGCGGCACCCCAGCCGCGCGCAGCGCGGCAATCGGCGGCGGGGTGGTATCGCGGGTGAAATAGAACGCGCCCGGCAGCAGCACGGCAACCGTGCCGGCCGCCGCCATCGCGGCGATGCCGGCGTCATCCAGGTGTTCGATGTGATCGGCCGACAGCGCGCCGAAGCCGGCGGCAAGCTCCGCGCCGTGCTGGTTGCTCAACTGCTCGGCATGGATCTTCATCGCCAGTCCATTCGCGCGTGCGGCGTCGAACACCTGCCGCGCCTGCGCAGGGGAGAAGGCGATGTTCTCGCAGAACACATCAACCGCTTCGGCCAGGCCCTCGGCGGCGATGGCCGGAATCATCACGTCGCAGACCTCGTCGATGTACTCCTGCGCCTGGCGGCCCGGAGGAACCGCATGGGCGCCCAGGAAGGTCGGCACTACATTCACCCGGCATTCCTCGCCCAGCGCGCGTGCGACCTGCAGCTGCTTGCGCTCGTCGTCCAGGGTCAGGCCGTAGCCGGACTTGATCTCGATCGTGGTCACGCCCTCGGCGCGCATCGCCAGCAGGCGAGGACGGCTCTCGGCGGCAAGCTGGGCTGGCGTCGCGGCGCGGGTGGCGCGCACGGTGGAGACAATGCCGCCGCCGGCGCGGGCGATGTCGGCATAGCTCACACCCTGCAGGCGCTGCTCGAATTCGTTGGCGCGGTTGCCGGCGTAGACCAGGTGGGTGTGGCAGTCGATCAGGCCGGGCGAGACCCAGCGGCCTTCGCCATCGATGCGGGTGGTCGGCTGCAGATGGGCATCGCTGCCGGCTGGGCCGACGTGGACGATGCGCCCGCCCGCGCAGGCCAGCACGCCGTCGCGGAGGACACCCAGGCCCTCACCGTCGAGGGTGATCAGATGGACGTTGGACCAGAGGGTATCGACATGCATGGCATCCACACTGCGGCTGTGCTTATATGTCTATACAATATAGGTGTCCATTTCGGGTTGTCCAGCCATGTCCGATTCGCGTTCCCCGTCCTGTTTCCATGCCGCCCACGCGCTGCTCGCCGACGGCTGGGCCCGCGATGTCCGCCTGCAGGTGCAGGCAGGGCGCATTGCCGCGATCGGCGTGGGGCAGCCCGCGCAGGATGGGGATGCCCGGGTCGGCATCCTGGTGCCGGGCCTGCCGAACCTGCACAGCCATGCGTTCCAGCGCGGCATGGCCGGCTTGACCGAGATCGGGGGCGGCGACGGCGACAGCTTCTGGAGCTGGCGCGAACTGATGTACCGCTTCCTCGCCCGCCTGCGTCCCGACGCCGTGCAGGCCATCGCTGCCCAGGCGTACATGGAGATGCTGGAAAGCGGCTTCACCCGCGTCGGCGAGTTCCATTACCTGCACCACGATGCGGAGGGGCGGCCCTATGCCGACCGTGCCGAGATGAGTGCACGCATTGCCGCGGCCGCGGCACAGACTGGCATCGGCCTGACCCTGCTGCCGGTGTTCTATGCCCACGCCGATTTCGGTGGTGCGGCACCGAACCCGGCCCAGCGTCGGCTGATTCACGACGTGGACGGTTTTGCGCGGTTGCTGGAGGGCGCCCGTGCAGCACTGGCCACGTTGCCCGATGCGGTGCTGGGCATCGCCCCGCACAGCCTGAGGGCCGTCACCGGCGATGAACTGGCCGCACTGCTGCCGTTGAACGTGGGCCCGGTGCACATCCACATCGCCGAGCAGGTGCGCGAAGTCGACGCCTGCCTGGCATGGAGTGGACAGCGTCCCGTGCAGTGGCTGTACGCGCATGCCGAGGTGGACGCGCGCTGGTGCCTGGTGCATGCCACTCATATTTCCGATGAGGAGCGCGCCTCCCTCGTTGCCAGCCGGGCCGTCGCCGGCCTGTGCCCGATCACTGAAGCCAATCTGGGCGATGGCCTGTTCCCGATGCAGGCGTTCGCACGCGAAGGGGGGCGCTTCGGTGTGGGGTCCGATTCCAACGTGCTGATCGATGCGGCCGAGGAACTGAGGCTGCTCGAATACGGCCAACGCCTGTCGCTGCGCGGGCGCAACGTGCTGGCTGCCGATGCCAGCCGCAGCAGCGGCAGATTCCTGTTCGAGGGGGCGCTGCACGGCGGCGCTCAGGCGTTGGGCGTGGCCGCCGGCCTGCAGGTCGGGGCCAGTGCCGACCTGCTCGAACTGGACGCCGCACACCCGGCGTTGCAGGCGCGACGGGATGACGCATGGCTTGACAGCTGGGTGTTCGCCGCACGTAATGGCGCGCTGCGATCGGTCTGGCGCCATGGCCGCCAATGCGTCGCCGAAGGCCGCCACCTCCAGCGCGAGGCGATCACCACCGCCTTCGCCACCGCCCTGCGCGGCGTGCTGGGCTGATCGCTTCCCGCTACCGAGACCTGTCACGTGAAGGCCAGCAAGTCCGCCACGCTCAACCAGCGCATCCGCAGCGACCTGGAAAGCCGCATTCTCAGCGGAGAGTGGGCGCCGGGTTTCCGCATCCCGTACGAGCACGAGCTGATGGAGCAGTACGGCTGCTCGCGGATGACCGTGAACAAGGTGCTGACCGCGCTGGCCGAGAGCGGCATGATCGAGCGTCGCCGCCGGGCCGGTTCGTTCGTTGCCCGGCAGCCACCGCATCTGGAACAGGTGGCCCTGGAGATTCCGGACATCGCGATGGAGGTCGGCTCGCGTGGCCACCAGTACGGGTATCGGCTGCTGCAGCGCGACCTGCGCCTGGCCGACGCCGGCAATGCCGGTGAAGTGGAGCTGGCCGGCAGTGAAATGCTGCTGGCGATGCGCTGCCTGCATCTGGCCGACGGCCGCCCGCTGGCGCTGGAGCACCGGTTGATCAGCCCGGTGGGTGTGCCGGAGGTGCTGGAGGTGGACTTCAGCACCACCGCGCCGGGCAGCTGGCTGCTGCAGAACGTGTCCTGGACCCGGGCCCAGCACCGCATCAGCGCGTGGGGGGCGGACACGGCGTCTGCCCGCCTGCTGGACGTGAAGCCGGGCACAGCCTGCCTGGTGATCGAACGCCTGACCTGGCGGGGCGAACAGCCCATCACCCGGGTGCGCCAGGTGTTCCTCGGCGACGCCTGGGATCTGGTGGCCCGCTTCGCGCCCGGCGCACGCTAGCGCGCACGCTTCCGCGCGTTCAGATCAATACGTCGCGCACTGCCGCCAGCGCACCGGCTCATCCACGCCGGGGCGGGCATTGAGCTGCACGCGCACCGTGCGCAGGGCGGGGTAGCGCAGCACCTGCGTGCAGACGCGCGGCCATACGTCGTCAAGTTCGCCGGTGCGGTTGATCGCCAGGGTCTGCCGGGTCAGCCAGACGCCGCTGGCAATGCCGGGCTGCCCAGCCAGCGCCCGGGCCAGATCCGCCTGATAGCGGTCAAGGGTCGCCATATCCGGGTTGGGATCGCTGTGGCCATCGTCTGCCGGGGTGGAAACGGCCGCAGCAGGCACCGCGGCTGCCGGTGCGGCCGCCGGGGTGGCAGTGGCAGGCGCGGCGGCGGCGATGTCGGCGGAGGCCGGGGCGGTAACCGCCTGCGGCGCCGGTGACGCCAGGTGCAGTCCCTGCAGGCCGAGGCCGACCAGCAGGCCGACGGTTACCGACGCCAACGCGGCAATGGCGATGCGACGCAGGGCCTCATGGCGCGCAGTGGCGCGCACGCGCGCCTCGATGTCGGCCGGCAGATAGGGCTGCAGCAATGGCCACAGGCGCGGGCCGTCCAGCACCTCCACGGCCTGCAGCTCGGCGGCACTGCGGCCATCGCGCTGGATCCGGCCTTCGGTGATCAGCACGCCGCCCTTGGCCCCGGCCAGCCGCGCTGCCGCGCCCAGTTCGTTCACCGCAGCGGTACCGATGCGATAGGCCAGGCCATGCTTGCAGGACACCCGCCAGGTATTGGGGCCATCGCTGAGCAGGAAATCGCTGCTGGGCTCGCGGGCATCCTCGGCAGGAACCTCCAGTTCGCGCAGGCCGCGCTGCTCGCGCAGCATCCGCTTGACCAGCGCGGAGAACTCCCGCCAATGCATGCCGGCCAAGGCCTGCAGGCCCAGTTGCATCTCCTTCTGCCGCCGCTTGATCCACCACAGGTGAACGACGGCCAGGGAACAGGTAAGCAGGGCCGACAGCAGGGCCAGGATCCAGGGAAGCATGCAGGGAGAGCGCGGAAGGGGCGAAAACGGAAGCGGACAGTGTAAAGCGCGCACTGCCTGGCAGGGTCAGGACGTTCCCCACAGCAAGCGTGATGGAACGCTCAGATCGGCGTTCCACAGACACGAAAAACCCGCCAATCCTGAAGCCGTGAGGGGAGGGAACAAACGGCAGGCGAAGCGATTGGCGGGTTGCTCGCGATTGTCAGGCAAATTTTATTGCATTGCAACAATCCATCGTCAGGGCACGCTGCCCGGCGACTGGTGGCTGCCCGGCGCCGGCGCATCGCTGCCCGAGGCCGCCCGCGTCTCCAGCTTGGCCAGGCGCGCATGCAGGGCGTCCAAGCGTGCCTCCAGCGCGGTGATCTCGTCGGCGGTGGGCACATGCAGCCGCTTGAGCACGCCCTGCACCTGGTCGTCGAAGGCCTTTTCGACCTTGTTCCAGGTGCCCGACGCCTTCTCGCGCGCCTCATCCAGCGAGGACTCGACGTTGTCGCGCCATCCCGGGCCCTGCTCGCCGGCGCGTTCACGGCGGCGGGCCTCCCAGGCCTCGCCTTCCTTCACCAGTCCGTCGAAGAAGCGGCTGCCTTCGGCCTGTGCCCGGCCCAGCGCACCCAGTCCGGCCAGCCAGACCTGCTGGGCCGAATCGCTCAGCTTGCGTGAGAAGCGTCCGGCCTGTTCACCAAAGGTGGCGTCGTCGTCGCGGCGGTCGTCGTTTTCATAGCGGTTCATCGCACTTCCCGTGGGAGTTGGACCTGCCCCCGAGAGTAGCGCGCGCCGCCGTTGCAGGGCCGTGACGGCCGCTGTCGTGGTTCAGCCCAGCTTTTCCTTCAGCACGCGCTGGATCTCGCTTTCGACCATGCCTTTCATCGCCGACAGCAGGAAGCCGAGCTTGGCAGTTACCCGCACGGCGCCCGGCTGCAGCTCGATCGCGCCGTCCACGCCGCTGCCGGAGAAATTCAGCACATCGGCGCTCCACGAGGACTTCAGGCCAAAGCGCTCGGCCAGCTTGGCGGCAACCTGTTCGATCGCCTCGCGCGCCTGTGCGTCGGGCAGGGCGTGGGCGTGGCGGACATCGATGGTGGACATGCAGGCTCCTGGCGCAGGGCGGGGTGATCAGAGAGGGCGAGCATTGTGCGCATCGATCGCGTCCGCGCCAAGCGCTCATCCGGGGTTCTTCTTCGATGCCGGCCAACCTGCTAGGCTGCGCCGCGTGCAGAACCTGCTTGTTCACTTCAGTCAACAACAACAGCCCGACCAGCCGCTGCGGCCCGGGGTGCAACGCATCGTGCGCCATGCCAACGGCAGCGTGCGGCTGGGCGAAGCGGGCAACGGCGCGTTGCTGCTGGCGCAGTTCTGCATGGATGATCGCGGCCTCTGGCTGCAGGTCGGCAACGGCATCCGCGGCATCCATGTCAACGGCCGCCCGGTACGGCGCATGGCGCTGCTGCGCGCCGGCGATGCGGTGTATGTCGATGGCGTGGAAATGCTCCTGCGGGGCGAAGCCGAGAGCCTGCTGCAGGCGCCGTCACCGGACGGCGAGGATGCCGGCGACGAGCAGCGCCTGCTGCGGGGCGTCGGTGGCCTGCACCATGGCCGCAGTTTCACCCTGTCGCGCGCCCGCGTGATCGGCCGCGGCACCGAGGCCGACATCGCCATCGACGATCCGGCGTTCGCCGAACAGCACGCGCGCGTGGAAGTGCACGGCGATCGTGTCCTGCTGCGTGACCTTGGCAGCGCCGACGGCACCTGTGTCAACGGCGTGGCCGTGCGCCACTGCTGGCTGCAACCGGGCGACCAGGTGGTATTCGATGGCCAGCACCGCTTCGTGCTGGAAGTGCCGCGTGACCCGCGCCGGCGGCCACTGGCGGCCGAGGACGCGTCCGGCCGCGAGGCCGAACGGGCGCCCGCCGAACCGCTCCCCCCGCGCCGGGTCCGCCGTTGGCCGTGGCTGCTGGTCAGCGCGCTGCTGCTGGCTGCGCTGCTCAGCCTGCTGCTCTGGTTCGGCGCGCGCTGAGCCTTTCGTCTCCGTGCTTCGGGCAGGCGCCGGCCCTGGTCGGCAACTGCCGGCGCATTGCTGCGGGCGATGGATTCCGATGAAACCAAATTTCCCTTGCCGCGCAAGGCCGCAAGGCTGGTGCACTGCGGCATACTAGGGATCTTGCCCCACAGGTGTGACATGACGCGCGCGTTCAACTTCAGTGCCGGCCCTGCAACCTTGCCGGAATCGGTCCTGCGCCAGGCGCAGGCGGAAATGCTGGACTGGCACGGTACCGGCGCCTCGATCGTGGAAATGAGCCATCGCGGTGCGGAATTCATGTCCGTCGCCGCCGAGGCCGAGGCGGACCTGCGCCGTCTGCTCGATATTCCCGAGGACTACGCCGTGCTGTTCCTGCCCGGCGGCGCCACCACCCAGCAGGCCTTGATTCCGCTGAATTTCGCCAGCCCCGGCCAGCGCGCCGACTACGTGGTCAGCGGCCACTGGGGCAGGACGGCGGTCAAGCAGGCCGGCCCCTATGTGGACGTCAACATCGCTGCCAGCAGCGAGGACGGGGGATACCGCGAGCTGCCCGCGCGCAGCGGCTGGCAGCTTTCCCCCGATGCGGCCTATGTGCACATCACCGCCAACGAGACCATCCACGGCGTCGAGTTCCGTGACGTGCCCGATACCGGCGATGTGCCGCTGGTGGCCGATTTCAGCTCGTCCATCGCCAGCGAACCGCTGGATGTGCGCCGCTACGGCGTGATCTACGCAGGCGCACAGAAGAACCTGGGCCCGGTCGGCATCGCGGTGATGATCATCCGTCGCGACCTGCTGGAGCGCAGTGGCCAGCCGCGCGCGGACATCTTCGACTACCGCTCGCACGTGGCGCGCGACTCGATGCTCAACACCCCACCCACCTGGAACTGGTACCTGGCCGGGCTGGTGTTCAAGTGGATGCTGGCCGAAGGCGGCGTGGTCGAGTTCGCCCGGCGCAATGCGGCCAAGGCCGCGCTGGTGTACGGCGCCATCGATGCGTCCGGCGGCTTCTACCGCAATGAAGTCGCGCACGCGGCGCGCTCGCGGATGAACATTCCGTTCTTCCTGCCCAATGCCGATCTCGATGCGCGTTTCGTCGCCGAGGCCAAGGCCGCCGGCCTGCTGGCGCTGAAAGGCCACAAGGTGGTCGGCGGCATCCGTGCTTCGCTGTACAACGCCATGCCGCTGGCGGGTGCGGAGGCGCTGGTCGCCTTCATGGCCGACTTCCAGCAGCGCTACGGCTGAGCAATGAACGGCGCGCACCGTCGGGTGCGTGCCCACGCAACAGGGAATTCCGATGGCAAGCAAATCCAGCAAGAAGGCGCCGAAGCAGGCCGCACCGGCCAAGGACAGCGCTGCGTCCAAGGCCACGTCCAAGGCCAGGGCTGCATCGACGCCGGCCCCCACCCAGGCGCCGCTGGCACTGGCCGACGTGCGTTCGAAGATCGACCAGATCGACCGTGACATCCAGCGCCTGATCGCCGAGCGCGCGCAGTTCGCCCACCAGGTCGGCAAGGCCAAGGGCAAGCTTGCCGCCGCCGTCGATTACTACCGCCCCGAGCGTGAAGCACAGGTGCTGCGCATGGTGGTGGACCGCAACGAAGGCCCGCTCAGCGATGAAGTGCTGGTGCACGTCTATCGCGAGATCATGTCGGCCTGCCTGGCCCAGCAGGAGCCGTTGAAGATCGGCTACCTCGGCCCGGAAGGCACCTTCAGCCAGCAGGCCGTGCTCAAGCATTTCGGCCGCTCGGCGCTGGGCCTGCCATTGGCCAGCATCGAAGAAGTCTTCCAGGAAGTGGAAGCGGGCAACGCCGATTTCGGCGTGGTGCCGGTGGAGAACTCGGGGCAGGGCACCATCCAGATCACCCTGGACATGTTCCTGACCTCCAACCTGAAGATCTGCGGCGAAGTGGAACTGCGCGTGCAGCAGTACCTGATGTCGCGCAGCGGCCGCATCGAGGACATCGAACGCGTCTACGGCCACCCGCAGTCGTTCATGCAGACCTCGGCGTGGATGCGCGCCAACCTGCCCAAGGCCGAGAAGATTCCGGTTTCCAGCAACGCCGAAGGCGCACGCCGCGCCCGCAACGCCGACGATGCGGCGGCCATCGGTGGCGAAAGTGCCGGCCACGTGTACGGCCTGAAGAAGGTGGTGACCAAGCCGATCCAGAACGATGCCGACAACACCACCCGTTTCCTGGTGGTGGGCCGCAACATCTTCCCCACATCCGGCCATGACCGCACCTCGGTGCTGGTCTTCATCCATGACAAGCCGGGTGCACTGTTCGACGTGCTCAGTCCGTTCGCGCGCCACGGCATCAGCATGAACCGCATCGAGTCGCGGCCTTCGCACCACGGCAAGTGGGAGTACGGCTTCTTCATCGATCTGGCCGGCCACATCGACGACGCGCCGATGCAGGCCGCGCTGGCCGAACTGGAAGCCCACTCGGCGCAGATCAAGGTCCTCGGCTCCTATCCGGTGGCCGTGCCCTGATGCCTGCCGCGGTGGCCGCGGCCACCGCCCCTTGATGCACCGCCGGCCTGCCGGCGTCTACGGAATGATCGAACGATGAGCAACGCGCAACACTGGATCGCCCGCAAGGGCCAGCCGCTGCAGGGCAGCCTCACCATTCCCGGCGACAAGTCGGTGTCGCACCGCTCGGTGATGTTCGCCGCGCTGGCTGACGGCACCTCTCACATCGAGGGCTTCCTGGAAGGCGAAGACACCCGCGCCACCGCGCGCATCTTCAGCCAGCTGGGCGTGCGCATCGAAACCCCCAGCCCGTCGCAGCGCATCGTCCACGGCGTCGGCATCGATGGCCTGCAGGCGCCCAGCGCAGCGCTGGACTGCGGCAACGCCGGCACCGGCATGCGCCTGCTGGCGGGCCTGCTGGCCGGGCAGTCGTTCGACTGCACCCTGATCGGCGACGAATCGCTGTCCGGCCGGCCGATGCGCCGTGTCACCGGCCCGCTGTCGCAGATGGGGGCGAAGATCGACACCCAGGACGATGGCACGCCGCCGCTGCACGTGCATGGCGGCCAGGCACTGCACGGCATCGCGTTCACCTCGCCGGTGGCCAGCGCGCAGATCAAGTCGGCCGTGCTGCTGGCGGGCCTGTACGCACAGGGCGAAACCAGCGTCGTCGAACCGCACCCGACCCGCGACTACACCGAGCGCATGCTGTCCGCGTTCGGCGTGCAGATCGAGTTCTCGCCGGGCAAGGCCCGCCTGCGCGGTGGCCAGCGCCTGCGTGCCACCAACATCGCGGTGCCGGCCGATTTTTCCTCGGCAGCGTTCTTCCTGGTGGCCGCCAGCATCATTCCCGGCTCCGAGCTGCGCCTGAAGCAGGTTGGCCTGAACCCGCGTCGCACCGGCCTGCTGCATGCGCTGCGGCTGATGGGGGCGGACATCACCGAAGAAAACCCGGCCGAGCAGGGCGGTGAGCCGGTCGCTGACCTGGTGGTGCGCTACGCGCCGCTGAAGGGCGCACGCATTCCCGAAGCGCTGGTGCCGGACATGATCGATGAATTCCCGGCCCTGTTCGTCGCCGCCGCTGCCGCCGAAGGCCAGACCGTGGTGAGCGGTGCAGCGGAGCTGCGGGTCAAGGAATCCGATCGCCTGGCAGCGATGGCCACCGGCCTGCGCGCGCTGGGCATGCAGGTGGATGAAACCGAAGATGGCGCCACCCTGCATGGCGGCACCCGTCTGGGCAGCGGCACCATCGAAAGCCACGGCGACCATCGCATCGCCATGGCCTTTGCCATTGCCGGCCAGATCAGCGACGGCGAAGTACGGATCAACGACATCGCCAACGTCGCCACCTCGTTCCCCGATTTCGACGGCCTGGCACGAAGCGCCGGATTCAACCTCGCCGATCATCCGTAGCGCCGGGCCATGCCCGGCGAGGCCCGCAGAATCGGTAGCGCCGGGCCATGCCCGGCGAACACGCATCAGACGTGCAGATAAAATGACGGAGGCCGAAGCCTCCGTCGAACATCACGAACCCCTCGTCCGCGATCAACGCTGCTCGGTACGGAAATCCACCGGGACCCGCACCACACTGGCCACAGCGCGGCCATCCTGCACGGCCGGCTGGAACTTCCAGTTCTGCACCGTGCGCAGGACCGCACGATCCAGATCACGGCTACGTTCGCCACTGCGCGACACGATCGCAGCATGGGTGACGTTGCCGCGGGTATCGACATCAAGGCTGGCGATCACGCTGCCCTGCACACCGTTACGAAGCGCGGCCGCCGGATAGTCCGGCTTGCTGTTGCTGGCCAGCGGGCGCGCCTCGCGGTTGCGTACTGCCGGCACCGCCTTGCGCTCGCTGGTGGCCGGCGTGGCCTGTCGTGCGGCAGGCGGTGCCGTTTCGGCAACAGGCGTTTGCCCGGTGGCGGGCAGCATGCGCTCGCCGACCGGCGCAGGCGCCACCTCATCCGGTCCGGCATAGCGCAGCCAGAGCAGCGCGGCCGCGAACATCGCCACGATCAGCGCGACCCACAGCCAGGGCGACGTGGCCCGGCGCGGCGTGCCGTCCTGCTGCATCTGCGGCGAATGAAGGTCTTCATGGGTGGTGACAGTCATCGCAAACTCCTTACGTCGGTTGACGACGTGCCGAGTGTTGCCCGAGGCCACGAAGAAAAGTGTCAGTGTTGCGTCAACGCAACCGGGAGGGTTCAGTTTGCCTTCCGGTATGCGTTCAGTTACTGCGTCTTGAAGTCAAACGGCACTTCAATGGTGCCCGGTACCGCCTGCCCGTTGCTCTGCGCCGGGGTGAAGCGCCAGCGGCGCACCGCGTCGGTCGCTGCGCGGTCCAGGTCACGCGAGCCGCTGCGCTGGATGACGGTGACGTTGTTCGGATAGCCCGTAGCGTCCACCTCCACCCGCACCACCACACTGCCGGTTTCGCCCGCACGCAGTGCAGCGGCCGGATAGGCCGGCGGCGGCGATTGGCCCGCGATCGGCATGGGCTGGCTGCCGCCACCGGCGACTGGCGCGGTGCCGGGTGCAGCGGGTGCCGGTTCAGCCATTGCAGGCGGCGGGGGTGGGGCGGTTTCCACCAGCTTCGGCGCGTCTTCCGGTGCCGGCGCCGGCTTGGCGTCGGGCATGTCGCTGGACCCGGCTGCCGCCGGCAGGGGTTCCGGCAGAGGCTCCACCTGGGCGGTTTCCTGCGGCGTCTGTGCCGCAGGGTCGGCGCGGAAGAATTCCTTGTCGCGGCCCGTCAGCCAGACCACCACGAACAGCAGCACCCCCACGCCGAAAGCGATGCCGGCGATCTTCAGGGCGTTGCGCGGAATATGCACAGTGAACGACTTGGCGGACGACGAGCGGGATGCAGACATGGACCGGACCAGTACGGAATAGCCCGATTCTGCCACGGCCCGAATGAACCGGGCGGCAGAAATCCGCATAACAGGCGATAATCCCGGTCCTGACCACCCACCACGACACCTGCCATGCTTGATCCAGCCCTGCTCCGCCACCAGCCCGCCGACCTCGCCGAACGCCTGCGCACCAGCCGCGGCTTCGAGCTCGACGTGTCTGCCCTGGAGTCCCTGGAGGCTGATCGCAAGCGCATCCAGGTGCGGACCCAGGAACTGCAGAGCCTGCGCAACAGCCGCTCCAAGGCCATCGGCCAGGCCAAGGCCAAGGGCGAGGACGTCTCGGCCATCATGGCCGAGGTCGCCGCCTTCGCCGACGAACTGAAGGCCTCGGAAGTGGCGCTGGACGAGCTGCGGGAGAAGATCGAAGCAATCTCGCTGGGTATTCCGAACCTTCCGGCCGACGACGTGCCGGCCGGTGCCGACGAGAACGACAATGTGGAGCAGGCGCGCTGGGGTACCCCGCGCCAGTTCGATTTCAAGGTGCTGGACCACGTTGAACTGGGCGCCCGCAACGGCTGGCTGGATGGCGAAACCGCCGCCAAGCTGTCCGGTTCGCGCTTCACCGTGCTGCGCGGCCCGATCGCGCGCCTGCACCGTGCGCTGGCCCAGTTCATGGTCGATCTGCACACGGGCGAACACGGCTACGAGGAAACCAACGTACCGCTGCTGGTCAACGCCGAATCGCTGCGCGGCACCAGCCAGCTGCCGAAGTTCGAGGATGACCTGTTCAAGACTGCCGTCGGCGAGTCCACGCGCTACCTGATCCCCACCTCGGAAGTGCCGCTGACCAACATCGTGCGCGACGAGATCGTCGACGCCGAGCGCCTGCCGCTGCGCATGACCGCGCATTCGATGTGCTTCCGTGCCGAGGCCGGCAGCGGCGGCCGCGACGTGCGCGGCATGATCCGCCAGCACCAGTTCGAGAAGGTCGAGCTGGTCTCGATCTGCCAGCCGGAAGACAGCGAGGCTGAGCACCAGCGCATGACCCGCTGTGCGGAAGTCGTGCTGGAAAAGCTGGGCCTGCCGTACCGCAAGGTGCTGCTGTGCACCGGCGACATGGGCTTCGCGGCGGTGAAGACCTACGACCTGGAAGTCTGGCTGCCGTCGCAGGAAACCTACCGCGAGATCTCCTCGTGCTCGAACTGCGGTGATTTCCAGGCCCGCCGCATGCAGGCGCGCTGGCGCAACCCGGCCACCGGCAAGCCGGAGCTGGCGCACACGCTGAACGGCTCGGGCGTGGCCGTTGGCCGCGCGATGATCGCAGTGATGGAGAACTACCAGAACGCCGACGGCAGCATCACGGTGCCGGAGGCGCTGCGCCCGTACATGGGTGGCCTGGACACCATCGCCTGATATCCGCGGCACACCGGGCCGGGCTCACGCCCGGCCGCTCTACTGTGGGGCGACCACCCGCAGCTTCTGCAACGGTACCCAGCCGGCGTCCCCGGTTTCCGGCACGCACCATGCCCAGCCGTTGAGCGTGCGCACCCCGCGCAGCAGCTGCCCGGGATCGACATCCAGCTCCCGCGCGCAGTAATCCGCGGTGGCAAACGCGTCACCCTGCGCATCGCGACCGATCACCGGTGCCGGCACGAATCCAGGCTGCTGCCCCTCGGCCTGGCACAGGAACCAGTCCTCCCACCCCTCCGGGCCTTCATAACGCTCGCCTACCACCAGCGCCTGGCCGCGGCGCAGGGTGATCGGGTGTGGGAATTCGCTGCGGTGCGTGGTCGTCACGATGTAGTTCATGACCCACTGTACCGTCTCCGCCGGGCATGGCCCGGCGCTACCCGCCCGGTGTGCTGACACCGGGCCGTACCCGAACGGTGTGGTAGCGCCGGGCCATGCCCGGCGGGCGGGAACGGGGCCACAAAAAAACGGCCCCGCATTGCGGGGCCGCCGGGGTGGGCCGGGAGGGGGGAGGGGAATCCCGGCCCGCGTTCAACGCCCAGACGAGGAGAGAGGGGCGCTGAACGCTGGAACGCGTTACGCCGCTGCCGCTTCCGCCGCCTCATGCGAGGGCAGTGCAGCCAGTGCACCGGCAATGGCATCTTCGCGGTGCTGCGGCGAGTAGGCGATGCCCTCGGCACGCACGAACTCGACCTCATTGATGCCCATGAAGGCGAACACCTGGCGCAGGAACGGCTCCTGGAAGTCGGCCGGCGAATCGGTGTAGATGCCGCCACGGCTGCTGGCGATGATCACCCGCTTGCCACCGGCCAGACCCACCGGGCCATTCTCGGTGTACTTGAAGGTGCGCCCGGCCACGGCCACGCGGTCGATCCAGGCCTTCAGGGTGGACGGGATGCTGAAGTTGTACATCGGCGCGCCGATCACCACGACGTCGGCATCGAGGAACTGCTGCATCACCTGTTCAGCGTCGGTCGCCTCGGCCGCATCGGTCTTGGCCAGCGAGCTGCTGCGCAGATGCGGTACCGGATTGGCGTCAAGATCGCGATAATCGACCTGCAGGCCGTCGATCTGGTCCTTGAACCGGGCCACCACCGCCGCCGACAGCTGGCGGGAGACGGAATTGTCGCCAAGCACGCTGGCGTCGAGATGCAGAAGCTTCATGGCAGTCACCTATGTTCTGGAAGGAGGGGCGGGTTTGCCGCCGACGGAGAGAACGATAGGTTGTTGCAAAGGCGGAATAAAGGTGGTTGAATGCCACGTATTGTTCTAGATATGGAACTCGGGCATGCATGACCTGAATGATCTGTACTACTTCGCGATGGTGGTCGACCACGGCGGGTTCGCCGCGGCCGAGCGCGCCCTGGGCATCCCCAAGTCGCGCCTGAGCCGCCGCATCAGCCAGCTGGAGACCGACCTGGGCGTGCGCCTGCTGCAGCGCTCCACGCGCCGCTTCGCGGTCACCGACGTCGGCACCAGCGTGCACCGTCACGCCCAGACCATGCTGGCCGAAGCACAGGCCGCACGCGAAGTGGTGGACCGCCTCAGTGCGGAGCCGCGCGGCGTGGTCCGTGCCAGCGTGCCGGTGTCGTTGGCGCAGATGCAGCTGCCCAAGCTGCTGCCCAAGTTCCTCGAGCAGTACCCGAAGGTGCGGCTGCAGCTGAACATCAGCAACCGCCGCGTGGACATCATCAACGAAGGCTACGACGTGGCCCTGCGCGTGCGCTCGCGCCTGGACGACGACGGCAGCCTGGTGATGCGCAGCTTCGGCCAGGTGCAGGAACTGCTGGTGGCCAGCCCGAAGTACCTGGACCGCGCCGGCCGCCCGAAGGAGCCGGAAGAGCTGACCCAGCACGTCACCCTCAGCATCAGCGAGGACGAGGCGCGCCAGCGCTGGGAACTGCATGGCCCGGAAGGCGAAGTGCGCCGGGTGGACCTGCAGCCGCGCGTGGCCGGCTTCGACTTCCCGCTGCTGCAGAGCATGGTGAAGGACGGTTTCGGCATCACCATGCTGCCGGAGACCGTGTGCGCCGACGCCGTACGCAATGGCGAACTGGAGGTGGTGCTGCCGGACTGGTCGCTGCCACAGGGCGTGTGCCACGCCGTGTTCGCGTCGCGTCGCGGCCTGCTGCCGGCGGTGCGCGTGTTCATCGATTTCCTGGCCGAGCACCTGCCGCCGCAGCTGGAGGCCTCGCGCCTGCATTGCGATGGCGCCTGCGAGAAGGCCAAGGAACGCATCAAGGCCAGCGCGCTGGGTGCGCTGGCGGTGGATGCGGGCTGAGGCTGGAGCGGTAACGCCGGGCCAGACCCGGCCGCGACGACGGTCTTGGGCAAATCGCCCAGCCGTGCGAGAATGCGTGCCCGGCCAGCAGTGCCGGGCCGATACGGAGAGATGGCCGAGCGGTTTAAGGCACCGGTCTTGAAAACCGGCGAAGGGTTAAACCTTCCGTGGGTTCGAATCCCACTCTCTCCGCCAATAAAAAGCGCAACATCATGATTCTAAAGGATGTTGCATTGAGTTGTCCGCGTCGTTCCCTGCATTGTTCCCTACAAGGCGGGAGGTGACCGTTCGCCGCGTCACACCGGCTATCCATAACGCCTTGTCCCGTCTGGCGGCTCCGCTCATAACGCTCACTCCGCCGGAGTGGGGGACCGTTGCACGTATTGCCGTATCCCTCGCTTCTTTTGCTTGGGTGACGCTGCTAGGCCGAATCTCTTGAAGACACGACCGACCTGCGTTGCGGTCCAGCGCCCACCTTTCCGGGTCGGCCAATTGTTGTCATTCAGCCAGTCCGCATAGTCGACATGGAGCATGCTCGGGTACTGCCGGGACGCTTCCCGCAGTAGTTCTGCCGTCTTCATGGCGTACTCGTCTGCGAGCTTTCGTCGCTTGCCATTTGCGGCCGTGGTGTCGGTATTGCGCACATCACGAAGGGCTGGGTTGCCACCGGTTCTGGCCAATGCCGCCTCCTAATTGCGAAATGTAAATAGCGGTACTAAGTATTACACGAGAGCACACACGCAGACGCTCTTGAAGGCATAGGCAATGGAAGACACGGATTTAAAGAAATCGAGAACGGCCCTGCAGATGCAGACCGCTGACTGGCTCCTTCGCGGGGAGCACAACGTTATGGTGACTCTGACGTTCAGTGGGGAAGACGGAGTGAGCTACAAGTTTGCGGAGGATGCCTTCGGCACCTTCGCTCACAAGCTCAAGTGCCACCTGTTCGGCAGGAACTCGAAGAAGCGAATCGCCATGTGTCCGATAGTCGAGGACTACGGGACGGAGATGATGTGGAGCACATCGCCGGCCGGGGTTCGACAAGGAACGCACATTCATTGCCTTATGCGCCTGCCCGGAAGCCCGATGGACCACAGGGATTTGGTCCGCAAGCTCTGGCGGTCTTCAGGGCGTCGCTGCGGTGACCCAAAAATCAACTGCCCCAACAGGGATGATTGGTACGTCGAAATGAAAGAGGAGCATGACAGGGTTGAGTTGACGAACTACGCCTTAAAGAAATGCGAGCGCAACGTCGACGGTGTTCTCGTGAAATTTGTACCTACTCGGGCTTCGATTTAAGAACTGGATTCACTTCGTATGGAGGCTTTGGCCTCGGGGGTACATCGCTATCGGATAGCTCTGGGGAGTCAGCTCTCCCCAGATTTATCTATGGAAGGGGACTGGATAACGGGTAGGTGGATTTTCAATTGTCCCCCCCAATTCATTGCTATGCAATTGGCTTGTTGGCAGGAAGGTATAAATCCATCGTCAATCGAAAAGTCGCTCGAAATTGAGCAGTTTTGCAAGAGAATCGTCGTTAAAGTGGTTCTTTGTTAGTCCAATCATTGCGTCGAATATCCATTCGGCAGCTGCGCTCGATTGAGCTGCTTGGTTAGGGGAGGCAGAGAGTACCTTGAGATGCAGAATCGGCTCGACATAGTCCTTGTGATGGGTGAGAGCATGTGTGTTTCCAAGTAGCACGGACTTGAGTGCGTGAGTACTGCAGTTGAATTTGAGTCGGCTGTACTTCAGAACCTGCGCAGCCCCTTTCTTGATGTCATCTGTCCGGTCCAGCCCGGGTAGCTCTTTCGTATTTGCGACTCGCTTCTCGATGCGCTCTCCGTTCTCCATTGCTGTGAAGTTGCCGCAGCCAAAGCGATGCCAACGGATATTTGCATGTTCGTCGCCGAACGATTCTTCATATGAGTTGGCTTGCTTGAACCAGTTTGAGCAAATCTGCTTCACGATATCTGGCGACGAAGCAAGCTCTGCCAAATCCTCAAGCGGCCATGTTGGCGCTGCATCGGGACATGGCAGTTTGACCGGTAGAAGTTGGTGGGATGCACCAAGAAGGATAGAAGCCGACACGCACTCGGATAGAGTGACGTTACTCCACTGGTGGTTATTGTCTGAAATGGCCACTTCGGGCTTCAGGTTAAGCACGAGTGGATAGGAGATAAGCGGCTTGGCTTTCACTTCGACGAACGCGATCAGGTCCTCGGTAGCAATGGTGAGGTCAAATTCACCTCTAGCTCCACCGCCATCACGTAGGCGAGGCTCAGGGCTTGTCCCAGTCGTGGAGAGTAGGCGTCGGAGAATTGACCGGATGACGAGGATTCCATGGTCGCCGATAGCTCGGCCCCCCGGTTTAGCCAGCAGGTCTACGTTCGGGAAGTCGCGAGTGACACCATTCTGCTTTTTCCTTGAACTGCCGGGTAGGTACATCGCACTCAACGGCTTATTCGCCGGAGACATGGTGCTAGTTCCGTCGCCAGATACCGGTTCAATCCATTGCGCCACACAAATAGGGCACATCCACGTATAGGGGAACGTCGCTGCCAATGAGCCGCAACGGACTGCTTTCTGCTGAAACTCTCCTTCGGCATCAATAAGGTTGTTGGTGTATATGCCTGTAATGCAAAAGTCGAACAGCGCGGAGAGTGCCTTCGTACACTCGCTCGAGGAATAGACGTTCGTTTGTCGCAGCAACCTCAGGCTCTCGATGAAGCTTTCTACGACTCGGTCAACAGCTAAATCGAGTTGGCTCAACTCTGCCGGTCGGCGGAATGCAGCTTGTCTGTAGAGGTTGGCGTTAAGGTGATTAAAGGCCGCACAAGAATTTGGCGGCACTCGCGAAGCGCAGTTGGTGCAAGGGCCGAGGAATGTAGGCCTAGATGCTCTCGGCATGTCAGGCATCCCCGAGCAACGAGCTTGCGGGAACTCCCAGGGCTGTGGCCAGTCTCTCGATGTTGTCAATCGAGACGTTGCGTTCGCCGCGCTCGACTGAACCGACGTAGGTGCGATGAAGTCCACACAAGTCAGCAAGTGCCTCCTGCGACAGGCACTTCTCCAGTCGGGTCTTCTTGAGGTGTACTGCGAAGGCAAGCCGGAGTCTGCCTGTGTTGTCTCCGAGGGGCATCGGTGGGCTACGCCAAGTTACGTTGCCCCTAATGCTCTTGGCTTGTAGACTATCAATCTACAGACTATAGGTAGCGCCAATTGAGCAGCAATCGACAGATTAGGTTCGCGGTGTCCTACAAGCGGGACGTTGGTAGCAAGGACGACTTCGACCTAGCGATGTTGGAGTTAGGTGCGCTGACTGATGGACGTGCGGTGGTGTGCACCGCCATTGAGGCGGCGAACCATCTCGGGTTGAGGGTTCTGCCTCTTGTCGAAGGACACCAAGCCTTCTGTATCGGGGAGGGAACGGTTGATGTCCTAGCTTCGCTGGTTCGCCGTCTTGCATTCTGGGACTACGTGTTCTGTGGTGCCGATGACATCCCAAAGCCTGATTGCGTGTCTGTCGACGCTGCATTTCTGGAGCTTGGCGAAGTCATTGCCTTCGCTACACAGTCACAGATTCTAGAGTGGTCGGCGTACGCTAGGGAATCGCGTGGCTTCAATTCGGCACTTACAGGTGGCGGCTCCATAGAGGACCTGAAGGCGCTGGCGTCGCCAACTATAGATATGGCCATCAAGTCCTCGCTTACGCCGGCTTCGAGGCGCAGGAATGACTATCTCACTCATGGGTTCCACAAGTACAAGGCGAAATTCTTCCCTCGCCTCGCGCGCTCCCTAATCAATTTCACGTGCCCGCAGAGCGCTGGTGTCGTCCTTGACCCTTATTGTGGCAGTGGAACGACCGGGGTTGAGGCCATGCTTCTTGGCCTTGAGTGCCTCCAGTTCGACATCGACCCTTTGTCTGTTGAAATCGCAAATGCGAAGGCCCAGTACAAGGACGTCGATGTCGAAGCGTTCCATCGGGTGGTTCTTGGTTTGCCGAAGTCACTCCCCAATGAGAGCCTGTTTACTCACATGCCGGTTCACCAATACCGAATCCCCGCATTTTTGCTTGAGCGGAAGCCGAGGCACTTGACCGAAGCTATCCGTGTCGAAGTTGAAGCTGAGGCCACTGCTATTCGTACGCTGCTTGACGAACTGCAAGATGCCTCGGTGCGGGCTTTGCTTCGGCTCTGCTTGAGTCATGCGCTTGCGACGAAGATTTCACTGCGCTGGATGGGTACGGGAGATAACCGATACGCCCTAGAGGTCGCGAGCCGGGGGCTGTACCAGATTTTCCGGACGCAAGCCGCTTACATGATGACTAAGCTGGGGTGTGTGAGCGCGTTGAAGCAGGGTTGCTACTTGCAGCATGACGGTGAGGCAACCGCTTCTGTCGCTGATTGCGCCGATATTCCACTTGCCTCTGAGTCGGTGGACTGCGTGGTTACATCGCCGCCTTACCTGCCTGCGGCTTCCGGTCGGGAGACCTATCTTCGCAGCCGAGCAACATCTCTCGTCGGTCTTGACCTTCTCACAGAGGAGGAAATTCATGAGCGCGAGACTCGCATAGTTGGCAGCATCATGGCAGAGCCTGGCGGCAGCATCCCGCTTCCGGCTGCTGTGGAGGATTTGGTTCGATGGATGACGCCGCAGCGTGAGCGGGCTTCCAAGGCTCAGCCCACCGCAGCGTACTTTGAGCGGCTGGGAGCTTCATTGGCAGAAATGAAGAGGGTGCTAAAGCCCGGGGGCATGATTGCGTTGGTTGTTAGCAAAGAGCACATGTTCTATGCCATGAAATCACGTGAGGTGCTCCGTCGATTCAGCATGGTGGACTCTATTTCGGAGTTGGCTACCCATCCGAAATTTGGTATCGAGCTAGTGCTACAGGGGGTTCAGGAGCTTGAGTTGCCCAAAATGGATTTCGCTGCTCGTCCCGGTTCCCGCGGAACGTACAGCGAAGCCATCCTTTTCTTCCGTAAGGGATAGGTCGGAAGGTATAGCTATGGCGTACCTCTGATGGCTAGTCATGAGGTCATTCCACAATGGTCGTCGCAGAAGTTCTCAAGGTTATGGGACTGGCGGCTAGCCAGGGTCGCCATTTCAGCCGAGCCGAGCCAAGCCAAGGCACGGTACGGTACGCAATCGCTGCCTTGAATCGTCGCCTGCTGGTAGCGGCCGGGCAGCAATGAGCGGCTGACCATCATCGGCATCAGCAATGCCACACCGTCTGCCGCATCAACGGGTCACCTCGAAGAGGCATCTCCTACGTGCCGTCTTAGCGCACCGTTGGCGGTCCCGCCGAGACCACGGTCGCGCAGTCCGATATGACGGGTTTCATGCCTTTACCGGCCACGTTCACCATATGAAAGCAGGCACTGAACACACGCGCCTGTGCTTCACCCTTCTTGCCCGGCGTGCCGGGTGTGCGCCCCCATATCTCCACCTGGTAGCGCTTGCCCGGCCGCAGCGCGGGGGCGGCCGCCGCGCCCTCGCCGTAGGTGAGGCACTGGCCGGGGGGCAGCGCAGGTTCGGTTGTGCCTTCGCGCAGAAAATCATGTTCCCATAGCGAGGGGCCACCGGTGCCCACTTCCATCACGGACACGCCGGTGACAAGGGGAGCGTTGACGCGCGTCTCACGGGTATCGGGCACGCCGAAGCAGGGCACGCCATCACGGCCCTGTATCGTCGCCTGCTGGTAGCGGCCGGCTGGCGATGAGCCGCTGGCCATCATGGGCAGCAGCAGGCCCAGCAAGGTCAGCGGCAGTCTCGTCATGGCGTCGTCCACGAAGAGGCATCCGCTACTTGCCGGCTGGCTGCGCGGCTGGTGGTGCGGAAGAGGGCGCCGTTGCGCATTCCGAAATGACAGGCTTCACCGCGCCTTTGCCGGCGACGTCCTCAACATGGAAGCAGGCGTTGAAGACGCGCTTCTGCGCCTCGCCCTCCCTGCCTGGTGCGCCGGGTGTGTAACCCGAGAGAACCACCTGGTAATACTTGCCCACCCCCAGTGCCGGGGCGGCAGTCTTGCCTGCGCCATACGTCAAGCACTGGTCTGGAGGCATCGCAGGTTCGGGAGCCCCTTCGCGCAGGAAAATGCGCTGCCATACAGGCTGATTTCCTTTACCCACTTCCGTTACTGTCACGCCGGCGATGAGCGGGGGAGCGTCACGCGTTTCACGCGTGTCGGGCACACCAAAACAGAGTGTGCCTTCTCTCTCCTGGATCGTTGCGCGCTGATAAGTGCCTCGCGGCTGCGAGCAACTGGCCATCATCGGCAGCAGCAGACCCAGCAGACCAAACAGGGCTAGCGGCAATCGCACGCGCATCATCGGGTTGTCCTCGGCAGGTTGTCCTTGCTGCTGCGGTCGGCAAGGAACTGGGAGAGGGCGCGTTCCAGCTGCGCGCCGATATCAGCTGTCGCGCGATAACGGACATTGTTCATGCGCCACTGGGAGTCACGGAAGGTGACCAGGAAGTAATCTGCCAGCATATTGCCCTGTGCCTCCATGTTGTACTCATGGAACAGGCGCGTTTCGTCGAGCAGATAGTCGTAGCTCATGTTCGGCCGGGGCGCCCGCACCAGTTTGACGTTGTAGCCGAGCTGATACTGCCAGACGTGGGTCATCTCGTGGATGAAGAACTGCTGGAAATCGATGTCGTCGGCGGAGTAATCCTCCCGATAGATACCCTTCGGGAAATACATCTGCCCGTTGGGCGTCACGGCAGTGTCCTTGTCCTGGAAGCCGAAGAACATCCAGTAGCCGTGGTTGTGGACCTTCACGGTGCTGTAGTCGACTGCATCGCCGAACACCAGGCGTGCCATTTCGATCTCGCCGGCGGTCATGGCGCGTTCGTGGCCAGGCGCACTGACCGGTACCACGGAGGTGCCCATGCCCTCGGCGGTGGTCACCACACCGTCCACATCGAACACTTCCGCCTCGTCGGTGCTGGCCGGTGCCGTACGCGCGCAGCAGCCGGTCGGCTGTGTCGGCGGGCGCAGTTCGGCACGCACGATGGCCTGGCTCTGCGCGGTCGATACCCGCGCCGTCTCGCCCTGCGCATTGGTGGTGCCGGAAAGGGTCTGGCCATCGGCCAGATGCAGCGTGTACGGCACCTCGGCCAACGGCGCGCCCTGCACGCCGAGAAAACGGATGGCCTGGTCGAACGCGGTGGGCAGGGTGCGTGCCAGCTGCGCGGCCGTGCGGACTACCGCGGCCGCCTTGCCGCCACCGCCTGCGCTCCCGCCGCCGCCGCCACCCCCTCCGCCACCCGTGACATGCACCACGGCCTGCTGGCTGGACAACACCCGGCAGCCGCAGGCCAGCGCGCTGCCGTGCAACGCCACCGGCTGGCCATCCACCATCAAGGTGGCATCGCCTTCGACAATCGGAAAGACGCCTTTATGCAGGGTGGGGCAGGTCGCTTTGTCGCTGACCCGCGCGACGCCGATGCCGCCGATGTCGGTTTCACTTGAGGCCGTGATGACCCGTCCACCGCTGGAGGTCGGGTCCCCCATCACAATCCAGTTCCGTCCCATGGTTCGCTTCCGTTGCAGACCAAGGCTCCATGATGCGCCGGTTCAGGTCGGGCTGGCTGAATAGGGGGCGAGGCCGATGGCGGACCGCCGTGTGTCGCGACCCGCCGTGGTGCTGCGGGTTCTGCATCGACGCAGGCGTGCATCGGTAAGTGGCGTCGAGTGAAGGCGGTCACAGGTTGATGCTTCACTCGCGGCGCTCTGTCGCGTGCTGCGCCAAATGCCGCATCTGCCTCTTTTCCAGAGGCCGCGCAGGGCAAACGATGGCCGCGCCAAGGCATCCGCCCTGGCCGGGATTGGCGTCCCGAACTTACATGACGCGCGGCGTCGCGGTTGTAGTGGAAACTGCAATCGCGACAATGCATCACTCTGCCAGTTCATGGCGGATGGTGCGTGGGGATCACTGATCCGCCGGCTTCCTGCGGCATGTATCCGGCACGCCAACCCGCACCGTCCGCCACCTTGCCTTTGCGGGTGGCCCACCTGTGAGGTTGCCGCCATGCCTGACCTGCGCCCCGACTACCCCCGCCTGCACGCCCTGCTCGGCGATGCGCTGCGTGATCTTCCCAACAGCCTTGCTGAAAAGATGGAGGACGCCCTCGGCGATGCCGCCGCGTCCTCGCCACCGTCCGCGTTCTTCACCCATCTGCTGGGCCATGGCAGGAACCTGCGCGCGGATGGCCAGCCCTGGACCGAAACCCGCCTCAGCCCGGGGCGCGCGTTCGATCTGGCCCTGGCGACCCGATGCGCATCCGGCATCACCGCACTGACGGCGGTGCTGCAGGCGTCCCACGTGGCCCGGGAAAACGACGATCCGGACGGCTATCCCTCGGCGGCGCTGGTCCATGGCATGTTCGATGCCTGCCATGCGCTGTCGTTGCAGATCGAGCGCTGCCTCGTTCCCTGAGCCGCCTGTTGTCCCTCACACCTCGTTTGCATTTCCGCCGTCCGCCATTGCTAAGGTCGCTGCGCACCCCGAACAGGAACCTGCAATGACCCGGATGTCCTCGCTCACGCTGCTCGCACTCTGCCTCGCCCCCACGCTGGCCTTCGCCCAGTCCGATCGCGAGGTGGCCGAACACATGGTCACCCGCGCCGCCAACGTCTGCCCCGGCCACAGCGCCGAGCGCACCACGCCCACGGTGAAGAAGGTACCGGTCGGCGCGCTGCGGGTGATGCTCGATCGTGGCCTGGTGATGTGCCCGGACCGGCGCCTGGACGCCAGCGCGCCGGCCGTGTTCTATGGCCGGGTAGGCGTGTTCGGCTGGAACCCGGACGTTCCAGCGGCAGCGACCGTGGTCGTCGGCCAGATCGACGCGATGACGCGCAAGGATGAGTACCCGGTGGAAACCCTGGTGTGGGATGTCCAGGGCAGGGCGCTGAGCCAGCAGACCGTGCCGGCCTTCGAGCCGCGCCCTGGCGCCGCGGTGCTGTACAAGGTCCGCTAGGGCGCCATCGGCGGCGCGGTCTCCGGCACCAGCGTGAACCGGTAGCGGTTCTCGTACAGCTTCACTTCCAGCTGTGTCCGGCCGCGCCGTTCGAGGGTGTACAGCTTGCCGGCCCAGGGGCTGCCCAGGGCCGTGATCGGATTGATGTTGCCCAGCCGGCTGGCGTCCAGATGCACAACGACGCGGTCGTCCAGGTACGCCACCTTCACCGTGCTGAAGAACGTGGCGTACTGGCCGCTGGTCATCGCGGCATAGCCGGACAGCTCCGGGTGCGCCACCAGGAAGGCGAACTGCGTGCTGAAGTCGATGCCGGAAAGATCCGGCGCGCGGTACTGCGATTGCCGGGCCCACGCAGCGTCTGTGCTGTCCAGCGCATCGGCGGAGGTGATGGGGAAGAACTGGAGATCCATGTAACCGGGGCCATTGCCATCGACGCGGGCCTGCCCGCCTTCCACCGAGGCCGATGAGACCAGGTTCGGGTAGGCCAGCGCCGGCAGACCGCTGACACGGAACTCGCTGTGCGCCTGCACGTCCTGCGGCGGGTTGAAGAACTCGCCGACCTTCTCGCTCTGGCAAGCCGAGAGCAGGGCCAGCAGGGCCAGCGGCAACGCGCGTCCGAGCGCGGAAAGGGGGGGGATCATGCGATGTGCCTCATCCTTGGGGGACGACAGTAGACCACGCTCTGCGGCAGCGGCGCCGGTCCGACGCGTTGCGCTGCCTGTTCAGGCATGTATTTGCGGGGACTGCGTGCACAAGCCCGACGCGTGGATATGCTAGCGTTGAGACGTTCCACCGTTGGCCTGGATGCCTGATGAACTACGCTGAATGGATTCGCGAACAGCACGCGCGCAGTGTGGCGGCCGAGCAGATCGCCGAGGCCGCGCTGGATGGGCCGGCACTGTGTGCAGGCGACAGCGAAAGCCTTGCGCCGCTGCTGCGGGGAGTGAGCCAGCTGCTGGCGGTGCCGGTGGCCGATGTGCAGATTGTCGGCTCGGCCCGATTCGGCTTTTCGCTGCGCGATGGCGCGGCATTCGATCCCGCGTTTTCCGATCTGGATCTGGCCATCGTCAACGCCGGGCTGTATCAGCGGTGCTCGGCGCCGACGGCGGCGTCGCCCGATGCCGCCCGCTTCCCGGAGCGTGATTTTCCCGCCGACGAGCGCATCGCAGTGCGCAAGGCATTTGATGCGCTTTCACTTTCAGTGGCCGACCGCTTCGCCTACGTCTCGGTCGCGGTGTTCCCGGACCAGGCCGCGCTGGTGCGCGCACAGGCCGGGCGCATCCGTGCCTACCTGGGCGTTGCGGGCCCGGCGCCCGCTGTCCGGCCGGCCGATGCCGTTGATACCTCCTTCCAGCACATCGTGGATGCGGGCCTGCCGCAGTACCTGCTGCCCATCGCTGCCAGTACACCGGGCAATGCCTCGCCGTGGCTGGCTGACCGTGCGGCCTTCGAGCGCGCGTTCGGCGGCAGCAGCCTGCGCCAGGTGCGGCTGGCCGCGCTGGGGCGCGCGCTCGCCGACCTGGCGCAGGTGGTACAGGTGCACTGCTGTCTGGTGGGCGGCAGCTTCGTGGACGTCTCCAATGCCGTGCCGAACGATCTGGACATCGTGGTGTTCTACAGTGCGCGGGCAGACGTCAGCTTCGAGCCGGGGCGCGCCCTGCAGCGGCTGACCCGCAAGTTCCTGCTTGAACACATCGACATGCGCTTCGTGCCGTGCGACGCCGAGCCGTGGCTGATGGTCAAGCTGACCTCGTACTTCACCCAGTTGTATCAGTCGCGCCGGCCGGGCACGGACGCGCGTGAACATGGCCTGGTGCTGTTGTTGCCGGGCACCGGGGCGGGGCAGTGATGACCGCACGCCTGGCCAGCGCACCCACGGATGCCCCCGTCGCCACCGAACGGGTGCTGATGCCGCTGCCACCTCCGCAGCCATCCTTGGCGCTGGCGGGTCGGCTGCAGGCGTGCGATCTCAGCTTGCCCGCGTTGCTGCCCTGCGCGCGGCCCTGCGAAACGCTGTGGTCCCATCGCGGGCATCCGCGGTTGCGGGCGGCGGTGCAGCAGCTGCGCCATCCGCTGTCGGCGCACATGCAGATGCCGGCGTTCGATCTGGCCGCGCTGGCTGCAGCGGAGGCTGCCGAGGCCGAGGTCTATCGGCAGTGGCAGCGCACCGTGCACGGGCCGTTGTCGATGGCCGATGTACAGCGCTTCGTCTCCCTCAGCACGGGCGGTGACGGCGCGCTGCGCAGCGGGCCGGTATGGATCCGCGCCCGTGATGGGCGCGCGCAGCTGCCGATGGTGCCGGCCCTGCAGGGGGCCGCACGTTGGGACGAGCTGCTGCGGCAACGGGCCGCGCCCGATCCGGCCGAGGGCCTGCGGTCTGCGGTGCAGCTGCTGGCGCTGGCCAACAATGCGCATGCCTTTGCCGACGGCAATGGCCGGCTGGGGCGCGCGCTGTTCAATTTCTGCCTGCACCGTGCCGGACTACCGCAGGCCTGCTTCATTCCGCTGAAGGTACTGACGGTGCTGTCCCGTGGCGGCTACGAAGTGCGTCTGCGCGAGGCGGAACTGTACGGTCGCTGGGAGGGGCTGTACGCCTGGCACTGCGCGGCAATCGAGTTGTATGCATGGCTGGGACAGCAGCCGGCCATGCCCGACCGGAACGAGGATGTCTGATGTTCAACAAGCGCTACTGGCGGGTGCAGTCTGAAGTGAGCGAATGCGGGCTGGCATGCCTGGCGATCTGCTCGTCCATGCTGGGCGCGGATCTGGAAATGAGCGAGCTGCGGCGCAAGTACCACAACTCCCAGCGCGGTGTGGACCTGAACCAGCTGATCGCACTGGCCAGCGCGCTGGACATGCAGTGCCGGCCGGTGCGCTGTGAGCCCAGCGATCTGCAGCATCTGGGCACGCCGGCCATCCTGCACTGGAAGCTCAATCATTTCGTGGTGCTGGAGAAGGTCTCGCGCGGCCGCTACCACATCATCGACCCGGCCCATGGCTCGCTGTCCTTCAGCGAAGCGGAGCTTTCCCAGGCCTTCACCGGCATCGCGGTGGAGGTCAGTTCCTCGCCCAGCTTCCGGCCGCGCAAGCAGCGTTCGCCGCTCAACATCTGGTCGATGATCCGCTTCAAGGGCGGCGTCGGCACCGCGCTGTTCCATACGCTGGTCTACACGCTGCTGCTGCAGGGCTTCGTGCTGTTGTCACCGTTCTTCATGCAGCTGGCCGTGGACGAGGGCGTCCTGCGCGGCGACCGCGGCTTCCTGATGGCGCTGGCGCTGGGGTTCGGCGCGGTGGCCGTGTTCAACAGCCTGGCCGAAGCGCTGCGCGGGGTCACGCTGCAGCGGGCGTCCGCGTTGATGGGCTGGGACATGAGCCGGCGCCTGTTCCATCATCTGGTCAGCCTGCCGCTGACCTGGTTCCACCGGCGCCGTCTGGCCGATGCGCTGTCGCGGATGGAGTCGATCGATCCGATCCGCCAGCTGATCGCCAACGGGCTCATCGGCGCACTGCTGGACGGTGTGCTGGCGCTGGGCATCATCGTGCTGATGTTCGTCTACTCGCCGCTGATGAGTCTGGTCGCACTGACTGCGCTGGGGCTGTACGTGCTGATGCGGGTGGCCGCCATCCCGATGTCGATGAAGATGGGCATGGCCAGCCTGCAGGCGAACATCGCCGAGCGCGGGACGCGCATCGAAACGCTGCGCGCGATGCAGTCGATCAAGACCATGGGCGGCGAGTTCTCGCGCGAATCGATCTGGGCCAACAAGTACGCCGATCTGGTGCGCGCTTCGTTGAACAGCGCCAACCTGCAGATCGGCATCGGCGCGGGGCGCACCCTGCTTGATGGCCTGAGCCTGGTGGCCATCGTCTACATCGGCGCCCAGGCGGTACTGGCCAACACGCTGACAGTGGGTGCGCTGTATGCCTTCGTGGCCTACCGGCAGCAGCTGAGCAACCGGCTGACCACGCTGGTGGACCAGTGCATCGCCTGGCGCCTGACCGAACTGCATTCGGACCGCATTGCCGATATCGCGCTCAGTCCCAGCGAAGAGGGCTTCAGCAAGGATCCTTCGGCGTCGGACAGCATGGAAGGTCACATCCAGCTGCGCTCGGTGTACTTCCAGTACTCGGCACAGGAAGCGCCGGCGCTGAAGGACATCAACCTGGCCATTGCGCCGGGCGAGTTCGTGGCCATCACCGGCCCGTCCGGCTGTGGCAAGAGCACGCTGGTGAAGGTGCTGACCGGGCTGTACCCGCCCAGTGCCGGCGAGCTGCTCTATGACGGGCTGAATATCGCCAGCTGGGGGCCGCGCGTGGTCCGTCAGCGGATGGGCGTGGTGATGCAGGATGATGAGCTGCTGACCGGTTCGATCGTGGAGAACGTGACCTTCTTCGCCGAGCGCCCGGACATCGCGCTGGTCTGGCAGTGCCTGGAAATGGCGGCGGTGAAGGAGGATGTGCAGCGGATGCCGATGCAGCTGGAAACGCTGGTGGGCGACATGGGCTCGACCCTTTCCGGTGGGCAGAAGCAGCGCCTGCTGCTGGCCCGCGCGCTGTACCGCAAGCCCAGCATCCTGGTGCTGGACGAGGCCACCGCGAACCTGGACGTGGCGCGTGAGAGCCGCATCTACCAGGCGCTGGCGCAGCTGGATATCACCCGCATCCTGATCACCCACCGCCCCGACACCATGCGCCTGGCCGACCGTCTGGTGCGCATCGACCAGGGCAGGGTGGTGGGCGATACCCGCAAGCCCACCGCGGCGGCGCCCACAGCGGCGCCGACCGTCAACCTCATTCCTGCCGTCGTTTCGCCGCCAGCAGTGGCTCCAGCAGCCAGTCCAGCAGCGAACGTTTCTCCAGAACCAGATCGGCTTTGAGGCGCATGCCCGGGGTCAGTGCCAGTGCCTTGCCATAGGCCTGCATCTGCTGGTCGTCCAGCGCGGCCAGAAGGCGGTACTGGCTTTCCACCGCCTGCAGATCGGCGGGCAGTTCCTCCGGTGACGTCGGTGAGCGCGCGATCTTGACGATCCGGGCGCGGCCGACGCCGAACTTCTGGTAGGGGAAGGCGTCGTACATCAGCCGCACGTCGGTGCCGACATTGACGAAGGCGATGGCCGAGGAGGGCACCCACAGCTCGGCGAACAGCTGCGAGCCTTCCGGCATCATCACCCCGAGCGTGCGCCCGGCGGTGACCGTGGCGCCCGGCTTGGCCTGCAGCCAGGTGACCTGCCCGGCGGACTGCGCCACCAGATTGAACTGCGTGCCCAGCTTGTAGTTGATCGCCTTCTCGCGTGCGCCCAGAAGTTCGGACAGCGCGGTGGCGCGGTTGGCGTCACGCTCGGCCTTGAGGCGGCCCAGCTCGTGGCGCATCTGCTCGTGCTCCTGTTCCAGCTGGGCAATGCGCGTCTGCACTTCGGCCACCGATTGACGCACGTTCAGTACCCGCACCTCCGCGTCGCGGTACTGCAGTTCGGACACCAGCTTGTCCGCGCGCAGGCGGCCCAGGTCGTGCACGGTCTTCTCGGCGATGGCCTGCTGCTGCTGGTACAGCGTGACGTTGTCACGCAGTACCGAAAGCTGGCGGGTGGTGCCCAGCATGCGCTCGCGGATGCCGGCCTCCTGGCTTTCCAGGGAGGCTTCGGTGGCGCGTTCGCGATCGACCGAAGCCTGGGTGAGGCGCTCGGCCATGCCGGACAGGGTGGCGCCGGTGCTTTCGCCGGTGTCGATCACCGAATCCACCGAAACGCTGACGATGGGGTCGCCCTGGCGGACCTTCGCGCCTTCCTCCACATGCACGTTGCTGACGATGCCCGAGCGCTGGCTGATGATCGGCAACAGGCCGCGCGAAGGGACCAGCGCACCGGATACGGTTTCCTTGCGCGGGAACGAGGTGGTCACCAGGAACAGTACCGCCAGGCCCAGCAGCGCAACCACGAAGCCGGTGGCCAGCCACATGCCGACACCCGGTGCCTGCACCGGTGAGCCGAAGCGCTGCGTGGCTGCCTCGATCGCTTCGTTGCGGAACAGCGGAATCACATCCGCCGTCTCATCCTTTCTGGCTGGTTCCATGTGGCCTGCGGTGCCGCGTCGTTGCGGAGAGTGGGATGGGTGGGGACATCATCGCGCGGTTCGGGGCGCAAGGCACCCACGGCCACCGGCCACGTCCACGTAGTAGTCGTAATCGTCGCGCAGGCCGAAGCCCACCCGCCAGGAGATCGGGAACACGTTGGCAGGCTCGTCGGAGACCTGGGTCTGCAGGGTGACGGTGCGGCCATTGAACGTGACCGGTGCGGTGGCTTCGGCGTAGCGGACCGGTTGCAGGCCGTGCATCGTCCAGCGGCGTCGCTGCACCAGGCTGGCCTGTGGGTAGGTGGCCAGGTTCACGCCGGAGGCTTCCAGTGCGACATCGGTGCCGGTGTCGAGCAGCACGAGCTCGTCGCGCTTGCCGATGCGCATCGGCAGGCGCAGCGAATACTGGCCGCCCCACAGTGCAGAGGTGGTTGCCAGGGGTTGCCGGCAGGTATCGGCAGGCAGTGCCTTCAGCAGCTCCAGTTCGGTGGGCCGCAGCACCAGCGGACCCAGCCGGTACAGCAGGTCCAGGCCGATGATGTTGAACTCGATCTGGTCGGTGACCGTGAAGGCGACGTTGCTGAAGTGCAGGTCGCCCAACTGCACATCGACCGGAGCGGCCAGGCCGATCGCCACGGTCTGCCCGGGCCGCGAGTTGTCGGTGGCGAAGTCGTCGGTCACGGCCAGGCCCATCGCCTGTGCGGCCTTGCGGCTGATATGCGAGCGGGTGGCGCCGGTGTCGATGATGAAATCGGAGTCGATGTCGCGCTGTTTTCCATCCTGGCCGCCGCGGATCTTGCCGCGGATGACAGGAACACCGGCCTTGGCCGACAGCGGCAGGCGGGTTCCGGCAGGCGGCGGTGCGGCCAGCGTGGCCGACCGCGGCCATTGGCTGAAGGACTCGAACGCGGGGACGGTGATGGCGCGTACTTCCTCGCCCGCACGCAGCGACGGCGCGACATGCTGCTGATAGAGCGCGCGGACCTTCTGCATGTCGGCGGCCCAGCCGGCGATGTCGCCTTCCAGCAGGCGGTTGCCGGCGCGCAGGCTCCGGCACAGGTACATGACGCCCTGGCTCTTCTCGGCCACCACGGCAGCGTCGGCGATGCAGGTGTCGGCCCAGCGGTTGGACTGGGCGATTTCGCCACGCGTGCGGTGGTAGCCGGCACGTGCGGCCAAACGTGCCGTGGTGTTGGATCTGCCGATCCGCTCCAGGGCTGCGCCGTTGCCCTGCATCACCGCCACGGTGATGCCATGGCTGTCTTCAGCGACCACATCGCGGGCCCCGGCGGGGGCGGCCACGCCCAGTGCGATCACTGCGGACATCAGGAATTTCATTGCCTCAGCTCCTCTGTGACACGTATCGGCCGCCCGGTCTCCCGGGCGGCCGATGTTCCGGTGCAGCGTCAGAACCCGTTGATGACCAGGTTGAACTGGCCGGTGAACGAGTTGGTGTTCGGATCGAACGTCAGGCCGATGTTGAACGACACACCGTTACCGAAGTCCTGGTTGAAGCTGGCGTTGTAGTTGCTCACATTGAAGTGATCGGTGGTCAGGCCGAGGGTGTAGGTCTGGCCTGCATACTGGAAGCTGCCGTTACCGGCCAGGCCCCAGTTGCCATTGGTCAGATTCAGGTTCTCGGTCAGATTGAAGGTCAGGTTGTAGTCCTGCAACACCCATGTCTGGGTCGCGCTGGCTACACCGTTGCCATCAATGCTGGCGTTGGAACTGAAGGTGGTCTCGCCACCGCCGTCGCCACCACCACCACCACCGCCGCCGCCACCGCCGCCATCGCCCGGATCCCACGGATCGGTCCAGTCCGGCGGATCCGGGTTGGGACCCCAGTCGTCCGGCGGGGTCACATCGACCGGCGGCAGGTCGGTGGTATCCACCTGTGCGCCACCGGAGACCAGTGCACGTTCTTCGGGGGAGAGATCACGAATTCCACTTGCAGACATCTCACAACTCCTTGTTTGTCCGATGCTGAGTACGGATGCGTCGTTGCCGCCTTCATGCGGCGCTCCGACATTTATCACACGAAGTGGGCAGTGCTCTGTCAGAAAAATCTGATTCGGACGGAAGGGTGATAAACGACAAAAATGAACGCGCATCGCACTTGCGCAACGACGATTCTTCATCTTGAAGTAATGCGAATGTGCTATTTGACCTTCACGCAGTGGCTGCGCTAAACACCACACCTCACGCTCGAAGCAAGGAGTTGCACGCATGCAGGAAAATGGAATTCGCGAGCTGTCGCTGGAAGAGCTCGCACTGGTTTCTGGCGGTGCGCAGATGGACACCACCGATCTGCCGCCGGTGGATGCGTTGCCGCCCGATGATGGCGGCTGGCCGGATATCGATCCGCCGGACTGGACCGATCCGTGGGATCCGGGCGATGGCGGTGGTGGCGGCGGTGGCGGTGGCGAAGCGCCGCCGAGCGCGTATGAACAGGTCGATGGACAGGCTGACACCATCGCGCGTGAGGTGGAGGCACTGATCAAGGCCGATCCGGGTTACCAGAGCCAGGAGCTGGGCACGGTGATCTACCGCGACGCAGTGACCGGTGAAATCAAGACCAGCCCGCTGGCGCGCGGTGATGCCAGCAATCCCGGGGCCATCAGCTATCCGCTGCTGGAGTGGGGCATCACGCCGGGCCAGGTGGTGGGCATCATCCATTCCCATCCGGCCGGGGTCTTCCCGTCGGAGACGCATGAGGTCAACAAGTACCCGTCCGACAACCGCACCGTTGGCGGCGTGGCCTATGAGGGCGGGGACTGGGGCGTGGCCGATCTGCTGCGCGACAACGGCATGAATGCCGAAGAGTTCCGCTACTACATCATCGGGCCCGATGGTGTGACCCGTGAGTATGATTTCAACGACCGCGATGCGGAAACGCTGGGTACGACGCTATGAAGATAGAGACCGCATGGGCGGTGGCCGTTCTGGCCGTGGGCGCAGCAGCCTGTGCGCCGGTGGCGCGTGCCGATTCGCCAGGGCTGGCGGTGCTGCGCAGCGAAGATGGACTGCCTGCGAACCGCTACACCTCGCAGCACCAGATGAGTTGTGGCAGCCGCGTGTTCGAGCTCGTGGTGGAATCACCGGGTCCGGTCAGGCTGACTGGCCTGAAGGTGGATGGCGTCGCGGTTCCTGCCGCGCAGTTGCAGGCCATCAATGCACAGGTACCGGAGCGCTCCTGGTTCCAGGGCATCGCCTCCTCCTGCACGTCTGCCCGCCAGTCGCTGACCCTTCAGCTGTCATCGCCGCAAGGGGCAGTGACCATCCCGCTTTCGTTCAAGGATGGCGTGCTGGTTCCGGCGGCACCGGCCCGGTAACGCCGGTGCTGCAGGCTGCCGGCCCCTGCGCGGGGCCGGCAGCGCGACCGCCCGTCAGAAGCGGTAGGCCGCCTGCACGTACAGCCGGCGTGGTTCCCCGGGGAAGTGCCCGTTGCGCGCGATGAAGCCACTGGCCGCATACACCTTGTCGAACAGGTTCTTGACGTTGGCCTGGAACTGCCACTGCTTCCACGTGGTCTTCCAGCTCATGTCGAACACGGTGTAGGCCTTCACGGTCTGCCCGTCCAGGCTGATGCGCTCCCCGACATGGTCGGCACCGAAACCAATGGCCGAGTTCAGTGCAGGCAGGTCGTAACGCGTCCACAGGCCGAGCGTGTTGCGCGGTGCATTGGCGAAGCGGTCTCCGGAGGCATTGGTGATGCCGTTCGGGCCGGCATCCTTCACCCGTGCGTCGTTGTACGCGTAGGTGAGGTTCACCACCCAGCGATCGGTCACGTCGGCCAGCAGATCCAGTTCCATGCCGGTGCTGCGCACCAGGCCCAGCGCGGCGAGCTGGTTCACGCCTGCGATCACTTCGCCGGTCGCCTGCACGATGTTGCTGCGGTCGATGCGGTAGGCCGCCATGTTCAGGGTCACACGCTCGGCCAGCAGCGACTTCATGCCCACCTCCCACTGCTTGCTGCGTTCGGCGTCGAACGGGCCGCCGGCAGCACGGTCCTGGTTGGCCGCGCTCTGTGGCACGAACCCGCTGGCCACGTTCGCGTACAGGTTCAGCCCCTCGCGCACGGTGAAAGTGCTGCCCAGCCGCCAGCTGAGGTCATGGCCATCCACGCTGCTGCCGCCGAGGCGATCCTCGTCCTTGAAGCCATCCCAGCGCAGGCCGGCCAGCACGTGCCAGCGCGTGCCCAGCGCAAGTTCGTCCTGCAGGTAGCCGCCGTAGCGTGTGCTGCGCGTCGAGGTGCTGCGCCAGGGCAGGGCAGCCAGAGCGTAGTCGTGCCAGGTGCTGGCGCCATACACCGGATTGAACAGGTCGATGCCACGCACCGGGCCCGCACCGCGCGCGAGGTCGGCACTGTTGGCGGTCTGCGCGGTGAAGTCGGCATCGAGCCGGTACACGTCAGCGCCGAACAGCACTTTATGCTCGATGCGGCCGGTACTGACCCGCCACACGGCATTGCCGTTGGCAGTAAACGCCTCGTTGTCGCGGATCTGGTTGCGCATCTGGCGCGTCATCCACTCGGCCACGCCATCGCGATCACGGTCGATCAGCCCCATCGGCTCGTGATACATCTGATGCTCGTTGTTGGTGAACCAGCGCGCGGCGAAATCCACATCCAGATTCGACGCCGGCGCGAAGCGATACTGCGCCAGAGCGACCTTCGCGCGCATGTCGAGGAAGTCGCTGGCCTCGTTGTGGTTCCAGCGGCGATCGGTCAGGAACGTACCTGCGTCATTCACCGGTACACCACGCAGGCGGTTGCCGCCCAGGTTCTGGGTGATGTCGGTGAACTGCAGGGTCAGCTCGCCGGTATTGCCCACATCGAAGGCCAACGATGCATCGCCGATCACGCTTTCGCTGTCGCTGTTCCAGCGCACGCCCTGCTCGGTGTCGCCGTACAGACCGGCGCGGTAGCGCACGCGGCCGGCCGCATCCAGGGGGCCGGTGGCCTCGATCGAGCCGGCGCGGAAATCCTCGTTGCCCAGCTGGACTTCGATGCGCCGCTCAGCCGTGGCCCGGGGTTTGCGGGTCACATAATTGATGACGCCGCCGGCATCACCACCGCCATACAGTGCGCCGGCCGGACCCTTCAGCACCTCCACCCGCTCGATGTTGAACAGCTGGGGCACCGCGAAGCCCGCATACGGGTCGCCGCGCAGGCCGTCATAGAGCACGTTTTCCTGGCGGAAGCCACGCAGGGTCACGCCCGCATAGCTGAAGAAACTGATGCCGCTGATGCTGCGGTACAGGTCGGTCACCTGGCGCGCAGCCTGGTCGTCGATCAACTCGCGCGGCACCACCTGCACCGATTGCGGCACCAGCTCCAGCGGGGTATCGGTGCGGGTGCCAACCGCGGCGTCTTCAACACGGTACAGGGTCTGCGCGCGGCCACGCACTTCGACCTTGTCGAGCTCGGTGGTTGCGGTGGTTGCGGTGGTGGGCGGTGCAGCGGCCTGTGCCAGGGGTGCCAGGGGCAGGGCAAGGGCCGCGCACAGCGCGCGGCGGCGGAGCTGGAGTGGGGTCATGGCGGGGGATTGGCAACTGCAAATGAGAAAGATTAGCATTTGCAGTGATGCTGTGCCTATTCCCCGATGGCGCGATGCACATCGGGGCCCGTGCGGAGAGCGTTACGCCCGCACCGCTGCTACGTCCCTTTGACCCGCGGCCTCGGTCATCACGACGGCGAGCTGCTTGAGCGAGTAGGGCTTGCGCAGCAGAGCGAAGCCGTGGCCGGGGTCGCGTGCCAGCAGCTCGCTGTAGCCGCTGGTCAGGATGACGGGCAGATCCGGAAAGCGATCACGCACGTGCCGGGCCAGTTCCAGGCCGTTGGTGCCGGGCATCACCACGTCGCTGAACATCACATGGAACCGCAGGGCGTCCTGTTCCAGTTCGGCAAGTGCCTCATTGGCGTTGCGGGCCAGTACCACCTCATAGTCGAGTTCGCGCAGGGCTCCGACGGCGAACTCGGCCACATCCACGTTGTCCTCCACCACCAGCACGCACAGCCCGTGCCCGTGCAGCAGGCCCGGCTGTGCCGCCGGCCGCACCACCGTCTCGCTGGACCGGGTGAGCGGCAGATACAGCGTGAACCGGGTACCGACGCCCGCTTGGCTCTTGACGTCCACCTCGCCTTCGGACTGTTTGACGAAGCCGAATACCTGGCTGAGGCCCAGGCCGGTGCCGGCACCAATGCCTTTGGTGGTGAAGAAGGGTTCGAAGATGCGATCCACCACGCCCGGGTCGATGCCAGAGCCGGTATCGGTCACGCTGATGGCGGCGAAGTCACCTTTCAGCGGTGCCGCGAAGCGGACCGAAGGCACCGCCGTAACCTGCTCGACGTCGATGGTGACCGTGCCGTCGCCGTCGATCGCATCGCGCGCATTGACGGCGATGTTGATCAGCGCGGTGTCCAGCTGGGTGCGGTCCAGCAGCACCGGCAGCGGGCGATCAGGCAGGTTGACCGACACCTGGATGCGTGCCCCCAATACCGTGGTGATGATGTCCGACAAGGCCTGCACGCTCTCGCACAGGTCGAAGACCTCCGGTGACAGGCTCTGCCGGCGCGAGAAGGCCAGCAGCTGCGCCGTCAGCCGTGTGGCCCGGTCCGACGCGTTGCCGATCGCCTGCACGTAGCGGCGTCGCGGATCTTCCGCCGGCCAGGTATGCAGCAGCATGTCGACCGAGCCGGTGATGACCTGCAGCAGGTTGTTGAAATCGTGCGCGACGCCTCCGGTGAGCTGGCCGATGGCTTCCAGCTTCTGCGACTGCCTGAGCTGCTCACGGGCCCGCACCAGTTCCAGGTGCGCCTCGCGTGCCTGTTCGGTGATCGCTGCCACCTGGCGGCTGTGCAGGTCGCGCTCGATCACGCGTTCGGTCTGCTCGCTGACCACGCAGATGATCCCGGCGACGGCACCGCTGGCATCGCGCAGAGGCGAATAGGAAAAGGTCCAGAAGGTTTCGCGCAGCGTGCCGTCGCGGTCCATCATCAGCGGCAGGTTCTTGAAGCTGCGGCTGCGGCCCTCGAACGCCGCATCGACGGCATGCTCCACATCGGCCCAGACGTCAGACCACACCACGTCCAAGCGGTTGCCCATGGCGCCGTGCAGCTTGTCTCCCAGCATGGGCAGGTAGGCATCGTTGAAGAAGAATGCCTTTTCGCTCTGGCCCCAGGCGATCCACAGAGGTTCCGGAGAGTCGAGGATCATCGCAAGCAGCGTGCGCAGCTCGCAGGGCGCCTGTGCTGCCGCCGGCGAGCGTGCCCAGTCGCTGTCCTGCAGCAGGCGATAGGCAAGCTGGTCGGGTGCGGAGACGGGAAGGGGGAAAGGATGCATGGCCGTCGGCGCGGGAAGGTGCGGCAGCATAGCCGAACCGATGTCAGCAGGGCCTGCACACCGCCGACGCGGCGGGGCAGCCGCAGCGGCTAGCCTGGCTCCTGGCCGGGTTGCCCGGCCAGAGCGTGCCGGCCCGCCGGCGTCAGGTCGATGTCCGCATCCTCGGCCTGCACCGCAAAGCCGGCATTCACCGCCCAGGTCGCGGCATCACCGCGCACCGGCTGCGCGTCGGCGATGTCCTGCAGGATCCTGATCTGTGCTGCAGTCAGCCCCATCGCCTCATACCCCCAGCAGCGACGGGAGCCGCCACTCCGAAACACGCGCATGGCTGATCGGCTGGTGGCAGCCGCAACGCTCGCAGCGGAACAGTGCACCGCCTGGCAGCTGCAGCAGTGTGTCCTCGCTGGCGGAGGTGGTCTCTGCGCAATGGTGGCAGGTGACGGTGAGCGCGGTGATGCGTTCAACGCCACCGGACAGGTTGAAGACGGCTTCGAAAGCGCGGATGACAGGGTGGGACATAACCACTCGCGAGTAGTACACGTCCGCATCCTCGCCTGCCACCCGTGACGGCGCAGTCAGCTGCGTGCATCGACCGGATCAAGACGCTCCACCGTCAGAGATCCTTCCTTCAGAGCTCCTTCTTCTTGCCGCTCAGATCCAATGGCTTGTCATCGCCCTTGCGCTCGCTGGACCAGACTTCAAGACTCTTGTTGCAGCGGCTTTCGCGTGCGGCGACCTGCGGCGGCAGGTCCTTCAGGTGCGGTGACTCCTGGCAGCCCGAATGCATGGCCGTGTCGTCATAGGTGGCGCAGGCAGCGAGCGAGGCGAACATGACGGCACAGACCGAGGCGCGCAGCGCGGCGGGGGCGAAGCAGATCGGCATGGAGGCATCCTGGAAAGAGGGGGGTGCCCTGATTCAATAGTGTGACCCCGTGCCGACGCAATCGGTCTGCCTGCACTTGTTATTCAGTAACAAGTGTGACGATACTCTGCGGTTGTGGCGTCTGCGGGCTACGCGACGCAGATCATGAACAGTGCGGACAGCGCCAGCATCAGCATGAAGACCCGCCGGCTCAGGGCCAGGCAGGCCAGACAGGCGGCCAGGGCCCAGGCCGCCAGCAGGACGCAGGTGAGCAGCCACAGGCCGATGGTCATCAGTGACCCCGCAGCGATGGCTGACAGGGCGGACGCCTTGAACAGCGCGATACCCAGCACACTGCCCAGCACGCCGGCCTGCAGGGCGACCGCGTCATGGTGGGCAGGGGCACGGCGGGGAGGCATTGCGGTCCGGACGATCGACCAGGGGGTGTTGATCGGAGTCTGCCCGAACGGATATCCACGCCATGTGTAGTCCCGTCGGCCGCCGCCGCAGGCCGGCCTGCCGCGTGTGGCGCTGCGGGACGGCCGGAGGACAGGAGTGTCAGTGACTGCGGGCGACCGTGCGTGCGCGGTTCTTTTCCAGCGTCACCGCCACGCACCACAGCAGCAGGCCACCGACGGCCGTGGCTGCGCCGACATAGCCGGTGGTGGCGGGACTGAAGCCGGCGCTGATGGCCATGCCACCCAGCCACGGTCCCAGCGCGTTGGCGGTGTTGAAGGCGGCATGGTTGGAGGCCGCAGCCAGCGTCTGCGCTTCGCCCGCTACATCCATCAGGCGGGTCTGCAGTACGGCGGCGAGCGCACCCATGGTGCCCACGGTGATGATCATCGGGCCGATGGTCCACACCGACTGCGCTGCCAGCGGATACAGCAGCAGCATCACGATCGACCACACCAGCACCAGCGCGGCGGCCTTGAAGTGGAATCTGTCCACCAGCCAGCCGCCGGCGATGTTGCCGATGATGGCGCCGATGCCGAACACACCCACGGCAAGCGGCATCCACGATTCGGCAACGCCGGTCACCTGCACCAGGGTCGGCGCAAGATAGGTGAACACACAGAACATGCCGGCGAATCCCACCGCGCCGATGGCCAGCGCCAGCCATACCTGCGTGGTGTTGAACGCGCGCAGCTCGCGCATCGGCGAAGTGCGCACCTCCTCCGGGTCGGGCAGCAGGAAGCGCGCGATCATGGCAACGGTGGCAATGGCCAGCAGGGTGACCAGCGCAAACGCCGTGCGCCAGCTCAGTTGCTGGCCCAGCCAGGTGGTGAGCGGGTTGCCGATCAGGATGGCGATGGACAGGCCGAGCAGCACGCGCGACATCGCCTGGCCACGCTGGCCGGCCGGGCTGATCGCCGCCGCCACCAGCATCGCAACACCAAAGTAAGCGCCATGCGGAAGGCCCGCGACGAAGCGCGCGATGAGCATGGTGGCGTAGTTGGGTGCCAGCGCGCTGGCCAGATTGCCGACCGCGTAGAAGCCCATCAGCGCCAGCAGCAGGCGACGGCGTGGGAAGCTGGCGCCGACGAACGCCAGGATCGGTGCACCGACCACCACGCCGATGGCGTAGGCGCTGATGAGATGGCCGACCTGTGTTTCGGTGATCGACAGGCCACGACTGATTTCCAGCATCAGGCCCATGCTGGCGAACTCGCTGGTACCGATGGCAAAGCCGCCGAGCGACAGGGCGAGGATGATCAGGGTGCGCTGGCGGGGCGTCAGCTGCGCGGCCAGGGAGGAATTGGGGCTCATGCGGGGGACGCAGGGGGCGGGTGAGCAGCCTATTGTACTGCTGCACCGCAGCAGGGGCATCGCCCGCTGCCAAGAATCAGCGTTTGGCAGGTGGTGCCGACCGCGCCCCAAAGTGGGTCAGGCCAGCACGTACATGTCGCTCCAGAGAAGGAAGGCTTCCGGCGTCATCTGCGCTTCGAGTTCGGCAAGCACGATGTCACGCACCCTGATCAGCGCCTGCGCCTGCGTGGGGGAATCGTCGCCGTTGGCAGGAGCGCCTGCACCGGCCTCGTCAGCCAGCTGAACCAGCGTGCGCGCCGCCTCCATCAACGACAGCAGGCGGGCGGCTGCCGGGTCGGGCACGCCCGTGAATGCGCTGCGGCTACCGAGGGCGGCCAATGCGGCGGCGTACTTGCCACGCAGGCGGTTGGCCACCTCCGGCGGCAGCTGCAGCAACCGGCGTGGATAGGCGTTGTCGGCGATGTCGGCCAGCTTCACCTTCAATGCGCGTGGGTGCTGGCGGATGCCTGCGTAGTAATGCTGGGCGTCGGCAGCGCTGTGCCGGTTGAGCAGGGTCACGATGTCCCGGATCGGCGCCGGAAAGGCCGCCAGCCGGGGCGCGTACTCTGGGCAATCCTCCACCACGTCGTGCAGCCACGCGGCCGCCTTCGCCGTGTCGTCGTCATGGATCGCGGCCGCCACGCGCGCGACATGTTCGATGTAGGGCCGTCCGGCCTTGTCCTGTTGCCCGGCATGGGCTTCGCTTGCCAATGCGCGCGCCTGTACGACCCAGTCCATCGTTGCCTCCTGCTGCTGGAGGCTGGATTATCGCCCAATTGCGCTGGCGCCGAGATTGACCCGCCGCCGCAGGGGGCTGGGTAACGTGCGCGCGCCTGCAGCACGCAGGCGCCTGCTGAGCGTGGTTTTTCATGTTGGAGAGTGTCGTCCGCGCGTCGTATCGACCCTTTTCACTTTCTGCGGGCCCGCTGGCCGGGTCTGCCGCACTGAACGAGGTGCTCTGTGAGCTTTCTCATCCGTCCTGAAACACCCGCCGACGTTGACGGCATCCATGCGCTGACGGCCGCGGCCTTTGCCACGGCCGAGCACAGCAGCCACACCGAGCAGTTCATCGTTGATGCACTGCGTGCCTGCGGCGACCTGTCGGTTTCGCTGCTGGCGGTGCAGGAAGAGCGGCTGCTCGGCCACGTGGCCGTGTCGCCGGTGACGGTGTCCGACGGCAGCAGCGGCTGGTACGGCCTGGGCCCGATCTCGGTGCTGCCGGAGCGACAGGGGCAGGGCATCGGTGCCGCGCTGATGCGCGCGGCCATCGACGCCCTTCGCCAGCAGCATGCGCGAGGCTGCGTGTTGCTGGGCGAGCCGGCGTACTACGGTCGTTTCGGCTTCCGCGCCGAGCCGGGGCTGGTGCTGCCGGGCGTTCCTGCCGAGTACTTCCAGGCGCTGTGCCTGCAACCGCCGCTGGCGCAGGGAGAGGTGCGCTACTCCCAGGCGTTCGAAGCGACCGCCTGATCGCAGGCGGTCAGCCCGCGTGCCGAAGATGGATCAGCGGATAAGGACGGCCCTGCGAATCCAGCGCTGAGCGCCCGGTTTCGATGAAGCCCATGCGCAGGTAGAACCCCACTGCCTGCGCATTCTGCGCATTGACATCGGTGCTCAGCTGCGGATGCAGGGCCAGTGCGTGCTGCAGCAGCTGGCGGCCGATGCCGGTGCCGCGCACGTCCGGGTCGATGAACAAGGCTTCCAGGTGCGTACCGTCGATCAACATGAAGCCCAGAGGACGATCATCGGCATCCACGGCCACAGTGGTCGGCGCCTGGGGCAGGAAACCAGCCACTTCGCTATCGATGGCCAGGCGGTCTTCAGGGCTGAGGAAGTCGTGGGTGGCGTCGACGGCGCGGCGCCACAGGTCGACAAGTGCGGCGCCGTCATCGGCGTGCGAGGGGCGCAGGGTGGTCATGGGCGGGAACGTGAAGCGGCCAGGCAACGCAGTATGACGTCTTCTGGCATCCGCTGCGCAGCCCGGCGTTACACTGTGCGCCTGAGCTCCGCCGCCTCACGGAAACCGCCATGACCGACGCCCCGGGTGTACCGGTGCACGACGCCGACGAACAGTGGATGCGCCATGCGCTGGCGCTGGCCGAACGCGCGCAGCATGAGTTCGACGAAATCCCGGTCGGTGCGGTGCTGGTCGGTGCGGACGGCCAGCTGCTGGGGGAGGGCTGGAACCTCAATATCGCTTCGCACGACCCCAGCGCGCACGCCGAGATCGTTGCGATGCGTGCCGGCGGCAAGGCGCTGGCCAACCATCGACTGCTGGGCAGCACGCTGTACGTGACGCTTGAGCCGTGCGCGATGTGCGCGATGGCGATCGTGCATGCGCGTGTGTCGCGGCTGGTCTATGGTGCCAGCGACCCGAAGACCGGTGCCTGTGGCAGTGTGTTCGACCTGCTGGGCGACGCGCGCCATAACCACCGCGTGGAGATCCATGGCGGGGTGTTGGCCAAGGAGGCGAGCACGCGCCTGACCAACTATTTCCGCGCCAAGCGCGGCAAGCCGCCCCTGCTGCTGGAAGGCCCTGCGGACGAGGGTTGAGCAGCGAAAGGGTATGATGGGCGCCCCTTTCCTTTTCCGGCGGCCCGCGGGCCAGCCCTGCAGCGAGACGACACGATGGTGGAGAACGGCGCGGCCAACGAGCGATTGATCTGGATCGACCTGGAAATGACCGGGTTGGATACCGACAACGATTCGATCATCGAGATCGCCACCGTAGTGACCGATGCCCAGCTCAACGTGCTGGCCGAAGGACCGGAATTCGCCATCCATCATCCGCTGGAGACGCTGGAGGCGATGGACGAGTGGAATCGCAACCAGCATCGTCGTTCCGGCCTGTGGCAGCGCGTTCTGGACAGCCGTGTGACCCTTGCCCAGGCCGAGGCGCAGACGGTGAATTTCCTGGCGGAGTGGATTCCGGCCGGCCTGTCGCCGATGTGCGGCAATTCGATCTGCCAGGATCGCCGCTTCCTGCACCGTCAGATGCCGCGCCTGGAGAAGTACTTCCACTACCGCAACCTGGACGTGTCCACGGTAAAGGAACTGGCCAGGCGCTGGGCGCCGGGCGTGGCCGCCGGCGTCGGCAAGAACAGCAGCCACACCGCACTCAGCGACGTGCATGATTCGATCAACGAGCTGCGCCATTACCGCCGGTTCATGGGCGCGCTTTCGGGGCTGCCGGCTGCCTGAACGACGACGCCGGGCATGGCCCGGCGCTACCCGTCGTTCAACCGCGTGGCGCTACTATCGGCCCATGAACGAGCCGATCCTGCTGCCGCGCGATATCGCCCACGACGCCCGCGACTGGTCCGACCTGCAGCGGGCGGTGGCACTGCTGGAGGCGCCGACCCTGACCGCGCGCATGGCCAACCTGGTCGGCACGCCGCTGGAGTTCGCAGTGAAGGCCCTGCCGACGTCGGTGTCCAGCCGCATCCACGGCGCGGTGCAGGCGGCGCTGTCGAAATCCGCGCAGGCGGCGCTGTGGAGCATGGACAATTCACCCGGCAAGGGCGCATCCACCCGCTGGCACAAGGTGGCTGCCGCAACCTCCGGCGCTGTTGGCGGTGCCTTCGGTTTTGCCGCGTTGTTCATCGAACTGCCGGTATCGACCACCATCATGATGCGCGCCGTGGCCGATGTGGCGCGCAGCGAAGGCTTCGACCTGTCCGAGTTCAGCACCCGCCAGGCCTGTCTGGAGGTGTTCGCGCTGGGCGGCAATTCGCCGCGCGATGACGCCAGCGAGACCGGCTACTACCTGGCCCGCGGCTTCACCACCGATGTGATGCGCCACCTGTCGGCCGAGCTGGCCGGCCGCGTGGTGACCGGCCGCGACCTCACCCTGGGCGTGGCCCCGAAGGAGGCCGGCAAGCTGCTGGCCAAGCTGGTGGAGAAGGTCGCCGCGCGTTTCGGTGTGGTGGTGACCGAGAAGTTCGCCGCGCAGGCGGTCCCCATCGTGGGTGCTGCCGCCGGCGCCACGCTCAACACCATGTTCACCGACTACTACCAGGACATGGCACGCGGTCACTTCATCGTGCGCCGGCTGGAGCGCAAGTACGGTGAGGATGTGGTGCGCACCTGCTATGACCGCGTGGCGCATGGCGGCGCCTTGATCGAGCCGACGCTGTAACCGGCAGGTTCTTTGCCCGGCGGGAACAACTGTTTTGCCAGCGCACACCTGTTGCCGCGCGGTCGCCGTCTCCATCCTTGCCGGCACCCCCGCAAGAGATGGCCGACATGCTGTTCACTCCCCACCGCCTGGGCGCACTGACCCTGCCCAACCGCATCGTGATGCCGCCGATGACCCGTTCGCGTGCGGCCCACGGTAATGTTGCCACCGCCGAAATGGCGGCGTACTACGCGCAACGTGCCGGCGCCGGCCTGATCATCAGCGAAGGCACCCAGATCAGCCCGCAGGGCCAGGGCTATGCCTGGACTCCGGGCATCCACAGTCCGCAGCAGGTACAGGGCTGGCGCCAGGTCACCGATGCGGTGCACGCGGCCGGCGGACGCATCTATGCGCAGCTGTGGCACGTGGGCCGTGTTTCGCATGTTGCCCTGCAGCCGAACGGTGAGGTCCCGGTGTCGTCGTCGGCACTGCTGGCCGAAGGCGTGAAGGTGTTCGTTGACCCGACCGGTGCCGGCCCGGAGGCCGGCGTGGGCGAGATGATCCAGCACTCGATGCCGCGCGCCCTGCGCGAGGACGAGATTCCAGGCATCGTCGAGGACTACGCACAGGCAGCACGCAATGCACTGGCAGCGGGCTTTGACGGGGTCGAGCTGCACGCGGCCAATGGCTATCTCATCAACCAGTTCATCGATTCGCAGGCCAACCAGCGCACCGATGGCTATGGTGGCGCGTTGCAGAACCGGTTGCGCTTCCTGCGCGAGGTGACGCGCGCGGTGGTCGAGGTGGCAGGCGGCGACCGGGTGGGGGTGCGCCTGGCGCCGCTGACCACGCTGCAGGGGGCGGTGGACGATACGCCGCAGGCCACCTATCTGGCGGCCGCGCATCTGCTGGGCGGGCTGGGGGTGGGGTACCTGCACATCGCCGAAGCCGACTGGGACGACGCACCACCGATGCCGCTGGCGTTCAAGCAGGCGCTGCGCATGGTCTATCCGGGCACACTGATCTACGCTGGCAAGTACACCGCCGTCCGTGCCGGACAGGCGCTGGCTGAAGGATGGGCCGACCTGATTGGTTTCGGCCGGCCCTTCATCGCCAACCCTGACCTGCCGGAGCGCCTGCGCCAGGGTTCGGAACTGAACCTGCCGGATCGCGCCACGTTCTTCGGGGGCGGGGCGGCGGGGTTCACCGATTATCCAACGCTGGAAGAAAGCGTCGCTGCCTGATTCCGCATCCGCCGGCATGGCCCGGCGCTACCCGTGCCGCCCGGTCAAGCAGGTAGCGCCGGGCCATGCCCGGCGAGCGCGCAGCGCGGGACCCCGACCACGCCACATCGCGCGACGTTTTTCGGGGGCGGGGCTGCGCGGTTCACCGATTATCCAACGCTGGAAGAGAGCGTCGCTGCCTGATTCCGCATCCGCCGGGCATGGCCCGGCGCTACCCGTGCCGGCCCGTCGAGCAGGTAGCGCCGGGCCGTGCCCGGCGAGCGCGCAGCGCGGGACCGCGACCACGCCACATCGCGCGACGTGCTTCGGGGCGGGGCCGCGGAGTTCACCGATTATCCGGTGCTGGAAGAGAGCGTCGCTGCCTGATTCCGCATCCGCCGGGCATGGCCCGGCGCTACCCGTGCCGGCCGGTCAAGCAGGTAGCGCCGGGCCGTGCCCGGCGAGCGCGCAGCGCGGGACCGCGACCACGCCACATCGCGCGACGTGCTTCGGGGCGGGGCCGCGGAGTTCACCGATTATCCGGTGCTGGAAGAGAGCGTCGCTGCCTGATTCCGCATCCGCCGGGCATGGCCCGGCGCTACCCGTGCCGCCCGGTCGAGCAGGTAGCGCCGGGCCATGCCCGGCGAGCGCGCGGCGCGGGAAGAGGCGCGGCGGTCAGGGCGTATCGCGCACCAGCGCGTCGGCCTCGACCACGCCACCGTCCTTGCCGTGCAGGTACAGATGCATGTCCTGCTGAGGGTAGGGGATGTTGATGCCGGCCTTGTCGTAGCCCAGCTTGATCTGCTCGAGCAGGGTCACCTTGGTGCCGAACCAGTCGGCCGACTTCACATAGCAGCGGATGCCCAGATTGATCGCATGCGCGCCCAGCTCGTAGACCACCACATCCGGCACCGGCGTCTGCAGTACGCGCGGGTCGGCCTTCATCAGCGCAAGTGCGGTATCGCGCGCCAGCTGGATGTCGTCGTCGTAGCCGATGCCGACCACCAGCTCGACGCGGCGGGTGGGTTCGGCCGTGAGGTTGATGATCGGCGCAGCGGTGATCAGCGTATTCGGAATGGTGGTGTGCTGGTTGTCAGCGCCGGTGATGACGGTCTGGAAAATGCGCACTTCGCGTACCGTGCCGGTCTGGCCGGCGACCGTCACCACATCGCCCACGCGGAACGGGCGCAGGGTCACCAGCATCACGCCTGAAGCGATGTTGGACAGCGAATCCTTCAGCGCCAGGCCGACCGCCAGGCCGGCGGTACCGAGCACGGCCAGCAGCGGGGTGATCTGCACGCCCAGCGTGCCGATGGCCAGCACCACCACGATCACCAGCGACGCCGCATACACCACGTTGCGCAGGAAGCTGCCCAGCATCGGGTCCACGCCCATGCGCGCGGTGGCGCGCGGCATCGCGTTGGACAGGCGGCGGGCCACCCACATGCCGACCAGCAGCACCACGATGGCGGCCAGCAGTGGCACGCCATAGGTTTCCAGCAATCGCTCCCAGTTCAAGGTGTGGAACCAGGATGATGTGGCGGGCGTAGCGGGTGCGGCGGCGATCATGCGGGTGGTCCTCTGCTGCGGAAGGGGGCTGCCCAGGGCAGGGCGTGCGGGCACGCCAGAAACAGCAAGCCCCGCAGAGGCGGGGCTTGCATGCAGCAGCAGTATGGGCGGACGTCGATGAAAACGACGTCAGCCTGCAGCCTTCAACGCATCATGCGCTGGCCTTCAGCTTGGCCAGGCGCAGCCAGGTATCGACCACGGTGTCCGGGTTCAGCGACACCGATTCAATGCCTTCCTGCATCAGCCATTCGGCCAGGTCCGGATGATCGGACGGGCCCTGGCCGCAGATGCCGACGTACTTGCCCTTGGCCCGTGCCGACTTGATCGCCATCGACAGCAGCTTCTTGACGGCCGGGTTACGTTCGTCGAACAGGTGGGCGACGATCGACGAGTCGCGGTCCAGGCCCAGGCTGAGCTGGGTCAGGTCGTTGGAGCCGATCGAGAAGCCGTCGAAGATCTCCAGGAACTCATCGGCGAGCAGCGCGTTGGACGGCACTTCGCACATCATGATGATCTTCAGGCCGTTCTCGCCCTGCTTCAGGCCGTTCTGGGCCAGCACCTCGACCACCTTGCGGCCTTCTTCCAGGGTGCGCACGAACGGAATCATGACCCACAGGTTGTCCAGGCCCATTTCGTTGCGCACGCGCAGCACGGCCTTGCACTCCAGCGCGAAGGCAGCCGAGAAGCTCGGATCGACATAACGGCTGGCGCCGCGGAAGCCGATCATCGGGTTCTCTTCGTGCGGCTCGTAGCTGCTGCCGCCGATCAGGTTGGCGTACTCGTTGGACTTGAAGTCCGACAGGCGCACGATCACCGGATTCGGCGCGACCGACGCGGTGAGGGTGGCGATGCCTTCGGCCAGGCGGTCCACGTAGAAGCTGACCGGGTCGCCATAACCGGCGATCTTCTCGTCGATCTTCTTCTTCGTCGCTGCATCCTGGCGGTCATATTCCAGCAGCGCGTTCGGGTGGATGCCGATGTGGCTGGCGATGATCATTTCCAGGCGGGCCAGGCCGATGCCGGCGTTCGGCAGCTGGCCGAAGTCGAAGGCACGTTCCGGGTTGGCCACGTTCATCATGATCTTCAGCGGGGCCGGCGGCATGTTGCCCAGATCGGTGGTGGTGCGCTCGAAGCCAAGCTTGCCTTCGTAGATGAAGCCGGTATCGCCTTCAGCGCAGCTGACGGTGACCTGCTGGCCGTCTTCGATGACCTTGGTGGCGTTGCCCGAGCCGACCACGGCCGGTACGCCCAGCTCGCGGGCGATGATCGCAGCGTGGCAGGTGCGGCCGCCACGGTTGGTGACGATGGCAGAGGCGCGCTTCATCACCGGTTCCCAGTCCGGGTCGGTCATGTCGGCGATCAGCACGTCACCGGGCTGCACGCGGTTCATGTCGTCCAGCGTCTTCACCACGCGGGCCACGCCCGAGCCGATCTTGGCGCCGACGGCGCGGCCTTCGGCCAGCACGTTGCCGCCCTTCTCGGTCAGCGCGAAGCGCTCGATCTGGGTGGCGTGGCTGCGCGACTTCACCGTCTCCGGGCGCGCCTGCACGATGAACAGCTTGCCGCTGACACCGTCCTTGGCCCACTCGATATCCATCGGGCGGCCGTAGTGCTTTTCGATCACCAGCGCCTGCTTGGCCAGTTCCTGCACGTCCTCGTCGCTGATCGAGAAGGTGGAGCGCAGTTCGGCAGGCGTGTCCTCGATCCTGACGCGCTCGCCGGGAACGTCCGAATACACCATGCGGATCGCCTTGCTGCCGAGCGAGCGGCGCAGGATCGCCGGCTTGCCGGCCTGCAGGGTGGGCTTGTAGACGTAGTACTCGTCCGGGTTGACCGCGCCCTGCACGACCATCTCGCCCAGGCCGAAGGAGGAGGTGACGAACACCACGTCACGGAAGCCCGATTCGGTATCCAGGGTGAACAGTACGCCGGAGGAACCCACGCCCGAGCGCACCATCAGCTGCACGCCGGCGGACAGGAACACGTCCTCATGCTTGAAGCCGTGGTGTACGCGGTAGGCGATGGCGCGGTCGTTGTACAGCGAAGCGAACACTTCCTTGACCTTGTGCACGACATCGTCGGCACCGGTGACGTTGAGGAAGGTTTCCTGCTGGCCGGCAAAGGAGGCATCCGGCAGGTCCTCGGCGGTGGCCGAGGAGCGCACGGCCACGGCCACGTCGCCGCCGCCGTTCTCGTTGCTCAGCTGCGCATAGGCGGCGCGGATGTCCTGGTCCAGCTGCGGCTGCAGCGGAGCGTCGATGACCCAGCCGCGGATTTCCTTGCCGGCCGCGGTCAGCGCGGTCACGTCCTCGACGTCCAGCGTGGCCAGCTTGTCGAAGATGCGCTTGGACAGATCGTTGTGCGCGATGAAGTCCTTGAAGGCTTCAGCGGTGGTGGCATAACCGCCCGGCACCGACACGCCCAGACCGGCCAGATTGCCGATCATCTCGCCCAGCGACGAATTCTTGCCGCCTACGCGGGCCAGGTCGGCCAGACGCAGTTCGTGCAACCACAGGATGTTCTCGTTCAAGCGCGATGCTCCGTTTGGCCATCGCCCGAGGCGGGCTGTAATGGCCGCGTCCGTAGGAAGAAGCCGATATGATGCCGGGCAGAGTACCGTCGGCACAAGCTTGTGCTGGCGGCCTTTTTAGGCTTCGTAGGGGGTAAAAGCGCGCATGTCGACCATCCGCCCGGTGTTCTATGTTTCCGATGGAACCGGTATCACCGCTGAAACCATTGGACATAGCCTGCTGACCCAGTTCTCCGGGTTCAGCTTCATTACCGATCGCATGTCGTTCGTCGATGACCCCGAAAAGGCCCGTGAAGCCTGTGCGCGGATCCAGGCGGCAGGGGAGCGCTACCAGGTCCGGCCGATCGTGGTGAACTCCTGCGTGGACCAGAGCCTGAGCCTGATCCTGGCCGACAGCGGGGCACTGATGCTGGATGTGTTCGCGCCGTTCATCGAGCCGCTGGAACGGGAACTGTCCAGTCCGCGCCTGGCCCGGGTCGGCCAGGCCCACGGCATGGTCGATTTCGACACCTACCACCGCCGCATCAATGCGATGAACTTCGCCTTGACCCACGACGACGGCATCGCGGTGAACTACGACGATGCCGACGTGATCCTGGTGGCGGTGTCGCGGGCCGGCAAGACCCCGACCTGCATCTACCTGGCCCTGCACTACGGGGTGCGCGCGGCCAACTATCCGCTGACCGATGAAGACCTGGAAAGCGACCGCCTGCCGGCGCGGCTGCGCAACTACCGGCGCAAGCTGTTCGGCCTGACCATCGACCCGGACAGGCTGCAGCAGATCCGCCAGGAGCGCCGGCCGAACTCGCGCTACGCCAATCTGGAAACCTGCCGGCGCGAAGTGGCTGCGGCCGAGACCATGTTCCGCATGGAGCGGATTCCGACCCTGAGCACCACCCACACCTCCATCGAGGAAATCTCCAGCAAGGTGCTGGGCACGCTGGGTCTGCAGCGCGAAATGTACTGATCCTCTCCCGGCGCCGCAGGCGGTGCCGGGCCACGCTTGATGGCTGCGCCGCGTGCTCGCCGGGCATGGCCCGGCGCTACCCGTCGGCGCGTGGCTGGACAGGGACGATCGCGGCCGATGGGTTGGCTGCGGCTTGAACCGCCCCCACGTTGAACCACCAACGTGTAGGATCGACCCATGGCCCGAGCCTTGCCCCGCACCGAACGCATTCCCCGCCTGAGCCGGCTGAGCTGGCTCATGGGCCTGTATGCGGAAAACTACCGGCACCTGGTGCGCCTGTTCGCACCGGCCGAGCTGGTTGCGGGCAGCTACATCTCTTCGGTGGGTGATGGCCTGGATGTGCGCCTGGACGTGATCGAGTGCCATCGCTACACCGTCGAACTGCGCCTGACCTACGACCTGGCCGACCCGGTGACCGGCGAACCGGACCCGTCGGCCTATGTGCGCCTGTACCGTGACGCACGCCAGGCTGAAACCACCCATTGCTACGTCGGCCGCCGCTGGCAGGACACCATGGGCCTGTATCCGCCGCCGGCCGAACTGATCAGCCACCGCATGCGGATGAACACCTTCCTCGGCAAGTGGCTGGAATACCTGGCCGAGCGTGGCCATGGCGTGGCCACCCTGCGTCGCGATCCGGACGGCAGCGCGGCAGCCGATGGCGAGCGTCGCCTGTCGCTGGTGCGCTGATCGGCCATAATCCGGGGCTGACCTGCCGCCGGATGCCGCCATGCCGTATACCCCGATCGTCGCCACCCTGGGCTATGTGCTTTCGCCCGACGGGCGCCAGGTGCTGATGATCCATCGCAATACCCGCCCCGGCGACCACCATCTGGGCAAGTACAACGGCCTGGGCGGCAAGATCGAGCCGAGCGAGGACGTGGCAGCTGGCATGCGCCGCGAAATCGCAGAGGAGGCTGGCATCGCGTGCACCTCGATGCGCCTGCGCGGCACCATCAGCTGGCCGGGTTTCGGCAAGCACGGTGAGGACTGGTTCGGGTTCGTGTTCGTGATCGACGGCTTTGAAGGCAGCCCGCATGGCGGCAACCATGAGGGCACGCTGGAGTGGGTGGACCTGGACAAGCTCGACACGCTTCCGATGTGGGAGGGCGACCGCAATTTCCTGCCGCTGGTGTTCGATGCGGATCCGCGTCCATTCCACGGGGTGATGCCGTACAAGGACGGACGCATGCAGAGCTGGTCGTTCAGCCGGCTGTGAACCGCGTCGAGGCAGTGCGGATTAATACCCGGGTGATATTGACGCCATAAAATTGCCCGGGTAATATTTCCGCATCGCCCCGGTGCCCGTGCCATGTCCAATGCTCCCCTTCCGCCGTTCAGCTGCTTCGACGGTCATCGACTTGTCGCTTCCGGTACGCCGGACGTCGCCGCGCTGGCACTCAGGCAGTTGCGTGCCGATGCGGCTGCCGGCCCGCTGCTGGTGTTCGACAACGCCACCGGCCTGACCCGGGATTTCGATACGCGTGGCAGCGTTACGCAGCTGCTGGCGCGTATCGTCCAGGCCTTCCCGACATCACAGCCAGACGCCGATGTGCAGAGCGCGGCCACCGATGAACCGGTGGTGGCGCGCGGGCGCGGGCGACCGAAACTGGGTGTGGTCGCGCGCGAGGTCACGCTGTTGCCGCGTCATTGGACCTGGTTGGCCGGACAGCCGGGCGGCGCCTCGGTGGCGCTGCGGCGGCTGGTGGAAGCGGCCAGCCGGGCCGGTGCCGATCTGGACCGGCAGCGCCGCAACGCCGAGCGCGCGTATCACTTCCTGCAGACCATCGGCGGCGATCTGCCCGGCTTCGAGGAAGCCACGCGTGCGCTGTTCGCGCACGACCGCGCGCGCCTGCAGGCTGTGCTGGAAAGCTGGCCTGTCGACGTACGCAGCCACGCTTTGCGTCTGGCCTTCGACGAACCTGCCGGCAGCACCGACGACTGACCTGCCGCCCCGCACATGCAAGCGGCCGCGCTGAGCGCGGGCCGTTACTCCTCCCACCTGCGTCTCCTGCTGGCCCCTTGGCCGGGCAGGGCAACGCTTTGCCCATGGAATGCCCATGAATCCCCCATCACTGTCCGCAGCGCCTGTGTCGCCCCCCCTGTGGCGCGCCTATCTCGGGTTGTTGCTGCCGATGCTGTTGACCAACGCTCTGCAGCTGGCCTCCGGGACGCTCGACAACATCTACCTCGGCCACCTGCTCGGTGCACATGCGGTGGCCGCAGCGGCAGCGGTGTTTCCGATGTTCTTCCTGTTGCTGGCCCTGGCAATGGGCCTGGCTACGGGCGCCACGGTGCTGATCGGGCAGGCGTGGGGGTGCGGTGATGTAGTGCGGGTGCGGCGTGTCGCCGGAACGGCGATCGCACTGGTGCTGGCGGTGTCGTTGCTGGTGATGGTGGCTGGCATCGTGTTGGCACCACAGCTGCTGCAGGCGCTCGGCACGCCAGCGCCGATCCTGGGCGAGGCCATTGCCTACGCGCGCATCATGCTGAGCGGCGTGCCGGTGATTTTCCTGCTCTGGCTGGCAACGTCGGTCAGCCGCGCGGTGGGCGATGCGATGTCGCCGCTGCACGCGTTGCTGATCGCCACCTTGATCGGCCTGCTGTGTACCCCCTTGCTGATCGTCGGTGCCGCAGGCCTGCCGAGGATGGGAGCGGCCAGCGCCGCATTCTCCGCGGTGCTGGCTTCCACGCTGGCGTTGGCCTGGCTGTTGCGGCGCTGGCGGCGACAGGGGCATCCGCTGGCACCCGACCGTGATCTGCTGCGTGCGGTACGCGTGGAAGGAAGCACCGCGCGCTCGATGCTGCGGATCGGGGTACCGTCGTCGCTGCAGATGCTCAGCCTGGCGGTTGCCGAAATCGTACTGCTGGGCTGGATCAACCGGCACGGTTACCTGGCGACCGCCGCCTATGGCGCGGTCAACCAGCTGATGAGCTGGGTGCAGCTGCCGGCGATGTCGCTGGGCATCACCGCCACTGTCCTGGCCGCGCACGCGATGGGCGCGGGGCGCGTGGCGCGGCTGCCTGCGATTGCCCGCACCGGTGCGTGGCTGGGGGGCGGGCTGCTGGCCGCGGTGGTGGGGCTGGTGATGCTGTCGGCACCGTGGCTGGTCGGCTTGATCCTGGACGCACCGGACGTACGCGCGCTGGCGACAGCGCAGCTGCGCACGGTGGCCTGGGGCGTGCTGGCGATGGGCGGCGCCTCGGTGCTGGTCGGCGTGATGCGCGGCAGCGGCACGGTCGTATGGCCGGCGCTGCTCGGAATGGCGGCCATCGTGCTGCTGGAACTGCCGTTGGCGGCCTGGCTGCATGCGCGGCATGGCCTGGCGGGACTGTGGTGGGCCTGGCCGCTGGGGCTGGTGATGATGCTGGTGCTGCAGCTGTTCTGCTTTGCCCGTTGGCGGCGCCGGATTGCCGGCTGAGCGCCTGGGCGCCTGGCCGCTGCGATCGCCGGGCATGGCCCGGCGCTACCGGGCCGGCATCCTTGAGGTAGCGCCGGGCCATGCCCGGCGGGAAACGATCACTGCCGGTGCGCCAGCAGCAGATGGAAGTGCTTCTCGCGTTGCTGGCCATCGTTGCTTTCCGCGGTTTCACGGTGTGCCCGCCAGGCCGAAACACGGAAGCCTGAAATCCGCAGCGCGCGTTCCACCGCCTCCAGTTCGTGCAGGTGGAAGGTCGAAGCAAACGGCAGGCCACGCATGAAGGCGGCATCGCCGAACGCTAGGCACAGGCGACCGTCAGGGCGCAGCACCCGCGCCAGTTCGTCCAGCACCGGTGCCAGGTTCGGCCAGAAGTAGAGGGTGTTTACGCTCAGCGCCGCGTCCATGCAGGCATCGGTGACGGGCAGGGCGTGCGCGTCGCCATGGCGCAGTGCCGCGCGATCGCCCAGGCCGGCCGCGGCCAGTCGCTGGTTGCCCGCGGCAACCATGGCGGTGGACAGTTCGATACCGAGGTAGCGGCTGTTGGCCGCCTGCAGCAGCAGGGGCGCGAACGCGGCATTGCCCGGGCCGATTTCCAGCACGCTCTCGCCTGCGCCGGTCGCGAGCAGGCGGATGGCGGCCTGGTTGAGCCCGCCATTGCTGCGGTTCATCGCGTCGGCCACGTCCAGGGCGGGGTCGCCATGGGGCATCCGCAGTTGAGCGGCCAGGGTGGCTGCGTCCAGCATCGGCATCGTCCAGTGAGGGTGTCAGGACGTGGCGTTCGGCGGGTCCGCCGCTGACCATAGCGCCAGAGTGCCGGCTTGGGAAGGGCGGAAACCTCGCCAGAAGTGATGAGCAAATGTCCACCGTCGCAGTCGGTGAGAACGGGTTGTCCACAGGGGGTGTGGATTACGCGTGGGCAACTTTGTGGATAAGCCTCGACAGGCGCCACCCCCCTAGGCTGTCAAGATGGGTGGCGAAAAATTCACCGCTGGTGAGGATGCGTGAGCGACCGGTGAAGGGGGAACGCGGGCCGTGCTGTCGCCAGCGGCTGCGCTCGCGGTAACCTGTGACCCTTGATGCCCCGTGAGACTTCATGAAACGTCACTTCTCGATGCTGCGCGAGTTCCAGCTGGCGGACTGGTTCACCCTGGCCAACGCCTTCTGCGGCACCGGCGCGGTGTTCGCCGCCATGCGCTTCCTGCAGGATGGCGAGCGTGGCTACCTGCTGTTCGGCATGGCGTTGATCCCGCTGGCCTTCATCTTCGACGCGCTGGACGGCCGCATCGCGCGCTGGCGCAAATCCAGTTCGACGCTGGGCCGCGAGCTGGATTCGCTGTCCGACGTGATCTCCTTCGGCGTGGCCCCGGCCGCGCTGGCCTATGCCTGTGGCATGCAGGGCGGATGGGACTGGCTGGTGCTGAGCTACTTCGTCTGCTGTGGCGTCAGCCGCCTGGCCCGCTACAACGTGACCGCCGAGGCGCTGGCCGGCGACGAGGGCAAGGTGAAGTTCTTCGAGGGCACCCCGATTCCCACCAGCTTGGTGCTGGTGATCGTGCTGGCGATCGCGGCGGGTACCGACGCGATCGGCCCGGACATCTGGCTCGGCGAATGGCAGCTGGGTCCGTGGCAGTTGCATCCGATGGTGCTGCTGTTCGCCCTGTCCGGGTCGCTGATGATCAGCAAGACCCTGCGTATTCCCAAGCCATGACGGCATCCTGCGGAGGCCTGCGATGACCAGTTCGGCCCATGACGCCGGCAGCAGCGATTTCGAGACTCTGGCCCGGCAGTATTTCGGAGCCTGGGGGGATGCCCTGCGCCACGCCTCCGCCGCTGGTGCGCCGGGCAGCGGCGATGCGGGCAGCTGGCAGCGCCTGTTTGACGGGTGGAGCCAGATGCTGCCCGAGCAGGGGCCGGGGGCGCCGGAGGACGCAGTGCGCCGGTTCCGCGAGCAGGCGGGCAGCTGGTACGGCACGATGCAGGAGGTCGCCAGCCGCTTTGCCGGACGCGATGCCAGCAGCGCAGAAGTGGCACAGGCCTGGCGTGAGGCAGTGCAGGGCCAGGGGGATGGCCTGCTGCAATGGATGCTGCAGGGCGCGCGGGGCAGCACCCAGGCCAGCGGTTCGTTGCCGGAGTTCGCCAGCTGGCTGCAGCAATGGCAGCTGCAGGCGGGCCCCTGGCTGCAGAGCCCCGCGTTCGGTCCCGGCCGTGAACACCAGGCGCGCTGGCAGGCCCTGCTGCGCGCGCAGGAGGATTACCAGCAGCAGTCGCGCGCCTATGTCGAACAGATCCGGCAGGCGCTGGACGAGGCCTTCGACCTGTTCGAGCAGCGGCTGGCCCAGCATGAGCAGCCCGGCAGCCAGTTGACCAGCGCGCGGGCGATGTTCGACCTGTGGATCGAGGCGGCCGAAGAGGCCTACGCCAAGGTGGCCCTGTCCGAGCCGTTCCAGCAGGTCTATGCCGACCTCGGCAACGCACAGATGCGCCTGCGCGCTGGGCTGCAGCGCGAAGTGGAGCAGGTAAGCGAGCGGATCGGCCTGCCGACCCGTTCCGAAATGGATGCCGCGCACCGTCGCATTGCCGAGCTGGAGCGCAGCCTGCGTCGCCTGCAGGCACAGGTGACGGTGCTGGCGGGCACGGCGACGGTGGATCCGGCCGCACAGCCAGCCCCGGCCAGGGTGAAGCCTGGTAGTCGCAGGGTGGCCGCGAAGAAGGCGGCGCCGACGCCGAAGGCGGCAGTCAAGAAGGCTGCCGCGAAGCGTGCGCCAGCCAGCAAGGCGACGCCCCGCACGTCCTCGCGGAAAACATGACCGATGAAAGGACCTCTGGGCTTCAATGCCGATGACCTGATGCAGGAGACCCTGGCCATGCAGCGCAAGCTGATGGAAGGGCTGAAGCTGCTGCCACAGGTGGAAGATGTCGATTACGGGGTGACCGCCCGCGAGGAAGTCTGGCGTGACGGCAAGGTGGTGCTCTATCGCTTCGTCGGCGAACAGGCCCCGACCCGGCGGACACCGCTGCTGATCGTCTACGCACTGGTCAACCGCCCCTACATGGTCGACCTGCAGGCCGACCGCTCGCTGGTGCAGAAGCTGCTGGCACTGGGGCAGGACGTGTACGTGCTGGACTGGGGCTACCCGGATCGATCCGAGCGGTTCCAGACGCTGGAGGACTACCTGCTGCGCTACATCGAGGGCGCGGTGGATGCCCTGCGCGCGCGCAGCGGCGGCCCGGTGGACCTGCTGGGCATCTGCCAGGGCGGTGTGTTCGCGCTGTGCTATGCGGCGTTGCGCCGGCAGAAGCTCGGCAAGCTCATCACGATGGTGACGCCCGTTGATTTCCACACCGCCGACAACATGCTCTCGCACTGGGCGCGGCAGGTGGACGTGGACCTGCTGGTGGACACGCTGGGCAACATCCCGGCCGACCTGATGAATGCCAGTTACCTGATGCTCAAGCCGTTCCGCCTGAACGTGCAGAAGTACGTGGGACTGCTGGACATCCTCGATGACAAGGCCGCGCTGGAGGATTTCCTGCGCATGGAGAAATGGATCTTCGATTCGCCGGATCTGGCGGGCGAGGCGTTCCGCGACTTCATCAAGCAGTTCTACCAGGACAACGCGCTGGTGAACGGTACGGTGCGGATCGGCGAGGAAGCCGTGGATCTGTCGCAGGTGACCCTGCCCGTGCTGAACATCTATGCCGAACAGGACCATCTGGTGCCACCGGATGCGTCGCGCGCGATGCGGGGGCGCCTGGGCACGGAGGACTACACCGAGTCCAGTTTCCGCGGGGGGCATATTGGAATCTACGTGTCCGGACGGGCGCAGCGCGAAGTGCCAGCTACGATTGATGGCTGGTTGAAGGCCCGGGACGGGAAGGGCTAGTCTCAGGCGCCCTGGACGGGCTGGAGCCAACGATGCTGTCGCGGAAATCACTGCTGGTTGCAGCGCTGCTGCTGACCCCTGCATGGGCCCACGCGGCCCCGGGCCCCGTAGCGCGCGGCGAAATCGCGCAGCTGATCTCCAGCCTGGACGGTTCCCAGTGCCGTTTCCAGCGCAACGGCCGCTGGTACGACGGCAGCAGTGCGCGCGCCCACCTGCAGCGCAAGTACGACTACCTGCTGAAGAAAAACCTGGTGGACAGCGCCGAGCAGTTCATCGAACGCGCGGCCACCCAGAGCAGCATGAGCGGCAAGGCCTACCGCATCCAGTGCCCCGGGCAACCGGAGCAGGCGTCGGCCGCATGGTTCAGCGCCCGGCTGCAGGCGCTGCGCCAACGCACGCCGTAGACAGGGGGGCGGTGTAGAGTCGAGCCCTGTTCGACTGCCTTTATGCACCCCCAGGAGGATCCGCCATGAGTACCGCGCCCCGCACGTTGTCGCGCTCGCTGAACGACCGGATGATCGCCGGGGTGATGGGTGGCATCGCGCATCGCTTTGGCTGGAATTCCACGCTGCTGCGGGTGGTCTTCGTACTGGTGTCGCTGGCATCGGCGGCATTCCCCGGCATCCTGGTGTATCTGATCCTGTGGCTGCTGATTCCGAACGAGGCCGATTGAACCGCCCTGCCATGGTCCGGCCGATCTGGCTGCGTGCGTTGCAGGTGCTGGGTGCAGCCTGGACCGTCCCCAATTCGCTGATCGGCCTGCTCGGAGGGCTGGCTGGGCTGCTGGGCGGTGCGACGGTGCGCTGGAGCGGCCGCGACTGTGCGCTGGTGTTCGATCGTTGGCCGTGGGGCCCCGGGGGGGCGATCACGCTGGGCAACGTGATCCTGCATACCGGCAATGATCTGTCGATCCCCTGCCGGACCTATGCGCATCAGGCGGGGTGGGGCGCGGAGCCGCTGATCCGGCTGGATGACCATGAGCGCGCGCACGTCTATCAGTACCTGGTGCTGGGGCCGCTGTACCTGCCGGTGTACCTGCTGTGCGGCGGGGTGAGTGCGCGCAACCCGTTCGAGCGGGCGGCGGATCATTACGCCCGGTTCGGGCATGGCTGGTGGCCGTAGTCTGCAGCCAACGGCACAGCCCCTCGTGGGTAGCGATGCTTTGTCGCCAAATGCAGAACCCGCGGGCTGGGCGGTCGGGTTGGGTTCGCGGGGGACGCCGTGAACCCGTCCCTGGGGGCTTGGCCGCGGCATCCATGCCGCGGACACCCCCGCGAACCCAACCCGACCGCCCTCTGACAGAGGGCTGTGGCCTGCGCCACCCACGGAAAAGAAAAAAAACAGCAGAAGCGGGTCGCCCGCTGCGCGTGCTTGTGAGCCGAGCATGATCGGGCTCTACAGGAAACGATCAAGCAGCCGGCCAGGCTGCTTTTGCTTTTGATCTTCTTTTTTCTTTTCCGCGGGTGGTAGACGCAGCGGGAAATTGTCAGCGGCCGGGTGGGTGGGGCTGGCGGGGTATCCGCGCCATGGATGGCGCGGCTAAGCCCCCAAGGACGGGTTCACGGCGTCCCCGCCAGTCCCACCCACCCGGCCAGCCCTCAGGAAACCGGCGTTCCGCAAGCCACCCAACCACCCGCGAGGGGCTGCGCCGTTGGCGGGAATTCCTTGGAATTCGTTAGTTGGAAGTTAAGGATCCGTAAGCATTCTGCTGCGATCCCGCCGTCATCTGCATGCAACCGATCATCATTAGCCTGCGTGACGTTCCAGTCAGGTACAACGCGGTAAGCTCCTCTCCGATGGGCTCGCAGCATCGCTCATCGAGTGCAGTACGCAGTAGCAATTTGGAGGAATACATCACATGGCAATCGTTCTCTATGTCGGTGGTAGCAAGGATGGCGAGAAGGGCGTGGTGCCCTATGGCTTCAGCAAATCGCGCGCCGACACCGCGCTGGGGCCGGAGTTCTACACCGAGCGGTTCATGGAACTGCAGGGTGTCGGCAAGGTCAGGCTGATGGCACTGGAAGGCATGCGTGACGAGATCGTCATGCAGCGCGCCGCCCGCCACTACCGCTGACCCTCGCAACACGCGGCAGGGCGCGCCCCCCATCGCGCGCCCGCGCCGGCATCCCAGCCCCGGGCCAGTCCGAGCCCTCCCTGCCAGGATGCCGGCGTCCAGACCGGCCACGCCGCTGAGCCCCGTCTGCTGTCAATGCCTTGTCCGGCTCCGTTGTGGATTGCCAGAATGGGGTCTTCCCGTAACGTGGCACAGACCTGAAGCAATGCACGACGCCAAGAACGCCCAGAGCGCGCTCGCCCAGCAGATCGCCCAGACCATCGCCGAGGAAATCGGTGCCCAGCCCAGCCAGGTGCGCGCCGCGGTCGGCCTGCTTGACGAGGGTGCCAGCGTTCCGTTCATCGCCCGCTACCGCAAGGAAGTGACCGGTGGCCTGGACGACACCCAGCTGCGCAATCTCGAAGTGCGCCTCACTTACCTGCGCGAACTGGAAGACCGCCGTGCGGCGGTGCTGGCCAGCATCGGCGAGCAGGGCAAGCTCAGCGACGAACTGCGCAACGACATCCTCGCCGCCGATACCAAGAGCCGGCTGGAGGACCTGTACCTGCCGTACAAGCCCAAGCGCCGTACCCGCGCGCAGATTGCCCGCGAGGCCGGGCTGGAGCCGCTGGCCGATGGGCTGCTCGCCGATCCGACGCAGGACCCGCAGGCCTTCGCGGCCAGCTTTGTCGATGCCGACAAGGGCGTGGCCGATGCCAAGGCGGCGCTGGAGGGCGCGCGGGCGATCCTGATGGAGCGCTGGGGGGAAGATGCCGCGCTGGTTGGCGAACTGCGCTCCTGGCTGGCCGAACACGGCGTGATCCGCGCCCGCGTGGCCGAGGGCAAGGAGACCGAAGGCGCCAAGTACCGCGACTATTTCGAGCACGCCGAGGCATTGGCGAAGATTCCGTCGCATCGCCTGCTGGCGCTGTTCCGCGCGCGTCGCGAAGAAATCCTGTTCCTGGAACTGGACCCGGGCAGCGACGCCGAGGCAGGCCATCAGTACGCAGAGGGGCGCGTGGCCCGCAAGGCCGGCATCGCCGACCAGGGCCGTGCCGCCGACCGCTGGCTGCTCGATGCCTGCCGCCTGACCTGGCGGGCCAAGCTGCATATGCACCTGCTGCTGGATCTGTTCAACCAAGCCCGCGAAAAGGCCGAAGCGGACGCCATCACCGTATTCGGTGACAACCTGAAGGATCTGCTGCTGGCGGCGCCGGCGGGCCCGAAGACCGTGCTCGGGCTGGATCCAGGCATCCGCACCGGCTGCAAGATCGCAGTAGTCGACGCCACCGGCAAGCTGGTCGCCACCGAGACGATCTATCCGCACGAGCCCCGGCGCCAGTGGGAGCAGTCGCTGCAGACGATCAGGCAACTGTGTATCCGGCACAACGTCGAACTGATCGCGATCGGCAACGGCACCGCCAGCCGCGAGACCGACAAGCTGGCCGGCGAAGCGATCAAGGCGGTGGGCAACCCGAAGCTGCAGAAAGTGGTGGTCAGTGAGGCCGGTGCTTCGGTGTACTCGGCCTCCGAGTTCGCAGCCAGGGAGTTCCCGGACCTGGACGTGTCGCTGCGTGGCGCGGTGTCGATCGCGCGCCGCCTGCAGGATCCGCTGGCCGAGCTGGTCAAGATCGAACCGAAGGCCATCGGCGTGGGCCAGTATCAGCATGACGTCGATCAGTACCGCCTGGCGCGCGCGCTGGACGCCCGCGTGGAAGACTGCGTGAACGCGGTCGGGGTGTACGTGAACACCGCCTCGGCGGCGCTGTTGTCGCGCGTGTCCGGCCTGTCGGCGACGGTGGCCGAGAACATCGTGCGCCATCGCGATGACAATGGTCCGTTCAAGCGCCGCAAGGACCTGCTGAAAGTCGCCCGGCTGGGTGAGAAGACCTTCGAGCAGTGCGCCGGCTTCCTGCGCATTGCCGACGGTGACGAGCCGCTGGACGCATCGGCTGTGCATCCGGAAGCCTATCCGGTGGTCGAGCGCATCGTCGCCAGCACCCAGCGCCCGATCAAGGCCTTGATCGGCGATGGCAGCTTCCTGCGTGGGCTGAAGGCCGAGCAGTTCACCGATGCGACCTTCGGCGTGCCGACGGTGCGCGACATCCTCAGGGAGCTGGAAAAGCCCGGCCGTGACCCGCGCCCGGAGTTCAAGGCCGCACGTTTCGCCGAAGGCGTGGAAGACATCAAGGACCTGCGCGAGGGCATGGTGCTGGAAGGTGTGGTCAGCAACGTCGCCGCGTTTGGTGCCTTTGTCGATATCGGCGTGCACCAGGACGGCCTGATCCACATTTCGGCGCTCTCCGACACCTTCGTGAAGGACCCGCGTGACGTGGTCAAGGCTGGCGATATCGTCAAGGTGAAGGTGCTGGAGGTGGATGTGCCGCGCAAGCGCATCGCGCTGACCCGGCGCCTGGACGATACCCCTGGCCAGGCCACCAGCCGCCCCGGCAGCCGTGACGAGCGTGGTCAGGGACAAGGGCCGCGGCGTGACGCAGGCGGTCCGGGCCGGAGCCCGGGTCGGGGCCAGGGCAGCGGCGGTCGGCCCGCCCCATCGGCAGCCCCGGCCAACAACGCACTGGCTGAAGCCTTCGCCCGCGCCAAGCGCAGTTGAGGAGCGTGCCCCCCGTCACGGTTGAACCGGGGCGGGGGACTTGTCGATTTTCCCCGTGATTGCGCACACTTGCGCATCTGGGGAGGCGCGTGGCCGACCCGCTGTCGCTGGGGAGGACCGTGACGCCAGCACGCCCCGTTCGATTCCGTGACGGCTGCAGCGGATTGCTGCGGCCCATGCACGCCTGCGCGGAACGGAGAAGGGCTTGATGGCGGGTCAGGGCAACAACAGCAACGATCTGCTCGAACGTCGTCTGCACGCGCTGGCCGAAGAGCGTCGGCGGCTTGCAATGATCATCGAAGGCACCGCTGCCGGCACCTGGGAGTGGAACGTGCAGACCGGCGAAATGCGGGTCAACGCGCGCTGGGCCGAGATCGTCGGCTATCGGCTGGAAGAGCTGGAGCCGATCTGCCAGAAGACCTTCGCGGCACTGGTGCATCCGGATGACATCGCGCTGTCCGACGCCGCGCTGCAGGAGCATTTCGACGGGCGCAGCGACAACTACGCGTGCCTGGTGCGCATGCGCCACAAGAACGGCCAGTGGATCTGGGTCCATGACCGTGGTCGCGTGTTCGAATGGGACGGTCAGGGGCGGCCGTTGTGGATGGCCGGTGCCCACGCCGACGTCACTGAGCTGCAGCAGGCACGACAGGACGCGGCCGAGAGCCGCCAGCGCCTGCAGTCGGTGGTGGACGCCTCCGACGACGTCGCGGTGATCGCGACCGATACCGACGGCACCATCACCCTGTTCAACACGGGGGCGCAGCGCCTGCTCGGCTACAGCGCCGCCGAGGTGGTCGGCCTGCAGCGGCTGGATGCGTTCCATGAGCCGGATGAGCTGAAGGCCTGGCTGCAACCGCTGGCCGACCCGCAGGGTCACCTGCCGGACGTGTTCGAGGCCCTCAGTGCGCATGCCGAAGGGCAGACCTATTCGCGGCGATGGACGCTGCTGCGCAAGGATGGCCGGCAACGCCAGGTGCGGCTTTCGATCAGCCGCATGGACGGCGCCGATGGCACGCGCATCGGCTATGTCGGCATGGCCATCGATATCACCGAGATCCTGCAGGCACGTGCGGAAGCACGCATGGCGGCGGAAAAGTTCGCAGGCGCCTTCACCTCGGCTGCGCTCGGCATGGCGCTGGTTTCGCTGGAAGGGCGCTGGCTGGATGTCAATGACGCGCTGTGCCGCATCCTGGGCTATGCGCGCGAGGAGCTGCTGCAGGTCGATTTCCAGCGGCTGACCCACCCGGACGATCTGCAGGCGGACTTGGCCCTGGTGCAGGACCTGCTGGCGGGCCGCCGCAGCCATTACCACCTGGAGAAGCGCTTTCTCGATCGCAACGGCAGGGTGATCTGGACGCGGCTGTCGGTATCGCTGGTGCGCAACGAACGCGGTGAGCCGGTGCATTTCGTCTCGCAGATCCAGGACATCAGTGCGCAACGCAGCAGTGAACAGCGCCTGTTTGAAAGCGAGCAGCGCAGCCGCATCACCCTCGACGCCGTTGCCGACCTGGTGCTGAGCGTCAGCCTGGAAGGGCGTATCGAATATGCCAATGCCGCCGCCGTGCGCATGCTGGCCGGCGACGGCGCACAGTCGCTGGCCGGGTACAGGGTGCAGGACGTGCTGCAACTGACCACCGAGTACGCCCCCGGATCGATGCTGGACGTGGCCGTACTGCTGGACCCGGAAAGCAACGCGGTCGACCTGCATGCCGACCTGCTGCTGCGGCTGGGCACGGCGACGGTGCCGGTGGACCTGACCCGCGCCTGGCTGCGCGACGATGAGGGCCATGTGCGCGGTGCGGTGTGGGTACTGCGCGATGATACCCAGCAGCGTGCACGGCAGCGCGAGGCGCGCCAGCTGGCGGAGATCGATCCACTGACCGAACTGAGCAATCGGCGGGGCTTCGAGGTCCATCTGCAGCAGGCCATCACCCGGGTCGAGCGGACCGGGCAGGCGGCGTCGCTGATGTACATCGACCTGGACCGCTTCAAGCCGGTCAACGATACCTGGGGCCACCTGGCCGGCGATGCGGTGCTGTGGGCGGTGGCCAGCGTGCTGCGCCATGGCGTGCGCGATTCGGACGTGGTGGCCCGGCTGGGCGGGGACGAGTTCGCGGTGATCCTGTCCGGCTGCACGCCGCGCCGCGCGGCGCGGATCGGCGGCGAACTGCTGCAGACCCTGGCCAGCCTCTCCATTCCCTGGGACCAGCACCGCCTGCGGGTGGGCGCCAGCATCGGCATCGCACCGCTGCTGGGCGGCATGGGGGTCGACCAGGCCGTGGCTGCGGCCGATGCGCAGTGCTACAGGGCCAAGGCGATGGGGCGCAACAACGTGCAGGTGCAGGGGGAAGCCAGCGAATGGCCGGGTGAGGGCATGGACGGCGACGCGGGCGGTGGCTGATCTCAGTCTGTGAGAGGGCGGCCGCGAATACTGCGCGCACACCCACTCCCGTTGGAGAGCGACATGCGTTTCTGGACCCCGGATGCCCTGCGTGCCTTCGCGCCGGCAATGGTCGGCTGGTGGCTGGCGGTAGCCGCCTGCCTGCGATTGGAGCAACTGCACGGCGATGCCCGGGCGCAGGCGCTGCTGCCCACGCTGCAGGGCGGCGTGGTGGTGCTGCTGATGCTGACCCTGGGTGCCATCGTGGCCGCCAGCGTGCTGCTGTGGCGGTCGCGGCGCGCGGATGCGCCGGCACGCTGCTAGCCCCGGCGCTCAGTCCAGCACGCTGTTGGCATCAACCAGCTGCACGTCATGCATCTGGTTGAGGTAGGCCTCGTAGTAGCCCTTGTGCGAGGCGCCGACGAGGGCCAGCATGCGGGTGCCCGGGTGCTGGCCCAGCACCTCGCGCATGTTTGCGACCATGCGCAGGTTGCGGGTTTCCCAGTAGCCGACATAGCTGCGGCCGAAGCCTTCTGGCGATGGTTCGACCAGGGCCGCGCCGAAATCGCTGTCGTAGACCTGGGCGATGGTTTCGGGCGCGTTGTAGTTCCGATAGAGCGCCAGCAGGCCGTCCGTGCTGCCGAGGCTGGCCTGCAGGGACGCATCGGTGGCCCGCCGTGCCTTGCTGGCGGGATTGTTCCAGGCGTTCATGATGGCTTCGCCAGCCGCCTTCTCCAATGCCGCGGGCGTGGGCGAATCGGCGGTGTGGTCATCGACCGCCCACAGGCGTTCCAGGCCCAGGCGTGCGGCAAGCTCGGCAGCGATCAGGCTGACTTCGTCACGTCGCGCGGCACGCTTGTCGAGAAACTGCACCAGTGGCGGTGACAGGCCGTCTGCGGCGCGACGCTCCTGCGCCGGCAGGCGCAGCCACTGCACCAGCGCAGAGCCGTTCTCGCCTGCGGCCAGGAACAGCGCGGCCAGCCGGCGACGCTGTGCGTGCGTCGGTGTGGCGGGCCATGCCGCCAGCACGCGATCGACTTCGGCGTTGGCCGCCGGAACATCCAGGCCGGTGGCGGCCCGGGCAGGTGCAGGATCGGCGCAGTAAGTTTCCACGGTCTCGGCATAGCGGGCGGGATTGCGGCGCATGAAATCGCATTGCAGTCCGGACAGGTTCTCCACCGCGATCGCCGTCGGCCGCCATGCCTGCAGCCGCTGCAGCAGCGGCTCCAGCATCGACGGCTGGAAGGTCGCAGGCAGGCCGGACAGGTGCGGTGAGCCCAGCACCAGCACTTCGTTGACGCGGCCGGCGGGCGGGCCCTTGAGCTGTGCGGGATTGAAACTCGGCCGATAGCCTGCGTCGGCGGCCAGCGCGCCGCTGCTGCACAGGGCCAGGACGAAAAGAGCTGCCACGCGTGGAAACATGCGATCTCCGTGTCGATGGGCGGTTCAAGATGGGCGCATGCTTGCCCGTCCACGCCCTTGCCGACAGCCCCGTTGGTCATGGCAACCTTTCCGCTGCAGGCTGCATCGCGGGCGCCGTCAGGCGCTGCAGGGGAGGGGGCTAAAGCCCGGGCAGGCGGTGCCGATAACCTCAGTGGATCCCGCTCCAGTCACCCGCTGCAGGACCCCAGGCTGCCCCGTCGGGCGGCCCGCGCAGTGTGTTCCGCCGCTCCCGGATGCCGATCGCACCCGCCCCCAGAGATGTTCTTGCCCGCTGCTCGAGAGGTGCCTGCCGGCACCTGTAGTCCAAGCAATTGATGTCGCCGCCGGGCATCCCGCCTGGCGGATCGCAACCGCTTACCGGACACCGAGGATCAGACAATGCTCATTCCAGGCCTCACGGCGGGCGCGCAGGCGCCGGCCGAGCTGCACACCCGTTGGTCGCCGTGGCGTTCCCTGCTGGGGGCGCTGGCGGGACCGGCCCATCCCGGCAGGGCCGACGCCGACCGCGGTCATGCCGAACTGGCCGCCCAGGTGGCCGCACTGCATCGCGTGCAGGCGGTGATCGAATTCGACCTGGATGGCACCATCCTGCAGGCCAACGACAACTTCCTGCAGGCGGTGGGCTATCGTCTGGACGAGATCCAGGGCAGGCATCATTCGCTGTTCGTCGACCCCGATCAGGCGTCCGGCGCCGAGTATCGGGACTTCTGGGCCCGGCTGGGGCGTGGCGAGTTCGATGCCGGGCAGTACCGACGGCTGGGCAAGGGCGGGCGCGAGATCTGGATCCAGGCTTCCTACAACCCGGTGCTGGACCCGCAGGGCCGGCCCTTCAAGGTCGTCAAGTTCGCGACCGACATCACCGCGCAGAAGCTGCAGGCCGCCGACTCGGCGGGGCAGCTTGCCGCCATCGACAAGTCGCAGGCGGTGATCGAGTTCAGCCTGGACGGGCACATTCTCTCGGCGAACGCCAACTTCCTCGCCGCCACCGGCTACAGCCTGGAAGAAGTGCGCGGCCAGCACCATGCGCTGTTCGTGGAGCCCGAGCTTCGCGGCAGCGCCGAGTACCGCCGGTTCTGGGAAAAGCTCGGGCGCGGCGAATACGACGCCGGGCAGTACCGGCGGCTCGGCAAGGGCGGCCGCGAGATCTGGATCCAAGCTTCCTATAACCCGATCCTGGATGGCAATGGCAGGCCCTTCAAGGTCGTCAAATACGCTACCGACATCACCGCGCAGGTGCATGAGAACCAGGCCATGCAGCGTGCGGTGGCGCAGACCCGGGAGGTCGTGGCGGCGGCCAAGCAGGGCGACCTGACCCGGACCGTCGCCATTGCCGACAAGAGTGGTCCCATCGCCGAGCTGTGCGATGGCGTCAACGCGCTGGTCGAAGCCATGGCGGGCATCATCGGCCAGATCAAGTTCGCTGCCGATACCATCGCGATCGGCGCGACCGAAATCGCGCAGGGCAACAGCGACCTGTCGCAGCGCACCGAACAGCAGGCGGCCTCGCTGGAAGAAACCGCCGTGTCCATGAAGGGCCTGGCCGATACGGTGCAGCGCACGGCGACCAATGCGCGCCAGGCAAGCCAGCTGGCCGGCGGTGCAGCGGAGGTGGCCGCGCGCGGCGGCAGCGTGGTGCACGAGGTGGTGGAGACGATGGCCTTGATCAACGCCTCCTCGCGTCGCATCGTCGACATCATCGGGGTGATTGATGGCATTGCGTTCCAGACCAACATCCTGGCGCTGAACGCTGCCGTGGAGGCGGCCCGTGCCGGCGAGCATGGCCGTGGCTTCGCGGTCGTCGCCACCGAGATCCGCGAACTTTCGCAGCGCTCGGCCAGCGCCGCCAAGGAAATCAAGCAGCTGATCGACGCATCGGTGGCCAATGTCGGTGCCGGCACGGCGCAGGTGGAAAGTGCTGGCCGCACGATGGACGAGATCGTAGTCAACGTGCGCAGGGTCAGTGATCTGGTCACCGAGATCAGCAGCGCCTCGCAGCAGCAGAGCGATGACATCCAGCAGATGAATCACGCTGTGGACCTGATCGACCAGGGGACCCAGCAGAACGCGGCGCTGGTCGAGGAAGCGTCTGCCGCGGCACGCAGCATGGAGGAACAGTCGGCTCACCTGCTGCAGACCGTCGCCGGGTTCCGTGTGCAGGCGGCGGGCGGCGCTACCCTGCAGGCGCATGGCGTGCCGACCCTGCGCGTGGTCTAGGCGCGCAGGGCAGGGGCCGCTGTACGTTCCGGCAAGGCCTCGCCGCGGACGCAGTTGCGGCCCGCGCGCTTGGCCCGGTACAGGGCCTGGTCGGCACGTTCGACCAGGCTGTCCGGCTCCTGCCGGGCATCGGCAGCCCACCATGCCACGCCGATGCTGACGGTCACGCTGGACGGGCCGGACGGCAGCGCGGCGTCTTCGACCGCCACGCGGATGCGCTCGCCCATGGCCATCGCATGGGCCACGTCGGAAGAGGGCAGTGCAGCGATGAATTCCTCGCCGCCGTAGCGGGCCAGCAGGTCGTCGCCGCGCTGCAGGCAGCCATCGATGATCGCGGCCACCGCCTGCAGGCGGCGATCGCCCTCCGGGTGCCCGTAGGTATCGTTGAGGCGCTTGAAGTGGTCGATGTCGATCATCAGCACAGCCAGGCCCAGGCCCTGGCGCCTCGCGCGCCGTTGCGCACCCGGCAGCGATTCATCGAAACTGCGGCGGTTGCCCAGCCCGGTCAGCGGATCACGCCGGGCCAGCGCTGCCAGCTCGTCGCGCTGGCGCTGGATGTCCACCTGGCTCAGCACGCTGCGCAGCGCATAGCCCAGCATGGCGCCGATGAAGCCCACCGTTGCCATCGTCTGGTTCGTGCGCGCCATCAGCAATGCGACCAGCATCAGCAGAAGCGGCAGCATCAACGGCACGCTGGCCTCGACGAAACGCCGCAGGTTGCGCGGGACAGACGGCGCGGTCCTGCGCCGCGGACTGCCGGCGATCACCGCCAGCAGCAGGAACAGGCCGCTGATGAGCAGATCTGCCCATCCGCCGTCCGGGGTCTGCGGCCGATACCGGCTGACGTACTGCTCGATCAGGAAGTAGCCGAGCAGGAACAGGGTGAGGGTGCGGAAGAAGTCGCGGCGATCTGCGTTGTCCTCGGCCAGGTAGCGGATCAGCGCGAAGCTGAACAGCAGGCTGTTCTGCGTGGTGCTGATGGCGTTCAGGCCATGTGTCCACAGCGCGGTATCCAGCTGCGCAGTGGATTGCGCATGCGTGTAGTACAGCAGCCAGAGCAGGCCGATGATCGACAGGTCGACGCTGCGGACGTGGCGGTTCCGGCTGTCGGCGCTGGCGGCCACATAGGTGAGCGGGATGCGATAGAACACGTAGAGGATCAACGATGTCAGTGCGACCTGCGCCGGCCAGGCATCGGTGATGCCCGGAAACAGCAGTGGCAGCAGGGCGACCGGAAACAGGCTGACGGCGAAAGCGAAGGTCCGCCATTTGCAGGCGGCGTGGCTGTCACGCGCACGACGCACGCATGCCAGGGCCGCCAGCAACGGTGCGGCGCTCGACATCAGGAACGAACCCACCGGATCTCCAGGGCCTGCCAGGCCGACGACGAATGCATGCGTGACCAGAAAAAACAGTGCAGCCGGCAACGTCATGCATTCCCCCGCCCCCAGGTACGGCCAGTCACGATAGGCAGATGCGCGTGAGCCTTGCAAGAATTCCGCGGCGTGGATCTGCTGGCAACGTTGTCAGCCGGGGCGCGCACCGTGGCGGCGCCGGGCGGTCGCCGCGCGCGAGGACGGCGCAGGTGACGGGCCAGAAATGCAGAAGGCCAGGTCGTGGACCTGGCCTTTGATGCATGGTGCCGGTGAAAGGACTCGAACCTTCATGGGGTTGCCCCCGGCTGATTTTGAGTCAGCTGCGTATACCATTCCGCCACACCGGCAGGCAGCGGGTGATTTTACCCGAGGTCGAGCGCACTTTCATAGGGGCTGCCCGGCGCGGGACGATCCAGGCCGAATCTGCCGGCATTGCCCCCCATGATCGCTATACTGCGCCGGCTTGATATGCACAGGAGCGGGAATCGATGGCGGCGTTGCAGGACCTGCGGGTACTGGTGGTCGAGAACGACGAGATGAGCGCGGCCCTGCTGCAGATGCAACTGGTGCAGGCCGGTGCGCAGGTGGTGGGGCTGGCTGCGAGCGTCGGCGAAGCGCTGAGGCTGCTGGAAGAAACCACGCCGGATGTGGCTCTGCTGGACTATCGCCTGGCCCACCAGGAAACCAGTGAGCCGGTCGCCGCGGCGCTGGCCGCCCGCGGCGTGCCCTTCGTGCTGGCGACCGGCATGTCGGCGGAGCAGCTGCCACAGGCCATGCAGTCGGGTGTGCTGCTGGTCAAGCCCTACCTGTCCGCGGAACTGTCGCAGGCGCTGGTCCGCGCGGTCGGGCACTCCAGCGCCCGCGCCTGATCCAGGCGCGGTGCCCGGATGATCCGTCCGCAGTGCGTGCTCAGGCGGACTCCTCGAAGACGTAACGGATCTCCTCGCGATCGTCGAGGATGCGGTATTGGCTGGCCAGATCGCCAGGTTCCGGATTGAGCCATGCATCGAGGTGCTCGGGCCGGATCGGCACGATGCCGCGATCATGGCCGGCGGCGGAGATATCGGCCGGCGGCGTATCGGTGATGGTCGCAAATGAGAGGAGGCGTCCTTCGGGGCCGTCCCACTCGGACCAGAGGCAGGCTACCAGCAGGTCGCGGGGCGGGTCGGGGCGGAACTCAAGGACCACATCCCCCGTCCTGTCATCAGGGGCCGGCGCACGTCCGCCAGCCGCGTGCCGGGACACGTGCTCGTAGAAGGCCTGGATGACGACCACGCCATGACGCTGCCCGAAAGCGCCGCGCCAGTAGCCTTCCAGGCTGTCACGGCGGGCGTTGTAACTGCCCGGATAGAGCACGTCGTTGCGCGCGGGCGCATCCGGCAGACGGCACCGGTAGCGCATCGGCTTGATCACCCGTTGCCCGTTCTCGCTCACCATCACCGGCGCGTAGGTGCCGGGGAAAATGCGGTTGTCGCGTGGCAGCAGCTGCACGCGATGCAGGTCGTCGAGCCGGGTCTGCGCGCGATCGATGCGGTTGCCGGCGATGCGCAGCTCGTTGCGCGCCTTCAGCGTGGGACGGGTGGCCAGGGTCGCGCGGGCGATGTCGCGGCGTTCGCGCTGCTGGGCCAGCTCGGCTTCCAGTGCGGCCTGCTCCTGTGCATGCCACTGCTGGATGCGGGCCACGATGTCGCGGCCGAGCTCCGTGCGCGCGCCGGCGAAGCCGTCATCCATGGCCTTGGGCGTCCTGGGCTGCTTCTTGCCGGGGTCGTACGCGTACAGCGCGGCGAACTCCTCCAGCGACAGCACGGCTCCGAACTCGCGCACCAGCTTGGCGTAGTCGGCCCGGATCAAAGCGGAGTAGCACATGCGATATCTGTCGGGGTGGGTCGCGGCGGCTGCGACGCGGATGCGGCAGGATAGCCTGACACTCAGGGAGATTCCGCATGAACGATCCGGCCCATTGCCATTTCCGTGAAGGCGTGCCTACGGTCGAGGCCTATTGCCAGCTCCGGGCGCTGGCCGGGCTCAGCGCCAAGACCGCCGAAGCGGCTGCACGTGCGCTGCCCAATACCCTGTTCGGTGTCTGCGCCTATCAGGGCAGTGAGCTGGTGGCGATGGGCCGGATCGTCGGCGATGGCGGCTGCCACCTGCAGGTCTGCGACATCGCCGTGCTGCCACGGTTGCAGGGGCAGGGACTGGGCAAGGAGGTGATGCGGCGTCTGGACGACTGGATGCAGGCCAACCTTCCGCCGTCAGCCTATGTGAGCCTGCTCGCCGATGGCGAGGCACATCGGTTGTATGCGCAGTATGGATTCGCGCCGACGGCGCCGGCCTCGATCGGAATGTATCGACGCTTCTGAAAAGAAAAACCCCGGCCGAAGCCGAGGTTTTCAGAAATTGGCGTCCCCACGGGGATTCGAACCCCGGTCGCCACCGTGAAAGGGTGATGTCCTAGGCCTCTAGACGATGGGGACGCACGAAAACTTCAAGTTGTAGAACTTTCGACGGCCTGTTGTCGAAAGTGGTGGAGCCAAGCGGGATCGAACCGCTGACCTCCTGCATGCCATGCAGGCGCTCTCCCAGCTGAGCTATGGCCCCATGAAACCAGGATGCCTGCCGGGAGCAGGGTCCTTTTGAAACTGGCGTCCCCACGGGGATTCGAACCCCGGTCGCCACCGTGAAAGGGTGATGTCCTAGGCCTCTAGACGATGGGGACGCACGAAAAACTTCAAGTTGTAGAACTCTCGACGGCCTAATGTCGAAAGTGGTGGAGCCAAGCGGGATCGAACCGCTGACCTCCTGCATGCCATGCAGGCGCTCTCCCAGCTGAGCTATGGCCCCGTGTTACCGAGTCGCCTATCATACCTGCGTGTTCACGTTTGTGGAAGCCTTTTGAGCTTTTTTCGTTCCGGCGTCCCGCATACGATCCGGGAAACCACCGTGACGCCACAACCTGAATGCCGGTTGGCGGTGAACAAAAAAGACCCGGTTATCGGCCGGGTCCTCGTTGTTCGTGATGAGTGGCGTCCCCACGGGGATTCGAACCCCGGTCGCCACCGTGAAAGGGTGATGTCCTAGGCCTCTAGACGATGGGGACGCAATTCTCATCAATGTTCTTTAGCGACCTTTCGACGGCCTAATGCCGAAAGATTGGTGGAGCCAAGCGGGATCGAACCGCTGACCTCCTGCATGCCATGCAGGCGCTCTCCCAGCTGAGCTATGGCCCCACGTCGCTGAGGAGCGAAATAATAGCGATGCCCCCTGGGGTTGGCAAGCATTTGTTGCACTTTTCTTCACGTCCGCAGCCTAGTGCGCCACCGGTCCGCCGGGTGTCTGGTCACTCGCTGTCTTCGGTCAGCGCTGCCAGGATCGGGCAGTGCACCAGCGCACCGTGGCCAGGGCAGGCCTCGACCAGTTGCGACAGTGCCGCATGCATGCGCTGCAGTTCGGTCATGCGCTGTTCGATATCGAGCAGGCGCGTCCGTGCGGTGTCACGCACGCTGCCCATGTCGTGCTGCTGCTGGTCGCTCAGTGCGAGCAGTTCAGCGATCTCCTCCAGGCTGAAACCCAGCGCCTTCGCACGGCGGATGAAACGCAGGCGACGCAGGTCCTGCTCGCCGAAGATGCGGTAGCCACCGGCCGAACGTGCTGCGGTGGGCAACAGCTGCTGGCGCTCGTAGTAGCGGACCGTATCGATCGGGACGCCGGCCCGGCGTGCGAGCTGACCAATGTTCATGGCGGAATTCCTCGGGTTTCCGGCCGCCATTCTGAACCCTTGAGTCTGGTCCAGGGTCAATGCGGTGTGTGAGACACGCATCCAGCGCACTTTGCAACTTTCTTCATAGCCTCGCCGATGGAGCACTTTCTACCCTGCACCTGAACCGGTCATTCACTGGCCAGAACCGAGGAGGTGCACCGTGGAGGGAATCAGGAGCGAGGGGTTCGTCGAAGTGGGGGTGGTCGAGTACCCCGGTGGCGATCCGTCGGCAGCATCGGTACTGGCTGAAATGGCACATGTGGCCAACCGCGTGGCGCAGCAGCAGCGGCGCCCGTTCAAGCGGGTGCTGGTGACCCGCTGGATCGTGCCGGCCAGCCGCAGCGGGGTACACCGCATCGCGGGCGCGGACATGCTGGATGCGGCCATTCCCGCGGTGATCGCGGTTCCGGGCCAGGTCAGTTCGACGGCATCTCTTCGTACCGACGAAATCCTGCTCGACTGGCTCCGTGCCCACTATGACGGCGGCAGCCTGCTGGCGGCTGCGGCCGATGGCGTGAGCGTACTGGCCCGGGCCGGCCTGCTGGCGGGCCGTACCGTGTCGGGTCCCGATCTCAGCCGCCATCCCGGACTGGTGGCGCAGGCTGCCAGCTGGGTACCCAGCGAACGCGCACTGGTGGACGATGGTGATCTGCTGACCGTGGCAGGTGTGCAGGCATGGCGCTTTCTCGGCCTGCGACTGCTGCACCGGCTGTTCGGTCAGGGCGTGGCCAGTGCGGTGGCCACGCAGCTGGCGATCACCGTTCCGGAACCGATCCAGCAGGATCTGGAGCGCTTCAGCGCCAACTTCGCCCATGGTGACCGCGACGTGCTGAAGGCCCAGCGCTGGCTGCATACCACGGCGGCACGCGGCGCCACGCTCGCTTCGATCTGCGAAGTGGCCGGGCTGGAGCCGCGCACTCTGCAGCGCCGCTTCCTGAGAGCGACCGGGCTGCGTCCGATCGAATACTGCCAGCGACTGCGGGTGGCCAAGGCGCAGACATTGCTGCAGCAGGGGGCGGGTATCGATGAGGTGGCCTGGGGGGTCGGCTATGCCGATCAGAGTGCGTTCCGACGCCTGTTCCTGCGCATCGTCGGAATGACGCCGGCGAATTATCGACGTCACGTCAGCAACAAGCGCCGCGAACGCCCGCTGCTGCCCTCCGTGGCGGGGAGCCTGCGCGGACTGGCGCCGGCGCCGACGCCGGGCATGCAGATGGGGCGCAGCGCGGCTTGACGATTGACGGTCGATCGTCGCGCTTGCATCGCAGGCGCGACGCTTCGACCATGCGGTCAGTCGATCGTTGAGTGGGTGGAGTGATGTCCAGCGTTGGGCCGGTGCCGATGCCGGTCGTTTTGATACTGATCTGTGTACTGATTGCGATGACGATCGCCCGGCTCTGGCCCGGTCGCCGTGCGCAGGGACCACAGCCTTCGGCGGCCGGCATGGTGCTGGATATGCTGCTGGTGGGGCTGCTGTGTGGCCGCATCAGCTTCGTCGCCGTCAATGCGGCGCTGTATCGCGACTCACCATGGAGCGTTCTGCAGATCACCGATGGCGGTTACCACCTGGTCGTTGTGCTGATGGCTGGGTTGGCGTGGGGACTGTGGCGGCTGCGTGGACATCCCGCGCTGCGCCGGCCGGTACTGGCAGCGGCGCTGGCAGGTACGCTGCTGTGGGGCGCAGCCACTCACGGCGTGTCCGGGTGGCAGGCGCGGCATATGCCGCTGCCCAGGCTGGAGGTCGTGGACCTGCAGGGCCGTGTCATCGATCTGCAGCAGTTCCGCGGCAGGCCGGTAGTCGTGAATCTATGGGCAACGTGGTGTGGTCCGTGTCGACGTGAGATGCCGGTGCTGGCCGCCGCGCAGGACGCGCATGACGACGTGCGGTTCGTGTTCCTCAATCAGGGAGAAAGTCTGGATGAGGTCCAGGGTTTCATTGCCGGCGAACGCCTGCAGCTGCGCAACGTGCTGCTGGATGTCGATGCAGCCGCATCTGCGGCGCTGGGGGTGCAGGCGTATCCTTCCACCCTGTTCTTCGATGCCGACGGACGCCTGCAGGAGCTGCATCTGGGTGAACTGACCACGGCAGGGCTTGAACACAAACTGCGCCGGCTGCGGTAGCCTGCGCTGGCATCCCACTATGGAGTTCCCATGTCGTTGATTTCCCTGCGCACCGTTCCTGCGGTGCTGTTGCTGCCGGCCCTGCTGGCCTTGGCCGCCTGCAGCCAGGCGCAGACGCCACCGGGCAAGGCAGGAGCTGCGCCGGCAACCGGTGCGCCGGTCTCCGCTGCCAAGGGCGATCGCCCGGCGGTCCTGAAGGGCATCGAGAAGCATGGTTTCGAGGTCGTCGCCGAGTTCGACGCACCGGATGGGCTGCGCGGCTTTGCCGGCGTGGTCGGTGGCCAGCAGCCTGCCGCCGCTTACGTGACCGCGGACGGCAAGCACGTGGTGGTAGGCAGTCTGTTCGATGCCGAGGGTAACGATGTCGCCGCTGATGCAGTGGAAAAGCTGGTGGCCGCGCCGATGTCGGCCAAGATGTGGAGCAAGCTGGAAGCCAGTGCGTGGGTGCGGGATGGCAGGGCCGACGCACCTCGCGTGGTCTATACCTTCAGTGATGCCAACTGCCCGTACTGCCACAAGTTCTGGGAGGCGGCACGCCCATGGGTGGATGCGGGCAAGGTGCAGCTGCGTCATGTGATGGTTGGTGTGATCCGCGAGGACAGCCCGGCCAAGGCGGCCGCGATTCTGGCCGCACGCGATCCCAGCGCCGCGCTGCTGGAGAATGAACGCCAGTTCGACCGCGGCGGCATCAAACCGCTGCCGAACATCAGCCGCGAGATCGCGGGGAAGCTGGATGCCAATCAGGTCCTGATGATCGAGATGGGCTTCCAGGGCACGCCGGGCATCCTGTTCCAGGATGCGCAGGGCCAGGTGCAGCGTCGCTCCGGTCTTCCGCAGGGTGCTGATCTGCAGACGGTGCTGGGTCCACGCTGAAAAGCGATCCTGCATGCAGGGTGACATCGACAGGCCCGTACGGAAACGTGCGGGCCTGCTGCGTCTTCAAGGCCAATGACGGCGTGAACGGCTGCGCAGTGCTTGTTCGCCGTCACGTCTGAATCGTGACTGAGATCAAGCATCGTGCCTTGATTCCAATCAAGGCCAAAAACGACGTGCGCACTAGCCTGTGATGCATGAAATACAGCGATATCGCCTCTGCACTGCTGCGCACGCAGTGCTCTGCCCAGAGCATGCCTGCATGGCAATTCACGACACTCTCACTGTGCGCTTGTTACCCAGACCGCTCCGGTCGCTACCTCATCGGCAGCGCGAACCTGAAGGTGGACGTCCCGGTGCAGGCAGGGCAGTGTCGTCGCCCTGTCATCTGTGATCTGCAGGCGGCCATCTGTCGTAAACGCAGTATCCGTAATTCCAGCAACGACGGAGCGGAGCCAGGACGGCGCATGCGTGCAGTCCGGCATCGCGTGGCGAATGTTCGTGCACGGGGGATGCAATGCGCATGGCAGTACTGAGTCTTGCCTGCCTGGCCGCGCTGGCCGCTGCGCCGCTGCAGGCGCAGACGGTTGCCGACGGCGACGCGCAGGCGCTGCGCCGCGAGATCGCGGCGATGCGGCAGGCCCTGGAAGGCATGCAGCGGCGCCTGGACCAGATCGAGCAGCATGATGCGGGCGTCGCGCCTGCCACTACGGCCACGCCCTTGTCGCCTGCTCCGGCGGCGACGGCCGCCACACTGCAGCCGACCCGCGTGCCCGGCGTGGCACAACCGGTGCTGCCGGCGCGCGAATCAGTGGCGGATCCGTCGACGGCAGCCTCGCGTCCAGACAACGCTGCCGGCCCCACCGACACGGATCTGAAAGGCTTCTTCGCCATCCCCGGAACCGATACGGTCATCCGCATCGGCGGCTATGCCAAGCTCGACGCCATCGCCGATTCGCGCGGGGCAGGGGACGAGGACCAGTTCATCCCCTCATCCATGCCGGTCGGGGACAGCCATCGCGACGTTTCCAACTTCAACATCCACGCCAAGCAGACGCGGTTCAGCTTCGAGGCGCGCCGGCCGACCACGCACGGCAACCTGCGCTTCTATCTGGAGAATGATTTCTTCGGCAGCAGCGATGGATACCAGTTCCGCCTGCGCCACGCCTATGGACAGCTTGGCAATACCTATGCCGGCTATGGCTACTCCAGCTTCATGGATGCCGACAGCCTGCCCGACACGCTGGATTTCGCAGGCCCGGGCGGTGCTGGCTACCTGCTGGTGGCCGGCATCCACCACAGCTTCTCGCTGGGCAGGGGCGGCACGCTGACGATCGCCGCTGAAGACCCGGAGACGGAACTGGCCGGGGCCAGCGAGACGCTGGCGGCGGTGAACCGGCTGCCGGATGTCACGGTAACCGCACGCATGGAGCGCGATTGGGGCCACCTGCAGCTGGGTGCGGTGGCCCGCAGTCTGGCCTATGACGGCCAGGACCAGCGCGACCGGCGCATCGCCGGCGGCCTGCAGCTCAGCGGTTCTGCTTCCGTGGGTACGCGCGACCTGCTGCTGTTCGGTGCGCTGGGCGGCCGCGGCCTGAGCCGCTACACGGCTGACCTGACCGGTTCCGGCCTGGATGCCGTGGTGGATGCGGACGGTCGCCTGGATGCCCTGGATCTGCACGGCGGCTTCGTCGGCTACACCCATTACTGGTCCGACCTGTGGCGCTCGAATCTGATTTTCGGACAGCTCATGCTGGAGCGGAACGCCGCTCTTGCCAGTGACGCGTTCCGGCAAAGCCGTTACGGCGTATTCAACCTGATCTGGAGCCCCGCGCCCTCGTGGACGATGGGCATGGAGCTGCTTTACGGCCGCCTGCAGCAGCAGGACGGCGCACGCGGCGACACGGTAAGAGTGCAGGGCAGCCTGCAGTACAACTTCATCAAGTAGGCGCCAGCGGCAGCACGCCAGCGCAGCCAGTCCCCATGCCCGGCGCAACCGGGCTGATGCCGGTACAGGAGATTGTCATGGCAGAAGCAAAGAAGATCGGGGTGGTGGGAGCCACCTTCCTCGTCGCGGGCAACATGATGGGCTCAGGCGTGTTCCTGTTGCCTTCCAGCCTGGCCAAGATCGGTACCGCCTCGATCTGGGGCTGGCTGATCACCACGGCAGGTGCGCTGCTGTTGGCGTTCGTGTTCGCCAAACTGGGCAAGCTGGCCCCGAAGGCCGGCGGCCCCTATGCCTATGCGCGCGACTGGTTTGGCCCCTACATGGGCTTCCAGACCAATACCATCTACTGGTTCGCCAACTGGATCGGCAATGTCGCCATTCCGATCGCGGCGGTGGGTTACTTCAGCTACTTCTTCCCGATCCTGTCCGAGCCGCTGGTGCGCTGCATCGCGGTCCTGGTGCTGGTATGGGCGCTGAGTTTCGCCAACGTGATCGGTCCGGCCTTCGTCAGCCGCGTGCAGACCGTCACCACCAGCTTCGCACTGGTGCCGATCCTGGGCATCGCCATCTTCGGCTGGTTCTTCTTCGATGCCGACATCTTCAAGGGCGCCTACAACGTTTCCGGTGAATCCAACTTCGGTGCGATCTCCAGTGCAGCCGCATTGACGCTGTGGGCTTTCATCGGCGTGGAGTCGGCGTCGGTCACCGCCGGCGTGGTCGAGAACCCGGAGAAGAATGTCGCGCGCGCCACGCTGGCCGGCGTGTTCCTTGCGGCCATCGCCTACATCGCCAGTTCGTCGGTGATCATGGGCATGGTGCCCAACGGCGAACTGCAGACGTCGGACGCGCCGTTCGCCTTGGCGGCGGCCAAGGCCGTGGGGGGGTGGGGCGGTGCGCTGGTCAGCCTGTGCGCGTTCATCGGTGCGGCCGGCTCGCTCGGTGGCTGGATCCTGCTGACCGCACAGAGCGCGAAGGCCGCATCGGATGATGGCCTGTTCCCGAGCATCTTCAGCAAAACCAACAAGGATGACGTGCCGGTCAAGGGCGTGCTGATCGTGGCGGTGCTGATGACGCTGGCCGTGCTGGTCACGTCCACCTCGGAAACGGCGTCCGCGCAGTTCGATGTGATCACCTCGGCTGCGGTGGTGCTGACTCTGCTGCCCTACATCTATTCCTGCGTGGCCTGCTACTTCGTGGTCGAGCGCTCGCACACTCTGGTACATACCGGCGCGTTCTGGACCTTGACCAGCCTCACCGTCGTGTACTGCCTGTGGGCGATCTACGGCTCGTCGGGAACGATCGTGCAGTACGCCTTCCTGTTCGTGCTGTTCATCACCGTGTTCTATCCCTTCTTCAGCGAGGAGCGCCGCCAGCAGCGGCAGCGTGCCCGCGAGGCGGCGGCGATTTCTGCCGGCGCGCAGCATTCCTGATTCGGACAAGGAGAAACAACGTGTATTTCAAGTCATTGGACTACCCCGTCATAGTCATCGACGGTGATTACGACTCGCCGCGCATAGGCGGCATCCTGATCCGCGCCCTGGTGGAAGAACTGCGCAGCAACGATCAGCGCGTGCTGTGCGGGTTGAACCTGGATGACGCCCGTGCAGGAGCACGCACCTATGTCGCGGCGTCAGCCGTGCTGATATCGATCGATGGCAGCGAGGAGGTCGATGGCGAGTTCCAGCGCCTGACCGCGTTCCTGCGCGAGCAGAGTGCGCGCCGCGCGAACCTGCCGGTCTTCCTGTATGGCGAACGCCGTACCATCGAGAAGGTGCCGAGCAAGCTGCTCAAGTACATCCACGGCTTCATCTTCCTGTTCGAGGACACCAAGAACTTCATCTCCCGGCAGGTGATGCGCGCCGCCGAAGACTACATGCAGCACCTGCTGCCGCCGTTCTTCAAGGCACTGATCCATCATGCCGCCGAGTCGAACTACTCCTGGCATACGCCCGGCCATGCGGGTGGCGTGGCCTTCACCAAATCGCCGGTGGGCCGTGCATTCCACCAGTTCTATGGCGAGAACACGCTGCGCAGCGATCTGTCGATCTCGGTGCCGGAGCTGGGATCGCTGCTGGACCACACCGGGCCGATCAAGGACGCCGAGAACGAAGCGGCCCGCAACTTCGGCGCCGACCACACCTTCTTCGTGACCAATGGCACCTCGACGGCCAACAAGATCGTCTGGCACGGCACGGTGGCGCGGGGCGATGTGGTGTTCGTCGACCGCAACTGCCACAAGTCGCTGCTGCATGCGCTGATCATGACGGGCGCGGTACCGGTGTACTTCACGCCCAGCCGCAACGCGCACGGCATCATCGGCCCGATCAGCCTGGACCAGTTCACTCCGGAATCGCTGCAGCAGCGCATCGCCGCGAACCCGCTGGCGAGCAAGGCATACACGGCGGGCTCCAAGCCGCGTATCGCCGTGGTCACCAACTCTACCTACGATGGCCTGTGCTACAACGCCGAGAAGATCGCCGACGAGATCGGCAGTGCAGTGGACTTTCTGCACTTCGATGAAGCCTGGTATGCCTACGCCGCATTCCATCCCTTCTACGAGAACCACTACGGCATGGCCAAGGGCAAGCCGCGCGAGCAGGATGCGATCATCTTCACCACGCACTCCACCCATAAGCTGCTTGCCGCGTTCTCGCAGGCCTCGATGATCCATGTGCGCAACTCGGCACAGCGCAATCTGGATGCCGAGCGTTTCAACGAATCGTTCATGATGCACACCTCCACCAGCCCGCACTACGGTGTGATCGCCGCCTGTGACGTTGCCTCGAAGATGATGGAAGGCGAGGCCGGCCGCTCGCTGGTGCAGGAAATGCACGACGAGGCGATCGCATTCCGTCGCGCCATGCTGCATGTGCGCGACGATCTTGGCCGTGACGATTGGTGGTTCAGCGTGTGGCAGCCGACCAAGGTCGAGCGCAGCCTGGATAAGGGCGACACGCCGGCGCCGCTGGTGGCCAAGCGGGAGGAGTGGTACCTGCAGCCGGACGGGCACTGGCATGGTTTCGAGAATCTGGTGGACGACTATGTACTGATCGATCCGATCAAGGTGACCCTGCTGACCCCGGGCCTGTCGATGGATGGCGGAATGGGGCGGCTGGGCATTCCAGCGGCGGTGCTGAGCAAGTTCCTGTGGGGGCGTGGCATCACCGTGGAGAAGACCAACCTGTACTCGGTGCTGTTCCTGTTCTCGATGGGAATCACCAAGGGCAAGTGGAGCACGCTGGTCACCGAGCTGATGGCGTTCAAGGAACTGTATGACCGCAACGCCCCGCTGAGCCAGGCCCTGCCGACCCTGGCGGCGGACTATCCGGTTGCCTACGCCGGCTGGGGACTGCGCGACCTCTGCGATGCGCTGCATGCGTTCAACCAGGAGTTCGCCGTGGCCCGGGTAATGCGGGAGATGTACGTGGACCTGCCGACGCCGGTGATGACCCCGGCCGATGCCTACAACCATCTGGTGAAGGGAGAAATCGAACGGGTGGACATCGAACAGCTCAGTGGTCGCATCGCCGCGACCATGCTGGTGCCATACCCGCCCGGCATTCCCACCATCATGCCGGGCGAGCGCTTCGGTGCCAGCGATGAGCCGATCATCGAGTCGCTGCGCATCGCACGCGAGCAGAATGCGCGCTTCCCGGGCTTCGAGTCCGACGTGCACGGACTGATCATCGAGCACGATGGCGAGACAGTTTCGTACAAGGTGGAAGTGCTGAAGGCCTGAGCCGTTCCCAGGTCGTCCGCGCGCGACGCGGCGCGGAGGCCTGCCAAGGGTGGAACCCGGTGCACCGGCACGCTGATCCCGCTGCTGCGTCTGGCGGTGGTCGGCATGCTGTTCGAGATCGAAGCGTGAGGCGTACAGCGCCTAGCGCAGGTAGTACTCCACGGGCACCACCAGTTCCTGCGGTGCCTTCATTTCGTCGGGAATGCGTGGCAGTGGCTGTGCGCGTCGGAAGGTCTGCAGCGCCGCGTCATCGAGCAGGGACTGGCCGCTGGACTGCTCCAGCCTTAGCGCCAGAAGGCGCCCGTCGCGGTCGATGCTGGCGCGGACCCAGCTGGTGCCCTGCTGGCGCCGTGATCTCGCGCTGGAAGGGTAGTAGCGGTATCGCTCCAGTCGTGCCATCAGCCGCGCTTCCCACTGGTCGCTGGCGGCGCCGGCCTGGACGTCTGCGGGTGGGGCGTCCGGAGCAGGCGGCGCGGCCGTGATCGATGCCGGTGCAGGACTGGCATCGGCCGTGGGCGCAGGTGGGGCGACCTGCGTGGGTTGCCGGCCGGTGCCGGCAACCTCGCTGGCGGCCAGTTCGCCCTCACGCGCGTGGGTCGGCGCGGGTGGCGGCGGCGATTTCCGTGGCTGCGCGGCGCGCGCCTGTTGCGCCTGGCTGGGCTGTTCGGCCTGGCGTTCCTCCACGGGCTGTGGCGGCGCAGCCGGCGCAAGCAGGCGCAGGCTGATCCGCACATCCTGCTCTGGCGGCGGCAGCGGAGGAGGGGCTGCCACCCAGTGCACGAGCAGCAGCAGCGGCAGCAGGTGGATGCCGACGGTGATCACCATCGCCTGCCAGTGTTGCCTGCGCTCACTCATCTGCGATCACCCACAGCAGGTCGGCGTCGCTGGCGTCGATGGCTTCTCCCGCCGATGCCAGAGCGACCACCAGCGCAGGCGCGGATGCTGGCAGATAGCCCGGTACGCCGGTGCCGCGCAGCACATGCCAGCGGCCGGCAACCAGCAGTGCGGGTGTCTGCGCGGCGGCCAGTACCTGCGCCATGCGCGAATCGCGGGCCTGCTGAACGGCCAGCATGCCTTCCAGCACCGGTGCGGCGTCGGCATGCTGGGCCAGCACTACGTTCGACAGGCGGTGGCGTGCGCCAGGCACCGGGAACCGCGCCGGTGCCGACGAAGCGAGCAGGGTGTCGATCTCCGCACGCGAGAGGTTGCCACCGTGCAGGGCGATGCCGGCAGCGGCGGCATCCTGCACCAGTCCGCCATAGGCCGACCACGGCCAGCGCGGGTCCCAGCCCAGCAGTTCCTGCAGGCGTTGCCCGTTGGCGCGGTTGCCCTTGTCCAGCCAGCGCTGCACGCGCTGCAGGCGGGGCTGGCGTTCACTGCCGATCATCTCCAGGACCAGCGCACCCTGTGGTCGCTGCTGGTGCAGGGCCTGCAACAGCCAGCGTTCGGCGGCATGGTCGGCGGCGACGTCATGGCGTTCCCCCAGCAGCAGGTGCCGGGCGGCGGCGACGCGCTGCACGAACGCCGCTTCCTGCAACGGCCGGCCGCTGGCCAGGTCGATCACTGTGCCGGGCATCGACTGGGCCTGTCCGGTCGCCAGCACGGCAAGCAGGCACAGCGGCAACCAGCGTCGGCTAGAACGCCACGTTGACGCCCATCGAGACGGTGCGGCCGCGGCCGTTGCCGCGGTCCAGGATCGGGCTGAAGATGCTGTCGATCGAGGCATTGTTGTCATAGGCCTTGTTCTGCAGGTTTTCGATGTTCAGCCACACGGTGGTGCTGGCCTGTGGCTTGAAGCTGGCGTAGAAGTCCAGCAGCACACCCGTGCCGCGGGTCTTGCGGGTCTGGAAGAAGTCGTAGCCTTCCTCGGTGGGGCCGGAGTATTCGGCGCGCACGCCGGCTTGCACGCGCTGCTGCCACCAGCGACCGCCGACGTCCAGCGTCCAGTAGCGGTCGGGAAGCGCGGTGATGTCTTCCAGGTTGACGAACTCGATGGTGGGTGCGCTGGTGTGTGATCGTGTCCAGCTCAGCGTCGCGTGATAGTGCTCGCTGGCGTAGTGGGCCTCCAGCTCGATGCCACGCATGCGCACCACGCCCGGGTCGTTCATCCAGCGGGTGGTGACGCTGAAGTCGTCCACATCCAGCGCATCGGTCCAGGCCGAGAGCTGCGGGTCGCTGTCGATCGGTACCACGACGGGCTCGATTTCCGGTGGATGCACGATCAGCAGGTACTGCGGCTTGATGTAGTCGCGGATGCGGTTGTCGAAGCGGGTCACCCGCAACTGGGCCAGGTCACCGTCGCGCAGTAGCGAGTCGGTGCTGAGGTTGGCGCCGAACTGCAGGTTGCGCGAGCGTTCGCGGCGCAGGAATGGATTGGCGCCCACGCCATCGGCATCGCTCATGCCTTCCAGCGGAATCTTCTCGAAGAACATCTCCTGCACGCGTGGCGGCCGCGATGTCCGCGAGGCCTCGGCGTACAGCTGCAGCCAGTCGGTTGCCTGCAACGAAACCGAGAGGCTGGGACTGAGTGCATGTTGGCGGCGGCGGATGTCGATGCCCCCGCCGTTGATCCGGGTGCACTGGCCCGGCACATCCGAACAGGCCGGGATGTGCCCGCGGATGCCGTAGCGATCCTGGCGCAGTCCGGTGGTCAGTGCGTAGATGCCGTACTGCAGTTCGAGCGTGCTGAACACGCTGTCCAGCTGGCTGCGCCCCTGCGGGTTGGCGCCGCGCAGGGTGGGCGTATCAGCAACGAAAATGTCCGACTGGTGCTTGAGGCCGGTGTTCCAGCGTGCCTGCAGCGAGCCGATCTCGAAGCGGCTGGTGTTGTCGATGTTCCAGCTGCTCAGGCTGCTGTGGGTACGCCGGCCGATGTAGCTGGACACTTCCACCGGCGGATAGAACAGCCGCGTCTTGTTGGCGGCGAAGCTGGCGCGCAGGTCGATCCAGGGTGTGTAGGGCGTGTAGTGATAGCTGGCGCGCTGGTTGCGTGCCGAGATCTGCCACGGATAGTTGTGATAGAAGTCGTTCTCGTAGCGCATGTGGCTCAGGTCCAGCCGGTGCAGCTCACTGGGCTGCAGGCGGGCCTTGAGCAGCCAGCTTCTGGGGTGCTGGCTGCCCGGATCGGCGCTGTTCTTCTGCCCGTTCGCGGTCGCGTACTCGCTGCTGCGGCTGCTGCTGGCGGCCGCAAGCAGGCCGAACTGGCGGTCACCGCCTTCCTCGCTGTGGCGCCAGGCGCCGGCGAAGGTGCGGCCACTGCCATAGCCGTTGTCGCCGTGCCGGTAGCCGGCGCGCAGTCCCCAGTCGCGGCTCTCACCCAGCAGGTCGTCGATATCCAGCGTGCGGAAGTTGGCGGTACCGGCCAGGGTGCCAGCGCCATCGCCGCCAGCGACGGCACCGCGCTGCACATCCACCCCGGCCAGCAGGAACGGATCGACATAGGCGAACGGGCCGCCGGAGCCGTGCCCGGCGTTGTTGCGGAAGGTCTGTGTGACACCGTCGATCATCGTGTTGACGCGGCCGGCGCCGGTCATCCCACGGATGTTGACCTGGAGGCCGGGCTGGCTGCGCGAGTGGAAGCTGTGCGTTCCGGGCATCGAGCGCAGCAGGCTGTTGCCCTCCTGGCGCTCGGCCATCGCCACGCGTTCGCTGCCAACGGCGGGCGCGAAGCCATCGCGGGTGGCGGGGACGTACTGGCTGGCGCCGGTGCCGGGCGCATGGTCCTGTGCAGGTGTCCCCTGCACGCGCAACGGACCGGTGCGGCGGCTGCCATCGCTGGACTCGGCAGGCGCCGGCTCGAGGGTGGCGCGCCGTGCGTCGATGAAGCGGGGCCGCAGGCCGGTGCCGGCCAGCAGCTGTGACAGCGCCTGCCTGTCGTCGAAGTTGCCGCGCAGCGCGGGCGCCATCTGGCGCGGGGGCAGCGCGCGACCGATCACCAGATCGACGCCGGTGAGCCGGCTGTAGGCATCCAGTGCGCCGGCCAGCGGCTGTGCAGGCAGGTCGTAGTGGCGGCTTGCGGTCTGTGCCTGGGCGTGGCCGGACAGGAACGCAACCGGGCTGGCGCAGGCCAGCGACAAGGCCAGGACAAGGGGGCGGTGGGACAGCATCGAGGTCTCCAGGGAGTGACGCAGAGCGTCGTCAGCCTGGGAAGACGCGCGGGCAGGAGCGATGTCAGGGTGCATGGCCGGTGCCGTGCGTTGATGACAGCCACAGCTGCAGTCCGGGACCGATGCGCAGCACGCGGACCTGCAGCTGCCGGGCGAGCTGGTCGCGGTTGCCGGTGGCGCCTGCGGCATTGCCCAGCACGGTGACCCGCTGCTGGCGCAGGCGCGCGCCCATGATCCAGGTGTGCCCGCCGTCCCAGCGGTCCAGCCCCCGGGCGACATCCTCCAGTGGGGCTGACACCCAATGCAGGCGCCGCTCGCGCCAGGCGAGCGCGCCTGCCGGTGCGGCTGACGGGGTGCCCGGTGTCTGGCCATCGAAGCGCAGTTGTTCGCCCTGGCTTGCCTCTCCGCTGCCGCTGCCGCTGTCCACCCGCACTTGGTGCTCGGTGACGGTCACCACGCTGCTGCCGTTCTGCACGGCGACATCGAATGCGGTGCCCAGCGCGGTGACCCTGCCATGCGGCGTGCGCACCTGGAACGGACGGCCGGCATCGGCGGCAACCTGGAACCAGGCCTGTCCCTTCTTGAGCTGCAACTGTCGGCGCTGTCCGTCGATGCGGACGCGCACCTCGCTGCCCGGAGACAGCACGACACGCGAACCGTCCTGCAAGGGGGTCTCGCGGATCTCGCCGACGGTGGTGCGCAGCACCTGTTCTGGCGGCGGTGCGTCCTGGCGGAGCGACAGGCCCAGCACGCACAGCAGCAGGGCGCCGATGCCCGCCTCGCGCAGGGCCCGCCGGCGGTGACGCTGCTGCTGGCGTTGCAGGCTGGGCAGGCCGGCACCGGCCTGCCACAGCTGCTGCAGGTGCAGGTACTGTGCTGCATGGCGCGGGTCTGCCTGATACCAGTGGGCAAACGCGCGTTCGTCGCGGGTACCGTCGTGGCCGTCGAGCCACCAGCGTGCGGCTTCGCGTGCGATCGTGTCCTGGCTCATGGGCCGGGCACCTGCTGCAGCGCGACCAGCGCGCGCAGCAGGTGTCCATGCACGGTCTGCCGGCTGATGCCGAGCTGGCGACCGATATCGGCCAGGGCCATCTGTTCGACCCGGGCCAGCAGGAACACCTGCCGCGAGCGCGGCGGCAGGGCGGCGATGATCGCGTCCAGGTGACGCAGTTGTTCGAGATCGAGCAGGCGTTGTTCCGGCAGGGGGGCCGGATCGGCGAGGGTGGTCAGAGATGCTTCGTCCAGCGGGTCTTCCCGGCGGCGCTGGCGTTGCCGGTAATGGTCGGCGATCAGGTTGTGGGCGACGCGGTACAGGTAGGCGCGGCCATTGCTGAGCAGGCCACTGGCGGCGACCTTGACGACACGCAGCCAGGTCTCCTGGACGACGTCATCGGCATCGCTGCGTTGCGGGAGTTTGCGGCGGACGTGGGCGTGCAGCGGCCGGTAATGGGCGGCGCACAGATGCGCGACATCCGTCGGTTCGACAGGCGTGGACACGGGGCGGGCTACAACTGGGAAAGGGAACAGCCCGCGGCGGCAAGGGCAGCGCCTGCACCTTACAGTAAAAGAGAATCATTTGCATCCATGGCGCCAGTGCATCGAGGGCGAGCGGGCCGGCAGCGCGTTCTGCGTCAGAGGTCGCGGTACTGGATCTGTGCAGCGAGCACGCGCAGGCCTTCGGCACTGCTGGACAGGATGCGTTCTTCGCCAATGCCCTTCTGGCGTTGCAGCTGGAATCCCGCTGCGTCGGGCAGGTGCGCGGCGATGGTCTCCAGGCGTTGCAGCGCATCGGCCCCTTGGCAGTCGAAGTGACCCCAGTAGGCGCCGTGACGGTGGACCAGCAGGCGGTAGTTCATCGTGCGTTCTCCGGCAGATCCTGCAGCCAGTGGTTGAACATCGCAGTCGCGGCTGCGGCCAGCGGGGCGCCATAGCGGCGTGCCTGCGCGCGAAGATCGTTCGGGTCGATGCCCGCCTGGGCCAGCTCGAGCGTGTGGCCGATCAGCCAGCGTTCGAACTGCTGCGCGTCCAGTTCCGGATGGCACTGCAGGGCCAGTGCATGCTGCCCGATGGAAAAGGCCTGGTGGCGGCAGGCGGGTGTGCTGGCAAGGCGGTGCGCACCGTCCGGGAGTTCGAAGGCTTCGCCATGCCAATGCAGCACAGGAATGCCCTGCAATGCCTGCAGGGGAGAACGCTGGCCCTCGTCGGTCAGCAGCAGCGGCGCGAATCCGATTTCCTTGCCTCCGCTGGGCGCCACCTCCGCCCCCAGCGCACGTGCCATCAGCTGCGCACCCAGGCAGATGCCGAGGGTCGGCCGCTGCAGGTGCAGGCGGCGTTGCAGCAGCGCGATGCTGTCAGCCAGGAAAGGGTAGAGCAGGCCATCGTTGACGCTGACCGGGCCGCCCAGTACGACCAGCAGATCAGCCGCTCCGGCCGCGTCAAGCGCATCGATGCCGGCCTGCAGCACCTGCAGCTGCCAGCCCTGGGCCAACAGCAGCGGCTGCAGCGTGCCGAGGTCTTCGAAGGCGACGTGTTGCAGGACGACCGCGTGCTTCATGCGGCCCCTCCGCCGGTGGGCCAGTAGGCGCTGTCCGGTGTCGCGCGTGCGCCGAAGATGGCCTGGCCGACGCGGACCACGGTGGCACCCTCCTCGATCGCGACCTCGAAGTCGCCGGACATGCCCATCGACAGCTGCGACAGGTCGATGCCGGTCGGCGCGCTGCGCTGCAGCTGGTCGCGCAGCGTGCGCAGGCGGACGAAGCAGGCGCGCACGCGTTCCACCTCCGGAGTGAAGATGGCCAGGGTCATCAATCCGCGTACGCGCAGGCGGTCGAACATGGGCAGCTGCTGCACGAAAGCGTCGACGGCGCCGGGCTCCAGGCCGTACTTGCTGGGTTCGGCGGAGGTGTTGACCTGTACGAACACGTCCAGAGTGCGGTCCTCCAGCAGCAGGCGCTGCTGCAGCGCTTCGGCCACGCGCAGGCTGTCCAGCGCCTGGAATTCACTGGCGAAGCGCGCCACATGGCGGGCCTTGTTGGTCTGCAGGTGGCCGATCACCGACCAGTGCACGCCAAGGTCGGCCATCGACTCGGCCTTGCGCTGTGCCTCCTGCACCTTGTTCTCACCCAGCTCATGGCAGCCGGCAGCCACGGCCATGCGGATGCGCGCCTCATCCACGGTCTTGCTGACCGGCAGCAGGCGCACGCTCTGCGGGTCGCGGCCCGCGCGGGCGCAGGCACGCGCGATGCGCTGGCGCACCGTGAGCAGGTTGCTGGCGATCTGTTCGACGGACTGGGCGACAGGCCAGTCGGCGGCGGCAAGGGGCATGCGTGCACCTCCAATGCAGGGTGGCCAGGGTGGGATACACTGGCACAGGACAAGGTTTATTTTGGCATAGGACAAAATGAAAATCACCGGGCACAGCGCCGAATCGATCTTCGACAGCATCCGCGGGGGCATCGGCGACGGACGGCTGACCGCTGGCAGCGTGCTGCCGCCGGTGCGCGAGCTGGCCGAGCGGCTGGGCGTCAATCGCAACACGGTGGCGGCCGCGTACAAGCGGCTGGACGCGGCAGGCCTGGCCAGTACGGGAGGGCGGCGTGGTACCACCGTGCGTGGAGTGCCAGCCCCCGTCGCGCGCGAAGGCAGTCCGCCGGGGCTGGCGCTGCACGATCTGGCAGGTGGCAATCCGGACCCACGGCTGTTGCCGAGCCTGCGCCTGGCGCCGGCGCCACCTCGGCTGTATGGCGTGGGTACGGTCGACCCGCGCCTGCAGCGGTTGGCACGTGCGTCGCTGGATGCCGATTGTCCGCAGGGCTACGCCCTGGAGCTGAGCCACGGTGCGGTCGATGGCATCGAACGCCTGCTGGCCGCCTGGCTGCTGCCCGGCGACCGCATCGCCGTGGAGGATCCTTGCTTCCTTGGCAGCCTCAACGTGCTCAATGCCGCTGGCCACACGCCGCTCCCCGTGGCGGTAGACATGCATGGGATGCAGGTGGCATCGCTGCGGCGGGCGCTGGAGGCTGGCGCACGCGCGGTGCTGCTGACGCCGCGCGCACACAATCCTACCGGCGCCAGCCTGGATGCGAAGCGGGCGCGGGCACTGCGCCAGCTGCTGGCCGGCTACCCGCAGGTGGCGGTGCTGATCGACGATCATTACGCGTTGCTCTCGCAGCAGGCCTACCACTCGGTGCTGCCCGTCGATGGCCGGCGCTGGGCACTGCTGCGCTCGCTGTCCAAGCCGTTGGGCCCGGATCTGCGCCTGGCATGGCTGGCCTGCGATGAGGAAACCGCGGTACGGCTGCGCCTGCGGCTGGCAGCGGGAACCGGCTGGGTCAGCCATCTGCTGCAGGACGCGGCGGTCTCGGTGCTGGAATCAGCCCCGCAGCGGGCGAAGATCGCATCGGCCGGCGTGCGTTACCAGCAGCGGCTGCAGTCGCTGCAGATGCTGCTGCAGGCGCGGGGCGTGCAGCAGGCCGTGCCGATGGAGGGGTTGAACCTGTGGTTGCCGCTGCCGGATGACAGCCGCCCGCGGGTATTGGCGCTGGCCGCCCGCGGCTGGCATGTGCGTGCTGGCGAAGTGTTCGCGGTCTCCGCCCCCGGCCATGGCCTGCGCATCACCTGTGCGGCGCTGGGAACCCTGCAGCAGCGACAGCTGGCCGATGACGTGGCGGCCGTGCTGGGATGAAGGGCCCGCGTCCCTTCAGGGCGCGGCACTGACGCCGGGGCGCACGTAGTAGGACTGTCCGCTGTCATCCACGAACATCAACTCCGGCTTGCCCTGCCAGGAGGTGAGCATCGCGCCGGTGTTGTTCTGGTGCTTGACCATCAGGCTGGCGCCGCGGTCGGGGTTGGCGACCACCTTGAACACTTCGGTGGTGCCGGCTGCATCGTCAAGCGTCAGCAGGGCTTCGCCACCGTGGTCGGTCGTGCCGTAGCCGCCGCGTTCGGAGCCGTCCGGACCCAGCAGAACCAGGCCGGACAGGGCGCTGGCACGTGTTCCCTGCACCTGTCCATGACTGCGTGGGTCGGGCACCGGGGCGCCCAGGATCACCCGCGCCTGGCCGGCGCCATCGTGGATGACCAGGCCCCGGGCTTCGATCACCCGCTGCGGCGATTGGCTGCGATGCAGGCTCCAGGCAGTCCAGCCGGAAACGAGCAGGGCGAGGGTGGAGATCAGCAGCGTGGTCAGCGTGAGTGCGCGGGGCATCGGATCGTCCTTCCTTGGATGTGCCGACGATAACGGAAGCGGGCCGCTCATGACCAGTTCGCTGTGTGACGCGGCGTGTCCTCAGTGGAAGTCGCGGCTTCGGCTGCGCAGGCCCTGCAGCAGTTCATCCAGGCAGTGCATGCGTTGCACGATCACATGCTGCACGCCATCGACACGCTCCAGGCGGCCGTCGATCTGCATCAACTGGGTATCGACCAGTACACGGTGCTGCCGGTCGGCCAGATGCCGCCAGACCACGGCATTGACCATGCCGGTTTCATCCTCCAGGGTAAGGAACGTGACGCCGCTGGCGGTCTGGGGGCGCTGGCGCATGCGTACCAGCCCGGCGATGCGTACGCGGCGGCCATGGCCGTGGCCGGCCAGTTGTGCGGCGTCGAGGCAACCGCGGCTGCGCAGCTGCGTGCGCAGGAATGACATGGGGTGGCGCCCCAGGGTAGTGCCGATGCTGCGGTAGTCGGCCTGCATGTCTTCCCACGCACTGGGCAACGGCAACGGCACGCGTGCTTCAGCGGTGGTGCGGGCCTGATCGAACAGCGGCAGGCGGTTTTCCACACCGGAGACATCCCAGCGCGCACGATGGCGATGCCCGCTGAGGCCGCGCAGCGCGCCGGCATCGGCCAGCAGGCCCTGATGGCGCCGGTCCAGGGCGGTGCGCTGGCACAGATCGCCGACGTCGTCGAACGGCCGTCGCGCACGTTCGTGCATGATGGCCTGTGCCACCTGTTCGTTGCAGCCATCGACCAGGCGCAGGCCCAGCCGGATCGCTGCGGGGCCCCTGCTGAAATCCAGCGTGCAGTCCCAGTCGCTGTGGCGCACGTCCACCGGCAGCACGATGATGCCGTGCCGGCGCGCATCCTGCAGCAGCTGGTCGGGGCTGTAGAACCCCAGTGGCTGGCTGTTGATCAGGCTGGCGGTGAATGCGGCCGGATGATGGCACTTCAGCCAGCAGCTGTTATAGGTCAGCAGGGCGAAGCTGGCGGCGTGGCTTTCCGGGAAGCCGTAATCGCCGAAGCCCTTGATCTGCTCGAACAGGTGCTCGCCGTATTCGCGACTGAAGCCGTTCTCCAGCATGCCGGCCAACAGCTTCTCGCGATGCGGCTCCAGCCCACCGCGGCGCTTCCAGGCCGCCATCGAACGGCGCAGGGCATCGGCCTCGCCCGGGGTGTAACCGGCCGCATCCACCGCCAGCTGCATCACCTGTTCCTGGAACAATGGCACGCCCAGCGTACGTGCGAACACGCGTTCCAGCCGCGGTGGGTAGAGCGGATTGTGCGGATCGTTCAGTGCCTCAGGGCCGTGTTCGCGCAGGATCCGCCGCCGCTCCAGATAGGGATGCACCATGTCGCCCTGGATCGGACCCGGCCGCACGATCGCGACTTCGATCACCAGGTCATAGAACGTGCGCGGCTGCATGCGCGGCAGCATCGCCATCTGCGCGCGCGATTCGATCTGGAACACGCCGATGGTGTCGGCGGCGCAGATCATGTCGAAGGTCTTCGCATCCTTGGGCGGGATCGCATCCATGCGTCCTTCGTGCAGGCCATGCTGCTTCAGCATCGCCAGGCATTTGCGGATGGCGGTGAGCATGCCCAGCGCCAGGCAGTCGACCTTCATCAGGCCGGTGGCATCCAGATCGTCCTTGTCCCACTGGATGACGGTGCGGTCGGCCATCGCTGCGTTCTCCACCGGCACCAGGGTCGACAGCGGGTGTTCGGAAATCACGAAACCGCCCGGATGCTGCGACAGGTGGCGTGGGAAGTCGATCAGCTCGGCGGTCAATGACAGCAGTCGCCGCATCAGCGGCGTCTCCGGGTCGAAGCCGCGCTCGCGCAGGGTTTCCGGCAGCGGAATGTTGCCGCCCCAGTGGTCCATCGCCGCGCCCAGTTCATTGACCTGGTCCATCGGCAGTCCCAGTGCGCGGGCGACATCGCGGATCGCGCTGCGGCCGCGATAGCTGATCGCCACTGCCGTCAACGCGGCGCGTTCGCGGCCATAGCGCTTGAACACGTACTGCAGGACTTCCTCGCGCCGTTCATGCTCGAAATCGATATCGATATCCGGTGGTTCATTCCGCTCGGCGGAGATGAAGCGCTCGAACAGCAGGTTGCTGCGCGCGGGGTCGATCTCGGTCACGCCCAGTACGAAGCACACCGTTGAATTGGCGGCCGAGCCGCGGCCCTGGCAGAGGATGTCCTGGCTGCGGGCGAAGCGCACGATGTCGTGCACGGTGAGGAAGTAGGAGGCATAGTTCTTCTCCCTGATCAATGCCAGCTCGTGCTCGATCTGCCTGCGCTGCGGTTCCTGGATGCCCTCCGGCCAGCGCCAGGGAATCTTTTCTTCCACCAGTTCACGCAACCAGCTGTCCGGGTCATGACCTTCCGGCACCAGTTCACGCGGGTAGGTGTACTTCAACTGGTCCAGGGTGAAGCGGCAGCGCTCGGCGATGCGCACGGTCTCGGCCAGCAGTGCGGGGGGGTACAACCGGGCCAGCACGGTGCGCGGGCGCAGATGGCGTTCGCCATTGGGGAACAGGCGCCAGCCGGCTTCGGCCACGCTGCAGCGGTGACGGATCGCGGTCAGCGTGTCCTGCAGCGCGCGGCGGCGGCGCACATGCATGTGCACATCGCCGCTGGCGACCAGCGGCAGGCCGTGGCGTTCGCCGAACGCCTGCAGCTGCTGCAGGCGGCGCGCGTCGTCGTGCTCATGGTGCAGTTCCACCGCCAGCCACAGGCGGTCCTTGAAGGCTGCGCGCAGCAGTGGCAGATCGGTGGCGGCGGGCTGCCGGTCCAGCCACAGGCACAACAGGCCGTCGGGCAGGCCGGACAGGTCATCGCGCAGGCAGCGGTACTCGCCCTTGCCGGCCCGCCGCCGGCAGGTGGTGATCAACTGGCACAACCCGGCGTAGGCAGCCTGGTCGGTGCACAGCAGCACCAGCTTCGGCCCCTCTTCGACCTGGAACTCGGCACCGACGATGAGCGCCACGTCCTGTGTCTTCGCTGCCTGCCAGGCGCGCACGATGCCGGCCAGCGAACACTCGTCAGTGATCGCCAGCGCGCGGTAGCCCTGGCCGCAGGCACGCGCGAACAGTTCCTCGGCGGTGGAGGCACCGCGCTGGAAGCTGAAGGCCGACAGGCAGTGCAGTTCGGCATAGCCGGGCAGTTCATCGTGCATGGCGGTTCAGCCGAACCAGCCGTGCAGCATCCACGGTGCATGTGGATCATTGCGCTCGCGGAAGGCCCAGCCGCGCTGGCCGTGTGCGGTTTCCACCACGTAGTAGTCGCGGCGCGCATCGGCCTGGTCCCACCAGCCTGATTCGATGCGCTCCGGCCCGGTAACGACGCGCAGCCGCGGGTCACGCAGCACCTGTGGTGTGTCCAGCAACCAGCCGGGGCGCAGCGGCCAGTACGCCGGTGGCCTGGCGGGTGCCTGGGTGCCACTGGCGCGTTCGGGGCGATGGTCGGCCTGCACGGCAAGGGGCTGCACGGCATCATCGCCGAGCCGTGCACGCAGGCGCTCGCGCAGCTGGGTCCAGGGCATCGCCTGTGCCGGGCGGGTGTCGAACAGATCGCGTGCGGCGGGCACGAAGGGCGGCAGCTGTTCGGCCTGCAGGCGCAGGGCCCGGCTGCCCGCCGGCAGCGGGAAGGCCTCCATGCGGTTACGGGCGATCTCGAACAGCAGCGCGGCATCGCGCTCGGGTGCGAGCAGGCCGATGGTCAGTACGCTGGCGGGCAGCAGGTCGTGTTCGAAATGCAGGTCGAAACGCTGCACGCCGCCATCGCGCGAGCACAGGAAGGCCGCCAGATCCAGCAGCAGGCGCCGCAGCGGAAACAGCAGGGCCTGGCTGGATTCGATCTCGTACTCGAATTCGATGCGTGCGTCGAAACGGTCTGGTGGCTGGTAGTAGCGCAGGGGGGCGGTGGGCAGGCCACGCAGCGCGTCCAGCTGCTGCAGCACGTCCGGCGCGAAGCGGCGCGCCAGGCTTTCGCGCGGCAGGTCGAACACTGCCCCCAGCGTACGCAGCCCGGAGCGGCCAAGCACGGTCACCGCATCGGCCGGCAATCCGCTGCGCGGCAAGGGCAGCTGCGCCAACAGGGCTGGCAACTGTCCTGCATCGATACCGAGGCCATCATGCACGTTGGCCAGCACCCGTGCGGCATGTGGATTGGGCGCCGCGACCAGGCGGTGACGGAATCCAAGTTCATGCAGGCCATCACGCAGGCGCCGTTCGATCGCCAGCCAATCGCCGAACAGGGCACGGCTGGCACCGATCTCCAGGACCAGTGCATGCGGAAAGTCGAGGCTGACCTGCGAACTGAAGCCGTACAGCCAGCTGGCCAGCAACTGGCGGGTGTGCAGCTCGGTGGCCGGATCGTAGTCATGCAGCTGCAGGTCCTGCACCAGTACCTGTGCGGCTGACAACAGCATGCCCGGACGCAGGCCGGCTGCACGCGCCGCAGGGCTGACGGCGCGCAGCACGCGGCGCTGCGCCGGCCCCTGCAGCAGCACCAGTGGACGCTGCGGATCCGCTTGCAGGCGCAGCACGCAGTCCAGCGCCAGCTGCGGCAACAACAGACAGGCCCAGTCCATGCGGCGGCCTCAGTGGGCGATGGCCAGTGGCAGCGGCTGTGCCGGCGGCAATCCGCCACGGCACTTCAGGACCCGGACCTGGCCGTGGTCGAGCTGCAGGCGCAGGCTGGCCGGGGACGGGTTGCGGGCCGCACGCGCCTCGCGGAACACGAAGCCCAGGCACTGGCCACTGTCGGCGGCTACCTGCAGGCGGCGCAGGGCGCGGTCGTCGGCCTGCTGCGGCCAGCACAGCACTGCCGCGCAGGCCGCCGAGCGCAGGCATTGTTCGGTGGCCCACAGCGCCTGCTTCGGCCCGGCCTGGATGATCTGCAGCTGCGCCAGATCCAGCCCGGCCGCGGCCCAGGCCGGCGCATGCGGCCGGTAAGGCGGCGCGACCAGCACGATCGGCCGCTCGCGGTGGCTCAGCTTTGCCAATGCCGGCCAGACCAGCGCCAGTTCGCCTACACCAGGAGCGGCCTGCAGCACCTCGCACAGCCCGCTGGCCGGCCATCCACCCCCGGGCAGGCGTGCATCCAGGGCGGGGTGGCCACTGGCCAGATGGTCGCTGGCCGGGCCGTGCCGTGCCGGACCGCGCCATAGCTGGCGGCCGTCCAGGAGACGGTCGAGGGCAATGACCGCGCCCATCAGTCCACCGTCCGGAAACGCGTGGGGGCTGGCTGAGAGCGACAATAGTTGTCGGAAACGGCTGGCATGGAGCGAGTATCGACAGGCCGGTATCAAGGGCTGAGACCGGACATGCTACTCGCCTAGTGAGTAGAATTACTAATGAATTCGAGCGCCGCGTTTCAGGTTGCTGAAGAACGGGCGCGGGTCATCGATCAACGTACCCCGCACTCACCGCCCCTGCGGATCCGGGCGGTGGTGCACGTACTCGACCACGGTGCCATCGGGATGTACCGCATTGAACGCCGCACCGGTCGGGACGATCTGCAGCGGGAAGATGATCTCGGCTCCGGCAGCGATCAGTTTGTCGTGATAGGGCCGGACATCGTCGACCAGCAGGGTGCCCGTGGTCGAGGTGAAGGGCGCCAGTGCGGTCTCGCTGCCTTCGATCAGCAGGAAGGCACCGACCATGGCCAGGCGCAGTCCGGCATCGGGAAACGGAAACCCGGCATCGGCGACCACACCCTGCAGCTGCTCGTAGAACGCCACACTGCGCTCCAGTTCGCCGGGAGCGACGAATACGCGGATCAGCACGCGTGGGCTGCGTTGGCTGGAGGTGTCACAGCGGTCGCGCCAGAGATGGTCGAAGTCGCGATGTACGTTCATGGACGTGATCCGTGGCCAGGGGCTTCCATTATCGGCAGCGCCGCGCACCCCACTGATGACCGCCGGTGATGGACTGATAACCGGCGTGCAGGGGGTGGCCTGTGCCTTAGGTCCTGTTGACAGGCATGAACGCCCTCGCACAATCTTCACAGGTTGGGCCACGTGCGTGGCCCGGGCAGGCAGGTTGTCACGCCGGGAGGAGGGTCCCGCGCGCAGACCGGTCCGCCCTCCGGCCTGAGGTGTTGCCCGGCAACGCCTGTACGGCATGAACGCTGCACCCTTCGGCGGCATTTTCCCTGGACCGATTGCCTTGGCAACGGAATTACGCCCGTCGATGAAAACGTTTACAAAGCCGCTTGCCCTGTCCCTCGCCGTGTCCGCCGCCGTGATCGCGCCGGCGTGGGCCGATCCCGCCGCATTCACCGTGTTGACCCTGGAGCAGGCGCCGCCGGCCGAAGCAATGCCGGCCCTGGCCACCCAGCTTGGATCCCTGCAGGTGGATGCCGTGAGCGTGCGGCAGGTGCAGCGCAGCATCGACCAGGTCGATCCGCTGCAGCTGCTGGCCGATGGCCTGGGCTACGAATACCGCTTCATCGCCGCCGGGAAAGACGATGGCCGGACCCAGCGCGGACAGGCCGTGCTGACCCGGCTGCCGATCGCGGCGGAATCCGGCCCGGACCAGCCGGGGCTGAACTACCTGCGCCTGGATGACGGTCGCCACACCGTTGCGGTCTACACCGATGCCGGCGCGGGTGCCCTGCAGTTGCCGGCCCTGGTGTCGCGTTCGCGGCTGGGTGCGCCGGCGGTGCTGCTCGGCGCTGTTGCTGGCGATTCCGCCAAGGCTGCCGGTTTCGATCCGGCGCGGGTGGCCCTGGAAGCCGATGCCAGCTACTTCAGCGATGGCTTCCAGGCCGCCAGCAGTGCGCCGTTCAAGGTTGAGGGCAGCGCCCTGCGCGCGACCCTGCTGACCCTGGCCTATGCCGCCGACAAGGGGGGCGATGCGCCGTGGATGGACACCACCCTCAACGCCGACGCCCGCGCTGCGCTGCTGCTGAAGGCGATGACCGAGGATGAGAAATTCCAGATGCTGCACAGCTACTTCGGGCTGGGCAAGGACGGTGGCCCGCTGCCGGACGGCGCGGTCGGTTCGGCCGGTTTCGTGCCGGGCGTGCCGCGCCTGGGCATTCCCTCGCAGCAGTCGGCCGACGCCGGCGTCGGTGTGACCAACCCCGGCGGCATCCGGCCCGGCGACTTCGCCACCGCCATGCCCTCCGGCCCGTCCACCGCATCGAGCTGGAACCGCGAAGTGGCCTTCGCAGGCGGCGCCACGATGGGCCGCGAGGCCTGGCAGCAGCGTTTCAACATCCTGCTTTCCGGCAGCGTCAACCTGCAGCGCGATCCGCGCAACGGCCGCAACTTCGAGTACGCCGGCGAAGATCCGCTGCTGGCAGGTTCGATGGTCGGCACGCTGATCCAGGGCGTGCAGAGCCAGCATGTGATCTCCTCAATGAAGCACTTCGCGCTGAATGACATGGAGACCCGCCGCAACTTCCATGACGTACGCATCGGCGAACAGGCCATGCACGAGTCCGATCTGCTGGCCTTCGAGATCGCGCTGGAGACCGGCCGCCCGGGCGTGGCGATGTGCTCGTACAACAAGATCAACGGCACCTACGGCTGCGAGAACGGCTACCTGATGAACCAGGTGCTGAAGCAGGAATGGAAGTTCCCCGGTTTCGTGATGTCCGACTGGGGCGGCGTGCACAGTGGCTCGAAGGCGGCGCTGGCCGGCCTGGACCAGCAGTCGGCCGGTGAAGTGTTCGACGCGGCGGTGTTCTTCGACGAGCCGCTGCGCCTGGCCGTGCACGGCGGCGTGGTGCCGCAGGCGCGCCTGAACGACATGGTGGCGCGCATCCTGCGCACGATGTTCCTGCACGGCAACTTCGACAACCCGCCGCAGCACCAGAAGGTCGATGCCGAGGCCGGTTTTGCCGTGGCACAGCGCACGGTGGAAGAGGGCAGCGTGCTGCTGCGCAATGAAGGCAACCTGTTGCCGCTGGCCGACAGCGTGAAGCGCATCGTCATCATCGGCGGCCATGCCGACAAGGGCGTGATCGGTGGTGGCGGTTCGTCGATGGTGGGCGTGACCGCCAAGGGCACCAACGCGGTGCCGGGCGTGATGCCGACCACCTGGCCGGGCCCGGTGATGTTCCATCCGTCCTCGCCGCTGGAGGCGCTGCGTGCAGCGCGCCCGGATGCCACCATCGAGTATGTGGACGGCAGCAATGCCGCGGCTGCAGCCAAGGCCGCCGCACAGGCGGATGTCGCCATCGTGTTCGCCACGCAGTGGGCCGCCGAATCGGTGGATCTGCCGGACATGCAGCTGCCGGACAACCAGGATGCGCTGATTTCGGCGGTGGCCAGGGCCAACCCGAAGACCGTGCTGGTGCTGGAAACCAACGGCCCGGTGCGCACGCCGTGGCTGGCGCAGGTACCGGCGATGCTGCAGGCCTGGTATCCCGGCATCCGCGGTGGCGAGGGCATCGCCGCACTGCTGACCGGCCAGGTCAATCCGTCCGGCCGCCTGCCGGTGACCTGGGTGACGGACGAATCGCAGCTGCCGCGCCCGCATATCGATGGCCTGGGCTTCAAGCCGGCCAAGCCGTTCGGTGATGTGTTCGATTTCGATATCGAAGGCGCCAACGTCGGCTACAAGTGGATGGCCGCCAAGGGCCTGACCCCGACCTTCGCCTTTGGCCATGGCCTGTCCTACACCTCCTTTGCCTACGACAACCTGAAGGTGAGCGTGGAAGGCTCGCGCCTGGTCGCCAGCGTGGACATCCGCAACACCGGCAAGCGCGCCGGTGCCGACGTGGCCCAGCTGTACCTGAAGCTGCCGGCGGGCAGCAGCACGCCGATCCGCCTGATCGGCTACGACAAGGTGCAGCTGCAGCCGGGCGAGCAGCGCCGCATCCGTATCGAAGCCGAGCCGAAGACGCTTGCGCACTATGACGCGCAGGCCCGCCAGTGGAAGATTGAAGGTGGCACCTACCAGGTGCAGCTGGCGCGCAATGCCGCCGAACCGCTGCAGAGCGCTGACGTGCAGCTGGTGGAGCAGGTGCTGCGCTGATACTGCGTGGTACTCATGCTTGCAGACACGGCCCCGCAAGGGGCCGTGTCTGTTTGCGGGCTGCCGCTGCGCTCGCCGGGCATGGCCCGGCGCTACCCCATGGCCCGCACGAGCGGTAGCGCCGGGCCATGCCCGGCGGCGCAACGATGGGCAGAGGAATACGGTAGCGCCGGGCCATGCCCGGCGGCGCAACGATGGGCAGAGGAATACGGTAGCGCCGGGCCATGCCCGGCGGCGCAACGATGGGCAGAGGAATACGGTAGCGCCGGGCCATGCCCGGCGAGCGCAGCGATGGGCAGAGGAATACGGTAACGCCGGGCCATGCCCGGCGAGCGCAACGATGGGCAGAGGAATACGGTAGCGCCGGGCCATGCCCGGCGGCGCAACGATGGGCAGAGGAATGCGGTAGCGCCGGGCCATGCCCGGCGGCGCAACGATGGGCAGAGGAATACGGTAGCGCCGGGCCATGCCCGGCGAGCGCAGCGATGGGCAGAGGAATACGGTAACGCCGGGCCATGCCCGGCGAGCGCAGCGATGGGCAGAGGAATACGGTAGCGCCGGGCCACGCCCGGCGGCGCAACGATGGGCAGAGGAATTACGGTAGCGCCGGGCCATGCCCGGCGAGCGCAGCGGCAGCGAAGGCACATGTGCCATCAGTCCTGCCCGCATCCGCCGCAGAATGCAAAGCCGTCACACACTTCACAGGGCAGGGCAGGAGTAGGCTTGGGACTTTCCTGCCGGAAGGAAGTATCCATGCGTATGCGTGCCGTTGCTGTAGCCGTCGCCCTTTGCCTGTCCAGCGCCGTGCTGGCGGCCGATACGCCGCCGATGACCCCGGATATCAGCGGCAAGCCTTTCGTTGCCCCGGATGTGGGGCGCGACTACGACAAGCGCGTGGTGATGGTGCCGATGCGTGATGGCACCCGGCTGTATACGGTGATCGTGGTCCCCAAGGGCGCCCGCAACGCGCCGATCCTGCTGACCCGCACGCCCTACGATGCTGCCGGCCGCGCCAACCGCAGTGACTCGCCGCGCATGCGCGACCTGCTGCCACAGGGCGACGAGGTGTTCGTCGACGGCGGTTACATCCGCGTGTTCCAGGACATCCGTGGCAAGTACGGCTCGGAAGGCGATTACGTGATGACCCGACCGCTGCGCGGGCCGTTGAACAACACCAAGGTGGATCACTCCACCGACGCCTGGGACACCATCGACTGGCTGGTCAAGCACGTGCCGGAAAGCAACGGCAAGGTCGGCATGCTGGGCTCGTCCTATGAAGGTTTCACCGTGGTGATGGCGTTGACCGATCCGCATCCGGCGTTGAAGGTGGCGGCACCGCAGAGCCCGATGGTCGATGGCTGGATGGGCGACGACTGGCTCAACTACGGTGCCTTCCGCCAGGTCAACTTCAACTACTTCGCGATGCAGACCGAGAAGCGCGGCAAGGGCACGCCGCTGCCGAGCCTGGGCTATGACGACTACAGCACGTTCCTGCGCATCGGCTCGGCTGGCGACTACGCCCGTTTCACCGGCGTGGACCAGCTGACCTGGTGGAAGAAGCTGGTGCAGCATCCGGCCTATGACGCCTTCTGGCAGGGCCAGGCGCTGGATGCGGTGATGGCGAAGACGCCGTTGAAGGTGCCGACCCTGTGGTTGCAGGGCCTGTGGGATCAGGAAGACATGTGGGGTGCCAACCATGCCTACCAGGCGATGGAAGGACGTGACAGTGGCAACGACCGCAACTACTTGGTGATGGGGCCATGGCGCCACAGCCAGGTGAACTACGATGGCACCCAGCTGGGTGCCCTGAAGTTCGACGGTGATACCGCGTTGCAGTTCCGCCGCGATGTGCTCAAGCCGTTCTTCGACCAGTACCTGGTCGAGGGGGCGCCGAAGGCCGATACGCCGCCGGTGCTGGTCTACAACACCGGCGAGAATCACTGGGACCGCCTGAAGGGCTGGCCGCGCAGCTGCGACCAGGGCTGCGCAGCCCGCAGCAAGCCGCTCTATCTGCGTGCCGGCGGCAAGCTGGCGTTCCAGGCGCCGGCGGCGGGTGAAGGTGACTTCGAGGAATACGTATCCGACCCGGCCAAGCCCGTGCCGTTCGTGCCGCGTCCGGTGCGTTTCGGCGACCGCGACATGTGGACGACCTGGCTGGTGAAGGATCAGCGTTTCGTCGATGGCCGTCCCGACGTGCTGACCTTCGTCACCGAGCCGCTGGCCGCGCCGCTGCGCATCGGTGGTGCGCCGGTGGTGCACCTGCAGGCGTCCACCAGCGGCACCGACAGCGACTGGGTGGTGAAGCTGATCGACGTCTATCCCGACCAGGAGGCCTCGACGCCGGAGATGGGTGGCTATGAGCTGCCGGTCTCGCTTGCGATCTTCCGCGGCCGCTACCGTGAGAGTTTCAGCGATCCGAAGCCCTTGGCAGCCAACCAGGTACTGCCCTACCGCTTCGATCTGCCCAATGCCAACCACACCTTCCAGAAGGGGCACCGGGTCATGGTGCAGGTGCAGTCGAGCCTGTTCCCGCTGTATGACCGCAACCCGCAGACCTATGTGCCGAACATCTACCTGGCCAAGCCGGGCGACTACCAGAAGGCCACGCAGCGGGTCTGGCACAGCGCGGCGCAGGCCAGCTACATCGATCTGCCGGTGTATTGAAACGGGGCGGGCCACGCCGGGCATGGCCCGGCGCCACCTTCCATGGGCCACGCCCGGTCGTGGTGGACCGGGCTTGCACCCGTCGTCAGGCATCCAGTGCCGGGTAGTCGATATAGCCGTGTTCGCCACCGCCATACAAGGTGGCCGGATCGAGCTCCGCCAGCGCGGCACCACTGCGCAGTCGCGCGACCAGATCCGGGTTGGCGATGAAGGGCCGGCCGAACGCGATCATGTCGGCATAGCCGCTGGCAATAGCTTGCCCGGCACGCACAGCGTCGTATCCGTTGTTGGCGATCCAGGCGCCACGGAAGCGTGCGCGCAGTGCAGGGTAGTCGAATGCGATGTTGTCCCGATCACCACCGGTTGCACCTTCGATGACGTGGATGAAGGCCAGTCCGTCGATCGTGTCCAGGCGCTCCACTGCACGGTTGAACAGCGGTTGCGGGTTGCTGTCATGGGCATCATTGACCGGCGTGACCGGTGACAGGCGCACGCCGGTGCGGCCGGCGCCGATTGCTTCGGCGACCGCGCTGACCACTTCGAACAACAGCCGCGTACGGTTCTCGATGCTTCCACCGTAGGCATCGTCCCGATGGTTGCTGCCATCGCGCAGGAACTGGTCGATCAGGTAGCCGTTGGCTGCATGTACCTCGACCCCATCGAAGCCTGCGGCAATGGCATTGCGCGCGGCGTTACGGTAATCCTCGATGAGTTGCGGAATCTCCTCCAGCGCCAATGCGCGCGGCTCGGAGACATCCTCGAAACCATTGGCGGTGAAGGTCTTGCCATTGGCGCGGAGGGCACTGGGTGCCACCGGCACTTCGCCTTCCGGCAGCAGGCTGGTGTGGGAGATGCGACCCACATGCCACAGCTGCAGCACGATGCGGCCACCTTCGGCGTGCACGGCGTCGGTGATGGATTTCCACGCAGCGACCTGCTCGGCGCTGTAGATGCCCGGCGTATCAAGGTAGCCCTGGCCCAGAGGGCTGATCTGGGTGGCTTCCGCAATGATCAGGCCGGCACTGGCACGTTGGCGGTAATAGGTGATCGCCAGCGGAGAAGGGACGCGGTCGGGCAGGGCGCGGTTGCGCGTGAGCGGTGCCATGGCAATGCGGTTCGCGGCAGCGATGTCACCCAGGTGAGTGGGCGTGAACAGCAGGGCGTCAGCGGGATTCATTGGAGTTTCCACAGCAGGGGAGGGTGAGGTCGAGCATACGGTCGAACGCGTTGCAGCGATGGGAAGGTTCGTTGCAGCGCCTGGAAGTGGCGCGGCCGCAACACGGCGGGGCGTACCGTGGGCTGCGGGTGGACACGTGTCCACATCGATTCCCGATAGATGGATGGAGAAACACAGATGATCGACTATCAGCTCGGCGGCAAGACGGCGATCGTGACCGGTGGCGTTTCCGGCATCGGCCTGGCCGTGGCCGAACTGCTGGCAGCGTCCGGTGCTGCGGTGTCAGTGTGGGACCTGAAGCAGGATGCGGTGGACGCCACCGTGGAAGCGCTGACCCGGCGTGGCAGCCGCGCCATCGGCATCGCCCTGGACGTCACGGATGAGGCTGCCGTGGAGGCGGCGGTGCAGCGCACAGTGAAGGAGCTGGGCGGCGTGCACGTCGCGGTCAACAACGCCGGCATCAGCGGCCCGGCGGCGAGCAGCGGCGATTATCCCATCGATGGCTGGAAGCGGGTGGTCGATGTGAATCTGACCAGTGTGTTCCTGTGCCAGCGTGCGCAGATCCAGGCCATGCGCGCGGCCGGGAAGGGCGGCAGCATCATCAACATGGCCTCGATCCTGGGCCAGGTGGGCTATGCCGGTTCGACCGCGTACGTGGCGGCCAAGCATGGTGTGGTCGGCCTGACGCAGACCGCGGCGTGGGAGCACGCCGCCGATGGCATCCGTGTCAACGCGGTGGGACCGGGCTTCATCGCCACGCCGCTGCTGGAGAAGATGGATCCGAAGGTGCGCGCCACGCTGGAAGACCGCCACGCGTTGAAGCGGCTGGGCAAGGCCGAGGAAGTGGCGGCGCTGGTCGCCTGGCTGGCCAGCGACGATGCCTCGTTCGCGACCGGCACCTATTACGCGATCGATGGCGGTTATCTGGCGCAGTGATGCGGTGACCGCAGGGACGGTGGTGCCGGGCATGGCCCGGCGCTACCGGGTGAACGGGCCGTGGTGCGGCCTTCACCGCGATCCGACAGCTGACGCGCAACGCTCCGGGAAACTCCCGGAGACGTCGATGGAACTCAATCAGGATGTATCGATCCTGCTGCGCGTGGCCGCCGCGATGCTGTTCGGTGGCGTGCTCGGTATCGAGCGCGAGATGGGCAAGCATGCGGCGGGCCTGCGCACGCACATGATGATTGCCGGCGCCGCAGCCCTCATCGTCGGTCTCGGCGATTCCGTGGCCGAGCATTTCCAGCAGGAGCGCTACCGCGACCTGCTGCAGGTCGACCCGGTGCGCCTGATCGAAGCGGTGGTGGCCTGCGTCGGCTTCGTTGCCGCAGGCACCATCCTGCGTGGAAGCCGCGAGGACCAGGTCAGCGGGCTGACCACGGCCAGTTCGCTGGTGATGGCGGCCGCCATCGGTATTGCGGTGGGCATCGGCAAGTACGTCATTGCCCTTGGCGTGAGCGTGCTGTGCCTGCTGGTGCTGGCGGTGATGCGACGGTTGGCGGACAGGCTCTAGCGGGGCAGCAGCACCTTCCGGTTTCTGTCACGCGGCTCTATTGGTAACACCAATAGAGTTGCTAACTCTATGGTCTAATAGGCTCTTCGTCGAAATGGCGGTTCAATCCGCTTCAAGTGGTCCGATGAATTTGATTATTGGTAATACCAATAATCGTGACCACGGCGTCCCATCGCATGCGGTGGGGAAACATTCCGCCCCCGTCGAGAGCCTCCATGCAACCCTGGCAACACCTGTACGACCCCGCCGGCAACCTGTGGTTGTCCAGCCTGATCGCGCTGCTGCCGATCGCATTCTTCTTCGTTGCCCTGGCCGTGCTGCGCATGAAGGGCTGGCTGGCCGGTACGATCACCGTGGCCATCGCACTGGCCGTGGCCCTGCTGTTCTACCGCATGCCGCTGACCCAGGCGTTGGGCGCGGCCGGCTTTGGTTTCGTCTACGGGCTGTGGCCGATCGCCTGGATCATCATCGGCGCGGTGTTCCTGTACAAGGTCTCGGTCAAGACCGGGCAGTTCGACATCATCCGCGCTTCGATCCTGTCGGTGACCGAAGACCAGCGCCTGCAGATGCTGATGGTCGGCTTCGCCTTTGGTGCCTTCCTGGAAGGCGCGGCGGGGTTCGGCGCGCCGGTGGCGATCACCGCAGCGCTGCTGGTCGGGCTGGGCTTCAAGCCGCTGTATGCAGCGGGCCTGTGCCTGATCGTCAATACCGCGCCGGTGGCATTCGGTGCGATGGGCATTCCGATCATCGTGGCGGGACAGGTCACCGGCCTGGATGCCTTCGAGATCGGCCAGATGGCCGGTCGCCAGCTGCCGTTCCTGACCATCATCGTGCTGTTCTGGATCATGGCGATCATGGACGGCTGGCGTGGCGTCAGGGAAACCTGGCCGGCGGTGATGGTGGCCGGCGGGTCGTTCGCCATTGCCCAGTACCTGACCTCCAACTTCATCGGCCCGGAACTGCCGGACATCACCGCATCGCTGGCGTCGCTGGTGTGCCTGACCCTGTTCCTGCGCCGCTGGAAACCCGTCCGCATTTTCCGCTTCGATACCGAAACCCGTGCCGATTCGGCCGCGCAGGTGCTTGAGGCGCCGCGTCACAGTGCCCACCAGATTGCCAAGGCCTGGTCGCCGTTCCTGATCCTCACCGCGATGGTCACGCTGTGGAGCATCAAGCCCTTCAAGTCGCTGTTCGCGGCGGGTGGCCCGCTGGAAAGCTGGGTGCTGAAGATCCCGGTGCCGGGCCTGGACCAGATGGTGCAGAAGATGCCACCGATCGTGCCTGCGCCGTTGAGCTACGAGGCGGTCTATAAATTCGACGCGTTCTCGGCCACCGGCACGTCGATCATCCTCGCCGCAGTGATTGCCATCCTCGCCCTGCGCATGCCGGCCAAGGCGGCGCTGCAGACCTTCGGTGAGACCGTGCGCGAGCTGCGCACGCCGATCTACTCGATCGGCATGGTGCTGGCCTTTGCCTTCATCGCCAACTATTCGGGCCTGTCGGCCACGCTGGCGCTGGCGCTGGCCCATACCGGCAAGGCATTCACCTTCTTCTCGCCGTTCCTGGGCTGGCTGGGCGTATTCCTGACCGGCTCGGACACGTCCTCCAACGCGCTGTTCTCGGCCTTGCAGGCCACCACCGCGCAGCAGATCGGCGTGTCCGAGGTGCTGCTGGTGGCGGCCAACACCACCGGCGGAGTCACCGGCAAGATGATCTCGCCGCAGTCGATTGCCATCGCCTGCGCCGCGGTCGGCCTGGCCGGCAAGGAATCGGACCTGTTCCGCTTCACCGTCAAGCACAGCCTGATCTTCACCGTGATGGTCGGCCTGATCACCACCGCGCAGGCGTACTGGCTGACCTGGATGATTCCCTGAGCCATGCAGCCGACGACCTACCCGCGCAGCATGGGCCGCACCTGCCAGGCGCTTCGGGCCACAATGGCGCCATGAGTACGCAACGGATTTCAGACAGGGTGGCCGCGCAGCTGCGTGGTCTGGTGCAGGAGCGGCAGCTGCAGCCGGGTGACCGGCTTCCGGCCGAGCGCGCGCTGGCGGTGCAGCTGGGCGTCTCGCGCACGGCGCTGCGCGAGGCCATCGCGCAGTTGTCCAGCCAGGGCCTGCTGAGCGCACGCGTGGGCGGCGGCACCTACGTGGCGGAGCCGGCGACCCGCGCGCGGCAGGCGCTGGATGAACCCCTGGCTCCGTACCTGCCCTTGTTCCAGGGCGACCCGGAATACCGCTTCGACGTGCTGGAGATCCGTCACGCGCTGGAAGGCGCGACGGCCTGGCATGCAGCGCTGCGTGCCACCGATGAGGATCGGGCGCGCATCGCCCAGGCCTTCCAGACCATGATGGATGCGCATGGCAAGGATGATCCTTCAGGCGAGGCGAAGGCGGATGCGGCCTTCCACCTGTCCATCGCCGAAGCGTCGCACAACCTGGTGCTGCTGCAGGTGATGCGTGGCCTGTTCGATCTGCTGCAGACCAACATCTCGCAGAGCCGCGAAAAGCTCTACACCTCAGCCAGAACATTCTCGCCGTTGTCCGATCAGCATCGCCAAATGATGGATGCCGTGCTGGCCGGTGATCCGGAGCGCGCCCGCGCCGCCGCGCATGCCCACCTGGAGTTCGTGCACACCACGCTGCGCACGCTCGACGACAACGAAGCCCGGCGCGCGCGGGCCTCGCGCCTGCCTTCCCCACACGGTTGACCCCATGATCATCTCCGCCTCCACCGATTACCGCGCCGCAGCCAAACGCCGGCTGCCGCCGTTCCTGTTCCACTACATCGATGGCGGCGCCTATGCCGAGCACACGCTGAAGCGCAACGTTTCGGATCTGTCCGACATCGCACTGCGCCAGCGCGTCCTGCGCAACATGTCCGACCTGAGCCTGGAGACCGAGCTGTTCGGCGAGACGCTGGCGATGCCGGTGGCACTGGCGCCGGTCGGCCTCACCGGCATGTATGCACGCCGCGGTGAAGTGCAGGCGGCGCGGGCGGCTGACAGCCGCGGCATTCCGTTCACCCTCTCGACCGTGTCGGTGTGCCCGATCGAGGAAGTGGCCCCGGCGATCCAGCGGCCGATGTGGTTCCAGCTGTACGTGCTGCGCGATCGCGGCTTCATGCGCAACGCCCTGGAGCGCGCCCAGGCAGCGGGCGTCACGACGCTGGTGTTCACCGTGGACATGCCGGTACCGGGTGCGCGCTATCGAGACGCGCACTCCGGCATGAGCGGTCCGAATGCTCCGCTGCGCCGGATCGGCCAGGCCATCACCCATCCCCGCTGGGCCTGGGACGTGGGTCTGTTCGGACGTCCGCACGATCTCGGCAACATCTCCACCTATCGCGGCAATCCCACCGGGCTGGAGGACTATATCGGCTGGCTGGGCAGCAACTTCGATCCATCCATTTCATGGAAGGACCTGGAGTGGATCCGCGAGTTCTGGAAGGGACCGATGGTGATCAAGGGCATCCTCGACCCGGAAGACGCACGCGACGCGGTTGCATTCGGTGCCGATGGCATCGTGGTCTCCAATCACGGAGGGCGCCAGCTCGATGGTGTGCTGTCCACCGCACGCGCGCTGCCGGCCATCGCTGACGCGGTACAGGGCGACCTGAAGATCCTCGCCGATTCCGGCATCCGCACCGGACTGGACGTGGTGCGCATGCTGGCGCTGGGCGCTGACACCGTGCTGCTGGGGCGTGCTTTCGTCTATGCGCTCGCGGCGCAGGGTGAGGCCGGCGTGGCCAACCTGCTGGACCTGATCGCCAGGGAGATGCGTGTGGCGATGACGCTGACCGGCGCACACCGCATTGCCGACATCGGCCGTGATTCACTGGTGCGTCTGCCATGACTGACCACGAGGCCATGCTGTCGCAGCTGCGCGCTGCTGTCGGCAGCCGCCATGTGCTGACCCGCGACAAGGCGACCCGCCGCTTCCGCCGGGGCTACCGCTTCGGCGACGGCGCGGTGCTGGCGGTGGTGCGTCCGGGCACGCTGCTGGAACTGTGGCATGTGCTGCAGACGGCGGTGCAGGGTGGGGCAGCGATCATCCTGCAGGCCGCCAATACCGGCTTGACTGGCGGCTCGACCCCGGATGGCAATGATTATGGACGCCCGGTCGTGCTGGTAAGCACCCTGCGCCTGACCGGCATCCAGTTGTTGAACGAAGGCCGCCAGGTGGTGTGTCTGCCGGGCGCCACCCTGGACCGGCTGGAGCAGACGCTGGCGCCGCTGGGGCGCGAGCCGCATTCGGTGATCGGCTCGTCCTGCATCGGCGCCTCGGTGCTGGGCGGCATCTGCAACAACTCCGGCGGTGCGCTGGTGCGGCGTGGCCCCGCCTATACCGAGCTGGCGCTGTATGCGCAGGTCGATGCGCAAGGCCGGTTGCAGCTGGTCAACCACCTGGGCATCGCGCTGGGCGATACCCCCGAGCAGATCCTGCAGCGCCTGCAGGCGGGTGACTACGGTGCCGCCGATGTCAGTGACGGCGACGGCCGTTCCGCCTCCGATCCGCGCTACGCCGACGAAGTGCGCAGGGTCGATGCCGATACCCCGGCGCGCTTCAATGCCGATCCCAGTCGTCACTACGAAGCGGCGGGTTCAGCCGGCAAACTGGCGGTGTTCGCGGTGCGCCTGGATACGTTTGAGAAGGAGCCCGCCGAGGTCTTCTACATCGGCAGCAACCGTACCGGGAGTTTCACTGCCATCCGCCGCCAACTGCTGACCGGCTTCGATCGCCTGCCGATCGCCGGCGAGTACATCCACCGAGACGCCTACGATATCGGCGAGCGCTATGGAAAGGACACATTCCTGCTGATCGACCGGCTCGGCACCGCACGGGTACCCGCGGCATTCGCACTGAAGAGCAGGGTTGACGGCTGGTTCGAGCGGCTGGGCCTGCGCGGGGTGACCGATCGGGTGATGCAGGTGCTGACCGGCCTGCTGCCCTCGCACCTGCCCCAGCGCATGGGCGAATTCCGGCAGCGTTACGAGCATCATCTGCTGCTGAAGGTTTCCGCACAGGATGCAGCGGAGACCGAGGCCTGGTTGCAGCAATTCTTCGCCGAGCACGAAGGCGGCTATTTCCACTGCACGGCCGAAGAAGGGCGCAAGGCCTTCCTGCATCGTTTTGCCGTGGCCGGTGCTGCCGTGCGCTATCGCGAGGTGCATCGGCAACAGGTGCAGGACATCGTCGCGCTCGACATCGCATTGCGTCGCGACGACGCAGACTGGTTCGAGCAGCTGCCCGCCGACATCGAAAGCCGCCTGCTGCACAAGCTGTACTACGGCCACTTCCTGTGCCACGTGTTCCACCAGGACTACATCGCGCGCAAGGGCGAAGATCCGATGGCGATCGAGCACGCGATGTGGGCACTGCTGGACCGGCGCGGGGCCGAGTATCCGGCCGAGCACAATGTCGGCCACCTGTACCCGGCCAAGCCGGCGCTGGCCGGGTTCTACCGACAATTGGACCCGAGCAACACCTTCAACCCCGGCATCGGGCAGACGTCGAAGGCCAGGGGCTGGGGTAGCTGCGACTGCGGATGATGTAGAGCCGAGCCCGCGCTCGGCTGCTCTTCCCGGCAGGCAGCAGTCGAGCATGGCTCGACTCTGCCCAGGCAACGGTTACCATCGGAATCCCAGCCCCAGGAGCCGCCCATGCCCCCCATCGTTGCCCGCACGACCGTGTGTGCTGCACTGCTGGCCGCCCCGCTGCTGGTGTTGGCGCAGGGCTCGATCCTGCCGCAGCAGCGCGATGCCGCTGGTAACGTGATGGAGCCGCTGGGGCAGGTGCTGATCACCCATGAGACGGGCCCGGCAGGACTGTATGACTGCACCCGGGACGGCATCTGGTGCGTACGCGTGCAGCCGGTGGCCGAGGAGGGGCAGCGGCCCAGCACGCTGGAAGTGCTGGAGAAGGTTCCGGGCCAGGGCGAGTCGAACAGCTATCACGTCAGCATCGACGTGCCGCAGGAGGGCGAATTGAAGCTGTGGCCGTGGATCGTACGCCTGGCACCCGGTGTCGGCGCGGATGAGGACGTGATTGACCCGCAGCCGCGTGCCCGCCAGAACGTACTGGTAGGCGCCACAGTCACCTTCAGCATGATGTACTCAGGCGGTGGTGCAGACGCATCGACGCTGCAGCTGGCACGCGTGCGCCACCTGCAGGAGGGCATCCAGGTGGACGATGATGTGCTGACCGTGCCGTGGGTGGGTAACGCGATGATCCGTGCCTGCTTCAGCGAGCAGGACATCAAGCAGCGTGCCGGTGCCTGCCACGATGAGTATGGGTTCTCGGCAAAGCTGGGGCTGGATCCGGCAGTGCAGGGCATGCCGGTGCTTCGTTACCAGACGGTGGCGACCCGCTTCCCCGCAGGTGCATCGCGTTTCGAGGATTCGCTGGCGAAAGGGCCCTTGAAGACGAAGGACCTGCGTACCGAGCAGGACCCGGCGTGCAGCTATTCGCGTCTTTTCCGTTTCAGTGAGGGCCGTTTTCATCCCGACCAGCCACTGCCGGATTGTGCCGGTTATACCGAACCCTGAGCCCCGTCACGCCGGCCCATGCTCGACGCGTGTTCTCTGTAGAGCCGAGCCCACGCTCGGCTGCTGTTCAGTGGCAGCCGAGCGTGGGCTCGGCTCTACAGAATCCCGCGGCGGTGGTTACTCGCAGCGGGCTGCGGTGATGATGTTGTCCTTGTCCATGTAGACGCGCAGGCGATCTGGACGGATATCCTTGGTGGTAATCGTGGTCGGGCCGATCGGGTTGACCAGGCCGGCACCGCTCTCACGCGACAGACGACGCATGTTCTCTTCGTTGCCCGGCTGGCCGATTGCCCAGCCGAGCTGGCTGGCGTCGCAGCGGCCGGTACCCTTCACTTCCGGCCCGGGCGTACTGACACAGGCGGCGAGCAGCATCGGCGTGGCGACTGCGGCCAGGGCAAGGCCGGCGGAACGGAAACGGGTCATGAGCGGCGCTCCTGCGAGATGGTGGCGCCACCATAGCACCCTGCCTGTGGCGACGGCATGCGTTGGATCAAAGCGTGTCAGTCGGTGTGCGCAGGCATTGGCGTCGGACCCCGTCATGGTGATGGGCCGTGCTTGATCGCCTCCCACACCCTGTCCATGTGGTTGCGCAGCGGAACCGGCGCCCTTGCCAGTTCGGGGGCGTCGTGGCGCTCACCACCGAGGGGGGCATCGCCTTCCACCTCTACCTGTGATTCACCCCGCACTTCGTAGTACTGCTCACTCTGGTGAAGACCGATCCGAAGCTGCCGCGGGTCAACGCCACTGCCACAGAAGCTGTGGCTGGCGACGGTCACTTCGGCGCGACCATCGTTGTCCAGGTCGGTTGCCGTTACCTGATCCAGGAAATAGCCGGCCTCCAGGTCCAAGCCATCGCATTGGACCGGATCTTCCACGCTCCACCGCGACATCCAAGGCGCCGCCTCATCCGCGCGCCGGAACAGCTCTGCACGCAGCGTGATCTGATCCATCGGTTCGTCGTCACCGTGTGCCGGCACTGCCTGATCGCTGACCGAAAGCAGCAGCAAGCCCGCGCCATCGACGTCCTTGAATGCCACCTGCTTGAGCAGGGTGCCGGTGTACAGACCCTTCAACTGCCTCTCGTGCGATGCGGGAAATGTCTCAAATATGGGCTTTGTCGGCGACGCGTCACAGCCAGCCAGCAGCAGCACGAACGCGGCCAGGAGACAGTGGCCGGGTGTGGCAGTGCGTTCTGCGCCCCCGCTCGTCAAGGCCCACCAGGCGCATTGCTCAGATCCTCCCAGATTCCCATGACCGTCCTCGCATCAACGCCGGATGCCGAGGTGGCATTGTTTCTGAGAACGAAATTGCTGTAGAAGACGTGCGCACCGGCCCCAGGCATGAATGCCACATGGCAAGTTGAGGTAGCACGAGACAGCGGACCGTCTCCCTCATCACAGTCCACTTCCGCAGTGAACAACATGCGGCCGTCGATGGTGGCTGGCTTCATTTCGTACGTCGACATGCCTGTGGCGACCTGGAAATGCTCCTGGCCATCAAGAGACCCGGTTGTTGCTGTAATGCCGAAATCGGTGACGAACTGGGTGCTGGAAGACGAGCAGAGAAATCCCACGCTCCGGCCATTTCGCTGGAAATCAAAGCAACGGGTCTGCGGATAGCCGCGTGCAATCGAACGGTCCACTGTCACAGAGACTCCTTGGGGCGCGCCGATCCCCAGCGTGTTGTCTCTCGGCGCTGAAGAGCACGCGGAGGCCGCAAGGCAGAAGAGGGCAACGAGAGCGGCAAGCCTGTGGGGTGAATGCTTCTTCGCATGACCATGGAAACCACAATCGTCCGCCGCGTCCCGGCCATTCATCGCGCCCGCTTCGCGCGGTGATCCGTGATCACGCCGCGCACCTGTCAATGGCTCTGGGCCTGGCAGGCCACGGCCAGATTCAGTCCGGCTGGTCCACGATACTTCGCCGTCCTGGGGTCGAAGTTCAGCTGGATTTTTTCGGTGCGGACCCCATCACCGCGAGCCTGCGGGCAGTTCCGCGTTGCTTCCAGAACCGGCCACGTGGCATGCGGCATGGCCGGAGCGACCAGTGTCGTGAACTTTCCTTCCAGAAGCCGGATGTAGGTTCCGTCCTTGCATTGGGCCAGGACCAGCTTGTCGGTCACGTCGATATCGCCATAACTGCTGCCGAAGTAAGTCAGGATGGCATCCTTGCGTCCGTCCTTGTTCAGATCCGGTGTGTCGCTCAGCGATGTTTTTCCCTGCTGGCCGCTGTACGGGCAGCCTTCATCGTCGTCGGGCGGACAGGCGCTGACGTGCTTTCCTTCCAGGGGAAGCAGTTCGATCCGATCGTCGATGGCGACCGCAGCGCAGGCGCGGTCCAGGGTATCGGCGACAGGGGGCTTGGCCGCACAGGAGGCGGCCAGGCAAAGACCGGCCAGCAGCGGGGCGGCTCGAAGGACGGAAGGCATCGTCATATTCCCGTGGTATCGAAGTGGAAGGAGCCGCGGCCATCACGCAGCGCGCCCAGCTCGTTGTTGAGGGTGTAGTTGCGGCTGTTGCGCCCGGCATATGTGGGCCAGTTGGCGAGGCGATCCTGCGTGTCGTTGACGGCAAGCGCGTCGGTGAGCAGCTGCGCCGTGATCGCCTGTTCGTGTGCGTTGGTCCACTGCGCCGGTGGCGTCGCCCAGTTCAACTGGGCATGGCCATTAATGGCGCGGGTCAACGAATCCCTGACGCGGGCGCCGGTCACGTGGCCTGGACGGAAGATATGCCAGCGAAGCAGGATCGCGACCGATTTTTCCGAGGTGTAGATATCACCCAGCGTGCCGTTGATGTGGACGGCACCCACATTGACCGCAATGGGGGCCGAGCGGATGTCACGGATGCGGAAGCGGACCATGTCCCACATCGCCTGCTGGAAGTTCGCGCAGGTGCGACCGATCATGGCCAGACGGTAGAACCAGTGCCAGGTCTTGAAGTAGTTGGCCTCCACGGTCGCCCGGTCGACCATGGGCAGCTGGGCCAGGCCGGTCGCCGCCTGCGCAGGCCGCGTCTGTTCGTCGTGATGGCGGATCCAACCCACATACTTGCGGCCAGTGCGGTCCCAGAGCGGCCCCGTGTTGACGCCTGCCCAGGCCGTGGCCGGATAAAGACCCAGATTGCCGAGATAACGCTGGTAGTCGGCCTGGTTGCGATGCAGGAAGTAGGCGAGGAAGCCGGGCAGCTCGCCGTTGTCGTAGCCGCCGGCAGGCATCAGGCCCATGGTCCAATGGCAGGGGCCGAGCGAGACCAGTGCGTCGTCGTAGGCATTGATGCTGTCGAACATGCCCATGCACTCCTGCTCCGCCGTGGCACGCACAACGCGGTAGGTGGATGCTGCGGCACCGTTGGGCGTGGCGGCCAGGACTGCCGTGGTGGTGGCTGGACCGATCAGGCGTTCCGGCGTCATTTCCGCTTCGGCCCAGGTATGGTTGGGCACCTCGCTCATCGGGCCGCCATAGGTCATGAACCGTGCGTAGCTGCCCAGCGACTGGTACTGGTCATCGCGGCGGCCGTTCGGAAGTGTGTAATGACCGGTGAAGTCCCTGCTGAACATCCGCACGCGCGCCACCACGCGATTGGCGGCATTGCGCACGGTGCCCTGCGTGATCTCGTCGAAGTTCCAGATGTTGATGCCGTTGGTGAACGGCGTGGTGCGCTGGTTGTTGCCGGTGGCAACCTGCCATGCCTCGATGATCACCGGGCAGCGATAGTTGTTACGCAGCCAGTGTTCCATCGCGGTACGCGTGTCGGCGTTCATCACGCCGCTGATCGGGCCGGTGTAGCGCGATCCGTTGGCGACCCTGTCCAATGAGGCGACGTGATAGCTTTCCGGTGGATTGGAGTTGGGGCGCAGTCCCAGCGCCATTACTTCCGGTGCGGTCAAACCTGCTTGGGGCTGCCAGCCGTGCAGCCGCCCCTGGTTCAGTTGCGCGGCGTTGGCCATGCTGGCGTAGATCTGGAACTCCCGTACCGCCCACTCGGTGCCGCGGCCGAACCCACCATCGGGTGTGCCGACGAACATGAAGCCCAGGGTGCGCAGGTCCTGCTGGAGCTGGCGCACGTGCTGCGGGATCGCCAGTGTCGCGCCGCCCTGGTTCTGCGGTGTCTGCGCGCTCGTGGGCGTGGGTGGCGGCGGATTGTCGACGCCGCCCCAGCGAGGCGGCCGGTTGTTCGCAGGCGTGCCGTCGTGGTCGCCTCGTTGCAGGTTGTGATTGCCGTAGATCATGCATCCGTCCTAGATGTCGTGGTCTTTGCCCAGCGAGGTGACGCCGGGAAGGCTGGGCGTGTTCAGCCCAACCAGCTCACGCGCCTGGTGGAAGCGCTGCATGGCCATGCGGCTGAGCTGGCCGAAGTCGCCGTCGACCGCACCATCGTAAAATCCAAGATTCTTCAGGCGTGACTGCAACCCGGTGTGCTCGTCGGTCTGCTTCTGTGCGGCAAGGTCGAGTGTCCATTCCCAAGGATGGTTGTCGGCACCGAACGGAAACACCTTCAGCTTGGCCTGCTTCGCACCTTCGGGCATCTCATGCATCAGGCTGCCATCGGAGGCGAGCTCGCCTTCGAAGTGTTGTCCGCCGATGTCCAGTGTGTAGGGCTTGCCGGCCAGTCCCTGCAGGCCAAACTGCTCGACCAGGCGCAGTCCGAATTGTTGCGGTACCAGTTGCGTGCCGCGCGGAAGGTGCTCGGGAATGGCGGGATTGGTATCGGCCCCCATGAACGGATGCTCGCCCGCCTTCACCTTGAACTCGCCCGGGCAGCTGAACGTGATGTTGCCGCCCTCCAGGGTGATCGCGCTGCTGCCGGCCTGCAGCACCACTTTGCTCTGCGCCAGCACATCGATGCGGTCATCGGTGGCGGTGATGGTCAGTGCCTGGTCGCTCAGCAGCTCCAGTTCGCCATCGTTGGCCTGCAGGCTGACCGGGCCCTGGGCGGCGATCACCCGCAGCGGGCCGCTCTGCGCGAACAGTGAGACGTGCTCGCCGGACACCGTGGCGATGGTCTCGCCTGCGCTGATGTGCAGATCCTGCTGCACCGTCATCTGCAGGTTCTGCCCGGCGTAGGCCACCGCGCTGGCTGGCGTGGTCCAGGCGATGTGGTGCGGTGCTTCGGCCAGCAGCAGCGGCTTGGCCAGACGCTCCACCGGCTGGTCACCCGGGCTGCGGCCATCGCCGCCCGGCTTCATCGCGCTCTGTCCGTTGACCTCGCCCTCGTAGCGTCCCTGTGCCTGCGGATCGATCTGCTCGCGCAGCTGCTTCGTGCGCTCGAACTCGGTCAGTCCGGGCACCTGCTGCTGGGCCAGGGTCTGCTGCATCTGCTCCAGGCTGCGCTCGGCGCCCTTGAGCTGCGCCACCACGCTGGCGTTGTCCATGACCGTCGAGGCGGCCCGCTCCTGCGCGCTGGCGGACAGCAGCAGGCCTTCGGCCGCATGCACGTTGCCCCAGCCCTGCGTGGCCAGCTCGAAGCCCTCGCCGCGCAGGGCGCCGCGGGCGGTGTTCTGGTGCGCGATCAGGTAGCCCAGCTCCAGCCGGCTGTCGGCCAGCGAGCTGTGCAGGCGCGTACGCAGCTGGCCCGGCGTGTCATCGATCACCCATTGCTGGGTGCCGCTGCCGTCATGGGCCTGGGTGTGCAGGCCGCTGAGCACGCCGGGATGGCGCGCGTTCTCATCGATGCCGCCGCCGAAGGGTGGGGCGACCTCACCGTTGTAGAGCTGACCGGTGACGCGTGGCTGGTCGATGTCACCGTGCAGGAATTCCACCAGCACTTCGCTGCCGATGCGCGGCAGGAAGGCCGTGCCCCAGTTCGGGCCGGCCACCCATTCGGCCACCGACACCCAGCTGCCGCTGGTGTGGTCGCCGGGCGCATGGCCGGTCTGGGCGCTGCCGGTGTCGGTCAGACCGCCCGGGTTGGGCTGGCTGCCGCGCTGCCAGCCGAACTGGATGCGCACCTGGTGTTCGCGGTTCGGGCTGACGGCCGCATTGGCCACACCCACCACGCGTGCGGTCTGCGGGCCATGCAGGGTGGGGCGGTCCTGCGGCAGGGCGCGCAGCGGCACCCCGGCGCCGGTGGCGAGGAAGGCGTTGCGGTAGGCGCCACGCTCCAGATCGGTACTGCCGAGCAGCTCGGCGATGCCCTGGTCCAGATTGTTGACGGCGACGTGCTGCACGGCCAGCAGCTGGAAGCGCTGGCCCTCATGCTGCGGATGCTGGGCCAGGCTGAAGGTGCTGCCTGCGGCCAGCTGGCGCTCGCTGCCGCTGCCGCTGTACAGCACCTGGCCAACGCGTAGTGCGTCCAGCCGCGCCTGCGCTTCGGCGTCGGCCCAGGCGGGCTGGGCGAAGCGACCGGCACGCGGCTGCACATAGACCTCCAGCGCGGGCAGGGTGCCGGCATCGGCACTGGACTGCGCCGCCACTGCGTTGACCTGCTCGCTGTGCCAGCTGGCGACGGTACTGGCGTTGGGCACCAGCTGCTGGCGTTCGGCGAAGGCAGTGATGCCATCGCTGCTCTCGGCCATGTCCGCGCGATGGAAACGCACGCGGCCCACATCGGGCAGTTCGGCGCCGGGCTCGAACACCACCAGGGTGTGGGCGGCATCACCCTCCTGCGCCTGCTCGATGCGCCAGGCGAGGCCGGCCTCGGACAGCAGGCGGGTGACGAAGGCCCAGTCGGTTTCGCGGTACTGGGTGGTGATCGCGCGGGCCGGCAACTGGGCCTGCACGTCGAAGCGGAAGGCGGCCTGCGGGTAGTCGGCGAAGATCTGCTCGCAGATCGCGCGGGTGTCCTGGTCCTGGAAGATCACCGCGTTGCGGCGCAGGCGCAGCAGGGCGGTCCACGGTTCGAGGGTGAGCCGGTAGCGGGCCAACCCGCCGTCACTTCCCAGCTGCGCCGCCTCGGTGCACAGCCCGTGCCACTGCCGCAGCGCGCCATCGGCCTGGCGCAGCTGCAGGGTCAGCGGCTGCTCCAGCCACGGCTCCAGGTCCAGGAACGCATCGGTGGCCAGGCAGTCGATCTGCAGGCGGTTGTCACCGCACACCGATTCGGTGCCTTCAAACCGCTCGACCACAAGGCCCTCGTCGGGGCCCTTGAGCTGGATCAGGCGATCCCGATGCGATAGCGAGGCGAGGGAAGCAAGCAGCGTGGAGCGCGAGATGTCCATATCGTCAGGCTCATGGGAGAGTGATCGTAATGTGGGCGGTGCGCTCGGGCATCTGCACCACGTCGTTGTAGGCGGCCAGCTGCTGACGGGTTTCGTGTCCGAGGTAGGCGCGCATGCCGAAGAACGCGACGATGCCGAAGCAGCCGACGACCACGGCCGGCAGCCACAGCGGCACGACCCGGCGCAGGCCGTGGCGTACGTTGTCGGGCGGCAGCGCGTGCGGGGCGAAGCCGTGGCGCTTGCCCTTCAGGTAGACGATCTCGTCGCCCAGGCGCGCGGTCAGATAGCCCAGCTTCTCGGTGCCTTCGATACGGTATTTGCCCTCGAAGCCCATCAGCAGGCAGTAGTGATAGACCTCCAGCGACGGCAGGCGCGCCGCGCCCTGGCGGCGCAGTTCTTCCAGCCGGTCGAAGAAGTGCTCGCCCGCGAGGTGCTCGCCGAACAGGCGCAACTGCAGCGGATTGCGTTCCCAGGTTTCGTGCAGCGGCGAGGGCTGCGACAGGATCGCCTCATCCACCGCGGCGCAGAATGCGTATTTGGCGGCGTAGACATCTTCGGACGCCACGCCAAGCCGCATCGCGTTGCGTTCGACGCCATCGAGGAACTTCTGCACCGTCTGCACGAAGCCCTCTGCATCGTGTGGCAGCTGGCCACGCTTGAGCAGAAGCAGCAGGTAGAAGCCGTCGGACATCAGGTCCTGCAGGCTCTGCGGATTGGCCGCCTGCGGTGTCGGATTGACCATCGCGCCATTGGCGGTCAGCGACGGCATCGGGCCCGGGGTCGGGGGCAGGGGGGAATTCATCATGAGGTCACCGCCACAAGTTCCATCTTCAGCTCGGCAATGCCGGCCGGCACGTAGATCATTACTGACTGCGCCTTGAGCATGCGCTCATACAGCGCGCCGCGCGAATCGAATTCGAAGTAATGGCTGCCCGGGCGCACCGGGATCGCTGCCGGCACCTGCGCGGCGTGGGTAAGCTTCACGCCTGGCAGTGCGGACAGCACGCACTTCTCGACGTCGTCCGGCGCGCCGACCTTGAAGCGCACCGGGACGCTCTGGATCAGCTCCTGCGCCGGCAGCGAGGCGGAGACAGACAGGTAGAACGAGGCGTTGCCGTCGATCCGCTGCGAGTCCAGCCGACCCAGGTGGTAGGACGGCTTGACCTCGTTCAGCGCGATCTTGAAGTAGCGCGTGGAGATCACCGTATCCAGCAGTGCCCGCACGATCTCCAGCAGCTTGCGGAACGAAGCCTCCGGCTGGTCGTGGCGGTACACCGGCAGGTCGCCCAGCTGGTAGGCGTTGGAGAAGGTCAGCAGCGCGCCCGCCATGCGCAGCAGCTCCTGGTGCAGGCGCTCGGGATGCAGCTGCGGATGATGCAGCAGATGGGCCAGCGCGCTGAAGGAACTGTTGATCGTATGCAGCAGCCAGAACGACGCGATGTCGCCCGAGCGGAATTCGATGATGTTCTGCGACGTCTGCCGATGCAGCCCGTACAGCGCATCGACCTTGGCCTGCAGCGCATCGAGCACCGCACGCAGTTCACGATGCAGGAACGGCGAGGCCTGCAGCTGCGCGCAGGGCGGGATGAATTCGTCGTCCAGCTCGAAGCCGCCGCTGGAGGTGCGGCGCACGCGCGCCACCGGCACGGTGGCATAGGCATCACGGGGCTGGTCGTCGGTAAGCAGCTTCACCGCCTTGCTCAGGTAGGCCAGCTCGGCCTCCACCGCGTCGGTGAACAGGTCCTGCGTATCGCGGTTGGCCTGCCGATAGCGCGCAAGCACGGTGCCTTCCGCATCGGTGCAGTTGGCACCGTCATCGCGCAGCAGCGGAAGTGCCAGGTAGATCACCGTGGACTGCACGCCAGGCGGCAGATCTTGCAGCGACACCGCGTCCGGCAGGCTGTCGTGGGCGGGGGCGTCGTAGGTTTCGCCATCGGGAAACACCGCCGACAGATCGAGCGGCCTCAGCGTACCGCCGGACAACGCATGGGGGTCGAAACGCACGCGGCGCGCGCCCCACGCGTACGGGTGCAGCGTCTGCGAAAGATCCTGCAGCCGTGCCTCGTGATATGCGTCCTGGCGCTGGAAATGCTGGGGCCGCAGGAACAGGCCTTCACCCCAGAGAACCTTCGACATCCTGCTTACATAAGCCACATTCAATCCTTGGAAATACCTTGAAAGGTTGCCCCCTGGGGCCGGTTCCGCCGTCCTCGCGTTCCGCTGCGGCGAAGGCCCTGCCTTGCAATGTGAAAATGTGAATCACATCGCACATTGATTGCGGCGGGGCAAACGTTGCGCGGAAGATACTATCGCATCGCGGCAATTTGAGTGCCAGAATTCCGACGCGGTCCTATTTCGCGCCTGCACAGCGGATCGAGGCAAGACTGCCCGGATCGCCGGAAAGTCGTGTGAGCAGGGCCTTGCTGTCGCTGGTCAGGGCACAGGCGTGGACACCGATGGTCACCCCGTCCTGCGGCAGGGTCTTGCCCTTGGTGTCGAACGCGAGCCGCCAGCGGTTCTCGGCGGGGGCGCGGAACAGGGCGACCACGCCCAGCACTGCACTTCCTTCACTCAGCTGCTCGGACAATTCCTGCCGGGCCCCGGGGGTCAGCACCACCTCATTGACCGACAGCAGGTCGGCACCGAGGGCGGCCTGCTCTCCGGCCTGGTCCAGGAATGCGTTGAAGGGCGCCTGTTCGAACCGTTGCAGGCTGCGCAGGTGGTAGACCTTGACTACCGCCGCGCTCGCCCGCTTGTCGTTGCCGGCATTGAGGTTGGTGCCGGCGTACAGGCGCAATGGGACGGTTGGCGGCGCTTCCGGCTTTTCCTCGCGGATGCCCACGGCCTGCAGGGTCTTGTCCATCGCTTTCCCGAGCTTGCTGTCGCTGGCGCAACCGGCAAGGGAACCCGAAACAATAAAGGAGAAAATCGTGACGGATATCACGCGGTGGAATGAGGAGAGTTGCGCATTCATCTGGAGTCGGCCGGCTCGAAGGGCTGGGTGAAAGTCACGTATGCAACGGATTTCGCTCGCGGATATCACATCGAGATGTGAAGGGCGTGTCTATCAAAACCGCCACATTCTTGACGAAATTCACTATACCGATGCGTATTCGCGAATGTACACTGCCGCCGACAGGGGCAGGAATCCCGTGCGGTGTATCGGCGGAGATTCGGCTTCCTTTAGGAACTAATTTCGACGAGGGATCACTATGGAAGTGAAGGCAATGGGGAAGGCTGTCTACCGGCCGATGTTCGCGCTGATGTTGCTGTCGGGCCTGGCGGCCTGCTCATCGGCACCGAAGAAGGCCGAGGTCGTGCCGTTCGAAACGACGCTGAGCAATGCCGAAGCACAGGTCACCATCGGTGGCGCGGATGCCGCCATCAGCGCATTCGAGGAAGCGGCGAAGGCCGATCCGACGCGCAAGGAGCCGTGGGTGCGCATCGCTCAGCTGCAGTTCGACCAGGGCCAGTATGCCCGCGCCATTGTGGCTGCCGAGGAAGTGCTGCAGCGCGATCCCAGCGATCTGGTCGCCGATGGCGTGATCACGGTGGCCGGTTTCCGTATTGCCAACCAGTCGCTGACCCGCCTGCAGGGGCGCGGCGCGCTGGCTTCCGATACTGCCCGCAAGGAAGCGCAGACCCTGGCCACCACCCTGCGCAACACCATGGGTGATGCCATTCTCGATCCGGCGCCCAAGCCGAAGCCGCGCAGCCGCGCCCGTGCAGGCCGCGCCGCCGCGCCCGCCGCTGCCGCACAGCCCGCTGCACAGCCGGCCAAGCCCGCTGCCCGCTCGAACAACTCCGATCCGTTCCAGAACATCGGTAACTGATCCGGACCCGGCCCCAGTCAGGAGACACACATGGCCAAGAAGGAAAGCATCCAGAAGCGGCTGCAGAAGATCCGCCCGCCGCGCGTCCAGCTCACCTACGATGTCGAGAAGGGTGACGCGATCGAGCAGAAGGAACTGCCGTTCGTGGTCGGCGTGATGGGCGATTTCAGTGGCAACCCGGAGCAGCCGCTGCCCAAGGTCAAGGATCGCAAGTTCGTCAGCGTCGACATGGACAACTTCGACGAAGTGATGGAAGGCATCGCCCCGCGTGCGGTCTATCGCGTGCCGAACAAGATCAGCGACGAAGGCGGTGAATTCGGCGTCGAGCTGAAGTTCAACTCCATCGATGACTTCCGTCCCGAAGCGGTGGTCCAGCAGATCGAACCGCTGCGGCGCCTGCTCGAGTCGCGCACCAAGCTCGCCGACCTGCGCAACAAGCTGGCAGGCAACGAGAAGCTGGAAGACCTGCTGACCGATGTGCTCAACAACACCGAGCAGCTGAAGAAGCTCGGCGTGACCAAGGAGGACTGACCGATGTCAGCCGAAGCCAGCCCGTTGGCCACGCAGGCCGCCGTTGCCGAAGACGTCGGCCTGCTCGACCAGATCGTCGAGAAGAGCAAGGTCGCCAAGTCGAAGACCGAGCATGACCGCGCCAAGGACATCATCGCCGCGCTGGCGAAGGAAGTCCTGGACGGCACCGTTGTCGTCTCCGACAACCTCAATCTCACCCTTGATGCGCGCATCGCCGAGATCGACCGGATCATCTCCGAGCAGCTCAGCGCCGTCATGCATGCCGAACCGTTCCAGAAGCTGGAAGGCAGCTGGCGAGGCCTGCATTACCTGTGCCAGCAGACCTCCACCGGCCCGAACATGAAGATCAAGGTCTTCAATTCGCCGCAGAAGGATCTGGTCAAGGACTTCAAGTCGGCCATCGACTTCGACCAGAGCGCGCTGTTCAAGAAGGTTTACGAAGAAGAGTTCGGCACCTTCGGTGGCGCGCCGTTCGGTGCACTGATCGGCGACTACTTCCTCGGCCGCCAGCCGGAGGACATGTACTTCATCGAGCAGATGTCGCACGTGGCTGCCGCCGCGCACGCGCCGTTCATTTCGGCAGCGAGCGAAGGCATGTTCGGCCTGGAAACCTTCACCGATCTGGGCAAGCCGCGCGACCTGGCCAAGGTGTTCGACACGGTCGAGTACGCCAAGTGGAAGTCGTTCCGCGAGAGCGAGGACAGCCGCTATGTCGGTCTGACCATGCCGCGCTTCCTCGGCCGCCTGCCGTACAACCCGAAGGATGGCACCACCGTCGAAGGCTTCAACTTCGTCGAGGAGATCGAGGCGGCCGACCACAGCAAGTTCCTGTGGTGCAACACCGCCTATGCGATGGGTGCACGCCTGACCCAGGCTTTCGAGAACTTCGGCTGGTGCGCGGCGATCCGTGGCGTGGAAGGTGGCGGCCTGGTCGAGGACCTGCCGACCCATACCTTCCGCACCGATGATGGCGAAGTCGCGCTGAAGTGCCCGACCGAAGTGGCCATCACCGACCGTCGTGAAAAGGAACTCAGTGACCTCGGCTTCATGCCGCTGGTGCACTGCAAGAACACCGACTACGCCGCGTTCTTCGGCGCACAGTCGGCACAGAAGCCGAAGAAGTACAACACCGATTCGGCCAACGCCAACGCGATCCTGTCTGCCCAGCTGCAGTACATTTTCGCGGTGTCGCGCATCGCCCATTACCTCAAGGCGATGATGCGCGAGAAGATCGGCAGCTTCGCATCGGCGGGCAACGTCGAGGAATTCCTGAACCGGTGGATCGCCCAGTACGTGCTGCTGGACGACAACGCATCGCAGGAAGCCAAGGCCCAGTTCCCGTTGCGCGAGGCATCTGTGCAGGTTTCGGAGGTGCCGGGCAAGCCTGGTGTCTACCGCGCGGTGGCCTTCATCAGGCCGCATTTCCAGCTCGATGAGCTGTCTGTTTCGTTGCGTCTGGTCGCCGAACTGCCGGCGTCCGCGAAAAAGTCGTAACGGTTTGCTGTAACTGAAGCGTCCAGGGGAGTCCGCTCCCCGGATTGCAGTGACGCTTATTTCAAGAGGGCGCAGCCCCCCTTAACCGCCAGGCCCCCGCCTGGCACATCAAATCTCACGGAAGAACGGAATTTAGGAGACCAGATATGCAGCACGCTTTCCTCTCGATTGACACCATCAAGGGCGAGTCGCACGACGACAAGCACAAGGACTGGATTGAAATCCAGTCGTTCTCGCAGGACCTGTTGCAGCCGCGTTCGGCCACCGCGTCGACCTCCGGCGGCACCACCGCTGCCCGCGTGAACCTGTCCCCGATCGAAATCACCAAGTCGATCGACCTCGCCTCCACGGCCCTGAACCAGGCCGCCTCCAACGGCACCACCTTCCCGAAGGCGCAGATCCAGTTCATGCGCGCCGACAAGGACGGCAACGCGATCAATTACTACACGGTCGAGCTGCTGAACGTGCTGGTCCACCGCGTCACCACGACGGTGGACAAGGAAGGCATGCCGCAGGAAGTTGTTCAGCTGAGCTTCGGCGCCATCAAGTGGACTTACCAGCAGCAGAAGCCGGAAGGCGGCGTTGGTGGCAAGACCGTGGCGCAGTGGAGCGCAACCAAGAACATCCCGAACTACACCGTGTGATGTTGTGTCACTGCGATGGCGCCTCGTGCGCCATCGCAGTCTGATCGTCGGGCAGGGCCAGGAACGGCCCTGTCTCTGCCGCACCGCTGCCGCCCGCACGGATGCCGAACCTGAGTGGATCGACCAATGAAGGGACTCGAACCCAGCCTGCTGGAAAAACTGTTCGACGACGCTCCCAAGCAGCCGGGCGCCGGGCCGGTATTCAAGTCCGTCTCGTTGGAGCAGTACAAGGAATCCATTGCCCGTGACCTGGAAGGGCTGCTGAATTCGCGCGCCGCATTCCAGGAAGGCGACATGAAGGAGTTCCCCAACTGCCGGCAGTCGCTGCTGACCTACGGGCTGGCCGATTTCTCCGCGATGAGCCTGGCCAACGCCTACGATCGCGCTGCCATCTGCCGCTCCCTGGAGCAGGCCGTGGCGCGCCACGAGCGCCGGCTGCGCAACGTCAACGTGCACCTGGACGCAGGCAATCAGTTTGCCGGCGGCCTGCACTTCACCATCCATGCGCTGCTGGATCTGGAACCGGCGCGCGAGCCGGTCAGTTTCGACGCGATGCTGCAGCCCTCGACCCTGCAGTACCAGGTCACCCGCGCACGTCGCACGCAGGCCGCCTGATGCAGGACCTGCTTCCTTATTACGAGCGCGAACTGGCCTATCTCCGTCGTTACGGACGCGAGTTCGCCGAGCGTTACCCGAAGATTGCCGGCCGCCTGCAACTGTCCGCGGAGGGCAGCCAGGACCCGCATGTCGAGCGGCTGATCGAAGCGTTCGCGCTGCTCAGTGCCCGCGTTTCCAAGCGCATCGAGGACGACTATCCCGAGTTCACCGACGCGCTGCTGGATGTGCTCTATCCGCACTACCTGCGCCCGTTCCCGTCGTGCTCGATCGCCCACTTCGACATGGAAGGGGTGGCCTCCAAACTGAGTGCGCCGGTACGTGTACCCCGCGGTACCGCCCTGCAGAGCCGCCCCGTGCGTGGCGTTCCGTGTGATTTCCGCACGGCCTACGACGTGGTCCTGGCACCCGTCGGGGTACAGCAGGTGGTGTACCGCAGTGTGGCCGATGCACCGATGGCCACGACGCTGCCGGCGGGTACCGGCGGCCAGATCTCGCTGGGCTTCCAGCTGCTGTCCGATCAGCTCGGCTTCGGCCAGCTCGGCACCGATCAGCTTCGCCTGTTCCTGGATGGCGAGCCGTCGGTGCGGGCTGCTCTGCGTGATGCGCTGATGCTCGGGGTGAAGGCCGCCTACGTCGAATCCGACGGCGATGGCCGCTGGCGACGCCTGGAGAAGGTGCCGCTGAGCCCGGTGGGCTTCGCCGAGGATGAGGCGCTGATCGACTTCCCGGCGCGCTCGCATCCGGCGTACCGGCTGCTGACCGAGCTGTTCGCCTATCCGGAGAAGTTCGGATTCGTTGACCTGCACCTGCCCACAGTGACCGCCGGTGCCAGCCGTCGTTTCACGCTTCACCTGGTGCTGCATGCGCAGGGCCAGGACCGGGGCAACACGATGGTGCTGGAGGAGCTGGGCACGCACAACGTGCGTCTGGGCTGCACCCCCATCGTCAACCTGTTCAGGACCAGTGGCGAGCCGATCCGCGTCACCCATCGCACGGTCAACTATCCGGTGCTGGCCGACGCCCGCCGCGCGTTCGCCTACGAAGTGCACTCGATCGACTCGGTGCACCGCATTCGGCAGACGCCGCAGGGCGAACTGATCCAGGCCTTCCGTCCGTTCTACTCGCTGCATCACGGTGAAGATCCGGAGCGGACCGGTCAGTACTGGGTGGCACGTCGTGATGAGGATGTCGCACGGCAGAGCCCCGGTTTCGAGACGGAGATCAGCTTCGTCGACCTGTCATTCAATCCGGTACTTCCGCAGACCGACACGGTCAGCCTGGAGCTGACCTGCAGCAACCGCGATCTGCCCAACCAGCTTGCCTTCGGTGTGGCCGGTGGTGACCTGAACATCGAGGGCGGCAGCCCGGCCAGGGCGATCAGCCTGCTGCGCAAGCCGACCAAGCCACTGCGTTTCCGCCATGGCCGCAACGCGCAGTGGCGCCTGATCTCGCACCTGTCGTTGAACCAGCTGTCACTGACCGCCAGCGGCCTGCCAGCGCTGAAGGAGATGCTGCGCCTGTACGACCTGTCCGGCAGCAATGTTTCCGCCCGCCAGATCGACGGCATCCTCGAGCTGCAGCAGACCCCGACCACCACCTGGATGCATGGTCGCCAGTTCGCTTCGGTGGTGCGTGGCCTGGAGATCCGCCTGACGATCAATGAAGCCCACTTCGTGGGTACCGGTGTGGCCGCCTTTGCCCAGGTGATGGACCACTTCTTCGCACTTTACGTGCATGCCAACAGCTTTACCCGTCTGGTGCTGGTTTCCGGCGACAGCGGGGAGGAGATCGTCCGATGCCCAGCGCGCAGCGGCGAATCGATCCTGGCGTAGCCCAGCAACTGCTCACCGAGCCCCACCGCTTCCAGTTCTTCCAGGCGGTGCGGTTACTTGAGCAGGTGTTCCAGCGGCAAGGCGTCAAGCCCGGCCAGGCCGTGCCGATGCGCGTGCGCTTCCGCAACTCGCTGTCGCTCGGCTTCCCGGCCACCGAGCTGTCCGCGGAAGGTGACGTCTATTCGCTGAAGGGCGAGCGGCTGGAAGGGCGCGAGGCCATCGAGCAGGCGCTGCACGGCGAGGAACTGGCCGAGGTCCACCTGACTCCGCAGTTCATGGGCCTGCTCGGCACCGCCGGCGCATTGCCCCTGCATTACACCGAGACCCTGCAGCTGCGCGAGTTGTACCAGCGCGACCGCACCGCGCGTGCGTTCCTGGACATCTTCTCCACACGCGCCGTATCGCTGCATTACGCGGCGTGGAAGAAGCATCGCCTGGCGCTGCAGTACGAACTGGATCGCCGTGAGCGCTTCCTGCCGCTGGTGCTCTCGCTGCTCGGCATGGGCATGAGCGAGCTGCGCGATCGCCTGCACGAGGGCGAGGGCGAGATCTTCGATCAGGCGGTGGCCTATTACGCCGGTGCCGTGCGCCAGCGTCCCGTATCGGCCGTGCTGATGCAGCGCATCCTGACGGACTATTTCCAGGTGCCGTTGCACCTGGAGCAGTTCGTCGGCGCGTGGTACCGGGTGCCTGCCGGTCAGGCAACGCGGCTGGGCCAGGCCAATGCAGTGCTGGGGGCGAGTGCCCTGGCCGGCGACCGCGTCTGGCAGCGCGACCTGCGCATGCGACTGCGCATCGGGCCGCTGCGGCGCGATCAGTTCGACGCCTTCCTGCCGGGTGGCAGTGCCGCCGAAGCACTGTCCAAGTGGTTGTCGTTGTTGACCGGCGGCGTTCTCGAGTACGAAGTGCGGCTGGTGCTGCGCGCCGAGGATGTGCAGGGCAGCGCACTCGGCAGCGGCGGCGGCGCCCGGTTGGGCTGGGACAGCTACATGTGCACCCAGGCGCAGACCACATCGCGTGAGGACACCACCTATGGCATCCACACGCTGCAATGACAACCCGCCGCAGGCGCCCGTGCCTGCGGTCCTCGAACGGTTCCAGCAAGGAGTGCGTGTTTCCGCATGAGCATCAACCTCAAGACCCTGATCAGCAAGCTGGACGACACCTGCCGCCAGGCGGCCGAGCGGGCCGCGAACCTGTGCATGGCGCGCGGCAACTATGAGGTGGACCTGGAGCACCTGTTCCTGGCCCTGCTCGAGCAGCCACAGAGCGATTTCGTGTTGATCGCCCGTCGCAGCGGCATCCTGCCGGAATCGCTGGAGCGTGATCTCAACGATGAGATCAGTCAGTTCAAGACCGGCAACGGCCGCACGCCGGTGTTCTCCCAGCACATTCCCAAGCTGTTCGAGCACGCCTGGCTGATCGCCTCGCTGGATTCGGAAACCACCCGCATCCGTAGCGGCCATCTGCTGCTGGCGCTGTTGACCGAGCCGGACCTGGCGCAGTTGGCCTACCGGGGCTCGAAGCTGTTCGTGCGTTTCAAGCGCGAAGAGCTCAAGCACGACTTCGCCAAGCTCACCGAGGGCTCGCAGGAAGCGGTGCAGACCGTCCGCTTCGCCGATGCCTCGGCGAAGGAAGAGGGCGGCGAGGGCGAGGATGCCGTGTCCGGCGAGGCCAAGGGTGGCCTGTCCAAGACGCCGGCACTGGACCAGTTCACCACCAACCTGACCCAGCGCGCCCGCGAGGGCAAGATCGATCCGGTGATCGGCCGTGATGGCGAGATCCGCCAGGTGATCGACATCCTGATGCGTCGCCGCCAGAACAACCCGATCCTCACCGGCGAAGCCGGCGTGGGCAAGACCGCCGTGGTCGAAGGGCTCGCCCGGCGCATTGCCGACAAGGATGTGCCGGAGGTGCTGCAGGGTGTCGAGCTGCACACGCTGGACATGGGGCTGTTGCAGGCCGGCGCCAGCGTCAAGGGCGAGTTCGAGAACCGCCTGAAGAACGTGATCGACGAGGTCAAGAAGAGCCCGCATCCGATCATCCTGTTCATCGATGAAGCGCATACGATGATCGGCGCCGGTGGCACCGCCGGCCAGAACGATGCGGCGAACCTGCTCAAGCCAGCGCTGGCCCGCGGTGAGCTGCGCACGATCGCGGCGACCACCTGGAGCGAATACAAGAAGTACTTCGAGAAGGACGCGGCGCTGGCCCGCCGCTTCCAGGTGGTCAAGGTTGAAGAGCCCAGTGAAGTGCTGGCCGCAGCGATGCTGCGCGGCATGGTCGGGTTGATGGAGTCGCACTTCAACATCCGCGTGCTGGACGAAGCGGTGACCGAAGCCGTGCGTCTGTCGCACCGTTACATCAGTGGCCGCCAGCTGCCGGACAAGGCTGTCAGCGTACTCGATACCGCCTGCGCGAAGGTCGCACTTGGACAGAGCGCCACGCCTGCGATCATCGAAGACACCCGCAAGCACCTGGATCGCCTGCAGGCGGAAATCAGCGCGCTGCAGCGCGAAACCGCAGGCGGCAGCGCACAGCACAGCGAGCGCCTGGACGAGCTGCATGCCCAGCAGGCGGAGGCGCAGGCGGTGCTGGCCAGCAATGAAGAGCGCCTCACCCGCGAGCGCGAACTGGCAAACCGCATTGCCGCGTTGCGCCAGCAGATGGAGCAGGGCCAGGCCCAGGCGGCCGATGGCGAAGCGCCCAGCGATGACGGTGAGGGCGACGTCGCCGTGGCCAAGCCGGCCGCCAAGCGCGGCAAGGCCAAGCCGGAACTGTCGCCGCAGCATGCTGAACTGGCGCGACTGCAGGCCGAGCTGCGCGAGCTGCAGGGCGAGACGCCGATGGTCCCGCTGCAGGTTGACGGAACCGTGGTCGCGGAGATCGTGTCGGCATGGACCGGTGTGCCGCTGGGCCGCATGGTCAAGGACGAGATCCGTACCGTGCGCACGCTCGGAAACCTGCTGGTCGAGCGCGTGATCGGACAGGACCACGCGCTGGATGCGATCGCCCAGCGCGTGCGCACCGCCACGGCCAAACTGGAAGACCCGAACAAGCCACGCGGTGTCTTCATGTTCGTCGGCCCCTCCGGTGTCGGCAAGACCGAGACCGCGCTGGCGTTGGCTGACATCCTCTATGGTGGTGAGCGCAAGCTGATCACCATCAACATGAGCGAATACCAGGAAGCGCACAGCGTGTCCGGGCTGAAAGGCTCGCCGCCGGGCTACGTCGGTTACGGCGAAGGCGGCGTGCTGACCGAAGCCGTGCGCCGCAACCCGTACAGCGTGGTGCTGCTTGACGAGGTGGAGAAAGCCCATCCCGACGTGCTGGAGATGTTCTTCCAGGTGTTCGACAAGGGCGTGATGGATGATGCGGAAGGCCGCGAAATCGACTTCCGCAATACTCTCATCATCCTGACCTCCAACATCGGCTCCTCGCAGATCATGCAGGCCTGCCTGAACAAGCCGGCCGAGGAGATTCCGGCGGCCGACGCGCTGGCCGACGCGCTGCGCCCGGTGCTGATGCGCAGCTTCAAGCCGGCCTTCCTCGGCCGCCTCAAGGTCGTACCGTACTACCCGATCAACGATGACGTGCTGGCGCGGATCATCACGCTCAAGCTCGGTCGCATCCGCGACCGCGTCATTGCCAACCACAAGGCCACCTTCAGCTGGGACGACAGTCTGGTGGAGGCCGTGCTTGCGCGTTGCACCGAAGTGGACTCAGGTGCCCGCAACGTTGACCACATCCTCAATGGAACCTTGCTGCCGGAAATCGCCGAGAGCGTGCTGGCGGCGATGGCCGAGGGGAACCGGATCAACGCCATCAAGGTCACCGCCGGCAAGAAGGGTGACTTCAAATACAAAGTGTCTTGACACTGAGCAAATGGAGAAGGCAATGGAATTCTATGGATTCGACCGCGAAGCGGCTCTCAACCACTGTGACAGCCTGGAACTCGGCCTTGGCCGTGAGCTGGATCGTGTGCGTGCCTGGAACCGGCTGCGCCCCGAACATGTGATCGAGCTGCTGGAGACCGCGGTGCCCGCTGCCCGCCAGGATGCCCGCAACGTGGCCGCGCAGATCAGCCGCGGTTCCTGGCGCATCCACATGGATGCCCCGGTCGTGGGCAAGCCGCAGCTGGTGAGCAATGTGCGCGAACTGCAGATCACGGCCGGTGGACGCGATTACCGCCTGAAGATCAGCGAAGGCGTCCGCCTGCAGCTGGAAGAAATCGTCCAGGCCGCCTGATGATCGTGTGAGCCTGTCGCCCCGCACAGGGGCGCAGGCCACGCGGAAGCGGGAACCGGAGGAAGCCGATGCGCACGCCGCATGCAGACCACCTTGAAGCACGGGAAGTCGGGGAATCACCATGGACCTGGTAAACAACCTGCGGGCAGCGCTGGCCGGCCCATCGCATGCACAGCGCTTCCTGCGGCTGCACACCTCGCTGGGGAGCGACGTGCTGGTGGCCGAAACGCTGGATGGCGTCGAACAGATCGACGGCATCGGTTTCCAGTGGACGATCACGGCGCTGTCGCTGGATGCGGGCCTGCCGCTGGGCCCGCTGATCGGGCAGGGCGCGCTGCTGCAGATGCAGCAGGCCGACGGCAGCCTGCGGCCGTTGCATGGACGCATCACCGCCGCCGAGCGGCTGGGCAGCAATGGCGGCCTGGCGCGCTACCGGCTGCGCCTGCAGCCGTGGCTGGCGTTCCT